>JAESFO010000010.1_pt1 | contig 1312186 bp, 1228 predicted proteins | sample 9269421 | NCBI WGS metagenome assembly JAESFO01 (sample SAMN14502839, study PRJNA617101) | algae metagenome | isolation source: Nostoc desertorum CM1-VF14 and co-occurring heterotrophs from rocky... | place: USA: Clark Mountains, San Bernardino, California | collected 2000-06-05
CGCTGCCCCGGCATGACCATGATGAAGATGCCGGTCTTCACCTGGACCTCGCTCTGCACCAACGTCCTGATCGTCGCGTCCTTCCCGGTCCTGACCGCGTGTCTCGCCCTGCTGTCGCTCGATCGTTACGTCGGCACCAACTTCTTCACGAACGATCTCGGCGGCAACCCGATGATGTACGTGAACCTGATCTGGATCTGGGGCCACCCGGAAGTCTACATCCTGATCCTGCCGCTGTTCGGCGTGTTCTCGGAAGTGACCTCGACCTTCTCGGGCAAGAAGCTGTTCGGCTACACCTCGATGGTCTACGCCACCATCGTCATCACGATCCTGTCCTACCTCGTGTGGCTGCATCACTTCTTCACCATGGGCTCGGGCGCCAGCGTGAATTCCTTCTTCGGAATCACGACGATGATCATCTCGATCCCCACGGGTGCGAAGATATTCAACTGGCTGTTCACGATGTATCGTGGCCGCATCCGGTTCGATCTGCCCATGATGTGGACCATCGCCTTCATGCTGACCTTCGTGATCGGCGGCATGACCGGCGTGATGCTGGCGATCCCGCCGGCCGACTTCGTGCTGCACAACTCGCTGTTCCTGATCGCCCACTTCCACAACGTCATCATCGGCGGCGTGGTATTCGGCGTGTTCGCAGCGATCAACTTCTGGTTCCCGAAGGCGTTCGGCTTCAAGCTCGATGAGTTCTGGGGCAAGGTGTCGTTCTGGTTCTGGGTCGTCGGCTTCTGGGTCGCCTTCGCGCCGCTCTATGTGCTGGGCCTGATGGGTGTGACCCGCCGCATGCGCGTGTTTGAAGATCCGTCGCTGCAGATCTGGTTCATCATTGCCGGCATCGGCGCTGCGATGATCGCGGCCGGCATCGGCGCCCTCCTGATGCAGATCGCCGTCAGCGTCTGGAAGCGGAAGGAACTGGCCGACCACACCGGTGATCCGTGGAACGCCCGCACGCTGGAATGGGCGACCTCGTCGCCGCCGCCGGACTACAACTTCGCCTTCACCCCGGTCGTGCACGACAATGATGCCTGGTACGACATGAAGAACCGCGGCTATCAGCGTCCGCTGCAGGGCTTCAAGCCGATCCACATGCCGAAGAATACCGGTGCTGGCATCATTCTGTCGGGTCTTGCGACCGCTCTCGGCTTCGCACTGATCTGGTATATGTGGCTGGCTGCCGCGGTGTTCTTCATCGCGCTGATCGCGGGCGCGATCTACCACACGTTCAACTACAAGCGTGACTTCCACATCCCGGTGGATCAGGTCATCAACACGGAAGCCGAGCGTACCAAGCTCCTGGCAGCACAGGCCGCATCATGAGTGCATCGACCCAAACCATGAACGGCGAGGCGCCGGTCTTCTACGTCGCCGACGAGCACGATCATCCGCCCGGCCAGAGCACGTTGCTCGGTTTCTGGCTCTATCTGATGAGCGACTGCCTGATCTTCGCGATGCTGTTCGCGACCTTCGGCGTGCTCGGCACGAGCTATGCCGCAGGTCCCGGGCCGAAGGACCTGTTCGACCTCAAGCTGGTTGCGCTGAACACCGCGATGCTGCTGTTCTCGTCGATCACCTATGGCTTCGCCATGCTGGCGATGATGAAGGGCAAAGTCGGCTCGACGCAGATGTGGCTGGCGATCACCGGCTTGTTCGGTCTCGCGTTCCTTGGCATCGAACTTTACGAATTCCACCATATGATCCATGAAGGTGCTGGCTGGTGGCGTAGCGCCTTCCTGTCGTCCTTCTTCGCGCTGGTCGGTACCCACGGTCTGCACGTCACCTTCGGCATCATCTGGCTGGTGGTATTGATGGTGCAGGTGGCGAAGTTCGGCCTCATCGAGGCCAACCAGCGCCGCCTGATGTGCCTGAGCATGTTCTGGCACTTCCTCGACGTCGTCTGGATCGGCGTCTTCACCTTCGTCTATCTGATGGGAGTCGTGCGATGAGCGCTGACGCACACGCCAATCACGGTCACGCGGCCCACGGCCACGACGATCACGCGCACGGCCATGACGATGGACGTGACCACGGTTCGTACAAGTCCTATCTCACGGGCTTCATCCTCTCGGTCATCCTCACCGTCATCCCGTTCTGGCTGGTGATGACCGGCGCGATCGAGAACAAGAACTGGACCATCGCGATCATCGTGGCCTTCGCCGTGGTGCAGATCGTGGTCCACATGATCTACTTCCTGCACATGAACACGACGTCGGATGGCGGCTGGACCATGATGGCGTTCATCTTCACGCTCATCGTGGTGGTCATCGCGCTCGCCGGTTCGCTTTGGGTGATGTACCACCTGAACGTCAACATGATGCCGGTCCACGACATGCGGAACATGCCCTGATGGGCGTGACCGCGCCTGTATCGGCCGGCGAGGCCGATCGGGCGCCGCGCGGGACTGCCACGCTCACCGTGCTGGCTGTTCTCGCGCTGCTTGGAATTGCAGGCTTCTCGGCGCTCGGCATATGGCAAGTGGAGCGCCGCGCCTGGAAACTCGATCTGATCGCACGTGTCGATCAGCGCAGCCACGCCGCGCCCGCCGCTGCACCCGGGCCCGCGGCGTGGCTGGCCATTTCTCGCAGCAATGACGAATATCGTCGCGTCACGGCCTCCGGCAGTTTCATGCCGGGCAAGGACGTGCTGGTGCAGGCCGTCTCGGATCGCGGTGCCGGCTTCTGGGTGTTGACCCCGTTACGCACCGATGCCGGCTTCACCATTCTCGTCAATCGCGGCTTTGTCAGCCCCGACGAGCGCAAGGCGGACGCCTTTGCTGCCCCCACGTCACCGGTGACGGTGACCGGCCTCCTCCGGATTTCCGAGCCCAAAGGCGGATTTTTACGGACCAACGATCCCGCTGCCGGACGCTGGTTTTCACGTGATGTTGCGGAGATCGCCGAAAGCCAAAAGCTCAAGGATGTCGCGCCATACTTCATCGATGCGGACAAGTCCCTCGATGCGCCGGGCCAGCCCCATGGCGGCCTGACCGTTGTATCTTTTCCGAACAACCACACCGTCTATGCGCTCACCTGGTTCGGTCTTGCGCTCATGCTGGCTGCCGGGGCCCTGTATGTCGGGCGCCACGAGTGGAAGATTCGGAAAAAATCACCATCTCGCGTATGACATGACGAAGTCGCGCCGGCCGGGGTGAGGTCGCGTGCGTCGAGCGTGACGGTGTGAAATGCCGGGTATCGGACTCTCTAGCAACGCAGGTGGACCGGACGGAGCCGGGGTCGGGCCCGACGCGGTGCCGCATGTGTTCGGTTCGGCTGCCATTGCTCCCGTCGTACAGCCGCTCGACGAAACGACCAACGTCAAGAACATCAACCTGCTGATCCAGCTACGCTGGATCGCGGTGGTCGGCCAGGTCCTGACCATCGGTTTCGTTCATTTCGTGATGGGCGTCGAGCTGCCGCTGATGCCCATGATCTCGGTGCTGTGCGGTTCGATCTTCCTCAATGTCATCAGCCAGGAATGGCTGCGCAAGCAGACCGACGCGCGTGATCGCGAGCTGCTGATGCTGTTGCTGCTCGACGTCGCAGCTCTCACGGCGCAGCTCTATCTAAGCGGCGGAGCAACCAATCCTTTCGTGTCGCTCTATCTGCTGCAGGTCACCCTCGGCGCGATGCTGCTCAACGCGCGTTCCACCTGGGTAGTCGTAGTCGTCGCCAGTCTGTGCTTCGGGGGGCTGATCATATTCCATCGTCCGCTGGCCTTGCCGCCGGAGATGGCCGATCATCTTTTCCAGATCCACATCATCGGCACGCTGATCTGCTTCGTGCTCGATGCTGCGCTGATCGTGGTCTTCATGACGCGGATCGCGCGCAATCTGCGCGATCGCGACAACGGGCTGGCCGCCTTGCGCCAGCAGGCCGCGGAGGAAGATCATATCGTCCGTATGGGTCTGCTGGCCTCCGGTGCCGCTCATGAACTCGGTACGCCGCTGGCATCGCTCTCCGTCATCCTCAGCGACTGGCGTCGGATGCCCACGCTCGCCAATGATCCCGAGCTGATGGAAGAGATTGCCGAGATGCAGGCCGACGTGCAGCGCTGCAAGTCGATCGTGACCGGCATCCTGATGTCGGCAGGTGACATGCGCGGCGAAGCGCCCGCGGTGACCTCGGTCAATGACTTTTTCGGCGAGCTGGTTGATGACTGGCGCATGGCGCGGTCCAGCGGAACGCTTGTCTATGAGAACCGATTTGGCGAGGACATGCCGATCGTCTCGGACTCCGCGTTGAAACAGACGATCTTCAACGTGCTCGACAATGCCAATGAGGTGTCGCCGCTGTGGATCCGCGTCGCTCTCGAACGCAACGGCGATCAGCTTGTTCTGAAGGTCAGCGATATGGGGCCGGGATTCGCGCCGGAGATGCTGGCCAATCTCGGAAAACCCTACAATTCCAGCAAAGGTCGCGCTGGCCGTGGGCTCGGCCTGTTCCTCGTGGTTAATGCCGTCCGCAAGCTGGGCGGCTCTGTGGCGGCGGACAATCGGCCGGTCGGCGGCGCCGTCGTCACGCTGTCCTTGCCGCTATCCGCCCTCGCAATAGGAGCGCACCGACATGTCCGATGAACGTCTCTTGATCATCGTCGAAGACGACGAAGGTTTCGCCCGCACGCTCAAGCGCTCGTTCGAGCGGCGCGGTTACAGCGTGCTGCATGCCGAAGGCTTTGAGACACTCACCGAAGTGCTCGGCGACAAGATTCCAGGTTATGCGGTGGTCGACCTGAAGCTCGCCGGCGCGTCCGGTCTCACCTGCGTGGAGGCGCTGCATGCCCTGAGCGAGGATATGCTGATCGTGGTCCTCACGGGCTATGCAAGCATTGCGACCGCGGTCGAGGCGGTCAAGCTCGGTGCCTGCCACTATCTCGCCAAGCCATCGAACACCGATGACATCGAGGAAGCGTTCCAGAAGGCAGCCGGCGATACGCAGGTCGCGCTCACCGAACGGCCGACCTCTATCAAGACATTGGAATGGGAGCGCATCCATCAGACGCTGGTGGAGAGTGATTTCAACATTTCCGAAACGGCCCGCCGCCTTGGCATGCATCGACGGACGCTGGCGAGAAAGCTCGAGAAGCGTCAGGTGAATTGATGTCGAGGCCAGAGGCTAGCAACAGCCCTGATGCCTGAACCAGTAGGCAAGCGCGCCTTCGAGCGGCTTCCATGCCTGCGCCAGCGCTTTGAATTGCGGCACATTTGCCCGATACATCGCGCGGATCTCTGATTCCATCGCATCGAGATCGACGCCGGTGAGCTTGCCCTTGCGGTAGATCGTGCGCCCATCGACGATCACCTCGCGCACGCAGCTGCTATTGCCACGTGCGAATAGCAGGTCGATGGAGTCGACGGGCATGATCGCGTCGCGGTCGAGCTGACCAATGTCCAGCACGACGAAATCAGCGGCTTCTCCAACCGCAAGTGTGCCGGTACCCGGCGCGCCGATTGACCTGCGACCATTGCGGACTGCGAGCGACAGGAACTCGGCGCGGCTCCATGTGCGCTCGAAGCCGAGACCGCCATGGGCCATCTGGACAAGGCGCATTTCTCGGATGGCATCATCGTCCTCGTCGAGTGCCACGCCGTCGATGCCAATCGCGACCTTGCAGCCTCGGCGATGCGCGTCGGCGATAGGCGGGAAACCCGAATGCAGATGCAGGTTGGAGCTGAAATTCGTAACGATGGTTGCGCCGGATTCCGCGATCATGTCGAGCTCATCCGGGCGCGCATGGATGCAATGGGCCACGGTGAGCCGTTTTGACAACAGGCCGATATCTTTCAGATAGCGGACTACGCCGCCGGGAAACGCCCGGTCGGCCCATTGGCGCTGATAGATGGTCTCGAGCAGATGCATATGAACGCGCCTGCCGGTGGCGGCCGAGCGCTCTGCGATCGCTTCGAGAAGTGCAGGCGAGCACCACTGCACACCGGCCGGCCCATACTGCACGTCGATAGTGGGCCCGGCGATTGCCGTATGGATGGCTTCGACACGGTTGAGATACTCTGCCGGTGTCGGGCTGGGGCGAATGAAGAGATCCTGGATCGTCGCGCGGTTTTCATCGGAAAGAGCGGACAGCACATCGGCGCTGTCGCCATAGACCAGCGGGTTCTGGTCGCGCACCGCGAGCGCAAATGCGATCCGGATGCCGACATCACGTGCCGCCCTCGCAATGGCGATTGCTTCATCGACGATCGGCAGCTTCCCGCTGGGGCGTGTGTAATGAATCATCGCGCCACCGCAGCCCGCGCGTGCCGATCGGGCGAGTGAGACAGCGGCGGCGAGATAGGCGTCCGGCGGTGTGCCAAATGCCGAGCGCAAGATCCATGACTCCAGCGGCATACCCGATGCGCCGAAGGAAGTCATGGACGGGCGCGCATGGTCATGAGCATTGACCAATGCGGGGATAACGAGATGGTTCGTCTGCGACCCTGTCGCGGTACCAGTCGAAACTTCCGTGATCAGGCCATTTGCATAGGCAATGCTGGCCTGAGGCACGAGGCCCCGTTCGGTGCCGGTGAAGGCATGGGTCGCAGACAGAACCTCCGTCATGGCGCCGATCAGTTCGCAGTATAGACGAGATCGCGCTCGCCGCGTGGCGGCAGGAAGTCGCGCGAGAAGATCTCCTTCGGCGTCGGGGTGCGCTTCAGCTCATAGCCTTCCACCACCATACCGATGGCGCGGGCCATGCGATCATCCTTGATGTCGCCGACGCCGATCTCCTTCATCTCCGGGGAGACCATCAGCTTCTCGAAGGCGAATTGCATGCGGCGCTTCTCGACGGGCACATCGACCAGGTTGTCGTAAGCCACGACCGACTTCATGGCTTCGTTCTGATCCTTGGCGATGGCAATGTTCGCCTTGTTGATGGCGCGGACGAGGCCAGCCACTGCCTTCGGATTATCCTTCAGCAGTTTCTGCGAAACCATGACGCCGTTGGAGTAGAGATCGAGGCCGAATTCACCGAACGAGAACCACTTGAAGTCCTTGTCCGGGTCCTGACGGTTCAGGACCAGGTTGAAGTAACTGGTGATGTTGAACACGAGCGCTGCATCGATGTCGCCCTTGATCAGCATCGGCTCCTGCAGGTTCGGCGCCATGTTCGACACCTTGATCTTGTCGGCGGCGAGGCCGTTCTTCTGGATGAACACCGGCAACAGGCGCGTGGTCGGCGTGCCCTGCGCGCCGCCCAGCGTCCGGCCTTCGAAATCCTTGATGGTCTTGATGCCGCTGGAATTCTTGGTGACGATCGAGAAGGGCGGCTGGTTCCACATCATATAGACCATGACCGGCGCATCGGCGGGACGCGTCGACGAGTTCTGGATGATGGCATTGACGTCACCGAAGCCGGCATCCCAGGCGCCAGACATGATGCGCGTCACGGTCGCGCCGGAGCCTTCGCCCTGGTCGATAACGACGTTGAGGCCCTCAGCTTTGAAATAGCCTTTGTCCTTGGCGTAGAAGAAGGCGGCGTCGCTGCCCTGGGTCTTCCAGCCGAGCGTGAACTTGATCGTGGTTTCCTGCGCCGAAGCGGCGCTCATGAGCAACACGCTGGAAAAGGCGAGGGCAGTCAATCTCTTCAACATGACGGTCTCCTGGTTGAGTGGTGATTAGGTCGCGATGGCGTCGGTCTTGCGCGTGGCCCATCCGGTCACACGCGCTTCGATCAGGGAGAAAATGACGTAGAGGGCGACGCCAAGGGCTGCGAGAATGAACAGGCAGGCGAAGACCAGCGGCACGTTGAAGTTCGATGATGCACTCATCATCACGTTGCCGATGCCGCGATTGGACGCGACGGTCTCCGCGAGCACCGCGCCGACAAAGGCGTAGCTCACCGCGACCTTCAGCGAGGCGAAGAAGAACGGCATGGTGCGCGGCAGGCCGACATTCCAGAGAATGTCCATCTTGCTCGCGCCCAGCGCCTTCAACACGTCTTCGAGCTCGGGCTCCGTGGTTGCGAGGCCGGTCGCGATGTTCACGACGATGGGGAAGAAGCAGATCGACAGTGCGGTGAGGATCGCCGGCACCGAACCCGATCCGAACCACAATACGAAGATCGGCACCACGGCGACTTTCGGGATCGACGAGAAGCCGACCAGCAGCGGATAGGCGGTGTCATAGGCGACTTTGGACACGCCGATGATCGCGCCGAGAATGACGCCGAGGCCGACGCCGAGCGCGAAGCCGGTCATGGTGGTGACCAGCGTCTGCACGATATGCGGCCACAGCACCGGGAAACGCGCGATCAATGTCGCGAGAACGTCGGTCGGACGCGGCAGGATGAGATCCGACATGCCCGAAACGACGCAGAAGAGCTGCCATCCCGCGAAGAAGGCGACGATCAGTCCGAACGACCAGAGCTTTTGACGGAGGCCGAGGTTCATTTATGCCTCCTGCGGTGCTGGCGCGCTGCTGCGCGCATTGACGATGAGATCGCGCAAGCGCTGGTTCAGCGCCACGAAATCCGGTTCGAATGTCATCGGGATGGTGCGCGGGCGCGGGAAATCCACCGCGCTGTCGTCGAGAATGCGGCCTGGCCGGGCACTCATCACGCAGATGCGACTGGCCAGGAAGCCGGCCTCGCGCAGATCATGAGTTACCAGCAGAACGGTCGGCTTGTGCTGGAGCCACAAGCCCTGCAGGATCGACCACAACTCTTCCTTGGTGAACTGATCGAGGGCGCCGAAGGGTTCGTCGAGCAGCAACATGCGCGGTTCATGGATCAGTGCGCGGCAGAGATTGGCTCGCTGCAGCATGCCGCCAGAGAGCTGCCACGGATACTTCCTGGCGAAATCCTTGAGGCCCACTTGCGCCAGCAGTGCATGGGCCTTGTCGCGGAACTCGGTTTTGCGCTTCTGCCGATATTCGGCGCGGAAAGGTTGCACGATTTTCAGCGGCAGCATGACGTTCTGCTCGATGGTCAGCCAGGGCAGCATGGTCGGGTTCTGGAACGCCATGCCGATCCGCAGTGCCTTGGCCGCGACTTCGCGGCCGCCCACGATGACCACGCCGGTCGTTGAGCGGATCAGATTGCTGACCAGTTTGAGGATCGTCGACTTGCCGCAGCCGGAGGGGCCGACAAGGGCGAGGAATTCGCCGTCGGGGATGATAAGGTTGGTTTCCGACAAAGCCGGCGTGGCGGTAGCACCGCGGCCGAAGGTCACCGAAGTCCGCGACAGCTCGATGGCGGTCGCGATACGTGACGTGCTCTGGGCCACAGCCCCATTCTCTTGCATACTGATCATGACGATAAGTGTATGCAATTGGGGTGCCACTTGAGTCCCGAGCGAATCCTCCTCAAATTGCAGGTACCGACCGCTGGCTGCGAATTTATTGGGCAGCGCCGTCATCAAAGTGCATGCACTTCGCGCAAGCGCTTGTATGCGGGGAGTGATACAGGTTCGACAGAATGCCAGAAACGCCGAATCCAAAAGACAAAGTCGGGATGATCTGCAGTGCCCTTCGGCGCGCGATCATTGAGCAGGCGCTGGAGCCGGGCACCAAGCTGCCCGAGGACTCCCTCGGCGAACGCTTCGGTGTGAGCCGCACCATTGCCCGTCACGCGCTCGGGCAGCTGGCGTCCGAAGGTCTGGTCGAACTCCGCCGCAACCGGATCGCCGTTGTGGTCACGCCAAGCTGGCAGGACGCGCGCGACATCTTTGATATCCGGATGGAACTGGAGCGCCTGATCGTGCGCAAGCTCGCGGGCAAGCTGAAACCCACACAGATCGCTCGCCTGAAGGCGCATGTGGCGGCCGAGCAGGAAGCGCATGACGGGCCGAACGCAGTTTCGATCAGGCTCGCGACCGAATTTCATATCCTGTTGGCGTCAATGACCAGCAGCCCGGTTCTGGTCCGCTATGTCAGCGAGATCGCTTATCGTTGCTGCCTGACATTGTCCTTGTTCAGTCGTCCGCATTCATCGGAATGCGGCATCAACGAGCATATTGCCATCATCGAGGCGCTGCAGGACGGCGATGCCGATCAGGCGATGGCACTGATGCACTCGCATCTCGGCGAAGTCGCCAATCGGGCGCTGGTCGAGCCGGGGCCAGCCCGCGGCCGCGACCTCGTCGATGTGCTCGCGCCTTATGCGGAAGAAACGCGCTGACGCTGCCGCGCCTATTGCAGGCGGCGTAGCAGGAACTCGTAGAATTTCGGGTCATCCGCCCGCGAGACATTGATACGGATGGCTTTCGCCAGTGGACTGTTCTTGTCGATGCAGAACAGGCTGCCGGGCGCGATGAACATGCTGTTCTTGGCGCCGTCACGCGCCAGCATCATGTCATCGATGCCATCGGGTAGCATCAGATAGAGATAATAACCCGTCCTTGCATCCGCATAGAGGCGGTGCCCAGCACGCAGCAATTGCGCACGCACCTGCTTCATCGCGGCGTCGCTGCGTTGTCCCAATCGCTTCAGATGGCGATCGTAATGCCCATCCGCGAGGAGCCGGTGCAGCAATCGCTCCACGTGGCCGGAGCTGTTGACGGAGGTGAGCATCTTCAACTCGGCCAGCGTTGCAATACGATCACTGCGCGCTGCGATGAAGCCGGAGCGAAGGCTTGCGGACAGCGTCTTCGCGAAAGTGCCGATCGAGATCACATTGTTGAGCTGATCGAGCGTCGCGAGGCGGCTGTTAGCTGCTGTCGGCAGGTCGGAGAACGGATCGTCTTCGACAATCACGAGATTGGTGCGCATTGCCGTTTGCAGCACCGCATGCGCCACTGGCAGCGAGATTGAACCGCCGGTCGGATTGTGGCCGAGTGATTGGGTGAAGAACAGCTTTGGTCGCTCTGATCTGATCTTCGCAGCGAGATCCTCGACATCAGGCCCATCGGCCAGTCGTCGCACGCCAACAATGCGCGCCTGCGCGAGTGTCAGCTTGGCGAAGAGCGGGTAGTAGCCCGGCTCGTCGACGAGAACCGTGTCGCCCGGTGACAGCATTGCGCGGATGATGAGATCGAGCGCGTGATTGGCGCCGAAGGTGAGCAGCAGGCCATCTTCCTTGACCGCTACCTGCTGCGCCTGCAGACGCAAGGCGATCTGCTGCCGCAAGGGCAGGAAGCCGAGTGCGGAGCCATAGGCGTCCGCGGCGACCGGCATGATGCGTCCGGTGCCGCTGAGATGACGCTTGATCTCCGATTGCTCCGTCCAGGATGCAGGGGGTCTCCCATCGCCGACGCGGATCTCGAAATTCTGGGAGAGCTGGGCATTCAGCAGCGACGCGATATCGACGGCCTCGCTGACATGCTTCGGTCGTCCGCTGTCATCGCCGCGATAAATCACAACGAATCCGGAGCCTGCTTTTGCTGCCACGAGATTGCCGAGCACGAGCCGTTCATAGGCTTCGACCACGGTGTTCTTTGACACGCCGAATTCCCCGGCGGCTTTTCTGATCGAGGGCAGGCGATGGCCTTCGGGAAGCCCGCCGGAGAGGATTTGCGCGCGCAGGCGGGTGGCGAGATTGCCCGCAAGCGTCGTGCTCCGATCGGACGGCTTACGCGCGATCGCCATGCAAAGTCCCCGGGTACAGTGCCGAACAGTCGATCAAGATCGTACCCCTGCTGGCAGCGCGAATGTCGGCCCGACAGTCGCATGTTGCCAAGCTGCGAGCGATGAAATGCTGCATTGCACAGACTCTATGAGCTCGTAATGCCGGCGCACAGCATCACTGCATGATGGGTACAGTACAGGACAAAATTTGGAAACTGTCCCTTTCCGGGCGCTGGGTCCCGGTGCGTAACTGCGCGCCAACAGAACACCCTTTGTATGGGAGGCGCCGCAATGGCCGTTACGACGTCGGGCAATCAGTCCGAAACCATCAATTCGCGTTTGGAAAATCTCCGTAACCTGTCGCCGGCCGAACGGCTGGGCAAGGTGATCGATGCGACGTCGCGCGGCGACAATGAGCGGTCCGCCTTCAGCCCCGGCACGCTGCCTATCGAGCTTGCCAATGGCATGATCGAGAACGTCATTGGCACGTTCGAGCTGCCGGTCGGCATCGCCACCAATTTCACCGTCAATGGCCGCGACTATCTGATCCCGATGGCTGTCGAGGAGCCGTCGGTGGTTGCGGCGGCCTCCTATATGGCGCGCATCGTGCGCAAATGCGGTGGTTTCCAGACGTCGAGTTCGGCCCCGATCATGCGCGCGCAGGTACAGGTGCTGGGCGTCACTGATGTGCATGGCGCCCGTGCCCGCGTGCTGCGTGCGCGGGATGCAATCATCGAAGCGGCAAATGCCAAGGACAAGGTGCTGATTTCGCTCGGTGGTGGCTGCCGCGATGTCGAGGTGCATGTCTTCGAGGCCACGCCGGTGGGGCCAATGATGGCAGTGCATCTGATCGTCGATGTACGGGATGCCATGGGCGCCAACACCGTCAACACCATGGCGGAAACCGTCGCGCCATTGATCGAGAAGATCACCGGCGGCACCGTGCGTTTGCGCATTTTGTCCAATTATGCCGATCTGCGTCTCGCCCGCGCCACGGTCTCGGTGACGCCGGAAGCGCTCAAGACGGACGAATATGCCGGCGAGCGTATTGCGCAGGGTATCGTCGAGGCTTGTGCTTTCGCCATCGTCGATCCCTATCGTGCCGCCACGCACAACAAGGGCATCATGAACGGCATCGATCCCATCGTGGTCGCCACCGGCAACGACTGGCGTGCCATCGAGGCTGGCGCCCATGTCTGGGCATCGCGCTCCGGCCGCTATACTTCGCTGACCAATTGGGAAATCGATACCAAGGGCAATCTCGTTGGCACCATCGAGATGCCGATGGCGCTCGGCCTTGTCGGCGGCGCGACCAAGACACACCCCGCAGCGCAGGCCGCGCTGAAGATCCTCGGCGTCCAGAGCGCGCAGGAGCTTGCGGAGGTCACCGTCGCGGTCGGGCTCGCGCAGAACATGGGCGCGCTGCGTGCGCTGGCCACCGAAGGCATTCAGAAGGGCCACATGGCACTGCACGCCCGCAACATCGCCATCGTTGCCGGCGCCACAGGCGACGAGATCGAGAAGGTCGCTGCTGCGCTTGCGGCCAATCACGATGTCCGCGTCGATCGCGCCAAGGAAGTGCTCGAGAAGCTGCGCTCCTGAGCTTAAAGGTGCTGCGCGAACACCTGTCTTCGCGCGCGCCGTTGTACGACAATGACCCCTCGCCACCAAAGCTGGCGAGGACACGAAAAGGGAGGCCAATGTGAACGCAAAGAATGACACCGACGGGCTCGGGGCGCGCAGCGGCCCGCTGCAGGGCGTGACTGTCCTCGATATCACCCGCGTGGTAGCCGGCCCGTTTTGCTCGATGCTGTTCGCCGATCTCGGCGCCACCGTGATCAAGGTGGAGCATCCCGGCGATCCCGACTATGCGCGCACCTTTCCGCCCTTCGTCGGCGCGGGGGAAAATCAGTTCAGTGCCTTCTTCACCCAGTTCAACCGCAACAAGCGGGGCATCACGCTCAATCTCAAATCCGAGGACGGCAAGGCGCTGCTGAAGAAGCTCGTCGCCAAGGCTGATATCCTCGTCGAGAATTTTCGGCCGGGGACCATGGACAAGCTCGGCCTCAGCTATGAGACCCTGCGCGAGATCAATCCGAAGCTCGTCTACACAGCGATCAGCGGCTTTGGTCGAACCGGTCCGAATTCGTCGCGCCCGGCCTATGACAATACCGGGCAGGCCGTGGGCGGCCTGTGGTCGATGAACGGCTATCCCGACCTGCCGCCCGTACGCGTGGGCACTATCATCGGCGATCTTGCCGCGTCGCTCTATGCCGCGATCGGCACGCTTGCCGCACTGCGCGAGGCGGAGCGCAGTGGCAAAGGCCAGGTGGTCGATGTCTCGCAGCAGGATTCGGTGCTGACCCTCACCGAGAATGCCGTTGTGCGTTACACCGTCGAAAAGGACGTGGCGTCACCGCTCGGCAATGACCATCCCTTCGTGCGGCCTTACGGTCAGTTTCCGTGCAAGGACGGCTATGTCTTCTTCGGCGGCTACACCGACAAGTTCTGGGCGATCACCTGTGCCTTGTTTGGCGAGCCGGAGATGGCGCGCGCGCCGGGCATCGACACGATGGAGAAGCGCTTCGATCCGGTTGTGGCGGAGACCAAAGTCAAGCCGCTGCTCGAGCGCTGGTTCAGCAAATACACCAAGGCCGAGCTGGAAGAGATGGCCGGCGACCAGGTGCCGCTGAGCGCCATCAAGACCATTCCCGAAGTGGTGGAAGACCCGCATATCGCCGCCCGCAACATGATCGTCAATGTGCCGGTGGCCGGCAAGCTGATCGGCATGTTCGGTCTGCCGATCAAGCTCTCTGCCACGGATCAATCCACCTTTGAGAAAGCGCCGATGCCGGGCGAGCACAATGCGGAGGTGCTGGCATCGCTCATTGGCGTAACGCAGGACGAGCTTGAGCGCCTCAAGGCATCGGGAGCCATTTGATGTCGATCGATTTCAGCAAAGACGGCCATGTCGCCACGGTCCGCATCAACCGGCCGGACAAGATGAATGCGCTGACGCTCGCGATGTATGATGATCTCGGCCGCGCGTTTCGCGAGATCAAGGATGATGATGCGGTGCGTGCGGTTGTTCTGGGCGGTGCGGGCGATCGCGCGTTCTGCGTTGGTGCCGACCTGATGGAATCGATCCCGGCATTGGCCTCCGACAGGATGGACATCTCCGCCTGGGATCCGGCCCATATCAAGTTTCCCGGCTTCTACAAGCCGGTAATCAGCGCCATCAAGGGCATGTGCATGGGCGGTGGCTTCGAGATCATGCTGGCGACCGACATCCGCGTCGCTGCCCGCAATGCCGTGTTCCAGTTGCCGGAGCCGAAGCACGGCTTTGTGCCGGCCGGCGGCACGCTGGTGCGGCTGGTGCGACAGATCGGCTACGCCCATGCCATGGAAATCATGCTGACGGCCGAGCGCTTCTCGGCGGATGACCTGCACGCCAAGGGCGTCATCAATCGCGTCGTCGATGCGGATCAGGTCGAGCCTGTTGCTTTCGAACTCGCTGCGACGATTGCGGCGCTGAGCCCGACCGCGATCCAGACCATCAAGGAAGCTGCGCTGACATTGCAGGACTTGCCGCTTGCCGAGGCTTTCCACCAGGAGGCTGCACTTGGCCAGCGCACCTTCACAAGCGCAGACGCGAAGCGCGGCCTCGCCGCCTTTGCCAAAAGAAGCGGGAAGTAAGAACTCGGCCATATTGCAACAGATGTATCGAGCCAATCGATACGCAGAAGGGGGAAGCATGAGACAGATCGACTTTGGACCGCGTCAACTGGGCGCCGCGCTTGCTGGCGTGTTCCTTTGCACTGCTTCGGCCAATGCGCAGACCGCGCAGGTGTCGGACGGTGTCGTCCGCGTCGGCGTCATCGAGGATATGTCGGGCGTCTATGCCGACATCACCGGCAAGGGCGCCGTGACGGCTGCGCAAATGGCCGTCGAGGATTTCGGCGGCAAGGTGCTCGGAATGCCGATCGAAGTCGTTTTCGCGGATCATCAGAACAAGCCCGACATCGCCGCGACGACCGCGCGAAAATGGTTCGATACCGACAAGGTCGACGCGATCCTCGACGTTGCGTCCTCTTCGCCGGCGCTGGCTGTCCTTGAGATCGCCAAGGAGAAAAGGAAGATCGTCACGCTGAGTTCGCCCGGCTCGACCCGGATTACCAACGAAGTCTGCGGCCCCTATGTGGTTCACTGGGCCTATGATTCATTCGCGATCGCCAACAGCACCGGAAAGGCGCTGGTCAGCCAGGGATTTGATAGCTGGTATTTCGTGGTCGCCGATTACGCGTTTGGCGCAAGTCTGGAGAAAGATACCGGCGATGTGGTCAAGGCGGCTGGCGGCAAGGTTGTCGGCGCGACCAAACATCCGGTCGGCACCGCGGACTTCGCCTCGGTCCTGCTGCAGGCGCAGTCGTCCAAGGCCAAGGTGGTGGCACTTGCCAATGCCGGTGGCGACACCATCAATTCGATCAAGCAGGCGGCCGAGTTCGGCCTGACGTCCGGTGGCCAGAAGCTCTCGGCACTGGCCGGCTTCATCAACGACGTTCACGGGCTTGGGCTGAAGGAGGCACAGGGGCTGACCATCACCGAAGCATCCTATTGGGACATGAATGACGATACCCGGAAATGGTCGAAGCGTTTCTATGACAAGGTGAACGCGATGCCGAACATGCTGCAGACCGGCACCTATTCATCGGTCCTGCATTATCTGAGAGCGGTGCAGGCCGCCGGCACCGACGAGACCGAAGCCGTCATGAAGAAGATGCGCGAATTGCCAGTCGATGACGTGTTCTACAAGAACGGCAAGATCCGTGAAGATGGCCGCATGGTCCACGACATGTATCTGTTCGAGGTGAAAAAGCCCGCCGAGTCCAAGGCGCCGTGGGATTATTACAAGCTGCTCGCAACGATCCCCGCGGATCAGGCTTTCCAGCCGCTGTCCGCTTCGCGGTGCCCGCTGGTCAAGAAGTAAGGTCCGGAGGGGCTGATCCCTCCGCTTGCGACAGCAGCCATGCACGGAAAGCCAGGAGCAGCGGATTTCCGGCTTTCTCCTCCGGGGAGGCGAAGTAATACGAGCCGACGCTTTTCAGCGTCAGGCTCGACAGCACGCGCAGCTTGCCGGATCTCAACTGGTCGGAGATCAGAAATTCCGGCAGCAGTGCGACGCCAAGGCCAGAACTCGCTGCGCTGATCAAGGTCGATTGAATATCGAAGCGCGGCCCTCGGATCACATTGGTGCCTTCCAGGTCCGCAGCGTCGAACCAGCGCCGCCACGCGTCTGGTCGCGTCACGAGATGAAGCAGCCGCAGTTCGGCAACCTCGTGCGGCGGCAATTCGCCGCGCTTGCCGATCAGCGCGGGCGAGCCGACCGGCAGCAGGACTTCATCGAAAAGATAGTCGGCTTGCGTGCCAGGCCAATCGGGTTGGCCGAAATAGAGGGCGCCATCGAGTGCGGTCTCGCTGAAGAAAAAGCGCGTATTGCGCGCACTCACATTGACGGCCACGCCAGGATGGCGCGCATAAAAGTCCGGCAGGCGCGGGATCAGCCACTGGGTGCCAACCGTCGGCAATGCTGCCACGTCCAGCACGGTCCCGTCGGCTTCATAACCCATGATTTCCAGCGCATCGCGCTCGATCCGCTCGATCGTCTGTGCCACTCGGGTGCTGTAGGCTTCGCCCGCACGCGTGAGCGTGATGCGCTTCTTGATGCGGTGGAACAGCTTGACGCCGAGCTGGGTCTCGAGCTGCGCGATCTGGCGCGACACCGCGCTCTCGGTCAGTGCAAGCTCACTGGCGGCGCGGGTGACGCTGAGATGCTTGGCGGCCGCGCTGAAGGCCATCAGCGCGCCCAGGCTCGGAATTCTGCGGCGCATGTGTTCATTCCAAAAACGCAAGATGTCCGCAGATTAAATTGTTTGCATGCCTAAGCACAAGGCAATTAGCTTCCGCCTCATGACGAAAGTCAGCTGCGAGCGGGATTTTTCTGCAGTGGCTGGTTGATCGGATCGCGTCCGTGCCGGGCGGTGGTTCGCTGATAAATCGAGGTTGTGGACGAATGAGCGAGACGAAGCTTCCTGTCATCATCGCGGGCGCCGGGCCGGTGGGCATGGTCGCCGCGGCGGATCTGGTGCGGCAGAATATTCCGGTCCTGGTGCTGGAAAAGAACGACACGCTGAGCGGCGAGTCCCGCGCATCGACCTTCCACCCGCCGACCCTCGACATGCTTGATGATCTCGGCTTCGCCAAGGAACTCATCGCGCAGGGCCTGAAGGCGCCCACCGTTCAATATTCGTCGTCGGCGGATGGCGTGCTCGGCACGTTTGACTTCGGTGCGATCTCGGATCTCGTGCGGCATCCGTTTCGCCTTCAGGCCGAGCAGTTCAAGCTCACCCGCATCATTCTCGCAGGCCTGAAGGACAACCCGCTATTCTCCATCGTGTTCGGCTGCGAAGTGAAATCCGTGACACAGACCAGCGATACCGTCACGCTCGCAGTGACCGCCGGCGGCGAAGACAAGACCTATGAATGCGACTGGCTGATCGGCGCCGATGGCGCCAACAGCATCGTTCGCCGCAGCCAGGACATGGAGTTCGAAGGCTTCACCTGGCCGGAGCGCTTCCTCGTGATGACGACGCCGGTGGATTTCACCGCGCTGCGCCCGGGTGTGTCGTCGGTCAGCTATGTGGCTGATCCCGAGCGCTGGTATTTCCTGCTCCGCATCATCGGCGCCTGGCGCGTGATGATGCCGGTCCCAGGAGAGATGTCCGATGAAGAAGCATTGTCCGAAGGCTACGTGACCTCGTCGATCCGGCGCGTCGTGCCGAGCGATGTGGATGCGCCGATCACCCACACCACGCTCTACCGCGTGCATCAGCGTGTGGCCGCCAATTTCCAGAAGGGCCGTTCTTTCCTCGCCGGCGATGCCGCCCATATCAACAACCCGCTCGGTGGCATGGGCATGAATGGCGGCATTCATGATGCGCTGAACCTGACTTCAAAGCTCGGTGCCGTGATCAACGGCAAGGATGGCGCAAGCATTCTCGCCGATTACGACCTGCAGCGCCGCACGGTTACGATGCAGGCCATCCAGGGCGACACGATCCGCAACAAGAAGAATCTCGAAGCGAAGGACGAGGCTGATCGTGCTCGCTTCCGCGACGACATCCGCGCGGCGGCGGCCGATCCCGAAAAGGGCCGCGCCTTGCTCCGCCGGATTGCGATGCTGGATTCGCTCGAGCGGGCGAGCGCATTGCATGTGGATGTGCCGGCCTGATCGCCGTCACATTCTGAGACGACGACCGGCGGCAAGCGACCGCCGGCTGAACAAGAATTGCGTGAGTGGAGGTGCCAAGGCCGTGGTTCTCAAGATTTCATGCAGGATGTTCAGAATGCGAAACAAGGGTTTTTCGATGAAGTGGAAGACGTTCATTCTCGCGGCGCTCATGGCGCCTCTCTCGGTGGGGACGGCCATGGCCGCCTTTCCGGAAAAGATGATCACGATCGTGGTGCCATATCCTGCCGGCAGCACGGCTGACGCGATTCCGCGTCTGGTCGCGCCGTTGATGCAGAAGTCGCTCGGCGTCAATGTCATCATCGAGAATCGCGGCGGCGCGAACGGATCGATCGGTGCGGCGCGCGTGGCGGCGTCGCCGGCAGATGGTTATACGATCCTGCTCGCGACCACGGGCATGATGGCGATCAATCCGTGGATCTACGAGAAGCCCGCCTACAATGCCCAGAAGGACTTCACGCCGATCACCAATGGTGCTTCGACGCCGAACATTCTCGTCGTCAATCCTTCGGTCAAGGCGAATTCTCTGAAAGAGTTGATCGCCTTGGCCAAGGCACAGCCGGGCAAACTCACTTTCGCGTCGGCAGGCATCGGCAGCACCAGCCACCTGTGCGGCGAGACGCTGAAAGTGCTCGAAGGCGTTGATGCCGTTCACATTCCCTATCAGGGCGCAGCTCCTGCGCTTCAGGACGTCATCGGCGGTCAGGTCTCAATGATGTGCGACAATCTCTCGAATACGGTTCAGCAGGTCCAGAGCGGTGCGCTACGGCCGATCGTCGTGACCGATCCGGCCGCCAGCAAGCAGCTGCCGAACGTTCCGACTGCACCGCAGGCAGGGTCGCCTGATCTGCTTGCCGGCAACTGGTATGGCTTCATTGCACCGGCCGCGACCCCGAAAGATGTGATCGAAAAGCTCAATGCATCGATCGTCGAAGCGCTCCGTGATCCGACTGTGGCCGCACGCATGGAAGGCCTTGGATTGACGGTGATTGCCGACAAGCCGGCTGAATTCCAGGCGACGATCACCAAGGACTCGGCGCGGATGGAAGACATCGTCAAGCGCGCCAAGGCGAAGATCTCGAACTGATTTCTGGTCCGAGGGTTGGACTCACAGTCCTTGGTTCGCACTTTATGAAAAGAAAAATGCCGGCGTTCGATTGAACGCCGGCATTTTTAATGGGGGCGCATGGCTGGTCCTGTTAGACGTCCACATTCGCGCTGAGCGAATTGTCCTGAATGAATTCGCGGCGAGGCTCCACCACGTCGCCCATCAGCTTTGTGAAGATGTCGTCGGCTTCGTCGACCTCCTTGACCTTCACCTGCAGCAGCGAGCGGACATTGGTGTCCAGCGTGGTTTCCCACAACTGGCCCGGGTTCATTTCGCCGAGGCCTTTGTAGCGCTGCAGGGCGAGGCCCTTGCGGCCGGCATCGGTCACGGATTCGAACAGCGAGACCGGGCCGTGGATGGCAAATTCCATGTCCTTGCGACGGAGGGTGCCGGATTTCGGATAGGCGTCCTGCAGGCGCTGCGCATATTCGTCGAGCTTGCGGGCATCGGCGGAGCCGAGCAGGGCGTCATCGATGAAGGCAACGTCCTTCACGCCACGGATGGTGCGCTCGAAGAAGAAGCCTTCGCCTTCACGGAAAGCGCCGGTCCAGCCGCGCTCGACTTCGTCGGCCAGCGCATCCATGCGCCGCGCAATATAGCTCGCAGCTTCGTTGGCGACGGCGAGATCGCGCGTCACCTCGACATTCAGGACGCCGGCAATCGCCGCTTGTTCGACCACGTCGCGATTGTAGCGCGAATGCAGATTGTTCAGCGTCGAGCGGATGACGCGGGCATCTTCCACCAGCGACAGCAGATCGCGACCGGTGCGCTCCTCGCCAGAGGAGGTGCGGAACAGGCAGTCGTCGAGGCCGGTCTCGATCAGATAGTCTTCCAGCGCCCGCTCGTCCTTCAGATACTGCTCCGACTTGCCGCGCGTCACCTTATAGAGCGGCGGCTGGGCGATATAGAGATAGCCGCCTTCGATCAATGTCGGCATCTGGCGGAAGAAGAAGGTCAGCAACAGCGTGCGGATATGGGCGCCGTCGACGTCGGCGTCCGTCATCAGGATGATCTTGTGATAGCGCAGCTTCGACAGGTCGAAGTCTTCGCGGCCGATGCCGGTGCCGAGCGCGGTGATCAGCGTGCCGATCTGCTCCGACGACAGCATCTTGTCGAAACGGGCGCGTTCCACATTGAGGATCTTGCCGCGCAGCGGCAGCACGGCCTGGAATTCGCGGTTGCGTCCCTGCTTTGCCGAGCCGCCTGCCGAGTCACCCTCGACGATGAACAGTTCTGACTTTGAAGGATCGCGCTCCTGGCAATCGGCAAGCTTGCCGGGCAGCGAGGCGATATCCAGCGCGCCCTTGCGGCGCGTCAGTTCGCGCGCCTTGCGGGCAGCTTCGCGCGCAGCGCCAGCTTCGATCACCTTGTTGACGATGGTCTTGGCTTCGGTCGGATGTTCCTCGAACCAGGCAGCCAACGCTTCGTTGATGCCGTTTTCGACCACCGGGCGCACTTCCGAGGACACCAGCTTGTCCTTGGTCTGCGACGAGAATTTTGGATCCGGCACTTTCACCGACAGCACGGCCGTGAGGCCTTCGCGGCAATCGTCGCCGGTCAGCGAAATCTTTTCCTTCTTGGCGATGCTCTCGGCATAGCCGTTGACCTGGCGCGTCAGCGCGCCGCGGAAACCGGCCAGATGGGTGCCGCCGTCACGCTGCGGGATGTTGTTGGTGAAGCACAGCACGTTCTCGTGGTAGCTGTCGTTCCACCACATCGCGACTTCCACCGAGATGCCGTTCTGCTCCGAGCGCATCACGATCGGGGCCGGCACCATCGCCTTCTTGTTGCGGTCGAGATATTTGACGAATTCCTCGACGCCGCCGTCATACATCATCCGCTCATGCTTCTCCTCGGGATGGCGGAGATCGGAGAGCAGGATGTTGACGCCGGAATTCAGGAAAGCGAGTTCGCGCAGGCGGTGCTCCAGCGTGGCGAAGTCATACTCCACCATGGTGAAGGTTTCGGCTGAAGCATAGAAGGTCACCTCGGTGCCGCGCTTGCCATTGGCATCGCCGACGACGGCGAGCGGGGCGACGGCTTCGCCATGGGCGAATTCGATGATGTGTTCCTTGTCGTTGCGCCACACGCGCAGGATCAGCTTGCTGGACAGCGCATTGACGACGGACACGCCGACGCCGTGCAGACCGCCGGAGACCTTGTAGGAGTTCTGGTCGAATTTGCCGCCGGCATGGAGCTGGGTCATGATGACCTCGGCCGCCGAAATGCCTTCGCCTTTATGGATATCGACGGGAATGCCGCGCCCGTCGTCGCGTACGGTCACCGAACCATCGGCGTTGAGCACAACTTCGACCGCGCTCGCATGGCCTGCCAGCGCTTCGTCGATGGCGTTATCGACGACCTCATAGACCATGTGATGGAGGCCGGACCCGTCGTCCGTGTCACCGATATACATGCCCGGGCGCTTGCGGACCGCATCGAGCCCCTTCAGGACCCGGATCGATTCCGCGCCATATTCGGCCGGAATGACGTGTTCGGTTTCGGCGATGGGCTGCCGGGCTGGTTCAGTCATGGAATGCCTTCGAAGATGATGCCGAATCAGCGCGGGAAACGTCGTCTGAATCCCGCACTTTGTGCCATGAATCCGGCATCGAAACTAGCGCAAAGTCATGCGCTCCAAGTTATTGAATAAATGGGATTTTTTGGCGGCTTTTCAAGCCGTTTGAAGGCTGTTTTGGCGATGCGATTTCGGCGCTGATCCCAGCCCGGAAACGGCGCCATTTCGAGCGCGATTTTCCGCATGTTACGGCGCTCACGCGGGCGAAAGGGGCCGCCGCGCTATCTTGCCCTGCACCACGTCGAACAGCTCGCCGCTCGGACCGATATCGACGAAGGCCGCGGGGTCGGCGCCGGTCATCCAGACCTGCGCGCCGAGCTTGCCGAGTTCGCCAAAAAGAGACCTGCGACGGTCCGGATCGAGATGCGCCACGATCTCGTCGAGCAGGAGAAGGGGCGTAATGCCGGTCATCTCGGCGACCAGCGTCGCGTGGGCGAGGATCAGGCCGATCAGCAGGGCCTTTTGCTCGCCGGTGGAGGCATCGCGTGCCGGCATGTTCTTGGGTGCGTAGATTACCTGCAGATCGGTGAGATGCGGGCCATCCAGCGTGCGGCCGGCGGCAGCGTCGCGCGGGCGGTTATCGCGCAGGATCGCGCGGTAGCGGTCTTCCACGGCGGTGGCAGGCTCGCTGGTCAGCGCCTGTTCCATCCAGCCGTCGAGGGCAATGAGTGCTGAGGGAAAAGCGGACGCCGCGCCGCGGGCATGCAGCATGGCAGCCAATCGCGTGACCGTCTCGCTGCGCATGGCGGCGACCGCCACGGCGAGTTCCGCCGTCTCGCGTTCCACGGCATCCAGCCAATGGCTGTCGCTGCTGCGCTCTTCCAGCAGGCGGTTGCGCGAGCGCAGGCTGCGTTCGAGCGCGGAAACGCGGCTATTGTGATCCTTGTCGATGGCCAGCACCAGCCGATCGAAGAAGCGTCGCCGTTCCGAGGCCGCGCCCATGAAGAGCTGGTCCATTGCCGGCGTCAGCCACACCATGCGCAGGTGATCGCCGAACGCCGCGGCCGAGCCGACCGGCTCGCGATCGATACGGCAGCGGCGCGAGATCGATGCGCCTTCGATCGGCGGATCGATGCCGGTACCAAGCGTGGCAAGGCCGACCTCGCCCTCGACGGTGGCCGAGACGGCCCAGGAACCGTCGCCTTCATTATTGGCGACATCTTCCAGCGTGGCGCGGCGCAGGCCGCGGCCGGGGGACAGGAATGAGATTGCCTCGATGCAATTGGTCTTGCCGGCACCGTTCGGCCCGACCAGCGCGACCATGTCTGCCGACGTCTCCAAGGACGCCGTCCGATAGGAGCGGAAATTGGTCAGCGACAGGCGATGGATACGGGAGGCGGTCATGGGGGACTCAGCTAGTCCCTGCAAACTCTGCTGTCATCCCCGCGTAAGCGGGGATCCAGTAAACGCTGGCAGCGATGTTTCGCTGGAATGTCTGAGTTTACCGGGTCGCCCGGTCCTAGCGCGCCATTGCGCGCACGGCCGGGCGATGACAGTCACGTTCACGGTAATCACACCCGCATCGGCATCAGCACATACAAGGCGCCCTTGTTGTCCTTGTCCTGCACCAGCGTCGGCGAACCCGGATCCGCCAGCCGCAGCACCGCGACCTCACCCTCGATCTGGGCGGCGATGTCGAGCAGGTAGCGCGAGTTGAAGCCGATATCGAGCGCGTCGGACGCGTATTCGACCTCGAGCTCTTCCGTCGCGCTGCCCGAATCCGGATTGGTCACCGACAGCACCAGCTTGCCGGCCGACAAAGCCAGCTTCACGGCGCGGCCGCGTTCGCTGGAGATGGTCGAGACGCGGTCCACCGCATTCTCGAAATCCTTCTTGTCGATCACCAGTTCCTTGTCGTTGTTCTGCGGGATCACGCGGCCATAGTCGGGGAAGGTGCCGTCGATCAGTTTCGAGGTCAGAACCACATTGCCAAGGGTGAAGCGGATCTTGCCCTGGGACAGCTCCACGGTGATCTCGGCTTCGGTGTCCTCGATCAGGCGCTGCACTTCGCCCACGGTCTTGCGCGGCACGATCACGCCCGGCATGCCCTCGGCGCCCTTCGGCTGCTTGAGGTCGATCTGTGCCAGGCGATGGCCGTCGGTGGCGACGCCGCGCAGCGTTGCGGCAGCCGCAGTGCCGGCAGCGTGCAGATAGATGCCGTTCAGGTAATAGCGGGTCTCTTCCGTCGAGATCGCGAACTGCGTGCGATCGATCAGGCGCTTGATGTCAGAGGCCGGCAGCGAGAAGGTGTGCGTCATCTCGCCTGCGGCAAGATCCGGGAAATCGTTCTCCGGCAGGGTCTGCAGGGTGAAGCGGGAGCGACCGGCGCGGATCGCCATCACCGAACGATCGCCATCGGCTTCGAGCACGATCTGTGAACCGTCCGGCAGCTTGCGAACGATGTCGTAGAACATATGCGCCGGCACCGTGGTGGAACCGGCGGTGCCGGTCTCGGCGGCCAGGGTCTCGGTGACTTCCAGATCGAGGTCGGTGGCCTTCAGCGAAAGCTGGGCGTTCTCGGCGCGGATCAGCACGTTGCCGAGGATCGGAATGGTGTTGCGGCGTTCGACCACGCGATGGACGTGGCTGAGCGACTTGAGGAGCTGCGCGCGTTCGACGGTGACCTTCATAACAAATCGCCCGATTATCCGATGGAGGTTTCCTGGCAGCCGGAACGGCGCCGCGGGGACCGCAAGGTGACGGTAAAGGACGGAAAGCGCAAGGGATTTTGGGATGAATTGATGTGCAGCTCCCCACGTTTATGGTCACATGGGCGTCGTCAAGCGGCTATGTCTTAGGCCAGAAAGCATAACTCCGTCATGACCGGACAAAACATCTGCCCCGGGCGTTCACGCCTTCAATTGCATCAAGGCGTGAACGCCCGGCGCGAGGCCGAACATGAGGCGTGACATGGCGGGCGTCACGAGATCAGAAGCCCGCCGCGCTACCGCACGATGCCCTCGACCTTGCGGATCAGGGGCAGCGAGAAGTCGATGAAGGAGCGGATCAAGGGGCGCAGGAAGCGCGCCGAGGGATAGGTGAAATATAGTTCCGATGGTTCGATCTCGTGGCGGGGCAGAACCCTGACCAGCGATCCGCTTTCCAGTTCAGACGAGACCAGCAGCACCTGGGCGGTACCCACGCCGTGACCGGATTTCACCGCATCCAGCAGCACGGTTGTGCTGTTGGTGCGCAGCACCGGCTTGAGGCGTAGCCGGGAGGTGCTCTTGCCCGTGATCAAGGCAAGCGTGCCGTTATCGGACAGCGACGCATCGGTTACGATCATCGCAGTATCGGCGAGGGACGCGACGCTCTTGAACGGGCCATGTTCGGCAACGAATGACGGGGCGGCGACCAGGATCCGCCGGCTTGATCCGATCCGTTTCGCCACGACGTTACGATCCGATGGGCGCCCCAGCTGTATCGCAAGGTCTACATTCTCATGGATGAGGTCGATGGCGCTGTTGTGCAGTATCAGGTCGATGGACACCCCGGCATGCTTTCGCTGGAACGCCATGGCAATCCGCGCCAGATGCCGTTCCCCGATGCAGCCGGGTGCATGCAGGCGCAGTCGTCCCACATGGCCGATCCTGTCCCGTTGCACGTTGTCGATCGCCTGGTCGATGGTCTGCAATGCGGCGCCCGATGCCCTGTAGAGACGCAGCCCGTCTGCGGTTGGACGCATGGCGCGGGCGCTTCGTTCCAGTAGGCGGCTTCCGGTGTGGGTTTCGAGTTTGACGAGCAGCTTGCTCACCGCAGGCTGGGAGATTCCAAGATCGCGCGCCGCGGCCGTCAGTGAACCTCGCTCGACGATCCTGGCGAATGTTCTCAACGCAAATGTCAGGTCCATGAATAACCATCGGTTATGATTGCCATTCCATTGATGCGATGGACCAGGCAAGCGCTCCGTTCTACCCCCGATGCACCCTAGATATCAGCCCCGGTGATGAACAGTGCAGCGTCGAACATTCATAACGCATTCGCTTGGTGCAGTGGTTGCCTCCGCCGTTTCATCGGCATCGCTTGCCGCTCCGGCAGCAGTCGCGCGCGCCGGGCTGGCCGATCCGTCCCTGTTGCCGCCGGGTGCCCGCAGCCGGTCGGCAGAGGTCAATGGCATCCGCATGCATTATGTCGAGGCCGGTTCGGGGCCGGCCGTTATCCTGCTGCATGGCTGGCCGCAGACCTGGTTCGCGTGGCGCGACACCATCGCCAGCCTCTCGTCGCAGTTTCGCGTCATCGCTCCCGATCTGCGTGGCACCGGCCTGTCGGAGCGCGCCGCGTCTGGCTACGACAAGCAGACCATCGCAACGGATATTCGCCATCTGATCACGCAGGTGGGACTCGCGAAAGCGCATGTGGTCGGCCATGACATGGGCGGCAAGGCAGCCTTCGTCCTCGCCAAGCTGCATCCTGAATGCGTCGATCGGCTGGTCCTGGTCGACTGCCTCATTCCCGGCACCGAAGTCACCGACGCGCTGAAGGGGGGAGCGTGGCACTACGGTTTCCATATGGCTCCCCAGATCCCGGAAATGCTGACCAAGGGTCGAGAACGCGCCTATATCGCCGCCCAGATCCGCAACTGGTCATTCCGAAAGAATGCGGTTGGCGATCGGGCCATCGATGAATTCGCTAGCCACTATGCGTCGGACGGCGGCATGACCGCCGGCTTCAATTTCTATCGCGAGCTGCGAAGGGACGCCGAGCTTGTGTCCGGTTTGCAGTCGCGCAGGCTTGCAATGCCTGTGCTGACCATCGGCGGCGAGCATAGTGCCGGCACGCGACTGGCCGACGCGGTCCGGGATCACGCGGACAATCTGCGTGAACTCATCGCGCCGGGGAGCGGTCATTTCGTCGCGGAAGAAGCGCCTGACTTTTTTCGCGTGTCGTTGACGCAGTTTCTATCGGGCGGCTGACAATCAAGAACGCCGCCGCCAGTTCGTAGCGCGGATGGAGCGAGTTTCAATCCGGGGACTGGCGCTTGCGCCATCTCGACATCCCCGCACGACGCTTCGCTCCATCCGGGCGATAGACTACGCCATTACTCCGCTAGCTGGCGCTTCAGGCTATCGACCTCGTCCTGCAACGTTGTGTCCTTGCCGACCAGTGCCTCGATCTTGCGCACCGCATGCAGCACGGTGGTGTGATCGCGGCCACCGAAGCGGCGGCCGATTTCCGGCAGCGAGCGCAGGGTCAGTGTCTTGGCGAGATACATCGCCACCTGACGGGGGCGCACCACATTGGCGGTGCGGCGCGAGGACAGCAGGTCCGAGCGGCTGACATTGTACTGCCGTGCCACAACACGCTGGATGTCCTCGATCTTGATGCGCTTCGGCTCCATCGGACGAACCAGATCGCGCACTTCGCGCTCGGCCATTTCCAGCGTCACGGCGGTGGCGTTCAGCTTTGAATGGGCGAGCAGGCGGTTGATCGCGCCTTCCAGGTCGCGGCCGTTATGGGTGATGGTGCGGGCGAGATAATCGAGCACCGGCTCCGGCACGTCGAACGACGCGTGGTGCGCACGGGCCGCGGCAACGCGCGATTTCAGGATGCCGAGACGCAGCTCTTCACCGAGCGTGCCCATTTCCACCACGAGACCGCCGGCCAGGCGCGAGCGCATGCGCTCGTCGAGGCTTTCGAGATCCGACGGCGGACGATCGGCGGCGATGACGACCTGGCGGCCGGCATCGATCAGCGCGTTGAGCGTATGGCAGAATTCGGCCTGGGTGGTTTTGCCCTGCAGGAACTGGAGGTCATCGATGACCAGCACGTCGATGCCGCGCAGCGCTTCCTTGAAGGCCAGCGCCGTCTGCGTCTTCAGCGCGGCGACGAAGCCGTACATGAATTTCTCGGCGGTGAGATACAGCACCTTGCGATCGGGGTTTGAATTGCCAGCCCAGGTCACGGCCTGCAGCAGGTGCGTCTTGCCCAGACCGACGCCGGCATGGATGTAAAGCGGGTTGAACATCACGGCATCACCGCGGCGGCCTTCGGCAACCTGACGGGCAGCGGCATGCGCGAGGGTGTTGGCGCGGCCGAGCACGAAGCTCGCGAAGGTGAGGCGCGGATCGAGCGGCGAGCCGCCGAGCGCTTCGTGGCTCGCCGAAACCGGTGCGGTCGCGGTGCTGCGGATGTCCGCAGTGGGGCGATTGCCGGCGGGCTCAACGCGGCGTGCTTCCACCGGCGCGGCGACTTCCTTGGCAGGAGCGACATTGCGCATGGCCGAACGCACGGTGAGATCCACGCGCGACACCTTTGGCATTTCGGCGCGCCATGCATCGAGCACGCGCTCGGCATAGTGGGCCTGGATCCAGCTCTTCAGGAAGCGGGTCGGCACGGAAAGGTGCACGGACTCGTCCTGCACGGCTTCCAGATCCATGCGGGCGAACCAGCTGGAGAACACATCCTCGCCAACGCTCGACCGCAGACGGCCCTTCACGCGGGTCCAATGATCCTGTTCCATGTTCGACATTGTTCTAGCTTCTCAGTTCAAAATTGGTGGTCGAGCGCAGGCGCCCGTGCGTGATGCGCGCAGCAAAGCGCGCGGTGACCTCTTGCGGCTGCTTTCGGACACGGCTCCGCCGTTCGGCATTCATGCCGCGGTTGGATTGGCGATGTCGAAAGAAGTGCCGGTTGAGGTCAGCGCGTACTGAACGCTCTGTCAGGGACGCTCGAGGGCGGGCGCGTGGAGATGGAAGCAGACTCGGAGCCAAACGCAGATCGCAAAGAAGAAGGCCGTGTGATCATTGATTTGCGCATAAAAGCTCCCCCACTCGCCGCGGTCATTGCGGCAAGGTGTCAGTTTCGAATCTGGTCCAAAGTCAGTGCGCAACGCCCAACGCTGCTAAACGTTCAGGGTTGCATCATCTTTCAGCCCGCTCCTTTTCGCAGGACGATCTCCCGGCCTCGCCAGTGCACGGTCTCTGCTTCGTATTTCTTTTCGGGACGGCCATCATGGCTGTCCGAGAAATTTCGACACAGAACGACCGCTCTCATATCGCTATGAGCCGCAACTCGCTTGAGACTTGGAAAGCATCGCCAAACCTGAAAACCGTCGCTGATCTTCAGGTTCGCCCTCGTTCCGAAATCGCTCTGATCTCAACAACGGTGGGGCGCCGCGAACGATTTAAGAAATACAGCACGCCGGACTTCTCGCAACGGAATCATTTTTTCGCTGCTCTGCGAAAGCTGCACTTGCAGGCGAGGATGGCGTGGCCGATTTTTCAAACATATCGACAAGATTTTGAATCTGCGCGCTGAATCCAATTGTGACGGTGGCGTTGCAATTTCAGTGGGGCGAAAAAAGAAATTCATATTTCATTTACGAAAGCAGCTGCCGCCTTCGCGGATTCAAACTGGTCGCTCTCGCTATGTGGATAAGTGATTATCGCGACGCGATTTTTTCTGTGCGCTGACTCAGGGTAACCTTGCACGCGGAGTCAGCTTGGGCATTGCAACGCGCTTGCATTTTGAGATTCGCGGCGCCGCAGGCGAATTCTGCGCATTCCATCGCAGCCCAACCATTGCGTTCCCGCTGTGGCGTCATTGCGACATGTCGCGATGCGCGCCGACGCTTCGTTCGGCAGGCTTAGGTGTCATCGAAACTGCTGATGTCATTACGTCACATGGCGATCGCTACGCGAGCCGTCGCCGGTTCTCGCGCGCCATGATCATCGCGCAAACAAAAAGCCCGGCGCGAAGGCCGGGCTTTCCGAAATCATATTCTGCGTGTCGCTTACTGAGCGAGCTTCGCGATCTGGTGCGTCAGGCGCGAGACCTTGCGGCTGGCCAGGTTCTTGTGAACGATGTTGCGCTGAGCAGCCTTCATGAGGGCCGGCTCGGCGGCCTTCATCGCTTCCTTCGCTGCGTTGACGTCGCCGGTCTTGATGGCGTCTTCAACGGTGCGGAGGGCCGAGCGCATCTGGGTGCGGCGCGACTTGTTGACGATGGTGCGGCGCGCGATCTTGCGGGTCGCCTTCTTGGCGGAGGTCGTATTGGCCATTCTCAAATATCCTTCAGCAGCGACCCATCCGGGCGCCGGGCTGATTGACGTTTGCCGCCCTTTGCGGCCAACGCTGATCTGTTTCCGGGGTGTTCCTGAAATGCTATCCCCGGAGCGGCAATCACTCTTAAGGGCGCGCCGCTCAAAGAACAGCGGCGGCGGGATCGCGCCCACCGCCTTTGGCGATCCTTATAGAGGCCGTGTTTTGCAGCGTCAACGACTTCCGGAAGCGTTGTCGCGCGACAAATGCGCTGCCGGGTCGGCTTAAGTGGCTGGAACAGTTGAATTTCTCGACTCCGGCCAGTATTGCCGGGGGGAGACGAGCGTTGAGGGGATTCGGATGATCCGCGGTTTTTTCCGCCTGATTGGGCTGTTGTTGCTGGCTGCGGGGTTCGTGTTCCTGGTCTATGACGGCGCCCGCTCGATTGCCGATCAGGCGTTGCGGCTGACCAAACTCGGCGAATTCTGGAACGATATCAATCAGGCAAGCCAGCGCAGCTTCCTCAGCATGATCGATGCCGATGCGCCGTGGCTGCGCGCGGGCGTCAAATTGCTGCTCGATCAGCCGGCCTGGGCGGTGATGGGGATCGTCGGCATTTTGCTGATGCTGCTGTGCCGTCCGCGACGTCCCTTGATCGGTTATTCGCGAAATTGATGCGGATTTCTTGCGGCAGCCGTGCGGCATCTCGGAGGCGTAACACCCTGCCGGTTTTCGCGAAGATACCCATATAAGGGTGAAGAAAAACGCAGGAGACGATCGATGCTGTTCATGCGCAAACCTGTCGCCATGGTCACCGCGGCCGATGCACTGCCCGGCCGTGATACTCCGATACCGACGGCGAGCACCCATTACGTCAATGGCAGCAAATTGCTGCCGCCCTATCCCGACGGTCTCGAGCAGGCCGTGTTCGCGCTCGGCTGTTTCTGGGGCGCGGAGCGGAAATTCTGGGAGCTTGGCGACGGCATCTATACGACCGCGGTCGGCTATGCCGGCGGCTTCACGCCGAACCCGACTTATGAAGAAACCTGCTCGGGTCTGACCGGCCACACCGAAGTGGTGCTGGTGGTGTTCGATCCGAAGAAGATCTCGTACGAGCGACTGCTGAAGACATTCTGGGAAAATCACGATCCGACCCAGGGCATGCGGCAGGGCAATGATGTCGGCACGCAATATCGCTCGGCGATTTACACATTCTCCGATGCGCAGATGAAAGCCGTGCAAGACTCCAAGGCCGCCTTCCAGAAGGCCCTGGACGCCAAGGGCTACGGTTCGATCACGACGGAAATTGCGCCGATCGACAAATTCTACTTTGCCGAGGACTATCACCAGCAGTATCTCGCCAAGAATCCAGGCGGCTATTGCGGCCTCGGGGGCACCGGCGTGAGCTGTCCGATCGGGGTCGGCGCGGCCGCCTAAACGCAGATAAACACCTATAAAAAGCCCGTTTCCGGCAGAGCCGGAGGCGGGCTTTTGCATGGCTTTGAACGGTACTGGCAACCCAATGTTAACCATAAGGGCCCACAACCGGACTGTCTCTATGAGGGATGAGTCCAGTGCCTGTATTTCGCGCGTTACGCCTGCCTTTGATCGTCGCCGCCATGGCCCTGGCCATGACCGGCTGCATGCGCAGACCCGGCCCCGTTGCCGTGGTTGCCGCGCCGACGACGCTCGACACGCTCGCTTACAACCGCTCGGGCCCTCCCGTCGCCTATGCCGCGCCCGCATCGAAATATGATGCGCAATACAAGCTCGATGCCGGCGACAAGCTGCGCGTCGTGGTCTACGGGCAGGAAGGCCTCACCAATTCCTATGCGATCGATGCCGGTGGCGCGATCACCATGCCGCTGATCGGCCGCGTGTCTGCGCGCGGGATGACGCCGGCGTCGCTCGCCGCTGCCATCACCGGTCGCCTGCGCAATGGCTATATCCGCGAGCCGTCGGTGGCGGTGGAGATCGAGACCTATCGTCCGTTCTTCATCCTCGGCGAAGTCGCGGCACCCGGTCAGTATCCTTACGTGCCGAACATGACCGTCGAGAGCGCGGTGGCCATCGCCGGCGGCTTCTCGCCGCGTGCCAAACGCGATGCGGTCATGCTGACTCATAATCGACCCGAAGGCTCCTACCGCGCCGAAGTGCCGCTCGGCACGCCCGTCGATCCCGGCGATACGGTGATGGTCGGCGAGCGCTGGTTCTAGTTCGGCCTTTGGGCTGAACTACAAAAATCGCCTGCAGGGGGCATCCTGCAGGCGATTTTTTTGTGCGATGGAATGGCTGGCATCATACAGCGCAAAAAGTCTGCGTTGATTGCGCGCAGGGAATGTAATTGCGCCTTTCGCGCCGTTTCGCCGCAAGGTTCTTCCTGTATGAAGATGGCAGCGAGACAACTCGCAGGCGCGAATGATCATCCGCGCATAGAACATTCAGGAGGGACGATGACGATTGCTTCGACAATGACCAGGCGTGCGCTTGCTCTGACGATGCTCGGTGCAACCAGTTTGGTAATGGCGCTGCCGGCCATGGCGCAGGATGCAGCAAAGTCCTATCCCGACAAGCGCATCAATTTCGTCGTCCCCTATGCGCCCGGCGGCGCCACCGATGTCGGCGCGCGACTGCTTGCGCAGAAACTGCAGGAAAGCTGGAAGCAGACCGTCACCGTCGAAAACAAGCCGGGCGCCGGCGGTGTCATCGGCAATGACTTCGTCGCCAAGGCAGCGCCGGATGGCTACACGGTGCTGATTGCAATCACGCAGATCATCCAGGCGCCGAGCCTGATGTCGAAACTGCCTTATGATGTGTTCAAGGATCTCGCGCCGGTGACGCAGATCGCAATCTCGCCGATCGTGCTGGTGGTGCCCGATGCGCAGCCCATCAAGTCGGTGAAGGAGCTGATCGAGGCAGGCAAGACCGGCAAGTTCCAGTACGGCACTTTCGGCAACGCCACGACCTCGCACCTCTATGGCGAGCTCCTGAAGAAGAATGCCGGCTTGGACTGGACGCATGTGCCCTATCGTGGCGCGGCCCCGCTGCTGAACGATCTGCTCGGCAATCAGGTCACCGCATCCTTCCTCGATTTCACCACTGCGGGCCCGCAGCTCGAGGCCGGCAAGATCCGTCCGCTTGCGGTCGGCGGTGAGAAGCGCAAGCCGAAATTGCCGAATGTGCAGACCATGGCCGAGCTCGGCTATCCCGGCTTCGAGGCCGAAGGCTGGCTCGGTGTGTTCGTTCCGGCCGGCACGCCGAAGCCGATCATCGACAAGCTGTCGGCCGAACTCGCCCGCATCATCAATTCGCCGGAAGGCACCGCGGGCCTGCAGGCGGTGAATCTGGTGCCGGTGGGCGACAGCGCGGAGTCGTTCGAGAAAACGCTGAAGCGCGATTTCGACCGCTGGGCCAATGTGGCGAAGACGGCGGGCGTGAAGGGGGAGTGAGGCGCTCGCTTTCGCAGCGCTGATGAACTGTCACCACCCGCGAGAGCGGGTGGTCCAGTAAACGCAGAATTGGCGATGAGGCACCGACGACTAGGTGTACTGGATCGCCCGTCAAGCCGGGCGATGACAGTGAGTGGTGCGCAACGGCGCAGCGCGTTGCTTACTTCAAATGTTTAGCGAAGAACGCCAGGCTCCGTTCGCGTGCCACATCCGCACTCGCCTTGTTATAGCTTGCGCGCTGGTCGCAGTTAAAACCGTGTTCGGCGCCGTCATAAACGAACACCTCGACCTCCGGGCGCTTCGCCTTGATCGTCTCGACGTCGCTGAGCGGAATGCCGTGATCCTTCTCGCCGAAATGGAGCTGCGTCGGGACCTTCGGCTTGTCGTCGGCGAAGCGCACCACGGCGCCGCCGTAATAGCCGATGGCGGCGCTGAGCCCGTCGAGCTTGGTCGCTGCTGCATAGGCGACGCTGCCGCCAAGGCAGAAGCCGATGATGCCGACCGGGCCGACATCCTTCACCGCATCGATCGCCGCCTGGGTGTCACGCAGGAACGCGGCCCAGTCCGGATTGGCAACGAATTTTCGCGCGATGGCGACCTCTTCGGGTGAATAACCCGACTGGAAGTTCGGCTCGACGCGATCGAAGATCGACGGCGCGATGGCAACGTAACCCTGCACGGCGAAACGATCGCAGACCGTGCGGATGTGGCTGTTCACACCAAAGATTTCCTGGATGACCACGACGGCGCCCTTGGGCTTGCCTTCGGGCTTAGTGCGATAGGCGCCGAGCTTGAAGCCGTCCGATGCGGTCAGCGTAATGTCTTGTCCCACGGGCTCATCCATTCGTTGTTGAAACGGTGTCGTGTGTTTGAAGCGCGGGACGGCGTCGGTCCACTCAAGATTTGGCGACCCAGCTGTTCCTAAATCGCTGCCTTGACATCGTTCATATCACGCATCATATGAAGTTACATGAGAAGAGACAGTCGCCTGTCCGGCGTTCTCCATGTGCTGCTGCATATGGCGGAGGACGAAACGCCGAAAACATCCGAGGCACTGGCGCGGGCCATGTGCACCAATGCCGTCGTGGTTCGGCGCATCATGGCCGGGCTGCGTGCGCAGGGGCTGGTGAGTTCCGAGAAGGGCCATGGTGGCGGCTGGCGGATTGCCTGCGACCTCAACAAGGTGACGCTGCGCGACATCTATGAGGCGCTGGGCCAGCCGGAGGTTCTGGCCATGGGCAATCGCACGGACATGCCCGGTTGCCTGGTGGAGCAGGCCGTCAATGCAGCGCTCGGCAAGGCTTTTGACGAGGCCGAGGAGCTGCTGCTGCGCCGCTTCGGCGAGGTGACGCTGGCGATGCTGAGCGCGGATTTCAGTGCGCGCTTCAAGGGGCAGCGCGACAAGTTCAATCTGGAGAAAGCACATGACGACTGACGCCATCATCGTCGGCGGCGGCTTTGCCGGCCTAGCTGCTGCGACCTATCTCGCGCGAGCGCGCCGCAATGTGGTCGTCATCGACACGCGTCAGCCGCGCAATCGCTTTGCAGATGCCTCTCACGGTTTCCTCGGTCATGACGGCAGCGATCCGCAACAGATCCTGTCCACGGCGCGGCGGCAGGTGATGGCCTATCCGACCGTCCGGATGATCGACGGCGAGGCGACCGGTGCGCGCGTCGAGGATGACGGCTTCTCCGTGGTGTTTGGGAATGGCGAAGCGCTGGCGACGCGGAAGGTGATCCTTGCTTTCGGCCTGCGCGATACGCTGCCGTCCATTCCCGGCATTCAGGAACGATGGGGCAAGACGGTGCTGCATTGTCCCTATTGTCACGGCATCGAATTCAGCGATCGGCAGCTCGGCGTGCTCTATCGCACCCCGATGTCGGTCCATCAGGCATCCATCGTCGCCGAATGGGGACCGGTGACGCTCTATCTGAACGGACATGAGCTGGACGCCGAAGGGGCGGACGTGATGGCACGCCGTGGCGTGCGCGTGGAAGCCGCGAAAGTCATGGGACTGGAAGGTGAGCGCACGGCGCTGTCAGCGCTCGTGCTGCAAGATGGCCGGCGCAGCGCGGTGGATGCTCTTTATATTGCGCCGGAGTCGTGCCTGTCGTCGCCGCTGGCCGAGCAAATCGGTGCCGTCATCGAGGACGGTCCCATGGGACCGATGATCAGGACCGATGCGGACAAGATGACATCGGTATCCGGCGTCTATGCCGCCGGCGACATCGCGCGGGCGCCGCATAGCGTGAGCTGGGCGGTGGCCGATGGCGTCACGGCGGGAACGTCAGCGCATCGGGCGCTGGTGTTCGGCTGAATCATGAACCTGACCCAGACATTCAGCGATCCGGCGGCGGTGGCGAACTATGCCGAGCGGCCGAAGCGCCAGGTGCCGGGCTTCGTCGACCTGCAGCGCATGGCGATGTTGCTGCTGGCGGAACATGCACACGGAGCGGCTGACATTCTGGTGCTGGGGGCCGGTGGCGGGCTGGAGCTCAAGGTGTTTGCCGAGGCACGGCAGGATTGGCGATTGCTTGGTGTCGATCCATCGGCCGCGATGCTGGATCTGGCGCGATCAACACTGGGGCCGCTGCAGTCGCGCGTCGAACTTGTCGAGGGAATGATCGACGCTGCGCCACTCGTGCGCTTCGACGGCGCAGCATGTCTGCTGACGTTGCATTTCCTGCCGCGGCAAGAGCGTCTGCGGACCTTGCGCGAGTTGCACCGGCGATTGAAGCCCGGCGCACCATTGGTGGTGGCACATCACAGCTATCCGGCAGGCGAGGCGGGGCATCGCTGGCTGTCGCGCTTTGCCGCTTTCGCAGCCTTCAATGGCATTGAAGCTGACATGGCGGCGGCAATGCCGGCTGCGTTGGCCGAACACTTGCCGGCCCTGTCGCCGGATGAAGACGAGGCGCTGTTGCGGGAGGCCGGCTTCAGCGATGTGGCGCTGTTCTATGCGGCATTCACGTTCCGCGGGTGGGTGGCGACGGCGTGAGGGCTGAGCCGTAGGGCGGATTAGCGGACCGCAATCCGCCGGCCGGGTGCATGGCTGAAACTCCGCGGCGGATAACGGCTTCGCCTCATCCGCCCTACGGCCGGGTCACTCCCACATCCAGTTCTGGCCCCAGTCCCCCTTCCAACCGGTGAGCCGGCCCTTGCGGAACTGGAGGAACAGCCGGTCCTTGCGCGGGAAAAGCCCGCTGCCGCCGATGTCGCGAATGGCCAGATAGATCTCGTCGCCGGGGCGGCCCTTCAAATAGGTCAGCGGCACGCCGAGCGCCTGGGCCGCCGCATCTGCCGGCATGCCGAAGACAAGGGGCGTGGCGTTGGACAGGGTCGCCGTAAAAGGTGCGTTGATCGGCATCAAGGGCTGGGCCGCGACCGGAGCGGATGCCACCACCGAGATGGGGGACAAGACAGCAAGAGCAATCGCGGCAAAGGGGATGCGGTGGGTCATGATGATGCCAGTGTCTCTGCGAATCCCTGCGTCGCGCAAGGCGTATTGTCTCCATTTTTATCCATCGCCTTGACGGATCACTATCGATAACGGCGCGAAGAACGGTCACAGTGGGCCCGTCACCGATTGTTAACGCTAGGTTTTAAGCTTCAGGAACCGGATTGCGCGGTATCTCTGTCCCGTCTTTGCAGCCGGATGCTGCAAGCGAACGAGGACATATGAGCGTCGCATCCCATTCATCGCCCCGCCGCCGCCTGCTGCTGGCGTCGGACAGCAATGACCAGTCGCGTGAACTCGCAGACATCCTGGCCACGGTCGGGGATGTGGAGGTCGTGCCGACCACGCGCATTCCGGAGGCGCCGTCGCGCGATTTGTCCGGCATCGTGGTCGATATCAATCTGCGTTCGGCGGAGGCCGTGCAGCGCGTGCGCAACCGGCTGCGCCACAAGAATTATGAATCGATGCCGCGTCTGTTCGTGCTGGCCGATGCGATGCATCACGGTGCCATGCAGGCCTGGGCGCTCGGCGCCACCGACACCATCGCGCGCCCGTTCGATTCGCGCGGCGTGCTGCAGCGAATCCGCGCGGCGTTTCCCGGCCCGCATGACGAGGATTTTGCGGCGCGCGGCAAGACGCTGAATCGCGGCGTCGAGGCGGCGCATGCGGTCATCGTGAAGATCTTCGAGAAGCTGCCGGCCGGCGTGCCGCTGTCGTTCAACGACGTGATGCAGGCCGAGAGCCTGATCATCAAGGCGATCAAGCGCTCGTCCCTGCGCGAATGGCTCGCCGCAGTGGGGCGCCATCACAATCACAGCTACCGGCATTGCCTGTTCGTCACCGGATTCGCGGTGGCTTTCGCGCAGCATCTCGGCATGCGCGACGAGGATCAGCGCCGGCTGACGCGTGCGGCGTTGGTGCATGACGTGGGCAAGGCGTTCATTCCGGTCGCCATCCTCGACAAGCCGGGCAAGCTCTCCGAAGAGGAAACGCTGGAAGTGCGCAAGCATCCGCGGCTCGGCTTCGAGGCGCTGGCGGCGCAGGGCTCGTTCCCGCGCGAAATGCTCGACGTGGTGCTGCATCACCACGAATTTCTCGATGGCACCGGCTATCCCGATGGCCTTGCCGGCGACCAGATCAGCGACATCGTGCGGCTGATGACCATCGTGGACATCCATGCCGCGCTGGTGGAGAAGCGCGCCTATCGCATGCCGTTCACCCACGCCAAGGCGTTCGAGATGATGGAGCAGATGGGCGACAAGATCGACCAGCAGCTCCTGCAGGCGTTCCGGCCGGTGGCGCTGGGGATATGATCCCCGACTGTCGTCGCCCGGCTTGACCGGGCGATCCAGCAGACACCGTTGCTGGCGTTTCATCACCAAGGTCTGCGTTTACTGGATCCCCGCTCCGCGCACGTCTTCGACGTGCTAGGCGGGGATGACAGTGGAGCTAAACGAGCAGCTTCCTCAGCTCCGCCTTCGCCACCTTCTCCAGGGTCGAGCGCGGCATGTCATCGACGAAGTGGATCTCGCGCGGCACCTTGAAGTCGGCGAGCCCGCTTTTGCAGGCGGCCATGACATGGTCATGCAGCGTCGGCGGGCATGCCGCGACGCCGGCCTGCGGGATGATGAACACGACCGGCACTTCATCCAGCATCGGATGCTTCTTCGCCACCACGGCCGCCTCGCGCACGCCGGGTACGGTGATCACCACCTGTTCGATCTCCGACGCCGCGACATTCTCGCCGCCGACTTTCAGCATGTCCTTCGAACGATCGCCGAACTTGATATAGCCGCGCTCCAGCAGCGTGACGCGGTCGCCGGTGATGAAGAAGCCGTTCTCATCAAAGCTGTCGCGGGTCGCTGCCTCGTTGTGGAGGTACTCCTTGAACAGCGTCAGGCCGGGCGTGCCCAGGATGGTGAGATTGCCGGTCTCGCCGACTTCGACCGGCGAGCCGTCGTCGCGGGTGATGCGGATGCCGTATTCGGCGGCGGTGCGGCCGATGGCCATGGGCGTGTTGGGCTGATCGACCTCGCCGATGATGCCGTGGGTGATGGTCTCGGTCATGCCCCACCAGCCGATGATCTTGATGCCGAACTTGGCAAAGGCCGGCGGGTCGCAGAACGACGCGCCCCACAGGCGGAAGTGATGCTGCTTCGGCACCTCGTGCTCGAGCAGCGCCTTCATGCAGAACGGGATGGTCGAGGTCCAGGTGGCGCGGTGTTCGAGCGCGGTCGGCCAGAAGCGGCTGGCGGAGAAGCGCGGCTGGATGATGATGGAGCCGCCGACCCACGCCGTCGCCAGCATCGAATAGGCCAGCGCATTGGTGTGGAACAGCGGGAGATAAGTGAGATGCGTGTCGGAGGCGTGCAGATCCTGATGCGCCGCATTGATCTTGCCGCCCCACAGCGCATTGGCATGGGTCCAAAGCACCGCCTTCGGGCGTGACGTGGTGCCGGATGTGTATTGCACGCTGCAATGCGCCCATGGATCGATCGGCCGCCTCGGGCGATCGGCGCTGTCGGCGAACAGGGCCTCGAAGCGCTCCGCCTTGCCGGGGATATCGGCAGGCGTGCCGGCATTGTGCGAGGTGACGGCGATCCAGCGGAGGTTCTTGCAGTTCGCGGCGACGAGTTCGGCGAGGGATGGCTGGGTGATGGCGGCGACGGCGCCGCAATGGTCGGCGAAATAGGCGATTTCGGCGGCGGATGAGCGGGTGTTGGTGGTGACGGCGATGGCGCCGAGTTCGACACAGGCAAACCAGGACAACAGCTGCTCGACGCAATTGTCGAGATGGATCAGCACATAGTCACCCTGTTGGATGCCGCGCTTGACGAGGCCGGCGGCGAGCGCGCCGACGCGGTCGTGAAATTCGCCATAGGTCCAGGGCCGCGCCGGCGCGTCGAAGGGCGACCAGATGACAAAGGGATGATCGCGCCGGGTCTCGGCGCGCATGCGCAGCAGCCAGGGCACGTCCATGCCGTCGAACGGGCTGATCGAACCGGGGGCGAGGGTGGGAATGGGCATGCATCCTCCTGCGGAAATCCGCTCACGCAGGGGGCGGCTTCCTTGTTCTTGTTGTTTGTGACTGCCGTTGTGCCATCGGCACGGGCGTGGTGCAAACGCGCCCGCGCATGCGGCGCTAGCCCATTTCGTAAGATGAAATTTCAATCAGACTGCCATCGGGATCCCGGCAATAGACCGAGCGAAGCGTGCCGCGGGCGCCCTGTTTGGCTACCGGACCCTCCTCAATGGCGATGCCGAGTTTTCCGAGATGGGCGACAACGTCGTCGGGGGAGGATGCGGTGAGGAAACACAGATCGTCACTGCCGGCCCGTTCGTGATCGGCAGTAAACCACTCCACCTTGTCGGCACCGATGGGCCGCAGATTGATCTTTTGCGCGCCGAAACTCACCGAGGTGCGCGGTGTCTTGCCCTGGCCGGGATCAAACACGTTCACCGTCATGCCGAGCGTGTCGCGATACCAGGCGGCGGAGCGCGCGACGTCGGTGACATTGAGCACGATATGGTCGAGCGCGGTGACGGTGAGAGCCATGCAGATCTCCTCTGACGCTTATTTGGGCTTCGGCCGCAGGTAATGTCGCACTGGCCGATAGTCGAATTGTTTGTTACAGACGGGTGTTGTCAATTCAACACACACGCTGACCGCGCGCCAAGTTGCGGCAGCTGGAGGGAATAAAAATCATGGCTTCTCGTCGCGCCGCGATCGGTCTGATCGCGCTTGGCTTTTCTGCATTCGTCTCATCCGCTCTCGTGCCCACCAGCGCCGCGCTGGCGCAGGCATCGAACTATCCGAACAAGCCGATCCGCTTCGTCGTCGGCTATCCGCCTGGCGGCGCCACCGACATTCTCGCGCGCCTGATCGGACAGCGACTGTCCGAAAAGCTCGGCCAGCAATTCATCATCGAAAACAAGCCGGGCGCCGGCAATAATATCGGCACCGAGTCCGTCGTGAATGCGGAGCCGGACGGCTATACCGTGCTGCTGGTCAATCCGGCCAACTACATCAATGCGACGCTCTATTCGAAGCTGAGCTTCAACTTCGTGCGCGACATCGCGCCGGTCGCCGCCTTCCACCGCACCGCCAATGTGATGACGGTCAACAAGGATATCACCGCAAAGACCGTCCCCGAATTCATCGCCTATGTGAAGGCCAATCCGGGCAAGGTGAACATGGCGTCCTCCGGCAACGGCACCTCGGTGCATCTGTCCGGCGAAATGTTCATGATGATGACCGGCGCCAAGATGCAGCACGTGCCGTATCGTGGCGCGGCGCTGGCGATCACCGACATGACGGGCGGCCAGGTACAGGTGATCTTCGACAACATGCCGTCGATTATCCAGCACATCCGTTCGGGCAATCTGCGCGCGCTCGCGGTGACCACCACCGAGAAGTCACCGCTGCTGCCGGATGTCCCGACCGTGGCCGAGAGCGTGCCGGGCTATGAAGCCTCCGCACTGTTCGGCATGGGCGCGCCGAAGAAGACCCCGCCGGAGATCATTGCGAAACTCAATGCCGCCGTGAACGAGGTGCTGCAGGAGCCGGCGATCAAGGCCAAGCTGATCGACCTTGGTGGCGAGCCGCTGGTCGGTCCGCCGGACGCGTTCGGCAAGATGATCGTCGCGGAAACCGAGAAGTGGGAGAAGGTGGTCAAGGCCGCCAACCTCAAGGTCGACTGATCGCGGCCAATCCGGCGCATGATCAATATCAAGAAGCCCGCGGCGGATGTCGCGGGCTTCTTTGCCATTACGACTTCTTCTTCGCGGAAGCCGGTTTCCGCTTTGTCGGTGGCTTGCTGCCGGGCTTCGCAATGCGGGTTTTCGCGGCAGCGCCAGGTCTGGCCGGCGCGACCTTGGCGGACGCAGGCTTGGCCGCTTTGGTCGGGGCGCCTTTCGGTCTGGTCGCGAGCCAGATGACATGGCGCGCGCCGCCGCGGGTGCCGGCGGCACGGATCGCGATCTCCTCCGTGGTGAAGCCGGCCTTGCGTAGCAGGGTGGTGAATTTCGGATGCGGAAAAGACGACCACACCGCGAGCACGCCGCCAGGCCGAAGCGCGGCCATGCTGGCATGCAGGCCGGAGAGATCGTAGAGCGCATCGTTGGATTTGCGCGTCAGTCCTTCCGGCCCGTTATCGACATCGAGCAGGATGGCATCATAGGCATCGCGCGCCGACTTGATGGCCTTGACCACGTCGCCCTCGACAATGCTGACGCGCGGATCCCGGAGGCTGTCGCCGGTCAGCTCGGCCATCGGCCCGCGTGCCCAGGCAACGATCGCCGGCAGCAATTCGACCACCGTCGCCTTTGCCTTTGGCCCGAGCACCTTGAGCGCGGCGCGAAGGGTGAAGCCCATGCCGTAGCCACCGATCAGCAGCTTCGGTGCCTTGATATCCTTCAGGCGAAAGCAGGTCAGCGTCGCAAGCGCTTCTTCGGAACCGTACAGGCGACTGCTCATCAGCTCGTTCTGTCCGAGCTTGATGGTGAACTCCTTGCCGCGTTGCATCAGCCGCAGCGGCACATTGCCATCAGGCACGTCGGTGGTGTCGATCAGTTTCCAGGGAAGCACAGTGATCTCTCGGAGAAGCGTGAGTGTCGATATCGTCGCGTTTGCGGGAACATCGTTGCCGTGCACGACGAAGATTCGATCGGTTCCAAATTGGTTTAGTTGTCACGAACGAGTTCGGCAAACAGCTACGAACAAGCTCGCGATGCAAACATGGATACAGCCTCATCGCCCAAGCGCTGTGGCGATCACTGCTGTCTTAACGGCCAGATAACTAACCGAAGCAGTCGCACGGCGGAACAAGCCGATCGCAATTGCCAAAGGTAAAATGTGGTTCTATGCAAGATCGCAGACAAACGCACTTTCAGGTTGCGATTCTTATCCAGCAGGCGGGTGCATTGGTCGGGGCTGATGATTGTTTCCAATCAGAGAGGAATAGAATGACCAAGTTTCTTCACGTCATGGCGGCGTGCCTTGTCGCCATGTTCATCGCTTCGTCGCAGGCCAATGCTGCGCCGATGACCGGCCAGAGCCTCGCTGTCGAAGCGCAGGTGATCCAGGTGTCCGGTGGCTGCGGCCCCAATGCCTGGCGCGGTCCGTGGGGCGGTTGCCGCACCACGCCATATTACGGTCCGCTCCCGGGCGGCTACTATCAGGAAGCTCCGGTGGCCGGGAACGGCTGCCCTCCCGGTTACTGGCGCGGTCCGTGGGGCCATTGCCGTAACACGCCGTATCACGGCCCGCTCCCGGGCGGCGGATACAAGCCGTAAGTCACGTAGCCGACACACTGCGCTCGCACGGCGCGGAGTGGGATCGGTTGTCGATCGGTCCATCAAGGCCAGCCGCAAGGCTGGCCTTTTTGTTGTGCGTAACCGGCCACTTTCGCATCGCTGAGTACCCCTTGTTAGGATTGAGGTGGCATGGTCCCGCTGCCATGCAGAGCGTCGTCCGGTCCAGTTTTCGACATCCAAGTCCGCAGATCCGGCGCGAACTCGTCGAGATGCTCTATACGGCGTTGCCGCAGGTCGCCGCGATCAGCCTTACTTCGGTGATTGGTGGCATCGCGCTTGCCTGGATGAGCAGCGACCCCGTCTACGCGATCATCTCCTTCTTCGTTTTCGTCACGGCATCGGCACGGCTCGTCAGCCTGCGGCTTTACAAGTCGCGAGGCCCGCAGGCTTCGGATGCGGGCGTCGTGCGTTGGGAACGGATCTACGGCGTCGGCGCTGCCTGCTTCGGTGCCTCTCTCGGCATGCTGTCATTCCGGGCGCTGCAACTCGGTGACGCGCCGGGGGCCTGGCTGGCTTTCGGTCTGGCCATGTCATTCTGCGTCGGCATGGTGTCGCGCGCGGCGATCCGTCCCTGGATCGTGCTGCTCACGGCCGCTTTGTTGTTCGGACCGATCGTCGTCGGGGGCTTCATGCGGCCGGAGGCGTCCTATTCGATCGGCGCCACCATGCTGTTCCTGTTCTGGCTGACATTGCGTGAGGCATCGCGCCATCTGAGCACCGCCTTCATCGAACGCCTCGAAGCCAAGCACGCGCTGGCGCGGCAGGCGAGCCAGGACTTTCTCACCGGCCTGCCGAACCGCTCGGCCTTCGTCTCGGCCCTGCAGAATGGCAGTGGCCATGTGGCGATCATCGCCATCGATCTCGATGGCTTCAAGCCGGTCAACGACCGCCACGGCCACCATACCGGCGACGAGTTGCTGCGTCAGGTGGCCACCCGCCTTGCTGCCTGCATGGGCGAAGCCGGCATGGCCTGTCGGTTCGGCGGCGACGAGTTCATGCTGCTGAAAAGCGTGCAGGTCGGTGATCTCGGCCGGGAAGTGGCGCTGTCGATGGCCCGCGAGGCGGTGGTGGCGCTGTCCATGCCGTATCTGGTCAACGATATTCCGATCCGCATCGGCGCCAGCGCCGGCATTCTGGTCACCGGCGCGATGGATCACCCGGAGGCCACCACCTCCGACCTGCTCGAACAGGTCGATCGTGCGCTCTATGCGGCGAAGCGCGCTGGCGGCGGGCGCTGGAAGTGGTGGGACGAAGTCAGTCGCGACACCGTCAGTCAGCGCGACGTCGGATAGGCGCCCAAGTCTGCTCTCGTCGTTCTAGCCGCGTGCAATATGGCTCGTGCTGTCCGGTGCACTGGCGGGGAGCTGCCTGCCGCGCGGTGACAGTGTCAGGTGAGCCGTTGTCGTCACATGCCCAAGCTGCGAGCCGGAAAAGGTGAAGGTGCCAGCGCCGGGGAGGCTGCTGTCGGCCGTCGCGTGGAAGTCCGGAGCAGCGCATACGAAGCCGAAAGCGAGGATGAAGCTGAGGATGCGCATGGCTGTCTCCGTCCGGGGGCAGCGATGTCCGCTGCGGCGCTGGGCGGAGTGATAACCATGCCGGGTTTCAGCCCGTTGGCGCCGCATCGGAAAACGGCTTCGTGGGTGCGTCCTTTTGTTTCGTGCTGACGCAGGCATGAAACAATTGCCGTGTAAGCCGGTTGGAAATGCGTCATGCTTGAAGCGGCGCAGATGCGCCGCAATGTCGGCAAGGGACAGCCAGAATGAAGCGTCTTTCTCGTCGCACCGCCTTGGGCGGTCGCGTAGCCATTGCTCTCTCTGCCAGTGCCGTCGTTGCACTGGCCACGGTCCTGCCGGCCAAGGCGGATCCTTTGGCCGGGCTGCGCTGGAAGAGCCGCGTGCTGGTCGTGGTGGCGCCGTCGGCTCAAGATGGCGAGCTGCGGACCCAGCGCCGCCATCTCGAATCCGCGTCGAACGGCATGTTCGAGCGCAATATCGTGTTGATGGAAGCTGTTGGCGACGGCCAGCAGGCGCGCGAATTACGCAAGCGACTGGCGACGGATGGCAATGAGTTCCGCGTCTTCCTTGTCGGCAAGGACGGCAACACGGCCTTCGCCTCCAAGGGCCCGCTGGCCGCCAATGATATTTTTGGCCGCATCGATGCGATGCCGATGCGCAAGAACGAAATGCAGAAAGACAGCCGCGCCGGTGGCTAGATCTTAAGCGCCGCCATTACCGACCAGGACGAACGGCGCCCAGACGCTGGGATGGGCATAGGCGCCACCTTTGCCGATCAGGTTCACCAGCGAGCGGCGAAACGCCTCGGCGCGGCCGAGGTCGCGCTGGGTTGCAAGTGCGTTAGTCGTGCCGGTGGTGATGATGACCGCAGCCTGTGAGTTGACCGGCCAGTGCGTGACCAGCAGCGCGCGGGAGCCGGCATAGAAGAACGCACGGGTGAGGCCGGAAAAGGCTTCGCTATTCGCTTTCTCACCGCCCGCCGTATTGCACGCCGACAACACCACCCAGTCAGCATCGAGCTTCAGTGCGGAAATATCGGACGACGACAGGTAGCCGTCATCCTCACGCGTCGATTGCTGCGGCGGCGTCATGATCAGGCCGGGTTCGTTGGTGCCGCGCAGCTGGCCGGCCAGCGCGCCATGGGTGGCGAAGTGCAGCACGCGATATTGCGCGAGCTGGCCGCTGGCATTCAGCGTCTTGACCTGCGACTCGGTGGCGGCATTGGCGAGATAGACGTCGCCGCGCACCGGCGAGAACCGTTCGGCGACGGCGCACAGCTCGATGGCGGTCTCTGGCAGCGGGGCGAGGCGCTTGAGCTGCTCGAGATCCGCGATGCCGCCAGTGAGGGAGACCGAGGTCCCGACCTTGCGCTGGGCGAGTTGGTCCTGCCGTGCTTCCATGATCGCGGCGCAGCTCTGGAACTGACGCGCCAGCTTGGCGCGCTCGACATCGCCATCCAGAAGGGGATTGCCGATGCCGACATAAGGCTTTTGCGCGCGGCTGGTCTTGGCCACCTGACGCAGGGATTTCAGACTCGACACCGAAGGCAGCACCGTGGTGGCGAAGCGCCTGGCGAGCCATGGCGCATCGGCAAAAGCTAGCGGGCCGTTCGGCGGCTTCTCGGTGAGCAGCACCTGGAACGGCAGCGTCGCCAGCGGGCCAGAGGGCACCAGGATCAGCTCCTTGCCGTCGATCTCCTTGGCGGCGGGAGCGAGCAGGGCCTGATACAGCCCGTGAGCGCGCTCGGTATCGAAGGGCAGCTGACCGCCGCCCGGCGGCTTCTTCAGGCCGTATTTCTCGCTGCAGTCACTGGCCTTACCGTGCCAGGCCTCGTCATCGAGGCCGCAGCGCAGGATGCGCACGGTGTCGGTGAGTTGCTTGGTGCCGAGCTGCGCGGCGTGCCAGCGGATATCGGATTTCGTCACCGTCCAGACATAGGTGGTGCGCTCGGTGGTGGTGAAGAGCAGCAATGCTTCCTTCGGGCCGAGCTGCTTCTGGACATCCGCCAGCCCGATCGGATGGCGGGCGATGAATGTCGCATAGCCCGGGAATTGCGTGGCAATGCCGAGGTCGAGTTCCTTGATCTGGCTGGCGATGGCCGCGGCACGGTTGCGGATGTTCTGCTCGGTCTGCGCATTGCGCGCCGCGGCCGGTTGCGAGAGCGCTGCTATCAGCAGCTGATCCGTGGCGACGGCCTGATCGGCGAGATCCTGCCGCTGGCGCACTCTGGCAGAAAGATCGCTGCCGCCGGCCGCGACGCGGGCGGACATGCCGGCAATCGCCTTGGCCGCCTGCTCGTCGCCGATCCGCTGCGCGTTTTCAAAGGCTTGCGCGCGCAATGCAGCCTGCTGAGCCGGCACGGTGTCGGCGAGCTGATAGGCCGCGACGATCGCGCCGGGGAAGGGATTGGTGCCGTCCTTGAAGCTGAGCTCGCTGCCCGGGGCGTCGTCGCCGGCATCATTGGCGTTGCGGGCAATCAGGATCGCGGTCGCGCGGGCGAAGGCATCATGGGCCTGCTGCCAGTCCCGGACGTCGAGATAATGGGCGCCGAGATTGTTGTAGCTGTTGGCGACATCGGGATGGCTGTCGCCGAGCGTGGTGGCGCGAATCTCCAGAGCGCGCTTCAGCAGCGGCTCGGCCTCATGGGCGTTGCCAAGTGTATCGAGCACCACGGCGAGATTGTTGAGGCTGCCGGCCACGCGGGGATGCCGCGGGCCGAGTGCAGCTTCGCGGATGGCAAGCGAGCGACGGGCCAGCGGCTCTGCCTCATCGGCGCGGTTATCTTCGGTGAGCAGGTTGACGAGATTGTCGATCGCCGTGGCGGTGTCGGGATGGTCGCGGCCGGCGCTCTTTTCACGGATGGCGAGGGAACGGCGGAACAGCTCTTCCGCCTCCTTCTTCTGGCCGGCGGTGGATTTGGCTTCGGCGAGATTGTTCAGCGCGATGGCGACATTGGGGTGATCGGCGCCGAACGATTTTTGCTGGATCGCGAGCGCGCGGGTCAGCAGGCCCTCGGCCTCCGTGGCGCGGCCCTGGCGGGTGAAGACGATGGCGAGATTGTTGAGGCTGGCAGCGACATCGGCATGTTCGGGGCCGAGCGACTTTTCGCGGATCGCCAGCGCGCGGCGGGCGAGGTCTTCGGCTTCCGGCAGGCGTTCCTGCACGCGGCGGAGTTCGCCGAGATTGTTGAGCGTCGAGGCGACCTGGAGATTGCCCGCGCCATGCAGTTTCTCCTGCAGCGCCAAGGCTTCGCGAAAATTGTCGTCGGCGAGCTGCAGCCGGCCCTGGGCCTTGGCGACTTCGGCCATGTTGTTGAGCGCCACCGGGACCATGATCTCGGCCTGCCCGCCGGCCGCCTTGAAGCTGCTGAGGCTGCGGCTGAAGATCTCGAAGGCTTCGTCCTCGCGCAGCTGGCGGTGGCGGATATTGCCGAGCTGCATCCGTGACAGCGCGGTGGCGGTGCTGTCGGGACCCGCGGCGCGCTCGTTGATGGCGATCGCGCGCAATGCATAGCGTTCGGCGTCCGCCAGGCGATCGCGGGCAAAGGCGATCTGGCCGAGCGGCCCGAGCACGGCGGCGACTTCGGCATGGGTCGGGCCCATCGCCTTTTCGCGGATGACCAGCGCCTTGCGCAGATTGGCTTCGGCTTCGGTGAGTTCGCCCTGAGCCTGCAGGGCCTGGGCGAGCACGACATAGGTTGTTGCGGTGAGCGGCGATTGGCGGCCGGCGGTTTTCTCCGCTTCATTGGTCAGCTTGCGGGCCAGTGGAATGGCGTCGCCATAGCGACCTTCCTTGGCGAGTGCGGTGATACGCTGCATCAACGCCAGCATCTCCTGCTGGCCGGCCTGGCTGGAGGGAATGGCGGAAAGGCTTACAGCAATGACAAAAGCGAAACGGATAGTCCGGCTGAACCGCATGCCTCGAACGCTCCCTGAATGTGCAATTCAACCGCTATCACGGCCATCTGAGGCCGCAACATGGCGCGAGCCATGCAACGCGGCGCGCTGAATTGGCGCGCCGCGAATGACGACAGTTCGGTGAAGGACACGCTGCGCGATCAGCCAATCGCGCTCTTGATGACGCCGAGCAGATCCTGGAACGGCTCTGCACAGGGCGGCTCGGCGGGGAGCTGACCGAGCACGTCATAGATCTTCGGCACAAGATTGACCGCCTGATCGAGTTCGCTGTCGCGGCCGGGCTGATAGCCGCCCATCAAGCGGAGATCGCGGGTGTCCTCGAAGCGCGCGATCATGGCGCGCAGCCTGCGCACCAGCGTCGCCTCTTCCGGCGACCACACATGCTGGCCGAGACGCGAGACCGAGGCGAGGACGTTGACTGCGGGATAACGGCCCTGGTCGGCGACGTCGCGGTCCAGCACGATATGGCCGTCCAGCGTGCCGCGGACCGTGTCGGCGACCGGCTCGTTGTGATCGTCGCCGTCGACCAGCACGGCGAACACGCCGGTGATATTGCCCTGGCCTTCGAGGCCGGGGCCGGAGCGCTCGAGCAGGCGCGGCAATTCGCTGAACACGCTGGGTGCGTAACCGCGGGCGATGGCCGGCTCGCCGGTCGCCAGCGCCACTTCGCGCGAGGCGTGCGCAAAGCGTGTCACCGAATCGACGATCAGCAGCACCGATTCGCCGCGATCGCGAAAGTATTCGGCGATGGTCATGGCCGTCTTCGGCGCCAGGCGCCGCATCATCGGGCTTTCGTCCGAGGTAGAGACGACGGTGACGGCGCGGGTCTTGTACTGAGCGAGCGATTCTTCGAGAAATTCGCGCACCTCGCGGCCGCGTTCGCCGACCAGCGCGGTGACCACGGTGTCGAAACCGGTGCTGCGCGCCAGCATCGACAGCAGCGTGGTCTTGCCGACACCGGAACCGGCGAAAATGCCGATGCGCTGGCCCATGCAGAGCGGCGTGAACAGATCGATCACCTTGACGCCGGTGCGCAGCGGTTTGCTGACGCGCGAACGCTTCAAAGCCGGCGGCGGATCGCCATCGGTCTGCATGGAGCGCTCGCCCACCGGCATGTCGCCGAGACCGTCCAGCGGTTCACCCAGCGCGTTGATGACGCGGCCCTTCCAGCCGGCATGGGGCATCAGCGTCTTCGGCGGCATGCGGAAGGCAGCAAGGCCGAGGCCGGCGGCAATGTTCGATTCAAACGGTTTTGCGGTGACGCCGTCACCGTCGATGCGCACGACTTCGCTGAGATGGACCTTCTTGTCGATCTCCAGCCCGATCAATTCACCGAGCTTGACGTGGCGGGCCAGACCGGCGACCCGGAAATGCGTCGAGGTGACTTCCGAGACGAGGCCGCCGACACGCACCACCGGAACGTCCTTGCGCAGGACGGCGATGGTGGATTCGAGTCTTTCAAGCGCGTTCATCCGCAGCTCCAAGCCTTGTGGTCAGCCTCAGCCCTTGGCGGGATCGCCGAGGGTACGAATGGCGTTCTGGACCGAGCTTTCGGAGTCCTGAATCAGCGAGCTCACATTCTGGAAGGTCTTTGTCGCCATCATCATATGCGTGAGCTCGGAGAGCGGATCGACATTGGATCCTTCGACGAAGCCCTGCTGGAAGCCGACGGTGACGAAATCGAGTGCGGCCGTTGCCGGCTTGCTCGGGATCACGCCGGAATTGCCGAATCGTTCGAGTTTCGCGTCCGCGGCGATGTCGAACAGGCCGAGCTGGCCGACCTGATTGATGCCCTGCGAAATGCTGCCGTCGCGCGCAATCACGATCGGTCCGCCATCGGGGTCGATCATGATCGGGGTGCCACCGGAGTCGAGGACGGGATAGCCGGTGAGCGTCCGCAGCTGGCCATTGATGTCCATCTGCATGCGGCCGTCGCGGGTATAGACGGGACCATTGGGACCCTGAAACGCCATCCAGGTGGTGGCGCCGGGATCGGGGCCGCCGGGATAGGCCGCCATGCTGTTGCCCGCGATTGCCACATCGAGCGGATTGCCGGTCTGCGTGACCGCGCCTTCCTTGCGCGAAATGAAGTTCTCGCCGGGTGTCGCATAGGCCACCGACTGGGCGGCGGCGCGAGACATGGCGGTGTCGAACTTCACCGCATCGGCGCGAAATGCCGCCGTTTTCACGTTCGCCATGTTGTTGGCGATGGTCGCCAGCCGTTTCTCGAGCGAGACCTGGGCTGAAAGGCTGACATAGAGCGCTGTTTGCATCTGGGAATCCGAGTTTCAGGTTCGCATGCGCGATGAATGCCAAGCTCCCCGAGCAGGCTTGTCCGGGGCTGGCCGAAACCGGGGAATGTCAGCCTCGTGCAAGCATCGATGCCTACACCGATTGCATATTCAAATTGGAGCGGTGCGCTTGAGCGTTCTCTTTGGTCTCATCATCATCCTTGCCAGTCTGATTGGCGGATATGTTGCGATGGGCGGACACCTTGCCGTGATCTGGCAGCCCTGGGAATTCGTGATCATCATGGGGATGTCGGCCGGCACCTATATCATGGCCAACCCATGGAAGACGGTGGTCGACACGGGCAAGGCGACCATCCAGGCAATCACGGTCGATGTGCCGAAGCAGCGACACTATCTGGATCTGCTTGGACTGATGCACTCCCTGATGCGCGAAGTGCGTAACAAGGGCCGCAACGAGGTCGAGGCGCATATCGACGATCCGCCATCCTCCGAAATTTTCACGGCCTTTCCGACCGTGCTCGCCAACGAACCGCTGACCCAGTTCATCTGCGACTATTTCCGACTCATGATCATGGGCAGTGCGCGCACCCATGAGATCGAGGCGCTGATGGATGAGGAAATCGAAACCATCGTCCGCAGCAAGCTCAAGCCGTATAACTCCCTGATGATGATCGCCGAGGGCCTTCCTGCGCTCGGCATCGTTGCTGCGGTGCTCGGTGTCATCAAGGCGATGGGTGCGCTCGATCAGTCGCCCAAGCTGCTTGGCGGCTTCATCGGCGCCGCGCTGGTCGGTACCTTTGTCGGCATCTTCCTGTCCTACGGCGTCGTTGCGCCGCTGGCGATCAAGGTGAAGACGGTGCGGGAACAACGGGCGCGTCTCTATGTGATCGTCAAGCAGACCTTGCTTGCCTTCATGAACGGCGCTCTGCCGCAGATCGCGATCGAGCATGGCCGCAAGATGATCGGCCCGGCCGACCGCCCGTCCATCGACGTGGTCGAAAGCGAGACCATCACTGGCGGTGCCAGCAAGGCCGAACCGGCTGAGGCGCCGGCCAAAGCAGGGGCACGCGGTTGATGTCAGACGTCAAGACAGGCCGCATGGACCAGGGGTCCGACCAGCTTCTCGGCGCAGCGGGAATTTCCGTCGAACGCATGCCGATGCTGCATGTGATTTTCGACACGATGACCAATCTATGCGCGGAAAGCCTGCGCTCGATGTCGCCTTCGCAGTCCTATTTCTCGCTCATGAGCGTCGGCAGCGAGCGGCTGTCGGACATTCTGGATCGCCATGAAGGCGAAGCGATCGCCGCCGTCTTCTATGCGCAGGCATGGGATGCCCGCGTGCTGATCGGCTTCGACCGTGACTTCGTCTACACCATGATCGAACTGCTGTTCGGTGCCGATGGCGCCGAGCCGCCGCTCGACATGCCGCGCGTGTTCTCGAATGTGGAGATGCATGTGGCGCAGGCGCTGTTCGAGCGCTTCGGCAAGGCGCTGCAAAGCTCGTTCGAGCGGGCCACCGAGGTGACCTTCACGCTTGAGCGCGTGGAAACGCGCATGGATTATCTGGCGATCGGCCGCCTCAACAACATGGCTGTCTGCTCGAAGATCCTGCTCCAGGCGCTCGATCGCGGCGGCGAGATGTTCATCGTCATTCCGCATGCGGCGCTCAATCCGATCCGTACCGCGATGTCGCAGATCGTGTCCGGCGAATCGGCATCGACCGATCCGAAGTGGAGCCGCCAGCTCCATAGCGAGATCAAGCGCACCGAAGTGACGCTGAAGGCCATCCTGGAAGAACGCCAGTTTACGCTTGGTGAAGTGGCTAATTTCAAGGTCGGCCAGGTCCTGCAACTGAACGCCACGCCCGACACGCTGGTCCGGCTCGAATGCAACGAGCAGCGGCTGTTCTGGTGTCAGCTCGGCCAGATGAACGGCGTCTATTCGCTGCAGGTCAAAGAGTCCGGGGATCAGAAGCGGGAGTTCATCAATGATATCCTCAATCGTTGACATCGTTCTTTTCGCTGCACTTCTGTTCACCAGCGTCCGTGTCACCAAGATGCATCGCGAGCTGGTCCGGCTCCGCGCGCATCAGGGCGAGTTCACGCAGGTGCTCGGCAAAACCAATGAGACCGTCGATGACATGGTCATGATGGTGCGGGACTTCAGTGCCGACGGACGGCAGATGGTCCACGCACTCGGCGACAAGATCGATGAGGCGCGCCGAACGATCGCGGAGATCGACGCACGCAACGCCAGTCCGGCTTGAGATCACGAGACGTCAATTCCAGAAGGCAGGGGACCATGAACCAACCATTCGAGGCCGATCCGGCGACCACAGCAGCGGCCGATGCGCTGGGAGTCGAGCACGCATCGCTCGGCAAATTGGCGGATATCGCTGCTCGCGCGGCCGAAGAAACCAACCGCTTGACCAATATCGAGCCCATTCTGCGCATTCCGGTGACCGTGCAGGTGATGCTCGGCTCGGCCACGATGCCCGTGGCGGACCTGATGAAGCTCGGCCGCGGGGCGGTGATCCCGCTCGATCATCGGGTCGGCGAGCCCGTTGAAGTCGTGGTCAATGGCCGCATCGTGGCGCGCGGCGCCGTGGTCGTGGTGGAAGATGAAAATTCGCGTTTCGGCGTGTCGTTGACGGAAATCGTCGGCAGCATGGCCGGAGATCCGGACGCCTGATAGAGCCCGCCCATGGCATTCAATGCACCCGTCAAGCGCAGCACCTCCGTGAAGCCCCTCGGCGGCACGGAGAAGGCCGCCGTGCTTCTGCTGGCCATGGGCCGAGACCTTTCCGGCGGCCTCCTCAAGGAGTTCGATCCCGACGAGATCCGACTGGTAACGCGCGCAGCCGCGGAGCTGAAGCCGATCTCGACGCCGGAACTGGAGGAAATCATCGAGGAGTTCGCGCAGAACTTCTCGCAAGGCCCGAACATCTTCGGCACCGTCGGTGAACTCGAGAAACTGCTGAACGGCGTTCTGCCGGCCGAGCAGGTGACCGACATCATCTCGGAAGTTCTGGGCAACAAGAACAAGTCGGTGTGGGAGCGAATCTCGCTCGTCTCCGAAGGCCTGCTCGCGAATTATCTGGTCAAGGAGCATCCGCAGACCGCCGCGCTGATCCTGTCGCGGGTCAAGCCGGCTTGCGCGGCGCGCGTCATGAGCCACCTGCCGTCGGACATCCGCCACGACCTGATGCGCCGGATGCTGAGCCTGAAGCCCGTGGTGGACGAAGCCATGGCCATCATCGAAAAGACGATGCACGAAGACTTCATGATCAACTTTGCCCGCAACCTCGCCTCCGACACCTATCCGCGCATGGCCGACATCATCAACAAGATGGAGCGGCCGCAGATGGAAGAATCGCTGAAGAGCCTGACGGAATCGCGGCCGAAGTCGGCGGAAATCCTGAAGGGCATGCTGTTCACCTTCGACGACATCGTGAAGCTGACGGCGAAGGCGCGCATGCTGATCTTCGATCAGGTTCCGACCGATCGCACGGTGATGGCGCTGAAGGGATCCGATGTCGCTTTCCGCGAACTCATCCTGTCGTCGCTCGCGGGACGTACCCGTCGCCTGGTCGAGCACGAATTGTCGAGCGGCATTCCCGCCAACCAGCGCGAAATTCTCGATGCACGCCGCGCGATCACGGATCTTGCGCTCGATATGGCCGGCCGCGGCGAGATCGAGCTCAATCCGGATCAGGAAGACCAGTCCTTTTTCACCTGAAGATAGATTGCCGTGTCCGAGGCGCCCGAGAAGGATAGCAAGACAGAAGAGGCGACCGAGAAGAAGGTCCGCGACTCCATCGAGAAGGGACAGATTCCCGTCTCGCGCGAGGCGCCGATCTTCGCCTCGATGCTCGCTTTGCTCATCATCATGAGCTTTCTGATGTCCGACAATGTGCGCAAGCTCACGGGCACGCTGGCGCGAATGATCGACGATCCATCCGGCATCCGCATTCGGACGGGGGCGGATGCCGTCTCGCTGCTCACCCAGATCGGGCTGAGCGCGGCCGAGTTTCTCATCCCGGTGGTTGTCGTCCTGATGCTGGCCGGTCTGGCGTCCTCGTTTCTGCAGAATGCGCCGGCGCTCGTGATGGATCGCATCCAGCCAGAGCTCTCCCGCCTGTCGATCATGAAGGGATTCGAGCGGATATTCGGCGCGCAGGGGCGGGTCGAATTTGCAAAATCGGTCTTCAAGTTCATTGCCATCAGCCTGGTCGTCTCGATCGTGTTGCGAGCCGAGGAGGCGGTGGCTGTGAATGCATTGTTCAGCGATCCCGCAGCGGTTCCCGAACTCGTCCTGACGACGGCGATGCGCCTGGTCTCGGCGATCAGTATTGCAACCATCGTGCTGGTCTCGCTCGATCTGGTCTGGGCACGCTTCCACTGGCGCCGCGAAATGCGCATGACCAAGCAGGAAGTGAAGGACGAGTTCAAGCAGGCGGAAGGCGATCCGATCCTGAAGTCGCGCATGCGCTCATTGGCGCGCGATCGTGCCCGCAACACGATGCTCGCGGCCGTTCCGAATGCGACGCTGGTGATTGCGAATCCGACTCACTTCGCCATCGCGCTCAAATACAAGCAGGGCGAGGACGCGGCGCCGACCGTGCTGGCCAAGGGGCAGGACCTGATCGCGCTGAAGATCAGGGAAATTGCCGAGAAGAACGACGTGCCGGTGGTCGAGGACAAGGCGCTGGCGCGTTCGATGTATGACGTTGCGCAGATCGACCGGATGATTCCCGCAGAGTTTTTCCGTCCCGTTGCGGAGATCATTTTCTTCCTGCATTCGCGCAAGCAGAAGAAGAACGCCTGAGACGCGTGTCCGCGCGCGCAACTCAAGCCTCGGACAAGTTTCCATCTTTACACCATGGCTAATGAATCGTGAACCGTGGGGACACTGTGGGACCCGTCTATCTTCTGGACCTCGCCTCGTCGCATGAGCGATGGCTGTCGCTGCGGCAGGCATCCGTTTCGGCGAATGTCGCCAATGCCAACACGCCCGGCTATCGCGCGCAGGACATCGAGCCGTTCAACAAGATCCTCGAAGCCAAGGTGGTGCCCGTTTCGGTGACGTCGCCGATGCACATCACCACCGGATCGCGCGTCGAGGCGCAGGCGATGCGCAAGGAAAAGACGTGGGAGACGGTTCATTCCGGTAACTCCGTCAGTCTCGAACAGGAAATGCTCAAGGCTGGCGACATCAACCGCGACTACTCATTGAACACGGCGATCGTGAAGTCATTCCATCGCATGTTCATGACCAGCATGAAGGCCTGACGGAGAGAACAATGATCGATCCACTTCAGGCGTCGACGCAGATCGCAAGCTCCGGCCTCGAGGCGCAGTCGACGCGTCTGCGCGTCGTGTCGGAAAATATCGCCAATGCGAACTCCACCGGCCGTACGCCAGGCTCCGATCCCTATCGCCGCAAGACCACGACGTTCACGGCGGAGATGGACCGCGCCGCGGGCGTGCGGATGGTGAAGGTCAAGGACATCGGCAACGACGAGGCACCGTTCCGCGTCGATTACGAGCCGGGACATCCCGCTGCGGATGCATCGGGCTATGTGAAGTTCCCCAATGTGAACTCGCTGATTGAAATGGGCGACATGCGGGAAACCAACCGGTCCTATGAGGCCAATCTGCAGGTCATCAAACAGGTGCGCTCGATGGTGTCGATGACCATCGATCTCTTGAGGAGCTGAATATGCTTGATTCCGTATCGTCGGTCGTCAGCAGTGCTGGCGAACTCGCGAAGACGAGCGAAGTCTTCAAGACGACCAACGCGTTGCCGACGGCGCAGCCTGCTTCGGCGGGTATGGGTTTCAACAATGTTCTGGAGCAGGTCGCAGCCGATGCCATCGGCTCGATGAAGGCAGGCGAAGCCGCTTCGATCCAGTCCATCCAGGGTAAGCTTTCGGCGCAGAAAGTGGTCGAAGCCGTGATGACGGCAGAACGTTCGCTGCAGATGGCGGTCGCTGTCCGCGACAAGGTCGTTCAGGCCTATCAAGAAGTCAGCCGAATGGCGATTTGAGGTTCGATCATGAGAGCACTGGCTATCGCTGCCACCGGCATGGGCGCGCAGCAACTCAATGTGGAAGTGATCGCGAACAATATCGCGAACATCAACACCACGTCCTACAAGCGCTCGCGCGCGGAGTTCACCGATCTGTTCTATCAGATCGACCGTGCGCAAGGCGTGCCGAACCGCGCCGGCGAAGGTGCGGTGCCGGAAGGCGCCAAGCTCGGCCTCGGCGTGCGCTCCGCGGCTGTGCGCAAGTTGCACATCCAGGGCGCCATGGCGCAGACCGGCAACACCTATGATCTCGCGATCAATGGTCGTGGCTGGTTCCAGATCGCCGGACCGAATGGCGAAACGCTCTACACCCGGGCGGGCGCGTTTAATCTGAACGAAAACCGCCAGCTGGTGTCGCCGGACGGCTATCTCGTCAATCCCGCGATCGTAGTGCCGCAGAACGCCGTCGACGTGATCGTCAATGAGTCCGGCCAGGTCTATGCCAAGGTCGACGGCGAGGTGGCTCCGATCCAGATCGGTCAGCTGCAACTGGCCAATTTCTCCAACGAGGCGGGTCTCGAACCGCTGGGTGGCAATCTCTACCGCGAGACGCTGTCCTCCGGCGTTCCGGTCGTCGGCTTCGCCGGTGACATCGGCTTCGGCAAGCTGCACCAGCGCTATCTCGAGAGCTCGAATGTCGATCCGGTGAAGGAAATCACCGAGCTGATCTCGGCACAGCGCTCCTACGAGATGAACTCCAAGGTCATCCAGGCCGCCGACGAGATGGCGTCGACGGTCTCCAAGGGCCTCCGCTAACCCTTGATGCGGGAACTCCGTCCGATGCGCGTCCTCAAGATCGCCTTCCTCCTGCTCGCGGGCGCCATGCTCGCGGGCGGCGCCATGGCGGCGGAAGAAGCCGTCAAATATCCGGTGCCGGCGACGACGATCTATCCAGGCGACGTGATCAAGGACGAGATGATCATGGACCGCAACTTCGCGCCCAATATCCAGGGCGCGAGTGCATTCATCAACGATCGCGCTGCGCTGGTCGGGCGGACCGCACGACGGACATTGAACGCCGGACACCTCATTCCCATCAATGGCCTCGAGGACCAGAAGGTCGTCACCCGCGGCGCCGTGGTGAAAGTCCTGGTCGAGGACGATGGTCTCGTCATCGTCAGCTATGCGACGTCGTTGCAGTCGGCGAGCCCCGGCATGATGGTGCAGCTGCGCAATCTCGATACCGGCGTGACCATTCGCGGAATCGTCCAGCCGGACGGATCAGTACGGATTCAGAACGGATGATGCTGCGCCTTCTCTGCGGTTTGCTGCTTGCGCTGTCGGTTTCGGCGGCAGAAGCGGCCGTGCGCATCAAGGATGTCGCCAGCCTGAAGGGCGTGCGCGAAAACCAGATCGTCGGCTACGGCCTGGTCATCGGTCTCAAGGGTTCGGGTGATACGCTGCGCAACGCGCCGTTTACCGAACAGTCGCTGCAATCGATGCTCGACAATATGGGGATCAATATCCGTGGCACCCAACTTCGCACACGTAACGTCGCCGCCGTGATGGTGACCGCCGACTTGCCGCCGTTTGCGGCCGGCGGTTCGCGAATCGACGTGGCGATCTCGTCCATGGGTGATGCATCGTCCCTGCTTGGCGGCACACTGGTGCTGACACAGCTGCGCGGGGCCGATGGCGAAACCTATGCCGTTGCGCAGGGCGCGATCGCTGTCGGCGGCTACAATGTGGAAGGCGCAGCCCAGACCGTCAGCCAGGGTGTCGCGACCGCTGGCCGCATTCCGAACGGCGCACTGATCGAGCGCGAGGTGAAAGGCGACTTCAGCGAGATGCACAATCTGACGCTGGAGCTGAAGAACCCGGATTATGCGACGGCGACACGGATCATCGATGCGATCAATGCTTATGGCCGCGGCCGGTATCAGACCAATATTGCCTTTGAGCGAGACTATCGCACGGTCATGCTGCAGCGGCCGCGCAGTGCATCGCCGGTTCGCTTCATTGCCGAGATCGAGGAGCTGCTGATCGAGCCGGATACGCCTGCGCGCGTCGTCGTCGATGAGCGTACCGGCACCGTGGTGATCGGCCGCAATGTGCAGGTCTCCACCGTTGCCGTCACCCACGGCAACCTGTCGGTCCGCATCACTGAAGCACCGATTGTGTCGCAGCCGAATCCGTTTGCGCGCAACGGCCAGACCGTCGTGGTGCCGCAGACCTTCATCGAAGCCAATGAGAATGGCGCGAAGGTCGCGATCCTGCGCGGTACCGACCTGCAGCGACTGGTGCGCGGCCTCAATCAGATCGGGCTCAAGCCGCAGGGAATCATCGCGATTCTGCAGGCGATCAAGGCAGCCGGCGCGCTTCAGGCCGATCTTGTCATCCAGTAGAGCGCCGGGTCAGCGTGGCACAAGGCTGCACGTGCAACGCTTGCTTAACCGACTCACGAGAACACGAATGTCGCGCGCAGCATATTGGTCAATCTGCATAGTCTCTGCAGCATTCTCTTTGGATTTCGCGCTGGCTGAACCGGCGCAGAAATTGTCGAAGCCGCTGAACCTCGTCGAATTCACGCGGGCCGCTCAGTCGCAACGCCAGAAATCTGCACCGAAGCAGGAGGTTGCGGTCAAACCGGAAGCGCCGGCAAAGACGTTTGCCGAGCCACCATTGACCACCGGATCCGTCGACAAGAAGGAAGCGGCGGCGACGCAGGAATCCGACATTGCGCGCTTCTGCAGCAACATCACGGATCAGGCGCTCGACGCACGCGTGGCCTGGCAGCAGAAGGAGCTGGAGGCGACCGAAGCCAAGCTGAAGCAGCGCATCGCCGAGCTCGAAGCCAAGCGTGCCGAATACGAGGAATGGCTGAAGCTGCGCGAGGACTTCCTCAAGAAGGCCGAAGAGAATGTCGTCGAGATCTATTCGCGCATGAATCCGGAAGCTGCTGCGCAGCAGATCGCCAGCATGGCCGACGACACCGCCGCCGCGGTGCTGGCGAAGCTGAAGGTCCGGGTCGCGAGCGCGATCCTCAATGAAATGGAGCCGGCACGCGGGGCGCATCTCGCCGATACGCTGGCCGGCATGCGTCGTACCGACGATGGGAAAGCCAGGAAATGAAGTTGCTGAGAGTTTTGCTCATTGCGGTCGCGCTGCCTGGCCTTGGGGGCTGCGCCAATAAGCTCGCCGAGATCGGTCAGGCCCCGACAATGTCCCCGGTGGGACAGGGGCTGCAGGTCGATGCGCGCGGGATTCCAATGGAGAAACGGGCTCATCGTGGCACTGGCCACCATTCGATCTGGAACGAGCGAAAGGATCTCTATCGTGATCCCCGCGCAGCCAGAATCGGCGATATTCTCACCGTCAATGTTGTCATGAATGACAAGGCCATCCTGGACAACAAGACCGACAGATCGCGCGACGCGCAGATCAAGCTCGGCACCGACTACGCCGCCGACGTGGCCAGATGGATCTCGGCCGGAAGCTTCGACGCCAATGTGAGCTCGCAGTCGTCGAGCAAGGGATCGGGCAAGATCGATCGCGCCGAGGAAGTCCGGTTCTCCATCGCTGCGGTCGTAGTCGATGTCATGCCGAACGGCAATCTGCTGATCAGCGGTTCGCAGGAAATGCGGGTCAATTACGAGATGCGCATCGTCAATGTCGGCGGCATCGTGAGGCCGATCGACGTCGCGCGCAACAATACGGTCCCCTATGAGAAGATCGCCGAAGCGCGCATCTCCTATGGTGGCCGCGGTCGCATCATGGAAGTGCAGCAGCCGAATTGGGGCCAGCAGGTCTATGACCAGGTCGCGCCGTTCTGATGAGGATCGACCATGGCTGATGAGGTTGAGAGCGAAGGCCAGGGCCGCGGTATCCTGCAATGGATGGTCGCATTGCTGGTGGTGACCGGACTGTCCGCTGGCGCCGGCACGCTTGCGAGCTTTCATATGTTGTCGGCGGTGGATCGGATCGTGGACAGCCGCAAGGATGTGGTGGAGACGCCCGTGACGTCCGCTTTCAACCCCACCGATCGCTTGCGCAAGATTTCGCCGGTGACGACCAACCTGGCGGCTCCGCCGAATTCCTGGATCCGGATGGAAGCGGCAATCGTCACCGACAAGCTGAACGAAGAAGAGGCTTATGCGCTGACAGCGAAAGTTGGCGAGGACATCGTGTCCTATCTGCGGACGCTGACGGCACCTCAGATCGAAGGCGCGCGTGGACTGCAGTATCTCCGGGAGGATCTGAACGAGCGCGCAGTGACGCGATCCGGCGGCAGGGTCCGCGAGCTGATCATCGAGACACTGGTGGTGCAATGACGCGCGCGTTTCTGATTCTGGTTGCCGTCATGTTGCCGACGGCAGCTGCGGCGCAGGTTCCGGATCTGTCGTCGTTGCTGCCCCAGGGCGAGGGGAGCGCCAGCGGCCGCATCATCCAGATGGTCGCGCTGCTCACGGTGCTTTCGCTGGCGCCGGGGCTTCTGATCATGGTGACGAGCTTCACCCGCTTCATTGTTGCATTGTCGTTTCTTCGCACCGGCCTCGGCCTGCAGACGACACCGTCGAACATCATCATGATCAGTCTTGCGCTGTTCCTCACCTTCTACGTGATGGCGCCGACCTTCGATCGCGCTTGGCAGAATGGCGTGCAACCGTTGATGAAGAACGAGATCTCGGAGCAGGAAGCCTATACGCGCATCACCGATCCGTTTCGTGATTTCATGCTGCAGCATGTCCGCGAGAAGGATCTGCAGACCTTCGAAAATCTGGCGGCTGAAAGTCTGAAGGTAAAACTCGATGGCCAGCGCATCGATCTGCGAATCATCATCCCGGCCTTCATGGTGTCCGAGCTGCGCCGCGCCTTCGAGATCGGCTTTCTGATCGTGATGCCGTTCCTCGTGATCGACATGATCGTGGCGACATTGACGATGTCGATGGGCATGATGATGATGCCGCCGACGGTGTTCGCCTTGCCTTTCAAGGTGCTGTTCTTCGTTCTGATCGACGGCTGGAATCTGCTGTCTGTGGGGCTCGTGAAATCATTTTTATAGTGATTCCGCGCGCCATCGAAATAAATCGATAAGGATAGCGCCGTTAACTATAGGCCCGTTCGCCGATTTCAGCTTTGGGTAAGGTTTGGCGAATAGGTTGCAATTCACGACAGGTTGGGTCGATCAGACATCGACAAATTCCAAAGGCATGATGCCGCCCTGTCGTACCGGTGAAAGTCCGGTATGTCCCCAGCAAACATTCAAATCGAATTAAAAGGGACATACGATGTCTAGCTTGATGACCAACTCCCAGGCCATGACCGCGCTGCAGACGCTGCGCTCGGTCAACTCCAACCTCTCCACCACGATGAACCGCATCTCGACCGGCTATCGCGTCGCGACCGCGTCGGACAACGCCGCTTACTGGTCGATCGCCACCACGATGCGTTCGGACGTGCAGGCTCTGGGCGCCGTGCAGGATGCTCTCGGTCTGGGTGCTGCGACCATCGACACGATGTATACCGGCCTGGAAGGCACGGTGGACGTCGTTTCGTCGATCAAGGAAAAGCTGGTTGCTGCCCGTACGCCGGGCGTTGACCGCGAGAAGATCCAGTCGGAAATCACCGAACTCCAGAAGCAGCTGAAGAACACCGCCGACAGCGCCGTGTTCAACGGCGAAAACTGGATCTCGGTCGACTCGCAGAAGGCCACCTACAACTCGTCGAAGTCGGTCGTGTCGTCGTTCTCCCGCGCCGATGGCGTGGTGAAGGTCGATACGCTGACTGTCAACCTCGACGCGATCAAGCTCTACGACAAGACTCTCGATACCGACTACAAGACGGCTAACGCCACCGCGACCACCACAACGCTTGTCTTCAACAAGGCCAACGTCGGCGACGCGGCTGCCGTTCCCCCCACCACCACGGGTACGATCGCTTTCGCCGTCACCCCGGCTGGCGGCACCGCGACCACGACCACGATCAACGTCTCGCAGAATACCACGATCGAAGAAATTGCTTCTGCGATCAATGGTCTGGGCGTCGAGGGGCTGACGGTCGGCATCAATGCCAACGGTACGACTCTCGAACTCAAGAACGCCAGCGGAACTGGTATCACCACCACCAGCACCAACGGCGGCGCAACCGGCGGTACGGTTGTTGCACAGGCTGCGGCCGACGTTGCTGTCAAGACCGAGAAGGGCGTTCTGGACAAGACCTATGACGTCTACCAGAAGGGTGCCTGGGCCAAGTTCAGCGTCGCTGACCTGGACATCTCGAAGTTCACCGACAGCCAGACCGACCTCGCGGCGCTGGAAACCTACATCGCCGGCGTTGACGATGCGCTCGGCACCATCACCGATGCCGCCACCAACCTCGGCGCCATCAAAAACCGTATCGGCCTGCAGCAGGACTTCGTGAAGGTTCTGACCGACTCGCTCGATCGTGGTATCGGCCAGCTGGTCGACGCGGACATGAACGCCGAATCGACCCGCCTCCAGGCTCTGCAGACGCAGCAGCAGCTCGGCATCCAGGCGCTGTCGATCGCCAACTCGGGCAGCCAGTCGATCCTGTCGCTGTTCCGCGGCTAATCGCTCGCTCATACGACTTGGAGGTGGCCGCGCTAGCGATAGCGCGGCCATTTCGCGTTAGGACTCTCGTAACGCTCGGACAAGCTTCGCGATCGATGATCGCGACGAAAGTTGGGCAGAGGATTCGATGGTCAATCGCGAGCATGCGCAGAAGCTCTGGAACAATCTCCTGGAGCTCGGTACCAAGCGTCTCATTCTGCTTGCGGTCATTGGCGTTGCAGTTTTCGCTGGTGTCGGCGGCGGCGCCTACTATCTCAGCCGTCCGGAATACAATACGCTCTATGCTGGCCTCAGCCGCGAAGACATCTCCCGTGTCGGATCGGTGTTGCGCGACGCGAATATTCCTTTCGATGTGAATACGGCCGGCGATACCGTCTATGTCCGTCCCGCCCAGACCGCCCAGGCGCGCACGCTGCTCGCGGACCAGGGACTCCCGAGCAATACCAGCGGTGGTTACGAACTGTTCGACAAGATCGGCTCGCTCGGCCTGACGTCGTTCATGCAGGAAGTGACGCGCGTACGCGCGCTGGAAGGCGAGATCGCGCGTACCATTCAGGTGCTGAAGGACGTCAAGGCTGCGCGCGTTCATATCGTGATTCCAGCACGGGGATCGTTCCGGCGCGAGCAATTGCCGCCGTCGGCATCGGTCGTGTTGCGGACGGAAGGGCCAGCTGATGCGCGCACTGCGCGTTCGGTTCGGCATCTCGTTGCGGCCGCAGTGCCCGGCATGACCGCAGACAAGGTCACGGTGCTGGACAGCAACGGTTCGCTTCTCTCCGACGATGACGGTAGCGGTGGCGTCGGGGCGACGCCGACCACGATGGCCAATCTGCAGCGCGTCGTGAGTCGGTCGATCCAGGAGAATGTCAGCCGTGCGCTGACGCCCTATCTCGGGCTGGACAATTTCGAAGTCAGCGTCGCGACGCAACTGTCGACCGACAAGAGGCAGACCAACGAGACCGTCTATGACCCCGAATCGCGCGTGCAACGCTCGGTGCGCGCCGTGCGTGAGAAGGAGTCGTCGCAAAGCATGGACCGCCAGCAGCCTACCACGGTTCAGCAGAACCTGCCGGACCAGCAGGTCAATGCGAATGGCGGCAAGAACAACAGTGACGAGAAGCAGCGCCGCGAGGACATCACCAATTACGAAGTTTCCTCGAAGACGGTGACCACTGTCAGCGACGGCTATGTGGTGAACAAGATGTTCCTCGCCGTGCTGGTCAACCGGCCACGTCTGGTTGCCAGCCTCGGCGACAAGGCGAGCGACGCAGCGATCGATGCCAAGGTCGCCGAGATTGCCCAGATCGCTGCGACCGCCGCGGGCGTCGACAAGCCGCGTGGCGACCAGATCCAGGTCTCGGCGGTTGAATTCATGGAAGGCGCGCGCGACATGGCGCCGGTGCCGTCCATCACCTTTACCGAGGTCATGATGCGGCAGGCTGGCAGCCTGGTGAGCGCCATTACGATCCTCGCGGTGGCAGGCATGTTGATCTGGTTCGGTTTGCGACCGGCGATCAATACGATCCTGGTCAGCGCCAAGTCGGATGAAACGTCGCAATTCCAGGCCGAGGCCAACGCCTTGCTTGCCGGCGGCAGCGCTGGCGGTGCCACGACGACAGCGGCGCTGTCGAGCGAGCCGCCGCCCAATCTCATCCAGGATGTATCGACCAGCATCCAGAACGCGCCGCAGAAGCGGCTCGAGCAGATCATCCAACTCGACGAGAAACAGGCTGCTGCAATTCTCAAACAATGGATTAGGCAGGAGGAACCGGCATGAGCGCAGACAAAGTCGCCCGGCTGATCGCGGACTTCGACCGTCCAGATTCCATCAAGCCGACGAGCCGTGTTGTTCCATTCGATCATCTGCATCACTCCACGGGGCGTCCGCAGCAGCATCAGCCGCTGCTGGAGAAGCCTGTGCCGCGTGCGTCACAGCCGCAGCCCCTGGTGGAGAAGCCGCCGCGCTCGTCGCAGCTGCAGCCATTGGTGGACAAGCAGCCGAAACAGCCGGTCGTTGCGGAAGATAACGGCTACGAGCGCGGACTCGCGGAAGGTTACAATGCCGCCAAGGCCGAGTTTGAGCTTAAACTCGAGCGAGAGAAGCAGGCGTTTGCCGAGCAGGCGGCGGATGACCGACAGAAGCTTCTCAACGAGACGGCGGCAAAACTGGCCGCCGATGTGACCCAAGTCGGAAACGAACTGCAGAACAAGATCGCCGGCGTCACCGCCCGCATTCTTGAGCCGATGATCTTCAATGCCGCGCAGAAGCAGGCGGTGACCAATTTTATCGATCACCTGTCGTCGATTGCGACCGATGTACGACGCCCGGTGCTGCGCCTGACCGGCCCGGCCGAACTACTGGACCTGATCCGCACCAAACTCGGCGTGCGCGCGATTGCGATCGAGTTGCGACCTGGTCCGGAGGTCGAGGCGTCGATCACCATCGATCAGGTCGTGGTTGAAACCCAGCTGCAAGCATGGACGGATCGTCTGAAGATGGCGATCCAGAACTGAAATGGCCGATCAGGAACCAACCGAAATTCTGATCATTCGCCGCCGCAGCTCGCTTGATGCAAGCGAGTCGAAGAGCAGCGTCTGGAAGATTGCCTATGCGGATTTCATGACGGCGATGATGGCGTTCTTCCTGGTGATGTGGCTGATCAATGTCACCAGCCAGGAAGCGCGCGAGAGCGTCGCGACCTATTTCAACCCGATCAAACTGACCGACTCCACGCCCGACCGCAAGGGCGTCAACGATGCGCGGCGTGTCGACCCCGGCAAAGCCACCGAAGGAAGCGCCAAGTCGCCCTTGCCCGAGCCGGGCCAGCCGACGACGGATGTGGTGCAGCCGCAGCAACCGCAGCCACGCTATGGCGAGGCGGCGTTGTTCCGCGATCCTTACGCGGTGTTGACCGAAATCGCAGGCGGCCCGCCACGTCCGGGGCGGACCAGCGGCACCGTCGATCCCGAGCGCAAGGAGGGACTGAAGGGCGGCGAGGCCTATCGTGACCCGTTCGATCCGATCAACTGGCCGATGGCATCGATATCGTCCCTTGAAAAGAAGCCGGCCGGCCGCAAGGAAGCCGGCAGCCTGCCGTATGGCGAAGATATTGCCGCCATCAGCCAAGGGCAGGAGCCGCGCCCGGCCGATCCCAAGCCGGACGCCACAGGGTCGCCGGCACAGGACGCGGGCGGCAACAGCGCGACGCCGGCGCAGTCAGGCAAGCCCGACATCCCGAAGCCTGTCGGCCTGTTTTCCGACGACGTCACCCAACCAAAGCCGGCATCGCCGCCGCCTCCACCCGTCGTGGAAGAGAAGCCCCCGGCGCAAGCCGAGAAAGCCTCGGCTCAGGCGGGGAAGGCTCCTGCGGACAAGACGAAACCGGACGAGGCGGCCAGATTGCAGTCGGCCATAGCTGCTGTGCTCACCACGCTGGGCGCCGCCCATCCCGTGGCCGAAGTGCGCGAGACGGCGGAAGGACTGCTGATCAACCTCACCGACGACGTGAACTATGGGATGTTCGCCAATGGTTCGGCGGAGCCGACGCCGGGACTGGTCCGTACGCTGGACAAGATCACGCCGATGATCGCGCAAAACCGTGGCCAGGTGGTGGTGCGCGGCCACACCGATGCGCGTGTTTTCCGGACGGCCGAATATGATAACTGGCGGTTGTCCACGGCGCGCGCGCATATGGCGTATCACATGCTCGTGCGCGGCGGCCTCGATGCCGCGCGTGTCGAGCGGATCGAAGGCTATGCGGATCGCCGTCTCCGGAATCAAGGCGATCCGCTGGCGGCGCAAAACCGGCGGATCGAAATCCTGATCCGTGCGCCGACGCTATGATCAGCTGCAGAACCATCGTGATCGTGCTGGCGATGGGCATCGGCGTTGCCGATGCGCAGCAAGTCGACGACGCGTCGCGCCCGCCCTATCAGATGGTCCGGTCGCTACAGATGCTTCAGGACCAGATTGCGCGCGGGGATCTGGAGGCACACAACGCCCAACCGGCTCTCCTGAAGCGCATCGGCGACAGCTTCCTGAAGGTCGATGCCTCTTCGTGGAAAGAACCACGGAATTCCCGCGCGGCTGTCACGTTTCTGCTGAGCGGCGGCGCGCCACAAGTGATGGCGACTTTGCGAGCGCGCAATGTACTGAATATCGACGAGGCGATCGTCGATGGTGCCATCGCTTATGTCGAGGGGCGAACTGACGACGCAAAAGTGAAACTCGCCCATATCAAGCCGCGCAGCCTGCCGGCGACGCTGGGAGCTGAGATCGCCCTGGTGCAGTCGGCACTGGTTGCGCAGGATGATCTGAAGGCGGCGATCGCGTTGCTCGATGAAGTGCGGCTGGTGATGCCGGGAACGCTTCTGGAAGAAGCCGCCTTGCGGCGGGAGATCTTCATCGTCGGCCAGGATGACGATTTCGACAAGTTCGAGGCGCTCGCGGTGCGTTACTTCCGGCGATTCCGTCACTCGATCTATGCCGGAAATTTCCGCCAGCGATTCGCGCTCTCCGTGGCGCGCTTCAGTTTTGCACAGCAGCCGGATCGATTTCCGCGGCTCGTGACCGTGCTCGACCATCTCGACCGCAGCAGTCAGCGCGGTCTCTATCTGTTGATCTCGCGCACCGCCCTGGTGCGCGGAAAAACTGAAATGGCATTGCTTGCTGCCGAGCGGGTCGCCGAACTGACCGAAGAGGATAGTCCGGAGCATCTGCGAGCGCGCCTTTATCACGCAGTCGCTCGGGTCGCGACCGCCGGTCATGGCAAGGCGATCGCCGAACTCGAGCGGATCGACAAGACCAAGCTTTCCGAACGCGACGTCGAATTGCAGGCGGCTGCTCTGGCGATCGGTTTGAATGTACGCAAGGCGCTGCCGGAGGCAGCGAAGCACGACGACAGCATTTCCCCAAAGACCGTGATGCGACCGCGAATAGACTTCAGTCAATCGATGGCCGTTGTGGATCACGCGCAGAAGCTGCTCGATCTGTCACAACAGCAACTCAAGGAGACAAACCGATGAATCAGGCTGATCTCCTGACGGCAGCATTCCGCAAACTCGCATCGGCAAAGGCCGGCACGAAGGGCGGTCTGGGTGGCGCACTGAATGCCAAGGATGGAAAAGAGAAGGCAGAGCATTTTCGCGAGCAGATGCAGAAGGTCTCGAAAGACCGATCAACTGTCATTCCAAAGGTGGACAAGAACGTCGCCAGCGTTGCGACCCCGGCTTCGCCTTTGCTCGATGCGGCCGCCATTCTCGCCGAGCTCACCGGCGAGACAAAGCCGAAGCCGATCGACGGCGAGCGCACCGAGAAAGACGAGGAAGCACCGAAGACCGCTGGCGACGGCAAGCAGAATGTCGCGACGGCCTCTGAATGGCACGATCCGAATGCGGCTCTCAGCGCCGTGATGTCGAAAATCGGTCAAGCGCAGCAGAATTCCGGCTCGGATGACAAGGCGGCGCCACAACTTGCTGCCCCGCAAGTTGACCTGAAGGCCGCAGATGCCACGCCCGATCTGACGGATGCCGACGTTCCGGCGATCGCGGCGCCACCCGAGAAGCGCTTCACGGCGAGCGTCGAAACCACCGACACAAAACCAATCGTGATGACAAAGGCCGTCGTGCGCGAGCAGGAGACGCATTTCGAGCCGGTGCAGCAAGTGACCACGCTCCAGAAGATCGTGGATCGCATGGCGTCCGATCTACCGGCCGTTGCCGCGCCGGAAGCCGCGCATGCCGCCGAGACGCCAGTGTCCGAGGCAGACAAACCCAGCGAGAGTCGCCCGGTTCGGATGATGACCCTCGAACTGGACCCGCCGAACCTCGGCTCGGTCACGGTGAAAATGCGACTCGCAGGTGGCTCCGTCGAGGTTCATCTGACCGCCGACCGGCTCGAGACCACGCAGTTGCTGCGCCAGGAGCGCGGCGTGCTGAGCGATGCGATGCAATCGGCCGGCTACAGCTTCGACATTTCCGCCATTGAGCATGCACGCATGCCGGACGGCAACATGAGCAATGGTCAATCGCAATCACAACCGCAGTCGCAGCAACAGTCGGCAGACCAGCGTGGTTCCATGCCAGCATCGAATGGCGCGCAGAGCGATGGCAGCTCGTCGGGGCGATCATCCGGTGATGCGCACGGCGGAGCACGGCAGAACAGGCAGGATCATGACCAGTCTCCCATGCAGTCCGAGCGCCCGCAGAATCCGGGCGGGAGCGGTGTTCGCAGCAGCACTGTCTATCTGTAGCATCGCCGAAACGGCGCGGGCGGAAGGCCCGTGCGAGCGGGAGATGGCACGCGCCGCGCGGATGCACAGCGTTCCGCTTGGGGTGCTCTATGCTGTCGGCCTCAGCGAGACGGGTCGAAAGGGGATGCTCAATCCCTATGCGCTCAATGTCGATGGCAGAACGGTTCTGGCCAAAGATTTGCGTGACGCGGTAGCGCGATTTTCGGACGAGAAGAGCAAGGGCGCCAAGCTGGTGGATCTCGGCTGCATGCAGATCAACCATCGCTATCACGGCGAGAAATTCCCAAGCGTCGAGGCGATGTTCGATCCGGCGCGCAATGTCGACTACGCAGCGCGCTTTCTCAAAGAACTGCGCGCACGCGAAGGCAACTGGACCATGGCCGTGGCACGCTACAATGCCGGCCCGAACAATGTCGTTGGTCAGAAACGCTATATCTGCAGTGTGATTGGGAGCCTGGTCGCCAGCGGGTTCGGGGCGTGGACGAACAATGCGCGCAGCTTCTGCGCAGAGCGGACGGCCTCGCGCTAGCCTGTGGATAACCGCCAGCCCCGCACAAGCAATCTCCACTCTAATACCAGTATCAAACGGAGGATAATCGATGAGTCTGTATGGTGTGATGCGCACGGGTGGCTCCGGCATGAACGCGCAGTCAAACAAGCTCGCGACGGTCGCCGACAATATCGCGAATGTGAATACCACCGGCTACAAGCGCGCATCGACGGAGTTCTCGTCCCTGATCCTGCGCAGCGGAAGCGGCAACTACAATTCGGGCAGCGTCGAGACGCAGGTTCGCTATGCGATCTCCGATCCCGGAACGATGAACTATACGACGTCTGCAACGGATCTCGCGATCCAGGGCAATGGCTTCTTCATCGTCAGCGACTCCGGCGGAACGCCGTTTCTGACGCGCGCCGGCTCATTCGTTCCGGATGGCCAGGGTAATCTTTACAATACTGCCGGCTACTATCTGATGGGTTACGATATCCGGAATGGTGCTCAGCCGGATGTGGTCGCCAATGGCCTCGGTAATCTTCAGGTCGTGAACATCGCGCAGCAGACGTTGGTCGGAAATCCGACGACGCAGGCGAGGCTCGATGGCGCAAATCTCGACGCGAATGCCGCGATCACCGCCGGCGCGCCGAACTTCACCTCCAAGACATCACTGATCACCTACGACAATATCGGCAATGCCGTAAAACTTGACATGTACATGTACAAGACGGCTGCCAATACATGGAATGTCGAGGTCTATGACAGCGCGAATGCTGCGGCGGGTGGCGGCTTCCCCTACACGCCCGCCGCACCAATGGCCACCCAGACCTTTACCTTCGACGTCAGCGCGACGGGCAAGGGGCGGCTCGCGGCTGCAAGCCCGACGTCAATGGCGTTCACCATCCCCGGCGGTTCCCCGGTGACCTTTGATATGTCGAACCTCACGCAGGTCGCCGACGAATTTCAGTTCAAGGCGAACACGAACGGAAACGCGCCGAGCGGGCTCGACCGTGTCGAGGTCGCGGCCGATGGCACGATGTATTCGATCTTCGATGACGGTACCCGGCTTGCAACCTACAAGATTCCGCTGGCCACTGTACCGAGCCCGGACAATCTCTCTCCGGAAGCGGGGAACGTTTATTCGGTCAGCATCAATTCCGGAAACATCCAGGTTGATTTTGCCGGCAATAGCGGCCTCGGCACGATCAAGCCCGAGGCGCTCGAAGCATCGAATGTCGATCTCGCGAACGAGTTGACCGCGATGATCGAGTCGCAGCGCGGCTATACGGCGAATTCCAAGGTGTTCCAGACCGGCGCCGATCTGCTCGACGTTCTCGTCAACCTGAAGCGCTAACCGTCGCTCAATCTCCCGACGAAGGTTCCCGATGTCACTCACGATCGCGCTCAACTCCGCCCGTTCGTCGCTCATGGCGTCGGGCATCCAGTCCTCCGTCATCTCGCGCAACGTCGCGGGCACGCAGCAGGAGGGCTATTCACGCAAGAATGCGTTGATCGTGTCGCAGCCCGGCAGCGGCGTCTATGTGAACGGCATCCAGCGCGCTGCCAGCGCAGGCCTCTTCAACAATGTGGTGAAGGCAGTCGCCAATACGGCGCAACAGGACGCTCTCTACAACGGGCTGCAGAAGGTTGCGGCTGTCACCATCGACGATCCCGAGCTTGACCAGTCGGCTGCGGCGCAGCTGGCCAAGCTGAAGAGTGCCATGCAACAATACGCATCCGCGCCCGACAATGTGACTCTCGCCCAGGCGGCGGTCACGGCGGCCCAGGATGTGGCAAAATCGCTGAACGATGCAACGACTACAGTGCAGAAGGCGCGATCCGAGGCCGACGCCGAAATGGCGACATCTGTAAGGACCATCAACGAGTTGCTGGTTCAGTTCGAAGAGGTCAATACGGCGATCGTGAAGGGCTCGATCTCCGGCGCGGATGTCACTGACCATCTCGATACGCGCGATGCCATCATTTCCAGGCTGTCCCAGGAAATGGGCGTGAAGTTCACCACCCGCGCCAACAACGATATGGTGATCTATACGGACTCCGGTGTGACGCTGTTCGAACGAACCGCGCGCACGGTGACCTTCGAACCGACCAACGCATTCACGCCGAACCTGACCGGAAATGCCGTGGTTGTCGATGGCGTGCCGGTGACCGGCGGAAACTCGCCGATGCCGATCGGATCCGGCAAGCTGGCAGGTCTGGCAACGCTGCGCGATGACAAGCTGGTCACCTATCAGAATCAGCTCGACGAGATCGCACGCGGCGTGATCGAGGTTTTCGTCGAGAGTGACCAGACTGGCGGGGGCGGTCCGAACCGCACCGGTCTCTTCACCTATGCCGGCGGGCCGGGGATGCCGGCAACGGGGGTGATCAATACCGGGCTGGCAGGTTCGATCAGGGTCACCGATCTGGTTGATCAGGCCATTGGCGGCAATCCAACGCTGATCCGTGACGGCGGCATCAATGGCCCTGACTACGTCTACAATGCTGGCGGTGAAGCCGGCTTCTTTGCGCGCATCCAGGGCCTGGTGGACGGGATGGGCGCTACCCGGCCGTTTGACCCGGATGCTCTGGGCAAGCCGAGCGGCACCTTGATCGACTTCGCGGGGTCCTCCGTGAGCTGGCTGGAAGCGCAGCGCAAGACCGTTGGCGCCGAGGCGAGCTACAATCAGACCCTTCTCGAGCGTAGCGCGGACGCCCTGTCTAACGTCAATGGCGTCAATATGGATGACGAAATGGCATTCATGCTGCAGGTCGAGCGCACCTTCGCGGCGTCGTCCAAGCTGATCGCGACGATCGATCAGATGCTGCAGAGTCTTCTTCAGGCGGTGAGGTAATCGAAATGGCTGCAACATTCATCTCGTCGAATTCGATCGCGACCACGTTGCGTGTTTCTGCGTCCAAGAGCCAGGTCGCGATCGCGAAGGCCGTCAAGGAAGTGACGACCGGTCGCCTAGACGATGTGGGCAAGGAACTCGGTGCCTTGACCGGGCGCAACGTGACCCTCCGCGCCGAACTCGTCGAAATCGAAAAGCTCGTCGACACTAACGCGCTGGTCGGCGCCCGGCTCGATGTAGCGCAGGAACGACTTTCGCAATTGATCGAAACCGCACAGGGCTTCCAGAGTGATCTGCTCGCCGCACGCAATTCGGCGGATGGCGGCAGCATCATTTCCCAGTCTGCGGGATCCAATCTCAGCTCGCTGCTGTCGGCGCTGAATGTTTCGATGGACGGCCAGTATCTGTTCGCCGGCATCAACACCGGTGAACAGCCGATGACGCCTTATGAAGCGGGGTCGGCGAGCAAGCTGGCCATCGACGCCGCCTTCACCGCAGAATTCGGGTTTGCGCCGGGCTCGCCCGCCGCGTCGAACATCCTGCCAGCCGACATGAATGCATTCCTCGACAATCAGTTTGCCGCGGAATTCGCTGATCCGGCCTGGGGCAACAACTGGTCGACGGCGTCGGACCAGGTCATGCGCAGCCGCATCTCCACGACCCAGACCATCGACTCCTCCGCGAGCGCCAATGACGTCGCGTTTCGCAAGCTGGCCATGGCCTATACGATGCTTTCCGGCCTTGGTGTCGAACAGATGAATCAATCCACCTTCCAGGCCGTCTCCGACAAGGCGTTGCTGCTGGTCGCCGGCGCGGTTGCCGATCTCGCCAGCGTTGGCGCACGACTCGGCACCTCCCAGGAGCAGACAACGAATGCCACCAGCCGCCTGAAAGTTCAGGCCGACATTGTTACCAAGCAAGTCAATGCGATGGAGAATGTCGATCCCGAGGAGGCATCGGTTCGCGTGACGACCCTGCAGAACCAGCTCGAAATGTCCCATGCGCTATCTGCAAAGATTCAAAGGCTCAGCATCCTCAACTATCTCTGATTGGCTTCATTATTTCACCAGAAAGCAGCGGGTTATCGTTCGATATGACATTGGCAAGTTACGACGCAGAGATCGAAGATAGCAGCTTTGAGGCGCGCTCGCGCGAGCAGCGAGCACTCAATCACGGCATAGGCCTGCTGAGGAAAGTGCAGGCCGGCGAATTGACGTTGCCAGAGCAGAATGATGCGTTTGTCTATATCCGCGATCTCTGGACCCTCTTCGTTCAGGATCTTTCAAATCCTCGCAACGGATTGCCCGAACAGCTGCGCGCTCAGCTGATCTCGATCGGTCTCTGGATCGTAAAGGAAGCCGAGCGCAATCGCGAGGGACGGTTCAGCGATGTCACCGATCTGGTCGACATCAACGTGACGATCCGGGACTCGCTCGGATGAAGAAGCCCATGTGCATCTCGCTGCGTACGGGCGAGAAGATCTACATCAATGGCGCTGTTCTGCGTGTGGATCGCAAGGTGACGCTCGAACTGGTCAATGACGTGACGTTCCTGCTGGAAAGTCAGGTCATGCAGGTCGAGGATGCCACCACGCCGATGCGGCAGCTCTATTTCGTGGTGCAGCTGATGTTGATGAGCCCCGGCGACCTTGAGCAGGCCAAATCCGTGTTCGGACATCAACGTTGCGCACTCTATGCTGCGGCTGACAATGCGGAGCTGCTGAGCGGTCTCGATGCTGTCGAGGCACTCGTCGAGGCGAAGCGCTACTACGAGGCGTTGCGCAAGATCCGATCTCTGTTCGAGATCGAGCAGTCGATTCTTTCCAGCGCGGAGATGCTGCTGCCTGTGGCAGTCGCCTGAAACCGGAGAACGGATATGGAAGTCAACGGCGTCAATGCGAACCGCACGACCAATGATGCGAATGCTGCATCATCGAGCAAGTCGGCCGGGATGATCGACTACAACGGATTTCTGCAGCTCCTGATCGCGCAGATGCGTAACCAGGACCCGACGAACCCGACCGATTCAACCGAATATATGAGCCAGTTGGCGCAGCTCTCGACGGTCGAGCAGGCCGTCCAGACCAATGCCAAGCTCGACAGCCTTTTGTCCTCGAGTGCGATCCAGCAAGCCGAGGGCTTGATCGGTCGCAATGCGTCTTTCACCGATGAGAGCGGAAGTACGACCAGCAGCAAGATCAAGGAAGTGACCATCATTTCGGGCGGAGCTGTCGCCACGCTCGAGAATGGCGTCAAGGTTGCCCTTGGACCCGGAATCACGATCAGCTGAGCCATGAACGAGCGCGACGCCCTCGATATCGCCCAGCAGGCGATCTGGACCATCATCGTTGCGGCTGGTCCGGCAGTCGGCGCAGCGATGGTGGTCGGCATCGTCATCGCGTTGTTGCAGGCATTGACCCAGATCCAGGAAATGACGCTCACCTTCATCCCGAAGATCGTGGTGATGCTGATCGTTGTGGCGGTCACTGGCTCCTTCATGGGCGCACATATTTACGCCTTCACCGAGGTGCTCTACGGGCGTATCGAGAGCGGCTTCTAGCCGGGCGCCTGCGCGACACCCTCGCACAAGCTCGGCGCTGCAAAATGCGGCGATGATATTCGCGCAGGAAGCGTCATGGCCGACATAACCATCTCCGCCCCTCCAGGTGAACGGCGGATCGGCACCGATGTGGCCTTCGCCGTCGGTATCGTCGCCATCCTGACGATGCTTGTCCTGCCGGTCCCGACATTCCTGATCGATGTCGGGCTGTCGTTTTCAATCGCACTATCGGCCTTGATCCTGATGGTTGCACTGTGGATCCAGCGACCGCTCGACTTCTCTGCCTTTCCAACCGTGCTTCTGATCGCGACGATCCTGCGTCTCGCATTGAACGTTGCGACGACGCGCGTGATCCTCTCCCACGGCGGCGAGGGCGAGCATGCCGCCGGATATGTCGTGGCTGGCTTTGCGAAATTCGTGATGGGCGGCGATTTCGTCATCGGCCTGATCATCTTCGCCATTCTGGTGACGGTGAATTTCGTCGTCATCACCAAGGGCGCCACGCGTATCGCCGAAGTGGGCGCGCGCTTCACGCTCGACGCCATTCCCGGCAAGCAGATGGCCATCGATGCCGATCTGTCGGCCGGCCTGATCGACGACAAGGAAGCGCAGGCCCGCAGGCGTGAACTCGAAGAGGAAAGCTCGTTCTTCGGCGCCATGGACGGTGCATCGAAATTCGTTCGCGGCGATGCCATTGCCGGTCTGATCATCACGGCGATCAATATTTTCGGCGGCATCATTATCGGTGTCACCCATCACGGCATGCCGCTGGGCCGGGCAGCGGACGTGTTCGTCAAGCTGTCGGTCGGTGACGGTCTGGTCTCGCAGATTCCGGCCCTGATCGTTTCGCTGTCGGCGGGCTTGTTGGTGTCCAAAGGTGGCACGCGTGGTTCGGCCGAACAGACCGTTCTCAAGCAGCTTGGCAGCTATCCTCGTGCGCAATCGGTCGCCGCGTTGATGATGTTTGCGCTCGGTCTGCTTCCGGGGCTGCCGTTCCTGCCATTCGCGTTGCTCGGCACCATCATGGCGTTTCTGAGCTTCACGTTGCCGCGAAAGCAGGCCGCGCGCGACAAGCTTGAGCAGGCGAGGATCGCGCAGGTTCAGGAGAAGGTGCAGATCGAAGCCAAGGATTCGGTCAAGGAGCTGCTCAAGACCTCGGACATCGAGCTCTGCGTCGGCAGTCAGCTGGCCATCCAGATGCTGAACGCCCATGGCGAGCTTGCACATCGCGTCTCTAAGATCAGACGGCGTTTTGCCACGCAATATGGCTTTGTGGTCCCCGAGATCAAGTTGACGGATGATCTATCCATCGGTCCGAAATCATATCGCCTGAAGATCTATGGAACCGTCGTCGCGCACCATGAATTGCGCATCGGCGAAGCAATGGTGCTGTTCGATGGCGACAGACGGCCGGACGTCCCCGGTGATGAAACCATCGAGCCGGCCTTCGGTATGAAGGCCATGTGGGTTCCGCAGGCGTTTGTCGACGAGCTCAAGCAGGATGGCTTCAAGATCGCGGATAATATCTCCGTATTGCTGACCCATCTCAGCGAGGTCGTGCGCAACAATCTCGCACAGCTGCTGACCTACAAGGATACGCGCGCGCTGATCGATCGGCTTGATCCGGAATACAAGCGGCTGGTCGAGGATATGGTGCCCTCGCAAATCTCGTATTCGGGCCTGCAAGCCGTCTTCAAACTGCTGCTCGCCGAACGTGTCTCGATCCGCAACCTGCATCTGATCCTGGAGGCCGTCGCCGAGATCGCTCCGCATGTGCGTCGTTCCGAGCAGATTGCCGAGCATGTCCGCATGCGGATCGCGCAGCAGATCTGCGGCGATTTCGCGGACAATGGCGTACTCAAGGTGTTGCGCCTTGGTAATCGCTGGGATCTCGCCTTCCATCAGAGCCTCAAGCGCGACGGCAAAGGCGAAGTGATGGAGTTCGACGCGGATCCGCGACTTGTCGAGCAATTTGCCGACGATGTCTCGGTCGCGGTGCGCAAGGCTGCAGGGAACGGTGACACGGCCGTGCTCGTCGCCCCGCCAGACGTGCGGCCTTATGTGCGCATGATCACGGAGCGGATGTTCCCGACGCTGCCCGTGCTGTCGCATGTGGAAATTGCGCGCGGCGCCGAGGTCAAGTCGCTCGGAGCCATATCTTGATCTCGGGCGTCTCGGTATCCATTCTGTCCACGTTCCTGATCTTCTGCCGCGTCGGCACCTGCATGATGGTTGCTCCCGGCTATTCACGCGCCAATATCCCGCCCCAGGTTCGTCTGTTCCTCGCCGTCAGCGTCACCCTGATGCTGACGCCTTTGCTGGAAGCCTCGGTGCGTCCCGCTGTTGAGGGCGCGCCCGCATCGGACCTCATCCGTCTGATCTTTTCCGAGCTGTTTGTTGGTCTCGTGATCGGGCTGACGGCACGCATGTTCTTTGCTGCGCTTGAAACTCTGGCGACATTCGTCGCCTCCGGCATCGGGCTCACGATGCCGAGTGTTGCCGATGACAACGAACATGTCCCTGCGCTTGTGCCCTTGATCACACTGACGGCCGTGGTGGTGTTCTTCGTCACAGGCCAGCACTGGGAGCTGCTGCGAGGCTTGATCGGTTCGTATCAGATCTGGTTGCCCGCCACAGGCATCAGCGCTGAGGGGGGACTGGCGCAGCTGGTCGATCATCTGTCCCAGGCCTTCACGCTGGCATTGCGCGTTGCCAGTCCCTTCGTTGTCTATGCGGTCATCGTCAATTTCGCAGTGGGTCTCGCCAACAAACTGACGCCGAGCATCCCCGTCTATTTCATCTCGCTGCCCTTCGTGCTGATGGGCGGATTGATGCTGCTTTACATCACCTGTCGCGAGATGGTCCTGCAATTCAGCATCGCCTTCGCCGCCTGGCTGGCCGGGTGAGGCGCCATGCAGAAACGTGACCGCAAGATCCGCCGTATCGCCGCCGTCCAGGCGCGGCTTCATCGGATCGCCGAGTGGCAGCTGATGGAGTGCCAGGCGCGCGAGAGCGAGCTCGAAAACAAACAGCGACGCATCCTCGAAGCATTCAATGACGATAGCAGACTGGCAGACCTCGTGGTTTCCAATGCCGGCCGCAGCTTGCGGGCCGCAAGCGTGGAGCAAGGTGCGGTCGCCAAGATCAAGGAACGGCTTGCGGACAATGCACGCGTCGAAGGACGAAAGCTGAAGCATGTGGAGAGCCTCGTCCATCAGGCCGCTGCACGCGCGATGAAAGATGACGAGAAGCGCACGCTCGATGATGAAATCGACAGCGCCGTTCGCCGCATGCTGCAGACGAGTTGATTTCAGGAAACTGATTGGAACGCCATATGACGGTCGCCCCGGTCGCCAATGATCTGATTACCGATGTCATCAACGCGGCAGATCCCGTCGCGCAACGCCAGGCGGCAAATCGTCTCGAACGGATGACGCCGGCACAGCAGGCCGAATTCGTGACAGCGCTCAAGGGAGAGTTCCTGGCCGGCCAGACGCAGGGCACGCCCGTGCCAGACGGTGCTCCGGTGGCAACGACTCCGGTGATCCGCCAGAGCAGCGAAGGAAATTACGGCGTCTATCGGAAATTCGAGGCCTTCGTCTTGCAGATGTTCGTCGAGGCCATGTTGCCGAAGGATGCGGAGGAGGTCTTTGGCAAGGGGAGCGCTGGCAATATCTGGCGTTCGATGATGGCCGAGCAGATCGGCAACGAGATTGCGAAAGGCAAGGGCGTGGGCATTGCCCAGCAACTTGCGAAATCGCGCGGGACGGCAACGCCGGGCACGGAAGCTTAACGGCCGATCACGGCCATCACAGCAGAGATGAGACATGGACCAGATCAAGCAACAAGACGTCGCGCCATCCATTGAAACGCAGGCGCTGGCACTGCCGGGCGCGGAAATGCTGGTGGATGAGGAGGTCTCCGCGCATCCCGTCGAGTCCAGGGAGACTCCAGCAGAATGGCTCGGCACGCAGAGCAATGCATTGGTTGCAATCGAGCGCCTGAAAGCGACGATCGACGAAGAGACGGACAAGCTTGAAGCTCGTGCCGTCGTGGATTTCGACACGTTCAGCCAGCGTAAGAATCGGGGGTTGCTCGAATTGACCCGGGCAATCCGTCAAGTCGCCGATGTGCAGGCGGATCCGCGCTTGACGCCGAATCTGACGCATCTGCGGGCGAGCCTGATCCGCAATCAGGCGGCGCTACAGATCCATCTCGATGCCGTGCGCGAAGTGTCTTCGATCATCGCGAAGTCGATTCAGGAGGTCGAATCTGACGGCACCTATTCGCTTCCGGCCCCGGGTGTCCGCACATGATGAAGCTGTTGCTGACAGGAGTCTGGGCCTGCCTGGTCACGGTCGGAACAAGCCTCGGGATCTCCTACTGGAAGGAAACGGCTGCAGCGTTGCCGGTCAAGCAGGAGCAGCCGGAAGGCCTCGTCTACGAGAAGGTGAAGGTGATCAACGTACCGATGCTCGCCGAAGGAAACGTGCAGGGATACATCATCACCCAGCTTGTCTTCACTGCCGATGCCAAGGTGTTGCGCCAGCTTCCGGTTCCGCCGGAGCCATTTGTGGTCGATGAAGCGTTCCGCACGCTGTATGGCGATCAGAAACTCGATTTCAAGAATCTCGCGCGATATGATCTCGCGCAATTCGCTCAGGCCGTGCGCGCGCAAGTGAACAAGCGTCTGCAGGTCGAGGCGCTACAGGAAGTCCTTGTACAGGATTTCAATTATGTCTCGAAGGACCAGCTTCGTCGCTGATGGATCTGCAAGTGGCCCGCACTGTGGCCGCTGTCTGGGGCGGTGACGCCAAGTGATCCGCGATGGCCTTCGTGTGGTACTTTTCTTTGCGCGAAAGACTCCCTGTCAGATGCGGGAGTTGAGAGGCGGCGGTGGACGCCAACGCCAGATATTGGCGTCCTCTTGCGCGCGAGGCGTGAGCCTCAGTTTGCCTTCGATACCGGCATTTCGCCGATAGAGCGGGACTTCATGTCGTCCAGCCGATAGCCCATATAGCGTTTGGATTCGATCGGGTCGAAACCGAGATGATCGCGCAGTTTCTTGCGCAACTTGCTGACATGGCTTTCAATAACGTTCTCGTCGAAACTCGCATCGAACAGACCGTAGACGGCATTGAAAAGCTGGGTCTTGGTCAACCACTTGCCTTGATGTCCGACCAGGTGCTCGAGGATGCGCAGTTCGCGGCGCGGAAGTGCCAGGGTTCGGCCGGCGATCTCGGGGTCGCGCCCGTCGAGGAATACACGGATGATACTGGTTTGTGCGGGTTCGTTCTGATCGATGCTGCGCCGGCGAATCACGGCCGTGCGGGCCATGATTTCCTTGACGTGAACCGGTGCGTGGACAACGTCATCGACGCCGGCCTCGAACAGTTCGATCGTCTGCTTGAGGTGCTTCAGGCTGTTGAGCGCAATGATCGGCGCGCGTGACCTGTTGCGGATGCTCGATGGAATGCTCGTGCGGTCCGGGCAGTCGCCCAGCAGGAAAGCACGAATGGCGGTTAGATCGTTGCCAACGGCTCCTTCGAGCCAATCGCGGAAGTCAGTAGAAGTAAAACCAATTGAAACGACGCCTTCACGGTCAAAGCCCGCTGCATAACCTTGTGTGACGCCCTCTCGGTCATCGATCACAACAAACATTTTAATCCCCTGCGTGTTCGCCTGAATGTCGTCATGGGGTCGAACTAGGCGTACTCGCCCCATTTTTGCCTTGGAGACGCAACACAACAGTTACTGCGAGCGATGGAGAGAACGGCGTTCGGAGACTTGCTGACATACTTCAAATCCGGGTCGCTTTTTACCGGATCGGAAGCAAGTGATGCGGTCGGCTAGCCTCTTTAGTGTCGTCTGCTCGATCGATAGATATGAGAGTTCCTCTCATTCGATGGATGTGTCATCGATAAACACGAGATGACACCTCATACTCGTGGCTCGTAAACAGTCACCAGGCTCGAAACAGAGGTCGTTGCCGCCAAAGAAATGCCGTGACGGGCAGCGATCCGCCGAATTCGAATGGTGTCGGAATCACCTCAGTCGATACGTCAAGATGGTACCTCATCATCAAGTAGACGAGCCGCAAAGATTTGCATAGCGCCGTCAATGCCGATCATGGCTTCTGCTCAAACGAATAAGTGGATAATTCACAACGAATGCGTTCGATGACGACGCTCGCGATGTCACGGAGCACATCGGTTGGCTCATGCCATATGGCAACGTGATGTACTTGAGCTCGCGCGAGGAGCGCAGGCTGCCGAAAGCGAAGTATGAATTGGCGAGGCACATGTCGGAGCTACTGAATGTCACGGAGCGCATGCGTACGATCGCGCGGTGGCGTTAGCTCCCATGCAGGCGTGATGGCGCCGCGTTTCATGAGCGCTACTTTCTGCAGCAATGTCCTGCGGATGCTGCCCATTTTTTCATTCGTCGTCTGCATCGCTAGCTTCCTGCCTGTGCGTTGCTATTCGATCGTGGCTTCCGGGAGAGGTTGGTTCAGCGTCCAACAACGATCCCTTTGCTGGTGATGACTTGCCAGCGACCGTTCTCGCTCCTGATCTCCTGGATCCGGCCCAGCGCTGGAACGTCCTGACCGGGGGAAACTTCGATAATTCCGGATTTGCCTTCGAGTACCGCGGCGCCGTCGTAAGCACGTCGAATATGCCAGCCTTCGATCACGCTGCGTGACGTGTTTGCCGCAGCGACTGCCGAAGGCTGCACGGCCCCTGTAAATTCAGGGGCTTGCGTAGCCTGCTGTCCAGTATTCGTGTCGTCGGAAAGTCGGGCGATCTTCATGCGTTGCGCCGGGAGATCGCGCTCGATCTGCCGGACAGCAACGCGTTCGGCCGCCGGCTGCGGCGTGTTCGCTACGCGATTGCTGGCCGCGCTCAACGATAGTTCAGCAACTTGCCGTCGCAATTGTGAGACGGTTTCGCGAATGCCGCGAAGCTCCGCATCGGCAACAGCGCGTGCTGCCTGGGGACGCATGAAAAGATAGGCAATGCTGCCTGCCGATATCAGCGTTGAGAGTCCGACAACAACAGCCAGCGAAAAGAAAGGGGCGCGCCACGCTGCAGTTTGCAACGGTTTTGCGACAATGCGTGCAGGCGGAACCGTGATGCGTGGGCGGACTTTGGGTGGTTCGTCGCGCAAGGCGTCACGCGTCCGTCGCAGGCTCGCACGTGCTTCATTCGCGAGCAGTTCGTCGATCGCCGCCGCAGCTGCGACATGAGGACGGTTCGCCGGCGCGTTGCGTGCAGCCTTCGCATGCGCTGGTTCGTTCCTGCTCACAGTCTTTGACCTCGAATCGGATGTCGACGATGACATCATGATGCGGATTCTTGCGTTAGCTGGGATCGACGGATTGCGATCTGTAGCAGCGGCGTAACAAGCGAAGCTTGCGCGAGGCATTAGAAGCGGGCTGCACGAAAGCGCGTAAGCCGGGGTATGCGGACTCTGCGTGATTCCTCAGTGCCGATGTAGCCGAGAACCGCAAGGGGCGTGCGGGTGCGTCAAGATGGATAAGGTCACGCTTGGATTTGGTGTGGTATCAGTGTGGTATTAAGTGATCCGCGTCATGCCTCTACAACGCTTCTGATCATGAGAATAGTCGAGGCAGTACGATCAACGCGGTTCGTTTCAATCAAGTCTAGTTTTCCGAAAAATTGTCGAGTTCATTTTCTAAAATGCTGTTTGCAGCGGAAGGCGTCGTTTGAAAAACCTGCCGAATCGCGCTGCGTGTTCGAAATGTTGAATCTAATGCTCTGGCCGGCGATAACGCGTTGGCAGGACTTATTCATCGAACGATGAAGTGACGTTTTAAGAAACCACCACTATTGCCGGACTCATGAGTATCGATCTTGAACGTTTGCGCGATTACGTGAAATCGCTGAAGGCCGAGCGGCAGGACTCGCCAATCGGAAAAGTTAAATCAGGTGCGACCGAAATTATTCGGAAGAATCGTCAGGAACTGGAGCGTATGCATCGTGAAGACGGCGCCACATGGACCGAAATTGCAGCGGGCCTTGCAGCGCAAGGCGTAACGCAAGGCGACGGCGAACCGATCACGGGGCGACGGCTGACCGCGCTAATGCACAATATCCGGGTTCAGGAAGAGCGGCTGCGTAGCAAGCAGAAGAGCGCGAGCAGCCCATCCGATGACCGTGCATCCGACGAATCGTGAATTCGTTCGCCGGGCGAACTGACTTGGAGGCCCTTGCGCTTTCAGAACAGACATCGGTGAAGCGGTCGCGAGCATCGACCGCATAACGAGCTCTCCGAACCGAGCTTGCAAGCGGCCGCCTCGCTGGTACGGGGCGACCTTGATGTCGGCATGACGGGACCGCTCGGCGCCGTCATTGCTTGACCAGCGGACCTCGACCATCCTTCATCGGACGGCATGCTTCTTCGGCGGAGATCGTTGCCAGCAGTTTGCTATATTCTCAGGTAGCCTTGGATACTTCCGGCCGCTCCACTTCGTAATATGCGTTCGCGATCTGGCGACCATCTTCACGGACGCGGCCCTTGCCGAAAGGCGTTGTCAGCGGGCATCGACTTTATCTTCGCCCCTATCCTCGATGCATCCTTGATGCAGGCCATCTCCCCGTTGCGTGCACGCAATGAAGTGTCGCCGAATGGCCGTCCGCATGCATCGTGGTTGGCATGGAGCCGTTCATCCCCACCGCCAAGTGCCTGCTGAATGCCCGCGCGCCTCTTCAGATCCACCGGAAACGCTCGGTGAGAACGATGCCCTTGGCGCAATCGAGGGCGAGCGAATGCACATCGGGAATGTAGACCGGCATGTCGGAGACTGTCTTGCGCCAGCCATGAGACTGAATTTGCTTGCTCGATGGTTGCGAGGCCGACCAGTGCAAGGTCGGGGACGTCCCTCTGATCGTGCTGGTGGGCGGTCTCGGCACCCGAGCGAGGTTCTCGTGATCTCTGATCCGGTGCTGGCCGAGCCAGTCGGTGGGGGCAGCGCGGGATCCCGCTAAGCTATTGAAATCACTGGCGCACCCGACACGATTCGAACGTGTGACCTTTGCCTTCGGAGGGCAACGCTCTATCCAGCTGAGCTACGGGTGCAATGGCCATGATTTAGCCGATTGGCTGCGCTGCGGCAACGGGCGAAACATGCCCGATTCCGGATCCGCGGCGTCCGGCACGAAAATGGCGCCCATGGGCGCCATTGGGTATCGAAAAACGGGCGGGCGCCTAGTCCACAGTCTGGATCACGCTCGAGATCGGCCGGGCATTGCTGGTCTTGACCGGCTGCAGCTCGGCCTGGATCGCGGCGTCGTATTCCGGCAGCGTCCGCAGCGTGTCCTTGGCGCGGATATGCACGACCTTGTAGCCGCCGGCCTTGAGCTGGGCCAGCAGGTCCGGCACGGCAGCGGCGGACCACTTGTGCAGGTCATGCATCAGGATGATGCCCTTACCCTTCTTCTTCAGCTTTTCCATCACCGAGGTGACCAGCTTGCCCGCATTGTGGACGCGGAAGTCCTCGGAATCGATGTCGATGGAGAAGGCAGCGATGTTGCGCTCGGCCAGATAGGCCTTCAGCTCGGCATTCTGGCGCAGCTGCGGGAAACGGAAGAATGGCGACAGCGGCTGGCCGGCCATCAGCGTGATGGCGCTGATGCCGCGCTCGATCTCATCCTTGGCTTCCTGCGGCGTCTTGCTGGCGAGGTTCTGGTGCGACCACGTATGCGTGCCGACGCTGTGGCCGGCCGCGATCACCTGCTTCAGCACCGCGGGATGCCAGGTCGAATGCTTGCCGATGGGGAAGAAGATCGCCTGCACGCATTGCGCCGCGAGCGCGTTCAGCACCGCCGGCGTGGTGTTCGGCCACGGGCCGTCGTCGAAAGTCAGCACCACTTCGCCGGGCTGCAGGAAATCGTAATCGCGATATTGCGACATGCCGAGGCCGGGGCCGCCAGTGGTGTCGATCTGCACGGTGCGCGCAACGCCGAGCGCATTCGGATTGTTGCAGACGGGCTTCGTATAGGCCGGGCGCTTCTCGACAGCAGGCTGTGCGGGTATCGGCGCCGTGCTCGGCGCGGCCGCAACGGCCTGAACCTTCGGTGCCGGTTCGGCCGGGTTCGTCGAAGCCGGCTTCGGCCAGCGGGTGTCGATGGAGCCGGTGGTCAACTCGCCCTTGTCGCTCTTGGCTGTCGACGTGACCTCGGCGGGGCCAAGAAAATGCCACGCGCCCGCACCTGCAGCGACAACCGCCGAAACAGAACCAGCAACAATCAAGAAAGGAAGTTTACGCATATCCACTCCGGCGCCCGGGGCCCACCTCGGATCACCATTGAGCGGAATAGTTAACCGAGCGTATGCAGCGCGCGTTCCCGGTGGGAAAATTCGTCACATTTCAATGTTGTGCGTGTCACGCAGGTACGATTGCGCGCCCGATCGGCCACAACGCGATGCCGGCAAGCTTGAGATGCGCCCACGCGAAGGGGATGCCGACAATGGTGATGGCGAGGCCCAGCGCCGTGACAAGATGCGCGATGGCGAGCCACCAGCCGGCCAGCACCAGCCAGATCAGGTTGCCGAGAAAGCCGAGCAGGCCGGTGCCGATATCCTCGCGTCCGGTGACGAGTTCGCGGCGCACGGCGCGCTGGCCGAAGGGCAGCAGTGTATAGGCGGCGATGTTGAACGCGGCGCGTGCCCAGGGCAGGCCGATGATGGTGATCGCCATGATCACGGCAGCCAGCACCCAGCCCGCAGCCATCCACAAGCCGCCGAAGACGATCCAGAGGATGTTCAGAAACAGCGGCAGAATGGGCATGGATCTCTCGCGTGATGCGCCGGCGGCGGCGTGGTTACCGATCCCTTAACAGATGGGATGTGCCCGCGGGATGACAATATGCCGTCGTACAACGGGGGGCCGAATCCCCGCTCACGCCTTCGAAGCACTGCGCCTAGTATCCCCGTCCGCCTGCGCGGGAGTAAGACGGTCGGGCGCTGTCCGCCGGTCGCGTGTCCAGCGCCAGGCGGACGTCGCTATTGGCCTGCGTCTGCGGCTGCAATTCCTCCAGGAAGATCGGCTTGGAGAAATAGTAGCCCTGCGCATAGCGGATCTTGGTGGCGGCCTGCAGATAGGCGAGCTCCTCGAAGGTCTCGACGCCTTCGGCGATCACCTTCATGCCAAGCGCTTCGCTAAGCGACTCGATGGCGCGCAAGATGCCCTGGCTGCGTGGCCGCTTATGGATGTCGGTGATGAAGGAACGATCGATCTTGATCTCGTCCGCGGTGATGTCCGCCAGCGCCGAGAGCGAAGAGTAGCCGACGCCGAAATCGTCGATGGACACGCCGACGCCGATGGCACGCAGCATCGGCAGGATATCGTCCTGGAAATGCGTCTTGGCGACGAACGCATCCTCGGTCACCTCGACCATGAAACGTGTCGGGCATCCCGTCTCTTCCAGGGCGCGGGCGAAGGACTGCATGAATTCGGCATTGCCGGCCTGCTTGGCGGCGACATTGATGCTGATGGTGGCGCCGGCGCCGAAAGCCTCGTCGATCAAATCGATCGACTTCATGATTTCAGCGAGCACGAGATGCGTGAGTTCATCGATCAGGCCGAGCTCGACGGCGAGATTGATGAATTCGCCCGGTGCCTGGATCACGCCATTGTCGTCGCGCAGGCGAACCAGCGCCTCGATACCCTGGATCTCGTTCGTGCGGATATCGACCTTGGGCTGGAAGGCGCAGCAGAACCGCTTGTCGAGAATGGCCAGGCGCAGCGCCTGTTCGGTGGCCATGCGTGCGAGCGCCTCGCTCTCCATGCCGGCATTGAAGAACACCGCGGCGCCCTTTGTGTCGTTCTTCACCTGATACATGGCAATGTCGGCATTCTGATGCAGAACGTCGTAGGACCGGCCGTGCTCGGGATAGAGGCTGACACCGATCGAGGCAGTGGCGAAAACCTCAGAATCCTCAATGAAGAACGGCGCCCGCAGGCGCTGCACCAGCCGCTCCAGATAATCCGCGACCTCCTGCTGGCTCTGGATGGGATTGAGCAGCAGCAGGAATTCGTCACCGGAAATGCGCGACAGCATGTCGGTCGAGCGCAGTTCTAGGCCAATGCGCTTGGCGAATTGCACCAGCAATCCGTCGCCAGCGCCGTGGCCGTAATAGTCGTTGATGTGCTTGAAATTGTCGATGTCGAGGAAGGCGAGGGCGAAATGCCCATAGCCGCCCTCCGGGCAACCCGAGTCTTCGGCAATCAGATTGCCGACATGCTTCTCAATCACCCGCCGCGTCGGCAGGTCGGTCAGTTCGTCGTAATAGGCGCGACGGAAAAGCTCTTCTTCGACAGCCTTTTGCCGACTGACGTCGCTGGCGCTGGACAGCAGAAGCGTTCGGCCGTCGATCTGGACGGGGCGATGCGTGGTCAGGAAAACCCGCTTGTCGAGCTCGGAATTGACGCGCTCCTCGAACACGGCGGTGCGACCCGACTGGATCAGGTTCAGCGCCGTGAGGCGACGATGCGTCAATGCCTGCTGCAGAAAGTCGGATGCCGCGCTGTCGGCTTTGAAACTGTCCGGTGCGGCATTGAATTGCGCGGCAGCAGCATCGTTCACCAGCAGGAATTCGCCCGTGTCGCTCTGTACCGTGACCGCCGATGGCAGCAGGCGAACAATCTCGCGCAGCATCGTGAGTTCGGTGGCTTGAACATTGTCGGCCGATTCGTTCGCGCCAGGCGAAGCATTGGCGGCAGGGAGGTCGGTCTGCTCCGGGACAAGCGGAGAGCGTGGGGAGGATGCATTCTGCATGGTTGCGGAACCTGACAAAATGCCTTGTAGGTTTGGTTAAACCGATCTCGGAAAGACGGTAGTTGTGTAAATTCCCGTGCAATTTGATGGGGTGGGGTACCGACGTCATTAACAGACCGTCAATGCCTGCGTCGAAAATCCATCCTTTGGCGGACCGGTCGATGAGACATTTTTTGTCCGCTCGTCCCGCATCAGAGAAAACCTGTTTTGTGTCTCCGAAGGGATGTGCGTCGCGATCGCACCGTGCTGCGGTCCACAATCTCGTGACGGCGAAACCGACCCTGTCGCGTGGAGAAAAATGCCCTTCATCGCGTCATGAAAAGGAAACGAACGCAGCGCCATTGACCTAAGTCACAGTGCGCATGTCGCTATTTTTCTCGCCGTCTCGACAGGTCGGAAACGGGTCCCCATCATCAGCATCCGCAATCGTCGGATGCCAGGACCGATCTTTCATGAGCAACACGTCGCCAGCCAAGGTACTTTGGTTCCTGCCGACCCACGGCGATGGCCGCTATCTGGCTTCATCGCAAGGTGCACGCGAAATCGATTTCAAATATCTCCGCCAGATCGCACAGGCGGCGGATCAACTCGGCTATTACGGCGTGTTGCTGCCGACCGGTCGCAGCTGCGAGGACTCATGGGTCGTTGCGTCGGCCGTGGCGCCCTGGACCGAGCATCTCCGCTATCTGGTCGCCGTGCGGCCGGGACTTCAATCTCCCAGCGTTGCCGCCCGCATGACCGCGACGCTGGACCGCGTCACCAATGGTCGACTGCTGATCAATGTCGTCACCGGTGGCGATCCGGTCGAAAACAAGGGTGATGGCATCTTCCTGCCGCATGACGAGCGCTATGCCGTCACACGCGAGTTCCTCAACGTCTACAGCGATCTGCTCGCCGGCAAGACGGTGAATGTGGAGGGCAAACACATTCGTATCGAGGACGGTCGCCTGATCTTCCCGCCGGTCCAGTCGCCGCGTCCGCCGCTCTATTTCGGCGGATCGTCGGATGCCGGCATCGATGTCGCCGTCGATACCGTAGACAAATACCTCACCTGGGGCGAGCCGCCGGCGCAGGTCGCCGAGAAGATTGCCCGGGTCAAGGCTGCCGCCGACAAGCGGGGCCGCAAGCTTTCTTTTGGCATTCGCCTGCACGTCATCGTGCGCGAGACGAATGAAGCCGCATGGAAGGCGGCCGACGACCTTATCCAGTATGTCACCGACGACGTCATCGCCAACGCGCAGAAGACGCTCGCGCGCCAGGACTCGGTGGGTCAGCAGCGCATGATGCAGTTGCATGGCGGTCGCCGCGACAAGCTTGAGATCAGCCCGAATCTCTGGGCGGGCGTGGGCCTCGTGCGCGGCGGTGCAGGCACGGCGCTGGTCGGTGATGCGGAAACCGTCGCGGCGCGGATCAAGGAATATCAGGACGTGGGCGTCGATACGTTCATCATGTCCGGCTATCCGCATCTCGAAGAAGCCTATCGCTTTGCCGAACTCGTCTTCCCGCGGCTGTCGCTGGAGCAGCACGACAATGTCACGCCATTCCGCGCTCGCACCGGGCCGGTCGGCGAGATCGTCGCCAATGAGCATCGCGCGCAAAGCGCGTCGTAAATTCGACAGGCAAATCCCATCATGAGCATCGTTGAAATCCTCCCGCGCGCGCGCAACCTTCGTCTGCCGCGTATCGATGGCATCGCGCAGTGGATTGTTCCGCTGGTGATCCTGATCGCCTGGCAGGCCGCCAGCGTCACCGGTTTCATGCCGTCGCGCGTGATGCCGGCGCCCAGCGACGTGGCCGTTGCCGGGTGGAAACTTCTGCTGTCGGGTGAACTCGTTCAGAATATCTGGGTGTCGTTCTGGCGCGCTTCGATCGGCTTCCTGATCGGCGGCAGCATCGGTTTCGCTTTCGGCCTCGCCAACGGCCTGTCGAAACTGTCGAGCAATCTCACCGACACCACACTGCAGATGGTGCGCAACGTCCCGCATCTGGCGCTGATCCCGCTTGTCATCCTGTGGTTCGGCATCGACGAGTCGGCCAAGCTGTTCCTGGTCGCGCTCGGCGTGTTCTTCCCGATCTACATCAATACGCTGCACGGCATCCGCACCGTCGATCCCCAGTTGATCGAAATGGGCCGCATCTACGGCATGTCGAACAGTGAGCTGTTCCGCCGCGTGATTTTCCCCGGCGCTTTGCCGTCGATCTTCGTCGGCGTGCGCTTTGCGCTCGGCATCATGTGGCTGACGCTGATCGTGGCCGAAACCATCGCTGCCTCTTCGGGCCTTGGCTACATGGCCATGCAGGCGCGTGAATTCATGCAGATCGACGTCGTGGTGCTCAGCATCCTGATCTATGCGCTGCTCGGCAAGGTCGCCGATAGCGCCTCCCGCCTGCTCGAACGGCTGACGCTGTCCTGGCACCCCGCCTTTCAGAAACACTGAGTGAATTCGAAAGCGAGCGTTTTGACATGACCCTTCAGCAATCCCTTCGCCTAAGCCACGCCGAAGCCCAGCGCGTCAATGCACCTGCCGGCGTCGAACAGGCGCTCGCCGAACAGGCTCGCCGCGCGCAGCCGAAGCGCGGTGGCTCGGCGCTCACCATCCGCGGCCTGCGCAAGGCCTTTGGCGATAACGAAGTCCTGCGCGGCATCGATCTGCATATTCCTGCCGGCCAGTTCGTTGCCATCGTCGGCCAGAGCGGTTGCGGCAAGAGCACGCTGTTGCGCCTGATTGCCGGGCTGGAGAAGCCGACCGCCGGTTCGATCACCTTCAGCGAAGATACCCGCGCTGAAGATATCCGCGTCATGTTCCAGGAGCCGCGTCTGCTGCCCTGGGCCAGCGTTCTGTCGAATGTCGAGGTTGGCCTCGGTCGCGATCGCCAGAAGGCAGACGCGAAGGCACGTGCCGAGCATGCGCTTGGCGAAGTCGGCCTCGCGGAGAAGCGTGACCAGTGGCCCTCCGTGCTGTCGGGCGGCCAGAAACAGCGCGTCGCTTTGGCCCGTGCGTTGGTCAGCCATCCGCGCGTGCTCGCGCTCGACGAACCGCTCGGGGCGCTGGACGCACTGACGCGCATTTCGATGCAGGGATTATTGAATCGTGTGTGGGCCGATCAGGGCTTTACGTCGATTCTGGTGACTCATGACGTGTCGGAAGCGGTCGCGCTGGCTGATCGCGTATTGGTCATCGAGGAAGGACGCATCGCCCACGATATCACCGTCGATATCGCTCGGCCACGCCAGCACGGCGCCGCCGATCAGGCTGCGCTTGAAGGTGAAATTCTCCGCAATCTGCTTGGCACGGACGTCTAGTCATTACCTGCGAGGCTCCTATGAACTCCATCGTGCGCAATCTGACCTTCGATCGCGATGCGCCGTCCGATCTGTTTCGCAGCGCCATGCGATCACTCGCGGGCGGCGTCAGCGTCATCACGGCCGGACGCGGCAAGGACATCACCGGCATGACGGTGACCTCGGTGTCGTCGCTGTCGGTCGAGCCGCCGACGCTGATCGTCAGCGTCAACCGGCAGTCCTCCACCTGGCCGTTGCTGCAGCGCTACAGCGCCTTCGGAGTCAATATTCTCTCGGCCGATCAGGTCGATATCGCCGAGCGCTTTTCGGGAAAGGGCGGCCTGAAGGGCGCCGAGCGCTTTACCGGGGCCCAATGGCTTACCCGTGCCACCGGCGTGCCGCTGCTGTCCGGCGCCCTGGCTGCGATCGATTGCGAAGTCGAGGAGGTGATCGAGCGCCACTCCCACGCCATCGTCATCGGTCGCGTCCGCGATGTGGTGACCGCCTCGCCGCATACGGCATTGGCCTATTGGGACGGGCAGTATGTGGCAATCGATCAGGATGAGGACAACGTAAAACTCGCCGAAGTGAGCCTGCCGACTCCGCGCGCCTTGCGGGAGATTTGAGTCTACTTCGTCAGGAGCGCAAATGCCCCGTTCCAGTCCGCCGGCGGCGGGCTGACGAGATATTCCCGGATTCGCTTCTCATAAAGTTTGTAGAGCGCCTCCAACTGTTGGGCGACGTCTGAGCTTCGTCCGCGTTCGATGGCGAACAATGCGCCGTCCCAGTCACGATTCCGGTAACAGGCGAGCATCTCGATGGTGAGATTGCGGAGCTGTTGAAACCGCTCCGAATGCGCCATATCTTCGCGGCCGGCAATGGCGTAGATCACTTCCGGCTCAGTCTTGCCTTTCACCATGATGAAGTCGAGTTCGAGGATCGCGAGCTTGTCCTTGGCCGCGAGCGCAGTCTTCGAGCCGACGATGATGGGAAATCCGTACTCCTTCGATTGCCCTTCGAGGCGTGAAGCCAGGTTCACGCTGTCGCCGAGCACCGAATAGTCGAAGCGCAGGTCCGACCCCATATTGCCGACCACGCAGATGCCGGTATTGAGCCCGATCCCGACATTCAACGGGATATAGACAGGCCCGCCCTGGGTCGCCTCGTCCTCACGCTGCTTGTTGAGCGCCGCGATCCTGTCCAGCATGTCGAGGGCGGCATGGCAGGCATTGAGCTGATGTTCATGGTCGTCTAGCGGCGCGTTCCAGAATGCCATGATCGCATCGCCCATATACTTGTCGATGGTGCCCTTGCGGTCGAGGATCGCGTTTGTGAGGGGGGTCAGCAAGCGGTTCATCAGCGTGGTCAGGCCATGTGGATCGTGCTTGTAGGACTCCGAGATCTTGGTGAAGCCACGCACATCGGAGAACATGACGGTCATCTCGCGCTCTTCGCCACCGAGCTTCAATTTCTCTGGTGACTGCGCCAGCTGCGCGACAAGGGCCGGTGACAGGTACTGGCTGAAAGCCGACTTGATGCGGCGACGTTGCGCCTGTTCGCGGACGAAATTGCTGAAGATCAGTGTCGAATAGATCAGCGTGGTTGAGAGCAGCGGATAGGTGAAATCGATCAACAGCCGCTGCTGCTGGAAGAAATACCACGATGTTCCGATCAGCAAGGCTGCGAAGATCGCGCCCATGATCACCAGCGTGATCGGCCCGAACATGGGCGCCAGCCAGATCACGATGAGGCCGAGCAGCAGCGCGGTCAGGAGTTCGGCGCCGATGGCGTAATTTGGCTGCGACAGCACGGTCCTCGTCAGCGCACTTTCAAGCACCTGCGCATGGACCTCGACGCCCGGGATCGAGGCGTCCAGTGGCGTTGTCTTGACGTCGAGCAGGCCGACGGCAGACGTGCCGACAAGCACCAGCTTCTGCGCAACGGCCTGTGGGGGGGCGGAGCCATCGAGGATGGCTGCAGCGGGGATGTAGATGCTCGGGTCATGCTTGGCGAAATGTACCCACAGCTGGCCGTTGCGATCGGTGGGGACTTCGAAGCCACGTACGGCGACGCTCTTGATCCCGGCGCGATCCGACTTGACCAGGATCGTTTCTGTGCCGGACGCGACGCGCAGCATCTCGAAACTCAGCGACGGCATGGTGATGCCCTGTGTCTGCATCAACATCGGCACGCGACGAACGATGCCGTCGCGCTCGTTGCGGATGGAGAAGATTCCACGGCCGGCGGCTGCCTTTTCGATCACCTCGACATTGCGGAGCAGACCGGGGAAGTTGAGCATGAAGGGCTGCGGCTCGCCGCCGAGCGTTGCAAGGCCGGTGACGGGAAGAGTCTTGTCGAGCTCGCGCAGCATATAGGGCAGACCGGATTCGCCGAGCACCACGCGCGATTTCCGAATGGCATCGGCGAAGACCTGATCATTGCTCGGCAACGCCCTCAGTCTTGTCCGCGTCTCGTCATCGAGCCCCGCAAAGCTGTTTGCGGCAAGATCGGGGTTCAGCCTGTCAGGCTCGGGAAACACCACGTCGAAGGCGGTGACCACGGCTCCCATCTGCCGCAGCTTGGTGACGAGCTCCGCAAGCAGCGTGCGCGGCCATGGAAACTGGCCGTATTTCTGGATGCTCTTCTCGTCGATATCAACGATCACGACCGGCTTCGCGGTCTTTCTCCGAGGCTCGATCACCTGATAGGCATCGAAGCTGCGTAACCGCAGCTCTTCCAGGGCCGGGACGTCGGCAATGCGGAATGCTGCCAGTGCAACCAGAAGCAGGACGCAGAAAGCGCGCGCCTTGCCGACCCGCAATGCCAGCCGCTTCAGGTGCCGTGAAAGGTTCATGCAATGTGTGTCACTTCTCGCGGAAGGCGCGCATGAACTGGTCGCTCAGCGGCTTGGCGAGATAGGAGAGCATGGTGCGTTCACCTGTCTGCACAAAGGCTTCGACCGGCATGCCGGGGATCAGGCGGACATCGCCGAGCCGTGCCACTTCCGACGGCGGCAGCGAGATGCGGATGGTGTAATAGGCCTGTCCGGTGCGCTGGTCGGTGGTGGTGTCGGCGGAGACGCGGCTGACTTCGCCGTTCAATTCCGGCGTGGTGCGCTGATTGAAGGCCGTGAGCCGGAGCACGGTCTTCTGGCCGATCAGCAGCTTGTCGATGTCCTGCGGATTGACACGGGCTTCCACCGAGAGGCTATCGGTCTGCGGCACGATCAGCATCAGCGTGTCGCCGGCAGTGATGACGCCTCCCACCGTATGCACGTTGGATTGCAGCACGACGCCATCCTGCGGCGCACGGATGTCAATGCGGCGCAGTTGGTCCTCGGCGGTCACCTTGCGCTCGACGAATTCGCCGATCTTGTCATTGGTCTCGCGCAGGTCCTTGGAGACCTCGCTGACCAGATCCTTGTCGATCTGGAAGATCTGCAGCTCAATCTCGGTGATCTTGCCCTTGGCCTGCGCGCGCGCAGCGATGAACTGCGCACGCTCGCCGGCGAGGCGGGCAGCGTCGCGCTCCAGTACGGTGAGGCGCGAGATCTGCACCAATTGCTGGTCGAACAGGCCGCGGACGCCGACCAGCTCTTTCTCCACCAGTGCGATCTCGCGTGTCTTTGCCTGTTCCTGTGCACTGAGGCCGGCGATCTCCTCGTTGAGCTGCGAAATTCGCTCCCGCAGCTGCTGCTTCTGGCCGACGCGGCCGGTGGAGCGGACATTGAACAGCTTCGTCTCGCTGCCGATGACATTCTTCACGTCCTCGTCGGCCATCTGCTCGAGAAGCTGATTTGGAAAGGTGATGCGATCGGCGCCGCGCTGTTCGGCTTCGAGACGGGCGGCGCGTGCCCACAGGCCATTGAGGTTCTTGGTGACAATCGCGAGGCCAGCCTTGGTCACCGTGTCATCGAGGCGCACGACGATGTCGCCGGCCTTGACGATGTCGCCATCGCGGGCGCGGACTTCACCGACCACGCCGCCTGTCGGATGCTGTACCTTCTTGACATTCGTATCGACCACCACCGAGCCCGGCGCGATGAGCGCACCGGCGAGCTGTGCCGTTGCGGCCCAGCCGCCGAGACCTCCGCCCAGCACAAGCACAACGGCGAGGCCGATAATCAAATGAAAGCGGATGGAGCGCTGTGATGCCGTTTTGGGTGTGATCATGGCTTGGCAACCCCGCCATCGGCCACGATCTTGATCGGCTGCGCCGCCGGGCGCTGCAGCACCTGGCCGAGTACCGTTTCCTTCGGCCCGAAAGCCTGCATGCGGCCGTCCTTCAGTACCAGCAGCATGTCGACGCCTTCGATGCCGATCGGCCGATGCGCCACCACGATGACGATGGCGCCGCGCGCCCGTGCTGTGCGCACTGCGCGGGTCAATGCCTCGTCCCCTTCGGTATCGAGATTGGAATTAGGCTCGTCAAGAACGATCAGGAACGGGTCGCCATAGAGCGCCCGCGCCAGCGCGATACGCTGGGCCTGGCCGGCCGAAAGCACACTGCCATGCTCGCCGACCTCGGTGTCATAGCCTTCCTTCATGCTGACGATCAGCTCATGCACGCCGGCTTGCCGGGCGGCGGCGATGATAGCGTCATCCTTGGCGTCAGGGTCGAAGCGGCTGATATTGTCGGCGATGGAGCCGGAGAACAGTTCGACGTCTTGCGGCAGATAGCCGATATGACGCCCTAGATCGTCCGGCGCCCACTGCTCGATCGCGGCAGCATCGAGCCGGACATGGCCGCGCACCGGCTTCCAGACACCGACCAGTGCGCGCAGCAGCGATGACTTGCCGGAGCCCGAGGGGCCGATGACGCCGAGGCCGTTACCGGCCTTCAGCGCGAAAGTGACATCGGCCACAGTGACGCGCTGCTCGCCGGGAGGTGCGATGCTGACATTCTCGATGCTCAGCTGTTCGCGCGGATTTTGCAGTTGCGTGACCGGCGACTGCGCCGGCAACACGTGTAACAGTCCGTTCAACCGATGCCAGCTCTGGCGCGCGGTCACGAAGCCCTTCCAGTGCGCGATGGCGAGATCCACCGGCGCCAGCGCGCGGGCACTGAGGATCGAACCGGCGATGATGATGCCGGCGGAAGCCTCCTGATTGATGACGAGATAGGCGCCGACCCCAAGCACCGCCGATTGCAGCATCATGCGCATGACCTTGGCGATGGCGCCGAGTCCGCCCGCCACATCGCTGGTGCGCTGATTGCCGGCCAGATAGGTCTCGTTGGCATCCTTCCATCGTGACGCCAGTCTTCCGGCCATGCCCATGGCGACCACGACCTCGGCATTGCGGCGGCCGGATGCCGCGATGCCGCCGCGCCTGGCGGCGAGATTGGCGGCTTCCTGTGCCGGTGCGCGGGTCATGAATTCGGTGAGCACCGTCAGCGCCACCAGCAGCAGCGCACCAATGAGTGCGGTGAGGCCGATCATGGGATGGAAAGCGAAGCAGATCGCGAGATAGAGCGGTAGCCAGGGCAGGTCGAACAGCGCACTCGGCCCCTGTCCGGACAGGAAGGAGCGGACATTGTCGAGATCGCGGAGCGGCTGCAGGCCCTCATTGCTCTTGCCGGCCAACAGCGGTAGCCGCACCACGGTGTGAAATACCCGTGGGCTCAGAGCCTCGTCGAGCGAGGAGCCGATCCGCACCAGAATACGCCCGCGCAGCAGGTCGAGCACGCCCTGCGCGATATAGAGGCCGGCGGCGAGGACGATCAGGCCCACCAGTGTCGGCACGCTGCGGCTTGGCAGCACGCGATCATACACTTCCAGCATGAAAAACGAGCCGGTGAGATACAGGATGTTGATCATGCAGCTCATCAGCCCGACGCCGAGAAAGGCGCCGCGGCAGGCCCGCAGGGCATCGCCAAGCTCGGTCCGGGCCGATGGGCTGGAGGGTCGTGCTGAACCACGCTGCGTCAGTGCACGCTGCATCGCCAAACCTTTGCGGATCACTTTGGACGTGGCCCCGATAAGGCCCCGGCGCACCCGCCGGCTATGTCCAATTCTAAAAGCCCCGATCAACGGCATTATGCCATCGATCGGGCCATTTGTGCAGGTGGGGGGTGCGAGACAGTTAATGGCAGCAGGAAATCGCCACAATGAGTCCGTGTGCGGAAGAATAAGTTACACGCGCGGTAGGGGCTGGTCGTGAACGATGAAGTCGCTCGCCTGCAGATCGAACACACCTTTGACCAGAATCGTGTTGTGGTCACCGAGTCCGTCGTGAGGATCGAGGTGAATGGTCGTTCCGGCTCGGGATGTCGTCGTGTGAGCGCTCAGCCAATGGGCAAAGCTGGTCTCGCCCGGCTCGTACGGAATGTCCAGCCGCAGATCGATCTTGTCGGTTCCGCGCTTGAAATCCGCAATGCTGTCTTTGCCGAAGTCCGGTCCGAACACGAACTGGTCCGCTCCGAAGCCGCCACTCAGCACATCCTTGGCGGCCGTCGAGATGATGACATCCCTGCCATTCGTTCCCGTCAGAGTGACGTGATCGCGGGGCGATACGTCTCCGACATGGAACACGAAGTTGATCGCGTCCGACGCGCCTTTGTTGTCGGTGACAGTTAGATGCACGGTTTCCTGCCCGGTCTTTCCCGCCGGCGCTTCATAGGTGATGGGCAGGCTGAGACGCTCGTTCAGGTCGGACAGCGAATCGGCATGACCCGATGATGATGTTTCGCTGAAATAGACATGACCGCCGAGTTTGGTCGTGGTGGCAAAGTGGAACGAGCTGTTGGCGGAATCCTCATCCGCGACGGTAATGCCGCGGATCTCCGGCATCCCGGTCTCGCCGGTGTCGGTTTGCAGATGGCTGATGTCGATGGTGGGCGCCTGGTTCTCGATCACCGTGCCGCCACCGTGGAATTTGTCGCTGCGGCTGTTCACCCACGAGCCATCGTCGGCGCGAATGTCATAGCTGATATCGCTGCCGTGACCGTCATGGACGAACCGAACCCTGTCGGCATTCAACTCCGACGTTGTGAAGCTGTTGTCGGTCGACCACTCCCAGCAATGGGTACGGTAGTTATAGTTCAGGGTCTCGAAGTGGCCGCCATGGACGTTCGATACTGTGAACTTGAAGCTGGAACTGTCAGGGTCGCAAACGCTGAAATCAGACGCGTTGAGGACAACGAAGCTGCATGGTTCCACCTCGAACGATGCATGGGTGATCAACGGCCTGTCATTCACCGGGATGAAGAGAACCGCGCCATCGACCGAATTGCTGGCGGGACTGTTGCCGTGGTCATCATCGGCATAGACGGTATATGACGGCGGACTTTCGCTGCCATCATGGACGAAGATCACGCGGCCCGCCTTCAAATCGGCGGTCGTGAATTCGGTCGCTTCGTCGATCCAGCAATGACCGTTCCACAGCTTGAACATGCCGTGGTTCACGTCGGAAACGTGGAACGTGAAACTGTTGTCGTCCGGATCGATGACGAGGAAGTTCAGCACCGTCATCACCACCGTGCCGCCTTCGCTGACGATCATCGGCGATGCGATCATGGTCGGCGCGTCATTGACGTGATCGATTTCGATTCTGGCGCGATAGATATTACTTGTGCCGCCATCGCCGTCATTGGCGGTGATCGAGAACGTGGCGTCGTGCTCGCTGCCGTCGTGGACAAAGCGCACCTTGTTGCCGGCGAGATCGGCCGATGTGAAGCTGTTCGCATCGTGCCACTTGTCGTCGCCGCCGAGCACCTGGAGCTTGCCATGCTTCACGTTCGTGGCCGTGAAGGTAAAGCTCTCGTTGTCCGGATCGACGACGCAGAAATCGCTGATCTTCAACAGCGTAGTCCCGCCTTCCTCGAGGCAGAACGATGCAGATGTAATCGTCGGCGCGTCATTGGTGCCGGTGATGGTGATCGTCTCGGTCTGTGTGATCGAGCCACCCCTGCCGTCGATGATGTCGTAGGTGATCAAGACGACCAGCGTCTGGCCGGTCTTCAGACTATTGAATGCCGGATTGGACGGGTCGACCGACACCGACGTGCCGTTGATGGTCACGCCAGCAGGCGGGGTCGTCGATGCATTGCCACCGACATCGTAGCGCAGATTGGCAATCGACAGCGTGTCGCGGTCGCGATCGACCGCGCCGGCGAGCAGGTCCTGCGATACCGGCGTCATGCCTTCGGTCGCGCCCAATGTCAGCGGCGCGTTGACGGTCGGCGCGCGATTGCTGTCGTCATAGATGGGCGACTGCAGGGTCGGGGTACTCAAGCTGTTTCTAGCGCCGCTGCCGTCATCCACGGTCAGGGTGAAGGAGGGCGGGCCACTGCCATCGCTGACAAAACGCACATGGCCGTCGCGCAGGTCATTCATCGTGAAGGTGACCGGGCCATTGGTATTGACCCGCAGCATCATCATCCGCCCTTGCGGATTGCCGACCTCGAAATAGCCACCCGTCACGCCGGTGACGGTGAAAACGAAGTTCGATGACGCGTCCGGATCCGAGATCGTGAAGCTGGTCTCGTTCAGCACCACAGTATCATTCGGTGTCACGGTGAAGTTCGTCGAGACCACCACCGGCTGGTCGTTGACGCCGGTGATCGTGATCGTCTCGGACTGCGTGACGCTGGCGCCATGCACGTCGGTGATGGTGTAGGAAACCACGAGCGTCGCGGTCTGGCCTTCGCCGAGATAGCTGAATGCGGCGGGATTGACCTGCAGTGACGCGCCGTTCAGCGTCACGCCACTCGGCGCACCGGGTTGTGCCGGGCTGCCGTCGAGCGAATATCTGACATTGCTGATGCTGAGCGTGGCGGTCTCGCCGAGATCGGGGTCCGCAGCGCCCGCCAGGAGATCGAAACTGGACGGCGCTCCGCCCTGGGTCACGGCGCCGGTCAGCGCCACGGTGGCCACCGGCGCATCATTGGTGCCGTCGACAGTGAAGGTCAGCGTCTGATGCGTCGTGTCCGGGCCGGACTGGCTGTCGAATTCGATGACATAAATGGCCTTCTGTCCGGCCGCCAGAAACTTGAACAGCGCCGGATCATAGGAAACGCGGCCGGTCGGCGGATCGACCGAGATCAGCGATTTGAGGTCGAGCGACGCTGGCGTGCCGGCAGGCCCGGTGGCCGAAACGATCCGGGCAGTGCCCGGAACGTAGGGAATCGCCGTGTCGCCGGCATCGGGGTCGGTGATGGTGACCCGCTCACCGATATTGAAGTTATTGCTGTCCACCGGCAGCATCACGACGACCGACGCGACGGTCACCGTCGGTGCGCTGTTGAAGCGCGTGACGAAGACATCGATTTGAGGCGTGTTGATATCAAAGCCGGGCAGCTTGATCGGCACCCGATAGGGCTGACCCGGGAAGACCTCAGGCAGCGGCGCGAATTTCAGCGGGTCCGGAGCGGTGCCGGAATTGGGATCTGACGGCGTCGAGCCACCACCGCCGTTGCTGCGCGGATTGGCGCTCGGCACGTAGTTCGGGAAATACTGCTGCAGTGTCTGCTGGATGATGGCCTGCGCGATCGGCGTCAGCGGCTCGGCGGTACCCACATTGACATCGCCGCTGCCAGTGATGGAGGTCACCTGGCCGGCCTGGTTCACCGTGCCCATGATGGCGCCGGTGTTCTTGTTGTAGAGCACATAGGAGCCGGTGCGGCCCGTCGGCTCCACCAGCACCTGGAATTTCGCCGGCGGAGCCGCGCCCTGACCGGGCACTTCGAAGCCGATCTCGACCAGCACGGCGGTGCCGCGAATGCCCATGGTCGCCACTGGCGTATCGACGCGCATGTCGCCGTTCTTCGCTGTCTCGCCAGCGACGAAGGTGATGGTGCCCTGAATCAGGCTCAGCAGCGAGGAGTTCGACGACCCGTTGGGATCGTAGACCATCTCGTTCAGCACCATGCGGGCATTGGCCGACAGGCCGAACACGGTGCCGTCGATGAAGGTGAGGGTCAGCGAGGAATCCGCACCGGCCTGGACGACGTCTCCCTTCTGCACATTGTCGCCGGCATTCAGGTTCACCGAAACGCCATTGCGGATCGCGATGACGGTGCCTGCCAGCTTGCTGACGGAGCCGATCACCTGGGCGGCGGCACCGGCCGCGCCGCCAGCCTGTGCCGTCTGCACCTCGCCGACCAGCGCCTTGACCAGATCGGGCGACAGCGTCGCACCATCGGGCGAGCTCAGCCCCTTGCGCAGTGGTCCTTTGAAATAGTCGGGAATGACGTGGTCATGGCCGTCCTTGGACAGGACGAGATCGGCACCGCGGCGGGCATAGTCGCCGGAAAACAGTAACTGGGCGTCTTCGACGATAATGGTGGAACTGCCGGCATGAGACAGCATGGCGATGGCCATTGCGGCCTCGCTCCCATCATCATTGCTCGAGCCTTCAAACAGCCCGTAATCAAACGTCCCGGCGTAGGTCAATGCTCACGCTCGTCGGTAATAATTTGATAAGGATAAAGCCATGCATACCACCAAGGGGTGCAATGCGAAAGTGGACGTCTACGCATGTGAATGGGTTGCGGCGCCGACGCCTTCTGCCGGACGCTATACCTTTGATCGGATTGTTGATTTCGTATTAACCATGAAGCCAGCCTGAATACCGGTCGTCTCCCCACAACTTGAGCAGAGTTGGAACGAAGTCGTGCCGGTATACCGGTGCCGCCTTTTAGGGGGCTGAACCCCTTTTCCTCGCGATCATTCAAATTGTCACTAAATGCGAGACGCTGGTTTAGCCCCGTTAGGTGAAACCGCCGAGCTATGGCCGTCATTTAACGAGGCGGCAAACACCCGCGCCCATGCTGCCCGGCATCAATGATCCGGGCACGTGCGAGCGGGGGCTTGCCGATGACCCGGACGGGACGGGGCGTTTCAGATGTTCGAAGCCAATTTCTCGCGCCGGATGTGCGCAGCATTCTTTGTGTGTGGACTGACCATTGCTGGGGGTGGTGCCGTCGCCGCACCGATGATGCCATTCCAGGCGTCGGACATGTTGCGCTCTGCCGAGCCATTTTCCCGCCCTGCGGTCACGCTGCCGGACAACAACGCGCTGAGTGAAAAATGGCGCACGGTCGAGCGCCAGATTGACGACGAGATGCTCGTTCTCGCCATCTGCGAGGAAGATCGGAGCAAGTGTGCATCGCCCCTGGCGGAGAAGTTTCTCGATATCGTCGCTGCCGGCAAGGCCAAGCAGGGGCGTGCCCGTGCTGGCGAAATCAATCGCGCGCTGAATCTCGCGATCCGCCCCAACAGCGATCTCGCGCTGTATGGTGAAACCGATGTCTGGCGCACGCCACTGGATTTGCTCGCCGTCGGTGCCGGCGATTGCGAGGATTACGCGATCGCCAAATTCGTCGCATTGCGCGCCGCCGGTTTTGCACCCAGCGATCTCCGCCTCGTGATCATGCGCGACACGTTGCGTCAGGAGGATCACGCCGTGGCTTCGGTTCGTCTCGATGGCCGCTGGTGGCTGCTCGACAATCGCCGCATGGCAATGGTGGAGGACGTGCAGTTGCCCAATCACCACCCGCTATTCGTGCTCGATCTGAATGGCGTGCGCCACTATCGCGATGCGCCGACCATGGCTGGCGCCCAGATGCGCATGCCGGAGCCGGCTGAGTTGTCGAGATTCCCGCGACCTTCCAAATAGCGCTGCCGCTATCGTTCGCGGCATCCTCCGAAATACACCTTGCGCCGGCGCCGGACTCCGGCATCAAATGCTTCCCATAAAATCAAAACGGGGAAGCGCTCATGGGACGTCTGGATAACAAGGTCGCGGTCATCACCGGGGCGACCAGCGGCATCGGCTTGCGCACAGCAGAGATTTTCGTCGAGCAGGGGGCGAAAATTGTCATCGCAGGCCGCCGCGCCGCAGAAGGCGAGGCGCTGGCCAGGCAGCTCGGCGCCGCCTGCCGCTTCCTGCAGACCGATGTCACTGACGAAGCGCAAATGAAGGCGCTGATCGCACATGCCGTCGATCAGTTCGGTCGTATCGACTGCCTGTTCAACAATGCCGGCGGCCCCGCCCAGACCGGTGGCATCGAAGGGCTTGATGTCGATCGCTTTGACGCGGCGATGGCAACGCTCGTGCGCAGTGTCATGCTCGGCATGAAGCACGCCGCGCCGCATATGAAGAAGCAGGGCTCGGGCAGCATCATCAATAATGGCAGCATCGCCGGTCGACTCGCGGGCTATTCATCCTCGGTGGTCTATGGCGCCGCCAAGGCGGCGGTGATCCACCTCACCAAATGCGTCGCCATGGAGCTGGGCGAGAGCGGCGTTCGCGTCAACAGTATCTCTCCCGGTGCCATTGCCACCGGCATTTTCGGCAAGGCGCTCGGATTGTCGGTCGAAGCCGCCGACAACACGGCTGCAAAGATGCGCGAGGTGTTCAAGGCCGCCCAGCCGATCCCGCGCGCCGGCCTGCCGGACGACATCGCTCATGCCGCGGTCTTCCTCGCGAGCGACGAATCCAGTTTCGTCAATGGCAATGACCTCGTCGTCGATGGCGGCGTCACCGGCGGACGCAACTGGAGCCAGCAGCAGGCCGGCTATGTCGGCATGCGGCAGATGTTCGGGACGGCGGAGTAAACGTAGCCCGGATGAAGCGCAGCGCAATCCGGGGACAGCGGGCATAATTGAAAACGCGGTCCCCGGGTTACGCTGCGCTTCGCCCGGGCTACAAACGACGACCTCACCCCTTTCGCAAATCCGGAGCATTCACCGTCGGGATCGCGACACGTCCCGGCCCTGTTAGTGGCAGTGCCGCTGCGGCTTTGTCGTTCTGCATGATCTTTGCCATGACGGCCTGTCCAGCGCGCTCGAACACCTCGCGGTTCTCGATCACCCAGGTCTGTGACTTGCGCAAGGACGCGATATAGCCGTTGATCTCCGGCACCACGTAGCGCGCCACCATGTCCCAGCTGCGCCGGGTATTTTCCGGATTGGCCCAGTCGTGGACGAAGCCGATGATGGTGCCGACGCCGCCGCTCACCTGCATCAGGTTCTTGATGGTCTTGATGAGATCGTCCGGCGTCCCGATCGTGGACGCTGCATTCTCGCCGCCCGCTGTCTTCTCCACGGCATCTTCCGGCGACTTGAACGGCGCGAGCCCCGGCCGCTGCAGCGTTTTCACCGTATATTCGTTGTGCCAGCGCATCAGGCCCGGCCCGGCCTCGCGCGCCGCCTGTTCGCGTGTCTCGGCGATATGCCAGGACAGCAGCACGCGCCAGTTGGCGCGATCCACCGTGGTGCCGTGCTTCTTCGCCGCATCTTCCGCAAAGCCCCATTGCGTCGGCAGGGCCATCAGCCCCTGCGTCGACATCGAGCCGAGCGAAATGATGCCGATGCCGTATTTGCCGGCCAGCGTCATGCCCGACGGCGAAATCTGTGACGCGACCACAAAGGGCATTTCCTCCTGCAGCGGCAGGATCTGCAGTGCGGCATCATTCATGGTGAACCAGTCGCTCCTGGCGGTGACACGCTCGCCCCTGAACAACCGGCGTATGATGTCGATCGCCTCGTCCTGCCGGTCGCGCTGGGTCATCGGATCGATGCCGAGCGTATGTGCATCGGAGGCCAGCGCGCCCGGCCCGGAGCCGAAAATCGCCCGTCCGCCGGTCATATGGTCGAGCTGCACCATACGCTGCGCGACATTGTAGGGGTGGTGATAGGGCAGCGAGATGACGCCGGTACCGAGCCGGATACGCTTGGTGCGCTCGCCTGCGGCGGCCAGAAACATCTCGGGCGAGGCGATCATCTCCCAGCCGGATGAATGGTGCTCGCCGCACCAGAATTCGTCATAGCCAAGTGAATCCAGCTGCTCGACCAGATCAAGATCCCGTCGGAATTGCAGCATCGGATGTTCGCCGATGGGATGATGGGGAGCGAGAAAGGCGCCGAACTTCACGCGAGCCATGGATGTTTCCTCTTTGTAATGTTTTTGCTTGGGAGCCAGCCTAGAGGCGCCAAGGCGTCCGTCAATGCATTTACCGGCATGGCCGCGACGCGCTGCCGCATCGTGCCGTCTTGCGGAACAATCAGCACCATCACCATTTTATGCCTGCACCGCAGCGCATTCGTTTCCGGTTGTGCGCGGGGGCAGGAGGACCAATGAGCTACTTCAAGACCGCAATTCTGCTGGCCGGCATGACCGCCCTGTTCATGGGCGTCGGCTATCTCATGGGCGGCGCGTCGGGCGCGATGATCGCACTGGTGGTCGCTGCCGGCATGAACATGTTCGCCTACTGGAATTCGGATCGCGCGGTGCTGTCGATGCACGGTGCCCAGCCGGTCGATGCGCGCAACGCGCCGGACCTGTATCGCATGGTCGGCGAGCTCGCCCACAATGCCGGCCTGCCGATGCCCAAGGTCTATATCATGGACAATCCGCAGCCGAACGCGTTCGCCACCGGCCGTAATCCGGAGAATGCCGCCGTCGCCGTCACGACGGGCCTGATGCAGCAGCTCTCGCGCGAAGAACTCGCCGGCGTGGTGGCGCATGAGCTTGCGCATATCAAGCATCACGACACGTTGCTGATGACCATCACCGCCACCATCGCCGGTGCGATCGGCATGATTGCCCAGTTCGGCATGTTCTTCGGCGGCAACCGCAACAACAATGGCCCGGGCGTCATCGGCCAGATCGCGCTGATGATTCTGGCGCCGCTGGCCGCCATGCTGGTGCAGATGGCAATCAGCCGTACGCGTGAATATGCGGCGGACGAAATGGGCGCGCGGATCTGCGGCCAGCCCATGTGGCTCGCTTCGGCCCTGGCCAAGATCGAGAATGCCGCGCACCACATTCCGAACGAGGATGCGGAGCGTGCGCCGGCCACGGCGCATATGTTCATCATCAACCCGCTGTCGGGCCGCGCCATGGACAATCTGTTCACAACGCATCCGGCAACCCAGAACCGCATCGCGGCACTGCAGCAGCTCGCGCAGCAGATGGGCGGGCAGGGCGGCTATGTGCAGCAGCGTCCGGCAGCTCCGGCCGCGACCGGCCCGTGGAACGGCGGCCAGCGCAAGGGGCCGTGGGGGTAATGCACATGTCGTCGCCCGGCTTGACCGGGCGACCCAGTAAGCACGGACTTCAGCGCTTCGACACAACTGTCATCGGATACTGGATCGCCCGCTTTCGCGGGCGATGACACATGAGTGTGAGGTGTTGCGTACCCGCCTATTTCGCCGTCATCCTGTTCCAGGCGTCCAGCCCGGCGATCTTGTAGGCTTCTGCCAGCGTCGGATAGTTGAACGTGTTCTGGATGAAATAATCGATCGTGCCCTTCAGATTGAGCACGGCCTGGCCGATATGGATCAGCTCGGTCGCGCCTTCGCCGAGGATATGCACGCCCAGCAGGCGCTTGGTGCGGGTCGAGAAGATCATCTTCATCATGCCGCTGTTTAGCCCCATGATGTGGCCGCGCGATGTCTCGCGGAAACGCGCGATGCCGATCTCGTAGGGAATGCCTTTCTCGCGCACTTCCTCTTCGGTCAGGCCGGTGGTCGAGATTTCCGGCACCGAATAGATGCCGTAGGGGAAGAACTCCGGCGGCACATGGGCATCGATGCCGAGCGCGTGACAGGCGGCAACGCGGCCCTGCTCCATCGAGGTCGAAGCCAGTGACGGAAAGCCGATCACATCGCCGGCTGCATAGATATGCGGGACATTCGTCTGCATCGTTGCGGGATCGACCTTGATGCGGCCGCGATGATCGACCTCGATCCCCGCCGCGTCGAGCCTGAGCGCGTCCGTGGCGCCGACACGGCCGGCAGCGAACAGCAGCATGTCGGAGGTGACATGGCGGCCGTCGGAGAGATCCGTAACGATGTGTCCGCTCTCCGCAATCCTGACAGCTTCGACCTTTGAACCCAGCCGCAATGCGACATTGCGGTCGCGCAGTTCGTGCATGAATTCGCCGATCAGCTCCTTGTCGATGAAATCGAGGAAGCTCGATCGCGGTTCGATCAGCGTTACTGCCACGTCGAGCGCGCTGAAGATGGTCGCATATTCGACGCCGATGACGCCGGCGCCGACAACGGCGAGGCTGCGCGGGAGTTTTGGCAGTTCGACGACTTCGTCGCTGTCGAGCACGGTGCTGCCATTGAAGGGCACATAGTCCGGTCGGAATGGTCGCGTGCCGCAAGCGATGAGGATTTTTGCGCCGGTGACTCGTTTGACGTCGCCGCGCTCCGATACGATGTCGATCTCATGCGGGCCGGCAAAGCGCGCTTCGCCATTGGCGGTACGCACGCCGTTGCGGCTGAACTGATGCTCGAGCACTTCCACTTCGTGATTGAGCGTCTTGTGCAGCCGCGCGATCAGGTCCTGCGCACCGATATCCTGCTTGACGCGATAGCCGAGCCCGTAGAAGCCGCGTTCGCGCCAGCCGGAGAGATTGAGAACGGTTTCGCGCAGCGTCTTCGAGGGGATCGTGCCCGTATGCACGGAGACACCGCCGACCCGTCGTCCCTTTTCCACGACCAGCACCGACTTGCCGAGCTTGGCGCATTGAATGGCGGCGCGGCGGCCCGAAGGGCCGGAGCCGATGACGATCATGTCGTAGTCATGCATGGGCAATGTCTCGGAGGGAAATGGGCGACTGCAAAATTCATGCAGCAATCAGGCCAGATGCGGTGGGTACGAGCGTTCGTCGCCAGCCCTACAACAGATTTGCGACAGTCCTTTGGCTCGCGGTCTGTAACATCTTTGGATTCGCCACGTAGCACTTGTGAGGGCGTGTTGTTGGACATGGCGTCGCGGCAACGTCCCGTCAGGAGAGAACCATCATGAAGACGACGATTCTTGCAGCGATCTGCGCCATCGCCCTCGGCACCGCGCCTGCCGCCTTCGCACAGACCGGCACCGGCATGCAGAAGAGCGACGGCATGGCCAAGAGCAGTGGTGCTCAGGGCATGTCGAAAGATGGCATGGCCAAGGATGGAATGTCGAAAGACGGCATGAAGAAGGATGCCATGCAGAAGGACGGCATGAAGAAAGACAATATGATGAAGAAGAACTGAGGCTGCTGCCGCAGCCGTGGTGGCCCGGATGGCGCATCGCGCGATCCGGGCTCCAGCATTTTAGCGGGCGAGGCCTCGCATTGCGTTGTTCTCCTGGCGAGCAGCACAGTCGCTACGAGCCGTCGTTTTCAGCACGCAATCGTCTGATTGCCTCTCATAATACCTTTGTGACAAAGTATTTTCGCTTGCACGCGAATCCGTGATGGGGTTTTGATTGCAGAATCACTATAATTTTGCAGTGCAGCAACCATATGTCGTCGGTGCTGTTATCTCAGCGCCGACCCTCAGGAGCTGCCGTGTCCCTTGCCGATAATATCGAGTTCTTCCGCAACCTGCCGAAAATGCCGGGCGCATTGAACGGGATGGGGCGGCAGCAGCTTCCTGTTGGCGACAGCCCGCTCGAGGAGATCGCCGAATTCGGCAGCAATCCTGGCAATCTGAAAATGTTCGCCTATGCGCCGGACCAACTCGCGCCCAAGCCGGCGATGGTCGTCGTGCTGCATGGGTGCACGCAGACCGCGGCTGGCTACGACGTGGGCACCGGTTGGTCCAGGCTGGCTCAGCGCTACGGTTTCGTGCTGGTCATGCCGGAACAGAAGCGCGCCAACAATAGCAACACCTGTTTCAACTGGTTCGCATCCGACGATATTGCGCGAGACAGCGGCGAGGCGTTGTCGATCCGCCAGATGGTCGAACACGCGGCCATCGCTCATGGCGTAGATCCTACGCGCATCTATATCACCGGCCTCTCTGCCGGCGGCGCGATGACGTCAGTGATGCTCGCCACCTATCCGGAGGTGTTCGCCGCGGGCGCCATCATCGCCGGCTTGCCTTACGGCATCGCGCATTCGACACAGGAGGCGCTGGCTGGCATGTATCGCGCGCCGTCACGCAGCGGTCAGGAGCTTGGTGACCTCGTACGCAAGGCGTCGCCGCATCAGGGGGCGTGGCCGCGCGTGTCGGTCTGGCACGGCGCCGCAGATCGCACCGTCAACCCGGCCAATGCAGGTGAGATCGTCAAGCAGTGGCTCGATCTGCACGATCTCCCGGATGCGCCGATGTCGGCGGCAGATGTCGACGGCTATCCGCGCGAGGTCTGGTGGAACAGCGAGGGCCAGACGGTTGTGGAATCCTACACCATCACCGGCATGGCGCACGGCGCTCCGCTGGCCATCACGGGCCATGAGGATGCCTACGGCACAGCGTCGAAATTCCTGCTCGACGTAGGCATCGCATCGTCCTGGCACATCGCCCAGTTCTTCGGTCTGACGAAACAGATGCCGATCCGCACGTCTGCCCCGGACGAGTCGCGCAGCCGACCATCCCGCCCGCAGCAGGCTCGTGTGGAACAGGATCGGCGTAGCATCCGTCGCGATCCCCCGGGCCGCCGCGCGCTCGATGTCTCCGGTACCATCACCCGCGCGCTGAAGGCGACGGGACTCATCAAATAGTCGCAGCTGCTGCGGATTGTGCTTTGCTGATCCGTCCTGCGGTGGAATGCAATTTGCGCCCGCGATCCGCGGCGGCTAAATTCTGCCTCTAATTCATACGGATTGATGTTTCCGCATATGGCGGCAGAGCGCATAGAGAACCAGGTCGATTTCCTCGCCGGCGGCGGTGAAATGGGCGCCTTGATGCGCGCCTACGATTGGACCGGCACCCCGCTCGGCGCCCCCTCGACATGGCCGCAGGGCTTGCGCACCGCGATACGGATCCTGCTCAACACCTTCCATCCAATGTTCATCTGGTGGGGGGACGACCTCATCCAGTTTTATAACGATGCCTATCGCGAAACGCTGGACGACCAGCAGCACCCCCGTGCGCTGGGGCAGCGCGGCCGGGACTTCTGGCATGAGATCTGGCCCATGATTGGCCCGCAGATCGACCAGGTGATGTCGGGCGGTGGCCCGACCTGGCATGAAAACCAGCTGGTTCCGGTGACGCGCAATGGCAAGCTGACCTACGGCTACTGGACCTATGGTTACAGCCCCCTCGATGGCGAGCACGGCATCGGTGGCGTCATGGTGATCTGCCGCAACGTGACGCAGGACCATGAAGCCAATATCGCGCTGCGCGAGCGCGAGGCCGAACTGGCCCGGGTGCAGGAGATCGGCAGCATCGGCGGTCTCGAAGTCGATTTGCGCACCGGGTTCCGCAATCGACGTTCGCCTGAATATCTGCGCATCCACGGCCTGCCCGCGGATGCCATCAATGAGACGCATGAGCAATGGGTGGCGCGCGTCCATCCCGAAGATCGCGAGGCGACCGAGCGCAAGTTCATCGAGGCCGTGAAAAGCGGTGCGCGCGAATATGGCGTGCAGTATCGCATCGTGCGTCCGAACGATGGCGCGTTGCGATGGATTTCCGTCAAGGCGATCATCGAGCGCGACGAAGCTGGCAAGCCGCTCCGTCTCGTCGGCGCACATACCGATGTCACCGAGGAGATCCAGGCGCGCGAAGCGTTGCTGCGCAGCGAGGAAGAAGCGCGGCAGCTTGCACTGAAGCTTGCCGAACTGAACGCGACGCTGGCGCAGCGCGTGCGCGAGAAGACGCGCGAGCGCGATCGGATCTGGAGCGTGTCGCGCGATCTGTTGATGGTCGCCGACTATAGCGGCGCCTGGCGCACGGTAAATCCGGCCTGGACACAGGTGCTGGGCTGGAGCGAGTCCGATCTGCTCGATCGAACCTCGCGCTGGCTGGAACATCCCGACGATCAGGCCAAGACGATGGCCGAAGTCGAAAAACTCGCTTCGGGGCAGCAGACCGTGCGCTTCGAGAATCGCCTCCGCCACAAGGATGGCTCCTATCGCTGGCTGTCATGGACCGCCGTGCCCGATGAAGAGCTCATTTATTGCCTGGCCCGCGATGTCACCGAGGAGAAGGCGGCCGCCGAGCGTTTGAAGGCCACCGAAGAGGCGCTGCGGCAGTCGCAGAAGATGGAAGCGGTCGGTCAGCTCACCGGCGGTATCGCGCATGACTTCAACAACCTGCTGACCGGAATCGTCGGCTCGCTCGATCTGATGCAGACCCGGCTTGGTCAGGGACGCACCGAAAGCCTGCCGCGCTACATCGATGCCGCCATGACCTCGGCCAATCGCGCCGCGGCGCTGACGCATCGTCTGCTGGCCTTCGCGCGCCGTCAGCCCCTGGTGCCCAAGCCCGTGGATGCCAATGCGCTGGTCGCGTCGCTGGAAGACTTGCTGAGACGGACGATCGGCGAAAAGCTGCATCTCGAAATCGCAGCTGTCTCTGATCTGTGGTCGACATTGTGCGATCCAAACCAGCTGGAAAGCGCGCTGCTCAATCTCGCCATCAATGCACGCGACGCCATGCCCGATGGCGGCAGGCTGAGTATTGCCACCCGCAATGTTCATGTCGGCACCATCACCGCGGATACGCCGGCGCTGACACCCGGCGACTATATCTGCATCACCGTGACCGACACCGGCACCGGCATGACGCCGGAGGTGCTCGCGCGTGCCTTTGATCCGTTCTTCACCACCAAGCCGATCGGGCAGGGCACCGGGCTTGGCCTGTCAATGATCTACGGCTTCGCGCGGCAGTCGAACGGCCATGTCAGCATCGACAGCCGGGTGGGCCTCGGCACCACGGTCAATCTCTACCTGCCGCGCTTCGAGGGCACGGCATCCGAAGCGGTGACAGGCTCCCAGCGCGACGAGCACAGGTCCGCTGGTGAAACCGTGCTGGTGGTCGAGGACGAGCCCGTGGTGCGTTCGGTCGTGGTGGAGATGCTGCAGGACGAAGGCTATCGCGTGCTTGAGGCGGTCGATGGTCCCTCCGGCCTCGCGGCCTTGCGTGGTGAACCGGTCATCGATCTGCTTGTCACCGATGTCGGCCTGCCCGGCATGAACGGCCGTCAGCTCGCCGATCAGGCGCGCGAGACACGACCGGATCTGAAGATCCTCTTCATCACCGGCTATGCGGAAAGCGTTGCCATGGCCGAAGGCTTCCTGCTGCCCGGCATGGAGATGATCACCAAGCCTTTCGATCTCGACGTGTTGTCGCGGCGGATCAGGACGATGGTCAGCGCCTGATCCATCAATCGGCAGGATGCTCTTTTGCGAAAAAAAAGACGGCCCCGGCAGGTGAACGCGCGGGGCCGTTGATGTCTTGCAATGGAGGTTTACCATCGCAGGATTCTTGTCGCATAGGCGAGCGGGTCCCACATCCCCCATTTGGTATATAAATCCGCGGACCTTGCCGCGATCACTTCATCTTGGTGGCCATCGACAGTCGGGTGAGCAGGGTCGCCAGCTCGGCCTGGCGTCCGACACCCGTTTTGGCAAAAACGCGTTTCAGCACGGTGCGCACGGTTTCCTCTGCGATGCCCAATCTGGTTGACGCCTCCTTCGGAGCAAGTCCTGAACCGATCAGCGAAGCCACGCGGGCTTCGCCCAGAGTCAGGCCCAGGAAATCGCGCACCAGGGCTGGATCCGCGGGTTCCTCGGCGCTTGGCTCGATCACGATGGCGACCGCCTTGGCGCGGCGGACGAAATCGTCGTTCAGATCGGAACGGGGCCTGAGCGACATCGGATAAATCAGCAACGGCCGCTGCGGGGATTCCCGCTGGACGAGGATCGGCTTGGGATCCACCAGCAGATCGACCGGTTCCGCGCGCAGCGTACTCGCCATCGCGTCCTGGAAAGCCTGGTTCTCCGCCCGCGATGTCAGCAGCAAGCGCTGCTGATGCAATTGGATCGTGTCGCCCATGATCGCTTCGGCCGATTGATTCTGGAAAATCACCCGGCCGAGCGCGTCGAGAACGAAAATCCCCATGCCGAGATTGGCCAGCGCTTCGGCGAGGCCGATCTTGGACACTTCCGCATCGATCAGTTGGATCGAGAGCCGGAGGGATTTTTCGACATAGCGCCCGAAATGGGCGATGACCTTCAATTCCTCCGCATCGAACGGCGCAGAATCAGGCCGGCGCTGAACACTCAGTCCGACAGCGAGATGAGGGTCTGGTGAAACGGCAACGGCGCCGAACCATTTGAGGTCGTGGCGGGTCAGAAACTCGGTGTAGAAGGGATTGGTCGCGAGTTCTTCGGGCGTACAGATGTGGCTGTCGCTGAACGGTTCACCGTTGAAGAAGTAGCCACGTTCGAGGCCGCGGATGGCCCGGATGTCGCGACCAAGCCAGCCGCTTTCCACATAGTCTTTTTGTGCTTCGGCGATGCCTTCGGACGCGACCGTGCCAAACTTTCCGTCGTCGCGTTGCCAGATCAGGATAGCGCCGGCGGCGTCGAAGCGAGCCGAGATTGCATGGAGGGCGGCCGGCCATACGCCGGGATCGGCAGCCGCATCATAGATGAGCTCGACTGCCTTCAGAAATGCTTCGTCATCTGAAGAACTAACAATCATTTTCGACACAGAACAACTTCCTCAAAAACTCAACGATACAGAATGACGGTGAGCTGGACAGAGGGCTGTTACGAAAACAGATGCATGGCTGAACCCCGGAATTGGAAAGCACGCAAGTCCGATTGGTACTATCAAACGGTACTAACTAACGTCGTGGTTCCCGGCTGACATCGAAAAAAATGCGTTCGACAAGGATCATTCCACGTTCCTGGCTCCGGAACCATTGCACGGTGGCGCACTTGTATCGCCGCAATATGTGCAATCGCAAAATGGAGATCATCATGATCCGCCGTCTTCTTGGAACTGCCGCCGTCGTTGCCGTGATGGCACTTCCGGCCGTCGCTCAAGCCCAGGGCGTTCCCGGGGGTATCGAGCGTGGCGCGGCCGAGGGTGAACGCGCTGCTGGTCCTGTCGGCGCCATTGTTGGTGGCACCATTGGTGGTGTGGTCGGCGGCGTCGCGGGCGTGCTGGGCGTCGATGACCGACCGCGCTTCCGCAGCTACGTGGTCGATCAGCGCCGCCCGTCCTACACTTATGAACGTGAAGTCCGTGTCGGCACCGTGCTGCCCGCCAGTGGCGTAACCTACTATGAGGTGCCGGCCGAATACAGCGCTGCGCGCCAGTATCGCTACACGGTGGTCAATGGCCGCACGGTTCTGGTCGAACCCGGCACCCATCGCATTGTGGAAGTCATCGACTAAGAGTCGGTTAGCTGACTTAGCGAGAACCTAGTGTCTCCCAAACTGCAGGTCGCCCCGGTCGGGCGGCCTGCCTTGTTAAGAGGGTACGCCCGGCACCTGCGACAAATCCGCGAAGTGCCACAACTCATGCAACTTTTCGTCACAATTGGCGTTATGACAGCCATGATGACGAAACCCGATACTTGGTATGTTGCTTTTGGCCCTGACCGGACGATCAAGTCCGATACCCGCGCCACGGGGCCGGCGCGCACCACCAAAACTTTCAAGTCCGAAGTCGATGCCAAGGTCTTTGCCCGCGAGATTGTGGCAAAGGGCTGGACGGCTACTGCCGGGACCTTGAACCCCGTTCAGCCGAAGCGGACGATTGCCGCCTCGCAGATCGATAACTGGATCGATTTCGACCACGCCAGTTGATCGAAATCAGGCCATTCCGGTGAGGAAAGGGTTGGTCATCCGCTCCTGGCCGATGCTTGAGCCCGGCCCGTGGCCGCAGATGAAGCCGACATCGTCACCGAGCGGGATCAGCTTGGTCATGATGGAATTGATCAGTTTCTCGTGGCTGCCGCCCGGCAGATCCGTGCGGCCAACCGAGCCGGCAAACAGCACGTCGCCCACATGGGCGAATTTCATTGCCTGGCTGTAGAACACGACGCTGCCCGGCGAATGGCCGGGGCAGTGCAGGATGTCGAAGGAGAGGCCGCCGACGCTGACCTTGTCGCCTTCTTCGAGCCAGCAGTCGGGCCGGAAATTGCGGACGCCGGTGATGCCGTAATTGGCGCCGGAAGATTCGACATTATCGAGCAGGTAGTCGTCGGCCTTGTGCGGGCCGATGATCTCGACCTTCAGTGCGTCGCGCAGTTCAGCGGCGCCGCCCACATGGTCGATATGGCCGTGGGTGAGCCAGATCTGCTCCACCTTCACATTGGCCTTGGCAATCGCCTCCTGGATCAGCGGCACATCGCCGCCGGGATCGATCACAACGGCCTGCCGGGTGGCTTCATCCCACAGCAGCATGCAGTTCTGCTGGAACAGCGTGACCGGAATGATGGTGCCGCCCGCCTGGGCCTTGGGTGCGCTCTCTGTCATGGCGCCACAATGCCGATTTTTGAGGGCGATGGAAGAGGACATTCGTGACGCTCATCTGTCATCGCCCGGCTTGACCGGGCGACCCAGTAAACACCAGCGTTCGCGATGGAAAGGCGAGGCCGGAGTCTACTGGGTCCCCGCTCCGCGCGCATCTTCGATGCGCTAGGCGGGGATGACAAGTCAGCGGATCACTTCTTCAACTGCAGCTTTAACGTCGCCTCCACCTCGCGGTCGAAGGACGACGCCTTCGGGGCCGCCGTCTTGTCGCGCTGGGCAGCCACATAGGCGTCGCGCTTGGCGACCAATGCGGCGAGCTTGGCATTCAGCTCCTTGCGCACCGCCATCTGCTTGTCGAGCTCGGCCGTACGATCCTGCATCGACATTTTCCGCAGCGAATCCGGCAGTTCGTCATCCTTGATGCCATCGAGCTTCTTGCCGCCCGATGCCACATCGGTCACCAGATCGCCGCCGCCGGTCACCGCCTCCGACGACACTTTGGCTTTCTTGTTGATATAGCTCGCCATATCCGACGCCGAAGCCGGCGCGGCGCGGGCGACTTCCGACAGCTGCCGGGTCTTTTCCTCCGTACGCTTCTGCAGCGCGCGAGGACCATATGGAATCACCGTCTTGTTGATCTCGTTCTGCAGGATGATGATCTCCTCATCATACGGTGTCTCGATGATCACCACCTGGCCGCCATCCTGCGGGATCGCCATGAACCGGCCGTCGCCGCGCTGGGCGACGTCGCGCCAGACGCGCTCGGTGTCACGTGCGCCGCCGGTCAGCACCGCATTGACGATGATGTCCTTCTGCTGCGCCACCTTCATCGTCACTTCGTATTTGGTGTCCTGCGCATAATCCATATGCGGCGGAGCGTCGCCGACCAGGAAGACGATGCGGCGGGCATCGCTGCCCTTGGTCCATTGCAGCTTGTTGACGGCCACATCCAGCGCCTCATTGACGCTTTCCGGCCAGTCGCCGCCGCCTTGCGCGCGCACCTGCAGGAGGTTGGCGTAAAGGTCCTGGATGTCGGTGGTGAGATCGAATTTCTTCGTCACATAGTCGTCGCCGATATCGCGATAGGCGACGAGGCCCATGCGGATTTCCGCATCGGGATTCTGGTCGAGGATCGAGGTCGCGATCGACCAGATCTTGCGCTTGGCGCCTTCGATCAGGCCGGCCATGGAACCGGTCGTGTCGAGCACAAACGCGACCTCCACGGTCGGTTTGGCGAGCGCAGATGACGCCAGCAGGACTTGCGGCAAACTTGCGGCAGCGACGATCAAGGCGATGCGGCCGATACGGGCTAAACTCATGGGATGTCTCCGGTTCTTTCGCTTGATCACGCGCGGGTGAGTGAGCTCTGTCGGTGGCGACGCCGGTTTTGACGCGTGCGGCAGCACGGAGGCAGCCCAGCGGCATCCCAGCGGCCGGTCCCCGTCGTGCGTATTGGGCGCTCCAACTGAAATCGGCTAAGTTCGTCGCCATGGAATCGACCGCCGTTCAAACCCCGACGCTGATTTTCGACCGCCGCCAGTCCGAGACGGCGCTGGCGATCGCGCGCGGAACCGTGCGCCTGTTGCGCTCGCTCGGATTTTCATGCGTGGCCGAGCTGTCGCTGCCGTCGGGACGGCGGGCGGATCTGGTGGCGATGAATGAGAAGGGCGAGATCTGGATCGTCGAGATCAAGTCATCGGTGGAGGATCTGCGCGCCGACCAGAAATGGCCGGACTACCGCGCCCATTGCGATCGGCTGTTCTTCGCCTTCACGCAGGATCTGCCATGCGAGATTTTCCCCGGTGAGACCGGGCTGATCGTTGCGGATGCCTATGGGGCGCATGTGCAATGTGAGGCGCCGGAGCATAAGTTGCCGGCAGCGACGCGCAAATCAATGATGCTGCGCTTTGCGATGACGGCAGCGCACAGACTGAACAGGCTGCACGACCCTCAAGGTCATGCAGCCTGGCCGAATGAGTTCTGATAGCTGAAAGCTTACCGTGGCGCGCGCTTGGCGAGGATGCGCTGCAGCGTGCGGCGATGCATGTTGAGGCGGCGCGCGGTTTCCGAGACGTTGCGATTGCACATCTCGTAGATGCGCTGGATGTGCTCCCAGCGAACGCGGTCCGCCGACATCGGATTGTTCGGCAATTCCGACTTGTCGCTGTCGATCGCAAGCAGTGCATTGACGACGTCATCCGCATCGGCCGGCTTCGACAGATAGTCGACGGCGCCCATCTTCACCGCGGTCACGGCGGTGGCGATGTTGCCATAGCCGGTCAACACGATGGCGCGGGCTTCCGGGCGCTGCTGTTTCAGCGCGGAGACAACGTCCAGACCGTTGCCGTCGCCGAGGCGGAGATCGACCACGGCGAAAGCCGGCGCCGACTTGCCGATATGAGCAAGGCCGTCGGAGACGGTATCGCAGGAGGTGACGGTAAAACCGCGGGTCTCCATCGCGCGTGACAGGCGTTCCAGAAACGGCTTGTCGTCCTCAACGATCAGGAGCGAGCGGTCGGTCTGTTCAGTCACTTCGGCAAGAGCGTTCACGGTTTCAAATCCTCCATATGCAATCACCCCTAGCATATGGTGCCCCAGAGTTCATCTGCCAAGAAAGTGAACGTTTGGATAGCTTGCAGGCGAAGTTAAAAAACGCAGGCTTTTCCCGGGGAAATCGGGTGGTTAATGGCTGGAACGATGCTAAATCTGCGCGGCGTGATGTCGCAGAGCAGCATGCATCGGGGAAAGTCAACGAAAGCAGATCCGGAATGGACGCGACTTCACAGGGGCAGACCAACGAGGCTTCGATTCGTTATGAAGGCTGGCGGATCGTAGGTGTTTGCTTCGTCCTTGCGACCTTCGGATGGGCCCTCGGCTTCTACGGACAGAGCGTCTATCTCGCGGAACTCCAGCGCGTCCACGGCTGGCCGGCCTCGACCATCGCGACGGCCACCACCTTCTTCTATCTCGTCGGCGCATTGCTCGTCGCCTTTGTCAGCGAGGCGATGCGGGCGCTCGGCCCGCGCAACACGCTGCTGGCCGGCGTCGGCATGCTCAGCATCGCCACCGTGCTACTCGGCCAGATCACGGCGCCATGGCAGCTCTATGCGGTGAATGTGCTGCTCGCCTTCGGCTGGGCCGGCACCAGCCTCGGCGCCATCACCAACACGCTCGGCATGTGGTTCGACAAGAAGCGCGGCATGGCCATCAGCCTTGCGCTCAATGGTGCCAGCTTCGGTGGTATTGTCGGCGTGCCGCTGCTGGTCGCGGCGAGCAATGCCTTCGGCTTTGCCGGCGCCACGATGGCGGCGGTCGGCGCCATGCTGCTGTTGCTGCTGCCGGTGATCCTGATCTTTGTCGGCCATCCTCCGCATCGCGCTGCTGTCGGCAATAGTGCTGTGGCGAATGCGCCGTCATCGACGCGCTTTCGCGCCGAGGCGATGCGCGATCTCGCGTTCATTTCAGTCACCATCGCTTTCGCTTTCGGGCTGTTCGCCCAGGTCGGTTTCATCGTTCACCTGATCTCGTTCCTCGATCCAGTGATCGGCCGCGAGCGCGCCGCGGCCGCAGTGTCGCTGATGACCATCATGGCGGTGGTCGGCCGTGTGCTGTTCTCCACGGTGATCGACCGGCTCAATCAGCGGCTGGCTTCGGCCTTCTCTTTCCTCAGCCAGGCCGTCGCGCTGGCCATCGTCATCAATTTTCACAGTGATGCGCTGATCTTCCTGGCCAGCGCGCTGTTCGGATTTTCGGTGGGCAATCTGATCACGCTGCCGGCGCTAATCGTGCAGCGCGAATTCGATCCACGCGCCTTCGGCGTGCTGGTGAGCCTGATCACCTCGGTGACACAGGTGACTTATGCCTTCGGGCCGGGCATCGTCGGCTGGCTCAAGGATATTTCGGGCAGCTATAGCATGCCGTTCTACAGCTGCATGGCGCTGCAGGTGATCGCGGCAGTGATGATCATGGTGCGGGGAGCGGCTAAAACACCGCGGTCGTAGGATGGGTTGAGCGCAGCGATACCCATCACTTCTTGCGCCGACGGTGATGGGTATCGCGAAGACGCTCAACCCATCCTACGGGTCGGCGTTTTACGCCTCCCGTGCCCGCAATAAATCCTCGACATTCAGCCGTTTCGTGAACATCGCGATCTCGCCATTCGGGTCGCGTGGCCATTCGTTTTCCGGACGGTCCCAATACAGCTCCACCCCGTTCTGGTCGGGATCGCGGAGATATAGCGCCTGGCTCACGCCATGATCGCTGGCGCCGTCGAGCTGGATTCCAGCCGCGAGCACGCGGTGCAAGGCGTCGGCGAGGGCGGCGCGGGTCGGATACAGGATGGCGGTGTGGAAGAGGCCGGTGGTGCCTGGCGCGGGCGGCTGGCCGCCTTTGCTCTCCCAGGTGTTGAGGCCGATATGATGATGATAGTCGCCGGCGGCGATGAACACGGCCTGGTCGCCGTAGCGTGCCTTGATCTGGAAGCCGAGCACATCGCGATAGAAGCCGAGCGCGCGATCGAGATCGGCGACCTTGAGATGCACATGGCCGATCCTAGTGCCAGCGGGGATCGGCGGGTTGGTATCGGGCATAGCGAGGCTCCTGCGTGGTGTGATGCTCCAGACGATCTAGTCACAGTGCTGGCGGGTAGGTAGAGCGCCTTCGCGAAACCCATCGTTTCCAGAAAGTGGATTTGTAGGGCGGATGAGCCGAAGGCGAAATCCGCCGGCCGATTTCATAGCTGAAACTCCGCGGCGGATGACGGCTTCGCCTCATCCGCCCTACGTGTCACGCCAATTCCGATACCTGTCCGTCCGGCAGGCCGAACTCATAGGTGTTCAGCGTCATCGAGACCATGGTGTAATAGCCGCACAGGCCGATGATCTCGGCCAGCGCCTTGGTGCCGAGCACCTCGTTGGCTTCGTCATAGAGCGGCTTCGACAAGCCCTGCGCCTCGTGCAGCGACCTGGCGACGTCATAGATCACGCGCTCTCTTGTCTCGCCGAAGGTCGGCGTGCGGCGGTTCTTGATGTCTTCGATGATGGCGGGATCGAGGCCCGCATTCAGCGCGAACCGTTTGTGGGCATACCATTCGAAATGCGCGGTCCAGTGCCGCACGGTGACAAGGATGGCGAGCTCGGCATGTGCGTCCGACAGCGAGGTGTCGTAGCGGAGAAAGGCGCCGAGGCGCGTGGCGTGGCGCGCCATTTCCGGGCTTGCGAGCCAGGCCATCATCGGCTCCGGCGGCTTGCCGCGCTTGCTGGCGATGGATTCGTCATAGATCGCCTTCTGGTCGGCGGTCATTTCGCCAGGCGAAAGAAGCTTCAGGCGCATCTCGTTCCTCGTCCCGTTCTTGTTTGTTATCAGGCGAAGCTAACGGGTCTTCGCACCTCGCGACAAGCCATTGAATTCCACGATCTGCCGGGTAAGCTTCGCGCCAACAACAATGCGGGCGTCCCACGCTTGCGCACAAACAACAGGAAACACCCGATGTCGGATCTCGAGACATTCCGCAGCGATACCCGCGCCTGGCTGGAGCAGAATTGCCCGCCGGAGATGCGCAAACCTGTCACGGCCGATGAAGATGTGTTCTGGGGCGGTCGCAACACGAAATTCGCGTCGGAGCCGCAGCGCCTCTGGTTCGAGCGCATGCGCGACAAGGGCTGGACCGTGCCGGACTGGCCAAAGGAATATGGCGGCGGCGGCCTCGACGGTGCCCAGGCGAAAGTGCTGCGCGAGGAGATGGCGAAGATCGGTGCGCGGCCGCCGCTGTCGAGCTTCGGCATCTGGATGCTCGGGCCGGCGCTGCTGAAATACGGCAATGACGCGCAGAAGAAAGAACATCTGCCGAAGATCGCCGCGGGTCTGATCCGCTGGTGCCAGGGCTATTCCGAGCCGAATGCCGGCTCCGACCTCGCCTCGCTGCAGACGCGCGCGGAGAGCGATGGCGGTCACTATGTGATCAATGGCTCGAAGATCTGGACGTCCTACGCCAACTACGCCGACTGGATTTTCTGTCTGGTGCGCACCGACAGCGCGGCGAAGAAGCATGACGGCATCAGCTTCATCCTGTTCGACATGGCGTCCACGGGCGTCTCGACGAAGCCGATCCTTCTCATCTCCGGCAAGTCGCCGTTCTGCGAGACCTTCTTCGACAATGTGCGTGTGCCGAAGTCGCATGTGGTCGGCACCGTCAATCGCGGCTGGGATGTCGCCAAATATCTGCTGCAGCATGAGCGGGCGATGATCTCAGGCATGGGCGAGCGCGGCGTCGGCCGTCCGCTCGGTCAAGTCGCGGCGGATACGATCGGGGTTGATGGCGAAGGCCGGCTCGACGATGCGATGTTGCGCGGGCAGATCGCGACATTCGAGGTGGACGAGGCGGCGCTGGCCTGCGCGGCCGAGCGCGCGGTCGATCTCGCCAAGGCCGGGCAGGGGCATCCGGCGTTCTCGTCGGCGATGAAATATTACGGCACCGAGCTCAACAAGCGGCGCCACGAAATCCTGATGTCGGCGGGCGGCAGCGATGCGCTGGAATGGGAAAGCGCGCGTTCGCATGAAGGCGCGAAGCCGCGCGCCTGGCTGCGGACGAAGGCAAATTCCATCGAGGGCGGTACCAGCGAGGTGATGCTGGGGATCGTTGCGAAACGGATTCTGGATTTGCCGGGAGCTTGAGGCTCTCTCCGCTGTCATCCCCGGGCTTGACCCGGGGATCCATCTTCGCCGCGCGTCGCAAGATGGATGGCCGGGTCAAGCCCGGCCATGACGGAGTGTAACGACATCGACAGCGAATTGGACATCATCCCATGCCTCTCCTCCTCAACGACGAACAGACCATGCTCCGCGACAGCGCGCGGGGATTCATCGGTGACAAGGCGCCGATCGCTCATTTCCGGCAGCTCCGCGACAGCAAGGACGCTACGGGCTTTTCGCGCGACCACTGGAAGACCTTCGCCGAGATGGGCTTCGCCGGCCTTCTGGTGCCGGAAGCCCACGGCGGCAGCGGGCTCGGAGCCGTCGAGGCCGGCGTCATCATGGAAGAGATCGGTCGCACGCTGATGCCGTCGCCGTTCTTTGCGACATCAGTACTGTCCGTCACCGCCTTGCGCGGCGGCAGCGACGCGCAGCAATCGGCTTATCTGCCGAAGATCGCGGAGGGCAAGCTGCTCGCCGCTCTCGCGATCGATGAGGGGACGAAACATCGTCCGTTGCACATTGCCCTGAAGGCCGAGCGTTCCGGCAATGGTTTCAAGCTCAACGGCGACAAGGCCTTTGTGGTCGATGGCCACGCCGCCGATCTCCTGATCGTGGCGGCGCGCAGCGGCGGCAGTGTGGGCGAGCGCGAGGGGCTGACCTTGTTCGCCATCGATCCCAAGGCGAAGGGTATCGCCATCGAACGCACGGTGATGGTCGATGCGCATAATGCGGCGCGGATCGTGTTCGACAATGTCGCCGTCGATGCCGACAGCGTACTCGGCGAGGTCGATCAGGGCGGCGCGTTGCTCGACCGCGTGCTGAATATCGGCCGGGGTGCCGTGGCGGCCGAGATGGTGGGACTGTCGGACGAGGTATTCGGGCGGACCGTGACCTATCTCAAGGAGCGCAAGCAGTTCGGCAAGCTCATCGGCGAATTCCAGGCGCTGCAGCACCGTGCGGCGCATCTCTATACGGAGATCGAGGTGACGCGCGCTGCTGCGATGAAGGCGCTGCAATTGCTCGATGCCGACGCGCCGAATGCGGCAGCGGCCGTTGCTGTGGCGAAAGCCAAGGCCGGCACCACGGCGACGCTGGCGGTTCAGGAGGGCGTGCAGATGCATGGCGGCATGGGCATGACCGACCAGTTCGATGTCGGCCTGTTCATGAAGCGCGCGCGGGTATGCCAGGAATTGCTGGGCGACAGCAATTTTCACGCGGACCAATTGGCGAAGATGAAGAAGTATTGAGGCAGGAAAGCCTCGGCTCCATCTGTCATCACCCGCGAAAGCGGGTGATCCAGTAAACACAGGCGTCGCGTTCGTATTTCAGAAGTCCGTGTCTACTGGATCGCCCGGTCGAGCCGGGCGATGACACCGAGAGTTTAGCGAATCGGCGGTGCGTATTGGATGCCGCCGGCATTCCAGGTCTGGTTCAACCCGCGCGGGATCTTCAGCTTCGAGCCGTCGCCCACATTGCGCTCATACACTTCGCCGTAATTGCCGACATGGCGGATGATCCGCGCCGCCCAGTCCTTCGACAGGCCGAGATCCTCGCCATAGACGCCCTCGGTGCCGACCAGGCGCATCACGTCCGGCTTCTTCGACTTCAGTGCCTCGTCGATATTCTTCGAGGTGATGCCGAGCTCTTCGGCATTGATCATCGCATAGAGCGTCCACTTCACGATCATCATCCAGTCATCATCGCGCTGGCGCACGACCGGGGCCAGGGGCTCCTTCGAGATGACGTCGGGCAGGATCACGTGATCGTCCGGCTTCGCCAGCGTCAGGCGCAGGGCGTAGAGCTGTGAGGCATCCGCCGTGAAAGTGTCGCACTGGCCGGAATTATAGGCCTTGAGGACATCCTCCAGCTTCGCGAATTTCACTTCGGTGTATTTGATGTTGTTGGCGCGGAAGTAATCCGCTGCATTCAGCACGGTGGTGGTGTTGTCCTGCACGCAGACCTTGCTGTCATTGAGCTCGAGCGCCGAGTCGATATTGCGCGACTTCGGAATCATGAAGCTCTGGCCGTCGTAATAGGACACGGCCGGGAAATAGAGCGCCAGATTGCTTTCGCGTGACATGCTCCAGGTGGTGTTGCGCGCGAGGATGTCGATCTTGCGGCTCTGCAGCTCCTTGAAGCGCTCATTGGCGTCGAGGCCGACGAATTTCACTTTCTTCGGATCGTCGAAGATGGCGGCAGCGACGGCGCGACAGAAATCGACGTCAAAACCGCTCCAGTTGCCCTGCGCATCCGGCGCTGAGAAGCCCGGCAGGCTCTGGTTGACGCCGCACAGAACCGCGTCGCGCTTGATGGTGCGCTTCAGCGTCTTGGTGTCGTAGCGTTCATAGGTGATCGCGGCGGCTGCGATCGCGGTGGCGACCGCGAGGCCGATGGCCAGTCCGGTCACGAAAGTGCGCTTCATCGCCATGAGTGGTCAGCCCCTGATTAGCGTGTGGTGATGCAAGGAGTCGCGGCGGCGAACGCCACCTCAGATTTCGGGCTTCTGCCGGATCACGACCTTGGTGCCGACAGGGACGCGCTCATAGAGATCGGTGACGTCGGCATTGACGAGACGGAAACAGCCGGATGACACGGCGGTGCCGATAGTGTCGGGCCGGTTGGTGCCGTGGATGCGATAGACGGTGGCGCCGAGATAGAGCGCGCGGGCACCCATGGGATTGCCGGGGCCGCCGGCCATGAAGCGCGGCAGATAGGGTTGACGCTGGATCATTTCCGCCGGCGGCGTCCAGTCCGGCCACTCGGCCTTGCGTGTGATCTTCACCAGGCCCTGCCACTGAAAACCGTCGCGGCCGACGCCGATGCCATAGCGCATCGCGCGGCCATTGCCCTGCACCAGATAGAGATAGCGCTCATTGGTGGAGATGATGATGGTGCCCGGTGGCTCGGTGGTGCGGTAGAGCACCATCTGCTTCTGGAATTCCGGCGGCAATTCGATGGAGTCATCAGCGATCAGGCCGGGCTCGTCACCGACATCGGGGCGCTGCAATTGCGCGCTGGCTTGCGTGATCGACAATGCGAGGCCGGCTGCGGCGATGAGAGTGAGCCCGAGCAGGCGGCGAAGGTCGATCATTTCGGCATCTCCCGATTTGATGGTCCGGTGTGCATAGCATCGCAGCACCGGCACGAAAACCACGAATTCGCCGGCATGGTCGTTCGCGCGGGTGACGATTTGATTAAAAGCGCAGGCGACAAAAAACCCGGAGCAGGGTGGCGTCCTGTCCGGGTGGAGGTTTTGAGGTCGGGAGAGAAAAGGCGTTACGCTGCAAGGCTGTCGATGCCGGCATTTTTCAGCAGGTCGGCGAGCTGCTTGCGGGCATAGAACATGCGCGTCTTCACGGTGGAGGCGGGGATGCCGACAATCCCGGCGACTTCGTCCACCGACTTCTCGTGATAGTAGACGAGATTGACGATCTCGCGGTGCGCAGGAGAGAGCTTGGCCACGCAGGCGCGCAGGATTTCGCTGGTGCGGCTGCGGTCGAGCGAGGCTTCCGGCGTGTCGGCGCTGTCGGCGACGTCCATCACCTCGTCCTGGTCGATGTCCTCGTATTTGCGCTGGCGCAGCGCGGTCAGCGCCTTGAAGCGCGCGATCGACAACAGCCAGGTGGAGACCTGCGAGCGGCCCTCGAACTGGCTGGCGGTGCGCCACACATCGAGGAACACCTGGCTCACCAGATCTTCCGTCGCGGTGACATCGCGCAGCATGCGCAGCACGAAGCGATAGACCCGGACATTGTGACGGGCATAGAGCGTGTGCATCGCGGAACGGTCGCCGGTGGCGATCCGCTCCAGCAGCATCTCATCCGTGGTGGCGCGAGCAGTGATGATTCCCTGGCGGCCGGCGGCGTTGATGGCGATGACGTTCGACATGACTGGCTCCCGTTGAAACGTCGGTGATGGGCGTTTCGTGGGATCAGTTGTTAAGGTTTGCAGGTTTCAGGACGGCGGCTTGAAAAGCGGAAAATGGTTTCGTGGCGGCGGAGAATTGTTTCGTCGGGGCCGTTGCGACGAAACATTCGGGGATGAAAATCGAATGTTTCTAATGAGATAGCATTCCGGACGGCGGGTTAAGCCTTCTCGCCGGCGGGAGAGAACAAATAGCCGCCACCGCGAATTGTACGGATTACGGCGGGCTTTGTCGGGTCGGGCTCGATCTTGCGGCGGATGCGCATGATGCGGAGGTCGACGGCCCGGTCGAACGCCTCGGCGTCGCGGGCATTGGCGAGCTCCAGCAACCGTTCTCGCGACAGCACGCGCTTCGGATTGGCAGCGAAGACCTTGAGCAGGCCGAATTCGGACGCCGTCAGGGGATGCTCGTTGCCTTCCTCGTCGCGCAGTGCCTGGGCTTCGAGATCGAGCCATTTGGTGCCGAAACGGACGAGATGATCCCTGGCGTTCTTGGCCGGTGCAGCCTCGGCAGCCGCCTTGGCCGGCACGCTCCGGCGCAGCACCGAGCGGATGCGCGCCATCAGCTCGCGGAGTTCGCAGGGCTTTGCGATGTAATCATCCGCGCCGAGTTCGAGGCCGACCACGCGATCGATCGGGCTTGCCGTGGCCGTGAGCATGATCACCGGCACATTGGTGCGGCTCTTGAGGTCGCGGATGATCTAGAGGCCGTCTTCCTCCGGCATGTTGAGATCGAGCACCACGAGATCGGGTACCTTGGTCTCGATCTCGCCGCGCAGGCTCTTGCCGCCGTCGCACAGCGTTACGGTGAAGCCGTGCATCTTCAGATAATCGCCGACCATTTCGCGGGCGGGCGCCTCGTCATCGACGACGATGATATGCGGGCTCGTGCTCATGGCCGGGCCTCGGTGGTGACCGGCAGCAGAATGACGAAACTCGAACCCTGGCCGGGCCCGGCGCTGTCGGCGGTGACCTCGCCGCCATGCATGTCGATGATGCGCTTGACGATGGAGAGGCCGAGACCTGTCGAGCTTTCGCCGCCGGTGGGTTTGGCGGAGAGCCGCTGGAAGCGACCAAACAGGCGGTCGAGATCCTCCGGCGAGAGTCCGGCACCCTCGTCGCTGACGCTGATGCGGACCTGATCTGCGTCACCGGCCACCCGGATGTCGATCTTGCCGCCGATCGGCGAATATTTGATCGCGTTGCTGATGAGGTTGTCGATGGCTTCACGGATGCGATCGGCGTCGCACATGGTCAGGTCGGAATGGCCCGGCGTGGACACCGCGATCTGCTGCTGCTTGTTGACCGCGGACGGGCGATTGGCTTCGGCCACCTCGCTCACTAGCGCAGAGAGATCGACGGGCTCGCGGCGGATGGTGATGTCGAACGCATCGGCCATGGCGTCGGAGATCAGGTGGTCGACCATCGATGTCAGGCGCTTGGTGGCATCACGGATGTGGTCGATCTGGGTGGCGATGCCTTCCTTTGCGGAGCCTGCGGCAATCAGCTCGGTCAGCATCTCGGTGCGGCCGAGAATGACGCCGAGCGGGTTCTTCAGGTCATGGGCGACGGTGCCGAGGATCTCGTTCTTGAAGCCATTGGCGCGCTGCAGCCGCAGCCACTGCGCGGACAAGCGACGGTTGGCCTGCATCAGCGCGCGGGTGCGCTGGGTGACGCGGTCCTCGAGCTGCGTGTTGGCCGCCTGGAGCTGCTGGTAGAGGATCACATTGTCGAAGGCGATGGACAGGCGGCTGCCGAACAGCTCCACCAGCGAACGGTCGGTCTCCGACAATTCGCGCTCGGCCTGCAGCAGAACCACGACTTCGCGACCCGAGCCGGTGCGGATGTAGAGCACGGTGCGATGGTCGTCGAACTCATGCTTGCGGCGGCGGAAGGCGTCTTCCACCATCTGGCGCAAATCGGAATCGAGCGAGTCCGGCGTCGGGCAGCCGGTGAAGCGGCTGTAGCAGCCGGAGCCGGCCAGCACCGCAAAATCCTCGGTCACGGAGCCGCCGTCGCGCAGCACCAGAATGCCCGCGCAATCCACATTGAGCAGCGATGCGATCTGGGTCAGCACGCCTTCTGCGAGCCGCTGCATCGAGCGGAAGTCGTAGAGCGTGGAAGCGGCATCGAGAATGATTTCAAGGCCGCGCCGGGTCTGCACCATGCGCTCGAGCTGCTGATAGCTGCGCAGCGCAGCCGTCAGCGAGGTGAACAGCTTGTCGGCGGTAAGTTCGGTCTTCGCCTTGTAGTCGTTGATGTCGTAATCGACGATGATGCGGCGCTCGGGGGCCTGGCCAGGCTGTCCGGTGCGCAGGATGATGCGGACGGTCTCGTTATGCAGCTCGTTGCGGATGAATTCGACGAGGGCGAGGCCGGCATCGTCGGTCTCCATGATGACGTCGAGCAGCACCGCTGCGATGTCGGGATGCTGGCGCATCAAGTCGCGGCCCTCGGCGGCGGAATAGGCCGACAGGATCTCCAGCGACTGGCCGTTCAGCACATAGTCACTCAGCGCAAAGCGCGTGCCTTCATGCACGGCCTGATCGTCGTCGATGACCGCGATCTTCCATTTGCGGGCATGGGACTCGTGAAGTAACTCGCCGTCGTCTTCGATCAGGAAGAGGACATCGTCTTGGTCGGCCATTGCTGCGTCGTCCCGTCAAATGAGCCGGCGGCACCGGTGGCGCTCCGCGGCATGATAATGCGAAATGTCGTGCCTTGTCCCAAACGGGATTCCAGCATCATGCGGCCGCCCAGTTGCTGGGTGACCAGGTTGTAAACAATGTGCAGGCCGAGGCCGGTGCCGCCGTCATTGCGGCGCGTCGTAAAGAATGGATCGAATGCTTGCCGTTGTACGTCAGGGCTCATGCCGACGCCATTGTCGGAAAAGCTGATCTCGATGTCATCAGTGCCGCGCGCCTTGGCGGTGACCGAAATGGCGCCGGGCTGGCCATCCGGGAAGGCGTGATTGGCGGCGTTGAGGAACAGGTTGGTCAGGATCTGGCCATAGGAGCCGGGATAGCCGTCCACCAGCAGCCCGTCCGGCACGTCCACGGAAATGCTGATCGGCGCCTTCTTCAGCACCGGCCGCAGGCTGGCGATGATCTGGTCGGTGGCCTCGCTGAGGCTGAACTGGCGGCGCTCGGCATGGGAGCGGTCGACCGCCACTTGCTTGAATGACTGGATGAGATCGCCGGCGCGGTGCAGGTTGGCGACCAGCTGCTGGGCGGCGTCCTGCGATGTCTTGACGAAATCCTCGAGCTGCGAGCGCTTCAGCGGCGCCTTCGAGCGCAGCTCGGCGTCGAACATCTCGGCGCGGCGGGCGAAGCTCGACGCCACCGTGAGGCTGATGCCGATCGGATTGTTGACCTCATGGGCGACGCCGGCGACGAGGCCGCCGAGCGCGGCGAGGCGCTCAGCATCGATCAGGTTCTGTTGGGCCGTATTGAGTTCGAGCAGCGCGCTTTCGGCCTTTTCCTTCGCAGCGCGCAGCTCATATTCGGCGTCGCGCTTGGCGATGGCATTCTGGCGAAACACCTCGACGGCCCGTGCCATGGCGGCGATTTCGTCCCTGGCCGCCGTGCCCTGGACCTTGCGGTCCAGATCGCCCGAGGTGATCGCCCGCATCGAGGTCATGATCTGCCGCAGCGGCAGGCGAATGCTGAGCGTGATGATGATGCCGGCGGTAAGGATGATGCCCAGAAAGGCGCCGGCGATCACCAGCACGTTGCGCGAGATGGCGGCCAGCGTCCGGGCGAAGGTCGTCTGCGCGCTTTGTTCGCGCTGGCGCATCTTCACCGACAGGCCGTCGATGGCGGCGATGGTCTCTGCCTGGCTGGCATCGATGGCGTTGCGGAGCAGATCGGTGCGGCCGGACAGTTGTTCGGACAGTTTTGCGAGACCCTCGCGCAAGGCTCCCGCGCGTCCCTTCAGGCGCTGCAGGGCGATGCGCTGCAGATCGTTGTCGGAGAGGTCGGTCATCACCGGAATGGTGCGCTCGATCGTCTCGGCATTGCGCCGGGCCTCTTCGGCGGATGCCGAGGCCAGCGAGAGATAGTAGGAATTCGCCGCCACCAGCATGGCCGTGAAGGCCTCGCGCGATTTGCCGAGCGCGGGCCAGATCAGGGCATCGCGCTGGCCGGTGGCGCCTTCGATGATGGAATACAGCCCCGCCATGTCCTTGGCCGGGCCGAGCACCTGGTCCTCATAGGTCTTGGCGATGGTGGTCTGCAGCGAGCGCAGTTCGCCGAAGCCTGAGAGGAAGCGTTCTGTCACGCGCTCCAGCTCCTCGACCGAACCGGAGATCATCGGATCGGTGGAGGCGCGGGTGTTCAGCGTACCCAGCACGGCCTCGCGCAGCAGCAAAATCTCGGCGAAGAGTTCGGGGCTCGGCTGGTTGATGTAGCGATGGATCAGGTTCTGAAGCCGGCCGGTCTCGCTTTCCAGCAGCGCCAGTACCTGGTCTGATTGTCGCACCTGGCGAACATCTTCCCAGGCCGAAGACAGCACCCGCGAACCGCTCCAGATCAGGCCCGCAAGAACGAGCACGACGGCGGAATTGAGCGCGGCAATGGAGAGAATGCGCCAGCGGATCGGAATCGCGCGCACAAGCCCGACAATGCCGGTTCGGCCCTTCGCCGCCAGCCCTTCCTGACCCTCGGATACTTCACTGTGCGGTCGTGTCACCACGAGTGTGTCATTCGTCCTTTGGGAAAGGTTCACTTGGCGGACAAAGTCTATCTAAAGACTTGCAGCTATACTTGCGATTGAACCGAAAGGCATTGGAATTTAACACAGTTTGGCAGGTTGATGATGAATCTGCTTGCGGACGGCCCGTGATGGCCATCTAAGACCTTATCGGAAATGTCATATTGATGTGTTGCCGGGAGGTGAGACCCTCCTGTGGCAGGCTGATGGCACCCGGCTTCGATCGGCACTGCAACAAGGCAGGATAGGACGATGCGGAAACTTGCGCTCGGATGTTGCGCGCTCGTCATGACGACACTGCTGGCTACGGCTCCGGCGCGGGCTGTGGTCGAGGTGCAGTGGTGGCATGCCATGTCGGGCGAACTGGGCCGGCAGGTCGAAAAGCTGGCCATGGACTTCAATGCCACCCAGACAGGCTTCCGTATCGTGCCGGTCTACAAGGGCAATTACACCGAGACCGTGACCTCGGCGATCTTCGCCTTCCGCTCGCGCAGCCAGCCGGCCATCGTGCAGGTCAACGAGATCGGCACGGCGACCATGATGGCGGCCAAGGGGGCCACCTATCCGGTCTATGAGCTGATGCGCGATCAGGCCGAGACATTCACGCCATCGGCCTATCTGCCGGCGATCACCGGTTACTACACCGATACGGACGGGAATATGCTGTCGTTCCCGTTCAACGCCTCGACGCCGATCCTGTACTACAACAAGGATCTGTTCCGCGCTGCGGGCCTCGATCCCGAGCAGCCGCCGAAAACATGGCCGGAGCTCGGAGCCATGGCCAAGCGCTTGCGGGCCGCGGGTTCGGCCTGTGGCTTCACCACATCGTGGCCCTCATGGATCAATGTCGAGAATTTTTCGGCGTTTCATAACATTGCGATGGCCACGCGATCGAATGGGTTGGCCGGCCTCGACGCCGCGCTGACCATCAACAATCCCGCCATGGTGCGCCACATCGCGCAGCTCACCGAATGGCAGAAGACCAAATTGTTCGACTATAGCGGCCGCGCCACCACCGCCGAGCCACGTTTCCAGAAGGGCGAATGCGGCATCTTCCTCGGTTCGTCCGGCACACGTGCGGACATTCTCAAGAATGCGAAATTCGATGTCGGCTATGGCATGCTGCCTTACTGGCCGGACGTCGCCAGCGCGCCGCAGAATTCGATGATCGGCGGCGCCACCCTGTGGGTGCTGCGTGATCGGCCGCGCGACGAATACAAGGGGGTCGCAAAGTTCTTCGCGTTCCTGTCGCAGCCGGACATCCAGGCGGCGTGGCACCAGAACACGGGTTACCTGCCGAGCACGCGTGCGGCCTACGAGCTGACGAAGTCGCAGGGCTTCTATCAGCGCAATCCCGGCACCGAAAAATCCATCGAGCAGATCACGCTGAAACCGCCGACGGAGAATTCGACGGGGTTGCGGCTCGGATCATTCACGCTGATCCGCGATGCCATCGAGGACGAACTGGAAGCGGCCTTTGCCGGGAAGAAGACGGCACAGCAGGCACTGGATTCAGCCGTGGAGCGCGGCAACAAGCTGTTGCGGCAGTTCGAGCGAGCCAATCCGGCGCAGTGATGCCGTAGGGCGGATTAGCCGAAGGCGTAATCCGCCGGACGAGTGCATGGTTGAGTCTCCGCGGCGGATTACGCTTCGCTAATCCGCCCTACGGCCTCAACCCTCACCGCAAATCATACGACAGCGGCAGCGTGAACGACTGGGTCGACATCGCCATCTCCGCCGGGAATGGCGGGAATGGCTGCGCGCGGCGCACGGTGGCGACGGTCTCGGCATCAAAGGCCGGATTGCCCGACGAGCCGATCGTGCGCACCGACAACACGCTGCCCGAACGGCTCAGCGTGAAGGCCACCATGGTGCGGATCTTGCCGGCCTGTCCGTTGCGCGCGCCGGACGGATACTGCTTGTAACGCTGCACATGCGCCTGGACGATCTGATTGTAGCTGGCCACGGCCGCGCGCGAGGCGCCGGCCATGGCGGCGGAGTTCGTCGGCGCAGTGTGTTCGGCGCGCTGCGGCGCCGTGGTGCGCGGTGCGGGCTTGCTCTCGACCGGCTTCTTCTTCACCTCGGCCCGAACAGGTTTCGGCTTCTCAGGCACGGGCTTCGGCGGTTCGGGAATGACCTTTGGCGGCTCCGGCGGTGTCGGCGCCGGCTCGACCTTCTGTTCCTGCGGCGCTGCGACCTCGGCCTTGTCCATCAGCGGCGTCGGCGGAATCTGCTCCTCGACCGGCTGTTGCGGCTGCGGTTCGGGGGGCGGCGCGGACTGTTCCTCGGCCTGCTGCATCTGCGGACCCGGCGCGATGTCGAGCGGCTGCGCTTCCGGTGCCGCGGACACCGGCGACATGTCGATCATGATGGTGGTTTCGGCGGTCCCCGGCGGCGCATGGTTGCGATACAGCGCGATGCCGCCGGCGATCAGGGCGGCATGGATGGCAATGATCGCCAGCGCCGAACCGGTCCAGCGCAGCGCGGCCTTGTCGCCGGGATGGTGGAGCGCGAAGGCATTCATTGCAGCGTGGCGCGTCCGTCGAGGCCGACCAGCGCGATCTTCAGATAGCCAGCATTGCGCAGCATGTTCATCACCTCCATCAGGTCGCCATAGCTGACGGCCTTGTCGGCGCGCACGAAGATGCGTTCGTCCTTGTTGTTTTTCGTGGCGGCGCCGAGGGCTTCGCCGAGCCCGTCGCGCTGGATCACATCCTCGCCGATGCCGAGGGTCATGTCCGGCTTCACGGTGACGAAGACAGGCTTGTCCGGCCGCGGCTGCGGTTCGGCGGTGGAGGCCGGCAGATCGACGCCCATGTCCACGGTGGCGAGCGGCGCCGCCACCATGAAGATGATCAGCAGCACCAGCATCACGTCGATGAAGGGCGTGACATTGATCTCGTGATTGACTTCGAGATCGTCGCCGGCGCCGATACGTCCGCCCAGTCGTGAGCCCATCGGTTTGCTCTTACTCTGCTGCCCGCGCCATCGGCATGCCGCGGCGGCTGTGGTCGCGGCTGATGAGAAGCATCACTTGTGCTGACGCATCGCCGAGCAGCGCGCGATAGCCGGTGATGCTGCGCACCAGCGCATTGTAGATCATGACGGCGGGAATCGCGGCGACGAGGCCGAGTGCCGTGGCCAGCAGCGCTTCGGCGATGCCGGGCGCGACCACGGCGAGATTGGTGGTCTTGGTTTCGGCAATGCCGATAAACGCATTCATGATGCCCCAGACGGTGCCGAACAGGCCGATGAAGGGCGAGGTCGAGCCGATGGTGGCGACGATGCCGGTGCCGCGGGCGATGCGCCGCGCCATCGCGCCTTCGACACGCTCGAGCCGCAGCGCGATGCGCTCCTTGAAGCCGTCGTCGAAAATGCCGTGGGAGAGTTCGGTCTCGCGGACGGCGGTGTGGATGAGTTGGGCGACCGCATCGCGTGCCTCGGCGCTGTCGCGCGCGACCTGGCGCAGCGATGTGTCGCTTTCCAGCATTTCGAGGCGCTGATGGGCGCGGCTGGTTTCGCGGCGCAGTTCGATGGTCTTGGCGAGCCACACGGTCCAGGTCACCAGCGAGGCGCAAGCGAGGCCGACCATCACGGTCTTCACCACGATGTCGGCGTTCTGGAACATGCCCCAGGGCGACAGGTTCGACGGCAGCAGCGCCTCGGCGCCGGCAGCGAAAGCCGGTTGAACGGCGAGCGTCGCGAGGGCGGCGGCGGCAAGAAGGAACGTGGAGCGGGAGCCGGTCATCGAAGCTGCATTCCGTGGATCGAGGCTGTGTGCGAAGAGCGCCGGACCATATCGCCCGTCACCGGTGATGTCGCCCTCAAGGCGGCATGTTGCGAACGAAAATGGAGCGATTCCAAGGTCTTGAATTCAAGGGTCATGGCGGTCAAAATCGCATGGTCGTGAACAACCGGACGCCGAGACCGGGCTGCAACACCTCGGCCTTCTTGAACGATATGTGGTTGCGAATGCGCTCGTCGAGCAGATTGTCGCCGACGACGCCAAAAGTGATGTCGCGCATGCCGCCATCGACCTTTGTGAACGTGTGCGTGTAGCTCACCTCGGCCTTCAGCAGATTGTAGCCATTGGTCGGCGTTTCATTGGCGGCGATGTCGTCCTGCGTGAAGGCATGCAGCAGGCCGAGGCGGGCATACCATTCCGCACTGCGCCACCAGATGCCGCCGCCGACCCGCATGGGGGCGATGCGGGGCACATTGCTGCCATCGGCGAAGGTCGCGCGCACCACGTCGAACTGGCCGTCGAGGCCGAGCATGCCGTCGTTGACGGGGGCGACATCGAGTTGGGCGATGAACTCGGCGCCGCGGAAATTGGCATCGCGCTGGCCATAGGCGACCTGCATCAGCGGGCCTGTTGCACCGCAACTCGCGAAGACGTCGGTGCAGAAATTGCCGGTGAGCTGCTTGAAGATGAAATCGAGATAGCGCGTGTAATAGATGCTGGCCTCGAAGCGGAACTGGCCGGCGCTGCGCTTGAGGCCGAGTTCGACGGATTCGGCCGTTTCGATCTTGAGATTGGGATTGCCGATCACGAAGGTGCCCGATGCGCCGTCGGAGCCGCGCGAGAACAGTTCGGGGGCGGCTGGGGCGCGCTGGGTGCGGCTGGCATTGAGCGACACCACCATGTCCCAGGGCAGCGATTGCAGCACGCCGAAGCTGAAGCTCATGGGCGTGAAGTTTCGCACCGCGGCTGTTTCGCTGAACGTATCCGGCGGCGGCAGGAAATTCGCCGGGAAGGTGGCCGCCATGCCCGACACGGTGAGGGTCTCGATACGGCCGGCGGCCTGCAGTTTCAGCGTGTCATTGAGCTGCAACTGTTCGAAGGCGAAGCCGCCCACGGCATCCGTATTGGTCGGCGCCAGCAACCCGCCGAGCACGCCTGATGTGCCGAGCTTGCGGTTGCTGGCCTGGATGCCCCAGCTGCCGGTCAGCGCACCAAGCGGCGTTGCCACCGCGGCATGATCGAGTTCGACGCGGCCCTCGATTTCCTTGTTGGTGATGGTGTTCTGCAGGCCGTCGATGCCATCACCGCCGATGGCGAATTCCTTGTGCCTGTAGTCGCTGACGCCGACGGCGAAGCGGATGGCATCGATCCTGTCGTTCGGCGCGCGCCATTCGCCCTTCGTCGTCCATTTGGTCTGTTCGAGATCGATCCGCGTGCGGCTTGCAGATTCCGCGACACCGGGGATGTGATAGAGGCTGGTGATGTGCTGGAACGCGGTGCCGATATAGCCGCCGTCGAAAATATACGAGCCGCCAATGGCCTGGCCTTCGGATTGCTGGCGCGTATTGGCCTGCACGCCGCCGCCGGGAATGCGATAGTCACCAGCGCGGCGGGCGAATGCGTCCACATGGATGGCGACATTGTTGCCTGACGCATCGATGCTCGCAGCGCCATCGACGCTGCTGTCCACCGATGAGCCGCCGCCCTTGATCTTCGCCGCAAAGCCGTTCGGCACCAGCGCTTCGGGGATGCGGTTGTTGATCGCATTCACCACGCCGCCGATGGCCTGGTTGCCATAGCGCAGCGTACCCGGACCGCGGATCACTTCCACCTTGTCGGCGGTGAGCGGATCGACCGGCACCTGATGGTCCTGGCTGAAATCCGAGACGTCCTGGCTGCCAACCCCGTTTTCCTGGATGCGGACGCGATAATCGTCGAGGCCGCGGATATTCGGCCGGCTCGCGCCCGGCGCAAAGGTCGATGCGGCGATGCCGGGCTGGGTCGCCAGCAGATCGGCCAGGGATGACGAGGCGGCGCGCTGCAGGGCCTCCCCGGAGAGCTGCGTGGTGGACTGGAAGGCATCAGCCTCCTTCTTCTCGCGCTCGGCGGTCACGGTGATCTCCGACAACGCCTCCTGCGCGTGGACCACGCTTGCGCTCGCCCCGTAGATGCAGGCTGCCCCGGAAAGTGCCGCCACCGATGCCCAATTCCCCAATGCCACGCCGCTTCCCTTACATCTAACTGCGAATGCTAATGCGAACTAGTCGCAATAAGGGAGGGAAGTCGCAGTCTTGTCAAGCCGCGATGGGCAGAGATCGTCATGGCAGCGCTACTGACCTATGATGGCAGCGGTTCGGCCCGGTCGTCGGGCGACGCAAAGGAAATGTCCATGGAACTCAATCTGCCCGACGTCATCGCCGAAGTGAGCGCCGCCTTCGCGCGCTACGAAAAGGCGCTCACCACCAATGACACGGCAGTGCTGGGTGAACTGTTCCGCAACGATCCGCGGACCATTCGCTATGGCATGGGGGAAAATCTCTACGGCTATGACGAGATCCAGGCCTTTCGCGGCGCGCGTTCACCGGTGGGCCTGATGCGGCGGATCGAGCGGACGGTGATCACGTCCTATGGCCGCGATACCGCCGTGGCCTCGACGCTGTTCTATCGCGACAATGCGCCGGGGAAAGTAGGGCGGCAGATGCAGACCTGGATCCGCTTTCCCGAAGGCTGGCACATCGTTGCCGCCTCGGTGAGTGTCATCGACGATCCGCAAAAGAAGGCGGAATGAGCATGTCTCACGCGCGGCCGAACTGCTTCTTCAATTCGTCTTTTGCGCGTTGCAGCCGGGTCACCTGTGTCTTCGGCAGGTTCTTGCCAGCGCGATTGATGTAGAACGTCAGCATCGACAGCGCCGAGCGGTAGGGGTTCGCCTTGCGGCGATCGCTCTGCTCGGCCGATCGTTTCAAGGACGCCGCGATCTTGCCGGGATCGTGCAGCTTGAACACTCCGTGTTTGAGATCGAGCGCGTCGCTGGTGTCGGTGACGTGCTGCGACCAGCGTTTGCGGGGCGCTTTCTTCGCGCTGCCATGTCGTTGATGTGACGCGGTCTTTGCCGGAGCGCGCTTGCGTGCCGCCGTCTTTCTGCGTTGGCTCATGAGGGCTTCCTCCTTCGTCCCGCCAACCCGGGCGATCCGGCCTCGTTCCTGGCCGCTATCCGGGAACTTTCGCAGTGCCAACCGGTTAGCCAACCGTGGGAATTCATTGTCAGGACCAAAGCAACCCATGCCGGTCGGCATCGGGTGATATCCGCTTTCGTACACTCGCCTTGCCCTTGAACCCGAGGAGCCCAGTATTGATGCTTCGGAGCAGGGCGACATGAGCAGCGCGCAGGCGATGGCGCCGGATGGCCTGCCCGCGCAGGGCGCGCGGGTGATCGAGACCGACATTCCTTCACGTCTCGACAATCTGCGCTGGAGCGGCTTCCACACCCGCGTCGTGCTCGCCCTCGGCATCACCTGGATTCTCGACGGGCTCGAAGTCACGCTCGCCGGGGCGCTGTCCGGCGCGCTGAAGGACGATCCGGTTCTCAAATTCTCCAATCTCGATATCGGCATTGCGAGCAGCGCCTATCTCGCCGGTGCCGTCATCGGCGCGCTCGGCTTCGGCTGGCTGACGGATCGCATCGGCCGCAAGAAGTTGTTCTTCATCACGCTTGCGCTCTATCTTTCCGCCGCGGCGGCCACGGCGTTCTCCTGGAATCTCGCGAGCTACGCGCTGTTTCGCTTTCTCACCGGTGCGGGCATCGGCGGCGAATATACGGCGATCAACTCGACCATCCAGGAACTGGTGCCGGCGCGCTATCGCGGCTGGACCGACCTGGTGATCAATGGCAGTTTCTGGCTCGGCGCGGCCATGGGCGCGGTCTGCGCCATCGTGCTGCTCGATCCCGCCGTGGTGTCGCAAGCCTATGGCTGGCGCATCGCCTATTTCACTGGCGCTGCGATCGGCCTCGTGGTGCTGTTCATGCGCATGTGGATTCCGGAAAGCCCGCGCTGGCTGATGATCCACGGCCAGCCCGAGCGCGCCGAAGAGATTGTGCGCGACATCGAAACATCTGCGCATCAGAAGGCATCGCCCGACGTCATCGCGTCGCTGCCGAAGATCAAGCTGACCCAGCGCAGTCATACGCCGTTGCTGGAGGTCGCGAAGACGCTGTTCGTCTCATACCGTCAGCGCTCGCTGGTCGGTCTGGTGCTGATGGCGGCGCAGGCCTTCTTCTACAACGCGATCTTCTTCACCTATGCGCTGATCCTGACGGATTTCTATGGTATCTCGTCGAGCCACGTGGGCTGGTACCTGCTGCCCTTCGCTGCCGGCAATTTCCTCGGTCCGCTCCTGCTGGGCCGGCTGTTCGACACCGTCGGTCGCCGCGCGATGATCGCCTTTACCTATGGCATGTCCGGAATCCTGCTGGCAGGTTCGGGCTATCTGTTCTCCATCGGCGTGATGAGCGCGCAGACCCAGACGATCGCCTGGATGGTGATCTTCTTCTTCGCCTCGCCCGCGGCCAGTGCAGCCTATCTCACGGTGAGCGAGACCTTCCCGATCGAGGTCCGCGCATTGGCGATCGCGCTGTTCTACGCCATCGGCACCGGCATCGGCGGCATCGCCGGCCCGGCGCTGTTCGGTGTCCTCATCGATACCGGCTCGCGCAGCAGCGTGTTCGCCGGTTACCTCCTTGGCGCCGTCCTGATGATCGCGGCTGCGATCGTCGGCTGGCGCTATGCCATCGCGGCGGAACGCAAGCCGCTTGAATCAGTTGCACGGCCATTGGCCGCGACGGAGTGACATCATGACTTCACCGCAGAAAATCATCGAAATTGCCCTGGACGATGCGCCGCCTGCAGCATCGGCGATTTTCGACCATGTCGATATCGAACTGCCGCGTCTCAGCGAATGCGCCTTGCTGCTCGATATCGATGGCACGCTGCTCGACATGGCGCCGACGCCGCGCGAAGTCTGGGTGCCGCCGGATCTCGCCACCAATATGGGCAAGCTGTTGCAGCGGACCAATGGCGCCATGGCGCTCGTCTCCGGCCGGTCCGTCAACGATATCGACCTGATCTTCGCGCCGATGCAGTTTCCCGCGGTCGGTGGTCATGGCGCGGAAATGCGGCTGGGGCGCGATGTCGAATCCGTGGCGGCAGGCGCACCGCCGATGGACAAGGAATTGAAGCGGCGGCTGGCTGCGATCGCAAAGCTCTCGCCCGGCATTCTGCTGGAAGACAAGGGCTATTCGCTCGCGCTGCATTATCGCCTCGCGCCCCATGCGGAGAAGGCGATCTATGATGCGGTGTCCGCGATCCGTGCCGATCTTCCCAATGCACCGATTGAAGTGTTGCCTGGAAAATTCGTCTGCGAGATCAAGCCGGCGGGATTCACCAAGGCAACTGGCGTGATCGAATTGATGACGCATGAGCCGTTCAAGGGGCGACGCCCGATTTTCCTCGGCGACGATGTCACTGATGAAAGTGTATTTGCCATCATGCCCGGCATGAATGGTTTGGCATTCTCCGTTGGCCGTCACGCGCAGGGTGTTGCAGGCCATTTCGCCGAACCGCGCGACGTGCGCGCGTGGCTCGGGCGACTGCTGATTGATGATGCGAAGGTCGCGTAAGCGACTCCCATCGCGTCAGTATGAAGCAGTGGAACTCCACGAAAAAGTCGAGTTCCACTGTTGCGTGCCCGAATTTGGTTTCAATCGGGTCGAATGATGACCAGGAACCATATTGATGAACGGACGTTTATCCTCGACCAGCCATCAGGAGGGAATCTTGTGAATCTCGTCGTTGTCTCAAACCGTGTCTCCCGCGCTTCGGCAAATGAACCGATGACTGGAGGATTGGCGGCAGCATTGCTGCCCGTGGTTGAGAAGTCCGGCGCGATTTGGGTTGGTTCCTCCGGTCGTTTGCGCGAAGGCGCGCAGAAAGAACCGTTCGCTGAAATTGAAGCGCTCGGTGCGGGCGCGCTGGCGATGCTCGATCTGCCGGCCGCGCACTACGAGGGCTATTACGAAGGCTTCGCCAACTCTGCGCTGTGGCCTGCATTGCACTCCCGCACCGATCTGATCCGCACCACGCAGGACAATTACCAGTCCTATCGTGAGGTGAACTCGTTCTTCGCCCGTGCGCTGCTCAAATTCCGCAAGCCCGATACGGCGTTCTGGATCCAGGATTATCATTTCCTCGCGCTTGGCGCCGAGCTGCGTGCGCTGGGCGTGACGCAGCCACTTGGCTTCTTCCTGCATACGCCATGGCCGACCCGCGACATTTTCAGCGGCGTGCCGCATCATCGCGAACTGGTCGAGGCGATGCTGGCTTACGATCTCATCGGTTTCCAGACCGACGGCGATCGCGACAACTTCCTGTCCTATGTGGAAGGCGATCTCGGTCTCGAGGTTTCGGCCGGCACCGTGCAGTCACGCTACGGCGCGTCGCGCTGTGCCGTGTTCCCGATCGGCATCGATCCCGCGAAATTCGCAGCCTTCGCTGCAAAATCATCGTCGCATCCGGATGTGTCGCGTCTGCGCCGCAGCCTGAATGGCGAGAAGCTCGCCATCGGCGTCGATCGCGTCGATTATTCGAAGGGCCTGGTCAATCGCATCGACGCTTTCGATCGCATGCTGACCGCACAGCCGCAGCTCAAGCGCTCCGTCTCGCTGCTGCAGATCGCGACGCTGTCGCGCGGCAATATCGAGGCGTATGGCGACCTGCAGAACCAGCTCGCCAAGCTGGTCAGCGACGTCAATGGCCGCCATGGCGAGGTGGACTGGACGCCGATCCGCTATCTCAACAAGGGTTTCAGCCAGACCGTCCTTGCCGGCCTCTATCGCGCCGCCCAGGTCGGCGTGGTGACGCCGCTGCATGACGGCATGAATCTGGTGGCGAAGGAATATGTCGCGGCCCAGAACCCGGTCGATCCCGGCGTGCTCGTGCTGTCGAAATTCGCCGGCGCCGCCAATGAGCTGGATACGGCCCTGCTGGTGAATCCGCACGATATCGACGGCATGGCCCGCACCATCGCCACGGCGTTCTCGATGCCGCTGATGGAGCGCCGGATGCGTTGGGAAGCCATGATGGCCAAGCTGCGCGCCGGCACGATCCAGGAATGGTTCGGCGATTTCGTGAGTGCGTTGCAGGATGCCCATGCGCTCAACGACACCGCGCAAAATGACAATGTGCCGGGCGCCGCTCCGGTGGTCTGGCCCGTCCATTCCGTCGCTTCGGTGGCGGCGACGTCCCGCCTGCACTAGGTTGGGGTGCCAGATCGAGATCGCGGGCCGTCAGGACGGTCCGTGGGCGGAAAAATCCCTTTATTTTCCAGATAATTGCGAAAAAGCGTCGTTCGATGCCGGCGCGCGCTTGCAAATCGGTCGTGCAGCCGTCATGAGAGGCGCACTGGGGAGGTGGCCGAGTGGTTGAAGGCGCACGCCTGGAACGCGTGTAAACGGGAAACTGTTTCGAGGGTTCGAATCCCTCTCTCTCCGCCAGTAGCTTCTAACGTTCTGTGTTCCCTAGAGAATCGTGTTTCCCATCTGATACCGGGACCGATCGCCGCCTCTAGGGCAAGGCGCTATCTTCCAAATTACCATTTGGCTTATCGTATCGCCGTCTGGAGCGGCCAAGCCGAGCTTTGGACGACCTCGCGGTTCGTCTTGGTCTCATTCGTCTGGCGCGCTGGCATCGCCGCCTTTACGGAGCACGAATGCGCGGCGCCGCAACACCCTGCGAAGTGCAAGGTGTCTCAATTTTAAAGTATCAAAAGCACAGGCGTACTCGTATCTTCGGACAGGATTGGTTCTAGGTCGTCAGTCTACCGTGCCATTTTATTCGAATTGCTGATTTCGCATGCCTTCTGATCCAAGCAATGAGTTTGACGGGGGCTACACTCCCGACTTCCTGGCGTTCAAGCATGGAATAACTCTGGACGAAGCGCGCAAACTGATCGCGCGATATGGAGCGTCGCGCAAAGTCCTGGATGCCGCTGCCGAGCGCCTCAGCAGTGGCAAGCAAAGTCCAGACGAGCTTTGAATGCTTGCGAGCTGGTCGCGCTGCTTACATTGCATCCCGCGTTTCCGATCAAGGCGGGCCGCATGATGCCGGCGCCCCTCCCTGGCTAACAGCGAAACACGCCCGTGACATGGGCAATTGACCATCGTCAAATTGATGTTGCTCATTCTTCCAATCCTGTTCGGCGAGGGAGAACAGGACATGCGCGCGGCAATTCTCGTTTCGTTGGCTGTGTTGGTGCCGTCCCAGGCACGCGGTGACATAGCGTTTGTTCAAAAGCTCTGGGAGTTCGTCCCGGTCGTGCAGATTTCGCAGGGCAATGCTCCGTCGTGCGCTTCCAATCGAATCGTCTGGGTTGGATCGATGCGAATGAATGATGCCATAGGGATGGCGAGCTTTCCGAAAGCGGGCGGACCCGGTGGTGAGGGCCTGTGCTACAGGCGGACACTCTACCCATTTACGCAGAACTCAGAACTCGGGCCATGGGTACGATGCCCAACTAGCGGGGTTTGCGAGATCGATTGAAGAGTTACCCAGACGATGAGATCGTCGGTGTACTTCCATGTGTGGGGCGGGCTGTCGGAGGCCTGCAGGCCGCGGCGAACAGCCGAGCAAGGCTTCCAGACTTTTCTGGCTGCCGAAATCATGTTGGTTACTGCAGCGCAATCCCGCTCATGCACGCAACGACGTATTGCTCGCCACCGGCAAATGACAGGCGCAGCAATGGATCAAGTGCTTGGCTCGTCCTGACGATGAGGCGATCAATGCTGCATGAGAAATGGCAGCAACACTGGAAACGTCGTTAGATATGTCATGGCCGCTGTCGACTGGTAGTAGGCGATCGTTTTCCGAAGACCATCTCTCAGAGAGGTGCGTGCTTCCCACCCGAGTTTGCTAGTCGCGCGAGTAAGGTCCGCGACCTCCTCCCGTTCGCGCATACGGTTGGGAAGGCTTCCGAATGAGAGCAATTCCGGCCGGCCAATAATGTCCCCAATCGTGATCAATAGATCCTGCATCAAGACCGGTGTGCCCGATCCAATGTCGATCGACTGTGCATCCTGCTCTCGAAGAAGACCGGAGCGCAGAATGGCGTCGATTGCATCGTCGATGTAAATCCAGTCGAGCTTACGCTCGCCATTCGTCAGGGCGGCGGGCTCACCTGCCAGCAGAGTCCGGATGGTGTATGGAATGACCTTGTACGGCTTCTGCCCGGGGCCGTATGTCATCATCAGGCGTAGCACGGTCACCGGCAACCCGTAGAGTTCTGAAAACATGCGCGCATAAGCGCATGCCGTCCATTTCGCTGCCGCATAAGGAGAAGACGGAGTGGCCTGCGACGCGTCTCCCTTGGGCTCCTCCAGCGAACCGATCACAACGACACGGGCGACGCCGCGTTGTGTTGCTTCCGTCAGCACATTGACCGTCGCAACCAGATCGTTGCGGATGCTTTCAGCGATGAGTGACAGTTCCTGCCCACCCTGGCTGTCGCTGGTCAACTGATAGACGATGTCGGGAGACACCTCGTCGAACAGAGTTGATAGTTGTCGAGGGTCACTGGCATCACACTGTCGCCAGAATGTCTGTCCGCCCTCAGCAGCCTCGCGACGCGATGCGCCCACGACAGTCGCGCCGAGATCCATGAGCGAATCGACGAGATGTCGTCCAATAAAACCGGTTGCTCCGATGACAAGGATGGTCTTGTCGCGGAATTGGCCCAGATCGATTTCCATCGTCATTGGTCTCTTTGCAAGAAGGCGGCGTATCGATCTGGGGCGAACGGAGCCTCGCTCCTACCAGCTAATCGAGCGGTGGCGTATCGAATGCGGTAAGGCAGGCAATCTACCACACCGGAGTTGCCCGCTCGCGCAGCCATGCATGTCTCGCGGATTCGTGTTTCTGATGGAGCTGATGCCATCGCATTTCACAGCCTGTCTCCAGGTGGCGTTCATGGTTCTCGTCCATGGTGGCATCGCTGGCCTGACACAACGAAACGTTCAGGGCGATGAACTCCCGCGTCTCGTCATACGACAAGCCGATGAGCGTTAGCGTGCCTGTGGACGTATCGAAATAGCGATCCGATGACGAAAGCAGAAACTCGTTATCGTCGACGCGTTGGGAGGGCAATCGTTTTAGTTCCATGCCGGGGCTCTCAATGGTCGACGCGATGGATCGCGAATGAGGTAAATTCGTCGGCTCAGGGCTCGGCGGGGGACCAAGCCCTGAGTCTGACCGGCGCTGTTGCGACTGCAGATCCGGCTTGTTTTCTCGTAGCCGTTCCGGTGCGCGGTGAGTTGATGAAGCGCAAGTCTCGCAACGAGAGCTTGGCAATTTCGTCCAGTAACGCACGGGTATTCGAATAGTTGGATTGAAGGATCGCAGTGACGCGGGGCAGGCGCGCGTGCTCGGTCTGTGTGCGACCGGCTTTGCAGATCGATTGGATCACTTTACGAAATCACCGGCGAGGGCGGCCGACAAGGCAGATCGACCGGCCTCGGTGGGCCTCCAGATGTGATCGAGAATGATTGAGCCCGAGCTTGGGTCAAACTCTTCATCATGGGGAGGAGGGAGTGGAATGGCTTCCAGCAACCCGCGCATGAGGAGATCGGCCGCTTCGGCTCCCGTCACGATCATGCTGTACAGTCTCACCTCCAGATCGGCATTCCAACCTGGTGCAGGGCCTATGACTTCGATGCGTAAAAGCGCGAGCTGCCCCTGAGTCAGTTCTGCCATCGGCATCTCACAGATGTTCGCCGATGCGACCCCTGGTACAGACGCGATCAGACTGCGGATGCACGGTACTATCTCGTCGATTGCCCGCGTGACGCATGTTCGCTGCGCGTCGATGGCGACTCTTCGCCTTTTGTATCGAGGTTGGGCTTTGCGAGGTCGATGTTTTTGCTCCTGACATAGGATGGCAATGGCGCTGGAGCACCCTCGCAGTGTCGGCAGATGGTCGTCACTTTGGCCAATCTGCCATTCTCGGCCTCCATAAAGGCCAGGAATCGCGCGTTCTCCTCCTGCGGTGTGAGAATGACGGGTGTCTCCTGTACCGTCGTCACCGCTTCTCGGACAGGCCGTCCCGTTGTTTGGGGGCGATACCGGATATGGTCAGCTGGAAGCTGATAGGCCGGTACGCCCGCGAACTCACTCACATTGCTGGAAGCGCTGCATCCCGCCGCCAGAACAGACACCGAAGCTAGTGCTAATGCTGTAGAGACACGCATGGCTTTTCTGCCGTTTTATTTGTGATCAAGGAGATTTGCGTCGGACATGATCATGACGGTTGATTCGTAACGACGCGCGCTCAAAAATCTTGCAGTCATAAGAAATACTAAGCACACCACGGAATGATCGAGACCGAATGGCCTAGGCTTCCGATAGATCTACGCGCAAAATGATGCGCCGTAATTGACCGTCGTCGTATTCATGATCGTTTTCTTCGAAGAATAGGCTGTCGTTCCAGAACATCCGGCCTGTTCCCATTTCAAGACCTTGCGCTCGGTGCGCCGCACTCCGAGGAGGCCAAACAAACGGTGGGGTGTGCGTTTGCCAGTCGCGCTGTCGAAGTTAAGCGCAAGGCCCGCGATCGGGCAGTGGTTCGATATAGCTTCGATGCAGTCTGATGGGTGAGGCGCTGTTGTCGAGCAAGACGAGCAGGCTATCACTGCTTCGGATCTTGCCGCCGACGGCGAGTACGGAGCCTACGCGATCACGCAATCGCGGATTCCGTTGTCGCCCGAGTTCGCTAAACCGAAAGCGGTCGCCTGCCTTGAAAGCGAATGGCCATTTCTTGTTCAATATCAGCGCACAACTAACAAATGAATGAAGTGAACTAGATCACTTAAGCGTTGTTGTGAGGGAAGGGCAAGGGCGATACGCCACGAAGATGGGGCATTCAGAACTGGTGCCGGTCGATTGAAGTATAGCTCGATCGACCTAGGGCAGTTGGACTGGTGTACGCGCATTTGATGGGGCAGCGTATCCAGTGATTTCCGGCCCGATCAGTTGCCGAGGCACATTCCTGTGCTGTTCGGTCCGATAGCCGTTTGGGTTCTGTTTTTGCCAGCGCCATGCATCTCTGCACATGTCTTCCAGATTTCGCCTGGCCTGCCAGCCAAGCACGCGTTGCGCGAAGTCGGGGGATGCGTAATAGCTGGCGATATCACCATCGCGCCGGGGCACGAATTTCATGGGGATTTGTTTGCCGCTCGCCTTCGCGAAGGTATCAACAAGCTCCAGCACGCTGCTTCCTCGGCCGGTGCCAAGGTTGGCGGTGATGAAGTCATCCGTCTTGAGACATTCGAGCGCACACACATGGCCTGCGGCGAGATCCATCACATGGACATAGTCCCGGACGCCCGTTCCATCCACCGTCGCGTAGTCATTGCCGAAGACATTGAGAAATGGCCGGCGACCGACAGCGACTTGCGAGACGAACGGCATCAGATTGTTCGGCGGTCCGTGCGGATCTTCGCCGATCAGGCCGCTTTCATGCGCTCCTACCGGGTTGAAGTATCGCAGGATCGCCGTTCTGATTGGCGATGTTGAGGCGGCAACGTCGTGCAGAAATTCCTCAACGACCTTTTTTGTGCGGCCATAAGGGCTGAACGGAGCAAGAGGATGATCTTCCTTCAGTGGTAAAGTATCCGGCTCTCCGTAGACGGTAGCCGACGACGAAAAGACGAGTTCGAGGACGCCCACGCGTTGCATTGCCTTGATGAGCGACAGCGTGCCGGTGACATTGATGTCGTAATACATCACCGGATCCGCAACCGATTCGGAAACAGATTTCACGCCCGCAAAATGGATCACCGACTCGCAGCGATGCGAACGCAACGCGGTCTGGAGCGCATCCTGGTCACGGATATCCCCGCGGACTGCAGCGGGAGCGATACCCGAAATCGTGGCAATACGATTTATTACTTCCGGATGGCTGTTGGAAAAGTTGTCGTAGATGACGACTGCATATCCGCGTTGGATCAACTCTACACAGGTGTGAGATCCGATGTACCCGGCGCCCCCAGTGACCATGATCGTCATCGCATCCGCCCATCCGACTGAATACACACGATTATTTGCGCGACCACTGCCCTGGCGTGTCGACGCGATGTCATCCCCCGGCGCGCAAAGTTCTCGCGCGCCGGACACATGGCTCGCGGGGACTTCTGACGGCGACGTGATTTCATTCTTGTTGGACAAGCATGCGCGGAGTTGACGGCGGTCAAATAAGGAACCTGCGACCGACCGACTATTGCGTTGATGGACGATAAGACGGGCGCCAACAGGCGCGCTCAGTCGGTCCAGACGTCGAATCGAACTCGGAGTGTCCGATCGTGTCGCAAGTCAATCACAGCTATTCCCACACGGTTACGAACCTGCTTCCGGCTCTCTGGCGGCGTCGACGCATGACATATCTGGCGATCGCGCTGATGTCGGGGCTCGCATACATTTTCTATAGTGCGGTCGGCGAGCGCTATGAATCCTATGCTCTGCTGAGAGTGGGGCAGGGTATCAAGGACAAGCAATCGTCTACGGTGAATGCGGCGTTCAGCGAAGGAATGGACCTGTCCAGCCGAGTGGACTCGCTGGCGCGAATTGTGACCACAGATCACGTCATTCGGCAGGCAGCATCCAGGGTCGGTTTCGATCGCCTGTCTAAAAAACCTGAGACGCCTGGGGCGGTTTCACGTCTTTTCCAGTTTGTCACCAGCTACGATTATTCTCAGCTTATTCCAAAGCAGCTGTCCTTCCTCAAGCCTACACCGACCACCAACGTTGATGATACCAGCCAGACGTCGGATCCAGAAGCCGCGCAAAAACTCGCTACAGTAGGTGCGCTGCGCGACCGGATTACGGCAAGGGCAGAAGGTAGATCCGACCTGTTGCGGATCACCTTTCGGTATCGTGATCCGATCGTCGCTGCCGAGTTTGTTAATGAGCTAGCGAACTCGTTGGTTTTGATGCAAGCAGACCTCGTTCAAGTGCCCGGCGCGGATATCTTCTTCGAGCAGCAAAACAAGCGATTGGAAGCAGAAGCAGAGAAGGCGGGTACAGATCTGCGCAATTTCTCGGTGGCCGCAGCGATCTACTCGGTCGCGGACCAAAGGACTCTGCTGCTTAAGCGCGCCGACGAGCTCAATACATCCATCGCATCGACCCGCGGACAGATCGAGGATCGCAAAGGGCAAAAACAGGCGATTTTGGACCAGCTTGTGATCATGCGTCCAGTGTATCAATCGCGAACCGTCACCGGCATCGTAAGCAATCTGCGTGGACGTGATTACAAGGAGACTGAAAATGTTGCGGGAGTCGCTCAGAATGAAGAAGCGCCGCCCATTCTTCTGGTCAAGGTCTATCAGGATGCGATGGCGAGTCTCTTGAAGGTTAATACTGAACTCAACGGATCGCTCAGGGTCGAGAAACTTCTCGTCACCGAGCTAGAAAAGATCAATGCGGAGTTGGCCCTTCTATCTTCTAAGGAGGCTGAATATGACCGTCTCAAGCGAGTGCTGACACGCGCGTCAGCGGCGGCGGATCATTACGGAAGCCGCGTCATCGAAGAACAGATAAATCTCGATATAGCCAAGAAGACCCAGTTGTCGAGCGTACGTGTTGTTCAGTCGGGTGAGCAACCACTCTCTCCGATGTTCCCGCGACTGGTCCATCTTGTTGTGATCGCTCTCGTTGCTGGCTTGTTGCTTGGCATGGCGATGGCCATTCTACTTGAAATTGCCGCGTTGCGGCGCCAGCTGCGCTCTGCAGAGATTTCGACTGAAACGGATGATGTCCTGAGATTCAACGAGGCCGTCAGGCGCTCCGTTCGCAATCAGTTGCGCGAGATACAGGCAGCAGAATGAACTGGTTCATCGGCTAGTCCGAGAGGACTAGCGAGTTTCCGAGTGTGATCGCAAAAATGCGAGATCTTTGACGGACGTGTTTGCGAGGCATCATAGGCCAGAGATCTTCTCGGGCCTATGATGCAGCTTGTTCAGTGACAGCCGAGTCTTTTGACGACAGTTTAAAATTCGATGCGATCTCGTAGGTTGTGCTGCTGTCTCCTGTCGTTTGGCTGCGCCGCGTGATGTGCTCATCGGGTCGCTGGAACGAAATTATATCGGCCATGCAGTCTAGATCTGAACGAATAGTTCAGACCCGAGTAGGGTCTTAGCCCTCATACGAGGCGTTGCTCAATCCACAACAAGTAACAAAAAAAAGCGGAGGTGTCCGGCTTCCGTTCGCTTCGATGAAAAAGTATCAAAACACATTAGCGACAAATTGCGTTGCAAGCATCATATGCGATTCTCTGTGAGATTTTTTTTCATTCTAGAAGCTGGAGTTGGAATTAGCGCGGGTCTGGGAAGCCGGCGCGCAACTCGAAACAAACGGGGACCGGGTAATGGCGATTTCGATTTCGGACATCATTGCGCAGAATACGCTCGGGATGAGCGAGGGGTATCCCCTCGGCGTTCCGCAAAGTTACAGTTGGTACAAGGGGTGGAATGACGACGGTATCCCGGCGCCGCCCGCGTCTTTTACCGCCGTCGAAGGGTGGGGGCAGGTTTATCAGCAGGTTGGTGCCGCTGCTTACACAAGCCCGAACGCCGCGGTCGAAGTGGCTAACGCCAAGACCTATGTACGTCTCAAGGCGACGGGAGAATGGGTCCTGGTGCAGGACCAAAAGCAGACCCAAATTGCCGGCGGCCACTTTGTTACTGATTTTTCCGGTAACGCCGGCTACACCATGAAGGTCAATACGCAGGCTGGCGGCGGTGCGTCATTCCTTGCGCCGCCGTCCGGCTACAACGATCATTTCTGGTATGGCGCGCGCGGAACTTACGCGCCCGGCTCGATTGACGCAGTCTATGTGCAAATGGATATGAGGGTCTCCGACCCCAACCTGAACCTGGTTGCCAGTGTAGGCGTCGATTGGTGGCGCAACGCTAGTGCTCCGTATCTGCAGGATCACAGTAACAATCCACTTGCCGGCATTAGCAACTGGTCCAAGTTGTCAACGGAATGGACGACGCTCGGCTACTATTCACTGTCCACTGCGGATTTCCAGGCAGATTTGCCGCCACCATTGCTCGGAGCATCCGGCAATCCGCCGGTAGTCCCGCCGCCTGACGCGGTTGCCCCGGAGCCTCCCAAGCTGGTCGGTTTCGCGCAGGATACCGGCGTGGCCGGCGACAGGATCACCTCGGCGAGCGTGATCACCCTGTCAGGCACAGCGGAGGCGAACAGCACTGTCAATGTTTTTGACGGGGGCACACGGGTCGGCTCGGCGCGGACGGGCAGCAATGGTGCATGGAGCCTGTCGACGCCTCAGTTGCAGGATGGCGCGCATAGCTTCACGGCGCGTGCTACTGATGCCGCGGGCAATACCAGTGCGGCGTCGACCGTGTTTGCTGTGCAGGTCGATACAATCGCGCCGCTGGCGCCGAAAGTGGTGGCATTTGGTCCCGATGACGGAACGATCGGCGATGGGATTACGGGTACGCGCCGTCTGACATTGTCTGGCTCCGCGGAGGCTGGGAGTATTGTGAGGATTTTCGACGGCGGTGCTTCGCTAGGGACGGCCACCGCGAATGTCAGTGGGGTATGGAGTTTTACGACTGCCGACTTGTCTTATGGCGCTCATAAATTTACGGCGACGGCCACGGACATCGCAGGGAATACCGGAGCGGCTTCGGCCGCCATGAATGTAACTGTGACGAAACCGGCGGTGCCGCCCGATCCGTCGACGCCCGAGCCTGGCCCGCAGCTCGGCGAAAATTTGCTTATCAATGGTTCTTTCGAGGATATCGCAGTCTCGGCGGGGCGTTGGGCAGGATTCTCGACCATTCCCGGATGGGCCGCGATATCGGGTGGCACAATCGAGCTCTGGAATAATCTCAACAATGTGAATGCCAGCGACGGCGTGAATTTTGGTGAGCTTGACTATCTCGGCGCACGAGATGGCCTGTACCAGGATGTGAAGACAGAGGTCGGGCAAAGCTATGACTTGTCGTTCGATGCGCGATCGCGTCCGGGCTTTAGTGGCTCGACCTGCTCAATGGAAGTGCTCTGGAATGACCGAGTAGTCGCTACGGTCCCCCCGGGTAACTCATGGAGCACTTATAGTTTCACAGTAACCGGCACTGGTGGATCCGACCGCCTCACTTTCCGCGAGGTCGCTGGGCAGGGCGGTGACGGACTCGGAGCGTTGTATGACAATGTCAGTCTCAAGGTGCATGGCGCATCGTCAACCGCCACAGCGAGCCAAAGCAGCGCGCCACTCGATTTGATGATGCAATATTCGGCGACGGCAGCTCCCAGTTCTGCGCCAATTGGGGGGCTTAATGAGTTCGACCCAAGCACGACCATGTCTCAATTGTTAGCCAAATCTGCTGCATGAGTGGCGTCTGGTGCTTGCTGCCGCCGGAACTGGAGATATACAGTTCCGTCACCGCAGTATTGCGGTGGCGGGACTAATTCATGCGGACATTGCCTAGACCGGAACAGGCAGAGCTGTGAGTTGACTGCCGTCAATTCGATCCCCTGTTGAGATGCGAAAACCCGGACATCACGCAGTTGATGTGATGCGCATTGCGCATCGCGATCTCTGATGGATCGCATGTTGAGATTCACAGTTCTGCGTGGTCGTGCAGATTGATGGCAGCAAATGATCCGGTGCTACATGACGACTTCGAAAACGCATGATTCCGCCGCAGAGGATCGGGATCACCCGCTCTTCACGATTGCAATTCCTACATTCAACCGCAGTTGTCTGCTTGAGGGATGCATCGCCGCCGCTCTGGCTCAGACCTGTGGGGACTTCGAAATTGTCGTTTCTGACAACGCGTCCACTGACGATACTCAGGCCATGTTGGCTGGCTTTACGGACAGCCGACTGCGCGTCTTCAGGCAGGTATCCAATATCGGTTTGGCGCCGAACTGGAATGCGTGCCTCGCCCATGCGAGGGGTGACTACATCGTTTTCGTCTCCGACGATGACAGGATCTTGCCGAAATTCCTGGAGCGTTGTGCGGGGTTGATTGCGCAGGAGCCGGGACTCCCGGTCGTGATCGGCCTGAGCGACATCCATGATGGCTCACGCCGCCGCACGAAGCAGGCGCTTGTCAGCCACGCCTATGGCACGGGGATCCTTGCCGGCACGGATATCTTGCGTGAGTTTTTCGCAGATCGGATCACTGTCACCATGTGCAGCGTCATGATGCGGACGTCGCTGTTCAGGGAGAATGGCGGCTTGCCGCTCGATCTACCTCACATGTCTGACATCGCCGCGTGGGTCCGACTTCTGTTTGTTGGAAGGGCTGGCTTCGTCAATGAAGCATGCGCCACTTTCACGTTTCATCAGAGATCTGAGACCTCACGGTTGGAGATCGAGAAATTGCTGAGCGATGGCAGCCGGATTGTCGATCTGGTCAGGCGAGAGGCTGCTATCCATCTGGTCGTCGATGCGGAACGCAAGAGCGTTGAGAGCCAGGCGCGCAGCTGTCTTGCCCGTCGCGCGCTCATCGTTCTGTCCGATCACCGCAGTGCTGGTGGTACGTTGATGCAGCTTGGTAATGTGATATGGCGGTGTCGGCGGGAATTCGTTGGCGTCGATATGACCGCTATTCTTCGCTTCATCGCCAAGATCATCTGTCCCGAGGCGTTGGCGGCCTATCTGCGACAGCGGCGCACCACACCCGAACGCCTGGCCTGACGCGCTTCCAGCGATCGCTGCGGGAGACGCCCGGGAGCCGCATGAACGCGCGAAAGATGGTCGTTCATGACAACCGTCAAATTGGGCGTGAAGCAGGTGTTAGGCTCGTGGTCGTGACGAAGAGATCATGAGTGCCCCCTTGATCTGGGTCGATGCTTGAGGGACGCCGGCCTGGCTTTGTCTTCGAGTAGCACGAACGCTCCTGACGGAAAGACGTGGCATTGTCGAGAACCTTCAACAGTACCCTTGTCATGTTGATGGCCATGTCGATGCGTGCCGCCATCATGGGGTCGAAATTTGCTCTCGCGATTTTCATCGCGCACTATCTCGACCTTTCGTCGCTCGGGCTCTATGGGCTTGCAACGGGCGCGATCGCCATCGTTCCCGTGATGGTGAACATGGGAATGAATCACCTTCTAATGCGCATGGCTGTGAACGTTGGTCTGGACGAGCTGTTCGATAGCTTGCGTCAATACTGGACGTTCATCTCAGTCATCTACGTTCTGATCTTTATAGCTGCGATCGGAGTCACCGTTACATTCGATTCCCCGTCAATCTGGATACTCATCGTCGCCGTCATTTATCTTGAGCACATCGGTAATGATGCGTTCTACCTGCTTTCGAATCTCCAGCGCCATCTGGCGGCGAATGTGATCGCTTTTGTTCGAGGGGCGGCTTGGATAGCCATCTATATGCCGCTTGCCATCGTGTTTCCCGATTTGCGGAATTTGTCGTGCCTGTTTGGCGCGTGGATGGCTTGCGGTCTAGCTTCGATTGTTCTCTTTGCGATCCTCAGCAGATCGTGGCCGTGGAAGAAGGGATGGAGATGTCGCTTTCGCGTTTCATTTGTCATCAACACGATCCGCGAATCCTATCTTCTTTACGTTAGTGATCTTAGTTTTATAGCCGGACAGTATATCGATCGATATCTTGTGACCTTGTTTCTCGGGATCAAGGCTGCAGGTGTCTATTTTCTTTTTTGGACCGTGGCGAATGCGACCACTACCTTTCTTGCGCTTGTACTCCAGCAGAAGCAGCGTCCGCTCATGATCCGCGCCTATGCCGAAGGAGGCGATCCAGCCCATCGTAACTTGACGAGGCGGTTCATGCGGGTGTCCTTTGTTGCGGCATTCGCTCTCAGCGCAATGATTGCCGCCGCCTTTCAAGTGTCGCTCTTCTGGTTACGGCAGCCAGATCTGACGGCACACATATCGGCGCTGTGGCTGATCGTCATCGGAATGGCGGTGCGATATATGGCCGATTTCAGCGCCATGGCCCTGTTCTCTTCGCATCAGGATCGAGCGATGACAATCACACATGTTTCGTCGGCTTTGCTGTTGATCGCTGCGCAGCTCGTGCTTCTTCCGCTCGCCGGTCTGTATGGGGCGGGAGCAGCAATTCTTCTGACGTCGATCGGCATCTTGGTGTGGCGATACAGGCTACTATTCGCGTCGCCGACGCCCTGGCGATCAGAAGCCAATCCTGGCTCCGGGGCCCCTTTGATCATTTCATGATCCTCAAGTGGATCTAAATCTCCGGCGATTCATGCCACTCGTCGCGGTCTGCTTGGATGCGGCGCCGTGCCACCACCCCGGTCCCCGACGTCGGTCGGATCTGGTTTCGCCGTATTCCGATATTGACGGTGATCAAATCGATTATTCTACGAAGCAATAATCCTCGACTATCTCGTCCGATCATCAATCGGGCAACGAAGGCGTTCGCTCCACTTCGGCTACAGTTATGTCACTGGCGCCCGGAGAGAGGCTTGGTGCTGTGCAGAAAATGACAATCGATACACATTTTTCGTCGGGAAGCCTTCCTGCCGCACGAGCAGGTGTCGATCGATTCTTTCTGTTCATGGGTGTTGCGCTCGTTGTCATGAACATCCTGACGTTCGGCTATCATGCCACCGGTTCAGCGATGCTGAACGGCATAAGCAATGCGGTAAGTCTTCTCTTGGTCGCGTACTCCGTTGCCGTCGTCGTCACGACAAAGGTCGAAAATGGATTCTATAAAGTCCTGACCATCCTAGCCGCCGTCTTCGCTATTCTCAGCTTTCTTGCCAACAGTTCTGTTGCGAGTTTGCCGGATACAGTGAAATTCGTCTCGATTTTCACATTCTTTCTTGCAGGTCAGGCTTCTCCCGGAAGAATTACGACCGGCGAGAAACGATGTATCTACGCGCTCGGCATACTTCCGCTTCTGTTCCTGTTGACCGGCGGAACGCAAATCTATGTCGGGCGCGAGTATCCTGATGTTGTCTCTTACTTTCCAAACTCGAATACGGCCGCTCTCTACTTTTCGGCTCTGTTCTTCGCGTTGTCGCCATGGCTAGGAGATAAGGTTCTTATTCTGCAGTTTGTGAATGCCATACTGATGAACCGGGTTGGCCCTGCACTGGCTACGATAGCGTCCATTGCTATGTGGTGGGTGTTTCCACTTCGAACCCAAGTGATCGTCGCCTTTGTTGTTGTCGGAATCGTAGGGACCGGCGCCTTTGCTGTTGGTGCTCTGGATCGGATTCTGACCGGGCTGGATAGTATTGCGTTGATCTGGAATCTCGGCCCGAGCACAATCGCCCGTACGTCCTACAAACAGCTGATTATTATGACGGGAACGACCGATCTATCGGCGCTGTTTCGGATCATTCATTGGTGGAATATGTGGGATCTTTACACGACGCAGGGAATCGGTGTGATCCTGTTTGGATATGGATCGGGTCAGACAGCATTTATCGCCCTTGCTCCAATGCCTCCGCACAATGACTATCTTCGGGTTCTCGCCGAGTATGGCCTATTTAGCTGTGTGATCTTCGTCGTGTTCCTCGTCAGTATCCTTGCATCGATTAAGCAGCAGGCGCCCCGGATACTTTTCACTGTTTTGCTAATCTATTTCATTTCCGAGAATCTGATCGACAACTTTACGTCGATGGCGCTGTTCTTTTCTTATGCGGGGCGGTTGACGGCCAGGCAAGATGCGCTGAGGCCACGTTCAAGCTCTGGCTTTCACGTATAAGGCCAGCGTTTGCGACTCGTTGGGGACGACTAATGTTTTTCACGAGCAGAAAATTCTAAGTGTTTCGGGCTTAACGAGAGGCCGCATGAACGGGCTTGGCCTCTGTCGAGAGGTGCTTCATGGATGTTTCATTCTCCAGAATCGTCAAGCAGAATTCGATAGGAAAAAGCGAAGGGTTTCCAGTCGGGGTGCCAAAGGACTACAGCTGGTTTAAAGGCTGGAGTAACGAAACAAAGAAGATTCCGCCCCCGCATTTCACGGCAGTCGAAGGTTGGGGGCAAGTCTATCATCGGATTGGGTCGGACCCATCGTCTAGTCCATCCGCGTCGGTGGAAGTGGCCAATGCCAAGACCTATGTTCACCTGAAAGCTGGCGGCTGGGTGCTGGTCCAGGATCAAAGCAAGACGCAGCTTGCTGGTGGTCATTTTGTTCCAAGCTTTCTGAACAATGCTGGCTATGCAATGACGATGGTGCCGCAAGGGGATGGGCGTGTTAGCTTCAGCACGCCGCCATCTGACTACAATGACCACTTCTGGTTTGGTGCCCGCGGAACATATGCTGCTGGATCGGTTGATGCCGTCTATGTGCAGATGGATATCCGGGTCACGGATGCGCGCCTGGATCTGATCGCGTCAGTCGGCGCTGACTGGTGGATCGACGCCAAAGCCCCATATCTGCAGGACCACAGCAATAATCCGGCCGCCGGAACCAGTAACTGGATCAAGCTTTCGACCGAGTGGTCAACCATTGGCTTCTACTCCTCGCAGTCTGCCAAGGTTCATATCGATCCGCCGCCGCCGCTGGCCGTATCGGCGCGCAATACGCCGCTGGCTGTGTCTAGGGATGCGACACTGGTGACCACGCCGGCGATCGTTTCATTTACACCCGATACGGGGGCGATTGGTGACGGTATCACGTCGGCGAACGCGTTGACGCTGAACGGAAGTGCGTTCCCCGGGAGCGCCATCAGAGTCTTCGATGGCGAGAAGCAGATCGGAACGGCGACTGCGAATGACAATGGCGTGTGGAGCTTCGCGACGGGGCGCTTGAAGCTCGGAAAACACAGCTTTGTCGTGAAGCAGGACGGCTTCCACAACAGCGCTGACATCGTGTCGAACTCAATGCCCGTCAAGATAGATGTGAGCCGTCCGCATCGACCGTTATCCGATCGTTCCTCCATGGTGAAGGGAAGCTTTGACGGCGTCTCATATCCTGCAGAACGAGAGATAATGCCCGTTCATTTTCATAGCGCTGTGACCCTCGATCTTCTGTCCAGCCTGTCGCTCATGCTTCTGCTTGTGATGGCTGGACGAAATATCAAGCGACCGTCTCGGTGACAGGCATCATCACCGCAGATGGTGCGACATGTTTGGCTCACTTTCTGTGCAGAGTTGACTGTCATCAAATAGAGCCTGGCGGAACGATCTAGTCTCAACCTAGCTCGCAGCTGATGCCCTGCCGGCCATCGCCATAGCGAGATCAAGGATACAGGAGAGACGCATGAAGGTCGTAATTCTTGCGGGCGGTTACGGGACCAGACTGAGTGAGCATACCTCTGTCGTCCCCAAACCACTCGTCGAGGTTGGCGGGCGCCCCATTCTCTGGCACATCATGAAGCTCTATGCGCATCACGGATTGAACGAGTTCGTGATCTGCTGCGGCTACAAGGGCCATGTGATCAAGGATTACTTCCTGAACTATCTCCCTCGCCAGGGCGACTTTACTGTCGACCTCCAGCGCAACCAGATCGAAACGCACCGCAATACGTCAGAGCCGTGGAAGGTCACGCTGGTGGATACCGGCGAAAAGACCATGACCGGCGGGCGATTGAAGCGCGTCAAGGACTATCTCGGCAATTCCACCTTCTGCATGACCTATGGCGACGGCGTGAGCGACGTGAATGTGCAGGAGCTGGTCCGCTTCCACCATCAGCAAGGCGCGCTCGCCACGGTGACCGCCGTGCAGCAGCCCGGGCGCTTTGGTGCGCTCAACTTGTCTTCGGATCGGCCGCGTGCAGCTCGTTTCCGCGAAAAGGACATGCAGGATGGGCACGTGATCAATGGCGGCTTCTTCGTCGTTGAGCCGCAGGCGCTCGATCTGATCGATGATGACAGCACCAGCTGGGAAAACGAGCCGCTCGCCCGACTTGTCGAGCAGGACCAGCTCGCCGTCTACCGGCATCGCGGCTACTGGCAGAACATGGACACTTTGCGCGACAAGGCGGTGTTGCAGGAACAGTGGGACTCCGGAGCGCCGCCGTGGTGCGTGTGGGACCAGAAGAAGCCTGCCGCGCCGACCGCCAGCGTGCTTCGGACCTCCGAGCTGCTACCACTCCAACAGCCCAGCACCTGAGGTATCGACATGCGTGTACTTTATACCGGAGCAGACGGTTACATTGGCGCGGTGCTGGGTCCGAAGCTCTTGGACTACGGGCACGATGCGACCGGGATCGACACCGGCCTCTATCGCCGTGGCTGGCTGTTCGACGATGGCCGGACCCGTCCGATGGTGATCTCGAAGGATACGCGCCAGCTCTCTGTCGCAGATCTTGAGGGGGTCGATGCGGTGATTCATCTGGCGGAGCTCTCCAACGACCCGCTCGGCGAAAACGATCCGGGAATGACGATGGAGGTCAATTATGAAGGCTCTGTCGCATTTGCGCGGAAATGCAAAGCGGCGGGTGTCCAGCGATTTGTCTATGCATCGTCCTGCAGCATCTATGGCGCATCCGGTGGCGAGATGAAATCGGAGACGTCTTCTGTCGACCCCAGGACCGCATATGCCCGCTGCAAGGTGCTGGTCGAGCGGGACGTCAAGGCGATGGCGGACTCGCGCTTTACACCCGTCTTCATGCGGAACGCGACGGCATTCGGCGCATCGCCGCGGCAACGGTTCGATCTGGTACTTAACAATCTTTCCGGCCACGCTTTTACTAGCGGGATCATCCGGGTCATGAGCGACGGGTCGCCTCTTCGGCCGCTGGTTCACATCGATGACATCTGCCAGGCGATGGTACTTGCCTTGGAAGCCCCCCGCGAGGTTGTCAGCGGCGAAGCTTTCAATGTTGGCGACGAGAGCCAGAACTATGCAGTGCGCGATATTGCACAAATTGTTAAAGAGACATTCCCGGATGCCGTCCTGACATTCGGCGCAGCAGGAAGCGATGACCGCAGTTATCGGGTGTCATTCGCCAAGATCAAGGAACGCATGCCGAGTTTTTCCTGCAAGTGGGACGCCCGGTCAGGCGCAGCGCAGCTCAGGAGTGTCTTCGAGCGCATTCAGCTCGATGAGAAGATGTTCACATCCGCTCCGTTCACGCGATTGGCCGAACTCCGGCATTTGCGGGATACCGCTCAACTGGATCTTCGGTTACTTTGGACGCCGATGAAGAACATGGCTCCCGCGGCAGCGGCGGTGGCAAGCAGGTAAATTACCGGAGCTGGGTCTGTGACTGCGCGGCGGACGCAGACCCAGAGGCCGATCCGATGGCTGGTAACAACGTTCGGAAATGACTCAAATGATCAAGTTGACAAATTCGAAATGCCGGGTAGCGTTTGTGCGTTGCATATACCCCTATTAGATAATTTGACGTCAAAGAAATTGGTTTGTCGATAGAGGAAAGTTTTCAGTCCTTTTCGGGGAATGTACCGTGTCTGTGATCTTAGTGATCGATCAGCACAGCGTTTATAGAAGCGGGCTCCGCGATGTCATCGAAGCAAGCTTGCCCCATTCGAGGGTAGTTGAAGCATCAAGATTCGAACGCTTCGAGGCAGGCGATTGTTACGACTTGATCTTGGTGGATGTAAGCAGCCTGAATCATCGATCGCTGGAAGCATTGACGCACGTGTATGAGCGGCGACCGGCAACGCGTTTCGCCGTGATGTCCACGTCGAATGTGCGTGCTGATGTACTTGGCTGCCTTTCGGCAGGTTTTCATGGATTCATCTACAAGCTTCAGTCTGACAGCGAATTGCTGACCGCAGTCAGCGACCTGTTGTCCGGGCGAATATATGTGCCGCGGTGGCTGGCGGACGGCGACCACAATGCGGTTCACGAGCAGCCGGCGGTCAACCTTAATGTCGAGAATCTTCGGCTGACGCGGCGACAGAATGAAGTTCTCCCGCTTCTTGCTCAGGGCATGTCGAACAAGGAGATCGCCCGCGAGCTGAGCATTGCCGAGGGGACAAGCAAGATTCACACGGCCGCGCTCTTGCGAGCCCTGGGTGCCCGCAACCGGACCGAAGCAGCATTCATGGCAGCCAAGATCGTTGGCATCTCGGGGCGCGCTAAAAGTCGAAGCCCTGGCTCGCGCTTTCTTCTCGATGGAAGCGACAGCGCCAAGACGCGACTGCGATTTCCGGCATAGCTGATTGCAGAGATCAGCATGTCGATGCCGCTGGCCAATCGTGACACGATGACGATGTCGCGCCCGATCGTAAATCCTTCCAGATATATCTCGTACGCGAACATATCCGGTTGACGACTGGTCGGAGGGCGATCGGCCCATCGGCAAGATACCAGGCGCGGAATGCTGCTGAAGAGTACAGCGAGCGGATCCCCTCAGACAGCCCGATCTTGAAGGTCAGTGTCTTCCTTTCGTCGCCCCGCGCTCAATCGCGTATGCCTGGGGGCGCCGTCAACTACACAGCAACCAACCATGCGACATGTCGCCCGCGGTGATGCGCCTCGCGAGGCGCGCCGATGCGTTTGCGAAGAGACCTTCGGAACAAACTAGCTGAGGATATCTTAAATACCGTACAGACAAAATGTGCGGGATCGGACAGACTGTACTACGCGATTGGAGAGCTCGCGTAGTTGCCGAAATGTAGTGCGCAACGCTGCTGAATTCAGCGAAACTTCTTCATTTCTGCATATGCTGAGTGCAAGTCCCTCGCGATCGTACTGATGGACTAGACCGGAACGACTAGACGAAGCCATCACAGGTCGTAGCACCGCAGCTAGAGTTTTCATAAAATTGGCGCCATGTCACCTTAACTGCGTTCAGTTAAGGGGTTTGACCGATGCCGTTAGACATGGTTTCCCGCTCGTTTAATTCTCAGCCCGCCATCGGCGCATTTATGCCGACAAATCGCATCACTCCGGCGCGCGCACCATCCTCAATTATCATTCCCCGGGGACGCGCGCTGTTCTGGGAGGGCGACCAGCAAAGCCAGAAGATCGAAATCATCGAGGGCGTGGTTCGGGCCGTGCGCCTGTTGCCCGATGGCAACCGCCAGGTCCTGGCCTTCTATTGGCCCGGGGATGTGGTGATGCCCACGCGGCAGTCATGCCAGCAGTTCACTGCGGAGGCAGTGACGGATTGCCGGGTTGTCCGGTCATCGGTTGCCAATGTCTGCCAGGCAGGCGCACCATGCGGAACGCATCAGGTGCTCGAAGAGACGCTTTCCCTCGCGCTCACCATGAGCCAGCGCACATGTGTGGCGCGAGTTGCCTGGCTCCTGCTTCGTATTCAGCCGCATCTCCGGGAAGACCCGAAGTGCCCGTCTGCGCTGCGATTGAAATTGCCCAGAGCGGACATTGCGGACCATATCGGTACGTCACTGGAAACGGTCTGCCGAACGCTCGCGCATTTCAAGGCGAAGAAGTTGATCGATTTGCCTAACCGGAAAACGATCAAATACCTCGATCGTGACGGGCTGATGCGGGTGGCAAGCACGCGCACTCAACGTTGAAGGACATCAAAGCAGATAATCGGCGGGGCCCTCGATGGCAAAAAGAGCGACGCGAAGCAGCAAAAAGTCCGAGCAAGGCCTTGCTGACCGTATCGGTATTCCGAAATCACTCGATATCGTCTCGCCCTTCGTTGCCCTTTTCGATCTCGCATGGATCTCTGCACTCGCGCTGTTGACCGGGGCGATCTACGACGCGCAACTGGTTGCAAACATCAATGAGGTCAAGGGGACGCTTGGCTCCGGCTTCGCGGTTGCGATGGTTTACTCCGCCTTCGCGCATGGGGCAAAACTCTACCGTTCACCGGAACTGCTTCAGGTGAACTGGCAGATTGGACGCTCCGTGCTGGTCTGGCTGGCGGCGTTCGCATGTCTCGCCGGGCTCGTCTTCCTGCTGAAGAGCGGCGCGACATTCTCCCGGGGATGGGTCGTCATTTACATGATCAGCGGCATCGGTGTCACGGTGATGGTTCGCGTGCTGGTCGCGGCGATTTGCGCCCACATCATCCGGTCTCGATGGCTCAGACCGAACCGGGTCGTGATCGTCGGGCTCAAGGACGAGCTGGTGAGCAACGAGGCGCTGCGCCAGCTGGATTTGTATGGGCATGACGTCGTCGCGATTGTGGAACTGACCGCCGGTCCTGATCGCCTGCTGGATGGTGAGTTGCTCAAAGCCAGAATGCACGAGCTCGTTGCCACTGCCCGCCAGGCAGACGCCGATGAAGTTGTTGTCGCAATGCCATGGGATTTTCTTGAAGCGATCGCGCAGATCGAGCACGAGCTGCAGGTGTTGCCCATTCCCGTCAGGCTTGTCGCCGACACGAAGGTGGTTCGCCTGCTTGACGGTCCTCTCACAGAATTCGGCACGACCAAGACTGTGCAATTGCAGCGGCCGCCACTCAGCAAGACGCAGCTGATGCTCAAACAGCTGATCGATCAGGTGTTGGCTGCGGCAGGATTGGTCGTGCTGCTGCCGGTCTTCGTGATCATTGGTATTGCGATCCGGTGGGAGTCGCCCGGAAAGCCGCTTTTTCTCCAGAACCGGATGGGGTTCAATGGTCGGCCCTTCAAGATCTATAAATTCAGGACCATGCGGGCCAGTGACAATGGCCCGGTGGTTGTTCAGGCAACGAAGAATGATGCGCGCATTACCCAGATCGGGGCATTGCTACGGAAGCTCAGCATCGATGAGGTGCCGCAGCTGATCAATGTCTTGCGCGGAGAAATGTCATTGGTAGGGCCCCGCCCGCACGCCTTGGCGCATGACAGCGAATACGCCCAGCGAATCGCGACCTATGCCTTGCGGCACAAGATCAAGCCGGGGATCACCGGATGGGCCCAGGTGAATGGCTTCCGGGGGGAAACGCCTCAGATCGAGATGATGCAGCAACGTGTCGAAAGCGACCTCTGGTATATCGAGTCGTGGTCGCTCTGGCTCGACATCCGCATTCTGGCTTTGACGGTGATCCGGTTGATGAAGACCGACAACGTCTACTAACCGAGCCTGAGGGCTGGTGCCGTTCGCTCGGAGCGACGCCGGAGTCGAACCGCTTATCTTAACTTTCTGCTTACCAGCGCTGTGGTTGCATCGCGATGCCGCCGCGATTCGCACCAGTCATGCTCCAGTATCAAGCAGTACGATCGCGGATATTCCCAGCGCTCTGGATGGATTCGCGATGTCACTTTGGCAGCACATAGGTGCTTTCTGGATCCTCGGACATCTCGTCTGGGCGGCGATCCTCGTGGAGAAGGCTTGGCGTCGCAACCGTAACCTGACGGGCGAGCCGCGAATCGCGGAAACCAACAGCTAAGCGGCTCCCAAAGCCTAACGTCCGATCGTTGATACCCGTTCCTGGTCAGCCGATCTGCGAACCGGCACGTTCGCGCTTTTCAGAAAGACGGCTGCGCGGAGGCAGTACCGTCTCGCTCGCACCATCCCCATCGCGCGTAAAGACTGGCTGGACGGGACGTCCATTGAGATAGGGATCGATGCCGTTCTCCAATGCCGATCGATAGACAGCGAGTGCGTGATCGGTGGCGTCGATCGCGCGGTCGATGTCCTCGTTACTATGCGAATAGGATGTGACGAAGGAAGGCGCGAGGATGCCGGCACGGCCGATCTCCTGCATGAACAATGTGCGGAACAGTTGCGAAGGACTGCCGTCTGCGTCGAGGCATGCGTAAACGAGATTGCACGCGCGGCCAGACAGCAGGAAATGATTGCTGAGGCCGTGACGGACGGCTGCAGCTTGCACACCTGCCCGCAAGCGGCGGCCGAGCTCTTCCAGAGTTTCGGTCACCGGCTCGTCACGATAGATTCGCATGACTTCGATTGCGGCAGCAAGTGCATGGGTCTCGGCGCCGTGGGTGGTGGAGAGCAAGAATACCCGTCGACGGTCATGGACGCGACTGCCGAGCATCATGATGTCACGTTTCCCGGCCAGGGCCGAGACGGCAAAGCCATTGCCGAGCGCCTTTCCGAATGTGGAGAGATCGGGCGTCACATTATAGAACTGCTGAGCCGAGCAGGTCGGCCATCGGAAGCCAGTGATCATTTCGTCGAAGATCAACAATGTACCGTGGCGCGTACATAGCTCGCGGAGACCGGCGAGAAAGCCCGCAGCGGGAGGCTCGTTCTTCTCCGGCTCGAGAATGAGCGCGGCAACTTGATTGGGCCAGGACGCCAGAAGCGCTTCGGCTGAGGCGAGGTCGTTATACCTGAATGTCAGTGTCAGGGATTTGCTGGCACTTGGGATACCGGCATCCATCGGGGTCGTCCCGATCGCCCAGTCATCATATGAGAAGAACGGGTGGTCCGAGCAAAGCGCGACCATGTCGCGGCCTGTAAACGCCCGCGCAAGCCGGATTGCAGCGGAGGTTGCCGTCGACCCATCCTTGGTGAATTTGACCATGTCGGCGCTTGTCACGAAGCTCAGAAAGCTTTCGGCGCATTCGACTTCGAGAGGGGACGGGCGCGTGAAATTGATGCCACGCTCGAGTTCCCGCGCCGCCGCCGCAATGACGGACGGATAGGCATGACCAAGCCCGACGGCGCGCAGTCCCATTCCGAATTCGATATACTCGCGTCCTTCCACGTCCCACACGTGGCTGCCATGACCTCGCGCGATGAAGCCAGGGGAGTTGACTGGAAACTGATCGTCCCCTTTGGCGTAGGTGTGCGCGCCGCCGGGAATGAGTGCGTGTGCCCTGGAGCGCAGTGAAGAGGTGATGTCGGCTCTTTCTGCAGTGATCCGATCACCAAAGGAAACGCACTCCATCGTCACGCCCTCACAAAAGACAATGAAAACAGGAAACTCAACTAAAGGTTGCTGAGTATGTCGGATCGTGTCGGCGCCAATATGAGCTTCGTCAAATCCTGCATCGTCCACAGTAAGAAGTGACAGATCGTCGCAGAAGTGGAGGTCCGAAAAACAGTGGCCTCTTGCGCACCGAGCGCTCTGAAATTTCCTGATGCAGGCCTGGCCGGTTATTGAGCATCGTCATGTCCGGCGTACAGCGCCGAATAGGATGATGTCGATTGTCGATTGCCAATGGATGACATCACATGGATCATTTCAATGCACCGTCTTTCTTCAGCCCGTCAGCGACGACTGCGACAACCAAGCGGAAGATCGACTGGCCTGTCGTGGTTGTGGCCGTTGCTGCAGTGTCGACGGTTGTCTGGAGCTATGCGCTGTTCCGCACCGTTGCGCAGCTCGTGCAGTTCGCTGTTTCCTGATCGTGCTGCTGTAGATGGTCTGGCGGCATCGCGGGGCGTAGCCAGCCTGTGCGGACGTTACGCCCCCTACGTGCGTCAAGGTGAGCGAGCGGCCCATCAAGGGCCGTGTCTCGCCAGCAGATGATCATTTCCGAAACAGCGCTGGCAGGCGCCTTCACCGTCGACATCGATCGGCTGGCGGATCATCGAGGCTATTTCTCGCGCGTTCTCTGCGTCGAGGAGTTCGCCGCGCGCGGCATTCATCTGAGGACTGTCCAGGCCAATGTCAGCTACAACCGCAGCCGTGGCACCATGCGTGGATTGCATTTCCAATACCCACCCGCCGCCGAGGAAAAATATGTCCGTTGCATTCGTGGCGCGGTCACCGATGTCATCGTCGACCTGCGGCCGGAATCGCCGACGTGGTTGAAGCACGTCGCCATCGAACTCTCGGCCGAGAATGGTCGTGGCCTATATATTCCGACACGCTTTGCTCATGGCTTCGTGACCCTGACGGACGACACTGAGCTTCTCTATTTTATGGGAAATGCGCATACCAGGGGAGCAGAGGGAGGATTGCGCTTTGATGACCCTGCTCTCGCCATCGGGTGGCCGCCGGTGCGGGTGCTCTCGGAGAGAGACACGATGTGGCCTCACCTCTCAGACGTAGCAGGCGACATTCGCGCCCGCATGACGCTTCCTGAAAACGTACCGGCCTAGCCAGCCTGCGCTGTCGCGCATGCTGGCTGATAGCCACTTTTGCATGCGATCGACACGTCGCTTGAAACAGCACGCTGGCGACTTGACCGACGTCAAGTGAACCCAAACGGGCTTCTCTAACGCTAGACGGCATCTCAATCGATCTATGCGCGCACCAGGAGCGGTCCATGTTGAACCAGGAAGTCACATCAACGTCGTTTAATGCCGTTGCGAACGCCATCGGTGCAAGCGAGCCATGTTGCCGCTTCTGCAGTGCGCCGCTCGAGCACACATTCCTCGACCTCGGACTGTCACCGCTCGCCAATTCCTACCTCAAGAATGATGCGGCCAAGGCCGATGAAAAGTTCTTTCCACTGAAGGCCTTTGTCTGCAGCGAGTGCCTTCTGGTGCAGCTCGAGGAATGGGAAACACCGGAAAATATCTTCGGTGATTATGCTTATTTTTCATCCTACAGCGATTCGTGGCTGCAGCACGCCAAGTCCTATGTCGATGACATGATCGCGCGTTTCAATCTCACGGCGGAGAACAGCGTTGTCGAGATCGCGAGCAATGACGGCTATCTGCTGCAGTATTTCGCCGAGCGCGATGTTCCGGTTCTCGGTGTCGAGCCTGCGCAGAACGTCGCTGCTGTTGCGCGTGCTCGCGGGATCCCCACGCGAGTGGATTTCTTTGGCGAGAAGACCGCACGGACGATGCGGCGTGAAGGGCTGCGCGCCAGCCACATGGTGGCGAACAATGTGCTGGCCCATGTGCCGAATTTGAATGATTTCGTCGGCGGGATCAGCATTCTTCTGGATGACGAGGGGGTCGCGACCCTTGAATTTCCACATCTGATGCGCCTGTTCGATGAGTGTCAGATCGACACGATCTATCACGAGCACTTCTCCTACTTTTCCTTCCTGACGGTCGAGAAGGTATTCGCCGCACATGGATTGACACTGTTCGATGTCGAGGAGCTGCCGACCCATGGCGGATCACTCCGAATCTATGCGCAGCATCAGGGTTGCGGCATTCATCCCGTGTCCCAGAGGGTTGCCCGCTTGCGCACCAAGGAAACGGAAGCCGGCTTCGGGGATCTCAATCATTATCTGTCGTTCGAGCAGCGTGCGCTTGAGACGAAAAACCAGCTGAACGAGTTCCTTGCGGCTGCCAAGCGCGATGGAAAGGCCGTTGTGGGATACGGCGCACCGGCCAAGGGCAACACGCTGCTGAACTACTGCAACGTCACGCCGGGGCTGATCGAATACACGGTCGACCGCAATCCGCACAAGCAAGGGCACCTGCTTCCCGGAACGCACATCCCGATCTTCGAGCCCGAGCGGATCAGCGTGACCAAACCGGACTACATCCTGATCCTTCCCTGGAATCTGCAGAAAGAGATCGTGTCCCAGCTTGATTTCGTTCGCGACTGGGGCGGCAAATTTGTTGTGCCGATTCCGCATCCCGTTGTGGTGGCTTGAGCGGCGATCGAGGCGGAGCGTAGAAGAGGTCAGGGACATGCATGATATCGTCCGCAAGGTCGTTTCCGGCAGACTTGAGGATATGTTTGAGGCGGACGCCCTGGCCTCCGACCACAGCGGTCGGGCGATGCATCATCTGGTTTCGGAGCTGTTTCCGATCTGCCGCAGCATCACCGGAGACGGCGTGCGGCAAACCTTGCGGAAAGTGCAGGAGCATATTCCACTCACGACCTGCGAAGTGCCGTCCGGCCTGAAAGTGTTTGACTGGACGGTTCCTCCCGAGTGGAATATTCGCGATGCCTATATCAAGAACAGCGCGGGGGAGCGCATCGTCGATTTCCGCGCCTGCAACCTGCACGTGGTCGGCTACAGCGTCCCGGTCCATGTCAGGCTAAGTCTTGGCGAGCTGAAAAAGCATCTGTTCAGTGATCCCGCCCACCCGGATTGCGTGCCGTATCGGACGTCCTACTATGCACCGACCTGGGGTTTTTGCATCGCTCACGATCAGCTCGTCGCGCTGCAGGAGGACGAGTACGAAGTCTGCATCGATTCGATTCTCGAGCCGGGTCACCTGACCTACGGTCAGTTGCGCCTGTCGGGCAAATCGTCGAACGAAGTGCTGATCTCGTGTCATGTCTGCCATCCCTCGCTCGGCAATGACAATCTGTCAGGGATCGCCGTGGCAACGGCGCTCGCGCAGCATCTGCGCAACCGCGATCTGCGCTATTCGTATCGGTTCCTGTTCATACCGGGAACGATCGGATCGATCACCTGGCTGGCCTTGAACCAGTCCTCGATCGGAAAGATCAAGCACGGCATGGTTCTGACCTGTGTGGGCGATGCCGGCGCGCCGACCTACAAACGCAGTCGCCGGAGCAATGCCGAAATCGATCGCGCCTGGATCTATACGCTGCAGCAAAGCGGCAGCCCGTTTACGGTGCTTCCATTCTCGCCATTCGGCTACGACGAGCGGCAATATTGCTCGCCAGGCATCGATCTCCCGGTCGGTTGCTTCATGCGGACGCCGCATGGCCAGTTTCCCGAATATCACACATCGGCTGACAATGTTGCCTTCGTAAAGCCGGCGGCGCTGCGCGACACGCTGGAGCGTGCGATCGCGACCATCGATGTGATCGAGAATAACGCTTCATATGTCAATCAGAAGCCGATGTGCGAGCCGAAGCTCGGCGATTACGGCCTGTATGGCGGGATCGGCGGAAAATCCGCCGGCGACTATCAGATGGCGCTTCTGTGGTTGTTGAACATGTCAGACGGCGATGCATCGCTGCTCGACATTGCCGAGCGATCGAATCTGTCATGGGACTTGCTGACCAAGGCGGCCGAGGCGCTGACATCAGCTGGATTGCTGAAGCGTGTGGAAGACGTGTCCGGCAAGTGACCTGCGAACACGCTGAACGGACATTCTCGCACGCAAGACCGGCCGGCGATCGCTAGCGTTCGCGAAGGCTTTCATGCTGGTACCGCAATAGCGGTGATAGCAGATAGCTGATCATGCTCCGCGATCCCGTCTTGATCTCGACCGTGGCTGCCATTCCTGGTGTGAGGGGAATGACCTTGTTGTCGATCTGCATCTCGGTGCGGTCGACCGAAACTCTGGCCGAATAGACCAGCTCCTGCCCCGAGGGCTCGCTGCTGGAGGCACTCGCCGAAAGCGACGGTTCGTCACCCTTGGCCACGGGCTTGGTACGCGTGATCGCGTCCTTCGAAATGCTCAGGATTTTTCCGTTCAGAAGTCCGTAGCGGGAATAGGTGAATGTATCGACCTTGATCGTTGCATCCTGTCCGGGCTCGATGAAGCCGATGTCACGATTGGAGATAATCGCCTCGATCTCAAGCTTGCTATCGGCGGGCACGATCAGCATCAGGGGTTGGGCCGGTGTGACGACGCCGCCGACGGTGTGGATGGCGAGTTGCTGGACCGTGCCGTCAATGGGCGCGGTCAAGGTTTGCAGGAAGGTCCGGCGCTCCGCCTTGATGACGTCCTGCGACAGGCCCGCAACTTTCTGCTCGGCCTTTGCGAGGTCGTCGAACAGCGTCCTTTCATGTTCTGCGATCGCCTTCGTGCGCATCTCGACCAGCACGGTAATGGCGGCTTCCGCCTCGGCATGGCGGCTGTCCAGAACCGATAGTTCCTTCTGCTGGCTAACCAGATCTTGCAATTCGGTCAGATAGGACAGCTTGGAGCCGAGCCCCTTCTGGTACAGCTGCTCGCGAATCTCGACGCGTTGCTGCAGTGGCGCGATCACCGATCGCAGCTTCTCGCCGAGGGCCTTCGAGGTCGTCCGTTCCGCCTCCTTCTGCGTGATCTGACTATTGATCGAGGCCAGCTTGGCACTTTGCTCGGCCACGAGACTGGCGAGGTAGCGACGATGCATCTCGATCAGGGGCGGGGGTGCCTGATCCGGAGGGACAAACGCGGCCAGTACATCCGGCTTTCGGCTCAGTGCCGCCGTCAAGCGAGCAACGTCGAGCCGGGCACCCATAAGATCACTCTTGAGATGTTCGAGTTCAGCTGCGCTCATCGTGCTGTCCAGCGAGATCAGGACATCGCCGTTCTTGACGGCTTGGCCGTCGGTGACGTTGATCGTGCGAACAACCCCGGCCTCGAGCGGCTGGATCGATTTCGTCCGGCCGCTCGGAATGAACTTGCCGGGTGCGGTCGCCACGATGTCGATGGTCCCGACCGCCGCCCAGATCAGCCCGAAACTGAACACGCCGACGATCGTCAGAACAATCGCGCGGCCGATGGGGGAGGGCGGTGTTTCGACGATCTCGAGCGCCGCCGGCAGAAAGGCGAGTTCGTGGGCAGGTGTTTTGGCATCCCGCAGCGCGAGGCGGCCGATCGCGCCGCTGACTTTCTGCGCCTGGCCGGACAGAACGAGTGCGCCTCGGTTCGCGCTTGCCAGAAGACCGGTGCTGCCCGCGGTCCCGGGGGTAGGCAGCGAGCGCAGCCATGCGATCACTTCGCGACGTCGGTGGGGGATGGCGGCCAGCGCGCGTCGTAAGCGAGATGGTCGCGAAGCCACCGCGGGCTCGCCGATCAAGATAAGGCGGCCTTCCCAGAGATCGGTGAATTCCGTGCGACTCATCACAGTTGGCCGCGATGCTTCGGCGCGCAGCACAACGGCCTTGTCGCCTTCGACCCGGCCGAGGATCGCGAAGCTGCCCCCGTGCAGTTGGGCAATCGCCGGAAGATGGTATCTGGGGAGTTCAGACCATGTCGTCGAAATGCAGCGCGCGGAAAAACCGGCGTGCTCGGCATATTTCAGCATGTCTGCCACATCGACCGGGCCGCCATCGACGCTGGCGGGAAGACCCATGGCGACCTGTTCCGCGCCTTGCAGGCGGAATACCATCTTCAGGGCGAATAAACCTGGATCGCCCACGGTGCGAAGCACATTGGCCCTGGCTTCAATCACGCTATGTCGTCCTCTATCTGCATTGCCTCACGTGAAATTCCATGTTCGAGAACTACGGGTATCGTTGAAAGCCGGCTTGCATCCGATACAGCTTGGCGTAGCGCCCATTGGCGTTGATGAGTTCGTCATGGGTGCCATCCTCGACGAGCCGGCCGTCCTCGATGGTCAATATCCGGTCCGCTATGCGCAGGGCGGACAGGCGATGGGCGATGATGATGACTGTGCGTCCGCGGGCGATCTGCGCCATGTGATCCTGCACGATACGCTCGCTTTCATAGTCGAGGGCGCTCGTGGCCTCGTCGAGGATCAGAATCCGTGGATCGGATACCAAGGCCCGGGCGATGGCGATGCGCTGGCGTTGTCCGCCTGACAAGGTGCTGCCGCGTTCACCGACAACGGTATCGTAGCCGCCCGGCAGTTGCAGGATAAAGTCGTTGGCGCCGGCGAGTGTGGCGGCCTCGATGACCTTGTCGGGAGGGGTCGCGGGATCGACCAGGGCAATGTTGTCACGAATGGAGCCGTTGAGCAGAATGCTGTCCTGCGGAACGACACCGATCTGTCGGCGCAACCAGACCGGATCGACCTGCGCGACGTCGATTCCATCGACAAGGACACGCCCGGCCTCGGGGACGTAGAGGCGCTGCACCAGTTTTGCCAACGTGCTTTTGCCGGACCCGGACGGGCCGACCACGCCGATGACCTGTCCGGCCGGGCAGTTGAAATTGATGTCGAAGAGAATGCCGGGACCATCGATACGGTAGCGAAACGATACCCGCTCGAAGGTGACGTGACCCTTGATATTCGCCAGTGACATCCGGTTGGTGCCGTAGGTCGCCTCGGGCATGGTATTAAGAATATCGCCCAGCCGCGCGATCGAGAGGCGGGTCTGCTGAAAATCCTGCCAGACCTGGGCGAGGCGCAGGATCGGTGCGTTCACGCGATTGGCAAGCAGGTTGAACGCAACCAGCTCACCGACGGTGAGGGCACCGTCAATGACGAGCTTTGCGCCAAAATACAGGATCATGGCACTGACGATCTTGCTGATGAACTGGACCGACTGGCTGGCGTAGTTGCCGAGATTGAGAACACGAAAACTGGAGGTGACATAGCCGGCAAGCAGCTCCTCCCAACGACGTTGCATCTGGGGCTCGACGGCCATGGATTTCAGCATCTCGATTGCAGTCACGCTTTCGACGAGAAACGCCTGGTTTTCGGCGCCGCGCTGGAATTTCTCGTCCAGTCGCCGCTGGAAAAGCGGCGTCGCGAAGGCGGAGATGGCGATATAAACCGGAAAAGCGGCGATCACGATCCAGGCCAACAGCGACGAATACGCAAACAGGACCGCCACGAAGATCAGGGTAAAGAACAGATCGATCACGATGGTCAGGGACGAACCGGTCAGGAAGTTCCGGATGTTCTCGAGTTCGCGAACCCGGGCGACGGAGTCGCCGACACGCCGGGCCTGGAAATAGCCGATCGGCAGAGCAAGCAGGTGCCGGAATAGCCGGGCGCCAAGTTCGACGTCGATGCGATTGGTCGTGTGGGACAGGAGGTAAGTGCGCAAGGTCGCGAGGATGGTCTCGAACAATGCGATGGCAAGAAGGCCGATCACAAGCACATCAAGCGTGCTCATGCCGCGTTGCACGAGCACCTTGTCGACGACGACCTGAAAAAACAGCGGTGAAACCAGTGCGAAGATCTGCAGGAAGAAAGATGCCAGCAGAACTTCGCCAAGAAGGGCGCGATATTTGTAGATCGCGGTGACGAACCAGGCGATGTCAAATCGCCGGGACAGATCCGACAGCGACGCGCGGCGCGTCATCAGCACGAGCTGACCGCCCCACACGAGCGACAGCTCGGTCTGCGACATTATTCTTGGTTGGCTTTTTCCAGGCTCGAGCACGATCACCTGCTCGCCCTCAGCCTTCCCGAGCAGGAGGAAACCGCCGGTTTTCAAAATCGCGATGGCAGGCATCGGGGTTTTAGGAAGGCGGCTCCAGCTGCTGCGCACCACGCGCGCTTTCAGGCCAAGGTCCTTTGCACTTCGCAGCATTTCCACCACGCCAATCGGCTTGCGCCCGAACTGATGGCGGATGCGCTCAGGATCGACGCTGACACCCTGAAAGCGGAGCATCATGACAAGGGCGATCAATCCTTCATCAAATGACGCGGTGGACTCAGCTCCTTCCTGCATCGTTCACTCTTTTGGAAAACGCTCATACGGTATGACGATGCTGGTCCGGTCCGCCGCGCGTGACGATCGCGCAGTCGGACAGGGATGTTGGCTGATCGACACCATAGTCCATCGCAAGGACTGGAGTTGACCGCCGTCAATATGACCTTCCCACCCGCCTCTAGGCTTCAGGAGGTGCTCAAGCATCTCGCATTCAAAAGAGCCAAGGGGCGGGTCGCGTATGCCGTTCAATCTGGAAAGATATGCCGCAGCGTCCCGGATGTTTCCGTTGTCTGCGCCAGATGCAGGACCGGGGCTGAGCCGATGATCGTGTCGCCGCTCGATCTTGGCGCCGATGCAACGCCTGCGGGGGCTGTCCAGCAGCGGCATTCCATCACGCGTTCGCTTCAGCCCGCGAGCCGGTCGTTCGATGCCGCGATGGATGGCGCAGCTTCCGCGTCCGACGCGGTTCGGAAGATCCTGTTCGCAAACAAGTTTCTGTTCCGCAATGGTGGCTCTGAAGCGGTCATGTTCGACGAGATGGCGTGGCTCGGGCAACGCGATCTGGAGATCGTCGACTTTTCCATGCGTGACCGGCGCAACCGTCCATCACGCTTCGAACGGTATTTCGTTTCGGAAAAGAGCTACCGTGGCGGATCGCGCATCAACAAGCTGAAGTCGGTCGCCTCTCTGATCCGGTCGAAGGAGGCGGTCGATAACATCGTCCGGCTGATCCGTGACGAAGCACCGGATGTGGTTCACTGCCACAATATCTATCACCAGCTGACGCCGTCGATCATCAGCGCAGCCACGCGGCTGCGGACGCCGGTTGTTCTGACGCTGCATGACTACAAGCCCGTTTGCCCCGTCTACACGCAATTGTCGAATGGCGAGGTCTGCAACAGTTGTTCCGACGGGAAATTCGAAACGTTGCTGTCGAAGCGTTGCGCCGATGGCTCGCTCGGCAAGAGCGCCCTGCTCTGGGCGGAAGCGCGCTTTCATGCGCTGGCCGGGAGCTATCACAAGGTCAGCAGGTTCATTGCGCCAAGCATGTTCATGCGCGATGCCGTTGCTCGTCGGTTCGGTGACGACAAGGTCGTCCATATCGCCAATGGGATCGATGCCAGCCGGATCGCGGTGTCGTCCCAGGATGATGGCTACGTGCTTTATCTCGGGCGGCTCTCCGCCGAGAAAGGTGTGGCGACGCTGCTGAAAGCCCATGCCGCCGAAAACGGCGCGTGGCGGCTGGTGGTGGCTGGAACGGGGCCGCTGCTGCAGGACTATCAGGCGAGCTATCCCGCCGCCGAATTCCCGGGTTATCTGAGCGGCGATGATCTGGCTGAGGTGATCCGCAAGGCGGCGATGGTCGTTGTGCCGTCGGAGTGGAATGAGAACAGTCCGCTCTCGATCCTCGAGGCGATGGCCTACGGCAAGCCCGTGGTCGCATCACGCATCGGTGGCATTCCCGAACTGGTTCGGCACGGCAAGACCGGACTGCTGTTCACTCCGAAGAACCATGAAGAACTCGGGATCGGCATTCGGACACTGCTGTCCAATGCCGAGCGGCGGGCATCCATGGGCGCAAAGGCCCGCGAGACTGTCGAAAAGCATCATTCCCTGGAGGCACACGGCGCGGCCCTGTTGGCGCTGTATCGAACCGTTGCGTCGGAATTCAACAGGCAGAGCAAGGCTGGACTGTAACATGGACCTGACCATCATCTCGACCTTCCGTTGCAACTCGAAATGCCAGATGTGCTACATCTGGCAAAATCCGACGGATCCGCGCGAGGAGATATCCCTCGAGACACTGTCGAAGCTGCCATCTGGTTTCGACAATCTGAACGTCTCCGGCGGCGAGCCGACGCTGCGGAAAGACCTCGGCGAACTGGCCGATCTTCTCTATCCGAAGGCGCGGGTTCTGGAGATCTCGTCCAACGGACTGCATCCGGAACGTCTCGTTCCGATCATCAAGAAATACCCGAACATCAAGGTGCGTTTTTCGGTCGAGGGCGATCAGAAGACGAGCGATACCATCCGCGGCGAGAAGGGCGGCTACGACACCAAGGTCGCCGGGTTGCGTATGTTGAAGGAGGCCGGCGGTACCGACCTCGGCTTCGCCATGGTGATTCAGGACGAGAATGTCGACCAGCTCGTGGACGTCTATGAACTCGCCCGCAAGGAGGGATACGAGCTCGCGACCTCGACCCTGCACAATGCCTGGCAGTTCTACAAGAATGACAACTATTTCTACGACCGCCGCGCGGTGGCCCGCAAGGTCGAGGGGTTGGTTGAGGCGCTGCTGAAGAGCTCCAAGCCGAAGAACTGGTTCCGGGCCTATCTGAACCTCGGCCTCATCGAGAAGATCCTCGGGCATGACCGGTTGATTCCGTGCAGTGCAGGCAAGGATTTCGCCTTCATCGATCCGTGGTCGGACATCTGGGCCTGCAACGTGCGTTCGGACCTTCCGCTCGGCAATCTCGCCAAGCAGTCCTGGGACGAGGTGATGAATAGCGAAACGGCGCGGCAGACCATGCGGAAGGTGGCCGGCTGTGCACAGAACTGCTGGATGGTGACGACCGCACGCACCGCGATGCGCTCGCGGATCGTGCCGCAGATGCCGAAACAGGAACCGCTGATGTGGGTCCTGAAGAACAAGGCGAAAGTGTCGATGGGCAAGAAGATCTGCTTCGACAGCTACATCGACTACTCCGACGCCAGGCCGTCTCCGATCGTCCCGCGGCCATCCTTCCTCGGTCAGGCGGTCAAGGCCAAACTCGTAAAAGGGCGGATCACGCCCGATGAGCACTACCCTCTGAAATCGTTCATCAATGACTAAGCGTCAAGGGAGGCGATGCCGTGAGCAGGAGCGAGATCTATACATTCGGATTCCGCGGGTTTCCCGAAGTTCAGGGCGGTATTGAGACGCATGCAGAGAACCTCGCGCCGCGTCTTGCCAGGCTCGGTCATGACGTCACGGCCTGTGTGCGGTCACCTTACATGGAGAAGCGGTCGGGGGAGTATGCGGGAGTGCGCATTCTGCGACTTTGGACCGTACGGAATGCCTATCTCGAAACCCTGCTGCACTCGGTCATCTGCGCCGTGGTGGCTGCGGCGCGTCGGCCACGTCTTGTCCACGTTCATGGCATCGGGCCAGCGATCGTGACGCCGTTGCTGCGCTTGTTCGGGCTTCGCGTCGTCGTCACTCATCACGGCGAAGACTACAATCGGGAGAAGTGGGGATGGGCGGCACGTAACATCCTGCGGGCCGGTGAGTTGCTCGGCATGTACTTCGCGCATAGGCGGATCGCCGTCAGTCACAGCATCGGCAAGCTGATCGAGACGAAATACGGAAAATCATGCGACGTGATTCCGAATGGCGTCGTATTCTCGGAAATGCCGGTCGAAACCGACAAGATCCGTGAACTCGGCCTGGAACCCGGGCGCTATGTCCTGACGGTGGGACGCCTCGTGCCGGAGAAACGCCAGCTTGATTTGCTGCATGCATTCCGGGAGATGAACGGGCAAGGTCTGAAACTGGCCATTGTCGGACGTATCGATCACAAAAATGACTATGCCGATCGTCTTGTCGCGGAAGCAAAGGCGCAGCCGGATGTCGTGATGGCTGGCTACCAGAGCGGCGAGACGCTGCGGCAGCTCTATGCCCATGCTGCGCTGTTCGTGTTGCCGTCGTCCCATGAGGGATTGCCCATCGTATTGCTCGAGGCCTTGAGCTACGGCCTGTCGGTACTGGTGAGTGATATTCCGTCCAACCGGGAAGTCGTGTCGGATCGGGCACGGATCTTCGAGGTGGGCAATTGTCGGGAGCTTGGCACCAAGATCGCGACGTTGACGGCGAGCATGCCCGGCGTCGCGGAGCGTGAAGCCGTGCGTCTGGAGAATATTCGGCGCTACGACTGGAACGATATCGCGACCCGGACGTCCGACGTCTATCTGGCGGCGCTCGATCAGGTGCGACCGACTGATGTGGCAGTTGCATCTGCCAAGCTCCCCGGTGAGCTCCTGGTCACGCGGCCGGTCCGTCCGGCACCGGTGCCGCGTCCTGTCCTGGTGAAATCCGACGTCACCATGACCGGGGTACAGAGCGATCTGCGGAGCCGGCCATAGGAGGACAAGGCCTCAGGCCGGCATGGTCATATTTCCGGTCGGCCTGTTTCCCGTTCGTGCCAGGGATGAGGGAGAACAACAGAATAAATTCGTCTGGTTGGTCGAGCCGAATATGCTAGCATGAAGGCGTCGCGATCCGGGGGAGGGTCTGACTGGGTACATCATTCGGTGCACTCAATTGAGGCTCCGAGACGATTGTTATTCTGGTGTCGGATTCGGAAGTTCAGAGCAAAGTTCATCCTCTTCTGGAGAGGCTCTCACTTTCTGCGGATGCTTACATCCGTGGCAACGTCGCGCGTGATGCGCCCTATGTGCCGGATCGCCTGAAACCTTCCATCATCGACATCAGCGACCGGTTGGCAACTGTTCTCGATGCATTGTTCGAAATCGGCGCACTCTGTGACGATGCGGCGGTTCTGGGCTTGATGGCCGAATCGCAGCATCCTTTCGGCGACATCAGTGCTTATCAGGCTCACCGCACGTTCGAAGCGCACAAGTCCTGTTTGGATGGTGCCTTTCCGGAAGCTCTGTTCCGACTGACGAGCGTCTTCAATGCAACGCTCCAGGCAGCTTCCGCCGATGAAGAGCAGATCGATCTCGCGCGGATCATGCGCGAGGCGGGCGACCGTTGGCAGTTTCCGGCGGTGCGACCCGAACACGGATCCGGGGTGGGCTGCACTGACCAACCGCTAGGTGGTGTCCCATATGCGGAAGGTCGGCAACTCCGGGAATGGCCTCCGCTTGCAAGGGTCTCCGATCGCCAACAGTCCGAACTACGACAGCAATTGCGGAATCAGCATGAATGCATGCAGGCGGCCTTGACGATGATCCTGAAAGCCCACGGTCCTGCGCTTCTCGAACTGGTCGATCGTCACAATGCGATGATGCAGAATTTCGAACGTCGTTCACGGGAGTAACGAAGTCGCATCGCCGACAATGGCCGAGAGGGATGAGATATTTGGAGGCGGGATTGCTGGCTAATCCAGCGATCGAAAGTCTTCGGAATGTACATCAATCCCTGAGTGCGATGATGTTTTCCTGAGCTTGCCCTATCCTGAGCGCTGCCGCGCGATATTTGCTGGCGACGGGATCATCGGTGTAGGTGATCAGGCATTCCCATCCATATTCAAGCCTGTAGATGAAAATATCGAGACCTTGCGGCCATGGCCCGAGCTGGCGAATGGCCTCCGATTCAATGACTTGAATGATTTCACTTGAGGTCATCACATTCTTGGACATGTGTTGCTCAAATTATGCGGCGCGATCAATCTCGTGAACGATGGCTGGGATGCGGATATGTCACTTGAGGCCCGGTGTCTCAAGGCTGAGAGGCTGACAGTCGCAGGTGATTCAACGGACCAGATCGAATTACAATCTTGATATCATCTGTATCATATTACGACTTTCAGCGCGCCATCAACCATACTTACGTTGCGGCAACTATCATTTTGAAAAAAGAATCTTGCATCGCCTGTAATCTATACCCGCGCCTCCGCAGTCCCGTGCGAAGGCCTGAGTTGATGATGTTGAGTATCAAGCCGGCGGGACAGCGTCAGACAGGTCATCCAGCCAGATAATCGCTTGCCGCATCCGCGAAGTTGAGTGTCAGCTCGGTTAGTTGCGCATCCAGTGGTGATGCCTGGGACGAGGCCTTGGCGATGACGATGTGATTGGCGCGATCGACGAAAAGGTGCTGGCCGTGAATGCCGAGCCCCATGGCCGTCCGGCGATCGCGCGCGACATACCATTTGTTGCGGTAGTGCATCGAGCGGCCGCCGAAATAGGGCGCGAGATCGCCATTGGCCCAGGCTCGGGGATCGCCGTTTGCGAAGATGTCGTCGATCCACCTTGCGGGAATGATCGAGGTACCATCGCGCTTCCCGTTCTGCAGCATCAACTGCCCGACACGCGCGAGATCCGGCACCGTCATGCAGATGCCGCCGGCGCAGCGGGGCGCGCCGTAGCGATCGACGGTGACATAGGCGGGGTGCTGCGCACCCAGCGGCGTCCAGATGTGCGCGCTCATGAGATCGGCGAAGCGCGTCCCGGTGGCGCGCTCGAGGAGCCAGCCCAGCAGATCGGAATTTGGCGAGACGTAATGGAACGGGCCACCATCGGCACCGTCGCGGTCGGTCAGGGTGGTGAGGAAATGGCGGAGATCATTGGGGCTGTCGCCGGGCCCGAGCGGATTCCATCCCGTCGCCTTGCGATATTCCACGATCGGACCGGACGTGGCGAAATAGTTCTCGTCGAATTTGAGGCCGACGCGCATGTCCAGCACATGGCGGACGGTTGTTGTCGCATAGACGGAATCGCGCAGCTCCGGAATGATCGCAGTGACGCGTTGATCCGGATCCAGCGCGCCCGTGGCGACGACGCAGCCCGCGACCAGCGCGGTCATCGATTTCGAAACCGACATCAGGATGTGCGGCGTGTGTGCGGTCATCCCATTGGCATAGTGCGCGAAGACGAGCTTGCCGCGATGCAGGATCACCAGACCATCGGTGTCGGTCTCGCGGATGAACCGGTCGAGCGAAAAGGCGGTGTCACGATATTTGAAAGACAGCGTCGAAAGGTCTTTCGGCTGTGCCTCGAGCTGCCAGAGATTGTCGGGTGCATTCGGGATATCCGCCGATGGCACGATCTCCCGCACATGATGAAACGCCCATTTGTTGTACGGGCCCGTGCGCCAGTTCGCCAGGCTGGCCTGATCTGCTTCGGGGGACGGGAAACCGGACATTAACGGTGGCGACATCTGCTTCTCCAGGGGACGCATGGTTAAGCAAATTCTGACCGTTTCAGCGTGGCGCGTCGAGAGCCGCGAATCCCGCGATTTTCGCGGGTTTTCCGCGAAACGGAAGCGAAGCAACAGCATCGCGGAACGCCATGCCGTTTGCCTTCTCTCAACCATCGACGCCGTTCATCTGCCGGAAACCACGCCTGTTAGGCCGCGGGAAGTTTGCCCGAGCGATGCTGCCTCCACGATCGAAAAACAATTTCGACATGGAGGCGAATTTGGCTCTTACTGTTCTTCCCTATATCGCTGCAGCGCTCGGCGTTGCTGTCTTCGCACTGGCCACCGCTGCGCCTGCACGCGCCGAGGAGGATGCGAACTAGTTGTCGTCCCGGCGAACGCCGGGACCCATAGCCTTCGAAGTCGTGGCGTGGCTCCGTTGCTGCCACATCACGCTTCGCAGCGAACTCCGTGTCTATGGATCCCGGCATTCGCCGGGATGACACGTCACTCCGCCGCTGTCGCGATCTGCCCGAGGCGATCGAACACGATCTCGCCGCCGAGAATGGTGAGATCGCAGCGCGCGTCCATCTCCACCTGCTCCGGTGCCACGCTGAACACGTCGTGGCTCAGCACTGCGATATCCGCCAGCTGGCCCGCCACCAGGCGCCCCACATCGTTTTCGGCAAACTGCGTATAGGCGCCGAAGTAGGTATAGGCGTGGACCGCCTCGGCCATCGACAGCTTCTGGCTTTCGCCGAGCACCGTGTGCCGGTTCGACATGCGCGTGGTCATCGTGAACAGGTTCTTGAACGGATCGGTGGTGGACACCGGCGCGTCCGAACTCGCGGCCGGATGCAGGCCGGCTTCGATCCACTTGCGCATGGGATAGGCGACGTCGGTGCGCGCCTGGCCCACATTGGTGATGTAGAGATCGCCGAATTCATACATGAAGACCGGCTGCGGCACCGGATCGATGCCGCCCGCCGCCATGCGCGCGATCTGGCTGTCCGAGAGAAAGCCGCAATGCTCGATGCGGTGGCGGCGGCCGAGGATCGGATTGGCTTCGGTGCCCGCCTTCTCGATGCCGGACAGCACCTGTTCGATGGCGGCATCGCCGATGGCGTGGATCGCGAGCTGATAGCCCCGATTGTGATAATGCGACAGGAAGTCGTGCATTTCCTTGTCGGTGTAGCAGAAGATGCCGCGATTGGCGGGATCACCCACCAGATACGGCTCGCTCATCGCGGCCGTGAGCCCGCCGGCACTGCCATCGCCGAACACTTTCATGGCGCCGTAGCGCAGCTTGCCCACCTCGCGGCCGAAGCGATAGCCGGCGTCATAGGCCTTGTCGCCGATGCCGTCGGTGTTGCCATAGATGCAGACCCAGGTGCGGATCGGCAGCGTGTCGGTCTTTGCCAGATGCTCATAGGCATCGACCTCGTCCATCCCCGCTGCCATGCCGACCGCGGCATCCATCACGCTGGTGAAACCCTGCGACAGCATGAAGCGGCCGGCGCTGTCGATCGCATCGCGCAGGCGCTCGCTGCTCGGCTTCGGCGCGGCATCGACGATCAGGCGCAGCGCGCGCTCGGCGATCAGGCCGGTCAGCTTGTTGTCGCGCCGCTCGATCATGCCGCCATCGGGCTCCGGCGTGTTGTGGCCGATGCCGGCTGCGCGCATCGCTTGCGTATTGATTACCGCCACATGGCCGCAGGTGCGTTTCAGATAGACCGGATTGTTCGGCGCGACGGTGTCGAGCTCCTCTGCGGTCGGGTGGCGGCCTTCGGCGAGTTCGTTGTGGTCATAGCCGCGGCCATTGATCCATTCGCCAGGCTTCATGGTCTTCGCCTTTTCGGCGACGCGGCGCAGGATTTCGCCGATGCTGTTCGCGCCGGTCTCCGGGCGGAGATTGATCTCGGTCATGGTCAGGCCGAGCGGCAAAAGATGCATGTGTGCGTCATTGAGGCCGGGGATGGCCGTGCGGCCGGCCAGCTCGATCACCCGCGTGTCGGGGCCCGCCATCTCCGTGATCTCAGCGGCGCTGCCGGTGGCGAGCACGCGGTCGCCGGACAGGGCGATCGCCTCGGCAAAACCGTCGTTGAGGCCGCAGAAAATACGGCCGCCGGTGAGGATCAGGCTGGGCTTGGACATGATGGACCTTCCGTCGTCATTGACATCAGGCGAATGGCGCAAATCCGTAACGCCCGCAAGATTGTAGAGTGGGCAGCGCGCCTGCGGTTTCGGCAGGGGATCGCATGTTGCCTGCGCGCGGCATCTGTGGTGCATTCAGCGCAAATCTGGGAGATGCTGCCATGAGCGGGCACGATCATCACGACCACGGTCATCATCACGGGCATGACCATGACCACTCGGAATTGTCCGAAACCGAGCTGCGGGTGCGTGCGCTCGAAAGCATTCTGGTCGAGAAGGGCTATGTCGATCCCGCCGCGCTGGATGAACTGATCCAGACCTACGAGACCAAGGTCGGCCCGCGCAACGGCGCCCGCGTCATCGCCAAGGCCTGGAGCGATCCCGCTTATTACGACCGCCTGCTGAAGGATGCGACGCCGGCCATCGCCGAACTCGGCTATGAAGGCCGCCAGGGCGAACACATCGTCGCGGTGGTGAACACGCCGGATACCCACAACATGGTCGTGTGCACGCTGTGCTCCTGCTATCCGTGGTCGGTGCTCGGCCTGCCGCCGGTCTGGTATAAGGCCGCGCCGTATCGATCGAAAGCGGTCCGCGATCCGCGCGGCGTGCTGGATGACTTCGGTGTGTCTCTGCCGAAGGAGACCAGGATCAAGGTGTGGGATTCCACCGCCGAGATCCGCTACCTCGTCGTCCCGATGCGGCCGAAGGGCACCGAGGGCTGGAGCGAGGAGAAGCTCGCCGATCTCGTCACCCGCGACAGCATGATCGGCACGGGCGTCGCGCGTATGCCGGCGGAGGTGGCGTGATGGACGGTGCGCATGACATGGGCGGCCACCAGGGGTTCGGCAAGGTCGAGCCCGAGGTGAATGAGCCGATCTTCCACGGCGAGTGGGAGCGCCGCATGCTCGCGATGACGCTGGCCATGGCCAAGCCTGGTCAGTGGAACATCGACATGTCGCGCTATGCCCGCGAGAATCGCTCGCCGCGCGACTATCTCAATCGCACTTATTACGAGGTCTGGCTCGGCGGGCTCGAAGCGCTGATGGAAGAGCGCGGCCTCGTTTCGCGCGAAGAGCTCGACAGCGGACAGGCGCTGCTGCCGCGCAAGAATGTGCCGGTGCTGAAGCCGGACGAGGTCGATGCCATGCTCCGTCGCGGCGGTCCCACCGAACGCCCGACCGATGCGCCTGCGCGCTTCAAGGTCGGCGATCGCGTCCGCGCCAGGGTGATGGCGCCCACCACGCATACGCGCCTGCCACGCTATGTCCGCGGCCATGTCGGCACCATCGAGCTGTTGCACGGCGCCCATGTGTTTCCGGACAGCAATGCCATGGGCCGCGGCGAAGCACCGCAATGGCTCTATACGGTGCGCTTCGACGGCAGCGAGCTGTGGGGCGAAGACGGCGATCCTGATGCCTCGGTGTCGGTGGACGCATGGGATTCCTATCTGGAGCCGGTGTCGTGACCGACGGGATGACCGATGACCGCGCAGCCGCGATCGTTGCGGTTGCATCGATTCTGGACATTCCGCGCGATATCGACGGCCCGGTGTTCAACGCCCCGTGGGAGGCGCAGGCTTTCGCCATGACGGTCACGCTGCATGAGCGCGGCGTCTTCACCTGGACGGAATGGGCAGCGGCACTGTCCACCGAAATCAAGCGCGCGCAGGCGGATGGCGATCCCGATACGGGCGAGACCTATTACCGGCACTGGCTGGCGACACTGGAAAACCTGATCGCGGAAAAGGGCGTGACCACGCGGAGCGATCTGCATCGCTACCGCGATGCGTGGGATCATGCAGCCGATCGCACGCCGCATGGCCAGCCGATCGAGTTGAAGCCGGCGGATTTTGCGTAACGCTGACGTCTCGATCTGTGTCTGTCATCGCCCGGCCGTGCGCGCAATTGCGCGCTAGGACCGGGCGATCCAGTAAACTCAGTTCGTGGGGTGTGTACTGGGTCACCCGGTCAAGCCGGGTGACGACAAAAGGAGCTAAGCCACCGCTCCCACCAGCGCATTGAAGAACGCATTGTCCGATACCGCGGGATTGATCATGGTCGGCGGCTTCGAGCGTGCGCCCAGCACCACGCAGATCACGCGGTGCTTCGGATTGATATACATCAGCTGGCCGAAAATGCCGCGCGCGGTGAAGGCGCCGTCATCGAGCGAGCCGTCCGCATTCGGCACGATCCACCACATGTAGCCGTAATCGACGCGCTTGCCGCTGATCTGTCGCGCCGAGCCGGCCTCGCGGACCCAGCCTTCCGGCAGGATGCGCTCGCCATCGATCACGCCGTCGTCGAGAATGAAGCGCCCGAAGCGCGCATAGTCGCGCAATGTCGCGAAGAATCCGCTGCCGGCCACTTCGAGGCCGCCCGGCGCCTCCAGCCACCACGCACCGTCCTGCTCCACGCCGAGCTTCGACCAGATCTTCTCCGACAGATAATCGCTCAACCACTTGCCGGTGGCCGCTTTGATCAGCGCGCCGACCACATGGGTGTCGCCGGTCGAGTAGCAGAACTGCGTGCCCGGCGGCGCTGCGCGCGGGCGCTCGGCCATATAGCGCATCACGGCGCCGGATTGCTGGGCGATCTGGATCTCCAGCATCTGCCGGCGTTCGGAATTCGCGTCGGTCTGGTCGTCACTCCACTTCACGCCCGACGTCATCTGCATCAAGGTCTTCACCGTCACGCCGTCGAAGGCGGTGCCGTTGAATTCCGGCAGATAGGTGGTCAGCGGCTCGTCGACGCTCTTGATGAAACCGTCCTGGATCGCCGCTCCCACCAGCGTGGTGCTGAAGGATTTTGCCATCGACATCGACAGCCAGCGGGTATGTTCGGTGATGCCGAGATCGTAATGCTCGAGCCTGACTTCGTCGTCCTTCATCACCAGCAATCCGGAGATGCGGTTGCGCGAGACATAATCATAGATGTCATAGGTCGCGCCGTTGGAGACGATGGGGAAATCCGGCAGCGAGCGATCACTGTAGGTCAGCGGCCGCACCGGCGCCCCCGCCTTGACCGTGCGGGTCGCAAAATTCATCTCGGGGGTGACGAAGGTTCGCTGATGCTCGATCGGCATGGACTTGCCGGCATAGGAGCGAACAATGGCGTCGCGGAGGGCGCGGGACTGTGTGTCGGTCAATGCTTTACCTGCTCATCCGGCGCGTCGGTGCGCCGAGACGGGGATAGGGCAGGGATGCCGGAGTGTCGAGATCGCTCAGGCGATAGCTGCGATGCAAAGCTTTGCAGTTTTGTAGGATGGGTAGAGCGCAGGCGTGTTGCGCCGAAGCGAAACCCATCGGCCGAATTCGCCGCATCGATCGAATGATGGGTTTCGCTACGCTCCACCCATCCTGCGCTTCAACGCACCGCTGACGCATTCGAGCTTGTAAACGCCGTCGGCTGGCCGGCCTTGATCACGCGGGCGGTCTGCACATCGCCGTCGCTGCGGGAGAACAGGCCGAAGCCGGTCACGACGATGCCGGCGACGAGGGCGACCATGACGATCTTCAGATGCGTGCTGCGGTCTGCGCTGTGGATCGAGTGGTTGTTCATAACGGCCTCCTGCCGTCTTACGCGGCCACCTGTTGAGGCCAAGACGTAAGCCCGGCAAGTTTCCGGCCGATGGCGTGAATGTAGAAATTTGTTTCGTGCTGCCGGAGTTTTGTTTCATTGCGTCACAGCGAGTGCGTCTTGCATCCCCGGACGCGAGGCGCCGGAGCGTGTGCTCTCCTCCCGCCATAATGTTCCTATTTTGTTCTTGACGAGGTCCCGCAAAGGATTATGTTCCGTCTTGTCCGGCCCCGGTGAGAGGGGCGAGCGCGATCGTCACGTTCGCGGGGCTGGATGCGGTGGACGCCAAGGTTTGGGCGTCGCGCGGTGCCTGGAAGAGGCTCGCCTGCGGGCGGGACGGATCGGTGCCAGACCTGCCACTGGCGCGGAGATGTCTCGCCTTCGGAACAGCCGATCCCGGGAAACGCGTGACGGACGACCCTCTCGGCGGCGTCCGGGATCATGCTGCTGCGTCCCCCGGCCCTTCGCCTTGGGCCAAATAACGGGGATCTGACCGCTCCCCTGGGCAGGCAGCGGCCCCCAAACACCGCGTGCGGAACGTCGAGCTTGCTCGATCATTCCGAAAGTCCTGATGCATTCCCTTGCGGAGTACCGCATCGGCATCAGGCACCAAGGGTGCATCGGGCACCCGGCGTTCCGCGCGCCCTTTCTTCGGAGAGGGCGGAGGGAATGCGCAAAACTCGGGCGCTTCGGCGCCGCGAGAACGCGAACGCGCGGGCTCAGGGAAGTAGCTGTTTCACATGTTGAAGACGCGACGCGCGGACAGAAGCGCTCCCTCCCTCAAGCGGCGAAGCCGCGCAGTGGGGAGGGCCGGGGTGGGGTGTCTCACCACGTGACGTCGGAATATGTGGAGACACCCCACCCGTCTCGAAGCTCGCTGAACGCTCGCTTCTCACCACCCTCCCCAGTTGCTTCGCTCCGGGGAGGGAGAAGAGGAGTGTCACATCGGGCGCGAAAACCTACACCTTCACCATCCGCTTGCCCCGGTTCTCGCCCGCCAGCAAGCCGATCAAGGCTTGCGGCGTGTTCTCGATGCCGTCGATCACGTCTTCCAGCACCTTGATCTTGCCGGATGACACCCAGCCCTGCAGCTCGCTGAGTGCCAGGTCGCGCTGGTTCATGTAGTCCATCACGATGAAGCCCTGCATGGTGAGGCGCTTCACCACGATGAGGCCGGGTACTCCGCGCGGGCCAGTGGCCGAGGGCGCGCCGTCATATTGCGAGATGGCGCCGCAGCAGGCGATGCGGCCGTTGAGGTTCATCTGCGGCAGGCACGCTTCGAGGATGTCGCCGCCGACATTGTCGAAATAGACGTCGATGCCATTGGGCGCCGCGGCCTTCAGCGCCTTGAACACCGCGCCGTCCTTGTAATCGACAGCCGCATCGAAGCCGAGTTCGGAGGTCAGCCACTGGCATTTGTCCGCACCGCCGGCGATGCCGATCACGCGGCAGCCTTTGAGCTTGGCGATCTGACCGACGATCGAGCCGACGGAGCCCGCAGCTGCGGAGACGACGACCGTCTCGCCTTCCTTCGGCTTGCCCACATGCAGCAATCCGAAATAGGCGGTGAGGCCGGCGATGCCATAGATCGACAGCAGATGGGTCATCGGCTCCATGCGCGGCATTTTTGTCAGGTGTTTCGCCGGCACGGCGGCGTAGTTCTGCCAGCCGGTGTCGCCGAACACGATGTCGCCGGGCTTGAGCGCGTCGGATTTCGACGACACCACTTCGGCGATGCCGCCGCCGGCCATGACATTGCCGGTCTCCACGGCTGCGCGGTAGGTGGCGCCGTGCATCCAGGCGCGGTTGGCGGCGTCGAGGGAGATGTAGCGAATGCGCAGCAGCGCCTCGCCGTCCTTCGGCTCGGGCATGCGGCCCTCGGTCAGCTTGAAATGCTCAAGGCCGAGTTTGCCCGCGGGCTTCTCCATCAAGAGAACCTGGCGATTGATGGCGTCGGTCATGTCGTGCCTCCCGATTGTTGTTGGTTGGAGGCAGGCTACGCGGGGAGAGCGCGCGGGGCAATTGCGATCGTAGGGTGGGCAAAGCGTAGCGTGCCCACCTTCACCCGCCGTGCATGCGAAGGTGGGCACGGCGCTAGGCGCCTTTGCCCACCCTACAGACAGCACAGCGCTAGAAAAACTGCAGCTCCTCAGCCCTGCCGCCGCGCAGCACCGTCGCATACTCGATGGCGACGAAAAGCCCGCCGGCCACATAAATCTTGCGCGGCACGGTGCGGGCCAGCTGCTGGCTCAGTTTCACCGCATCTTCCATCGCATTGGCCACATGGATGCGCGCCGTCGCATGCGCCTTTCGTGCGGCGCCCCCGACCAGCCGCGCATCGGCCCCCTTGTGATGTGCGCGGGTGCAGACGATGGCCCCGAAATGCGGCGCCAGCTGCTGCGCGATCTCGTCGACATTCTTGTCGGCGGAGACGCCGAGCACCAGCAGCCAGTCGTCCTTGCCATGCACCGCATGCAGACCGCGCAGCGCCTGCATCACGCCATCCGGTGTGTGGCCGACATCGATCACAACAAGCGGATCGCGCTGGATGACTTCGAGGCGGCCCGGCCACGTCGTCTCGCGCAGCCCGGTGCGGATCGCGTGATCGACCTTGGTTGCCTCGGCGTCCGGATGCATCCGCTGCATCCACAGCAGGAACAGCGCTGCGGCGATGGCAGCATTGTTGAGCTGGAATTCGCCGTGCAGCGTGATCTCCAGCCCGCGCAATTTCGTCTCGCCGATACGGCAGTTGAAATTCTGCGCCTTGCGCGAGGTCACCACGCTGCTGATGGTGATGCCATCGCCCACATGCAGGCCGGTGACGTGGCGGTTGCGATTGTACTCGGCGAGATGCGCGCGCAGCGGCAGGCAGTTCTCGCCATAGATCACCGTGCCATGGCTGGCGCAGGCATCGCTCTTGTCGGAGGCGATCAGCGCCAGCGAACTGCCGAGCAGCGCAGTGTGTTCGAGATCCACCGAAGTGACACAAGTGAGCGTGGCGCCGATCAGTCGTACGGGATCGTAGCGACCGCCGATGCCAGCCTCGAACACGGCGAGATCGCAGCCCATCTCCTGGAAATACAGGCAGGCCAGTGCGAATTGCGCCTCGAAGGCACCGAATGTCTCGGTGACGCCGTGATGGTCGAGATCGGTGATCGCGGTCGCCACGCGCAGCACGAGGGCTTCCAGCAATTCGTCATCGACGGGCTCGCCATCGATCTGGAAACGCTCGTTGAAACGATAGAGATGCGGCGAGGTGAACAGCCCGGTGCGCAGGCCGAAGGCACGGCCGATGTTCGCGCAGAACGCGGCGGTGGAGCCCTTGCCGTTGGAGCCGGTGATGACGAGCGAATGCTGCTGCAGCCGGTCCCGATCGATGCAGAGCGCATCAAGAAGCAACGCCAGTCGCGCAAGGCCGATGCCGCCGGTGCCATATTTGGGCAGGTTAAACATCGAGCAGGCCCAGCGATGTGAAGGTATGGCGCCAGATGCGCAGGATGATGTCGTCGCGACCGGAATCTTCGAGAAAGCGGATCGAGGGATTGGCATTGACCTCGATGACGCGCAACGCCGCAGGATCGCCATCCACATCCGTGAACAGGTCAACAGCGCCGGCCCGCAGGCCGAGTGCCCGCAGGGCGGCGTGTGCTGTTGCAAAAACGCGATCCGCATTGGCCGGCTCGGCAAACACCATGGTGCCGCCTGCGCTACGGTTCATGCGGCCGGTTAGTTCGAAACGCGCGCCTTCCGCCAGCACCGTATCGAGTGCAGGGTCCGGTTGTTTCGCCATCGCTGATGAGATGCCTCGGCGGCTCAGCGCGGTCTCTTGCGCGGACAACAGGTCGCGCAGTGAGCGCTTGCCATCGCCGGTCACGAAGGGCGGCAGTTTGCGCGCGCAATAGACGATGTCGTCATCGAGCACGAAGACGCGATATTCCTCCCCGGTGACGACGCGCTGAAGGGTCACGGCGTCATAGTGAGCGGCGACCTGATCGAGATAGTCGGCAAGGGCTCTTTCACCGGTGACCACTTGCGCGAAGTCTCCGCGCGAGCCGTTCAGCGGCTTGACGAAGGCTGTGCCATCCAGGCTGCGAAACAGCGCGCAGGCGTCCTCGCGCTCATGGCCGGGTGCGCGATGGGCGCGGTGCCGGTCATGCAGGAAGAAATAGTCGCCGCCCAATGTGGCGACGCCAGCGCGGGCCATCAGCACATTGGCCATGTGCTTGTCATTGGCGAGCGTCGCCGCGGTCGCGGTGTTTTGCGGGAAAAACGAGCCGCGCCCGGCACCGAACACGGCGCTCTTGCCGGCACCGGTCACCTCGAAGATCAGTCCGGTGCCATGGTCGAGTTCGGCAAAGCCCAGCCCCAGCACGCCTGCGGCATATTCCGCATAGATCGTCTGGTCGGGGTAATAAGCCGGCTTGCCGGCCCGGATGGCGCGTATTGGGGTCATGAGGCCTTGCGCCGGTCATTGAACGAAGTCGCCGCCGATGGCGACTCCCTTAGGCGCGGGAAATTACCGGAACGGATGCCGCCAATCCAGCAGTGCACGCGATCGGTTTCGGCAAGGATAGGTCCCGAAATGAGGATTTTGAGAAATTAAATGTCCCAGATCAAATTTGGCCCTTGCCGGCCGGTAACCTGATTTGCAAATTTGTGACCCGCCTCGGGCAATCCGCAATTGCACTTTTTGGCATCTTTCAATAGATGTCATTCGCATCTGCGAAAACCCCAAATTAGCTAATCGCCGCAAGGGTTTCTCAGCATCTGAAGCGGCTCTGAATGTAATCGTTCTAAGCTAAGCCCGCACCGGAAAATCATATCCCATGAGCGCCTTTCACCGTGAAACCGTGATCTCCGTCCAGCACTGGACCGACACGCTGTTTTCCTTCCGCGCCACGCGCGACACCTCGTTCCGTTTCCAGAACGGCCAGTTCGCCATGATCGGCCTCGAAGTCGATGGCAAGCCGCTGTTGCGCGCCTATTCCATGGCCAGCGCCAACCATGAGGAAGAACTCGAATTCTTCTCGATCAAGGTGCCGGACGGCCCGCTGACCTCGCGCCTGCAGAAGATCAAGGAAGGCGACACCATCCTCGTTGCCCGCAAGGCGGTGGGTACGCTGGTCACCGACAGCCTGCTGCCGGGCAAGCGCCTGCTGATGCTGTCCACCGGCACCGGCCTCGCGCCGTTTGCCAGCCTGATCAAGGATCCCGAAGTCTATGAGCAGTACGAGCAGGTCGTGCTGGTGCATGGCTGCCGCCAGGTCTCCGAACTGGCCTATGGCGAGCGCCTGGTCGAACGGCTGCAAAAGGACGAGCTGTTCGGCGAACTGATGAAGGACAAGTTCACCTATTACCCGACCGTCACCCGCGAGCCCTTCCGCAATCGCGGCCGCATCACCGACCTGATCGAGTCCGGCCAGATCTTCAAGGATATGGGCCAGGGCCCGCTCGATATCGCCACCGACCGCGTCATGCTGTGCGGTAGCCCGGCGATGCTCGAGGATCTCAAGCACATGTTCGAGAAGCGCGATTTCACCGAAGGCAGCGGCAACAAGCCCGGCCACTTCGTGATCGAAAAGGCCTTCGTCGAGCGCTGAGCGACGATCCCGCACTCCGCCGCATTGCAAAACCCGCGCTCCGGCGCGGGTTTTGTCGTCTTAAGGCGTGACAAGACTTGGGTGAGCTTGATGCGCTAGGCTGGCGCCCAATCTGTGATGTCTGCGTCATCCGAACTTCGTAAGGCTGACCGCCCCACCACTTGCGAGCAGGTCCATGCAAACCCTGATGCTACCATTCACGCCACGCTACATCGTGTTGACGATCTGCAGCGTGGCGACCCTGTTTCTGATCGGGATGGGCATCTGGGATCACAGGTTGATTCATCTGGTGATCATTCCCGCAGCCATCTTCGGCTGTCTCGCCGCGCTTGGCTTCCATGATCTGTTCCAGAAGGATCACGCGGTCCTGCGCAACTATCCGATCTCGGCGCATATCCGCTTCCTGCTCGAAGAGATTCGCCCGGAGATGCGGCAATATTTCTTCGAGAGCGAAAAGGACGGCATGCCGTTCAGTCGCGATACGCGTGCCGTCGTGTATCAGCGCGCCAAGATGGTGCTCGACAAGCGTCCCTTCGGTACCCAGAAAAACGTCTACGAAGAGGGCTATGAGTGGATGAACCATTCGGTGGCCCCGAAGCCGCATGCCACCGAACAGTTTCGCATCACCATCGGCGGCCCGGATTGCCTGCGGCCGTACTCTGCCTCGGTGCTCAATATCTCCGCCATGAGCTTTGGCGCGCTGAGCCAGAATGCGATCCGCGCGCTCAACGCCGGCGCGAAGAAAGGCAATTTTGCCCACGATACCGGTGAGGGCGGTGTCAGCCCCTATCACGAGCAGGAGGGCGGCGACCTGATCTGGGAGATCGGCTCCGGCTATTTCGGCTGCCGCACCCCGGACGGCGCGTTCGACCCCGACAAGTTTGCCGCGCGCGCGGCGCTCGACCAGATCAAGATGGTCGAGCTGAAAGTGAGCCAGGGCGCAAAACCCGGCCATGGCGGCGTGCTGCCGGCCGCAAAGGTGTCGGAGGAAATCTCGCGTATCCGCGGCGTGGCGATGGGCGAGGACTGCATTTCTCCTCCCTATCACAAGGCATTCTCGACCCCGATCGAGATGATGCAGTTCATCGACAAGATGCGTCGTTTGTCCGGCGGCAAGCCGACCGGCTTCAAGCTGTGCATCGGCCATCCCTGGGAATTTCTCGCGATCTGCAAGGCGATGCTCCACACCGGCATCTATCCGGATTTCATCGTGGTGGACGGCAACGAAGGCGGCACCGGTGCGGCGCCCCTGGAATTCATGGACCATCTCGGCATGCCGATGCGCGAGGGCGTGAACTTCGTGCACAACGCGCTGATCGGCATCGGCGCGCGCGACCGCATCAAGATCGGCGCCTCGGGCAAGATCGCGACCGCCTTCGACATCGCCCGCGCGATGGCGCTCGGCGCCGACTGGTGCAATTCGGCGCGCGGCTTCATGTTCGCCCTGGGCTGCATCCAGTCGCTGAGCTGTCACACCGATCGCTGCCCGACGGGCGTGGCGACGCAGGACCCGACCCGTGCGCGTGCGCTCGCCGTGCCACAGAAGACCGACCGCGTGCTGAATTTCCACGAGGCCACACTCCATGCGCTGGCCGAGCTGATCGCGGCGGCCGGCCTCGAACACCCGCAGCAGATCCGCGCGATGCACTTCTCGCATCGCTCCCCGGACAATGACGTGATGTCGTTCACCCATCTCTATCCGCAGCTGCATGTGAACGAGCTGATCCACGGCACCAACGACAAGCGCTTCCGCGAGGCTTGGGCGATGGCGCAGGCGGATTCATTCCAGCCGGTGGATGTGAGGGGGGCGGCGTAGGTTGTTGGGGCACACATGGGCGTCCGAGCTTGGGGCCCCCCATCCCCGGCCCTTCCCCGCAAGGGGGAAGGGGGCATGACGTGCAGTGCTTTTTGATTAAGCGCTGATACTCAAATCTGCACTCCTCGCAGTTGATGGAGCTCGCAGCCTCTTCTCCCTTCCCCCTTGCGGGGAAGGGCCGGGGATGGGGGGCCACGGGCGACATAGACCGGCGGCACAATAGCGCCTCAAAACTCCCCGTGCAGGCGCCCGGTGAAAATCGATACCGGCCCGCGATCGGCATTGTAGGCGGGGTTCACGATCAGCTGGTAATCCGCCGTGAACGTAAAATTCTTGTCGATCGAATAGGCGTAGAACGTCTCAAGGATCCGCTCGGTGCCGTAATTCAGCCGCCCGTCGCCGATCAGCAAGCCATTGCCGCCTGCCGCCAGGAAATCGCGATGCGCAGCTGACAGGCCGTTGATGGCACCGCCGATGCCGATCGTGTCGGCGGCGCGGCCCCAGCGTCCACCCTTGATCGACAGGCCGCCGGAGATGCTGCGGTCGATATCGGTGAAGGACAGGATCTCGTTCTGGCCATCATTCCAGCTGGCGCGGCCGAACAGGCCGATCTCGTCGGCGATTTCCTGCTCGCCATTGAGATAGAAGCCGTATTTGTCGCGCGGCCTGCGGATCGAGGCCATCACGTCATTGATCTCGAGCAGCGGATCGGTGGCCGCGATCGCCAGCGCGCCGCGATAGCTGCCGGTGTTGCCGCGATTGATGAAGGCACCGACGCGCACCTTGCCCGGCCGATCAAAGACTTGGTGTCGCTCCTCGAACTCGACGACGGCACCACCGCTCTTGAAGGTGAGGATGTCGCTGTTCGGCTGCGAGGGCACCTGGAACACGCCGGCGCGCACTGCCCAATCCTTGCGGTTGAGTTCAAGCACGCCACCGCGGGTGAAGCCGGGCAGGTCAGCCGGAAAATCGTAGGCTGCCGAAGCCCACATCGCCCAGTTCATGAAATCGGCGCGGGGGTCCTTGGCATAGGCATTGCCGTCGAAGAAATCGCCCACCGAGAAGCGGCCGACCGTCAGGGTGATGCGGTTGATGTCGCGCTTGCCGGCGATCTGGTTGGGGGCATCCGGCACGTCTTCCTGCTCGCCGCCAAGGCCAAAGGTCTGGCGGAACATGTAGCGCTGCGGGCGAATTTTCGGATAGGCGCCGCCGGCCTTCTGCGCCTCGCCATTGGGGAAGCCGGCCACGCCGAGCGTGCCGTTGAAACCGAAGCCCTGCGCCAGTTCGGGATTGAAATAGAACTCGCCGCCATCCCACAGCCGCCAGCCGAGGAAGGCGGTCGTGGTGAAGGTCTCACGGAACTGCTTGCTGCCTGACAGGCTGTTGGCGCCTTCATAGGGCGAGCGGAAGCTCGGATAGCCGGAGCCGATCAGCGTCGTCTGGACATGCACATTCCAGTCTGTTGGCTCCGGCAAGGTCGAGCGGCGCGCGATCGGCGTTGCCGGCATCCAGGACGGCAGGTCGTTGAACCGGTAGTTCATGCCGAGCTTGACGGTATGAATCTTCGGGTCGACCTCCACAGCGGGCAGGCCGAAACCGGCAAGCCCGTAGGTCTGCCGGGACAGGTCGATATAGTTGTATTCGACTTTGGCGGTCCAGTTGCCGCCGACCGCGGTCTCGACACCGGCACCGACAGTCCAGCCGACATGATCCTTCTGGTCGGTCGAGAAGATATTTCCGTCGGCATCCAGCACGTTCAGCTTGGTCTTGCCCCAGGCGAAGCCGGCAGTGGCATAAGGCAGCCAAGTCCCCATCGCGTAACCGACGCGTCCACGCGCGGTGGCGAAATAATCGAAGGTGGTGTGGTACGGATCATTGCCGATCCGCGCAGTATCGGCAGGGCTGATGAAGGTGGCATCGACCTCGACGCCGAGCACGAGATTGTTGTTGAGCTGCCAGTTATAGCCGCCCTGATAGCCGCCGATCAGGCCGGTCGCCGTGGGGGGCAAGAAGACGCCCTGCGAAGGAAGCGGATTGCTGTTCGCGCCGATCTGCGCGCCGCCATAGCCCACATGAGCGCCAAGATAGAAGCCGCTCCAGTCATAGGCAGGCGCAAGCCGCGCCTTGACGGGCAGATCGGCTGCTACCGCGATACCACCATGCGCGAGAACGCCGAGCGCGGCTCCGGCGAGAGCGCGCTTCCTGGAAAAACCTCGCGAAAAATACCGGCTCGTCACTCAGCGTCACCCTTACACGTCGCCGATAACGGCCACTCGATATTCCATAGAAGCGGCCGATTCGTACGCGCGGCGCGGCCACAGTCGCAATGTTGTTGTTTGCAATGGGAGCGGCGGCGTCGCCAGGCTCCGTCCGTTATCTGACATCGCTTTATGACGGCTCGATTACAGAAAAAGAAGACCCGCCCGGGGGGACAGCCGGGCGGGTCATATGGTCAGGCACGGGGTGGATGAGGCGCCCGTGCCGGACGCAACTCCACTTTGTCGATCAGCGGTCGATCAATAATTGCAGACGCGGACCCGGCCCATATAGTTGCCGTAGACGTCATACTGGCGGGTCCAGCCGCAGCGATAGCCGTAGCCATAACCATAGCCGTAATTGTTGGCGGCGATGGCGCTGCCGACAACGGCGGCGCCGACGACACCGGCCGCGATGCCGAAGCCGATGCCCGGGCCCTTGGCCTGGGCCTGCTGGGTGGACGACGCCATGGCGCCGGCGGCGGTCATGGCAACGAGGGCAACAGCGGCAATCCTGGACTTGATCGACATGAGAAACTCCATCCTGTTTAGGTGCAGCCGGTATTGGCTTGCATGTCCATCAGTCGGAGGATCTTTGAGACGGGTTCGAGGGCGGTTCGAACTATTTGGTTTCAGGATTGTGTTGTTAATGAAACATTCCGGTTGTCATTGCGAGGAGCGTAGCGACGAAGCAATCCAGTTCTTGGCATTCTGGATTGCTTCGCTGCGCTCGCAATGACGACAGAGAGACTACGCGCCTGCATCCGGTTCGCGATCGAACACAGTGACGTCAAAGCGATGCATGTCGTCGAGCAATTCGCAGAAGGCGTTGGCGCCATGTTGCAGCAACTGCTCACCCTTCTCCGCACTTGCCTGTGTCGCATCGCCAATCGCGCCCGACGCATGCAAATCCTCTGCCTGCCAGGCGAATGGCGCGGGACGGCCGGCGGAGAGCCGGCGATATTGCTTCTCCATCGCAATCGTTGCCGGCACGAAATTCGCGATCTTGTCCTGGCGCACATGGGTGCGATAGCGCGCCAGCATGATCGACGTCTCGACGGCGCCGCCATGGATGCCGTGGCGAATTTCCTCGTCGCTGAACAGCCCATCCGGCACGCCGAAACGCGACCAGCTCGTGGTCGCAACCAGCATGCCATATTCGGCGCGCAGGTCCTGTGCGGCCAGCGTCATCGCCGCGCTGTTGCCGCCATGGCTGGTCACCATCACCAGCTTCTGCACACCCGCGCGCGCGATGCTCTCGCCGATCGCCGTCCAGCTTTGCAGGGCAATCTCCGTCGGCAGCGTCAGCGTGCCGGGAAAGGAGAGATGCTCGGTGGAGATGCCGACCGGCTGCACCGGCAGGATGGTCGCCGGAATGTCATCAGGGAGCTGGCGTCGCACCTCGGCGAGATAGGCTTCGGCGATCATCACATCCGTTGCGAGCGGCAGATGCGGACCATGCTGTTCTGTTGCAGCCAGCGGCAGCACCGCGATCCATGATGACGGATCGCCCTTGGCGATGTCGGGCCAGTGAATGGCAATCCAGTCACGATGCGGTACGGATGATGTCATGGCAGGCATTTCTTTGCGGCGGAGCGGGTAGTCAGTCCCGCGATTGCTTCCTATCATGGGGCAGAACACGTTACGGAGTCCAATATGGGTCGGTTTTCCCTGCTGCGCGCGTTAACCATGGGCGTGGCGATGATGTCAGCGTCGCTCTCGCCTGTTTTTGCGCAGGGCAAGCCCGACCAAGGCAAGCTCGACAAGGTCTCGTTCGGCACCAACTGGGTCGCCGAGGCTGAGCATGGCGGGTTTTTCCAGGCGGTGGTGGACGGCACCTACAAGAGTTACGGTCTCGACGTCACCATCGTGCCGGGCGGCCCGAATGTGAACAACAGGCTGTTGCTGATCTCGGGCAAGCTCGATTTCTTCATGAGCGCCAATACGCTGCAATCCTTCGATGCTGTCGCCAACGACGTGCCCGTCATCGCCATCGCGGCGATCTTCCAGAAGGACCCGCAGGTCTTCGTGTCGCATCCCGATCCGAAGCTGACCAAGCTCGAAGATCTCAAATCGAAAACGCTGTTCATCTCCAGGGAAGGCATCGTCGGCTATTTTCAATGGATGAAACTGGAATTCGGTTTCAGCGAGTCCAGGGTGAAGCCCTACAATTACAATGCGCAGCCCTTCATCGTGGACAAGAACAGCGCCATGCAGGGCTATGTCACGTCAGAGCCGTTCCTGATCGAGAAGCAGGCCGGCTTCAAACCCAATGTGATGCTGCTCGCCGACTACGGGCTCAATGGCTATTCGACGCTGATCGAGGCGCGGCGCGAGACGGTGGAAAAATCCCCTGATCTCGTGCAGCGTTTTGTCGATGCCTCGATCATCGGCTGGTACAACTATCTCTATGGCGACAACAAAGCCGCCAACGAGATGATCAAGAAGCTGAATCCGGAAATGACTGATGAGCTGCTGGCCTATTCGACGGCGACCATGCGCGACAAGGGCATCGTCGATTCCGGCGATACGTTGAAGAACGGCATCGGCGCCATGAGCGACGAGCGCGCGGCGAGCTTCTTTGACAAGATGTCCCGTGCCGGCGTGGTGAAGCGCGACATCGACTATCGCAAGGCTTACACGCTGCAATTCGTCAACAAGGGTGTCGGCATTGATCTCCGACCGAAGAAATAGCCGGTGGCGTCGGTGTCGTCTCGCGATGAGTTTGCGATCCGCCTGAAGGGCGTGACGAAGACCTATGACAACGGCACCCGTGCGCTCGGTCCGCTTGATCTCGACATCCGCAAGGGCGAATTCGTCTCGCTGCTCGGCGCGTCCGGTTGCGGCAAGTCCACTGCATTGCGGCTGATCGCCGGGCTGGCGGCGCCATCCTCTGGATCAATCGCTGTTCCCGCACGGGCATCGCGGCACGGCATCGGTTTCGTGTTTCAGGAGCCGACTTTGATGCCGTGGACCACCGTGCGTGAGAATGTGCGGCTGCCACTCAAGCTTGCTCATGTGCCGGATCAGGAGTCGACGCCGCGCGTGGCTGCGGCGCTGGCACAGGTTGGTTTGGCCGATTTCGCCGATGCCTATCCGCGCGAACTCTCTGGCGGCATGAAAATGCGGGTATCGCTGGCGCGTGCGCTGGTGACATCGCCGGATATCCTGCTGCTGGACGAGCCCTTCGCCGCGCTCGACGAGATCACGCGCTTCAGGCTCAACAATGATCTGCGCGCGCTTTGGCGCCAGCTCGGCAAGACCATCGTCTTCGTCACGCATTCGGTCTATGAGTCCGTCTATCTGTCCCAGCGTGTCGTTGTGATGACGTCGCGTCCCGGCCGCGTTCATGCCGAATGTCATATCGATGCGCCCGAGCCGCGCGATGACGCTTTCCGCACCTCGGTTGCCTATGCCGGCTTCTGCCGCGATGTCTCGCAAGCCCTGATGCAGGTGAGCGAAGCGGAGGCGGTGGCATGAAGGGGCTGGAGCCGTTGCCGTCCGTGGAGCGCGCATCCGGCGAGGGGCGATGGCATCGCATCGTCTGGCCGGTGGTCGTCTTCCTCTGCGGTGTCACGGCGTGGGATCTCGTTGTCCGCATCGGCGAGATCCAGCCATACATTCTGCCGGGGCCGTTGCTCGTCCTCAAAACGCTGATCGCGGATTGGCCGATCCTGTCCGCGTCGCTCGGCGTCACGCTGCTCACCGCGCTGGAAGGTTTTATCGCCGCAGCCATCGGCGGTATCGCACTGGCATTGCTATTCAATCAGTCGAAGTGGCTCGAATATTCGTTGCTGCCCTATGCGATCGTGCTGCAGGTGACGCCGGTGATTGCCATCGCCCCCCTGATGCTGATCTATCTGCCGCAGGACGCGGCTGTCGTCGCCTGCGCCTGGATCGTGGCTTTCTTTCCGGTGCTGGCAAATACGACACTGGGGCTGAATTCGGTGGACCGGAATCTCGCCGCCCTGTTCCAGCTCAACGGCGCCTCGCGCTGGCAGACCTTGCGCTATCTGCAACTCCCGTCTGCCATGCCGTATATTCTTGGCGGGTTGCGCATTGCCGGTGGTCTGTCCCTGATCGGGGCCGTGGCCGCGGAAATCGCGGCCGGTGCAGCGGGCTCCGGCTCCGGGCTTGCCTATCGCATCACCGAGTCCAGCTATCGCCTCAATATTCCCCGCATGTTCGCAGCGCTATTGTTGCTGTCCGTGGCCGGGATTGTGATTTATATGCTGCTCGCGCTGGCGTCGCATCGGATGCTGCGGCGCTGGCATGAGAGTGCACTGCGAAAGGAAAAATGATGGGGACGGGAATCTCTTCGGAAAAGATCGACCTGCTGGTCTATGGACCGTCGAAGGCGCTGATCGAGAACGGTTTCTCGGATCAGTTCATCCTGCACAAATATGAAACGCTGCCCGATCTCGAGCGTGTGCCGGCGGGCATTGCCGAGAAGATCCGCGGCATCGCGGTCACCGGCCAGGTGCCCGTCAACAGCGCCATGCTGTCGAAATATCCCAATGTCCAGATCGTCTCGTCATTCGGCGTCGGTTACGACCACATCGATGCGAAATACGCAGCCGAGCATGACATCGTCGTCACCAACACGCCGGACGTGCTGACCGAGGAAGTCGCCGACGTCGCGCTCGGCCTGTTCATCGCCACGGCCCGTGAGTTCGTGAAAGCTGATAAATATGTCCGCTCGGGCCTGTGGTTGACCCAGGGCTATCCGCTCACCGTCGGCTCGCTGCGCGATCGCAAGGTCGGCATGGTGGGTATGGGGCGCATTGGCCAGGCCATCGCCCGTCGTCTCGATGCGTCGCTGGTGCCGGTGGTCTATCACTCGCGCAATCCCGCCGCGGGCGTCGATTATCAGCACTATCCGAACCTCGTCGAGATGGCGAAGGCGGTGGATACGCTGATCGTGATCACGCCAGGCGGCCCGTCGACGGCCAATATCGTCAATGCCGAAGTGATGCAGGCGCTCGGTCCGCGCGGCATCATCGTCAATGTGGCCCGTGGCTCCGTCATCGACGAGCCGGCGCTGATCCAGGCACTGAAATCGGGCACCATCCTTGCCGCCGGCCTCGACGTGTTTGCGCAGGAGCCCAAGGTGCCGGACGAGTTGAAGGCGCTGCAGAATGTCGTGCTGCTGCCCCATGTCGGCTCGGCCTCGGTGGTGACGCGCAATGCCATGGACCAGATGGTGGTCGACAACCTGAAACTCTGGTTCGGCGGCAAGCCGATCCTCACGCCGATTCCTGAAACGCCGGTCAAGGCCCGCTGAACATGCGTGCGCCGGTTCGCATGATGCAACTCGCGCTGGCTCTGGCCGGTGCGATGTTGGTTGGCGCACCGGCGCATGCACAGGATGCTGCGGCGCTGAAGAAGAACATGGTCGGGCAGTGGGAGCTGTCCAGCACCGATCGCAGCAAGACCTGCGTGGTGACGCTGAAGCCCGACAATTCTCCGCAGGGATTGAAGCTCGACCTTGAGCCCGATTGCGCCAAGGCGTTGCCTTTCACGAAGGACATCGTTGCCTGGAGCATCAAGGGCCTCGATATCGTCCGTCTGCAAACGCCGGCAGGCGAGCCGGTGATCGATCTCACCGAAGTCGAGAGCGGGATCTTTGAGGGAATCCGCTCTGGCGAGGGCGTCTATATCCTGCAGAACCTCGCCGCCGCGCGCTCGCTGTCGAAAACGATGGATTCCATGATCGGCGATTGGTCCATCGTCCGCGGCAACGGCCGCGCGATCTGCGGGCTGACGCTGACCAACAACGAAGCCAGCCCAGACAATTTCCAGCTCTTCCTCAAGCCCCGCTGCGACGCGCTGGTGACGAATTTCAAGCCGACCCAGTGGCGCCTAGAACGCGGTGAGTTGCTGATGTTCTCGGCGTCAGGCGAGACCTGGCATTTCGAGGCGGATGACAACGCACAATGGCGGCGGATGCCGGATATGGCGGATCCGCTGATTTTGCTGAGGCAATAGTCAGATCACCTTCATCCCCTTCAGGCTGGCATGGCCGTGCTTGCCGACGATGATATGGTCATGCACCGCGATGCCGAGCGGCTTGCTGACCTCGATCACCGCCTTGGTCATCTGGATGTCCGCCTGCGACGGTGTCGGATCGCCTGAGGGGTGGTTATGCACCATGATGATCGCGGTGGCGGACAGCTCCAGCGCCCGCTTCACCACCTCGCGTGGATAGACCGGTGTATGGTCGATGGTGCCGACCTGCTGCACCTCATCGGCGATGAGCTGGTTGCGCTTGTCGAGAAACAGGATTCGAAACTGCTCCTTGTCGGCAAAGGCCATGGCCGTGCGGCAATAGTCGATCACCGTGGCCCATGACGACAGCACGGTGCGCTGCTTCAACTGGCCCTTGGCGACGCGGCTGGAGGTGGCGGCGATCAGCTTGATTTCGGTGATGGCCGCTTCGCCGAGGCCGCCGATCTCGCGGAGCCGCGCATCCGGCGCGTGGACGGTTTCGGCGAAGGAGCCGAAAGCCTGGATCAGCGCCTTCGCCAGTGGTTTCACGTCGCGCCGTGGCAGCGCGCGGAACAGCACCAGCTCCAATAGCTCGTAATCACTCAGGGCATCTGCACCGGCGGAGCGGAAACGATCGCGCAACCGCTCGCGATGGCCGTGGAAGTGTGGCGCTTCGGCGAGGCCGGGCAGGAGACTGTTCGATGGTGCGGGCATGCGAACTCGCTGATGCGTGTTCGCGAGCATGCCGTGACGGACAGTAAATGCAACTTAAAAGTGCCGACCTCCGTCCCCCATGGTGATGAGCGCGCCCTTGCGCGCGTCTCGAACCATGAGTTGGCGGAGCTTCGCATCCATCCTTCGAGACGCCGCTGCGCGGCTCCTCAGAATGAGGGATGAGTTATGGTCAGGCCGTCGCCAGCGGCTTCTCGTTGTGCCGCTTCGAAAGCGTGAACACCTCGACGCCGGTCTCCGTCACACCCACGGTGTGCTCGAACTGCGCCGACAGCGAGCGGTCGCGGGTGACAGCGGTCCAGCCGTCGGACAGCACCTTCACATGCGGCTTGCCGAGATTGATCATCGGCTCGATGGTGAAGAACATGCCCGGCCGCAGCTGCACGCCTTCGCCGGGGCGGCCGATATGGATGATGTTCGGCTCGTCATGGAACAGGCGGCCGAGGCCATGGCCGCAGAAATCGCGCACCACGCTCATGCCCTGCGGTTCGACGAAGCTCTGGATCGCATGGCCGATATCGCCGGTGGTGGCGCCGGGCTTCACCGCCGCGATACCGCGCATCAGCGATTCATAGGTCACTTCGACCAGACGCTCGGCCTTGCGCGGCAATTCGCCGACGCCATACATGCGGCTGGAATCGCCATACCAGCCATCGACGATGAAGGTGACGTCGATATTGACGATGTCCCCTTCCTTCAGCGCGCGCGCCTCGGGCATGCCGTGGCAGACCACGTGGTTGATCGAGGTGCAGGTGGAGAAGCGATAGCCGCGATACATCAGCGTCGCCGGGAAGGCGCCATGGCCGAAGGCGAATTCGCGGACGAAATCGTCGATCGCCGAAGTCATCAGGCCCGGCTTCACCAGATCGGTGAGCGCATCCAGACATTCCGAGACCAGTGCGCCGGCCTTGCGCATGCCCGCAAACGCCGATTCGCCGTGCAGCTTGATCTGCCCGGTCTTGCGCAGGGCGGTGTCGGAGGCGTCGGTATAGCTCATGAGAAAATCTGGTGCTGTGACAGTGGGATGATGGAGTCCTAATTTAATGATTGGGACGCGCAGTGCAAGCGAAGGAGCGAGGTTCCGCAGCCCGGAAGAGCACCTGTAGGGTGGGCAAAGCAAAGCGTGCCCACCTTCACCAGCCGTGCACTTGAAGGTGGGCACAGCGCAAGGGCGCCTTTGCCCACCCTACAGATCCTACGGATTCACCGGCACTTTTCCGGCCAGCACGATGCTGCCGTGGTCGATGGTGCAGATATAAGCGAGGGCCTCGACACCTGCGTCCCGGGCCTTGTCGAAGGCACGGCCATAGGAGGGATCGATGTCCCGGGCGACGGCGACCCGCTCGCTCGAACCGATCTGCACCACGAACAGCAGTACCGCGCGGGCGCCGAGCGCCACCATGGCCGCGAGTTCCTCCAGATGCCGGGCGCCGCGGGCCGTCACCGAATCCGGGAATTCCGCCAGACCCTTCTGGCGCATCATGTGGACGTTCTTGACCTCGACATAGCAGGGCGGCCGGTCGGGATGTTCGAGCAGGAAATCGACGCGCGACGCTGCGCCGTATTTCACCTCCCGCCGTGTCGTGGCGTAGCCGGCCAGCTCCGCGATCGCACCCGCGGCAAGAGCTTCCGCGACGATGGCATTGGGATGGATGGTGTTGACGCCGACGAGCTCCGGGCCATTGCCGAAATCGGCTTCCACCAGCTCCCATGAATACGGGAGCTTTCGCGTCTTGCTCGCCGACAGGGACAGCCAGACCCGTGCGCCCGGCGCCTGCAATCCGGTCATGGCGCCGGGATTGGCCACATGCGCGGTGATCAGGCTGCCATCGGCGAGTTCGACATCGGCAAGAAAGCGCTTGTAGCGGCGGATTAATGTCGCCGGCACCAGGTCGAGCGGCAGCTTCATCGGCTCATTCCGGCTCGTTCGTCACTTCGGCGATGGTCTCCACCGGCAATGCGCCGCTGCGGATCTTGATCTCGCGCACCGGATACGGCACGCGGATGCCCTCGCGCTTGAAGGCGTCCCACAGCGCCAGCATCACCTCGCTTTTGACAGCATCCATGCCATCCGGCGAGTCGATCCAGAACGTCAGCGAGAAGCGCATCCCGGTTTCGGCGAATTCGCCAAGCAGGCAGTTCGGCGGCTTCACCGTCGACGCCCGCGTCGATGCCGTGGCGCAATCGATGGCGAGCTTGCAGACGAGGCGCGGATCGGCGTCGTAATTGGTGCCGAAACTCACCTTCACCAGCGTATCCTTGTCCGTATAGGTCCAGTTCACCACCTTCTTGGTGATCAGGTCTTCATTCGGGATCAGGAACTCGCGGCCGTCTCCCGCGGCCACCGAAATGTAGCGCGTATTCATCGCGCTGATGCGGCCGGAGCTGTCGCCGATGGTGACGAGGTCGCCGGGCTTCACCGATTTGTCGGCGAGCAGGATCACGCCGCTGATGAAATTGGCGACGATTTTCTGCAGGCCAAAACCGATGCCGACGCCGACCGCGCCGGAGAACACCGCGAGCGCCGCCAGATTGATGCCGACGGCACCCATCACCAGTGCGACCGCGAACACCATCATCAGGACCCGCACCAGCTTGGTGAGCAGCACCTGCACCGATGGCGTCAGGTCATGCGACTGGCGGATACGGCCTTCGAGGAAGTTGCTGATGATATTGGCCACCCACAGCGCCAATGCCAGCAGCACCGCGAGCTTGATGATCAGCAGCGGCGTCAGCAGGAGGCCGCCGAGATCGATCCCGGGACCGTCGAGGAAGGCGATGGTCGGAGTGAGCAGGTTCAGAATGCTGAGCGCCGCCACGAACCAGGCGGAGATCGATACCAGCCGCACGATCAGCGGGTTGTGGATGATGCTGGTGACCAGCCGGATCACCAGCCACGCCAGCGCCAGCTTGGCGACGACCGCGAGCAGGTAGCTGCGGCTCGGTAAAGTTGCACTCAACATGATTTCGCGGGCGATGACCGTCAGCACCACGAAGGCGGCGGTGCCGATGCTCTCGACCAGCACGCGGATGAACATGCGCAGGGGTGCCGGCCATCCCATCACCAGCGATGTGAGGTCGATCTTTGCGCGCGCCAGCGAGCCGATGGCTGCGGCGATGCCGGCCGCAGCCAGCATCAGTGCGAACTGAAGATAGAACCATGGCGACGCAAACTCGGCGCCCAGCGTCTTCGTCGTCTCGATAACGAAAGTATGGGCATCGGTCAGGTCGAGCATCGTCAGGTCTCATGTGGCGCCGGGCCGGTGCCGGCGCCGATGTGATTCGAGTGATGGTCAGGTTCACACAGTCGTTATGGCGACACCATTGTCCGGCGTTGCCGTGATGCCACCAAAATCGCAGCAATCATACCACCAGCTCAACCTTGGGCAGAATTCGTTTGGCGTCACGGAAACGCGACGATAAGCATTGAATGCAAGCGTTTCGGCGTCCGGAGCCCCATGGCCTCACTCGACTCAGTCAGTATCGCAATCCTGCTCGGCGCCGTTCTGGTGATGGCGGGCATTCTGTCGAGTTTGCTCGCGCTGCGCTTTGGCGCGCCGCTGCTGCTGTTCTTCCTTTTTATCGGCATGGCGGCGGGCGAGGCCGGTCCGGGCGGGCTCCATTTCGACGACGTGAAGACGGCCTATGTGGTTGGCTCGGTGTCGCTGGCGCTCATCCTGTTCGATGGCGGGCTGAAAACCCATTTCAAGGCGATCCAGACGGTGCTGGCACCGTCGATGATGCTGGCGACGGTGGGGGTCCTGCTCACAGCGCTGATCACCGCGCCGGTCGCCAAGTATACGCTCGGCATGAGCTGGACCGAGGGGCTGCTCACCGGTGCCGTGATCGCCTCCACCGACGCCGCGGCGGTGTTCTTGCTCGTGCATGCACAGGGGCTTCGCCTGCGTCCGCGCGTCGGCGCGACGCTGGAAGTGGAGTCCGGCACCAACGATCCGTTCGCGGTGTTTCTCACCCTGACCCTGGTGAAACTGCTGTCACTGGGCGATGCGTCGGCCGGCCATGTGGTGATGGAGTTTCTACAGGAATCGGTGCTGGGCACGCTGATCGGCATGGTCGGCGGCCTGCTGGTGGTGATGGCCATGAACCGCGTGGCGCTGCCGCAGGGCTTGCACGCGCCTTTCGTCTGCACCGCGGCGCTGGTGATCTTCGGCCTCGCGCAGATCGCACATGCCTCGGGCTTCCTCGCCGTCTATCTGGCCGGCATGGTGATCGGCAACCGGCCGACCCGCGCGCATAATTCGGTGGTCACCTTCCTCGACGCCGCCACCTGGCTGGCGCAGATCGTCATGTTCGTGATGCTGGGGCTCCTGGTGTCGCCGGAACGGCTGGTGAGCAGCATCCTGCCGGCGATTGCCGTGGCCGTGGTGCTGATGGTGATCGCGCGGCCGCTGGCGGTGTTTCTCTGCCTGCAGCCCTTCCGCTTCAACTGGCGCGAAAAAGCGTTCGTCTCCTGGGTCGGCCTGCGTGGCGCAGTGGCGATTTTCCTCGCTTCGATCCCGATGCTGGTCGGCCTGCCCAATGCGCATCTCTATTTCGATGTCGCCTTCGTGGTGGTCATCATCTCGCTGCTGTTTCAGGGCTGGACGCTGGGTTATGCCGCCCGCCTGCTGCATGTGGCGCTGCCGCGCACCGATCGTGGTCCGCGCCGCATCGAGCTGGATCTGCCCGGTCAGCTCGAGCAGCAGCTGGTCGGCTATTCGGTGCGACCCAAGAGCCTGTATTTGAAGCGCGGTTTGATCCCGTCCTGGTCGAAGCCGACCCTGGTAATCCGCGACGAGCATATCCTGACGCCGGAAGAGGCCGCTCCCGTCGCGGCCGGCGACTATCTCTATCTGCTGGCGCCGCCAGAGAAGGCGGAATCCCTCGATCGCTTCTTCGTCGACATGCCGCCGAGCACGGCGCCCGATCCGCATTTGCTCGGCGACTTCATGGTGCCGGGCGAGACGACGCTGGGCGATCTCGCCGCCATCTACGGCATTGCGATCGACCCTGCACAGGCGTCGCTGACGCTGGCGGATTATTTCGACATCCATCTTGATCGCGCGCCCAAGGTCGGTGCCGCCGTGCCGATCGACACCATCGATCTCGTCGCCCGCAGCCTTGGCGGCGGACGCGTGAACGTGGTTGGCCTGCGCTTGCCGGAAGACGAGCCGGAGCCGGTGCCGCGCTTGAGCCGGGCAGAGGTGTTCCGGAGCAAGCTGAAGCGGACGCTGTCGGGATTGTCGGGGGCGTAACTTACGCTGCGGGCACGACCCATTTCGGCAGCACCTCGGTGCCACCATGGCCAATCACGCGGCCGCCCTTGAGCAGCACCACATTCGTTGCCAGTTGCCGCATTTCGTCGGCATCATGGCTAACCAGCACCATCGGCACGTCGCCTTCGTCACGCAGGCGGATCAGATAAGGCATGATTTCCGCCTTGCGCGCCTCGTCCAGCGCGCCCATCGGTTCGTCCAACAGGAGCAGGCGCGGCTTGGCCAGCAGCGCGCGGCCGAGTGCCACGCGCTGGCGCTCGCCGCCGGACAGGCCGCCGGGGCGGCGCAGCAGGAGATGGCCGATATCGAGCATGTCGGTGATGCGCTTCTCGTCGGCATCGTCGCGATTGAGGAAATTCATGCGACGGCCGTAATCGAGGTTCTGTGCCACGCTGAGATGCGGAAACAGTCGTGCGTCCTGGAAGACATAGCCGATCCGCCGCCGATAGGCGGGCAGGTCGATGCGCTTGCTGCGGTCGTAAAGCACGGCCTTGTCGATGGCGATGAGACCGCGATCCGGCGTCACCAGTCCGGCGATCATGCTGACCAGCGAGGTCTTGCCGGCGCCGGACGAGCCGAACAGGCCAGTGACACGGCCTTCGCTGGTGAAGGCGACATCGAGCGAGAAATTGCCGAGCTGTTTGAAGATATCGACGCGCAGCATGTCAGTTCCCGTGCAGTCGCTTGGTCGCGCGCCGCGCAAACCATTCTGAAGCGATCAGGGCGACGACCGCAATGCCGATCGAGATGAGAACGAGCCGCGATGCTGCCGCGTCGCCATCCGGCGTCTGCAGCAGCGAGTAGATCGCCGATGAAATCGTTTGTGTCTCACCGGGGATATTGGACACGAAGGTGATGGTGGCGCCGAATTCGCCGATCGCCTTGGCAAAGCCCAGCACCATGCCGGCAAGAACGCCCGGCAGCGCCAGCGGCAATGTCACGGTGATGAACACCTTGAGCGGCGATGCCCCGAGAGTGCTCGCAGCCTGCTCCAGGCGGCGGTCGACGGCTTCGATGGAGAGCCGGATCGGGCGGACCAGCAGCGGGAACGACATCACGCCGCAAGCCAGCGCAGCGCCGGTCCAGCGGAAGGCGAAGACAATGCCGAAATGTTCGGCGAGAAAAGAGCCCAGCACGCCGCGCTTGCCGAACATCACCAGCAGGAGATAGCCGGTGACGACCGGCGGCAGCACTAGCGGCAGATAGATGAAGGCATCGACAAAGGCCTTGCCCCAGAAATCGCGGCGCGCGAGCAGCCACGCCACCGCAATGCCGAGCGGGGTCGAGATCAGGGTCGCAATCACGGCGACCCTGATCGAAAGCAGGATCGCCGTCCATTCTTCGGCAGAAATGTCGAACATCAGGAAGTGTTTTCCGTCATGCACCGTCGCGCAGGATGGGTTGAGCGCCTTCGCGATGACCCATCATCACGAGATCTGGCTGTGATGGGTTTTCGCTTCGCTCAACCCATCCGACGACCTGAGCTCAGGTCGTCGGCTTGGCCAGGAAGGTGAAGCCGTATTTTTCCATGATGGTCCTGGAGGCCGAGCTCTTCAGGAAAGCGATGTAGTCGGCTGCTTCCGTCTTGGCCTTGGCGGTCGCTGCCACCGGATAGACGATTGCCGGATGCGAGTCGGCCGGGAAGGTGCCGATGACCTTCACACCCGGATCGATCTTGGCGTCGGTTGAATAGACGATGCCGAGCGGCGCCTCGCCGCGCGACACCAGCGTCAGTGCGGCACGCACGCTTTCGGCCATCGCGAATTTCGGCTCTGCCGCGGTCCAGCTGCCGAGCTTCTCCAGTGCCGCCTTGGCATATTTGCCGACCGGCACCGACTTCACGTCGCCGGTGGCGATCTTGCCGTCACCGGCAAGCTTGGCGAGGTCGAAACCCTGGCCGATCTTGACGTCGGCGAGCTTGGAGTCCTTGCCGGCGATCAGCACGATGCTGTTGCCGAGCAGGCTGACGCGGGTGGCCTCGTTGATGTCCTTCTTGCCGACCGAATAGTCCATCCATTCCTGGTCGGCAGAGATGAAGATATCGGCGGGGGCGCCCTGTTCGATCTGCTTGGCAAGTGCGGAGCTTGCAGCATAGCTGGACGTCACCTTGACGCCTGTCTTGGCGGTGTAGGCGGTGTTGAGCTCGTCCAGCGCATTCTTCATCGATGCGGCGGCGAAGACGGTCAGGCTCTTGTCCTGCGCCTGCGCAGGCGTGAAGGTCGATCCGAGCAGGATCGAGAAAGCGGCGAAAAGTCCGGCAATGCGTTTCATGTTGGCGCTCCATGCGTGAGCGCAGCGCAAAAGGCGCGCAGCTCAGGCGTTGGTGAGGTGGGATCTGCGACAGGCGGAAGCGCCGTTCCGGCAATCCCGGGGACTTACGGTCCATCCGGGATATCGCGCCGCGACAATACTCAGGCGGCCGAGAGGGGTAAAGGCCCCGTGCCCTTATTCGGCGGGCAGCACGGCAAGGATGATGCTGGCCTCGGTCGCGCCCGAGATCTGCACGGCAAAGGGGCCGCCGGAGAGATCGAACTTCACGACTTTGCGGATGCCCGTGCAGTCGGTGGCGCCGCTGAACTCCATCGGCTTCAGCTGTTCGCCATCCTGGATCACGTCGATCCAGGCATTGGAAGACAGGCTGACCGTATAGGCACCGGCTTTCGGCGGGGACTTGAACTTCACGAAGCCGGCAAATGTGCCGTCTTTCGGCTTACGCTCGGGTTGGCGGGGCAGCTTGGCCTCGGCCGGAGTCTTGAGTTCGAGATCCGCCTTTGCGGGGATTGCGAGCTCATTTCCTGAGGCCGCCTTGAGGCGGTCTTGCGACGTCAGTGCGGCACGCTCCTTGTCGACCGGCCACTTGAACTTGTCGCAGCCGCTCGGCTCGGCCGCCCAAGCGGGCGCCGAGCTCAGCAGTGCAAGCGCGACAATCAGACGCGCTGCCATGATCAGTCCACCGCGATCATGACGTCGGAGGCCTTCACGACCACCACGACCTTGCCGCCGACCTTCAGGGCGAGATCGTCCACGGCTTCATTCGTGATCGAGGACGTCATGACTTGGCCGCCGCCGATATCGACGCGGATATGGGACGTGGTAGCGCCCTTGGTCACTTCGAGGACGGTGCCCTTGATCTGGTTGCGTGCACTGATGCGCATAGTGGTCTCGCTTGATTTTGCCGGACCGCAATCGGTCGCAGCGAGGAGGGAAGGGACGGGCCGTCGGCCCGACCGGTCGCCCGCTTGCGGCGCGGCGACGATGGCATTTTAGCCTGTTTTCGCGACACCACGATAGGCACTGGATCGATTACGGTGCCGTCAGGACCTGGCGGCAGGCTGCCGGCATATCCGCCAGGGTCATGGGCGGTTTCGGCTTCGGCGGCACCGGCGGTGGTTTCGGATGCAGCACGGCGTCGCTGAACCAGTAGGCGAGATCGCTTGCCGCACAGCCTTCGCCTTCGTTCGGCGGGGTCTGGGATTCGCAGTCCGTGGCGCCTGCCGGACATTTGATGCGGATGTGGAAATGATAGTCGTGGCCGTACATCGGCCGTACCTTTGACAGCCAGCTGCGATCGCCTTTGGCCTCGCGACACAGCGCCTTCTTGATGGCCGCATTGACGAAAATGCGCTCCACCGCCGGCTCCTGTGCCGCGGCGCGGATCACCGGCAGATGTGTGGGCGTCCAGGTGGCAGGATCGATGTCGAGGCGATCCCTGCGGACCATCATCACCGCAGACATTTCCTCGCGCTCGTTGCGCGACAATTGCCGGTTCGGCATCGGCGTCAGCCAGATATCCGCATCAAGGCCGATCTGATGGCTGGCATGGCCGGTAAGCATCGGGCCGCCACGTGGTTGCGACATGTCGCCGACCAGAAGGCCGGGCCAGCCCGCGATCCGGTTCGCCTTGGCGGAAACGCGCTCGATCAGCTCGACCATCTGCGGATGCGCCCAGTTGCGATTGCGCGACAGCCGCATCACCTGCCAGGTCGGTCCGTTGAGTGCCAATGCCTCGGCACCGGCAATGCAGCCTTTGGCATAGAAGCCGACCACCTGCGGTGCCGAGCGCGTCGGCAGGGCCTTGCGACCGAACAGTTCCTTGGCCGGCGTGGAGGGATCGTTGGGATTGGCGAGCGGCGGCAGTGGCCTAGGATCGACCGTGCCTTTGGTCTGCGCCAGCGCACTGGACGCTGAAGCAAGGGCAAGCGGCAATAGCAGGCTGAGAATCAGGCGGGAGCTCATGGCCGGACTATAGCCGAGGCGGCTGACAAGTCAGCGCGGGGCTGCCGTCAGCCGCGCAACTCGCGCAATTTTTACGCGATGCTAACCATCCTGCCGTGTGGCGCAATTTTTTGCTGCGGATTCATCGCAGCATTGATCGACCGATCATTCGCTTCCGGCGCGCGCATTTGCCGTCGCTTGCTCCACTTTGGAACATGTCTAGCCCGCAAATTAAGGGACCATTCACGCATTGCGTATGGGCGTGCCCGCTGTGTGTGCACCTCTTATGGCCATTCGCGCACTGATTGCGGTAACAGCATGCGGCGGGCGCGGTTGCTGATACCGTTTGTTCAGAGACTTCCGGCACAGAATGTCGCACGCAGAATGCGAGTAGAATCTGGATGCCGAAGGACCGGCCCAAGAAGACTGGACTGAAGGCATCGCACAAACCGCGCTTCAATCGCGCGAGGGGTGTTGCCAGGAAGCCATTTGCAGCCGCGCCGAAATCCATCGGCGTGATCGGCGAACTCGCGCGCCAGCGCGCCCAGGCCGAAGCTGCCATCGTCGATGCCCGCAAGTCCCATGAACGGCTGCGCGAAGCCATCGACATCCTTCCGCAAGGCATCGTGTTTCTGGATCCCGAGGGGCGTTACATCCTCTGGAACAAGAAATATGCCGAAATCTACAACGGCAGTTCCGATCAGTTCGCGCCGGGTGCCCGGCTGCAGGACACCATCCGCGTCGGTGTCGAGCGCGGCGAGTATCCGGAGGCGGCGGGCCGCGAGGACGAGTGGATCGCCGAGCGCGTCAACAAGCTGTTTCATCCCGGCGAACGCCACGAACAGACCCTGGCGGACGGCCGCGTCATCCTGATTGATGAGCGGCTGACCGAGGATGGCGGCGTCGTTGGCCTGCGCGTTGACATCACCGAGCTGAAGCAACGCGAAGCCTCGTTCCGGCTGCTGTTCGAAAGCAATCCGGTGCCGATGATCGTCTGCGCTCTGGCGGACGAACGCATCCTCAGCGTCAATGATGCCGCGGCGGAGCATTACGGCTATACGCGCGCTGAATTCGAGAAGCTGACGATCCGTCAGTTGCAGGCGTTCGAGGCCGCGCCCCCCTGGGGCGGCGATCATGTCGCCGACGAGCAGGCCGCGCGCACCTGGAAACACGTCAAGGCCGATGGCGAACTGATCGATCTCGCCATCTATTCGCGCCAGCTCGTCTACAACGAGCAGCCGGCGGTGATGCTGGCGCTGATGGACATCACCGAGCGCAAGCGCGCCGAGATGCGGCTCGCTTTCATGGCGCATCACGATTCGCTCACCGGGCTGCCGAACCGCAACCTGCTGCGTCAACGCCTCGACGAGACGCTGTCCCATGTCCGCCGCAGCGGCGAGAAGCTCGCGGTGCTGTTTCTCGGCCTCGACAATTTCAAGGGCGTCAACGATTCACTCGGCCACGAGATCGGCGACAAACTCTTGCGTGGCGTGGCGCGGCGGCTGCGTTCGACATTACGGGAAGAGGATGCACTGGCGCGTCTGAACTCGGACGAATTCGCCATCATCCAGACCGGCATCCACCGGCCCGAAGACGCGGTGTTGCTGGCGCGGCGCCTGCTCGATGCCATCGGCGAAACCTTCCTGCTCGATGGTCATTCCGTGGTGATCGGCGCCAGCATGGGCATCGCCATGGCGCCGGGCGACGGCGACGAATCCGAGCGACTGCTGAAAAACGCCGACATGGCGCTGTCGCGCGCCAAGAACGATACCCGCGGCACGTTCAGTTTCTTCGAGACCGGCATGGATGCCAAGGCGCAGGCGCGCCGCAAGATCGAGAACGATCTGCGTGCTGCGATCCAGGACGACCAGTTGCGGCCTTATTACCAGCCGCTGGTCGATCTCAAGACCGGCCGTATCACCGGCTGCGAGGCGCTGGTCCGCTGGCCGCATCCGGAGCGCGGCATGATCTCGCCCGGCGATTTCATCCCGGTGGCGGAAGACACCGGCCTCATCAATGTGCTGGGCACCCAGATCCTGCGCCGGGCCTGCAACGAGGCCGCGCGCTGGCCCGATGAAGTCCGCGTCGCCGTCAACCTGTCGCCGCTGCAATTCCGCGTTGGAAATCTGCTCTCGGTGGTGATGGATGCGCTGAAGAATTCCGGCCTGCCGCCACGCCGGCTGGAGCTGGAAATCACCGAGACGCTGCTGCTGGAGAAAAGCAATCAGGTGCTGGCGACGCTGCACGCGCTGCGTTCGCTCGGCGTGCGCATCTCCATGGATGATTTCGGCACCGGCTATTCGTCGCTCAGCTATCTGCGCAGCTTCCCGTTCGACAAGATCAAGATCGACCAGTCCTTCGTGCGCGATCTCGGCGCCAATCGTGATGCGCAGGCCATCGTGAGCTCCATCATCAGTCTAGGGATGGGATTGGGTGTCACGATCACGGCCGAAGGCGTCGAGACCGAAGCGGAGCTGGCTTGCCTGCGCCATGAGGGCTGCCATGAAGGGCAGGGCTTCCTGTTCAGCCGCGCCCGGCCGAACGAGGAGATCGTGGAGCTGTTGCGGGCTCAGGCGATGACGACCGGCGTCGCCGATCAGCCGGATTGCGCACAGGTCGCGTAGCCGAACGAGTCGATGGCTTCCGTAGGATGGGTTGAGCGGAGCGATACCCATCACGGCGAGCGCCCGGCAGCGATGGGTATCGCTCCGGCGCTACGCGCCTCCGCTCAACCCATCCTACCGATCTTCCGAAACGCAATCATTTCATTTTGTGCAATAATGAAGTGCGCAGGCCGCGCATTCTCTCCTTATCGATCAAGGAGCAGTTTGTATTGGCGGATCGGGAATGGACCCGGCCACCAATTCAGGACCTGCTTCCATGAAGCTCTACAATTTCCCCCTGTCGGGCCATGCCCATCGCGCGCATCTGTTCGTTTCGCTGCTCGGTCTGCCGTGTGAATTGATAGACGTTGATCTCGCATCGGGGGCGCACAAACAGCCCGAATTCCTTGCGCTCAATCCGTTCGGCCAGGTGCCGGTGCTTGATGACGAAGGCACGGTCGTCCCGGATTCGAATGCAATCCTCGTCTATCTCGCCAAGAAGTCCGGTCAGGCGGGATGGCTGCCGGAAGATGCGGAAGGCGCCGCGGCTGTCCAGCGCTGGTTGTCTGTCGCTGCGGGTGAACTGGCCTATGGGCCCGCGGCGGCACGCTTGATCACCGTCTTCGGCGCCCAGTTCAATCCGGATGAGGTGATTGCGCGCGCCCACACATTGCTGGCGCGGGTCGAGGCGCATCTGGCCGGTCGCGACTGGCTTGTCGGCGATGGCCCGACCATCGCGGATGTCGCGCTCTACAGCTATATCGCCGGCGCTCCGGAAGGGAATGTGGATCTGTCGGGCTATGCCCGCGTCAACGCGTTCCTGCGCCGAATCGAAGCGCTGCCTGGCTTCGTCCCGTTTCCCAAGACGCCTGCTGGACTTCTGGCCGCGGCCTGACCGCCGCATGGCGGGCGTATCGACATACGCCCGCCTCCTTCCCTGAGGGTGGATCAATGACCGATCAGCACACATTGACGAAGCTCGACCTCTGGCATGCCGGCGAGAAGGTGATCCAGCAACAGGTCGGTGTCTCGGATTACATGGACGAGGTCGGCAAGCGCGTGGTGCGCGATTACATGCCGACGCAGCATCGCGATTTCTACACGCAGATTCCGTTCATCGTGCTGGGAAGCGTCGATCGCGCCGGTGACGCATGGGCGACACTGGCCATCGGCCATCCCGGCTTCATTTCATCCCCGACGGCGCAATCGCTGGACATCGATGCGTTGCGGGATCCCGGCGATCCCGCCAGCGAAGGTCTCCGCGAGGGCGATGCGATCGGGCTGCTCGGCATCGAGATGCATACCCGCCGGCGCAACCGCGTCAATGGCATCATCGGGCCGTCGGTCAATGGTGCCCTCCATTTCGAGGTCGACCAGAGCTTTGGCAATTGCCCGCGCTACATCCAACTCAGGGATTATGAATTCGCCCGCGATCCCCGCGAGGCTTTCACGGCAGAGGTCGAAGAGAGCGCGGCGCTCGGCGCGCATGCGCGTGGCATGATCGAGGCGTCGGACATGTTCTTCGTTGCATCCTATGCCGAACGCGACGATCGCCGGCAGGTGGATGCCTCGAGCCGCGGTGGCAGGCCCGGTTTTGTGCGCATCAATGCCGACGGCACGCTCACGATTCCGGATTTCAACGGCAACCTGTTCTTCGCCACGCTTGGCAATATCCTGCTGAACGGCAAGGCCGGCCTGCTCTTCGCCGACTATGAGACCGGCGATGTCCTGCAGATGACGGGCGATGCGCAGGTGGTTCTGGACTCGCCGGAGATCGCTGCCTTTCAGGGCGCTGAACGTCTCTGGACGTTCAAGCCGCGCCGCGTGATCGTGAGGCGCGGTGCGCTGGCGCTGCGCTGGTCTGCGCGCAAGGATGGTGCGTCACCGGCATCGCTGATGACGGGTGACTGGTGGCAAGCGTCGGATCGGCTCAAGGCTGCAGAGCTGGCAAGCCAATGGCGGCCTTTCAAGGTCGTCGACGTCGTGAATGAGAGCGCAACGATCCGGTCATTTCATCTGCAACCCGCCGATGGCGTCGGCCTCCTTCCGCATCAAGCCGGACAGTATCTCCCGATCCGCTTGCCGGTGGGCGAAGCGGGCAAGACCATCCGAACCTATACGCTCTCGGTGGCGCCGTCCGATCGCATCTACCGCATCAGCGTGAAGCGCGACGGCGCGGTGTCGCAATGGCTGCATGACCGCATCAAGGTGGGCGACGTCATCGAGGCGCGCGCGCCGGCCGGCGCGTTCACCATCGATCCCACGCAGCAGCGGCCGGCGGTTCTTGTCGGCGCTGGCATCGGAATTACGCCCATGCTCGCGATGCTGAAACATGTGGTCTATGAGGGCTTGCGCAAGCAGAAAGTGCGGCCGACCGTTCTCGTGCAGTCCGCCCGTTCCAGGAAGGATCGCGCCTTCACGCGTGAACTGGAGGAACTGGAGGAGAAGGCGGGCGGGGCTGTGCGCATTCTCCGTGTCCTCAGCGATGTCTCGGACGCCGAAGAAGGGGCGGACTACGACGCTGCGGGGCGCGTCGATGCCGAGCTCCTGTCTCGCTTCGTGCCGATCGAAGAAGCCGATGTCTACCTGTGTGGACCGCCGCCCTTCATGCAGGCGATCTATGACGATCTCCGTCGACGCAACATTCCGGATGTGCGCATCCATGCGGAAGCCTTCGGTCAGGCGTCATTGGTGCGGATCGTGGATGGGCCGGACATGACGCCGACGCGCCGCCCGCCGGCATCCGCGCCGGTCCATGTGGTGTTCACGGAGTCCATGAAGGAAGCGCGCTGGACGCCGGCATCAGGGACCTTGCTCGATCTGGCGGAGGCGCGCGGTCTGAACCCTGACTACAATTGCCGGGCGGGCAATTGCGGCACGTGCAAAGCGAAGCTTCTGGCGGGGGCGGTGACCTATGTGCAGGAGCCCACTGCGGAGATCGGCGAGAACGAGGTGCTGATCTGCTGCGCCGTCCCGGCGGCGTCCGAAGGCGATGAGGCGAGCCGTCTTCATATCGTGCTGTGATGATGCTTTCCGTCTCAAACGGTCATCGCCCGCGAATGCGGGCGATCCAGTAAGCGCCGACGCATCGGTTCATTACGCCGACGTCGTGTACTGGGTTGCCCGGTCAAACCGGGCAACGACAGTCGAGTGTGAAGCGCGGCGGTATCAATCCTTCTTCACATACTGGCAGCCGCCGTCCTTCATCGGGCGGAAGACTTGGTCGCCGGGGACTTCCGCGAGGACCTTGTAATAATCCCACGGATACTTGGACTCTTCCGGCTTCTTCACTTCCAGCAGGAACATGCTGTGCACCATGCGGCCGTCCTCGCGCAGGACACCGTTGTCGGTGAAGGCGTCACGGATCGGCGTTTCGCGCATCTTGGCGAGCACCGGCTTGGTGGCGCGGGTGCCCGCGGCCTGCACGGACTTCAGGTAATGCAGCACGCCGCTATAGGTGGCGGCCTGGTTCATGGTCGGCATCCGCTTCATCTTGTCGAAGAATTTCTTGCCGAAGGCGCGGGTGCGGTCGTTGAGGTCCCAGTAATAGGCCTCGGTGATGATCAGGCCCTGCGCCATCTTGAGGCCGAGCGAGTGGATGTCCGAGATGAACATCACGATGCCGGCGAGCTTCTGGCCGCCGGCGACGATGCCGAATTCGGAGGCCTGCTTGATGGTGTTGATAGTGTCGCCGCCGCCATTGGCCATGCCGACGATCTTTGCCTTCGACGACTGCGCCTGAAGGAGGAAGGACGAGAAGTCCGCGGTGTTGAGCGGATGCTTCGAGCTGCCGACGATCTTGCCACCGGCTTTGCGGATGACATCGCCCGTGTCGCGCTCGATGGAATGGCCGAACAGATAGTCCGCCGTGATGAAGTACCAGCTGTCGCCCCCCTGCTTGACGATGGCGCTGCCGACGGTCTGCGCATTGCCATAAGTGTCGTAGGTCCAGTGCGCCGTATAGGGCGAGCAGGACTTTCCGGTGATGTCCGACGAGGCGGCGTCGGTGACGATCATGATCTTCTCGAACTGTTTCGACATCTCCATCGCGGCCAGCGCGGTGGCGGAGGTTGGCAGGTCGATGATCATGTCGACGCCCTCTGCCTCGTACCATCGGCGGGCGATGGTCGCTGCGGCGTCGGCCTTGTTCAGCGGATCGGCGGTGACGAGTTCGATCGGCTTGTCGAACATCTTGCCGCCGAATTCCTCGATGGCGATCTTGGCCGCCTCGACATTGCCCTGGCCGCCGATATCGGCGTAGACCGAGGCGAAATCCGCGATGACGCCGATCTTGAGCGGAGCGTTATTGGTGGATTGTGCGGCCTGCTGGGCCACCGCTGAAGCGCCGAAAAGCAATGAGACGGCAAACGTCGTCGCCGCCAGCGCACGATGCGCGGTCATGATGTCCTCCCCAAATTTTCAAACGCGCCGTTTTCGGCGTCGTGGAGGCAGAATGCGGGGGAGTGGGCAGGGAGGCAAGAGGTGAGTTTGGGCGGTGTGCTATTCAGCCGCGTCGGCCGAATGATCGCCTGGCAGCGGCGCCTTCTGCCAGTCTCCTGGCGCCAGCACCGTGCTCACGGAGAGAATCTCGATCCCGAGAATGCGGCCGTCAGAATCCAGGTCGTAGATGAAGGGGCCGGCTTCGTCGGTCTGGTCCACCTTGCCCTTCCCGATGCGAATATAGATGGCATCTGCTTCCGGATCGTAGGTCATTCTAGTCATGGCTTGCGCCTCGCATCACGATCGAAGGTGACTGTTATAATCCGAATGTCGGAAGCTGTCTCGACACATGCGATGCGAAGGATGGGGCCGTCGAATTCGGGAATGGCCCGGAAACGGCATTCCACCGATGGCGCCAAGGGCTCCGGTTCGGCCCAGTCGGGATGCCGGATAGTTCGCTCGACCCACGCGACGGGCAATTGGCGCTTTGCCATGCGCATATGCACATGATGCGTCAGAACCAGTGGCTTTGACATCGTCGTTGCCCCGAAACCGGGGCAAAGCTAGCAGCAGGTAGACTGGTAATGCAATCGGGACGAGGCGCAGCCCTCAGCTATCCACCTTCAGCGCGGCGATGAACGCTTCCTGCGGAATGTCGACCTTGCCGAACTGCCGCATCTTCTTCTTGCCTTCCTTCTGCTTCTCCAGAAGCTTGCGCTTGCGGCTGATGTCGCCGCCATAGCACTTCGCGGTCACGTCCTTGCGCAGCGCGCGGACGGTCTCGCGGGCAATCACCTTGCCGCCGATCGCCGCCTGGATCGGGATGACGAACATATGTGGCGGGATCAGCTCCTTCATCTTCTCGACCATGGAGCGGCCGCGGCCTTCGGCACGGGTGCGATGGACGAGCATGGAGAGCGCATCGACCGGCTCGGCATTGACGAGGATCTGCATCTTGACGAGATCCGCCGCGCGGTAGTCGGTGAGATGATAGTCGAACGAAGCATAACCCTTCGAGATGGACTTCAGGCGATCGTAGAAATCGAACACCACTTCATTCAGTGGCAGCTCATATTTCACCATCGCGCGGGTGCCGACGTAGGTGAGCTCCTTCTGATTGCCGCGGCGCTCCTGGCACAGCTTCAGCACGGAGCCGAGATATTCGTCCGGGGTCAGGATCGTCGCCTCGATCCACGGCTCGTGAATCTCGGAGATCTTCACCACATCCGGCATGTCGATCGGATTGTGGATTTCGAGCTCGGTGCCGTCGGTCAGATACATGTGATAGATCACCGACGGCGCGGTGGCGATCAGGTTGAGATCGAATTCGCGGCTGAGGCGCTCCTGGATGATTTCCAGATGCAGCAGGCCGAGGAATCCGCAGCGGAAGCCGAAGCCGAGCGCGGCCGAGGTTTCCATTTCGAACGAGAATGACGCGTCGTTGAGGCGCAGCTTGCCCATGGCGCCGCGCAGCGTCTCGAAGTCGTCGGCGTCCACCGGGAACAGGCCGCAGAACACCACGGGCACGGCGGGCTTGAAGCCCGGCAGCATGTCGGTGATCGGCTTCCTGTCGTCGGTGATGGTATCGCCGACGCGGGTGTCGGCGACTTCCTTGATGGCCGCGGTGATGAAGCCGATCTCGCCGGGGCCGAGTTCGTCCACATTGACCATCTTCGGCGTGAAGTAGCCGACGCGCTCCACGTCATAGGCCGCATTGGTGCCCATCATGCGGACGCGCTGGCCCTTCTTCAGCACGCCGTCGATGACGCGCACGAGCACGACGACGCCGAGATAGACGTCGTACCAGCTGTCCACCAGCAGTGCCTTCAGCGTCGCGTCGCGGTCGCCCTTCGGCGGCGGCAGGCGGGTGACGATGGCTTCCAGCACATCGGGCACGCCGAGGCCGGTCTTGGCCGAGATCATCACGGCGTCGGAGGCGTCGATGCCGATCACGTCCTCGATCTGTTTCTTGACCTGATCGGGCTCGGCGGCGGGCAGGTCGACCTTGTTCAGCACCGGCACGATTTCGAGGTCGGCGTCGAGCGCGTGATAGACATTGGCGAGGGTCTGCGCCTCCACGCCCTGGGAGGCGTCGACCACCAGCAGCGCGCCTTCGCAGGCGGCCAGCGAGCGGGACACCTCGTAGGCGAAGTCGACGTGGCCGGGCGTGTCCATCAGGTTGAAGATGTAGTCCTTTCCGTCCTTGGCCTTGTAATGCAGGCGGACAGTCTGGGCCTTGATGGTGATGCCGCGCTCGCGCTCGATATCCATCGAGTCCAGCACCTGCTCCTTCATCTCGCGCGCCTGCAAGCCGCCGGTGATCTGGATCAGGCGGTCGGCCAGGGTCGATTTGCCATGGTCGATATGGGCGACGATGGAGAAGTTGCGGACGTTGGAAATCGGGGAGGTTGTCATGGGCGCGGGATAGCATCCCAAGCCCTGATGCGGCAACCGAAATGGGGCTTTCCGGGCGGTTTCACAAGGCCATTTGGGGCGGCAATTTGTTCAAGCCATTCTGATTTTACTCGCCGGGAAAACAGGCTAGGCAGGGCCTCATGAAAAGGCCCGACCGCAGTCGCAAATCCCCCGCCATCGCCGCCCCCGTCAAACGCCGCAGCCTCGCTGCGCGGGCACGCCGGGCGGCGGCGCGCGTGGCCGCCTGGGCGGTCGATCCGCAGCTGGCGCCGGTGCTTGTGGTCGGCTTTACGATCGCCCATGCGGTGCTGTGGACCGCCATCCTGACCCAGGTGAAGGCGGCGCAGGATGTGCATTTCGACGTCGCCGAGGCCTATGCCTGGGGGCAGAAGTTCCTGCTCGGCTATGGCAAGCATCCGCCGCTGTCGGGCTGGATCGCAGGGGCCTGGTTCAGCGTCTTCCCGACCACGGACTGGGCCTCCTATGCGCTGGCCATGGCCACGGTGGGTGTCGGCATGATCGCCTGCTGGGCGATCGCGCTGCATGTGGTGGATCGCCGCCGCGCCTTCTTCGTGCTGGTGATGGTCGCGCTCTATCCGATCTTCAACTTCAAGGGCTTCAAGTTCAACGCCGACCTCGTGCAGCTGATCACCTTGCCGCTGCTCGTCCTGGCTTATCTGCATGCCTTCGAGAAGCGCACGATCCGCTCCGGCGTGCTGCTCGGCCTCGCCGCTGCGCTGGCCTTGATGTGCAAATACTGGGTGGTGACCATGATCGGCGCCATCGGGCTTGCGGCCCTGATTCATCCGCAGCGGATGCTGTTTCTGCGCTCACCGGCGCCGTGGCTGGCGATCGTCACCATGGTGGCGGCGCTGCTGCCGCATATCGAGTGGGTGCGCAGCGTGGCCTTCGCGCCATTCCGCTATGCGACCGGCACTTACGTCATCTCGTCACACTGGCAGAGCCTGCAGATGGTCTGGGGCTATATCGGACACAATGTCGCGCTGCTGCTGTTGCCGCTGGCGATCGCGGCAGTGGTGCTGGCCTGGGCGCCGCGCTGGTGGTCGCTGCTGGTGCGCGATCCGCGCGGTTTCGTCCTGCGGCCGTGGTCGATCCGCGATAACCCGTCGGTCAATCGCGATCAGGCGCTGAACATCTGGCTGATCCAGGGTATCGTTGCCGTCGGGCCGCCGGTCGGCGCGCTGATCTTCGACATCTATATCAAGACCGACTGGGGCATCTCGCTGTTCTTCCTGGTGCCGCTCGCCTTCATTGCGATCCCGTCACTGCGGATGCCGCGGGTCGCGTTGCCGCGGATTGCGGCGGTGTGGCTGGTCCTTTCGCTGGCGATATCCGGCCTCGCGCCACAGATTGCGATCGCCAGCATGCCGCGCGACGAGAACGGCAATTTCGCTCATGTGTCCTATTCGCAGCTCGCGAAGCAGCTCACCGAGATGTGGCACGTCCGTGCACACGCGCGCTGGAGCGCTGTGGTCGGCTATGTCGAGATCGCGGATCAGATGACGTTCTACAGCGTCGATCATCCCCTGCCATTCGTGCATTACGAAAAGGCGGGCTCGGGACTGCTGTCTCTCGAAGAGGCGAAGCGCACCGGTTTCATCGGTATCTGCGATCCCGCCGATGCGCGGTTCGAGACCTGCGAGACCTGGATGAAGGAGAATGCCACGGGCGCCGAGCGCGTGGTGATTTCGACGCGACGGTTCTTTCAGGGGCAGTCGGGGATTTCGTCGCGCTGGCACGTCTATTTCGTGGCGCCGGGGAAATCGTGACGTTGTAGCCTGGATGGAGCGCAGCGAAATCCAGGATGCAGAGTATCAGTAATTCGCCGGTCCCCGGATTGCGCTACGCTTCATCCGGGCTACGCGATTATTCCTCGCCGAACTTGTCGATCACCAGCTGCGAGATCGCATCCAGCGCTTCCTGAGCCTGGGGGCCTTTTGCCGTGACGACGATGCTTGTGCCGATGCCGGCGGCGAGCATCATCAGGCCCATGATCGAGGTGCCGCCGACCGTTTCGCCGTTGCGGGTCACCGTGATGTCGGCGCTGAACTTCTCCACCATCTGCACGAATTTGGCGGAGGCGCGGGCGTGGAGGCCACGCTTGTTGGTGATGGGCAGTTCGCGGGAAAGAGGTTCGCTCATTTGCCGGCGAGCACGCGGCTGGCGATGGTGACGTATTTGCGGCCGGCTTCCTGCGCCATGGCGATGGCGTCCGGGAGCGTGCGCTCTTCGCGGACCTTGGCGAGCTTCACCAGCATCGGCAGATTGATGCCGGCAAGGACTTCGACCTTCGGCCGGCTCATGCAGGAGATGGCGAGGTTCGACGGGGTGCCGCCGAACATGTCGGTGAGGATGGCGACACCGTCGCCGCTATCGACGCGGTTGACGGCTTCAATGATGTCGCTGCGACAGAGGTCGGAGTCATCTTCCGCACCGATCGTCACGGCTTCGATTTGTTGTTGCGGACCCATTACGTGTTCGAGCGCCGCCTTGAACTCGTCGGCAAGGCGCCCATGGGTCACAAGTACCAGACCAATCATCGGAAACTCCTCGTGGGCGCATTGGTGCACCGCACGAAAGCGCCACTTTGACCATCCAGAGCCTCTGCGCAAGAGGACTCTTCGCGAAACTCCCGTAAAATACGACCTATGTCGGGGGAGGATCAGCGGGCCTAATCGGTGGCGAGTGTGGGACTAATATGGTTACCAATTCCCTTCGGGCAATCGTCCTATGGTCGCAGCGACGGAATGCCCTCGGTTGTCGTCAGATAGGCCGCTACCAATGGTAGCGGAGAGAAGCCGGATCCAACCGGGATTCGGGGAATTTCGACGTCATGCAGCCGGGTCCGCAGCGCTTCCGCGTCAGGAAGCCGCGCGGCGTCGTGCGCGTCGAGATCGACCACCAGCCCCACAATGGCAGCGGTGGCACAATCGAGGCGCCTGATACCCAAACCGCGGATTTCCAGCAAGCCAATCAATTCGGGAGCCGGGCGGACACGGAGCAGCCCGTCATCCGTCACATCCAAAAAAGCGCGGTCATCGGCTACCAGCATTGCTTCCGGCAGTTGTCCGGCCTGGGCTGCGAGGATCAGGTCGAACACCAGCCGCGACTTGCCGGATCCGGATGGCCCGCGGATCAGCACGGCGCGGTCGCCGAGGAGGACGGCCGATGCATGGATGCTGATATGGGGGGCGCTCATGTGGCCGGCAACCGCACCACGAAGCGGGCGCCAAGCACCGGCACCTCGCCGTCGGCCGTCGCGGCGCCGATGCGGTTCTCGGCCCAGATGGTGCCGCCATGGGCCTCGACGATCTGTTTGGAGATCGAGAGGCCGAGGCCGGAATTCTGGCCGAAGCCCTGATGCGGGCGGTCGGTGTAGAAGCGCTCGAAGATGCGCTCCAGCGCATCCGGCCCGATACCGGGACCGTCGTCATCGACCACGACCTCGATCTTTCCCTTCAGGCGGCGGCAGGCGATCCGCACCTTTCCGCCCGACTCAGAGAAGGACTGGGCGTTGGTGACGAGATTGGTGATGACCTGACCAAGGCGCGAGTCGTGGCCGGGCACGGAGAATGTATCGCTGGACGAGCCTTCGAAACGGGTCTCGACGCCGACATCGTGGCCAAGCTTGGTCTCGTTGGCGACGGCGGTGAGCGTCGTGAGCAGCGTGCGCAGAGCGACCGGTGCGACATCGTTGCGCTGCAGTTCGGCATCGAGCCGGCTGGCGTCGGAAATGTCCGAGATCAGGCGGTCGAGGCGGCGCACGTCATGCTCGATCACTTCGAGCAGGCGGCCGCGGCTGTTCTCGTTCTTCGCCAGCGGCAGCGTTTCGACGGCGGAGCGCAGCGAGGTCAGCGGATTCTTCAGTTCGTGCGAGACGTCGGCGGCGAACATCTCGATCGCCTCGATGCGGTTATAGAGCGCGCCGGTCATGTCGCGCAGCGCGCCGGAGAGATGGCCGATCTCGTCGCGGCGATCGGTGAAGTCGGGAATCTCCACGCGGGTGCGGATGCGGCGGCGGACGCGTTCGGCGCTGTCGGCGAGACGGCGCACCGGGCCGGCGATGGTCGACGCCAGCAGCAGCGACAGGACGATCATGACCGCCATGGCGACGGCGAACACTTTCAAAATCGCCAGACGCTCGGCGGTGACCATCTGGTCGATGTCGTCGCCTTGGGTGGACAGCATCAGCGCGCCATGTACGGCACGGAAACGCTGCACCGGCACCGCGACCGAGACGATGACTTCACCGCGGTCGTTGATGCGGACCATGCTGTTCTTCTGGCCGCCGAGGGACTGCTGCACTTCCTGATAGCCGTTGCCGTTTTCCGGGCCGAGTTCGCGATACAGCGGCAGGTCGCCGCGGTTGAGCCAGGTGCGAATGGCGATGGTGGTCTTTTCCAGCAGGCCCGGCTTCTCGGTGGTCGGTGGCGGCAGGTCGAAGCGCAGCACATCGCCGCGGCCATAGAGGCTGCGGCTGTCGAGCAGCAGCACGCCGTCGCGGTCATAGATGCGGGCGCGCGTCTTGGTCGGCGAGATCAGCCGGCGCAGCACCGGCGCGACGCGCTCGGGATTGATCGGGAAGTCGAGATTGTTGAACTCGTCCGGCGCGCCATAGCTTTCGCCCGGCTTGAGATCGAGCAGCCGGTCGGGATCGATGGTGATCGTATTGGTCTCGACCGTGGCCGAGGCGGCGATGGCGCCGGCGATGATCTCCGCCTGAGTGAGAAGGCTCTGCGCACGTGCGTCGATCAGGCCGGCGCGGAATTGCGAGAGATAGAGGACACCGGCGACGAGGGCGCAGAGGCCCGCGAGATTGAGCGAGACGATGCGGCGCGTGAGGCTCGAAAAGGTGAGCGCGACAAAAAACTGCCGAAGCCGGCTGATCCAGTCGAGCGGACGCCGCCAACCGCCGGATGGTGTCTCGTCGGATGCATCGGGTGCCTGCGGCGAGCCGCCGGAGCCACGTCGTCCATCAGGCTGCGTTCGATCCAGCAATGCCTACACTGCCCGCTTGTTGCCGATTGTCGCGATTGCGCTCGCTGCGCGGAGTCTAGCGCAGCGAGACGATCACGTCAGGCCCGAAACGGGCCGTGAAACCCGGTGAGATCAGGTTTCCTTGAAGCGGTAGCCGACGCCGTACAGCGTCTCGATCATCTCGAAATCGTCGTCGACCACCTTGAACTTCTTGCGCAGGCGCTTGATGTGGCTGTCGATGGTGCGGTCGTCCACATAGACCTGATCGTCGTAAGCGGCATCCATCAGCGCGTTGCGGCTCTTGACCACGCCGGGCCGGGTGGCCAGCGCCTGCAGGATCAGGAATTCGGTGACGGTGAGGGTCACCGGCTCGTTCTTCCAGGTGCAGGTGTGCCGCTCCGGGTCCATGCGCAGCAGGCCGCGATCGAGCGCCTTGGCGTCGGTCTCCTTCGGCACGGCCGCCGGGTCCTTCGGCGCCGAACGGCGCAGCACGGCCTTGACGCGCTCGACCAGCAGGCGCTGGGAGAACGGTTTGCGGATGAAATCATCGGCGCCCATCTTGAGGCCGAACAACTCGTCGATTTCCTCGTCCTTCGAGGTGAGGAAGATCACCGGCAGGTCCGACTTCTGGCGCAGGCGGCGCAGCGTCTCCATGCCGTCCATGCGGGGCATCTTGATGTCGAGGATCGCGAGGTCCGGCTGACTGGTGCGGAAACCGTCCAGGGCCGACGCGCCATCCGTATAGGTCATGATGCGATAGCCCTCGGCTTCGAGCGCGATCGATACGGATGTGAGAATGTTGCGGTCGTCGTCGACCAAAGCGATTGTGGGCATGAGCCTGCTTTCCGAAGCGGGATGGTCTGTACGGCGGGGATTGAATATTCCGCCGTATGAGGTGGCCTTAAGAACACAGTCAACCAGCAATGCAAGCTGGGCTGAAGTGTGGCCAAGTTCCCTTAACGCTTGAATGGGGCGCCAGTTCCACATTTATATACGCCGCTTCGGACACTGGGAACAGCCACTTTCGGCAATGATTATCGGGATTTAATGATGCAGCCGACTGCCGATTTCGACCCCTCGCGTGTCACCCGGTCCCTGCTGCGGCGCTCCCGGCAGGGCGCGCTTGCAACCCTGTCCCTCGCCACCGGGGCTCCTTATTGCTCCCTGGTGAACGTGGCCAGCCACCCCGACGGCACGCCGATTCTCCTCATTTCACGGCTGGCCCTGCACACGAAGAACCTGCTCGGAGACCCGCGGGTATCGTTGATGCTGGATGAGCGGGCGCCGGGGGATCCGTTGGAAGGCGCCAGGATCATGCTCGGCGGCGTTGCCGAAGAGGCCGCGGACACCGACCGCGAGGTGCTTCGACGACGCTATCTCAGCGTCCATCCAACCGCGCAAGTCTTTGTGGATTTTAAGGATTTTTCCTTCTTTCGGATCAGGCCGACCTCGCTGCATCTGGTCGCCGGTTTCGGTCGCATCATCGATCTCGCACCCGGGCAGTATCTGACCGATCTCCGCGGCGCGGAGAGCGTGGTGGAGGCGGAAGAGGGCGCCATCGAACATATGAATGCCGATCACCGCGATGCGCTCAATCTCTACGCAACAAGACTTCTTGGCGCGGAAGAAGGCGATTGGCGCTGCACCGGCTGCGATCCGGACGGACTCGATCTGCACAACGGAACGTCGACGACGCTGCGGCTTGATTTTCCGCGGCGGATCGTCACGCCGATGGACTTGCGGAAGGTGCTGCGGGAACTGGCAGAGCAGGCCCGCACTTTGAACGGTTGAGCCACACCCATGGCCATGCTTGGAATAAACCAAGTCAGGTGACGTTGCTTGGCTTTTCACATCTTCGTCACTATTAGATCGCCCGATCAAGGCCGGAGCGGTTATAGTGACGGCTACCGCTTCAATGCGTGGCTGGAGGCAGCCGCGCATATGGAATGGCGGACTCTAAGGAGGACTATCCGTGCAAGAGACGGGCGTACGCAACAGTGCCTATGGCGCTGACAAATTCGGACTTAAAAATCTCAAAGCGGTGAACTGGAATCTCGGCGCACCGCAGCTCTACGCACACTCGCTGCGCAATGGCGAAGCGGAATTGTCATCGGATGGCGCGCTCTGCGCAGACACCGGCGACTTCACCGGTCGCAGCCCGAAAGACAAGTTCACCGTCAAGGACGCGTCCACCGAAAACATGTGGTGGGCCGGCAACCAGTCGATTACCCCCGAGCAGTTCGAAGCGCTCTACACCGATTTCAAGAAGCACGCCGAAGGCATGACCCTGTTCGCGCAGGATCTCTATGGCGGCGCTGATCCGACCTTCCAGATCAAGACCCGCGTGTTCACCGAACTCGCCTGGCACTCGCTGTTCATTCGCACGCTGCTGATCCGCCCGGAAGCATCCGCGCTGGCTGACTTCGTGCCCGAGCTCACCATCATCGATCTTCCGAGCTTCCGCGCCGACCCCAAACGTCACGGCTGCCGCTCGGAGAACGTCGTGGCCATCGATTTCGCCCGCAAGATCGTCCTGATCGGCGGGTCTTATTATGCCGGCGAGATGAAGAAGTCGGTCTTCACCACGCTGAACTACTATCTCCCCGCCAAGGGCGTCATGCCGATGCATTGCTCGGCCAATGTCGGCCCGGACGGCGACACCGCGATCTTCTTCGGCCTGTCGGGCACCGGCAAGACCACGCTCTCGGCTGATCCGAAGCGCACGCTGATCGGCGATGACGAGCATGGCTGGGGCAAGGACGGCGTCTTCAATTTCGAAGGCGGCTGCTACGCCAAGACCATCAAGCTGTCGGAAGAAGCCGAGCCCGCGATCTATGCCGCCTCGAAGCGTTTTGGCGCCGTGCTCGAAAACGTCGTGCTCGATGAAAACACCAAGGTGCCGGATTTCGACGATGGCTCGAAGACCGAGAACACCCGTTCGGCCTATCCGCTCGACTTCATCCCGAATGCGTCGCGCACCGGACGCGCGCCGCAGCCCAAGAACGTGGTGATGCTCGCCGCTGACGCTTTCGGCGTGCTGCCGCCGATCGCAAAACTGACCCCGGCGCAGGCGATGTATCACTTCCTGTCCGGCTACACCGCCAAGGTCGCCGGCACCGAGCGTGGCCTCGGTAACGATCCGGAGCCGGAATTCTCGACCTGCTTCGGCTCGCCTTTCCTGCCTCTCGACCCCAGCGTCTATGGCAACATGCTGCGCGACCTCATCGCCAAGCACAAGGTCGACTGCTGGCTGGTGAACACCGGCTGGACCGGCGGCAAGTACGGCGTCGGCTCGCGCATGCCGATCAAGGTGACGCGTGCGCTGCTCACCGCCGCACTTAATGGCTCGCTCCGCAATGCCGAATTCCGCACCGACAAGTATTTCGGCTTCGCGGTGCCGACGGCGCTGGAGGGCGTTCCGAGCGAGATTCTCGATCCGGTGAACACCTGGAAGGACAAGGCCGAGTTCGACGCGACTGCGCGCAAACTCGTCGGCATGTTCCAGAAGAACTTTGCCAAGTTCGAAGCGCAGGTGGACGCCGAAGTCCGCGCCGCTGCGCCGGACGTGAAGATCGCGGCGGAGTGAGCTGCGCAATCACTAACATGCGAAAGGGCGGCCGCAAGGCCGCCCTTTTTGTTTTCGAACGTCACATCGACGCTCTTTTTGCTGGGCGCTGACGTAGCCTGGATGGAGCGAAGCGCAATCCGGGAAGCAGAGCTTCCTCATATCGCCGGTCCCCGGATTTTGCTGCGCTCCATCCGGGCTACACGGCGACATGCGTTACGTCGCCTTCCGTACCTGCTGTGCAAAGGTCGTGGGCATCTGGTTGGCCACCGGCACGTGCCAGATGTCCTCGGCATATTCGCGGATGGTGCGGTCCGATGAGAACCAGCCCATGCGCGCCGTGTTGAGGATGGCCGCGCGGTTCCAGGCGGAGCCGGCCTGCCAGCGCGCATCGACGCTGCGCTGGGCATCGTAATAGGAGTCGAAATCCGCCGACACCATGTAATGATCGAGATGCCGCAGCGCGTGGCCGATGGCGCCGAAGCGGCCGGGATCGTCGGGCGAGAAGAAGCCGCTCTCGATGGCATAGATGGCGCGGCCGAGATTGGGCGACTTCGAGATCACATCCGATGCATCGAGACCGCGATTGCGGCGCGTGACCACCTCGTCGGCGGTCATGCCGAAGATCGCGATGTTTTCCGGGCCGACATTGTCGCGGATCTCGATATTGGCGCCGTCCAGCGTGCCGATGGTCAGGGCGCCGTTGAGCGACAGTTTCATGTTGCCGGTGCCGGAGGCTTCCATGCCGGCCGTCGAAATCTGTTCGGACAGATCGGCGGCCGGAATGATGATCTCGGCCAGAGAGACATTGTAGTCCGGCATGAAGGCGACCTTCAGCTGGCCCTTGATCGTCTCGTCGCTGTTGACCATGCGCGCGACGTCGTTGGCCAGCTTGATGATCAGCTTGGCATAGCGATAGCTCGCCGCTGCCTTGCCCGCGAAAATCTTGACGCGGGGCACCCAGTTCTTGTTGGGCTCGTCCTTGATCGCCTGATACAGCGCGACGGTCTCGACGATGTTGAGCAGCTGCCGCTTGTATTCATGGATGCGCTTGATCTGCACGTCGAACAGTGCCGACGGATCGGCCTGCACGCCGAGCTTCTCGCCGATCAGGCGGGCCATGGCGAGCTTGTTGTGGTGCTTGACCGCGCGGAAAGCCTGCTGGAATGCGGCGTCGCCGGCATAGGCTTCCAGCTTGATCAGGCGGGTGGGATCGTCCAGCACCGCGTCGCCGCAGGTGGCGCGGAGCAGGTCGGTGAGTTTCGGATTGGCCAGTGTCAGCCAGCGGCGGAAGGTGATGCCGTTGGTCTTGTTGGTGATGCGGCCGGGATAGAGCTGGTTGAGATCGCGGAAAACGGTCTCCTTCATCAGCTCCGAATGCATCGCCGACACGCCGTTGATGCGATGCGAGCCGATGAAGGCGAGATTGCCCATGCGCACGCGGCGGCCAGCGGTCTCATCGATGACCGAGACCGAGGCGCGGTAATTGGTGTCGCCGGGGCGGATCGCGTCGGCGCGGTCGAGATGCGCGACATTGATGCGATAGATGATTTCGAGATGGCGCGGCAGCAGGCGCTCCATCAGCTCCACCGGCCAGGTCTCGAGCGCTTCCGGCAGCAGCGTGTGATTGGTGTAGGACAACGTCGCATTGGTGATCTGCCAGGCGGCGTCCCAGCGCATGTTGTGCACATCGATCAGGATGCGCATCAGCTCGGCGATCGCGAGGCTCGGATGCGTGTCGTTCATCTGCACCGCCGCCTTGTTGGCGAGGCCGCGCAGATTGCCTTCGGATTCCAGGTGCCGCTTGACGAGATCCTGCAGCGACGCCGAGACGAAGAAATATTCCTGCCGCAGCCGCAACTCGCGGCCGGCAGCGCTTTCGTCATTCGGATATAGGAACTTGCAGATCGCCTCCGCGCGCGCCTGTTCGGCGCTGGCGCTGACATAGTCGCCGGTGTTGAACACGTCGAGCCGCAGCGGATCCGGCGCCCGCGCCGACCACAGGCGCAGCGCATTCACATGCTGGCCGCGCCAGCCGACGATGGGCGTGTCATAGGCCACGGCCTCCACGGTCTCGCCGGGATGCCAGACAGTGCGCTGATGGCCCTTGGCGTCGTCCACCACCTCGGTTTGGCCGCCGAAGTGCACGTGATAGACGACCTCCGGCCGCGGCAGCTCCCACGGATTGCCGAAGCTCAGCCATTCGTCCGGATATTCCTTCTGCCAGCCCTTCGAGATGATCTGCTTGAACAGCCCGAAATCGTAGCGGATGCCGTAGCCGTAAGCCGGAATGGCCAGCGTCGACATGCTCTCCATGAAGCAGGCGGCGAGGCGGCCGAGGCCGCCATTGCCGAGCGCCGCATCGGGCTCGCATTTGCGCAGCTCGTCGAGGCCGACGCCGAGATCTTCCAGCGCCGCGCGAAACACCGGTAGCAGGCCCATATTGTTCAGCGCGTCGGTGAACAGGCGGCCGATCAGGAATTCGAGCGAGAGGTAATAGACGCGCTTGCGGCCGGCGTCGTAGCTCTCCTTCTCGGACAGCAGCCAGCGATGCACGATGCGATCGCGCAGGGTCAGGGCGGCGGCCTTGTACCAATCATGCTTGGTGGCGAAGGAGGCTTCCTTGCCAATGCCCAATGTCAGCTTGACGAGAATGGCGCTCTTGATCTCGGCGAGCAGCAACTCGTCGATTGGAGCGTTCTGGGGCTGGAATTGTGCTGGCGTGGTCTGGTCTGACAAACTGGTCATCCTGATCTGTGGCGCGGCGTGAAATCATACGCCCATTCAGTGGTGGTCGGAAACCCACCGCGATGCGGAGGTTTTGCCATGGTTATGCTGTGGAATTGGGCAGAAAATGGCAGAGCTCTGGCGAACATGGTCGTCCCGGCGAACGCCGGGACCCATAACCACCGAAGCTAGATTAATCCGGATAGATCGTTCCAATCGGGATTATCTTGCTCTATCAAGTCGATTTTCCAGCCGCGTTTCCAATTTTTCAGCTGCTTCTCGCGAGCAATGGCATCCATGACTGACGCATATTGTTCAATGTAGACCAGTCGGATGACACTGTATTTTTTGACGAATTCCGAGCCTCGACCAGAGCGGTGCTGAGCTATCCGACGATGGATATCATTCGTCACGCCTATATACAGCGTGCCGTTGTGGCCGCTCGCAAGGATATAGACGAAATAGCACCGCGATCTGGGCATCGCTCATTCCGTCAAACGACGTCGGAGGCTATGGATCCCGGCGTTCGCCGGGATGACAACGGCGTGTTAACCGACAAGAACAAATAAAGAACAAATTTGCAAGCGCTTGATGTAGTCTCCGATTCGAAACTGCCCTGACCGTTTGCAAGGCCCGACATGTCCAGCATTGCCTACAACCAGTTCGCGCTCACCCGGATTGCCGATTTCGCACGATCGCTCACCCGCCTGCATTTTAATGCACGTCGTTATCCCGTGGATGACGATCAGATCGATCGTGAATTCAATGCGGTGTGCTTGTCAGTGTGGGGTTACACAACCGACGATGTCAGCGACGATCTGTTCGCGCTCGAGGATCACGCCTGGCTCGATCAGCTCGACGAGGCGCATGCGCGTATCTTCGCCGCCGAACAGGGCTACGATCTGGTCGGGGATGACGGCATGCTCACCGACTGGTGGGGCTATTGCTGGATGATCCTGGCCGAGAAGCGCGGTCTGCTGACGGCGGAGAATCGCGCAGCGGCGCGCGCGGAGATCGAACAGAAATATCTGTCGGCGACGAATGTGGTGGGCGTGATCATCGGGCGATGAGGCCGTCATCGATCTGATTCAGGTTTCGTCATCGCAAGCAATGGTCAGCCATGCTTGCACGCCATTGTTGTCATTGATGCCTGCGTCGCGATTCCTGATTTGACCGATCGCGCACGGAACCCATTTTCTATAGGCTTTGCTGCATCATCGCGCAGTTCGACAGCGATATGCGTTTGACGCCTTCATCCATTCGCTCCAGATTTCCAGCCGCGCGTACAGCAAAAAAAACATCAGGTCTCGCTTGCGAGGCCCGCCAATAATTTTGTGCAATCAACTGGAGATCGGATCGATGAGCGATGACCTCACCGACGACATCTACGAGGCTGCCTTCGTTCCGGAAAAATGGCCCATCGTGCTCGATGCGATCGGTACGCGTGCGGGTTCCGCAAGCGGCGCGATGCTGAGCATTGCACCGGATGCGCCGCCGCACTGGCGCGCCACGCCGGTGGTCGAGGACACCCTGCGCGACTATGTGGAAAGCGGCCAATGGCTGCAGTGCCAGCGTCCGGTCAAAGTGCTTTCCATGCGCTATCCAGGCTTCCTGCGCGACGAGGACTATCTGACGTCGGATCAGATCGCGCGGGACCCCGCGCGAAAAGTGCGCGAGACCGTTAATCTCGGTGGCCAGGCCGCGACACTGGTGGCGATGCCCGGCGGCGAGATGGTGGGCTTCACCTTCGAGCGCTGGCTCGCGAACGGCACCCACAGTGCCGACGACATCGCCTTTCTCGACGGCATGCGCCCGCATCTCGCGCGTGCCGGCATGATTGCTGCGCGTCTCGGACTGGAGCGCGCGAAAACCATGGTGTCTGCGCTCGCCACGATCGGTTTTCCTGCGGCCGTGGTCACCGGCAGGGCCCGCGTCATCGCCGTCAATGAATTGCTCGAAGCGGTACCGGCTGTGTTTTTGTCTGCTGCCAATGGCCGTTTCACCGTCTCGCATGCGATGGCCGATGCGCTGATCGCCGAGGCGATTGACGCCATCGCGGCGGGGCGCTCCGATCATGTGCAGTCGGTGCCGCTACCGGCGAAGGATGGCGAGGCCGCTTACGTCATCCACGTCGCGCCACTGCGCGGCGTAGCGCGCGACATCTTTTCGGGCGCCACCGCATTGGTGCTGGCCACCGAGGTTGGTCTGTCGCAGGGCGTGCCTGGTCCTGATCTGCTGCGTGGCCTGTTCGATCTGACGCCGAAGGAGTCCATGGTGGCGATCAGGCTGGCATCGGGGCAATCGCTGAAGGAGGCTGCGGAAGCATCCAACATGCAATTCTCCACCGCGCGTTCGCATCTGGAAAGTGTATTCCGCAAGACCGGGACCAATCAGCAGAGTCAGCTGGTGGCCTTGCTCAAGAGCGCGCAACCGCTCGGCAAGGCCGAATAGCTCGAAGCGACGGAGGCCGTCAGTTCGCCTCGGCGCGTTTCGCACCCTGCGCTGGAGCCCGCTTCGGCGCGATGGTCGTTGCCGGCAGCGGCGCGATTTCGCGCGGTGTCTCCGCCATCGGTGCCTCGTCGGTGATCATCTCGGCCGAAACAGGTGCGACCTTCATCTCGCCGAGCCGCGCACGGACATCGGACGTGAGGCCGGGATAGGATGAGACCGGCGTGAACTCGGCGGTCTGATTGTTGCCGGTGCGCATGCCGTTGAATGCGACAAGGCCATTGGTGGTGGCCACCACGTCGCCGGGGCGGAGCGAGGTGTCGAGCGTCAGGTCGATGGGGGCGAGGCCGGCGGGATCGCGGCCATTGCAGGTGCAGTCGGCCTTCAGCGCCTTGCGATAGGCGAAGGCGTTGGGCAGGTCGGCATAGCGCTCGCCTGTCGATGACGATGCGTAGTCGATATTGCTGCCGAACATGACCTTGGTGGGCGAAGCCGGGCAGAAGGCCTGGCACATCTGCGCCGGGCTGGCGCCGCCGCGGGTGAGCGGAAAGTATTTGCCGTCGCAGGTGCGGACGCAGAAGGCCGGACCACCGCCGCCGGACGCGCTGCGCTGGGGCTGCGGCTGCTCCTGCGGCGTGTTGAGGCCGAACGGGTCGGAGAAGAAATCATTCTGCCGCGATGGCTCGCCGCGACGTTGCTGCTGCTTCTGCTGCGGCTGGCCGCCACCAAACAGGAAATCGAAGAAGCCCTGCGCGGATACGCTCTGCGGCGCGAGCACGACGCAGGCCACAAGGCCGAGGGCCAAAAGCGGCCGGCGCAGGCGCGTAGTTTTACGAGTGTGACGCAACACCAGGCTCCGCAACGCATGACCGATAGCCGGAATCGCAGCGTCCCGGCCTGGGCGCCACGCTAGGCGGTTATGGTAAACGCGGAGTAACCACGGGCCGCCTCAGCGGAAAAACACCCAGGTGGCGAGCAGGAAAACCGGGATCAACACCGCGCCTGACCACAGCATGTAACCGAAGAAACTCGGCATTTTTACGCCGGCATCGCGGGCGATGGCATAGACCATGAAATTCGGCGCATTGCCGATATAGGTGTTCGCACCCATGAACACGGCGCCGGCGGAGATCGCCGCCAGCGTCGCAGCACCGGATGTCATCAGCGTCTTCGCATCGCCGCCGGCGAGTTCGAAGAAGACGAGATAGGTGGGCGCATTGTCGAGGAATGACGAGAGGCCGCCGGTGAGCCAGAAATAGGCGACATTGTTCGGCGTGCCGTCGGCGTGGGTGACGAGCGCGACCAGCGGCGCGAACGGGCCATTGGCGCCAGCCTGCAGCATGGCCATGACAGGCACGATGCAGATGAAGATGCCGGCGAACAGGATCGCGACCTCCTCGATTGGCCCCCATTTGAAATCATTGGCCTTGCGATGCTCTGCCTTGGTCAGCGCCAGCGAGGCGAAGGTGACGACCACAAGGATCATGTCGCGCAGCAGGTTTTGCAACTCGACCGGCGTGCCGAGCACGGTGAACGAAATACCCGGCTTCCAGCTCCCGCTCATCAGGATGGCGGCGATGATGACGAGTAGCAGCAGCAGATTGATCTTGCCATGCAGATGCAACGGCGAATCCGGCGTCGGATCCCGCAGCGGCTTGCCTTCGCGGCGATGCAGATAGATGTCCAGCAGCATGAAGATCACGAGCACGATGCCAGCCACCAGCAGCGTGTCCGGGAAGATGTGCCTGGTGGTCCAGAAGAAGTCGACGCCGCGCAAGAAGCCGAGAAACAGCGGCGGATCGCCCAGCGGCGACAGCGAGCCGCCGATATTGGACACGAGGAAAATGAAGAACACGACCACATGGACATTGTATCTGCGGTCGTCATTGCAGCGGATCAGCGGGCGGATCAGGATCATCGAGGCGCCGGTGGTGCCGATTACGCTGGCGAGCAGCGTGCCGATGCCGAGCAGCGCCGTATTGGTGAACACGCTGTCATGCAGGTTGCCCTGCAGATAGATGCCGCCGCTGACGACGAACAGCGACAACAGCAGCAGGATGAACGGCAGATATTCCATCAACACCGTATGGGCGAGCGTATGTGTCACGGTGGTGGTGCCGGCCGTCAGCCACAGCGGCACGATGATCAGCACAGCCCAGAAGGCGGTGAATTTGCCGTAGTGATGTTCCCAGAAATGCGGATACAGCACCGGTCCGGTCGCAATGCAGAGCAGGATACCTGCAAAAGGCAGCGCCCACAGCATCGACAGTTTCGCGCCATCCAGCCCGTCGGCCGCATGAGCGGCCTCGGGCGCGCAAGTGATGATGGCGATGCAGAGCGCGAGGCTGAGAAAACGAAGCAAGATCGGGCCTTTCACGGGAGACGAAGCGGTCTCGTGCGGAGGCCGTCGAGGCTCAACCCTTCAGGAATTCAGAAGCCTTGTAAAGCGAGCGGAATGGCACACCCGCTGCTGCAAAAGTCTCGCTTGCGCCTTCGTCGCGATCCACCATGGTGAAGACCAGCGCGACTTCCGCACCGGCTTCGCGCACGGCGTCCAGCGCCTTCACGGCGGAGCCGCCGGTGGTGGTGACGTCCTCGACGATGACGATGCGCTTGCCCTTGAGGCTCTCGGTCTTAGTGAGGCCTTCGATGGCGAGGCGGGCACCATGTTCCTTCGGCCTCTTGCGCACGAAGAAGGCGCCGATCGGCGCGCCCTTCATCCAGGACAGCTGCGCCAGCGCGCCGGCCAGCGGCACCGCGCCCATTTCCAGGCCGCCGACATAATCGAGCTTGTCGTCCTTCAGCGCCTCATAGGTCAGCTCGGCCAGCAGGGCTGCGCCTTCGGGGTCGCACATGGTGGGCTTCAGGTTGAAGTAGAAATTGCTCTTGCGGCCCGAGGCGAGCGTGATCTCGCCATAACCGAACGAACGGTCGCGGATGATCTCGTGCAGGCGGGCGCGGGAGGTTGTGTTGGACAAGGCGATCTCTCTTTCAGGTAAACCCCGGCAATTTACCGGCCCGGAGCCGGATAGGCCAGAGCGCAGGGCGCCTCTTCAACAGCCGTCATTTGCGGGGCGGGCGGACGATGATACAGGTTGGAAAAATCGGGAAGGAACACGCATGACCATCGAACTGCACACCTGGAATACGCCGAACGGCCGCAAGATCTCCGTCGCGCTGGAGGAAATGGGCCTGCCTTACAAGGTGTTCCCGGTGAACATCACCAAGGGCGAGCAGCAGAAGCCGGATTTCCTCAAGATCAGCCCGAACAACAAGATCCCGGCCATCGTCGACCCCGAGGGGCCGGACGGCAAGCCGGTGAGCGTGTTCGAATCCGGCGCCATCCTGCTCTATCTCGGCGAGAAGACCGGAAAATTCCTGCCGAAATCGCTGGGCGACCGCATCCCGGTGCTGGAATGGCTCATGTGGCAGATGGGCGGTTTCGGCCCGATGCCCGGCCAGGTGCATCATTTCATCGCGCTGGAGAACGAGACCGACCGCGCCTACGGCCTCAAGCGCTTCTCCGACGAGACGCGTCGGCTTTACGGCGTGCTGGATCGCCGGCTGAAGGATCATGAGTTCGTGGCCGGCGCGCTGTCGGTGGCCGATTTCGCCATTCTCGGCTGGGCCTGGCGCCATCCGCGCCACAAGGTGGCGCTGGAGGACTTCCCGAGCGTCAAGCGCTGGTACGAGCAGCTGATGGCCCGCCCGGCGGTGAAGCGGGGATTTGAGGTGAAGCTGGATTGATTCTTTCTCCCTCCCCCAAGCGGCGAAGCCGCGCGGTGGGGAGGGTGGATCGACGGCGCAGCCGTCGAGACGGGTGGGGTGTTTCCCCACACTCCGTCCCACCGTGGGGAGAGTCCTCACCCCCGCCTATCGGCGGACCCTCCCCATTCGCTTCGCTCCGGGGAGGGAGGCCATCAGCGCCTGTGCGCTAATGCGCCTCTTCCCAGTTATCCGCGGCCCGCGCGTCCACATTCAGCGGCACCGACAGCAGCACCGCCGGGAATGGCGAGTCCTGCATCACGTGCTGGACCACCGGCAGCGTTGCCGCCACCTCGTCGTCGGGCACTTCAAAAATCAGTTCGTCATGCACCTGCAGCAGCATTTTCGCTGACAGCTTCTTCTCAGCCAGCGCATCCTCCATCCGGCTCATGGCACGGCGGATGATGTCGGCGGCGGTGCCCTGCAAACGCGCATTGATGGCGGCGCGCTCATTGAACGCACGCACCGACGGATTGCTCGCCTTGATCTCCGGATAATGGCACTTGCGGCCGAACAGAGTCGTCACATAGCCATGCTCGCGGCAGAAGTCGCGGGTCTGGTCCATATAGGCGCGGATGCCGGGGAAGCGCTCAAAATACTTCTTGATGTAGGCGGAGGCTTCTTCGCGCGGGATGCCGAGTTGGTTGGCGAGGCCGAAAGCCGAGATGCCGTAGATGATACCGAAATTGATCGCCTTGGCGCGGCGGCGCACCTCGGCCGGCATGTCCTTCACCGGCACGCCGAACATTTCCGACGCCGTCATGGCATGGATGTCGAGCCCATCCTGAAAAGCCTGCTTCAGCACCGGGATGTCGGCGATCTCCGCCAGCAGGCGCAATTCGATCTGCGAATAGTCAGCCGAAACCAGCTTGTGGCCCTCGCTCGCCACGAAGGCGCGGCGGATCTTTCGGCCGTCCTCGGTGCGCACCGGGATGTTCTGCAGGTTCGGTTCGTTCGACGACAGGCGGCCAGTGGTGGTGGCAGCCAGCGCATAGGTCGTGTGAACGCGATGCGTCTGCGGATGCACGTAAGTCGGCAGCGCGTCCGTATAGGTCGAGCGCAGCTTCGACACCTGCCGCCAGTCGAGAATTTTTCGCGGGAATTCGTGGCCTTGCTCGGCCAGCTCGTCCAGCACCTGCGCCGAGGTCGACCAAGCCCCGGTCTTGGTCTTCGAACCGCCGGGCAAGCCCATCTTGCCGAACAGCACATCGCCGAGCTGCTTGGGACTGCCGATATTGAGATCTTCGCCGGCGATCTCCTTGATTTCCGCCTCGATCCGCGCCGCCGTCTGTGCAAAATCCGCCGAGAGCTTTGACAGCACCTGCCGGTCGATGGAAATGCCCCGCCGCTCCATCCGCGCCAGCACGGAGATCAGCGGCCGCTCCAGCGTCTCATAGACCGTGGTCATCTGCTCGGCCGCGAGGCGCGGCTTGAGCACGCTCCACAGTCGCAGCAGCACATCGGCATCTTCCGCCGCATATTCGGTGGCGCGCTCGATTTTCACCTGCTCATAAGTGAGCTTGCCCTTGCCCGAGCCGATGATCTCGCCATGGGTCAGCACGGCATGGCCGAGCCAGCTGTCCGCCAGCGCTTCCAGCCCATGCGCGTTGCGGCCGGCATCGAGCGCATAGGACATCAGCTGCACGTCGTCGTGGTTGCGCAGCGTCACGCCATGCTGCGCCAGCAGCACCGCGGTGAATTTGATGTTGAAACCGATCTTGAGCAAGCCTGCCGATTCCAGCAGCGGCTTCAGCGCTTCCAGTGCATCGGCGGTCTTCAGCTGGTCGGCTTCGAGATCGGCCTGAAACAATCCGGCGCCATCGCCGGACTGGCGATGCGCGAACGGGATATAGGCGGCATCGTTCGGGCCGAGGGCGAGGGCGAGGCCGACGATGTCGGCCTGCATCGGATCGATCGAACTGGCCTTGGCCTCGAAGGCAACATGGCCGGTCTCGCGGATACGCGCGATCCAGGTGTCGAGATCGGCGCGGCTGCGGATGGTCTTGTAGCCGTCGCGCTTCACGGGCGTGTTGCGCGCAGCTTCCGCCCGCGCCTTGGCGAAAGCTGCCGGTGTCAGCACGTCCTTGCCGCCCGGCCCCGTCGCATGGGCGCCGGTGCCATTGGCTTTCTTCTTCGCCACCGGGGCCTGTTCGGTATCGCCAAACAGATCGCCGCCTTGCCCGCCGGCTTCGCCACCGCCCTTTGCGGCCGGCTTCCGCGCACCGCTTTCGGCTTCGGGGGCGACATCGGCCGCATCGATATGCGAATATTCGGCGACACGGCGGGTGAGGGTGGTGAACTCCATCCGCTTCAGGAACGCGATCAGTTTGCGCGCATCCGGCTCATGGACCGCGAGATCATCCAGCGGCACGTCGAGCGCCACCTTGTCGTCGAGCAGCACCAGCTGCCGCGAGATGCGCGCCTTCTCCGCATGTTCGATCAGCGATTCCCGCCGCTTCGGCTGCTTGATCTCGGAGGCCCGGTTCAGCAGCGTTTCCAGATCGCCATATTCGGTGATCAGCTGCGCCGCGGTCTTGATGCCGATGCCCGGCACGCCCGGCACGTTGTCGACGCTGTCGCCGGCCAGCGCCTGCACCTCGACCACCTTGTCCGGTGGCACGCCGAATTTCTCGATCACCTCGGCGACCCCGAGGCGGCGGTCCTTCATGGTGTCATACATGGTGACGCAGTCGGTCACGAGCTGCATCAGGTCCTTGTCGGAGGACACGATGGTGGCGGTGGCGCCGCGCTCGCACGCCTGCCGCACATAGGTGGCGATCAGGTCGTCGGCCTCGAAGCCGCCCTGCTCGATGCAGGGCAGGTCGAAGGCGCGCACCGCATCGCGGATCAGCGCGAATTGCGGGATCAGGTCGTCCGGTGCCGGCGGCCGGTGCGCCTTGTATTCGGGATAGAGCTTGTTGCGGAAGGTGATCTCGGACTTGTCGAAAATGATCGCCAGATGCGTCGGCCGGTTGTCCGGCGGCATGTCGCGCATCAGCTTCCAGAGCATGTTGCAGAAGCCGAGCACCGCATTGACCTGCACCCCGTCGGATTTGCGGTTCAGCGGCGGCAGTGCGTGATAGGCGCGGAAAATGTACGACGAGCCGTCCACCAGAAAGACGTGGTCGCCCTTGCCGGGCGCAGTGGTGGAAGCGGATGTGGCGGCGGGTTTCGCGGGGGCTTTCGACATGGCCGCAATCTAAGGATTTTTGCGGCGAATGACAGTCCTGACTCTCCCTGTCATTGCCCGCGAAAGCGGGCAATCCAGTATGCGGTGGCGGTCGTGATGGATCGAAGCGGCAGTGTCTACTGGATTGCCCGGTCAAGCCGGGCAACGACGGGCAGAGGTCACTCTGCCGCCTGCAGCCTTGTCCCCTGCTTCTTCGGCGCGATCCAGAACGCGGCGGGGCGCTCGAACAGGAACTCCGCCCGCAGCCGCAGCGCTAGCCACCAGATCACCAGTGCGCCCACGATGCCGCTGACCGTCACCAGCAGCGCGATCGTGCCCACATCCAGCGGGGCGAATTTCAGCAGTACGACGCGGGCCGTTGCCATCGGCAGGAAGAAGGCCAGATAGATGACGATGGAATGCTCGCCGAAGAAGCGGACGACATCCAGCCACTGCATCTTGGCCAGCAAGGTGCCGGCCACGATGATCGCCACCGCGCCGGCAAAGCCGAGCGCCAGCGAGACCACGGGCCATTCGCTCACCCCGCCATGCACTAGCGCCGCGTTTGCCACAGCCCATAGCGCGAGGCCAGTCAGCGCCAGCACCGGTTTTGCGCGCGCCGCGTTCGACAGTGCGAACACCTGCGTCGCGAACAGATAGCCCGAATAGAAATAGACGAAGCGCGCGCAGAATTCGTCGATCACGGTCCAGCCGGTGGCGACATGCAGGCTCTCCAGCACCGCGGCGATGCCCCAGATCAGCACCGCGGGCATGCGGCGCACGGCCTTCGTCAGCACGAAGAACACCGGCAGCAGATAGATGAACCACAGCGTGCCGAACGGATCGATATAGGACAGGGCATACAGCTTGATCGCGTAGGGCCAGCCGTGCTCGGCGGCGAAGCCCGGTGCCTTGAAGGCGAACTGGATGGTCACCCACAGCACGTAGAAATACAGGAAGTGCACCACCTTGCGGTCCAGATAGGTGCGCCAGTCGCGGTCGATCACCCGGGCCAGGAACAGGCCGGAAATCAGGAAGAAGTCCGGCATCCGGAACGGTTTGGCGAATTCGACCACGTAATGCATGTAGCCGGTCTGGCCGGCGGCCAGTTCGGTGCCCAGCACCGAATGCATCATCACCACCATGATGATGCAGATGCCCTTGGCGTAATCGACCCAGTCGACGCGCTCCGATGCGATCGCGCGATCAGCGCCCGCAAATGTGCCGCTTGTGGTCATCATGGTCCCTGCCGGCGCCCTCTTGGTTGCGCGCATGATCGGGGCAATCGGTTTCAATTGCCTTGCAGTATCCATCGAAAATACTGATCGGATGGTCACGCTTGCGCGAGTTCCTGCGGCTGGTTAATGGGCGTTAACAGATACGGGTTTCATGACGCGGACTTTCGATACATCCCTGCCCATCGATGCCGTCCTGGGCGACCTCGCGGGGGCGCTGCGCGCCAGTAATGCCGCCGTGCTGGTGGCGCCGCCCGGCGCCGGCAAGACCACCCGCGTGCCGCTGGCATTGCTTGATGAACCCTGGCTGGGGGACAAGAAGATCATCATGCTGGAACCGCGCCGCATCGCCGCGCGTGCCAGTGCCGAGCGGATGGCCAGGACGCTGGGCGAACGCGCCGGCGAGACCGTCGGCTACCGGGTCCGTTTCGGTTCCAAAATCTCTCGGAAAACGCGGATCGAGGTCGTCACCGAAGGCATCTTTGCCCGCCAGATTCTCGATGATCCCGAACTCACCGGCGTCGGCGCCGTGCTGTTCGACGAATTTCACGAGCGTTCGCTCGATGCCGATCTCGGCCTCGCGCTCGCGCGCGATGCGCAGACCGGGCTGCGCGAGGATCTGCGCATCCTGGTGATGTCCGCGACTATCGACGGTGCGCGGATCGCAAAGCTGCTGGGCGATGCGCCGGTGGTTGCCAGCGAGGGCAGGGCCTTCCCCGTGGAGACCCGCTATCTCGGCCGCAAGCCCGACCAGCAGATCGAGCGCCAGATGGCCGATGCCATCGCCTCGGCGCTGCGTGCGGATGCAGGCTCGGTGCTCGCCTTCCTGCCCGGCGCCGCCGAAATCCGCCGCACGCAGAATTTCCTCGCCGAGCGCGTGCAGGATGCGTACATCGAGATCGTGCCGCTGTTCGGCGCGCTCGACGCCGCCGTGCAGGACCGCGCGATCCAGCCGGCGCCCAGGGGGCAGCGCAAGGTCGTGCTGGCGACGTCCATCGCCGAAACCTCGCTGACCATCGAAGGCGTCCGCATCGTGGTCGATTGCGGCCTCGCCCGCGTGCCGCGCTACGAGCCCGATATCGGCTTGACCAGGCTGGAGACCGTGCGTGCGGCGCGCGCCGCCGTGGACCAGCGGCGCGGCCGCGCCGGCCGTACCGAGCCGGGCGTTTGTTACCGGTTGTGGGACGAGCCGCAGACGGCATCGCTGCCGGCCTATACGCAGCCGGAGATATTGAGCGCCGATCTCTCCACGCTGCTGCTCGATTGCGCACAATGGGGCGTCAGTGATCCCGCGCAGCTGACCTTCCTCGATCCGCCACCGTTGCCCGCGCTGAAAGAGGCGCGCAGCCTGCTGGTCGAACTCGGCGCGCTGGATGGTGATGGCCGTATCACCGAGGAAGGAAAGGCGCTGCGCGCGCTGGCGCTGCCGCCGCGTCTCGCACGCATGATCGTGGATTCCGCACGCTTCGGTTTTGGCGAAGAGGCGGCGGAGATCGCCGCCATCCTCACCGAACGCGGCCTTGGCGGCGATAGCGTCGATCTCGACCATCGGCTGGATCAATTCCGCCGCGACCGCTCGCAACGCGCAAGCAGTGCAAGGCAATTGGCCGAGCGCTGGGCGGGGCAGGTGTCTTCTCCCTCCCTGCGCGAGACAGGAGAACTCTCCACCGGCACCATGCTCGCTTTCGCCTTCCCCGACCGTGTCGCCAGGAACCGCGGCAATGGCAGTTTCGTGCTGGCCAATGGCCGCGGCGCATCCGTTGAACAAAGCGCCGCCTTGGCAAAAACGCCTTACATCGCCGTTGGCGAACTCACCGGCACCGCTGCCAATGGCCGCATCCTGCTCGCCGCGCCCATCACCCAGGCCGAGATCGAAGCCCGTTTTATCGATCAGATCACCGATGCCGACGAGATCAGCTTCGACCGTGCCTCGACATCGCTGCGTGGTCGCCGCAAGCGCGCGCTGCATGCCATCACCTTCTCCGAAGCGCCGCTCACCGTGACGGCTTCCGAAACCGCTGCACGCGTGTTCGCTGATGGCCTCGCGGCGCTCGGCCTCGACCGGCTGCCATGGTCGAAAGCACTGCAGCAGTGGCGCGGCCGCGTGATGTTCCTGCGCGCATCTGAGGGCGACGCGTGGCCCGATCTGTCCGATCAGGCGCTGATCGACACGCGCGAGACCTGGCTCGCGCCCGCGCTGTTCGGCAAGACCTCGCTACGGGATTTTTCCGCCGGCGATCTGTCCGACGCGATCATGAACCTGCTGCCCTGGGACCAGCGCGCCCGCCTCGACAAGGAAGCGCCGACCCATTTCGAAGCCCCTACCGGCACCATGCTGGCCATCGATTACGAGGCGGAGCAGGGACCGACCATCGCCGTTCGCCTGCAGGAGTTGTTCGGTCTCGGCACGCATCCTTCCGTGGCCAAGGGCAAGGTACCGCTGGTGCTGGAATTGCTGTCGCCCGCCCAGCGCCCGGTGCAGGTGACGCGCGATCTGCCCGGCTTCTGGCGCGGCAGCTATCAGGACGTCCGCTCCGACCTGCGCGGCCGCTATCCGCGCCATCCCTGGCCGGACGATCCGGCCACGGCCATGCCGACCCGGCGGGCCAAGCCAAGAGGGACGTGACCACTCAAACTGTCATCACCCGCGAAAGCGGGTGATCCAGTAGGCGCCAGCCACGGTGATAGGCCGCAACAATATTATTTACTGGGTCCCTCGCTTTCGCGGAGGACGACATCTGTGTGTTTGGCGCTCCTTTAACCCTTCGCTCATCCTTTTCGCGAAAATTGCCGGGTGGTTCATCGTGCCTCTGCGGACGGTGGCAGCGATCCGTGATTCAATCCGGTTCCGCACGGTTGCGTTCAGTTGAGGGTTGCGTATGCGTAGCATCATGTTTCTTGCCGCCGTGCTGATCGGTCTTGGCACCGCCATGGCCCAGCTCGCCGACAAGATGACGGCCACCCCGGCGATTACGCGCGCCGAGGCTGCGCCCACGCGGTTGGCGTCGCTCAGTGCTCCTCAGGCCGGCATCCGCAGCCTCACGATTCCGCGCGACAGTCGCGGGCATTTCCAGACCGAAGCGCGCATCGATGGCCAGCGCATCGGCTTCATGGTCGATACCGGCGCCTCGGTGATTGCGCTCAACGAGAAGTCGGCCGCGCGATTCGGCCTGCGTCCGTCGCGCGCCGAATATAACGCTACGGTGACAACGGCGAATGGAACGCTGAAAGCCGCGCGTGCAAAACTGCCGATGGTGCAGGTTGGCGACATCACCGTGCGCGACGTGGACGCAATGGTGCTGCCGGATGAAGCATTGTCGGAGAATCTGCTCGGATTGTCATTTCTCGCGAAACTGAAACGATTCGAATATTCCAACGGCCAGATGGTTCTCGAGCAGTAGTAACCTTGCCGCTTAACCCTGCGGCCCAATTTCAAACATACTCAGCCCCTTTTATGTGTAGGTGCCTACCAGCAGGCACGCGCGCGGCCGTTCCGGCTGTGCTATCAAAAAAATCCAGATCAATCGCGAGAGGTCGTCGATGTTTCCGAAGCCGAAACCCTTGCTCGTGCCCAATACCTATGCCTACGAATCCGAGCCGATGGTGAAAGCCACCGGCTTTCGCGAATATGACGCGCGCTGGCTGTTCGGCAAGGAAATCAACCTGATGGGCATTCAGGCGCTGGGCATGGGGCTCGGTGCGCTGATTGCGGAGCTTGGCCAGAAGCAGGAGATCGTCACCGGCCACGACTTTCGCGGCTACTCCGCCTCCATCAAATATGCGCTGATGACCGGCCTGATGGCTGCCGGCTGCAAGGTCCACGATATCGGCCTCGCGGTCACGCCGATGGCCTATTTCGCGCAATTCGATCTCGACGTGCCCTGCGTCGCCATGGTCACCGCCTCGCATAACGACAATGGCTGGACCGGCGTGAAGATGGGCGCCAACAAGCCGCTCACATTCGGCCCGGACGAGATGACGCGACTGAAAGAAATCGTGCTCAATGCCGAGTTCAAGAACAAGGCCGGCGGCTCCTATCACTTCCACGAAAACTATCCGGCGCGCTACATCGCCGATCTCACCCAGCGTCCGAAGCTGAAGCGCAAGCTCAAGGTGGTCGTCGCTTGCGGCAACGGCACTGCCGGCGCCTTTGCCCCGCAGGTGATGGAAGCGATCGGCTGCGAGGTGATCCCGCTCGATGTCGAGCTCGATCACACGTTCCCGAAGTACAATCCGAATCCGGAAGACATGGAGATGCTGCACGCGATCCGCGATGCGGTGCTCGAGCACAAGGCCGATGTCGGCCTCGGCTTCGATGGCGACGGCGATCGCTGTGGCGTGGTCGACAATACCGGCGAGGAAATCTTCGCCGACAAGGTCGGCGTGATGCTCGCGCGCGACATGTCGGCCGTGCATGCGAACGCGGAATTCGTCGTCGACGTGAAATCGACCGGCCTGTTCATCACCGACCCCGTGCTGCAGAAGCAGAACGCGAAGACGACTTATTGGAAGACCGGCCATTCCTACATGAAGCGCCGCACCCATGAGCTGAAGGCGCTGGCGGGTTTCGAGAAGTCCGGCCACTTCTTCTTCAATGCCCCCGTCGGCCGCGGCTATGACGACGGCCTCGTCTCCGCGATCGCGATCTGCGAGATGCTGGACCGCGCGCCGGGCAAGAGCATGGCCGATCTCAAGGAAGCATTGCCGAAGACCTGGTCGTCGCCGACCATGTCGCCGCATTGCGCCGACGAGACCAAATACGGCGTCGTCGATGCCGTGGTGAAGCATTTTGAAGCCGCGCAAAAACAGGGCGACAAGGTCGCCGGCCAGCCGATCCGCGATCTGGTCACGGTGAACGGCGTCCGCGTCACCTGCGAGGATGGCAGCTGGGGCCTCGTCCGTGCCTCGTCGAACAAGCCGGAGCTGGTCGTGGTGGTCGAAAGCCCGGTGTCGAAGCAGCGCATGCACGACATGTTCGATGCCATCAATGCCGTGCTAAAGATGCATCCGGAAGTCGGCGCGTATAACCAGACGATCTAACCCGTCATTGCGAGGAGCAAAGCGACGAAGCAATCCAGATGGCCTTAAGCAAGAACTGGATTGCTTCGCTTCGCTTGCAATGACGGCCGAGAGACCGTTCAGTCTTCAGTAATCCACCTTCGCCAGATACAGCCCGTCCGGCGGCGCGACGATGCCGCAGGCGGCGCGGTTCTTCGCTTCCAGCGCCGCGCTCATGTCGTCCGGCGTCCAGCGGCCATGGCCGACCCACACCAGCGAGCCCACCATCGAGCGCACCTGGCTGTGCAGGAACGAGCGCGCCGAGGTGCGGATCGTCACGGCCTCGCCGTCCTGATCCACATCGAGCTGGTCCAGTGTGCGGATCGGCGATTTCGCCTGGCATTCGGTATCGCGAAACGTTGTGAAATCATGCCGGCCGAGCAGTCGCTTTGCGCCCTCGCGCATGGCGGCGACATCGAGCGGCTTCGGCACGCGCCACACATGCCCCATATCGACGGCGAGATTCGCGCGGCGATTGGTGATGCGATAGATGTAGTGTCGCTTGACTGCCGAGAACCGCGCCTCGAAATCATCCGCCACCACGTCGGCAGAGAGCACCGCCACCGGATGCGGCCGCAGATGCGCATTCATGCCGTCGCGAAACCGGCCGGGCACGAGAGTCTTCGGCACGTCGCAATGCGCGACCTGTCCCAGCGCATGCACGCCGGCATCGGTGCGGCCGGCGCCATGCACGCGGATCGGCTCGCCGCAGATCGCCTCGGCAGCGCGCTCCAGCGCGCCCTGCACGGTCAGCGTGGTATCGGTCTGCACCTGCCAGCCCGAGAACGGCATGCCGTCATATTCGATGATCATCTTGTAGCGCGGCATTGGGTGTGTCTCTGTCGTTGCCGGGCTTGACCCGGCAACCCATCTTGCGACGGAGTTTGGTTTCAAGCTGGATGCGCGGGTCAAGCCCGCGCACGACGTGTGGTTAGGTCAGGCGCGCACCGGCGACCAGCGGCGTGCCGCGCAAAAATTCGTCGGGCTTCATGGCCTGCTTGCCGGCGCGCTGTAATTCGAGGATGCGGATGGCGCCGTCGCCGCAGGCGATGGTGAGCCGGTCGTCGAGCAGCTCGCCGGGCGCGCCCGATCCCTTCGCCAGTTCGCAGCGCAGGATCTTCAGCCGCACCGTCTCGCCCTCGACCTCCACCTCGCACCATGCGCCGGGAAACGGCGACAGGCCGTGGATGTGCCGCAGCACGGCGCGGGCCGGCTTCGACCAGTCGATCTTCGCCTCGGCCTTGTCGATCTTCGCCGCGTATTCGACGCCATCCTCGCTCTGCTTCGCGAGTTGCAGGCCGCCCCGATCGAGCGCGCCCATGGCGCGCACCATCAGGTCCGCGCCGAGCGGCGCCAGCGCGTCGTGCAAATCCTGTCCCGTCATCGAATCGGTGATGGGCAAACGTTCCGCCATGGCGACATCGCCTGTATCGAGGCCGACATCCATTTTCATCACCATCACGCCGCTCTCCGCATCGCCGGCCATGATGGCGCGCTGGATCGGCGCGGCGCCGCGCCAGCGCGGCAGCAGCGAGCCATGCAGGTTGAAGCAGCCGAGCGGCACCGCATCGAGAATGTTCTGCGGCAGGATCATGCCATAGGCGACGACCACGGCGGCATCGGCATCGAAGGCGCGGAACTGCGTCTCCGCTTCTTCCGTGCGCAGCGTCTTCGGCGTCAGCACGGGAATGCCGAGCCGCTCCGCCTCGCGCGCCACCGGCGTCGGCTGCAGCTTCATGCCGCGCCCGGCGGGCTTTGCCTCGCGCGTATAGACGGCGACGATCTCATGGCCATGGGCCACGAGTTCGAGCAGCGTCGGCACGGCGAAATCCGGCGTGCCCATGAAGATCAGACGAAGCGACATGTGGTGGCTTCCTACAACGCTGTCATGGCCGGGCCTGACCCGGCCATCCATCTGGGCCGCAAAGCTGGATGGCCGGGTCAAGCCCGGCCATGACGGAGTGAGTGCTCAGCCCACGCGCTTGGCGATCTTCGTGAACTTCTTCATCACGCGATCACGCTTGAGCTTGGAGAGGTAATCGACGAACAGCACGCCGTTGAGATGGTCGATCTCGTGCTGGATGCAGGTGGCGAACAGGCCGGAAGCTTCTTCCTCCACCGTCTTGCCGTCGAGATCGAGATAGCGGATGCGGACCGTCGCCGGGCGTTCCACTTCCTCGTAATATTCCGGGATCGACAGGCAGCCTTCCTCGTAGACCGAGAGCTCTTCCGAGGCGCCGATGATCTCCGGATTGATGAAGACGCGCGGCTGCTTGCCGCCTTCCTCGTCATCCTTCTTGGCGAGATCCATGGTGATCAAGCGGAGCGGAACCGCGATCTGGATCGCCGCCAGGCCGATGCCGGGGGCGTCATACATGGTCTCGAACATGTCGTCGGCGAGCTTGCGCACCTCCGAGTTGACGGTCTCGACAGGTTTGGAGATCAGCCGCAACTGTTTGTCCGGCAGGATGATGATTTCACGAATGGCCATGGCGGGCGATTTAATCTGCGCGTGTTGCGCGGTCAATGCGCAGGGCGGGCATTAACCTTGCGGTAACCATGTCCGTTAGGAAAGAGTTAACCATGCCTGCTGACGATCGGTTAACCAGAGAGATCAACGCTTCGTTAACCATGGACGTTTACTTTTTGTTCACTCTCGTCATTGCGAGGAGCGTAGCGACGAAGCAATCCAGCCCGTTCCTTCGTGTGGCACTGGATTGCTTCGTCGCCCTTTGGGCTCCTCGCAATGACGGCGGCGAGAACTGCGTTTTGTAACCCAAGGCATTCATGACCACAGCGCCCGACACGCCCGACGCCACCTTGCAGCCCCGTGCCTCCTGGCGCGAGAGCCTGGCGGTCTATCTGCAGCCGCGCGTGCTGATCGTGCTGATGCTTGGCCTGTCCTCCGGCCTGCCGCTCGCGCTGTCCGGCTCGACGCTGCTGGTCTGGATGCGCGAGAGCGGCGTCGATCTCGGTACCATCGGCCTGTTTGCGCTGGTCGGCACGCCCTACACGCTGAAATTTCTCTGGGCGCCGCTTGTTGATGCGCTGCATGTGCCATTCTTCACACGCGCCTTTGGTCGCCGCCGCGGCTGGCTGGTGTTTTCGCAATTGCTGCTGATCGCCGCGATCCTGCTGCTGGCGCTCACCGATCCCGCGCGCTCGCCGCTGTTCGTGGCGCTCGGCGCGCTGCTGGTTGCGGCCATGTCGTCCACCCAGGACATCGTGGTAGATGCGTTTCGCGTGGAAAGCCTGCCGGAAAGCGAGCAGGCGGCCGGCATGGCCTCCTATGTCGCGGCCTATCGCATCGGCATGCTGATCTCCACCGCCGGCATCCTGTTTCTGGTCAGCGCCTTTGAGTCCACCGGCATCGCGCGCTCATCCGCCTGGATGTGGGGCTATGTGGCGATGGCCGCCATGGTGCTGATCGGCACGGTAACGGCGCTGATCGCCACCGAGCCCGAGCAATCCGTACAGGCCGAAGCGGCCACGCGCGGCGAGAGCGCGTTCCAGCGCGTGCTGCGCGCCGCCATCGGTGCCTTCTCGGAATTCCTGTCGCGCAAGGATGCATGGGCCGCACTGGCCTTCGTGGTGCTGTTCAAATTCACCGACGCCTTTTCCGGCACCATGACCGCGCCCTTCGTCATCGATCTCGGCTTCACGCGGAATGACTATGCAGCGATCGTGAAAGGCGTCGGCCTTGCCGCGACGCTAATCGGCGGCTTTGCCGGCGGTTTTGTCGCGCGGCGCTATTCGCTGGCGGCTAGCCTGTGGATCGGCGCGGTGCTGCAGGCGGTGTCGAATCTCGCTTTCGCCTGGCTGGCTCTGGTCGGCGTCAATCAATGGGCCCTGGCGCTGGCGATCTCGGTGGAGAATTTCACCGGTGCGATCGGCACGGTGATCTTCGTCGCTTACCTCTCCGCCCTCTGCAAGAATCCGCTGCACACGGCCACGCAATATGCGCTGCTGACGGCACTGGCTGCGGTGGGGCGGACCTATATGTCGGCGGGCGCGGGCTATGTCGCGCAGGCGACGGGATGGCCGCTATTCTTCGTGATCAGCATGCTGGTCGCGGTGCCCAGCTTGGTGCTGCTGCTCTGGCTGCAGCGGCGCGGGCACTTTGCGGCATTGGGGCCGGTGCGGATATAGCTTTGTCTTGTCGTCACCCGGCTCGACCGGGTGACCCAGTACACATCATGATTAATGAGTGTACTGGATCGCCCGATCAAGTCGGGCGATGACAGGCTGAGATTTAGCGCAGGCTATTCCGATGCGGACGTACACATTCTACGTCTATATCTTGGCCAGTCGCATCGGCGGCACGCTCTACATCGGCGTGACGAACAATATCATCCGCCGTGTCGCCGAACATAAAGCCAAGACTGCCGAGGGATTTACGAAGAAGTACGACGTCGATCGCCTGGTCTATTTCGAATGCTTCGATCACATCGAATACGCCATTCTTCGCGAGAAACGGCTGAAGAAATGGACACGGGAATGGAAGATTGCGCTGATCGAGAAAGACAATCCGAATTGGGATGACCTGTATCCGCAGCTTTTGAGGTCGGCGTAAGTGCTGTAGCGCTGTCACTTGTCATCACCCGCGAAAGCGGGTGATCCAGTACAAACCGCAACGTCCGTGTTTACTGGGTCGCCCGGTCAAGCCGGGCGATGACAGGGGAGTTTCAGTTCGTCTTCCCCACCAGACTCCACTTCGTCACCAGCGCCTCACTCATTTGTCCGGCTTGTTCGGCGCAGGCGACTTCGCTCACCTTGAACGCCACTTCCTTGCCGACCAGCCGCTTCAACTGCGTCGCCTGCGCTTCGCCGGCCACCACAATCTCGAACGTTTCCGGCCCGGTCTCGAGATTGCACAGCCCGGCCGGCGCGGGCAGGCGGCGTGGTTCGCTGACGATCTGATAGACATCGACGCGCTTGCCCTTGGCATCGCGGCTGCGCATGGCATTGAGCTGGCCGGTGAGCACATCGCCAATATGCATCGCCTTCGGTGCCACCGGTTTGGCCGGCGCTTCATCGGCATCGGAGGCCGCATGGGCCATCGTCGTCATTGCGCCTGCAATCACGAGCACCGCGGCGCGGCTGAGTTGCGCCTTGAATCCGGATCGTGTCATCAGAAGTCGTCCCGTCTTAGAACAGTGTGCGCTGTCGCATCGCCGCCGACAGCGTGCCTTCGTCGAGATAGTCCAACTCGCCGCCCACCGGCACGCCATGCGCCAGGCGGGTGACTTTCACATTGGCCTCCTGAAGAAGGTCGGTGATGTAATGTGCTGTCGTCTGCCCATCCACGGTCGCATTCAGCGCCAGGATGATTTCGGTGATCTCGGGCTCATGTGCCCTCGCCACCAGCGCATCAATGGTCAGGTCGCCCGGCCCGACGCCGTCGAGCGGCGACAGCGTGCCGCCGAGCACATGATATTTGCCCGGCGCTGCATTGGCGCGCTCCAGCGCCCACAGATCGGCGACATCGGCGACCACCACGATGGTGGAGGGATCGCGCCGTGCATCCGTGCAGATGGTGCAGGGATTTGCCGTGTCAATATTGCTGCACACCTTGCAGACCTGAACGCGATCGATCGCCAGTTGCAGTGCGCCAGCCAGCGGCGTCATCAGCGCATCGCGCTTCTTGATCAGATGCAGCGCCGCCCGCCGCGCCGAGCGCGGCCCAAGTCCGGGCAGCCGCGCCAACAACTGGATCAGGCGTTCGATTTCAGGTCCGGCAACGGAGGCCATGTCAGTTCAGAGCCATGTGCGTGTTCGATGATTCACTTGTCCCGGACGCGGTGCAGCGCCTTTTGCGCTGCTCCGCAGAGCCGGGACCGTCACGATCTCCGGCGCGTCGTGCGGTCCCGGCTCTGCGAAGCGGCACTTCGCGCCGCATCGCGTCCGGGACGCAGGATGGGCGAGCTAGCCCAGCCCCATCCCCGGCGGCAGGCCGAGGCCGCCGGTGAGCGACTGCATCTTCTCCTGCATGGCGGCTTCCGCCTTGCGGCGGGCATCGCCCAATGCGGTGACCAGCAGGTCCTCGAGAATCTCGACGTCTTCCGGCTTCACCAGCGACGGATCGATCTTCACGGCCTTCACTTCGGTCTTCGCCGTCATCCGCACCGAGACGAGACCGCCGCCGGACACACCCTCGACCTCCACATGGTCGAGCTCTTCCTGCATCGCCTTCATCTTCGACTGCAGTTGCGCCGCCTGCTTCATCATGCCGAGAAAGTCAGCCATCGGAGTTCCTTCGCTTTTGTTTGCGTATGATCTGATCCGAAGGCCGGTATCCACCCTTCGGGATCATGCTCTTAGTCGTCGTCGCCAAGATCGGCGCCGTCATCGGTGATCAGGGCGTCGTCATCGCCTTCCGGAATCTCGGGTGCGAGCAAGCGCACTTCCATCTTGGCGCCGGGGAACTTCGCAAACACCGCCTGTACGCGCGGATCGGCCTCGGCGGCGCGCTGGCGTTCGTTCTTCTGCTCGATCTGTTGCTCGCGGATCGTCGCCTGACCCTGCTCGTTGGAGACGATCACGGCCCAGCGGCGGCCGGTCCACATCTCCAGTTTCCGCGCCAGATCATTGATCAGCGAGCGGGCAGCCGTGCGCTCCATGGCGAGTTCTATCCGGCCATCCTCGATGCGGATCAGCCGCACGTCGGATTCGAGCGCGCCACGCACCATCAGGTCGCGCTTTTCGCCTGCCAATGCGATCAATTGAGGGAAGGTCGAGATCTTTCGTACCTGCTGCACGGGCGCGGTCTCGGCCAGGCCGACTTGCGGCCGCGGCATCGGCTCGGCATTGCCGCGCTGCATGGTCGGGCCACGCGGCGCGCTCATGGTCGGCGCGGAAGGCGATGCCGTCGATGGCATCTGCACGGAAGACTGCGCGGAGGGCGCGTTCAGCATCGGCGAGGGACGGCCGCCGCCATTGCCCACAACGGGCGACGATCCGCCGCCCTGTTCGATCATGCGGATCGCTTCATCCGGCGTCGGCAGGTCCGCGACATAGGCGATGCGCACCAACACCATTTCGGCCGCCGCGGCCGGACGCGTCGCGCCCTGCACTTCGGTGATGCCCTTGAGCAGCATCTGCCACATCCGCGACAGCACGCGCATCGACAGTTTTGACGCAAAGTCGCGCGCGCGTAGGCGCTCGGTCTCGCCGAAAGCGACATTGTCGGCGGTCGCCGGCACGATCTTCACACGGGTGACGAAATTGACGAATTCGGCGAGATCGCTCAGCACCACGACCGGATCGGCGCCGACATCGTATTGCTCGCGGAATTCCTTGAAGGCCGCCGCGATATCGCCGCGCGCGAGCGAATCGAACAGGTCGATGACACGCGTGCGGTCGGCGAGGCCGAGCATCTGCCGGACCGCATCGGCCTTCACGAGGCCGGCAGCATGGGCAATCGCCTGATCGAACAGCGACAGCGAATCGCGCACCGAGCCCTCGGCGGCGCGCGCAATAATGCCGAGCGCTTCGGGTTCGACCTCGACGCCTTCCTTGCCGGCGATATTCGACAGGTGCTGCATCAGTACGTCGGCATCGACGCGGCGCAGGTCAAAACGCTGGCAGCGCGACAGCACCGTGATCGGGACCTTGCGGATTTCGGTGGTGGCGAACACGAATTTCGCGTGCTCCGGCGGCTCCTCCAGCGTTTTCAGGAACGCGTTAAAGGCTGCTGTCGACAGCATGTGGACTTCATCGATGATGTAGACCTTGTAGCGCGCCGACGTCGGCGCATAGCGCACGCTGTCATTGATGGCGCGGACGTCGTCGACGCCGGTATGCGAGGCGGCGTCCATTTCCAGCACGTCGATATGCCGGCTCTCCATGATCGCCTTGCAGTGGACGCCATGGGTCGGCATCTGGATGGTCGGCCCCTTCACCGAGCCGTCGGCCATCTCGTAATTCAGCGCCCGCGCAAGGATGCGCGCCGTGGTGGTCTTGCCGACCCCGCGCACGCCGGTGAGAATCCAGGCCTGCGGAATCCGCCCGGTCTCGAACGCATTCGAGACGGTGCGCACCAGCGCTTCCTGGCCGATCAGATCGTCAAAATTTCCCGGACGGTATTTTCGCGCAAGCACGCGATAGGGCGTTGCCGCTGCGGGTGCATTCATCGCCAAACCGGCTTGGGCGTCATCATCGGAAGGGGGCATGCCGGCATCGGTCATCGAGAAATCCGCAATCTGTTGTCTCAAGAGGCCGGTTTGCGGAACATCGGGCAGATCGACCGGCGAAACACGGGTTCCTGCCGGGATGCCGCCTGTCCACCGGGCGAAATCCAGCGCGAAACGCCGAATTTGCTCGATAAAACAAGTAGGAGACTGACGAGCGACCCGATCCGGATCTCGTTAGGGCTGCTACCTTCCGGTCCTGACCCGATTGGCGAGTGGCTCGTCCACCGCCAATCTCCCGGTGCCTATTTGGGGCCAAACCGGCCGGAAAGCAAGCGCAGCGCGTGCCGCAAGTTTGCCTCAGGATTTGCCTCCGTGCTGCCGCAAGAAATCGTGGCGGATGCGCGCAAAAGCATGCACCACGGAGTTGTTTGCGTCGCCAGTTCCTGCGACGCTGCGCGTCAAAATCGAGAGACCGAATGGCCACCACTCCCGCCTTTGAGCTGCATAAACAGCTCCAGCAAGACACCATCGACATCGGCGATCTGCCCCTCAGCCGCGTGCTGGTGGTGAAGGACGCGCATTATCCCTGGCTGATGCTGGTGCCACGCCGGCCCGACATCATCGACATCATCGATCTCGACGAGGTCGCCCAGGCGCAGCTCACGACCGAGATCAATCGCGTCGGCCGCGCGCTCAAGGACATCACCAAATGCGACAAGCTGAATGTCGCAGCGCTCGGCAATGTGGTGCCGCAGCTCCACGTGCACATCATCGCGCGCCGCAAGACCGACGCCGCATGGCCGCGCCCGGTCTGGGGCGTGATGCCGCCGCTCGCCCATGATGCCGAGGAAGTGCAGCGTTTTATCTCGGAACTCCGTCGCAAGATCTGGCTCGGTTGAACCCCAAAGAAAAGCACGATGACAAGCAAGCTGTTTCCCCTCGGCCAGCCGGCCTTCATCTCCAACACCCTCGATCGCGCCGCGCATCTGCGTTTCAATGACGAGAAGCTGTTCGCGCTTGAAAACAAGAGCGACAGCCGTGCCTACGTGATCTATCGCGACTCGCTGGTGATGAAGAAGGACGGCGACAATGTCCGCGCGCTGCTTTCCATCGACGAAGCAGTGAAATTCGGCGCCAATCCCGGCACCATCTTTCTCGGCCTGCGTGATGGCGCGGCCGTGTTCGGCATGGGCATCTCGGCGCCGGCGGCTGAAAAGCTGGTCGGTCGCGAGGATGTGGCGGTGTCCGAACTGCGCGGTATGGCGATGCAGGGCGTGGTGCCGCCGGACCAGCTCTCGGCTATCGCACAGGCCAAGTCGATGGTGTCCTGGCATCAGCGTCACGGCTTCTGCGCCAATTGCGGCGCCAAGTCGTCGATGGCCGAAGGGGGCTGGAAGCGCGTCTGCCCAACCTGCAAGACGGAGCATTTTCCGCGCACCGATCCCGTCGTCATCATGCTGGTGGAGAAGGGCGACAAGTGCCTGCTCGGCCGCCAGAAGCAGTTCGCGCCGGGCATGTATTCGTGCCTCGCCGGCTTCGTGGAAGCCGCCGAGACCATCGAGGATGCGGTGAAGCGCGAGATCTTCGAGGAATCCGGCATCCGCTGCACCGACGTCACCTATTACATGACGCAGCCCTGGCCCTATCCGTCATCCCTGATGATCGGCTGCTCGGCGCGGGCGCTCACCGACGAAATCATCATCGACCGGATGGAACTCGAGGACGCCCGGTGGTTTGACCGCGACGAGGCAATGTTGATGTGGAAGCGCGAGCACCCGGACGGGCTCGCGGGTCCGCATCCGTTCGCCATCGCGCATCACCTGCTTGGACGGTGGCTGCACCCCCAGGCCTGAGTCAAAGACTGACGAACGGGGACTTCCATGACGAACCAGCCCAAGCGCGTGTTGTGCATCGGCCTGCCTGTGCGCGACCTGACCTTCGCCGTCGAATCCGTGCCCGGGCGCGGCCAGAAATTTCCTTCCCAGCGCTTCGCGCAGATCATCGGCGGCAATGCGCTGAATGCGGCGATCGGCGTCAACCGGCTGGGCGGCAAGGCCGCGATGACCGGGCCGATGGGCGACAAGAGCGAGACCGCCGATCAGTTCCTGTTCGACGATCTCGCCAAGGAAGGCATCGACTCCACGCATCTCGTGCATATGCCGGGACTGGTGACGCCGATCTCGGCGGTCATGATCGATCCGACCGGCGAACGCACCATCGTCACCTTCCGCGATCCCAAATTGTGGGACGTGAAGCTGCCCGATCATGACCTGCTGCTGAACAATTGCGACGCAATCCTGGTCGAAAGCCGCTGCGCCGGCTTCGCCACCGATCTCTGTATCGAGGCGCGTCATCGCGGCATTCCCGTCGTCGTCGATATCGACAGCACCATCTCCCAGCGCGAGGGACTGCTGACAGCGTCGTCGCATCTGATCTTTTCTGACGAAGCCCTGCAGACGACGGCGGGCATCCACGACAATCTCAAGGCCTTGCAGAAGCTGGCTACGCTGACCTCGTCGTTCCTCGCGGTTACGCGCGGGCCGAAGGGGACTCTGTGGCTGGACGAGCAGGGTAACCCGAAGGAGACGCCGGCCTTTCCCGTCCATGTGGTCGATACGCTCGGGGCAGGTGATATTTTCCATGGCGCCTTCGCGCTGGAATTTGCGGCCGGGAAAACGGTGCCAGAGGCGCTGCGCTTCGCTTCCGCCGCGGCGGCACTCAAATGCACACGCCATGGCGGCGCCTTCGCTTGCCCGCAACGTTCTGAAGTTGAACAGCTTTTACGGGAATCGAAGGTCGGGGCGCTGAGCTGAGCCATCGGATGGGTTGAACGAAGGCGCAAAGCGCCGGAGTGAAAATCCGTCGTCTGGACGTGTGGGGTGATGGGTTTTCGCTACGCTCAACCCGTCCCACGACACATATCTCCTCATCTTGATTTAGAAGATTGTTCCATATATTAGGTTGATAGACCCTATAATTAGAACAAAGTTCTTCTCATGTCCGATGTTGCCGACCAAGCCACCGAATCCACCCGCCGGCTCGATGCGATCGATCGCAAGATCCTGACGGTGCTGCAGGAAGATGCTTCGCTGTCCGTCGCCGAGATCGGTGATCGGGTCGGCCTCTCCTCGACACCATGCTGGAAGCGCATCCAGCGCCTTGAGGCTGACGGCGTCATCCTGCGCCGGGTGGCGCTGGTCGATCAGAACAAGATCGGCCTGGGCATCTCGGTGTTCGTCTCGGTGGAGAGCAGCGATCATTCCGACGCATGGCTGAAGAAATTTGCCGAGGCCGTCAGTGCCATGCCGGAAGTGATGGAATTCTACCGGATGGCCGGCGACGTCGATTACATGCTCCGCGTCGTGGTGGCGGATATGCAGAGCTATGACGTGTTCTACAAGAAGCTGATCAGCGCGGTGGCCCTGAAGAACGTGACGTCGCGTTTCGCGATGGAGAAGATCAAGTCGGTGACGGCACTGCCGGTGCCGTCGATGCCGGCGGCCTGATTGTATTCATCTCTCCCGCCGGGAGAGGTGAAGCTTCAATCAGACGTTCACGCCCTTCATCGCATCCCAGAACAGATCCTGGCCGTTGGCGACATTCGCCGTCCAGTGCTCATGGGCGAAGTCATTGGCGTCATCGGTGATGAACTTGAAGGCGCGCCACGGAATGTCATGGCGCAGTGCCACCTGGGCAATGGCGAACAGCTCCATGTCGACGACATCGACCTTGTTGGCGACCAGCCACGGATCGGTGGACGTGACGAAGCTGTCGCCAGTACCGCAGATGAAGCCGGCGCGGCCCGATGACAGGCGATCGAGATCGGGCGAATAGGGCGTGGTGCCGCGTGGCGCCAGAGGCTCGGCATTCATGTCGCGCTGGATCACATCAGCGATCTCAACGAGCCCATTGAGCGCAGTGTTCAACTTCCCGGCGGTGCCGTAGTTCACGATTAGCTTTGGTTTGTCGGCGGATATGGCAGCCAGCGTCGCGATCGTGGTGTTGATCTTGCCGACACCGGTGAAGACGACGCGAAACCCTTTGGGCGCGCGGGCGACATCGAGTTCGCTGTCGAGTGCGGTGAGAACCAGAATGCCGTCGCTCATGCGAAATACCGATCCAGGACGCCACGATAGATCTGTGTGAGCTGTTCGAGATCGGCGACAGGCGTGTGTTCGTCGACCTGATGCATGGTCTGGCCGACGAGACCGAATTCGATCACCGGGCAGTAATTCTTGATGAAACGCGCATCCGACGTGCCGCCACCGGTGTTGAGATCGGGCGTGCGGCCCGTGATCTCCCTGATTGCCGCGGTCACCGTATCTGTGAAGGCGCCGGGCCTGGTCACGAACGAGTCCGAATTGCTCGGCTCCCAGATCACATGCGCCTTGATACGGTTGCCAGCCGCAGCGGCGACGCGGGCATCGATCAGCGCGCGCAGTGTTTCCTGCGTGTGATGATCGTTGAAGCGGATGTTGAATTTTGCCTTCGCCTGGGCCGGGATGACGTTGCTGGCAGTATTGCCGACATCCACCGAGGTGAATTCGAGATTGGACGGCTGAAACTGCGCGTTGCCCTGATCCAGCGGATCACCGCTCAGTGCCACGATCAGCGCGGCAATATCCGGCACCGGATTCGACGCGCGATGGGGATAGGCGACATGGCCCTGCACGCCATCGACCACCAGTGTGCCCGACTGCGAGCCGCGGCGGCCGATCTTGATGGTGTCACCCATTGCCTCGACATTGGATGGCTCGCCGACGATGCAGTGATCGAATTTCTCGCCGTGTTCGGCGGCCCAGGCCAGCAGCTTGATGGTGCCGTTGACGGCCACGCCTTCTTCATCGCCGGTGATGAGGAAGGAGATCGAGCCGCCATCCTTTTTCTGCGGCTTGCCGCTGTTCGCGGCGAGGTAGTCGAGCGTTGCAGCGACGGCGGCGGCGATGCCGCCCTTCATGTCCACCGCGCCGCGGCCGAACAGCTTGCCGTCCTTCACATCGCCTGCGAATGCGCCATGCGACCATGCCGCTTCGTCGCCGGGCGGCACCACATCGGTGTGTCCGGCGAAACAGAGATGCGGCGCTTCGGTGCCGATGCGCGCATAGAGATTTTCGACGTCGGCGCTGCCTGCCTCACTGAAGGTAACGCGATGCACGGTGAAGCCGGCATCGCCGAGCATGCGTTCGAGCACGCCGAGCGCGCCGCCTTCCGCCGGGGTGACCGACGGACAGCGGATCAGGTCCTGCGCGATAGCGACGACGTCGGCCACGGTCTTAGTCCCGCAGCAGCTCGTTGATGCTGGTCTTGGAGCGGGTGCGCTCGTCGACGCGCTTCACGATCACGGCGCAGGCGGTGGAGGGGCCGATTTCGCCATTCTGCATCGGCTTGCCCGGCAGGTTGCCGGGGACCAGCACGGCATATTCCGGCACTTCGCCGACAAACACTTCGCCGGTGGCGCGGTCGACGATCTTGGTCGATGCGCCCAGGAACACGCCCATGGCCAGCACCGCGCCCTTGCGGACGATGACGCCTTCGGCGACTTCCGAACGGGCGCCGATGAAGCAGTCGTCCTCGATGATGACCGGACCGGCCTGCAACGGCTCCAGCACGCCGCCGATGCCGACGCCGCCGGAAATGTGCACGCGCTTGCCGATCTGGGCGCAGGAGCCGACGGTGGCCCAGGTATCGACCATCGAGCTCTCATCCACATAGGCGCCGAGATTGACGAAGGACGGCATCAGCACGACGTTCTTGGCGATGAAGGCTGACTTGCGGACGATGGAGCCCGGCACGGCGCGGAACGCAGCGCTGCGGAACTGGTCGTCGTTCCAGCCTTCGAACTTCGAGGGCACCTTGTCCCACCACGGCGCACCGCCGGGGCCGCCGGAAATGGTGGTCATGTCGTTGAGGCGGAACGACAGCAGCACGGCCTTCTTCAGCCACTGATTTACGGTCCAGCTGCCGTCACCGCCGCGGGTGGCGACGCGGGCCTCGCCCTTGTCGAGGAGGTTCAGCGCGGTGTCGACGGCATCGCGGACTTCGCCCTTGGTCGATGCATTGACGGTGTCGCGCGCTTCGAAGGCGGCATTGATGATGGATTCGAGGGCGGAATGCGACATCGGGAAGTCCTTGGGTCGGCGGTGGAAGTTGGTGATTTCGGGGGCTTTTGTCGGGATTTGAGGGGGAGGAGTCAAGAACAGAGCCTCCAACTCCACCTGTCATCACCCGCGAAAGCGGGTGATCCAGTATCCGGCGGCGGCCCGGTTCTGGCAGCGCTGCTGGCGTTTACTGGGTCACCCGGTCAAGCCGGGTGACGACAAGGAGAGAGGGGTCACCGCCCGCCATTCATCTTCACCAGAAACCCCGTCAGGTCATCCGTGACGTGGTCCACATGGCTGTCCTCGCGGCCTTCCAGCTCCCAGTCCTCGCGGACCACTTCCTTGGCGCCGTCGGGCACCACCAGCACCGTGGTCATGCCGAGGCTGTGCGGGACGACGAGGTTGCGCGACAGATCCTCGAACATGGCCGCCTTGGCCGGGTTCACGCCGTGATCGCGCAAAAACTTGTCATAGGTGCGCTGGGCCGGTTTCGGCTCCAGCTCTGCCGCGACGATGTCGAAAATCGCCTCGAACTGGTCGGCAAAGCCGAGCCTGGCCAGCACCGCGCCGGCATGGGCGACGGAGCCATTGGTGAGGATCAGCTTGCGGCCGGGCAGCTGCGCGATGGCCGCGCCCATGATCGGGTTGGGCTCCAGCGGTGAGTGATCGATCTCATGCACATAGGCCAGGAAGTCGTCGGCGCTGATCCTGTGCTCGGTCATCATGCCGCGCATCGTGGTGCCGTAGCGCTTGTAATAGTCCTTCTGGATGCGGAAGGCTTCCTCCGGCGTCACGTTCAGGAAGTTCGCGACGAAATCGCGGATGCGGACATCGACCTGCTGCCACAGATTGACGTGATGCGGATACAGCGTGTTGTCGAGGTCGAAGACCCAGGTCTCGACATGATCGAAGGCGCGCGGCGATCTGGTCATTTCAATTCTCTCGCTCAGGGCAGTGCGAAGCGCAGCGTCTTGCCGCCGCCGGTCATGTCGACGGTGCCATAACCCGACGCGGTCAAACCACGCGCCGCGCAGTCGCTGTGTTCGCGGATCTCGAATTTGCTCTCCCGCGTGCATAGCGTGCGCGGGCCACCCCAGTTCAGCGGCTTGTCAGCGATCCGGATAGCGCGGCCGGTGTCATCGACGGCTTCGGCGAAGGACAGGATCTGTTTCGGCTGGCCGGTGACATCGGGGCGCAGGCACTTGCCGGGCTCGATGCGATACCAGCCACGTGCGATCACGCTTTTGCCGTCGTCGGTCGCGACCGAGGCCATCACCTTGTAGGACGTGTCGTTGCACCAGGTGAGCCCGTTCGCGGACGGCGCCTGCACACCGGTGACCATGGCCTCGAAGAAATTCGGTGCATTCACGATGTCGTCGGTCAGGCCGCGGCTCTTCAGGAAAGCGGCGAGGCCATTCCGCGTCTTCGGGCCGTCGACGCCATCGATCGGCGTGGTGTCGTAGCCTGCGATCGACAACAGGCGCTGGATCGCCGCGAGCTTGGCCTGTTCGTCGTCATATTCGCTATCCTCGGCGAGATAGGCGACCATGTTGCCGTCTTCGGTCTGCGACGGCTGGATCGTGGTGAAGGGGGCCAGCGTCTGTCCGGCGCGGCACTGGCGCGCGGCGGCGATGACGAAATTGTCCGATGCGATGCAGAGATTGTCACTGCCGCTCTGGGCGGGGGCAGCGCCGTAGAGCGGCAGCACCCGAGCGTGCAGCAGCAGGCGATCGGCGCTGATGGTGCCCTGCGCGACGACCTTGCATTGCGCGGGATCGATGCGAAACCAGCCGCGGGTGGCGGTGGCGCTCTTGTCGTCGATGCCGATGGCGACGTCGACGACATAGCTCATGCGGTTGCAGAGCTTGAGGTCGGCGGAGGCGGCGGTGGTGAAGGCGGCGAGGAAGAGGGCGGCGAGAACAAGTGCCTGCTTCAGGCCTCTCCCCACGTCATGGCCGGGCTTGACCCGGCCATCCAGCTTGCTTGTCACGCGTAGCCGGAAAAGATGGGTGCCCGGGTCAAGCCCGGGCACGACGGAGTTTCTGATCTGCTCTCCGTCCATCACTTGTGGATCAGCGTGCCCGTGCCCTGATTGGTGAAGAGTTCGAGCAGCACCGCATGCGGGGTCTTGCCGTCGATGATGACGACGCCTTCGACGCCCTGTTCGAGCGAGTAGATGCAGGTCTCGACCTTCGGGATCATGCCGCCGGAAATGGTGCCGTCGGCGATCAGCTTGCGGGCATCCTTGATCGACAGTTCGGGGATCAGCTTCTTCGACTTGTCGAGCACACCCGGCACGTCGGTGAGCAGCAAGAGGCGCTTGGCCTTCAGCGCACCGGCGACGGCGCCGGCAAAGGTGTCGGCATTGACGTTGTAGGTCTTGCCTTCCTTTGACGCCGCGAGCGGCGCCAGCACCGGGATCAGTTCGTAGCCGATCAGTTGATTGAGCAGCGTCAGATCGACCTTCTCGGGCTCGCCGACAAAGCCGAGATCGACCACCTTCTCGATGTTCGAGCCGGGATCGATCATGGTGCGCGTCGCCTTCGACGCGGTGACCATGTTGCCGTCCTTGCCGCAGAGGCCGACGGCCTTGCCGCCGGCTTCGTTGATGTAGCTGACGATCTGCTTGTTGATGGAGCCGGCCAGCACCATCTCGACGATCTCGATGGTGGCGGCATCGGTGATGCGCAATCCCGCGGCGAATTCCGACTTGATGCCGAGACGCTGCAGCATCTGCGCGATCTGCGGGCCGCCGCCATGCACGACCACCGGATTGATGGCGGTCTGCTCCAGCAGCACGATGTCGCGGGCGAAGGCGCGGGCGGTATCCTCGGCGCCCATGGCGTGGCCGCCATATTTGATGACGATGGTTTCCTCGTCATATTGCTGCATATGCGGCAGCGCTTCGGAGAGGATGTGGGCCTTCTCAAGAGCACTGATGATGGGCGCGTCGGTCATGAAGCGGATCTCACATTGGGCAGGCTGCGCCGCGTTCTAGCTGATTGGTGCGGGCCGCGCAAAGAGCGTTAAGCGCGCCTCGGCCATGCCGCAGATACCGCCAGAGCAATCCAGCTGACGATCAGCAGCGTGCCGCCGGTCGGCGCGGCCATGGGAAACAGGCCGTGGCCGACATATTGGCGCAGGGTCAAATCGCCGGCAAACAATGACGCGCCGATGACAAGGCCCCATGCCGAGGCGAGGCCGATTTGCAGATGTGCAATACCGCGCTCGATCAGCGCGACGGCCCCGAGAACCGCTGCAGCGTGAAACAGCAGCATCGAGGAAGCCGAGGCGAGGCGCGACGCATCGGGCTGGTGCGCGGAGGCCGCAGCCAGGATCACGCCATCAGCGCCCATGACGCCGGCGCAGATGATCAGGATGCGAAACAGGCTGGTGCGGTTCATCAGCTGCGCTCGTTGAGCAGGCGCATCATGGCGGCGCGCAATTCGACCATGCCCTCGCCGTCGCGCGACGACGTCACCAGGATTTCGGGGAAGGCGGCCGGATGCTTGCGCAGCGTGGCCTGGGTCTCTTCCATGGTCTTGTCGAGCTCGGACTTTTTGACCTGATCTGCCTTGGTGAGCACGATCTGGTAGCTGACCGCGGAGCGGTCGAGCGACTTCAGCACGTCGAGATCGACATCCTTGATGCCGTGGCGGCTGTCGATCAGCACATAGACGCGGGCCAGCGTCGCGCGGCCCTGCAGGAACGAGTAGATCAGCTTGGTCCAGGATGCGATCTTGGCCTTGGGGGCCGAGGCATAGCCGTAGCCCGGCATGTCCACGAGACGGAAACTGCTGCCCTTCGGGCTTTCGAAAAAGATCAGCTCCTGCGTGCGCCCCGGCGTGTGCGAGGTGCGCGCCAGCGCATTGCGGCCGGTGAGCGCATTGATCAGGCTGGATTTGCCGACATTGGAGCGGCCGGCGAACGCGACTTCCATGCCCGCCATCGGCGGCAGGGTCTCGATCGAAGGGGAAGCCCAGATGAACTTCCATTCGCCTGCAAACATCAGGCGGCCCTGTTCGATCAGCTCCGCATCGGGTTCGGTGGTCATGCGAAGGGCCTTTCTCTGATTGCGTCTCCCTCAACGAAGAAGCGGCGCACTCGGCGCCGCCTCGGTCGTCAGGGTCGTCGCTGTTAGGTCTTCTCGACAGGCTTCTTCTTGCTGAAGGTCGCCTTGATATTGTCGAACAGCTCAACCTTCACGCCGTTCTTGTTCATGATGTAGGCCTGCTGCAGCACCGAGAGCAGGTTGTTCCAGGCCCAGTAGATCACGAGACCGGCCGGGAAGCCCGCAAGCATGAAGGTGAAGATCAGCGGCATCCAGTCGAAGATCATCTTCTGCGTCGGATCCGGCGGCGTCGGGTTCAGCTTCATCTGGAACCACATCGTGATGCCCATGATGATCGGCCAGATGCCAAGCGCGAGATAGTGGCCGAGAACCGGGATCGTGGTCGGGTCGAACGGGATCAGGCCGAACAGGTTGAACAGGTTGGTCGGATCATGCGCCGAGAGATCCTTGATCCAGCCAAAGAACGGCGCGTGGCGCATTTCGATGGTGACGAACAGGACCTTGTAGAGCGAGAAGAAGACCGGGATCTGGAGCAGGACCGGAAGACAACCGGCAACCGGATTGATCTTCTCCTTCTTGTAGATCTCCATCATCTCCTGCTGCTGCTTCATCCGGTCATCCGGATAGCGCTCCTTGAGCGCCATCAGCTGCGGCTGGATCGCCTTCATCTTGGCCATCGAGGCATAGGACTTGTTGGCGAGCGGGAAGAAGATGATCTTCACCAGCACCGTCACCAGCAGAATGGCGATGCCGAAGTTGTTGAACAGGTGGAAGAACCAGTCCAGCGCCAGGAACATCGGCTTGGTGATGAAGTAGAACCAGCCCCAGTCGATCAGGAGATCGAAGTGGTTGAGGCCGAGCGACTGGTTATAGCCGCCGAGACCGACCGCAAGCGGGAAGTTGATGCCGACGGTGGCAGCTTCCTTGGCACCGGCGAACAGGCGGGCATTGGCGGAGGTGGTGGCGCCTGGCGCGACGGTCTGGGCATCCTGCAGATAGTCGGTCTGGTAGGTGCGGACGGTGCCGGCCATGTTCGACGAGAAGCGCGCCTGCAGCTTCGCATTGGTGTCGGGCAGCAGCGCCGAGGCCCAGTATTTGTCGGTGATTCCGAGCCAGGCATTGGTGACGTTGAACGGGACCGACTTGGCTTCCTCGATCTTCTTGTAGCCGTATTCCTGCAGGCCCTGGTCGCCGAGATAGCCGACGAGACCTTCATGCAGGATGTAGTAGCCTTCCACATGCGGCGTGCCGTGGCGCGAGATTAGCGCGAACGGATACAGCGTCACCGGATTGCTGCCGCCATTGCTAACGTCATCCTTGATCGAGAACAGGTAGCGGTCGTCGATCGAGATGGTGCGGGTGAAGGTGAGGCCTTCGCCGTTGTTGTACTTGAGGACCACCGGCGAGGACGGGGTGAGGGCGTTGGAGCCTTCCTGCGTCCATTCGGTGTTGGCGTCGGGCAGTTTTGCCGTGGTGCCGGAAGCGCCGACCCAGCCGAATTCGGCGTAATAAGGCGCTGCGGTGCCCGAGGGCGAGAACAGCGTGATCGGCGGCGACGTCGGATCGACGGTCATGCGGAATTTGGTGAGCGCGATGTCGTCGAGACGCGCGCCCTTCAGCGAGATCGAGCCGGCGAGGCGCGGCGTGTCGATCTTCACGCGCTTGGTGGCCGAGATGGCGGTATCGCGGCTGACCGGGGCGTTGGACGGGGCGGCATTGGTCGGCGCGCCAGCGGGCGTCGGCGCCGTTGATTCGGGCTGCGGCGTGTTGCTACCGGCAGCGGGCTGAGCCGGATTGGCAAGCTGGGCCTGGGTGGCCTGCTGCGCCTTCTGCTTTTCCATCTGCGGGATGTTGTAGAAATATTGCCAGCCTATCAGCACCAGGCCGGACAGAACGACGGCGATAATGGTGTTGCGATTGTCGGTCATCGTTCAGGTCTCGTTATCCGAAATGCATGTGCGGCGGCCTGAGGCCGGCTGCGCGCTGCTTGTGGCAGGCTGAAGGCGTCAGGTCACGTCGTTTTTGAAGCGGTCGTCTTTGAAGATTGCCGTTCGAGGCGATGCAGCGCCGAACGGAGATCGTCGATCATGGTATTGAAATCGCGCGTCAGCGCATTGCGACGGCCGACTAGCACATAATCGCTGTGGGCGCGCATAGACAATGGATCGACGCGCTTCACCAGTTCGCGAAGCCGGCGCTTGATCCGGTTCCGCTCGGGCGCGGTTCCATTCTTCTTGGTTACAGTAAAACCGACCCGGATCGGGCCGGTGTCATCACGGTGTCGCTGCTGCAGGACAAAAGCAGGAGCGTTCACGCGCAATGAAGCGGCGGCAGCGAGGAAGTCCGCTCGCTGCCGTAACCGCTCCATGATGATGTCTCGGAAGGAGATCCGATCAGGCGCTGAGGCGCTTGCGGCCACGGGCGCGGCGAGCAGCGAGAACCTTGCGACCGCCAACGGTGGCGAGACGGGCACGGAAGCCGTGGCGGCGCTTGCGCACCAGTTTCGAGGGTTGATAAGTGCGCTTCACGGGTCGTACTCCGATGACCGGGCAATAGATCGCCGTGCTGGCAATCGATCACCAATTGAATGAGATGTGCCCTAAGATGTTGACTTCGCGAGCCGTTTCCGGCTGCAAGCGCGTTCGGCTCCTCGGAGCCGATCCGGCATAGACCGGACCATCGCGGACAGTTGGCGGCTTATAAGCGAGCGTCCTGTTTTCGTCAATCTTGCCCGGTAACAAGTTGCGGGATTGGCTGCGCAATTATCGTGGCAATCCGGGCGGGCGATATTACCTCAAAGGTCGACAATTCGAGAGGCAGGATGGATTGTAATCTGCCGACTGTCTTGTTCGCTGGGCGGACAATGGCGTTTTCCGTGTTATATGGCGTAACATTTCGTCGTTCGACCCGTATCTCCGGATAGTCCAGCGTCTGGACTGTGAACATCCTGGCGACAGAAATCTGAGGCGCATCCCGTGTCATCGGTGGACCAACAGCCCCATGAATCCCAGCTTCGGCTCGGCCCGCTGCGCAGGCTCGGCCTGTCCGGAAAGCTGTTGCTGTTGACCATTCCGCTGGTGTTGGCGGCCCAGATCCTGATTTACGTCCCCTCCATCGCCAATTTCCGCATCAATCGACTGAACGACCGTTTGGCTGCAGCGAACACTGCGGCGCTGGTGCTCGATGCCGCTCCGCTCGGCATGGTACCGGAATCGCTGTCGCGGCAGATTCTTAGCAGCATCGGCGCCCGCGCCGTCGCCATCAAATGGGGCCAGCAGCGCCGCCTGCTCGCCAGTGCCGACCTGCCGCCGCAGATCGACCATGACATCGACATGCGATCGATGACCGTGTGGTCAGCGATCGTCGATGCCTTCGATCTGATGTTCGAACGCGGCAACCAGACCATGCGCATCATCGGCCCGGCGCCGGGCGGGGCGCAGTTCATCGAAGTGGTGGTGGACGAATTGCCGTTGCGGCAGGCGATGTACCGCTTCTCCAGGAATCTCCTGTGGGTGTCGCTGGGTCTTGCGATTCTTTCTGCGGGCCTCGTCTACATCACGTTGCATTACCTGTTCGTGCGACCGATGCGGCGGCTGACGGCGAGCATGGTGGCGTTCCACGAAAACCCTGAAAGCCACGCGCGGATCATCGTCCCCAGCCAGCGTGCGGACGAGATCGGTGTCGCCGAGCGCGAATTCTCCGAGATGCAGCGCGATCTCGTTTCAATGCTGCATCAGAAGAGTCGGCTTGCAGCGCTTGGCCTCGCGGTCTCGAAGATCAATCACGACCTGCGCAATCTGCTGGCGTCGTCGCAGCTTCTGTCGGACCAGCTCGCCAGCGTGCCTGATCCGCGCGTGCAGCGCTTTGCGCCGAAACTGATGCGCTCGCTGGAGCGCGCGATTGCCTTCTGCCAGTCGACGCTCTCTTACGGACGTGCGCAGGAAGCGCCGCCGGACCGCCGCATGATCGAGGTCGAGACGATTGTCGGAGACGTGCGCGAATCAGCCGGGCTTGCGACGGATGACAGCATCGGATGGATCAATGCCATCGAGCGCGGACTGCAGATCGATGCCGATCCGGACCAGTTGTTCCGGATCCTGCTCAATCTGGTGCGCAACGCCGCCCAGGCGCTGGAAGGCCAGCCGGACAGCGAAGTCGCGCCGCGCCAGATCCGCATCACCGGCCGCCGCGAAGGCGCCGTTGCCATTCTCGAGGTCTCCGATACCGGTCCCGGCGTGCCGCAGAAGGCCAGGGATCACCTGTTCGAGGCTTTCCAGGGCTCGCTGCGGCCCGGTGGCAGCGGCCTCGGCCTTGCCATCGCAGCCGAACTCGTGCGTGCCCATGATGGCGACATTCATCTCGTGGAAGGCACCATCGGCGCCACATTCCGCATCACTTTGCCGGACCGCCCGGTGGAACTGCTGAGCCTCCGCAACGAGCGTGCCCGCGCCTGATGATGTCGGCTCTTTGTCACGAGAGTGAAATAACCGTCCCGGAACGCTTGCCAAGCCGCCGCCAACCCGGTAGGGATTGCGCGCTTTCGCGAACATGGTTTCCCGAAACGCATCCGACGTCGGCGGCCTGGTCTCTTCGAGGTTTGCCCCACGTCACGGCACGCGCCCGTAGCTCAGCTGGATAGAGCACCAGACTACGAATCTGGGGGTCAGAGGTTCGAATCCTTTCGGGCGCGCCATTTGCGTATAAAACCACGAACATTTCCGTTTTCGGTCTGTTTACCCGCGATGGCCGCCTGGAGGATATCCTTGCTGCCGATGATCCGGATCGTTTGGTCGTCGACCTCGACCGCGTCGATGATCGAATAGATATAGCCTTTGCGGGTGTTGGTGTCGCCCGCATCGAGCTTCGCGTTCATCAACCGGGCGAATGCGTCGATCTTCTCAGCATTGACGGCGGCTGCCATGCCGCATTGGGCGCGGGCATGATCGAGCGCCGCCTTGGCCCGGTCCCGTTGAGCTTTCAAAGCGGCGGCGCGCTCTCGCAGAATATCATCGAGCTCCACGATGCCGTCTTCAATCGAGCGATAAAGCCGCTTCATGCGATCTTCGCAGTCGGTCAATTCCTTCTGCAAACCCAGCAGGCGGCCGTCAGCGGACTCGCTCTTTGCCGCCTGACGCTCGATCAGTGATTTCAGGAGGTCGGCGATACGGTCGGGTGCTAGGACGCACTGCTTGAGGTTGGTTAAGACGATTTCGTCCAGGGTCGCCGCCGGAATGTGCCGACCCTTACAAACCGACTTGCCCTTCTGCTGGCAACCTGCACATGAATAATACGAGTACGACCGTCCATGTCGATTGGTCGTCCCGGTCCGGGTCATTCCGGAACCACAGGAGGCGCAGACCGCGATACCCGTCAGCAGTGAAGGGCCGTTCACGACCCGCGGCGGCGTCGTCTTGGGATTGCTGCGAGCGAGCTTCGCCTGCACGCGATCGAAATCGCCTTGCTCGATCAGCACGGGCACGGGAATTTGGATCACCGTCGAAGGGTCATACTTCCTGCCATCGCGCGAGCTGCGCACGCCATACGGCCATTGTCCGGTCGCGTAGCAGCTGTTGGTCAGGATCTTGTGGACCGGCCCGACACCAAATGTGGCGCCCCGGCGGGTGCGGTGGCCATGGCTGTTCAGCCATTTCGTCGTCTCCTTGACGCCAAGCGGGCCGGTCTTGCCGTCGCCCTCAAGATAAAGCTTGAACATCAGCCGAACCGTTTCGGCTCCGACGGCATCAATATCGAGCTTCTTCTTGATCTTCTGGCCGCGGCGTTCCGCCTCGACGATCTTGTAACCCAGCGGCGGCGTGGCACCATTCCAGAACCCCTGTTTCGCCGATTCTCGCATAGCGCGTGTTGTGTTTTTCGATATCTCTCTAGATGTGTGCTCGTCGAAGGCTCCGATGATCTGCCGCACTAAAATTTGGCTCGGATCGTCGCCGGTTGGCTGAGTGACCGAGACCACGTCGACGCCGTGCTTCCGCAATTTGCGGATTGTCAGCTCCATCTCGGCGACGTTGCGGAAGAAACGGTTGAATGCATAAAAGAGGATCGCGTCGTAGGGATGATCGTGCGCACAAGCGCGCTCGATCATGTCCTGCAACACGGGCCGGCGATCATCGGTCGCGGTCTTTGCTTCCACAAACTCCTCGACAATGACGTATCCGTTTTGATCGGCGAAGCTTGCCGTAATTTTCCGCTGGCTCGGAATCGACGCTTCGTTGGCGTACTGGCGCCCAGTGCTGACCCTGTAATAGGTCGCAACGCGTTTGGTCGCGTCAGGCTGCTTGGAAACCGAATTGTGAAAGACGTGCTTGTTCATGACAGAACTCTACTGAGACTTGATGTTGACGGCGTTCTCAATGCTCGATTCGTGAATCTCACCAGAGGGGTTGTCAACGGCTATTTTCCCAGAGAATCTTCAACAATAGCGAGCAAATCCTGCAGCTCTCGGCCAAGCAAGATCTCAATTGCGCGCAACTCGCGGTCCTGGATCGGCGGCGAGAGCGGCAGATCAAGCGTCACGTGAAAGTCCTCGGCTTGCGGCTGTTGGCGCCCTCTCTTCTTCGGCGCAACATCAGGATTAGCCGCGCGAGCATGAACGTATGCGCCCACCGTTCTCGTCCGCAGCTTGACGTGCGACCGCGCCGCCATCGGCTTAGAGCTCATAGCTGAGCTCCCGCCGATGATGCCGATCCTTCTCCGTCAGCGATTGCGAGCCCTCAATGATATCGAGCGTGGAAATCTTGGGCGAGGCACGCGACAGTCGCTCGGCGAGCCAGTTTTGGCGCTGGCTCGCCGAAAAGACCACATCATCACGCTGCTGATCGAAGGGCAGCTCGGAGGCGAGGCGCCGGTCAATGCTCTTGGCATCGACCACGAGCGTCGTCCGCTCCCGCGCGCGGCTTGCCGCCACGTAGATGTCATGACGATTATAGCTGTGATCCAGGTGCACGACGGCATGATCGACCGTGAGGCCCTGGCAGCCGTAGACAGTCGAGGCATAAGCCCAACCAAGGCGGGGGCGTCCTTGCGCGTCGGCAAGCTGCATCGGATCGAAGGCAATTCGCCGACCCTCGATGTCGGCCTCGATGATGATGCGACTTGCATCTCCAAAGGGCACGGCGGCTTCACTGACCTTGACGATGGTCGCGGTCGAACCATTGACTACCGCAAGTTCGTCATCACGGACGAGGAACCTGATCTTGTCCCCGGCCGCCAACGCGATCTGCGTTGAGTGGCCGGACGGCGTGGCCGCGGCGAAGCTAACCTCGGGGCCCTGGATGATGCCGCTGTGCTTGAGGCGCTCGCGAGCGACCTGAGAGATGGCAGCCACTGCGGCGTTGGACTTGGCGAGGATCAGGATCGAGGCCGCGGCGTCACGTGCATGAACTTGCTCTGCCGAATCCAGCACTTCGGTGATCGCTGCTTTGGCGCCGTCCGCTTCGATCAATAGACCGCGTTCTGCGAACGCATCAAGCGCGGGCTCCGCCCGGCCGGTGCCGAAGGCCGTAATGGCTTCCCGAGCCCATACCTCGCGCTGACGAACAATGTTGTTGACGCGCGCAGCTTCAACGGCGCGCGCCACCAGATTTAGGCCGGGACCGGCGCCGATCGCCTGGAGCTGCTGCCGATCACCCACGAGGATGATCTTGGCGCCAGCTTCGGTGACGGCGCCAAGCAGCGCGTGCATGTCCCGCGAGGAGAGCAGGCCGGCCTCATCGACAATCAGGACGGTCTGCTTGTCGAGCACCTTCTCGCCGGCTTTGAGCCGCGCGGTCCAGGAGGCCGTTGCCCGGGCTTCGATGCCGAGGTCATCCCGGAGCATGTTGGCGATTCGCCATGCGGAAGCGGCACCGATCACCCGACATCTGGCCTTCGCGTATCCTTGCACGACTGGCGCGAGCAATGTGGACTTGCCGACCCCAGGGGCGCCTTCGACGATAACGACCGCCGAGCTTGTCGTTGCGGCGAGCGCCGCTTCCGACTGCTCGGCGGTGAGCCCCAAGGCTCCGCAACGGTCCCTCAGCGATTTGCGATCGACGAAGTGCCAGGACTGGTTCGCGAGACGTTGTGCCTGTTCGACGACCTCCCGCTCGATCGCGAGCATCTCCGGCGTCGAATAGCAGGGCAGGCCAAGGGCATCATGCCCAATTTCCAGAAAGGCTCCCTGGCTCAGCAGGCGCTTGAGTTCAGTTTCGGCGCGCTCGGCTGGCAAGCCGGTGCCGACCAGGGCGGCAGCGACGGAACGCAGGAGCTCGCGCCGCTCAATCACGCTCTTACGTTCGGTGAGGATCGCCGGCAGGACGGCCAACCGTTCGGAGAGCAGCCCTTCGTCGGCTTCCTGATTGCGCGCCTTCGAGGGGGCCCTCAAGCTTTCGGCAAATGATCCGGTGTCGAGGCCCAGCGATTGCGCGGCGTCGCGCCAGACATCCTCGCGCCCGAAATTTACACTCTCTCGCTTGCTGCTTCTCGTCGCCTTGGCGATGGCGGCGGCCAGTGCGGCGGCCTCGCCGCTGGTGACGCCATGTTCAGCGAGTTCCTCCTCGATCTCCTGACGACGCGCGCTGAAATACGTGATCGTGGCTCCATCCACGCCGGCGATTTCGAAGATGCCGTTCTTGCCGACACGGTCGATATCAAAGCCGAGCTTCGTCAGCTCATGTGCGAGGGCGGCGTGATAGGTCGCGCCGGCCGCCATCTTCCAATCGCGGATCACCTTGGAGTGAAGACCTCCAATTGTGCCGTCGCTCTGGCGGGTCGAGATGTTCATGCATACGCAATGCGTATGCAAATTTGCATCTGCGAATATGCGCCCGTCGGCGTGTTTTGCAGGGCGGCTTTCGCCATGCTGAAACGTTGCGGCCGTCAGTGCGACCTTCTCGAGCGACATGCCACTGCGGCCCCGGCGTGCCCAGGTCGCCTCGCGCTCCAGCATGCTCAGCGTCGCCCTGACGGCTCGCTGCTGCGCAGCCTCGATGAGACGCTTCGTCTCGGGCGCCGCCAGCCCCCAGACTAGGGATATCGAGCGCGGCGCGCTGAGCGTCACGTCGAACGCGCATGTCCGCTCCTTATGGCGGCGAATGTTATCCAGCAGGGACCGCCCATCCGCGTCGAGGGCATTGTACAATCGCTCGAAGGTCTCGCGCTCGACTTGCGCGCCGTCTACAACACCAAAATCCCCCGCCGGTGCGTACCAGAGGCCCGCAGGTTCGGCGTCCCCGAGATAATACTCGGTCTGGCGCGTGTAGTAGCTGACGCTTGCTGCCGGATTCCAGGTTGCAACCACGAAGAAGACCTCTGAATGGGAGGCCTTCCAATTAAAGCTCGTGGTATTAGTGGTCTCGGAAATGAATGAGCTTTTTGCTCATCAGCTGATTTCGACCTTCGATCGGCAGTTATGCACGTTTCCCTCCTTGCCGCCGCATCATCCAGCGTCAACAATCCAGGCTGCCGGGGTATGCGCTTCGCGCCGATCAGCCCAAGTCGTCAGCGGGACGTCGACGACTGCGAGCGTCGGAAAGCCCGTCACCAGGACGCGGATCATTTTCCCGGCTGACGTCTCGAACACGCCGAGCGCATCCGAGAGGAAGTCGGTCGTGACCGTATCGTCCCAAACGGTCTCCATCGGCTTGGTGATCCCTCGGGCCAACTCCTCCACGGTTGCATCCCGGCGCCTGCGGACCTGACGGCGTCCGACCCACACTTCGCAGATCCGTTGTGCGGTTTCGCCCGGCTCCAGCCGAAGAACGAGTCGAATGCCGAAGCGCGCTTCGACAACTGAGCCTTGCTCTTGACCGAACATTGCTGTGATCTGACCGAGATCCTGCACGGTGGCAATCGTGTTCACACGCAGTTCGCGCCCGAGCGCGAGCAGTCGCGGCAGACGCTCGATCGGCACCTCCGGGAATTCATCGAGCAGCATGGTCAGGTGCTCCGTGCCGGCGCGACGGCGAGTGGAGACGAGCGCCCCGGCGGCCACCCGCTCCGCCAAGAAGCTGCCGACTGTGGAGGAAAGCTCGGCATACTCGCCCGACTTCTGAAGCAGCAGCGTGCGCGGGAGCTGGGAGCCTGGCGCCAGCCAGTCCCGCACGGTGAACCGCTGCGATGAGTCGACCTCCGACCAGGCGCGCGCGAGCGGCTCGATCACGCTCAAAACCGTCACCCAGAGCGTGATCAGGATTGACATGACGGTGCGGTTTTCTTCGGGGTCGTCGCCGAAATTCAATAGCGCAGCGCTCTTCCCGCCGCTCTCGAGCAGCATCCGGCGAATATCTGCCAGCGAGGAAAGTCCTGCCTCGGCAAGGTTGCTCCAGCCCCAGGCATCACCCGAGCGCGCGCGCAGCGCCATGATGATATCGGCAAGGAGGCTCCGCGTCGCATGGCCCCACATCGGATCCTGCTCGGAGACCGGGACGCATTTCGCCGCGAATTCCCGTGCGACGAGAGGATTGGTAATCTCGCGGCCGATGTCGATCGCCCACCCGCGCGCATCCTGCGGAGCCACCAGGATCATCGAATCCACGGGCAAGCCGGCCAGCATGTCCCCCTTCGCGTCGAACACGAATATCCGGCCGCTCAGATCATTGAGGTACTGTTCGGCAAATGCCCGCAACAAGCCGGTCTTGCCCGACCCTTGCGTGCCGACCAACAGGAGGTTGCGCGCTGCGGAAGCTGCATTCAATTGCACCTGCGGGAGGAGCCACAAGTCATGCGTCTTCGGCCGGCCGTGACGATGGATCGCATGTCGCAGCGCGCGGAACGCATAAGGTCCGGTCTCGATGCGCCGGCCGCGCACGACCGTGAGGTTCTCGATCGAGGGCGTGTCGGCATAAGCGAAGCAAAAGGCAAAGCCGCTTGCCGCCAGAACCGCAAAAGCGATAGTGGCAAGCCGCCTGGCTCCGATCGGTGACTCCAGCAACTGCGCTGTGATCGCCTGGATCCAGTCAAGCCGGCACACGATCGGCCAGCTCGAATGGCCGCACCTCTCGCCCTTGAGGTTCTGAAGGATTTCGTGAAAGGCGACGTCGCTGGCGAGGCTGACGTTGCCGTGGAACAGCACGTCGACGGTCGGCGGCGCGACGAGGAACAGCGAGATCGCGCCCGCGACGAGCGTAATCAGGGCAGCGCCGAGCGCAACGAGCAGGGCGGGCTGAAACAGCCGGATGGGATTGTTCATGATGGATTTTCTCGCTGTCAGATGGTTAGTGCGATTGCCAAACCGAACACGATTCCGATCCCCGCCAAGGCGCCAAACAGCAGGGCGGAGATCTCGAACGGGAGCGGCACGGTCTGCTTGTCGCGCCAGCCGAGATCGGCCGACGTCTGCTCGGTGAGTTCGACCTCGACCTCTGGCTGGATCGTCGTGTCGATGCCGCGCGTCGGTACGCTCACGGTCGTGACGAAGGACAGCAGGCCCTCCTTGCCGAGTGGGATGAGCTTGCGCGGATCGAAGCTTTCCGGATCCTCTCGGAACTCGGCTGCGTAGTTGCAGCCGAGTTCTTTGCGGCTGGCGAAAGCATCCGCCGTGGCCGTGGCGACCACGTCCTCGAAGGCTTCGCTAACCATTGTTGTCACCCTCGAACGCGATCAGCTTGTCGAACTCGGCAAACATTTCCGAGCACCAGGCCGCGACATCGCCGCGGATCATCTTGGCTTCCGGCCGCGGCAGTCCCGTCACCTTCATGATCTCGTCGATCGGCATCGTCACCGCATCGACGAGCCGCGCCCCGCGCGCCTCGAAGGGCCGCCAGCTGCCGGCTTCGATCATCGGCATGCGCAGCGTGATCGCGTTTTTGGCCAGCGGCATGATCGACGAGCGGTACGCCTCGGCCGCATCGCTGGCCGGATGCAGATCGCTGACCGCGCCGTCGCGCTGGTTCTCGATGAGGACCAAGCGGGCGCCGGGCAGCACTTCGAGAAAGCTCGATGCCGATTTCGCGCCCCGGCGCATCGATTCGGCCTGGGCGGTGAACGGCGTGATCACGAAGACCTCGACGCCGAGCGTCGAGAGGTCTTCCTGCAGATCCACCATCCCCGCCCACAATGCCCCACGCGAGGCTTCATTGGCCCCGAACTCGACCACGGTGAGGCCACTGATCTTGGCCATCGTCTCAAGGGTGTCATAGAGGGGCGTCAGGGCACGCAAGGCGGCACTCGGATCGCGCCGCGCCATCTTCGCGTCGGTCGCGATGGAGACCACATGCGGCCCCAGGATGGACAGCGACTTTCCCTGGGTGTCGACCTCGACGACACCGAGCGGCACACCAGCGATCCGCGCGCGCTCCGACAGCGCGTGGCCGAGCAGGCTTTTTCCATCCCCGCCCTTGTCCTGGGTGATGATCGTGGCCGCGGGCAACTTCAGCGGCAGCACCGGTCCGTTATTATGCATCTTTTTCGTCATGTTCTCCTCTTGGATGGATCTTGAGCGATCCACGCCTAGAGGAGCCCATCGGCCCGGTACCCGTCTCGGAATTGAATGACCTAATTGCGTGGGCGGTCAGGAATTCGAGTTTGCACCCTCGCAGCCAAAGAGCCGAGCCTAATCCGGACGAGCAAAATCCTGCCCGTGAGCGATCGCTTTGTTCAGACGATCCTTCCCTCCGGGCAGCACCAGGATGTCGAGGGCGCACTTGGCCAGATACCGGTGAACATCGCGGTACATCGCGCCCTCGGCACGGCCCTTCTCGCCTAAGATCAACTCGTCCAGGTCCTTGACCTCTTCCGGGTCGAAAAGGGCTTGATGGCCGCGACCGATTTGGCCCAGCTTGCGAGCCAGCCGGAACTCCGCCGTTGCCAGCACGTGGTTGACGGTGACCAGATTGGGATCGACATCGGCGGCCACGGCAATGAACGCCAGCTCGACCGCCGAAAACTCGTTTCTCGTAAACAGTTCATGCTGCCGGCGCGTCATTGCCTCTCGGTGCAAGGGATCATTGCCTTTCGGCGTCCGCTTCAACGCTTCAACGTCCTTCGCGCGCTTGGCGAGCTGGTGCTTTTCTTCTGCAACCTCTTTGGTATGAACGCACGCCTTCGCCAGCGTGTGGACCCAGTTCGCCGCAGCCTTGATCGCATCCTCGAACTCCGCTCGCGACCAGCGGGCGCCGTCAACACAATCGCGAATCTGCCCGATGACGGCTGTTTCTGCCTGGGCTGGATCGGTCAGGCCCGGGAGCCAGCGGACCGCGAGCTTTTCGCCTTCCGACCTCAGCGTCTCGAACAGCGCAAGACGGCGATCTTCCTCGCTCAGGCCGTCGTCTGCCGCCTTTCCTTTGGTCGGGATCCCGGGCACCCAAGCAAGCTCTGCAAGCGTATTCAAGCCAGCGCCCTTGACCACCGACACCTCAGCGCCATCGAATTGCGCGTGCATGCAGGACAGCAGGGCGCCGATTTCCGGATCTCGCCGAAAGATCTCGAATTCCAACGCTTCGCGGACGGCGAGCTCGACCTCACGCTTGAGCCGACCGCCGCGTTGTCGAGCAAGTCGCAAGTCCACCAGCGACAACATCCGAAGCAGCGGCCTAGTGCGGTACTGTTGCATTTCCGCGTGCGACAACGCGAACGGCGTCCTCTGCAACTCCGCTTCCGGAATGATCAAGCGCTCCGGCTCTTGCTTTAAACGATGAATCCGGTCCCAGACTTCTGGACGAACGCTTTGCCACCATTCCGCAGCATGGTCGGGGTGCACGAAAAAGAACGGCAACACCCATTGCAGGGGCAAAGCATCGAGCGGACGATCCGAGGCCTCAACCTCGGCGCGGCACGCGGCGGCTAACCTCTCGATCTTTTGGAGAATCCTCGGGAGATTGTTCACGCGATGCTGCTCCTGAATGGTACTTGCTTGTGTATCGATTGTTCTCAGTTCGTCCGTCCGCAGACTGCCTACTTGCGGCCGGCGCGCGACTGAATCTCTTCCAGGGTGGGAGCGGCGACATCGATGCCGAAATCAGTGAAGAAGGCTGCGGCAACCTCCGCCTCAGCAATCCGGGCGGACAGGAACCGCTCACTGCATCCGAGCTGGCCGAGGACCGTCTTGCAATTGGCCAGCGCAATCATGTTCCGCGCGATTTCGCGACGTGCGGGAAAGGCGATCCTGCGCAGAATGAGGTTGGCTCCGGCAAGAGCGACGACTTCCTCACCGTAGGAGGTGATCGCTTCGTCGGGCTCCGGCGTACGCGGCAGACGGCCGAGACGCCGGACCGTGGAATGAACGGCTTCGTGGACAACGGTATCGACGAGACCGGCGACGCCATCGTGCTTGAGCAGATTGAGCCAGATCAACGGCGCGTGTCCCGGGAGGACCAGCGTCAACCCAAATCTGTCGTGGCGGCGTGCCAGGTGCCTGGGGAGAACGGTGTCGGCGCCAATGACCACGCCGAGATCGGCGAGTTGCGCCAGCAGGCCCTGGAAGCCCGCGTTCTCGATCCTGTTAAGCCTTTCCAGTGCCCTCGTCATGTCGATGCGGCTGCGAATATGCTGATACCGCGTCACGAGGTCGCGCTCACGGACCTCTGAGCGATTGAGCTGCCCGTGACTGGCCGTCGATTCACGCCGGTATACCGAGTCGCTGTGCTTTGTCATGTTGCCTACTCCAAAATTGTGTGTTTGTGCGCGCCAGCGGCAGCGTGGGCCCGAGTTTGGGGGCTTAGTCTTGGGATCGACGTCAACTCAGGACAGCGGCCCGGTGGAGCATCGCGAGACCGCGCGCCAAATGGACGTGCCCAACCCTGTGAACCTCCAGGCTGAACTCCTCCAGCGCCTGCCTGGATGCCGTCGCCGAGGCCACGGTCACGCCGTCGATGGTGTCGAGCGTGATGAAGAACATGTCGTCGTCGACCCGAACGACCTGCTGGAACGGCTCGCCCGGCAGGACCGGCCAGCCCTTCACCGCCTCCTCGATGTTTGCCACGAGCGATTCGATCGCGATCTCGATCCATTCGGCGCGCACCGCCGCATAGTCGGCGCTGTGCTTGGGCACGCCGATCCTGGCCATCACGGGGCTGAGGCCGTCCGCCAGCAGGTCATACAATTCATCGATGACAAGGTTGGGATTGCGCTCCCTCGCGCGATTGACGTACGTGATTGGGAACGCCAACACCTGCGGCTCGTCGATGGAGGTTTCGTTTCCGTTGCGCTCGACCCCATACCACCAGCGATCGTACGGCTGCATCACGGGATCGTCGAATTCGTCGTCAACGGGATCGGCGCCACGGCCGTCCGGCTGCTCGGCGAGACTCTGCAGAGTTTTCTTGACCTCGCCGCACGCGGTGAGGATCCCCCGGTCGGAGATCGCGGCCCAGCGCAAGTCGACTAGTGCCGAGTGAAGAATGCCTCCGGTCCCCAGGGCCTCACGGAGGCGGGTGAGGTTCACGGCTTCGGGCATCGCGATGCGGATGTGCTCGGTTGACACCATGACCCAGTCCGGCATCGCCGCGTGCGTCAATGTGAGAAGACCCGATCCGAGCGTCAGGTCGAAGCAGGCGGGAAGCGCGGAACGACCCTTCTCCTGAATCGGCCAGCAGTTCAGCGGCCCTGCATAAATGATCGTAGAATCGAGGGTGAGTTCGTTCATTGTCGTTGTCCGGTTGAGTTCGCCACGCCGCTGACGATGCGTTTCGCTGTGCAGTGGACCTAATGAGCCTTCCGCGTCGGCGGCGTCGGCAAGAATGCAAGATGGAGCCTGTCCCCGAGGAAGGCGCACGTCTGTTCGATCGTTGTGCGATCGGGCTTCTCTTCAAAAGCGTTCCATGCGAGCCGGAAGCGGATAATGTCGCGCCCGCCGATGGCTTCGATCTTGTAGCAAGTCCGTGCAATCGACAGGACTTCCGTGGCGATCGGCTCTTCTGCCTCCTGGTCAGCAGCGGCCATGTTGGCGATCAGCCGCTTGACCGCCCGGGAGAAGATCGGATCAAGCACTTCCTCGAAATCGGGGTGATGGATGGCATAGCCGCAGCCGATTTCGTCAGTCTTCTTCACGCAGGATGCCGCTACTGCAGCATAAGTGATATCCGGATGAGCGGTCACGCCACAGGCGGCATCGCGATCTGATCTCCGCGTGTAGGCCTCGATGGTGTAGTGGTCGACCGCCATCGCCAAGCGTGCGCCGGGCGTGCCCGGCGTAAACCGGACCGGGAGACGGAAAAGATCGCGCAGTTCCTGGGATTCCCGAAGCTCCGGTTCAGCGTAGTACAGCTTGCTCATCGTCATAGCTCCTTGTGTGGTCTAAAGCTTCAGCAGCGCGCGAACCTGGTCGGCCGCATTGCCACGGAGCCGCCTCACCTTGCGACCGATCTTCGCGAGATCGCGGTCGGCCAGAATGGCAGCGATGTCGCGGCGAACCGCCTTTGAACTGATAGCTTTTGCGACCTGCATGATAAGGACGCGGGCGTCGTTATCTTCGGGGGCGACGACATTGATCTGCTTCAGGCCGTCGGCCAGCTGACGCTGGCGCTGATCGGCCTTCCTCTCGGCGTCGGTCCGAGTCTCACGTTTCTTGTTCGTCGAATCCGTCGGCGACTCGATCGGCTCGATGAACGCGCGCACCTCCCGCCAGCCGTCCCGCTTCAGGCGGGCCTTCGAGATGCGCGGCTCCGGCTCGTCCGATCGCTTGCCATGCTCGGGATCGGAGTCGAAGTTCATGTCCATGTGACTAGTCCTGTGTCTAGGCCGCCGACGCCGGCGCGGCGTCGTTCTCGACGGCCGCATTGCGGACCTCGAACGCGCGCAGCGCCGCCGCGACGATGCGGTCGCGCTGGACGATGGAGATGCTGATGCGGTATTGCTCGGCCTGCTTCGGGTGCACACCGACGCGCCGTACGTCGGTCATGAACCAGCCCCTAGCGCCGCGGGTCAGGGTGATGCTGGTCCTCGCCATCTTGTAGCGGTAGGCGAGAGCGGACGCCCCGGCGCCATGCCACACCACCTTGGCGCCGACGCGCGCCCGCATGGAAAGGCCGCTGCGGCTCAGAGACTCCTCGGCCTTACTCGCCAGAGCGAAAACATCACCGGGGAGCGCGACGTGCTTCGTTGCATTCCCGTTCGCCCCGTCCAAAGCATCCCAAATCTTCGTCAGATTGTCGTCCGTCACCTTGATCTTCACTACCGCATCCTTGCACGCTGCTGCGCCTCGACGCCGGGATTGGGCTGAGGTCGAGGCAGACGGCTTGCCGCCTGCCCGTGCGGGAACAAATCGGTGAAGACGCGGTGTGAATAGCGGGATTAAACACCGCGGCGGCGGCGGACACCTTTCGGACGTTCAGGTACCCGCTTCACTTCAATGAAATTGCCAAGGCCAAGTGCCTCGGCTTTGGTCATCGGCACAAATTCTGCGGCGAGATGCAATTGCTGTTGGGCCGTGCGGTTCAGTGACGCGGGCGTGAGCTTGCCGCCGCGAGCCGAACTCGCCAAACGGTGCTGGTAGGTCCGATAGAGATCCCTGGCCTCCTGGTTCTTGACTTTGCCTTGGTTGAAATCGTTGTACCAACTGAGGATCGACGCGCTCAGCGGTTTGTTGCTGGTCGGAGACTTCTTAATGTGTCGCAGACCGTGGTGCTTGATTGCGATCTCGTTCGCAATGTCTTCCTTCGTCCTTCCGCGGCCGCTGGCGCGCAGCATGTAGGAGACTGCAATCGCGACCCGGGAGCGAGCGCACATAACATCGGTATTGTCGGGCGGCTTTCCTTTGCCGCCTTCCCTCGCTTTTGTGACAAAAATCGCGTGTACAGATCCTCTGTCGAGATCCGCCAGAGCCGAGCCGAATTCGTTCAGAACGTTGGCATAGGCACCAAATCCCTCCAGTTTGTTCAAGAACCAGGCGATCGCCGTCAGAGCCTCGACAACTCCATTTCGATTGGTCGGCCACAGTTGTTTCCGCGCCTTGAATGCCACACCCAGATTCTGATGCAGTTCGGCAATTGCACGGAGAATCACGAGGATGTCCTCGCGTCGAGCAACATTCTCCACCTGTCTCATTCGCCTTATCTCTCTTCCCCGTGCGAACCTACGTTGCAGACATTGAAACATTATTTAGTTCAGGAACGTCATACTGGGTTCGGGAAGCCCCATTCGGTGGAAACTGTTGTCGCTCGCGACGATATCTGTTGCCACGAGGAGCGAGGGTCTTGCCCCGCTCCTCGCGAGTTCCGGCTGACGCTCAGGCGGGGCCGCGTCCTCGCACGGCGATCCGACGGTCACCAATTGTTATCCAAATAGGTATCGCTCTGCTCGGCTGCGCAGCCCAACCCGGCAAGCCGCAACTCGCCCCCTCACTCCCGCGCCCCCGGAAGTCATGCTGAGGGACATGCCGTTGGCAGTGCAAGGAGTGACACCATGACAACAAAAGTGAAATCCAAGTCGAATACCGGTGCGGAGATTTTCGTGCCGTTGAGCAAGCTAAAGAAATGCCCCAAACGTGCGCGAAAGGTCCCGCACACCGAGACCGCGATCGCCACGCTCGCGGCCAGTATCGCAAATAAGGGGATGTTGCAGAATCTTGTCGTGGAGCCCGAAGTCGATGACGATGGCGCCGCGACAGGGTTTTATCTGGTCACGATCGGTGAGGACCGTCGATTGGCCCAACTGCCGCGCGTGCAGCGCACTCGATACCGCTCCGCCTTCAGAAACGTACGCGCTTTTTCTGGACTCATACCGCATGGAAGAGGAAAAGGGTCATAATCATCGCGTGACCGGCGATATCTGGTGCAGTGCTGGATCGATCGCTGAAATACTCAAGAAGGTCTTCCATTAGCAATCTCATCAGCCGCCTGTACGCTGATTACAGGCAACACGAAATACTGCTGCCTACGGTATCTACTCGGACCGTCGGCGAACCGATCGTGCACTGTCCATAAATGCGAGTACGTCCTTGTTGCTCAAGGCGCCACTGTCACTGTTCGATCGCTTCGATAGTGCTGGGGCCGCTTGGCGGGGCCGACCGTGATCCGTCCCGTGCGGGACGACCGTACGCTTTTCACCCTGCAACCGCTCTGCCACTATGCCCGTCGGTTGTTCTTTTTGACGTACACCGGCCCGCTGCGACGATTCAGGCTCTCCCCGACGGCGTACCGTCTCCCCGGCGGCCTCCTCCGAGCGCGCACGCCAGACCGTCGCGGAGAGCGTGCCAATACTCAACGGCCGGCCGCTTCGGCCGGTAACGCCCGCAGCGGCCAAAGCCGTGATCATGTCTCGCCAGGTCATGCCACGGCGCTCGGCAGAATCGAACCAGACCAAATGTTCGGTCACTAGTCGCGACAGCTTCTTGCGCCCTCCACCAGGGAAGTGGAAATCTCTAGCCATCGCTTTCAGCCCGGCTTCGAGCTCCTTGTTGTTGGCCATCGTCAATCACCTCATCCTCCTCAAAAAGATGGGACCGAGGCCGACGTTCTGCAAGTCTCTGCGAAACTCGTCAATTCTATGCGCTCAAAAGTAGAGGAATGTATGGATCACACCTGTGCATCCGCGACGATGCGCAGGCGAGATTATTATCCTAGTTCTCCAAGCTATCTCGCGTTGCTGTCAGCTAATGGGATGGACCGGCTGCTTCCCCCGTGCGGCAGTCGGCCTAGACTGCTGCGTTTCAACCGGAGAAGCAGCCCATGGATACGACCATTGCGCCCCTCGCCTCGATCGGCATTGATATTGGCAAGGAAGTCTTCCATCTCGTCGGCTTCGGCACCGACGGCAAGATAGCGTTCCGTCGCAAAATCAAACGACTGGCTTTGATCGAGACCTTCAAGAAGCTGCCAGTGTGCATTGTCGGCATGGAAGCGTGCCTCAGCGCCCACTTCGTCAGCCGCGCCCTGCGCCAGTTCGGCCATGATCCACGAATCATTCCGGCGATCTATGTGAAGCCATCCGTGAAGGGCCAGAAGAACCACAAAACGACGCCGAGGCGATTGCCGAAGCCGTTTTAAGGCCCAACCTTCGTACCGTCCGGGAGAAGAGCCAGGATCAACTGGATCTGCAGGCCTGTCATCGGGTTCGCTCCCGGCTGGTCTCGCGTCGAACAGCCACCATTAACCAGATCCGGGCCTTCCTCATCGAACAAGGCATTGCCGTGCGAACCGGCTCCCGCGCCCTGCGCGCCTCACTGTCCGAGATTCTGAAGAACCGCGAGGACGAGATATCGCCGCGCATGAGCGACCTGATCGTCGGGCTCCATGAGGACTGGCTCCGGCTCGACGAGCGCATCGAGGCGATCACGCGAGAGATCGAAGAGATCAGCCAGCATGAGGATAACTGCATCCGCCTGATGAGCGTGCCTGGTGTCGGGCCGTTGATCTCGACGGCGGTCGTCGCAGCGATCGGCAGCGGTGAGGCTTTCAACCGGGGCCGGGATTTTGGCGCCTGGCTTGGGCTGGTGCCGCGCCAATACAGCACCGGAGGGCGTTCGATCCTGGGCGGCATCTCCAAACGTGGCAGCCGATACCTGCGAACTCTTTTCATCCAGGCTGCCAAGATCCTTCTGATGCGCCCCCAGAACTGGGCGAAGTTCAGCTTCGGAGAGTGGCTGACCAATGCCGCGCCGAGCATGCATCGCAACAAGCTCGCTGCTGCTCTGGCCAATAAGCTCGCCCGCATTGCCTGGAGCGTGCTGTACAACGGAAAGGCCTTCGACACCCACCGACTTGAGGTCGAGGCCATCTAGGCCCGCGACCTCCAAATCAGTTCGCGATTGAGAAGCTGCATGGAACGGATCGATCGACGTACCCAGAGCCTAGTGGCGCAAATGGTTACTCGGAAACCTGTCCGCTAGAGCATGATTTTATCATGTTGAAGCGTATCCGGCGTTTGCGAGGTAGTTGGCGCATTCGCGAGGGCTGAAATGGGCGAGGAGTGCCCCAATCCTGCGCCATGTTGCTTCGACGGTTCGTTCGGCGGCCTTGCGCAGCAGCGTTTTCAGCTTGGCGAACATCTGCTCGATCGGATTCAGATCGGGACTGTAAGGCGGCAGGAAGAACAGCTTTGCGCCGGCCGCGCGGATCGCCCGCCGAACGGCGATGCCCTTGTGGCTGCCGAGATTGTCGATGACGACGATGTCACCCGGCTTCAAGGCCGGAACGAGGAATTACTCGACATAGGCAAGGAAGCTGCCGCCGTTGATCGGGCCGTCGATCACGCAAGGTGCGTCGATCCGATTGACGCGCAGCGCAGCAAGGAAGGTCAGGGGTTGCCAATGACCGTGCGGCACTTTGGCGATCAGCCGCTGACCGCGAGGCGCGCGCCCATAGGTGCGCGTCATGTTGGTCTTGGCCCAGGTCTCATCGATGAAGACGAGGCGAGCGGGGTCCAGGCTGCTTTGCAGGCGCTTCCATCGTGCCCGTCGTCGTGCCACGTCCGGGCGATCCTGTTCGCTGGCGTGAAGGCTCTTTTTTTTAGCTGATGCCTTCGTGCTCGAAGAAGTGCCAGACCGCGTAATAGCTGACCTTGACGCCCTGCGCGGCGAGCTCAGCCGCCAGCGCCCACAACGTCACGTCAGGCTGATCGGCAAGCCGCTTGAGGAGCCAATCGCGCTGCCCTGCCAGCGCATAACCCCGCTTGCCGCCCACTGGCCGGGCGGCCGGGCTTCCCGTGGCTCGCGCGCGTTGCGCCCACTTCACGACACTGGCGACGCTGACCTTGAAGACTGCTGCGACTTGCCGGCAGCTCTGGCCGTCCGCAACCGCCGACACAACGCGTTCACGAAGATCGAGAGAATAAGCCCGGCCCATCGATGCTGCCTCCATCCAGACAGCATCTTGAATCAGGGCCGCACTGATTTGGGAATCCCCAATCGATTCAGCGTGAAGAAATCATGCTCTAATGAGGCCAAAGGCGCGTGCGTATACCCAACAATGCCACGGCCCGCGAGCCGATCAACAGGCCGGATACATATCAGCGACTTCCGCTATCTAAGCATAATCTCACTTGCGATCAGCAGCCGATCCAAACATTTGCACCAAGAACAGTCAACTAAAGGGCATCCACCGGTCGAACAGCCCCCCCGTAGCCGACCTAACAGGTTGTTCGCTTGAAACTTCGCAGGCCCGCGTTCCCGCTATATGCCTTACTGGCGAATATTGACGCGAGCCGATCCGCGCGCCAAGGCGAACGGGTTGCCGACAAGTCCCTCGATGGTCGCAACGGCAACATGAAAGTTCTGTTGTGCTTCCTGCTCGCGCAGACGGGCCTGGGCGACGCTGGCTTGGGCATCGAGTACTTCGAGCAGCGAATAGCGACCCTGCCCGTATCCTTCGGAAATGGCATCTGACGCATCCCGCGACTTCGGAATCGCAATATCATGCAGGATCTCAAGTTCGCGCAGTGATCCCAGAAGGGTATCGTAGGCGCGCCCCGCCACGACGACCAGCGTGTTGCGATTCGCAAGACGCTCCGCGGCAGTCTTGGCGAGGCTTTCCTGCGCCGAGAGGATGTTGCCCTGATTCTGGTCGAAGATCGGGATTGGCACCGACACCGACAGCCGAACCGCATTGTCGCTCGTCTCACTGTAACGGCGCAATCCTGCGGACACCGTGACGTCAGGATAGGGCTTCAGACGCGCCAGCAGCAATTCGGCGTTGCGCTGGACGAAAACGGCTTTCCACCGCACCAATTGTGGATTGGCATCAATCGCGGCAACGACGGACTGAAAGGAAGGAGGACGCCCCGAGGGATCGAGTCGTCCCGAGACAGCCGCAAACCTTGGCGTGGTGTCGCCCATCAGGATTGCAAGCTCACGGCGAGCTGTCGCGAGCGACGCTCTTGTCCGCTCACGATCGGCCTTGACCAGCGCCGAGGCAACCTCGGCCCGCCCGGTCTCCGCCACCGACGACGCGCCAGCCTCGACGCGGCGCTGGAGCAATGGCGTAATCTTGTCGATCGCCGCGATCTGCTCGTCGAGAATCTGGATACGCCGTTGCAGCCCGAGCACGCTGACAAAAGCGATCGCCGTCTCGGACAGAACTTCGAGACGAACCGCTTGCCGGCCGATCGCAGCCGCATCCACCCCGGCCTGGCCAGCCGCGATGCGCGCCTCGCGCTTGCCCCACAGTTCAAACATCTGGCTGATCTGCAGCGTCTGCTCAGCCGAACGCGTTCCACGATAGGCGCCGGAACCGAAGGAATTGTCCTGCTCGAAGCTGATCTGCGGATTGATCAGAACACCGGCCTGGATGCGCTGGCCACGCGCGATGCCGATATCGCGCTCGGCTGCGGTCAGTCGGGGGCTGGCGGCCAAAGCACGCTGAAGCGCGGCCCCCATGGTCAGGGTTTCCGCATACGCAGCGTGGATCAATGACGAACCGGCCAATAGTAGCGATGCACACGCGAGCCGGATGGCAACTCTGGACAAAATATTCACAACCTAGACCGTCCGTTTACTGAAGCGTGTGAAGATATTTGAACCGTTTGCGAAACCGCGATGACCATCGCGCGTGTGCACCGCGCACGCAGTCACTACCCCGCTCACGGATATTGATATTCGACGCAATGTGCTGCCGGCACCTCTGAATTCTGACTAACATGCTTGCCGGATTTCTGTCGATCCGCCGTGGCTGGCGGCGTGCGAGTTATCGGCAGGTATATCATCTACGCAACACCGATCACGCGCTTCGCCTGCTGTACCGGCCAGCCTGCCGGCATCCACAGGCCGCAACGGCTATTCATTTGCGACGACGTCTCAGCCGCGCGATAAGCGCATGTCCCGCAGCCTTCCAGATCGGCTCCGGCGCTTCCGGATCGAGTAACTCGCTTTCATCCAGAATGTTGTCCGCCGGCCCCGATGGCAGGTCGATCGGCACCAATGTGCGTTTCCCCTCGCCCCGTTGCGCCTCGATCACCGAGATCATCGATCCGGTTTCGTCCATCTGGCCTGCAATGGTCTCCGGCGCGATACCAAGATGCTCGGCAATCAGCGTATTACGAAAGCCGGTGATCTTCGCCGCGATTTCCGCTCGCTTCTCATCTGTCGATGCCGCTTCGATGACGACATCGCATTCGGTATCCAGGCCCATCGATCGGTTGTTCAGATTGGACGAACCGATCTTGAGCAGCCTGTCATCGGCGATGAGCACCTTCGAATGCACATAGATCGGAATACCGTCGTCGGAGACCGGCCGGTATATCCGGAAACGGCCGTGATGATCCGCCGCCTTGAGATGGGCCAGCACCCGTTCGCGACCGCGCCCCATGGCCGTCTCTTCCAACCATCCCTTGGCGCGGTTTGGATTGACGATCACGATCTCCGGACCATCCGGCTCGCGCAGCCGCTCGGCCAGTGCAATGGCGATACATCGCGAGGCAAAATACTGGCTTTCGATATAGAGGTGCCGCCGGCTGCTGGCGATGGCAGCAAGGTACAGCTTCTCGATCTCATGCACGCCGGCTTGGCCGTGATAGTCGGGCTGGGTCCGCGCGATACCGACATCGACATCGCCCAATAGCGGCTTCAACCCGCTCGGCCAGGGATCGTGATCGCCCCTGTGCGGGACTTTGACCACTTCACCCGTCGCCCGTTGCCACCGCTCCCGTGCGAGATCGCCCAACGCCACTGCCGCATCGCCATCGACCGCCACCGTCGCATCGTGGAATGGCTCATACAGTTTACCCGACGGACGCCTGCGGCGCGCATCCTTCGCTTGATGTTCGTTGGTGTCCCAGCGGTCATCGGTCATGTCGATGCCGCCGCAAAATGCGAGGGCATCATCGATCACCACGATCTTCTGATGATGCGACGCGCCGACTGGGTGGGCGTCATCCAATTCGAAGGTGAAACGGCGGCGGCGCATCCAGTTGAGAAGATAAAGCGGCGTCGTTCCGCGCGCGATCGTGCCCACAAGCCCGAGATTCCATTGCAGCACGCGGATTTCCAGATCGCGCTTGCGCTCGACCAGCGCGGACAGGAACGGCCCGAGCTCCTCCGGCAATCCGGGGATCGGATCATCGGGGACGAGCTTGATGCGGGTATCGAATTCCCAGCCGATGAAAAGCACGGAGTGCCTCGCCTGCAACAGGGCATCGCGCAGATGAGCGAAGTACGGAGCCGCATCGACGATCGGCGCGAAGCGGCCGGCGCGGGCGACGCGCCAGCATGTCTCGCCCGCACGAACCACGCGGTCGTCACCGGAAACTTCATTGTGATGCAGCACATGTTGCATATGATTCACACCTAGTGATGAGCTGGTGCCGTAAAAACGCCGGACGCCCGGCGACGCATATCGACGCGCAACGGCTTTCGTGCATCGGAACGCGAACTACATTTTCGAATTGAGCAACGACTGCTCGCAACGAGGATACTGATTTGTTCGACTGGATCATCAACGCGCTCGAAAAGGCAGGCGCCGCCGGCGTCATGCTTCTGATGCTGCTGGAGAATCTGCTGCCTCCGATTCCCTCGGAGGTGATCATGCCGCTCGCGGGATTCGTCGCGTCGCGCGGCGAGGAAAGTCTGACGCTCGTCATCATCGCGGGCAGCATCGGTTCGCTGCTCGGGACCACGGCGTGGTATGTTCTGGGGCGCAAGCTCGGGCATGTCCGCCTGATTGCCTTTGCCAGCCGCCACGGCCGCTGGATCACCATGACGCCGAAGGATATCGTCGCTGCGACTGCGTGGTTCGAGCGCTACGGGACATGGGCACTGGTACTTGGACGACTGGTGCCGGGCGTACGTACGTTCATCTCCGTGCCGGCCGGAATCGCACGCATGCCGCTTTCGACTTTCCTGCTGTATTCTGCGCTTGGCACCGTTCTTTGGACGGCGACGCTGGCGGTCGCCGGCTACTGGCTGGGCCAAGACTACAAAGCCGTTGCCGGATTCATCGAACCGATTTCGAATGTCGTCATTATCGTGGTGGCAGCCATCTATCTTTATCGCGTCGCGACATTCAAAGGCGACGAGGTGAAGGGTGGATAGGTCATCCTGCCGTTCATCCCGCCGCAATTCGCCCCCGGAGACATTTAGATGAAACGTTTTTTGATCCTGCTGGCGATCGCCGTGAGCGCTACGGTACCGGCGCTCGTTCTTCGCATACTTGGATGGTTTCCAAATCCGATCGTTGATACCGGCATCTTCGGTCTCGGCATTCTCGCAGCCGGCTTTCTTCTGTCCTGGGGCGCCGAAGCTGCTGAGTCGCGGATCGCACAAGGTCTGATCCTGGCGCTGGTCGCCTTGATAACGGTGCTGCCGGAATATGCCGTCGATATCTATTACGGCTACAAGGCCGGCGTTGCCGGGCCGGATTCGCCCTATGTGCAATATGCTGCCGCCAACATGACCGGTGCAAACCGGCTTCTGGTCGGCGTGGCATGGCCGTTGATGGTTTTGCTGCACTGGATGAAGGACGGTCATCGTTCCGTCGCGCTGTCGCGCGCCGCCGTCAACGAGATCGGCTTTCTCGCACTCGCGAGTGCCTATAGTTTCGTGATCGTCCTCAAGCAAACCATTTCGCTGATCGATCTCGCATTTCTGTTTGCGATCTTCGGCGCTTATGTCTGGCGCATCCGGAACGTCGAGAAAGACGGAAGTCCGGCGGAAGAGGAAGAGCCCGGCCCGGCCGCGGCATTGAAGGTGCTGCCGGTCGGACAGCAATGGGCCGTGATGGCTGGTCTGTTCGTGTTCGCCGCCGTGGTCATTCTGCTGTCGGCAGAGCCGTTTGCCGAAGCCATGGTCGGCACCGGGCGCGCCATCGGTCTCAACGAATTCCTGCTGATCCAGTGGCTGGCGCCGCTCGCGAGCGAAGCACCGGCGATCACCATCGCGATCCTGTTTGTTCAGGCAAACCGCTCGAGCGACGGACTGACCGCCATGATCAGCGACAAGATCAATCAATGGACGCTGCTGGTGGCGATGCTCCCTCTTGCCTACAGCATCGGCCGAGGCGCCATCAGCGCCCTGCCGCTCGACGCGCGGCAGGGCGAGGAGTTTTTCCTCACCGCTGCACAATCCCTGTTTGCCATCGCACTGCTGCTGCGTCTGCAACTCGGCATATGGTCGGCGGCCGCGTTGTTTGGTCTGTTCACCGTGCAAGTGATCCTCGCATTCTCGTTCCGCAACAACGAACCGCTCGCCATCCAGAGCCTGACATGGCTGGCCTGGCTCTATCTCGTTCTCGCCGGGCTGCTCTTCATCCGCAATGCGCGCAATATCGGAGCGCTGATGCGGAAATCCGGGCAGCCCGGGAGATCGACGGTCACGACGCCGAGCTGACCGCCGTGTCGTCCTGCTTCGACGCCGGTGCCGTTTCCTTGCGGAACAGGACATAGAGAGCCGGCAGCACCAGCAAGGTGAGGATCGTCGAGGAGATGATCCCACCGATCACGACAGTGGCCAGCGGGCGCTGAACCTCGGCGCCTGCCCCCGTCGCGATCGCCATCGGCACGAAGCCCAGCGATGCGACAAGTGCCGTCATTAGGACCGGCCGCAACCGGGTCAGCGCGCCGTCGTGAACGGCCTCCATGATGGACTTCCCTTCGCTGCGCAGACGCTCGATGAATGCGATGATGACCAGGCCGTTCAGAACTGCAACGCCGGACAGCGCGATGAAGCCCACGCCCGCGCTGATCGACAGCGGGATGCCGCGAAGCATGAGCGCTGCGATACCGCCCGTGAGGGCGAGCGGTACGCCACTGAAGACGAGCAGCGCGTCCGCAACGGACCCGAGGCTCATGAACAGCAACAGGAACACCAGCAACAGCGCAACGGGCACCACGATAGTCAGACGCTGCGTGGCCGAAACGAGCTGCTCGAACTGGCCGCCCCACACGATCCAGTAGCCCGTCGGCAGCTTGACCTTCTCGCCGACGACCTTCTGAGCTTCCTCGACATAGGATCCGAGGTCGCGGTCGCGGACATTGGCGGTCACCACGATGCGTCGCTTGCCGTTCTCGCGGCTGATCTGGTTCGGTCCAGGCGCCGCATCCACCTTCGCGACGGCGGACAGCGGGATATACCGGACCTTGGTCAACGGCGATGAGGTCAGCGCGGCCTGCGTCGTCGTTTCCGCCTCATTCGTAGGCGGCAACGGGATCGGAAGCGCGCGGATCGACTCGATGCTGCCGCGCAGTTGCTCCGGCAGGCGCGCAACGAGATCGAACCGCTGGTCACCCTGGTAGACCTTGCCCACGGCCTTCCCGCCAACGGCGATCTCGACCAAGCTCTGGACGTCGTTGACGCTCAAGCCGTAGCGCGACAAGGCATCGTGGTTCAGTTCGACCGTAAGCACCGGAAGGCCCGCAACCTGCTCGGTCTTGAGATCGGCCGTGCCCTGCACCGGAGCAATGGCCGACTGGACCTCGCCTGCGATCTTCAGCAGCGTATCGAGATCATCGCCGAAGATCTTGACGCCGATGTCACTTCTGACACCCGAAATGAGTTCGTTGAAGCGCAGCTGGATCGGCTGCAGGATCTCATACTGGCTACCCGGGATTTCATCGGCTGCTTTCTGGATATCTTCGACGACGGCCAATTTCGTTTTCTTCGGATCCGGCCACTGGTCACGCGGCTTGAGCATGACATACCCGTCTGATGTCGATGGCGGCATCGGATCGGTCGCGACCTCGGCAGTGCCGGTACGTGCGAACGTGTCCTTCACTTCGGGGATCTGCTTGATACGTTCCTCGAGACGTTTCTGCATTGCGACCGACTGGGTCAGGCTGGTTCCGGGAATACGGATCGCGGCAAGCGTTGCGTCGCCTTCGTCCAGACTCGGAATGAACTCACCGCCCATCCGCGTTGCCGCGTAGCCGCTACCGATCACGAGGACCACGGCTGCGATCGCGACAGGCAGACGGAAGCGGATCGCCAGGCCGAGCAGGGGCAAATAACCCCGCTTGGCCCCGCGCATCAGGATGTTCTCCTTCTCTGACACCTTTCCGGTGATCGTGATCGCGATCGCCGCCGGGATGAACGTCATGGAGAAGATCGCGGCACCAAGCAGCGCCATCAGCACCGTGAGCGCCATCGGTATGAACATCTTTCCTTCGACGCCGGTAAGTGTCAGCACCGGCAGATAGACCACGGCGATGATCATCGTGCCGAACAGGCTGGGCTGGATCACTTCACGCGCGCCGCTCAGGATCGTCTCGAAACGCTCCGAGGCACTAAGTAACCGGCCACGACGATGCTGCTCCTCCGCGAGAAGCCGGAGACAATTTTCGACGATGATCACGGCACCGTCGATGATGATGCCGAAATCGATGGCGCCAAGACTCATGAGATTGGCGCTCACCTGATTTTCTACCATGCCCGTGATCGTGAACAGCATGGCCAGCGGGATCACGCAGGCTGTGACGATGGCCGCCTTGATGTTCCCGAGAAGTAGGAAAAGAATGACGATGACGAGGATCGCCCCCTCCGTCAGGTTTTTTTCCACGGTTGCGATCGTCGCATTTACCAGCTGCGTCCGGTCATAAACCGTCTTGGTCTCCACACCTTCCGGCAGCGACTTACCGATCTCGGCCAGCTTCTTGGAAACGTTCTGGGCCGCCGTTCGGCTGTTTTCCCCCATGAGCAGCATCGTCGTGCCGATCACGGTTTCCTTGCCATTGATCGTTGCTGCACCGGTCCGTAAATCGGTTCCCTCGCGGACTTCGGCAACGTCGCTTACGCGGATAGGCGTGCCTCCTTTCGCGCGAATGACGATCTTTCCGATCTGCTCGGAATTGATCACCTGTCCGGGTGTACGAACCAGATACTGCTCGCCGTTGCGTTCGATATAGCCTGCGCCAACATTGTTGTTGTTGTTTGCGAGCGCCGTCATTACATCGCGGAAGCTCAGCTTGTAGGCCATCAATCGGGCCGGATCGGGCAGCACGTGATACTGCTTCTGGAATCCGCCGATCGTGTTCACCTCGACGATGCCGGGCGTCAGCCGCAGCTGCGGCTTGATGATCCAATCCTGGATCGTCCGCAAATCACTCGGGCTGTATTCTTTACCATTGGCTTGGGTAGCACCCGGCTTTGCCTCCACAGTATACATGTAGATTTCGCCGAGGCCGGTCGAAATCGGCCCCATAGCGACTTCAATACCGTCAGGGAGCTGATCCTTCACCTGCTGGATGCGCTCATTCACCATCTGGCGGGCGAAAAAGATGTCGGTGCCTTCCTTGAAGACGATGGTCACCTGGCTGAGGCCATAGCGCGACAGCGATCGCGTATAGTCCAGCTTCGGCAGGCCGCCCATGGCGGTTTCGATTGGATAGGTGATGCGCTGCTCGGTCTCGAGCGGCGAATAGCCCGGCGCCTGGCTGTTGATCTGCACCTGAACATTGGTGATATCCGGCACGGCGTCGATCGGCAGGCGCATGAAATTCCAGACACCGAATGCGACGAGGCCGAGAATGGTCATCAAGATCATCCAGCGCTGCTTGATGGAGAAGGCAAGAATGGCGTCGATCATCGCGAAAACTCCAGGGTGATGCGACGGAAACAGAAAAGGGTGAGGCGACCGTACGGTCGGATCCTGCCTCTGGCAGAAATTGCGTTATTCATGCTCGAGCTCGGATTTTCCGATTTCGGCCTTGATGATGAAGCTGTTCTCCGCGGCATAGACTTCGCCCGCGGACAGGCCGTCGAGAATCTCGACATAGTCGTTGTCGCGTTCCCCCGTCTTGACTTCGCGCGCTTCGAGCTTGTCGCCCTCGCGGACGAATACGACTTCCTTGTTCTCCATCACCTGAAGAGCGTCGGCTTTCACCGCGACGGGTACCTGCCTGGTACGAAGAATGACGGTCCCCCTGACGAAGAAGCCGGGGCGCAGGCGGTTATCAGGATTGGCGACCTCTGCACGTACAATGGTGCTCTGCGTCTCGCTCAGACCAACCGGCGAGACGTAGGTGACCTTCGTTTCGAGCGAAGGTTTTCCGTCGTCGAGATCGATCGTCACTTCGTCACCGACGCTTACACGACCGAAATTCTGCACATAGACGAGAAGATCGACCCAAACTGTCGAGAGGTCAGCTACAACAAAGGCAGCTTTCTGCTCGGACACGTATTCGCCGAGAGAGATCTGACGATCGACGATGGTGCCAGAGAATGGCGCCTTAAGATCGAACTGCGTCATGCTGAGATTGCTCTCGATCTTCGCCATCACGTCGTCCTTGCGGACATCGTCGCCGATGCGTTTGAATATCTCGCGTGCGATACCGGCGAAACGCGGTGTCACCTGTGCCAGGATTTCCTGATTGGCGCGCACGACGCCGTTCAGGACCAGCCTATTCTTCAACGTGATCGCACCGGCCTTGCCGAGTTCGATACCGCCTGCAGCGATCCGCGCATCGCTCATATTGATGCGATCCTTGGAATGACTGTCATTCTCTGCACGACCGCCATCGACAGGCGGTTCCGCAGAAGCTTGCGCGCGCAATGACGCGCCCGGCACACCTAGTCCCAGGCAGGCGATCATCGCGATCGCGGAAAACTTGGTCGCGTTCATTCGGATACCCTAAAAATATGGATCATGGGCGGCGGACAGCCGTCGCCGGGCTTGCATGGATTACGAGGTGTAACGTCTTCCGATTCATACCGACGTCATCGACCAACCTGCCTTGGAAGGAGGTCGTTCTGCGATGAGCGCGGCACAGGCTAGAAGCCGTTAATCGACGCAACGAGAATTCAAGAGACAGTATCTGTTCGACCGCACGTGCCGCCGGCTCAACCGATTGCTGGTCGGACGCTTGGTTCAGACAGCAGCTTTGGGGGGCCGCGGCTCGACATTGGCGAGCAAGCCTTCAAGGCCATAAATTGCGGCAACGATCGTTATCGTCTTGGCAGGCGTGATGATGCCCGACGCCTCGAATGAACTGGGAAGAAGTTGCGAGAAACATCCGGGGCAATGTCGAACATTGTTTAGCAAGGACTTGCTCAATGTCCCGCCCATATCTGTCGTCGTGGCAGCGATCGATGCGCCGCCTCGACCCGACATGATATCCGAATCGTCCATCGCCTGATGCAGCGTGCCTACGAACAGGTACACAGCCACCAGCAAAGCAGAAATTACCGCTCGCCAGTGTCTGGAATTGTAAAGCTGCCCTCTATCAAAGCGGAGAAACAAAAAAACCTGCCGGATTTAGCTGCGAACCGACTTCTCTCAAATGAAAGAAGGAAGTCAATCGAGAACGTGACTGACAACCGCTTCGCGAGCGGCGGTGCGAGCATTTACCCGTACTTGGCCTAACAAGCAAAGCGCGAATGCCAGTGATAGTTCCACATCAAGATCACGATTTTATGGCCGGATGGCTTAAACGGTTCACATGATCATGACTAGCGACATAAAGCACGCCGACGGTAACATCGTATCAACCTGAACGTCGCTGGCCATCTCGCATGCACAGATCGTTATGGAGTGTCGTAGCAGCGATGGCTGCGTGGCCGACTGCAACGCTGATCTGGTCGAGCGCATAGACGATATCGCCAATGGCGTAGACACCTTCACGGCTGGTCCGCTGCTTCTGATCGACCGCGATGCAGCAGCCATCACCCATTTTAAGTTGCAGCATATGCGCGAGCGCATCGTTCGACACGGAGCCAAGCGCCGGATAGACGGTGTCGAAGCGCAGCGGCATGCCGCGCTCCATCTGTGCGATGACAGCGCTTTCGCCGAAGTCGAGACGTGTCAGGCGTCGCTCGTCACACTTGATCGCGAGACGGTCGAGACAGGCAAGATCGTCCGGGCCGATATCGACCTCGCCCACATTGAGCAGAGTAACGTCTTTCGAGAACGTACGCAGGAACATCGCTTCCGCAACGCCACGCGCATCGGCCCCGAGCACGGCGATCGCCTGATTGCTTGCTTCGAAGCCATCGCAGACCGGACAGTAGCGCAGTTGTCCCCGGTCAAGCGCGGCGCGATGCGTTTCCGAATCAATGTCCGGTCGCCGGTTCTCGGTACCGGTCGCGAGGATGATCGTGTCGGCATGGATCTCCAGGTCTTTGCCAAAAGCGCGAAAGCCACCCAACTCGCCTTCGATCGTCTCTATCCGCCCGCTACGGAGTTCGGCACCGTAGCGCTCTGCCTGCAGACGCATCCGTTTCAAAAGCTCTTCGCCGCCAATGCCATCCGGAAAGCCCGCGCAATTATGCGAGCGTGGAATCCATCGGGCCCTGCTGTTTCCGTCATCGACGACAACGACCTTCCGATGAAATCGCGCAAGGTAAGTCGCAGCCGTGAGCCCAGCAGGACCTCCGCCGACGATGAGGCAATGCGTATGTTCTCTCTTCAGTGCCATGTTGGCTACGGTGCTCCGAACAGAAGTGAGGGTCGAACACATCTCGAACCGGGTTATTGAGCCGATCAGTGGACGAATTCGAGGGCGGACGAATTAGCTTTCCTGAGATCATGAAGGATAAATGCGACATCCATATCCATGGTTCGAGCGAAGCCGACGGCACCATCAACCCCGAGATCGCAGAATGTTTCCAATGTCGGGGCGACGCGTCGCTCTTATTGACGCTTCGTTGCCGTACGACAGCAAAAAAATTATATGATTTTGTCGCCTATGCCTGACAATGGGAGCCCACCTATTCCCTAGATTCATTGGCTAGTGATATTGCCGTTCGCTCATGAGGTCCGGTGCCGCGGCCGGTATAACAACGACCGTCATAACTTTCCCTGACGGCCGACTGGCAGGCCGGCGAAGGCGGCTTGCGCGTTGCTGACGATTGAGTCTGCGCCGCTGATCGAGAGCGCCGCGCCTAGTACCTGGTGCGCTAAGGATTCAGCCCCGTCCGGTAGACGAGCATCTCGCTTCCGCACCGCGCGCAAACTTCTTTCATCGCTAGATCACCCATTGAACCGCCCCGGGTTTGCCGGAGGCTCCAACTCCTGAGAGGATGGAGCCTCCGCAAACCCGGGGCGGTTCAGAGTGGAGCGGGGCTCGAATGCAGAAGCCCTCACATGAAATAATCTCGCGCTGGGCCTCTGTTCGATTTTTCGTAGTCGCGATGATGGGTGCGCTCAGTTTTCAAGGTTTGGAAGATGCTCCATCGGGGCATCGTCGTAGCAGTTGGCTTTGCGGCTCATCGATCTGACCATTCCGGCTACTTACAGGGCCGTCCGATAATCTTGCGAAGCGTAATGCATGCTGCGATCGGAGTGATGGATCAATCCGGCCTCCTGCTGTTGCCTGCGCACGGCCATCGACTGCGACATCGTCGAGGCCGGCAAAGGCAGCAGGCGCTTCAGAAGTCGCGACGACGATCAATGCACTCGCGCTCATCTCGTCTCCACAGTTCCGGCCAACTCCGACGAGACGAGCGCTCTGCCAAACCAGTACGCTCAGAGGGGCAAAATCGGACGGCGATTGACACCAAGCTTGCATCGAGCGTTCGCGAGCGACACATTCGTCCGCTTCCGGTTGGCCTTAGCAATAACAGACTAGACCTAGCCGGCGATCTTCAGAATCTTATCGGACAAGCAGATCGCGATCTGGGTTCCGCAACTCACCTGTCCTCTGGTCGAGTATCGGCAAAGAAAACGCAGTATTGGTCACACCTCACAGCACTATGACTAAAAATCGGTCAGATTCCACATCGCGGTTTTGGCGATTATCGCGAAAAGAAGCTTGGCACGCCTCCTGCATGACCGTTCTGACCGATTGTCCGGTTGGAGATATGGGAGATAGCTATGCATTCACGAGTCGACCGTCGCTTCTTCTTGAAAGGGGCGGCAAGTGCTGCGGCCGCCGCCGGCTACGCGCAGATCGATCCCGACTTCTTCATTGGCAGGGCTCATGCCCAAGCCGGCAAGACCATGACGTTCCTGTCAGCCGAGAACATCACCGGCAACTGGGATCCTACCGCGCATACCACGCTGTCGCAGAAGAACATCGAAGGCTTCGTGATGGGCTTCCTGACGCGCACGCCGATGAAGCTCGATAATCCCGGCGAGGTCATTTACGAACTCGCCACAGACATCAAGTTACTTGAGCCGACCCGCCTGCAGATCAAGCTGCGACAGGGCGTCACCTTCCACGACGGCAAGGCGTTCAAGGCCGAAGACGTCAAGGCGACGTTCGAATACGGCGCGCGGCCGGATCGTCCGGCGCAGTGGTATCCCGGCCCGACGGACACGCTGAAAATTGAGACACCCGATGATTACACGGTGATCGTCGATACGTCGAAGGGCGGCTACCCGGCCCATCTGTTCATGTTTCTCGCGGCGTTCCTGCCGATTATGTCGGCGAAGGACATCGCGGCCGGTCCCGGCGGCGTGCTGTCGCAGCGGCTCAACGGCACCGGGCCGTTCCGCTTCATCGAACAGCGCGGCAATGATACCGTGATGAAGGCCTTCGATGGCTATTTCAAAGGCAAGCCTGCCGTAGCCGGCATCAACTTCACCTTCACCGGCGACTCCACTACGCGCATGCTGTCGCTGATGAACGGCCAGGCATCGATCGTGGAGCGCCTCGAGCCCGAGCAGGTCGATACGGTGAAGGGCAACGCCAATATCCGCATCAACCGCGTGGTGTCGGTCGAGAACAAGTATCTCTGGTTCCGCTGTTCCAAGCCCCCCTTCAACGATCCGCGCATCCGCATGGCGGCCTGCCACGCCATCAATCGCGAACTCATTCTCGAAGTCCTCGGCTCCGCCGGCCATGCGTCCGCGAATTTCGTCTCGCCGGTGAAATTTGGCTATGTCGATCTCGAGAACTATCCGAAATATGATCCGGCGAAGTGCCAGGCCCTGCTGAAGGAGGCCGGCTTCGCCAACGGCAAGGGCCTGCCGCCGCTCGAATATATCACCTCGGTCGGATTTTATCCGAAGACGAAAGAGTATGGCGAGATCATCACCGCGATGCTCAACGAGCAGGGCTTCAATGTCAGCCTGACCGTGCTCGAGCCGGCCGCCTGGAACGAGCGGCTCTATCATCGCCCCGGCGGCGGCCCCGGCCACATGGTCGATTGCGGCTGGTCCACCGGATCGCCGGAACCCGACCTCGTTTTGCGCACACATTTCCATTCGTCGTCGCACCGCATCTGCGGCATCGAGGATCCCGCCATCGATGCGAGCCTCGACAAGGAACGCAGCGCGCCGACGCTTGAGGAGCGCAAGAAGATCCTGCAGACGGAAACCATGCCCCTGCTCGCGTCGAAGATGCCGGCTCTGTCGCTGTTCACCTCGGTGATGATCCACGCGATGCAGAAGGACTTCGAGGGAATGTACATCTATCCGGATGGATCGATGGACGCGGCCAAGCCTGCCTCCTGAACGTGACCGACGGCCGCGCGTCGTAATGGGACGACGCGCGGCACCATCCGGCCTTCACGGAGCTTCGCAATGTTCGTACTGAATTTCCTGATGCGGCGCCTGGCCCAGGGCATCGTCATCATCTTCCTCGTCTCACTGCTGATCTTCACCTTGTTGAGAGTGGTGCCGGGCGATCCCGTGCGCCTGATGGCGGGCGGCATGGCGCCGGAAGCGCTGATCGAGAAGATCTCGACCGACATGGGATTGCGCGATCCGATCCCGGTTCAGTTCGGGCGTTATATGTATGGCGTGGTGCGCGGCGATCTCGGCCAGTCATTCGTGCGTCCGGCCAATGGCGCCGCAACCGGCGGCGCGACCTTCAACGACACCACGCGCGGCGAGCGCGCCAAGGTTCTCGACCTGATCCTCGAAGCACTGCCGATGACGCTGCAGCTCGCCGCAGTAACGCTGGTGATCGCGCTAGTCTTTTCCAGCGTGGTGGGCATCGCCGGCGGCCTGGCAATCGGCCGCTGGCCGGACAAGCTCGCTTTCTACATTTCGTCGATCTTTATTTCATTGCCGAATTTCTGGCTCGGCATCGTCCTCGCATTGCTGTTCTCCGTGAAGCTCGGCTGGTTGCCGGCGATCGGCTATCGCGGCTTCGCCTATACGATCCTGCCGGCCATCGTGCTGGCGGTCGAGTTGTCGCCGGTGCTGATCCGGACGCTAGTGAGCTCGGTGTCGGCGCAGATGACGGAGCCCTATGTGGCAGTCGGACATGTGCGCGGGCTTAGCCGCAGCCGCGTGATCGCCAATCATGCGCTGCGCAACGCTTCGGTGCCGCTACTCAACCTGCTCGGCATACAGTTCTCCAGCCTGCTCGGCGGCGTTATCATCGTCGAATACATCTTCGATTATCCCGGCCTGGGACTGCTGACGATCAATGCCGTGCTGCAACGCGACTTCCCGCTGATCCAAGGCATCGCAATCGTCACGAGTGCCATCTTCGTGCTGATCAACATCGTCGTCGATCTCGTCGCAACCACCATGGATCCAAGGCTCGAATATTGAGGCTCGAATACTGATGTCCATTGCCACCAGCATGCCGATCGCGCCCGCCGCGGCTCAGCGCTCCATCGCCCGACGGATTTTTGACAGGGCAGCGTCCACGCCCGGCTTCCGCGTCGGCGTCGGAATATTCCTCCTGCTCGCTTTGGCAGCCGCGCTCTACCCCGAACTCAGCGGTGTCGATCCGACCAAGATGAACGTCAAGGCGCGATTGCTGCCGCCGCTATTCGTCGGGAGCAACTGGAGCTGGGCCCATCCGCTCGGGACCGACCAGATTGGCCGCGACATGCTGGTGCGCTCGCTGGTCGGCCTGCGCTATTCCTTCCTGATCGGTATCGCATCGGTCGTGGTGATGCTGGTGATCGGATGCGCCTTGGGCACGATCGCGGGCTATTTCGGTGAACGCACCGATGCGATCATCATGCGACTGACCGATGCGCAGCTCTCGATCCCAATGATCATCCTGGCCATCGCGATCCTCGGCGTATCGCGGCCTACCATTCCCGCCATCATCCTCGTACTCGGCGTATCGAACTGGCCGGTTTATGCCCGCATCATGCGCAGCATCGTCATGACCGAGCGGCAGCGCGAATATGTCCGCGCCGCCAAGATCGGCGGCGCGACGGATGTGCGGATCGTGCTCACGCTGCTGCTGCCCTTGCTGCTCCCGCCGGTTCTGTTCACCTCAGTCCTCGATGTCGCGCGCATGATGATTTTCGAATCGACGCTCGGCTTCCTCGGCCTCGGCGTGCAGCCACCGACGCCGACCTTCGGCAACATTATCGCCGATGGCCGCAAATATCTGCTGAATGCCTGGTGGATCGCCACCATGCCGGGCCTGTTCCTCGGTTTGACGCTGACCAGTATCAACCTGGTCGGGGCGTCCCTCGAACGTGCGCGCAGCACCATCCACGGAGGTTCGGAATGACGACACAGGCGCTGCTCGAACTCAGGAACGTGACGGTCGCCGCCACGCGCGGCAACAGCTCCCGCATCATCCTCGACGACGTGTCGCTCAGGCTCGCGCCCTGCGAGATCGTGGGAGTGGTCGGGGCGAGCGGATCCGGCAAGACCGTGCTGTCCAAGACCGTGGTGAACTGGCTGGAGCCGCCGCTGGCGAAGCGATCCGGCGAGGTGCTGTTCGAGGGTCGCGACCTCTACGCCCTGCACGGCACCGAGATGCGACTGCTGCGCCGGCGCATCTCTTATGTCGGCGCCAATCCGATGGGCGCACTCGACCCCACCCTGCCGGTCGGCGCCCAGATCGTTGAGAAGATGCGCGCCGTGGTGCCGAATGTCTCGCGGAAGGAAGCCCAGAACCGGGTGATCGAACTGCTGGATGCGGTACGGATTCCATCCGCGCGCAGCCGCTTCCACGACTATCCCTCGCACTTCTCCGGCGGCATGATGCAGCGCGCGCTGATCGTGGATGCGCTAGTGACCAATCCGGCGCTACTGGTCGCCGACAATGTCACCCAGCCGCTCGACGTCACCGTAGCCGCGCAGGTGATCCGGCTGATGAAGGAGTTGACGACGGATTTCCAGACAGCGGTGCTGTTCGTGTCGTCGTCGTTGCCGGTGGCGCGCGAGGCCTGCACGCGCATCCTGGTGATGGACGAAGGTCGCATCGTCGAGGAACAATCGACCGAAGATCTGATCGCACGGCCCACTTACGCGTATACGCGCGATCTCGTGAGGCAGACCCCGAAGATCTGGATCGATGCACCGGTCCCGGCCCCGCCAGACGACCGACGCGACATCGTTCTCAGCCTGCGTGATGCATCGCAGACCTACAAAGTGCGCAAGAAGACGGGCTTCGGCGGGTTCGACCATGTTCGTGCGGTGCGGAACGTCACCTTCGACATTCGCCGCGGCGACAGTTTTGCCATCGTGGGTGAATCAGGCTGTGGAAAATCAACTCTGATGCGGCTGCTGTGCCGGCTCGAACTGCCGAGCTCGGGGCAGATCCTGTGCGGCGACACCGACCTCGCTGCGCTGAGGGGCAAGGAACTGCTGAAGTTTCGCGGCCAGCTGCAGATGGTGCTGCAGGATCCGTTCGGATCGCTGCCGCCGCGCACCTCCATCGGCAGGATGCTGGAAGACCCGCTGCGGACCCACGGCTGGCGCGACAGGGCGAAGATCCGCGAGCGCGTGCTGAAAGTGATGGGCGAAGTTGGACTAGCCGCCAGCCTCTATGAGGAGCTTCCGCTCGGCCTCAGCGCAGGCCAGCGGCAGCGCGTCAATGTGGCGCGCGCGCTGGTGCTCGAACCAGAAATCCTGATCATGGACGAGACGCTGTCGGCACTTGACCAAGCTGAACAGTTTAAACTTCTGGATCTGTTTCAGAAGTTGCAGAAAGAATACGATCTAACTTACATCTATATCTCGCATGATCTTGCGATGGTGCGTAAGGCCTGCAACCGGGTCGCCGTGATGTATCTCGGCGAGGTATTTGAACTCGCAGACAACGAGCGGCTGTTCTTCGATCCCGGGCACCCCTATACAAAAGCGCTGCTGAGCGCGATGCCCACCCTGGAGCCGCGACGCTATCAACCTGAGGACTGCCTGCTCGAAGGCGAGCCACCGAGTCCGCTGGACATTCCGCAGGGATGCAGCTTCAGGTCACGATGCCCGCAGGCCCTCAACAAATGCGGCCAATTGCAACCGAGCCTGACTGTGCGGCAACGACAGGACTTCGCGGCGTGCCACCTGGTCGTCCCGCCGGCCGCACGGCTCGGCGAGGCCGGAGCCATCGTTTCGTGAGGCCGATCATGCTGATGACGTCGCAACAAGAAACTATTCGCTCCCACCGGGCGCAGGGCTACGCATGAGCTTCACCGAACACCGGCTGGAACTGATCCGCGACATGCTGCGCCACAAGCAGCGGGTCCACGTCAAGGATTTGGTCGCGCAGCTTAATGTCAGCCACGAGTCGATCCGGCGCGATCTGCGCGAACTCGAGACGCAGGGCTTCGCCCGCCGGGTCTATGGCGGCGCAGTCATCGACCGACAGGAGAGCGATCAGCCTTTTTCTGAACGCTTGCGCGTAGGCGCCAAGGAAAAGGCGCGGATCGGCGAGGCCGCGGCCGCGCTGATCCAGAACGGGATGAAGGTGTTCATCGACGAGGGCACGACCGCACTCGCCTGCATGCGCCATATTGAGGGACGCAAGGATATTACCATCGTCAGCAATTCGCTGGCGGTTGCCGCACATTTCTTCCGCGAGCCGACGCCCCATATGCGCGTGCTCGGCGGCCGGCTGCGAACCGAATATCAGGCCACCTTCGGACACGAGACCGTGGCGGCGATGAAAGACCACTTCTTCGATCTCGCCATCATCGCCATCAGCGCCGTCCACGCGGAACGCGGCTTCATGGATTATGGCGAGGACGAAGCGATCGTCCGCCGCGTAGCCCGGACACAGGCCAGTCGCGCCGTCGTCGTCGCCGACAGTTCGAAATTCGGACGTATCGGCTCGATCCATACGTTCGGGTTGGCCGATGTGCATGCGGTGATCACTGGAGCGCCGCTGACCCAGGAATTCTCCACCCAATTCGCCAAATCCAACGTGGACGTCATCTATGCCTGATCCTTCTTCCCCCCGCGCGCCTATCGATGCTGATCGCCTGCAAGCGATGATGGACGAATTGTCTGTTTTCGGCGGCGGCGCCGGTGGCGCCATGACACGCCTGTCGCTCTCGAAGGAAGATGGCGCCGCGCGCGACTGGCTGGCCAACTGGTTCGTACGCCACGGCTTCAGCCAGGCCGTGGACGCGATCGGAAACCAGTTCGGCAGCATGGCGCTGGCGGGCGACAATGCTCCGATGATTTTGGTCGGCTCACATATCGACAGCCAACCCAATGGCGGGCGCTTCGACGGTGCGCTGGGCGTCGTCTCGGCCTGCGAGGCCATTCTGGCGGTGACAGAGCGGCTGAACGCCGAAGGCAAACCGTCATCCTGCAATTTCCAGGTCGTGAACTGGACCAACGAAGAAGGCGCGCGCTTCCAGCCGAGCCTGCTGGGCTCCAGTGTGTTCACCGGAGCGCTCGCGCTCGACTGGGCGCTCGACCGCGCCGATGGCGATGGCATCTCCGTGCGCCAGTGCCTTGGTGAGATCGGCTATGCCGGCACCGACAAGGTGGCTGTGCCGAGTGCCCTGATCGAGTTGCATATCGAAGGTGACAAGGCACTGTTCGAGAATGACGAAAAGTTCGGACTGTTCGCGCGGTTCTGGGGCGCCACCAAATATCGCCTCGCTTTTCTCGGACGCCAGGCCCATACCGGTGCCACGCCGATGGCCGAGCGCAAAGACGCGGTGTTGGCGGCGGCCTATCTGATCGCCGATCTCAAGCAGATGGCCGGCGAGCACGGTCTCGACCTGCACACCTCGGTAGGCAGGCTGGAAGTCTATCCGAACTCGCCGAACACCGTGCCGTCCGAAGCCGTACTTTTTATCGAACTGCGCTCCGGATCGCCGGAGATCCTGGCGGCTGCAGAGACAAAGATGCTGACGCGGATCGAGGCCGCCGCCGCTAAGGCGTCGGTCGCTCACGAAGTGCGTTCGATCGATCGTCGCAAGGCCGGCCGGTTCAATGCCGGGCTGAGCGCGCTGGCCGCCCAGGCCGCCGGACGCTACGGCGAAACGGCGCGGCCGCTCGACACCATCGGCGGCCATGATGCGGTGGCGATGTCGGCGGTCTGCCCGTCCATCGTACTCGCTGTTCGCTCGCGGGACGGCGTCATCCATCATCCGACCGAATTCACCAGCGCTGCGGACCAGGCGTTCGGCACGCAGGTGCTTGCCGACATGCTGTACGAGATCGCATGCAACGGCCTGAAGGCAATCGGCACCGGGAGCGAGACATGAGGGCACTCGGAAACCCGACCAACGCAGTCGAAGAACGGGCAGAGCGCGCGATCATGTCTTTGCCGATATGCGATGCTGCACGCACGGCCTATGCGGCGTCGACTGCGCCGGTGGCGTCACCGTCCTATCAGGCGGTAGAATCGCAATCCTTCGACATCGCGATCGACGGCGCCCCGCCCGCCTTCTTCCTGCGCCTCGCGAATCCGGAGGTCGCCGAGCTTGTCAATGATGACATCGCCCATGCCGCCGCATGTCGCCTCCACGATCTTGGAGTGTCGCCGGAACCGCTCGGCCGCGATGCGGATCGGCGCGCCGTTCTATTCGCACGGTTGGGCGATGGCTGGCGCGCTGCCAAGATTGACGACCTGATGCAAGTCACGATGGCATCGCGCCTGATCGACATGCAGAAAAGCATCGCGGCGGGCGAAGCGTTCGGCCGGGACTGGTCGGTGTTCGACGGCATCGATCAATTGCTGCCGCTGGTCAGGCAGAGCGGCGAAGCCGTGCCCGCCGACACCGAATGGATCATCGACTGGATGTCGGCGATCCATGCAGCGATCTCCGCCGCCGGCGAAACCCGCAAGCCGGCCCATGGTGATCCGCATTCCTCCAACGTGATGATTGGCCCGGGCGGCGCGCTGATGCTTGTCGATTTCGACATGGCCGCCGATATCGATCCCTATTACCAGCTCGGCATCCAGATGAACGAACTCTATCAGTTCGAGAGCCAGATGAAGCCGCTGCTCGAAATGCATGACGGGGCATTCAGCGAGTCCGCCTTCAGCCGCTGTCGCCTCTATGCTGCTGCCGACGATTTCTACTGGACGCTGCGCAGCCTGCTGCAGCACGCGCGATCGCCGTTGCGCGGCGTCGAATTCTTGAAATATGCCGGCTGGCGGCTGCTGCGCTGCCGGATGCTGCTCGGCCACCCCGGCTTCGAGCAGCGGCTGCGATCCCTGTGAGCGAGGCAAAGAGCATGATGGAGATTGGTGCTGGCAGATCGGAAGCCGAGCGCGCGCTTGAGGCGGCCATCGTTCAGGTGGTACCGTGGCAGGGCCGTCACCTCTCCTATGGACCTGTTTCGGGCGGCATCAGTAACACCAATTTCCGGGTACGCATCGCTGGCGATCCGGTCGGCTATTTCGTCAAGATCCCCGGTCGCGGGACAGAGATGTTCATCGACCGCAATGCCGCGCGGGCTGCAAGCAAGCAGGCGGAGACGCTAGAGATTGGTCCTCGCACATTCGACTATCTGGATCACCTCGACATCGAGGTCTCTGAATTTTTCGACGATCGCCGCGCCTCGACGCATCGCGATTGCGCCGACCGAAACTTCCGCGGCAATGTGGTTGATATCTATCGGCGCTTCCACCTGGCGCCTCCGTTGCCGCTGACCAAAACCGTGTTCGACATGATTGACGAACACTATCGGCAGGTGCGGCAGCTTGATGGCTACTGGCCGGAAGACCACGCCTGGCTGCACCGGCAATATCAGCAGGCCCGCGCCGCGCTGGAGGCATCCGGGCTAGATCTCGTGCCGTGCTTTAACGATCCCATGCCGGGAAATTTCCTGGTCGGCGAAGACAACTCGGTCAAGCTGATCGATTTCGAATATGCCTCCAACAACGAGCGCCTCTATGATCTGGCGATCTGGAGCAGCGAGCATTTCTTTCCTGAAGAGATCGAGCAGGAAATCATCGAGACTTATTTCGGCCGGTTCGACAGGCAGCTACATGCCCGCTTCGTGGTGCACAAGGCGCTTGCCGATATCAAATGGAGCACCTGGGCGATGGTGCAGAACAGGATCTCGACATTGGAATTCGACTTCTACAAATACGGCATCTGGAAGCACATGCGAGCGCGCTCCATCATTCAGGATCCTCGATGGCCGTCATTCCTCAAGGCGCTTTGATGCTGCAACGTGACACTCTGGTCGCACAGGCCGACGACTATCTCGCCTTCGCCGCCGAACTCGCCGATTCCGTTCGTCCGATTCTGCTGTCGCATTTCCGCGGTCCGTTAGACATCATCTCCAAAGCCGACGATACGCCGGTCACGATCGCCGATCGTGCCGCTGAACAGCATCTGCGCGAACGTATACAGCAGCGTTTTCCCGATCATGGCATCATCGGCGAGGAGACGGGCGGCGCGGCACGTGGCGCTTTCAACTGGATTCTCGATCCGATCGACGGCACCAAAAGCTTCATCACCGGCTTTCCGCTGTTCGGCACCCTGATCGCGCTGACCTTCGAGCAGCAGCCGTTCTGCGGCGTCATCGACATTCCGTTCACGGCCGAGCGCTGGAGCGCTAAGCCGGGCCATACGTCCTATCGGGACGCCACCGCGCGGAGCAGCACCTGCACGCGGCTTGCCGACGCGCGCTTTTACACCACCTCGCCGGATATGTTCCACGGCGCGGACGCGGGTGTCTATGACCGGCTGTCGCGCGCTGCAAAGCTTCGGCGGTTCGGCGGCGACTGCTACATCTATGGCTTGCTGGCCTCGGGACATTGCGACCTCGTTCTCGAGACCGAATTGCAGCCTTACGACTACATGGCGCTGGTGCCCGTGGTGCAAGGCGCCGGCGGCTGCATCACCGATTGGGACGGCCGACCGCTGTCGCTGCGATCCGATGGACGGGTGCTGGCCGCCGCCACGCCTGCGCTTCATGCCGAGGCGCTGGCCTTGATCCAGAGATGACGGGTGTTCATGCCTTATAAAACGACCATCGCAGGAACGGTCTTCAACTTCGCCGATCTCAGGGATCTGATGGCGAAGGCGACGCCGGAACGCTCCGGCGACCAGCTTGCCGGCATCGCTGCCGACGGACCGGTGCAGCGCCTCGCCGCGCAGATGGCGCTGGCCGACCTGCCGCTGAACACGTTTCTGGCCGAGGAACTGATCCCGGCGGAGGACGACGAGGTGTCGCGCCTTATCCATGAGCGGCACGATGCGGCGGCCTTTGCACCGGTGGCCTCGCTCACCGTCGGCGAATTCCGCGAATGGCTGCTGGCGCCGGAGACCGGTCAGCACGAACTCGAGGCTCTCGCCCCTGGTCTGATGCCGGAAATGGTCGCCGGCGTGTCGAAGATCATGCGGTTGCAGGACCTGATCTCGGTAGCAGCCAAGCGCGAGGCGGTAACGCGTTTTCGCTCCACCATCGGCCTGCGCGGCCGGCTGTCCACGCGCAACCAGCCGAACCATCCGGTGGACGATTCCCGCGGCATCGCCGCCTCCGCGCTCGACGGCCTGTTGATGGGCTCGGGCGATGCCGTGATCGGCGTCAATCCGGCCACCGACGCGGTGGAGGACTATGTCCGCATCATCACCCTGCTGGACGAGTTGCGCACGCGGCTGGCGATCCCGACCCAGACCTGCTGCCTCGGCCATGTCACCACCGCGATGAAAGCTATTGATGCGCAGGCGCCGGTCGATCTGGTGTTCCAGTCGATCGCCGGATCGCAGAAGGCCAATGACGGTTTTGGCGTCAGCCTGTCGCTGCTGCGTGAGGCGCATGAGGCGGTGCGCGCGCTCGGCCGCGCTCCTGCCGGCGCCAATTTGATGTATTTCGAGACGGGTCAGGGCGCTGCACTTTCCGCCGATGCGCATTTCGGCGTCGACCAGCAGACCATGGAGGCGCGCGCCTATGCGGTGGCGCGCGAATTCGCGCCGCTGCTGGTCAACACCGTGGTCGGCTTTATCGGCCCGGAATATCTGTTCAACGGCAAGCAGATTATCCGCGCCGGCCTCGAGGATCATTTCTGCGGCAAGCTGCTCGGCCTGCCGATGGGCGTCGATGTCTGCTACACCAATCATGCCGACGCCGACCAGGAAGACATGGACGCGCTGCTGACGCTGCTCTGCGCGGCCAATGTCAATTTTGTCATCACCGTACCGGGGGCCGACGATGTGATGCTGAACTACCAGTCGCTCGCCCATCACGATGCCATCTATTGTCGCGAGACCCTGAAGCGGCCGCCGGCGCCGGAATTCGAACGCTGGCTGACGGAGGTTGGGTTAACCGATGCTGCCGGACGCCTCCGCGACGCACCGGCGCGGCTGACCGACTACATGGCCCATTCGCGCTTGCTGGGAGGCTGAGATGGCAGATGATCCGCAGCCGGCCGGCCCGGCCACGCTCGACCTGCGCACGATGACACAAGCCCGGGTCATGCTCGGTCGTTTCGGCGCCGGCCAGCCGACCCGCGCGGCGCAGGCCTTCCTGCTTGATCATGCGCGCGCCCGCGAGGCTGTCTGGTCTGCCGTCGATTGGGGTACACTGGCCAGCGGGCTGGCGGAGACGGGACTCGACTTCATCGAAGTAGCGAGCATGGCGGGCGATCGCGCCACCTATGTGCGCCGTCCCGATCTCGGCCGCAGCCTCGCCGCGGATGCGGCTGTAAGGCTGGCGGCGGCCGCGGCCGCCTGCGACATCGCCATCATCCTCGCCGACGGGCTGTCGGCGAGCGCCATCGACATCAATGCAGTGCCGCTGGTGCGTGCGATCGTCGCCCGGTTGCGTGCGCGCCAGTTGTCGATCGCACCGATCGTGCTCGCTGCGCAGGCCCGCGTCGCGATCGGCGATCCCATCGCGGCAGCGTTGGGAGCCAAAATATCGATCATGGTCATTGGCGAACGGCCGGGACTGTCGGCCGCCGACAGCCTCGGCCTCTATCTCACTTATACGCCGCAGCCTGGCACCCCGGACTCGAAGCGGAATTGCATCTCCAATGTGCGCGCGGGTGGCCTGGCCATCGACGATGCCGCGGGCATGGCTGTTGCCCTGGTTGCCAATATGCTGAGTACCCGTGTCAGCGGCGTAGGCTTGCGCGTTGCGCTGGATGCGTTGCCCACACGCACGACGGAAAGCCACACACTCTGAGAAACCTGCGGCGACCGGCACACACAACCAAGAGGCAACATTGCATGACGGAAACGGTCATCAAATTGAGATAGTCCAATTTCTGCTTCGTGGCGCAACGGAGCTTTGGCGCTCCGAGCTCCGCAGATAATTAAAAAGAAATATCAATGACATACGTGTTCGCAGTTTTATTCTGAATGGCGCGCCATTTTCTACTATGATCTTGATCATATCGAACGGTTTGCGGCTCTCTTTCACGAGAGGGTTTGCTCTATGTAAAATGTCCGCTCTCGGCACGCGAAAGCGGACACTTATCGGATCGTGGGTTCAGCGATTGCCGAACAGCATTTCCTGCTCGCGCCTCAAGCCGCCTTCGCCGTGGCCACATGGGTGGCGATGGCGTCCATCAGGGGCGGTGAAAGGCAGTCATAGGGCTCGAGACCCAGTTCCTTCAGACGCGATCGGATGCCGCCCATGTCGGCTGGCTTCACGCCGGATTCGATCACCGAAGATACGAAGGCTGCGAAGCCGGGCGCGGCAGAGCCGGTTTCCTCGAACAGCTCGGGGTGGATGAAGTCAAGGCCGTAGAACGGGTGACCCTTGTTCTCGATGCGGCCATACATATGCGTGCCGCAGCCGGTGCAGGCGTGGCGCTGGATCACCGCAGCGGCATCGACGATGCGCAGCTTGTCGCCATTCTCTGTCACCGTGACATTTTCACGAGGGACCACGGCGACGACGGAGAATGTCGCCCCCTCCGGCTTCCAGCATTTGGTGCAGCCGCAAGCGTGATTGTGGGCGACGTCGCCCTTGACCGCGACCTTCACTTTTCGGTCCGCGCATTTGCAGACCAGCGTGCCACCGGCGAAATGACCGCTACCTGCCTTGACGCCGCCATCGACTGACGGATGGATATGAACAGTCATCAGTTGATCCTCCCTGCTTGGTTGCCTTGATCTAGAACACCACGACTGAACGGATCGACTTGCCTTCATGCATCAAGTCGAACCCCTTGTTGATCTCGTCGAGTTTCAGCACGTGGGTGATCATCGGATCGATCTCGATTTTGCCGCCCATGTACCAATCGACGATCTTCGGCACGTCAGTGCGCCCGCGCGCTCCGCCAAAGGCAGTGCCCTTCCATACGCGGCCGGTGACGAGCTGGAACGGGCGCGTGGCGATTTCCTTGCCGGATTCCGCAACGCCGATCACGACGGAGACGCCCCAGCCGCGGTGGCAGGCTTCCAGCGCCTGGCGCATCACCGTGGTGTTACCGGTGCAATCGAATGTGTAATCCGCGCCGCCATCGGTGAGCCCCACCAGATGCTGGACGATATCGCTGTCGATTTTTTTCGGATTGACGAAATGGGTCATGCCGAAGCGGCGACCCCATTCCTCCTTGTCGTCATTGATGTCGACGCCGACGATCCTGTCGGCGCCCACCATGCGAGCGCCCTGGATCACATTGAGACCGATACCACCGAGGCCAAAGACGACCACATTGCTGCCGGGCGTCACTTTCGCCGTATTCACCACAGCCCCGACGCCCGTGGTGACGCCGCAGCCGATATAGCAACTGGTGTTGAATGGCGCGTCATCGCGAATTTTCGCGACCGCGATCTCTGGCAGGACGGTGAAGTTGGAGAAGGTCGAGCAGCCCATATAGTGATAGATCGGCTTGCCCTGATAGCTGAAGCGTGAACTGCCGTCCGGCATCACGCCCTTGCCCTGGGTCGCGCGGATGGCGGTGCAGAGATTGGTCTTCTGGCTCAGGCAGCTTTTGCACTGCCGGCATTCCGGCGTGTAGAGCGGGATGACGTGATCGCCGGGTTTGACTGAGGTGACGCCTGGACCCACCTCGCGCACGATGCCGGCGCCCTCATGCCCGAGAATGGAGGGAAAAATGCCCTCGCTGTCAAAACCGTCGAGCGTATAGGCATCGGTATGGCAAATGCCGGTCGCCTTGATCTCGACGAGAACTTCACCGGCCTTCGGTCCTTCGAGATCGACTTCGACGATCTCCAGTGGCTTCTTGGCTTCAAAAGCGACTGCAGCACGCGTTTTCATGGTCTACTCCCTGTGTCACGCAACGATGCGAGTCAAAGCTTCGGCGGCAGGTGCAATCATTGCGGCTTTCCCATGCAGGCGCTTTCTGCCGCGGTATAGGCGGCGGGCTTCTCTTCGCGCTTGCCCGGGCGTACACGGCCGACGGCGTCATTGGCGCGAGCGCGTAGATAGATGTAGAGGTCGTCCATATAGCAGGCGACATTGGTGTTATCGCCGAAGGCAGGCATCACGCTTTCCTGCGATGCATTGACGTTCTTGCGCCCGCTGGCGACGACTTCGAGAAATGCCTCATAGGTCATCTTCTGCAGCGAATCCCTGAGCGCGGGTGCGTAAGTCGAGCCCATCCCGTCCGGGCCGTGGCAGACGTGGCATTCGGAATGATATCGGCGATAGCCGGAATAGGTGTACCAATCCACGGTGCCATCGGCGCCTACCTTGAAAGTCGGGTTGCCGTCCTTGTCGAGATATTTCCCCTCTTCGGATTTGACTGCGGCGGGATCGCCTACGTCCCCGGCGAAACTGGCATGTGCTGAAGCCACGACGATCATCGCGGCGAGTGCGAGAGTGAACTGGCGCAATAGCTTGTCCTCGGCATGCGATTTCAGAAAAGACCGGCGCATGGAGGAGAGCCATGCGCCGGGTGACAAAGCGGTCAGTTTACTGAGGGAGTGCAAACACCGTGAGCGAGCCGCCGAGCGCCGTGTAGTTGCTCAGGGCTGCGTAACCGCCGACTGCGCCGAGACCTGCCGTCGGATCAGTAAGACCAGCTGCAAGACCGATGCCGGCCCAGCCACCGACGCCCGACAGGATCGCGATATACTGCCGGCCGTTGTTCTCGTAGGTCGTGACATTGCCGATGATGCCGGAAGCGGTCTTGAACTTGTAGAGTTCCTTGCCCGTCTTGGCATCGACAGCCTTCAGGTAACCTTCGAGCGTGCCGTAGAACACGACGCCGCCAGCAGTGGCGAGGGCGCCTGACCAGACCGAGAACTGCTCCTTATTGGACCAGACGATCTTGCCGGTCTTGTTGTCCCAGGCGATAAAGTTACCCATGTGGGTTTCGCCCGGAGGCGGATACATGGACAGCGTCGCACCGACATAAGGCTGACCCGCGGTGTAGTTCACCTTGAACGGCTCGTAATCCATGCAGACATGGTTGGTCGGCACGTAGAACAACTGGGTGTCCGGCGAATAGGCGGCCGGTTGCTGGTCCTTGGTGCCGAGCGCTGCGGGGCAGACACCCTTGGTGTTGACGTCCTCGCCCTGCTTCTCGGTGGAATACTGATCCACCACCTTCGGGCGACCATAGGTCGGTGACGACTTGTTCATGTCGACGCCGGTGGTCCAGTTCACCTTCGGATCGTATTTCTCGGCGACGAGCAGTTCGCCGGTGACGCGGTCCATGGTGTAGGCGAGGCCGTTACGATCGAAATGCGTCAGCAGCTTGCGGTTCTGGCCGTTCATCTGCTGATCACTGAGGATCATTTCGTTGACGCCGTCATAGTCCCATTCATCGTGGGGCGTCATCTGGTAGACCCATTTTGCCATGCCGGTATCGGCATCGCGCGCGAAGATGGTCATCGACCACTTGTTGTCACCGGGTCGCTGCTTCGGATTCCATGTCGAAGGATTGCCTGAGCCGTAATAGACGAGATTCAGTTCGGGATCATAGGACGTCCAGCCCCAGGTGCAGCCGCCGCCGATCTTCCACTGATCGCCTTGCCAGGTCTTGATGCTCGAATCCTTGCCGACCGGTTTGCCGAGCGCCATTGTCTTGTCGGGATCGAACATGATCTGGTCGTCCGGCCCTTCCGAATAAGCGCGCCAGGCGAGCTTGCCGGTCTTCAGGTCATAGGCGGTCATGTGGCATTGGACGCCGAATTCGCCACCGGAAATACCGATCAGCACCTTGTCCTTCACGACCAGCGGCGATGACGTGCCGGTGGCGCCCTTGCCGGGATCCCCATTCTTGACCGTCCAGATTTCCTTGCCGGTCTTGGCATCGAGCGCGACGAGCGTGGTGTCGGCCTGGTGCAGGAAGATCTTGCCGTCCGCATAGGCGACACCGCGATTGACGGTATCGCAGCACATCACCGGTATGACGTTCGGATCCTGCTTCGGCTCGTACTTCCAGACGATTTTACTGTCCTGCGCCAGATCCATCGCGAACACCTTGTTCGGGAAGGGCGTGTGCACATACATCATGTTGCCGATGATCAGCGGTCCGCCTTCATGCCCGCGCAGCACGCCGGTGGAGAAAGTCCACGCCACCTGCAGCTTGCCGACATTGCCGGCATTGATCTGATTGAGCTTGGAGTAGCGCGTGTTGGCGTAGTCGCCCGCAGGCATCACCCAGTCCTTCGGGTTCGCCGCCATTTTCGACAGTTCATCATTGGCGATGGCAACGCCGGCAGCCGACGCTGCCATTGTGCCAAGACAGGTCGCGAGTAGCACCTTTCGCATCGTGATGTCCTCCCAGACATGTGTGTGCGGGGTCGTTGATCGACCCGGCTTCGCTTTTGGTGATCGTCAGCTAATCACGTCTGCACATCCGTTCTTGCCCAAGAGCGAAGGTGGCTTGCTCGACAGCGAAGCTGCGTAAAATAAATTCGTCGTGCAGGCCCGGTCTATTGCATCTTTTGCACTGCACGCGACGAACCGGATGTTCCACCAATGGTTGATCTTTCGCTTGACGGGCCTGATCGCAAATCGGAGGATCAGCAGAGGGATGTCGATGCTTCCGCATACTGATTCCCGGCGGTGCCATAGCTGACGTGTTCGTTGTGTAGTTCCATCTGCGGCTCCGTCGCGATGGCTTCAGATCGGTGTCTGGCCTATGTCTGATACACTCGGTTCTCTCACGACGTCCGGCCTGCCGCCTTCAAAGCAGATCAAGCTTTGGTCAGAGGCGCTGACCGATCTGTGCGGGAGGTTCGATATTGACCCGCTGGATGCTTCGACATTCGACGGATTGATCAACTACACATCGGTCTCGCGGCTGAAACTGTGCCAGATCGAGGCAAGCCAGCACCGCATCGGCCACACGGCACCGCGCATTCGCAACAGCGACCATCCTTATGTGAAGATCCTGTTTCAGACCCAGGGGGTCTCGTATTTCGAGCAGAACGGTCGCCGCATCGATATCAATCCGGGCGATTGCCTCGTTTACGACGTGTCATGCCCGCATTCGATCGTCAGCCCGGCTTTCACGCGTCATGACGTTGTGATCGTGCCGAAGGAGTTGTTGCACGAGCGCGGCCTCGGCGTCGGGAATCTGTCGGCCTGCAAACTTTCGGCGCGGGCGGGCACAGGCCGTATCGCGCATGATTTCGTCCATGCGGTATTCAGTGAGGCGGACAAGCTGTCACCGAATAATGCGACAGGCGTCGCCGATGCCCTCATCGACCTTTTGTTGTTGCCGCTCCGGGATGCGGATATGACTTTGGATCGGGTTGGGCCGGAAGCGATGTATGTGCGCGCGCAGGGCTTCATTCGCGAGCATTTGCGCGATCCCGAACTCAGCATCGACCAGATCTCCAATGCGCTGCAATGCACCAAGCGATATCTGCACATGTTGTTCAGCGATCGCGGGATGACCGTGAGCGACTATATCTGGCAGGCCCGACTGCATCACTGCCGTCAGGAACTCGAGAATGCGAGCGGGAAGACGATCACGGACGTCGCGTTCTCCTGGGGATTCTCCAGTTCGTCTCACTTCAGTCGCGTGTTCCGGAAGTATTTCGGCATCGTTCCATCCGCCATTCACCGCGCACACGGCGGAGCATCGAGCGTCGTGTCGCCATAGCCGTTGCGACACGCAGCCACATCATCGATATTTCGCGATGCAACTTTGAGGTGCTGTGTTGAAACCGCTCGCCGGTGTGCTTATCGTGTCGTTGCGTGCGATATGCGCGCAAACTCTGAGGAGACCAAGATGAGTTGGAAAGCTCCGAAGATCGTGGAAGTGCAGGTTGGCATGGAAATCAACATGTATGCCTGCGCGGCCCGTAAGTAACAGATCGACATTTCGTGTCGATCTCTCCCGGCCCGCAGGCTTCGGCCAACGGGCCGGGTAGGGCTGCACGATGCCCGCAACAGCGCAGGCAGGTTTGGACTGACGGAACTAGATGCAGTCATCATCGCGCAAAGTCAGACCGGTCCAGGCGATAGCTCTTGCACTGGGAATGTTCATGCCGCTGCAAGCCGTCGCGGGTGATATTGATACCGAGCATATTTTTGGCTTCATGATCGGCAGCGACATCGGATCGATCGGCGAACGTGAATTCCAGAGCCAGACAACAGGACGGTTCGGAAAGTCCGGCGGTCGCTATCGGGCGGGCGAGCAGGAATTCGAGCTGGAATGGGTGCCGGCGAAGGACGTTCGCATCGAGATCGGCAGCAGCATGTCGGCCTATCAGATCCCTGGCGTATCGGGCCTGCCAGACAGGCGCGCATTCGCATGGCAGGGAGCGTCCATTGACGTGCGCTACCGGTTTCTCGATCGGGAGTTAGCCCCGGTCGGAATGACCTTGGCTGTCGACGGTGAATTCAGCCGAATGGATGAGGCGAACGCCGCACGAATCCTGGGCTATGGTGCCGGCATCACACTGGCATTGGATCGGGAAATCGTTCCGGGTATCGCTGTTGCAGCGATCAATTTGATCTATCAACCGGAATGGACACGACGTCTCGACACCGGACGCGTGGACCGCGATTCCGTGCTCGGCGCGTCGTTTGGCGTGATGGCGCAGGCGCACGCCGGATTGCTGCTTGGCGGCGAAGCACGTTACTTGCGCCGCTATGAAGGTACGGGCCTGAGTGAGCTTACCGGGCAAGCTTTGTTTGTGGGGCCGACGGCCTATGTCCAGCTATCGGCTCGATCTCGCCTGACCTTGGGCTGGAGCGCTCAGGTCTGGGGGCGATCGGAGCAACCCGGCGCGACGCTCGATCTGGTCAATTTTGAACGCCATCAGGCGCGCCTCACCTATGGCATCAATTTTTGACACTGCAGGGCAGCGAAACTTCGGCCTGCCGGCCGCGTAGTGGACATGCTATGGTTTTCAACCATCCGGGATCCGCAGCATGAATATGATCAATCTCGTTTTGACAGTCTGTGCAGTTGCGTCACCCAATACCTGCGAGGAGCGAAATCTGTCCTTTGCGGCGGACTTTTCCTTGAAACAATGCGCGATGGCCGCCCAGCCCTACATTGCGCAATGGGTGGGTGAACACCCGAAATGGACGGCCGTAAGATGGCGGTGCGAATACCCGCACCATGACGACAAGGCGTGATTGCGCTCGACGGCGTTTCGTCGACCGTTACTTCTTGCAGTCCTGGAGGTCTTTGTCGGCGATCTCGAAGACCGCATCGGCTCTGATCTCGATATTCGGGACCATGCACTGCCGCCCGTCGGGATAGCTCACGCGGGCATCATATCGGCCCGGCGTGATGCCGGTGATGCGTAGCCTCTCATCGTGGTCGACCTCCCTGTCCTTGTCGGCCAGTGTCAGATTGCTGCTCCACTGGTTCTGGCCCGCGGGCGATAGTTGAAAACCCGATATTGTCGCTGTTGTCAGATTCCACAGCCGTATTCCCTTGCCGGGCTTTCCCTGCGCGTGCGCTGCGGTCGTCGCGAGGATCGTCACGGCCATCATTGCGAGCGGTCGTATCATCTCACCTCCCGGCAGCTTCGCTTTTGCGTTGTGAAAGACTATCAGTATAGTCCGTATCGGGTGTTGGCCAGCTTCAAGGCGTCCATGGAGCGGATCGCATGACAAGATATCTCGTCGTCGTCGCAGCCATGCTTGCTCTGCCGGGACCGATGCGCGCTGCGGAATTGAACGATTATCCCACCGCGACACGCGCCGAATATGTCTTCGGCTGCATGAAGGCGAACGGCGAGACGCGGCAGTCGATTGCGCAATGTTCGTGCTCGATCGATGTCGTCGCATCGATCGTGCCGTTCGATCGCTACATCACGGCTGAGACCGCGCTGAGCCTCGCGCAGGTGCGCGGCAATCTAAGCGCCCAGTTCCGTACCTCGGAGCAGGCGACCAGCGCGATCAACGATGTGCGTCGCGCACAGGCAGAAGCGGAAGTGCGCTGTTTCTAACTGCGCGACCATACGCTGCCATTCCGCTACATTGCGGTACCGTCGACCTTCCATTCTTTCTTGAAGACGTGGCCGTCAGTGTCTTTTGCCTCGACCCGGAACGTCGTGGCGCCGTTTGAAGTGTAGGTGAAGCGGATATTGGGATCCTCCGAGATCGATATTCCGCCTTCCATCGACAACACCGGGCTGTTGTCTTGCCAGAGCTGCAGCCGGTCCACATAGAAGGCCGGGACGTAGAGATGGGTCACCTGATCCATCTGAAGGCCGGAATTGTTCGGATGGCCGATCATCACCTGGGCGTCGCGAAGGCCGGTCGCCCCATCCTCGGTCTTCGTGAACTGTCTGTAACGGATCTGGCCGAGCCGGCCTTTGGCCTCCTCGACATTCTTCGCGGCAGGTGCCGAGCAGCCGCCAGATGCTTTCACATATGTTTTGACCATATGGAGCTTACCGTCGCTGGTCTCGGCGACCGCGTGAACATCGGTGTAACTGTTGACGCGGACCCGGGTGGCGATTTCCGAGACATTGGCGTCGGGGCCCAGCGTGAATTTGGCAGCCATTGGCGCCGGATTCTGGTCGATCACCAACGTGATCGCCACGACGCGGTGCGCTGGATCGGATGCCGGCTTGATCCGCAGCGTCACCGGCACGATGGCCGCGTCCTCTGCGCGTGCCGGCATTTCGAGGGCGATGACGGCACTGCCGTCGGATATCGGCTTGCCGTCGAAAATATCCTGCACCAGACCGGGCCAGGGATCATAGCCCTCGGTCGCTGAGGCAGATCCCTGTCCGTTCAGTATGGCCAGAAGGATAGCGACGCACGCACTGCGAAAAAGCATTCCCGACATGGCACGATCCTCGCGCATGGAGAAGTGACGCGCTTCATCTTAGCGCGTAGCGCGATTATTCCCACTCAAATTGCTGATATGCTGCAGTTGCGTTGCGCGCGTTGTAGTCGTCGAACAGCTCCCATTGTCCACGCTCGCTTGCTGCGGCCTGTTCGGCCGCCGCGGCGATTGGCTTGCCATCGGCAATGTCGCGTCGAATGTCGGCTGCGAGGACGCCGAGATAGCGGCGCTCCGCAGCAAGGGCGGCCGGCCAGTCACCGACAGGGCCATGGCCGGGAATGACGCGTTCGGCGGGTAAGGATTGGAGATCATCGAGCAGCTTGATCCAGGCCTTGATGCTGCCGTCCACAACGGGGATATGGCGCACAAATACCAGGTCGCCAGCGAACAGCGTCTTCGATATCGTGTCGAACACCGTGACGTCGCTGTCGCTATGGGCGGTCGGCCAAGCCTTGACGATGAGCGTGCGGCCGCCAAGATCAAGCGTCAGCGAACCATCTACGGTCCGTGTCGGTGGAACGATCCGGACTTCATCGATCAATGTACCGCCCATGCTGCGTCGGAACGCTTCTAGATGGAACGGGCCCCGCGCCGCCAATGCCTGCGGTAACCGCTGGTGACCGATGAATTCGGTCTCGCCTGTGTCGAAGGCCGCATTTCCGAAGATGTGATCGGGATGGCCATGGGTATTGACCACATAAAGGATCGGCTTGTCGGTCCGCGCTCGGATCGCTGCGTATAGTTGCTTTCCTTCACGCACACTGCCGCCGGTGTCGATCACGGCAACGGCCCGGTCACCGACGACGAAGCCTATATTGGCGATGGCGCCGTCGTTATCCGATGACATGAGAGCAACCCGCCCTTCATGCATGAAGACGCCGGGCGCGACTTCCTTGACGGTGAGCGCGGTGTCCTGCGCTTGCGCGATTATTGGGAAGATCAGGACGACAAGTGCAGCGAACATCGTGGCGCAGAATGTCATGCGTTTTCTCCCGATAGGTTGCGTGGTCAGGATGCGCCGCAACATCGATGAGGCCGGTTTGTATCTTGCACGCTGAAAATGAGAAGCATAGCCTCCGCGCTGTCGTTGATCCCCTGTGACTGATGATCGGGGTATGCATGCCACCTCGCGCCGAATGGTTCAGTACATCGCATTTGCCGTGGATTGCGCTCGTCGCGAGCGCCATGATGGCGGCCGGAAGCGCGGTCGCGCAGGCGCCGCCGGGCGATTTATCTGTGGAATTGATCGACCCTCATGTGCTGCGCGTCTGCGCCGATCCGCGCAACATGCCGTTCTCGAACGAGAAAGGTGAGGGGTTCGAGAACAAGCTTGCCGAACTGTTTGCAGCCAAGCTGCAGAAGAAACTTGAATACACATTCTTTCCGCAGGCGACCGGTTTCGTACGCATGACGCTGGCTGCGCATCGGTGCGACGTCATCATGGGATTCCCGCAAGGCGATGACATTGCCCAAGGCACCAACCCCTATTACCGGACCTCCTATACGCTGGTGTCGAAGACGGGATCCGGCCTTGAAGACGTCACGACGCTGGAAGATGCGCGGCTGAAGGGCAAGCATGTCGGCATCGTCGCCGGAACGCCGCCGGCGACGAACATGGCCGTCAATGGGCTGATGGTGACGGCAAAGCCGTATCCGCTGGTGATCGACACGCGGATCGATTCATCGGCGCTTGCCATGATCAAGGACCTGACCGCGGGCGACATCGATGCTGCGGTGTTGTGGGGACCAATGGCCGGCTATTACGCCAAGACTGCGGTGCCGCCACTGCATGTGACGCCACTGGTGAAGGAAACCACGGGGCCGCGCCTCGTTTATCGCATCGGCATGGGCGTGCGCGCAGCCGATCAGAACTGGAAGCGCCTGCTCAATCGCATGATTCAGGAGAACCAGGCCGCCATCAACAAGGTGCTGCTCGATTTCGGCGTGCCGCTGCTCGATGAGAATAGCCGTCCGATCGGGCCGGAATCGGCGGCGAAGTCGCCGTGATCAGGCGTATCGCCTGCTCATTGGCGATAGCCGCGCTTGCGACTTTAGCGGCACATGCGCAGCAGATCGTGGTCGAGCCGAACGACTATCGCACCGAGGAGTATCGCGCGCCGACGCCGCCGGGTCTGAAAGGTGCGCGGGTTGTCACCACGCCGGAAGCCGAGGCAATCTGGCGCGAGAAGCGCGGTGCCTTTGTCGATGTCATGCCGCGCCCGCCGAAGCCCGCCAATCTCCCTCCGGGTACCGTCTGGCGTGACAAGCCACGCCATCACATTCCCGGCAGCATCTGGCTGCCCGATACCGGCTATGGACAACTCGCGGCGGAAACCGACGCCTATCTGCGCGACGGTTTGGCTTCGGCATCCGCAGGCAATCGCGACGCCATGCTCGTCGTTTACTGTCAGGCCAATTGCTGGATGTCGTGGAATGCGGCGAAGCGGGCGCTATCCTATGGCTATACCAATATCGCCTGGTTTCCGGAAGGTACGGATGGATGGGAGCAGGCCGGCCTGCCGCTGGTCGATGCGCATCCGGCTTCGCGGCAGGGTTCACCATCGAAGTGACAGACCTTATTCCATTTCCTGCTGGATCACGCGGCTGAGCGCGAATAGCCGCTGATCGATGATGGTCGGCACCTCACATACAAAGGCAACCACGCGGCGGCGATCCTCGAAGATGCGGGCTTCCCACAGCACCTGATTGTTCAATTCATCCAGCTTTGCCTGGTCAGGTGTGGGTGCCGCTTGCAGGCTCTGCAATGCGGCGCTGTCCGCTCGAATTTTCTCCACCGCCTCGCGCTGCTTCCGCGTGACGCGTTCCAGGCCGTTGAGCACCGTTGACCGCTGGGCGTTGAGATTATCGAACAGGCCGGCAAAGATCAGCCGGCCGGCTTTGGCCTTGTCGGGCGATCTGGCCAGAAACGCGGTCACGGACTTCTGCGCCTGTTCGACGGGCACGCGTCGCGCCGCGAGTTGCTCCACAAGCCCCGCGATTTCCGGGTCGTCCTTCCAGGCATTGGCGACATCATCGATCGGCGGTCCAGCCCAGACGGCGGCGAGTGATATTTCGGGCACCTTGGCCTGAACACATGGCCAGTCCGGATAGCGGGGATCGGCGGCTTGCGCCGCACCATTTGAAATGAGCAGAAATCCCGTGAGAATAATTGCGCGCATTCTCATGTCTCGCCTCCCGCTGGCGCACGGCGGGCGAAGCCGCGGCCGGGATCGTAAGCCAGAATAGCTCCGAGGGTGAACATCGCTGTGCAAGCGGCAATTACCGCCAGCGACAGCCAGTTGATCTGGCCGTAAAGCGCGAAGCGGATCAGTTCGACGGCATGGGTGAACGGGTTGCAGAGGCAGACATAATAGAGGAGCGGGCTGCCTTCCTGCACACGCCACAGCGGATAGAGCGCCGAAGATGCGAAGAACATCGGAAAGATCACGAAATTCATGACGCCGGCGAAGTTCTCCAGCTGGCGGATGCCCGACGAGATGAGCATGCCGAGCGCGCCCAGCATCAGTCCGCACAGGATGAGCGCAGGAAGCACCGTGAGGTAGCCGAGCGGGGGCGGCGTGATGTCCCAGAACCATGCGATCAGCAGAAAGGCGTAGACCTGGAGCAGGGACACCAGCGTCCCTGCCAGCAGCTTGGACAGCAGCAGGAACCAACGCGGCAGCGGGCTGACGAGCAGCGTCCGCATATTGCCCATCTCGCGGTCATAGACCATCGAGAGCGATGACTGCATGCCGTTGAAGAGCTGGATCATCGCAATCAGGCCAGGCGCGATATAGACCTCGTAGAGAATATAGGTCTCGTAAGGCGGGATGATCGAAATCCCGAGCACCTGTCGGAAGCCTGCGGCAAATATGAACAGCCAGACCAGCGGGCGGACCAGCGCCGAGATAAATCGTTCGCGCTGATGCAGGAAGCGCAGTGATTCCCGCCACAGGATGCCTGTGAGGCACGTGACGTAGCTGCCGATGCCAAAGCCGCGCGCAGGCAGTACCGTGTTGGCTGTGCTCATCGCGCATCTCCGCGGCGGTCGGCTGCAATGGTGAGCCGTCGAAAGCCGGCATCGAGATCAGAGGTCTCGGTCTGGCTCAGGATGTGCGACACCGATCCGCGCGTAAGCACGCGACCATGATGAAGAACGACCACATCGTCATCGGCGGAAATCTCGTCGAGCAGGTGCGTCGCCCACAACACGCCAATGCCCTCATCGGCAATCAGCAGGCGGATATGGCGGAGAATGTCCGCGCGGGCCTCAACATCCAGCCCCACAGTCGCCTCGTCGAGCAGCAGCAGCCGGGGGCGATGCAACAGGGCGCGCGCGATCTCCACCCGGCGCATCTGCCCGCCGGAAAGCGCGCGCACCTTGCTGTCCGCGCGTTCGGTCAGGCCGATGCGCGCCAGCATGTTGGTGCTGCGTGCGCGGGCCTCGCCCCGCGCGATGCCTTGCAGGGCGGCATGGTAAAGCAGGTTCTGCATGACCGAGAGGTCGAGATCGAGCGTGCGCGGCTGGAATACGACCCCAAGCTGACGCAGCGCCGCTCCGGGTGTCCGATCGATATCGCGGCCGAAGATGCTGATGTGGCCGGTCTGGATGCCGTAGAGCCGCGTGATCAGTGACACCAGCGTGCTCTTGCCGGCGCCATTGAGGCCGAGCAAGGCGGTGAAGCGTCCCGAAGCGACGTCGAAAGAGACATCGGCGAGTGCATGATGATGACCATAAGCGTGGCTGACTCGGGCCACCGACAATGCCGGTGTGGCCGCGCTCTCGCTTGCAGGCATGTGCTGCGAGGCCGGCAGATCATGCTCCATGGCAAGCGCGCTCATGGTCGCGGCATGGCGACGCCCCAGGGCAGTTCGCCGACCTGAATGGTCTTGATTACCTTTTGCGCGGCGACGTCGATCACCGAGACGTCGTTGGACACACCATTGGTCGTCAGCAGATATTTTTCGTCCGGCGTAAAGGCGACATGCCACACGCGCTGGCCGACCAGGAGATATTTTGTCACCTTTCGGCTTGCCACATCGACCACAGCGATGCGATTGGCAGGGCCGAGCGCGATGAAGGCCGTCTTCGCATCCTTCGTCATGCCGATCCCGACCGGCTGGATCGCTTCGCGCCGCAAGCCTGGAATGGCGAATTCGATCTTGTCGACCACAACCCGTTTGGCCGGGTCGATCACCGACACCGTGCCGCCGATCTCCGACGACACCCATAATTCTGAGCCGTCGCGCTTGAACTCGGCGTAACGCGGGCGGGCATCGACCAGCACATTGGCGACGATCTCGCGCGTTGTGGTGTCGATGAAATGCGCCATATTGGTGGTTTCGGAGGTGTTGATCAGAATCTTGCCGTCGGGGCTCAGCGCCATACCCTCGGGTTCGACGCCGACCTGCACGTCACCGATGCGTGCGCGCTTCTCGATATCGATCACGGTGACCGTGTTGTCGTTCTCATTGGCGACATAGAGGATCTTGCCGGCCGCATCTTGCGTGAACAGCTCCGGGTCCGGCCCTGACGGGAGGGAGTCGACCACCTTCTGACTGGCGACATCGATGACCTGCACCGTGTCGTCGTCGCCGACCGCGACCAGCACGGCTTTGCCGTCACGCGTCAGCTCGATGCCGCGCGGGCGTTGGCCAACCTTGATGGTGGCGGTGACGGTCCAGCTATCTGTGTCGATTACGGAGATGGTGTTGCTCTTCTCGTTGGAGACATAAGCAAGGAACGCCGAAGCAGGTGTCATCGATCCGAGCCAAGCGGCGATGCCGGCTACATAAAAACGGCGTGTCATTGCCGAGCGCATTATCATTGCAGCCTGCATTTGCTTTCGGGGCGATCGATCCCGAGTGTGTCGAGTTCCGAGACCTGATGCAGGAAGCCTTCCTGCGGCGAGACTGAAACCACCATGCGCCCGTCCACCAGCAGGACCGGCTGGCGTAGTTGCAAGTTCCAGTCGCGGATGGTGAGGCGCTGGCCCTTGAAGCCGGCAATCGAGAATTCCGGTGTTTTCAGAAAAGCGAGGATGGCCTTGCCATCACCGGAATTGGTTCGGGACGCGGCTTCGCCGATCATGCGGGTGGCGAGCCAGGCCTGCATATCCAGCGCCGTCATGCGGCGTGAGTTGAGTTTCATGAACCGGTTCTGCAGCTGGATCGCGCCCCACTGGTCCTGTGCGCCATCCCAACTTGTCGGTCGCAGCCCTGCCGATCCCGCCACCGGCCGTGCATCCCAGGTGCGATAGGGCAGATACGATGCGAATACTTCGCTCTCGTCGGCTGCGACGAGAACGTCATAGGCGGGGGCCTGTTGGGTGAAGACCGGGATCTGCTTCTGGATCAGGGCGACCCCGCTATCGGTCCGGCGCGCGCCGCCGGTGTCCTCGAACACGCGCTCTTGCACGATCTTGGCACCGAAGCGCGTTGCGGCTCGGCGATAGGCGTCAGCCTCGAGCTTGTCACTGTCGTGCGAGCCGGTGACAAGCAGCCAGCGCTTCCATTGCTTCCACACCAGATATTGCGCCAGCGCGTCCGCGAGCATGGAGCGCGTCGGCGCGATGTGGATGACATTGGCGCGGCAATCGGTTTCGCGCAGTCGATCATCGGCAGCGCCCGCATTGAACAGGACAGTGCCCGTGTCGCGCACAGCGTCTGCTGCCTGAAGCAAAGCAGTTGGCGGCAAGTCGGCGATGATAAACGCGTTACGGCTGGCGAGTTCGCTCGCTGCTTTGGCCGGGTCTTCGCCTTCCCTCAAGCGGATATCGTCGAGCTTGAACTGCTGGTTCAGAAACTTTCCGGTGGTGTTGTTATCCGCGACGGCCAGCCGCGCGCCGGCGACGCCATCGTCCTCCGATGGCAGTTCGACGAAAGAGAGCGTTGCCTTGACGCCTGTCTGGCCGAGATAGCCGATGCCGATCGTGACGGGATCGGCAGCCAGAGCAGGAGACATCACGGCGCACACAGCGAGCACGCCGATCAACCACCCGATCATGTATCCTCCCGATGCTCCTTCCCGGCTTCGCGTCGGTGAAGGGCTTCTTGGCTTGAAACATGACTCAATTGGCGTAGCTTGCAACCTGAGATTTCCCGGGCGCGTTGCATTTTAACGATGTGAGGTGTGCGATGAGAGCGCTGATGATCGCCGGGCTGCTGTTTCTGACCGCAACTGCGGCGCAAAGCGCCGAGACAAAAATGGCGGTGTTCGACTTCGAACTGATCGACACGAGTCTCGATGGCGAGTTGAAAGGGCCGCGTGACGATGAGCACGAGCGGTTGCTGCGGATCAGCAGCCAACTGCGCGATGAGGTGCGCAAGTCAGGGCGTTTTGACGTGCTCGACATGACGAGCGTCAATGCTGCGGCGCACGAGAAGAACCTGCAGGCATGCGGTGGCTGCGATGTGCAGATGGCTCAGCAGATCGGCGCCGATCTGGCCGTCACCGGCACGGTACAGAAGATCTCCAATCTCATTCTCAATATGACGATCTATCTGCGCAGCGCGCGCACCGGGCGGCTGGTGACGACGATGAATGCGGATTTCCGCGGGAATACGGACGAATCCTGGTCGCGGACGGTCAGTTATCTCGTGCGCAACCGCCTGCTCGCGCCGAATTACGGTGCGCCGCAGGCGCAGTGATCAGGCCTTGAGCCGCGTGGCGTGCCAGCGCAGGTGACCGGCCATGAAGGTCGAGATGAAATAATAGCTGTGATCGTAGCCGGGCTGGCGACGCAGCGTGAGCGGGATGCCGGCGTCGTCGCAGGCGCGCTGCAAAAGTTCGGGCTTGAGTTGCTCGCTGAGGAAATTGTCGGCCTCGCCCTGATCGACCAGCAGGCCGGGGACGCGCGCGCCATCCTCGATCAGCGCCACGGCATCATGTTTCCGCCAAGCAGCCTTGTCATCGCCGAGATAGCCACCAAGCGCCTTGATGCCCCACGGCACCTGCGACGGCGCAACGATGGGCGCGAAGGCGCTGGCGGCGCGGTAGCGATCCGGATTTCGCAGTGCGATGGTGAGTGCGCCGTGTCCCCCCATGGAATGGCCCATGATGGATTGCCGGGAGGCATCCGCCGGGAAGTTGGCGAGAACGAGCTGCGGCAATTCCTCGGTCACATAGCTCCACATGCGATAATGACGCGCGAACGGTTCTTGCGTCGCATCCACATAGAAGCCGGCGCCGAGGCCGAAATCATAGGAATTTTGCGGATCTCCGGGCACATCGGCGCCGCGCGGGCTGGTGTCCGGCGCGACGAAGATCAGGCCGAGCTCGGCGCAGGCGGCGCGAAACTCGCCTTTCTCGGTGACATTGGCATGGGTGCAGGTCAGGCCGGACAGATACCACACCACCGGCAGCTTTGCGCCATCCGGGTGTGGCGGCACGAAAGCCGAGAATGTCATCTCGGTCCCGGTCGATTGGCTGGCATGCTTGTAGACGCCTTGCGTGCCGCCATAGGATCGATTGAGTGAAACTGTCTGCATGGTCATCACTTACATGTGCGATGCGGCGGTCTTGCGGCCGCCGGATAGAAGGGAATAGCGATCAGGCAATGCCGCGCTCGATGGCGAAGCGCACGAGTTCGACCGAGCTGCGAATGCCGAGCTTCTGTCGCATCAACGACGATGTGTTGGCGACCGTCTTGTAGGAGGCATGTACCATCCACGCAATCTCTGCGAGGCTCTTGCCGGCGCCCAGCAGCCGAAGGATCTCCATTTCACGCGCGTTGAGCTTCGATAGCGGGCTCTGCGACAAGGCCGGTCCGGCAAAAGCGAGACTCCGCGCCATGCCGGGCGGCAGATAGACATTGCCCTGCGCGACCTCATAGACGGCTTCCACGAGATCGTTCGGATCGCCGGTCTTGGACACATAGCCCTTGGCGCCGGCCTCGATCGCGCGTGCGGCGAAGATCGGATCGTCGTTCATGCTGAACATGATGATGCGGGCGACACCGTCGCGCGCCAGAATGCGGCGCGCCAGTTCGAAACCGGACACCGTGGGCAGATTGATATCGATGATGCAGATATCGGGATCGCCGGTGAGAAAGACCTGTTCCCCGCTGGCGGCATCGGCGGCTTCGAGCAGCTCGATCTCGGGATCATCGGCAAACACCGCGCGGCAGCCCGATGTGATGATGGGGTGATCATCGACGATCAGAACGCGCATGGGAAACTCCGCACTTGCAAATCGGCGCACGGGCAATCGGCGAACCGACCGTGATTGCTGCGCTGCGTCTGCGGCGGCGCAACCAAGCGCCTGCGCAATGATAGTGCTGGCAACCGATGGTCGCGTGGAGTTGAATATGATCGCCGTCGGATTCCGCTGTCAAGGCGAGAGTCGTGGTGCGGAGGCGAGGGGCGGGTGTAGTCATGTGGCGAAAACTGTCGCTGCGCGCCAGGATCAACTGTCTCATCGGGCTGATGCTTGCGCTCGGCCTCGCGGCCAATGTCGCGCGGCTTGTGCTGGAGGCCGGGCCGCGCGTGCAGGCCGAGGACCGCAGCGTCATCCGCCTCGCACGTGAAGTCATCGAGACGATCGGGCCCGATATTGGCGCTGCCGCGGATTCAGCCGCGCAGCTTGATAAAATTGTTGCCGATCTGAATCGGTCACGTCACGTCACGATCACGCGCCAAGGTGCGGAACGTGCCGCGGTGCCGAACCGGGACAATGTGAAACCGGACGGCGAAGCGGGGTCACCGCCATCCTGGTTCATCGCGCTGATCCATCCCGAGCGGATATCGGTCCCGGTTCCGGTATCGGTTAACGGTAAGCAGGATGTGCTGGTGATTACGTCGCATCCAGATGACGAGATGCAGGAAATCTGGGACGGCATTGTCACCCAGCTCGTGCTCGGTTTAATCGTGACCGTCATGTTGTTCGTCGTCACGAGTCTGGTGGTCAGGCGCGCGCTGGCGCCGCTCGATGCGCTCTCGCAGGCCATGATCGATATCGAGGCCGGGAAATATCGTGCGCATGTCCAGCCGTCGGGAGCTCCTGAACTTGCTGCTCTGTGCGACCGGCTGAATCATCTCGCGGTGACGCTGGATGAGGCCCTTGAGGATCGGCGCAAACTCGCCGAGCGCATGGTGTCGCTGCAGGATCTCGAACGGAAGGACATCGCGCGCGAATTGCATGATGAGTTTGGGCCGCACCTTTTCGCGCTGCGTGCGCATGCGGGCGCGGTCATGCGCCTTGCGGATCGCGATTTTTCAGGGGCCGTTGACCTGCACCGGCACGGCACCGCCATTCTGGCGCAGATCGATGCGTTGCAGCAGTTCAATCGCAGGGTTTTGGAGCGGTTACGACCGGCTGGCCTCGTCGATCTCGGGCTATCCGGTGCAGTCGAAGTGCTGATCAGACTCTGGCGGGAGACTAACCCCGACGTCGTGATCGACGCCCGAATATCGCCGTCGCTCGGGAGGCTTGGTGAAGCCGCTGAATTGACAGCCTATCGTGTGGTGCAGGAGGGCCTGACCAACACGTTCCGGCATGCACAGGCGACGCGTGTGAGCGTCACTATCTCGCCGGTCGGAGCAGGAGAGGGGCGGGAAAGTATCGTTGTCCGCATTCATGACAATGGGATCGGAATCGATCCCGAAAACCATTCGGGCTTCGGCTTGATCGGCATGCGGGAGCGCGTATGGGCGCTGGGTGGCGTGTTGACCATCACGTCGCACACCGATGGCGTCGTCATCGAGGCCGTCATTCCAGGGGACGAGCGTGAGCCAGCGCCTGTTGTCGCGGGTGATGCGGCGTTTGCCCCGGCTCTGTCGGATGAATGAGCCTTTATCAGGAGCTCGTCCAATACCGGTAACCAAGCCAGCCGAGCAGCAGTGCGCTGGCGACCCATAACGTCACAATGGCGATCATGCCGGCCCGGCTGCTCGGGCGCCCGGCCGCCTCGCTGGCCTTGATGCGATATTCGGCCATCACGTCGGCCGGCACCATGGCCACGACCAGCCAGATGCCGAGCGGGACGATGATGAGATCGTCGAGATAGCCGAGCACCGGAATGAAGTCCGGGATCAGGTCAATCGGCGACAGCGCATATGCGGCGACGATGATGGCGAGGATTTTCGCAAGCCACGGCACCCGCGGATCACGCGCCGCGAGATAGACCGCATGCGTTTCCCCTTTGAGGGCACGCGCCCAGACTGTGAGTTGTGAGAACAAGATCGCTCCGCCGCCCGCGCATAAGACCGCCGACGGAACAGTATAGCGATGACCGTTGGCAAGAGGGAGGAGCGTCCGTCTCGGATGCTCGGCCCGACGGCCTGCGCCAAGGCGCCGCGCATGACGATTGAACCGGTCCGGCGCGAATACCGACCGACATGATGTGAAATGCACATCAGCGAACCGCATCCCGGTCGGCGGGAAACCTATAATCCCTATAAAATTACCTTTGTCAGGGTTTAAAGCACCAGTTTGGTGCTTTAATGATAATTTCATGTCACCCCGATACGGCTCAGCTTTGTCGATAACCCTCAGCCCGTCTGCTGACGACCGGGCCAAGCTGTTTGCGACTTTGACGGCCTATCGTCAGGCACTGCTGCTGCTCGACCAGACCCGGGGCGCCAATCTCGTTTCGCTGCATGAAGCGGCCTATGAGACCATTCGAGAGAAGACAGGTCTTCCGGCGCGGCTCGTCACGCTCGCGCTGCGCGATCATGGTCGCCACAAGGGCGGGGACAATGTCAGCGCCATCCCGCTGGATGCAAAACTGTTCGCCATCAAGGGACCGGACAGCGTCAGCATCGCGACTGTGCAGGGGCGTGTCATTCTTCCCTACACAATGAACGGCTATCACCTCGGCTGGAACGACTTCGCCGAGGCCCGTCTCGTATTTCATGCAGATGAAATCGAACTATGCGCCGGCATTCACGCCGGAGTGCACTCATCCAAGGAGGGATCGATGTCGAATGAAGGTATTCTCGCGCGTCTCGGGCGTGTGATCGCAGGCGTCGTCAACAATGCGGTCGATACTGCGGAAGCGGCAAATCCGACGGCCGTGGCCCAGCAGGCGCTGCGCGAGATCGATAAGATTTCCGACGAAGCGCGCGCGGCTCTCAGTGTTGCAGTCGCCGCCGGCCACCGGCTGAAAGCCAAGGCTGATGATCTCGACGCCGAAATCCGGGATCTTGATGAAAAGATCAAGGTGGGTCTCGCGGGTGGTCGCGAGGACCTCGCTCGTGCGGCCACTGGTGTTCAGATCGATCTGGAGGCGCAGCGCGAAGCGCTGTCCAAGGCGCTCGCAGAAAATGCCGGCGAAGTTGCCGAGGCCCAGGCTGCGTTGCGCTCCATCGCATCGGCGCATGATGATGCGAAGAAGCGGCTGGATGATGCCCAGCGCGCGCAGAAGGCGGTGCATGGTCCCGATGCCACGCCGTCTCAGCGCAATGATCGTCGCCTGGCCGATGCGTTGAGCGCGGTCGAGCGCGTGACCGGCGTCCCGGTCAAACCGACATCCGGCGCCGCCGAAGTGGAAGAACTGGGACAGATCCAGCGGCAGAATGCGATCGAGGCACGTCTGAAAGCGTTCCGGGAAGGCGAGCGCTGATGATGGCGCTCGTTCAGCCCGGCACCGAGCCATTCTGGTTGGCGCTCATGGTGGTCGCCGGGCTGGGCGTGGTTGAAATCCTGTCGCTGCTGCTCGGCGCCTCCGTCTCCGGCCTTCTCGATGATGGTCTGGGCTTTCACGGTCCCGGTCATGCGGATGCCAGCGTACTTGGTGGCTGGATGTCCTGGCTCAATGCCGGCGGCGTGCCGGTGCTGGTGCTGGCGGTCGTGTTCTTCTCCGTATTCGCTGCCATCGGTTTTGCGTTGCAATCGGTGGCGTCCAGCATTCTCACGCCGCTGCCGCTTTTCATGGCCGTGCCCGCATCCGTCGCGTTGGCTCTGCCGGTGACGCGGTGGTCGAGCCGCAGCCTGGCGCGCATCATCCCGCGTGATGAAAGCAGCGTCGTCAGCCAGTCCGATCTCGTCGGTCTTCTTGGCACCGTCACGCTGGGGCCGCTCGATCAAGGCCACCCCGGCAATGTCCGGGTGCGCGACAGCCACGGCAATATTCATCTGCTGCGTGCCATGGCCGCTCCCGGCCATGTCATCGAAACCGGCGCATTGGTCGTCATCGTCGATGGGACCGATGGTCTCTTCCAGGCAATTCCGGCGCCGCCCGAACTGGCGCTCAATCAAGGAGGCTAAACAGCCATGGATTTCTTCTCGCTCGGAATGACCGCCGGCACCATCATCGTCGGGCTCGTCGTCATCAGCGTCATCATGATGTCGCTCTACACCCGCGCGACGCGGGACAAGGCCTATGTGCGGACAGGCCTCGGTGGCAAGAAGGTGGTGCTCGATGGCGGCTCGGTCATCCTGCCTATCTTCCACTCTTATTCATGGGTGTCGCTTTCGACGCTTCGCCTCGAAGTGAAGCGCGCCGAAAACGAATCCATGATCACCAAGGACCGTATGCGTGCGGACATCACGGCGGAATTCTATGTTCGCGTGAAGCCTGATGCGGAAAATATCGCCCTCGCGGCGCAGACGCTCGGCGATCGCACCAATGATGCCGATGCACTGAAAACGCTCGTCGAAGCAAAGTTCGTCGACGGCCTGCGCTCGGTCGCCGCCACCATGTCGCTACGCGACCTGCAGGAGCAGCGCGCGGAATTCGTCAAATCGGTGCAGGCCGCCGTGGCGCATGACCTGCAGTCGAATGGTCTCGAACTGGAATCGGTGTCGCTGACCCGGCTCGACCAGACCGACATCAAGCACTTCAATCCCAACAACAGCTTCGACGCGGAAGGTCTCACGGCGCTCACCAAGATCACCGAGGAGCGCAAGCGTGAGCGAAACCAGATCGTGCGCGACAATGAGGTGGAGATCGCCACCAAGGATCGCGAGGCGAGCCTGCGTCGCCTGACCATCGAGCGCGAACAGCGCGATGCCGAGCTCTCGCAGGAACGCGACATCGCCAACAAGACGGCCGAAACGCGCGCGGAAGCCGCAAGGGCCGAGCAGGCTGCGCGTCTCAGTGAAGAAACCTCGCGTCTCGATGCCGAACGCGGCATCGCCGAGCGCGACGCGCAGACGCGGCAGGCTCGCGAAAGCGCGCGCATCGAAGCCGAACGCGGCATTGCCGAACGTGAGGCGGAGGCGCGCAAGGTGACGGAAAGCGCCCGCATCGATGCGGCCATCGCAGTTGCCCAGAAGACCGAGGAAGAGCAGGCGGCCCGCGCCCGGGCCGACGAAGCCAAGGCGGCAGCAACGACTGCGGAAGAGCAGGTGATCACCGCGCGCGAAGTCGAGATCGCCGAACGCGCCAAGCGCATCGCTGTGCTGGATGCACGCAAGACCGCCGAGCGTGAGGCGACCGCCATCACCGTGAAGGCCGAAGCGGAAAAGGAAGCTGCCGCCAACCTGGCCGCCTCCGTCAAGATCCAGGCCGAAGCCGAGGCCGAAGCGGCGAAGATCCGTGCGCAGGGCGTGATCGAGCTCGGCGAGGCCGAAGCGCGTGCCGAGCGGGCGAAGAACGAGGCGCGCAATGCGCTGGCGCCTGCGATCATCGAGTTCGAACTGTCGCGTGCTCGGATCGATATCATTCCCGAGGCGCTTGAACAGGCCATGAAGCCGATCGAGAAGATTTCGGACATCCGCATCTTCAATGCCGGAGGCATCGGCGGTCTCGGCGGCGTGAACGGGCATCGCGGCGACGGCAATGCAGTCTCGGACCTGTCGAGCCAATTGCTGAACTTCACCGCCCAGAAGCCAATCCTCGACGAGATCCTCGCGCAGGCGGGCTTCAAGGGGGCTGATCCCACGCAGGCATTGCTGGCGGCGTCGGTTGGTAACCTCAAGGCAGAGCCGGCAAAGACACCCAAGCAGTCCGCAAATGGCCCTCTGCCCCAAGGTGACCTGCCAGGCTGAGGTCTCTGCGTTCAATCTTCCCGAGGCGACAGTGTCTTCGTCACGTACGCCATCATGTGCGTGACGAGGCACAGCATTACGATTGATCATTTGTCTGACTGATCGGCCGACTACTGCAGATCCAGTTGAAATCGATGCTGCAGCACCGTCTCACCGCTTCGGTCGACGGTGTATGTGCCGGTATATGTCCCTCTCGGCCAGTTGCGGTCTAACCGTTTCTTCCCGGCGAAAAGAATTGTCTGTGCCTGGTTGCGCGCGATCGCAGCTGGGCGGTTTTCCGCGATGACCTTCCCGTCGGGATCGCGCATCGCCAATGTGTGGCTGTCACCCGCCTTCAGGCCGATCGTCCGGACATAAGCGACCAGTGCTTCGGCATTCGCCGTCGGCGGGCGTTGAGCCGCGATCCCGTCCTCAATCAATTCGTTCGTGATCGCCTCGGTGCTGAACCCATGGTTCAGCACCACGCGTGGCACATAGGCCAAACGGGCCCGCACGTCTTCCGTCCATTCGTTCTCGGCGCTGCGCTCGCAAACACCGGCTCGCGGGATGCCGCCGAATGGATCGATGACCTTGCCTTCGCGCCGAAGCACAAAATGCAGGTGCGGATATTCAGTCAGGCCCGACATGCCGACCGAGCCGAGCGCTTGGCCGGCGCGTATCGTGTCGCCGGATTTGACGAGGATGCTGCCTTTGGCCATGTGGCAGTACTGCGTTTCGCGATTACCCGCATGCTCGATCACGACGCCATTGCCGCATTCCTGGCCGCTGACTGCATCGCGCCTGTCGCCCTTCACAGGGCGGTCGACAAGGCCATCACGGACGCGCAGCACCTTTCCATCGGCAGCCGCCAGCACGGCGACCGGCTTCTGCTGGGGGCCATTTGAGGGAATACGGAAATCGACGCCGTTGTGGCCGTCATAGGTCAGCGTCCCGCACATGTAGTCTTTCGCAGATGGACTGTCGTCGATGTCCACATAATTCTGGATGAAGCAGGTGCTGCCGACATCGCAAGCCAAAGGGAGAGACAGGTCCCCCGCATTTGTCGCGTGGGGGAACCCGAGGCATACCGCCAGCGCGAGCGATTGCTCAAACCGTCGCCGGCGCGTCATCCGACTGCGCCTCCGAGTGCCAAAGATGCCATCCTCCCCTCTCATCCAGATCAGGACGTCACGATATAGGGGGGTGCGGGATGTCGTAGCTTGAACGGCGAAAATGTCTGGCTATGCAGTACGAAGAACTCAGACTGTCGATTGATTCCAACCTTGAGCATGATGCGCTTTATATATGTGCGAACGGTTTCCTCAGTAAAGCCGAGCTCCACGCCGATCGCGCGTGGGCATCGCCCGCCGAGAATGCTGCGGACGATACGCGTCTCCACCCAACTCAGATTGAACGCGAGAGCGATGCGCCTGGCACCGGTATCTTCATCGAACTGGGGAACGTAAATCAAGGCAAGGGCTGGATTTGCATTTCCGGGAATTGTCCCGACCACGGCGAATAGAAATCGCTGTTCATCGTTTGAGATCAAAACGGTTGATCCGGCAGCTTTCTGTTTTGGATCCGGGATGATCGATGCGCGAACGGCCTCTTTGAGCCGTTCGGTAATGAGCGGGGAGGCCCCCGATAGCACGCCGCGGTCGAGCGTGATCACGCCTTCGCTGACGAGCCGTCGAAATGCACCGTTCATGTTGTGGACGCCTAGATTCTCGTCGACCGTGAGCGCGGGCGGTTCAATATCGTCCAGCCATCTTTGATGGGTGTGCAGAGAGGCTCTCTCCATTTCTGTCACGGCGTCCCACAATAATTCGATGGCGCGGGTAGCGCTGGTGAATTCCGCTGTAGCGATCGGTGTGGATCGCCACCCTGCGATGAAGATCGCCGTGTCGCCGGATGCCGCGCAAATCCGGCCGATCACCGAATGGCGCCCGACCTCCGGTTTCGTGCCTATCAAACGGCGGGCAAAGCTGTTCGGAGACATCGACGATTGATAGATGAAATTGCCTTCGCGGCTGAAATTCTCCGCAATACACCGCGCAAGCGCTTCCGACGAAGGTTTTGGCGCGGGTAATCCAACCACGACCTGATCAAGCGTATCGCCCTTCGGAGACAGGAAGGCCGCGTAACAGCGATTGCATTCGAGCAATCGGGCGACGGTGCGCGCAAACCACAGGTTCTGTGGATCGGGATGTCGTTTGGGAAGTGATGGTTGGTCTGTGCGAGGCGCTTTGACCCTGAGTGTCATCGAGGCGATATGGTCCGAGCGATCATTCTCCTGCGGTTTGCCTTCCTGCTGCATGAATGCCTCCCCGAAAATGGTGTGGTTACATTGCGCCAGGCTTCAACTTTCCCGGAAGGCACGGTGGACGCGCAGGCGCAGCGGCTGAATTAAATACTCCGCAAATGTTCTAATTCCCGTTTCAACGAAAACCTCGACCGGAAGACCGGGCTTCAATGTCGTCAGATATTGCTGGACGTCCGGTGATTGCTGCAGATCAATTTCTGCCATGTAGGATGTGACGCCGCTTTTCGGATCAGTGAACGCGTCCGCCGCAACGGTGATGACGCTCCCTTCCAGCATGGGTCGGCGGCGAATGTTCAGGGCCAGCACGCGGATGCGTGCGACTTGCCCGGCGATGACTTCCTCGCGATCCTGAGGGCGCAGGGATGCCTCGATGACGAGACGATCCTCGCTGGGAACGATCTCCATGAGTGTCTCGCGAGGCGCCAACACGGTATTCAATTCCCTGCTATTGAGACGAACGACCCTTCCGGCCTCGGGTGCGCGCAGATCGGTTCTTGCCAGTTGCTCGCGCAACACAGCGATCCGATGTCTCGCATCACCGATCGACTCACGGGTTGCATGACTCTGCTTGGCGATATCCTGACTCTGGTTGAGACCTAGCTGCTTCCCACGATCGGACAGCTCGGCGATCTTCCCGCGTGTTTCGGCCTGCTGCGTGAGGTTGCGCGTGAGTTGCGCCTGCATGTCCGCTTCCGCCCGCTTCAGTGCAAGTACGCGCGGCTTTCGCGCGAGTCCCTTTTCCAGCAGCGAGACGGTATCCTTGATCTCCTCCTGAAGAAATTGCAGTTGCTCTTGAAGGCTTACCCTGCTGGTCTCGAGGCCGCGCGCCGTCTCCGCCAATTGCAGCGTCTGCTGCTCGACCAGTTGGCGCTCGCCGGCCAAGGCATTCGATCGCGTCGCAAACTCTGTTTCCTGTGTCTGAATTGCGGTCTTGGCTTCAGGGAGCAGGGAGGTCCGTAGTTCGTCGGGGTAGTCCACTTTGGCCAACTGCATTTGTTCGGCGAGCAGCCGCGCGTCCAGCGCCAGATCAGCAAACAATTTTGTCTGTAATACGCCGATGCTTCCCTCTATTTGCGTTGTATCAAGCTTTGCTACGATCTGGCCGGCATCGACCTGCTGGTTCTCACGAACATAGATCGCCTTCAGTATCCCTCCATCGAAATGCTGCACCGCCTTCCGCTTGGACTGGACCTTGATGATTCCGGGAGCGATCACGGCGCTGCGTAGCGGGACGAAGGCGGCCCAGGCACCGAACCCACCGAACTGAATTGCCAGGAGGAGGGCTCCCCACCTGATCAGTCGTCGTGGATCGGATCTCGGTGTTTCGAGGGAGCTGCGCTCATTCGGTGAGCCGAGCAGGATTTCCTGGACCTGAGTTGCCACGACTGGTGCTCCTAGCCTGACAACAGTTGCGGCCGATCGGGCTGACGCACGGTTCGGCGAACCGGTGATATTGCCGTCGGCGTGCTTGGCAGAACCTCCGAAACGGGGCCGAATGCGACCTGCGTACCGTCGCGCAACAGAAGCACATGATCCGCAATCGTGAGAAGGCGTGGGCGATGGGTCACGATGAGGAATGTGGCGCCTTGTGCTCGCGCACTGAGGATCGCTGTGCACAGGGCGGCCTCGCCGTCAGGATCGAGGTTTGCATTCGGCTCGTCGAGCAGGATCAGTTTGCGATTGCCGAAAAATGCCCGCGCTAGGCCGATGCGCTGTCGTTGGCCGCCGGAGAGGCGATGACCGTCGCGGCCGATCTCCGTCTGATACCCGCCTGGCAATGCCAGGATCATCTGATGCGCGCCGGCGAGCGTTGCTGCAGCGATGATATCTTCATCGCGTGCGTTTTCCTCGAATCCACAAATGGCTTCAGCCACGCTCCCTGCGAGGAGTTCGACATCCTGGGGAAGATAGCCGATATGTCGGCCCAGTTGATCCGGGTTCCAGTTCTCCAGCAAGGCGCGGTCGAGACGGATCTCGCCGACGCTCGGTCGCTCGAGCGCTGCCGCCATGCGCAGGAGGGTGGACTTTCCTGCGCCGGTGGGACCGACAATGACGACAATCTCGCGAGGCCTGCAGGAGAAGCCGATACCTCTGAGAATAGGGCGCTTCCCTTGAGGGGCAACATAAGCAACGCCCTTAAGCTCAAGCAGCCCGCTCGGAGGAGCCAGTTGCGTGCGATGCGGCTGCTTCAATACCCATAGTGCGGCGGTGCTGATGTGTTTCCACGCTTCCTGTGCGGCGGTGACGCCTCGCCAGGCAGAGATCAGGCTCTCCATGGGTTGCAGGGTGCGGCTGACCATGATGGAGCTTGCGATCAGGCTTCCCGCCAGTACCTCGTTCTGCAGCACGAGCCAGGCGCCGCATCCGATCGCGAGAATCTGCAGGATGGATCTCACCATGCGAGCGGCAGATGCCATCGCCGCCACGCGTTCGCTTGCGCGGACGACAGGAGACAGCGCCTCGTCATTGATGCGCATGAAGGAGCGGATGGCGCCGCCGGTCCATCCCATGGCCCTGATGAAGTTGGCATGTCGGACGATCCCGTCCATTTGTGCCTGACAGCGGGCAGCCGCTCCACTCGCTTCCTTCACTTCTGCACGGGCGATGCTGTTGCTCACATATCCCATCACTGACAGCACGACAGCGCCGACGAGGGCAATCGTTCCGTAATAGGGATGGATGAAGAAGAGGAGCAGCACGAAGACGGGAAGAAATGGCGCATCGACCAAGGTGATGACAGCGCCACTGGAAAAGAAATTGCGGAGCTCGCGAACCCGCACGAGATCATGCGTGGAGCCCTCCCGGCGTCGGGCAGGATCAGCAATGGTGGCCTCGAGAACGAGCGGCGCGATGCGTTGTTCGAAAGTGACCGCGAACCGGCTGAGCAAGCGGAATCGGATTGCATCGAAGAAGGCACTGAAGATCAGCGCCACAATGCCGATAACCGTGAGGCCGACGAGAGTTTCGATGCTGCCGCTGCTGATGACCCGGTCGAAGACCTCGATGGAATAGAACGGCAGCACAAGAAGCAGGGTATTTGCAGACACGCTGAAGATGACGACCCACATGAGTGTGGTTCGCCCTGGGACGGTGTGGACAATCGATTGTGCCCGAGCCGACTGAGCCGCTGGACGCATAATGCACTGCCTGATTGCGTAGAATGCGCAGGGCGGCACGGGTGCCGCCCTGCATGGTCAATGATCAGACAACCTCGATCGCGGTGTAACCCGCTGCGGTGTTGATGTCGTCGATCGACGCATAGGGAGTGCCGCCTCCGGTGATGCCGTCGAGCGTGATTGTACCGAAGCCAAAATCAAGGGTGGTATTGGTGCCGTCGTCATCCACGACGATCGTCGTCGGATCGAAGCCTGGAGCGGCATCCACGCTGATGACGTCGCCATCGGCGAAGCTCAGATCGGTCACTTCATCATCACCGAAGTCCGCGCCAGTGCCGTCGCCGGCATTGATCGTGTCAGTTCCGGCGCCGCCCGTGAGGACGTCGTCACCTGTTCCGCCGTTCATCGTGTCGGCTCCGTTGCCGCCACTCAGATCGTCGTCGCCCGCTCCGCCCTCGAGCGCATCGTTGCCTGCTCCGCCGGTCATCGTGTCGGCACCATCGCCGCCGTCAAGCGTGTCGGCGCCGTTGCCGCCTGCGAGCGTGTCGTCGCCGGCATCGCCGTTCAACGTATCCATGCCTGCGCCGCCAGAGATGTCGTCTGCTCCGTCGCCGCCATTGGCCACATCATTGCCGTCACCGCCGTCGATCGTATCGTCGCCGGCATCGCCTGACAGCAAGTCGGCACCGGTTCCGCCGTCCATGACGTCGTCGCCATCGCCACCATTCAGCGTGTCGTTGCCGGCATCGCCGGTCATGATGTCGTTGCCATCGTCGCCATTGAGCGTATCGACACCGTCGCCGCCGCTCATGGTATCGTCGCCGGCGCCGCCGTTCAGCGTATCGTCACCGAGCCCGCCATTGACGGTATCGTCGCCCAGACCACCGCTGGCGGTGTCGTTGCCGTCGCCACCCTCAAGCGTGTCGTCGCCCAGGCCGCCGGTCAGCGTGTCGTCGCCTGCGTCGCCATTGAGGGTGTCATCACCTACGCCACCCGAGAGGTTATCGATGCCATCGCCGCCATTCAGTGTGTCGTTGCCGGCAGCGCCGACCAGCGTGTCGTCACCTGCGCCACCCGAGAGGACGTCATCTCCGGCACCGCCATCGACGGTATCGCTTCCGTCGCCGCCATCGATCGTATCGATTCCTGCGTTTCCGGATAGATCGTCGTTGCCGGCTCCGCCATTGATCGTGTCATCGCCCGCATTGCCGTCGACCGTGTCATCTCCTGCACCGCCGTCGATCGTATCGTTGCCGGCACCGCCACTGGCCACGTCGTTTCCGTCGCCTCCCGAAATGGAGTCGTCTCCGGCATTGCCATTCAGGGTGTCATTGTCGGCGCCGCCGTCGATCGTGTCGTTGCCGGCTCCGCCGTTGATCAGGTCATCTCCGCCGAGTCCCGAGAGGGTGTCATTTCCCGGTAGCCCGTTGATCGTATCCGCAAGCGCGGTTCCATTCAGAATATCGTCACCAACTGTACCATTGATCAAGGCCATGATTGTCACTCCATGATGATGTCGCGCTTCGATTGCGACTACGCTTCGCGCGGAACAGAGCTGCATGGTTGTCGCCAACCCCCATCCGAGACCGGGAGATTGCGAGCGTGAGCGTGTCGATTGATCGGATGTCAGGCAATCCCCAGATGGGGACAAAACTTCATATGGAAGTGCAGATAGCTATTGCGCATATGTTCGTCAGGTAATCGACGAAAGGGCAGTGGCGCTGTCGTAATCCATGAGTTCGCAACTGCGCAGGAGAATGATGATTAGCGCTTTGCAGAGGCGGGTCGCGTCCCTGTGGCTGCAGTATCTTTTGTGGTTCGTCATGAAACACGGCAATTGGTTCGATGACGCTGATCGCATTGGCTGCTGATGTCGTGCCCGACGCAATACGATGATACGCGCCGTCATCTCTTCAAAAGGGCGATACTCAATCGCGAAGATGACCTGGTTTTCCGGCGCAGCGCCGTGTCGTGTCCGCAAAGTCAGTTGTCGAAAGTCATGACCGGCTAACGTGCTGTCGAAAAGATGATTGATCAAATGACAATCAGCCTGGAGCTGTGAGCTCCAGGCTGATCGGTTTCGTCAACGATGTGCCCGGCCTCAGCCGAACTGGTTCATCGTGTTGTGCGCGCCACCGGCCTTGAGGGCAGCTTCACCCGCAAAATACTCCTTATGGTCGTCGCCGATGTCGGAGCCGGCCATGTTTTGATGCTTCACACAGGCGATGCCCTGGCGGATTTCCTCGCGCTGAACATTCTTCACGTAGCCAAGCATACCCTGCTCGCCGAAATAGGCCTTGGCGAGCGTATCCGTGGACAGCGCAGCCGTGTGATAGGTCGGCAGCGTGATCAGGTGGTGGAAGATCCCGGCGCGCTTGGCTGAATCCGCCTGGAAGGTGCGGATCAGCTCGTCGGCCTGCTTCGCCAGTTCGGTGTCGTCATACTCGGCCTTCATCAGTTCGGCGCGGTTGTACTTGCTGACATCCTTGCCGGCCGCCTTCATCTCGTCGAACACCTGCCAGCGGAAGTTCAGCGTCCAGTTGAAGGACGGTGAGTTGTTGTAGGCCAGCTTGGCATTCGGCACGACTTCGCGAATGCGATCGACCATCGTCGCGATCTGCTCGACATTCGGGCGCTCGGTTTCGATCCACAGCAGGTCGGCGCCGTTCTGCAGCGAGGTGATGCAGTCGAGCACGACGCGGTCCTGACCAGTGCCTTCGCGGAACTGATAGAGATTGCTCGCCAGGCGCTTCGGACGCATCAGCTTGCCGTTGCGGGTGATGACGACATCGCCATTGCCGATGTTGGACGCATCGACTTCCTCGCAATCCAGGAAGCTGTTGTATTGGTCGCCGAGATCGCCCGGCTTCTGGCTCACAGCGATCTGCTGGGTCAGGCCTGCGCCGAGCGAGTCGGTGCGGGTGACGACGACGCCGTCTTCGACGCCGAGTTCGAGGAAAGCGTGGCGGCAGGCGCGGATCTTCGCCAAGAAGACTTCATGCGGCACGGTGACCTTGCCATCCTGATGGCCGCACTGCTTCTCGTCCGAAACCTGGTTCTCGATCTGCAGCGCGCAGGCGCCGGCCTCGATCATCTTCTTGGCCAGCAGATAGGTCGCTTCCGCGTTGCCGAAGCCGGCATCAATATCGGCGATGACGGGGACGACATGGGTCTGGAAGTTGTCGATCGAGGCGATCAGCTCTTCGGCCTTTGCGTTGTCGCCGGCCTTGCGGGCCGCATCGAGCGCACGGAACGTGTTGCTGAGCTCACGCGAGTCGGCCTGACGCAGGAAGGTGTAAAGCTCTTCGATCAGCGCCGGGACCGAGGTCTTCTCATGCATCGACTGATCCGGCAGCGGGCCGAATTCCGAACGCAGGGCGGCAATCATCCAGCCCGAAAGATAGAGATAGGTGCGGTCGGTGGTGCCAAAGTGCTTCTTGACCGAAATCAGCTTCTGCTGCGCAATGAAACCGTGCCAGCAGCCGAGCGACTGGGTGTACTTCGTGGAATCCTGGTCATAGCGCGCCATGTCGGCGCGCATCTGCGCCGCGGTGAAGCGGGCGATGTCGAGGCCGGTCTTGAAGCGGTTCTGCAGGCGCATGCGGGCGATCGCCTCAGCGGTCACGCCGTTCCAGGTCGGCTGGGTCTTCAGCAGCGCGGCCGCAGCTTCGACCTCGCTCGCATAGGAACCCGTGCGGGTGAACTGATCGATATCGCGCGGTTGAAAATTCATGGGTCCGATCCCTTCCTGTTCGACTGTGTGTCTAACGCCTGTTCTAAGCGCGGGATCGGGAGGAGCTAGACGGAACGCCGCTAACTTGTCATACTTTACAAACTCGAAGTGTAAGGTTGTAAAGTATAACAAGTGGTATATAGGTAGTTTAATGGCGCCCGCTGGTGGTCGTTCTGTCTTTATTGGCCCGCGTCTGCGGCGGCTTCGGCGCGACCTTGGCCTGACCCAGGCCGATATGGCTGCGGATCTGGAGATTTCGGCGCCCTATGTTGCGCTTCTTGAGCGCAACCAGCGGCCGATGACGGCCGATATGCTGCTCCGTCTCGCGCGCACTTACACCATCGACCTTGCCGATCTCGCCGGCGATGGCGGGGCGGACTCGACGGCGCGGCTGCAGTCGATCCTGAAGGAGCCGATGTTCTCTGACATCGACATTCCCTCGCTCGAAATCAGTGATCTCGCCGTTTCCTATCCCGGCATGGCCGAAGCCTTTCTGCGTCTCTACACGGCCTATCGCGAGGAGCAGCTCGCGCTGGCCGAGCGCCGCGGCCCCGCAGCGGCCGGTGGTGCGGCGGAGGAGGGCGGTGGGTATGATGCCAATGATCCCGTCGCCGAAGTGCGCCGCTTTCTCGCTGCCCGCCGCAACAATTTCGCGGCCATCGACGATGCGGCCGAACGTCTTGCGCAGGCGACGTCGGGTGCGAGCGGATTCATCGAACGGTTGAAGACGCGTCACAAGCTGCAGGTGCGCTACATGCCGCCAGACGTCATGCTCGACTCCGTGCGACGTCTCGATCTGCATCGCCGGCAGTTGCTGCTGGAAGACTCGCTGGACACCGCGAGCCTGAATTTCCAGCTCGCGCAGCAGCTTGCTTATCTCGAATTCGGCAACGAGATCGGTGCGGCACTGGAAGACAACAAATTCACCGGCAAGAGCGCCGAGCTGCTCGCGCGGCGTGCGCTTGCGGGCTATGCGGCCGCGGCGATCGTGATGCCTTATGCGGCCTTTGCCCGGGCCGCGGAAACGCGACGTTATGATCTCGAAGCGCTGGCACGCCAGTTCGGCGTAAGCTTTGAACAATGCGCCCACCGCGTCACAACGCTGCAGCGGCCAGGGGCGGAGAAGGTGCCGTTCTTCCTCATTCGCGTAGATCCTGCCGGCAATATCTCGAAGCTGCTCGATGGCGCTGGCTTCCCCTTCGCGAAACATGGCGGCGCCTGTCCGCTGTGGTCGGTGCACAATGTCTTCCGCACGCCGCGCGAACTCGTGACGCAATGGCTGGAATTGCCTGACGGCCAGCGCTTCTTCTCCATCGCGCGCACGGTCACGGCCGGTGGCGGTTCGTTCGGCGCCCAGCGCATCGAGCGCGCCATTGCGGTCGGTTGTGCGGCCGAGCATGCGGGCCAGTTGATCTATACGCGCGACGGCGCCGGTCCGCGTGCGGATGCGCCGACGCCGGTGGGCGTGGCGTGCCGCGTCTGCCATCGCCCACGTTGCACCGCGCGCTCGGCACTTCCTATTGGTCGTGAATTGTTGCCGGATGATTTCAGGACGCTGAGCGTGCCGTTCGGATTTTCAGCGGAGTGACGCCGCTTTGCGCTTGGACTTGCGGGGGTGAATGAGGCAGCATCGCACCTCTCTAATTCCCGAACGCAAGAGTGAGACGCCCATGAGCCCGCGCACCCGCCTCGATGAACTCCACGCCGAAATGACCGAATGGCGCCGGGATTTTCACGCCCATCCCGAAATCGGTTTCGAGGAAGAGCGCACCAGCGAGATCGTCGCCAAGCGCTTGGCAGAATGGGGCATCGAGGTGCATCGCGGTTTCGGCAAGACCGGCCTGGTCGGCGTGATCCGCGGCAAGCACGGCGCCGCCGGTAGCAACCGTGCCATCGGCCTGCGCGCCGATATGGACGCGCTGCCGATGGACGAGGGCAATGATTTTGCCCATCGTTCGCAAAATCCCGGCCGCATGCATGCCTGTGGCCATGACGGCCACACGACGATGCTGCTCGGCGCCGCAAAGTATCTTGCCGAGACCCGCAATTTCGCCGGCACCGTGCATCTGATCTTCCAGCCCGCCGAAGAAGGCCTCGCCGGTGCCAAGGCGATGATGGATGACGGACTGTTCGAACGCTTCCCCTGCGATTCCATCTACGGCATCCACAACAGTCCCGACATGCCGCTCGGCACGGTGAAGGCGCTCACCGGCACGGCGCTGGCGGCGATCGACTATTTCACGCTGACGCTGCGCGGCCGCTCCGCCCATGGCGCACATCCGCAGCAGGGAATCGATACGGTGGCGATGGCGGCGCAGGTGATCAACGCGCTGAACGCGATTCCATCGCGCCAGATCGATGCGCTGGAATCGGCCATCATCTCCATCGGCCAGATCCATGGCGGCACCTCGAATATCGTGATCCCGGAAACGGTGGAGCTGCGCGGCTCGGTCCGCACGCTGAAGCCGGAAGTCCGCGATCGTGTCGAGGAGCTGTTCAAGCGCACCGTCAAGTCCACGGCAGAGGCCTATGGCGGCAGCGCCGAACTCGATTACAAGCGCGCTTATCCGCCGACCATCAACACCGCCGACGAAGCCGCCCGTGCTGCGCAGGCGGCGACGGCCGTGCCGGGCGTGAAAGAGGTGTTGCGCGAGGGCAATCCGCTGCTCGCCGGCGAGGATTTTGCGTTCATGCTGGAGAAGAACCGCGGTGCCTATCTGCTGTTCGGCCAGCGCGGCGCGAACAAGGGCGGCGTGCCCGTGCACAATCCCGGCTACGACTTCAACGACGACCTGCTGCCCATCGGCGCCAGCTATTTCGCCAGCCTCGTCGAGCAGGAATTGGCGTAAGCGGTTCAGGCCGCGCCACTCGTCTCGATGGTGCGGCCGACCACGCGCAAGAGATCGCTGCGCACGGCTTCGATATGCTGCCTGAGGAAGCCCGCGGCTTCCTCTACGCGCCCCTCGCGACATAGCGCGATCAGCTGCGCGTGTTCCTTCTCCGCGATGCCCATGGCTTCGACCGTCGAGAGCTGCATCCGCGTATAGCGGTCGCTGGTCTGCAGCAGCGCCGTCACGATCGACTGCGTGCGCGGCTGCCGCGCATTCACATACATCGCCATGTGGAATTCAGCGTTGATCTGTCCCCATTCGCTGCGATTGCCGTCGGCGATCGCCGCCTCGAAACGCTTCTGGATGCGCTCCAGTGCGGCAAAATCATCCGCGGAAAAATGCGGGGCTGACTCGGCCAGCATGCGCGGCTCCAGCAGCCCACGCAGATCGAACACGTCATTGATCTCGTCGAGCGACAACTCCGAGACGATAGCGCCCTTCTGCGGCACGATCCGCACCAGCCCCTCCGCTTCGAGCTGGAACAGTGCCTCGCGGACGGGAATCCGGCTCACCCCGTAGGCCTCGCCGAGCGCGTCCTGACGAAGCTGCGAGCCGGCCGGATAGGTCCCATCAAGGATCGCCTGCCGCAACTGGTCCGTGATCATGGCCGAAAGCGTGCGGTGCTTCAGCGGTGCACTCATTGATATATCTAGCCTTTTTGCCCGATGGGCCTGTCGTCTGTCGGGTCTCTTCGCTGCTGCACAAAAATGCTCCAAGCCCGGCATTTGTGCAGACATTCGTTTGACTCGCAAAATGTATAAATTATACGATCCGCGAAATCACCTCACTTTTGTGACATGCAGGGGAGCATTCATGAGTGATCAGACGATGTCGTCGGCTCAGGAGGTCGGGTTCCGCCATGTGGTGATGGCTGCCTCGCGTGGTCTGCTCGCTGTCGAGCGACTGGCCATCATGGGTTTCATGTATCTGCTGACGGCGCTGATCCTGGTGAATGTCGTCACCCGCTATTCGCATTTCCCGATCTACTGGATCGACGAGTCCGCCGTATATTCGGTGGTCTGGCTGACCTTCATCGGCGCCTCCGCCATGACGCGGCTACGGCTGGATTTCGCGGTCACCATGATGACCGAACGGCTGTCGGCATCGAAGCAGCGGCTGTTCAAGATCATCGCCACCGGCATGGTGATCGTGTTCGGCATCGGCCTGATGATCACCTGCGTGTTGTGGATGGATCCGGTCGGCATCATCGGCGCCGGCTTCGACGCCAAAAAGTTCGCCGGCCAGACCTTCAACTTCCTCTACACCGAGCGGACCCAGACGCTGAACTGGCCGACCTGGGTGCTCTATCTGACGCTGCCGATCTTCGCGGTGTCGATGACCATCCACGGCGTTGCGAATCTGCTGGAGGATCTCGATCTCGTCCCCCGCTTGGCGCCAAAAGGCTTCCAGCTGTCTGAACTGGACGGGGTGAACTGAGATGATCACCTCGGCTGCATTCATGATCGTGATGCTGGTCGGTGTGCCGATCGGCCTCTGCCTCTGCCTTGCCGGCTTCGTCTACATCGTCGCGTCCGGCAATCCCGTGCTGTTCCAGTCCTATCCGCTGCAACTGTTCGGCGGCGTCGACAGCTACGGCCTGATCGCCATCCCGCTCTTCATCCTGATCGGCGAGATCATGAATGGCGGCGGCATCACTCAGCGCATCGTCGATATGGCCATGGCCTTTATCGGCTCGCTGCGCGGTGGGCTGGCCTACGTCAATGTCCTCGCCAACATGTTCATCTCGTCCATTCTCGGCTCGGCCACCGCGCAGGTCGCCATCATGGCGCAGATCATGGTGCCGGAGATGGAGAAGAAGGGATACGACAAGACCTTTGCCGCAGGCCTGACTGCCTATGGCGGCATGCTCGGCCCGATCATTCCGCCTTCGGTGATGTTCGTCGTCTATAGCGTGCTGGCGCAGGTCTCGGTCAGCGACATGCTGATCGCCGGCATCATTCCCGGTGTGATCCTCACGGTGATGTTCTGCCTCGTCATCGCCGTCATGGGCTATGTCTACAATTATCCGCGCGCCGAATATCAGACGCCGAAGCAGCGCGTGATGACCATTTTACGCACCTGCCCGACACTGCTGATCCCCATCGTCATCGTCGGCTCAATCCTCACCGGCCTTGCCAATGCCACCGAGTCCGCGGCGGTCGGTGCGGTTGCCGCAGCGCTGGTCGGCCGCTACTGGACCAGGGAATTCCAGTGGTCGCAGCTGCCGCAGATGATGCTGCGTTCCGGCATCTATTCGGCGATCGTGCTGTTCCTCGTTGCCGCAGCGGCCGTGTTCTCCTGGGTGCTCATCTTCGGCAAGGTGCCGCAGGAAACCGCCGCCTGGATCCAGACCGTCGCCAAGGATCCGATCAGCTTCATGCTGCTCTGTAACATCATCCTGCTGGTCATCGGCACGGTGATCGATGGCGTGCCGGGCCTGATCATGACGGTACCGATCCTGCTGCCCATCGCCACCGAGATCTATCACCTCGATCCCCGCCAGTTCGGCGTCGTCATCGTCATCAATCTCGTGCTCGGCCTGCTATCGCCGCCGGTCGGGCTCTGCTTCTTCGTCGCTGCGGCCGTCACCGGCGCCAAGCCCGGCAAGATGTTCATGGTGACGCTGCCGTTCTTCTTCATCTCCTGCATCCTTTTGATCCTGCTGTCGCTGTTTCCTTATCTCTCCCTCGCTCTCATCAAGTAACGCATCACCATGGAGCTCTCGTCATGACCATCTCACGTCGTCGCTTCCTCGCTGCATCGGCCGCAGCCTCTGTCTTTGCGCCGTCGCTGTCGCTCGCACAAGCCAAGGAAATGCGCCTCGGCCTGATCACGCCGAACGGCCATTCCTGGAACAAGGCCGCGCTGAAGCTTGCCGACAAGCTGAAGGAAGAAACCAAGGGCCGCCTCACCATGACGGTCTTCCATTCCGGACAGCTCGGCAATGAGCCGGCGATGATGCAGCAGCTGCAGTCCGGCGCGCTCGACATGGGCTTCATCCAGGCCGCCGAGCTCGGCTCGCGCGTCCCGCACATCGCAGCGATCAATGCGCCTTACATCGTGCGTTCGACACCGTCGGTGGCGAAATTCGTGCGCCATCCGGTGGCGGTAAAACTGTTCGACGTGCTGCCGCAGGAAACCGGCACGATCGGTCTTGGCTGGGGCATCACCGGCATGCGCGCGGTGTTCGCGGTGCGCGATCTCAAGACCCTCGACGACATCAAGGGCATGAAGCTGCGCATCAATCCGACCCCGGTTTATCGCGACTTCTACTCGTCACTCGGCGCAGCGCCGACTCCAATCCCGACGCCGCAGGTGTTCGATGCCATGTCGAACGGCCAGGTCGATGGCCTCGAAGCCGATCTCGAATTCTCCTGGAATCAGCGCTTCGATAAGGTGTCGAAGTCGATCCTTCAGATGAACGCCGTTTTCATGCCGATGGCGGCCGTCGTCTCCGGCCGTGTCTGGCAGTCGCTGCCGGCTGCCGACAAGGAGCTGATCACCAAGGCCGTGAAATCCACCCTCGATGCGCAAATTGACGAACTCGCGGGCGCCGAGCCGGCCCTGATCGAAAACTTCAAGGGCACCTCCGTCCCGGTTCGTCAGGTCGCGGCCAAGGATACCGAAGCCGTCATCGCCGAGTTCGACAAGCTCTGGCTACCGAAGGCACCGGTGCTGGCCGAACTGCGCAAGGTCGGCGCCACGCTCTAGCGCGCAAATTTCTCCGTCATTGCGAGGAGCGAAGCGACGAAGCAATCCAGTTCTTTCATTGGCTTTCTGGATTGCTTCGCTGGGCTCGCAATGTCGGATTACCCAACATCGTCATCGTTTCCACCTGTCGGCGGCTATCGCGCACGCCGGTAAACAACGGAGTTTTGCCATGAGTCCCCGTATTTCCTGGGAAGGCGTCTTCCCGGCTGTTACCACCCAGTTTCACGACGACCTGTCCCTCGACATCGATTCCACTGCGAAGGTGATCGATGGCCTCATCCGCGACGGCGTATCCGGTCTCATCATCTGCGGCTCGGTGGGCGAGAACACCTCGCTCGAGCGCAAGGAAAAGATTGCGATCATGGAAGCGGCCAAGTCGGTCGCCAAGGGCCGCGTACCGGTGCTGTGCGGCATCGCCGAATTCACGACCGCTTTTGCGGTGGAAACCGCGAAGGAAGCTGCGCGCGTCGGCATCGATGGCGTGATGGTGATGCCGGCGCTGGTCTATTCGTCCAAGCCGCATGAGACCGCCGCGCATTTCCGCGCCGTGGCGACGGCGACCGACCTGCCGGTCATGCTCTACAACAATCCGCCGATCTATAAAAATGACGTCACGCCGGACATTCTGGCGACCCTCGCCGATGTCGAGACGGTGGTGTGTTTCAAGGATTCGTCGGGCGATACCCGCCGCTTCATCGACACCCGCAACATGGTCGGTGACCGTTTCGTGCTGTTTGCCGGCCTTGATGACGTCATCGTCGAAAGCGTCGCCATGGGCGCGGTCGGCTGGGTGTCCGGCATGTCGAATGCGTTCCCGCGCGAGGGGGAGACGCTGTTCCGTCTGGCCAAGGCCGGGCGTTATGCCGAGGCGATGAAGATCTATGAATGGTTCATGCCGCTGCTGCATCTCGATGCGCGGCCGGATCTCGTCCAGTGCATCAAGCTCTGCGAGAACATCATGGGCCGCGGCACCGCGCTGACGCGCCCGCCGCGCCTCGCACTGCTGCCGCATGAGAAAGCGGAAGTGGAAGCCATGATGGCCAAAGCCCTGCGCACACGCCCGACCCTGCCAGAAGTCGGGCTGAAGGCAGCCTGAGCGACCAGGCTCCCTTCATGCAAAACGGCGCGCCAGCGCATGATCCCGAAAAGGGGCTACCGGTTTTTGGATCAGATCATGCGAGGAAATGGCGCGCCGTTTTCATTTCTCGCGGTCGCGACGCTCGAACATCTCCGCTTCGTCGTCGCGATCACGCTTTGGCGTAGCAATGTCGCCGTCTTCTTCGTCGTCATCGACAGGACGAGGTGCTGTCTTGTCGGTCGTCGTCTTGTCTGTGGTCGTCTTGGGGGGCTCGCGCCCCTTTCGCGGATTCATCCGGCTCCCCCGCATTCGCGTGATGCGAGCGATTGAAGCAGATTTCGCGGTGGCGGGGCAATCTGCTCTTGTTGTCATCGCCCGACTTGATCAGGCGATCCAGTACACTCGGTCGGTGCGGTGCCTACTGGGTCACCCGGTCGAGCCGGGTGACGACAACCTGCGTTAAGTCCGGAACCCGCCTTTGCGCTGCTCGGCGAGCCAGGCGGCCAGAGCCACCGACTTTTCGGCCGGCTTGCCGGTCGAGCTCTTTCCGGACGACGTCTTGCCGGTCGCGCTGCGACCCGACTTGGCGGCGACTTTCTTTTTCGGGGCGGCCTGAGGCATGGATGCCTCGCGGGCAAGGCGCAGCGCTTTCAGGCGCGCCATATTGTCGAGCACGGCCTTTTCGGCGGCGTCGCGCTCGGCTTTGGTGGATTTGTTATCGTCTGCGGACATCAGTTCAGCTTCGTTCTGGATTTTTCTTTGGGTTTGGTGTCAGCGCCACGTGCAGCAAAGGCAGGCGTCGCGCGATCGTTGCGCGATTATATAAATCGCCGCGTCCATTCAGCCAACAGTGGATCACATCCATCGGCCATTTCTGAGGCACATGCGCGGAATTTGAAGCGAAATCGCTGCAGTTGCGTCGATGCCGCCGCTCTGAGACAATCGGGGCGTCAATCGGACCTTTTCTCCCCATGCTTCGCACTCTTTTCAACGATGGCGCCGACAATCTGCGCGGCCGCATCATCGCCATCTATGCCATTCTCATCCCGGCCAATGTGCTGGCCTGGATCTGGGCGCTGGTCGCGTTCCGCGATCAGCCGGTGCTGCTGGGAACCGCGGTTCTGGCTTACACCTTCGGCCTGCGCCACGCTTTCGATGCCGATCACATCGCGGCCATCGATAATATCACGCGCAAACTGATGCAGTCGGGCAAGCGACCGATCTCGGTCGGTATGTTCTTCTCGCTCGGCCATTCCACCGTGGTGATCGTCGCCTCGATCTTCGTGGCACTCGCGGTATCGGCGCTGCAGGAGCGGTTCGACAATTTCAAGGAGATCGGCGGGCTGATCGGTACGGGCGTGTCGGCCTTCTTCCTGCTCGTCGTCGGTCTCGCCAATCTCTTCATCCTCGTGGCGGTCTATCGCGTGTTCCGTTCGGTGAAACGCGGTGAACGCTTTATCGAGGAAGACCTCAACGCGGTGCTCGCCCAGCGGGGCATCATCGGCCGCGCTTTGCGCCGGTTGTTCGGGGCGATCACCAGGAGCTGGCACATGTACCCGCTCGGCATCCTGTTCGGTCTCGGCTTCGATACCGCCAGCGAGATCGCGCTGCTCGGCATCGCTGCCTCGCAGAGCGCCGAGGGCATGTCGATGCTGTCGATCCTGATTTTCCCGGCCCTGTTTACCGCCGGCATGTCATTGGTGGACGCAACGGATTCGATCCTGATGGTGCGCGCCTATGGCTGGGCCTTCGTGAAGCCGATCCGCAAGCTTTATTACAACATGATGATCACGGCGGTGTCGGTCATCGTCGCGCTGGTGATCGGCGGCATTGAGGCGCTCGGCCTGATCGGCCGCAAGCTGGATCTTTCCGGCAGCTTCTGGGAAGCGATCGAGGGGCTGAACGAGAATCTCGGCGCAATGGGCTATCTCATCGTCGCCATCTTCCTCGTCAGCTGGCTCGTCTCGGTGCTGATCTATCGCATCAAGGGCTATGATGACATCGAGGTGCGGGTCCACGAGGCGTAAGCCTCGCGGTCACTTGCCCGGCATCTTCTCAAGCGCAGCGCGCTTCCACAGATCCCAGGCACGGCCATGGATCTGGTCGATCACCGCCAGTGTCTTCTGGCTCTCGTCGTTTTGCAGATAGGTGACGGTGCCACCCAGCGCCAGCGCCTGCGACTGCAGTTGTGCATTGACGTTGCTGTAATGTGCGCGGAATACCGCCATCGGAATGGTGGCTGCCACCACCACGCTGCCATGGCCGCGCATCAGCGCGACATTGCGGCTGCCAAGCGTGTCGGCCAGTGCCTTGCCGAGCTGCGGCGTGCTCACCAGCATATTGGTCGTTCCGGCAGCATCGCGGATGTCGAACACCGGAACATCCGGCGCGAGGAAGGCGCCGAGATGAAAGATGGGTCGCAGCGGGACGTTGCTGGCGCCGAACGGAATGATGCCGGGTGAATGCGTATGCACGACGGCTTTTACATCCGGCCGCGCCTTGTAGATCTCGCCATGGATAAAGCGCTCGAGAAAGCTTGCGCGCCCGCGCGCGTCCACTGGATTGGAATCGAGATCGTATTCGAGAATATCGTCAGCCGTGACCAGCGCCGGCGCCAGCGAGCGGCCCATCAGATAGCGGTTGGGATCGGCGGGATGCCGCATGCTCACATGGCCGAAGCCATCGATGACATTGAGATCGGTGAGGACGCGATTGGCGACCACGAGGTCCTGCATCAGCGCGGGATCGATCGGACCTGCCGAAGCGGGAGCCGGCGTCTGTGCGTTGGCTGGATGGAGCGCGAGCACAAGCGAGACGGTCAACAACAGGCGTACAGCCCGGCGTTTGAATGCCATCGGAATCCTCCCCGATTGCGCGGGCGATTGATTCCGCCTTACGCGCTTGAACTATGCAGCTAATACCGGCCCGCCGGCCTTCTTCCAAGCATCAATGCCGCCGTCGATATGCGCAGCATGCGCAATGCCGGCCTCCCGGGCGGCATTCACCGCCATGGCCGAGCGTTCGCCATAGGCGCAGAAGAAAACGATGCGGCGTCGGCTCGCATGGGCGACTTCGCGGAGCATGCCGCCGGGCTTGAGGCTCTCGGCGATGGACGGATAGGGGGCATGGAGCGCGCCGGCCAGCGTGCCGAACTTTGCCCGCTCGCCATTTTCGCGCAGGTCCACCAGCAGCATGTCGGGATCGCCGAGATGCGCGATGGCTTCCCGCGGCGACAGCGCCAGACCCTGCTTCAGCAACTGGTCAGGCTTGAGACCGACTTTCATGTTGGCCGGGATCACCACGTCCATCAGCTTCGGGTTCGGCAGGTTCAGCTTGCCCATCAGCTCGATATATTCATCGACGGAATTCACCTGTAGCCGCGGATTGAAGCGCTTTTCCTCGCCGATGGTGGAAACGGTGTCGCCCTTATAGTCATGCGCAGGGAAAACCATGGTTTCGTCCGGCAGCTTCAGCAGGCGATTGAACAGCGAGTCATATTGCGCGCGTGCGCTGCCATTCTGGAAATCGGTGCGGCCGGTGCCGCGAATGAGCAGCGTATCGCCGGTGAAGACGCGATCCTTCATCATGTAGCTGTAGGAGTCGTCAGTGTGGCCAGGCGTGTACATCACGTCGAGGCTGACGCCCTCAATCATCACCTTGTCGCCATCGCTCACGCGCATCGCCACGACGTCGGCCTTGCTCTGGTCGCCCATCACGGTGACGCATTGCGTGCGCTCGCGCAGCTCGGCAAGGCCGGTGACATGATCGGCATGCAGATGTGTATCGACGGCCTTCACCAGCCGCAGGTCCAGCTCGCGCAGCAATTGGCAGTAGCGGTCGACCTTTTCCAGCACGGGATCCAGGATCAGCGCCTCGCCGCCGTGGCGGCTGGCCAGCAGATAGCTGTAAGTGCCCGATACGCTGTCGAAGAGCTGGCGGAAGATCATGTCGCTCACCGTGTCTCAAGGCTGGTTGGGGTCGAATATTCCATGTAGTGGCCTCAAGTCAGAATAATACCCTACTCAAGCGATCTTGAGCGAATGTTTTCTGCTGCACGAATTGCTTCAGGCGGCCAGTCGGCCTAATGCTCCGGACGGAGGCGGACATGGCGGAATATGTGGTCGAGTTCGGCAAGGATGGCGGGCGGAGCGAGCCGGATGGCCGTCTGGATGCCGCTGCCTTTCACCGAAATCATGCGGCGATCTGGAAAGTTCTTGCGGCATCCTTGCAGCAACACAGCGGCGATGTTGTGGAGGTCGGCAGCGGCACCGGCCAGCATGTCATGTACTTCGCGGAGCATTCGCCGGAGGTCACCTGGTGGCCGAGCGACCTCAATGAGGCGCATCTGAAAAGCATCGCGGCATGGCGTGCACATACGCAGCGCGCGAATGTCCGCTCGCCGTTGCGGATCGATCTCACTGATCCCTTCTGGTGTCCCGAGATGACAAATGGCAACGGCCCGGGCGAGCTGCTGGCGGTGTTCTGCGCTAATGTCGTCCATATCGCGCCCTGGCCGGTGGCGGAGGGGCTGATTGCTGGCGCGGCAAAATACCTGCGGCCGGATGGCAAGCTCTTTATCTATGGCCCGTTCAAGCGCGGCGGGAAGCACACGGCGCTGAGCAACGCGACCTTCGACACCAGCCTGCGCAACGGAAATCCCGAATGGGGTGTGCGCGACGTGGAAGAGCTGGAAAAGGTCGCTGAAGGCGTGGGTCTCGAGCTGAGCGAGGTCGTGGAGATGCCGGCCAATAATCTCATCCTCATTTTCAGGCGCACACCCGCATAGGGCGGCTGCGCCGGCGTGTGTTGAACTGTCGCAGGCACGCCCGCATAGTCATTTCAGAACAACGGCTTGGAACGAACCAGGCCGATATCCGGGCGGAATCCCCATGAGCGAACCGACGAGTCCTGAGAGTTTCGACGATGCACGCGCGCGCGCCACGGTCTGGCGGCTCGCAGCGGCGCAGGCGTTGGGCGGCGCCAATTCGGCGGTCATCTTCGCCACCGGCGCGATTGTCGGCGCGACACTGGCGCCGAGTGCTTCGCTCGCGACGGTGCCGCTGTCGATGTATGTGGTCGGCCTTGCCGCAGCGACATTGCCGGTCGGTATCATCTCGCGTCGCTTTGGCCGGCGCGTTGCGTTCATCATCGGGAGCGGGGCAGGGGCGCTGTGCGGCCTGCTCGGTGCCATCGCCATTCTGCAGGCATCCTTTGTGCTGTTCTGCGTTGCGACCTTGTTCGGCGGCTTCTACGGCGCCGCTGCGCAATCCTATCGTTTTGCGGCGGCGGATGGCGCCAGCCCGGCCTATCGGCCCAAGGCGGTGTCATGGGTGATGGCCGGCGGCGTGTTTGCCGGCGTGCTCGGGCCGCAGCTCGTGCAATGGACCATGGATATCTGGTCGCCTTACCTGTTTTCCTTCAGCTTTCTCGCACAGGCGGTCGTCGCGCTGATTGCGATGGCGCTGCTCTCCACGGTCGATGCGCCAAAGCCGGCGCCGGCGGACATGCATGGCGGCCGGCCGCTCGTTGAGATCATCAGGCAGCCGCGCTTCGTCGCCGCCGCGATTTGCGGAGTGGTGTCCTATGCCATGATGAATCTGGTGATGACCTCGGCGCCGCTGGCCATGAAGCTCTGCGGCCTCAGCCTCAGCGATTCCAATTTCGGCATTCAATGGCACGTGGTCGCCATGTATGGGCCGAGCTTCTTCACCGGCGCGCTGATCACGCGCTTCGGCGCGCCGAAGGTCGTGGCCGTCGGTCTCCTGCTGGAAGCACTGGCTGCGATCATCGGCATGTCCGGCGTGTCAGCGATGCATTTCTGGGTCGGGCTGGTGGTGCTCGGTGTTGGCTGGAATTTCGGCTTCGTCGGCGCCTCCGCCCTGGTGCTCGAAACCCATCGGCCGCAGGAGCGCAACAAGGTGCAGGCGTTCAACGATTTTCTCGTCTTCGGTCTGATGGCGATCGGCTCGTTCTCGTCCGGCCAGTTGCTGGCGAATTACGGCTGGAACGCCGTCAATGCCGTGGTCTTCCCGCCGGTGGTGCTGGGCTTGGCGGTGCTGATGATTGCAGGCTTTGCGAAACGACGTGCGCTGAAGCAGGCGCAGGCGTTTCCGGACCCGGCGATCTAATGTCCTGTGTCCCGGACGCGCTGCAGCGTGAAACGCTGCCGCGCTGAGCCGGGACCATCGCAAACTCCGGCGTTTGATGCGGTCCCGGCTCAGCGGAGCAGCGCAAGAGCGCTGCACCGCGTCCGGGACAAAGAGATCAATCCACCTCTGCCAGCTGCCCCCCCGTCTCGAACGCATCGCGCGGCCAGGCGATCTGCACCACGGCACCGTGGTCCGGAAACGTGCGGTTGCTGAAGGTCACCTTGGCGCCGGTGCGCTCCAGCAAGGTACGCGCGATGAAGACGCCGAGGCCGAGGCCGCGGCGCGGCCCGTCTTCGGTATTGCGCCGGCGCGACAGATAGGGCTCGCCGATGCGCTTCAGCAGGTCCGGGGGAATGCCGGGGCCGTCGTCGGAGATCGACAGCACGATGGCGTCCGCATTCCACCACGCATTCACTTCCACCTGCTCGCGGGCGAAATCGACGGCGTTTTCGAGGATGTTGCCGACGCCGTAGAGGATTGCGGGATTGCGCATGCCGACCGGCTCCGGCGCATTGGAGACCGCGATCCGCACCTTGATGGCGACACCGAAATCGCGGTGCGGCGAAACCGATTCCTCGATCAGCTGCGAGATGCGCATCCGGTCGAACGGCGCGCCGCTGGAATTCAGCTGCGTGATCTTGGAGAGGATTTCGCGGCAGCGCTGGGCCTGTTCCGCCATGGTGCGCAGGTCACCGGCGAGCTCTGGATTCTTGTCGACGCTCTTCACCAGCTCGCGAGAGATCAGGAAGATCGTTGCCAGCGGTGTTCCGAGTTCATGCGCGGCGGCAGCGGCAAGGCCGTCGATCTGGGTCAAATGTTGCTCGCGCGTCAGCACCAGTTCGGTGGCGGCGAGGGCATCGGAAAGCTTGCGCGCTTCCTCGGTGACCTGGAAGGCGTAGAGGCTGGTGACGCCGATGGCGGTCATGATCGAGAACCAGACGCCGAGCAGATAGATCTGCGGCAGCACCAGCGGATCGGCGGTGTCCCAAGGCAGCGGCAGGTGGAAGAACGCCAGCACCGTAGTACAGGTGCCGGCGAGGACGCCGAGGCCGATGGTGTAATTGGTCGGCAGCGCAGTGGCCGAGATCAGCACCGGCGCCAGGAACAGGAACGAGAACGGGTTCTGCAGGCCGCCGGTGAAATAGAGCAGGGCGGCGAGTTCGATGATGTTGAGCGCCAGCAATCCCGCTGCGCTGATCGCCTCCAGGCGATGCACCGGATTGAACAGGGTCTGCAGGACCAGGTTCAGCGCTGCCGACAGGCCGATGATCGTCACGCAGGGGATGATCGCCATGTCATATTCGAGGCCCTGCACCACCACGAAAATGGCGGCGAGCTGCCCGAGCGCGGCCAGCCAGCGCAGCCGCAGGATCGTGTCGAGCCGCACATAGCGGCGTGGATGGCGAAAGTCAGAAGCGGAAACGTCGGTCATATCAGGAGTTTAATGGTTCGGTGGGAGGACCACAAACTGTGGGCGATGCGGCAAAGTCGCCTCCACTGTCGTCCCGGCCTAGCACAGCGAAGCTGTGCGCGGCGCCGGGACCCATAGCCTCCGACGTGGTGAGGCGAAGAACCTCTCGGCTTTGCGCTCCAGCCATGTCTTCGGAGATTATGGATCCCGGCGTTCGCCGGGATGACAGGGGAGTATGGGGCGGGCTCTGTCGCTCGCCTTGCGTTCGGCGCCGTGATGACGCACAGAACCCCGGCAATGACCGTCGAACATATCAAGCAAAGCAGTCCCGCGATGCGTGATCCGGACGCACCGGCCGCGATCGATGTCGCGCATTTGGTGAAGGTGTACAAGACCAACCGTGCGGTGGACGACATTTCGTTCTCCATCGCACGCGGCAGCATCACCGGGCTGCTCGGCGGCAATGGCGCCGGCAAGACCACGACCATCGCCATGATCATGGGACTGGTGCTGCCGACCTCGGGCAAGGTGTCGGTGCTCGGTCATACGATGCCGGAGCAGGCCGTTGATGTCCTCGGCCGGATGAATTTCGAGAGCCCCTATGTCGATATGCCGATGCGGCTGACCGTGCGGCAGAACCTCACCGTGTTCGGCAAACTCTATGCGGTGCGGAACCTGCGCGAGCGCATTGCGCAACTGGCCTCCGATCTCGACCTCACCGATTTCATCGATCGCGCCAGCGGCAAGCTCTCGGCGGGTCAGAAGACACGCGTGGCGCTGGCCAAGGCGCTGATCAACGAGCCGGAGCTCCTGTTGCTCGACGAGCCGACGGCCTCGCTCGATCCCGATACGGCCGACTGGATCCGTGGCCATCTGGAAAAATACTGTCGCGGCCACAATGCGACGATCCTGCTCGCCTCGCACAATATGCTGGAGGTGGAGCGGCTGTGCGATCGCGTGATCATCATGAAGAAGGGCCGCGTCGAGGACGATGACAGTCCGGCCGGTATCCTGCAGCGCTACAATCGCACCACGCTCGAAGACGTGTTCCTCGATGTCGCGCGCGGTCGTGACCGGGAGGCGGCGCAATGAACCTTGTCGAGCAGATGCGCGGCCTCGCGATGCATCGCATCAATGCGATGGTGCTGCGCTATTGGTATCTGCTGCGCTCGTCCTGGCCGCGAATGCTGGAGCTGATCTACTGGCCGGCACTGCAGATCATCACCTGGGGTTTCCTGCAGAGCTATATCTCGCAGAATGCCGGCTTCTTCGCGCAAGCGGGCGGCACGCTGATCGGCGCCGTGATCCTGTGGGACATCCTGTTTCGCGGCCAGCTCGGCTTCTCCATCTCGTTTCTCGAAGAGATGTGGGCGCGGAACCTCGGCAATCTCATGATGAGCCCGCTCAAGCCCATCGAGTTCCTAATGGCGCTGATGATCATGAGCCTGGTGAGACTTGCCATCGGCATCATCCCGATGGTCATTCTCGCGGCGGTGTTCTTCCACTTCAATCTGTTGAACTTCGGCCTGCCGCTGATCGTGTTCTTCTGCAATCTGATCTTCACCAGCTGGTCGCTGGGGATCTTCGTGTCGGGACTGGTGCTGCGCAACGGGCTCGGTGCCGAGAGCATCGTCTGGACGCTGATGTTCGGACTGATGCCGCTGGTCTGTGTCTATTATCCGGTGTCGGTGCTCCCTGGCTGGCTGCAGCCCGTCGCCTGGTGCCTGCCGCCGACCTATGTGTTCGAGGGCATGCGGGCACTGTTGTTCGATCAGGTATTTCGCGCCGACCTGATGCTGGGTGCGCTGGCGATCAATGCGGTGCTGTTCGCCGTGTCATTTGCGTCGTTCCTGCTGCTGCTCAACAGCGCCAAGCGCGCGGGATCGCTGATCTCGGGCGGGGAGTGAACGCGTACAGCGGTAGGGCGGATTAGCGCAGCGTAATCCGCCGCGGAGTTTCCGCCATCGATTCGGCCGGCGGATTACGCCTTCGGCTCATCCGCCCTACGGTCGGGCATCGCAGCCCAGTTCAACCATTTGCTCATGGGAAAAAGGGCGATTTTACCTTGTTCCCGCCCTGCCAATGGAATGCGCGCATTGACGCTTTCTAAGTCAGTCTCCACTATAGTGCGCTGCAACAACGTGATGAACGTATGTGAGGACAGATGCCGATAGGTGAATTTGGCCGGCCGCCGGAGCTGCCGACAGAGACCGCGCCCGGTATGACCGCGCCGATGTACTGGATGTATGAGATGGCCTATGCCTCTCTCAGTCCGGCGCGCGCGATGTCCGACGCCACCCGGATGATCCTGCAGAACCCGCTCAATCCGTTCGCCCAGACGGATCTGGCCAAGCAGATCACCGCCGGCTGCGAATTGTTCGAGCGCACCACGCGCCGCTACGGCAAGCCGGAATGGGGTCTTCATGACACCGAGGTGAATGGTGTCCGTACGCCGGTCGAGGTCCGCTCGGTGTGGGAAAAACCATTTTGCCGTCTTTTGTATTTCGACCGCAAGCACCCCCGCCCCCTCCGCGCGCCGCAGCCGCGCGTGCTGATCGTGGCGCCGATGTCCGGCCACTATGCCACGCTGCTGCGCGGTACCGTGGAAGCCTTCTTGCCGACCCATGAGGTCTATATCACCGACTGGTCTGATGCGCGCCAGGTGCCGCTCGCAGCCGGCCGCTTCGATCTCGACGACTACATCGACTACGTGATCGAGATGTTCCACGTGCTCGGCGGCAACGTCCATGTGCTCGCGGTGTGCCAGCCGGCAGTGCCGGTGCTCGCAGCCGTGTCGGTGATGGAAGCCGAGAACGATCCCTATGTGCCGACATCGATGACGCTAATGGGCGGGCCCATCGATACGCGCAAGAACCCGACCGCGGTGAACGATCTCGCAGCCGAAAAGGGCATCGACTGGTTCCGCAACAATGTCATCACCAAGGTGCCGTTCCCGCATCCGGGCGTGATGCGCGACGTCTATCCGGGCTTCCTGCAGCTGAACGGCTTCATCAGCATGAATCTCGACCGCCACATGGACGCGCACAAGAAGCTGTTCGAGAATCTGGTGAAGGGCGACGGCGATCTTGTCGACAAGCATCGCGAATTCTACGACGAATATCTCGCGGTAATGGACCTGACGGCGGATTATTACCTGCAGACCGTCGAGACCGTGTTCATCAAGCACGCGCTGCCGAATGGCGAGATGCTCCATCGCGGCAAGCTCGTCGATCCCTCGAAGATCGTGAACGTCGCGCTGATGACGGTGGAGGGCGAAAAGGACGACATCTCCGGTCTCGGGCAGACCGAAGCGACGCACACACTCTGCACATCGATCCCCGATGATCGTCGTGTGCATTACGTGCAGCCCGGTGTCGGCCACTACGGCGTCTTCAATGGATCGCGATTCAAGTCGGAGATCGTGCCGCGCATCTGCGATTTCCATGCAAGCGCAACGCATGCACGTCGCAAAGCTGCTGCTGCTGAGTGATTCATTTTCGCATCGTCGCGCATGAGTGCGCGACGATGCGAAAGCAGTGTTTAAATCCGACGGTCAACGCGCGTCCGGTTGTATCTTTATTCGGTTAAACCCTTGAAAAATTAGCGGTAAACCGGATTTTCCACCTATCCTCAAGAGGTGGTGCGCGATTCAATCCTAAACTCGATTCTTGGCCGTATTTTTGAATCGAGATTCGTGTTTCCAGCTACATTCCGTAGGGGACAAATCACCCCAAGACCCATTATCTTGGGCAAATGATTTGTTTTTGCGCCGAGCCGTTTTCATGGCGGCGGTTATGGCAGTCTCCGGTCGACCTTCTGACGACCGGAACTCCTGACATGGCCTTTCGCGCACTACTTTATCGCCGTCCCACGGAACCAGACACCATTGCGGTCAAGCACGGCTCGCAAATCTTCGCCATCCGGCTGCGCAGGCACCGCCGCGCGACGAGATATACACTCCGGATTCATCCAAGCGATCGCGAAGCCATCCTGACCATGCCGCCGCGCGGCACCCTGGTCGATGCGAAGGACTTCGCGCAACGTCACGGCGCGTGGATTGCTGCGCGTCTCGGTCGTTTGCCGAAGGCGGCTCCTTTTCAACATGGCACCGTCGTGCCGCTGCGCGGCGTTGATCATAAGATCGTTCACCGTTCCGGTCGCGGAACCGTGTGGACGGAAGTGCGCGACAGCGGCGAGAAGATCATCTGTGTCGCCGGCGATGTCGAGCACATCGATCGACGTGTCCACGATTTCCTCAAGCGTGAGGCGAAGGCTGATCTTGCCAAGTCGTCGGCGAAATATGCCGCGCAGCTGGGCGTGAAGGTGAAGCGCATTCAGATCCGCGACCAGTCGAGCCGCTGGGGCTCGTGCACGACGGAAGGTTCGTTGTCATTCTCCTGGCGTCTGATCCTGGCGCCGGCCTTCGTGCTGGATTATCTCGCTGCGCATGAAGTGGGGCATCTGGTGGAGATGAACCACTCGCCAAAGTTCTGGCGGCTGGTAGGGAAAATCTGTCCGGCCACCGAGCGCGCCAAGAAGTGGCTCGATACGCATGGCAATGACCTGCATCGGTTCGGGGTGAGCGAGTAGGGCTCACTGTCATCCCGGCGAACGCCGGGATCCATAGCCTCCGAGTTCAAAGTTGAAGCTCTGTTTTGTCGGGCTTCACATCACAACCTCTTCTTCAGAGGTTATGGGTCCCGGCGTTCGCCGGGACGACAAGGGAGAGGGCGGCGGCGCCTTTATCTCCCGAACAACCGCTCCGACAACCATCCATCGATCCCGCCGCTCGCCTCCGGCCGCACATTCTGCTGCTGCGGGCGCGGCCGCTGTTGCGCGGGGTAGTTCGCCTGCGTCGGCGGCGCATCGTTCGGCTGCTGGCGGTAGCCGTTATAGACCGGTGCGCTCGGCACATAGCCGCGCTCGGGCGGCAGGTCGCGCTGTTGCGGCGGCGGTGGCTGCTGGGGCGCCGTCGAGCCCGGCAAAATGCTCGACAGCGCCTGGCCGATCGGATTGGTGCTGAACGCACTCGATGGCGCGAGACCCGGCACCGGCTCGGGCTGCAGGCCCTGATGGGCGACCTTCATGAAGCGCGACCAGATATCGACGGGCAGTCCGCCGCCGGTGGCTTTCTTCGTGGGCGAATTGTCGTCATTGCCCAGCCAGACGCCGGTGATCAGCTGGGAGGTGTAGCCGATGAACCAGGCATCGCGGAAATCCTGGCTGGTGCCGGTCTTGCCGGCGGCGAACCAGCCCGGCAGCTCGGCCTTCTTGGCGCTGCCATTGACCAGCGTCTGCTGCATCATCGTGTTCATGGCGGCGACGGCGCGGGCGTCGATGACGGCGCTCGGCGTCGTATTGCGGCGGGCATAGAGCGTCTTCTTGCCTTCGACGGTGCGGATGCGGGTCACCACATAGGGCGCGGCGGCATAGCCGCCATTGGCGAAGGGCGCATAGGCGCCGACCAGCTCCATCATCGACACTTCCGAGGTGCCGAGCGCGATCGAGGCATTGGCTTCGAGTTTTGACGAGATGCCCATGCGATGCGCGGTGCGCACCACGCTGGCCGGGCTGACTTCGAGGCCGAGCCTGACAGCGACCGTGTTCAGCGACATCGACAGCGCCTGGGTCAGGGTGACCGAGCCGAAATATTCGTGGGTGTAGTTCTCCGGCTTCCAGCCCTTGATATCCAGCGGTGCATCCTGCCGGATCGTCTCCGGCGTCATGCCGGACTCGATGGCCGTGAGATAGACGAAGGGCTTGAAGCTCGAGCCGGGCTGCCGCTTGGCGGTGACTGCGCGGTTGAACTGGCTCTCGGCATAATTGCGGCCGCCGACCATGGCGCGTACGGCGCCGGTTGGCGTCATCGCCACCAGCGCGCCCTGGGTCACGTTGAACTTGACGCTCTTGGCGGCGAGTTCGTCGATGATGGCGCCTTCGGCAAAGCTCTGCAGCTTGGGATCGATGGTGGTCTCGACGACGATGCTCTCATCGATCTGGCCGACGAGATCGTCCAGCACTTCGCCGATCCAGTCGGCGACGTAATTCACGGTGCCGGCGCCGACCGGTTTGACATTGTATTGCGGCGCGCCGGTCGAGCCCCTGGCCTGGGCGGCGGTGATGAATTCGGCATCCTGCATCGCCGCCAGCACGATCTTCGCACGGGCTTCGGCGCCTTCGGGATTGCGGTTCGGCGCGAGGCGCGACGGCGACTTGACGAGGCCGGCGAGCATGGCGGCTTCGGCGATGGTGACGTTCTTGGCGCTCTTGCCGAAATATTTCTGCGCAGCGGCTTCGACGCCATAGGCGCCGGAGCCGAAATAGACGCGGTTGAGATAGAGTTCGAGGATCTGGTTCTTCGAGTGCTTGCGCTCCAGCCAGAACGCGAGCTCCACCTCCTGCAGCTTGCGCTGCATGGTGCGCTCCTGGGTCAGGAACAGGTTTTTCGCGAGCTGCTGGGTCAGCGTCGAGCCGCCCTGCGACACGCCGCGATGCATCAGGTTGGCCGCCGCGGCGCGTGCGATGCCGATGGGATCGACGCCCCAATGCGAATAGAAGCGGCGGTCCTCGATGGCGATGAAGGCCTTGGGCAGATAGGGCGGCAGATCCTTGAGCGAAACATTGTCGCCGGCCTGTTCGCCGCGGGTGGTCAGCACCGTGCCGTCGATGCCGACGATCTGGATGGTGGGCGGGCGCTTTGGAATTTCCAGCGACTGGATCGGCGGCAGATGCGCGCCGACATAGACGATGGCGCCACCGATCAGGATCGCGGCCCACAGGCCGAGCACCGCGCCCCAGTAGAACATCCGCTTGAGGCTGCGGCCAAAGCCACCGCGGCTCTTGCTGCGCGCCTTGCTGGAGCTGCGTCCCTTGCGTGGTTTTTCACCTGGCTCGCGCTTCGGTGCCTTCTTCGGCCGTTCTTCGTCACCGCCGCCGGGTACGCGATCGGCCTGCGTGAGTCGCAAATCGGACAATGCAGCAGAGATGCCGAATGTCGGCTCCTTGCGTCCACCGCCTTTTTTCTTGCCCCACGCCATAACCAAACACCACGCTCCGTTGCGGCAAGCGTATCGGGCGCGGTTTAAGGTGTCGTAAAGCGAAGATTAACGGTTCGGAAACGGAGTTCCATTTCGCGCGTTACACGGTTTCGATGATCGTCGTCGTGCGTCGAAGGAACTGATTGATCCCGCATGCAGACTTCGGCGAATGTAGGTGAGGCGCATGATCGGTGCGCGCGGTGAAAAGGCGTTCAGGTGACGTTGCAATCGGCGGGTGACGACAGGCTTCCAGACGCGGTCACCGATCCGCAGCGCCTCGCGGTGCTGCGCAGCTACGACATGCTCGACACCGGACCAGAGCCGGAGTTCGACGACATCGTCATGCTGGCCCGCCAGATCTGCGACGCGCCGATGGCGCTGATCTCGCTGGTTGATGCAGACCGGCAATGGTTCAAGGCCGCGACTGGCTTCGATATCTGCGAGAGCGACATCGAAACCTCGGTCTGCGCCCATGCGCTGACGGTGCCCGAGACGCTCAACATTCCCGACCTCACGCTGGACGAGCGCACGAAGAACAATCCCCATGTCACCGGCGAGCCGCATCTGCGCTTCTATGCCGGTGCGCCGCTGATCGCGGCGGAAGGCGTCGCCATTGGCACGGTGTGCGTTGTCGATACCGCGCCACGGCCCGGCGGCCTCCGCCCCGATCAGCTCAATGCGCTGGAAGCACTGGCGCGGCAGGTGATGACACAGTTCGAACTACGGCGTGATCTGGTCCGCGCATATGGGCAATCTCGCAGCCATGCCGCCACGCCTTTGGTGCTGGCCGGCGATCGCGTTGGCGATCTCGAGGCGCGCTACTACACACTGTTCAATTCGCTCGATGCCGGATTCTGCGTCGTCGAACTCGCTTTCGATGCGGACGGTGCGCCGAGCGATTACAAATTCGTCGAGATCAATGCGGCCTTCGAGGGCCAGACCGGCCTGCACGATGCGGCCGGCAAATGGATGCGTGATCTCGCACCCAAGCACGAGCAGCACTGGTTCGATCTCTACGGCAAGGTTGCACTCACCGGCCAGTCGGTGCGGTTCGAGCAGCGCGCCGAACAGCTCGGCGATCGCTGGTACGACGTTCATGCCTTCCGCATCGGCGCGCCCGAGGCGCGCCAGGTGGCGATCCTGTTCAATGACATCACGACGCGCCGTCACACCGATCAGCAGATGCAGCTCATCAATGCGGAGCTTGGCCATCGCATGAACAATGCGATGGCGCTGGTGCAGGCGATGGCATCGCAGACGCTGCGTGGGATCAAGGAACGTGATGCGGTGGATGCCTTCGAGCGCCGGCTCGATGCGCTCAGCCGCGCACATAGTATCTTGCAGCAGCACAGCTGGACGTCAGCGGGATTGCGCGAGGTGATCGCGGGAGTCCTTACGGCGCATGCGGATCCGTCGCGCGCCAAACTCGACGGGCCGGACATCGCGCTGGATCCGAAAGCTGCGCTGTCGCTGTCGATGCTGCTGCATGAGCTGGCGACCAATGCAGTGAAATATGGAGCGCTGGGCAATCACCATGGCCATGTCGCCGTATTCTGGACGATGGAAAACGGCACGCTGGTATTCGACTGGCAGGAGATCGGCGGGCCGGAAGTGAAGGCGCCGGCGCGAAAAGGGCTGGGGACGCGGCTGATCGATCTCGGCATCGCCGGGAGCGGTGATGTGATCAAGAGCTACGAGCCGGAAGGTTTTCGCGCGACGTTCAAGGCGCCGCTGGAGAAGGTGGAGCAGGGCGCTTAATCCCTCCCCCAAGCCGCGTAGCGGCGCCGTGGGGAGGGTGGATCGAACGCGAAGCGTTCGAGACGGGTGGGGTGTCTCCGCAAACTCCGAAGTCACGTGGGGAGAGACCCCACCCGGCGCTACGCGCCACCCTCCCCACTGCGCGGCTGCGCCGCTTGGGGGAGGGAGGCCATTCACTTCGGCGCTTACTCTAGGCCCTTCACCACCGCTGGCTTGTCGTCCGTCGGTGCCGGCGTCTCAGGCTTTGCTTCTACGACCGGCGGAGCAACGGTCGGTGGCGTTTCGGTCTTCTCCACAGGAGGCGCAGCAACTGGCACCTCCGGTGCCTTCACTTCCGCCGGCTTCGTCTCCGTCACGGCCGATTGCTGCACCGGCGCTGGTGCCGGCACGGCAGCCGGTTCAGCCGGCTTCTCCGCGATCGGCTTGTCGATCACCGGCGGCTTTTCCACGGCCACAGGCTTTGCCGGTGTCGCGACGGCCTTGGCCGGCGGGGCCTTTGGCAGCGGCACGGTGGCAGTCTGGTTCGCCACTTTCTGCTTGGGTGCCGGGGCTGCGGCCGGAGGCGTGTTGCCGGCAGTGCCCACGGCCTTCGGATCGAACGGCGGCCGGCGATATTGCGGCAGTTCCGGCAAGGCGGTCTGCGGGCCGTAACGCGCCACGACTTCCTCATTCATCCGCTCGCCCATCTGATAGGCTGGCATGAAGCGCAGGATGCGGCCGGTGCGAGCATCGATCACCATCCGCCCGTCCTCGCCGCGGCGATCGACGGCCGCCACGGTGTAGACGAGCCCGCGTTGCTGTGGCGCGCCGAGGGGCGAGAAGCCGGCTTCGCGGATGACGGCATAGATTTCGTGCGGCGGCAGGACCGACGGCGCGTAGCCTTCGACGTAACGCGGCCCGCCGCCGTAAGACGGACCGGGCACGTGAATGCGCGGCGGCGGCATCGACGCGTAAGGTCCGGGTTCCTCGAAATCCGACACCCGCACGTCGCCCCGCATCGGCGGCAGGACCTGAGCCTGCACGGCCGTCGCCAGCATGAGGCCAGCCGCGGTCAGACAACCCACAGTGAATTTCATTGCACGCTCCATCGACGCCCCCGCGCCCGGAGATAGATAAAGGCTCGATTCCGAGCCCGAATTGACTTCTGTCAGCGCCTCGCGAAGTTCCCCGCCTCAGGCGTTAACGGACAGGCGCAACCTCGCTGCGGATTTCGGCAGGGAAAGGGCCGGATCGCGGCACCTTTTGGCTGTCCGTGGCGGTTTGGTAACACCTTGTCACAAGCGTTTTGCCATGCGCTGTTGCATTGCGACGGCGGACTCCCTTGCGCTTGTGTGCTAGATAAAAGTTTGGCAAGGTGATGGTTAGGACAGCATCACTGTCGCAATTTTTTGTGGCAGAACCCGCATTGGGTCTGCGACAAAACCAGGCGCTCCGGTTAAGGAGGCGCCTGTAAGGCAGGATATGGGGCCGGCCACCGGGGACGGAGGGCAGCCACCAGTCTGAATTCTGAAAACCAGGCTCGCAAGGCGCGCGAGCGGTAGCCCAAGAGGGTTCCGCGAGCGTCAAAGGTGCGCCGACAAGGGTGGCAGAGCCCCGACATGGGGGCTGAGAGGACGAAGATGAGCGGATCAGAGCACGAGCGCCAATTGATCGAAACCGGCACGCATGCGGCGGCCCCGGCTATCAAATCGGCTCACGTGAAAGATTCGGCCATCAAACCTGAACTGCACACCTATCGTCCGCCGGCGCTGGGCATGTACGACCCGTCGCAGGAAAAGGATGCCTGCGGTGTCGGTTTCATCGCCAATATAAAGGGTGTGAAGTCGCATCAGATCGTCTCTGATGCCATCAACATCCTCTGCAATCTCGAGCACCGCGGCGCCACCGGCGCAGATCCGCGCTTTGGCGACGGCGCCGGCATTCTCGTGCAGATCCCGCACAAGTTCTTCAGCCGCAAGGCCACCGAGCTTGGCTTTGAGCTGCCGGAGCCCGGCCAGTATGCCGTCGGCGCGCTGTTCATGCCGCGCGACGTGCCGTGGCGGAAGGTGCTGCAGGGCATCATCGCCGACCAGATCAAGGCCGAAGGCCTGAAGCTCTTGGGCTGGCGCGAAGTGCCGACCGACAATGCCTCGCTTGGCGAAAGCGTGAAGCCGACCGAGCCGTCGAACATGCAGGTGTTCATCGGCATCGGCAAAGCCAAGATCGCTGACCCCAGCGACTTCGAGCGCCGTCTCTATATCCTGCGCAAGTCGATCTCGCAGGCGATCTATTCGCGCCGCGAGCGCGGCCTGTCGGGCTATTACTGCTGCTCGCTGTCGTGCCGCACGGTCATCTACAAGGGCATGTTCCTGGCCGACCAACTCGGCAGCTATTATGCCGACCTGCACGAAGCGGATTTCGAATCCGCACTCGCTCTCGTGCATCAGCGCTTTTCGACCAACACCTTCCCGACCTGGTCGCTGGCGCATCCGTTCCGCATGGTTGCGCATAACGGCGAAATCAACACGCTGCGCGGCAACACCAACTGGATGGCCGCTCGCCAAGCTTCGGTGGAGTCGGACCTGTTCGGCAAGGACATCAGCCGGTTGTGGCCGATCTCCTATGAAGGCCAGTCGGACACCGCCTGTTTCGACAACGCGCTCGAATTCCTCGTGCAGGGCGGTTACTCGCTCGCGCATGCGGTCATGATGATGATTCCGGAAGCGTGGGCCGGCAATCCGCTGATGGATGAGCAGCGCCGCGCCTTCTACGAATATCATGCCGCGCTGATGGAGCCGTGGGACGGCCCGGCTGCGCTGGCCTTCACCGACGGCCGCCAGATCGGCGCGACGCTGGACCGTAACGGCCTGCGTCCGGCGCGCTATCTCGTCACCAAGGACGATCGCATCGTCATGGCGTCGGAAATGGGCGTTCTCGACATTCCGGAAGAGAACATCATCACCAAGTGGCGCCTGCAGCCCGGCAAGATGCTGCTGGTCGATCTCGAACAGGGCCGTCTGATCCCTGACGAAGAGATCAAGGCAGAGCTCGCCGCCAGCCATCCCTATGCGCAGTGGCTGCACAACACCCAGATGCGCCTGGAAGAATTGCCCGACGCGCCGTCGACGGGCCAGCGCTCCAACCTGCCGCTGCTCGCGCGCCAGCAGGCTTTTGGCTACACCCAGGAAGACATCACCATCCTGATGACGCCGATGGCGTCGCAGGGCGAGGAAGCCGCCGGCTCCATGGGCACCGACACGCCGATCTCGGCGCTGTCGAACAAGCCGAAGCCGCTCTACACCTATTTCAAGCAGAACTTCGCGCAGGTGACGAACCCGCCCATCGATCCGATCCGCGAGGAGCTCGTCATGAGCCTCGTATCGATCATCGGGCCGCGGCCGAACCTGCTCGACCATGAGGGCGTCGCCACCACGAAGCGCCTCGAAGTCCGTCAGCCGATCTTGACCGACCAGGATCTCGAAAAGATCCGCTCGATCTCGGATGTGGCCGACTCGCACTTCGTGTCGCGCACCCTCGACACCACCTTCCATGCCGGTCTCGGCGCGGCGGGTATGGAGCAGGTGCTGGACGAACTCTGCGCGCGTGCCGAAGGCGCGGTGCGCGAGGGCGTCAACATCATCATCCTGTCGGACCGCATGGCCGGCTCGGATCGCATTCCGATCCCGGCTCTGCTGGCCTGCGCCGCCGTGCATCACCACCTGATCCGCACCGGCCTGCGCACCTCGGTGGGCCTCGTCGTCGAATCCGGCGAGCCGCGCGAAGTGCATCACTTCGCCTGTCTCGCCGGCTATGGCGCCGAAGCGATCAATCCGTATCTGGCCTTCGAATCCATCATCGCGATGAAGGACCGGCTGCCGGCGAAGCTCGACGACTATGAAATCGTCAAGCGCTACATCAAGTCGATCGGCAAGGGCCTGCTGAAGGTGATGTCCAAGATGGGCATCTCCACCTACCAGTCCTATTGTGGCGCGCAGATTTTCGACGCGGTCGGCCTGCGCACCGAATTCATCAACAAGTACTTCGCCGGCACCCACGGCAAGATCGAAGGCGTCGGTCTGCCGGAGATCGCCGAGGAAACCGTGCGTCGCCACAACGAGGCGTTTGGCGAGATCCAGATCTTCAAGAACGCGCTCGATATCGGCGGTGAATACGCCTATCGCAGCCGTGGTGAAGATCACGCCTGGAGCGCCGAGACTGTCGCTACGCTGCAGCATGCGGCGCGCGGCAATTCGCAGGAGCGCTACCGCGCTTTCGCGAAGATGCTCAACGACCAGGCCGAGCGCCTGCTGACCCTGCGCGGCCTATTCAAGATCAAGACCGCCGAGGACGAGAAGCGCAAGCCTGTTCCTCTCGAGGAAGTCGAGTCGGCGGCCGAGATCGTCAAGCGTTTCGCCACCGGCGCCATGTCCTATGGCTCGATCTCGCGCGAGGCGCATACCACGCTCGCCATCGCCATGAACCGGATCGGCGGCAAGTCGAACACCGGTGAAGGCGGTGAAGAGTCGGATCGCTTCAAGCCGATGCCGAATGGCGACAGCATGCGCTCTGCCATCAAGCAGATCGCATCTGGCCGCTTCGGCGTGACGACGGAGTATCTCGTCAATTCGGACATGATGCAGATCAAGATGGCGCAGGGCGCGAAGCCCGGCGAAGGCGGTCAGCTGCCCGGCCACAAGGTCGATGCGACGATCGCCGCCGTGCGTCACTCGACCCCCGGCGTCGGCCTGATCTCGCCGCCGCCGCATCACGACATCTATTCGATCGAAGACATCGCGCAGCTGATCTATGACTTGAAGAACGTCAATCCGACGGGCCAGGTCTCGGTGAAGCTGGTGTCGGAAATCGGTGTCGGCACGGTCGCCGCGGGCGTCGCCAAGGCGCGCGCCGACCATGTGACCATCGCCGGCTTCGAAGGCGGCACCGGCGCGTCGCCGCTGACCTCGATCAAGCATGCGGGTTCGCCGTGGGAAATCGGCCTCGCCGAAACCCACCAGACCCTGGTGCGTGAACGCCTGCGCTCGCGCATCGTGGTTCAGGTCGACGGCGGCTTCCGCACCGGCCGTGACGTCGTCATCGGCGCGCTGCTCGGCGCCGACGAGTTCGGCTTCGCCACCGCGCCGCTGATCGCCGCCGGCTGCATCATGATGCGCAAGTGCCATCTCAACACCTGCCCGGTCGGCGTCGCCACCCAGGATCCGGTGCTGCGCAAGCGCTTCACCGGCCAGCCCGAGCATGTGATCAACTACTTCTTCTTCGTTGCCGAGGAAGTCCGCGAGATCATGGCCCAACTCGGCTATCGCACCTTCGATGAAATGGTCGGCCAGGTGCAGATGCTCGACCAGTCGGCCCTTGTGTCGCACTGGAAGGCCAAGGGTCTGGACTTCTCGAAGTTGTTCGTGCGTCAGCCCGAACTGCCCGGCCAGAAGATCTATCATTCGGAAGAGCAGAACCATCACCTGGAGAAGGTGCTGGACCGCGAGCTCATCGCCAACGCGCAGCCGGCACTCGACCGCGGCGCGCCGGTGAAGTTCGACGCCAAGATCAACTCCACCAACCGTTCGGCCGGCGCCATGCTGGCCGGCGCGGTGGCGAAGATCTACGGCCATGCCGGCCTGCCCGAGGACACCATCAAGGTGTCGCTGAAGGGCACCGCCGGTCAGGCCTTCGGCGCCTGGCTGTGCAACGGCATCACCTTCGATCTCGAAGGCGAAGGCAACGACTATGTCGGCAAGGGCCTGTCGGGCGGCAAGATCATCGTCCGTCCGCCCGCGCATTCCGGCATCGTGCCGGAAGAGTCCATCATCGTCGGCAATACCGTGATGTATGGCGCGATCGAGGGCGAATGCTACTTCCGCGGCGTCGCCGGCGAACGTTTCGCCGTGCGTAACTCCGGTGCGGTGGCTGTCGTCGAAGGTGCCGGCGATCACTGCTGCGAATACATGACCGGCGGCATCGTCGTGGTGCTCGGCAAGACTGGCCGTAACTTTGCGGCGGGTATGTCTGGCGGCATCGCCTACGTGCTGGATGAAGCCGGCGATTTCGAGAAGCTGTGCAACATGGCGATGGTCGAACTCGAACCGGTCCTCTCCGAGGAACTGGTCGCGCAGAACACCTATCACCACACCGGCGATCTCGAAGCCCATGGCAAGGTGGACGTGTTCGCCAACCTGCTGGAATCGGACATCGAGCGTCTGCACATCCTGATCTCGCGCCACGCCAAATATGCGGGCTCGAAGAAGGCGCAGATGATCCTCGCCGACTGGAAGGCCTGGCTGCCGAAGTTCCGCAAGGTCATGCCGGTCGAATATCGCCGCGCGCTCAAAGAGCTGAAAGCGAAAGCCGCCGACGCCGAACCGCAGATCGCGATCGGCGCGTAAGGCAAGGGAATACTCGCCGTCATTGCGAGCGAAGCGAAGCAATCCAGAAGCAACAAGCGAAGACTGGATTGCTTCGTCGCTACGGCAGGGAAAACCAAGTGGTTCTCCTGACCTCGCAATGACGAATGCTAGAGACGGGTTAAAGGCAGTAAGTCACGATGGGCAAGATCACCGGTTTTCTCGAAATCGAACGTCACGATCGCAAGTATGCGCCGGTCGCGGAGCGGCTGAAGCACTACAAGGAATTCGTGATTCCGCTCGGCGACAAGGACACGCAGAGCCAGGCCGCGCGCTGCATGAATTGCGGCATTCCCTATTGCCACGGCACCGGCTCGGTGCAGCCCGGCACGCCCGGCTGCCCGGTCAACAACCAGATCCCGGACTGGAACGATCTGGTTTACGCCGGCAACTGGGAAGAAGCCTCGCGCAACCTGCATTCCACCAACAACTTCCCGGAATTCACCGGCCGGATCTGTCCGGCGCCGTGCGAGGCGTCCTGCACGCTGAACATCGACGACAATCCGGTGACCATCAAGACGATCGAATGCGCCATCGTCGACAAGGCCTGGGACAATGGCTGGCTGAAGCCGCAGGTCGCCACTGAAAAGACCGGCCACAAGGTCGCCGTGATCGGCGCCGGTCCGGCCGGCATGGCCTGCGCGCAGCAGCTCGCCCGCGCCGGCCACGAGGTCCATGTCTATGAGAAGTTCGCCAAGGCCGGCGGCCTGATGCGCTACGGCATTCCCGACTTCAAGATGGAAAAGACCGTGATCGACCGCCGTGTCGAGCAGATGGTCGGCGAAGGCGTCGTCTTCCACTACAACACACCGGTGGGCGGCACGGCTCCGAATGCCGTCGATCCCGTCGAGCTCGCCAAGACCTATGACGCCATCGCGCTCACTGGCGGCGCCGAGCATGGCCGCGATCTGCCGATCCCGGGCCGTGAGCTCGACGGCATCCATTTCGCGATGGATTTCCTGCCGCAGCAGAACCGCCGTGTCGGCAACGAGCCGCTCGGCGACGTCAAGGACATCCTGGCCGGCGGCAAGCATGTGGTCGTCATCGGCGGCGGCGATACCGGTTCGGACTGTATCGGCACCTCGCTCCGCCAGGGCGCGCTCTCGGTGACTCAGCTCGAAATCATGCCGGCGCCGCCGGAGAAGGAAAACAAGGGTCTCACCTGGCCCAACTGGCCGCTGAAGATGCGGACGTCGTCGAGCCAGGCCGAAGGCGCCGAGCGTGAATTCGCCGTGCTGACCCAGAGTTTTGAGGGCAAGGACGGCAAGGTCACGCAGCTCAATTGCGTGCGCGTCGACGACAAGTTCAAGCCGATCCCGGGCTCCGAATTCGCCCTCAAGGCCGATCTCGTCCTGCTCGCCATGGGCTTCGTGCATCCCGTGCACGAAGGCATGCTGAAGACCCTCGGCGTCGAGCTCGACCAGCGCGGCAATGTGCAGGCCGGTCTCAACGATTTCGCGACCTCGCTGCCGAAGGTGTATTCGGCCGGCGACATGCGCCGCGGCCAGTCGCTGGTGGTCTGGGCGATTCGCGAAGGCCGTCTCTGTGCGCGCTCGATCGATACGGCGCTGATGGGCACGACGACGCTGCCAAGGTAAGCGAAGCACTTTAGTTCAAAGATTAAAGAGCCTCGATGCGACAGCATCGAGGCTCTTTTCTTTTCCCTCCCCGGAGCGAAGCGAATGGGGAGGGTGGCGCGAGCGAAGCGAGTGACGGGTGGGGTCTCTCAACACGGTAGGACGGAGTTTGCGGAGACACCCCACCCGTCTCAAAGCTCGCTGAAGGCTCGCTTTGATCCACCCTCCCCACGGCGCGCGACTGTGTCGCGCTTGGGGGAGGGACATCCGAGCGCTATCGCGAATAGTGAGCAGCGACGTCCTTATTTCTTCATCGCCGTGTTATTCGCGGGGCTCGTCGCCCCAGCCGCCTGCAAAATCAAGTTCGCAACCTGCCGCGCATGCGACACCATGATGAGATGGCCGCCATCGATTTCGACGGTGGTGGCGTTCATGCGCTTGGCGAGGAAGCGCTCGAGGTCGGGGTTGATGGTGCGGTCCTGCTTGGCGACAGCGTAGAAAGACGGCTTGTCATGCCAGGCGGCCGCGTTGGTGCGGCCTGCAAAGATGCTCGCAGCGGTCTCTCCCTGCTCGGCGAACAGCACTTTTGCCTTCGTCGGTTCGACGCCATTGGCGAAGTCTTTCAGGAAAGCCTGCTCGGACAGCAAGGTGTAGCCGTCGTGCGTCTGGATGCCGGCGCGGACCGGGCCAGTAGGGAACTTGCCGGACAGCGCGACGAAATCCTCATCGGCATCGGGCGCGCGCGCAGCCACATAAACCAGCGAGGAGACCTTGGGATCGTTGCCGACATCGCTGACGACGGTGCCGCCCCAGGAATGACCGACCAGCACGGTGGGGCCGTCCTGCAGGGCCAGCGCACGCTTTGCAGCGGCATTGGAATCAGCGAGGGAAGACAACGGGTTCTGAACCGCGGTAACGTGCAGGCCAGCCTTCTGCAGCAGCGGGATCACCTCGCCCCAGCTCGATCCATCGGCCCAGGCGCCGTGGATCAGCACGACGTTCCTGGCTTTGACGGGGGCCGTCTGGGCATTGGCAGTCGTGGCGGTGAAAATGGCGGTCAAGGCGCTCATGGCGAGCGCAGTCAGTATCCGGATGGGGGTCATCGCATGAACTCCTGATGGCTTGCGATCGTGGGGCTGCAATGCCGGAGGTTCGATACGGGGCGCGCAGGCGTTACGTCGGAAGCGATCACGGCTGATCACAGGAATGCGAGGACAGTGCGTGCGTACAAACAGAAACGCCCCGGATTGCTCCGGGGCGCTCTGCGCACACAACTACACTACTACTGTACTTGGTCGCCGTTACGCGGCGACTTTCTCCGCCGAGCCGTCGACCACCTTCGGTGCGCTGACGGCGCCGGTGGAAATCGGAATGCTGCGCGGCTTCGCCGCTTCGGGAATCTCGCGCACGAGGTCCACATGGAGCAGGCCGTTCTCGAGCGAGGCATTCTTCACCTGCACGAAGTCGGCGAGCTGGAAGGCACGCTCGAAAGCCCGGGCGGCGATGCCGCGATAGAGCACTTCGGACTGATTACCGTTCTCGTTGGCAGCCTTTTCGCCCTTGATCGTCAGCGTATTTTCCTTCGCGACGATGGTGAGTTCGTTCTGCGCAAAGCCGGAAACGGCGACGCTGATACGGTAGTCGTTCTCGCCGAGGCGTTCGATATTGTAGGGCGGATAGCCCGACGCGGTTTCAGCCGTGGTCTGGTCCAGCAGGTTGAACAGGCGATCGAAGCCGACGGTGGAACGATAGAACGGGGTGAGGTCATAGGTACGCATAGGGTAGTCCTCCATTGAGCGACTTTAGTCGCCGACACGGCAGCGACTGTTGCAATAACCCGCCCGCCAATCGGGCCGGGCTTTCGTCACATGCAGCCTAGAGAGGCCTGCATGAAGGTGATATGGGAGGGGTGTTGCGGCCTGCAAGGGGAAGCGAAAGAATCTCGCCGGCACCTTTCAGGCTCTTGAAAACCAGCCTTTTTCACCTAACCGGTCCCGCATGACGCTCGTCTCGATCCCCGCCAATCCGGTCCCCGAAGGCGCCACGTCCGGCACGATCAAGACACCTGACGGGGTCGAGATCCGCTTTGCGCGCTGGGCGCCGCCGGCCGGCCACAAGGGCACGGTTTGCGTCTTCACCGGCCGCGGCGAGTTCATCGAGAAGTATTTCGAGACCGTGCGCGACCTGCGCGACCGCGGTTTTGCGGTGGCGATGATCGACTGGCGCGGCCAGGGCCATTCGGCGCGGCGCCTGCGCGATGCTCGCAAGGGCTATGTGCGCAATTTCTCGGATTTCGAGATCGATGTCGAAGCCTTCGTGCAGCAGGTGGTGATGCCGGATTGTCCGCCGCCTTATTACGCATTGGCCCACTCCATGGGTGGCGCAGTGATGCTGCGCGTCGCGCATGCCGGCAAGCGCTGGTTTGATCGCATGGTGCTGTCGGCGCCGATGATCGATCTGCCCGGCCGCGCCACCTCGCTGCCGGCGCGGTTGCTGCTGCGCTTCATGCGCTGGACCGGGCAGGGCGGCAACTACGTTCCGGGCGGCAATGGCGATCTGGTCGGGTCGACATCGTTTCCGAACAACAAGCTGACATCGGATCCCGTTCGCTATGCGCGCAATGCGGCGATCCTGCAGGAAGATCCGACTCTCGGCATTGGCGCCCCGACCATTGCCTGGGCGGACACCGCGATCCGCGCCATGCACGGATTTCGCGCGACGCGCTATCCGGTCGATATTCGCCAGCCGATCCTGATGCTGGCGGCGAGCCACGATCAGGTGGTGTCGACACCGGCGATCGAGGAATTCGCCTATCACCTGCGGGCGGGTTCGCATCTCGTCATCGCGGGGGCGCAGCACGAGATCTTGCAGGAACAGGATCGTTACCGGCAGCAATTCTGGGCGGCGTTCGATGCCTTCGTGCCGGGAACGCCTTCGTTTAAGTAACGCGCTCGCTGTCATCACCCGCGAAAGCGGGTGATCCAGTAGACACCGGCGGCGGCGTTTACTGGATCGCCCGGTCGGGCCGGGCGACGACAGACGGAGTGAGAGGGAAGACTATTCATGCTCGGCATTCACGATATCTGGCTGTTCGTTCTCTCCGGCCTGCTGCTCAACATCACGCCCGGGCCGGATACGGCCTATATCATCGGCCGCAGCGTGCAGATCGGATGGCGTGGCGGTGTGGCCGCAGCGTTGGGAATCTGTGCCGGCTGTCTCGTCCATGTCTTCGCCGCAGCGATCGGTCTGTCGGCATTGCTGGCAGCCTCATCCACGGCCTTCACCGTCGTGAAATGGATCGGCGCTGCCTATCTGCTCTATAGCGGCATTCAGATGCTGCGCTGGAAGGCGCCGGAGAATCTGCTGGCGTCGTCGGTCGAGAAGCCGGCAATCAGGCTCAGCCAGGTGTTCTGGCAGGGCGCGCTCACCAATGCGCTGAACCCGAAGGTCGCGCTGTTCTTCCTCGCCTTCCTGCCGCAATTCGTCGATGCGGATGCGCCTCACAAGGCACTGGCGTTCATGGTGCTGGGCCTGATGTTCATCGGCACCGGGGGCGCATGGTGCCTGCTCGTCGCCGTGTTCGCGGCGCGCGCCGCGCGGCGCGTGCGCCAGTCGGGCAAGGGGCTGGTCTGGATCAACCGCGCGCTGGGCGGCGTGTTCATCTATCTCGGCATTCGTGTGGCGTTGCTGGAGACCAAATAGACGCCGGGATTGTAGGGTGGGCAAAGCGCAGCGTGCCCACCTTCACCAGCCGTGCACTTGAAGGTGGGCACGTCGCTACGCTCCTTTGCCCACCCTACAGATCTCACTTCATCACAGCCAGCGTTGCACTCACCGCGAGATAAATCCCGAGCAGGAGCATCGCGATCAGGAACCAGCGGCGGAATTGCTCCGGCGCCATCCGGTCGCGCACCGCCTGGCCGAGGAACATGCCGGCGAAAGCGGTGATCATGGCGACGACGCCCGGCACGGCAGTCGCGGCGTTCAGCAGGCCGGCACTGGTGAGATTGAACGCCTGCGCCACCGTGGCCACGGTGAAATAGAGGCCGAGCGCCTGCACCAGTTCGTTCTTCTCCATGCCGATCGACTGCATGAAGGGCATCGACGGAATGACCTGCACGCCCGTGGCCGCGGACACGACGCCGGTGATCGCACCGACGATGCCGCCAACCCATTTCTCGTCCCTGGGCGCGGTCCTGAACTGGAATTTGACCAGCGTGACCACAGCATAGATCACCAGCAGCACGCCAAGAACGATGGCGCCGTATTTGGCGTAAGGCCCGGTCATCAGGCTGCCGCTGAACCAGATCGCGATCGCCGTGGTGATCAGCAGCGGCCAGAGCCGGCGGATGATGTCGCCCAGATAGGGGCCGGCAAAGGTCTGCCAGATATTGGTGACGATGGCCGGCACGATGACGATGGTCAGCGCCTGCACCGGGGTCATGGTGGTGGCGAGCAGGCCCATCGAAACGGTGGGCAGGCCGAGGCCGATGACGCCTTTGACGAAGCCTGCGAGCGCGAAGACGGCGGCGATGAGGATGAGCATGGTGTCGATCATGGTGCGACACATTGACCGATCCCGGCGATGGGCACAATCTGGAGGATACGGAGAAAGCCTTCGGGTGAGACGAAGGCTGGAGGACGCGATGCATTTCGATCTGGTCGATCTCAGGCTGTTCGTGGCGGTCGCCGAGGCGCGCAGCATTACCGGTGGCGCGGCGATGGCGAATCTGGCGCTGGCATCTGCAAGCGCACGCATTCAGGGGCTGGAAGCGGCGGTCGGTGTCGCGCTGCTCAAGCGCGGGCGGCGCGGCGTCACCTTGACGGCGGCAGGGGAAAGCCTGCTCGGGCATGCCCGGGTGGTGCTGCATGATGTGGAAGCGCTCCGCAGCGACATGGCGGCCTATGCCAGCGGCACCAAGGCCAGCATCGTGCTGCTGGCCAATACCGTCGGACTGTCCGAGCATCTGCCGAAGGCGCTGGCCGCATTCCTGCGCGAGCATCCACAGGTCAGCCTCGAGGCGGAAGAGCGCGAGAGTGCCGATATTGCGCAGGCGATCGCCGCGGGAAGCGCCGATCTCGGCTTTGCTGCCGAGCATACGCTGCCGGAGACGCTCGACCGCTTCATCTTCAGCGAGGATCGCCTGGTCCTGGTGACGGCGCAGCGCAACGATCTGGCGTCACGCCGGTCGATCGATTTTCGCGATGTCGTCGATCGCGATTTCATCGGCTTGACCAATGCGACGGCGTTGCAGAACCACATCGGCAAATATGCGGCCCGGCTGGGCGCGCGGCTGCGCTATCGCGCCCAGATGCGTGATTTCGACGCCATGTGCCAGATGGCGGCGGCCCATGTGGGCATCGCCATCGTGCCGGAAGTGGCGGCGCGGCGCTGCGCGCGATCGATGCCGATCACGCTGGTGCGGATCAGGGATACCTGGGCCAATCGCAAGCTGGCGATCTGTTTTCGCGATCTGAAGGCGATGTCGCGTCCGGCACAGCAGCTGGTGGAGCATTTGCGCGCGGCGGCGCGCTGATCTTTCCCTCCCCACGGCGCGGCTGTGCCGCTTGGGGGAGGGACATCGCTGGCTTCAGCGTTTCAAAATCTCACCCATTCAGCAGCTTCATCGCCGCTGCATGCACGCGCGGGTCGCCGGCGGCGATGATCTTGCCGCCGTTCTGCGCCGGCTTGCCGTCCCAGGTCGTCACCACGCCGCCCGCGCCGGTGACGATGGGAATGAGGGCGGCAATGTCATAGGGCTTCAGGTCGGTCTCGATGACCAGATCGAGATGGCCACCGGCCAGCATGCAATAGGAGTAGCAATCGCCGCCATAACGGGACAGGCGGACATGCTTCTCGACGCCCTGGAAGATGGCGCGATCGGCGTCGTTCATCAGCAACGGGCTGGTGGTGAACAGCACAGCCTTTTCCAGCGAGTCGCAGCGGCGCACTGCGAGTTTGCGGCCGGTGCCACCCGCGCCCTGATAGCGCGCCGAGCCGTTGTCGCCGGAAAAGCGCTCGCCGATATAGGGCTGGTGCATCATGCCGTAGACCGGCGTGCCCTTGTGCAGCAGCGCGATCAGCGTGCCCCAGGTCGGAAAGCCGGAGATGAAGGATTTGGTGCCGTCGATGGGATCGAGTACCCAGACATAGTCGGCATCCTCGTGCTCGATGCCGAATTCCTCACCGACGATGCCATGTTGCGGGAAGCTCTGCTTGATCAGGCGACGCATCACGGCCTCGGCGCCGCGGTCGGCTTCGGTGACCGGATCGAAATCACCCGCCTTCTTGTTGTCGATGCTCAGCGAGGTCCGGAAGTAGGGAAGGATGGTCTCACCGGACGCTGTGGCGAGGCGGCCGATAAAGGCGGTGAAATCGATGACCGTCACGGCAGGATCCTTTACGGCGGAGAGATATTGGCTGATTGGCACAACCTATATCGTGGCTTGGGTCGGGCTGCATATGAGGCCGACGCATTTGCCCACCGCTCTCGGTTTTGCGCAGACTGCGCAACTGACTTTCTGCGCACTCTGCGCAGTTTGAATCCGATCAGATTTGTGAGCCCAAGAACTGGAATTTGCCATTAAAAATGAACTATGGTTCATTTTTAAGATGTGTCAAAATGGCTGACGTTTTTCCAAGTAACTGTTTTTGTTCAATTTAATTATGACGATTATGTTCTGCCCGTCCAAAAGCCTTGCATTTTTTGCATGAGAAAAAGCCCGAAAACTCTTGCACTTCGAGGGCTGGGGATGCATATTGTTGCGGTGCGGTAGCGCCTCGCGCTATCGCTGCCCTCCTTGGGCGTTTCCTCCCTAGACTTGGGCCGCTTGCTTTCGCAAGTGGCCCTTTTTTCTTGTCTATGGGGTTTTGCAAGGTAAGCGGCGGTCGGCCAACGATCCTGTCTAATCCGCTTGGCATCTGCGCGGCCCGGCCGACAGCTGCCGGGTTGTCGTCGTAGCTGACGTGACTGGCCTGCTACGCGCCGCGAGAGTCAATCGGAAGATCGCTTCGGCTGAGAACCTGGGCCGACCTGACTGTCTTCGTTACTTCAGCGAACCGTTGATTTCCGTGAACTTGCCGTTCAGGTTGGTCCCGAGGCCGTTAACGACGGCGATGATCGCGAGCGCGATACCAGCTGCGATGAGACCATACTCGATCGCCGTTGCGCCGGACTCGTCTGAGATGAACTTACTGACAACGCTTTTGATTTTAATCATTTGGCCCTGCCCTCTTGTTACTGCGGCTCATGCCGCGGCGAGCAGGATGCAGCTATAAATCTAAGGTTGTGTGAATCGACGCGGTAAAAGAGTGGGGTATCGCGGTATTTTTGTATCTTGCTGCGGGCAAATCGCTCTGCGCCCCGCCGAGAACTACTCGGCGGCGGTCTGGAACGGACCAAGCAGCCCGAGCGGGATGTCGATCAGGGCATCGGCGAGAACGGTGAAGTCCTCGGCGATCCGGTCGAAGCGGGCGGTCCGCTCGCGTTTGCGCTCATCCATATAGATCGACCGGTTCAGCTCGATCTGGACCGCATGCAGGCCGCTGGCGGGATTGCCGTAATGCTCGGTGATGAAACCGCCGGCATAGGGCTTGTTGCGGCCGATCGAATAGCCGAGCCGCTGATAGGTGTCCTCGACCACATCGGTCAGAAGCCCCGCGCAACTGGTGCCATAGCGATCACCGATCACCACGTCGGGCCGGCGCGGCTCCTCGCGGGCGATGCCGATGGACGGCATCGAATGGCAATCGACCAGGATGGCCGTGCCGAAGGTCTGATACGCCTTGTTGATCAGGCGGCGCAGGGCGCGGTGATAGGGCTTGTAGAGGCTCTCGATGCGGGTGAGGGCGTCGTCCACATTGAGCCGCTCGCGATAGATTTCCTGGCCGTCGCCGACCACGCGCGGAATGGTGCCGAGGCCGCCGGCGACGCGCATGGAGCGTGTATTGGCGAAGCTGGGAAGCCGCCCCGTGAACATGCGCGGATCGAGCTCATAGGGCTCGCGATTGACGTCCACATAGGAGCGCGGGAAATGCACCCGCACCACCGGAAAGCCGCGGCTGGCCAGCCCGCCGATCAGCTCGTCCATGAACGAATCCTCGGAGCGGCGCAACGCGGCGATATCGATTCGCGACGCGCCGAGAAACGCGGCGGGATAGACGGTGCCGGAATGGGGCGAGTTGAAAATGATCGGCGCCCGCCATTCGGGCGGCTCGGCAATCTCGAAGGGGGGCGACAGCTCACCGTCAAACTGGGTCATCGTCGCATTTCGTCCCTGCAGGCACGTTTTTCTGGAGCACCAGTCTGGCAGAAAACCGGCGATTTGCGAGGTGTCATTGTCAGGAAAATGGCGTGATCCCGCCGCAGGTCGCCAGCGCGGGATGCGGGCCGGGAGCGGAATGGCTGTGAATGCGGGGTTTTGTTGCTCTGGATCGCAATCTGGCGCACCATAATGAAACGCTTATCCACATGCCCGCCGCGCAAACTTCACCCGAAATTTACCAACCCTCGGGCTTAGTAGGCGCCACGGTTTCCTCACTCGGGTTTGACGTCTAACGCCATGCACAAGATCCTTCTCGCCGAAGACGATAACGACATGCGCCGGTTCCTGGTGAAGGCACTGGAAAACGCCGGCTTTTCGGTGTCGCACCACGACAACGGAATGTCAGCCTATCAGAGGCTGCGCGAAGAACCCTTTGAAATGCTTCTAACGGATATCGTGATGCCGGAAATGGACGGCATCGAACTGGCCCGCCGCGCCAGTGAGCTCGATCCGGACATCAAGATCATGTTCATCACCGGATTCGCCGCTGTGGCGCTGAATTCGGACTCCGAGGCGCCCAAGAATGCCAAGGTTCTGGCCAAGCCCGTGCACCTGCGCGAATTGGTCAGCGAAGTGAACAAGATGCTCGCGGCCTGAGGGCTGACGATTTCTGCAAAACAGGCAAGGATTTACGCTTCGGCGTCCTTGCCTGACCCGATCGGACCCGTTATAGGGTCCGCATTACCCGTCACGACCGGTTCTTAGGGCGCGTAGCTCAGCGGGAGAGCACTTCCTTGACATGGAAGGGGTCACAGGTTCGATCCCTGTCGCGCCCACCATCTGGCCTCCGGTTCACCAGACAACACGATCTCCATCCAGCAGCAGTCGATTTTTCTCCCATGCAGGGGAGAATGGATGTTCTGTTCCCTTATCGGTCGTTTTCACATGGCAAGTCGGCTATAGCTGTTCTGTCATAAAGTGTTCGACCGGAAGCTATGGCAACGAAGTCCCGGCCCGTTATCGGCGTCATCGGCAACGCCTATCGCATCGAGAACCGGTTTTCCGTCCAGGCGGCCGGAGAAAACAATCTTCGCGCGGTGGCGGAAGTGGCCGGCGCCTTGCCGATGATGTTCGCCGGCACACCCGACATTACGGATGTCGGTGAAGTCCTCGATCTGGTCGATGGTATCCTGCTCACCGGCGCCCGCGCCAACGTGCATCCCACCCGATTCGGCATGCAGGCCTGTATCCGCCATGAGCCCTATGACAACGGGCGGGACGACGTGGCGCTGGCCATGGTCGAGGCCTGCGTCGCGCGCGGGGTCCCGATCTTCGGCATCTGCCGTGGACTGCAGGAGATGAATGTCGCGTTCGGCGGCACGCTGCATCCCGAAATCCGCGAACTGCCCGGCCGCATGAATCACCGCATGCCGCGGCTGGAGAATGGCGAAATCCATCCTGACCCGGCGGTGGTGTTTGCCGATCGACATGACGTGCACCTGACCAGCAACGGCACCTTTGCCAATCTGCTCGGCCGCGAGACCATCACGGTCAACTCCCTGCACGGGCAGGGAATTGAAATTCCCGGTCAGCGCGTGGTGATCGAAGGGATCGCCGAGGACGGCACGGTCGAGGCTATCCGCATCGCGGACGCGCCCGGCTTTGCGCTCGGGGTGCAGTGGCATGCTGAATATGACCCGCAGATCAATCCGATCAATCGCGCGCTCTTCCTGGCTTTCGGCGAGGCTGTCGCAGCGCAAAAGCAGCGCCGGACCATCGGTGTCGCGGCGCCGGTCTGATTGTGTAGCAATATCGTCGTCCTGCGACGATCCGCCTGTTCGTGTTCTCCATCTTTCGTAGGATGCGCGCGAACCAATCGACCCTTTTAAACGTATCACTTCGGCGCTCTTCCGGCATTTGCCGGAGGGGGCATTTGCGTTTGGCCCCGTTTGTGCAAGCATGACGGGCGGACAGGCTGGCGTGCTCGGCAGGAGCGCCGCCGGTGTGAGACCGGAATGAGGAGAGGGACTATGAAACGACTTTTTCTGTTGGGGACCGTGGTCGCTGCCGCCTTTGCAGGCCAGGCGAGCGCGCAGGAGCTGACCGGCACGCTCAAGAAGATCAAGGACACCGGCGCCATCACCATCGGCTTCCGTGATTCCTCGGTGCCGTTCTCCTATCTCGATGACAATCAGAAGCCCGTCGGCTTCGCCATGGACATCTGCTACAAGATCGTCGAGGCGGTGAAGAAAGAGCTGAAGAACGACAAGATCGAGGTGAAGCTCAATCCGGTCACTTCGGCCACGCGCATTCCGCTGATCGCCAACGGCACCGTCGATCTCGAATGCGGCTCCACCACGAACAATGTGGATCGCCAGAAGCAGGTCGGCTTCACCAACACCCACTTCCTCACGGCCAGCCGTTTCGTCTCCAAGAAGACCGCCAAGCTCGAGAAGATCGATGATCTGAAGGGCAAGACCGTCGTGTCGACTTCCGGCACCACCAACATCAAGCAGCTCACCGAAGCGAATGCCGCGCGCAGCCTCGGCATCAATATCGTGCCGGCCAAGGATCACGCCGAGGCTTTCCTGATGGTCGAGACCGACCGCGCAGCAGCCTTCGTGATGGATGACATCCTGCTCGCCTCGTTGGCCGCCGGCGCACGTGATCCGAATGCCTATGTGATCTCGAAGGATGCTTTCTCGAAGCCCGAGCCCTACGGCATCATGCTGCGCAAGGGCGACGACGCGTTCAAGAAGGTTGCGGACGCAGCCACCGCCGAACTCTACAAGAGCCCGGAAGGCGCCAAGCTGTATGAGAAGTGGTTCACCCAGAAGATCCCGCCCAAGGGTCTGAACCTCAACGTCCCGATGGGCCCGGAACAGACCAAGGCGTTTGCCAAGCCGTCGGATTCGCCGGACCCGGACGCGTATCTCTAAGCGACACTCATGTTCATCTCTCCCCGCTTCGCACGAAGCGGGGAGAGGGACACAATGGCCCGGCCATTGCATGGTTTTGGACTGAGACGCGTTTGGGGGACGATGCGTGAACTATAACTGGAACTGGGGCATCTTCTGGGATCAGACGCCCGATGCGACCGGCACTTATTTCGCCTCCCTGATGAGCGGCCTCCAGGTCACCATCCTGCTGGCGCTGGTCGCCTGGATCATCGCTTTCGTCCTTGGCTCCGTGATCGGCATCATGCGCACATTGCCGTCGCGCTGGCCGGTGATGATCGGCAATGCCTATATCGAACTCTTCCGTAACATCCCGCTGCTGGTGCAGCTGTTCATCTGGTTCTTCGTCGTTCCGGAGTTGCTGCCGGGCGAATTCGGCATCTGGGTGAAGCAGCTCCGCAACGGACCCTTCATCGCCGCGATGCTCGGGCTTGGCTTCTACATGTCCTCGCGCGTCGCAGGCCAGGTGACGGCCGGGATCAATGCTCTGCCGAAGGGCCAGCGGATGGCCGGCACGGCGATCGGCCTGACCACGTGGCAGACCTATCGTTACATCCTGCTGCCGCTCGCCTATCGCATCATCTTCCCGCCGCTGACGTCGGAATTCCTGAACACGATCAAGAATACCGCGCCGGCATTGACCATCGGCGTGCTCGAGCTCACCGCGCAGGCGCGCTCGATGCAGGAATTCTCGTTCCAGGTGTTCGAGGCCTTCACGGCCGCTGCGGGCATCTATCTGTTGCTGAGCGCCGTCGTCACGATCGGCATGCGCATGATCGAGAAACGGCTGGTCATCCCCGGCTTCAATGTGGGGAAATAAGTGATGTTCAGCACATTCGATTTCGACGTCATCTGGCGCAGCCTTCCCTACCTCTTCTATCAGGGCATGGTCTTCACCCTGACGCTGACGGCCATCGCGACATTCTTCGGCCTGATCCTCGGCACGCTCATCGCCATGATGCGGCTGTCGTCGAATGCCGTGGTCTCCGGCATTGCTGCCAGCTACGTCAATCTCATGCGCTCGCTGCCGCTGGTGCTGGTGATCTTCCTGTTCTACTTCCTCAGCCCCTATATCGGGCAGTGGATCATCCGCGCCGACCAGCCGGTGCAGGTCGGTGCCTATACGTCGACCATCATCACCTTCACCCTGTTCGAGGCGGCCTACTTCGCCGAGATCATGCGTGCCGGCATCCAGTCGGTACCGCGGGGGCAGGTCATGGCCGGCTATGCGATCGGCCTCAATTATCGTGGCGTGATGCGCTACGTCACGCTGCCGCAGGCGTTCCGCAACATGCTGCCGGTGATCTTCACCCAGACCATCGTGCTGTTTCAGGACACCTCGCTGGTCTATGTGCTGTCGATCACCGACTTCCTCGGCGCCGCCGCCAAGGTGGCGCAGCGCGATGGTCGCCTGACCGAAATGTATCTGTTCGCAGCGGTGGTCTATTTCGTCATCAGCTTCACCGCCTCCTTCTTCGTGAAGCGCTTGCAAAAGCGTATCAGCATCATCCGCTAATCAAGACGGTCGATCCCCATGCCCATGATTTCCATCGACAATGTCAGCAAGTGGTACAATCCGCAGTTTCAGGTGCTGAAGAACTGCACGACCAAGGTCGAGAAAGGCGAGGTCGTCGTCGTCTGCGGCCCGTCCGGTTCGGGAAAGTCCACGCTGATCAAGACCGTGAATGCGCTCGAGCCGGTGCAGGAAGGCACCATCACGGTTGATGGTCTCAATGTCACGACGATGAAGCGGGACCTGCCGAAGCTGCGTTCGCGCGTCGGCATGGTGTTTCAGCACTTCGAGCTGTTTCCGCATCTGAAGATCGTGGAGAATCTCTGCCTCGGCCAGACCATAGTGCTTGGTCGCAAGGAAGAGGCTGCGCGCAAGAAGGCGATGGCCATGCTGGAGCGCGTCGGCCTCACGGCCCATGCGGAGAAGTATCCCGGCCAGCTCTCCGGCGGCCAGCAGCAGCGCGTCGCCATTGCGCGGGCGCTGGTGATGGATCCGATCTGCATGCTGTTCGACGAGCCGACCTCGGCGCTCGATCCCGAGATGATCAACGAGGTGCTCGACGTCATGGTCGAACTCGCCAAGGAAGGCATGACCATGATGGTGGTGACCCACGAAATGGGCTTCGCCAAGAAGGTCGCCAACCGCGTCATCTTCATGGATGCCGGCGAAATCGTCGAGGACGCGCAGAAGGACGACTTCTTCGGTCATCCGCGCAGCGACCGCGCGCAGCTATTCCTGTCGAAGATTCTCTCGCACTGACGCCTGCAATTTCAGCGCGTTGCTGCATTACATTTGTGCAGCGCGGTGGATGCTACCTGACCCGACAATTAACGATTGTGTCAGGAATGCAGTGGTACTCCTGAACCCGCGAGAACAGGCCCGCGTGGTTCGCGGCTGATCCCAAGACCACTCAGGTCGTCGTCCTCGCGGGCAGCACATGTCGTTGCTGCCTCACGATTTCCGTCGTTAAGCGTCTGTTGGGGCGTGCCGCCTTCAGCCGTGCAGGCTTTGTCTGCGCGCGGGCTGGCGCGTGCCGTTCCGGGAAGTGGGTGGCATGGTGAAGATCAATCGCGTCGGCAACAAACTCGGTTTGGCCGGCTTGATAGGCATCCTGTTATCCATCGGCGTCGTCGCCAATCAGATGCATACCGAGACGGAAGTCTCCGACGTCAATCATCGGGCCGATGTGCAGCAGCAGATCGCCGATGGCACGCGCGAGGCGGATGCGCTGATGCGCAGCATGCAGACGGCCAGCCAGAGCCTGCGCATCGCGATTACGACTCCCGACATGGACAAGAGTGTCGCCGAGATCAAGGCGGCGAAAGCGGCCCAGGACAAGATCCTGGACGCAAACATCGCCGCGGCGCGTCGACAGGAAAACCGGGACAATTTCGCGAAGATCAAGGCGCTGACGGCGTCCTATGTCTCGGCCGCCGACGAACTCGCTGGTCTGCAGAAGAAGCTGCTCGATCTTTACCGCACGCGCAATGTCGCCGTGCTCGACTGGAACAGGCATCTCGAACAGATGCGCCTGACCACGGCGGTGAACCAGGCGCCGAACTGGGGTGATGTCGATAACCAGCTCAAGATCGCCGACGGTGCCATCAGCGCCGTTCAAGCCGCCGCCTGGCGCTATTCGTCGCTGAACGAGATCGTTCAGAAAGGGCTGATCGTCACCAAGGCCAAGGCGCTGAACGATGCGCTGGCCAAGGCCAGCGTGGCCGAGGATAGCGAGCTGGTGCAGAACGGCCTGACCCAGCTCAGCGCCGACATGCGGAAATTCATGACGGCGACCGACGAGGCCATCCAGGTCAACGACCAGAAGACCGACATCGTTCGCAAAAAGCTCACACCGGCGGCAACGTCCGCCGGCGAGTTGGTGGCCGTGGCTGTGACGAATGCCGGCAAGGCCGTGACCGAAGCCCGCAACCAGGCAGCTGCGACCATGGAGCGCTCGGGCCAGATCAATCTGGCGCTCGGTGTCGCGGTGGTCGCTGTGCTGGTCGGATCGATGGTGTTCAGCTTCTTCGGTGTCGCCCGGCCGATGACCCGTCTCAATGCCGCCATGGGGCGGATGGCCGGGGGCGATCTGGATGTCGTCATCCCCGGTGCCCGGCGCGGTGATGAAATCGGCGATATCGCCAAGACCGTCTCGGTGATCCGCGACAATGCCGAACGCAAGGCGCGGGACGAGGCCAACGCGCGCGTCGATCAGGACAATCAGGCGGCAGCAGCGCGCCGGCGCGAGATGGCAAATCTGGCCGATGGCTTCGAGCGGGCCGTTGGCAATATCGTCGATAACGTTTCCACGGCCTCGTCGCAGCTGGAGCAATCGGCGGGCGGGCTGACGGCAACGGCCGAGCAGGCCAAGGAGCTCACCGTGGCGGTCGCCAACGCGTCCGACGAGGCATCGGGGAACGTCCAGGCGGTGGCCTCGTCGACCGAGGAGATGTCGTCCTCGATCAACGAGATCAGCCGGCAGGTGCAGGAGTCCGCCGGGATCGCCAATTCGGCGGTGGATCAGGCGCACAGGACCAATGAGCGCGTTGCCGAACTGGCCAAGGCGGCCGCGCGTATCGGCGATGTGGTCGAGCTGATCAACACCATCGCCAGCCAGACCAATCTCTTGGCCCTCAATGCGACCATTGAAGCGGCACGCGCCGGCGATGCCGGGCGCGGCTTTGCGGTCGTCGCCGCCGAGGTCAAGGCGCTCGCGCAGCAGACTGCCAGCGCCACCAGCGAGATCTCCCAGCAGATCTCCGGCATCCAGGCCGCGACCCGGGAATCGGTGAATGCCATTGCCGAAATCGGCGACACCATCGGGCGGATGTCCGAGATCGCCTCGACCATCGCCTCCGCCGTCGAGGAGCAGGGCGCAGCGACTCAGGAGATTGCGCGCAATGTCCAGCAAGCCGCCCACGGCACCATGCAGGTGAGCGCCAATATCGCCGACGTCCAGCGCGGTGCGACCGCGACGGGCTCGGCCTCGTCGCAGGTTCTCTCCGCTGCGCAGTCGCTATCCAGCGAAAGCGGACGGCTCAAACGCGAAGTCGGCAAATTCCTGGATTCCGTCCGGGCCGCCTAACATGTCGTCGATCCAGTAAGGAATGCCAGCAATGTCACTGCTCAATCTCCGCATCCGCGGCCGCCTCTATGGCGGTTTCGGCGCTCTGGTTCTGTTCGGGCTGGCAAGCTCGGGCTTCGCTGTCTGGCAGATGACGGAAGTCGGGACGCGGGTCGCCTCCATGACCCAGCTGTCGAGCAACACCATCCGCGCGGCCGAAGTGGCGTCGGAACTGCAGGCGGTGCGCGGCGCCATCCTGCGCTATTCGTTCGACCAGGACGAAGCGTCGATTGCCGATGCCGACAGGCGGCTGGCCAGTCTGGCGGCAAGCGTCGATACGGTGATGAAAGCCAGCCGCTCGGAAGAGCGCCGCACGGCCTATCAGGCGATTGCGAAGGATGTCGCCGAGGTGACGAAGCAGCGGCAGGCACTCGGCGAAGCCATCAAGCAGGTGGTCGCGGGGCGCGAAGTCCTGCAGGAAGCCGGCGACAAGCTCTCCTCCAGCCTGCGCAAGCTCACGATCAGCACGCGCAACACGACCTATGGCCAGGGATCGACCAAGCTCGAGGCGGACACGCTGATGGTCCAGATCGCCAACTGGCGGTTCTTCTCCAGCCGTGACGACAAGCACATCGAAGCGTTCAAGGACCAGGCCCGGATTGCCGAGCAACAGATCGGCGAAATGGAAAAGATGCAGATGCCGCCGACGCTGGCTGCGCTGTTCGGCACCATCCGTACCAATCTGAAGAGCTACGCGGCGCTGTTCGAAAAAGCTGCTGCCAGCATGCAGGCATCGGACGCGATCTTCAACAAGTCGATCAGCCCGCTCATCGTCAATGCGATCGCCAGGGTCGAGGTTGTCAAGACCGGGATCCAGCAGGCCCAGCTGCAGACGGTCGCTGCGACGAATGACCAGATTTCGACGACCACCACATTGCAGACGGTCGTCGCGGCCGTCTCGACGGTGATCGGTCTGGTCATCGCCTTCCTGATCGCGCGTGGCATCATCGGGCCACTGTCCGGCCTCACCGCGAGCATGAAGCGCCTCGCTGATGGCGATTTCGGCGTGGTGCTGCCCGGCCTCGGTCGCAAGGACGAAGTCGGCGACATGGCGCGTGCCGTCGAGGGCTTCAAGGTGAAGGCCGAGGAAAAGGCGCGCATCGAGGCGGAAGCCAAGCTCACCCAGGATCAGCAGGCAGCGTTGCAGCGCCGTCGTGACATGGTTCGCCTGGCCGATGATTTCGAATCTGCGGTCGGCCAGATCGTCGAGGCGGTCTCTTCTGCGTCGAACGAACTCGAAGGCTCTGCCGGCATGCTGACATCGACGGCGGAGCGGTCGCAGGAACTGACCACGATGGTTGCTGCGGCGTCCGAGGAAGCGTCGACCAATGTGCAGTCGGTGGCCTCGTCGACGGAAGAAATGACATCCTCCATCAATGAGATCAGCCGACAGGTTCAGGAATCGTCGCGCATTGCCAGCGCGGCGGTCGACCAGGCGCAGAAGACCAATGATCGCGTCGGTGAATTGTCGCGCGCGGCCGGTCGGATCGGGGCGGTGGTCGAACTGATCAACACCATCGCCGGCCAGACCAACCTTCTGGCGCTCAATGCGACCATCGAAGCGGCGCGCGCCGGCGATGCCGGCCGTGGTTTCGCAGTCGTGGCGGCCGAGGTGAAGGCGCTGGCGGAGCAGACCGCCAAGGCTACCGGCGAGATCAGCGCTCAGATCGCCAGCATCCAGACCGCCACGGACGAATCCGTCTCGGCGATCCAGGAGATTGGCACGACCATTGGCCAGATGTCGGAAATCGCGTCCACCATCGCTTCGGCGGTCGAGCAGCAGGGCGCGGCCACGCAGGAAATCTCCCGCAACGTCCAGCAGGCGGCGCATGGCACGCGTGAAGTCTCGTCGAACATCGTCGACGTCCAGCGCGGTGCCAGCGAGACCGGGACGGCGTCCTCCCAGGTGCTGTCGGCAGCACGGTCGCTGTCGTCTGAAAGCGGTCGTCTGAAGCAGCAGGTCGGCCGCTTCCTCGATACCGTGCGCGCCGCCTGATTTTCGTACGATCCAGCACAAGGCCGGCGCTTCAGCGCCGGCCTTTCTGATTCTCGTGGCAACCGAGGGCGGGCCGGCGCGCCTGTTGCATAGCTACGATTGCACCGCTTTTTAACCTTCTGCAGTCATGGTTGCTGTCGAGGGCACTGAATCCGATTCCAGTCTGCGCAGGTCTGGTCGGCGGTCAGATCCACCCCTCGCGGAAACCAAGAAAATCCAGTTTCATTACGTCGTTCAGCCAACGGTCGAAAACCGAGGGACAGGATAGTTATGCTCGCCAGCTTCTCCATTCGTGCCAAGATCACCATCGTCATCTCGTTCCTGCTGATTGCCATGACCGCGATGGGTCTTCTAGCCGTCAGCAAGATGCAGATGATCAATGCCAATTCGTCTGAGATCCAGAAGAACTGGCTGCCGAGCATTCGCGTTCTGGGCGGTCTGCGCGCAACGACGATCGACTATCGCAACCTCGTGCGCGCCCATATCCTGGCCGCCAATGCCGAGCAGATGGGCAAGACCGAGACAGGCATCGACGTCATCGTGAAGCGTGTGGGCGAAGAACGGGCGACCTATGACAGACTGATCTCGTCGCCGGAAGAGCGCGCCATCTTCAACGATTGGGCGAAGGAGTGGGACGTGTATCTCGCCCGCAGCCAGGAGGTGTTCGCGCTCAATCGCAAGAATCTCGGCAAGTCCAATCTGGAAGCCCACGAGCTGAATCTGAATGTCGTCAACCCGCTTGGCTCCAAGGCTGACTTCGCGCTCCGCAAGGCCATCGAGTTCAACGACAAGGGCGCTGCGGCGTCGGGTGAAAAGGCCGTCGATAGCTACAATTCCGCGTTCATGATGGTCGTGACCATCATCGGCATTTCGGCGGTGATTGGCATTGCGGTTGGCATCTATCTGGTGCGAGACGTGTCGTCGGGCATCGCGTCCATCGTCAGGCCGATGCAGGCGCTCAGCGCCGGTGACCTCACCGCGCATGTGCCGCATCAGGGCGAGAAGACCGAGATCGGTGCCATGGCCGATACGCTGCAGGTTTTCAAGCAGGCGCTGATCGACAAGCGTGCAGCCGACGAGGTCGCCGCTGCCGACGCCGAAGCGAAGATCGAGCGCGGTCGCCGCGTCGATGGCATCACCCGCAGTTTCGAAGCCATGATCGGCGAGATTGTCGAGACCGTGTCGTCAGCTTCGACCGAACTGGAAGCATCCGCCAGCACCCTGACCGCCACGGCGGAGCGCTCGCAGGAACTGACCACCTCCGTCGCTGCCGCATCGGAGCAGGCTACGACCAATGTGCAATCGGTGGCATCTGCGACCGAGGAAATGGCGTCATCGGTGAACGAGATCAGCCGCCAAGTGCAGGAATCGGCCAACATCGCCAATCAGGCGGTGGATCAGGCGCAGAAGACCAATGATCGCGTCAGCGAACTGGCCAGTGCTGCAGCCCGTATCGGCGATGTGGTCGAACTCATCAACAACATTGCCGGCCAGACCAACCTGCTGGCGCTGAATGCCACCATCGAAGCGGCTCGCGCTGGCGAAGCCGGCCGTGGCTTTGCGGTGGTTGCGTCGGAAGTAAAGGCGCTGGCGGAGCAGACCGCCAAGGCCACGGGGGAAATCTCGACCCAGATCTCCGGCATTCAGGCGGCAACGCAGGAATCCGTGGGCGCCATCAAGGAAATCGGCGACACCATCGGCCGCATGTCCGAGATCGCATCCACCATCGCTTCGGCGGTGGAAGAGCAGGGCGCGGCAACCCAGGAAATCTCGCGCAACGTCCAGCAGGCAGCGCAGGGCACCCGGCAGGTGTCGTCGAACATCACCGACGTGCAGCGCGGCGCCAGCGAGACTGGCTCCGCATCGACGCAGGTCCTGTCCGCGGCCCAGTCGCTGTCATCGGACTCGACGCGGCTCAAGGATGAAGTGCGCAAGTTCCTGACCGCGGTGCGTGCGGCTTAAAGCTCTGTCGTTCTTCCTTCTCCCCCAAGCACAGCGAAGCTGTGCAGGGTGGGAGAAGGTGGCTTCGCGAAGCGAAGACGGATGAGGGGGGCTGGGCTCGGAGCTTGTGGCTACCCCTCATCCGTCTCGAACGCTTTGCGTTCGATCCACCCTCTCCCACAAGGGGAGAGGGAAAGGAAAGTTCACCTCACGCTCGACGTCACCAGCCCGGCGATATCCATATAGGTGCGCACCAGCGGTGCCACCACGCGATGGGCCGACGTCTTCGATACGATCCGGTCATGCAGGATCAGGTGATCGATCCCCGTATTGATGAAACACGCCATCGCGTCGCGCGGCGTCTCCACGATCGGCTCGCCCCTCACATTGAATGAAGTATTGAGCAGCACCGGCACGCCGGTCAGCGCCTCGAATTCCTTCAGCAGGCGATACAGCACCGGATTGGTGTCTTCGGTCACCGTCTGCACGCGCGCGGTGCCGTCCACATGGACGATCGCCGGAATGCGATCGCGCCATTCCGGCCGCACCGGCTTGGCAACCAGCATGAACGGAGAATCCTCGTCGCCCTCGAATATCTCCTGGCAGCGCTCGGCGAGCACCAATGGTGCGAATGGGCGGAACGGCTGCCGGTGCTTCACACGCGAGTTCAGGATGTCCTTCATTTCGGCGTGGCGCGGGTCGGCAATGATGCTGCGATTGCCGAGTGCGCGCGGTCCATATTCCGACCGTCCCTGAAACCAGCCGATCACCTTCTGCTCGACCAGTAGCTTGGCAGTGTCGCGGCAGATGTCGTCGCTGCGAACGGTGCTTGTCTGTGCCTTCACCAGCGTGCGCTGGGTCGCCGCCTCGACTTCGCGATCGTCATAGGTGCGGCCGGTGTAGGAGTGCTTCATCACATAGCTGCGCGGTTGCTTCTGTACTTCGAGCAGCCCGTAATAGGCGCAACCGATGGCGATGCCGTTATCGCCGGCGGCCGGCTGGATCCAGACATGGTCGAAGCCGGCCTCGCGCGCGATGCGGCCATTGGCGACACAGTTCAGCGCCACGCCGCCGGCGATGCAAAGGTTCTTCGCGCCGGTGGTTTCGCGCAGCCAGCGCGCACGGGCGAGCAGTACCTTCTCGGTGTCGTCCTGAACGCGCCAGGCGAGATCTTCCCAATGCTTCATGGAAGGGCTGGTTTCCCACTTGCCTTCGCCGTCGGGGACATAGGGCTGGTTGAACTCCGCCGACCAGCGCGGCACCGTCAGCTTGTTGTCAGTGATGGACATCAGCGACGGAAAATGCTCGCGGCGGCCATAGGGAGCGAGCCCCATCAGCTCGCCGCACTTGTTCCAGTCACCGAATACATAGGTCGATGCGCGGCTGTAGAGCGCGCCAAGGCCGGCCATGTTGGTGAACTCGTCGCTGAGGAAACCGCGGTCCGGCTCCATCCAGACTTTCTTGATACAGTCGAGCTGGGTGCCACTGAATGTGTAGTAACTCTCGGACTCGCGCGCGAGCGGTGATCCGCCGTCCTCTGCCGGATAGGTTTCCATCACGTCGGAACGATAGCTGCCGACGCCATCGACGATCATGATGGCGCCTTCCTCGAAAGGCGAGACGGCGAAGGCGCTGTAGGCATGCGAGAGATGATGCGAGATGGCGACGACCTTGCCGTTGCGCGCACGGAACAGTGGGTGGCGCTTTGCATCCTGCCGTTCATATTCGGGCAGGAAGCCTGGCATGTCCTGATAGATCAGCCGGTCTTCCATCTCCGGGACCGGCAGGATGTAGCAATTGCTGACGACCAGCTCGATGTCGTTCAGACTGATTCCCTCGGCCTGCAGGCAGTATTCGATCACCTCTTGATAGAAACCGGTCGCGTGTTTCTCGCGGGTAATGCGCTCCTTCTCGATCGCGTAGGCGATCTCGCCATCGCGCAGAAGGCAGGCGCTGACGTCGTGATCATAGGTGTTGAGACCGAGAATGTAGCGGGGCTTGGCCATTGAGGCTCACTTCTTGCGTTCTTGTGTTCGGAAATCGAAGGCGGGGATTATCTCGCAGCTGCGAGCCGAGCCGGCGAGGATAATGCGCGGTACTATGAAGAGAAGATGAACGGCGACAAGTGCAATTCACTGTACCCGTTGAGATGCGTGTTTGTTCGCAGGTGCCGCGCTCCTGTCAACTTGACCGGGCTTCGCGCTTGATTCTATTCTTTTCACGATCCCGCATAGACGCCATGCCGCAGCCATATTGGTGGTCTGGTTTCCGGGTCTGCTATGTTAGCACGCGTGAACTGGAATTGCTCTCCGTGTCACTCTGTTGAACAATTCGACATCGGAAGCATTCTAAAGCCGTGCTTCTGCAGAATGGGAGATCCCAAGAATGGCTCAAACGACATCGAAGCGCCGTAACCTCCTGACCCGCTGCCTCGCAGCTGCGGCGCTTGTCTCTGTTTATTGCATCGGTCTGATCGGTGCCTCCACCGTCATGCTGACCGCCGGCAGCACCGCTGCTCATGCGCAGCGTGGTCGTGGCCGTGGCGGCGGTGGCTGGGGCCGCGGCGGTGGTCGTGGCTGGGGGCGCGGTGGTGGTTTCTATCGTGGTCGCGGTTACGGTCGTGGCTATGGCTTCTACGGCGGTCCGCGCTTTGTGGCGCCGGGTTGCTATTTCAGCCGCCGCTGGGGCCGGGTGGTTTGCCCGTATTGATCGGCAATTGTCGCCTTTCACGGTGACGACAGCATCGAGGCGCTCCGGAAAACCGGGGCGCCTCTTTGTTTGAGGGGCGTTCATTTTGCATGGGACTGCTGCATTTTGAACGGGACGCGCATCGTGGCGCCGGACCGTCTTGCCTTTTTCGCGCGCTGCACCAATCTCGAATGGGCCAGCCGGCGTCGCGTCGGCATCCACGCCCTCCTGCCTCGGGATTTCCATGAGCATTCTGTTCTCCCCCACGAAGTTGCGCGACCTTGCCTTGTCCAACCGCATCGTCATTGCGCCCATGTGCCAGTACTCGGCGGAAGACGGCCGAGCCACCGACTGGCACATGATCCATCTCGGGAATATGGCGCTGTCCGGTGCCGGCATGCTGGTGATCGAAGCGACTGCGGTGGAAGCCATCGGCCGCATCACGCCCGGCGATCTCGGCCTCTATGACGATGCGACCGAAGCCGCGTTGAAACCGGTCCTGGCCGCGATCCGCAAACATTCGAAGATCGCCGTCGCGATGCAGATCGCTCATGCCGGCCGCAAGTCCTCGAGCCATGCGCCGTGGGATGGCGGCCAGCAGGTGCCGCTCGACAAGGGCGGCTGGGTTGCGGAAGCGCCGTCGGCGATCCCGACCAAGCCTGGCGAGCTGCCGCCGAAGGCGATCGATGCCGCCGGACTCGTGCGCATCCGCGATGCCTTCGTCGCCACGGCCCGGCGCGCCGATCGCCTGGGTATCGATGCGATCGAGATCCATGCGGCGCATGGTTACCTGCTGCACGAGTTCCTGTCGCCGATCTCCAATCAGCGCACCGATAGCTATGGCGGTTCGCTGGAAAACCGGATGCGCTTCCCGCTCGAGGTCTTTGATGCGGTGCGCGCGGCGTTTCCGGCGCACAAACCGGTGGGCGTGCGCGTCTCCGCGTCGGACTGGATCGAGGGCGGCTGGGATGTCGAGCAGACCATCGTCTTCGCGCAGGAACTCAAGAAGCGCGGTGTGGACTGGATGGATGTCTCGTCCGGAGGCGTCTCGCCACAGCAGAAGATCACGCTCGGGCCGGGCTATCAGGTGCCATTCGCCGAAGCGGTGAAGCAGGCGACCGGATTGCCGACCATGGCCGTTGGCCTGATCACCGAGACGCAGCAGGCCGAGGATATCCTGCAGGCGGGGAAAGCGGACTTTATCGCGGTCGCGCGCGGCATTCTCTACAATCCGCGCTGGCCGTGGCATGCGGCGGCTGAGCTTGGCGGTCAGGTTCAGGCGCCGCCGCAATATTGGCGATCGCAGCCTTCGACTCAGAAAGCGCTGTTCGGCGACATCACGTTCGGCGCACGCTGAGAAGGCCGTCTGAGTTAGTCAGCTATCAATAGCCGTCGTCCCGCTGTGCCGGACGGCGGCTATTTTATTGATCACGTAAAAGTTCCCGTGAATCGCGTCCGCCACGCGAATGGCAGCCCTGCGGCGAAGTTGTGTTTACACGCCATGGCTGTGCTCCTACACCCCCGAAAATTCTGCGCCATAAAATAATCGCGGCATCCGGCGCTGCCCGTTTTCGAGAGGAGCCCTGCCATGGGCCGCCATCTTCTATGGCTGTTGCTGATCCCATTCGTCGGACTGCTCTGGGTCCCGTTCTACAATTTTCATGACCCGGTGCTGTTCGGCTTCCCCTTCTTCTACTGGTATCAGCTCGCCTGGGTGCCGGTGACCGCCTTCCTGACCTGGCTCGCTTACCGGACGTATCCCAATGAAGACTGATCTCGACGTCCCGGCGCTTGCCGTCTTTTTGTTTTTCTTCGCCCTCGTCACCGTGATGGGTTTCGTCGCCTCGCACTGGAAGCGTCCGAAGACGCTCGCGAGCCTCGACGAATGGGGCCTCGGCGGCCGCCAGTTCGGCACCTGGATCACCTGGTTCCTGGTCGGCGGCGATTTCTACACGGCCTATACGGTCATCGCCGTGCCGGCGCTTGTTTACTCGGTCGGCGCCTATGGTTTCTTCGCGCTGCCCTACACGATCCTCGTTTATCCCTTCGTCTTCATGGTGATGCCGAAGCTGTGGCAGGTCGCAAAGGACAATGGCTATGTCACCGCCGCTGACGTCGTGCACGGCCGCTACGCCTCGCGCACGCTGGAAGCCGCCGTTGCCATCACCGGCGTTGTCGCAACGATGCCCTACATCGCTTTGCAGCTCATCGGCATGGCCGCTGCAGTGAAGGCACTCGGCTTCGAGGGCGAGATGCCGCTGATCGCAGCTTTCGTCGTGCTGGCGCTGTACACCTACTCATCAGGCCTGCGCGCGCCGGCGCTGATCGCCTTCGTCAAGGACATCATGATCTACGTTGCTGTGATCGCAGCGATCTCGGTTATTCCCGGCAAGCTCGGTGGCTATGCGAATGTGTTCAACATGGCGGATGAGGCCTTCAAGGCCAAGGGCTCCGGCAGCATCCTGCTCGGGCCAAGCCAGTACTTTGCCTACGCGACACTGGCGCTCGGCTCGGCGCTTGCGGCCTTCATGTATCCGCACACGCTGACGGGCATCTTCGCCAGCAAGAGCGCCACGACGATCCGCAAGAACGCGGTGCTGCTGCCGGCCTATACGTTGATGCTCGGCCTGCTCGCCTTGCTCGGCTATATGGGCCATGCGGCGCAGCTGAAGCTCGCTAGCAACAATGACGTGGTGCCGGCGCTGTTCCAGACGCTGTTTCCAAGCTGGTTCGCCGGCTTCGCCTTTGCAGCGATCGCGATCGGCGCGCTGGTGCCGGCGGCAGTGATGAGCATCGGCGCGGCCAACCTGTTCACCCGCAATTTCTGGAAGGCCTATGTCAATCCGCAGATCGACACGGCCGGTGAAGCCACGGTGGCGAAGCTCGCCTCGCTGGTGGTCAAGGTCGGCGCGCTGCTGGTGATCATCTATCTGCCGACGCAGTTCGCGCTCGATCTGCAGCTGCTCGGTGGCCTGTGGATCCTGCAGACGCTGCCGGCGCTGATCTTCGGCCTGTTCACCGGTTGGTTCACCGCGCCGGCATTGCTGGCGGGCTGGGTGGTCGGCCTGTTCGGCGGCACCTACCTGACCTGGATCGACGGCTTCAAGCCGCTGCATCTGCTATCGCTCGGCAGCTTCCAGGCCACTGTCTATATCGGCCTGATTGCGCTGGTGGCGAATATCGTCGTCGCCGTGCTGGTCAATCTGGTGGTGCCGAAGCGTCCTGTCGTCGCGGCGTAGGGCGGATTAGGCGTAGCCGTAATCCGCCGGCCGAGTTCGTGTGGCGAAGAACGGCGGATTACGCTTCGCTAATCCGCCCTACGCATTGAGCCAGCGCATTGCTCCATGCATGCGCTGGCTCTATTGTCCGCGCCGTGATGGCCTCCCGCAGAGGGAGGCGAAATGGAGCGTGACACGTGACGGATCAGATGCGCATCGGCACCCGCAAGAGCACGATGGCGCTGGCGCAGACCGAAGAGATCGCGCGTCGCCTCAATGTGGCTGCGCCGGAACTCGCCGTCGAGATCGTCAAATTCGACCCTGTCGGCGATCGCGACCAGACCAGCAATCTGCTGCGCCATGGCGGCAAGGGCGGCGCCTTTGTCGGCGAGATCCGCGATGCCGTGCGCGCCGGCAAGCTGCATGCCGCGATGCATTCGCTGAAGGACATGCCGGGCAATGAGGACACTCCCGGCCTCGTCATCGGCGCCACGCTGGTGCGCGATCCGCCGACCGATTCGCTGGTGCTGCGGCCGGGTCTGACGCTCGACGAATTCACCCGTTCGCGCGGCAAGGGTTTCAAGATCGGCACCAATGCCGTCCGCCGCGCCGCCTATCTGCGCCGGCTGTTCCCCGACATCGAGGTCATTCACTTCCGCGGCGCTGCGGACACGCGCGTGCGGAAACTCGACAATGGCGAGATGCAGCGTTTGCCCGGTGGCGGCGAGGTCGGGCCGGCCGATGCGCTGATCATGGCGCGCTCGGGCCTGGAGCGTGTCGGGCTGGCTAATCGCATCGTGCGCGATTTCTCACCGCAGGAGATGTTGCCGGCGGCTGGGCAGGGCATCGTTGCCGTGGAATGCGCAGCGAATGACTGGACAACGCGACGCTATCTGTCGCTGATCGACGATCCCGCCGCGCATCTCGCCTGCGATGCCGAACGTGAAGTGTTGTGGGTGCTGAACGGCCACTGCAATTCGCCGATCGCCGGCTATGCGGTGATCAATGGCGGCGAGATGAACCTGACGGCATCGGTGCTGGACGAAGCCGGCGAGCGTTTTATTGAAGTGACGCGCATGGGCCCGGCCGCCCGCCCGCGCGAACTGGGGCGGGCTGTGGGGCTGGAGCTGCTCGACAAGGGCGCCGCGGAATTGATCGAGCGGACGCGGCCGGAGCATTGAACGTCGGTATCTCAATCGTCATTGCGAGCGTAGCGAAGCAATCCAGTTCTTCCTTGTGGCCTTCTGGATTGCTTCGTCGCTTTGCTCCTCGCAATGACGAAGATTATCCCTCCGCCATCCCGACGCTCCACAGCGCAAATGCATAGACGATCGCGATCTCATCCAGCCTGTTGAAGCGACCGGACGCGCCGCCGTGGCCTGCGCCCATATTCGTGCGCAATAGCACCGGCCCGCCGCCGGTCATCGTTGCACGCAGGCGCGCGATCCATTTCGCCGGCTCCCAATAGGTCACGCGCGGATCGGTGAGGCCGCCCATCGCCAGAATCTTCGGGTAGGCCTTTGCCGCGACCTGATCATAGGGCGAATAGGACAGGATCGTCTTGAAATCCTCCGCGCTCTCGATGGGATTGCCCCATTCCGGCCACTCCGGCGGCGTCAGCGGCAGCGTGTCGTCGAGCATCGTGTTGAGCACGTCGACGAACGGCACCTCGGCGACGAGGCCGGAGAACAGGTCGCCGGAGCGGTTGGCAACGGCGCCCATCAGCATGCCGCCGGCGCTGCCGCCATGGCCAACGATGTTCTTCTCCGATGTATATTTCGCCGCGATCAGCGCGCGCGCAGATGCTGCAAAGTCATCAAACGAATTCGTCTTCTTGTCGCGCTTGCCATCGAGATACCAGCCCCAGCCCTTGTCGGCGCCGCCACGAATATGGGCGATGGCATAGACGAAGCCGCGATCGACCAGCGACAGGCGGTTGGCCGAGAACGAGGCCGGCATCGCCATACCATAGGAGCCGTAGCCATAGAGCAGCAGCGGCGCCTTGCCGTCCTGCTTGAAATCCTTGCGATGCAGGATCGACACCGGCACTTCCGTGCCGTCTTCCGCCTTCGCCATGATGCGGGTGGTGACGTAATCCGCCGGGTTGTGGCCCGAAGGGATCTCCTGCCGTTTCCGCAAGGTCCGCTCACGGCTCACCATGTCGTAGTCATAGACCTCCGACGGCGTCGTCATCGACGAATAGGCGAAACGCAGATTCGTCGTGTCGAATTCGTAACCGCCGAGCGTGTCGAGCGAATAGGCGCCCTCGTCGAACGCAATGGCGTGCTCGTCGCCCGTTGCGAGATCGCGGATGACCACGGATGGCAGCGCATTGGCGCGCTCCAGCCGGATCAGGTGATGCGCATAGAGCTCCATGTCGATGAGATAGATGCCCTCGCGATAAGGGATCAGGTCTGTCCAGCTCGCGCGCTCGGGCGCGTCGATCGGCGCGGTGACGATCTTGAAGTCGATGGCATCGTCGGCATTGGTGAGAATGAACAGCTGGTCGCCGCGATCGGCGAGCGAATATTGGACGCCTTCCTCGCGTTTGGCAACGAGGCGCGGCGGTGCGTCGGGAGTGGTGAGGTCGATGAGCTGCTGCTCGGACGTCTCGTGATCGCCGCCGGCAATCACGCAGAAGCGACCGCTGGCGCTTTCATGAATATGGGTGAACCAGCCGCTATCCTGCTCTTCGAACACAAGCTTGTCGTCAACTTGCTTGGTGCCGAGGCGATGCAGCCAGACCTGCATCGGGCGGTGATTGTCGTCGAGCTTCACATAGAAGAACGCCTTGGAATCCAGCGTCCACACCACGCCGCCATCGGTTTCCTCGACGAGATCGTCGAGGTCCTCGCCCGTGGCCCAGTCGCGCACGCGGATGGTGAAATATTCGGAGCCCTTGATGTCGGCCGTCCAGGCCTCCAGCGCGTGGTCGGGCGAATGCCGGGCCTCGCCGAATTTGAAATAGTCGTGATGCTTCGCGAGTGCGTCGCCATCGAGGATGATCTGCGCGTCGCCGCCATCCCGCGGCGTGCGGCCGAACAGTTCATGCTGTCCGCCCTCGCGGAATTTGCGCAAGTAAGACCAGGGGCCATCGGGCGATGGGACCGAGGAATCGTCCTCCTTGATGCGACCGCGCATCTCGGCGACGAGCTTCTTCTGCAGCGCGGCCGTGCCGCCCAGCAGGCTCTCGGTATAGGCGTTCTCCGCCTCCAGATAGGTGCGGATCTCCGGCTCCAGCACAGACGGATCGCGCAACACCTCCTGCCATCTGGCGTCCTTCAGCCAGGCATAGTCGTCGTTGACGGTGATGCCGTGGGCCGTGAAGGAGTGCGGATGAACGGGCGCAACCGGCGCTGAGGTTTTCGAAGTCTGCTGTGTCATGAAGGCTCTTTTCGCGGAGGTCCGATCGGCTATGATCCCGTCCGTCGGCATGGCGACGTGCTGTGAATATAGGCGGGATCACCCGCTTTGCCATCCTTCGGGCCTTGCTCGGAGGACAAGACAAAACAAGAAACGAGGAAACAAATGCCTGAATTCGTTGCGCTCGATGCGCTGGTCCGGGGCACCGCCGAGCGGGTGCCGCACAAGACCGCCGTGATCGATCCCGACCGCGCGATCAACTATGCCGATTTCAATGCGCTGATCGACCGCATCGCGGCGTCGCTGCAGGCGAGCGGGCTGAAGCCGCAGGATGCGATCTCGATCTGTGCACTGTCCTCCATCGAATATGCGGCGACCTTTCTGGGCGCGCTGCGCGCGGGCGTCGCGGTGGCGCCGCTGGCGCCGTCATCGACCCCGAACGACTTCGCTGCGATGGTGAAGGATGCGGCCGCAAAAATCCTGTTCATGGACAATGCCACCGCGGACAATTTTGCCACGGCGGATATCGACCCCGCCATCCCACGCGTGGCGCTCGACGGTGGTAAGGCCGGGACGGCATTCCAGGCGTGGCTGGCGCCGGAAGGCAGCAAGCCCGCGCCGGTCACGATCGATCCGGAATGGGTGTTCAACATCATCTATTCGTCAGGCACCACGGGGACGCCGAAAGGTATCGTGCACACCATGTGGATGCGCTGGCGGCAATACGGCCAGCTCGATCCGCTCGGTTATGGCGGGGATGCCGTCACCGTGCTGTCGACGCCGCTTTATTCCAACACCACGCTGGTCTGCTTCAATCCGACCTTTGCGGGCGGCGGCACATTGGTGCTGATGAAGAAGTTCGATGCGCGCGGTTTCCTCGAGCTGAGCGCGAAGCATCGCGCCACCCATGCGATGCTGGTGCCGGTGCAGTATCGTCGCATCATGGCGGTGGAGGATTTCGACAGTTTCGACCTGTCGTCTTTCGTCATGAAATACTCGACCTCGGCGCCTTTCGCCGCGGCGCTGAAGGCCGATGTGCTGAAGCGCTGGCCGGGCGGCCTGACCGAATATTACGGCATGACCGAAGGCGGCGGCACCTGCATGCTGCTGGCCCATGAGCATCCGACCAAGCTGCACACCGTCGGCCAGCCGGCACCGGATCACGATATCCGGCTGATCGACGAGGACGGCAATTTCGTCGCCCAGGGTGAGATTGGCGAAGTGGTGGGGCATTCGCCGGTCATCATGCACGGCTATCTCAACCAGCCCGGCAAGACCGCGGAAACATTCTGGCGTGATGCGTCGGGCAAGCTCTATGTCCGCACCGGCGATGTCGGCCGCTTCGACGAGGATGGCTTCCTGACGCTGATGGACCGCAAGAAGGACATGGTCATTTCCGGCGGCTTCAATATCTATCCGAGCGATCTGGAGATGGTGCTGGTCCAGCATGATGCGGTGCTGGAAGCGGCGGTGGTCGCGATGCCATCGGAGGAGTGGGGCGAGACGCCGGTGGCGTTCGTGGTGCTGCGTCCCGGCGCGTCTGCGGACGCTGCGGAGATCAAGGGCTGGGCCAATGAGCGGCTCGGCAAATTCCAGCGGCTCAATGATGTGGTGATGGTCGACGTGCTGCCGCGCAGCGCCATCGGCAAGGTGCTGAAGCGGGAGTTGCGGGATCGTAGGCTGTCGGGCGATCTGTCGGCCTGAGATCGCACATCAATAATGCGGTGGGCGCTCATTCGTGGGCATGCCCACCGCCGTCTCTGCCTCTGCCAGCCGTTCGCCGAGTGCCGCCATCTGCCGGGTCAGCATGTCGATCTGCTTCCATTGCGCGGTGATCGTCGCATTCAGCGTCTCGATCGTATCGTCCTGATAGGCGATCCGCATTTCCATCTTGTCGATGCGCTCGCGCAGGCTGTCGGTCTCACTCATCTGCGGCCTCGCGCGTGAGAGCAAAGTCTTCGGAATTGATGGGCAGCCCTTCCCGGATCGACTGGCTTTCCTTCAGCCCGTGGCCGAGCGCGACACGCTGGTCGAACACGAAGCAGTCGCCGCGCCACAGGCTTTCGCTTTCCGGGACGTCTTCGAGATATTGCAGGATGCCGCCCTTGAGGTGATAGACCTCGGCGAAGCCGTGGGCGAGCATGTAGGAACTCGCCTTCTCGCAGCGGATGCCGCCGGTGCAGAACATGGCGATCTTCTTGTGTTTGGCCGGATCGAGCGTGCGCGCGACGAAATCCTTGAACTGGCCGAAGCTGGCAATGTCAGGATCGACCGCCCCTTCAAACGTGCCCATCGCCACTTCGAACGCATTACGGGTGTCGAGCACCAGCGTGTCCTCGTCCGCGATCAGCGCATTCCAGTCGGCGGCCTCCACATAGGTGCCGACCAGCTTGTTGGGATCGGTGAGGGGATCGCCGAGCGTGACGATCTCCTTCTTCAGCCGCACCTTCATGTGCAGGAACGGCATCATGCTGGCGCGGGAAAATTTCAGTTCGAGATTGTTCAACCGGCCGCTGAACAGTACGCCGCTGTCCAGCTCTCGCATCAGGGCGTCGATCTCGGCATCCCTACCGGCGACGGTCCCGTTGATCCCCTCGTCGGCCAGCAACAGGCTGCCCTTGATGCCGAGCTGATCGCACAGCGCACGCAGGGGCGCCTGCAATTGACGAAAGTCAGGCAGGGAGGCGAATTGATAAAGGGCAGCAACCTTGTACATGCCGGGGATGTAGCAAAGCAGGCCGGGCGGCGAAACCCTTGTGAGAGGAGTACAACCGTAGGGCGGATGAGGCGAAGCCGTAATCCGCCGCGGGGTCTCAGGTTTGAACTCGGCCGGCGGATGACGCTCCGCTCATCCGCCCTACGGCCGGCGGGACGCACAAAAGCCGGCCCAGAGGACCGGCTCTCGTGCAGCGTCACCTGCGGCCGGCGAGGGGAGTCAGACCCTGCCGGTGGAAATCGGCTCAGCGCTTGCGGCTGGCGAGATCCGATGCCTTGTCGACGGCATTCTTCGCCACATCCTTGGCATCGCCCATCGCCTTCTGCGCGTGGCCCTTGCCTTCCTGGATCAGGCCTTCGCCCTGCAGGCGCTCGGAGCCTGTTGCCTCGCCAATGCCCTGCTTGGCCTTGCCGATGGCTTCATTTGCATGGCCCTTGATCTTGTCGGTGGTAGCACCCATGAGATACTCCTGTTGCGTAAGAGGCTGCGAGTTCCAGGCTTATCCCGGAAACGTCGTGCGCCTCGCTGGGCTTCGTCGAAACAATCGACAGCTCAAGGGAATGTTCCTGGAATTCCGGGGCGCGATGCCGCACGAAAGGCCGCATTGCCGTCACGTCATTGAGAGGCGCTGCCATGTCCGGCCACGGTCACGATCACACCCATCCGCACGAGCATGCTCACGATCACAGCCATGATCCCGATCGCTGGAAGCATGACGGTGTGCGCGTCATCCCGGCGGACAATCTCGACACCAATGTGCCGTCGACCAAGGGCATGGACCGCGCCGCGGCGATCAATTTTGCCCGCGTCGGCGCCCAGAAATTGTGGGCGGGCACGGTCTCGATCCAGCCGGACGCCAAGACCGGTGCCCACCATCACGGCCATCTCGAAAGCGTGATCTATGTGGTCAAGGGCAAGGCGCGCATGCGCTGGGGCGAGCAGCTCCAGTTCACGGCCGAAGCCGGCCCCGGCGATTTCATCTTCGTACCGCCTTATGTGCCGCACCAGGAGATCAATGCCAGCCGCGACGAAGTGCTGGAATGCGTGTTGGTGCGTAGCGACGGCGAAGCCGTGGCGATCAATATCGACATCGAGCCGGTGGAGAAGCCGGAGACGGTGCTGTGGGTCGATCCCACACATCCGGATGGCGCGGTGAAGAAGTAAGTTCAAAGGGCCGGCGACCAGATCGCCGGCCCTTCTGCTTTACGCATAGCGAAATACGGGATCGTCGAGATTGATGGCTGGGAACACCTCGCGATCGTTCCAGTAATTCTGGTCGTGCTGCCATTCCGGCTTGTCGCCGCGCTTCGGCAGTAGATGCAGCCCGCGCATGATATAGCCGGGGTTGAAATCCTGCTCGTCGATCCATGGCAGCAGCGGCATGTCACTGTCCTCAGGCCGCAAAGCCGGCGTGACGGTGGTGACACCTTTCTCGTCCATATGCCGCAGCAGCCGGCAGACGAAATCCGCGACGATGTCCACGCGCAATGTCCAGCTGGCGCGGAAATAGCCGAAGATCCACACCATGTTCGGCACGCCGGTGAACATCATGCCGCGATAGGTGACGGTGTCCGCGAAGTTCAGCGGCTTGTCGTCGATGGAGAAGGCAATATCGCCGAGCACGTTGAGGTCGAATCCGGTGGCGGTCACCACCACGTCGGCGTCAACGCGGTTGCCTGACTTCAGCACGATCCCGGTCTCGTCAAAGGCCTCGATCTCGTCGGTCACCACGGTGGCCTTGCCGGCGCGGACGCTTTTGAACAGGTCAGCATCGGGGATGAAGGCAATGCGCTGGCGCCATGGCCGGTAGCGCGGCGTGAAATGTGTGGCGATGTCGTAGTCGTCGCCGAGATGGGCGCGCACACCTTTCAGCAATTCATCGCGCACCACGTCCGGTTCATTCTGCGCGCGTTTGGTGAAGGCAGCCTGATCGAACAGGACCTTGCGGCGGACGATTTCATGAACCCATGTCTCGTCGATATCAAGTTCGCGCAACGTCTCCGCCAGCACATTGGCGTTGCGCCCGGTGATGAAGAAGGTCGGCGAACGCTGCAGCATGGTGACGCCGGCGCATTGATCGGCAATGGCAGGCACCAGGGTCGCCGCCGTGGCGCCTGAGCCGATCACCGTGACGCGCTTGCCCGACAGATCGAGATCGTCGGGCCAGGTCTGCGGATGCACCACGGTGCCTTTGAAGCGATCCAGCCCCGGCCAGTCCGGCGTGTAACCCTTGGCATGGTTGTAGTAGCCCTGGCACATCCACAGAAAGCGCGTGGTGAAGGACAGCGTCTCGCCGGTCTCGAGGCGCGTTACCGTCAGTGTCCAGAGCCTGTCGTCATTGGACCAGTTGGCGCTGAGGATCTTGTGTCCGTAACGGATGTGCTGGTCGATCCCGTTCTCGCTGATCACCTCGCCCAAATAGCTGAGGATTTCTTCGGCGGTGGCGATCGGTGCCGATGTCCACGGCTTGAAGCGATAGCCGAAGGTGTGGAGATCGCTGTCGGAGCGGATGCCGGGATAGCGGTGGGTGTGCCACGTGCCGCCAAATCCATCCTTCATTTCGAGAATGGCGAAGCGCTTGTCCGGGCTCTGTTGGGTGAGATGATAGGCGGCGCCGATGCCGGAAATGCCGGCGCCGACCACAATGACATCGAAATGCTCGGCTTGCTGCGCCACAGACGGAGTCGTGGCGACCTTTCCCTGAACGTTCATGGGCTCCCGATCTTTTCTGGCTCCGCGGTCTGTGCGCGGATGCTTGGTCCGGCGGCCCGCCCAGGCGGAGCCGTCGGATGTCATGATTGACGATCAGGAGGAATGCGCAAGGCCTATTGCGGGGCGGAGCCGCGAATTCAGGCCACGAGCTTGGGCAGGCCGATCTGGAATGCCAGCGTGGTTTCGATCCATTTTGCAACACGGAGCGTATGGAAATCCCGCCGATACGGCCCGACCACCTGCAGCCCGAGCGGCAGACCGTTCCTGCCAAACCCCGCCGGCAAGGCGACGGCCGGCACGCCCATCAGTGTCCATGGCGCGCAGAAGGCGGCGTCGCCGGTGAAGTCCAGCCCTTCCGGCGCCTCGCCGGTGGCCGGCAAGGTCAGCACCGCGTCATAGGACGCCATCTGCGCGGTGAACGCGTCACGCAGTGCCTGCTGTTGTGCCTTGGCCTTCAGATAATCCGCCGCGCTGTAGTCATGGCCGGCCTTCACCAGCAGCTTGAGATGCTCGCTCGATTTTTCCGGATGGCGCGCGACGAGATCGCCGAAGATGACTGCCGCCTCGCAGGCGAGGATGGTGTTGATGGTGTCCCAGTTGATGTGATCGAGTTCGGTCAGTTCGAGGTCGTCAATCACCGCGCCGGCTGATCGCAGGCGCGTGATCGATGCGCCGAACAGTTGCTGTTGCTCGCTTTCGGCCTTGGCGAATTTGGCGAAATGCACGGCGGCGATCCGCGGTGCAGGCGACGGCTGGATGCCTTGCGTGACCGAGACCTCGAAAGCGGGCACCGGTTGTCCGTGAAGATCGCTGGCGCTCGTGCCGGCCAGCAACGACAGCGCAAAGGCGACGTCATCGACTTTCCGCGCAAAGAAGCCGACATGATCAAGCGAGCCGGAGAGCGGATGCACGCCGCTGCGCGGGATGGCGCCGTAGCTCGGCTTGAAGCCGACCACGCCATTGAAGGCGGCCGGGCGGATGATGGAGCCGAGCGTCTGCGTGCCGAGCGCCAGCGGCACGAGGCCGGCAGCGACAGCGGCTGCGGAGCCCGATGACGAGCCGCCCGGCGTGTGCCTGCTGTTCCATGGATTGGTGGTCGGGCCGGGATGGCGCCAGGCGAATTCGGTGGAGACGGTCTTGCCGAAAATGGTGGCGCCGAGATTGCGCAGCCGCTCGACGACCCAGGCATCGGCGGCCGGCACATGGTCGCGATAGATCGGCGAGCCATTGGTGGTCGGCATGTCAGTCGTCGCGATGATGTCCTTGATGGCGACGGGAATGCCCGATAGCGGCCCCGGCTTGCGGGTGGTGTCAGTTGGCAGCACTTCGAAGGCCTTGAGGACGGGCTCGATGGCCTTGGCCTGTGCGAGGCGCTCGGATGCGTAGTGATCGGCAACCGAGCTGTTGCCCTTGAACAGGCGCAACAGGTCGAGCATGCCGGCTTCAGTTTTGGTGGCGTTGGTCACGTCAAAAACCTCAGAGCTTTCTTTTGTCCCTCCCTCAAGCCGCGTAGCGGCGCAGTGGGGAGGGTGGCCGGCCGAAGGCCGGACGGGTGGGGTGCTTCCACAGACTCCGGAGCCTGCGGAGGCACCCCACCCCCGCCTATCGGCGGACCCTCCCCACTGCGCAGCTGCGCTACTTGGGGGAGGAAGACTACAACGGCCGGCGCACGATCACTTCATCGCCAGCGCGGGCTCGATATATTTCCGCACGACAAACTTGTCGTAGTCCGGCTGTGCGGCAAGATTACCGAGTGCGATCTGGGTGTCCATCGAGACCTTGAGCGAAGGCGCCGTGATGTCGACGCTCGGCGGATAGACGCCATCGGCCAGCATGCGCTTGACGGCGGCTTCCACGACGGCCGGCTCCAGCGACGGGAATTCCTTCTGTGCGATGGCGACAGTGCGGGCCTCGTTCTTGGCCATGAAGCGCATCGCCATCTCCATGCTGTTGGTGACACGCTGGGCGAGATCGGGATTGACGTCGTTGCGGGCGGTCACCGACGAGAACGCATAAGCGCCATAGGTCTTCGGGAAGCCGAACACGACCTTCATGCCCTTGGCAACGACCTGATCGAGGCCCGGTTCATACATCACGGCCACCGGCGCCTGCTTGGCAAGGAATGGCCCGGGTTCGGTGCCGATCGCGACCTGGATCATCTCCACGTCGGCCTTGCCGTCCATGCCGTTTTCCTTGAGCAGCTTCAGGAACAGCGAGGTGCTGGTGGTCGGCATGGTGCCGGTGACGACCTTCTGGCCCTTCAGGCTCTTGATGTCTTTGAAATCGAAATCCGGCGCAGCGGCGAGCCATACGGCGGCGCCATTGACGACATTGGCGATGATGCCCACCGGCGCGCCCTTGGAAGCTGCGATGGCCGTCCATTCGGGCCCGTGGATCGAAAACTGCGCGCTGCCGGAGATCACTGCTGACAGCGCCACTGTCGGCGAACCCGCAGTCTCCTTGGTCAGATCAAGCCCCTGCGCGGTGAAGAACCCCTCATTGATGGCGACATAGAGCGGCAGATACAGCATCGACTGGAAGGCCTGCGAGAGCACCACCTTCTTGTTCTGCGCCGAGGCCGGCGAGGCAAACAGCAACCCGGCCAGCGCGGTGGCGCAGGCAATACGCTTGAGCAACGACATGGAAGTCTCCGTGATGCGAAGGATGGGGAGAAAGTTAGACCTGGACCTGATGCGACGTGGTCGCCTGCTTCCAGGGCAGCGAGCTGCGCTCGATGACGTCGATGACGTAATAGAGGGCGAAGCCCATGATCATCAGCGTGAACAGGCCGACCCAGACCGAGTTGAGGTCATAGAGGCTCGACGCGTTGAAGATCATGTGGCCGAGGCCGCGCTGCGACGAGATGAATTCGCCGACCACGGCGCCGACCAGGCCGAAGCCGATATTGATGCGGAAGGTGGCGATGATGGCCGGCAGGGTCGAGGGCACCACGGCCTTGAAGAACACCTGATGCTTGTCGGCGCCCATGGAGATCATCAGCGACTGCAGATCGACATCGGCATCCTTGGCGGCCTGATAGGCGGCGATCAGGGCGACCAGCGCGGTGAGCGAGACGGCGAGGGCCACCTTGGAGATCAGGCCGGTGCCGAACCACAGCACCACGATCGGAGCGAGCGCGATCTTGGGGACCGAATTGATGGCGACGATGAAGGGCTCGACGAGCTTGGCGACGAAGACCGAATACCAGAGCGCGAGGCCGAACAGGGAGCCGAAGATGGTGCCGATGACGAAGCCGAGAATGGCTTCGAACAGCGTGGTCCACGAATCCAGCAACAGCTCGCCGCTGAGCAGCTTTTGGTAGAAGCTGGCAAAAATGCCGCTCGGCGATCCCATCAGGAAGGCCGAGATGTAACCGGCATGGACGCCAGCCTCCCAGATTGCGAAGAAGAGCGCGACCGCGGCAACCTGCAGGAAGGCGCGGCCAAGCGGCGTGTCGAAGGTTTGACGCTTGTGTCCGCGCACGGCCTTGCGCTTGCTGCGAATGGGGGCGCTGGTCTGGATCGTCATCGTCATGCGGTTTTCTCGGTCTGGATGTCGAGTTCGGCGCAAAGCGTTTTGAAATAGGTCGCGAAATTCGCGTCATTTCGCGCGGTGACTGGAGAACTCGCGTCGATGTCGATCTCATGCACGACCTTGACCCGGGCCGGGCGGCCGGACAGCACGACCACACGCTTCGACAGTGCGACCGCTTCATCGATGTCGTGGGTGACGAGGATGACCGTCTTCTTGTAGGTCTGCACGGCATCCTTGAGCACGCCTTCCAGATACAGGCGCGTCTGATAGTCGAGCGCGGAAAATGGCTCGTCGAGCAGCAGAATGTCGGGATCCATGATCAGCGTGCGGATCAGCGCCACGCGCTGTCGCATGCCACCGGACAATGTCTTGGGATATGCATTCTCGAAGCCGGCGAGACCGAACTGCTTGAGATATTCGCGCGCCTTGGCCTCGGCTTCCCCGGCATTGACGCCGCGCGTCTCGAGCCCGAGCAGGACATTGCCGAGCACCGTGCGCCACGGAAACAGCAGGTCCTTCTGCATCATGTAGCCGACACGGCCGCGCAGGCTGTCGATCTCCTGGCCGCGATAGGTGATGGTGCCGCTGTCGGGCTCCAGCAGGCCGGCGATGATGTTGAAGATCGTCGTCTTGCCGCAGCCCGAGGGCCCGATGATGCTGACGAAATCGCTTTCATTGATGCTGAACGACAGGTCGTCCAGCACGGTGACGTCGCCATTCTTGCCAGCGAATGACTTGCTGACATTGGCGACGCTCAGTTGCACTTGCTTCGGCGGCATGACGGCATCCCCGTTGGATACCGTTGTTACGCAAACAGCGTGCCAGCTTGGAAACGCGCGCCGCCTCCCGCTATCCGGACAGTTTCAGCACGATTCCCGGCGTGGAAACGCGCGCATGCTTTGACTTTGAGCAAGCTGGAAACGTGCGCGACGAGAAATTGAGCAGTGGTTTAGCACCGGCGCGACATGAACGTTTGACGCACCTCTCCCATTGCGGGAGAGGTGCAGGAGTTCAACCCGTCACCGACATCACCGCTTCCTTGATCTTCGCCAGCGCGTAGTTGCCGACCATGTTGGCATCGACATGCGGCAGGTTCGGGATTTCATCGGCCGCAACCACGCAGTCGACGATGGCGGGGCCCTCGCAGGCCAGCGCAGCGGCAATCGCTTTCGTCAACTCGCCCGGCTGCTTCGCCGTAAAACCCTGGCCGCCGCAGGCGCGCGCGAGAGCGGCGAAGTCCGGATTCGGGAATTCGATGGCCTCGCGGAACGGGGCGAGCCCGACGCTTTCGGCTTCCAGCGTGATGAGGCCAAGTGCGGAGTTATTGTAGACGATGACCTTGAGCGGCAGCTTGTGCTGCACGGCGGTCATGAACTCACCCATCAGCATGTTGAAGCCGCCATCGCCGGTCAGCACGATCACCTGCTTGCTGCGATCGAGGATCTGGATGCCATTGGCCTGACCGACGGCCGTGCCGACCGCGGCATTGTTGAACGAACCGGTAATGCGCTGGGTGCCGTTCTGGCGAATCCAGTTCGCCGACCACAGTGTGTTGAGTCCGGTGTCGAGCACGAAGATCGCATCGGAGCGCGCGAGGTCACTGGTGATACGTGCGACGGCCTGCGGATGAATCTTGTTCTTGCTGCGGGCGGGATCGGCCTGCTTGTCGAGCATCTCGTCCCACTTCTTGCGGGCATGCACGGTCTTGTCGAAGAACTTGCCGTCGACCTTTGCCTGGACGCGGCCGAGCAGGATTGCCAGGGATGGCCGCGCCGAACCGATCACGCCGAGCGCGGTCGGCGTGCGGCGGCCGAGCGCCTGGGCGCGCTCGTCGATCTGGATCACATGGCCCTTGGTCGGCAGGAAATTGGAATAGGGATAATCGGTGCCGACCATCACCAGCAGATCGCAGTCCTGGACGGCGTCATAGACTGGCTTGGTGCCGATCATGCCGAGACCGCCCATCCAGCGCGGGTCATCAAACGCCATGATCTCCTTGCCGCGCACTGTATGCACCAGCGGCGCTTTCAGCTTGTCGGAGAGTGCCCGCAGCAGATCCGCCGTGCCCAGCGCGCCGTGGCCGCACATGATGACGACGCTCTTGGCTTCGTCGATACGGCGCACCGCTTCATCGATGGCGGCCTCATTGGGCAGGATCTCGCCACGCGGGATCAGCGTGGCGATGCTCGATGTCGGCACGTCGGACTTCAGCGACAGCACATCCATCGGCAGCGTCAGGTGCGCGACGCCGGGACCGGCATAGGCCGCCGCGATCGCTTCATGAAACACGCGCGGCGCCTGTGCTGCCGTGGTGACCGTCTGGGTGTAGAGCGAGACGTCGCGAAACAGCAGGTCCGGTTCGGTGCTCTGGAAGAAGTCCGAGCCCTTCATGGCGCGTGCCATGTCGCCGGACAGCGCCAGCACCGGCGCATGATCGCGCGCGGCTTCATAGAGGCCGGCCACGAGATGCGTACTGCCCGGTCCCGTCGAGCCCGCACAGACGCCGAGCTTGCCCGTGAGCTTCGCCTGGCCTGCGGCAGCGAGGGCCGCGCCTTCCTCATGGCGCACACCCACCCATTCGATCTTCGAGCGCCGGACTGAATCCGCCAGTGGATTGAGCGAGTCGGCGATCAGGCCAAAAATCTGCTGCACGCCGATCTGTTCGAGGACATGGACGAGGTCATCGGCGACGGTCTTTGACATGGGGAAGCTCCAGATTTGATGGGGGACGCCGCGGCAGGGATACAGGCCACGGCGTCGATCGATAGAACAGATGGATGCTCAATTGTCGCATTGCAGCATTAACATCACGCCCCAACAAATTTGTGATGTTGGATTAAGTTCCGGCAACCTCGGAACGAACCTCACTGGCTTTTTTTCGCGAGAACAGGATGCGCTGATACAGATAGCCGATCGCCACCAGCACGAGGCCGAGGCACATGAAGGACAATGCGCGCCAGACGCCGGTCAGCGATGACATGTCGACGAGGAAGGCTTTCAGCACCGTGAGGCCGATCACCACCGCAGACGCCAGCCGCGCGCGCTGCGACGAGAAGATCAGACCAGCGGCGAGCAGCGCGACGCCGAAGATAAGCCAGGCGACCGACAGCGTATATTGCTCGGCATCGAAGACCCGCGCATTGGAGAAGACCGGGCCATGATAGACGCGGCGGATTTCGAACGTCACGTAAGTCAGCGCTAGCAACAGCGCGCCGCCGGCAATTGTGTTGGCATAGGCCGGCTTGCGACGGCCGTCGACGGCATAGGACAGCAGTAGCGCGAGCACCGCCGGCAGGGCGTAGCCGAGCAGCAGCAGGTTGAAGACGAGCCCGCCGACATCGATGCGCCAGATGTTCGGATTGGCAATGAACAGCAATCCGAACAGCGATGCCAGGCCAGCATAGACTGTCAGCAGCACCGCGCCGACATTGTGCACGACGCTGTTGCTGCGGACACGCAGCCGCTCGAGGCCGATCGCCATGGCGAGCGTGGTGCAGACCTGCAGCGCGATTTCGAGGAGATCGGAGCTGAACCGGTAGACGTCGCCGCCATTGACGAAATGGCGGATCTGCAGAAACACCAGCAGCACCGTGAACAGGATCGCGGCGGATTCCACCATGCGCAGCGGCACATCATCGCCGCGGCGGCGCATCAGCACGCTTGCGCCCCAGAACGATGCGGCCGGCACGCCATAGCCCCAGAGCAGCCAGTTGAAGATCGGCGTGGTGCCGACGAGATCGCCGACCACGCGTGGCTCATAGGCCATGCGGGCGCAGACGATGCCGGCAAGGATGGCGGACAGCCAGCGCAGGAACGGGATCGGTCGCTGCATGGAGATCCATGCGGTGCCGAGTGCCATCAGCGAAAGCGCGATGGTGAGCCAGCCTTTCTCCAGCGCAAAGGTCAGCGCCAGCGCCAGCGCGCCGAGCGTGCCGGTGGCGAACAGCGCGGTGGAGATGGCGAGGCCCGGACGCTGCTCACGCTTGCTGAGCATTTCGGTGGCCGCGGCAAAGCTGGCGGCGAGGATCACCGCGAGGATGGCGAAGGGCACCGAGCGATCAAGATGCGCGATGCGGGCATAGAGCGCGATCAGCAGTGCGATCGGCACGAAGGTGGCGCAGGCCGCCCAGATCACCGGAATGACTGCGGTGAACGAGCGCCCTTGCGCGAGGTATCCGACAATGCCGAAGCCGAGTGCGAACACGGCGGCACTGACGAGATGCGTCGTCACCGCGCCTTCGATCGGGCTGGTGCCGATGCCCGGCAGCGGGCCTCCGGGCAGGACCAGCAGATCGAGGTTGCCCTGGATGGCCCAGGAGAGGAACACGACAGCGACGAAGCCGGCGGCGACGGCCACCGCGCTGGTGGCTGCCTGCGCATACCAGGCGACGAACAGCGTGCCGGCCACAAGCAGTGCGAAGGCGATCATCGCCAGATCGGCATGACGGCCCGCAAGCACGATCAGCGTCGCACCGAACAGGCTGGCGCCGAGTGCCGCCGAGGAAATGCCTTCGATCCGGCCGGGCTCTGCTGCCGGGCCATACATGAAGCCGCAGACCACCAGAAGCGACGCCAGCACGAAGCAGGCGATCACGTGGAACACATGCGGCGCAACCATCTCGGGTCCGCTGTCCAGCCCCGGCAGGGTCCAGAACGTGGTGAATGCAATGGTGGTCAGCACCAGCCAGCGCCACATCCGCATCCTCGCCAGCGCGAAGGCGGCGGCGGAGACGATGGCGAGATAGATGTAGAGTGCCCAGTAATCCGGCTTGGCCGACGACACCAGCATCGGAGTCACGAAGGCGCCGACGAGGCCGAGCCCGGCGAGTGCCGGGCCATGCAGCAGCGCGGCGGCCATGGTCGCCATGGCGACGATACCGAGCAGCACGAAGGCGGTGGCCGGCACGAGGAAGTCATACAGCGCATAGGCCGCATAAATGGTGGCGAAGGCCACGGCGGTGCCTGCGGCGGTGAGGATCGCCGGGATATTGGCGATCGGCAGCGGTGCGATGGACGACAGCGATTCCTTGCGTCGCGCGACTTCGCCGACGACCAGCAAAGCAAGCGCGAACAGGCCGCCGAGCAGCACACGGACTTCCGGGCCGAGCAAGCCGGCCTCGATGGAGTAGCGCACCATGAACAGGCCACCGAGGGCCAGCGTCAGGCCACCGACCCACACCACCCAGCGGGTGCCGATGCGTTCCTCGAAGCTTTGGCGCGGAGCAGCGGGCGCTGCGGGTTGGGATGATGTCGCCGCGTCCGGCGCCGGCGTTGCCGCGATCGCCGGCTGCAGCGTTGGAATTGGCTCTTCAGTTGCGCTGGTGATCGGCTCGGCCGGCTTGATATCGGCGGGCAATTCCGGCGCCAGCGGTGCAGCCGTTTCGGTGACGGCGGCCGCCGGGGCAACGGCGCGCGGCGCAGCCTCGAAGGCATCGAGTCTTGCGCGCAGGATCCTGACTTCATTGCGCGCTTTGCGCGCGAAGAAAAAAGCGACGATGGCAACGACAAGCGCAATGAAATCGAAATCAAACATCTAGTTCAGGCCCTCGGTCTTCATTCCTCTTTTTGTCCCACAATGGGAGGAGCGAGGGAAGCCGCAGGGACTTAGTGCCTGTCGAACATGCGATCGTTCAATCTGTATGAACTTTGGCGCATCAATCCAGATCGATGCGAAACGGCTTGCCGGCCACCATCAGGCTGCCCGGGCCCATGTCATCGAGTGCGCGGACCATGCGTCCGTTGCGTCCGAGCGCCTTGTCGGCGAGTGAGACGATCAAACGGTTTGGCGATGCGATGGGGGATGCCGCGCGAATGCGTTGCGCGATCTCGTGCTCGTCGCGATCGGGATTGAGCATGCAGGCCGCGGTGAAGGCACTCGCGGTGGAACGCGAAATGCCGGCATAGCAATGGATCACCAGCGGCGAGGCACGATCCCAGCCGCGCGCGAAATTCATGACCTGCAGGACATGGTTTTCGTTAGGGGCAACAAAGCCATCCATGCTCTCGGTGATGTCATCCACCTGCACGCGCAGGTGATTGGCCTCGAGCACCGTCTCCGGCCGCACCACCTGCGCGACATTGGCCATGATGGTCAGCACATGGCTGGCGCCCGTCGTTTTGACGGTGGCATGCAGATCGGCGAGGGAGCAGACATAGATCATGATGGTCTTTCTACCGCGACCGGGCCATGCGTGTCATCCCGCCGTCAGCGCTTCAAAACGCGCGAGGAACCGCTTCTCCGCCTTGCTGGCCGACCACGGCGTTAGGTAATCGGCTTCGACCGCGAGCTCCAGGCACGGGTCCTTGCCGAACAGCCGTTTCGCTTCGGCTTCCGCAAAGCCCGCAAGCCGCGTCGCCTCCAGATAGGCGGCGCCCATATCGGCGTTCTTGATCGCTTTGGTCATTTTGGGATCGAGCCCGGCCGGCAGGCCGAAGCGGATATGGATGGCCGCGAGCAGGCGATGCTCCACCCGCTTGTAGGCGTCGCCGATCACCGCCTTGAACGGCGAGATCATGTCGCCGATCACATATTCCGGCGAGTCATGCAGCAGTGCGGCGAGACTGTAGCTGTCGTCAGCGCGCGAAAACTGTTTGCGCATGATCGCTTCCACCAGCAGCGAATGCTGCGCCACCGAGAAGATGTGCGGGCCGCGCGTCTGCCCGTTCCAGCGCGCCATGCGCGCAAGGCCGTGGGCGATATCCGCCAGTTCGACATCGAGCGGGGAAGGATCGAGCAGGTCGAGCCTTCGGCCCGACAGCATGCGTTGCCAGGCGCGCGGCGTGCCGCCGGTCACGGTCGCCTTCGCCATCAGGTCGCCTTCAGCCGCAGCGGGCGTTTCTTCTTGCTGCACAGCTCATGGCAATAGCAGGAGGTGAGGTGGTCATTGACCATGCCCGTCGCCTGCATGAAGGCATAGACAATGGTCGGGCCAACGAATTTGAAATTGCGCGACTGCAATTCCTTGGAGATCTTGATCGACAGCGGCGTCGAGGCCGGTACGCTGGCATGGGTCTTGAATTTGTTGACGATGGGCTGGCCGTCGACGAAATCCCAGAGGAATTTCGAGAAGCCGGGTCCGTCCTCCATGATCTTCAGATAGCCCTTGGCGGACAGGATGGTGCCTTCGATCTTCGAGCGATTGCGCACGATGCCCGCATCGTTCATCAGCGCATGCACCTTCTTCTCGCTGTAGCGCACGATCTTTTCCGGCTGGAAATCATCGAACGCTTTGCGAAAGTTGTCCCGCTTGCGCAGGATCGTGATCCACGACAGTCCGGCCTGGAAGCCGTCGAGGATCAGTTTTTCATACAGCGCGCGGTCGTCATATTCCGGCACGCCCCATTCGGTGTCGTGATAGGCGACATAGAACGGATCCTCGCCCGGCCATGGGCAGCGCGTCTTGCCGTCGGCATGGGTGATCGGGGCTTTGCTCATGCGTGTTTCTTGGCAACGAGGGCGCGGACGGCTTCGGGATCGGCGAGCTGAATGGTGACGTCGCCGGCCAGCAAGGCCGCGCCGGCATCCAGCGCGTCGGTGGCGCGGTCGGCGCGCACAAGTGCGAGGCCGCTATTCCCCGCCGATGACCCCATGGTGCCGATCGGCTTGTCAGCCGCGCGAATCTCGGTGCCGGCAACCGGCGTCGTCCCGTCGAGCGTCACCGCCACGATCCGCGTGCGCGCGGTGCCGCGATGCTGCATGCGCGACACCACTTCCTGGCCGATATAGCAGCCCTTGTCGAAATCGACGCCGGCCATCCGGTCCATATTGGTCTCGTGCGGGAAGGCATCGCCATAGGTGAAGTCGATGCCGCCGCGCGGGACGCCGCAGGCGATACGATGTGCCTCATAGGCGGTCTCGTCGACGAGCTCGGCGCCAAGCAGTGATGCGGTCTTCTCCGCGAGATCGGCCGGCACCAGGATGCGCATGCCGAGCGCCGCGTTGCGCGGATCGACGAAGGTCAGGTCCGGCTTCATCGCCGGCTCGCCGTCCCACACCGCGAGCACGCCGAGCCCGTCGGAGAGATTCTCCACCGTCACCTTGGCGCGCAGCTTGTAGAAGCCGAGCTTGGTGGCGAGTGGTTGTGCCAGCTCGCGCGGGCAGTCGATCAGCAGGCCGCCGCCATGGCCGGCAGGCGCTTCCGTGACAAGAAAATCCGCCACGATCTTGCCCTGCGGCGTCAGCAGCGCGCCGAACCGCGCCTTGCCCGGCACGAGGTCGTCGATGTCCGAGGTAATGAGGTTGTTGAGAAAGCTGCGGGCGTCGTCGCCGGCAATCTTCACCACACCCCGATCGGGGAGAAATGCTGCTTTCATGCGGAAAATCTCGAAAAAACTCAGGAATCGCGGCTGACGGATATCAACGCCAAAGTTAAGCCGCTAAGATGCCGGTAACAAGGCCTGCGCCATGCGCGCAGACATCCACAGGCTGCAAGCGAGACCGGTATGAGCGAGACTTTCGACACGATTCTGAAGAACGGCACCGTCGTCAATCAGGATGGCGAGGGCCAGCGCGACATCGGCATTCGCGACGGCCGCATCGCGGCCCTCGGCACTTTCGGCCCGGAGCAGGCGGGCAAGACCATCGACTGCAAGGGCCTGCACATCCTGCCCGGCGTGATGGACACCCAGGTGCATTTTCGCGAGCCCGGCCTCGAGCAGAAGGAAGACCTCGAAACCGGCTCGCGCAGCGCCGTGATGGGCGGCGTCACCGCGGTGTTCGAAATGCCGAATACCAATCCACTGACCATCGACGAGGCGACCTTCACCGACAAGGTGAAGCGCGGCCATCACCGCATGCATTGCGATTACGCCTTCTTCATCGGCGGCACCCGCGAGAATGTGCAGGATCTGCCGGAGCTCGAGCGCGCACCGGGTTGCGCCGGCGTCAAGGTCTTCATCGGCTCCTCCACCGGCGCGCTGCTGGTCGAGGATGACGACAGCCTGCGAAAAATCTTCCAGGTCATCAAGCGCCGCGCCGCGTTCCATGCCGAGGACGAATTCCGCCTCAACGAGCGCAAGGGCCTGCGCATCGAGGGCGATGCCCGCTCGCATCCGGTGTGGCGCGACGAGGTGGCGGCGCTGATGGCCACGCAGCGTCTGGTCAATCTCGCCCGCGAGACCGGCAAGCGCATCCATGTGCTGCATATCTCGACCAAGGAAGAGATCGACTATTTGAAGGATCACAAGGATGTCGCCTCCTGCGAGGCGACGCCGCATCATCTCACCATGGCGGCGCCGGAATGCTATGAGCGCTTGGGCACGCTGGCGCAGATGAATCCGCCGGTGCGCAATGCCAGCCATCGCGCCGGCATCTGGAAGGGCATCGAGCAGGGCATCATCGACGTGCTCGGCTCCGACCACGCGCCGCATACGCTGGAAGAGAAGCAGAAGGTCTATCCGGCCTCGCCGTCGGGCATGACCGGCGTGCAGACGCTGGTGCCCCTGATGCTGGATCATGTGAATGCGGGCCGGCTGTCGCTTCAGCGCTTCGTCGATCTCACCAGCGCCGGCCCGGCGCGGCTGTACAACATGGCCATGAAGGGCCGCATCGCGGCGGGCTATGATGCCGACTTCACCGTGGTCGATCTCAAGCGCAGCGAGACCATCACCAACAAATGGGTGGCCTCGAAGGCGGGTTGGACGCCGTATGACGGCGTGACCGTGAAGGGCTGGCCGGTCGGCACCTTCGTGCGCGGCAAGCAGGTGATGTGGCAGGGCGAACTCGTCACCCCATCGCAGGGCGAGACGGTGAAGTTTCTGGAGACGTTGAAGCAGTGATGTGATGGAGCGCGTAGCGCTCAAGCTCATTTGTCATCACCCGCGAAAGCGGGTGATCCAGTAAACGACGTAGATGTGTGGAATCACTGGCTTCGGTGTTTACTGGATCGCCCGGTCAAGCCGGGCGACGACAGAGAGAGCAGGTGCCGCTTACTGCCTCGCCAGCGTCAGCGAAAACTCGCCGTTCCGCACGCGCGTCGGCAAGCCCTCGACGAACTTCGCCACGGCGTCCTCGCCATAGGTCCCGACCAGCTCCGCAAAGGCCGCAAACAGGCTGGCCTGGGCGAGGCAATCGCCATCGACGCCGTCGTGGCGCGCTTCGGCCCATGCCTCGTTCAGATAGCTGAGCGCCGCCTGCTTCTGCTCCTGGTCCGGGAGGGGAGCGCGGGTGGGCTGGTAGGACAGGCGTTCGCTCATGAAATTCCCAAACAATCTGCGGCAGGACGCCGACGCGAATGCGCGTCGGCGTGAAACTGATTCCTTTGGCTCGTCCACAGATTTACCACGCGCCGCACGCACCGCGAGCAACATCTTTAAGAAAGGTTAACGGCCGGGATTCACATTGTCGGACATTGCGTTAGCAACGGGAACCGGTCGACTTCGGAACCCGATGCGCGGGCTAGTCCACCGCTTTTGTCACGATCCGGATCTCGGATGTCAGCGTCCGGTGGACCGGACACTTGTCGGCGATCTCCATCAGCTTTGTGCGCTGTTCGGCGTCGAGCCCGCCGCTGATGGAAATATTGCGCTCGATCTGGTCGAGCATGCCGTCCTTCGTCTCGCACTCCGCGCAGTCTTTCGCGTAGATCTTCCTGTGGTTCAGCGTGACACTGACGCGCTCCATCGGCAGCGCCTTGCGGTCGGCATACATCCGCATGGTCATCGCCGTGCAGGCGCCGAGCGCGCTGAGCAGGAGATCATAGGGACCGGGACCGGTATCTTCTCCACCTGCTGCAACAGGCTCATCGGCGATCAGGCGATGCGGACCGACGGTGATCTGCTGCTGGAATTTGTTGGCGCGCGTCTCGGCGACCACGACCTGCCGTGGTTCATCCGGCAGCGCTGTGACAGCGGCTTGCTCGATGGGGGCGAGATAACGCGAGGCCCATGCCGCGATCACGTCGGCTGCATAGGTCGCATCCGCCTTGGTCGTCAGCAGATGGTCAGCGTGGTCGAGCGACACGAAGCTCTTGGGATGTTTCGCCGCGACGAAGATGCGTGTGGCATTGTCGATGCCCACGGTGTCGTCGATGGGGGACTGCATCACCAGCAGCGCCTTGTGCAGCCTGGCGACCTTGGCCAGCAGATTGTGTTCGGCGACATCGTCGAGAAAGGCGCGCTTGATGCGGAACGGGCGGCCGGCGAGATTGACCTCGACCTCGCCTTTTTCACGGATGTCATGCAGGCGGTCCGCGAACAGATGCGTGACATGGCTGGGATCGGATGGTGCCGCAAGAGTGACGACGGCCTTCGCTTCAGGGATTTCGCTGGCCGCCGAAAGAATCGCCGCGCCACCCAGGCTGTGGCCGATCAGGATCGTCGGCGGCTTGCCGAGTGCGCGCAGGTGATTGGCCGCGTGGACGAGGTCTTCGACGTTGGAGGTGAAGGTGCTGTTGGCAAATTCACCATCGCTGGAGCCGAGGCCGGTGAAATCGAAACGCAGCACGGCGATGCCATGGGCAGTGAGCGCTTCGGCGATACGCCGTGCGGCCAGCGAATCCTTGCTGCAGGTGAAGCAATGCGCCAGCAGCGCCGTGGCCCGGATGTCGCCGTCCGGTCGGTCAAATGCTGCGGCGAGCATGTGGTCGGATGAGCCGGCGAACCGGAGTTTCTCGGTCTGCATGGTATTCTCCTGCGCAGCAACAGTACGCAGCGTACCACGCCAGGCCAGATCGCATCAGTCGTCCGAGTAGCGCTGCTCTTCCCATGGATCGCCGCGATTGTGATAGCCGCGGACTTCCCAGTAGCCGGGCTTGTCGTGCTCACGGAACTCGATGCGCTGCAGCCATTTGGCGCTCTTCCAGAAATACAGATGCGGCACGATCACGCGCACCGGGCCGCCATGGTCGCGATCGATCGGCGCGCCCTGCCACGTATGCGCCAGCAGCGCATCGTCGGATGAAAAATCCTCGAGCGACAGATTGGTGGTGTAGCCGTCATACGATTCCAGTGACACGAAGCGCGCGTCCGGCTTCGGTCGGCAAGCGTCGAGCAAGGCGCGGGTCGAGAGCCCTTCCCACTGATTGTCGTAGCGCGACCAGGTGGTGACGCAGTGGATGTCGGACATGAAAGAGGACTGCGGCTGCGCGGAAAATTGCGCAAAGTCCCAGAACAGCGGCGTCTCGACGGCGCCATAGACATCGAGGCGCCAGCGCTCGCGATTCACATTGGGCGTGACGCCCAGATCCAGCACCGGCCAGTCCTGTGTCAGGTGCTGGCCAGGTGGAAGTCGTTCCGTCTCCGGGCGCGCATGCCGGCCGGTGAGAAACCGGCCCTCGCGCGCCCAGCGCTGCTTGGTCTGCGTCAGCTTGGATTCCGAAGGTGTCTTGTCTTCATCCATGCTGACGCTCCTTGGCTAGGCGCTGACCATCACTCGTGACGGTGCATGGCCGAGTTATGCTTGGTGTCGCGCATGGTCGCGTAGATCAGCAGCGACAGGAAGATCATGCCTGACAGATAGTAATAGAAATAGTGCTCGTGACCCGATTGCTTGAAATACAGCGCCACGGCCGGGGCGGTTCCGCCGAAGATCGAGACGGTCAGCGCATAGGGCACGCCGACGCCCATGGCGCGGATATTGGTCGGGAACAGTTCGGCCTTCACCACGGCATTGATGGAGGTGTAGCCCGCCACGAACACCCAGGCGCCGCAGATCAGCAGGAAGGCGACAAAGGGCGATTTGGTGGTCTGCAGCGTGGTGAGGATCGGCACCGTGCACAGCGTGCCAGCGACACCGAAGAAGATCAGCAGCGGCTTACGGCCGAAGCGATCCGACAGTGCGCCATAGATCGGCTGCAGGATGCAGGCGAAGATCAGCGTGCCGAAGATCACCGTGGTGGTCTGGTCGGCGGTGAGGCCCACCGAGAGTTTCACGAAGGTCTGCATGTAAGTGGTGAACGTATAGAACGCAGCCGTACCGCCGGCGGTGAGGCCGACAACCAGCAGCAATTCGCGCGGATATTTCAGCAGGCCGGCCATGGAGCCCATCGGCTTGGCCTGCTTCTTGGCTTCTGTGAACTGCTCGGTCTCATGCATGTCGCGACGCATGACGGCGGCGAAGATGGCGAGGCTGGCGCCGATGAAGAACGGAATGCGCCAACCCCAGTCCTTCAGCTCCTGCTCGGTAAGGAACACCTTCTGCAGCAGCAGGAGAACGATGATGGCGGTCAGCTGGCCGCCGATCAGCGTCACATACTGGAAGCTCGAATAGAAACCGCGATGGTTGGGATCGGCGACCTCCGACAGATATGTGGCGGAGGCGCCGTATTCGCCGCCAAGGCTGAGGCCCTGGATGATGCGGGCGATGGCGAGCAGGACGGGCGCGGCGAAGCCGATGGTCGCATAGGTCGGCGCCAGCGCGATGATCAGCGAGCCGAAGCACATGAACAGCACGGAGATGGTGAGCGACAGCCGGCGTCCGTATTTGTCGGCGAGGAAGCCGAAAAACCAGCCGCCCAGCGGACGCATCAGGAAGGTTGCGGCGAACAGCACGGCGGCGTTGAGCTGCTGCACCACCGGGTCATTGGAAGGAAAGAAGGCCGGCGCGAAATACAGCGCAAAGGCGGTGTAGGCGTAGAAGTCATACCATTCGACGAGATTGCCCATCGAGCCGATGAAGATCGCCTTGATGCGTTTCTTGGCGTCGTCGAAGTGAAGTTTGCCGTCCGCCGGCGGTGCGAATGTCTCAGCCACTAAAAGCCCTCATATTCCGTGAAACGAAATATTCGGTTGCCAGAAGCGCGGGGAAAAGCCAATGCCGGGAAACGCATTGCTGATGGCAGGATCGTTCTGTCCGCCCATGCGCGCGCTTGCGGCGCAGCATAGCGTCTTTAAACACAAACTGCGGCAATGTGGCTTATACTAAAGTATGAATTCGTAGGCGGTATCTGGCTGAACCGTAGGGCGGATCAGGCGAAGCCGTAATCCGCCGCCGAGTTTCAATTATGAAATCGGCCGGCGGATTACGCTCCGCTCATCCGCCCTACGTCCGAGTTGCGTTACTTCGCCGGTCGCGGATCGATCGGTGTGATCGCCTGGAAGCCCAGAATATCCTCTAGCACGCGAGCGCCGGCGAGCAGCGAGGCTTCGCCGCGCGGCGGACCGACGATCTGCAGGCCGACAGGCAGGCCGGTCGCGGTGAAGCCGCAGGGGATCGACAGCGCCGGGCAGCAGGTCAGGGTGATCGCATAGACGATGCCCAGCCACTGCACGTAGTTGTCGAACTTGGTGCCGTTGCATTCGGCCAGATAGCGCTGCTCGATCGGGAATGGCGGCGTGATGGTCGCCGGGCACAGCAGCAGGTCATACTTCTGGAAGAACTCGTAAGCGCGGGCCGCCAGTGCCACGCGCTGCGATTCCGCCTTGGCGAGATCCTCGACCTTCAGCTTGAGGCCTTCCTCGATATTCCAGATCACTTCCGGCTTCAGCTTGTCGCGGTGGTCGCGCAGCAGGCCGAGTTTTGAGATCGCAAAATCATAGGCGCGCAGCACATGGAAGCATTCATGGGCCTCGCGCAGGTCGGGATGCGCTTCCTCGACGATGACGCCGGCTTCGGCAAAACGCTCCGCCGCCTTGCGGGTGAGCGCCGCGACTTCCGGATCGACGGGCGTGATGCCGAGATCGGGCGAATAGGCGATCCGCTTCGGCTTCTTGCCGGCGCGCACGACGGAACGGAAGGTTTCCGGTAGCTTCGGCAGCGAGATCAGGTCGGCCGGATGTTCGCCGCTCATGGCGTCGAGCATCAGCGCGAGGTCTTCGACATTGCGCGCCATCGGGCCCTGCACGCTGACCATGCGGGCCAGCGCGATATTCGGCGTCGCGGCCACGCGACCGGGGCTCGGGCGCAGGCCGACAATGCCGCAGAAGCTGGCAGGATTGCGCAGCGAGCCGCCCATGTCCGAGCCGTGCGCGATCCAGGCCGTGCCGCTGGCGAGCGCCGCCGCAGCACCACCGGACGAGCCGGCCGCCGATTTCGACAGGTCCCACGGATTCAGCGTTGCCCCGAACACTTCGTTGAAGGTGTTGGCGCCGGCGCCGAATTCCGGCGTGTTGGACTTCGCATAGACCACGCCGCCATTCTCTTCGAGGCGCTCGACGAGGACGTTCGACTTGGCAGGCACCACATCCTTGAAGATCGGCGAGCCCTGGGTCGTGCGCACGCCGGCCACGGAGGTCAGGTCCTTGATCGGCACCGGCAGGCCCGCGAGGATCCCGCGCTCACCCAGCGGCTTCTTCATCAACTCCCTGGCGTGATCACGCGCGCGGTCGAAGCACAGGATCGGCAGCGCATTGACCTGGCCTTCCACCTCATTGATGCGCGTTTCCAGCGCATCGAGCACATCGAGCGGCGTCACCGTGCCATTGTTGAGTTGATCGACGACGGCGCAGGCCGTTGCTTTGATGAGGTCTTGATGAGAGGCCACGCACGTCTCCAGTGGAATGCAGAAAAAGCAGATGCAGCATGTTCGTCCGGCGCGTGGCGGTCTAGCCTATTTCTTGCATAATTGGCACGCACAAGCGGCACCGCGCCGCACAAGGCAGAGATGCAAGCTAAGGATAACAACCATGAGTAATCCGTTCGGCGATTCCAACTGGCGCGCGATGTCACGCGAGCAAATCGATACCGGCCTCAACAACAGCGTGGCCGTCGCCGGAAGTGCCGAGATTGCCAATGGCTGGGGCCAGCGTTCCGATGCCATGAAGGCGAAATATCCCGCGCATCTCGACCTCGCCTATGGCCCGCGCGACCGCAACAGGATCGATCTCATCAAGGTGACGGAAGGTGGCCCGGTGCTGCTGCTGATTCATGGCGGCTACTGGCAGATGCGCTCCAAGGACTTTTTCACCTGCTTCGCCGCGGGCCCGATCGCCCACGGCATCAATGTCGCCGCCATCGGCTACACGCTGGCGCCGGACGCGACGCTGGACGAGATCGTCGCGGAGATTCATGCCGGCGTGGATGCGCTGGTGGTGCAGGCCAGCGCGCTTGGCATCGATCCGGAGCGGATCGTGGTGTCCGGCTGGTCGGCCGGTGGCCATCTGACCTCGACGACGCTGTCGCATCCGAAAGTGAAGGGCGGCGTCGCGATTTCCGGTATCTACGATCTCGAGCCGATCCGCGCGTCCTATCTCAACGAGAAGCTCAAGCTCGATGAAGCGATGTCGAAGCGGCAGTCACCGCTGCTGCAGGGCGCGGGGCCGAACAAGCCGCTGGCACTGGTGGTCGGCGGTGCCGAACTGCCGATCCTGCGCCAGCAGACGGCGGACCTCGCAGTGCATCGCGTCCAGCATGGCTTGCCGGTGAGCTATGAGGAGATTCCTGGCGCGGATCACTTCTCGATCATGGCGGAGCTGGAGAAGCCGGAGGGGCGGATCACGGCGCTGATCAAGGATTTGGTGGCGAGGATTTAGCGTTCTTCTCCCTCCCCCAAGCGGCGTAGCCGCGCAGTGGGGAGGGTGGATCGAAGCGAGCGTTCAGCGAGCTTCGAAACGGGTGGGGTGCCTCCCCACACGCCGACGTCACGTGGGGGAGAGACCCCACCCCCGCCTAGCGGCGGACCCTCCCCATTCGCTTCGCTCCGGGGAGGGAGACTTCAGGCAACAGAGCTCAATGCGTTCTCGCCAGACAGAACGCCACCACCTGCTCCAGTGCCGTCTTCATCGGCGAGGGCGGGAACAGCGCCAGTGCATCGACAGCCATCGCACCATAATGATGCGCGCGGCTGATCGTGTCTTCCAGCGCGCGATGCTTGGTCATCAAGCCAATGGCGTGATCGAGGTCGCCATCGCCGATCTCGCCGCGCTCCAGCGACTTGATCCAGAATTCGCGCTCGGCATCATTGCCGCGGCGGAACGCCAGCACGACGGGCAGCGTGATCTTGCCCTCGCGGAAATCGTCACCGACATTCTTGCCCAGCTTCGCAGCCTTGCCGCCGTAATCGAGCACGTCATCGACCAGCTGGAAGGCGATGCCCAGATTCATGCCGACCGAACGGCAAGCAGTCTGCTCGGCCTTCGGTCGGTTGGCGATGACGGGACCGACTTCGCAGGCGGCGGCAAACAGTTCGGCCGTCTTGCCGCGGATGACCGCGAGATATTCGTCTTCCGTCGTCGCGGTGTTCTTGGCGGCGGCAAGCTGCATCACTTCGCCTTCGGCGATGGTGGCGGCGGCCGACGACAGGATGTCCAGCGCGCGCAGCGAGCCGACCTCCACCATCATGCGGAAGGCCTGGCCGAGCAGGAAGTCGCCGACCAGCACCGAGGCCTCGTTGCCCCACAGCATGCGCGCCGAGAGTTTTCCGCGACGCAGTTCGCTCTGGTCGACCACGTCGTCATGCAGCAGCGTCGCGGTGTGCATGAATTCGACGGCGGCGGCGAGCTTGATGTGGCCGTCGCCGGTGTAGCCGGTGAGATTGGCCATCGCCAGCGTCAGCATCGGGCGCAGCCGCTTGCCGCCCGAGGAGATCAGGTGGTTGGCGACTTCAGGAATCATCGTGACGTCGGAGCCGGTGCGCGACAGGATGGTCGCATTCACGCGCTCCATGTCGCCGGCAACAAGGCTGACAAGCTGGTCGATCGACGCTGTTGCGTGACTCTCGAAAGGAACAATCACCGCCACGCTGTAGTCTCCGAATTACTAAGGTCTCTGCGCGGTCAGCCGTGGCCGGCCGGCGCGCTCGCCCTGATAGGCCGAATTCGCGCGAAAATCATGTAAATTCATGCGCAGATGGGGCCGGTTAGACAATATGTCCGCAGAATAGGAACTGCGCGGGGATGCGGCAAGGGCTAGGGAACCTGGATCAAATCCAGATATACCGGCCAAGAGACGCTAACTGACGCGAAGAAACAGGGATGGTGGTCAATTGCGCGAAATCCTGCGGACAAATGATGTGGTGCTGGTCTCGGCGGTGGGCGCGCTGCTCGACGGCGCCAATATCCACCATCTGGTGCTGGACCAGAATATGAGCGTGCTGGAAGGCTCGCTCGGCGTCATCCCGCGCCGGATTCTTGTGCATGAGGATGATGCGCGGGAGGCGCGTGCGATTCTGACCGAGGCCGGACTCGCGCATGAGTTGCGCGCCGAGGGAAAATGATGCCTGAAACGATCGTGACCACGGATGACCGCGTGTTGGGGGGGCAGCTGCTGTTGCGGCAGCCGGCCTCGGGTCATCGCGCCGGTCACGACGCGATCCTGCTGGCAGCCGCGACGTCTGCGCGTCCGGGCCAGCGGGTGGTGGATTTCGGCGCCGGCGTAGGGACCGCAGGTCTCGCTGTCGCCAGACGTGTAGCTGGGCTGTCGCTCGCCTTGATCGAAATCAATCCGGATTTTGCCGATCTCGCGCGCCACAATGCCAAAGCCAATGGCCTCGCCGCCGACGTGATGACGCTCGACCTCGGGTCAAGTGCCGAGCACTTCGCCGCCAGCGGCCTGCCGCCGGACAGCGCCGACGTCATCCTGATGAATCCACCTTTCAACGATGCCACGCGCCATCGCGCCTCGCCGGACAGGACCCGGGAGATCGCGCATGTCGCGACCGGGGACACCCTCGCGACATGGGTCCACGCCGCACGCCGCGTTCTGAAATCGAACGGCGTTCTGACGATGATCTGGCGTGCCGATGGAATCGCCGATGTGCTGGCGGCGGTCGATCGCGGCTTCGGCTCGCTCGTGCTGATGCCCGTGCATGGCGATGCATCGGCGCCTGCGATCCGGATTCTCGTGCGTGCAATAAAAGGGGGGAGGGCGCCTGCGACAATTCATCCCGGCATTGCGCTACGGGATGCGAGCGGCGCACCCGATGCCCATATCCAGCACATTCTGGCGGGGCATGCGGCTCTGCCATGGGCATCGCTCTAGGCGATGCGCATGACTTATGACTGTCGCGCTGTTCCCGAACGCTTCTGCGGCGCCGACGTGAAATGGATCGCCGTGAGCAGCGTGCCGATGATCAGCATCAGCAGATAGATCTTCATGTTCGCTCCCAACGCGCGTTTGGCAATTATGGTTTGCAAACGCTGAAAGTCTCTGCCGGTTCAATGACACGCGCGTGATAATGTACGGTTAACGTCGAGGTAACTTTGTATGAGCGAATCCAGTTTGAAAGCGGCGATCTCAAGGCTGCTGCCTGCGCGTTTCCGTCGCGCGACAACAGTGGTTCCGGTGGTCCGTCTGTCAGGCACCATCGGCGCCGTCACGCCGCTGCGGCCGGGCATGTCGCTCGCGGGTGTCGGCAAATTGCTGGACAAGGCATTCGCCACGAAGAATGCGAAAGCCGTTGCGCTGGTGGTCAATTCGCCCGGTGGCTCGCCGGTGCAATCACGGCAAATTTATCTGCGCGTGCGCCAGCTCGCCGCCGAGAAGAAGCTGCCGGTGTTCGTGTTCGTCGAGGATGTCGCAGCGTCGGGCGGCTACATGATCGCCTGCGCAGGCGATGAGATTTTCGTCGATCCATCGTCCATCGTCGGCTCCATCGGCGTGGTCGGCGGCACGTTCGGTTTTCAGGAGCTGATCAGGAAGATCGGCGTCGAGCGGCGGCTCTATACGGCGGGCGAGCACAAGGCGACGCTCGATCCGTTCCTGCCGGAAAATCCCGATGACGTCGCACGGCTGAAATCGCTCCAGCGCGAGATCCACGCGATCTTCATCAACCTCGTGAAGGAAAGCCGCGGTGCCCGTCTCAAGGGGCCTGAGGACGAATTGTTCACGGGCGCCTATTGGGCCGGTGAAAAGTCCGTCGAATTCGGTTTGGTCGATGCCATCGGCGATCTTCGCTCGGTGCTCCGCGCGCGTTACGGCGATGAGGTGAAGATGCCGGTGATCGCGCAGCCGACCGGGATGCTGTCGAACCTGCTCGGTCGCAAATCGTCGAGCGGCGCGCAGCTGGAACTCGGCGCGTTGGCGGATCTGCCGGATCAGATCGTGACCACGCTGGAAACCCGTGCACTGTGGTCGCGCTACGGGTTTTGAAGAGACCTGTAGCCTGGATGGAGCGAAGCGTAATCCGGGGACCAGACTATCAACGCATCGCCGGTCCCCGGATTGCGCTCCGCTCCATCCGGGCTACGCTTCCGATCTCGTCCCCAAATCGCCATTGTCCCGCGCCAGCAGTTGAGCGAAATTAGCGGGAAGGGGGCTCGTCATGAGCAAGGACACGAAAATGCCGCCGCTGGTCGCCATTGCGGGTGCGCTTGGAAGCGCTGCCGTGGTCCGTTGGGCCTATCGCACCGTCAAGCGCGTCAATCAGGAACTCGATGCGGCCCGTCAGGCCCGGATGGCCGAGACATCTGTCCCCGAAGCCAAGACCCTCCGCCGCGACCCCGTCACCGGCGCCTATCGGCCGGGGTAGAGCACCGGCCTCTCCGTAGCCCGGATGGAGCGAAGCGTAATCCGGGGACCGGCGACTTCGTGAAGCTCTGATTCCTGGATTGCGCTGCGCTCCATCCAGGCTACAGGCAGACCAAAACGAAAGCGCCGGCCCGAGGACGGGCATGTCCTCTTGGCCGGCAGCAACTCGGAAGTTCTGTTGGGGTTCGCCGGGTCAACGCCATCAGGGCCGCTTTCGTTCCGCCCTGCGGCGTATCGCCTTGATTCCACGGGGCCGCATGGATACGGTCCGCGCGCCTCGATCCGCCCCGACATTCCGGGGTGATTTGGATGGCTATTCCCGAAAAACCGGCCCGGATATACCCAAAAACATGACGGACTCCCTGCCTCCGCATATGCGCCCGGAACGCTCGTTCCAGGGTTTCATTCTCGCTCTGCAGCGGTTCTGGGCCGAGCAGGGCTGCGTGATCCTGCAGCCCTATGACATGGAAATGGGTGCCGGCACCTTCCATCCCGCCACCACGCTGCGCGCGCTGGGCCCAAAGCCCTGGAAGGCCGCCTATGTGCAGCCGTCGCGCCGGCCGAAGGATGGCCGCTATGGCGAGAACCCGAACCGGCTGCAGCATTATTACCAGTTCCAGGTGATCATGAAGCCGTCGCCGGCGAACCTGCAGGACCTCTACCTGCAGTCGCTCAAAGCCATCGGCATCGACACCGCCCTGCATGACGTCCGCTTCGTCGAGGACGACTGGGAAAGCCCGACGCTCGGCGCCTGGGGCCTCGGCTGGGAATGCTGGTGCGACGGCATGGAAGTCTCGCAGTTCACTTATTTCCAGCAGGTCGCCGGCGTCGAATGCGCGCCCGTCGCGGGCGAACTCACCTATGGCCTCGAACGCCTCGCCATGTATGTGCAGGGCGTCGACCGCGTCTATGATCTCAACTTCAACGGCCGCGAAGGCGCCGAGAAGGTGACCTATGGCGATGTCTTCCTGCAGGCCGAGCAAGAATATTCGCGGCACAATTTCGAACATGCCGACACCGCGATGCTGTTCGAGCAGTTCAGGATGGCCGAAGCCGCCTGCAAGAAATATCTCGATGCGGGCTGGAAGAGCGACAAGCGCGAGGAACATCTGATGGCGCTGCCGGCCTATGACCAGTGCATCAAGGCCAGCCATGTTTTCAATCTGCTCGATGCGCGCGGCGTGATCTCGGTCACCGAACGCCAGAGCTACATCATGCGCGTCCGCGAGCTGGCAAAAGCCTGCGGCGAAGCATGGGTGCACACCGAAGCCGGAAGCGCTGCCTGATGCCCGATCTTCTCCTCGAACTGTTCTCCGAAGAAATCCCGGCCCGCATGCAGGCCAAGGCGGCGGAAGACCTGCGCCGCATGGTCACCGACAAGCTGGTCGATGCCGGCCTTGTCTATGAAGGCGCAAAAGCTTTCGCGACCCCGCGCCACCTCGCGCTCACCGTGCATGGCATTCCCGCCCGCCAGCCCGATCTCAAGCAGGAGCGCAAGGGTCCTCGCGTCGGCGGCGCCGAAGCCGCGATTGCCGGCTTCCTGAAGGCCACCGGTCTGAATTCCATCGACGAAGCCAAGATCCAGCGCGATCCCAAGGGCGATTTCTACATCGCGCTCACCGAGAAGCCGGGCAAGCCGGCCATCGACGTGCTCGCCGAAATCCTGCCGATGGTGATCCGCACCTTCCCGTGGCCGAAGCAGATGCGCTGGGGCGAGGCGTCGATCAAGTCGAGCGCGCTGACCTGGGTGCGTCCGTTGCATTCCATCGTCGCCACCTTCGGCATCGAGACCGAAGAGCCGGAAGTCGTCAAATTCGACCTCCCCGGTGTCAGCGTCGGCCAGACCACGCGTGGCCATCGCTTCCTCGCGCCCGGCGAGATCGAGGTGCGCCGCTTCGACGATTACGTCGCAAAGCTGCAGCATGCGAAGGTCGTGCTCGATCCCGAGCGCCGCAAGGAGATCATTCTCGCTGATGCGCGCCAGCTGACTTTCGCGCAGGGCTATGAGCTGGTCGAGGATCCCGCGCTGCTCGATGAGGTCTCGGGTCTCGTCGAATGGCCGGTGGTGCTGATGGGCTCGTTCGATGCGGACTTCCTGTCGATTCCGGATGAAGTGATCCGCGCGACCATCCGCGCTAACCAGAAATGTTTCGTGGTGCGCGATCCCAAGACGGAAAAGCTCACCAACAAGTTCATCCTCACGGCGAATATCGAAGCCACCGATGGTGGCGCCGCCATCATCGCCGGCAACGAACGCGTCATCCGCGCGCGCCTGTCGGATGCGAAGTTTTTCTACGAGACCGATCTGAAGACCAAGCTGGAAGACCGGCTGCCGAAATTCGATCAGATCGTGTTTCACGAGAAGCTCGGCACGCAGGCGGAGCGCATCAAGCGCATCGAGCGTCTCGCCGGCGAGATCGCGCCGCTGGTCGGCGCCGATCCCGCGAAGACCAAGCGCGCGGCTCAGCTCGCGAAGGCGGATTTGCTGACGGAAGTCGTCGGCGAATTCCCCGAGCTGCAGGGCTTGATGGGCAAGTATTACGCGCTGGCCCATGGCGAAGATGCGTCGGTCGCGGCGGCGAGCGAAGATCACTGGAAGCCACAGGGCGCTGGCGACAGCGTACCGAACGACCCGGTCAGTATTGCCGTGGGCCTTGCCGACAAGCTCGATACGCTCACCAGCTTCTGGGCGATGGATGAAAAGCCGACCGGCTCGAAAGACCCGTTCGCGCTGCGCCGCGCGGCGCTCGGTGTGATCCGCCTCGTGCTGGAGAACAATCTTCGTCTCTCGATGACCAAGGCTTCGCAGTCTGGTGTTGAAGGTCTGCTCGCGACCAGCGCCGGCAAAACCTTTGCTGATACGCAGAAGGTCCCGGCCGATCTCCTCGCCTTCTTCGCCGACCGCCTGAAAGTCCAGCTGCGCGATCAGGGCGCGCGTCACGATCTCGTCGACGCCGTGTTTGCGCTAGGTGGTCAGGACGATCTGTTGATGGTGGTCCGTCGTGTCGAGGCGCTGGGCAAGTTCCTGGACAGCGACGACGGCAAGAACCTGCTCGCCGGCACCAAACGCGCCAGCAACATCCTCACCATCGAGGAGAAGAAGGACAAGCGGACCTTCGACGGTGCGCCGGATGCGTCGTTGTTCAAGCTCGACGAGGAAAAGGCGCTGGCCAGGGCGATTGCCGAGGTCGGGCCGGAAGCCAGCGCTGCCGTCGCGAAGGAAGACTTCGCCGGCGCCATGGCCGCGATGGCAAAACTGCGCCCGGCGGTGGATGCCTTCTTCGACAAGGTGAAGGTGAACGACGACGACGCGGCGGTTCGCGAAAATCGTCTGAAGCTGCTGAACGAGATCCGCGCGGCGACGCGTGCGGTGGCGGATTTCTCGAAGATCCAGGATTGACGATGACGCTCGGTCGTAGGGCGGATGAGGCGTAGCCGTCATCCGCCGGCCGGGTTCATGGCTGAAGCTCCGCGGCGGATTACGCTGCGCTCATCCGCCCTACGGCTGCATGCCGTCGGAAATACTCCGACACCTCCGGCAACATTAACCTTCCCTTAACCATCCCCTGAAAAGGTCCGGTTCCATCAACGGTTTCTTAACCGTCCCATGGAGCGCGTCTGCGCATGACCTCGGTCAATACTGGTCTCAACCCATACGCCAATTACGGCTCCGCCTATGCCCGCGCCGCGGCCACGCAGCCGTCGCTGGCCAATACGCGCAATGCCAATGAAAGCGCGTCGGCGTCGTCCTCTGCCGCGACCAATCTGACATTGTCCGATGCAGCCAAGGCGCAGCTCGCAAATTCGGGCGATGTCAAAACCATCGCCGCCGTGATCGCCGAGACGCGCACCGCGCTCGACGGGCTCTACACCGCCGCCAAGGTCAAGGGCCCGTATGACGCCAGCGGCAAACTCACCGTCGATCTCGCCTCGCTGGATCGTCGCGCGCTGTTTGCGATCTCGACCAACAATGGCGGCAGCTTCACCGCCGACGAACAGAAGGCCGCGAGCGCCGAACTCGCGCAGCGCTTCAACGCCGCGATGGCGCCGGCTGCCGGCACCGCAAAGCTCACCGGCAATTTCGCCGGCCTCTACAAGGCCGCCGCGGACTATTTCGATGCGGCCGGGCCGGAAGAAAAAGCCACCGCGCTCTGGGCCGCACAGCGTGATGCCGTCGCCAAGGGCGTGCAAGCCACGCAGCAGACGCCGGACAAGGCACCGTCCGGCATCGCCGGTGATCCCGTCGCCGCTTTTCTCGCGCAGCCTGATGAAGCCCCGCCGGTGAAGAGCATCGGCGATGTCGCCAAGGCCGTGCGCGCCGCGCTGGATGCGCAGGCCAAGGCGGCGAGGGATAGCGGCAAGGGCGAGCTCGTCTTCGACGCCGGCCGCAAGACCGGGCAGATGGCCGATCTCTCCGGTATCGACAATCGCTCGCTGTCGGCGATGTCGCTCAATCAGGATAGGTTGTTCTCGAAGGAAGAGAGCTTTGCCGCCAAGCAGGCGCTGGACGCGCGCAACCGCGCGGCGATTCTCGAAGCGTTGCAAGCGAGCCAGAAGAGCGGCGATCCCGCCCAGCTTAGCCTCGGCATTCTCAATGTGTATTCCGGCATGAGCGATGAAGAGCGGACCGCGTCGAACTGGACGCCGGCCTTCCGCGACAATGCGGTGGCGGCATACAAGTCGACGAATAATATTTTGTCGATGCTGAAGGGCTAGCGCCGAGCCGTAGGATGGGTAGAGCGGAGGCGCGTAGCGCCGGAGCGAAACCCATCAGCCGAACCGTGCGGCAAACTCCGCCGATGGGTTTCGCTTCGCTCTACCCATCCTACGCGCGCCCAAAAGAAAAGCCCCGCCCGGCAGGGGAAAACCGGGGCGGGGCTTCTTCGTCCAGTCGCTCATCGGAAAGCGCCCGCACGAATTTCAGTCGGCGGCCGGGTTAATCGACCACCTGTACGATGCGGCGCGAGCGGGGCTCGACCAGCACCGTCTGTCCGTTCACCACCGTGTAGCGATACGGGGTCTGCGCCACCGATTGCGGCACGTCGTAATAGGTCACGCCGGCTTCCGGCAGCGTGGTGCCGACCACGATGCGATCCGGCACCGTGAATTCCGGCACGCGCTCGCGCACCACATATTCGCGGAAGGCCGGCCGCTCTGCGACCGTGATGCCATCGGGATCATTCTGGTCGACGATCACCCGGTCGCCGCCGGCCACGCCGACCGTCACGCCCTGGGCCTGTGCCGCAAACGGCATGCTGAACGCACCCATGAGGGCGGCTGCTGCAATCAGTTTGTTACGCATGGTCATCTCCTTCATGAACGATGTCCGGCTTGCGCCGCCGGTCCTGCCATCCAGCCTGGTTTGATTTATTCACCGTCGGCCAATGCCTGCCGCCAGCGATCGTTCCGGAATTTTTGGGGACACAATGCCGGTTTTTGATGCATTGCAGCGATGCAACCGGGAACCCATTGATGCCCGGCGCGTCTTCATGCTGCTACTCCCCCGCGGCGCGCAGGGCGTCGAATCGCATCACAGCACTCGGAGATCCCCATGACCATCACGGCCGCTCATATCCAGCCGATCGTCGCGCTCATCGCTGGTGTCCTGATTCTGATCATGCCGCGGCTGCTGAACTTCATCGTCGCGATCTATCTGATCTTCATCGGCTTGGTCGGCCTCGGCGTCTTCAAGCTGCTCAAGATCGGCTAATTTACGCCACGCAATTCCGTAACAAGCTACCGGCGCCGTCGCTTGCACCACATCGCCTAAACGTGGTGTAAGGCGGTTCCTTCCCGTCTCCATCCTCTCGCCGGATCGATTGAGAACCATGGCCAAAACCGCATCGAAGTCCAAGAAGGCTGCCAAGCAAGCCGCGAAGTCCAAACCCGCTGCCAAGGCTGCCGCAAAGGCTGCGCCCGCGGCCCGCAAGGCATTGAAGGCGCCCGCGAAGTCGAAGGCACCGGCGAAGGTCGCCAAGCCCGCTGCCAGGAAGGCGGTTGCAAAGGCGCCGGTGGCGAAGAAGACGGTTGTAACCAAGGCTCCGGTCAAGGCAGCTGCGAAGAAGCCCGCCGCGAAGGCGGCGTCGTCCGCCATCAAGGCCGGCAAGTGGGTCTATTCCTTCGGCGGCGGCAAGTCCGAGGGCAAGTCGGACATGCGCAACCTGCTCGGCGGCAAGGGCGCAAACCTCGCGGAAATGGCGAATCTCGGTCTGCCGGTGCCTCCGGGCTTCACCATCCCGACCTCGGTCTGCACCTATTACTACGACAACAAGAACAGCTACCCGAAAGAGTTGAAGGCGCAGGTCGAGAAGGCGCTGGAGACCGTCGGCAAGATCACGAAGAAGACCTTTGGCGACGACAAGAACCCGCTGCTGGTCTCGGTGCGTTCGGGCGCCCGCGCCTCGATGCCGGGCATGATGGACACCGTGCTCAATCTCGGCCTCAACGACGTCACCGTCGAGGCGCTGGCCGAACTCTCCGGCGACAAGCGTTTCGCCTATGACAGTTATCGCCGCTTCATCACCATGTATTCGGACGTGGTGCTCGGCTTCGATCACCATCACTTCGAGGAAATCCTCGACACCTACAAGGACAACAAGGGCTACACGCTCGACACCGATCTCGATGGTGACGACTGGGTCCACCTCGTCGGCAAGTACAAGGAAGCCGTCGCCCGCGAGACCGGCAGCGATTTCCCGCAGGATCCGCACGCCCAGCTGTGGGGCGCCATCGGCGCCGTGTTCTCCTCCTGGATGAATCAGCGCGCCATCACCTACCGCAAGCTCCATGACATTCCGGAGAGCTGGGGCACCGCCGTCAACGTGCAGGCCATGGTGTTCGGCAACATGGGCGACACGTCGGCGACGGGCGTGGCCTTCACGCGCAATCCGTCCACCGGCGAGAGCAAGCTGTATGGCGAATTCCTGATCAATGCGCAGGGCGAGGACGTCGTCGCCGGCATCCGCACCCCGCAGGACATCACCGAGGAAGCGCGCATCGAGTCGGGCTCCGACAAGGCGTCGATGGAATCGGCGATGCCGGAAGCCTTCAAGGAGCTGACCCGCATCTACAAGCAGCTCGAGAAGCACTACCGTGACATGCAGGATCTCGAATTCACGGTCGAGCAGAACAAGCTGTGGATGCTACAGACCCGTAACGGCAAGCGCACCGCCAAGGCCTCGATCCGCATCGCGGTCGAGCTCGCCAATGAAGGCGTGATTTCAAAGAACGATGCCATAACCCGCATCGATCCGGCCGCGCTCGATCAGCTGCTGCACCCGACCATCGATCCCTCCGCCGAACGCGACGTGATCGCGACCGGCCTGCCGGCGTCGCCGGGCGCTGCGTCGGGCGAGATCGTGTTCTCGTCGGATGAAGCCGCAAAACTGCAGGCCGATGGCAAGAAGGTCATTCTCGTCCGCATCGAGACCTCGCCGGAAGACATTCACGGCATGCACGCGGCGGAAGGCATCCTAACCACGCGTGGCGGCATGACCTCGCATGCGGCGGTGGTCGCGCGCGGCATGGGCAAGCCCTGCGTCTCCGGCACCGGCGCGATCCGCGTCGATTACGGCCGCGGCACCATGACCATCGGCGGTCGCGTCTTCAAGGCGGGCGACATCATCACCATCGACGGCTCCACAGGTCAGGTGCTGGCCGGCCGCCTGCCGATGATCGAGCCGGAACTGTCGGGCGAATTCGGCACGCTGATGGGCTGGGCCGACAAGGTCCGCAAGCTCAAGGTCCGCGTCAACGGCGACACGCCGGAAGATGCCCGCACCGCCATCAAGTTCGGCGCCGAAGGCATTGGCCTGTGCCGTACCGAGCACATGTTCTTCGAGGAAACCCGCATCCGCACCGTGCGCGAGATGATCCTCGCTGAAGACGAGCAGGCGCGCCGCGCCGCGCTCGCCAAGCTGCTGCCGATGCAGCGTGCCGACTTCGTCGAGTTGTTCGAGATCATGCACGGCCTGCCGGTCACGATCCGTCTGCTCGATCCGCCGCTGCACGAATTCCTGCCGCACACCCAGGGCGAGATCGAGGAAGTCGCGCGCGTCATGAACACCGATCCGCGCAAGCTGGCGGACCGTGCGCGTGAACTCGCCGAATTCAACCCGATGCTCGGCTTCCGCGGCGTGCGTCTGGCGATCGCCTATCCGGAGATCGCCGAGATGCAGGCGCGTGCGCTGTTCGAAGCTGCCGTCGAGGCCGAGAAGCGCACCGGCGATGCGGTTGCCCTCGAAGTGATGGTGCCGCTGATCGTCGGCAAGCAGGAACTCGACCTCACCAAGGCCCGCATCGATGCCACCGCCGAGGCGGTGACCAGGGAAACCGGCGGCAAGCTCAACTACACCGTCGGCACCATGATCGAGCTGCCGCGCGCCGCCTTGATGGCCGGCGAGATCGCGCAGACGGCCGAGTTCTTCTCCTTCGGCACCAACGATCTGACGCAGACGACCTTCGGCATCAGCCGCGACGACGCCGCGAGCTTCCTCGGCACCTATATCGCCAAGGGCATTCTCGAGGTCGATCCGTTCATCTCGGTGGATCGGTCGGGCGTGGGTGAACTGGTGAAGATCGGCGTCGAGCGCGGCCGCAAGACCCGCAAGGGCCTCAAGATGGGCATCTGCGGCGAGCACGGCGGCGATCCCGCCTCGGTGGCGTTCTGCCACCAGATCGGTCTCGATTACGTCTCGTGCTCGCCCTATCGCGTGCCGATCGCCCGCCTCGCCGCCGCGCAAGCCGCGCTCGGCAAGGAGATCGCCAGCCAGGCGTGAGCCGGGCTGGACGTGAGTTTCAAACGGCCGGGCAACAGCCCGGCCGTTTTTGTTTGTGAGCAATGACGCGCTGAGGCCGCTGGTCTCCCTCCCTCAAGCCGCGAAGCGGCGCAGCGGGGAGGGTGGCGCGGAGCGCCGGGTGGGGTCTCTCCCCACGCGACGTAAGAGCCCGTGGAAGCACCCCACCCGTCTCGAAGCTCGCTGAACGCTCGCTTCTCACCACCCTCCCCACTGCGCGGCTTCGCCGCTTGGGGGAGGGACAAGGGGCAGCGCGCGCGCGAGATTTTTGTTCCTATTTTGTTCTTGACAAAATTCCCATCGTCGCCATGATCCCTCCCGTCTTGTTCGCGAGGGGCGCTCTCTTGAGGCGTCTTTGAGCGGAGCAGGATGCGGCGCCTGCGGGTGGGGGAGGACGTATCCCTCGCACTCGGGTGGTCGGGGGTCACCGTCCGGGCCCACTACGGGGCTCTGCCGCTATTGCGCGGCTGGACGTGGTGCGGGCGAAGGAAGGGAAACCTGCCGGATGAATCCCTTGCGAGGGATTGCCCAGTACCCGGAAGAACGGTCCTTCGACTGGCAAACGTCGCGGTGGCGCGCCGTAAGGCGTTGCGCTGTTTGGGCTCGCTGGCGATCCAGCGTTGAACGGACAGCGTCAAGTCCACTCAAGTGCGCCTTGCGGCGTGCCACCTCCCCTCATGTCTGGAGGGGAGACATGCTCAAACCTCGGACGCGCAAGCGCCGCGAGAATACGAGAGCGTGGCTGTTTGATAGGTTGATCGAGACGCAACGCGCCGCTTGGGGGAGGGAGAAGACAGTCAATCCGCGTTCGGATCGACCATCGCGACCGTGATCCAATGCGCTTCGAGCGCGGGCTTCTTGATGCCTTCGACCTCGATTACCGTGTCCCAGGCCGACTGGATCGACACCGCGCGTTCGTTCAGGCCCACGAGCCGGAACTTGCCACGCACGCGCGCGCCTGCTTTCACCGCGCTGTTGAAGCGCACGCGATCAAAGCCGTAATTCACGCCCATGCGCGAACGCTGCACGCCCGGCATCGCATCGAAGGCGAGCCTGGAGAGCAGCGACAGGGTCAGAAAGCCATGGGCGATCGTGCCGCCAAAGGGCGTTTCCCTGGCGCGTTCGGGATCGACATGGATGAACTGCCAGTCGAGCGTGGCGTCCGCAAATGTATCGATCATGGATTGATCGACCACGACCCAGTCCGACACCAGCTCCTCGCCATTCAGCAGCTTGCGATACTCTTCCAGCGGAATGAGTTTTGCGCGAATGGCTTCGAGCTGCTGTGTGGCGCGTTCTGCGTATGACACCGTGCTTGGTCCTTGAAAGTGGTCTTGTATAGGCCGTAGGGCGGATGAGCGAAGCGTAATCCGCTGGCCGAGTCCATAACGGAAACTCCGCCGGCGGATGACGGCTTCGCCTCATCCGCCCTACGGCTCGATTTTACCAGCCCTGAACGAGGATGTTCTTGAACTGCCACGGATCTGACGTGTCGAGCTCTTCCGGGAACAGGCCCGGACGGCCTTCGAGCGGCGTCCAGTCGGTGTAGTAACCCTTCACCGGACCGAGATATGGCGTCTGGATCTCCAGCAGGCGATCGAAGTCCATTTCATCGGCCTCGACGATGCCTTCATTCGGATTTTCCAGCGCCCACACCATGCCGCCGAGAACAGCCGACGTCACCTGCAGCGCCGTGGCGTTCTGATACGGCGCAAGTGCACGCGTCTCCTCGATGGAGAGCTGCGAGCCATACCAGTAGGCGTTCTTGTCGTGGCCGAACAGCAGCACGCCGAGCTCGTCGATGCCGTCGACGATTTCGTTCTCGTCGAGGATGTGATGCTTCTCCTGCATCTTCGCCGCGCGGCCGAACATTTCGTGCAGCGACAGCACCGCATCGTCGGCCGGGTGATAGGCGTAGTGGCAGGTCGGGCGATACACGGCGTTGCCCGAGGCATCACGCACCGTGAAGTAATCCGAGATCGAGATCGACTCGTTATGCGTGACCAGGAAGCCGTATTGCGCGCCGCGGGTCGGACACCAGGTGCGCACACGCGTATTGGCGCCGGGCTGCATCAGATAGATCGCAGCGCCGCAGCCGGCTTCATGGGTCTTGGCGTTGTCCGGCATCCACTTCTCATGGGTGCCCCAGCCGAGTTCGGACGGCTGCACGCCTTCCGACAGGAATCCTTCCACCGACCAGGTGTTGACGAACACGTCCGGCTCTTTCGGATTCTTCGAGCGCTGGGTGTCGCGTTCGGCGATGTGGATGCCCTTGATGCCGGCCTGGCGCATCAGGTCGGCCCATTCGGCCTTGGTCTTCGGCTTCGGCGCATTGAGCTTGAGGTCGGCGGCGACATTCAGCAGCGCCTGCTTGACGAAGAAGGACACCATGCCCGGATTGGCGCCGCAGCAGGACACGGCCGTGGTCGAGCCCGGCTTGCGCGCGCGCTTGGCGGCCAGCGTGTTCTCACGCAGCGCATAGTTCGAGCGTGCTTCCGGGCCCTTGGTGGCGTCGAAATAGAAGCCGAGCCAGGGCTCGTTCACGGTGTCGATATAGAGCGCGCCGATCTCGTTGCAGAGCTCCATGATGTCGGTGGAGCCGGTGTCCACCGAGAGATTGACGCAAAAGCCCTGGCCGCCGCCTTCGGTCAGAAGCGGGGTCAGGAGTTCGCGATAATTGTCCTTGGTGACGCCCTGCTGGATGAAGCGCACGCCTTGCTTCTCGCAATGCGCCTTGCGGCCCTCGTCCTTGGGATCGAGCACGGTGACGCGCGACTTGTCATAGTCGAGGTGGCGCTCGATCATCGGCAGCGTGCCTTTGCCGATCGAGCCGAAGCCAACCATGACGATGGGGCCGGTAATCTTCGCGTAGATCTGCGAGGGAATGGACATCAGCAAGAAACTCCAGGGCGGAACGGATGGACGTGAACGGCTCCGCCGTTCGCGGAGCCTGGGTGGATTAGTGCGAGCGACGCTTTGCGGTCACTTCGATTTCGACCTTCATCTCTGGCCGGTAGAGACCAGCAACCACGAGCAGTGTTGCGGCCGGGCGGATGTTGCCGAGATGCTCACCGCAGACGATGAACACCGCGTCGGCATCCTGTGCATTGGTGATGTAGTAGGTGGCGCGGATGATGTCGGCCATGGCGAATCCGGCCTCTTCCAGCGCGCTCCTGATCGTCTTGAAGCAGTTATATGTCTGCGCCGTGACATCGGTCGGCATGATCATGGTGGTGTAGTCATAGCCGGTGGTTCCGGCGACGAAGCAGAAATCACCATCCACCACCGCGCGGCTGTAACCGGCGAGCTTTTCGAACGGCGATCCCGAGGAAATCAGTTGGCGCGTCATGGCTGGGGACTCTCCTGTAGAGATGAGCCCCGCAATGCCGGTTCCTGGCGGTCAAATCAAGCCGCGCGGGCGAATGGCTGGAACTCGACCTCTGCGCGACGGACCCGTTTACCGCTCGGCAGGATGATGCCGCGGGCGCGATCCAGCGCATCCGGCTTCAGTTCGAGGCCGAGCAGGCGCTCGCGCTCGAACGGGCCGGGAAGGGCGAGCGTGTCCATCCGATCCGGCGTGAAGCCGAAACGGGCGTAATAGGGCGCGTCCCCGAGCAGCAGGATGGCGCCGTGGCCGCGCGCGGTGGCTTCCGCGATCGCGTGCTGCATCAGCGCGGCGCCGATGCCGAGGGCGCGCAACGAGGGATCGACGGCCAGGGGGCCGAGCATGAGTGCTGCTCGGCCCCCGGCATCGACATGCCAAAACCTGATCGTGCCGACCAGCCGGCCCTCGAAATCCACCGAGAAGGCGAGGCCTTCTGCGGGCAGTCGTCCGTCACGCAGTCGCTGGCAGGTGCGGGCATGGCGCGAGGCGCCGAAGCACACATCCAGCAGGGATTCACGGGCGGCGATGTCGGAGCCGGTTTCCGCGCGGATCACGAACGGAGTGGCTGCGATGGTCGGGGCGATGATGTTGGTCTCGTGCAGATCGGTCATGGCATGTGTCCCCACTCCGCGTGGTGCGCGGAGTGTTGTCAGTCCGGTGAGTGACAGGATTTGGAGCCGGCGAACCGGCTCCTCTTCATTCAGCCTCGAAAGGCAGAATTCTCAGATGTGGTACGTCCGCAGCGGCGGGATGCCGTTGAAGGCCACCGCCGAATAGGTCGAGGTATACGCTCCGGTGCCTTCGATCAGCAGCTTGTCGCCGATCTCCAGCGTGACGGGCAGCGGATACGGTGCCTTCTCATACAGCACGTCGGCCGAATCGCAGGTCGGGCCGGCGAGCACGCAAGGCGCCATCTCCGCGCCGTCATGGCGGGTGCGGATCGCGTAGCGGATCGACTCGTCCATCGTCTCGGCGAGACCGCCGAACTTGCCGATGTCGAGATAGACCCAGCGATTGTCGTCCTCGTCGCTCTTCTTCGAGATGAGCACGACCTCGGTCTCGATGATCCCTGCATTGCCGACCATGCCGCGACCCGGCTCGATAATGGTCTCCGGAATCGCGTTGCCAAAGTGCTTGCGCAGCGCACGGAAGATCGATCGTCCGTATTGCAGCACGGGCGGCACGTCCTTCAGGTACTTGGTCGGGAAGCCGCCACCCATGTTTACGAGGGTGAGGTTGATCCCGCGCTCAGCGCAGTCACGGAACACCGACGAGGCCATCGCCAGCGCACGGTCCCATGCCTTCACCTTGCGCTGCTGCGAGCCGACATGGAACGAGATGCCGACCGGCTCGAGGCCAAGACGCTTGGCGAGATCGAGCACATCGACAGCCATTTCCGGATCGCAGCCGAATTTGCGCGACAGCGGCCATTCGGCGCCGGCGCAATCATAGAGGATGCGGCAGAACACTTTTGCGCCCGGTGCGACGCGTGCCACCTTCTCGACTTCCGGCGCGCAGTCCACGGCGAACATGCGGATGCCCAGCGCGAAGGCGCGCGCGATGTCGCGCTCCTTCTTGATGGTGTTGCCATAGGAGATGCGGTCCGGCGTGGCACCGGCGGCGAGCGCCATCTCGATTTCCGCCACGGTGGCGCAATCGAAGCACGAGCCCATCGAGGCCAGCAGCGACAGCACTTCCGGCGCCGGGTTGGCCTTCACGGCGTAGAACACGCGCGAGTCAGGGAGCGCCTTGGCGAAGGTCTGGAAATTGTCGCGCACGACATCGAGGTCGACGACCAGACACGGCTCGGTGTCGAGGCCTTCGTTGCGGCGGGCGCGCAGGAATTCCTGGATACGTTCGGTCATAGCACTCTCCCAACGCCCTTCGCGAAAAGGGGCGCAAAAGCAAATATGCGTATGATCGAAGCTCTTCGGCGACGTCACGCGATGGAGGCGGACGAGCCAAAATGCTCAGATCAAACTGTGCTGCCGTGGATTGGTTGGGAGATTTCCCGCCCGCACACCTGGCAATGAAGGACAAGCCTTTTCAGTAGCCCGCGCCGGCGTTGGACTGCCGGTAGAGACCAAAAAAGCCCGATCCGTCGTTGCTTTAAGTCGCGTCCCCCGTTGAGAGCGGGGTGCGCCGGTTCGCCTCCGGCTGCCAGTCACGGTTGCAAAGAGCAAAGTCGCCTTCATCAAGGCATCCCTGGAGAGAGATGCTGGCCTCCCGCAATATCTCCGGCAGAGAAAGACCTCTGAAGAGATTTTCGAGCGACCCTCGGCTTCTTCGCCCCTTGGCGGCTGTCCGGCCTCTTGTCCGGATACCTACCGACTGACACACGACCACAGGCACGTGCGAAATTGGGCAAGACCGCACATAAGTTCTTTGGACCCCCATCGCAACAACTTTTTTGGGCTCGGGGGCAATTTTTGCGACGCCAGGCCGAGGCGTTGCAAACGGGACGCAGTGCATTCCGCGAAGATGAACAAGTATTAACGGCCGACGCGTGTTTGCCTCTAGCCGGCTAGCGGTTTGCGACGATTCCTTGGCGGAGGTGTGAAGTATCAAAATGAGCGGTGCGGAGGAGTGACGCAGGCTCGGATTTGTAGGGTGGGCAAAGGAGCGTAGCGACGTGCCCGCCATCAAGTGCGCGGCGCGAGAAGTTGGGCACGCTCCGCTTTGCCCACCCTACAGAAGCGCGTAGTTCAGCCCCGGCGCGTGAACGGCTCGACGCGGGCGGCGGTGCGCATGAAGGCGGCCATGACGGCGACGCCGCAGAGGAACAGCACGACCTGCAGCACATGCTCGCCGAAGGTGTCGAGGCCGAACAGGATCGACAGCGCCCAGCCACCCGCGAAAGCTGCGCCGAACACTTCGGCGCCAATCAGGATCGCCGCCGAAATGACGGTGATGACGCTGGGCCAGTTGATGCGGCGGGATCCGGTGGAAGTGGTCATGGTCGATAAGGTCCTGTTTCGGCCCGCAATCTAGCGAAAAAGCCAGCTGCGGCAAGCGGTAAGGGCTCAAAAAAGCCCCATGCGTGGTATAGATTCCCGTGTCGTTTGGGCCGCAAAGCAGGATTTATGATGTCGGACACGCAGGTTTCGCCGGTTGCGTCGAAAGGTCTCGATAACCCCCTTCTGAAACCGTGGCAGACCCCGTTCGAGACCCCGCCCTTCGACGAGATCAAGCCGGAACATTTCATGCCGGCTTTCGAGCAGGCCTTTGCCGATCACGCCGGCGAGATCGCCGCCATCGTCAATGATGTCTCGGCTCCGGATTTTGCGAATACGATCACCGCGCTGGAGCGCTCCGGCAAGCTGCTCTCGAAGGTCGCCGCGGTGTTCTATGACCTCGTCTCCGCGCATTCCAATCCGGCCATTCTGGAGATCGACAAGGATGTGTCGCTGCGGATGGCGCGGCACTGGAATCCGATCATGATGAATGCCGTGCTGTTCGGCCGCATCGCGGCGCTGCGCGACAACGCGGCCAGCCTGCATCTGAAGCCCGAACAGGCGCGCCTGCTGGAGCGCACCTATACCCGTTTCCACCGCGCCGGCGCCGGCCTCGACGAGACCGCCAAGGCGCGGATGGCCGAAATCAACGAACGCCTCGCCCATCTTGGCACCACCTTCAGCCATCACCTGCTCGGCGACGAGCAGGAATGGTCCATGGAGCTTGGCGACGACGATCTCGATGGCTTGAGCGACAGCTTCGTGGCCTCGGCGAGGGCGGCCGCAGAAGAACGCGGCAAGCCCGGCAAGGCGATCGTCACCACGTCGCGCTCGTCCATGGAGCCGTTCCTGCAGAGCTCGACGCGACGCGACCTGCGCGAGAAGGCCTACAAGGCTTTCATCCAGCGCGGCAACAACGGCAATGCCAATGACAACAACACGACCATCGTCGAAATCCTGAAGCTGCGCGAGGAAAGCGCCAAGCTCCTGGGCTATCCGACCTTCGCCGCCTATCGCCTGGAAGATTCCATGGCCAAGACGCCGGAGGCCGTGCGCAACCTTCTGGAGCGCGTCTGGAAGCCGGCGCGGGCTCGTGCGCTCGCTGATCGCGATGCGCTGCAGGAGCTGATCACGGAGGAGGGCGGCAATTTTAAACTCGCCGCCTGGGACTGGCGCCATTACGCCGAGAAGCTGCGCCAGCGCCGCGCCAATTTCGACGATGCGGCGATCAAGCCCTATCTCACCCTCGACAACATGATCGCCGCGCAGTTCGATGTGGCGACAAAGCTGTTCGGCATCACCTTCCATGAGCGCAAGGATGTGCCGGTGTGGCATCCCGATGTGCGCGTCTGGGAGGTCAAGGACGCCAAGGGCGAGCACAAGGCGCTGTTCTATGGCGATTACTTCGCGCGCTCATCGAAGCGCTCGGGCGCCTGGATGACGTCGCTGCGCGACCAGCAGAAGCTCGACGGCGATACCGCGCCGCTGGTGCTGAACATCTGCAATTTTGCCAAGGGCACCAATGGCCAGCCGTCATTGCTGTCGCCGGACGATGCGCGCACGCTGTTCCATGAATTCGGTCATGGCCTGCATGGCATGCTGTCCAACGTGACTTATCCGTCGCTGTCCGGCACCTCGGTCTTCACCGATTTCGTCGAACTGCCATCGCAGCTGTACGAACACTGGCAGGAGCGGCCCGAGGTGCTGCAGCAATTCGCAAAGCACTATCAGACCGGCGAGGCGCTGCCGGATGATCTCCTGAAGCGCTTCATCGCCGCGCGAAAATTCAACCAGGGCTTTGCCACGGTGGAGTTCGTTTCGTCAGCGCTGATCGATCTCGAATTCCACACCCAGCCCGCAGCAGCCTCCGCTGACGTTGCGGCCTTCGAGAAGAAGGAGCTGGAAAAGATCGGCATGCCCGAGGAGATCGCGCTGCGCCACCGGCCCACGCAGTTCGGCCACATCTTTTCCGGCGATCACTACGCATCGGGCTATTACAGCTATATGTGGTCGGAAGTGATGGATGCCGATGCTTTCGGCGCTTTCGAGGAAGCGGGCAATATTTTTGATGCGGCGACCGCCAAGCGGCTGCATGACGATATCTATTCGTCGGGTGGCTCGGTTGATCCGGAAGCCGCCTATGTCGCATTCCGTGGCCGCGCGCCGGAAGCCGATGCGCTGCTGCGCCGGCGTGGTCTGCTGGACGCGGCGTAAACTCATTGTCATCCCAGCGAACGCCGGGATCCATAACCTCCGACTTCATAGCAAAACGATGCAGCTGACCACACGGACCAACACGATGACGGTGTCTATGGATCCCGGCGTTCGCCGGGATGACAGGAACGTCCGGCGCGCTATCCTTGGCCTCTTCGCACTCCTCCTCGCCTTCGTCTCCGGCATCACCACCGCTGCCGCGCATCCGCACGTTTTCGTCGCGGCCCGCAGTGAGCTGCTCTACGCGCCGGATGGCACCATCACCGGCGTGCGCCATGCCTGGACGTTTGACGACATGTTCTCGACCTATGCTCTGCAGGGGCTCGCGACAAAGACGCCGGGTGTCTACACCCGCGAGGATCTGGCGCCGCTGGCGCAGACCAATGTGGAGTCGTTGCAGGAATACAAGTTCTTCACCTTCGCCAAGGCGAACGGCAAGAAAGAACTCTTCAACGATCCCATCGACTACTATCTCGAGAAAACCGACGAAGGGCTCACCCTGCATTTCACGCTGCCGTTCAAGGCGCCGTTCAAGACCAAGCAGCTCGCCCTTGAAGTGTTCGATCCCTCCTATTTCATCGATTTCAGCCTGGAGAAGAAGGATCCGATCAAGCTTGTCGGCGCGCCGGCATCCTGCACCATGGGTATCCAGCGTCCGTCCGATGGCGGCGCGGCCAAGGCGCAGACCATGAATGAAGACACCTTCATGAATGGCGAGAACAGCAATTTCGGCGCGATGTTCGCCAACAAGGTGACGGTGGACTGCCCATGAGCAAATCGCGAGCGGTCGCCGGGGCGGCGCTTGTGGCGCTGGTCTGCGTCGTCATTGCCGATGCGTCCGTGCATGCGGCTTTCGCCCAGAATCCCTTCGGCGCTCCGAAAGGTGTGCCGGACTCCCAGGTCGGCGGCATCATCGGCTGGCTGCTGACAAAGCAGTCCGAATTCTACCGCGCGATGTCGACCACGATCCGTGCGGCCAAGTCCGATGGCAGCGCGGTGTGGACGCTGCTCGGCATCTCCTTCCTGTACGGGATCTTCCACGCCGCAGGCCCCGGTCATGGCAAGGCGGTGATCTCGTCCTATCTGGTCGCAAATGAAGAGACCGCGAGGCGCGGCATTGCCCTGTCTTTCGTCTCGGCCTTCATGCAGGCACTGGTGGCGGTGCTGATCGTCGGCATCGGCGCTTGGCTGCTCAATGTCACCGCACGCACCATGTGCAGCACCGAGCGCGTCATCGAGATCGCCAGCTACGGCCTGATCGCGGCCTTTGGCGCGCGGCTGGTCTGGGTCAAGGGGCGGGGCTTCTTCCGGGCATTGCGGCCTTCGCTCAAGACCGGTGGCCCCCAGCTGGCGATGGCGCATGCCTCCGCGCATGCGCACAGCCATTCCCACGACCACGGGCATGATCACCATCATCATGATCACGGCCATGCGCATGCCCATACGGCGCATGCGGAGGCCCACGCTCATGCGCATCATCACCATGCCCATGACGATCACTGCGATCATTGCGGCCACTCGCACGGGCCGACGCCTGACCAGCTCGCCGGTCCCGGTGGCTGGTGGCGCGGCCTGTCGGCGGTGCTGACGGTCGGTATCCGTCCGTGTTCGGGCGCGATCCTCGTGCTGGTCTTTGCGCTGGCGCAGGGCCTGTTCTGGGCCGGCATTGCTGCCACCTTCGTGATGGGGCTCGGCACCGCGATCACGGTGGCGACGATCGCCGTCATCGCCGTCTCCGCCAAGGGCCTGGCCGCGCGCCTCGCCGGCAGCCGTGACGGCCGCGGCGCGCTGGTGATGCGCGGGATCGAGCTTGGCGCTGCGGGGATCGTGCTGGTGTTCGGCGTGGGCCTGCTGCTCGGCTATCTCGGCACCGAGCCGGTCAGGTGTTTCTAGAGCATGATTCCGAAAAGTGGGAACCGGTTTTCGGGACAGATCATGCTCGTTAAGAGAGTCTCATTGACAACCCTGGTCCGAAGCGCGAAGCCAACCGCACCATGACAGACGCCATTGCCCTCGCAGAAACGCCGCCCGCCGTCACCGCTCAGCCGGAACGCGTCGGCGTGCTGCTCGTCAATCTCGGCACGCCCGACACCGCCGACGCCAGGGGCGTTCGCGTCTATCTCAAGGAATTCCTGTCCGACGCCCGCGTCATCGAGAATCAAGGGCTGTTCTGGAAGCTGGTGCTGAATGGCATCATCCTGAACACGCGCCCGCGCAAGAAGGCCAAGGACTATCTCAAGATCTGGAATACGGAGAAGAACGAGTCTCCGCTGAAGACGATTACGCGCGCGCAATCCGAGAAGCTCGCTGCAGCGCTCGGCAGCCACAGCCATCTCGTGGTGGATTGGGCCATGCGCTACGGCAATCCGTCGATGCGCGATCGCATCACGACGCTCACCAAACAAGGCTGCGACCGGATTCTCGTGGTGCCGCTCTATCCGCAATATTCGGCAGCCACATCGGCGACGGTCTGCGATCAGGCGTTCCGCGTGCTGGCCGACATGCGTGCGCAGCCGACGCTGCGGGTGACGCCGCCTTATTATGTCGATGCGGCCTATATCGATGCGCTCGCCATCTCCATCGAGAAACATCTGGCGACGCTGGATTTCACGCCCGAGATGATCGTGGCCTCGTTCCACGGCATGCCGCAGAAATACATCGACAAGGGCGATCCGTATCAGGCGCAATGCGTGGCGACCACCGAAGCGCTGCGCAAGCGACTCGGGCCGGGGGCGCCGAAGCTGCTGCTCACCTTCCAGTCGCGCTTCGGCTTCGACGAGTGGCTGCAGCCCTATACGGACAAGACCATCGAGCAACTCGGGAAGGATGGCATGAAGCGTCTTGCCGTTGTCATGCCGGGCTTTTCCGCGGACTGTCTGGAAACCCTCGAAGAAATCGCGCAGGAGAACTGCGAGATCTTCCTGCACAACGGTGGCGAGAAGTTTTCGGCAATTCCCTGTCTCAATGACAGCGACGAAGGCATGGACGTGATCAGCCAGCTCGTGCTGCGCGAGCTGCAGGGCTGGATCTAACTCTCTTCTTCATCCACTCTGTCCTCATCCTGAGGAGCCGCGCAGCGGCGTCTCGAAGGATGGCCAAGGGCTCAGCGCCTAGTCAGCTCATGGTTCGAGACGCGGCCGTTGGCCGCTCCTCACCATGAGGGGCTGAGATGTATAAGGCGTCTCGCTTTTCCCCGCGTCGAACCTTAAAATCCCCGCGAGCGACAAAAACAGCGCGGCGCATTGCGTCGCGCATCCATTTCGCCGAAGGGGGTCCTATGTCCGGTTTCGATATTTTCGCCATTGCCATTGCACTGCTGATCATCTTCACGCTGTTCGCCGGCGTGAAGACAGTGCCGCAAGGCTTCGACTGGACCATCGAGCGCTTCGGCAAGTTCACCCGCACGCTGTCGCCCGGCCTCAATCTCATCATTCCCTATTTCGATCGTGTCGGCCGCAAGGTGAACATGATGGAGCAGGTGATCGACATTCCCGAACAGGAGGTCATCACCAAGGACAACGCCACCGTCGGTGTCGACGGCGTTGCGTTCTATCAGGTGTTCGATGCCGCCAAGGCGAGCTACGAGGTGTCGAACTTGCAGCAGGCCATCGTGGTGCTGACCATGACCAATATCCGTTCGGTGATGGGCTCGATGGATCTCGACCAGGTGCTGTCGCATCGCGACGAGATCAATGAACGCCTGCTGCGCGTGGTCGATGCCGCCGTCGCGCCCTGGGGCATCAAGGTCAACCGCATCGAGATCAAGGACATCGCGCCGCCGGCGGACCTGGTCGAGGCCATGGGCCGGCAGATGAAGGCCGAGCGCGTCAAACGTGCCGACATCCTGCAGGCGGAAGGCCAGCGCCAGTCGGAAATCCTGCGCGCCGAGGGTGCAAAACAGTCGCAGATCCTGCAGGCCGAAGGTCGTCGCGAAGCCGCCTTCCGGGATGCCGAGGCGCGTGAGCGTTCCGCCGAAGCCGAAGCCAAGGCTACGCAGATGGTGTCGGAAGCCATCGGCCGCGGCGACGTGGCGGCGCTGAACTACTTCATCGCCGACAAGTATATCAAGGCGTTCGGCCAGCTCGCGGAATCGCCGAACCAGAAGGTGATCATGCTGCCGCTGGAAGCCACGTCCATGCTCAGCTCGCTGGCTGGCATTGGCGAGATCGCCAAGGCGACCTTCGGCGAGAATGCGACGGCCTCGCAGGCCGCGCGCCGCACCGGCTCGGTGCCGCCGACCACGCCGCCGCGCGCCTGAGGATCACGCCATGGCAGAGATGTTCGTCACGCTCGGCACCTGGAACTGGCTCATCTTCGGCGTGCTGTTGATGGCGCTGGAGCTGCTGGCGCCGGGCATCTTCCTGTTCTGGCTCGGCCTCGCCGCCTTTCTGGTCGGCATGCTGTCCTTCATCGTCACGCCGGGCTGGCAGTTGCAGATGCTGCTGTTTGCCGTGTTTGCCGCTGCCGCGGTGCCGATCTGGCGCCGCGTCGCCCAGCAGAAGCCCGGCGCCAATCCGAACCCGTTCCTCAACAAGCGTACCGACGCGATGATCGGTCGCGTCTGCACGCTGGACCGCCCGATCGTGGATGGGGCCGGGATCGTGCGGATCGACGACACGGTGTGGCGCGTCAGCGGGCCGGATGTCCCGGCAGGAACGCGCGTGAAGATCACGCAGGCGGACGGTGCGAGCCTGACGGTGGATGTAGCGTAAGGTCGTTGGATGGGTTGAGCGCAGCGATACCCATCACTGCGGGTGCATGTGGTGATGGGTATCGCTGCGCTCAACCCATCCTACACACCGAGCTATGCCACGCCCGCGCGCAGCAGGTCGTGCAGATGCACGATGCCGACCGGCTTCCTGCCGTCGGTGACCAGCACCGCGGTGATCTTTGCCGTGTTGAGAATTTCCAGGGCCTCGCCGGCGAGCAGGTCGCGGCTGATGGTCTTGGGGTTCTTCGTCATCACGTCATCGACGGAGACGGTCATCAGGTCGGCGCGCATATGGCGGCGCAGGTCGCCGTCGGTGACGATGCCGACCACATGGCCGCTGGCATCGACGATGCCGACGCAACCAAATCCCTTGGCCGACATTTCCACCAGCGCATCCGACATCTTGGTGCCGAGCGGCTTGAGCGGTACGGAGTCGCCCTGGTGCATGAGGTCGCGGGTGTATTTCAGCAGCGCGCCGAGCTTGCCGCCGGGATGCAGCACGCTGAAGTCGCGCGAGGTGAAGCCGCGGCCTTCCAGCAATGCGATGGCCAGCGCATCGCCCATGGCCAGCATCATCAGCGACGAGGTCGAGGGCGCCAGATTATGCGGGCAGGCCTCGCGCGCTTTCGGCAGCGTCAGTGCGACATCGGCGGCCTGGGCCAGCGTCGAGCCGGCCTCCGAGGTCATGGCGATCAGGCCGATGCTGAAGCGCGTGGCATAGGTGATGAGGTTCTTCATCTCCGGCTGCTCGCCGGACCAGGACATCGCGAGGATGACGTCGTCGGCGGTGATCATGCCGAGATCGCCGTGGCTGGCTTCAGCCGCATGGACGAAGAACGCCGGCGTGCCGGTGGAAGCGAAGGTGGCGGCGATCTTGCGGCCGATATGGCCGGACTTGCCGAGACCGGTGATGATCAGGCGGCCCTTGGCCTTGCGGATCAGGTCGGCAGCAGCCGCGAAGGTCGGGCCGAGATCGGCCTGCAGCGCGGCGGCAAGCGCGGTGACGCCGCTGGCTTCCGCCTCCAGCGTGCGCAGCGCCGAGGCGATCGCCTCGCTGGCCTGATCGCTGATGGTGGAGGTCGGAGTTTTGGAAAGGGCCATGGGTCGTGTCCTGCGGCCGGTCCATCGGCCTGTGTGATGGCCGTCCTTTAGCACGCCGCCGCGCCCGAAGCGAAACACCGGCCGGCAATCTCAACGCCCCATTAACCATAACGGTTTTAACTCCCTTAACCATGAGTTGTCGTCTGGCCGCCTGCCGCGGATTTCGATCACCTCATCCAAGTTTCTGATGGCGTTGGAGTTTTTGGTATCGTGAGGATGGGTCGGGCAGACCGGACGGGGAACCGCGCATGGGCAACCAGCGCGGTTTCGGCATGTCTGTGCCTTGCACTCGCTGCGCCATCCCCTGTTTTCGCGCAGGCCCTGACCTCGGATCTGCTGGCGCCGGTTCCTGGCGGCTTCGTGCAGCCGGAGGATCTGCCGTCGCGCCGTCCGGGCAGTACGGTGCAGCCGCGCGGTACGCTGCAGACCAGCCTGCTGTCGCCTCAACGCGCGCAGGACCGGCAATCCATCATCACGCCGCCGACGCCCGCAGCCTCGGGCGCCGCCGAGACCGGCTATGACGCGCTCAATCGCAAGCTCAAGCAGGTCAAATACTATCCCGGCCAACAGAGGCCGAAGCGTCCCGTTGGCCCCGGTAGTCCGCCGCCCCCGCTCGTGCCGGAAACGCGACCGGTGCCGCCGTCGGCCAAGGCAGCCAAGCCGCCGGTCGCGCCCGCGATTGCCGGCGCGGTCATCGGCCAGCCCGCGCGCAAGCGGCTGCCGATCGAACAGGATGCCTATGCGCCCACCGGCATCCGTGTCGGCAGCTTCCTCGTCAAGGGCGCCGTCGAGGTCATGGGCGGCTACAGCGACAACCCGGCGCGCTTGCTGCAGCTGCGTGGCTCGGCGCTCTACCAGATCGCGCCCGAACTGCTCGCGGCGTCCAACTGGTCACGCCATTCGGTGATCGTCGATCTGCGCGGCTCGTTCACGGGCTATGCCAAGGAATTCCCGTCGGCGGTGTTCCAGCAGGCCTCGCCATCGCCCGAGAATGTCGATCGCGCCCAGTTCGACGGCAAGATCGCCGGCCGCATCGATGCGACGCGCGACACCCGCATCAATACCGAAGCGCGCATGCGCGTCGGCTCCGACAATCCCGGCAGCCCGAACATCCAGGTCGGTCTCAGGGAGTTTCCGCTGTTCACGACCACCGGCGGCACGGTGGGGTTCGAACAGGATTTCAACCGCTTTCAGTTGAAGATGGACGCGCTGGTCGACCGCACCGTCTATCAGGATTCGAAACTGATCGACGGCACGACCTACAACAACCGGGACCGCAACTTCAATCAGTATGGCGGGGTCGGTCGTGTCAGCTATGAAGTGCTCCCCGGCCTGAAGCCATTCGCCGAAATCCAGGGCGACGTCCGCGTCCATGATCAGCGTGACGATCGCTTCGGCTATCTGCGCGATTCCAGCGGCGGTTACATCAAGGCTGGCACGACCTTCGAATTCACGCGTCTGCTGACCGGCGAAGCCTCGATCGGCTATCTCGCACGCAAATATGAGGATCCGCGCCTCGAAGTGCTGAAGGGGCTTTTGACATCGGCCTCGCTGGTGTGGAGCGCGACGCCGCTGACGACTGCGCGCTTCATCACCACGACATCGATTGATGAAACCACGGTGCCCGGCGTTCCCGGCGTGCTGACGCGGCTCTACACGGTGCAGGTCGATCACGACTTCCGTCGCTGGCTCACCGCGGTCGGCAAGTTCACTTACGGCACGCAGGATTATCAGGAGAACTTCCGCTCCGATAAGCTGTATTCGATCGAAGGCAACCTGATCTACAAGATGAGCCGTGAACTGTGGGTGAAGGCGCAGGTGCGCCGGGACATCCTCAATTCCAACGTCGTCGGTGCGAGCACCGCTGCGACTGTGGTGATGCTCGGCGTGCGCCTGCAGCGCTAGTCGCTGGTGTCGCTCACTTCCACTTCCGCAGAAACTTCGCCGTCTTCCGGTTGAACTTCACGCCCGAGCCGTCGGGCAGGCGCGTTGCCACGAAGCCTGCTGCGATGCAGGCCTCGCGCTGGGGCATGTGCTCGTCCGGCGCACGGTCGGTTTCCCACCACGATGCCCGGTGCGAGGCGCGCGGCAGGGCGTCGTCGATGATCTCCTCGATCGCATCCATGGTCAGGACGATTTCGTCCTTGGTCTGGGTCGCCAGATAGGCGCGCAGGAGATCGTAGTCGGGCACGGATGGTCCTCGGGAGTTTTGACGACCGGACCGTCATACGCGGCTATTCCGCCTTGCGCCACCGCCTGTTCGTAATCCGGTCCGTCCCGCCGGCAATGGTTCATTAACGAAGCAGGGAACCGGCGACGGGTATTTAAGCGCTCGGCAAGTTTTGGCGTGCGATGCCATGAGCCGGGAGTTTTATTTTATGAATTTTTGGAAGCCAGTGCTGGGGATGCGACGGTGGCCGTTGTCGGCAAAGCTGTTGATTCTGTCCTCGCTGGTGACGATCCTCGGCTTTTCCGCCATTTGCGGCAGCGTCATGCTGGACATGCGCCACGGCGAACAGGCTTTGGCGAAGCAAACCAGCGAGAATCTCGCGACCTCCATCGATTCCGATATCGGCCGCACCATCGAACAATATGACCTCTCCTTGCGCGCGGTTGTCTCAGGCATCAACACGCCGGAAATCGTTCAGCTCAGCCGCGAATTGCGCCAGCTCATCCTGTTCGACAAGGCGGCCTCATCCGTACAGTTCGGTGCCATCCAGGTCTTCGATGCCAACGGTGACCTCACGATCGATGCCGCCTCGCTGGATCCGGCCAGGCAAAACAGGGCCAACGAGGATTTCTTCAAGGTTCACAAGCTCGACGGTGAACGCGGGCTCTTCATCAGCGTGCCGCGGCTCCACCAGAATGCCTATTCCATCGTGCTGAGCCGCCGGATCACCGATGCCGAGGGTAATTTCGCAGGCGTGGTCGCGGGCTCGATCCGGTTTTCCTATTTCCTCGATCTGTTCGACCGTCTTCGCCTCAATCCCGGTGAAACCATCACCGTTGTTCGGCGCGATGGCGTGGTGATCATGCGCACGCCGTTCGATCTGAATGTCATCGGACGGGATCTCAGTAAGACCCAAGGCGTCATGCGCGTGCTGGCGCGCGCCAATGGCAGCTATTCCGGCGTCGGTGCGGTCGACAAGATCCTGCGTCTGTTCGTGTGGCGCGACAGCGGCAGGCCGCTGATCGTGATTGTCGGTCGCCCGTGGGATGGCATCTATACGCTCTGGCAGAAGCAGGCCTGGCGCATCGGCGCCATCATGCTGGCACTGATCGCCTTCATCAGCATCGGCACCGTTTTTCTCGCCCGCGAGATCAGCCGTCGCGCCAGCGCGGAAGGCCGCCTGGAGCAACTCGCCACCACCGATGCACTGACCGGCTTGCGCAATCGCCGCAAATTCGATGCGGCCATCGAGCTGGAATGGCGCCGTGCCATTCGCATGTCGAGGCCCATCGCCTTGCTGCTGGTGGATGCCGACTATTTCAAGATCTTCAATGACAGCTTTGGCCATCAGGCAGGCGACCAGGCGCTGATCGCCATCGCCAGCTGCATCTCGACGTCTGCCAAGCGGTCAGGCGATTGCGCTGCGCGCTATGGCGGCGAGGAATTTGCGGTGCTCTTGCCGGGCGCGTCCGAAAGCGATGCACGCGAGGTCGCCGAAAACATTCGTCAGCGCGTCGAGCGCGTTCCTGCCGACCCGGCCCAGCTGTCGGTCAGCATCGGTATCGCCAGCATGCGTCCGCTGGTGACCATGGAATGGACCGAACTGGTGCAAGCCGCCGACAAGGCGCTGTATGTCGCCAAGGCGGCTGGTCGCAACCAGTGCGCCGTCGCCGAGACGACGCACCGTTCGCAGGCGGCGTAAATCTGATCCTGGATTTCTACTTGCCGAGATAGCGCAGCATGTCCGCACGCAGGCTTTCGCTGAGGTCCGGCCGCTGCAGGCCGTAGGCGATATTGGCGCGCAGGAAGCCGGCCTTGGAGCCGCAATCGTGGCGCTCGCCTTCGAACTTCACGCCGAAGAAAGGCTGCTGCTTGGCCAGTCCGATCATCGCGTCGGTGAGCTGGATTTCGCCGCCGGCGCCGCGCTCCTGGGTCTCGAGAATCTTGAAGATTTCCGGCTGCAGGATGTAGCGGCCGGTGATCGACAGGTTGGACGGCGCGGTGCCCTTCGGCGGCTTCTCCACCATGCCGTTGACCGTGAATGCGTTGGCGTGGGTCGGATGACGGTCACCGACGCTGCAGATGCCATATTGATGGGTCAGCTCGACCGGGACTTCCTCGACCGCCACCAGATTCGATTTCGCATCGAGGCTCTGGGCGATATCGACCATCTGCTTCAGCGCGCCGGGCGCGTTGAGGACCAACTCGTCCGGCAGGACGACGGCGAATGGTTCGTTGCCGACGATCTCGCGGGCGCACCAGACGGCGTGGCCAAGGCCAAGCGGCGCCTGCTGGCGCGTGAAGCTGGTTTCGCCGGCGCCGGGCTGGAAGCGTGCAAGTTGCTCCATTTCAGCGGTTTTGCTGCGCGACTTCAGGGTCTCGTCGAGCTCGAACATGCGGTCGAAATGGTCTTCGATCACGCCCTTGTTGCGGCCGGTGACGAAGATGAAATGTTCGATGCCGGCTTCGCGGGCTTCATCGACGACATACTGGATCAATGGCCGGTCGACGATGGTCAGCATCTCCTTCGGCATCGCCTTGGTAGCGGGAAGAACGCGGGTGCCAAGGCCAGCGACGGGGAATACGGCTTTGCGAATTTTCATCGGGAGCTTTGCGGTGAGCTTGAAAAGGAAAGGGCGCAGGCAACACAACGAGGATTGCGCGCCAAGGTTCCCTTTGCAAGCGGTAACAAAGGCGGATGTATGTCAGGCGCGACGTTCTGTCGGTATTCCATGCAAGCCGGGCTCTCTGACTTGCCGGTGGAATCGGACTAGTATTAAGCGGATCGAAACCCTCTCCGACCTCTTGTCATCACACCGTTACGATTGGAATTTTGCCGGATGACGACCACAGGAATCAGCGGACGCAAGCATGTGATGCGCCGCAGGCGATGGGCTGCAATGGCTGCTGGCGTCGTGCTTGCCGGGTGGTCGGTTTCTGCGCAGGCGCAATCGGGCAGTCCGCTCAATTTCCTCGATAGCATCTTCAATCCCGGCCAGCGTCAGGCACAGGCGCCGAGCGCGCCTGCACCTGCGGCAGGCGCCAGCGCGCCGCTGCCATGGACTGGCGAAGATGGCGCATCCGGTCATCCGCTGATGACGGCGGCTGCCATTCGCGAGGCCGCGGCCAACTTCGATAGCTGCGTCGCCGGCCTGTGGCCTGATGCCGCACGACGTGGTGTGTCCGAGCAGAACTATCGCGACATCACAGCCGGGCTGACGCCCGACCTGCGATTGATGGATCTCATGGATTCGCAGCCGGAATTCACCAAGGCGATCTGGGACTATCTCGACATCCTGGTGAACGACAACCGCGCCGCCAAGGGCCGCGAGATCCTGGCGCAGTACAAGACGATTTTCGATGCGGCTGAACGCGCCTATGGCGTCGATCGCTACATCGTCGCCTCCATCTGGGGCATCGAGTCCAACTATTCGACCATGATCGGCGACCGCGACGTGGTGCGCTCCACCGCCACGCTCGCCTGCGTCGGTCGTCGTCAGGCTTACTTCAAGGACGAATTCCTCACGGCCGTCGAAATCCTGCATCGCGGCGACCTGCGCCGTGAGCAGTTGAAGGGATCATGGGCCGGCGCATTCGGACCGACGCAATTCATGCCCACGGCGTTCAAGCGCTTCGCCGTCGACGGCGATGGCGATGGCCGCCGCGATGTGGTCGACAACCCCACCGACCTGATCTTCTCCACGGCCAACAACCTGAAGAAGGATGGTTGGCAGAACGGACAGCCTTACGGCTACGAAGTCGTCGTCCCGCAGGGATTCAACTACATGCAGGCCGACCGCGCCAAGATGCTCACGCTGACCCAGTGGGAGCAGCTTGGCCTGAAGCGCGCCGACGGTCAGCGGTTTCCGCATGGCGGCGACAAGGCCTATCTGCTCGCGCCGGCCGGCGCGCAAGGACCCGGTTTTTTGATGATGCAGAATTTTCGCGTCATCATGAAATACAACCCCGCCGAAGCCTATGCGCTGGCGATTGGCCACTTCGCCGACAGGCTGCGCGGCGGACCGGCTTTCGTGCAGCCCTGGCCGCGTCAGGAGCGCGTGCTGTCGCGGGCCGAGCGGCTTGAACTGCAGCAATTGCTGGTCCAGCGCGGGCTCTACAAAGGTACGCCAGACGGACAGTTCGGCAGCATGACGCGTGAAGCGCTGCGCAATTTCCAGGCTTCAATTGGCGTGCCGGCCGACGGTTTTGCAACTTCGGAAATGCTGGATCGCCTGCGCGGCCGCTAGAGTTCCGTTATTTTTCGCTGGAGGCATATCGTACCTATTTCCGCCACATCGGCACGTCTCTTGCTACGCTGTTACCTTCAGACATGAGGACAGCAATGATTTTGAATAGGCGTACCGTTCTGGCCGGGTTTTCGGCCGCACTGTTTCCAACCTGGGCCAAGGCCGCGTGGCCTGAAAAGGCAATCACGCTGCTGCACGGATTTGCGCCCGGCGGCGGGACGGACGCAACCTCGCGTGTGCTTGCGGAAGGCCTTGCGAAGATTCTCGGACAGACGGTCGTTGTCGAGACCAAGCCCGGTGCAGGCACCACACTGGCGGGCGCGCAACTCGCAAGATCCGCGCCGGACGGCTACACGATCTCGCTGATCACGGCGACCTATGGCGCATCGTCGGCTTTCTACAAGAGCCTCAGCTACAAGCCGGTCGATGATCTCAAGGGCATCTGTCAGGTTTCTGAAGCGCCCTACATGTTTTCCTGCAATGCGGATGCGCCGTTCAAGACGCTCGCCGAGCTCATTGCCGCCGCGAAGAAACAGCCGGACAAGCCGTTCACCTACGGTACGCCGGGCGTCGGTTCAGGTCCGCATCTGATCGTCGAACAGGTGGCGCAACTGGCCGGCGTCAAATTCCAGCACATCCCGTTCCGCGGCGGCGCGCAGGCCGTTGTCGAAGTGCTCGCGGGCCGCGTTGATTTCATGGTCGATCCGCCGATCTCGATGATCGAGCAGATCAAGGCCGGCAAGTTTCGTGCGCTCGCCGTCACCACGGCGCAGCGCTTTGCGTCCTTCCCGGATATCCCGACCGTCGCCGAAGCGGGCTTTCCGAATTACGCCGCGCCCGGTTGGTACGCACTTGTTGGTCCTGCGGGTCTGCCCGATGACATCGTCGCCCGACTCCACACCGCGACCACGACGCTGCTGAAGGACGAGACCGTGAAGGAGCGCCTGCTTGCGCTCGGCAGCCAGGCCAAGGCCTCGCAGCCGAAGGAAGTGATCGACCTCTTGGCCTCGGACGTGAAGCGCTGGGGCGAGGTGCTCGACAAGGCGAAGATCGAGCGGATCTAGTCTCCGTCATTGCGAGGAGCGTAGCGACGAGGCAATCCAGTTCTGTCTTCGTGCGGCTTCTGGATTGCTTCGCTGTGCTCGCAATGACGGACTCAGGCATTCCTGGCCATCAGCCCGCCATCGACCGGAATGACTGCGCCTGTGAGATAGGACGCCGCCGGCAGGCACAGGCTCACGGTCATATGCGCGACCTCTTCGGGATCGCCATAGCGGCGCAGCGCGGTGCGGCGCTTGGCGAAGATGACCTTGTGCTCGTCGCTGATGCGCTGCGTGATGCCGGTCGTGATCGGGCCGGGGCAGATGCAGTTCACCGTGATGCCTTCGCGGCCGAGTTCGACGGCAAGCGATCGTGTCAGGCCCGTCACGCCTGCTTTTGCTGCGGAATAGGGACTGTGCAGCGCCGTCGCGCCGAGCGCTTCGGTGGAGGCGATGTTGACGATGCGCGGGCATTGCGATTGGCGCAGGTAGGGCAATGCCGCGCGGATGGTGCGCTGATGCGAGGTCAGCATCACGGCAATGGCGCGATCCCATGCAGCGTCATAGCCCTCCTTGTCGATCTCGGTGGAAACCGAAATTCCGGCATTGTTGACGATGATGTCGAGCCCGCCGAAATGCGCGGCGACCTCGTTCACCACAGTCTTGATGCGCTCGGGATCGGCGACATCCAGCGTCCAGGCGCGCGCCTTGCCACCGCTCGCGGTGATCGCATCGGCAACCGCAGACGTGCCTTCGGGTGACAGATCGGTGACGGCGACATTGGCGCCTTCCTCGCCGAACACGCGTGCGGTCGCGCGGCCCATGCCGCTTGCAGCACCTGTGACGAGAACGGTAAGGCCGCGCACCGAGCGGCTGAGTTTTTTGTAATCCGACAAGGGAGTCCTCCGATGTTTCGCCTTCATGCTGAGGCTTGCGCAAAGGCTTGCATCGAACGGCGAACAGGTCAAACGCGTGCGGTCGGCGCTTTCTCCGTCGCTGCATAATCGTGAGGGAACCAGCAAGCACTTCGAGCATTACACCGGCGAGAGTTTCCCTCACGGAGTGATTGATATGGATAAGGACCGGATCGCAGGCGCCGCGAAGGATGCCGCTGGCAAGGTTGAGAGCGTCGTCGGCAAGGCAACGGGCGACGAGCGAACCGAAGTTTCGGGCCGCACGCGCGAAGCCGAAGGCACCGTGCAGAATCTGTATGGCCAGGTGAAAGACGGCGTGCGCGATGCGTCGGAAGCCGCAGCCAGCTATGCCAAGGATGCGCTCGACAGCGACACCTATCGCGACGGCACGCAGGCGCTCACCGACAAGGTGCGCGACAATCCGCTCGGCTCGCTGCTGATCGCGGGCGGCATCGGCTTTGCGCTCGCCATGCTGATGTCGCGCCCGCCGCGCCGTCGGCCCAATCGCTTCAATTACTAAGCGATTGAAATAGCTCAACAAAAATCCCTCGTTCGCGCAAGCGGACGAGGGATTTTTCATGTCTGGAATCAGACGCCTAGCGGAAAAAGAAGCCGGAGGGGGCGGAGGCGGCGGGGCCGACATTGGCCGGCGGGCGCGGGCCGCCCTGCTGCTGCGGAGCCCATTGCTGTTGGCGCGGCCGCTGGGAGGCAGCCGGCTGCGCCGGGCGGCGCGGCTCGTCACCAAACAGATTGCCGAAGAAGGACGGCGTTTCGGTGGCGACCGGCGTTTTCTTCTTCGCCTGCTGCTTCGGCGGCGCTGGAGGCGCCACCACAGGCGCGATGCCATCCGGCGATGCAGCGGCCGTTGCGGTGCCCGAGCCTGCAGGCGGCGTGACGGCGGCGACAGGCACGTCGCCCTTGGCCTGTTCGCGGCCGATCTCGCGGCGCGGCCAGGCGAAATCATCGGCGCGGCCGGCCGGTGCATTCAGCGGCTCGCCCTTCACCAGCGTCTTCGCCACCAGCGGATCGACATTCAGCGCCTTGGCGCCGGGGCCGCCGAGCAGCGTGTCGCCGCCGATGGAGGCTGCGACCAGCGGCACGATAGGGCCGGCCAAAGGACGCGGCGGCGGCGCGCCGGGCACCACATTCACATCGGGCTGCGCCGGTTCGGTCGGCAGCGCGATCGGCGCCGAGCGGCCGGACAGCAGGCGGGTGATCTCGCGCTCCACGTAATGCGCCATCTTGCGGGCGCCGGCCTTGGTGAAATAGACGCCGTCCGGCGTGCGCAGCCGGCGGATCTGGCCTTCGAAATCCGGGCCCTGCTGCAGGAAGCGGCCGGACTCATCGACAAAGCCGTCCCAGATATCGACATAGGTGATGCCCGCCTTGCCGGCGGCATCGCGATAGAGATTGTTGAGATAGACCATGTCGGCCATCGCCTTCGGCCCGCGGACCGCGGGCAGGCCGACCCAGAGCACGGGCACGCCACGGCTCTTGGCGACATTGATCATCTCCTCGATCTTCTTGCCGTAGAGTTCGCCCCAGCGATCATCGCGGAAATCCACCATGCCGCCGCCGCGCGCGCCGCGCTCGTTCACGATCGCGCCGGGATCGGTGATGTCCGCGCTGTCGTCGGCATCCGTATGGTCGGCCGGCTTGTCGCCGGGCTTCACATCGGCGGCGCCTTCCTTCTTCGCGGCCTTCCTGTCTGCCTCGCGGATCGGGATGCGGTCGCTGAGGCCGAGCATGATGACGATGGCATCGGCCTTCTCGCTGGCGAGAATACCCTTGGCCGCCGCCGCCCAGTCGCTCGGCTCGCCCTTCGGCTGATAGCGCAGCAGGCCGGACACGGTCTTGTGTTTGCGGACCACGCCCATGTCGGGCTGTTCGGCATAGGCGTCTTCGAGGCCGTAGCCGAGCCAGTCGGCCATGCTGTCGCCCAGCACCAGCACGTTGCGCTCGGCGGCGGTGTTGGTCTTGTCGGACTGCGGCGCGCGGGAAAAATCCTCGCGGCGGCGCGGCGCCTGCTGCTGCGGCGCCTGCTGCTGGAACGGCTGGAAGAAATCGCCGCCGAACCAGCCGCCGCCACCGCCGCGCGGCTGCTGGCGTTGCTGCGGCGGCGGGCCGCCGAAACCGAAGAACTGCGCCGAGGCCGTGCCGGCAATGCCGATCAGCAGCACCAGCGCCGTGACGCCGACGGCCAGCGTCAGCCGTTCGCGGCGCCAGAGATCCGGCCGCCATCTGGCTTTCGTCGCTTTCGGCTTGTCGGACATTCGGACTGATCGCCTCGACCGCAAAATGGAGGGCACGCAGGCCCAGGTTCCATCCGGATTATACCCGGATTCGGGCCGCAAGCGGGCAGCCGCGATGCCTGCCATCAAGCCTTGAAGCCCGGGAACGTCAAGCTGTCCCGGGATCTTTTCGCGACAGGGTTACCGGAGCAATCCGCGCAGCGAACCGGATTACTTCCAGAGCCCGTAGGACGCCCATTTCGCCGCCGGAATCTCGGCGCCGGTCTTGTAGGTGAAATCCAGCACGCTCTTGTGGTCCGGCGTCGCCTTGCAGGTGAAGGACATCTGGTACCATTTGCCGCCCGCGCGATAGGCGCCGCCCTTGGCCACCAGCGTATTGCCGAGATGCTGCGGCGGCGTGATCACGTCGGATTTGGCGCGATCGACCCGCGATTTGGCCGAGCCGCTGGCGCTCATCTTCCGCATCGCCTCGAGATCGCAGATCTGCTCCAGCCGGGTTTTTGGATCGAGCCTGTCGAGCGCGCGCATGAAGCGCGCATCCTGTGCGGCAACGGCCGGCATGGTGAAGGCGGAAAGCACGACCGAAGTCGCGGCGAGCGCGAGCGGGAGAGCAGGAGTTTTCATGAACCAACGCGAGACGTGAGAGGAGACGTGAGGCGGGATGGTTCGGATAGCGCAGGAGCAGGCCGCTGGCCAGCGACAGATGGTTTCATGCGGCGATATGGTCGCGCGAGGCGAGCCGTGGGGCTCACTTTGTCGTCACCATACTCAACTGTCATCACCGGGCTTGACCCGGTGACCCATCTTGAGCCGCGAACGTCGGGTCAAAGATGGGTACGCGGGTCAAGCCCGCGTATGACGTTCGGAGTTCGAGTCGCGCTGTCACCCGCCCACGCGCCGTCCTTGCCGCGCCCTGGCGCGAAGTGGCTTTTCACCCGGGCTCCCCCGCAAGGTGAGGGGGATGACGCGCCAACACGCGCATAGTCCTGGTAGCAATCACGATGATGTCGGCCACTACCGGCCTTCACCACCGCGCGACGCCTATTGGCGCGCCATCGCGGGATTTTGGGCTGGAGGACCGCTTCTGTCGCACACCGGCACGTCCCTTACTCCTTGCCGTAGCAAGTTTCCGAGCCGTTGATCCCGACGGTTTTCCCGTCGTTCGCCAGTGCCGTCGCAGCCACGCTAGTGGCGCCCCCTCGTAATGGGGAGGGACGGTGGCCCCCGGCCTCCCGAGTCCTGCTTGCGAGGCAGGCCGCGGGCACCGCATCCTCCTCCACCCTCAAGACGCCCTCGAGAAGCGCCCCTCGTGAGAAGGAGTGGAGAGGAATATAGTCAGTATTAGGTGTAAGTCAACTCAGTGCATCCTTTGAGTAGAAATATTTGTGCGCGTCGCTACGATCCAAATGCGGGGAATTTATTTTTTGCGGGGGGAAGTGCAGATGATCGATCATGAGTTTGGCGGACAGCACACTGAACTCAAGCTCTCCATAGTTGAAGGTTATCTCCACGCTTTTACGACTGCATTGAGACCGCGTTTCAAACATCTTTGGTACATTGACGCGTTTGCGGGGACTGGCAGTAGGACGGTGCGAACGGAAAGTCGAGGAGCGTCGCTGATTGAGGCGCCTGCAGAGGAAATTGTTGAGCGGCGACGTGGTTCAGCTCAAATCGCGATCGATATTCGTCCGCCATTTGATTTTCTCGTGTTTATCGAGAAAAATCGAAACTACGTCGCTGCGTTGAACGAATTAGCGGCTGTTAATCTTCAGCGCAGGATCGTGGTTGCGGAGGAAGATGCAAATGTTGCTCTGAAAAAATTAGTTGGGGCCAATCGGTGGGACGATAAGCGAGCGGTGGTGTTTCTCGATCCTTATGGAATGGAGGTCGAGTGGTCCACTTTAGAGGCGCTTGCTTCGACACGCGCTATTGATGTCTGGTTCTTATTTCCGCTAGCCGGACTCTTCAGGCAAGCTACCAAGCGACTAACTGATATCGATCAATACAAGCGCAGCGCACTTACGCGAATGTTTGGTTCGTCAGCTTGGGAAGAAGAATTGTATCCAGTAGAGAATGCAGACCTGTTTGGCGGCACCCCAGAACGACGCCGAGAGTTAAATCCTGGCGGACTTGAAGCATATGTGCAGAAACGCCTAAGTACAATCTTCGGAAAGGTCCTAAAACCTTTGGCCTTACCAATTCACAAAAGCCCGCAGATGTTCTCACTATTTTTATGCGTTTCGAATGACTCAAATGAGGCGATCGGTCTTGCGACCAGGATTGGCAATCACCTACTGAATCCGAAGCGGCATCTCATCAAAAGTGCGACCACGAAGTAGGCGACCAGCTGCTTTCTTGTTCTTTCCACCCCACTGTTTGAAAAAGAAAGCTGCTCCCGATCTGCGGCACATGGCTTCGATCTCATCGACCCATTCTGGCTTCATCTCACGCGCGCGCGGGCCGCTTTCCCCGCCTACGATCACCCAGTGAATGTCGCGTAAGTCACCGCCTGCAACCGATCCAATTAGTGGCTCCATCGACACAAAGCGGATTGCGGCGGGTACAGCCTTGATTGCATCGAGGCGGTTGAGTACTCGACCGTCTTCGATGCTTGTTCCGAGCCAGACATTTGGAAGTACGGGGAAGTCGGTGCCACCTAGAATCGCCGCCATGCGTTCAGGACGCTTGGAAAGAATTTGATAGGTGTGGCGAGGCGTTTCTCGCATCACGTTCCAAACTCGATAGATAAACTCAATCGGGACGTCCTCGTGGAACAGGTCCGACATGGAGTTCACGAATACTTTTCGAGGTTTGGCCCAAGAACGCGGAGCTTCGAGTGAAACTTCGTCGATGCGTATCTTTCCGGTCCAGATGGCTCGCCCGCCGCTCTTGCGGGTAAGGCCTTTGTACTTCTTGAGACCCATCGCATCGAGTCTAGCTGCCATCCGCATTGCATAGCAATTCGTACAGCCAGCAGTCAGCACCGTGCATCCAGCAACCGGATTCCACGTGGCATCGGTCCATTCGATTGATGTGTCAGCCATAGGAGCCTCGCAAGTTCCTATAGAATCGTAAGAGGTGGTTCGATCTAGATATCCGATATTCCACCTGGATGGATAGACTTCCGCCAGTGAAAGCGCCCCACATCATCGCCGCATTCTCCTCACGTCGCCGCCACCTCGCCTCCAGACCTTCCGCACACTTCTCCGTTACCGCTGGGCGTCCAATCAACAGAAAGGACCGACCATGCGCACCATGACTGCTCTCGCTCTCGCCGCTTCGCTCTCCCTCGGCACGCCCGCGCTCGTGATGGCGCAGGGGGCGGCGCCCACGGAAAGCACCTCGCCGAAATCTACCGTGCAGATCAACAAGATCCAGGTGATCGACGTCAAGACGCTGCCCGATGCCGTGAAGACGCAGGTCGATGAGGTCGTGTCCAAGACCAGCGACGAGGACATGAAGGGCCTGCGCGCCTCCATCGATGCCTCGCCGGCCGCAGCCAATGCGCTGAAGGAGAAGGGCGTGAGCTCGGCACAGGTGGTCGCGGTGAATATCGCGGACGGCGTGCTGACGATGTTCACGAAGGCGGCGTAACAAACGCGGTGCTGTAGGGTGGGCAAAGCGAAGCGTGCCCACCATCACACGCACGACACTTGAAGGTGGGCACGGCGCAAGCGCGCCTTTGCCCACCCTACAAGCAAGCTACCCCGCGCTGTCATCCTCGATAATCGGGCCGAACAGCTCCCAGCGTTCGCCATTGAAGCGCTGCATCTGCAGCTGCTTGTTGACGCGGTAATCCGTCGGCGAGGTCGAGCCGACGAAACCCGGCAGCGACAGGTCGAAGACGAGATTGGACAGGCTGGTCGCCTGCTTCATCACATTCGCCCGGGTGAGATCGTCGCCGCAGCGCTTCAGGACTTCCACCATCAGCTGGGCGTTGCCATAGCCATAGGTGTTGAAGTTCGAGTTCTTGTCGCCCTCGGGATAGTATTTCTCCATGAAGGCGAGATAGCGCTTCATGCCGGCGTCGTCCTTCCATTGCGGATCGAGCGGGTCCTTGCCGTAATTGGTCGAGATCAGGCCCTTTGCATTCTCCAGTCCCGCCGGCACCAGCACGGCGCCCACCGATGTCGCATTGATGTCGACGATGTGGACCGGCTTCCAGCCGAGATCGGCCACCTTCTTGATCGCCTGCGCGGCGAATTTCGGCGTCGAGGCGTTGAACAGCAGATCGGCGCCGGAGGATTTCAGTTTCACGATCTGCGAGTCGATGGTGGGGTCGGCGAGTTCGTAGCTCGCCTCCGACACGATCATCGATGCCGCCTTGTCGCCGAGCCCGGCCTTCATGCCGGTGAGATAGTCGCGGCCGAGATCGTCATTCTGCCAGAGGATGGCGATCTTGGCGTTGGGGTGGTTCTTCAGAATGTACTTTGCGTAGATCCGGCCTTCGGTCTGGTAGTTGGGATTGTAGCCCATGGTCCAGGGAAAATTCTTCGGATCGGTGAAGCGGGTGGCGCCGGTGGCGGCGAACAGCTGCGGCACCCCCTTGGTATTGAGATATTTCTGCACGCCGGCATTGGAGGGCGTGCCGATGATCTGGAAGGTGAGCAGGACCTCGTCGGACTCCACCAGCTTGCGCACCTGCTCCACCGCCTTGGGCGGCGAATAGGCGTCGTCATACTGGATCAGGTTGATCTTGCGGCCATTGATGCCGCCGGTCTCGTTGATCATCCTGAAATAAGCGGCCTGGGTCTTGGCGATGGACGAATAGGCCGAGGCGGGGCCGGAGAACGGCACGGTCTGGCCGATCTTGATCTCGGTGTCACTGGCGCCGGGATCGTATTTCTTCTGGGCGGATGCGGGGGTGATGGTGAGCGCGGTCGCAAATGCGCAAGCGGCGACCGAATGAACGAGCGTGGCTCTCATGTCGTTGCCTTCCCTGATGTGTCATCGACGGTCTTCCCGGTCAGGGCGCCGTCGTTGTGCAGGAGTGTGAGGGAAGGTTGTGGGATTGGCAAGATGAACGCGGTGCTCCACTTCACCTCTCCCCGGTGGGGAGAGGTGAAGATCAGCGCTCCGCCTTATCGCGCCAGCCACAACACCAGCAGCGCCAGTGCCGCCGGCACCGCCTGCACATACAGAATCCGCTTGCTCACGCTCAGGGCGCCATAGACGCCGGCCACGATCACGCAGAGCAGGAAGAACGCCTTGATCTGGAATGCGAAGGCCGGCGCGGAATGCAGCAGGCCCCAGATCAGGCCGGCGGCGAGGAAGCCGTTATAGAGGCCCTGATTGGCGGCCAGCACCGCGGTGATCTCGGCCTTTTCCGGCGTGTTCCTGAAGGTCTTCAGGCCCTGCGGCTTCTGCCAGAGAAACATCTCCAGCACGAGAAAGTAGATGTGCAAAGCCGCCACCAGCGCGGTCAGTCCGTTACCCAGCAGTGTCATGGCGATTCCCCCGGTCATGATCCCCTTGGTCCATGGCTGTAGCATGCTGCCCTTGGTCGCAGTAGCCACCTGCCACGGATCATTGTTGTGGCCGCACGCGCAGCCGGCCTATAACGGGTGATTGCCATCGAGTTTTTCCCGTGACCGTGCTGCCTCCCGCCTTCGAGACCGACATTGCCGCCGTCCAGCGGATCGAGGCCGTGCCAAAGATCCTCGAAGTGGTGTGCCGCACCACCGGGATGCGCTTTGCCGCGGTGGCGCGGGTTACAGACAGCCGCTGGATCTGCTGCGCGGTGCGCGACGAGATCGCCTTTGGCCTTGCGCCCGGCGGCGAGCTGAAGGTCGAGACGACGCTGTGCCACGAGATCCGCCAGCATCGCGAGCCGGTGGTGATCGACCATGTGGCCAAGGATACCGTCTACTGCAATCATCACACGCCGGCGCTCTACGGGCTGCAGAGCTATATCTCGATGCCGATCTTCTTGGCGGATGGCAGCTTTTTCGGCACGCTCTGCGCCATCGATCCCGAGCCGCATGTGCTGAACACGCCGGAAACGCTCGGCATGTTCAAGCTGTTCGCCGAACTGATCGCGTTCCATCTCAATGCGGCCGACAAGCTTGCGGTCAGCGAGGCGGATCTCACGAACGAGCGCAAGACCGCGGAGCTGCGCGAGCAGTTCATTGCGGTGCTCGGCCACGACCTGCGCAATCCGCTGGCCTCGATCGCCGCGGTGGCGCGGCGGTTTCGCAAGGCGGCGCTGAGCGAGGAGGAATTCGGCTATCTCGACCTGATGCAGAACAGCGTGCGGCGGATGGCCGGGCTGATCGACAATGTGCTGGATTTCGCCCGCGGAAGACTTGGTGACGGGCTGACGCTGACGCGCACCGCGCAGGATCTCGCGCCGGTGCTGCAGCAGGTGGTGGGCGAGCTGCAGGCCCATGCGCCCGGCCGGCAGATCGATCTGGTGCTCGATCTCAAGCGGCCGGTGGATTGCGATCCCGCGCGGATCGGGCAGCTGTTGTCGAACCTGCTCGGCAATGCGCTGGCTTACGGCGATCCCGCGCGGCCGATCACGGTGAGCGCGCAGACCGGGCTGCAGCAGTTCGAATTGTCGGTGACCAATCACGGCGCTCCGATCCCGCCGGCAATCCTCGACAAGCTGTTCCAGCCATTTTCGCGCGGCGCCGGGCAGGACAAGCAGGAAGGTTTGGGGCTCGGGCTCTATATCGCGTCGGAAATCGCGCGCGCCCATGGCGGGATGCTGAGCGCAACATCGACGGTGGACGAGACGCGATTCGTGCTGCGGATGCCGCTGAGGTGAGGTGGACGTAGGGCGGATGAGCGCAGCGTCATCCGCCGTTCTTCGCCACACGCACTCGGCCGGCGGATTACGCTTCGCTCATCCGCCCTACGGCTTCGGCGCCTTTCAGCCACGGCCGCGCCGACGAGGCCAGCCCCGTCAATCGGCCCTGGATATAGTTGCAGCCCCAGTCGTGCAGCATCTGCGCGCTCGTCTCGTCCTGCACCCATTCGGCCACGGTCTGGATTTCCAGCCGGCGGCAGAGATCGATCAGCGTCTGCACGAAGGCGCGGTCGTCGGCGGAGTGCGCGATGTTCTGCACGAAGGCGCCGTCGATCTTGACGATGTCCACGGCCAGCTTGCGCAGGTTGCGGAACGAGGTGTAGCCGGCGCCGAAATCGTCGATGGCGATGCGGCTGCCGAGCGCCTTCAGGCGATTGACGAAGCCCCGGATGTCGTCGAGGTCGTGGATCGCCACGGTCTCGGTGATCTCCACGATCAGCCGCTGGGCGACGCCGGGATGCGCGCGCATCAGGGATTCGATGGTCGCCAGCCAGTCAGGGTCCATCGCGGTCGCCGGCGAGATGTTGAGCGAGAGCTGCACGTCCGGCGTCTCGGCGAGTTCGGTAATGACGAGTTCGAGCACGCGGTGATCGACCAGGCGGATCAGGCCGAGGCGCTCGGCCACCGGCACGATGTCCGGCGCCAGCAACAATTGCCCGTCATCCTGCTTCATGCGCACCAGCGCTTCATAGAAAGCGGGCTTGCTGCGATCGGCATGCACCACCGGCTCGAAGGCGCAGACGATGCGGCGCTCGTTCAGCGCGGTGACGATCTCGTCGGTGACGCGGATATTGACGCGGCGCTGGGCGTCGCGCTCCACATTCGGTCGCCACAGATTGAAGCTGCCGCGGCGGCGGCGTTTTGCGGCGTCGAGCGCTTCCTGGGCGCGGTTGACGGCTTCATTAACGTCGCGGCCATAGCGCGGAACGCTGACCGCGCCGATGGTGGCGGTGACCGAGACCGGGCCGGACTTGGTCGGAATGACCTCGTCGCGAATGCCGGCGAGGAAGCGCTCGGCGGCGATATTGGCATCGTCGGCGGTGCAGTTCTTCAGCACCAGGCCGAACTTGTTGCCGGAGAAGCGCCCCATGATGTCGCCGCCGCGCAGCCGCACGCGAATGCGCTGGGCGAGATCGGCGATGACATCGTCGGCGACATCGAAGCCGAAGGCATCATTGATGCGGCCGAGATGATCGATGGCGATCAGCATGAAGGCGAAACTGGCGCGGAAGCGGGTGGCTTCCTCGATAGACTCGGCAAGTGCCGCCAGCAGATGCGTGCGATTGAGCTCGCCGGTGACGGGATCGCGCTGCGAGAGTTTCAGGAGCTGCTCGTCATGGGCATGGCGCTCATTGTTGATGCGCACGATGCCTTCGACGCGCAGCGGGCGACCGTCACTGCCGGTGCGGACGCTGCCGTTTTCCTCCACCCACACCAGCGGTGCGGTGGTGGAAGCGCGCACGCCGTAATCGATGCGATAGGTGCCGCCGGATTGCAGCGCCGCCACCAGCGCTTCGCTGCGCACGGCGCGATGCGGCTCGATCAGCGCGGCAAAGTCGCTGCCGCGGGCGAGGGTGTTGGCGGGAATGTCGCTGAAGATCGCGGTGGCCGGCGCGGTCCAGGTGATGGCGTCGCTGCCGATGTCCCAGATGAAGGCGGCCTGGCCGAGACGCGCCAGAATCTCTGCTTCGGAGAAGCCAGACTGCAGCACCGGGACATGTTCGGGTGGGGCGGATGTCAAATGTCGCCTCGTTTCGGGACGCCGTTCGCGTGATTCGTGCCACGACAATACGGTCTCAGTGCTGAAAAAAGTTAGTCCAACTTCTTAAACAATGGAGAAATCGTAGCTATCTCGCAGGTTTGCGCAAGACCCGCGCAAGCCGATACAACTGTGGAGAGCAGCGGCACGGCTCTTGCGACATAGGTACTTGAGGGAGCACCCTCGTCCTGATTTGAGACGCGAGCCCGTTTAACCATGTCGATCACGGCGACCAGCCGAGTATCCCCGACCACGTCGCATCCGATGCGGCGCGCGGGCGATATCGTGATCGAGCGGGAGACCGCTCCGGGCGACACGCGTGCAATCACACCGACGGAGCCGGTGACGCGTGCAATCCCGGCATCGCTGCGCAGTGTGCGGCCTGATCCATCCTTCATCACCCATCTGATCGCGACGGCCGAGCAGGTGCCGCAGACGCGGACGTTACGGCGTGCTGAGATCGTGGATGTGGAAGCGGCCTATCGCAAGGCGGCCGGTGTTTATGGAAGCGCAACGGCTCCCCGCATGACGCGCGTAGCGTAGTCTTTCCCTCCCCGGAGCGAAGCGAATGGGGAGGGTGGATCGAACGCGAAGCGTTCGAGACGGGTGGGGTCTCTCCCACGCGACGTCAGAGTTTGTGAAGACACCCCACCCGTCACGATGCTCGCTGAACGCTCGCAGTCGTGCCACCCTCCCCGCTGCGCGGCTACGCCACTTAGGGGAGGGAGAAGGCCTCAGCTCTTCGGCTTTTCCGGCGTCCCACCATCCGGCTGCAGATCCGGCGAGGTGATCTGCGGCGACGTATGCGCGACGACCTCCGGCGCGACCGGCTTGGTGTCGAGCTTTGGTTCGATCTTCGAGTCGAGCTTAGGCTCGATCCGCTCGGGCTTCGGCTCGGCTTTTTCCGTCAGCACGGATTCGGCGACCGACGTGGCCGGCGGCACCGGCGCTGCCGGCGCGACCGGAGCAGGCGCCGGTGTGACGGCCGCCGGGACAGGAGCAGCAGCAGGGGCGGGCGCAGGTGTCGGCGCGACGGGTGCCGCGTGATATTGCGGGGCTGGCTCGGCATAGACAGGGGCCGCGACACGGCGCGGGCGACGGGCGCGCAGCGAGATGCCGGTGAGGAAATCCACCAGCGCCACCAGCGTGATGGTGAGGAAGGTGGCATTGCCGAATTTCGGCAGCATCAGGAATTCATAGGCGGCGCCGGCAAAGACCAGCAGCGACAGGAAATGGTCGGTGAAATATTTCGACGCCGGGCGCGCGGCGCGCATCACTTCCAGCAGCAACAGCAGGATCGACAGCGAGACCAGCATGTCCTTCAGCGAGATATGCAGAAGGTCCTGCGACGGCAACGTGACTGAGAAGAGAGGGACCGGACCTGCCAGCGACAGGTCGGGCATCAGGAAAACGATGATGTTGCAGATCGCCACCGGAATCAGCAGCAGCGGAAAACCGATCATCGGGAGAGCCTTCTTCGCGCGAGAAAAACGAAACGCATGACGACGATGCGGGCGCATCATCCGGGAACTTGCGTTAGCGCTAGTGTTGAAGCGAATTCGGGCGGAAGTACAGTTCAGAAATGAACTTATGGTGCGACACGCATGCTTCGAGAAAGCATTGCGCCCGCTGCCGCTTCGCGCGGGCTCAGCTGCAACCCTGGCTGGACGCGGGGGCGGGACGTCGGCGCAAAAGAAAAACCCCGCCGAAGCGAGGTTTGGTCGTCGTATCGGACATCGGAGGCGCGGCCACTTGAGCGGCCCGCCTGCCAGCCTGAAATCAAGCGTCCTTCTTCACCTTCAGAACCTGACGGCCCTTATACATGCCGGTCTTCAGGTCGAGGTGGTGCGGACGGCGCAGTTCGCCGGAGTCCTTGTCCTCAACGTAAGCGGTGCTCTTGATCGCGTCAGCCGAACGACGCATGCCACGCCGCGACGGCGATGTTTTTCTTCTCGGAACGGCCATAGGAGTATTCCTTGCAACTTCTCTTGCCAGAAGGTCTGGGCGGTGTTTTCGATCGGTGCCCGGTTCCGGGCGGCCAGCACAAAGCGCGCGGGCAAAATCGCTGATAAGGCCGGGCTTATAACGGATGCGTGACGCCATGGCTAGGGCGGCGCAGGCGGAATCTTCGGGGAAATTTGCGGCTTCAGCCGCCCCAGCAGCGTCCCAGCTCCGACGATTGTGCCCGGGTGACATAACGCGAGGCCAGCCGCCGCACCCCCGGTCCCGGGCTTTTAGCACTTCTGGTCACCGGATTGGGGAGAATCGCGGCCAGAAGTGCGGCTTCCCGGTCGGTAATGCTGGAAACGGAGCGTCCGAAAGCGAACTGGGAACCGGCCTCGGCGCCGAATTGCCCGGTCGGGCCCATTTCCGCAATGTTCAGATAGAGTTCCAGAATCCGCTGCTTGCTGAGCACCATGTCGATCCACATGGCCAGCGGGATCTCCATCCCCTTGCGGATGAAGCTGCGGCCCGGCCACAGGAACAGGTTCTTGGCCACCTGCTGGGTGATGGTGGACCCGCCGCCGCCGGATTCGCCGTCCTGGGCATCCTCGATGGCGGTCTGCAGCGAATTCCAGTCGATACCCTGATGGCTGCAGAACCGGGCGTCCTCGGAGCCGACCACGCTGCGCGGCATGGCCGGGGACATGTTTTTCAGGTCCACCCAGGTGCGCTCCACCGGGGCACCGGTGACCCAGCGCCACAGCATCAGGGTCGAGACCGGATGGCCGGTCGCATAGAGCGGGGTCAGCAGATAGGGGATCAGGACGAGCAGGATTCCGATCAGGATGAGGCGGCGGAGGAGGCGCAAGGCGGGATTTCCTGCTCATAGCTATCCCGCTGATAAAGCGGAGTTTCCCGGCCGTTTTCAAGCCGGTTAAGCCTGCCGCGACCAAACGCGCCGGGAGGCCGCAGGCGCAATTGACGTGGCCCCTGCCATGGAGGATTGTCCGGCCAAATTGATCTGGAGCTATTCTTAATGTCGACCGGTGCTTCCACCAAAGATTTCGCCTCGCGCCTGGACCAGACCGCGGACGATACCGAAGCCGTGCTGACCAAGGTGCTGGGCGACGGCGTGCTGCCGGACGAGATCGCGCGGCCGAAGCGACTGATGGACGCCATGCGCTATTCGTCGCTCGGCGGCGGCAAGCGGCTGCGCCCCTTCCTCGTCGTTGAAAGTGCTGCGGTATTTGGCGTGCATCGCGAGCCGGCGCTGCTGGTCGGCGCCGCGCTGGAATGCATTCACTGCTATTCGCTGATCCATGACGACCTGCCGGCCATGGACAATAGCGACCTGCGCCGCGGCCGCCCGACCCTGCACAAGGCCACCGACGACGCCACCGCGATCCTCGCCGGCGACGCGCTGCTGACGCTGGCTTTCGACATCGTGACGCGTGACGAAATCCATTCCGACGCAAATGTGCGCCTGCTCCTCACCCGCGCGCTGGCCCGTTGCGCCGGCCTCGGCGGCATGGTCGGCGGCCAGATGCTCGACCTCGCCGGCGAAGGCCGTTTTGGCGACAAGGAGCCGGTGGATGTGGCCCGCGTGCAGCAGATGAAGACCGGTGCGCTGCTGCGCTACGGCGTCATCGCCGGCGCGCTGCTCGGCCAGGCCACCCCGAAGGAATACAAGGCCCTCGACGATTACGGCCGCGCGCTCGGCGAAGCGTTCCAGATCGCCGATGACCTGCTCGATGTGGAAGCCGATGCGGCGACCCTCGGCAAGCCGGCCGGTGCGGACGCAGCGCTCAACAAGACGACCTTCGTGACCCAGCTCGGTGTCGACGGCGCCAAGAAGCGCGTCGCCGACCTGATCGCGACGGCGGATGCGTCGCTGTCGATCTTCGGCAACAAGGGCGACGTGCTGCGCGCCGCCGCCCGCTTCGTGGCCGAGCGCAAGAACTGATCATGACGGACGCGGGCAAGGATCTCGACGATCTCCTTGCCCGCTTCCGCAAAATGCCCGCCGCCTGGCGCATCGTCTATGCGCGGCCGCGCACCTTCGCAGCCCTCGCCATCGGCATTGTCGTCTGTCTGCTGCTGCCGCATTCCTTGCGGCTGGTGACGCGGCTCCTGATCGGTTGGGATGTCTTCACCGGGCTCTATCTGTTGCTGGTCTTCGGCATGATGATGTCGGGCGGCAGCCGGCATATTCGCCGCAACGCCGCGCTGCAGGACGACGGCAGTTTCGTCATTCTGATGGTCGCAGCACTTGGTGCCTTTGCGAGCATTGCCGCCATCGTGTTCGAACTCGGCGCCAGCAAGAGCGCAGGGCCCGAGCTTGCGCTGGCCGTCGTGACGATCGTGCTGTCATGGGCGGCGGTGCATACGATCTTCGCGCTCCACTACGCCCATGAATATTATCGCGGGCCGAAGCCGGGCGGGCTGTCCTTTCCCGATGGCGACCAGAAGCAGGATCCCGACTACTGGGATTTTGTGTACTTCTCCTTCACCATCGGCATGACCTTCCAGACCTCCGATGTCGGGATCACAGACCGGCAGGTCCGCCGTACCACCATTGCTCATGCGATCGTGTCGTTCTTCTTCAACACCGCGCTGGTGGCGCTGACGGTGAACATCGCGGCGAGTGCGATCTAGGCATCAACCTCCCGGTCGTCATTGCGAGCGCAGCAGTCCGCCGTCGCCTAGCCTTTTTGGATTGCTTCGTCGCTGCGCTCCTCGCAATGACGATATCATTGACCTCTCTGCGCATCCGGGCAAAGTGACGCAGCAACAGGTGCCCGCGTGGAAGCCAAGTTTCCCATCTTTCTCTCTCTTGTCGCCGCGCTCGCCGCCACGGCCTGGCTCGCCAAGCGCGTCAATGTCGCGCCGGCGATCCTGCTGCTGCTCGCAGGGATCGCGCTTGCTTTCGTGCCGGGTATGCCGGCGCTTGAATTGCCGCCGGATGTCGTGCTGCTCGGCGTGCTGCCGCCGCTGATCTATTCGGCCGGTGTCGCCATGAGCTGGCGCGAATTCCGCCACAGCCTTCGGCTGATCTCATTGCTGGCCGTCGGCTGCGTGATCTTCACCGCCTGTCTCGTTGCGACAGCCACGCATTTTCTGATCGGCCTGCCCTGGGGCGTCGGCTTCCTGCTCGGCGCCATCGTGGCGCCGCCGGATGTCGTGGCTCCGCTTGCGGTCGCCCGAAAGCTCGGTTTGCCGCGGCGCCTGCTCGTCGTGCTGGAAGGCGAGGGGCTGGCCAATGATGCGACCACGCTGATCCTGTATCGCTTCGCCGTCGCTGCCATTACCACCGGCGCCTTCTCGCTGCCGAAGGCGGCCAGCACCTTCGTTGCCATTCTCGCCTGCGAACTCGCTTTCGGTCTTCTCATCGGCTGGCTCAGCCTGCGTCTGCGCCACCGCGCCCGCGATCCGCAGGTGGAGATCACGCTGTCGCTGCTGACGCCCTATGTCGCCTATCTCATCCCCGAACACTTCGGCGGTTCCGGCGTCATCGCGACCGTTGCCTGCGGACTGTACATCTCGTGGAACGGACCGCTGCTGATCTCGGCCGCAACGCGCCTGCAGGGCATCTTCTTCTGGGACCTGGTGATCTATCTCATCGAGGGGTTGCTGTTCCTGATGACCGGCTTCCAGATGAAGGCGCTGATCGAGAAGTCGAAGGCGTTTCCGATCGCCGAGGTCATCGCCGCGACAGCGCTTGTGATGACCGTCATCATCGTTGCGCGTTTCGTCTGGGTCTATGCCGCGACCTATGTGCCGCGCATGCTCAGTGCCACGCTGCGCGAGAGCGATCCCGCGCCGAACTGGAAATGGACGTTTGTGGTCGGCTTCACCGGCGTGCGTGGCGCCGTTTCGCTTGCGGCGGCGCTGGCGCTGCCCTTCACGATGATGTCCGGCGAAGCCTTTCCGGCGCGCGACCTGATCCTGTTCGTGTCGTTCAACATCATCCTGATCACGCTGGTCGGCTTTGGCCTCGGCCTGCCCCTAGTAGTGAAATGGCTGAAACTGGATGAGGCCGCGCATCGCGAATATATCGCCGAGCATCAGGCCGAACTCGCAGCGCGCCGCGAAGCGCTGGCCAAGGCCCTGGCGTCGCTCGACGCCATGACCGACGACCGCGAACTGTCCGATGAAGTGCTGAAGATCCTTCGCGCCCGGCATGAGAGCCGTTCAAACCAGCTGCCGGAAGAACTCGATCCGGAAGTCGATGTCTCCGCACTCGGCACCGAACTGGTGCGCGAGCTGATCGAGGAGGAGCGAAAGTTCATCCACGCGCAATTGCGCGATGGCAAGATCACGGATGAAAGCCGCAGGCGCATCGAGCGCGACCTGGATCTGGAGGAAGCGGGGCTGATCAATCGGGAGTATCGACGGATTCCGCTTTGAAGCCCGTGATTTGATGGGATGCAATCAGGCGGAAAATCTGCTAACCTCCCGTCATGACCAGAGCAGGATTGGAAGAACTGCTGGAGCGGGTTTCGGCCTGGCCTGAGAAGGCTCAGGAAGAGCTGGCCGTGTTGATTGCCGATGTCGAGGCGAGTCATCTCGGGAATGAATACGAACTGACTGCTGAAGATATTGCGGCGCTCGATCGGAGCTTGGCCGACGTCAAAGCGGGCCGGTTGGTCTATGATGAAGAAATAGCCGCGTTGTTCAATCGGCACTTCGGATGAAATTGCGCTGTCACAGACCGCGCGCACCGAACTCGACAACATCTTTGTTTATCTCAAATCTCATAGTCCTTCAGCGGCCAAATCCGTCGCCATACGGATCATTCAGCGCGCCAGATTGCTGACGAGCTTTCCGTTCTCCGGCCATCCGACGGTCACGCCCGGTGTCCGTCGCGTATCGATCGTGAGTTATCCTTACGTCGTGCTGTATATGATCGACCATGTGAATGACGAGCTTATCATTCTCAACGTCCGCCACACCGTAAGAAAAAAGCCGGCGGCGGATGATCCGCGCGCCGGCTGATTTGTTTTGCCGATAACGTGCCGCGTTTACTCCGCCGCGGTCACGATCTCCGGGGTCTTGCTGCCCTTGCCGTAGCGCTGGTCGATATAGTCGATCACCAGCGCCTTGAAGTCGGCCGCAATGGTCGGGCCGCGCAGGGTGCGGAATTTCTCGCCATCGACGAACACCGGAGCAGCCGGGCTTTCGCCGGTGCCGGGGAGCGAGATGCCGATATTGGCGTGCTTGGATTCGCCGGGACCGTTCACGATGCAGCCCATGACCGCGACATTGAGGTTCTCGACTCCGGGATACTGGGTCTTCCAGGTCGGCATTTCGATACGGATGAAATCCTGGATCGAGCGGGCCAGTTCCTGGAACGTGGTCGAGGTGGTGCGGCCGCAGCCCGGGCAGGCGGCAACCAGCGGCACGAAGGTGCGGAAGCCCATGGTCTGCAGCAGTTCCTGCGCGACCTGAACTTCCAGCGTGCGATCGCCGCCGGGCTCGGGGGTGAGCGAGATGCGGATGGTGTCGCCGATGCCCTGCTGCAGCAGGATGCCGAGGGCGGCGGACGACGCGACGATGCCCTTCGAGCCCATGCCGGCTTCGGTGAGGCCGAGATGGATCGCATAGTCGGAGCGCGCGGCCAGCGTCTGATAGACGGCGATGAGGTCCTGCACCGCCGACACCTTGGCGGAGAGGATCATCTTGTTCTTCGGCATGCCGAGTTCTTGCGCGCGCGCAGCCGACAGCAAGGCCGACTGCACCATGGCCTCACGCGTCACCGCGCGAACGTCCTTCGGGTTGGCCGAGAGGGCGTTCTCGTCCATCAGCTTGGTGAGCAGCTCCTGATCGAGCGATCCCCAATTGGCGCCGATGCGGACGGCCTTGTTGTTCTTGTTCGCGATCTCGATGATGTCGGCGAATTGGCTGTCGCGCTTGCTCTTGAAGCCGACATTGCCGGGATTGATGCGATACTTGTCGAGCGCCGCGGCGCAGGCCGGGTATTCGGCGAGCAGCTTGTGGCCGATATAGTGGAAGTCACCGACCAGGGGCGTGGTGATGCCCTGCTTGTCGAGCGCTTCGCGGATATGCGGAACGGCGGCTGCAGCCTCGTCGCGGTCGACGGTGATGCGGACCATTTCCGAGCCCGCGCGCGACAGCGCTGCGACCTGCTCGATGGTGCCCTTGATGTCGGCCGTGTCGGTGTTGGTCATCGACTGCACGACGATCGGGGCGCCGCCGCCGACGGCGACATTGCCGACCATGACCTGGGTGGTGTGGTGTCGCGGCGCCGGGCCAGCAACATCCTGCGGAATTTCAAGCTTGTTCATGGGGTCTCGAATATCAGGTTTCTGCGACATTCAGCAATGGATCAGTCGCTGACGGGCCGCGGCCGTTCAAACGGCGCGGCTGGCGATTGGCAAAATAGCTAAGCTGCAGGCGCTATGGTTCAACACCTCCGCCCGAAGATGACAATACACGATTTGTCAAAGTGTTAGACGAGAATTGCGGCCAATCCTTAACGGTAATCGGTTCCACTCCAGCCCCGCGCCAATCTCCATCACCGCCCATTTGCCCGGAAACGTGGTGGTTGGCGGGGTGAACCCGACTTCCACGCCATAAATGGTCGTGCGCGGTTCTAACGGCCGGGTGTGTAGTCAATTTTTAACCACCTCGCGGTACTTATGTGACCTACAATCTAGAGTTACATTCAATATATTTTCCTACTCGAAGCTTTTAATGTCGCGCGTTTTGTGCGGCCACCGGTGTCATTTCCCCGGCTGAACCGATCCCAGGACGCGCTTTCGCTTGGACACATTGCAACCAGCGCAGTGGCCCCGGTCGCGCGCTGTTTTCCGGAGCGTTTTGATGGCGTTCGGTAAGCGCAAAAGTGAACGGGTCGTGTTTGCCCGTGGGATCCCGGTTCGGATGGTCAGTATCGACGGAACCTGGACGCGCAATTGCCTGATGGTGGACGCGTCCAATACGGGCGCGCGGCTCACCGTCGGAGAGTCGCTCGCGGGTCTCGATATCAAGGAGTTTTTCCTGCTCCTGTCGACGACGGGTCTCGCTTACCGGCGTTGCCGGATGGTGCGTCTCGCAGGCGACCAGATCGGAATCGAGTTCATTTCCTCAACCAGGACCGTGCCGAAGATTGCCGCGGCGCGTCTGACGGTCTGACACCGAAGATGCTGAAGACAGTCCATATTCTTGCCGATGACAGCGACAAGCTATCGCGCCTGCGGCTCTTGCTCGAAAAGCGGTTCGTGGTCACGGGAGCGCTGCTCAGGCGTGCAGCGGATGTGGGACGATACGATGCCGTCGTAATCGCGGCAGATCTTCGTGCGACCGGCAACATCTCGGCCCTGAAGCGGTTTCAGGATGACATCGCACAGTCGCGCAAACGCATTTTCGTGATGGATCGCAACGAGCGATTGCTGGCGCTGCAGGCTCATGCGTTAGGGGCAACCAACGTCCTGCTCGGTCCCGTAACGCAGCAGGATCTTGCTCGTGCTGTTTTCGGTGGTGGGGCCGCGACGGCCGCCAAAGAGCCCGGTCTCGTGCGTGTTGCCGATGCAGCGTCTGCCGGTGCCGAGGCAATATCGTCCATGTTCTCGGCGGTGCTGAGCGGCAAGCCGATCGATGTCGCTGCCGTCACGTCGGCCGCGGGCAGCATCGCGGAGAGCGTCACTGTCAACGGACTGGCCACGTGGCTTGAAGCCGTTCGCCTGCATCACGAAGGTACCTATCAGCACTGCCTGCTGGTGACGGGTGTCGTGGTCGATTTCGGGCGCAGGCTTGGAGTCAGTGCTCCGGATATGAAGCGGCTTTATTCCGCTGCGATGTTCCATGACATCGGCAAGGCTGCCATTCCTGCCGCGATCCTGAACAAGCCTGGCAAGCTCGATCTCGACGAGCGCCGGCTGATGGAGACGCATCCTGCTGCGGGGTGCGACTATCTCGCGAATGTCGGCGGGGCCTCCCACGAGGTGCTCGATGCCGTGCGGCACCATCATGAATATCTCGATGGAAGCGGATATCCGGACGGATTGGCGGCCGGCGCAATTTCCGACGTCGTGCGCATCGTCACCATCTCCGACATCTTCGCGGCGCTCATCGAACGGCGATCCTACAAGCCGCCGCTCTCCCGGTCGCAAGCTTTCGATATCCTGCAGGGCATGCGCGGCAAACTCGAAATGCCGCTGGTGCATGCGTTCAGGGATGTTGCCCTGCATCGCTGAGCAGCATTGCAGGTAGTCAGCTGGGTAGGCGGTCAGCCGGGAGCGCGATCGGCCGTTGTCGCGAGCACGGCGGAGCGCGCCGGTCTGTTAACGAGAACCAACCCGGCGATGACCAGAAGCGCAGCCAGCCCGAAAGCGGGGGTGAGCTGATCTCCCAGGATCAAATAGCCTCCCACGACGCCGAAGAGCGGGGTGATGAAAGTGAAGGCTGCCAATTTGCTGGCGGAGTAGGTCCTGATCAGACTGAACCAGAGCAAGAAGGTGAGTCCGACCACCCATAAGGCCTGAAATGACAGCAGCGAGATGCTGAGGGCGCCGGGAACCGTCGGCATCCGTTCGCCGGCGACCAGTGCGCCGAGGCTGAGGATCGGAATGGACAGACCGACCTGATAGCCCAGCGCCTTTTCCGGCGACGCATGAATCAGCCGGGTTCGCTTTACCACCAGCGTCGTCGCTGCCCACATGGCCGCGCCGAGAATCATCAGGAGGTCGCCGAACAACACGCTCGCGGTGACGTTGGGCTGTGGAACGCCGATGGCGACCGCGACGCCGGCAAAGCTCACCGCGAGACCAGCCCATTGCACGGGACGAAGCCGCTCGCCGAGGAGCTGATAGGCGCCAAAGGCCACGAAGAACGGCATCGTATAAAGGAAGACCACGGCGCGGCTCGCGGTGGTCAGTTCGAGCCCGTGAAAAATCACCAGGAATTCGACGCCGAAGATGGTGCCGATGAACAGGCCGGCCTTGAGCGTGCCGTCGCGCTCGAACAGCTTGACGCCGCGAAACCAGGCGATGGTGAGGATCATCAGCATGCCGCCGGCGGAGCGCAGCGCGGCCTGCGTGTAAGGCGGGATCTCGCGCAGCACGAGCTTGATGGCGATGTGGTTGAAGCCCCAGGTGAGGCACAGCATCAGCACGAGAGCGATGGCGCCGACGGTCAGCGGGCGACCGCCGGGCGGGATGGGACTGAACTCTGCTGACATATCGCCTCAAGCCGGCTTGGCGCCGTGTTGTTTTATGCGGCTCAGTGCTGGCAGTGAGCGCAGGTACCCGTGATCTCCACAACAGACAGCTTCGGCGTGAAGCCTGTCAAGCGCGCGGCGTCATTGAGGCTCTGTGCCACCTGCGCGGCAGGCACTTCGCCGACCGATCCGCACTTGTCGCAGATCAGGAAGGCGACCATCGAGGTCGTGCCGTGATCATGGACACAGGCGAGAAACGCGTTGCGGCTCTCGATGCGGTGCACGAGATCGTTGGCCATCAGGAAATCAAGCGCGCGATAGATCGTGATCGGCGCCGGCCGCGAGACGGTCTTGGCCAGTTCCTCGATGATCTCATAGGCGCCGAGCGGCCGGTGGCTCGCGAGCAGCGCCTCGAACACCTGGCGACGGATCGGGGTCAGCTTCTGGGCGCGCGTGGCGCACACCTGCTCGGCATGATGCATCGCGTCCGCGGTGCAGCGGTCATGGTCATGGTCCGGGGCAGGGAATGTGGGTTTTGGCGCGTTCATTATCCGCAATGTAGTCGCTCCCGAGCCGTTCGCCCATGGCGGCCGAGCAAAGCTCCCCAGGAAGGCTTTGGAAATGCTGACTTATGCGCCTTGCGCATGGCTGCGACACTTTAGCACAGGGTGGTCGAAAAGATAAGCTAGCTTATTTTATGCCAGCTTAAGGAGCAGTCCCGATGTCGCCCCAGCCTGATACTGGCACCGATTTCCTGTCCGCCTTGTTCGAGACCCAGCGCATGTTGCGGCAGCTGGCCGACAAGGAAGCGCGTCATCTCGGCATGACCCGCGCCCAGTGGGCCGTGCTGGCCAAGGTCGAGCGCAATGAGGGGCAGAAACAGACCGAACTCGCCGACGCCATGGAGATGGCGCCGATCAGCCTGACCCGGCTGATCGACAAGTTGTGCGACAGCGGGCTGATCGAACGTCGCAATGACGACACCGACCGCCGCATCAAGCGGCTCTATCTCACCGACGCCGCGCGCCCGCTGATGGCGAAACTGGCGGTGCTGCGCGCCGATCTGATGCAGGTCGCATTCGCCGGCGTGAGCGAGGCCGAGATGCACCAGCTCGTCGATCACCTCGAAACCATCAAAGACAACATCCGCGTTGCGCTGAACCCCGCAACGGTCAAGACCAAGGAACAAGCTTATGGCTGAGCCCGTGCTGAAATTTCCCGAGAAGGAAGCCTCCGACGGTGGAGGCGAGGGCGCAACCAAACAGCGCCGAGGCATGAAGGGTCTCCTCACGCGCTATCGTCGCCCGTTGCTGCTGATCGTGCTGCCGGCCGTCGTGCTCGTCGGCGGCTTCGCTTTCTATCTCTCCGGCGGTCGCTATGTCGGCACTGACGATGCTTACGTCGGCGCACAGAAGGTGCTGATCACCCCGGATATTTCCGGCAAGGTCGAGAAGGTGGTGGTGCGTGAAGGCCAGCACGTCAACCAGGGCGACACTCTCTTCGAAATCGATCCGGTGCCGTTCCGACTCGCCCTTGACGAGGCGAAGGCCAAGCTGGCGCAGGCGAAGACGACCTATGACAACCTCGTCGCCAATGTGAAGATTTACGGCCAGATGCAGGATCTGGCGCAGCAGGGCGTCGATCTCAAGCAGCGTGATGTCGAGCGTAAATCCACCTTGGTGAAAAGCAATTTCGGCTCGCAGCTGGATCTCGACAATGCGGCGACGCAGCTCGTTACCGCGCGGGCACAGCTCGAATTGCTGAAGCAGCAACTCTCGAATTCGAAGACGCAGCTGCTCGGCAATCCCGATCTGCCGCTGGAGCAATTCCCGCCCTATGCGCAGGCGCAATCGACGCTCGATCAGGCGCAGCGCAATCTGGATCACACGGTGCTGAAGGCGCCGATCGCCGGCGTCGCGACGCAGGTCGATAATATCCAGCTCGGCCGCTATGCGATGGCCGGCACGCCGATCCTGACGGTCATCGACGATAACAGGCCGTGGGTCGATGCGAACATGAAAGAGTCGGACCTCACCTATGTGACCGTCGGACAGAAGGTCGATATCGAGGTCGATGCATTTCCGAACCATGCCTTCCACGGCACCGTCGGCTCGTTGAGCCCCGGCACCGGCGCGCAATTCGCGATCCTGCCGCCGCAGAACGCCACCGGCAACTTCGTAAAAGTCGTGCAGCGCGTGCCTGTGCGCATCTATCTCGACTACAACGATGCGGCCGTGAAGAAGCTCAAGGCCGGCATGAGCACCTACACCACCATCGATACCGAGCACCGCCGCACGCTGGCCGGCCTGTTCGGCGCGTCGTCGGCCAAGGCAAGTCCAGCGGCAGCTCAGGACTGATCTCATGAGCACGGCGGCAACACCCAGCGCAGTACCTGGCATGCGTCGCACCATGGTGACTGTGTGCGCCATGACCGCGACCATCATGCAGGCGCTCGACACCACGATCGCCAATGTGGCGCTGCCTTACATGCAGGGTTCGCTGTCGGCGTCGCAGGATCAGGTCAACTGGGTGCTGACCTCCTATATCGTCGCCGCGGCAATCATGACGGCGCCGGTCGGCTTCATCGCCAATCGCTTCGGCCGCAAGAAGGTGTTCATCGTCTGCGCCGCGGGCTTCACCGTCGCCTCGGTGCTGTGCGGTCTGGCGCAGGATATCAGCCAGATGGTCGGCTTCCGCCTGCTGCAGGGCGTGTTCGGTGCGGCGCTGGTGCCGCTGTCGCAGACGGTGATGCTCGACATGTATGCGCTGCATGAGCGCGCCAAGGCGATGTCGATCTGGGGCATGGGCGTGATGCTCGGCCCGATCATGGGCCCGTCACTCGGCGCCTGGCTCACCGAGACCTATTCCTGGCACTGGGTGTTCTTCGTCAATCTGCCGTTCGGCATCGTCACCGTGGCGGGGCTGATGGTCTTCATGGATGAGACCGAGCTGAACCTGAAGATGAAGTTCGACTGGTTCGGCTTCCTCGCGCTCGCCATCGGTATCGGCTCGATGCAGCTCGCGCTTGATCGCGGCGAGCAGCTTGGTTGGCTGGAGTCGAACGAGATCATCATCGAGGCGATCATTGCGGTGATCGGCTTCTATTATTTCTTCGCGCATTCCTTCACGACATCCAGGCCGTTCATCCAGTTCGCCATCTTCAAGGACAAGAATTTTGTCGGCGGCTGCATCTTCATGTGCGTGATGGGGCTGGTGCTCTATTCCACCATGTCGCTGTCATCGCCGTTCCTGCAGAACGTGATCGGCTATCCGATCCTCACCGCCGGCCTGCTGCTCGCGACGCGCGGCTCCGGCACCTTCGTGGCGATGATGCTGGTTGGCCGCATGATGAAATATATCGAGGCGCGGACGCTGATCATGTCCGGCATGACGCTGCTTGCCGCGTCGATGTATTTCACCTCGAAATGGACCGATCAGACCGGCGTGACGGAATTCGTCATCGTCAATGTGGCGCAGGGATTCGGGCTTGGCCTGGTTTTCGTGCCGCTGTCGACAGTCGCGTTCCTCACGCTGCCCAATCATCTGCGCACCGACGGCACGGCGATGTTGACGCTGCTGCGCAACGTGGCGAGCTCGGTGGGCATCTCGATCGTGATCGCGAACCTGACCTCGGGCACGCGGATGGCGCATGCGGTGCTGGTCGAGCATGTGACGCCGTTCAACAATGCGCTGCAGATGCCGAATGTGACCGGGATCATCAACATGGCGACGGACGGCGGCCGCGCGATGATGGATGCCATCGTGACATTGCAGGCAACGATCATCGCCTTCGGGCTGGACTATCAGCTGATCATGCTGGTGACGCTGCTGGCGATTCCGATGGCGTTGATCATCGGATCGTCGAAGGCGCAGCTCAGGGCGCAGGCAGCGAAGCCGGGCGGGGATGATCATCCGGCGGTGATGGAGTGATATAGACGCAGGCGCTGATGGTTTCCCTCCCCCAAGCGGCGTAGCCGCGCCGTGGGGAGGGTGGCGCGTAGCGCCGGGTGGGGTGCCCCACGCGACGTCCTTTTGTGGGGATAGACCCCACCCGTCTCGACTGCTTCGCAGTCGATCCACCCTCCCCAGTCGCTGCGCTCCGGGGAGGGAGAAGAAAGATCACACGTCGAAGAACACCGTTTCGTTATCCCCCTGCAGGTGGATATCGAACCGATACACGCCCGCAGCCGTCTTCTTCGCAATCAGCGTCGCGCGGCGATCTTCCGGCACCAGCTGCATGACAGCGTCACCCGCCGTCGCCGCCTCATCGTCGAAATAGATGCGCGTCATCGACTGCATGGTCATGCCGCGGCCGAACACCGCCATCACGATATGCGGCGCCTGATCCTTGCCGTCGATGCCGGGAACGGCGCCGGGCTTGATCGTATCGAACGAATATTCGCCCGCATCCGTCGTGCCCGAGCGGCCGAAACCACGCCAACTCGAATTCGGAATACCGCGCGAATCCTGCGGATCGGCAAAACGACCCTGCGCATCGGCCTGCCAGATTTCCAGCACGGCGTCGGGCACCACCTTGCCGTCGCCGTCATAGATCACGCCTTCGATGCGGATCTTGTCGCCGGTGACGTCAGAAGTCAGCAGGTTGTTGGTGAAGGCGTCGTTCCAGGCATATTTGCCGTTCGGTGTCAGGCCATAGGCATAGAACGGGCCGACGGTCTGCGACGGAGTAATTCCAGGCATCAGTGATTCTCCGTCGGCGTCGCGTTGCGGCCGCGCAGGACGATGTTGAAGCGATAGGCCAGCGCCCAGCCCGGCTCGGTGACGTCGAGATCGAACTCCGACACCATGCGCAGGCGCGCCTTCTCATCCGTCACCGAATTGAAGATCGGGTCGTAGGCGAACAGCGGATCGTTCGGGAAATACATCTGCGTCACGAGGCGCGACACAAACGAGTGGCCGAACACCGAGAAATGGATATGCGCCGGGCGCCACGCATTGTGGTGATTGCCCCACGGATAGGCGCCGGGCTTGATGGTGACGAACTTGTAATTGCCCTGCGCGTCGGTGACAGCGCGGCCGGCGCCGGTGAAATTCGGGTCGAGCGGGGCGGGGTGCTGGTCCCAGACATGCACGTAGCGGCCGCAGGCATTGGCCTGCCAGAGTTCGACCAGCGTGTTCGGCACGCCGCGGCCGTCCTCGTCCATCACCGTGCCATGCACGATGATGCGTTCGCCGAGTGGCTCGCCGGCATGCATGGTGGTGAGGTCATGATCGCCGGGGCGCACGGTTTCGTGGCCGTAAACCGGGCCGGTCAGTTCCGACAGCGTATGCGGCATCAGGATGCGCTGCTTCTGCGGCGCGCGCTTGATGGTCGACTTGTAGCCGGGTGAGAGGCGCGGCGCGTGCGCCGCATTGCTCTCGACGGGATAGATTAGCGTCATGCTCGTTTCCCCTTGGGGCCGCCGCGGGGACCGCGGCGGCATTCTTGGACGTAAAAGTCGTTAGTTCAGTTTCTCGATCGCCATGGCGACGCCCTGGCCGACGCCGACGCACATGGTGGCCAGCGCGAGCTTGCCGCCGCGCTTCTCCATGCCGTGCACCGCGGTCAGCGCGAGGCGGGCGCCGCTCATGCCGAGCGGATGGCCGAGCGCGATGGCGCCGCCATGCGGGTTGACGAAGTCAGCATCTTCCTTGACGCCGAGCTGGCGCAGCACCGCGATGCCCTGCGAAGCAAAAGCTTCGTTGAGCTCGATGAGATCGAAGTCGCTGATCTTGAGGCCGAGGCGTTCCATTAGCTTCTGCGTGGCCGGCACCGGGCCGATACCCATGATGCGCGGCGCAACACCCGCCGAAGCGAGACCGAGAATGCGGGCGCGCGGGGTGAGGCCATATTTCTTCACGGCGGCCGCGGAGGCGAGGATCATGGCGGCGGCGCCGTCATTGACGCCCGAGGCGTTGCCGGCGGTGACTGTGCCGTCCTTGCGCACGATCGGCTTCAGCTTGCCGAGGCCTTCCAGCGTGGTTTCCGGGCGAGGATGCTCGTCCTTGTCCACGGTGATGGGGCCGGCCTTGCCGCCCGGCGCCTGCACCGCGATGATTTCCTCTGCGAAGTAGCCGGAAGCGATCGCCTTGCCGGCGCGCTGCTGGGAATTGATGGCGAAGGCGTCCTGATCGGCGCGCGAAATCTGGAAATCCTGGGCGACGTTCTCGCCGGTTTCCGGCATCGCATCGACGCCGTACTGCACCTTCATCAGCGGGTTGATGAAGCGCCAGCCGATCGTGGTGTCAAAGATTTCCGACTGGCGGGAGAAGGCTTCCTGCGCCTTGCCCTGCACGAACGGCGCGCGGGTCATGGATTCGACGCCGCCGGCAATGGCGAAATCGATTTCGCCGGCGCGGATGGCGCGGGCACCGGCGCCGACGGCATCGAGGCCGGAGGCGCAGAGGCGGTTGAGGGTCTGGCCGGGAACGCTTTCCGGCAGGCCGGCGAGCAGGGCGGCCATGCGGGCGACGTTGCGGTTGTCTTCACCGGCCTGGTTGGCGCAGCCGAAGAAAACCTCGTCGATTTCTTCCCATTTGACGTTCGGATTGCGCTCTTTCAGCGCCTTGATCGGAGCGGCTGCGAGGTCGTCGGCGCGGACCTTGGCGAGCGAGCCGCCAAAACGGCCGATCGGGGTGCGCACGGCGTCGCAAATAAACACATCGCTCATCATCTTCCTCCTGGGCTGCATCCGCGCATTTGCCGGATTGTCGCGGTGGTTTGTAGGAAGGCCCACCGACCCGGTCAAATCATGGCTGACGCGTGGATTGTCACACCCAGCTCCTCGGATAAGCGGGGGCGGTTGACTTGTCAACCGGCGCTGTGGTGGGGAAAACGTGGTGTTTCGCGGCCCGGCGCGTAGGATCGGGTCGGGGAAATTTGCTAGCGTCCGCCGCCATGACGATCCAGCAAGCCATTACCGCCCCGGAACAGCCCGCGCCCGCCACCGACGACACCAAAGTGTCGCCGATGATGCAGCAATATCTCGAGATCAAGGCCGCCAATCCGGGCCTGCTGCTGTTCTACCGGATGGGCGATTTCTACGAGATCTTCTTCGAGGATGCGGAACTGGCCTCGCGCTCGCTCGGCATCGTGCTGACCAAGCGCGGCAAGCATCAGGGCATGGATATCCCCATGTGCGGCGTGCCGGTGGTGCGCGCCGACGAATATCTGCACCGCCTGATCGCACTCGGCATCCGCGTCGCTGTCTGCGAGCAGATGGAGGATCCGGCGGAAGCGAAGAAGCGCGGCAGCAAGAGCGTGGTCCGCCGTGACGTCGTCCGCGTGGTGACGCCGGGCACACTGACGGAAGACAACCTGCTCGATGCGCGCGCGAACAATTATCTGATGGCGATTGCGCGGGCAAAGGGCGGCGATCGCATCGGCCTCGCCTGGATCGATATCTCGACGGCGGAATTCATCGTCACCGAATGCGCGACGGGCGAACTCGGCGCGACGCTGGCGCGCATCAATCCCAATGAAGTGATCGTGACGGATGCGCTCTATAGCGACCCCGATCTCAGCCAGCTGTTGCGTGAACTCTCCGCGGTGACGCCGCTGACCCGCGACGTGTTTGATGGCGCCACCGCCGAACGCCGCCTCTGCGACTATTTCGCCGTCGCCACCATGGACGGCCTCAGCGCGATGTCGCGGCTCGAGGCCACTGCTGCTGCCGCCTGCGTCACCTATGTGGAACGCACCCAGATCGGCAAGCGCATCCCGCTGTCGCCGCCGACGCGTGAAGCTATCGGCACGACGATGGCGATCGATCCGGCAACGCGCGCCAATCTCGAATTGACGCGTACCCTCGGCGGCGAGCGCAAGGGCTCCCTGCTTGATGCCATCGATTGCACCGTGACGGCGGCCGGCTCGCGCCTGCTGGCGCAACGGCTTGCGGCGCCGCTGACCGATGCGGCCGGCATTGCGCGGCGCCATGATGCGGTCGCGGCTTTCGTCGCCGATAGCGGCCTGCGCGACGACCTGCGCTCGGCGCTAAAAGTCGCGCCGGACATGTCGCGCGCGCTGGCGCGGCTGCTGGTCGGCCGCGGCGGTCCGCGCGATCTCGTCTGTATCCGCGATGGTGTAATGGCGGCGGATCAGGTGCTGGATCGACTGAACGCCGTCGAAAACGTACCGACTGAAATTGCCGCGGCGATGGCCGGCCTGCGCCGCCCGTCGCGCGAACTCGCGGCGACCTTCGCCCGCGCGCTCGATGACGATCTGCCGCTGATGAAGCGCGATGGCGGTTTCGTGCGCGAAGGATTCGAGCCCGTGCTCGATGAGACGCGCAATCTGCGTGATGCGTCGCGGCTGGTGGTCGCCTCCATGCAGGCGCGCTATGCCGAGGACACCGGCGTCAAGGCGCTGAAAATCCGGCACAACAATGTGCTCGGCTATTTCGTCGAGGTCACTGCGCAGCATGGCGACAAGCTGATGCAGCCGCCGCTGAACGCGACCTTCATCCATCGCCAGACGCTGGCCGGGCAGGTGCGTTTCACCACCTCCGAACTCGGCGAGATCGAAGCCAAGATCGCCAATGCCGGCGACCGCGCGCTCGGGCTGGAGCTGGAGATTTTTGAGCGGCTGGCGACCATGGTCGCGGAAGACTCCGATGATCTCTATGCGGCGTCGCATGCCTTCGCGCAGCTCGATGTGGCGACTGCGCTGGCGAAACTCGCGGTGGATGACAACTATGTCCGCCCTGAAGTCGATGAGTCGCTTCTATTCGCCATCGAAGGCGGCCGGCATCCCGTGGTCGAGCAGGCGCTGCGCCGTGACGGCCAGCCCTTCATCGCCAATGCCAGCGACCTGTCGCCGGGGCCGGGGCAGAAATCCGGGCAGATCTGGCTGATCACCGGTCCGAACATGGCCGGTAAATCGACCTTCCTGCGCCAGAACGCGCTGATCGCGCTGTTGGCGCAGATCGGCAGCTTCGTGCCGGCCTCGCGGGCGCGGATCGGCATCGTCGATCGCCTGTTCTCGCGCGTCGGTGCCGCGGACGATCTCGCGCGCGGGCGGTCGACCTTCATGGTCGAGATGGTGGAGACCGCGGTCATCCTCAATCAGGCCACCGAGCGCGCGCTGGTGATCCTCGACGAGATCGGCCGCGGCACGGCGACCTTTGATGGCTTGTCGATCGCCTGGGCGGCGATCGAGCATCTGCATGAAAGCAACAAGTGTCGTTCGCTGTTCGCGACGCACTATCACGAGCTGACGCAGCTCTCGGCAAAACTGCCGCGGCTGTTCAATGCCACGGTGCGGGTGAAGGAATGGCATGGCGATGTCGTGTTCCTGCACGAGGTGCTGCCGGGCTCGGCGGATCGCTCCTATGGCATCCAGGTCGCCAAGCTGGCCGGCCTGCCGCCGGCGGTGATCACGCGGGCGAAGGCGGTGCTGGCGAAGCTGGAAGCACAGGATCGCGGGCAGGGTGCCAAGGTGCTGGTCGATGACCTGCCGCTATTCGCCATCACCTCGCGCGCGCCGGAAGAAGAGCGCCCGCCGAGCGAGGCGGAGTTGCTGATGGACGCGGTGAAAGCGTTGCATCCGGACGAAATGTCGCCACGCGAGGCGCTGGATGCGCTTTATGCGTTGAAGGCGAAACTGCCGAAGGGATAAGCTCGGCCGTAGGGCGGATGAGGCGAAGCCGTAATCCGCCGGCCGAGTTCATAGTTGAAACTCTGCGGCGGATTACGCCGCGCTAATCCGCCCTACGGCACAGACTAAACATACCGCGCCTTCCGTCGGCCCCATCCCCACAGGCCGAGATTCCACGCCATGCAGATCAGCAGTGCGGCGCCGAGCGCAATCACCGAGCTGCCGCGCAGTGCCAGCACATGCATCGCGGCGACGGCGATGCCGAAGCCCATCAGGCCCCAGCCGCCATTGGCGATCACCGCGGCGGTGGGCGGGCCGCCGATGCGCGGATGCAGGATCAGCATCAGGCTGGTGAAGACAATCGGATACAGTGCCAGCATGCCGCTGCCGGTCGGGCCGATGGTGGCGGACAACGTGACGACGGCGCCGACCAGCGTGGCGACGAGCATGGCGCGCAGCGGGATGTCGTACCAGCGGCGTGTGATCAGTGGCATCTTGGCATGGCGAAAGCGCGCCATCAGCGGCAGGCAGATCGCGAAGGTGACGACATTGACCACAATGCCGCCGAGCAGCGTCCAGTCGATCAGCTGCACGATATAAGCGAGAACGAGCCATACGATGATCGCCGCGCCAAGGCTGATCACGACATTGTGGCGCTGCGCGAGGAAGATGTAGGTGAGGCCGAGAAACATCGTCGCCGCATTGATCGGCAGGCTCGCCAGCGCGCCCTGCGCGATGAAGGCGGCATCGTGATCCATGGCGAGAAAGACATAGGACGGGCCCGCCGAGATCGGCAACGTCGCCACCAGGGCGCCGATCGCTGGGCCGGACCGTTCGGTGATGATGGAGGCGGAGATCACGAAGGCGGCGGTGATCGCCATGCGCAAAATCAGAACGGCGATGAAGGCGACGTCGGGTGACATTTCTTGTTCTTCTTTGTCATGCCCGGCAGCCGGGTATCCACGCCATGTGGTGTAACCAGACGTGGATGGCCGGGACAAGCCCGGCCAGGACAAAGCAGGGTTGTCAGACTCTGTTGAGCGCCACCGAGACTTTCGGCCCATTCTTGATGGTCTGATAGACGACGCAATAGCGTTCGGTAAGCTTGAGCAGGAGATCGAGCTTGTCCTGCGGTGCATCGGTCTCGACATCGAAGCGCAGGCGGATTTCGGCGAAGCCGACCGGCGCCTCCTTGTCGACGCCGAGCGTGCCGCGGAAATCGAGATCGCCCTCGGCGACCACATTGCCGGACTTCAACGGAATCTCGACGGCGGTGGCGACGGATTTCAGCGTCACGCCGGCGCAGGCGACGAGGGCTTCCAGCAGCATGTCGCCGGAGCAGAGTTCGAGGCCGGAGCCGCCCGTGGCCGGATGCAGGCCGGCGGCGGCGATCTGTCGGCCGGTCTCGACCTTGCAGGCGATGCCGTCATTATCGATGGAGCCCTTGGCTTTCAGCGTGATGAAGGCAGCTTGCGGATCGGTCTTGTAGCGTTCCTTGATCGGCGCCTGGGTGGCGCGGAGCGTGGCGGCGTCCATGATGAATCTCCCTGAGATTTGTTAGTTGCAGCTTCTAGTCGCGCGGCGCGGCAATGTCACCACCAGGCGCCGACGGCCTCCGCCGGTGCGTGATCCGGCACGTCGCGATCGAGCGAACGGTCGAGTGCCGTGAGTACGCGTTTCTTCACCGCGTCGAACAGCGGCGATGCGCGGTCGCGCGGGCGGGCGAGGCCGACATCGATCTCGGCGAACAACCGTCCCGGCCGCGGTCGCATGACGAGCACGCGATCGGCCAGCACCACGGCTTCATCCACGTCATGGGTGACGAGGATCAATGTCGGCCGCGTATCGGCCCAGAGGTCGAGCAGATGATCCTGCAGATCGCGGCGGGTGAAGGCATCGAGGGCGGAGAACGGCTCGTCGAGCAGCAGCACTTCGGGCTGCGGCACGAGCGCGCGGGCGATGGCGACGCGTTGCGCCTGTCCGCCGGAGAGTTCGCGCGGCCAGGCTTTGGCCTTGTCGGAGAGGCCGACGCGGGCCAGCGCCTGCGCGACCTTTTCGCGGCGCTCTGCTGCGGGACGATCGGCGAGGCCGAAACCGATATTGTCGGCGACGTTCAACCACGGTAGCAGCCGCGGCTCCTGGAAGATGATGCCGATCTTCTCATGCGGCGCGGTGATATCGATGTCGTCGATGCGGATCGTGCCGTTGGAGGCGCGGTCGAGCCCGGCGACGGCACGCAGCAAGGTGGACTTGCCGCAGCCGGAGCCGCCGATGATGGCGATGATCTCGCCCTGCGGGATGCGCGCATTGAAACGCTCCAGCGCATGGACGCCGTTGGGATAGGTCTTGCCGACATGATCGAGGGTGAGCATCAGGTCTCTCCGCCCGGACGGAATGCATCCTGCCAGCGCAGCAACGGCGCGGTGAGGCGCTCGATCAGCCAGTCGGTGGTCTTGCCGAGCAGCGCGAAGATGGTGATGGCAGCGAGTATCTGGGCGGGCTTGCCGAGTTGCTGACCGTCGATCAGGAGATAGCCGAGCCCTTCGGAGGCGCCCATGAATTCAGCGGCGACCACGAACATCCAGCCGAGCCCGAGGCCGACGCGCAGCGCCACCACATAGGCCGGCAGCACTGCGGGCAAGAGGATGCGGCGGATCATGGCGGGGCCGGACAGGCGGAAGGTGCGGCCGACCTCGACGATCTTGCGATCGACTGAGAGGATCGCGCCCATCACGCCGAGATAGACCGGAAAGAACACGCCGACCGCGATCAATGCCACTTTCGAGGTCTCGAAAATGCCGAGCCAGAGGATGAACAGCGGCACCCAGGCAATGGAGGGAATGGCGCGCAGCGCCTGCACGGTGGGATCGAGCAGGCGACGTGCGATGCCCCAATAGCCCGAAATGGCGCCGAGCAGCGTGCCGGCAATGACGCCGAAGCCGAAGCCGGCGGCGACGCGGATCAGCGTGGTGGTGACATGTTTTGCGAGCTCGCCGCTTTGTGCGAGTTCGGTGATGGTGGCGATGACGCGCGATGGCGGGGGCACGAGGCGACCGTTTGACCAGCCGGCCCAGACCGCGGCTTCCCAGGCGAGTGCGAGGGTCACGGGGACGACGATGCCGAGCAGGGGACGGGCGATGCGCTGCCAGCGCCGATCGGGCGCGAGTTGCTCGCCCGGCTCGGCGCGTTCAATGGCGGGTGTTTCCAGCGTCATGGTCATGGGCAGCGGCGTCTCGCGAAGTTTGGTTTGCAAACCTCTCCCTGTCATCCCGGCGAACGCCGGGATCCATACACGCTGGAGAGATAGTCGAAACGCTGTGGTCGAAATACCGTCTCAACCACAGCGCCGGAGGTTATGGGTCCCGGCGCCGCGCACAGCTTCGCTGTGCTAGGCCGGGACGACAGCTGAGAGCCATCGCTGGCTGCAGAGTCTAGCTCTTCGGCAGCGGGATCTGATCGTCGATCAAAGCATCCACCGTCGCCTTCACGTCGACCTTGGCGTCGATCACGCCGGCTTGCTGCAAAGCGACGCCTGCAGCGAGGATCGACTCGCGCTGCGGCGCGCCGATGCGGCTGTGGGTGAGTTCGGTGCGCTCCTTGAGCTGCTTGTCGACCACGCCCTCGGGCAGCTTGGTGACGCCGATAAAGGCCTTCTTCAGCTCCGGATAATTCTCCAGCGAATATTTTCGCGCATCCTCATAGACGGCGAGCACGCGGCGTGCGGCATCCGGATAGTCCTTCAAGAACTGTTCGCGGACATTCAGGATGCCCCAGGTATTCGCCTCGGGCTTGCGAAAGAACAGCTTTGCGCCGTCCTCGACTTCGGCCTGCGCCATCATCGGATCGAGGCCGGCCCATGCATCGACATCGCCGCGGATCAGGGCGGCCTTGCCGTCCGCATGCTGCAGCAGCACCGGGGTGATGTCCTTGTCGGTCAGCTTGGCATCAAGCAGCGCCCGGACCAGGAAGATGTGCGGATCGGTGCCGCGGGTCACGGCGACGCGCTTGCCCTTGAGATCGGCGACGGAGGCGATCTTGGAGTCCTTGCCGGTGACCAGCGCCGTCCATTCCGGCCGCGAATAGACATAGACCGACTTGATCGGATTGCCGTTGATCTTAGCGACCAGCGCGGCAGAGCCGGCGGTGGAGCCGAAATCGATCGAGCCGGCATTGAGGAATTCAAGCGCCTTATTGGAGCCGGCCGATTGCACCCAGGTGATCTTGATGCCGTCCTTGGCGAATTCCTTTTCCAGGAGGCCGTTCTGCTTGAGGATGATGGAGACCGGATTATAGGTCGCCCAGTCGAGCCGGATTTCCTTGAGCGGATCGGCGGCGAAGGCGGTGGCGGGCAGCAGGGCCGCGCCGGCGATCAGACCGGCGACAGCGCGCCGTGATAGGCTGAACATTCGAATCTCCCCTGGAATGACATTCGTTTCTGCGCACCAGCAACAACCATCCGGCGCGCGGGAGCGGCTGGATGGCACCGCGTCGCGATGCAAAAACTTTGTTTAATTTCAATTGCTTATACGTTTTCGTCAACGAGAAGATATCGTGCGTTCAGATGCTCGCTTTGAGGATGTCGTTTCTTCGATTGCGCAAATGACAGCATGAACTAACTGTTGGATGACAATGACCGTGACAGCGCTCGCGCCGTCCGATATCCGGGATGCCTATGGACAGTGCTGTGCTGAAGGCCGAGACGGCCCCCGAGGTTGAATTCGATACCGTGCGGATCGCCGCCGAGATCGATGCGCTCGCCGCGGAGCATCGCGGCAAGAACGACCTCTTTCGTGCTGCACTGGCGAAGCTGCTCAAGGCCGAACTGATGACCGCGCGCGAGGCGGCCGAGGCGGTGCTGCTCAAGGACCGGCACGGCCGGCGCTGCGCCGAGCGGCTCTGCGATGTGCAGGACGACATCATCCGCCTGCTGTTCAATGCGGCGATCAAGCACCTCTATCACGCGCCGCTGCCGTCGAGTGGCGAACGCATGTCGGTCGTCTCCACCGGCGGCTATGGCCGCGGCCTGATGGCGCCGGAGTCCGACATCGATCTGCTGTTCATCCTGCCCTACAAGCAGACCGCCTGGGGCGAGCAGGTCGCCGAAGTCATTCTCTATTGCCTGTGGGACATGGGGTTGAAGGTCGGCCACGCCACGCGTTCGGTGGACGAGTCGATCCGCCAGGCGCGCGGCGACATGACCATCCGTACCGCCATTCTTGAAACGCGTTTTCTCGCCGGCGACAAGGCGCTCTATGAAGAGCTCGTCACGCGTTTTGACGCGGAAGTGGTGCAGGGCACGGCTGCCGAATTCGTCAGCGCAAAACTGGCGGAGCGTGAGGAGCGGCATCGTCGCGGCGGCCAGTCGCGCTATCTGGTCGAGCCGAACGTCAAGGACGGCAAGGGCGGGCTGCGCGATCTTCACACGGTGTTCTGGATCGCGAAATACGTCTATCGCGTGCGCGACAGCAAGGAGCTGGTGGCGCGCGGCGTGTTCGATGCGCAGGAATACCGCACCTTCAAGCGCTGCGAAGATTTCCTGTGGTCGGTCCGCTGCAACATCCACTTCCTGACCAAGCGGCCGGAAGAGCGGCTGTCCTTTGACCTGCAGCGCGAGATCGCGGTGCGGCTCGGCTATACCTCGCATCCCGGCATGCAGGATGTCGAACGTTTCATGAAGCACTACTTCCTGATTGCGAAGGAAGTCGGTGACCTCACCGCGATCCTGTGCGCGAAGCTGGAAGACCAGCAGGCCAAGCCGGCACCGGCGCTGACGCGGATGATGGCCAAGCTGCGGCCGGAGACCAAGCGCCGCCGCGTGCCGGGCAGTGACTCATTCATCATCGACAACAACCGCATCAATCTGGCGGCGCCCGATGTTTTCAAGGAAGACCCCGTAAATCTGATCCGGATCTTCCGGTTCGCGCAGAAGCACAGTCTCGCCTTCCATCCGGATGCGATGCGGGCAGCGACGCGCTCGCTGCGGCTGATCACGCCGGCCGTGCGCGAGAATCCCGAAGCCAACAAGATCTTCATGGAGATCCTGACCTCGGACAATGCCGAGATCGTGCTGCGGCGGATGAACGAGACCGGGGTGCTGGGCCACTTCATCCGTGCCTTCGGGCGCATCGTCTCCATGATGCAGTTCAACATGTATCACCACTATACGGTGGATGAGCATCTGATCCGCTGCATCGGCATCCTTCAGGAGATCGAGCGCGGCGGCAACGACGAGTTCACGCTCGCCTCCGACCTGATGCGCAAAATCCGGCCGGAGCATCGCGCGGTGATCTATATCACCGTGCTGCTGCACGACATCGCCAAGGGGCGGCCGGAGGATCACTCCACGGCCGGCGCCAAGGTGGCGCGACGATTGTGCCCGCGGCTCGGCTTCAATGCCGGCGACACCGATCTGGTCGCCTGGTTGATCGAGGAGCACCTGACCATGTCCACGGTGGCGCAGTCGCGCGACCTGTCGGACACCAAGACCATCGAGAATTTTGCCGCGGTCGTGCAGTCGGTCGAGCAGATGAAGCTGCTGACGATCCTGACCACGGCGGACATCCGCGGCGTTGGCCCGGGCGTGTGGAACGGCTGGAAGGCGCAGCTCCTGCGCACGCTGTATTACGAGACCGAGCCGGTGTTGACCGGCGGTTTCTCGGAAGTGAACCGCGCCCAGCGTATCGCCGGCGCGCAGGCGGAGTTCCGCCGGGCTTTCACCGAATGGCCGGAGGCGCAGCTCAATGCCTACATTTCGCGGCACTATCCGGCCTACTGGCTGAAGGTCGATCTCGAACGCAAGATCCGCCATGCGCGCTTCCTGCAGGCGAGCGAACAGGCCGGCCACAAGCTGGCGATCAATGTCGGCTTCGACGAAGCGCGCGCCGTTACCGAACTGACGATCCTTGCGGTCGACCATCCCTGGCTGCTGTCGATCATCGCCGGCGCCTGCGCGGCTGCGGGCGCGAACATCGTTGACGCGCAGATCTATACGACCACCGACGGGCGTGCGCTCGATACGATCGCGATCTCGCGCGAATACGACCGCGACGATGACGAAGGCCGTCGTGCCACGCGTATCGGCGACATGATCGAGGATGTGCTGGAAGGCAAGGTACGGCTGCCGGAAACGGTGGCGAAGCGCGCGTCGTCGAGCTCGTCGAAGAAAGCGGCACTGAAGGCGTTCACCGTCGAGCCGGAGGTGATCGTCAACAATCAGTGGTCGGATCGCTATACAGTGATCGAGGTATCGGGTCTCGATCGTCCGGGCCTGCTGTATCAGCTCACCACGGCGATCTCGAAACTGAACCTCAACATCGCCTCGGCCCATGTGGCGACCTTCGGCGAACGCGCGCGTGACGTGTTCTATGTCACCGATCTGCTCGGTGCGCAGATCACGGCGCCGACGCGGCAGGCCGCGATCAAGCGGGCGCTGATCCATCTGCTGGCGAACAGCGAAGCGGCTGAGAAGCCGGCGGCTTAATCCAGATCGTCATTGCGAGCGCAGCGAAGCAATCCAGAAGCAACAAGCGAAGGCTGGATTGTTTCGTCGCTACGCTCCTCGCAATGACGGCTCTGAGTCACGCCACCTCCACTCCCTCATGCCGCAGGAGCCAGCGCTTGCGTTCGATTCCGCCACCATAGCCGGTGAGCGCGCCGTTGGCGCCGATCAGGCGATGGCAGGGGACGACCACGCTCAAAGGATTCGATCCATTGGCATGACCGACGGCGCGCATCGCTGCTGGCGCGCCAAGCTGTGCTGCGAGCGTGCCATAGCTGAGCGTGGTGCCGACCGGAATCTTGCGCAGCGCGGTCCACACATTGCTTTGAAATGGTGTGCCGGGGATGTGGCAGGGGATCGTGTCGAGTTGATCGAGATCGCCGCCGAAGTAACGCGTGAGTGCCTGACGAATCGATTTCGGCGCTGGCACATCGACAAGCGGAGCCGCGCCAAGATAGCGGCGCAGCGAGACATTCAACCGCTCCTGATAATCCGTCCAGTCCAGCGCGCAGAGCAAGCCATCCACATTCGTCACCAGCAGTGCCGTACCGATCGGCGTTTCCAGCCGGTCGAGATGGAGTGGTGTCGTGGTCTTTGCCATGGCGGTTCGGCTCGTCACATGAAAACGCCGACCGTAGTGTGCCACGGTCGGCGTTGCATTCCGATTTCCGAGAAGATTTCGACCGAAGAGCGTTACTCGCTCTTCGGCTCGTGCGACATGCGTTCGAGGCGCTCCTGCATGTCCTTCATCTGCTTGCGCAGGTCGTCGATATTGTCGCCGCCGGCTGCGGGCTCCGCGGCCTTCTCCGGCTCCGGTGCGGCGCCGGGGCGCGGCGGCACGAACGGCTTGAACATGGAGAAGGTCTGCTGAAACAGCTCCATGTTGCGGCGAACGGTCTCTTCCAGCGGCGCGAACGGCGTCATGCCGAACGTGTTCGTCATCTGCTTGCGGAATTTCTCCTGATCCCGCGTCAGCGAATCAATCGACTGTTCGAGATATTTCGGCACCACCATCTGCATGCTGTCGCCATAGAAGCGGATCAGCTGGCGCAGGAAGGTGGTCGGCAGCAGGTTCTGGCCGGCCTTGTTTTCCTGTTCAAAAATGATCTGCGCCAGCACCTGGCGGGTGATGTCGTCGCCGGTCTTGGCGTCGTAGACAAGGAAATCCTCGCCGTCCTTCACCATGGAAGCGAGGTCTTCCAGGGTCACATATGTACTCGTCCCGGTATTATAGAGCCGGCGGTTCGCGTATTTCTTGATGGTGGTGGGTTGATCTGATTTCGCCATGGCTCACTTACCTACCGGGAACGGGAAACCTTTCGGCATTGCGCCAAAAAGGCCATCGGATTGGGTGGTCGAACAACGCAATGCAATAAAGAAAGCACTTTCAAACTGGCTCGGCTACCGTTTTGTGCGTCACGGTTAAAATCGCGGCATGATTGTGCTATGCAATGCGACATTGGTGCCAATTTTGGTGCGCTGCGGTCGGAAATGGCCTCAGGTCCAATTGACACATAGATACGAGGTTTAAGAGGATGCGCGCCACGCGGCGTCAGCCGTGATGGCGTGGTCAAAGTCGAACAGGCCCACTTTCAAAACAACAACAGGAGATGTCCATGTCAGACGATGTCGTCATCGTCAGCGCCGCCCGCACACCGGTCGGCAGCTTCAACGGCGCTTTCGCAACCACGCCAGCGCATGATCTCGGCGCCGTCGCCATCAAGGCCGCGCTCGAGCGCGCGAAGCTCGATCCGGCGCGCGTCTCCGAAGTCATCATGGGCCAGATCCTCACCGCGGCGCAGGGTCAGAACCCGGCACGTCAGGCGGCGATCGCCGCCGGCCTTCCGGTCGAGACCTCGGCCTGGGGCGTCAACATGCTGTGCGGCTCCGGCCTGCGCACCGTCGCGCTCGGCTATCAGGCGCTGATGAATGGCGACTCGGACATCGTCGTCGCCGGCGGCCAGGAATCCATGAGCATGGCTCCGCATGCGCAGTATCTGCGCGGCGGCGTGAAGATGGGCTCGACCGAACTGGTCGACACCATGATCAAGGACGGTCTGTGGGATGCCTTCAACGGCTATCACATGGGCAACACCGCCGAGAACGTAGCAAAGCAGTTCCAGATCACCCGCCAGCAGCAGGACGAATTCGCCGTTGCTTCGCAGCAGAAGGCGGAAGCTGCGCAGAAGGCCGGCAAGTTCAAGGACGAGATCGTCCCGGTGACCATCAAGGGCCGCAAGGGCGATACCGTCGTCGACGCCGACGAATATCCGCGTCATGGCGCCACCCTCGAAGCCATGGCCAAGCTGCGCCCGGCTTTCGACAAGGAAGGCACCGTCACCGCCGGTTCGGCGTCGGGCATCAATGACGGCGCCGCCGCCGTGGTGCTGATGACCGCCAAGCAGGCGGCCAAGGAAGGCCTCACCCCGCTCGCGCGCATCGTGTCGTGGGGCCAGGCTGGCGTCGATCCGAAGATCATGGGCACAGGCCCGATCCCGGCGTCGCGTGCGGCGCTGAAGAAGGCCGGCTGGTCGATCAATGATCTCGACCTGATCGAAGCCAACGAGGCTTTTGCAGCGCAGGCGTGTGCGGTGAACAAGGACCTCGGCTGGGATACGTCGAAGGTCAACGTCAATGGCGGCGCGATTGCCATCGGTCACCCGGTCGGCGCATCGGGCGCACGCGTCCTCGTGACGCTACTGCACGAAATGCAGAAGCGTGATTCGAAGAAGGGCCTTGCCACGCTGTGCATCGGCGGCGGCATGGGCATCGCGATGTGCGTTGCACGCGACTAAAAGGGCGGCACGCGCGCTGAAAACTTCAGCGCGCGATTGCACTGCACACAGCGATTGACGGCGCATCGTCGATCAAATCAAAACGCCCGGCGCTTTGCGTCGGGCGTTTTTTCTTGATGTTCATCGTAGCGCCAGCTTAACTCGCTACTATAATTTCAGAATTGATTTTCGGGAGGACAGCATGGCGCGCGTAGCAGTGGTGACAGGTGGAACACGAGGCATCGGCGCAGCCATCAGCAAGGCGTTGAAGAACGCCGGCTACAATGTCGCAGCGACCTATGCCGGCAATGATGCGGCTGCCGAGAAATTCAAGAGCGAGACCGGGATCCCCGTCTACAAATGGGACGTGTCGTCCTTCGAGGCCTGTGCCGACGGCATCAAGAAGGTCGAGGCCGAACTCGGGCCGGTGGATGTGCTGGTCAACAATGCAGGGATCACCAAGGACGGTGCGTTCCACAAGATGACGCCGGAATCCTGGCATGCGGTGGTGAACACCAATCTCGGTTCGCTGTTCAACATGACCAAGCCGGTGATCGATGGCATGCGGTCACGAAAATTCGGCCGCGTCATCAACATTTCATCGATCAACGGCCAGAAGGGCCAGTTCGGCCAGGTCAATTACTCCGCCGCCAAGGCCGGCGACATCGGCTTCACCAAGGCGCTGGCGCTGGAGAATGCCAAGCTCGGCATCACCGTGAACGTGATCTGCCCCGGTTACATCAACACCGAGATGGTGCAGGCGGTGCCGAAGGATGTGCTGGAGAAGAGCATCCTGCCGCTGATCCCCGTCGGCCGCCTCGGCGAGCCCGAGGAAATCGCCCGTGCGGTGCTGTTCCTCGCGGCGGATGATGCCGGCTTCGTCACCGGCTCGACGCTGACGGTGAATGGCGGGCAGTATCACGCGTAAATCGCCGCGTCATTGCGAGGAGCCCTTGCGACGAAGCAATCCAGCCTTTACGCGCTGGATTGCTTCGCTCCGCTCGCAATGACGACGACGATATGACCTCCCGCACTGCCACCCTCATCGGCCTGACTGCCATCCTGATGTGGTCGCTGCTGTCCGTGATGACGGTGGCATCAGGGCGCATGCCGCCATTTCAGCTCACCGCCATGACCTTTGCCATCGGTGCGCTGGCCGCGGCATTGAGCTGGATCTGGCGTCCCGCTGCGATCTGCGCGCTCAGGCAGTCGCCGCTGACATGGGCGGTCGGTGTTGGCGGGCTGTTCGGCTATCACGCGCTGTATTTCGTGGCCTTGCGGCTGGCGCCGCCGGCGGAAGCGGGGCTGTTGAATTATCTCTGGCCGCTGCTGATCGTGCTGTTCTCGTCGCTGCTGCCGGGGGAGCGGCTCTATCCGCACCACATCATCGGCGCGCTGCTGGGCCTCACCGGCACGGTGCTGCTGCTATGGGGCAATGTCTCGCTGACTTCGGCCTCGGGGCATGTCGGCGGATTGTTTGCGGCCTTCTGTGCCGCCTTTGTCTGGGCGGCTTATTCGGTGATGTCGCGTCGCCTGAAGGCCGTGCCGACCGATGCGGTGGCCGGCTTCTGTTTCGCCACGGCGATTCTGGCGGCGATCGTGCATCTTGCCGTCGAGACCACGGTCTGGCCGGAGACGGCGTTGCAGTGGCTGGCGGTGATTGCACTCGGCGTCGGCCCGGTTGGCGCGGCGTTCTACACCTGGGATATCGGCATGAAGCGCGGGGATATCCGCGTGCTCGGCGCGGCGTCCTATGCGACGCCGCTGCTGTCCACGGGTTTTCTCATTCTCGCCGGTTTTGCGCAGGCAAGTGCCAATATCGCGCTAGCCGCGGCGTTGATTGCGGGCGGCGGGTTGATCGCGGCGAAAGATATGATTTTGAAGAAGCGCTGAGAGACGCTCCTTCTTCTCGCTCCGCGGTACGCCGCTTGGGGGAGGGAGAAGATCACGGCTTCCAGCCCTTCGGCGCCAGCTCGAATGTCGCAAAGTCAAACCCTGGCGCCACCGTGCAGCCGACCAGTGTCCACTCGCCAGTCGTAGCAGCTGCCTGCCAGGCATGTGGCGGCACGATGCCCTGTGGCTGTTGCCCCGCAGCGAGGTCTGCGCCCAGCGTGATCGCGCGCTGTCCGTTCTCGTCGGCGATCTCCAGCGTCAGCGGTGCACCGGCATGATAGTGCCAGATCTCCACGGCATCGATGCGATGCCAGTGCGAGCGTTCACCTGATGCCAGCAGAAAATAGATCGCGGTGGAAGCCGCGCGGCCATGCGCATCGGTGCGGGCATCGCGAAACGTCTCGCGATAATGCCCGCCTTCGGGATGCGGTTGCAGCTCGAGCGTTGCGATGATCTCGGCAGCGGTCGGCATCGTCATGACTTGTTCTTGCGTTCGCGCAGCTCGCTGAAAACGTCGTCTTCGCTGAAACCCTTGAGGCGGACGGCGGCGGCGATGGCCGGATCGTCGGCGCGCAGGAACACGTTGATCTGCTTTTCCAGGCCGAGCAGCGTGGGGATGGTCGGCTTGCCCGCGGCGCGCAGCTGCGTCACCTCATCGGCGCGCTTCTTCAGCGCTTCGTTATGGGCGTCGATGCCGAGGCAGAACTTCATGTTGGCGGCGGTGTATTCATGGCCGCAATAGACGCGGTAGTCGTCGGGCAGCATGCGCAGCTTCTTCAGCGACTGCCACATCATCGGATAGGTGCCCTCGAACACGCGGCCGCAACCGCCGGAGAACAGCGTGTCTGCGGAGAACAGCGCCAGCTCGCTGTCGAACACGTAGCAGATATGGTCGAGCGTATGGCCGGGGGTCTCCAGCACGCGCGCCGTCAGCGCACCGACCTGCACGGTGCTGCCTTCGCCGACACGGACATCCACATGCGGGATCGCGGTGCCCTGGTCGTGCGGCGCGGTCACCTTGCAGCCATAGGTCTTCTTCAGTTCGGCGATGCCGCCGACGTGATCGGCGTGGTGATGCGTGACCAGGATATCCGTGAGCTTCCAGCCCTCGCGCTGCAGCACCTTCATGATCGGGCCGGCCTCGGGCGCATCGATGGCCGCGGTCTTCAGGCTCTGCGGGTCATGGATCAGGTAGCCGAAATTGTCGGACAGGCAGGGGAAGACGCGAATTTCAGCAGCCATGTTAACTCCGTTACGTTTCTTGAATGCGCCCGCATGGAGGGGCGCAGGTATCGATAAATTGCGCGTCGCCTAGCGCGGCGGCGTCACGCATTGCCGTGACGGCTGCTCGCCGATCTGCAGCGTGATCGTGGTCGTGCCCTTGCCGGCGATCAGGACATTGCCTTCGCCATAACGGAAGCCCGAGCCCGAGCGCTGGATCGGCATGCGGAGCGATTCGCCATTGGGGTAGAACATTGTGATCGATTTGCCGCCGGAATTGTAATCGACCGAAATCTTGTCGCCGCCGGGGAGTGCCGGGCTACACAGGTAATCGACAGTGGCCGGATTGGCCCGGGCCGGCAGCGAAGCCAGCGGCGACATCACCAGAGCGGACAGGATCGCCATTCCCGCGGACTTTTGCATTCGCCGTGACACCATGACGCCCCTCCAGGATTCTCGCCGTGCAAACTAGGCCGCAGCCCGACGGGTCTTGTCAATTGTCGGTGCGACGTGCCGCCATGTCGCCGACATATGGTGTTAAGCCTCTGGCAGCAATCCGGGATTCGGGGGATCGTGCATCGCATGAGCCATGGTAGAACGCATTCATGACCATCGATGTCATCGACCTCCGGGATTTCTATTCCCGCCGCCTCGGCATCGTGGCGCGGCGGTTGATCAATCGCGGCATCAAGGCGCATTGGCCCGATGCCGAGGGCCAGCGGGTGCTCGGGATCGGCTACCCCACGCCCTATCTCGGCCTGTTTCGCGAAAATGCCGAGCGCTGCATCGCCTTCATGCCGGCCGCGCAGGGCGTCCTGAAATGGCCCACCGCAAAACCGGCGCTGGCAACGCTGGTGGACGAGATGTCGCTGCCACTGCCGGATGCGGCGGTGGACCGGATCATTCTCGTCCATGCGCTGGAAATGTCGGACGATCCCGAAGGCCTGTTGCGTGAGGTCTGGCGCGTGCTCGCGCCGTCCGGGAAGATGATCGCGATCATTCCGAATCGACGTGGCGTGTGGACGCGTTCGGATTCGACGCCATTCGGCCATGGCCGGCCTTATTCGCGGTCGCAGATCACGCAGCTGTTGCGGCAGACTTGGTTCACGCCGACGGCGTGGAGTGAGGCGCTGTTCATGCCACCGGTGGGCATGGGCTGGTTCCTGCGCTCGGCCTTGATGTGGGAGCGCGTCGGTGCGGCGCTGTCGATGCCGTTTGCCGGGCTGCATATCGTGGAAGCCAGCAAGCAGGTCTATCGCGCGCTGCCGGCGAAGCGGGAGCGCGCAAAACTCATTCCGGCGCTGCAGCCGGTGCTGGTGCCGAGCTCGGGTATGCGCCGCGACGGCGCCGCTGACATGGGTGACGCCGAACCGCAGTCACGCTGAGGATCAATCCTCGATCGAGGCGTTCAAACCTACAGGTTCACGTCTCTGCCAGCGGATGCAGATCGCGGACCAGGCTCTTGAGACGTTCTTCCACCACATGGGTGTAGATCTGCGTGGTCGAGATATCGGTGTGGCCGAGCAGGGTCTGCACGATGCGGAGATCGGCGCCGTTATGCAGCAGGTGGCTGGCAAAGGCGTGGCGCAGCACATGCGGCGACACCAGCCGCGGTGCGATGCCGGAAGCGCTGGCGAGGTCCTTCAGGTCGCGGGCAAAATGCTGGCGGGTGAGATGGCCACTCTCGCCGGACGACGGAAACAGCCACTTCGATGCGGTGCCCTTCTTCTGTCCCTTCTGCGTCTCGGCCATGACAGCAAGATAGTCCGCCATGGCCGTCTTGGCCGTCTCGTTGAGCGGCACCAGGCGTTCCTTGTTGCCCTTGCCGCGCACCACGATCATGCGCGCATCGCGTCGTGCAGCGGTGACGGGCAGCGAGACGAGCTCGGAGACGCGCAGGCCTGTGGCGTAGAGGACTTCGAGCAGGCAATAGAGCCGCGCATGGCGCAGCCGCTGCGGCAGCGTGCTTGCCGTGTTCTGGGCCATGCTGCGGCCCTGCACCAGCATCCGGTCGACATCGGCGATCGACAGCACCTTTGGCAGGCTGCGGCCGCGCTTGGGGCCGGACAGGATCGCGGCGGGATCATCGGCGCGGATGTTCTCGCTCAGCAGGAAGCGAAACAGATGCCGCAGCGCTGACAGCCGACGCGCCACGGTGGTGGATTTGAAGCCGCGATCGTCGAGATCTTCGAGATAGTCGCGCAGGAGCTGGGTGTCGGCCGATCCGAAACTGGATTTCGCGCGGACCGCGAATTCGGAAAAATCCGCGAGATCGCGCCGATAGGCGTCGAGGGTGTTGGCGCCGGCGCCCTGCTCGGCGGCGAGCATATCGAGGAACAGGGCGGACAGGCGGGCGTCGGATGGGATGCTCATCGGGTGGCCTTGAAGCTCGGATTTTCTCCCTCCCCCCAGCACAGCGAAGCTGTGCGCAGCGGGGAGGGCCGGGGTGGGGTGCCCCACGTGACGTCGGAGCTTGAGGCAGCACCCCACCCTGACCCTCCCCGCTGCGCTTCGCTTGGGGGAGGGGACACAACTGTCCGGAGCTTAGCGGCTATTTCTTGAGAAATTTGTCCGGCTGGACGGTCACCGTCATGTCCCGGGGCTTCGGATGGACGAAATTCGCCAGCGCGAAGATCGCGCCATAGATCACCCCGCCGATGACAGCGACGACCGTCAGGAAGCGGAACAGGCTGGGCATGGGCTCGGGAACTCGGCGGATGGGGCGATTCGGGCCGCCCGCGGTGGTCACCACGTTCGGATACAGTTTGAACGAGGTGCTGGCAACGCTGCCTACGGGGGTAGTATAGATGACAGGAATGGGGCACACCGCTGCGATGCATTGTCGCCCACTGATTTTACGAGTGTTTTTCTGATGTCCGAGACTGTTCTGCCAGCTCTGGCCGGTGCCACCCAGGAGGCCGCGATCGTCGCGGCGCTGGGCCGGCGTGCCGTCGTGCTGGTGGGCATGATGGGGGCGGGCAAATCGACCATCGGTCGCCGCATGGCGATGCGGCTGCGGCTGCCCTTTATCGATGCCGACAACGAGATCGAGGCCGCCGCCGGTATGTCGATCCCCGATATTTTCGAGGTCCATGGCGAGCCGCATTTCCGCGACGGCGAGGCGCGGGTGATCGCACGGCTGCTGGATAGCGGGCCGATCCTGCTGGCCACGGGCGGCGGCGCCTTCATGCGCGACGAAACCCGCCAGCGCATCCATGACAAGGCGATCTCGCTGTGGCTCAAGGCTGATGCCGATGTGATCCTGCGCCGGGTCAGGAAGCGCGAAAATCGTCCGCTGCTGAAGACGCCCGATCCCGCCGGCACCATCGCGCGGCTGATCGAGGCGCGGCATCCGTTCTACGCGCAGACCGACATCACCATCGATTCCCGCGACGTGCCGCATGAGAAGATCGTCGACGAGGCGATCGTGGCGCTGCATGAGCACCTGTTCCGTCCGCATCCGGCATCCGCGATGCCGACGCCGGCCGGCGATCCGCTGAGCCCGATTCCATGACCGCACCGCTGAAGCATTCCGACCCGATCACTGTGAATGTGGGATTGGGTGACCGCGCCTATGACATCGTCATCGGCCGCAACGTGCTGCCATCGCTTGGCGCACGCATCGCGGCGCTGCGGCCGGGCGTGCGCACAGCTGTCGTCACCGACAAGACCGTTGCCAGGCACTGGCTGAAGGCGACCGAGGATTCGCTGGCTGCAGCAGGCGTCCCGACCTCGCATATTGCGGTCGAGGAAGGCGAGGGCTCGAAGAGCTATGCCGGTCTCGAAACCGTCTCCGAGGCGCTGGTCGCTGCGAAGATCGAGCGCAATGATCTCGTGATCGCATTGGGCGGCGGTGTGGTCGGCGATCTCGCCGGCTTTGCGGCGTCGATCCTGCGTCGCGGCGTCGACTTCGTGCAGGTGCCGACATCGCTGCTGGCACAGGTCGACTCCTCGGTCGGCGGCAAGACCGGCATCAACTCGCCGCAGGGCAAGAACCTGATCGGCGCCTTCCATCAGCCCGTGCTGGTGGTCGCCGACACCGCGGTGCTCGACACGCTGTCGCCGCGCCAGTTCCGCGCCGGCTATGCGGAAGTCGCCAAATATGGCGTGCTCGGCGATGCCGCTTTCTTCACCTGGCTCGAGACCAATCACGCCGACATCATGCGCGGCGGCTCGGCGCGCGAACATGCCATCGCCACTTCATGCCGCGCCAAGGCCGGCGTTGTCTCGCGCGACGAGCGCGAGAATGGCGAGCGGGCGCTGCTCAATCTCGGTCACACTTTTGGTCACGCACTGGAAGCCGTCACCGGTTTCTCCGATCGGCTCTATCACGGCGAGGGCGTCTCCATCGGCATGGTGCTGGCTGCCGAATTCTCGGCGCAGCTCGGCATGATCGCGGCGGATGATGCGGTGCGCGTCGAGCGCCATCTCATTGACGCCGGGTTGCCGACGCGGCTGCAGGACATCGCGGGCTTCACGCAGGAAGGCCTCGCGGACGCGGATCGGTTGATGGCGCTGATGGCGCAGGACAAGAAGGTGAAGCGCGGCAAGCTGACCTTCATTCTGCTCGAAGCCATCGGGCAGGCTGTCATCGCCAATGATGTTGACCCTGCTACGGTGCGTGACTTCCTGCATCGGAAGCTGAATGGCTAAAGGCCGTCATTGCGAGCGCAGCGAAGCAATCCAGCTTTTCTTGACGTGGCTTCTGGGTTGCTTCGTCGCCTGCGGCTCCTCGCAATGACGGGATAGTTACGGGAATTCCATGAGTTCGATCACCGTCAATATCCTGGTCGCCGTCCTCCTGCTCGCGGCCAATGCGTTCTACGTGGCGGCGGAATTCGCGCTGGTGAAGAGCCGCGGCTTTCGCGTCAAGGCGATGGCGGAACGCAACAGCTTTGGCGCGCATCTGCTGCAGCGGATGATGGCGGATATCGAACCGTATCTCGCCTGCTGCCAGCTCGGCATCACCATGGCCTCGCTCGGCCTCGGCTGGGTCGGCGAGCCGACGGTGGCGGCGCTGCTGAAGCCGCTGCTCGATCCGCTCGGCATGTCGGAATCGGCCCTGCACTTCACGTCGTTTCTGACCGGCTTCCTCGTCTTCTCGTCGCTGCATATCGTGATCGGCGAGCAGGTGCCGAAGACACTGGCAATCCGCCAGCCCGAGCCGGTGTCGCAATGGATCGCCTATCCGCTCTATGCGTCCTACGTGCTGTTCTATCCGCTGAACTGGCTGCTCAACGCCGCCTCGCGCGGCGTGCTGGCGCTGATCGGCGTGCAGGAAGCGTCGCCGCATGAAATCCTCACGGGCGTCGAGATCGAGGGTCTGGTCGGACAGTCCGCCGAGCATGGCGGCATCGAAAGCGGCGAAGCCGAATATCTGCAGAACGTGTTTCGCTTCGGCGAGCTCGCGGTCTCCGACGTGATGGTTCATCGCACGGCGATGACCACGCTGAATGCTGATCTTCCGTCGGAAGAACTGGTCCGCGAGGTGCTCTCCACCGAGTATACGCGCATCCCGCTGTGGCGCGAGAAGCCGGAAAACATCGTCGGCGTGCTGCATGCCAAGGATCTGCTCCGCGCCATCCGCGCCGCCGAAGGCGATACGTCGAAGATCGATGTCGCATCCATCGCCCTGCCGCCGTGGTTCGTGCCGGAGATGCGGCCGCTGTCGGATCAGCTCAAGGCCTTCCGCCGCCGCAAGACCCACTTCGCCCTCGTCGTCGACGAATATGGCGAAGTGGAAGGCATGGTGACGCTGGAAGACATTCTCGAAGAGATCGTCGGCGATATTTCCGACGAGCATGATGATGTCGTGGCCGGCGTGCGCGCGCAGGCCGATGGTTCGGTGGTGGTGGATGGCTCTGTGCCGATCCGTGACCTCAACCGCGTGATGGACTGGCATCTGCCCGACGATGAGGCGGTCACCGTCGCCGGCCTCGTCATTCACGAGGCGCGGTCGATCCCCGAGCGCGGCCAGAGCTTTACATTCTACGATTTCCGCTTCCGTGTGCTGCGCCGCGAGCGCAATCGCATCACCGCGCTGCGCATCGGCCGGGTGCCGACGGAGCCGGAGCAGGCGCCGGCGAAAAAGCGTCGGGCAGGGGCTTCTTTCTAGGGATATTTTGTCGTCACCCGGCCGTGCGCGCACTGCGCGCTAGGACCGGGTGACCCAGTACACACCGCGTAGTCGGAGTTTACTGGATCACCCGCCTACGCGGGTGATGACAAACTGGGTTCTGGGCACGCGGCCGCATCCCTGAATCTTCCGGTCCGGTTCTTGCTTTAATTTCCTGCGGAGGCGACCATTCCGTCGAATGGCGCGGCAGGAGATCGGTATGAACAAGATTCTGCGATGGTCGTGTGTTGTTGCAGGCGTGCTGTTATGCACGTCCGCGCAGGCCGAGACCAACTGGCCGACACGGCTGATCAAGGCCATCATTCCCTTCGGCCCCGGTAGTGCCACTGACGTCATGCCGCGCACGTTCTTCGAGCGGCTGGGCCCCGAACTCGGCCAGACCATCGTGGTGGAAAACCGCGTCGGCGGCGGTGGAGCGGTGGGCACGGCTGCGCTCGCCAAGTCGGAGCCCGATGGCTACACCGTCATCGCGCATTCGTCGGCACTGACCATCACGCCGGCCATCAATGCGAACCTGCCCTATGACACGTCCAAGGATCTGTCCGGCGTGGTCATGATCGGCTCGGTGCCGAACATCATGATCATTCCGAAGGACAGGCCGTGGAAAACTGTCGATGATTTCCTGAAGGATGCGCGCGCCAAGGGCTCCGCGATCAATTTCGGCTCGGTGGGTGTCGGCAGTGCCGTGCATATCAGCTCGGAGAAATTCCGTCGCGCCGGCGGATTCGAGGCAACGCATGTGCCTTATCGCGGCGGGCCTGAGGTCATCACCGACATTCTCGGCGGCCGCATCGATTTCTATTTCTGTCCGGCTGCTACGGCCCTGCCGCTGATCCGCGAAGGGCAGGTGCGGGCGCTCGTGGTCTCGACGGCAGAGCGCAGCGCCGATCTGCCCGATGTGCCCTCAATGGTGGATGCGGGCCTCAAGGACGGCGTGAGCAATACCTGGGTCGGTGTGTTCGTGCCCTCGAAAACGCCGCGCGAGATCGTCAGCAAGCTTTATGACGTCAGCACAAAATTGCTGGCCAAGCCGGAGATGCAGGCAGCGCTGAAGAAAATGGGCGTGGTGCCGATGCCCATGGAGCCGAAGGCGATGGACGAACTCGTGGTGAAGGAAATCGCCGCGAATATGGCGCTGCTGAAAAACTAGGAAGAAGCGTAGCCCGGATGGAGCGCAGCGCAATCCGGGGATGTCGAGCGAATTGAAGCGCCGGTCCCCGGGTTACGCTGCGCTCTACCCGGGCTACAGCCTGCTTCACGCCTCGATATCCATGCGGACGAGAATGCGTTCGGCGCTGTCGTTCCAGACGTCCATCTTCACGATCCTGCCGTCACGCACCACGAAGCGATCGACATAGCGATTGCCTTCGAATTTGGTGCCGTCGTGCCATTCGCCGTAGAGCGTGCCGGTATTGTAGACGACGGTCTCGTTCTCGCCCGGAGCCACGTCGGTGCGCTCCATTTTCTTCTTCACCCACTTGTAGCGCATGGCATTGAAGGCGGTGGCGTCGCGCGGGTGCTTGAACTTGCGACCACCGGTGAAGGTGATGTCCACATCGGTCGACATGAAGGTCCCGGCGGTCTCGGGATCGGGGATCATCGAGGCGACCAGAAAACGCTCGACCAGATCGGCGGCATTGGCGGTGTCGTCGGCGCTGTGCGCGATGACGGATGGTTGCGACATCGATGGTCTCCTGCAGCGGTTGGCTGGCCGCATCATAGCAAGGCCGACCACGAATTGCATTCACCAGGAGTCCTAAATTGTATGCACTTTGCCGTGGAAGCGCTTGAAAAATGGGCGACCGGCGTTGCCTTGATTTATAATATACCTTTGTATTTCAATGGATTGCCTTATCGAAGGGATCGCATGCGTATTGGCGCGGCTCTTGCTTTCGGTGACGCCGGGCGGGCGAGCAATCGCCCGGCCGCACGACGCCTTCAGGAGACCCCATGACGTTCGACCTCATTCTGCGCAACGCCCGCATCGCCGACAGGCCGGAGGGCCCGCTCGATATCGGCATCAAGGACGGCCGCTTCGCCGCCATCGAGGTCGGGCTGCCCCGTGGCGATGCGCCGGATCAGAACCTGAATGGGCGGCTCGTGGTTCCGGGTTTCGTCGAGACCCATCTGCATCTCGACAAATCCTGCCTGCTCGGTCGCTGCAATTGCGCGCGCGGCACGCTGGATGAGGTGGTTGCCGAAGTCGCGAAAGCGAAGCGCGATTTCACCGAGGAGGATGTCTATCAGCGCGCCGCGCGCACGCTGGAAAAGGCGATCACCCACGGCACCAACCGGATGCGCACCCATGTGGAAGTCGATCCGCGCATCGGTCTCACGAGTTTCCGCGCACTCAAGCAGTTGAAGAAGGACTATGCCTGGGCGATCGACCTGCAGCTCTGCGTGTTTCCGCAAGAGGGCCTGCTCGACGACCCCGGCTGCGACGAGGTGATGCTGGAAGCCATGCGCGACGGCGCCGACGTGGTTGGCGGCGTGCCCTATATGGACAGGGATTCCCACGGCCAGATCGCAAGGATTTTTGCGATGGCGCGGGAGTTCGATGTCGACATCGATTTCCATCTCGATTTCGATCTCGATCCCTCGCGCGAAGATTTTACGGAAGTCTGCCGCCAGACCGAAGCCGCCGGCTATGGTGGACGCGTCGCCATTGGCCATGCCACCAAACTCTCGGCGATGCCGCCCGTCGACTTCGAGGCGGCGGCGAAGCGCCTCGCTGATGCGGGTGTCGCAGTCACCGTCCTGCCGGCCACCGATCTTTTCCTCACCGGACGCGATCATGACCACAATATCCCGCGTGGCGTTACCCAGGCGCACAAGCTCCGCGCGCTCGGCGTCAATGCCAACGTCTCCACCAACAACGTGCTGAATCCGTTCACGCCCTTTGGCGACGTGTCGTTGATCCGCATGGTCAATCTCTATGCCAATGTCACGCAGATCGGCCGCAGCGAAGACCTCGCCGATTGCCTGGATCTGGTGACGTCTGCATCGGCAAAACTGCTGAACGCGAAAGACTACGGCATCGCTGTCGGCCGACCCGCCGATCTGGTGGTGCTGGATTGCGAGACCAGGGCCGAGGCGGTATGCGAGATCGCGCAGCCAATCTTCGGCTTCAAGAATGGCGCACGCACATTCATCCGTCCGGCGGCAAGCCTGCTGAAGCCGGTCTGACCTGAACTGCAAGGGAAACGTCGATGCCGATCAATGACACGCTCAACGCCTTTGTCGAACACGGCCACATCGAGCAGCCTCCGACACAGCAAGGACCGCTCAGCGGAACGACCTTTGCGCTGAAGGATCTGTTCGATCTCGCCGGCGTCCCCACCGGCGCCGGCAATCCGCAATGGCTGGCCACGCACACGGTGCCGACCAAATCCTCACCGATTGTCGATCGCCTGCTGGGCGCCGGCGCGACGCTCGTCGGCAAGACGCATACGGACGAAATCGCCTGGAGCCTGAATGGCGAGAACGTGCATTACGGAACGCCGACCAATCCGGCGGCGCCAGGGCGCATTCCCGGTGGCTCGTCGAGCGGTTCGGCGGCTGCGACGGCCGGCGCGCTGGTCGATTTCGCCATCGGCTCCGACACCGGCGGGTCGGTGCGGCTGCCTGCGAGCTATTGCGGCATCTATGGCATCCGCACCACCCATGGCCGCGTTTCGCTCGACAATTCGGTGCCGCTGGCGCGGAGCTATGACGTCGCCGGCTGGTTCGCGCGGTCGCCGCAACTGATGCAGCAGGTCGGGCAGGTATTGCTCGATGGGGTACGCGCGCCGCGCAAGCCGTCGCGGCTGCTGATCGCACGCGACCTGTTCGCGGCGGTGGATGAGAATGTGCGCAATCTCCTACAGCCGTCGGTCGACCGCCTGAAAGCGATCGTCGGGACAAGCGAGGATGTCGATGTCGCCGGTGGCGCGCGCGATGCGTGGCGCAACGCTTTTCGGGTGCTGCAGTCGGAGGAGGCCTGGGCCGCCCATGGCGCCTGGATCTCGTCTGCGAAGCCGACCTTCGGCCCTGGCGTGAAGGAGCGCTTTGCGGCTGCCGCGGTGCTGGATCCTGCGGAGATTGCTGCGGCCAAGGTGTTGCGCAAGGAGATCGTCGCGAAGGTGAGCGCGCTGCTGGCCGGCGATGCCATTCTCGTGCTGCCGACAGCGCCGGGCATTGCCCCGCTTCTGCAGACGCCCGAAGCCGTGATCAATGTCTTCCGTGCGCGTGCGATCGAATTGCTGTGTGTGTCCGGCCATGCCGGCACGCCGCAGATGTCACTGCCGGTGGCGCAGCTGGATGGCTGCCCGATCGGCCTGTCGATCATGGCCGCAAGGGATTGCGACGAGGATCTGCTGGCGCTGGCGGTGGAGCTCGATAGGTAGGATGGGTTGAGCGTAGGCGCGAAGCACCGGAGTGATACCCATCACCACCTGCGCAAGGGGGGATGGGTATCGCTTCGCTCAACCCATCCTACGCGCTCGCGCGTTACCGCCCCTTGTTGTTACCCTTCTCCGCCGCCCTGCGCATTGCTTCCGCAAATGCACCGCCGCCCGCATCCGGCTTGCCCGGCGCGCGCGAGGTCATGTTGCGTTCGCTGAAGCGCGGGCCGCGATCGGCCTTCGGGCGATCCGCCTTGGCGCCGATCGGATCGTCCATGCGCAGCGACAGCGCGATGCGCTTGCGGTCGACCTCGACCTCCAGCACCTTCACCTTGACGATATCGCCGGGCTTCACCACCTCGCGCGGGTCCTTGATGAAGGTCCTGGACATCGCGGAGATGTGGATCAGGCCATCCTGATGCACGCCGACATCGACGAAGGCGCCAAAGGCCGCGACGTTTGTCACCGTGCCTTCGAGGATCATGCCGGGCTTGAGGTCCGAGACTTTTTCGACGCCTTCCATGAACACCGCAGCCTTGAAGGCAGGACGCGGATCGCGGCCGGGCTTCTCCAACTCCTTGAGAATGTCGGTGACCGTCGGCAGACCAAACGTGTCGTCGACAAAGCTCTTCGGCTGCACTTTTCGCAACACCTCGGCATTGCCGATCAGCGCATGGATGTCGCTCTTGATGGCTTCGATGATCTTGCGCACCAGCGGATAGGCTTCCGGATGCACGCCGGACTTGTCGAGCGGATCCTCGCTGTCATTGATGCGCAGGAAGCCGGCGCATTGTTCGAACGCCTTCGGGCCGAGACGCGGCACGTCCTTCAGTCCCTTGCGCGACTTGAAGGGGCCATTGGCATCGCGATGCTGCACGATGCTTTGCGCCAGTCCGGTGCCGATCCCCGACACGCGCGCCAGCAGCGGCGCGGACGCCGTGTTGAGGTCGACGCCGACGCCGTTCACGCAGTCTTCGACCACCGCATCGAGCGAGCGCGCGAGCTTGCTCTCGCCGAGATCGTGCTGATACTGACCGACGCCGATCGCCTTCGGATCGATCTTCACCAGCTCCGCCAGCGGATCCTGCAGGCGGCGCGCGATGGAGACGGCGCCGCGCAGCGTCACGTCGAGCTCGGGCAGTTCTTCCGAGGCGAAGGCCGAGGCTGAGTAGACCGATGCGCCTGCTTCCGAGACCACGATCTTGGTCATCTTCAGGTCCGGCAGCAGCTTGAGCAGGTCGCTCGCCAGCTTGTCGGTCTCGCGCGAGGCGGTGCCGTTGCCGATGGCGATCAGCTCGACCTTGTGCTGCACGGCGAGCTTGCCGAGGATCGCCAGCGAGGCGTCCCATGCGCGCTGTGGCTCATGCGGATAGATCGTGGTGGTCGCCACCACCTTGCCGGTGGCGTCGATGATCGCGGTCTTGACGCCCGAACGATAGCCGGGATCGAGACCCATGGTGACGCGGGCGCCGGCGGGCGCAGCAAGCAGGAGGTCGCGCAGGTTCGAGGCGAACACGCGCACGCCTTCTTCCTCTGCCGCGGTCCATAGCCGCATGCGCAGGTCGATATTGAGATGCACCTGGATTTTCGTGCGCCAGGCCCAGCGCACGGTGTCGGTCAGCCACTTGTCGCCAGGGCGGCCTTTGTCCGACACGCCGACGCGCGCCATGATCTTCATTTCATAGGAGCTTGGCGTCGTGGTCGGCACCGGCGTTGCGGGCACCGGCTCGGGCTGCATCGCGAGATCGAGCACTTCTTCCTTCTCGCCGCGGAACAGCGCCAGTACGCGATGCGACGGCAGCTTGTGCAGCGGTTCGGAGAAATCAAAGTAGTCCTTGAACTTCTCGCCCTCGGCCTTCTTGCCGTCGCGCACCTTCGAGGCCATCACGCCGTTCGACCACATCTGCTCGCGCAGTGCGCCGATGAGATCGGCGTCTTCGGCAAAACGTTCGACGAGGATCGCGCGCGCGCCATCGAGCGCTGCGGTGACGTCGGCGACCTGCTTGTCGGCATTCACGTAAGCTTCGGCCATCACCTTCGGATCGTTCTGCGGCTCGGCGAGCAGGATGTCCGCGAGCGGCAGCAGGCCGGCTTCCTTGGCGATCTCCGCCTTGGTGCGGCGCTTCGGCTTGAACGGCAGATAGATGTCCTCGAGGCGGCCCTTGGTGTCGGCGGTCATGATGGCCGCTTCGACAGTGGCGTCGAGTTTGCCCTGCTCGCGCACCGATTCCAGGATCACCTTGCGGCGATCTTCCAGCTCACGCAGATAGGTCAGGCGTTCTTCCAGCGTGCGCAGCTGTGCGTCGTCGAGACCGCCTGTGATTTCCTTGCGGTAGCGCGCGACGAACGGCACGGTTGCACCTCCGTCGAGCAGTTCCACCGTCGCCGCGACCTGCTGTTCGCGCACGCCAAGTTCGTCTGCGATCTTCTGATTGATGTTTGCCACGCGTCGCCATTCCTTCGAAAGTCTGTGGCGGTCATCCCGCCGTCGTAAACGGGGTTATGGACCGGCCTCCGGCGATTCATCAACCCTGATCGCGGCAGCAGATTGTTCTGTGGATGGCCTGTTCCGCTTTGAAAATGCTCCGGCTTTTCCGGGCGATTGCGCGCCTCGCCGCTATGTTGCTGTGCAAAAATATAGTGCTGGATCGAACCGCACGAACTGTGTAGACGGACCGTCCTTTTGGAGCGGTCATGTCGATTTGCGGTCTGGATTTTGGAACGTCGAACACGACGCTCGGTACCATCATTGATGACGTCCCGGTTCTGGCTGCGCTGGAAGATGCGCATGTCACGATTCCGAGCGCCATTTTCTACAAGGCCGATACCGGCGCCTTTATCGGGCGCAAGGCGATGGAAGCCTATGTGGAGGGCGTCTCGGGCCGCCTGATGCGCAGCCTGAAATCGGTGCTCGGCACCTCGCTGATCGATGAGACCACGCGCGTCGGCCGCGAGCGGATCGGCTTTCGCAGCGTCATCGGCAATTATATTGGTGCCGTGAAGCGTCGTGCGGAAGCGGCAAGCGGCGTTGAATTGCGGAAGGTCGTGCATGGGCGGCCGGTGTTCTTCGTCGATGACAATCCGGCTGGCGATCAGAAGGCCGAAGATGTGCTGCTTGGTATCGCCAAGGATATCGGCTTCGACGAGGTCTCGTTCCAGTTCGAGCCGATCGCGGCGGCGCTCGACTATGAACGTCAGATCAATTCGGAAGAGATTGCGCTGATCGCCGATATCGGCGGCGGTACGTCGGACTTCTCCATCGTGCGGCTGTCGCCGGAGCGGCATCGCCATGCCGATCGCAAGGACGACATCCTCGCCAATGACGGCGTGCGCATCGGCGGCACCGATTTCGATCGTCATCTCAGCCTCGGCGTGGTGATGCCGTTGCTCGGCTATCGCTCGGCGATGAAGCGGGCCGGGCTCGATGTGCCATCGGGCTATTTCCACGATCTCGCCACCTGGTCGAGCATCAACCGGATGTATGATCCCAAGGTGATGAACGAGATCCGGCAGGTGCGCTACGAGGCGCAGCAGCCTGAACTGCTGGATCGCCTCGTCCGCGTGCTGGAAGAGCAGCGCGGCCACACGCTGGCGATGGAAGTGGAGGGCGCCAAGATCGGCCTGTCCGACAGCCCGAAATCGAGCATCGCCCTCAACTGGCTGGAGCCGGGACTCAAGGCCGGCATGGCGCGCAAGGAACTGGTGAGCCACACGCAGACGCTGGCCGACCGCATCCGTGCCCGCATCGGCATCTGTCTCTCTCAGGCGAAGCTGAAGCCCGAGAATATCGATGCCGTCTTCCTCACCGGTGGCTCGGTGCAGCTTGCCCATGTCCGCAAGGCCATCCTCGACGCGCTGCCGGCGGCACGCGCCATCGATGGCGACACCTTTGGCGCCGTCGGCAAGGGGCTGACCATCGAGGCCAACCGGCGTTACGGGCGCGCCTGATCGCCCTTCGGAATGTTCTACGGGATACGTCCGGCTGACATATTGCCGCACCCCGGCAGTTTCGCTAAACCCGCCGCCAGATCGCGGCCTTCGGCCGCGCAAGAACGAAGTCGCGGCCGCCCGGTCGCGCGAGAATAAACTGACGGGAGTGAATCATGAGCCAGACCACCATCGGCACGCGCGCAGAAGCGAGCGCGAGGTCCGATCTCGAAACGTCGACCATCCGGGCCATTTCCTGGCGGCTGATCCCGTTTCTGATCCTGGCTTATTTCCTGGCCTATCTCGATCGCGTCAATCTCGGCTTCGCCGCGCTGACCATGAATGCGGATCTGAATTTCTCGCCCACCATCTTCGCCTGGGGCGCCGGCATCTTCTTCATCGGCTATTTCATCTTCGAGGTTCCGAGCAACATCGCGCTGGAAAAATTCGGCGCCAGCCGCTGGATTGCCCGCATCATGGTGAGCTGGGGCATCATCTCGGCGCTGATGGCCATCGTCAGCGGCCCCACCAGCTTCTATGTGCTGCGCTTCCTGCTCGGCGTTGCCGAAGCCGGCTTCTTTCCCGGCATCATCCTGTATCTGACCTATTGGTATCCGGCCGAGTATCGCGCCCGCTTCCTCGCGGCCTTCGCGATTGCGGTGCCGGTCTCCACCGTGATCGGCGCGCCGATCTCCGGCATGCTGCTCGGCCTCGACGGCATGATGGGCCTGAAGGGCTGGCAGTGGCTGTTCATCATCGAGGGCATTCCCTCGGTGCTCCTCGGCATCGTCACCTGGTTCTATCTCACCGACAAGCCGGCCAAGGCCGACTGGCTGACGCCGGATCAGAAGATGTGGCTGGCTGACAAGCTCGAAAGCGAGCGCATCGTCAAGGAAAGCGCCCATGGCATGTCGCTCGGCCAGGCGCTGACATCGCCGAAAGTGCTGACGCTCAGCGTCATCTATTTCGGCTTCGTCGCTGCCCTTTACGGCATGCAGTTCTGGCTGCCGCAGATCGTGAAGGCGTTCGGCTTCACCAATGTGCAGACCGGATTCGTCACCGCGATCCCATATGCCTTCGGCTCGATTGCCATGATCCTGTGGGCCCGCCACTCCGATCGCACGCGCGAGCGCGTCTGGCATGTCGGCCTGCCTTTGCTGCTGATCGCCGTCGCGCTGGCCGTGTCGGGCGTGGTGAGCAATCCGACGATCACCTTGATCGCGCTGACCGTGGCCGCGATCGGTGTGTTCTGCACCTTCGCGCTGTTCTGGACGCTGCCGACGGCCTGGCTCAGTGGTGCCGCCGCCGCCGGCGCCATCGCCATGATCAACTCCATCGGCAATCTCGCCGGTTTCGGCGGGCCGTATCTGATCGGCTGGGTGAAGGAAGCCACCGGCAGCACCTCCACCGGCCTTCTGGTGCTGGCTGCCATGCCGCTGATCGCGGGCATTCTCGTGCTCGCCGGCAATCAAGGCACGGCAACGGAATTCTCCTCGGCCGGCAAGGCGCCGCAGCCGGGCAAATAATCCGCCAGACATATCCCGAGAGGCCAAAGCGCCGGAGCTTTCGCTCCGGCGCTTTTTCATTGCGCGATCCTTCAGAAATGATGGCGGTTTCGTGATTAGTGACGAATATTGACAATCGTCAGTGGTCAGTCTTAGTTTACCGGAAGCCTCACGAAGGAAATCCGGCCATGTCCCGCGGTCCCCTGTTCGACACTCTCCGCAAACCCGCCATTGCTGCGCTGCTTCTGGTTCCCGCCATCGGCCTCGCCGGATGCGGAAAGAAGGAGGAGGCGGAAGCGAAGCCGGCACGGCCGGTTCTCGTCACAACCGTGCAATACGCCCCGGAATCGCCGTCGCGCAGTTTTGTTGGCACCATCCGCCCGCGCATCGAGACGGATATCGGCTTCCGCGTGGCCGGCAAGGTCGCCAAGCGGCTCGTCGAAGTCGGGCAGACCGTGCAGGTCGGCCAGCCGCTCGGCACCCTCGATGAGATCGATCTGAGGCTTCAGGCCGAGCAGGCCGCCGCCGAACTCAGCGCCGCCACCGGCGTGCTGGCCCAAGCCAGCGCCGCCGAAGGGCGCGCCAACGAATTGAAGAGCAAGGGCTGGGCGACACAGGCGCAACTCGATCAGGCCAAGGCGTCCGGCGACGAGGCCCGTGCCCGCCTCAACCGGGCCGAGCGCCAGGTCGAGCTCACCAAGAACAGTCTCTCTTACGCGACGCTCCACTCCGATACTGCCGGCGTTGTCACCGCCACGCTGATCGACCCCGGTCAGGTCGTTTCTGCCGGCCAGGCCGCCATCCGCGTGGCGCGCTTTGCGGAGAAGGAAGCCGTGGTCGCGATCCCGGAAACGCTGGTCGGCCGCGCCAAGGATGGGCTTGCCACCGTCAGCCTGTGGTCGGGCCCCGGCAAGACCTATCAGGCGAAGCTGCGCGAGATCGCGCCGAACGCCGATGCGGCGACGCGCACCTATCTGGCCAAGTTCTCGCTGCCCGATGCCGATGACAAGGTCGTGCTCGGTATGACGGCGACGCTGACCCTCTCTGATCCGAAGACCGAGCGCATCGCCCGCGTCCCGCTCTCGGCGCTGTTCAGCCAGGGCAACCAGTCCTCGCTCTACACCGTCAACGATGCCGGCGAGATCACGCTGCGGCCAGTGAAGGTGAAGACCTATGAAAGCACCGATGTGATCATCACCGGTGGCGTCGATGATGGCGCCAAGGTGGTCACGCTCGGCGTGCAGAAGCTCGATCCCGCGCAGAAGGTGCGCGTCGTCTCCGCTCTGTCGTTTTAAAAGCAAGCATCAAGGACGAAGCCGATGCATCGCTTCAACCTCTCGGCCTGGGCCGTCGCACATCCCACCCTGATCCTGTTCATGATCATCGCGCTGGGTGCTGCTGGCTTCTTCTCCTACGAAAAGCTCGGCCGCGCCGAGGATCCGTTCTTCACCGTGAAAGTGGTGAACGTCACGGCGATCTGGCCCGGCGCGACGGCCAAGGAGATGCAGGAGCAGGTCGCCGATCCCATCGAAAAGAAGATGCAGGAGCTGCCCTATTTCGACAAGGTGCAGACCTATTCAAAGCCGTCCTTCACCGCGTTGCAGGTCTCGTTCAAGGACAACGCGCCGCCGAAGGATGTGCCGTATCTCTTCTATCTCCTGCGCAAGAAGCTGGCGGATGCGCAGGGCAGCTTGCCATCGGGCCTGATCGGCCCAACCGTCAATGACGAATTCAGCGACGTCGACTCCATCCTCTACATGATGACCGGCGACGGCGCCGACTATGCGCAGATGAAGAAGGTCGCCGAAGGTCTGCGCCAGCGCCTGCTCAAGGTCGACGGCGTCACCAAGGTCAATCTCTACGGCACCCAGGACGAACGCATCTTCGTCGAGTTCTCTCATGCCAAGCTGGCGACTCTGGGTATCACCCCGCAGGCGCTGTTCGACTCGCTCGCGAAGCAGAACGCCATCACGCCGGCCGGCACCGTCGAGACCAATTCGCAGCGCGTGCCGCTGCGTGTCACCGGCGCGCTCGATGGCGTGCAGGCGGTGGCCTCCACGCCGGTGGAAAGCAATGGCCGCACCTTCCGCCTCGGCGATATCGCCGAAGTCAGCCATGGCTTTGTCGATCCGCCGGATTTCAAGATCCAGCAGAAGGGCAAGCCGGCGCTCGGCATCGGCGTCGTCACCGCCAAGGGTGCCAACATTCTCGAACTTGGCGAGAACGTGAAGAAGGCAGCCGCCGATTTCATGCGGGCGGTGCCGCAGGGCATCGAGATCGAGCAGATCGCCGATCAGCCGCATGTGGTCGAGGAAGCCGTCGGTGAATTCACGCGCTCCTTCGTCGAAGCGCTGGCCATCGTGCTGTTCGTGTCGTTCCTGGCGCTCGGCTGGCGCACGGGCATCGTCGTGGCGTTGTCGGTGCCGCTGGTGCTCGGCATCGTCTTCATGGTGATGAATGCCATCTCGCTCGACCTGCACCGCATCTCGCTCGGCGCGCTGATCATCTCCCTCGGTTTGCTCGTCGACGACGCCATCATTGCGGTGGAGATGATGGTGGTGAAGATGGAGCAGGGCTGGGACCGGGTTCGCGCCGCGTCTTTCGCCTGGGAGTCCACGGCGTTCCCGATGCTCACCGGCACGCTGGTGACCGCTGCGGGCTTCCTGCCCATCGGTTTTGCCAATTCGGCGGTCGGCGAATATGCCGGCAGCATTTTCTGGGTCGTCGCCATTGCGCTCGTGGCGTCGTGGTTCGTCGCCGTGATCTTCACGCCCTATATCGGCGTCAAGCTGCTGCCGAACATGGCGGCGCATGGTGCCGCGCATCAGGATCCGCACGCGATCTATGAAACGCGCATCTATCGCATCCTGCGCAGCGTGGTGCAGTGGTGCGTCAATCATCGCATCAAGGTAGTCGTCGCCACCGTCGGTATCTTCTTTGCCTCGGTGATTGGTTTCGGATCGGTGCAGCAGCAGTTCTTCCCGCTGTCGGAGCGGCCGGAGCTGTTCTTCCAGCTGCGCCTGCCGGAAGGCACGGCGTTCGATGTGACCAAGAAGTCGGTCGAGCAGGCGGAGACGCTGCTCAAGGACGACAAGGATATCGCGACCTACACCTCCTATGTCGGCCGCGGTTCGCCGCGCTTCTGGCTCGGCCTCAATCCGCAGTTGCCGAATGAAGCCTTCGCCGAAATCGTGATCGTGTCGAAGAATGTCGAGGCGCGCGAGCGCATCAAGGCGAAGATCGAGAAGGCGGTCGCGAATGGCCAGCTCAGCGAAGCCCGTGTGCGTGTCGATCGCTTCAATTTCGGCCCGCCGGTCGGCTTCCCCGTCCAGTTCCGCGTCGTCGGCCCGGACACCGCAAAGGTGCGCGACATCGCCTACAAGGTCCGCGACGTCATGCGTGCCAATCCGAACATCACGGAAGCGCAGCTCGACTGGAACGAGCAGTCGCCTTATCTCAAGCTGGTCGTCGATCAGGATCGCGCCCGCGCGCTTGGCCTGACGCCGCAGGATGTCTCGCAGTCGCTCGCGTTGCTGATCTCCGGTACGACGGTGACGACCATCCGCGATGGCATCGAGAAGGTCGGCGTCGTCGCCCGCGCGGTGCCGTCCGAGCGTCTCGATCTCGGCAAGGTCGGCGATCTCACCATCATTGCGCGCAACGGCGTCGCGGTGCCACTGACCCAGGTAGCGAATATCGAATATTCACATGAGGAGCCGATCCTGTGGCGGCGCAACCGCGACATGGCGATCACCGTGCGCAGCGACGTTGTCGATGGCGTGCAGCCGCCGGATGTGACCAACCAGATCTGGCCGCAGCTGCAGTCGATCCGCGACAGCCTGGAGCCGGCCTATCGCATCGAGATCGGCGGCGCGGTGGAGGAGAGCAACAAGGGCAATGCCTCGATCGCGCTGCTCTTCCCGCTGATGATGATCGTGATGCTGACGCTGCTGATGATCCAGCTGCAAAGCTTCTCGCGCCTCATCCTGGTGTTCCTGACGGCCCCGCTCGGCATCATCGGAGCGTCGCTGGCGCTCAATGTCTCGCGCATGCCGTTCGGCTTCGTGGCGCTGCTCGGCCTGATCGCGCTGGCCGGCATGATCATGCGCAACGCTGTCATTCTGGTCGATCAGATCGAGACCGATGTGCGGCACGGCCTGATGCGCAAGGAAGCGATTGTCGAGGCCACGGTTCGCCGTGCCCGCCCTGTGGTGCTCACCGCGCTGGCGGCGATCCTGGCCATGATCCCGCTGTCACGCTCGGCTTTCTGGGGCCCGATGGCGGTCACCATCATGGGCGGGTTGTTCGTCGCGACCTTCCTCACGCTGCTCTATCTGCCCGGCCTCTATGCGCTGTGGTTCAGGAAGAGCCTCGATGAACGCGGTCCCGGCGAGGACGTCGATCATCATGCGCCGCAACATCAGGACAAGCAGCTCGCCTTTCCGCTTGCCGCTGCGGCCGAATAAGAAGATAGCTTGATCAAGATGACGCTTGTGTCCGATCACGTCGAAACCGATGACATGCGTACCCGGATCCTGGTGACGGCTGAAAAGCTGTTCCGTGAACTGGGCTATCAGAAGACCACCGTCGCCGATATCGCGAAGGTCCTTCGCATGTCGCCGGCCAATGTCTATCGCTTCTTCGATTCGAAGAAGTCGATCATCTCGGCCGTCGCCAAGCGCCTGATGGGCGAGGTCGAGGTGGCCGCGCGCGAGATCGCAAGCCGCCCGCAGCCGGTACACGCACGACTGCGCGAACTGCTGGTCACCATTCACCAGATGAATTCCGAGCGCTATGTCGGTGACGCCAAGCTGCACGAAATGGTGGCCATCGCCATGGAGGAAAGCTGGGACGTTTGCGTCGCGCATATCGACCACATCAATGTCCTCATCGGCGAGGTGATTGCCGAGGGGGCAGCCAAAGGGGAGTTTCATGCTCCGGATGTGCCCCTTGCGGCCCTGTGCGTCTGCACCGCGATGATCCGCTATTTCCATCCGCAGATGATCGTCGAGGCCACCCAGAAGCCCGGCCCGACCATCGACCAGATGATCGACTTCGTCCTTGCCGGGCTGGCGCCGCGGAGCTAGAGGTCGAAGTGCTGATCATTGAAGGGATATCCCGTGAGCGCTTTCGATCTCCACAGCTACGAGCCCCGTAACGGACATGGCCTGAAGCACGATCCCTTCAACGCCATCATCGCACCGCGGCCGATCGGCTGGGTGTCGACCCGCGGCAAGGATGGCAGCGTCAATCTCGCGCCCTACAGCTTCTTCAACGGCTTCAATTACACGCCGCCTCTGATCGGTTTCTCCAGCATCGGCATCAAGCACTCCACCCGGAACGCGCAGGAGACCGGCGAATTCGTCTGGAATCTCGCCACCATCGATCTCGCCCAGCATATGAATGCCACCGCCGCCCATGTCGGCCGCGACGTCGATGAATTCGAGGTCGCCGGCCTGACCAAGGTGCCGAGCACGCTGGTCAATGTCCCCCGTGTCGGCGAGGCCCGCGTCGCCTTCGAATGCAAGGTCACCGAGATTATCGAGCTGAAGCGCGCCGATGGTCAGTCGGCCAATGCCTTCCTGACCATGGGCGAGGTGGTGGCCGTGCATATCGACAAGAGCCTGATCGTGGACGGCGTCTATCGCACCGCGCTGGCCAGCCCGATCGTCCGCGCCGGCCGCAAGGGCGATTATTTTACGGTCAAGCACGAAGACATGTTCGAGATGACCCGGCCGGATTGAGGCCATTGCTCCACTGTCATCCCCGGGCTTGACCCGGGGACCCATCGTGGCTGCTCGCTAGGATAGAAGATGGATGGCCGGGTCAAGCCCGGCCACGACAGCAGGTGCATCCCGCCGCGCGACCTCCTGCCACGCGCCGCTTCATCGCCAGGATGGAACCGATGCGGTATCGTTGCCGTTATCGATGGCTCAATGCTGACCAATTTCGCTTAAATTTCAATGCAAAAGCTAAGCTGAAACCAACATCGTCCCGCTAGAGCGAATGCCCTTGAGCGATCAGCTTCCGCCCGGAAGCAAGGCCGCGCCGACGAAGAGGAATTCCCCCATGAGCTCACCCAGCCTGCGCAAGGATTATCTCACCAAGCCGATCTTCGGCTGGGCCAAGGGCGTGCTGCCGACCATGTCGGACACCGAGCGCGAGGCGCTGGAAGCGGGCGATGTCTGGTGGGATGCGGACCTGTTCACCGGCAATCCCGATTGGGACAAGCTGCTCAAGGTTGCGCCGGCGACGCTGACCGCGGAAGAGCAGGCTTTCATGAGTGGTCCGGTGGATCGCCTGTGCGAGATGATCGACGACTGGAAGATCAATTGGGAGCTTCGCGACCTGCCGCCGGAGGTCTGGGATTTCATCAAGCGCGAAAAATTCTTCGGCATGATCATCCCGAAGGAATATGGCGGCCTCGGCTTCTCGCCATTTGCCCATTCGGAAGTGGTGCGAAAAATCTCGTCGCGCTCGGTTGTGGCTGCCGTCACCGTGATGGTGCCGAACTCGCTTGGCCCCGGCGAACTGCTGATGAAGTTCGGCACGGACGAACAGCGCCAGCGCTGGCTGCCGCGCCTGGCCGATGGCCGCGATATTCCCTGCTTCGGCCTCACCAGCCCCGAAGCCGGCTCCGACGCCGCCTCGATGATCGATACCGGCATCATCTGCAAGGGCACCTTCGACGGCAAGGAAGTGCTCGGCCTGCGCCTCAACTGGCACAAGCGCTACATCACGCTCGGCCCCGTCGCGACGCTGATCGGCCTCGCCTTCAAGGCCTATGACCCCGACCATCTCGTCGGCGATCAGGATGAACTCGGCATCACCGTCGCGCTGATCCCGCATGATCTTCCCGGCGTCGAGATCGGCAAGCGCCACCTGCCGTCGATGCAGGTATTTCAGAATGGCCCGAACTGGGGCCGCGATGTCTTCATCCCGCTCGATTACATCATCGGCGGGCAGGAGCGTTTGGGGCAGGGCTGGAAGATGCTGATGTCGGCGCTTGCCGCCGGCCGTGGCATCTCGCTGCCATCGCTTTCGGCCGCCGGCGCCGCCTATGCCGCGCGCACCACCGGCGCCTATGCGCGCATCCGCGAGCAGTTCAATATCTCGATCTCGAAATTCGAAGGCATCGAGGAGCCGCTCGCCCGCATCGCCGGCACCGCCTATCTGCTCGATGCCGCGAGGCGCCTGACATCGGCCGCCCTCAATCAGGGCCATCATCCCGCGGTCATTTCCGGCATCATGAAGCTGCATGCCACCGAACGCATGCGCACCGTGATCGACGATGCCATGGACATCCATGCCGGCAAGGCCGTCATCGATGGCCCGCAGAATTACATGGGCAATCTCTATCGCGCGGTGCCGGTGGGTATCACGGTGGAAGGCGCCAACATCCTGACGCGAAACCTCATCGTGTTCGGGCAGGGCGCCATCCGCGCACATCCCTATCTGCTGCAGGAAATGACGGCGCTCGGCGATCCCGACAAGAAGAAGGGACTCGATGCCTTCGATACGGCGTTCTGGAAACATGTCGGCCACAGCGTCACCACGCTGTTCCGCGCATGGGGCCGCAGCTGGACCGGTGGCGTCTTCGCACCGGCGCCCGATGCCGGCGCTGCCACGCAGTTCTATCGCCAGCTGTCGCGCTATTCGTCGGCTTTCGCGCTCTGCGCCGACATGGCGCTGCTGACACTTGGCGGTGCCTTGAAGCGCAAGGAGATGCTGTCGGCGCGGTTCGGCGACATTCTCTCCGAACTGTATCTGCTCTCTGCCGCGTTAAAACGCTGGGAGGACGAGGGCCGCCAGCAGGACGATATGCCGGCGCTCGAATGGTGCATGGCCACGGGCTTCAAGACCATCGAGAACCGTTTTGCCGAAATCCTCGCCAATCTGCCGAACTGCTTTGTTGCGGCGATCCTGAAATTCGTGGTGCAGCCGTTCGGCGCCTCGGTGCTCGGCCCGTCGGATCGCGTCGTGCATCGCTGTGCCCAGATGATTCTGGAGCCGTCGGCCACGCGTGATCGGCTGACGCCGGACCTGTCGCACGTGGATGACGATCGCGGCCTGGCGCGGTTGGAAAAGGCCTTCAAACTGGTGACATCCACCGACGATATTGCCAGGCGCATCCGAACCGCGAAACTGAAGGACTGGAAGCAGGCCGTGGCACAGGGCGTGATCACCCAGGCGGAAGGCGAGCGACTGGAAGCTGCCCGCGAGGCCGTCAAGCTGGTGATCGAGGTCGACGATTTTGCACCCGGAGATCTATCGCCGCTCGCGGCCAAGTCCGATAACGTGCATCAGTTCTTCCAGGAACTTGGTGATCAACGAGCAGCATCCTGATGGCAAGACCAGTCTATATCGTCGACGGCAGCCGCACGCCGTTTCTGAAGGCGCGCAGCGGCCCCGGCCCGTTCACCCCGGTCGATCTTGCCGTGCAATGCGGCCGCCCGCTGCTGGCGCGGCAGCCCTTTGCGCCGGACGCGTTCGATCAGGTAATTCTAGGTTGCGTCAATGTCATCGCCGACGAGATGAACCCCGCCCGCGTTGCCGCGCTCCGGCTCGGCATGGGCGAGCGGATGGTGGCCTTTACGGTGCAGATCAATTGCGGCTCCGGCATGCAGTCGATCGATACCGGCTATCGCTATATCCGCGAAGGCAATGCCGATCTCATTCTCGCCGGTGGCGCGGAAGCGCTCAGCCATGCGCCGCTGGTCTGGCCGCAGAACGGCGTGCGCTGGTTCGCCGGCCTCGCCATGGCCAAGGGGCCGCTTGCAAAACTCGCCGCCTTCGCGAAGGCGCGTCCGGCTTATTTCAAGCCGGTGATCGGCCTTGAGCGCGGTCTCACCGATCCCATCACCGATCTCAATATGGGCCAGACCGCCGAGAAGGTCGGGCATCTCTTTGGCATCACCCGTCAGCAGGCAGATACTTATGCCTCGGAAAGCCACAAGCGTCTCGCGCGTGCGCAGGATAATGGCTGGTTGAAGGGCGAGGTTGAGACCGCCTTCGACCGCAAGGGCAAATTCTACGATCACGACGATGGCGTGCGGCCGGATTCTTCGCCCGACAAGCTGGCGATGCTGAAGCCGGTGTTCGAGCGGCCATGGGGCCAGGTTACTGCCGGCAATTCCAGCCAGATCACCGATGGTGCATCCTGGGTGATCCTCGCGTCCGAAGAGGCCGTGGTCAAACACAAGCTCACGCCGAAGGCGGTCATCCTCGACAGTCAGTGGTCGGCGCTCGATCCCTCGATCATGGGGCTCGGTCCGGTCCTGTCGTCGCATGACCTGCTCAAGCGCAACGACATGACGATCCACGACATCGAGACCTGGGAGCTGAACGAGGCGTTCGCCACCCAGGTGCTCGGCTGTCTTGCCGCGTGGAAGGACGAGCAGTTCTGCCGCGAGGTCCTCGGTCTCGACGGCGCGGCCGGCGAGATCGATCATGCGAAGCTGAATGTCGATGGCGGTGCCATCAGCCTCGGCCATCCCGTCGGCACGTCCGGCAACCGCATCGTGCTGCATCTCGTCAATGCGATGAAGCGGCTCGGCACCCGGCGCGGTATCGCCACCGAATGTATCGGTGGCGGGCTCGGTGGTGCGATGTTGATCGAGACGGTGTGAGGCGCGTCATGGAAAGCAGAATCTTGGACGCCCTCAAGGACCGCGCGCTCGAACTCGGGCCGACGCCCGATGCGAGCGACACCTATCGCAATTTCAAGCTGACCCGCGACGCCGATGGCGTGGCGTGGCTGCTGTTCGACCGCGCCAATGCCAGCGCCAACACGCTGTCGGAAGAGGTGCTGACCGAATTCGACATGGTGTTGACCGCGCTGGAAGCCCAGCGTCCCACCGGCATCGTCATCCGCTCCGCAAAGACTTCCGGCTTCATCGCCGGCGCCGACATCAACGAATTCCGCGGCAGCGATCCTGTCGCCATCGAGGCGCAGATCGCGCGCGCCCATGCGGTGGTTGATCGCTTCGAGGCGCTGAAGATCCCGACCGCCGCCGTCATTCACGGCTTCTGTCTCGGCGGCGGCCTCGAAATCGCGCTGGCCTGCCAGATGCGCATCGCCATCGATGGTGCGCGCTTCGGCTTCCCCGAAGTGATGCTGGGCCTGCATCCCGGCCTCGGCGGCACCGCGCGCTTCACGCATCTGGTCTCGCCTTTGCAGGCGATGCCGATGATGCTCACCGGCAAGACCATCGATGCACGCAAGGCGAAGTCCATCGGCCTCGTCGATGCCGTCACCGAAGAGCGCCACGTCCGCAATGCCGTGAAGGACGCCGTGTTCGGCCGCCTCAAGCGCGCAAAGCCGTCGCCGCTGATCCCGATGCTCAGCTTCTCGCCGGTGCGCGGCTTCCTCGCCTCGCGCATGGTGGCGGAAGCCTCCAAGCAGGCGCCGCGCGAGCATTACCCTGCGCCCTATGCGCTGATCGATCTGTGGGAAAAGCATGGCGGCGACCGCGCCGCGATGCTCAAGGCCGAGCAGGGCTCATTTGCCCGCCTCATGGTGACGACCACGGCGCAGAACCTGATCCGCGTCTTCTTCCTGCGCGAGGCGATGAAGAAACTCGCCGGCGAGGGCGACGGCGGCATCAGGCATGTTCATGTCATCGGTGCCGGCGCCATGGGCGGCGACATCGCCGCCTGGTGCGCGCATCAGGGCTTGCGTGTCACGCTGGCCGACATGAAGGCGGAGCCGCTCGCCAGCGCCATCAAGCGCGCTGCCGATCTCTACGCAAAGATCGTCCGCAAGCGCACCGACCAGCGCGACACGCTGGACCGCTTGATCCCCGATCTCGACGGGGAGGGCGTGCGCGGCGCCGATCTCATTATCGAGGCGGTGTCCGAGAAGCTCGAACTCAAGCAGAAGGTCTATGCCGGGCTCGAGCCGCGCATGAAGCCGGATGCGATTCTCGCCACCAACACGTCGAGCATCCCGCTGCAGGACCTGCGATCGTCGCTGGCCAATCCCGGTCGCTTCCTCGGCCTGCACTTCTTCAATCCGGTGTCGCGGCTGCAGCTGGTCGAGGTCGTCAGCCATGACGGCGTCGATCAGGATGTACTGAAGCGCGCCACCGCCTTTGTCGGCGCCATCGACCGCCTGCCGCTGCCGGTGAAGTCGTCGCCGGGCTTCCTCGTCAATCGCGCGCTCACGCCCTACATGCTGGAGGCGATGATGCTGCTCGACGAGAAGGTCGACAAGGAAACCATCGACGCGGCGGCCGAGCAGTTCGGCATGCCCATGGGCCCGATCGAACTCGCCGATCAGGTCGGCCTCGATATCTGCATGGCCGTCGGCGACATGCTGCGCTCGAAATTCGGCGACCTGCTGCCGCCGACGCCAGCGTGGTTGCGCGAAAAGGTCAATCGCGGCGAACTCGGCAAGAAGACCGGCAAGGGCTTTTACACCTGGAAGGACGGCAAGGCCGAGAAGAGCTCTGCCGCCGCCGCCACCGCCCGGCCGTCGCAGGAGATGATCGACCGCCTGGTGCTGCCGATCTCCAATGTCTGCGTTGCCTGCCTGCGCGAGGGCATCGTCGACGATCCCGATGTGGTGGATGGCGCCATGATCTTCGGCACCGGCTATGCGCCGTTCCGCGGCGGTCCGCTGCATTATGCCCGCTCCCGTGGCCCCGACAATGTCGCCGCCACGCTGCGCGCGCTGGCCGCCAAATATGGCGACCGGTTCGCGCCAGATGAAGGCTGGGAGACGTTCACATGACCCAGCAATGACGAGCCGGCCATGATCGCCGCGGTGGACAACTGGATCTTGCGGCTACAGCACGATCTGCTTCACAGCGAGACGATCTGGCTGGGCGTCGTGGTGGCGGTGGTGCTGTTCCTGCCCTTGCTGGCCGCCTACTGGAACGGGCAGAGCAAGATCCGCTTCGCCGCGCTTCCGCTGACCTTGCTGGCACTGGTCCTGATGATCGCGGCGCTCGATATCCGCAATGCCCTGACCCTCTGGCTGCTCGCCTGGCTCTGTGTCGCCCTGAGTTTCGTCAGACGCCCGCCCGTGCGCTAGTCTGGCGCCCATGACCATTCTGACTCAATTTCCGGCAGGGATTGCCCATGACTGAATCATCAAAGCCTGAATCACCGAACCAGCCCACCGGCCTCGGCACCGAGCCCACCGGCGACCTCACCATCCGCACCGTGGCGATGCCGGCGGATACCAATGCCAATGGCGATATTTTCGGCGGCTGGCTGCTCAGCCAGATGGATCTCGGCGGCGGCATGGCCGCTGCGAAGATCGCCAAGACGCGCACCGTCACCGTCGCCATCGAGGCGATGACCTTCCGCAAGGCCGTGCATGTGGGCGATGTCGTGTCTGTGCATGCGAATCTGGCGCGCATGGGCCGCACCTCGCTGACCCTGCATATCGAGGCCTGGGTGCTTCGCCGCAATGAAAGTGCCCCGATTCTGGTCACCGACGGCAATTTCACCTTCGTCTCCATCGATGAAAACGGCCGCCCGCAGGCGATCAAAAGGCCGGATGCGACAATCACGGCATAGGGATTCTAAATCGCGGCGGGAACGATTTACCGCCGTCTCGGTTAGTGGCCCGGAATATGCTTTGCGTATCGCGAAAGGGGCCGCCATGTCAGACACTTATATTATCGAAGTCTCGTCGCAGGCAGCCGGTATCGTGGTTCGCGATCCCGACGGCTTTCGGTTCTTTGCAGCATCCCACCGTTTCAACGGGATGGATGGCCGGATTTTTCGCAACGCCCGAGAGGCCGAGCGGGCGGCGTTTCAGTTCGCCCAGGGCACGCCGGAAACGGCGACCGCCGCGTAAGGCATGACGCCCCGATAAAACGGCCGCCTGTTGCGGGCGGCACGGCCGCGTTGACGCGCCCGTCCAACATCAGCACCATGGAATCACTCCATGAGGTGTTGCTGTGACGTCCGGCCTTTCCCATCGCCAGTCCGAAATTCTCAACCACGCGCGCGCCTTCGGCCGCGTGATGGTCGATGATCTCGTGCGCCGCTTTGAAGTGTCGGCCCAGACCATCCGCAAGGACCTCAACGATCTCTGCGACCAGCGCCTGCTGACGCGCATCCATGGCGGCGCCATCGTGGCGTCGGGCACGGAAAACCTCGCTTACGAAGCCCGCCGCTTCGTCGCCGCCGAAGAGAAAAAGGCGATCGGCGCCGCGGCGGCGGCGGAGATTCCCAATGGCTCGTCGCTGTTCATCAATATAGGCACCACGACCGAGGAGGTCGCGGCTGCGCTGACCGATCACGAGAACCTGCTGGTCATCACCAACAATCTCAATGTGGCGATGATGCTGTACCGGCATCCGCATATCGAGGTGGTCGTCGCCGGCGGCAGCGTGCGCCGGGCCGACGGCGCGGTGACGGGCTCGACGGCCATCAAGCTGATCGGGCAGTTCAAGGTCGACTACGCCATCATCGGCGCCTCCGCGATCGACGAGGAGGGCGCGTTGCTCGATTTCGACTATCGCGAGGTGCAGGCGGCGCAGGCGATCATCGCCAATGCGCGCAGTGTGATGCTGGTGTGCGACTCGACCAAGCTGCGGCGGAGCGCCGCCGTGCGCATCGCGCATCTCAGCCAGATCCATACATTCGTGACCGACACCGCGTTGCCGCCGGCCTTGCAGGAGATCTGCAACAGCCGCGGCGTGAAGGTGATCGCGGCCATGCCGGGCGCGGATGACGAGGCGGAGGAAGGGTAGGGCGGCCTCTCCCTGTCGTTGCCCGGCTTGACCGGGCAACCCAGTAACCACCTCCACCCCGGTTCAATCATCCAGGTCGGTGTCTACTGGATCCCCCACTTTCGCGGGGGATGACAGGTTGTGCCTGAAACGGCTCCCTGTGACCCTGAAAACCCCATCTGAATCCCTCAAATCCCCCGTTGCTTTCGCTTTGACTTGTGCTTTAATCCAAAACGAAAGCCAAATCGCTGAAAGCGAAGGTGGCGCGTCCAGGTGAGGCGCCAGACGATTGGCGCAGAGAGGAAGCCGGGTGGGTCAGATCTACGACCTCGCAATCATTGGTGGCGGTGTGAACGGTTGCGGGATCGCCCGCGATGCGGTCGGCCGCGGCAATTCCGTGTTCCTCTGCGAGATGAAGGATCTGGCCTCGGGCACCTCGTCCTGGTCCACCAAGCTGATCCATGGCGGGCTGCGCTATCTCGAATATTACGATTTCAAGCTGGTCCGCCACGCGCTGCTGGAGCGCGAGGTGCTGTGGGCGATCGCGCCGCATATCATCCGGCCGCTGCGCTTCGTGCTGCCGCATCATGCGGGGCTGCGGCCGGCCTGGCTGCTGCGCCTCGGCCTGTTCCTTTACGATCATATCGGGGGCCGCAAGCTGCTGCCGGCCACGCGCACCCTCGATCTCGACAGGGACGAAACCGGCAAGCCGCTGACACCCGGCCGCTTCCACCGCGGCTTCGAATATTCCGACTGCTTCGTCGATGACGCCCGCCTCGTCGTCCTCACCGCGCGCGATGCTGCCGATCGCGGCGCCGATATCCGCACCCGCAGCCGCGCCGTGGAGATCCGTCAGGCCGACGGCATCTGGCAGGTCACCGTCGAGAATGTTCTCACCCATGAGCGCGAGACCATCCAGGCGCGCACGCTGGTCAATGCCGGCGGGCCTTGGGTGGAGAATGTGCTGGCCTCCGGCGCCGGCGTGAATGCCAAGGCGAAGGTCCGCCTTGTGCAGGGCTCGCACATCATCGTGCCGAAACTCTACGCGCATGATCGCGCCTACATCTTCCAGAACGCCGATGGCCGCATCGTCTTCGCGATTCCGTATCAGAACGATTTCACGCTGATCGGCACCACCGATGTCGATTATCACGGCGATCCCGCCGACGTGAAAATCACGCCCGATGAAATCGCCTATCTCTGCAGCTCGGTCAGCGAATATTTCGCAAAGCCCGTGCTCGCCGATGACGTGGTGTGGACCTATTCCGGCGTGCGCCCGCTCTATGACGACGGCGCCAGTGACGCCAAGGCGGCCACGCGCGATTATGTGTTCGAGCTCGATCTGCCCGGGGGGGCGCCGCTGCTCTCGATCTATGGCGGTAAGATCACGACCTATCGCCGGTTGGCCGAAGAGGCGCTGGAAAAGCTCGCGCCCTATCTGAAAGGCACCAAGGCGAAGGAGGGCTGGACCGCCCATGCACCGCTGCCCGGTGGCGATTTCGATGTGTCCTCGGTGGAAGCCCTGACCGCCGAAATCCAGCGCGACTATCCGTTCCTGGCGCCGGCCCATGCCGGCCGTCTCGTCCATGCCTATGGCACCCGCGCCGCAAGACTTCTCGCGCATGCGAAGTCCGCCGCCGATCTTGGCCGCGACTTCGGCGCCACATTGACCGAGCGCGAGGTGCGCTATCTGATGGCCCATGAATGGGCCGTGAGTGCCGAAGACATCGTCTGGCGTCGCTCCAAACTCGGCCTGCGATTGTCTGGGGAGGAGATCGTGGCGCTTGACGAATGGCTCGTCGCCCACCGCGATGACGCTGTGAAAGCGGAGGCGCGCGCATGAGCGTCACGCTCGAACGCGTCTCGCAGATGGTGGATGGCGTCACGACCATCCGCGATGTCTCGCTCACGCTGGAGCGCGGCAGCCTCAGCGTGCTGCTCGGCCCGACTTTGGCCGGCAAGACCTCGATCATGCGGCTGCTTGCGGGGCTCGACAAGCCGGCCCAGGGACGCGTGCTGGTGGACGGCAAGGACGTGACCGGCATCGACATCCGCAAGCGCTCGGTGGCGATGGTCTATCAGCAATTCATCAACTACCCCTCCTTCACGGTCTATGAGAACATCGCCTCGCCGCTGCGCGTGCAAGGCAAGCCGAAGGCGGAGATCGAAACGCGCGTGCGCGAGGCGGCGGCGCTGCTCAAGCTCGAGCCCTATCTCAACCGCACGCCGTTGCAGCTCTCCGGCGGCCAGCAGCAGCGTACCGCCATCGCCCGCGCGCTGGTGAAGGGCGCCGATCTCGTATTGCTCGACGAGCCACTCGCCAATCTCGACTACAAGCTGCGCGAGGAGCTGCGCACCGAGCTGCCAAAAATTTTCGAGGCCTCCGGCGCGATCTTCGTCTATGCGACCACGGAGCCGTCCGAAGCCTTGCTGCTTGGCGGCCGCACTGCCTGCCTGTGGGAGGGGGAGCTGCTGCAATTCGGCGAGACGCCGAAAGTGTATCGCAAGCCGGATACGCTGAAAGTCGCCGAGGTGTTTTCCGATCCGCCGCTCAATTCCGTGGGCATCGAGAAGAGCGGCGACAGCGTGCAATATGCCGGTGGCGTCAGCGCGCTTGCGAGCGGTCTCCATGCATCGCTGCCCGATGGCAGCTATCGCATCGGTTTTCGTGCGCATCAGCTCGGTGTCGGCAATGCCGCCGCCGGCCGCCACGTGTTTCCTGCCGAGGTGACGGTGACCGAAATCACCGGTTCGGAAAGTTTTGTCCATGTGAAGCATGGCGCCTCCGATTGGGTCTCGGTGCTGCAGGGAATCCACGAATTCGTGCCCGGCGATCGGCTCGACGCCATCATCGATCCCGCAAACATCTTCGTCTTTGACAGCAGCGACCGTCTGGTCGCCGCACCGGCGATGTAGGAGCACCGCATGGCCCGCATCGATCTCGTCGATCTCGCACAGTCCTACAGCGGCAGTGATGCCGATCCGGAGAGCTTTGCGCTGAAGCCGATCTCCATGACCTGGCGGCAGGGCGGCGCCTATGCGCTGCTCGGTCCCTCCGGCTGCGGCAAGACCACGCTCCTCAACATGATCTCCGGCATCGTCACGCCGACCCGCGGGCAGATCCTGTTCGACGGCAATGACGTCACGCCGCTGCCGACCCAGAAGCGTAACATCGCGCAGGTGTTCCAGTTTCCGGTGATCTACGACACCATGACGGTGGGCGAGAATCTCGCGTTCCCGCTCAAGAATCGCGGCATGCCGAAGCCGCAGATCGATGCCCGCGTGGCGGAGATCGGCGAGTTGCTCGATCTCACGCCCTATCTGCACCGCAAGGCCACGCGTCTCACGCCCGATGCCAAGCAGAAAATCTCGCTCGGCCGCGGCCTCGTCCGCAGTGACGTGGCCGCCGTGCTGTTCGACGAGCCGCTGACGGTGATCGATCCCGCGCTGAAATGGGAGCTGCGCTCAAAACTGAAGGCGCTGCATCGTGCGCTCGATCTCACCATGATCTATGTGACCCACGACCAGACCGAGGCGCTGACCTTCGCGGACACGGTGGTGGTGATGCATGACGGCCGCGTCGTGCAGTCCGGCACGCCGCAGGAGCTGTTCGACAAGCCCGCGCATACATTTGTCGGCTATTTCATCGGCTCGCCCGGCATGAATATCGTGCCTGCCGAAGTCAGCGGCCGGCAGGCCCGCATCGGTGGCCATGTCATCGGGCTCAACCGCAGCTATGATGCGCTGCCCCCGAACAAGAAAATCGAAGTCGGCATCCGTCCGGAATTCGTTCATGTGGCAACGCCGGCCCCCGATCTTCTCACCGCACAGATCGAGCGCATCGACGATCTCGGCCGCATCCGCTTCGCCCGCGTCCGCATCGGCGGCGTGAAATTCGCGGCCCGCGTGCCCGATGGTTTTTCGCCGGAAGGTGATGATGTCGGGCTGGTATTCGATCCCGCCCGGGTCCACGTTTATGCCGACAGCCGCCTCATCGAAGGGGCCCAGTGATGGACAAGACCGTCAACAACAAGGCCTGGTTCCTCGTCCTGCCGGTGTTCCTCATCGTCGCCTTCTCGGCGGTGCTGCCGCTGATGACGGTGGTGAACTATTCGGTGCAGGACACCTTTGGCAACAACCAGTTCTTCTGGAACGGCGTCGGCTGGTTCAAGGAATTGCTCGATCCCTCCAGCGATCTCGGCGGCCGCTTCCTCGCATCGCTCGGCCGCAACCTCCTTTTCTCGGCGATCATTCTCGCCATCGAAGTCCCGCTCGGCATCATTGTCGCGCTGTCGATGCCGCGGGATGGCTGGCGCGTCGCCGCCTGCCTCGTCATCCTCGCGTTGCCGCTGCTCATTCCATGGAACGTGGTCGGCACCATCTGGCAGATCTTTGGCCGCCCCGATATCGGTCTGCTCGGCTACACGCTGAACTCGCTCGGCTTCGACTACAACTACGTCTCCAACGAATTCGACGCCTGGGCCACGGTCATCGTGATGGATGTCTGGCACTGGACCAGCCTCGTGGCATTGCTCTGCTATGCTGGCTTGAAGTCGATCCCCGATGCCTATTATCAGGCCGCACAGATCGACGGCGCGTCGCGCTGGGCGGTGTTCCGCGCTATCCAGTTGCCGAAGCTGAACCGTGTGCTGCTGATCGGCGTGCTGCTGCGGTTCATGGACAGTTTCATGATCTATACCGAACCCTTTGTCGTCACCGGCGGCGGGCCCGGCAATTCCACCACCTTCGTCTCCATCGAGCTCGTGAAGATCGCGCTCGGCCAGTTCGATCTCGGCAAGGCGGCGGCGCTGTCGCTGGTCTACAACATCATCGTGCTGATCGTCTGCTGGGTGTTCTACACCGTGATGACCAATGCCGGCGTCGATCGCAGCAAGCAGGAGGGCGCGGCATGAACAATTCCATCCCCGGCCGTCGCATCATCCTGACGCTGTTCCTGATCTTCCTGCTGCTGCCGATCTACTGGCTCGTGAACATGAGCTTCAAGGAGAATGGCGAGATCGTCTCGACCATGACCCTGTGGCCGCACAAGCCGACGCTGGACAACTATATCCGCATCTTCACCGATGAGAGCTGGTATTCCGGCTACATCAACTCGCTGAAATACGTCGTTATCAACACCATCCTGTCGATCAGTTTCGCGTTGCCAGCGGCCTACGCCTTCTCACGCTATCGCTTCCTCGGCGACAAGCATCTGTTCTTCTGGCTGCTGTCGAACCGCATGGCGCCGCCCGCGGTGTTCGCGCTGCCTTTCTTCAATCTCTATTCCGCCGTCGGCCTGTTTGATACGCCCTGGGCCGTGGCGCTGGCGCATTGCCTGTTCAATGTCCCGCTCGCGGTGTGGATTCTCGAAGGTTTTGTCTCCGGCGTGCCGCGCGAGATCGACGAGACCGCGTTTCTCGATGGCTATTCGTTTCCAAAATTCTTCGTGAAAATCCTGATGCCGCTGATCGCCTCGGGCATCGGCGTCGCGGCCTTCTTCTGCTTTATGTTCTCCTGGGTCGAGCTACTGCTCGCGCGCACGCTGACGTCGGTCAATGCCAAACCGATCTCCGCGATCATGACACGCACGGTATCGGCCTCCGGCATGGACTGGGGCCTGCTTGCCGCCGCCGGCGTGCTCACCATCATCCCCGGCGCGCTCGTCATCTGGTTCGTCCGCAATTACATCGCGCGCGGTTTCGCGCTCGGCCGCGTCTAGGAGGCGACCATGGAGCACATCGCATGGATGGCTTGGACGCCGCCGACCGCGATCTTCTTTGCGGCCATCGCGCTGACGCTCGCGACCATGACCATTCTCGCCATCCGCTATCCCGAAGCCGAGCGCGTCGGCATCCTGCGCATTCCAACCACGCGCGGCGATCGCCTGTTTCTCTCGCTGATCACGGCCGCCGTCATCCATCTCTTGTGGATCGGCTTCATCGGCTCCGACCCGATCGCCACGCTGCCGATCGGCGAGGAGGGATTTGAAATCTCGAATCTCTGGTTCGCGACACTGATTTCGCTGGTCGCGGCGGTCGGAATTTTCCGCACCGTCTGACCGGCAAGGACTGCAGGCACGGGATAACCCGGCCTGAACACATGGGAGGAAGACATGAGGCACCTGACGACACAGGCCCGTCGCCCGACGCGCCATATCATGATGACCAGCGCCTGCGCGCTGATCGCCGCCACCACGCTGCTCGCAGCGCCCGCCAAGGCGGACGACGCCACCATCCAGCGCTGGATCGACAGCGAATTCCAGCCCTCGACGCTGTCGAAGGCCGATCAGCTCAAGGAGCTGCAATGGTACGAGAAGGCCGCCGCCCCATTCAAGGGCATGGAGATCAACGTCGTCTCCGAAACCATCACCACGCATGAATACGAGGCGCGCACGCTCGCGAAAGCCTTCTCCGAGATCACCGGCATCAAGCTGAAGCACGACCTGATCCAGGAAGGCGACGTGGTCGAGAAGCTGCAGACCCAGATGCAGTCCGGCAAGAACGTCTATGACGGCTGGATCAATGATAGCGATCTGATCGGCACGCATTTCCGCTACGGCCAGACCATCTCGCTGTCGGACTTCATGACCGGCGAAGGCAAAGATGTCACCAGCCCGACCCTCGACATCAAGGATTTCATCGGCACGTCGTTCACGACTGGCCCCGACAAGAAGATGTATCAGCTGCCCGACCAGCAATTCGCCAACGTCTACTGGTTCCGCTACGACTGGTTCACCAATCCCGACTACAAGGCCAAGTTCAAGGCCAAGTATGGCTATGATCTCGGCGTGCCCGTGAACTGGTCGGCCTATGAAGACATCGCCGATTTCTTCACCAACGACATCAAGGAAATCAACGGCACCAAGGTCTATGGCCATATGGACTATGGCAAGAAGGATCCGTCGCTCGGCTGGCGCTTCACCGATGCCTGGCTGTCCATGGCCGGCAATGGCGACAAGGGCCTGCCGAACGGTTTGCCTGTCGATGAATGGGGCATCCGCATGGAAGGCTGCCGTCCGGTTGGCTCATCGATCGAGCGCGGCGGCGATACCAATGGCCCGGCGGCGGTCTATTCGATCGTGAAATATCTCGACTGGATGAAGAAATATGCCCCGCCGCAGGCGCAGGGCATGACCTTCTCGGAGTCAGGGCCCGTGCCGGCGCAAGGCAATATCGCGCAGCAGATGTTCTGGTACACCGCCTTCACCGCCGACATGGTGAAGCCCGGCCTGCCGGTCATGAACGCCGATGGCACGCCGAAGTGGCGCATGGCCCCGTCGCCAAAAGGCTCCTACTGGAAGGAAGGCATGAAGCTCGGCTATCAGGACGTCGGCTCGGGCACGCTGCTCAAGTCGACGCCGCCGGATCGCCGCAAGGCGGCCTGGCTCTATCTGCAGTTCATCACCTCGAAGTCGGTGTCGCTGAAGAAGAGCCATGTCGGTCTCACCTTCATCCGCGAGAGCGACATCTGGGACAAGTCGTTTACGGAACGTGCGCCGAAGCTCGGCGGGTTGATCGAGTTCTATCGCTCGCCGGCCCGCGTGCAGTGGTCGCCCACCGGCAACAACATCCCGGACTATCCGAAGCTGGCACAGCTCTGGTGGCAGAATATCGGCGATGCGTCGTCCGGTGCGAAGACGCCGCAGCAGGCGATGGACTCGCTGGCCGCTGCCCAGGACTCGGTGCTGGAGCGTCTCGAGCGTTCGAAGGTGCAGGGCGAATGCGGTCCGAAGCTGAACAAGAAGGAAAGCGCGGAGTTCTGGTACAACAAGTCCGCGAAAGACGGCAACATCGCGCCCCAGCGCAAGCTGGCGAACGAAAAGCCGAAAGGCGAGACGGTGGATTACGACACGCTGATCAAGTCGTGGCCCGCAACCCCGCCGCAGAAGCGCGCTTCGGCGAATTGACGTCGAGCGAGAACAAGCAAAAAGGCCGGGAGCGATCCCGGCCTTTTCAGTTCATTCTCTTGTCGTCACCCGCGAAAGCGGGTGATCCAGTAAACGCAGGCCTTGGTTTTTCAACCGCCATAGTCGGTGTCTACTGGATCCCCGCTTTCGCGGGGATGACAGTCGGGGTCTATTTCGCCGCCGCCAGTGTCGGGTAATCCGTATAGCCCTTCGCACCACCGCCATAGAACGTCGCCTTGTCCGGCTCGTTCAACGGCGCGCCGGTCTTCAGGCGCTCCACCAGATCCGGATTCGAGATGAACGGCTTGCCGAAGGCGATCAGGTCCGCCGCATCCGCCGCCAGCTGCTTCTCCGCCAACGCGAAGTCAAAGCCGTTATTGGCGATATACGTCCCGCCAAAGCGCTTGCGCAGGCTGGCATAGTCGAACGGTGCATTGTCGCGCGGGCCGCCGGTGGCGCCTTCCACCACATGCAGATAGACCAACTTCTCGGCGCTCAGCCCGTCGGTGATGTGGTCGAACAGTTTTTGCGCATCATCATCGATGGCGGCGTCATTGGCCGGCGTCACCGGCGAGATGCGGATGCCGGTCCTGTCGCTGCCGATCTCCTTCGCAACGGCCTGGGCCACTTCGAGCATCAGCTTCGAGCGATTCTCGATCGAGCCGCCATAGGCATCCGTACGCTTGTTGGTGCTCGCGCGCGCGAACTGCTCCAGCAGATAGCCATTGGCCGCATGAATCTCGACGCCGTCGAAGCCCGCCGCGACGGCATTCCTCGCCGCACGCTTGTAGTCATCGATCAGCCCCGGAATCTCGCCAAGCTCGAGCGCGCGCGGTTCGGAGACATCGGTGAAGCTGTTATTGACGAAGGTCTTGGTCTTCGCGGTGATCGCGGAAGCCGAGACCGGCTTGCCGCCATTCGGCTGCAGGCTGCTATGCGAGATGCGGCCCACATGCCAGAGCTGGATGAAGATGTGGCCGCCCTTGGCGTGGACGGCATCGGTGACCTGCTTCCAGCCGGCGACCTGTTCGGGCGAATAGATGCCGGGCGTGTCCTGATAGCCCTGGCCCTGCTGCGAGATCTGGCTCGCTTCGGTGATGAGCAGACCGGCGCTGGCGCGCTGGCCGTAATATTCCGCGGCGAGCGGACCGGGCACGAAGCCCGGCTGCGCGCGATTACGCGTCAGCGGCGCCATCGCGGTCCGATTGCTCAGCGTGATGTTGCCAAGCTTGTAGGGCTCAAAGAGTTTGGACGTGCTCATCAGGAAAGCTCCGGGAGGGGATCAGTGAGATGCAGTTGCGCATTGCAATCACGGTTGGCAAGGCAGCTGAAGATGCGTGCGCGACGAAAGAATTTTCACGCTGAATGGATGCGGATCGGACAATGGCCGTGTCGTCTGCGCGGCGACGGGCGCAAAACTGTCCTCTCCGCATCATGGCTCAGTTGGCGCCGAGATAGTCGCGCTTGCCGACATCCACGCCGCACATGCGCAGGATGTCGTGGGCGGTGACCACATGGAAATAGAAGCTCGGCAGCGAGAAGCTGGTGAGGAATTGCTGGCCGGTGAGGGTGGTGGTCTTGCCCGGTCCGGTCGGGAAGGTGACGTCGCGGGTCTCGGCGCCCTCGAACTGTTCGGGCTTGAAGGTCTTCAGGTAGTCGACAGTCTTGGCGATGCGCGCCTGCAATTCGTCGAAGGTGGTTTCGGTATCCGGCACAGACGGCACCTCGCTTGCCGAGAGGCGTGCGCTGCCCTTGGTGGCGAAGTCGCAGGCCAGTTGCACCTGTCGGCTCAGTGGCAGCATGTCCGGGAAAAGGCGGGTGCCGAGCAGCACCGCCGGCTCGATCTTCTTCGCCGCCGCATAGGCTTCCGCCTTTTTCAGGCCGGCGGACATGGTGCCCAGCATCTGCAGGTAAGCGGGGACGACGGAATCGTAGAACGGCATGGGCATGCTCTTTTGTGATGCGGGTCAACGTGCAGCGGCGGGATCGGAGAAAGATGCTGCTGCATGGAATTGGGGGCCGGCAGGGCGAATTCAACCGTCCGGGGATCAGAAAAGAGAAGAAATTTGTGGGTCGTAGGATGGGTTGAGCGGCGGCGCGTCAGCGCCCGGAGCGATACCCATCACGGCTAGGCGCTGACGGTGATGGGTATCGCTTCGCTCAACCCATCCTACGGCTCATCGCCCGCTGCGTAGCGCCGCCAGCAGCTCCGCTGTCGGCCAGGAATCCGCCGGTAGCCCGAACTTCACCTGCATCGCCTTCACAGCCGTGCGGCTCTGCTGCCCCAGAATGCCATCCACCTTGCCGACATTGAAGCCGCGTTTCTGGAGCAGTTGCTGCAGCTCGCGCAGCTCGGCATGTGACAGCTGCGCCACCGGCGCCGAGGGCGCGCGCATCTTCGAGGCACCTGCAATGCGCGTGGCGAGATAGGCCGCCGTGGTCGAATAGATCAGCGAGTTATTCCATTCCGTATAGGCGGCGAAATTCGCATAGGCGAGGAAGGCCGGTCCATGCCGCCCCATCGGCAGCAGCAGCGAGGCCGGCATGTTGTCATTCGGCAGTGCCCGTCCATCGGGATAGCTGACGCCGAACGAAGCCCATTGCGCGCGCGGCAGCTTCACGGTGAGATCGGCCTGATCCCACGGGATATCGCGGTTCACGCGCACTTCCTGCAGCCATGGCTCGCCGCGCCGCCATTTCAATCCGGTGGAGATGTAATGCGCGGTGGAGCCGATCACGTCGGCCGGGCTGCGCAGCAGGTTGCGATGGCCGTCGCCGTCATAGTCCACCGCATAGTTGAAGTAATGCGTCGGCAGAAACTGCGTCTGTCCGAGCTCGCCGGCCCATGAGCCGATCATCTCCGCCGGCGACAGGTCGCCGCGATCGATGATCTTCAGCGCCGCAATCGTTTCGTCCTGAAACATTTTTGAGCGCCGGCAGTCATAGGCCAGCGACACCAGCGAGCGCAGTGTTTGCAGATTGCCCATCTGCACGCCGAAATCGCTTTCCAGCGCCCAGAATGCCGCGATCACCGCGGGCGGCACGCCATATTCCTTCTCGGCGCGGGCGAAGGCGGCCGCATGCTGCTTGATCTTGAGTTGCCCGTTCTGCATCCGGTAATCCGCCGCCATGCGGCCGGCAAACTGCGTGAACAGCTGTCCGAACACTTTTTGCCCGCGGTCGCGATTGACGATGCCCTGGTCGTAGACGAGGTAAGGCGCCGCTTCCGCCATCGCACGCTGCGAGACGCCGGCGGCCACGGCCTGCTGCTTCAGCCCGGCGAGGAATTGATCAAAACTCTGCCCACCATGGCAGGATGCACCGCGCTGGGCGGAGGCGGGGGAGGTGAAGGCCATGATGGACAACATGGCGAGGAGGACGATGTGGCGCATGCGGAAGGTGAGCTCGATGACGGTTGATGGAAAGGTGGTGGCTTGATGTTCAGCTCATTCGCCGAACAGGTCGGAATGGGTGCCGGTACGGGCAAGCAGGACCTCATCTTGTGCGATCCGGTAGACGAGGAGCCAATCAGGGCCGATATGGCACTCCATATATCCCTTCCAATCACCTTTCAGCGGATGGGGGCGGCATGTTGGAGGGAGCGGCTCGCCGGTGCGAAGCCGGTCGGCGATCATGTCGAGCTTGGCAGCGTCATAACCGCGTCGCCCGATCTTTCGCATGTCGCGTTTGAACGCACCGGAAAGCCGGAGCGAGCGCATGGTGCTGGCTCAGGATTTTGACTTGCGCGGCCGCAGCAGCGCATTGAACAAGGCGGCCGTATCGCCGGTGTGCCGGGTGCCACCGCCGCGCTCCAGCTCCTCGATCGCTCTGATCGTCTCGCGATTGGGTACCTTCGCCGGAAACGGCAGTCCGTTCTGCGCGACGACCTGCTTGAGGAACATGGTCACCGCATCGGTCGTCGAGAGGCCGATCTTGTCCAGCACGGCCTCGGCGCGCTTCTTCAGCTTCGGCTCGACGCGCGCATTGATATAGCCGGTCTTGGCGGCTTTGCGGGGCGTTGCCGGCGAGCGCCTGTCAGCGGTCTTGGCCGGCGCATTTTTCGCCGACGCTTTCTTGGCCGATTTGACCTGCGGTTTGGTTGCCATGGTTCAATGTAACACGAATGCGTTACGTTGAACAGATGCGTCCGTCAACGCCGGGACATCACCGTTGCGGCGGCGTCGCCATGATCGGCCAGCGGATGAAAGCGAACAGCCAGAGGCAAATGACATTGACGATCGGAATGACCGCGAGCAGCGACCACCAGCCGCTGAAGCCGGCCTTGCTGAGGATCTTGGCAACGGGAAGGACGAGAAGGGCGAGATAGAATGCGACGGTCAGCCAGTGCCAGATAGACAGTGATCCCATGCGATCACACCTCCATGATTGGTTCGGATGATCGCACTATCTCCTGCCAGGCGACGTCATGTAAATGACGAGACACGCATCATACAGCGCAAACGGTTCTACAGTTCCCGCGCATTGCTGAAGGCAAAACTGGATACCCGCCGTGTGTTTTCATCGAGGATCAGCGTGCGTGTAATCGGCGGCTCTGCACGCTGGCTGCAATTCTCCCGCTCGCACAAGCGGCAGTTCACGCCGATCGGCGTGCCTTCGACCTTGTCCAGATCGAGTCCCGCCGAATAGACCAGCTTGCTCGCATGGCGGATCTCGCAGCCGAGCCCGATGGCGAAGCGCGGCTGTTGATGTGGATGCGGTGCGGGTGAGCGCCGCAGCGTCTGCGCGATGGAGAAGTAGCGATTGCCATCGGGCAGTTCGATGACCTGCTGCAGCAGGCGGTCCGGCGTGTCGAAGGTGGAATGAACATTCCACAGCGGGCAGGTGCCGCCGAATTTCGAGAACGGAAACGTGCCCGATGAAAAGCGTTTCGAGACATTGCCGGCATTGTCCACGCGCAGCATGAAGAACGGCACGCCGCGCGCATTCGGTCGCTGCAGCGTGGTGAGGCGATGGCAGATCGGCTCGAAGCCGACATTGAAGCGCTGGCCGAGCACCTGCATGTCATAGCTCAACGCTTCCGCTGCCGCATGGAAGGCGGCGTAAGGCATCAGCACGGCAGCGGCAAAATAATTCGCCAGCGTGATGCGATAGAGGCGGCGCTGCGTATCGGCGAGCGGCCCGGCGCGGCCGATGATGCTCTCGAAGTGCGATGAGCATTCGACCAGTCCGATCTGGAATGCGACCTGGAATGCGCGGCCCGGCGCATCGACCATTTCCGAGATCAGCAATTGCCGGCGATGCCGGTCGAAGCGCCGCAGTGTCTCGCGCATCACATCCACCGGCATGATGCGCGTGACGATCGAATATTTGTCACGCAAGCGCGTGCTCAGCGCCGCGAACAGATCCTGCGACGGCACATTGATTTCGTCGCGCAGATTTTCCGCAGCCGTTTCCAGTTCGGGAAAGTAATTGCGATTGGCCTCGATCAGATCGCGCACGCGTTCGATCGGATTGCCTTCATAGGACGCGCCGTCATGGCGATCAGCCATCTGCGCCGCCACCATCGTCTCGCCGCGCCGTGCTTCGGTGTAGGCCGCATAGAGCCGCTGCAGCGAATGCGTGACGCCCGGACACAGCTCCGCAAGGTCGCGCAATTCCTGTTTCGGCAGATCGATCTGCCGAAACAAGGGATCGGAAAAGATCTCGTTCAACTCCGCAAAGAAGCGATCCTCATCCGCCGTCGCAAGATCCCGCAGATCGAGATCATAGGTCTCCGCCAGTCGCAGCAGAAGCTGCGCTGTCACAGGGCGCTGGTTGCGCTCGATCAGGTTGATATAGCTCGGCGAAATGCCCAACCCCTCGGCCATCTGGGTCTGCGACAGGCCGAGTTGCTGGCGGATCCGGCGGAAACGGGGGCCCACGAACAGCTTCTTGTTGGTCTCGGCTGCCATTGTGACAATCTTTACATTATGACATTTGTGACAAGTGATGATGTTACATCGCATCACCATTCAAACACAAGCCATCTGGCGATTTCATCGTGTTTGTCGTTATCTCTTCACACGGTGACTGCGGCGCGCATGTCACGAATGTAAGAGAAATGCCAGGAGAACGACATGTCACAGGGTAGCAATTTCTGGGTCATCGGCGGTGAGTTCGGTTCGATGAACTTCCACAAGCTGGTCGAGGGTTCTGCCCAGGTGCAGGGCCCGTTCAAGACCCGCAAGCAGGCCGAGGAAGCCTGGAAGACTGTTTCGGAGGAAAACCGCCATCGCGCCGGTGTTCGCTTCTCCATCGTGGAAGAGCCGAGCCGTCAGGTCGCCTAAACCGCGCCGGATCGCTTGCCGCCAGGCGGCCACAGAGCCGCCGCAAGCCTGCCTCAACGGAAACGCTCAAACATCGTCTGCGGCCTCATCCGGGGAAAACCGGCTGGGTCGCAGCGCGTTTGCGACCAAGTCTCTGGAAACAAACGCCCTTTCCGGCGCTTATGGTTGCTGATAGGTTAATTTACCGGGTTGCGGCAGTCTTGAGGCGGAGTTGAGATGGTTGTGGCAAATGGTGCAGCGAACGATGCCCAGCCGAAACGGCTGCGGGATGCCCTGAGGCAGGCCCGGATCGAGGCTGCGGACCGCACCGGCGTCGTGGTCGACCTGCGCGATGCCGAGGTCGCCCGGCTGGAAATCCTGAACGAGGCACTCGACCCGCTGTTCAACGAGATCCCCCACGACATCGAACTGTTCGATCGCGGCATCAGCCAGGGCGACACGCCGCGGCTGTGGATCGACATGATCGCCCATGTGGTGATGGGGCGCGACAAGCGCAGCTATCGCCTGGTGCAGGACAGCCGCTTCGGCCGCAAACTGCTGGCCGAATCGCATGATGTGCAGGCGATGGTGAAGGCGGTCACCGATTACATCGCGCGCCGCATGGTCGAGCGCGAGCACATGCTGGCAACAGTGGTGCCGCCGCCGGAGGCGAAGCCGGCACCGGTGGTGAAGCAGCGCAGCCGGTTCTGGCCGTTCGTGCTTGGCATGATCGTCGGTGTGATCGGCCTGTTCGCGCTGGCGCTGTTTGTGTCGACGCACGGGCACTGACGCTGCGCTAGACCAGCAGCATCCGCTTCAGTTCATGCACCATATTGCCGTCGCCGAATCCGCGCACGGTCTGCTCGCAGCGCCAGCGTTCGCCGTCGCGTTCAATCGCAAACAGATTATAGGCGGCAGCCGGCTTGTGGCCGTGTGCAAGCGACGAGGCGGATGGCACGCCGATCGCCGGGATGCGGCGCTGCGGGCCTTCGAACCACATGGTCGAATGGATGTGGTCATGACCCTGCAGGATCAGCTCGACGCCGTGGCGCTTGAGCAGAACCTGTAGCGCATCGGAGTCCGTCAGGCGCTTCATCCACTTCTCCGATCGCAGCGGATGGTGGATCAGCAGCACACGAAACAGATGTGTATCGGCAAGGCTTGCCAGCAGGCGATCCAGCGCCTCGAGCTGCGCATCGCCGAGCCAGCCGGTCGCCATGAACGGCGCGGTGGCCACGCTCGACGACACGCCGATCAATGCAACGGGCTCGCGGATTCGCAGATAGGGGAAGGTCGGCGCGGCCGCGCCGTCACTGCGCATGTAGTCGCCGAACGTCTCGACAAATTTCTCCAGCGCGCCTTGCACATAGGCGTCGTGATTGCCGGGCACCAGCGACACCTGATCGGGCTTGCCGACCACTTCGATCCAGCGCCTTGCGCGCGGGAATTCGGCGGCGAGTGCCAGATTGACGAGATCGCCGGTGACGGCGATATGGTCCGGCGCCTGCGTCTGCATGTCGGACACCAGCACGTCGAGCATGTCGCGGCGGTGATACAGATGCCGGTTGCGCTTCCAGTTGATATAGCCCAGCACGCGCTGGCCGAGCAGTTCGCGCCATGCCGGCTCCGGCATCGGCGGCACATGCGGATCGGACAGATGCGCGAGGGTGAATGCGGTCATGGATTGTTGTGCGCTGGCAAATCGTTCGACTGTGAAAGCCCGTTTTGTTTTGGCAAGGTGGGGCCGATGACGCAAGGACCAAGCCGTTTGCCCCGTTCCGGACCGCCGCGATGACTGCGCCGACGCTACGCCAGCGGCTGGAGCCGACCTTGCGCAGAATCATCCATCTGTATTTCCGCTTCGCCCGTGGCATGACGCTCGGCGTGCGCGCGGTGGTTGTCGATGATGCCGGCCGCGCGTTCCTGGTCCGGCACACTTATGTCTCCGGCTGGTATCTGCCCGGCGGTGGCGTCGAGGTCGGCCAGACATTTCGCGAGGCACTGGAGATGGAGCTGCGCGAGGAAGGGCGGATCGCGCTCACCGGCGAGCCGGTGCTGCATGGCGTGTTCCTCAACGACCATGTCTCGGTGCGCGATCATGTGGTGGTCTATGTGGTCAGGGATTTCCATCAGGACCGCGTGCCCGAGCCGAACAAGGAGATTGCCGAAACCGGCTTCTTCGCACTGAACGCGCTGCCCGCGGACACCACCGAAGGCACGCGCCAGCGCCTGGCCGAGATTTTCGATGGCACGCCCGTGATCCCGACCTGGCGGGCACGGTGACACCCGCGATGGACCGCGCCGCCGCCAGATGCTATCCCGCGGGCCGACATGAGTGACCTCGACCTGATCATCGCGGCGGAAACCGCCAATGACGCCCAGCCGATCGAGCGGCTGGTGGCCCGCACCTTCGGTCCCGGCCGTTTCGTGCTGTCTGCCTACCGGCTGCGCGAGCATGTGGGCCATCTGCTCGATCTGTCCTTCACGGCGCGGATCGGTACACTGCTGGTGGGCTCCATCCGGCAATTGCCGATCTGTGTCGGTGATACGCCAGCGCTGCTGCTCGGCCCGCTGACGGTGGAGCCGCCTTTCCGCAGCCGCGGCGTCGGCCGCAAGCTGCTGGATCGTGCGATTTCTGATGCGCGCGCCAAGGGGCACAAACTGATCGTGCTGGTGGGCGACGAGCCCTATTACAGCCGGGTGGGCTTCAAGGCGATCCCGAAGGGCGCCGTGACCATGCCGGGTCCGGTGGACCAGAAGCGGCTGTTGGTGCTTGAGCTGGTGGACGGCGCTGCGGAAGGTCTCGCCGGCGCCGTGCGGCCGGACTGGAATGCAGCGAAGTAATTTCCTGGCTGTCATCGCCCGGCTTGACCGGGCGATCCAGTATTCGACGTCGACGACGTCCATCAACAGCGCCGGTGTCTACTGGGTTACCCGCTTTCGCGGGTAACGACAGTTGGAGCGTGACGTCTCAGAACTTCACGCTCGCAAACGCCCGCACATTGAGCCCCGGCTGCAGCACGTTGTCCTTGTTGTAGGACGTGGAGTAACGGATGTTCTCGTTGAGCAGGTTGTTGCCGACGAGGCCGACCGTCATTTCCTTCGCGCCATAAATGCGCGGATCGAGCAGCGTCTTGTAGCTCACTTCCGCCTTCAGCAGATTGTAGCCATTGGTCGGCGTCTCTGCGACATCGGAGATGTCGTTCTGCGCGAAAGCGTGCAGCATGTTGATGCGGGCGAACCAGTTGGCATCGCGCCAGAACAGGCCGCCACCCGCACGCACCGGCGGGATGCGCGGCACGTTGCTGCCGTCGGCGAAGGTCGCACGCACCACATCCGCCTGGCCTTCGACACCGAACATGCCGCTGCCGAGCCGGGTGACGTCGATCTGGGTCTGGAATTCACCACCGCGGAACGTCGCGTCACGCTGGGTGTAGATCGCCTGGTTCAGCTCCATGCCGGCACCGATCATGCAGGCGCCGCCTTCGCAGGTGTTGCCGGTGAGGTGGCGATAGATGAAGCCCTGATACTGCGTGTAGTAGCCGGTGAGTTCGAAGCGGACCGGGCCCGCCGCGCGGCGCAGGCCGACTTCCACCGACTTCGCCGTTTCGATGCCGAGATTCGGATTGCCGATATCGAAGGTGCCCGTCGCTTCATGACCGCCGCGTGAGAACAGCTCGGCCGGCTTCGGCGCGCGCTCTGTGTACTGGGCCGTGACGCTGGCCGAGAGACCGCCCCATGGCAGATCCTGGATCAGGCCGATGCTGCCGCTCTTCGGGGTGAAGGACTTGTTGAGCCCGAGTGCCGGACCGATCGAGGTGGGATCGGCATCGACGTCGAACACTTCCGGCACGAAGCTCGGTGCCGAGCCGGACAGCGACACATGCTCGATGCGGCCGGCGATCTGGGCGCGCGTCCAGTCGGTGAATTTCAGCTCGTTGAACACATAGCCGGCGACCTTGGTGTTCCTGTTGGGATCGAACAGGCCGTTGATCGGGCTGCCCGCAGCTTCCGGGCTCGGCGCCGTCAGCTCCTGATGGCTGGCCTGGATGCCGAACGCAGTGGTCACCGCAGCGAAGCCGGCATTGAAGGGCATCATCTGCACTTCGACGCGGCCTTCCTGCTCCTTGTTGGTGAAGGTCTGGTGGACATGCGGCGCGCCTTCGCCGCCTTCCTCCAGGCCGATCTCGTCATGCTTGTAATTGGTCGCGCCGGCCCAGAAGCGGATCGCCTCGATGGCTGCGGCATCGGGGCGATATTCGCCCTTGGTGGTGACCTTGGTCTGCTCGCCGACGATGCGGGTGCCGAGTTCGGCGCCCTCGACGCCGGGGATGCCGTAATTGACGCGGTTATGCGTGATCGCTGCGCCGATATAGCCGCCGTCGAAGAAGTACGATCCGCCGACCGAGGCGCCGCCATTCTGCGCCGCCGTGTTGCCCTGACGGCCGTTGAAGGGGATGCCGGGCTCCGCATAAGGATAGGACGGGACATTGTAGTCGCCGACCTTGCTGCCATAGACGTCGGCATGCACGGCGACATTGCCGCCGCCGGCGTCGAGCAGGATGCCGCCATCGACGCCGCGCGTTGCCGAATTGATGGAGGTACGCACTTCGGCATTCATGCAGCCCGGCGCAGCGAGGCCCGCGGCCGGCGCCTTGGCCGGCAGGCCATAGCTCATGAAGGGCGCAGCGACGGCGCAATTGGGCAGCGCATCGGGAATGCGGTTGTTGGAGGCGGAAACCACGCCGCCGATGGACTGCGATCCGTAGCGGAGCGTCGCCGGGCCGCGGATCACCTCGACCTGATTGGCGGCGAAGGGATCGAGCGGGACGAAGTGGTCCTCGCCGAGGTCCGATGCGCCGCCGCTCGAAAGGCCATTCTCGACAATGCCGACGCGGTTGACGTCGAGGCCGCGGATGATCGGCCGGCTGGCGCTGCCCGGCGCATAGCCGGAGCCGGAGATGCCCGGCTTGTTGGCGAGGAGATCGCCCAGCGTATTGGCGCCTGAGCGGCGGATTTCTTCATTCGGCACCACGGTGACGGTGGCGAACTGGTCGGTAACGATGGGCAGCTCGCCCTGCGGCGGCGCTGATGCGACGGGCGGCTCGGCTTCCACCGGCACTCCCTGCGTGCGGTTCGGCGCGGCGCGGGTCACGTGGGTGTGGCCTTGCGGATGGGCCGCCGGCTTGCGGCGCACGATCGGGCTCGGCGCGGTGACCTCCACGGCGGGAAGCTGCGTCTGCGCATGGGCGAAAGTGGGAAGGCTGCTCCATCCGATGACGGCGGTGGAGCCGAGCAGGAGAGCGCGCTTGATGGAGATAGGCATGATTGGTCCTGACTTCACCGGCTGCGCATGGTTGCGCCGGAGCCGATGATCGCGGTGATGCGAATTCACATGGGTGGTGCCGCACGGACGGATTCCGGGCGGCGTTGGTCACAGGTGAAGTCAGATAGTCGGTGGTCCGCGCGGCTGCGGTGCGCCACTGATGGCGTCGAGATGGTCGAACTCGGCCTTGATGGCCGCATGGGCGAATTCGGCGGCATCCGGCAGCGACAGGATCGGCGGCGCCGAGACCAGCGCATTGCCGGCCATCGCCATGACCGCGCAGATATCGCAAGGCACGCCGACGCGGTGCTGTTGATGATCGCTGTCCGGCGTCGAGGGCGCCTGCACATGCGTGATCCCGGAAGCATCGCCGGGCGCGGCATGGAGGTCGTCGAGATGGACATGGCCGAGCGACAGCACGAGTTGCACGGCCAGCGCGAACAGCGCCAGCTTTGCCCCATGTCCAAGATTGTCGCGAAACCACTTCATGCCCAGGGGCGCCCCCACATCGGCCGGCGGAGAGGTCAGCCAGTACCGATGTTATAATGTAACATCGCGCGGTAAGGGGCGGGGTGTCAACGACCAGACGCGGTTCGGTCGATCAGGGCCTGTGCGCTGTGGGATTTTCGCAACGCTACCGTCCACCGGGTGACCTGCACGTTGCATCGCTTCGCAGGCGCTCACCTGCCAGTGGCGCCCTGTCGTTCCGAAACCTGTTTCGCTACTTCGGCAACGATCGAGCGCAGCCAGCGGTGGGCCGGATCCTGCCGATAGCGAACATGCCATGCCATTTCGACCGGGAAGGTGCCGAGGTCGACAGGAGCGGAAATGATCTTCAGGCGCGGATCGCGTTCGAGGCCGCGGCAGATCAACTGCGGCAGCGTTGCGCAATAGTCCGTCACCGCGATCATCTCGGGGACCGCGAGAAAATGCGTCGCCGAGATCACGACGTCCCGCCTGAGTTTCTGCTGCTGCAGTGCCTGGAACAGGCCCGCCCGCAACCGGCCCGGCGGCAGCACGTTCACGTGCTTGAGCCTTTCATACTGCGCACGGGAAATCGTCCTGTCGATCTCCGGATGTCCGGCGCGGACAACGCAGGAAAGGCCGTCATCCATCAGATGCTGAACGACGAGATTGTCGGGAGGATCGACGATACGCCCAAGCACCATCGCGGTGGTGCCGGACATCACGCCGGTCTCGGACAGATCGTTGCCGAACGAGATCATACGCAGCTTGATGCCAGGTGCCGTCTCGCCGAGACGCGCAATCAGGGCAGGGACGAGGACGAGTTCTGCGTAACTGTTGGATGCGAGCGTGAACGACCGCTCCGCCTCCGCCGGCTGGAATTCTTGCTGGTTGACGATCAGTTCGTCGAGTTGCGCGAGCGCGGCCGCGACGGCCGGCGCGATCTCTTCCGCCAGTTGCGTCGGCTTGATGCCATATCGCTCACGGATGAACAGCGGATCACGCAAGGTCTGGCGCAGGCGGTTGAGCGAATTGGACAGGGCCGGCTGGGTGATGCCAAGCCGCGCGGCTGCGCGCGTCACGCTCCGCTCTTCCATCAGCGCAAGGAACACCGGCAGCAGGTTCAGGTCATATCGCATCCAGATATAATGGCAGGCGAATATCTGAAATCGAAGAACTAAATTTCAGGAATATGTGGAAGGCTGGCATGATCCCTCCATGAAGAAGCCGATGTGGCTTCTGATGTTCGGGCTGCATGCCGTGCGCGCTGCAGTCCGCCACGAAGGAATGGAAAATATGAAAGTCCTCATGGTCCTGACGTCCCACGACAGGCTGGGTGATACCGGCAAGAAGACGGGCTTCTGGCTCGAGGAGCTGGCGGCGCCCTATTACGTGTTCAAGGAGGCCGGAGCCGAGATCGTCCTCGCATCGCCGGAAGGCGGCCAGCCACCGCTCGATCCGAAGAGCGACGAGCCGATGTTCCAGACCGAGCTGACCCGCCGTTTCAGTGCCGATCCGGCGGCCAAGGCTCAGCTGGCGAATACGGTCCGGCTCGACAGTGTCAGCGAGACGGATTTCGACACGGTCTTCTATCCCGGCGGACATGGTCCGTTGTGGGACCTTGCCGAAAGCGCGGCCTCGATCAGGCTGATCGAGGCATTCATCGGGGCCGGCAAGACGATTGCCCTCGTATGCCATGCACCGGGCGTGCTGCGTCATGTCCGTAACGCCGACGGAACCCCGTTCGTTCAGGGACGCCAGGTGACGGGCTTCACCAATAGCGAGGAAGAAGCCGTCGGCCTCACCAAGGTGGTGCCGTTTCTGGTCGAGGACGAACTCGTCGGTCTTGGCGCGGTGTTCTCACGGATCAAGGACTGGGGTTCGCATACGGTGATCGACGGCCAGCTCATCACCGGCCAGAATCCAGGCTCGTCGGCCGAGGCTGCGCAGGCGCTTCTGGCAGCGCTTGCCCGGACCGGAGCCGGCAACGCGTAATATCGAAGCACATATCCATCGGTCGCGGCAGGCGCGACCGATGGATGATGCGACGCTGTCTATCCGTCGATCACCGGCTCTCGCGCAGCCACGTCGCCGCGAACGCGCCGAGCAAAAGCAACAGCCCGACCAGCCCCGCAAACATCGGCAGCACGCCGACGCCGCGGACCACGCTGGCATCGCGCATATGAACACCCATCCAGCCATCGCCGCGGAAGGTGGTGCTGGAGCGAACCGGCACCACGCGCGGCATCTCGATGCCCGAACCTTCGTTGAGACGACGCGCATCGCCGCCTGATGCCTGGGCGAGCGGGCGCAGCATCTCGGTGGTCGACGTCACCTCCGAAAATTCCTTCGGATTGACCGGACCGACATTGATCAGCGCTTTCAGCGTGCCGTCTGTGGCCTGCCACAGGCCGAGTTCGTCCGCGGGCGTCGTTGCGCGCCACTGGCCGGGCTCGCTGGTGTTGAGCGTGAGCTCGCGTGTCTTGCCCGACGGCGAGGTCACCGTCACAGGGCTGACATTGTCGCCCATGGTCTGGCGAACGACCACGAGATCCTTGTTCGCGGTCTGTAGCTTCAGCGATTCCTCTTCGAGATCGGGCTGCTTCATCAGCCAGTGCGAGGTCCGCCGGAGCAGATCGAGATGCGGGCCGCCGCCTTCATAGCCGCGGGCCCACAGCCAGATGTGATCCGACAGCAGCAGCGCTACCCGGCCTTCGCCCGCGCGCGACAGCAGCAGCAGCGGCTTTCCATCGGCGCCGGTCATCACCGGCGGCGTGGTGGTGTTGCGCGTCTCCACGGTGCGGAAGAAGCGGCTCCATTTCGGCGGCTCGCTGTTGGAGCCTTCGAGGCCGCGCGTCACCGGATGGCGTTTGCCGACGTCGCTCAGATGCGCATAGAACGGCTTCTCGCTGACACCGACCGGCTCGGCGGGAAGCACCGAGTCGAGCGGCGTGCGCCAGATCGAGGTGTTCGACGCATAGTCCGGCCCGGCTGAGACCAGCACGGCGCCGCCATTGCGGACATAGCGCGCAATATTGTCGAAATAGGCGATGGGCAGCACGCCCTGGCGGGCATAGCGATCGAAGATGATCAGCTGGAATTCGTGGATCTTCTGCTGGAACAGTTCGCGGGTCGGGAAGGCGATCAGCGACAGTTCATTGATCGGCGTGCCGTCCTGCTTCTCCGGTGGCCGCAGGATGGTGAAGTGGACGAGGTCGATGGAGGCATCGGACTTCAGCAGGTTGCGCCAGGTGCGCTCGCCAGAATGCGGCTCGCCGGAGACCAGCAGCACGCGCAGCTTGTCGCGCACGCCGTCGATGGCAACCACGGCGCGGTTGTTGACGAGGGTGAGCTCGTTGTCGATGGGCGAGGCCTCGATCTCGACGATGTTCGGGCCGGCATGCTTGATATCGACATCCACGCTCAGCGTCTGGCCGGACACCATCTGGCGCTCGCCGATGGTGTCACCATCGCGGCGGATCACGACGCGGGCGCGCTCGTTGCTGACGCCCTGGTCGTCGAGGCGGAAGGTGACGCGCTGCGACTGGCCGACAATGCCGAAGCGCGGCGCAGCGGTGATGGCGATGCGGCGGTCACGCTCGTCCTTGCGGCCGGTGACCAGCGCATGCAGCGGCGCCTTGAAGCCGAGGCCGTCGAGATTGGCCGGGATGTCATGCACGCGGCCGTCGGTGATCAGGAACGCGCCAGCGACGCGGTCGGTGGGAACATCCGACAGCGCCGATGACAATGCGCCGAACAGTTTGGTGCCATCCGTCTCGCCATCGGCCTGGCCAGCCTCGACGGTGCGGACCTCGAGGCCCTTGACCTGCTTGAGCCGATCAACGAGCTGCTTCTGCGCTTCTTCGGTTTCCCTGGTGCGCTCACCGAAGGACTGGCTCGGGCTCCTGTCGATCACCACAGCCGCCACGGATGAAAGCGGCTCGCGCTCCTCGCTGGTGAAGGAGGGATTGGCGAGCGCAAGCAGGATCAATGCGAGTGCCGCGACACGCACCGCCGCACCACGCGCACGGCCAAGCAGCAGAAGTGCTGCGATGACGACGATAGCTGCGAGGCCGATCCACAGGACAAGCGTCGGAACGAGGGGCGTGAATGCGATGCCGTATTGCATGCCGCGCTCCTATTGACCGAGACGTTCGATGAGGGCGGGCGCATGCACCTGATCGGCCTTGTAGTTGCCGGTCAGCGTGTACATGACGATGTTGACGCCGGCGCGGAAGGCGTATTCGCGCTGGCGCGGTTCGCCGGGCACCATGGGCAGCATCGGCTGGCCGTCCGGGCGCATTGCCCAGGCGCCGGCAAAGTCGTTCGAGGTGATGATGATCGGCGACACGCCGTCGCCGCCGCGGGCGGGACGTGAGGCGGCTTCGTCGGTGTCCTCGCGCGGCAAGGCTTCCACCCAGGTCGGGCCGGAATTGAAGCGGCCGGGGAAGTCGCTGAGCAGGAAGAACGTTTTTGTCAGCACATGCGCCGGCGGTACCGGCTCGAGTTCGGGCACGTCGAGCGAAGACAGGATGGTGCGCAATGTCTGCATGCCCGGGGTCTGCGACTCGCCATTCGGTCCGCCCGGCGCCTCGACGGCATCGCGGGTGTCGAACAGCACCGTGCCGCCCTGCTTCATGTAGGCGTCGATGCGGTTGATGGCTTCCTGCGGCGGCTTTGGCGCGCCGGGGATGACGGGCCAGTAGATCAACGGGAAGAAGGACAGCTCATCCTTGGCCGGATCGATGCCGATCGGCTCGCCGGCTTCCAGCGCAGTCCGCTGGGCGAGGAACAGTGTGAGGCCGGTGAGGCCGGATTTCACGATGCCGTCCACATCGGCATTGCCGGTGACGACGTAAGCCAGCCGTGTCTGCGACACCGCCTTGACGGCAAAATCATCGCTGGCCTGATCGGCGCGCACCTGTGTCGGCATGCCCGTGACCGTGCCGAGTGCGAGAGCCACGGCCAGCATCGCCGACACCGCGCGGCGGCGGAACAGCGAGGCGATGGCGCCGCCGAGCAGGGCCACGATGATCGCATCGATCAGGAACAGCGCGAGCGCGGTGGAGAGCAGGATGCCGCGCAGGTCGCGCGGTTCGGCATTGGTGTAGCTGGCGCGGTTGGCTTTCAATGCAGAGAAGTCCAGTGGTGCGATCCGATCGGCGGAGGCGAGGGCATTGACGGCGAGCGGGCCATCGGCGGGGCCATAGAGGCCGGGCGGATGCTCCGGCGTGGCGCGGTCGCGATAATCGGCGGAGAGCGGCTTTGCGGTCGAGGGCGGCGGGCCGAAGGCGCCGAAGCCGTCGAGGGTGCGCAGCGGCGCCACCGTCTCGGTGCCGGTTTCGCCGGCAACACCGGCGCCGGGCGTGGAGGTGTAGCCGGAAATATCGACGACCCTGCGCAGCATCTCGACGAAGGTGCCAGACAAAGGCAGGTCCGACCAGCGCATATCGGCGCTCACATGGAACAGCGAGACGAGGCCCTTGCCGCGGCGCTCGCCGGTGACCAGCGGCGTGCCGTCTTCCAGCGAGGCCCAGCTCTTCGAGGCCAATGCCGCATTCGGCTCGGCCAGCACCTGGCGGGTGACGGTAATATCCTTGGGCACCGGCAGGCCGGCAAAAGGGCCATCCGCAGCGAATGACGCCATGCGCTGCGGCTTCTCCCAGGTGAGGCTGCCGCCGAGGCTGCGGTCACCGCGACGCAGTTTCACCGGCACCAGATCGTCCTCGGCCTGCGCAAGCCGTGGGCCGGCGAAGCGCACGAGTACGCCGCCATTGTCGATCCAGGCATTGAGCCGCTCGCGGATTTCCGGCGACAGCGTGCCCACATCGGCGAGCACGATCATTGGGAGCTTCTGGTCAAGGAATTGCGTGATCGCCTGTTGCGGCGCGCCGCGGTCGCCCTGGCGCACATCCGCAAAGGGAGCGAGCGCGCGGGTGAGATAGAAGGTCGAGGCAAGCAGCGGCTGCGCGGTGTCGGCGGTGGTGCCGGAGACAATGCCGATAGCGCGGCGACGCCAGCGCTTGTCGAGCAGTTGCACCGCGCCGGCCGAGCGTTCGCTGGCGATTTCGAGGCGCGCGATGTCATTGCGCAGTTCGACGGGGAGGTCGAAAGCCGCTTCGGTCTCGCGCTCGTTCGGCGCGAACAGGAATTTCGCCTCGCCGACCGGAGAGCCCTTGGCGTCGAGCCCGCGGACGATGCCGGCTTCGGGGCCACCGGCAGCGGCACGAAGCACCTTTACCGTCATCTTGGCCGCGGCGTTTTCGGCAGCGACCAGCGCATGCGCAGGTGCCGCGCCGCCGTCATAGATGGTCAGCGTGCGGTCGCCGATGGCCTTCGTGAGTCCCTGCGTGAAATCATTGCCGCGGCCGGTGTCGACGCCGTCAGAGAGCCAGACGATCTCGCTGTCGCCGGTGGCGCGCAGGAAACGCTCCAGCGCTGGCAGCGCATCGACGCGGTCGATGGAATAGGGTTTTGGCGCGAGCTGGCGCAGCGTCACGCGCGCGGTACCGCCGGGCAAAATGGTGATGTCACGCGTGGGCTCCGACAGTGGCACCAGCGCGACGCCGCGGCGGTTGTTGTCGGCATTGGCGATCAGTTCGTCGGCGGCGCGGACGCGGGCATCCCAGCTCGCGGCGGCGGACCAGCCATCATCGATCAGGATCGTCAACGGAGCCGTTGAAACGGTGCCGGCGGTCTGCGGATTCCAGATCGGGCCGGCAGCGGCGAAGATCACCAGCGCGGCGGCGAGCAAGCGCAGCAGCGTCAGCCACCAGGGCGAGCGCGAGGGCGTCTCTTCCTTGGGCGTGATGTCGAAGAGGAGTCGCGTCGGCGGGAACGCGATGCGCTGCGGGCGCGGCGGCATCACGCGCAGCAGCCACCACAGCACCGGCAGCGAGACCAGGCCAAGCAGCATCAGAGGTTGGGCGAATGCGAGCGGGAAGCCACCGATCATGCCGTGCGTCCCACCTTGACCATGCTGCCGCCCGCGGCGCGATTGACCGCCATGCCTGCATGCAGGAACAGCAGCAATTCGGCGGCGGAGCGATCCGTCGTGTGCGTCGAGAACAGCCAGCCAAGCTTGCCGGTCTCGCTGCGGATTTCATCGCGATGCGCGGCGACGCGGGCGACGTAATCCTCCGCCCATGTCTGAGCGCGGCCGGCAGTGATTACATTGCCGCTTTCCGGCTCGACGAATTCGACCCGACCGGAATAGGGAAAAGTCTCTTCGGCGGGATCATTGACCTGCACCAGTGCGCCATGCGCACCGGCGGATGACAGGCCCGCAAGCATCGTCTTGATCTCCGACATCGGCGACCAGAAGTCACCGAGCACGACGACTTCCGACAGCGCCGAGGGCACAAAGGCCGGCGGCAGGCTGTCGCGGCCGGTCGAGTCATGCAGCATCGCCTGCGCCATCTTGTCGATCACGCTGCGGCTGGAGGTCGGGTTCATCAGGCCGGGCACGCCGACGCGTTCGCCGCCGGAAACCAGCAGTTCAGCCAGCGCAAAAGTGACGATCAGCGCGCGTTCGAGCTTGCTGTCGCGCACGCCTTTCGATGCGAAAGCCATCGACAGCGAGCGATCCGGCCACAGCCAGATCGTATGCGCCGCTTCCCATTCCTGTTCGCGCACATAGAGATGATCGTCACGTGCGGAGCGGCGCCAGTCGACATTCTGCGACGGCTCGCCGGAGACGAAGCGGCGATATTGCCAGAAGCTTTCGCCATGGCCGGCGCGGCGGCGGCCATGCAGACCATGGATCACGGTCGCGGCAATGCGCCGCGCCTCGAGGACAAGACGCGGCAGCGACGCGGCGAGCGAACGGCTCTCGCCATCGGCGCGGCGGACTGCGGTGATCTCCTGGGTGGCGTGGTCCGGCGCTGCCGCCATCAACCGATCCGTGACTTGAGCTGCCCGATGACGTCGGCCACCGTGCGACCTTCGGCGCGCGCCGAGAAGGTCAGCGCCATGCGGTGCTTCAGGATCGGTTCGGCGAGATCGAGCACATCGTCGATGGACGGTGCGAGACGGCCGTCGAGCAGCGCACGGGCGCGCACCGCCAGCATCAGCGATTGCGAGGCACGCGGGCCGGGGCCCCATGCGATCAGTTTCGATGCATCGCCGGCATCCGGGCCGGGACGCGCCGAGCGCACCAGTGTCAGGATCGCTTCGACCACGCTGTCGCCCACAGGCAGGCGGCGTACCAGGCGTTGTGCGGTGAGCAGCGTCTCGATGTCGACGGCGGCTCTGGCGACGGTTTCTTCAGCGCCGGTGGTCTCGAACAGGATGCGGCGTTCGGCATCGCGATCGGGATAGTCGACGTCGATCTCCATCAGGAAGCGGTCGAGCTGTGCTTCCGGCAGCGGATAGGTGCCTTCCTGCTCCAGCGGATTTTGCGTGGCGAGCACATGGAAAGGTTTGGGCAGATCGTGCCGCGCGCCGGCGACGGTGATGTGCTGCTCCTGCATGGCCTGCAGCAATGCGGACTGCGTCCGCGGGGAGGCGCGGTTGATTTCGTCAGCCATCAGCAGCTGGGCGAAGACGGGACCGGAAATGAAGCGGAACGAACGTTTGCCAGCGACACTCTCGTCCAGCACTTCGGCACCGAGAATGTCCGACGGCATCAGGTCGGGCGTGAACTGGATGCGCTTGGCGTCGAGGCCGAGCGTGGTGCCGAGGGTCTCGACAAGCTTGGTCTTGGCGAGGCCGGGGACGCCGATCAGCAGCGCATGGCCGCCGGAGAGGATTGTCACCAGCGTGTTTTCCACCACGCGGTCCTGGCCAAAAATGACAGTGGCGATCGCCTCCTTGGCGGCGCGCATCTGGCCGGCCACCTGTTCCGCGGAGCGGACGATCACGTCTTCGAGTTTCTCGACACTGTCAGCGCCAGCCATCAACTGCTCCTTCGGGTGAACGGCGTTTGAAACACGCCGCCGGATATCGTCTCAATATTCCACAAGCCTGATGCTAGACTTTAGCGAAGGCCATGTATTTGTTGAATTAAACTATCCCCACAATATCCCGATGCCGCTATGAACTGCATCACGTTGTGGCGAGTTGGAAACCCATGCTGCACGTTTCAAGGCGTGCATTGATCGTGCCAGAAAGGCGCAGGTAAAGTCAGGGCAAACAATGGCGAAGCAAGGGCAAGAAACGGCGCGAGGGACAGCGCAGGGACTGGATGGTTTGGCCGCTGCCGCGACGGATGGCGCCAAACAAGGCAAAGGCCTGCCGCCCGTCCATCTGTGGAATCCGGACTTTTGCGGCGATCTCGACATGCGAATCGCTGCGGACGGTACGTGGTTCTATTTGGGTACCCCAATCGGCCGGCCAGCGCTGGTGCGGCTGTTTTCGACAATTCTGAAGCGGGAAGATGGCAAATATTTCCTTGTCACGCCGGTGGAGAAAGTCGGCATCACGGTGGACGACGTGCCGTTTCTCGCCGTCGAGATGCAGAAGGAGCAGGATGCGTCGGGCGCCGTGCTCAAATTTCGCACCAATGTGGACGACTGGGTCACCTGCGATGCCGACCACAGGCTCCGTTTCGAGGAAGCCGAGGACGGTGGCCTCACGCCCTATCTGCATGTCCGTGCCGATCTATGGGCCAAGGTGACGCGGGCGATCTATTACGATCTTGTTGACATGGGCGAGGAGCGGATGGTCGATGGGTCCGCGATGTTCGGCATCGCTTCCGGGGGCGCCTTTTTTGCCATGGCAGATGCCGAGCAAGTCAGGCAAGCTATGTAAGATTGTCGTCGAGGGGCGTGATTGACTAGTTCGGTGCTGAAGACGGATGTGCCCGCTGCAAATTCTGCAGCGGTGGAATCGGCTGTGATGGATTCAGCCGAATTTTTCGCGCGCGCCAAGGCGCGGCTGACCTTCGATGTGCCCGATGGCCTGAACGACGCCAGCATCATCCCGACCACCGGCGACGCCGGCAATGACCGCATGATCCAGATCGTTGCCCAGGAGCGGCCGATCCGCCCCGCCGCGGTGCTGATCGGCATTGTCGAGCATGAGCAGCCGACCATCCTGCTCACCCAGCGCTCCGCGCATCTGAATGACCATGCCGGGCAGATCTCGTTTCCAGGTGGCAAGATCGATGCGACGGACGCGTCGCCGCTCGATGCCGCATTGCGCGAAGCTGAAGAAGAGGTCGGCCTCGATCGATCCTTCGTCGATCCGATCGGCTATCTCGATCTCTATGCCACCGGCTTCGGCTTCCGCATCCTGCCGACGGTGGCGCGGGTGAAGCCGGGCTTCAATCTCACCATCAATGAGAACGAAGTCGAAAGCGCCTTCGAGGTGCCGCTGTCCTTCCTGATGAACCCGACCAATCATCAGCTGCACAGCAAGGATTTCCGCGGGGTCGAGCGCAGCTATTATGCGATGCCGTTTGCCGAGCGATATATCTGGGGCGCCACCGCAGGCATTCTGCGCGTGCTGTATGAGCGGATCGTGCAGAAATGATCCGCCCCGTTCTCACTGAAATCGGCATCTTCCTGATCCCGTTCGTGATCTATGCGCTGTTCCTGCTGGCAACGTCGAAGGGCGTGACGGAATCGACGTCATGGCCGGCCCGCGTCGTCCTCAAGCTGCTGATATCGGCATTCCTCCTGGTGATTTTCAGCTTCATCCTGCTCTCGCATTTCTCCGGCGCAGCGCCCTCCGCCACCTATACGCCGGCGCATATCGAGAACGGCAAGCTTGTGCCGGGGCAGAATAAATGACCTCGCAGCGGCGGCTCGTTGACGCGCCGTGGCTGACCACCGGCCCGGCCGGACGCGTGCTCGCTCTGCTGAACGGCGATGGCGAGGAAGCCCGCGCAGTCGGCGGTGCCGTGCGCAACGCGCTGATGGGGTTGGCCGTCGGCGAGATCGATATTGCCACAACGGCGCTGCCGGACGAGGTCGTGCGTCGTGCGAAGGCGGCGGGCTTCAAGGCCGTCCCGACGGGCATCGAGCATGGCACGGTGACGCTGGTGGTCGAGGGGGCGCCCGTCGAAGTCACCACGCTGCGTGAGGATGTCGAGACCTTCGGGCGCAAGGCCAAGGTGATGTTCGGCCGCGACTGGCAGCGCGATGCCGAACGGCGCGATTTCACCATGAACGGACTTTCGGTTTCTATCGATGGCGTGGTGCATGACCATGTCGGCGGTCTGCCGGACGTGGATGCGAAGCGCGTGCGCTTCATCGGTGATCCCGACCGCCGCATTGCCGAGGACTATCTGCGCATCCTGCGCTTCTTCCGCATCCATGCCGCTTATGGTGAAGGCGCGCCGGACCGCGAGGGTTATCTCGCATCGATCCGCGGCCGCGAGGGCATCGCGGGTCTTTCCGCCGAGCGCATCCGGATGGAGCTGCTCAAGCTGCTGGTGGCGCCGGGCGCCTATGCGGCCGCCGAGGCGATGGTCGATACCGGCCTGATGCTGCGCATCCTGGGCGGGGTCACCTATCTCGGGCCGCTCAGCAAGATGATCGGTATCGAGCATTCACTCGGACTGGCGCCCAGTGCCGTGCTGCGGCTCGGCGCGCTCGGTGTGGCCGTGACCGAGGATGCCAAGCGGCTGACGCAGCGCCTGCGTCTCACCAATGAAGAGAACAAGGCACTGGATTCCATGGGCCATCGCTGGTGGCGGCTGAAGGGCATGGATGAGGCCCGCGCCCGGCAGCGGCTGTATCGCCTCGGCACTGCGCGGTATCGCAACCGGATGCTGCTCGGCTGGGCGCGTGCCGGCCGCGACGCCGATGCGGAAGGCTGGGCCCATCTGTTCGCGCTGCCCGACCGCTGGACGCCGCCGGTTTTTCCGCTCAAGGCAGCCGATTTCATGGCCCGCGGCATCGCCAAGGGGCCGGCGCTCGGTCATGTGCTGGCGCTGGCGGAAGACGCCTGGATGGCGAACGACTTTCCGATGGAAGTCGACGTCATCACCGTGATCGCCGACCAGACGATCGCGCGGTTCAAGCACGATCATCGGCTATAGGATGCGCCGGTCGTGAAGTTCGTTCTTCATGCGGATGGACCGGAGATCGCTGATGGCGCCGATGCCGTGGTGCCGTGGTGGAGTTTTACCAAGACACTGATTGCGGCCCTCACGCTGACGCTGGTACGCGACGGTTTGACATCGCTGGACGATCTGTTGCCCGGCGAGCCGTTCAGCCTGCGCGAAATGCTGCAACATCGGGCCGGCCTTGCCGACTACGGCGCGCTGGCAGCCTATCACGAGGCAGTGGCTGCGGATCAGGACGCGTGGCCGGTGGAGCATCTGCTGGCGCAGGTTGCGTCGCTGCATGCGAAGGTCATGCGTGGCGAGTTCTGCTATTCGAATATCGGCTATCTGCTGGTTCGTCGTCATCTCGAACGCATCATGGAGCGCCCGCTCGGCGAGGCATTGCGCGAACGCCTCTTCAGACCGCTCGGTGTCGATGGCCCGCTGATTGCGGAACGGCGCAGCGATCTGCAAACGCTGCAGATGGGATCGCGGGCGTCCTACGATCCACGATGGGTCTATCACGGGCTGGCGACTGGCAGCCTGCGCGATGCGGTGCTGTTGCTGCATCGCTTGCTGACATCGGATCTTCTGCCACAGAATCTATTGACTGAGATGAAGATCGGTCTGCCCGTGGGCGATCCTGGTGCCGATCGTCCTTGGCTGGCTGCGGCCTATGGCCTCGGCGTTATGACGGGCACTGCGCGCGATGGCGCGCATGTCATCGGGCACACCGGCGGTGGTCCCGGCAGCGCCGTCGCCGTCTATCATTTCCCGGCGAAATTGACGACTGCAGCCTTCTTCATCGGCGGCGAACGTGGCGAAGAGGCCGAGCGCGAAACCTTCGCGCTCGGTGCGAAAGCATAAACGACCAGCCGGAATCAGGCCGCCTTCTCGTCCTCGTCTTCTTCATCCTCGTCGTCATCCGTCGCCAGCAGCGCGACTTCGAGAACGGCGCGCGGCAGCGTCTCGCGGAACAGGTCGCCTTCTTCGCCGAGCCACACGCATTCGATGTCGTTGCCATCCACATCGGCAACGGTGAGCGGCATGCCGCCCGACTTCAGCATGACGACGTCACCAGCTTTCAATTCCATGATCGGCTCCTGTGCGTGGGTTGAATCGCACGCAAAGACTAGGCGCGGGTCATGACAGTCCGAACACGGCGGGATGGCGTGGCGTTATTTCCGCTGCAGAAGTGTCGCAAGTTCCGTTGACAGGCCGATGCTCTCCAGCGCCGGCGGATGCACGCCGTCATCTCGCTGTCGCTTCGCCGCGGCGATGACGGCATGGGTGCCGGTGGCGACCGAGCACAGCACGGGCACTGGAACGTCGGGCTGGATGCGCTCGGCAAGCCCGGCCAATGCCGCGCCACCAAGGATCACGACCTCCGCGCCATCTTCCGTCGCGCAGGCCGTGCAGGCTCTGGCGAGCGAGGTCAGCGCCGCGTCGGGATTGGTCGCGATCTCGCCGCCGGTGGGCGCGATGGTGCGGACGCTGGCGAGCTTGTGGGCAAGTCCGATGCCGGCGACGAATTCGGTGAGCATGGGCCCCCACAGCGCCCCGCCGGTGACGATGGCAAAGCGGCCGCTTTTGGCTGCCTCCAGGCAGGACGCCTCCGCCATGCCGACCACCGGCACCTCGGCGACTTCACGCAGCGCCAGCAGGCCAGGATCGCCGAAACAGGCGAGATAGACCGCGTCGCATCCCGTACCATGGGTCGCATAGGCATCGAGCGCGGCATGCGCGGCGATCGCGGCGGACGCGCGGGTGGAGATGTAGCGTGCACCGAAGCGACCGGTGACGGGAATGAATGTCGCAGCATCGCCGGCGACGGCTGTGACATGCTGCGTCACCAGCGCCGTGACGCTGTCGGTGGTGTTGGGATTGATCAGCAGGATGCGCATGCCGGCATCCAAGCATCAAGCGCATAGGAATGCCAGCGCGCGCTACTGTCCGCGCAGCCGCGCCAGCTCCGGCAAGACGCGATATCGCGCAACCTCGTACGGAAACTCGCCGCGATTGGCGAGGACGACGACGCCCATGCGTTGCCGCGGCAGCAGGCCGACATAGGCAGTGGCATTGTTCAGCCCGCCGGGCTTGTCCACCACCTCGATGCCGCCACGGTGCACGTTTTCCCAGGCGATGGCCTGGCCGAAATCGCCATCGACGCGAAACATTTCGAGCTGGGTCGCCTTCAGCGCCTGCCGGAGTTGTGGATCGACCACGTGATCGTCGAGGCTGGCGGCGAGGAAGATCGCCAGATCCTTCGGCGAAGAAAACATCTGCCCCGTGCCGGGGAAGCTGTAATAGCCCTGCTGGTTGCCGGGCGTGCCGACGGTGGATCCGTCGTCGTCATAGCCCTGCACCACACGTGCGAGATATTTTGGCGCGAGCAGGGCGTGATCGCCCGCGCCACGCTCGGGCAGGAACGTCTCCTTCATGCCCAGAGGATTCAACACGCGTTCGGAGATCTGCTCCGCGATCGGCCGGCCGTAGCGACGCTCCAGCACCAGTTGCAGCAGCACATAGCCTGCATGCGTATAGACGCGCTGCTTGCCGGGCTCTTCGCCGGCCTTCGGCGTCCAGCTGTTCAGGACGTCGAAGAAGCGCGGCAGCGAGTAGGAGTCCGTCGGCCATGGCGGATGATCCGTCGGCAGCAGCAGCCCGGATGTGTGGGTAGCGAGCTGGCCGATGGTGATGCGTTTCACATAGTCGCCGGTCAGTTCGGGAACGTATTTGCTGGCGGGATCATCGAGACTGAACTCGCCGCGGATCGAGCCCAGCGACACCAGCGTCGCCTCGAACAGTTTGCGCACCGAGGCCAGGTTGAAAAGCGTATCGGATGCGATCCGCCGCTGGGCCGCCTGATCGGCAAAGCCGTAGGTGAAAATCTGCGTATGTCCGGCCGCGTGCACCGCCACGGCGAGGCCGCCGTGATTATTGACCTTGGATGCGAGCTCGTTGGTCACGATACGCCTGATCTGTTCGTTGACCGCACGATCGGCCGATGCCTGCGACGGACCGAGGGCGCAAGTCAGAAAAGCCAGCGTGCCGAGCACGCGCAATGACCAGGACGGCAGCAAATTCATTGTCACTCCATGAAGCCCCCATGGTTACGACAACGCAGCGCATGAGAGATCGCATATGCGACAAAGATGTGTCGCGGGCTCACTTTGTGGTGAGATGCGCAACGCAATGCGGCGTCATGCGGACTTCATTTTGAGAACGCATCTATTCGCGACGGCACGATGCAGGCAGCCCCATCGCGGCCATATTCGCTTCCTAGTCGAAAGACCCGCCCGTGGCAGCCGCACTCGGTTGCCGGCCTGCATCTCATCTGGAGGAATTATCTTGAAGCTGAAGCACGTTGTTGTCGCGAGTTTTGCCGTGATCGCTCCTGCCGCCGCATGCGCGGAAGAGATCACCGTCGAAGGCACGCAGATGTCTCGCGACTTCGCATGTGACGGCCAGAACGTCATCATTGCGGGACAGGGGAATTCGGTCGAGCTCACCGGGCGTTGCGGTGACATCAAGGTGCTGGGCGCCGATCACAAGGTACGCTTCGATGAGGCGAAATCGCTCGCTGTCAGCGGCATGTCGATCAAGGCGACGGGCGGCGAGACCGGCGCGCTGCTGGTCGAACTGCACAAGAACACCGTGCAGGCCAAGCTGAAGTCCGAGAATGCACCCGCGGAAGTCTCGGTGTCCGGTGCAGAACAGGACGTTTCGCTGACGGTGGGCAGCGCAGCGAAGATCGATGTGCAGGGGTCGAAGAACGAATTGACCTGGACCGCCGAAAACGGCGTCAAGGCGCCTGCGATCTCGACCTCGGGTATCGGCAACAAGATCAGCAAGAAGTAATGATCAGCTGTAGGGCGGATGACGGCTTCGCCTGATCCGCCCTGCGGTCGAGCTTACGTCTTCGGTCCGAAATACACGCAGCTCTCATTGCAGCTGTCGCGGAAGACGCCGACGCGGACCACCGGTCCTTTGTCGGCAACGCGGTCCCAGATGTAGCGCGACAGGTTCTCCAGCGTCGGGATGCCGATCGCCTCGATCTTGTTCAGGAACTTGTGGTCCAGCGTCTTGCGGAGATCATCCAGCCCGCGGTCGAGCAGGCCGAGATCCATCACCATGCCGGTGACCGGATCGGGCTCGCCGCGAATGGTGATCTCGGCGCGGAACGAGTGGCCGTGAATCTCCTGGCTCGCTTCGCCGAGCGTCGTATAGGACAGCGCATGGGCTGCCTCGAAGCGAAACGATTTCGTCAGTTCCCACATCACCTGATACCTGAACTACCTGATCCCAAATTACCTGATACCGAGTGTCTTGTGCGTCTGCACGCTCAGCCGCCATTGCGGATGCTTCAGACAGTAATCCACTGCCAGCGCGGTATTGCTGATCGCGTCCGGTCCGTCCATCGGCTGCAGCGAGAATCGCTCGAAGGCGAGCGACTCGAACCTGTCCGGCATCGCGGTCGGCTGCGGATAGACCAGCTTCAATTCATGCCCGGCGAGGATGACGAGATCGGCGCCGGCTTTCGGCGAGACGCAGATCCAGTCGATGCCAGCTGGCGGCGCCACGGTGCCGTTGGTCTCGACGCCGATCTCGAAGCCACGCTCATGCAATGCGGCGACGAGCTCGTCGTTGACCTGCAGCAAAGGCTCGCCGCCGGTCAGCACCACATAGCGGTTGTCGTTCGGCCCGACCCATTGCGAGGCAATGGTGTCTGCCAGCGCCGCTGCGGTGGCGTAGCGGCCGCCCAGCGTCCCATCCATGCCGACGAAATCGGTGTCGCAGAACTGGCAGACGGCCGCCGCGCGGTCCTGTTCACGGCCGGTCCAGAGATTGCAGCCGGCAAAACGGCAGAACACGGAGGCGCGGCCCGCATGGGCGCCTTCGCCCTGCAGCGTCAGGAAAATCTCTTTGACCGCGTAACTCAATGATTTTGCTCTCTAAAATGCCCGCGCGCCGAAGCGGCCCGGGGGCATTTCATGTTCCATATGGGGTGAAGCGCGGCTCTTAGCACGTGCAGCGGCCAATGTCCCGGCTGATCACTCATATGTCAGCGCCGCACGGCCCGGTTGATCCCGGGGGCCGGATTGACGCATATCGCCGGGATGCAGCCGCCGCTCGTCACCGCCGATCCCGCTCCCCAGAACCGTCCCTGTGGAACCTGCACCATGTGCTGCAAGGTCTACCGGATCGACGAGGTGCCGAAGCCGGCCGGCAAATGGTGCCAGCATTGCGCCATCGGTTCCGGCTGCAAGATCTACGACACCCGCCCGCAGCAGTGCCGCGCCTTCGATTGCGTCTGGGTGCAGGACCACGAGATGGCGGAGGCCTGGAAGCCCGAGCATTCCAAGATCGTGTTCTCGGTCTATCCGACCACCGGCTTCATCTATGGGCAGGTCGATCCCGGCGCGCCTTCCGCCTGGCAGAAACAGCCGCTGCTCAATGGCCTGATCGCATGGTCGGCAAAGCTGCTCGAGGAGCGGCGGCATCTTCTCATCTTTGTTGGCAGCAATGCGACGCTGATCATGCCGACCGGTCCGGTGCCGATCGGTCCGATGTCGCCCGCTGACGGGTTCATCATCCGCGAGACGTTTACGGCCAAGGGCAAGGATTATATCGCGACGCGGGTGGCACGTTCGTAATTCGTAGGATGGGTAGAGCGAAGCGAAACCCATCATTCCGCGCCCCGGCATTGATGGGTTTCGCTACGGCGCTGACGCGCCTTCACTCTACCCATCCTACGAACCGCGCTTGACCGCTCGACCTCCATCCCCACAATGCCCTCCAACCAACAGGAGGAACATCCGTGAAAAATCCATTCGACCTCACCGGCAAGGTTGCCGTCATCACCGGCTCCAGCCGCGGCATCGGCCGGGCCTCGGCGGAATTGCTGGCACAGCTCGGCGCCAAGGTCGTCATTTCCAGCCGCAAGGCTGACGCCTGCGAGGAAGTCGCCGAAGGCATCCGCAAGAATGGCGGCGATGCCCATGTCATTCCCTGCAACATCGCGCGCAAGAACGAGGTCGAGGCGCTGATCGACGGCACGGTGAAGCATTACGGCCCGATCGACATCCTCGTCTGCAACGCCGCGGTGAATCCCTATTACGGCCCATTGCTCGACATCACCGACGAGGCCTTCGACAAGATCATGGGCTCCAATGTGAAGAGCAATATCTGGCTCTGTGCCAAGGCGATCCCGGCCATGGCCGAGCGCGGCCGTGGCTCGGTGGTGATCATCTCCTCCATCGGCGGCCTGCGCGGCTCCACGGTGATCGGTGCCTATGGCATTTCCAAAGCCGCGGATTTCGCGCTGTGCCGCAGCCTCGCCGGCGAGTGGGGGCCGAAGGGCGTGCGCGTCAACTGCATCGCGCCGGGTCTGGTGAAGACCGATTTCGCCAAGGCGCTGTGGGAGGACGAGGTCAATCTCAAGAAGCGCACCGCCAACACGCCGTTGCGCCGCATCGGCGAGCCCCATGAAATCGCCGGCGCGGTGGCCTATCTCAGCTCGGACGTCTCAACCTTCACCACCGGCCAGACTATCGTGATCGATGGCGGCGTCACCACGGCGTCGGTGTGAAATCGTAGCCCGGATGGAGCGCAGCGCAATCCGGGGACCGGCTGTTCAATCGGAGCGCCGGTCCCTGCATTACGCTACGCTCCATGCAGGCTACAAGAACGCGCGAAACCTCGCGAAACAAAACTCCCGCGGTAGCCGTTCACCACCCATCACAATCCTTTCCCGATTTTTAAGATTTCGGGCGCACCTATGTCCGCAGACGGAGAGGCCCCGTGCGGCAGACGGATATCGCGATCATTGGTGGCGGCCTTGCAGGCTCGACCGCGGCGGCCATGCTGGGCCGCGCCGGCGTGTCCGCAATCCTCATCGAGCCGCATCGCCTGCATCCGCCGGAGCTGCGCTGCGAGAAGATCGGCGGCCAGCAGCAGATCGATCGTCTGACCAGGACCGGCCTGCGTGACGCCGTGTTCAACGCCGCGACCCACGATCAGGAAATCTGGCTGGCCCGCTTCGGCCGGGTCATCGACAAGCGGCCGAGCCAGCAGCATGGCTTCCTCTATGAGACGCTGGTCAACACCGTACGCGCCGAAATCCCGCCCTCGGTGGAAACGATCCATGCCAAGGCCGTGTCGATCCGCACTTCCGACGATCGGCAGACCATCGGTCTCTCCACCGGCGAAGACATCTCTGCGCGCCTCGTGGTGCTGGCGAATGGCGCCAGTATCGGGTTGCGCGATCAGCTGAAGATCGGCCGTCCGGTCATCTCGGCCTGTCACTCGATTTCCGTCGGCTTCGACATCGCGCCGATCAACCGCGAAAAATTCGATTTCCCCGCGCTCACTTATTTCGCCGAGGCGACGCGCCATCGTACCGCCTATCTGACGCTGTTTCCGATCGGCGAGACGATGCGCGGCAATCTGTTCGTCTATCGCGAGGCGAATGATCCCTGGGTGCGCGCCATGCGTCGCACGCCGGAGGCGGCGCTCGACAGCTGCCTGCCGAAACTGCGCCGCCTGATCGGCGACTACACGATTTCCGGCGATATCCGGATCCGCCCGATCGATCTCTATGAGAGCAACAATGTGGTGCAGCCCGGCATTGTCCTTGTCGGCGATGCTTTTGCTTCGCCGTGCCCCGGCAGCGGCTGCGGCACCGACAAGGTCTTCACCGACGTCGCGCAGCTGTGCAGCGTGCATATCCCGAACTGGCTGGCCACGCCCGGTATGAACGCCGAGAAGATCGCGCAATATTACAGCGATCCGCTCAAGCTCGAATGCGATGCCTGGGCCAAGGGCAAGGCCTTCACGCTGCGCGCCGTGACGCTGGAGAATTCCCTGTACTGGCGCGTGCAGCGCTGGATGCGCTTCTTCGGTCGTCTCGGCGAAGGCATCGTGCGCCGCGCCCGCGAGACATTGCCGGGGGAGCTGGCACTCGTCGGCTGCGCGCTGGTGGTGATGAGCGTGCCGGCGATCTGAACTGAATTACTGGTGCGATATCGGGACGGGAATGCTGAGGCAGATCTACTTCTGTCTCTGCCGTGAACTGAGGCGTTGCGCCTTGGCTGTCGGTCCCCGCGTGTGGCCCGGTTGTGCATCCAGCAACACGTCCCGCATCGCCTGCACATTTGGCGACGCTGCGCCCTTGCGCCAGATGAGGACTGTCTCGGCGTGGTTCTCGCCGGGCGGCAGGCGATGCACAGTGAGCCGCTTGCTTTCCGGAAACGTCGACAGCACGCTTTCCGGCAGCAGCGCGATCCCCATGCCCGCGGCGACGCAGCCGAGCATGGCGTGATAGGAGCCGAGTTCGACCGTGCGTTCGGGAATCTCGCCGCGTTTCGCATACCAGTCTTCGAGCCGCTTGCGATGCGGGCAGCCGTTCTCGAACACCAGCACCGAGCGCGGTGCGCGATCCTTGCGAGCGATCGGCGGATGGGTCGGTGCCGACACGATCACTGGCTCCTCATCGAACGCATGCACGCGGTCGAACGGTGCGGCGGCAATCGGCTCGGCGGCGAAGGCCGCATCGAGCTCGCCGGCAAGAATCGCTTTCGCGAGGATCTGTGGATTTCCGATACGCATTTCGAGCTGCACGCCCGGATAGCGGCGGTGAAATTCATTCAGCAGCCCGGGTAGTCGCACCGCGGCGGTGCTTTCCATGGCGCCAAGGCGAAACACGCCGCGTGGCTTCGGGTCCTGCACTGCGTCACGGGCCTCGTCTGCCAGTGCCAGCAGGCGGTCCGCATAGCCGAGCAGCGTCTGGCCCGCCGGTGTCAGATACAGGCGCTTGCCCTCACGCACGAACAGCGCGGTGCCAAGCTCATCCTCGAGCTGGCGCACGCGTGTCGTCACGTTGGACTGCACCCGGTTGAGCCGCTCCGCAGCACGGGTCACGCCGCCTTCGCGCACAACGGCGCAGAAGATGCGGAGCTCGGACAAATCCATGTATCTCTCCAAGAGATAATAATGATCTGGATTATTCATTTTATGGAATGAATGAGCGTCCGTAAACCGTCCCGGCCGATATCGCTCTTAGCGAAAATGGGACGGAGATGATGGACCGAGACTGCGAACCGCATATCCGCGGCATGCGACACCTGACGCCATCGCAATGGACCGCGATGAAGCGATCCGTCATCCGCCGCATCCATGCCGAGCGTGGCCGGATGATGCGTTTGGTGGCAGTCGCGGCTGTTGCAGCGCTTTGGGAAGGCTGGCGCCGCCTGTGCGAGCGGCAGCGGGCACGGAGCGAACTGTGCGCCATGAGCGACTACGAATTGCACGACATGGCGTTGAGCCGCACCTACATCGACGCGGCGACCCGCAAGGGCCGCGATGATGATGCCAGCGCCGGCCGAAACGTGGACATCGAGACTGTCGAGGGTGACGCCGTGGTCAAGCCGGGACATGACAATCGCGAAGAGGGGAGGTGCTCGGCTTGACCTTCTCGCCCCGATCCGGTTGCCTGCACGCACAAGCAACGATCCGGGAAGAAACCTCCATGTCATTCGTGATGGCCATCGATCAGGGCACCACCTCGTCGCGGGCGATGATTTTTGCTGCGGACCTTTCGATCGCAGCCACCGCGCAGCAGGAATTCCCGCAGCATTTTCCCGCCTCCGGCTGGGTCGAGCACGAGCCCGAGGATATCTGGTCGTCAACTTTGGCGGTCTGCCGCGATGCCATGGCCAAAGCCAGGGCGAGCGCGAAGGACATCGCCGCCATCGGCATCACCAATCAGCGCGAGACCGTGGTGGTGTGGGATCGCGTCACCGGCCATGCCGTGCATCGCGCCATCGTCTGGCAGGATCGCCGCACCGCGGAGACCTGCGCGCAGATGAAGGCGGATGGGCAGGAGCCCTTCATCACCGAACGCACCGGCCTGATCATCGATCCGTATTTTTCCGGCACCAAGGTGGCGTGGATTCTGGATCACGTTCCCGGTGCACGCGCCCGCGCCGAGCGCGGCGAGCTGATGTTCGGCACGCTGGATTGCTATCTGCTGTGGCGTCTCACTGGCGGAAAAGTCCACGCTACCGACGCCACCAATGCGTCGCGCACGCTGCTGTTCAACATCCACACGGGTGAGTGGGATGATGAACTTCTGAAATTGCTTCGCGTGCCGCGGGCGATGCTGCCGAAGGTGCAGGACTCGTCGTCCGATTTCGGCAGCACCGATCTGTTCGGCGGCAGCATCATGGTCGGGGGTATCGCCGGCGACCAGCAGGCCGCCACCATCGGGCAGGCCTGCTTTTCGCCCGGCATGATCAAGTCCACTTACGGCACGGGCTGTTTTGCGCTGCTCAATACCGGCACCAAGCCGGTGGTGTCGAAGCACAAGCTGCTCACCACGGTGGCCTATCAGCTCGGCGGTGTGCGCACCTATGCACTCGAAGGCTCCATCTTCGTGGCTGGCTCCGCGGTGCAATGGCTGCGCGATGGTCTCGGCATTATCAAGAGCGCCTCTGAAAGCGGCCCGCTCGCGGACAGGAACGATTCCTCGCAATCGGTCTATCTGGTCCCGGCCTTTGTGGGTCTCGGCGCGCCTTACTGGAATCCCGATGTGCGCGGTGCCTTGTTCGGCCTCACGCGCAACACCGGTCCGGCCGAGCTGGCGCATGCCGCGCTGGAAAGCGTCTGCTATCAGACCCGCGATCTCTATGCCGCCATGCGCGCCGATTGGCCCGATGTCAGCACGGCCAATGTGGTACTCCGCGTCGATGGTGGCATGACAGCTTCGGACTGGACCATGCAGCGCCTCGCGGATCTGCTGGATGCGCCCGTGGATCGTCCGATGATCCAGGAAACGACGGCGCTGGGCGCGGCCTATCTGGCCGGCCTCAAGGCTGGTGTTTTCCCCGAGCCAGCAAAATTTGCGGACAACTGGCGCCTCGAACGCCGCTTCAAGCCGGCCATGAGCGAGGCCACGCGGTCGCGAAAACTGAAGGGCTGGGCGCAGGCAGTGAAGGGCGTGCTCGCGAGTGATCCCGGGCAGACGTGAGAGGGAAAACAGCCGTCGCCTCGGCGGTTAAAAATCAACCTAGGGTAGATTTCCCGAGCGTGTTATTCTCTCTTCAGCGGCTCAACTCTGAGCCGTTGAGGTAGGGAGAAGCATTATGTCGATCGAAGACGAGAATGTTGCCATCCTGAAGGAAGTTTACGCGTTGTGGCGTTCCAGCAAAGGAGATCCGCAGCATTTTTTCGCAATCCTGGCTCCGGACATCAACTTCGGCTCATTGCCCGACGGTCGGGCGCCACTTGGCTTCACAAAGAGCAACACCGGTTATGCTCACGTGAAATCCTATTTTGATGGTCTCGCGGCGGGATGGAAGATGACCGACTACGTTGTCGACGAATTCGTAGCGCAGGGAGACGTCGTGGTCATGCGTGGTTCCTGTGAGTGGGTCAACAGGGAGACCGGCAAGTCCGTTCACTCACCCAAGCTGGATTTTTGGCGCATGCGCGATGGCAAGGCTATCCAGTTCTTCGAATATTTCGACACGGCAAAGGCAGCAGAAGCGGCGACGCCTTAAACGCGGCGAGAGCGTAGAGCGCGATAGCGTCGTCCACGCTCTCAAAACACCGACTGCGTGCCCCGCGAGATCGAGAATCCGTGGCGATCTGCGTTGAAGCAGGTGACACCGGATTGCTCCGATTTGCAGGTGAATCCGCCGCGCTGAAAAGTCTGGCCGTAATTCAACGTGGGCAGTTTGGGATCCATGATCGTGTCGCCATGGCAGATGCGGGTGCCGCTTTTGCCGATGGTGTTGATCTCGAAAGCACGGCCCCATTCGAGCTCGCAATCCTTCGGCTTCGGCACACTGACTGTTGCCTCCATGATGTCGCAGCGAATGTCGGCAGTCTTGCCATCGGCAAAATACTGGCAGGCGATATTTTTCGATGGCGACAGGAAGCCGGTGGGTGCGCTCTGAGCGATGGCGGGCAGTGGAGCGATGAGAAGCGCAAGAGCGAGCAGCGGCGACTTCATGAAGCGAGACCTTTCGGACGGGGCATTGCGTGCCCAGTCTAGTCGGTCTCGCTTCACAAGCCTATGACCGCACGCGCAGCCGGCGCTTACTTCGCGCCCACCGCTTTGCCGCGATACATCAGATGCACCGCGCAATTGCAGCCCGGGGGATGTGAGGCGATGTCGGCCAATGTCTCGTCATTGGCCGGCGTTTGCGCGGCCAGTTTGTCGGCAGCCGCTTTCTCCTGCGCCATAGCACCCGGAATGTAATTCAAAATCGGCGCCAGCCAGCGCTCGACCTCGGTCACATCCATGCCCTTGCGTGCAGCATAGTCTTCCGCCTGGTCGCGCTCGATCTTGCCGACGCCGAAGTAATAGCTTTCGGGATGGCTGAAATAGAGCCCCGATACTGACGAACCCGGCCACATCGCGTAGCTCTCGGTGAGCGACACGCCTGCGGTGTTCTCCGCGTCGAGCAACCTAAAAATTGTTGCCTTCTCGGTATGATCGGGCTGTGCGGGATAGCCAGGCGCCGGACGAATGCCCTGATATTTTTCCAGGATCAGGTCGTCCGTCGATAGATCCTCGTCCGGCGCATAGGCCCAGAATTCCTTGCGCACGCGCTCGTGCATGCGCTCGGCAAAGGCTTCGGCGAGGCGATCGGCCAGCGCTTTGCAAAGGATCGATGAGTAATCGTCATTCGCATTCTTGAAACGATCCGCAATGATGTCCTCGCCGATCCCGGCGGTGACGACAAAGGCGCCGATATAGTCGGCAACGCCCGAGGTCTTCGGCGCGATGAAATCCGACAGAGCCGCATTGAAGCGGCCTTCGCGCTTCACCAGCTGCTGGCGCAGCGTGTGCAGGGTCGCGATCTCCGCGCTGCGGTCGTCATCGGCATAGACGCGGATATCGTCGCCCACGGCGTTCGCCGGCCAGAAACCGACCGTTGCCTTGGCTGTGAACCACTTCTCATCGACGATCTGCTTCAGCATCTTCTGCGCATCGGCATAGAGCGAGGTCGCGACTTCGCCGACGACGCTGTCGGTCAGGATGCCCGGAAAACGTCCGGCCAGTTCCCAGGTCTGGAAGAACGGCGTCCAGTCGATATAGCGGGCGAGTTCTTCCAGCGAATAGTCGCTGAAGGTGCGGGTGCCCAGGAATGTCGGCTTGCGCATGGTCTTGCCGAAATCGACCACATGCGCGTTGTCGCGCGCAGCGGCCAGCGTCAGGCGCTTCTTGTCCTGCTGCGCCTTGAAATGCGCCGCAGAGATTTTTGCATAATCCGCGCGCACATCGGCCGCATAGGCCTCGCGCTTGTCCGGCGACAGCAGCGACGACGCGACGCCGACGGCGCGGCTGGCATCGTTGACATGCACCACGGCGCCGGCGCGATAATTCGGATCGATCTTCACGGCCGTATGCACGCGGCTGGTCGTGGCGCCGCCGATCAAAAGCGGCATCTGCAGACCCTGCCGTTCCATCTCGCCGGCGAGGAAGGTCATCTCATCCAGCGACGGCGTGATCAGGCCCGAAAGGCCGATGATGTCGGCGCCTTCGGTCTTCGCCGTCTCGATGATCTTCGATGCCGGCACCATGACGCCGAGATCGACGACCTCGAAATTGTTGCACTGGAGCACGATGCCGACGATGTTCTTGCCGATATCGTGGACGTCGCCCTTCACGGTGGCGAGCACGATCTTGCCGGCCGACGAGCGACCGCCTTCGGTGCCGATGCCTTTTGCGAGATTGTCGGCCTTCTCCTGCTCCATGAACGGCATTAGGTAAGCCACGGCCTGCTTCATCACGCGGGCGGACTTTACGACTTGCGGCAAAAACATCTTGCCGTCGCCAAAGAGGTCGCCGACGACATTCATGCCGTCCATCAGCGGGCCTTCGATCACATGCAGCGGACGCGCGACGGTGAGGCGCGCAGCTTCAGTATCTTCGTCGATATATTGCGTGATGCCGTGCACCAGCGCGTGGCTGAGCCGCTTCTCCACTGGCCATTCGCGCCAGGAGAGATCCTGCTCCTTGGCTTGCTTGGTCTGGCCGCGGAATTTCTCGGCGAGCTCCAGCAGGCGTTCGCCGGCGCCGGGATCGCGATTGAGGATCGTGTCCTCGCAGACCTGGCGCAATTCGGGATCGATGTCGTCATAGACGATCATCTGTCCGGCATTGACGATGCCCATATCCATGCCGGCCTTGATGGCGTGATACAGGAACACCGAATGCATGGCCTCGCGCACCGGCTCATTGCCGCGGAACGAGAAGGAGAGGTTGGAGACGCCGCCGGAAATATGCGCATGCGGCAGGTTCTGGCGGATCCAGCGCGTCGCCTCGATGAAATCGACGCCGTAATTGTTGTGCTCTTCCAGGCCGGTGGCGATGGCGAACACATTGGGATCGAAGATGATGTCTTCCGGCGGGAAATCCAGCTCGCTGACCAGAATGTCATAGGCGCGCTTGCAGATCTCGATCTTGCGCTCATAGGTGTCGGCCTGGCCGACTTCGTCGAAGGCCATGACGACGACAGCAGCGCCGTGGCGCTGTGCGATCTTGGCCTCGTGAATGAATTTCTCGACGCCTTCCTTCATGGAGATCGAATTGACGATCGGCTTGCCCTGAACGCATTTCAGGCCGGCCTCGATCACGTTGAACTTTGACGAGTCCACCATGACGGGGACGCGCGCGATATCGGGCTCGGAAGCGACGAGGTTGAGAAACTCGATCATCGCCTTCTCTGAATCGAGCAAGCCCTCGTCCATATTGACGTCGATGACCTGCGCGCCGTTCTCGACCTGGTCGCGCGCCACCTGCAATGCCGAGGCATAGTCGCCTTCGGTGATCAGGCGGCGGAATTTGGCCGAGCCGGTGACGTTGGTGCGTTCGCCCACATTGACGAACGGGATCGACGCCGCCAGTTCGAACGGCTCGAGCCCGGACAGGCGCAGCAGCGGCGCAATCTCGGGAATCACGCGCGGCTTATGCGGGGCGACGGCCTTGGCGATGGCAGCAATATGCGCCGGCGTCGTGCCGCAGCAACCGCCGACGATATTGACGAGGCCACTTGCGGCAAATTCTCCGACCAGCTTCGCCATATATTCCGGCGTCTCATCATACTGGCCGAATTCATTGGGCAGGCCAGCATTCGGATAGGCGCAGACCAGCGTGTCGGCGACGCGACCGATATCGGCGATATGTGCGCGCAGGTCTTCGGCACCGAGCGCGCAGTTGAAGCCGATGGTGGCCGGCTTGGCGTGCTTCACCGAATTCCAGAATGCTTCCGGCATCTGGCCGGAGAGCAGGCGGCCTGATTTGTCGGTGATGGTGCCCGAGATCATCACGGGCACGTCGATGCCGCGCGCCTCGCAGATTTCCGCGATGGCATAGAGCGCGGCCTTGGCGTTGAGCGTGTCGAAGATGGTCTCGACCAGCAGCAGGTCGGCGCCGCCGTCGAGCAGGCCGTTGATCTGCTCGCTATAGGCGACGCGCAGATCGTCGAAAGTCACGGCACGATAGCCGGGATTGGCGACGTCCGGCGAAATCGAGGCGGTGCGGTTGGTCGGGCCGATGGCGCCGGCGACGAAACGCGGGCGGCCGTCTTCGGCTTCTACCTTGATGGCGGCATTCTTCGCTAGACGCGCGCCGTCGCGGCTCATCTCGTAAGCGAGATCGGCCATGTCGTAGTCGGCCTGCGCGATCGAGGTCGAGGAGAAGGTGTTGGTGGCGACGATGTCGGCGCCGGCGCGCAGATAGTCGGCGTGAATGTTCTCGATCGCCTCCGGCTGCGTCAGGATCAGCAGGTCGTTGTTGCCTTTGACGTCGCGATGAAAATCCTTGAAGCGCTCGCTGCGGAATGCGGCTTCATCGAACTGAAGTCCCTGGATCACGGTGCCCATGGCGCCGTCGAGCACGAGGATGCGCTCGCTGGCGGCTTTGAGGAGGGCGGTACGCTTGGGAGAAACTGGCACTGTCATGATCTTAAGCAGCCTTGATTTACGCAGCTTTGCGCGCGCCGTTGGGGCGGAAGCCGAGGAGATGGCTGATCGCGAAGACCAGATCGGCGCGGTTCATGGTGTAGAAATGGAAGTCGTTGACGCCGGCTTTGGCCAGCTTCTGCACCTGGCCTGCGACCACGGTGGCAGCAACGAGCTTGCGGGTTTCGGCGTCGTCATCGAGGCCGTCGAATTTCTCGGCCAGCCAGTTCGGCACGGTGGTGCCGGCACGGGTGACGAAATTGCGGGCCTGCTTGAAGTTGTGCATCGGCATGATGCCGGGCAGCACCGGAATGTCGATGCCGCGGGCCCGGACCTTGTCGAGATAACGGAAGTAGAGGTCGTTATCGAAGAAGACCTGGGTGATGGCGCGGGTCGCACCGGCATCGACCTTGGCCTGCAGGGTGTCGATATCGGCGGTGAAATCGGCGCTCTCCGGATGCTTTTCAGGATAGGCGGAGACGGTGACGTCGATATCGGAATAGCGCTTGCGAATGCTGGCAACGAGATCGGCGCAGGTCTGGTATCCGTCCGGATGCGCCACATATTGGGTACCGATGCCCGTGGTCGGGTCGCCGCGCAATGCCACGATGTGGCGGACGCCGGCTTCGTGATAGCGGGCCACGACATCGTCGATTTCGCTTTTCGGCGCCCCCACGCAGGTCAGATGCGCGGCCGGCGTCAGGGTCGTTTCCTTCAGCAGGCGGACGATGGTGGCGTGGGTGCGCTCGCGGGTCGAGCCGCCGGCGCCATAGGTCACCGAGACGAAGGACGGGGAGAGGGGGGCCAGGCGCTCGATGGTCTCCCACAAGGTGCGGTCCATCTCCTCGGTCTTCGGCGGGAAGAACTCGAAGGAAATGTTCGGAAGGTTGGGGGTGGCCGGGGTCGTCTCGGTCATCTCGAACTCCACCGCCGCGACTGGCGGCACCGGTTGTTGGGTCGTCACAGGCTGTTTGGCTGCACTGCACAAAGTATGCTGACATGCCGGAATAAAATAGCCCATCCGAAGACCATATAGGGTGGGAAATGGCCCATTATCTTCATCGGCGGTGAGTTTGTGGCGCCTTGTGAAAGGTGCGTGGGCAGGCGGGTGACGCCGCTGCGAAGAACCTTCATCCGCAGTAATTGTCTGAATTAATGGATAAATAGTCCGTATTGCAGGATGCGTGGCCTTCGCTTCAGGTGTGGGCATGGAGTTGGAGTATAAAAAAGCCTTCAATTTTCGCCCATCAGGATCCGTGTCCGGAAAGCCGATGGCCGCGCTTGCTGTCCCATCCGGACGCATTAGCCTGCCGGTATGATCCCGCTTTCCATTCTCGACCTGTCGGTCGTCACCACAGGCACGCCGCCGTCGCAGGCGCTGCGCAACAGCATCGACCTTGCCAGGCATGCTGACGGGCTCGGCTATGTCCGCTACTGGCTGGCCGAGCATCACAATCTCGCTTCCGTCGCGAGCCCCGCGCCGGAAATCATGATCGGGCAGATTGCGGCGGTGACGTCGCGGATCCGCGTCGGCTCGGGCGGCGTGATGCTGCCGAACCATGCGCCGCTGATGGTGGCAGAGCGCTTCAAGATGCTGGAAGCGCTGTTTCCCGGCCGGATCGATCTCGGCCTTGGCCGGGCGCCGGGCACCGATGGCGCAACAGCCTATGCGCTGCGCAACCGGATGGCCGGCCGCGAGGGTGACGATTTTCTGGAGCGGCTGAGCGAGTTACTCTTGTGGGAGACGCGACGCTTCCCCGAAAATCATCCCTATAACAATGTCGTGGCCATGCCGAACGACGTGCCGTTGCCGCCGATCTGGCTGCTCGGCTCCAGCGATTTCAGCTCCGATCTCGCAGCCCAGGTCGGGATGGGTTTTGCCTTTGCCCATCATTTCGCGTCCCACGATGCAGCCGATGCCATGGTGCACTATCGCGCGCGCTTCAAGAGTTCAGCCTGGCTGCAGGCGCCGCAGGCGATCCTTGCGGTCGCGGTGATCTGTGCCGAGACCGATGAGGAAGCCGAGCGGCTGGCCTCATCCGCCGATCTCAATCGCCTGCGGCGCGACCGTGGCGAATACGCGCCGCTGCCAAGCGTCGAGGAAGCGCTGGCTTATCCCTATAGCGATGCGGAGAAGGTGAAGATTACGCGCAATCGCTCGCGGCTGTTCGTCGGCAGTCCGGCGACTGTGAAAGAGAAATTGCAGCCGCTGATCGCGCAATGCCAGCCGGATGAGCTGATGGTCGTCACCGCGATGTTTGACCATGATGCGCGCAAGCAGTCTTACAGTCTGCTGGCAAGGGCATTCGCGTAGCGAAAATCGCGTGATGCGATGTCGGAAAGAGCTCATGGCAATCGTCCTTGAGGCGGCGCCATCAAGAACCAGAGAATGATCCATGCTTTATGCAATCCTCGCTTATCATGTCGAAGACGTCGTCGTGTCGTGGACGACCGATCAGGATACGGCCGTGATGGCCGATCTTCACGAGGTCCACGAGCGGCTGACAGCTGATGGCCAGATGGGACCGGCCGCGCGACTCGGCGGCACCAAGGGCGCGTTCACCCTGCGTGGACCGGGCGCCGGCGTGGTCATCGACGGGCCGTTTGCGGAGACCAAGGAGCAGTTGCTGGGGTTCTATGTCGTCGATTGCGACACACGCGACGATGCCATCGCCGTCGCGCGCGATCTGCGGCGGGTGAATCCGTCGGCAGTCTATGAGATCCGGCCGATCCAGCTATTTCTGCCCGGTGCGCCGAAGGAAGCGACGCATAGTCTGGCGGATCACGTCAGGGGCGCGTCGTAGGATGGGTTGAGCGCAGGCGCATCGCGCCGAAGCGATACCCATCACTGCATGCACTGGTGCCCGTGGTGATGGGTATCGCTTCGCTCAACCCATCCTACATGCTCAGCCCTGTTGCTCGCCAAAGGTCTGGCGGAACGGATGCGCGGGATACACGCCCACGATCCTGAATTCGCGCGAGAAGAACTTCAGCTCTTCCAGTGCGAAGGCCAGATTGCGGTCGTCGGGATGGCCGTCGACATCCGCATAGAATTGCGTGGCGAAGAACTCGCCATCGACCATGTAGCTTTCCAGCTTGGTCATGTTGACGCCATTGGTGGCAAAGCCGCCGAGCGCCTTGTAGAGCGCGGCGGGCAGGTTGCGCACGCGGAAGACAAAAGACGTGACCAGCGGCTCCTTGCCCTGCGGCGCCCATTTGGCATCCTTCGAGAGGATGACGAAACGCGTGGTGTTGTGGCTCTCGTCCTCGACGTCCTCGGCCAGAATATCCAGGCCGTAGATCTCGGCAGCGAGACGCGGCGCCAGCGCACCACAGCTCTTGTCGCCGCGCTCGGCGACGATGCGGGCCGAGCCTGCGGTGTCGGCCGCGACGATGGAGCGGACGCCGAGCTTGCGGATCAGGCGGCGGCACTGGCCGAGCGCATGAACGTGGCTCTCGATGGTCTTGAGGTCCTCGATCCTGGTGCCGCGCGGCGCCATCAGCTGGTGATGGATCGGCATGAACCATTCGCCGATGATGTGCAGGCCGGAGGCCGGCAAGAGGTGATGGATATCGGCGACGCGGCCGGCGATCGAATTCTCTATCGGGATCATGCCGAGATCGGCTTCGCCCGACGAGATTGCCGCCAGCGCATCCTCGAAGGTGGCACACGGCAGTGCCTCGGCCTGCGGAAACGCCTCGGCGATCGCATTGTGGGAATTGGCGCCGGGCTCGCCCTGGAAGGCGATCTTCATCGGAATGGTCATGGCGGGCCTTGTATCAGTCGGTCAGTTTTTTGCCAGCAGGCGGCGGGCAATTTCGAGGTCGTGCGGGGTGTCGACGCCGAGCGGGACGGAGTCCACAATGGCGCCGTCGATCCGCATGCCGGCTTCCAGCGCGCGGAGCTGTTCGAGCTTTTCACGCTGCTCCAGGGTGGAGGGGGCAAGCTTGACGAAGCCTTCCAGCGCGGCCCGGCGATAGGCGTACAGCCCGATGTGATGATAGCGCGGGCCATCGCCATAGGGCGCGGTGGCGCGGGTGAAGTAGAGCGCGCGCAACCGGTTCGGGCCGGCGGGCGAGCCGATCAGCTTCACCACATTCGGATTGGTGTGTTCTTCGTCCTTGCGGATCTCGGCGGCAAGGGTAGCGATATCGACCTTGGGGTCATCCAGCACCCGGACGGCGGCGGCGATATCGCCGGGCGGAATGGTGGGCAGGTCGCCCTGGACGTTCACGATGGTCTGCACCGTTTCGGTCGGATCGAGCCTGCCCAGTGCCTCAAAAATCCGGTCCGAGCCCGACGGGTGGTCCGGCGAGGTCATCACGGCCTCAAAACCGTGGGCGATCACCGCATCGGCGATCTCGGCGGTGTCGGTGGCAATGGCCACACGTCCGATAGCCGCCTCGCTGGCGCGCCGGGCGACATGGACGATCATCGGCAGGCCCGCGATATCCAGCAGCGGCTTGCCGGGCAGGCGGGTCGCAGCCATCCGGGCGGGAATGAGCACGAGGGTACGGGGATCGGTCATGGCTGCTGGGCTTGGTCAGTTGAGATCGCAAAAACGGCTCGAATTCCGTCTGTCGGACCGGGAAAACCATGATGCAGATCAAGGGCAAACCCGGGAGCGCGGCGTTTATAGAGGTTGCCAGAACTAGGGCAAACCGTTATCTCGATTGGACAGGCTCTAAACAGGCCTGGAGACGTGATTCATGGGCGCGTCGAGGCCGTGGGAGCGGCCTTCCAATGACCTAAAACGGGCGTGGGGCTTACGGAATATGGACTCTTTCGAACTCAACAAGATCATGGGCGCCGTGCTCGGCACCTGCCTCCTGCTGATGGCCACGAATTTCACCGCCCAGGCCGTGTTTTCGCCCAAGCACCTGGAGAAGCCCGGCTACGATATCGCCGTGAAGGAAGACACCTCCGGCGGTGGCGCCAAGGCTGCGGCCGCGCCCTCCGAACCCATCGAGAAACTGCTGCAGACCGCCTCCGTCGAAAAGGGCCAGACGGCTGCCAAGAAGTGCGCCTCGTGCCACACCTTCGAGAAGGGCGGCCCGAACCGCGTCGGCCCGAACCTCTATGGCGTCATCAATGATCACGTCGGCCAGGGCCGTGGCGGCTTCAATTTCTCTGCCGCCATGAAGGCCAAGGGCGGCAGCTGGGGTTTTGAGGAGCTGAACAAGTTCATCGCCAGCCCGAAGACTGCCATCCCTGGCACCGCGATGGGCTTCGCCGGCATCTCCAAGGACAGCGAGCGCGCCGACCTGATCGCCTATCTGGCAACGCTGGCCGACACGCCGGTGCCGCTGCCGACGGCGGCCAAGTAGCATAAACACACCGCGTTTTCGTCACATTCGCGACGTCACGGCCGGGCCATCAAGCCCGGCCGTTGTCGTTTCCGCATTACCAAAGCTTAAGCGGGACGTTTGGCCGCGCCGGGCTAGGATGCAACTGAGGCGATGGGTGGTATCTTGCGGAAAAGCCGGCATAATCGGTCGAACCCTTGCCTCATATGACCGTTCTACTCGCTCCCGGTTCACAGGATTCAGCACATTGACGATTTCCCGACGCCGCCTTCTGAAGACTTCCGCTTTCGCCGCTCTCACCCCCGTGCTCGGCGGGATCGGCAGCCTCCCGGTGAGCGGAGCAGCCTCGGCGCAGCCGGCCGCTGCAGCAGGTGGCGCGGAATGGCGTCATGCCTTGTCGCTGTTCGGCGAGATCAAATATCCGGCCGGCTTCAAGCGCTTCGATTACGTCAATCCGGATGCACCGAAGGCCGGATCGGTTCGCCAGATCGCGCTTGGCACTTTCGACAATTTCAATCTCGTCGTCTCCGGCGTGAAGGGCAATCTCGCCGGCGCCGTCGGCCTGATCTACGAATCGCTGACCACGGCCTCTCTGGACGAAGTATCGACCGAATACGGTCTGCTGGCGGAGTCGGTCAGCCATCCTGAGGACTATTCCTGGGTCGCCTATCGTCTGCGCCCGGAAGCCAGGTGGCATGACGGCAAGCCGGTGACGGCGGATGACGTGATCTTCTCGCTGGAGTCCTTCAAGAAGCATCATCCGTTCTACTCGGCCTATTACAGCCATGTGGTGAAGGCGGAGAAGGTTGGCGAGCGCGAGATCAAGTTCACCTTCGATGCCCCCGGCAATCGCGAATTGCCGCAGATCGTCGGTCAGCTCACGGTGATTCCGAAGCACTGGTGGGAAGGCATGGACGCATCCGGCAAGAAACGCGACGTCAGCAGCACCACGCTGGAGCCGCCGCTTGGCAGCGCGGCCTATCGCATCAAGGATTTCGCCCCGGGGCGCAATGTCGTTATCGAGCGGGTGAAGGACTATTGGGGCGCCAAGCTGGCCGTGAATATCGGTAAGCACAATTTCAATGAAGTGCGCTACGAATATTTCCGCGACGGTACCGTCGCGCTCGAAGCTTTCAAGGGCGACCAGGTCGACTGGCGCTCGGAGAACAGTGCCAAGAACTGGGCGACGGCCTACGATTTCCCGGCGGTGAAAGAAAAGCGGGTCATCCTCGAAGAGTTTCCGAACCGCGCAACTGGCGTGATGCAGGGCTTCGCGATGAATATCCGTCGCGACAAGTTCAAGGACGTGCGTGTGCGCCGTGCCCTGAACTATGCCTTCGATTTCGAGGAGATGAACAAGCAGCTCTTCTATGGCACCTATGAGCGGATCTCGAGCTATTTCCACGGCACCGAGCTCGCCTCGTCCGGTCTGCCGGAAGGCAAGGAGTTGGAAATCCTGGAGACCGTGCGTGCCGACGTGCCGCCGGAAGTCTTCACCAAGCCTTACAGCAATCCCGTCAACGGCAATGCCGAGAATGTCCGCAGCAATCTGCGCGAGGCGACGGCCCTGCTCAAGGCGGCCGGCTATGAAATCCGCGACCGCAAGCTCGTCGATGCGAAGACCGGTGCGCCGTTCGAGATCGAGTTGCTGGGGGAAGATCCAAGCTCCGAGCGCATCGCCCTGTTCTTCAAGCCACCACTGGAGCGGCTCGGCATTGGCGTCACCGTGCGAACCATCGATGCCACGCAGTACGAAAACAGGATGCGCAGTTGGGATTTTGATATCGTGGTGACTCAGTGGGGGCAGTCGCTGTCGCCTGGCAATGAGCAGCGAGAATATTGGGGTTCGAAGGCTGCCGATGCGCCCGGTTCGCGCAACGTCGTCGGCATCAAGGCCCCAGCCATCGACAAGCTGATCGAGCGCGTGATCTTCACCAAGGATCGTGCCGATCTAGTCGCGGCCACCAAGGCGCTGGATCGCGTGCTGCTCTGGAATAACTTCGTCGTCCCGCAATTCACCTACAGCAAGGCACGCACCGCGCGCTGGGATCGTTTCGGTCGCCCAGCCGAACTGCCGAAATATGGCCAGTCCGGCTTCCCGTCCATCTGGTGGTGGGATGCCGAGAAAGCCGCGAAGACGGGCGGACGCTCTTGAGGAGGCTGTCGCGCATGGCGCAGCTCAATCGTCGGCATGTTCTCGGCCTCGGTCTCGGCGCCATCGCCGCATCGCGTTTCAGCCCCGCGCTCGCGCAGGGCAGCAACGACGCGCATGGCATGTCGGCCTTTGGTGATCTGAAATATCCCGCCGACTTTCCTCATTTCGACTACGTGAATGTGAAGGCCCCGAAGGGGGGTGTGTTCTCGACCATTCCATCGGTGAAGGCCTTCAACCAGTCGTTCCAGACGTTCAACTCGCTGAATGCCTATGTGCTGAAGGGCGACGGCGCGCAGGGCATGGGCATGACCTTCACGACGCTGATGACGCGCGCCGCCGACGAGGCCGATGCCATGTATGGCCTCGCGGCGAAGTCCGTGCAGATCTCCGCCGATGGCCTGACCTATCGCTTTACCATGCGCCCGGAAGCGCGCTTCCATGACGGCAGCAAGCTCACGGCGAAGGACGCGGCCTGGTCGCTGACCACGCTGAAGGAGAAGGGCCATCCCATCATCACGCAGCAGATGCGTGATGTGGTCAAGGCAGAGGCCGTCGATGACGCAACGCTGGTCGTCACATTTGCCGAAAAGCGCGGACGCGACGTGCCGCTGTTCGTCGCCAGCATGCCGATCTTCTCGCAGGCCTATTACGCCAAGCGGACCTTCGATGAATCCACGCTGGAAACGCCGATCGGCAGCGGGCCTTACAAGGTCGGTCGCTTCGAGGTCGGTCGTTTCATCGAATTTGATCGCGTGAAGGACTGGTGGGGCGCGGACCTTCCGGTCGCCCGCGGCCAGTATAATTTCGACACCGTGCGCTTCGATTTCTATCGGGATCGGGATGTCGCCTTCGAAGGCTTTACGGGGCGCAATTACCTGTTCCGCGAGGAGTTCACCTCGCGCATCTGGGCCACGCGTTACGATTTTCCTGCCATCAAGGAAGGTCGCGTCAAACAGGAGATCGTGCCTGACGATCGTCCGTCCGGTGCGCAAGGCTGGTTCATCAATACGCGGCGGACCAAGTTTCAGGACCCGCGCGTGCGCGAGGCGCTCGGTAACGCCTTCGATTTCGAGTGGACCAACAAGACCATCATGTATGGCGCCTATGAGCGCACGGTCTCGCCATTCCAGAACTCCGATCTGATGGCGACCGGCGCGCCGTCGCCGGAAGAGCTGGTGCTGCTCGAGCCGTTCCGCGGCAAGGTGCCGGCCGAGGTGTTCGGCAATCCCTATGTGCCGCCGGTCTCCGATGGATCGGGTCAGGATCGCGCGCTGCTGCGCAGGGCGATCCAGCTGCTCAACGAAGCCGGTTGCGTGATGAAGGACGGCAAGCGTCTGACGGCGCAGGGCGAGCCGTTCAAGATCGAGTTTCTGCTCGATGAGCCGAATTTCCAGGCGCATCACATGCCGTATATCAAGAATCTCGGCACGCTCGGCATCGAGGCGAATCTGCGCCTCGTCGATCCCGTGCAGGAGCAGGCGCGGCGCAACGATTTCGATTTCGACATGACCATCGAGCGCTTCGGTTTTTCGACCGTTCCCGGCGATTCCCTGCGTCCGTTCTTCACGACGCAGGCGGCTGCCACCAAAGGCTCGAAGAACCTGTCAGGCATTTCGGATCCCGTGGTCGATGCGCTGATCGAACAGGTGATCGCCGCGGAAAGCCGCGCCAAGCTCGTCTTCGCCGCGCGTGCGCTCGATCGCGTCATCCGCGCCGGCCGCTATTGGGTGCCGCAATGGTATTCGAGCAAGCATCGGCTGGCCTATTGGGATGTGTTCAAGCATCCCGCGCAGCTACCCAAATATCTCGATATGGTCGCGCCCGAACTTTGGTGGGCTGCCGGCGAGCAGGCGAAGTAAGATGACCGCATATATCGCACGTCGCGTGCTGCTGATGTTTCCCACCCTGCTGGGAATCCTGCTCGTATCCTTCGTCGTGGTGCAGTTCGCTCCGGGCGGTCCCGTCGAGCGGGTGATCGCGCAGATGAGCGGTGCCGATACCGGCGCATCGCGCGCGACAGGTTCGTCATCCGGTGGTGACTTCGGCAATCGCGCCCAGCCGGGTGCCGGCGCCGATGCCGTAAACTCGAAATATCGCGGCGCGCAGGGGCTCGATCCCGCTTTCATCAAGAATCTCGAAAAGCAGTTCGGCTTCGACAAGCCCGCGCCCGAACGCTTCCTGCTGATGGTGTGGAACTATGCCCGCTTCGATTTCGGCAAGAGCTACTTTCGCGATACGTCGGTGGTGCAACTGATCAAGGAGAAGCTGCCGGTCTCGATGTCGCTCGGCATCTGGATGATGCTGATCAGCTATATGATCTCGATCCCGCTCGGCATTCGCAAAGCGGTCCATGACGGGACGAAATTCGATACCTGGACTTCGGCGATCATCATCATCGGCTTTGCGATTCCGGGCTTCCTGTTTGCGATCCTCCTGATCATCCTGTTCGCCGGCGGCTCGTTCTGGAGCATTTTCCCGCTGCGCGGGTTGACCTCGGACGGCTGGAGCCAGATGCCGTGGTACCGCCAGATTGCCGATTATTTCTGGCACCTGACGCTGCCGCTGATCGCCATGGGTCTCAGCGCCTTCGCCACCACCACGCTGCTGACCAAGAACTCGTTCCTCGACGAAATCCGCAAGCAATATGTGATGACCGCGCGCGCCAAGGGCTGCAACGAGCGGCAGGTGCTCTATGGCCATGTCTTCCGCAATGCCATGCTGATCGTGATCGCCGGTTTCCCCGGTGCCTTTATCGGCGCGTTCTTCTCGGGCGCGCTTCTCATCGAGACAATCTTCTCGCTCGACGGCCTGGGTCTGCTCGGCTTCGAGAGCGTGCTCAACCGCGATTATCCGGTGGTATTCGGCACGCTGTTCATCTTTTCGCTGATGGGATTGGTGGTCGGCCTGATCTCCGATCTCGCTTATATGTGGGTCGATCCACGCATTGATTTTGAGGCGCGGGAAGTCTGATGAACGTCACAGCCCCCATGCCGGTCGAAACCACCACCCAGACGCCGCTCGGCGAGGCGGTGCCGCCGTCGCGCAGGCAGGTCGGCCTGTCGCCGCTCAACAAGCGTCGCTGGCAGAATTTCAAGGCGAACAAGCGCGGATATTGGTCGCTCTGGATCTTCTCGATCCTGTTTCTCGTCTCGCTGTTCGCAGAAGTGATCGCCAATGATCGCCCGTTCCTGATCAAGTTCGACGGCAAACTCTATTTCCCCGCTTTCGTCACCTATTCGGAGACGACGTTTGGCGGTGACTTCGAAACGGCGGCGGACTATCGCGATCCGTTTCTGCAGAAGCTGATTGCGGAGAAGAACGGCAGCATCTACTGGCCGCCGATCCGCTACTCCTACGACACCCACAATCTCGATCTGCCGACCCCGGCGCCGTCGAAGCCGACCTGGATGCTCACCGAAGAGCAGTGCAAGCCGGTGGTGGAGAAGAAGGGCCTCAAGGGCTGCAGGGATCTCGAATATAACTGGCTGGGCACCGACGATCAGGGCCGCGACGTGGTCGCGCGTCTGATTTACGGCTTCCGGATTTCCGTGCTGTTCGGTCTCACGCTGACGGCCCTGTCCTCGATCATCGGCATCGCGGCCGGCGGCGTGCAGGGCTATTTCGGCGGCTGGGTCGATCTCGCCTTCCAGCGCTTCATCGAGATATGGAGTTCGATCCCCGCGCTCTATCTGTTGCTGATCCTGTCGGCGGTGCTGGTGCCCGGCTTCTTCGTGCTGCTCGGCATCCTGCTGCTGTTCTCATGGGTCACACTGGTCGGGCTCGTTCGCGCGGAATTTTTGCGCGGTCGCAATTTTGAATATGTGACCGCGGCGCGTGCGCTTGGCGTGTCCAATCGCAGCATCATGGTGAAACACTTGCTGCCCAACGCCATGGTTGCGACCATGACATTCCTGCCCTTCATCGTCTCGTCTTCCGTGATGACGCTGACGGCGCTGGACTTCCTCGGCTTCGGCCTGCCGCCCGGCTCGCCATCGCTTGGCGAATTGCTGTCGCAGGGCAAGGCCAATGTGCAGGCGCCATGGCTCGGTTTCACCGGCTTCTTCGCGGTGGCGATCATGCTGTCGCTGCTCATTTTCATCGGCGAAGCCGTCCGCGACGCTTTCGATCCGCGCAAGACGTTCAGGTAAGGCTGCAACATGGACGCCATCAATCAGCCCCTCTTGGACGTTCGCGATCTCTCCGTCGCCTTCCATCAGGGCGGCAACACGTCGGTTGCCGTCAACAAGGTCTCGTTCGACATCAAGCGCGGCGAATGCGTCGCGCTGGTCGGCGAGTCCGGCTCGGGAAAATCCGTCAGCGCATTGTCGATCCTGAAGCTGCTGCCTTATCCGATGGCGTCGCATCCGTCGGGGGCCATCCGATTCAAGGGGCATCAGTTGCTCGGCATGTCCGAGAGCGACATCCGCGAGATCCGCGGCAACGATATCTCGATCATTTTCCAGGAGCCGATGACCTCGCTCAACCCGCTGCACACGATCGGTGCGCAGATCGGCGAGATCCTGCAACTTCACAATGGCATGCGCGGCGAGAAAGCGCGTGCGCGGGTCATCGAATTGCTGACGCAGGTCGGTATCCCCGATCCCGAGACGCGGCTTGCCAGCTATCCGCACCAGCTCTCCGGCGGCCAGCGCCAGCGCGTGATGATCGCCATGGCGCTCGCCAACGAGCCGGACCTGCTGATCGCCGACGAGCCGACCACGGCGCTCGACGTCACCGTGCAGGCACAGATCCTCGCTCTGCTGGCCGATATCCGCCAGCGTCTCGGCATGAGCCTTCTGTTCATCACCCACGATCTCGGTATCGTCCGCCGCATCGCCGAGCGGGTCTGCGTGATGAAGAATGGCGAGATCGTCGAGCAGGGACCGGTCGAGCAGGTGTTCACCTCGCCGCAGCATCCCTATACCAAGGCTCTGCTCGCGGCCGAGCCGAAGCCCGATCCCGCGCCGCCGCGGCCCGATGCGCCGGTGGTGATGTCCTCCGACGATCTCAAGGTCTGGTTTCCCATCAAGCGCGGCTTGCTGCGCAAGACCATCGGCCATGTGAAGGCCGTCGATGGCGTCAGCGTCAAGATCCGCCAGGGCGAGACGCTTGGCGTGGTCGGCGAATCCGGCTCGGGCAAGACGACGCTCGGTCTGGCGCTGCTGCGCCTGATCTCGTCGCAGGGGCCGATCGTGTTCCTCGGCAAGGATATCCAAGGCCTGCAGTTCAAGCAGATGCGTCCGTTCCGGCGCGACATGCAGATCGTGTTTCAGGATCCCTTTGGCGCGCTCAGCCCGCGTATGTCCGTCGGCGATATCATTGCCGAAGGACTCAGCGTGCATCAGCGCGCGCTGTCGGAGGACGAGCGCGACGCACGCGTCGTCAAGGCGCTGCAGGATGTCGGTCTCGATCCGGCGACGCGCTTCCGTTATCCGCATGAATTTTCCGGCGGCCAGCGTCAGCGCATCTCGATCGCGCGCGCCGTGGTGCTGGAGCCGAGCTTCGTCGTGCTGGACGAGCCGACCAGCGCGCTCGACATGCTGTTCCAGGCGCAGATGGTCGATCTCCTGCGCGAATTGCAGCGCAAGCGCGATCTCACTTACATGTTCATCTCGCATGACCTCCGCGTGGTGGCGTCGCTGGCGAGCCATCTGATCGTGATGCGCCACGGCAAGGTGGTGGAAGAGGGGCCTGCGGCAGAACTCTTCAAGAATCCAAAGTCCGACTATACACGCGAGCTGTTTGCGGCTGCATTCCGCATCGAGGCCGTGCCCGACGGCCCGGTGGCGCAGTAGCGGGATGTCAGACAAGACGAAGATCGAGATCGCCGACCGCGTCATGGATGTCGCCGTGTCGCCGCCGGTGACGGTGGCCAAGGGCTATCTGCCTTACGAGCGGTTTGACGTGGCGATCATTCGGGCCGATGACGAGACACTCCGGCAGCAGCGCGATGTCCTGCGGGGCGGACGTGTCGCTGCCGTGTTACCGGTCGATCTTGCGCGCGATGAGATCGTGCTGCTGCGCCAGTTTCGCCTGCCGGCGCATCTCGCCACCGGCCGCGGCGAGATGGTGGAGATCGTTGCCGGCCGCGTCGATGGCGACGAGAGCGCAATGGCTGCAGCCGCGCGCGAATGCCAGGAAGAGATTGGCGTCGCACCCGATCGCCTGATCGAACTCTTTAGCGTGCTGCCGACGCCGGGGATCACCGACGAGTTCGTCACATTCTTTCTCGGCTTCATCGACAGCAGCAAGGTGCCGCTGCGCGGCGGGCTTGCCGAGGAGCACGAAGATACGCGACCCTTCATCGTCTCCATCGATGCCGCCATCGCTGCGCTGGATAGTGCGCAGGTGTTCAACGGCTTGATGATCAGCGCCGTGCAATGGCTGGCGCTGCATCGGGATCGTCTGCAGGATTACTCGGAACGCGCGGTCAATCCAGCCGCTTGATGCTGGTGACCGCGCTGCCGGTCGCGGCAATCCTTGCAATGGCGTCTTTGGTGCTCTCGATCGCCGTCGCCATGTGATGGGCATTGGCATGCACGATGGTCTCGGCATCACGCACGATGGCGACATGGCCTTTCCAGAAGATCAGATCGCCTCGCCTGAGCGTCTGCACCTCCGTTTCTGACAAGCGCCGGCCAAGCCCGTCTTCCTGCATATCGCTGTCACGCGGGCAGCCCGTTCCCGCAGCGCTTAGCGCGATCTGGACAAGGCCGGAGCAATCGATGCCGAGGCTGCTCTTGCCGCCCCACAAATAGGGCGTGCCGACGAAGCGTTCGGCCACGGCAACGAAATCGGGCTCGATGAAGGATAGTTCGGCCGCATGCTGTCGTGGAATGTGATGACCGTTGCTGGCCACGGCAAAGGCGTCCGTCATTCTCACGATGGATAGTTGCGCGCCGAGTGGCAGCGTATCCATCGGCGGAATCTTGATGGACGGGCCGGGGAATGCATAGGTCCGCAACGCCGTCACCTTGTGGGTCGGTGCCGGCCCCGGCGGATACAGGGCGAGATCCGAGATCCAGCCCACATAGCCATCGGCATTGAGCTGGCCCCATGCCCAGCCCTCGTCGTTCCGGTCATAGATCGTGACACGCTCCCCGCGCAATGCCTGGGTGTCGAGCATTGCACCTGCAAACGGATCGCGCCGCACCGATGTGACGCCATCGGTGATCTCGAATTCCTCACCGGTGACGAAGCGATCGGCTTCGACCTTGCCTTCGAGATATTTGGCAGCGACATCCGGCCGTGCGGGCGTCAGGCGCTTATCCATAGCGCTGGCTCAGCAGAGCGTAGATCGCGCGTGCGGCCTGGCACTCGCCGCCTTCCGGGCGTGCGGGCTTCGCGGACGGCGTCCAGCCATAGATGTCCACATGCAGCCAGCTCTTTGCGGATTCGACGAAGCGCTGCAGGAACAATGCGCAGGTGATCGACCCGGCGAAACCGCCTGACGGCGCATTATTGATATTGGCTACCTTGGAATCCAGCCACGCGTCATATGGCGCCCAGAGCGGCAGTCGCCACAGCGGATCGTTCTGCTCCTTGGCTGAGCGCGCGACATCAAGGGCGAGGTCCTCGTCATTGGTGTAGAATGGCGGCAGCTCCGGCCCGAGCGCCACGCGCGCGGCGCCGGTGAGGGTGCCGAGATCGATCAGCAGTTCCGGCTTCTCTTCATCCGCCAGTGCCAGCGCATCGGCGAGGACGAGGCGGCCTTCGGCGTCGGTGTTGCCGATCTCCACCGTCGGGCCTTTTCGCGACTTGAAGATATCGAGCGGACGGAAGGCATTGCCCGCCACGGCATTCTCGACCGCCGGGATCAGCACGCGCAGGCGCACCTTCAGCTTGGCATCCATGATCATCAGGGCGAGGGCCAGCACATTGGCGGCACCGCCCATGTCCTTCTTCATGATCAACATGGCCGAGGACGGCTTGAGATCGAGGCCGCCGGTGTCGAAGCAGACGCCCTTGCCGACCAGCGTGATCTTTGGATGTGTGGGATCGCCCCAGGAGAAATCTATCAGGCGGGGCGCGCGGGACGAAGCCATGCCGACGGCATGGATCAGCGGGAAATTCTGCGCGACGAGATCGTCACCGGTGATGCAGCTGAAGTCAGCGTCGAACCGTCCTGCAAGCTCCTTCGCCGCCTGCGCCAGCTCTTCAGGTCCCATCTCGTTGGATGGCGTGTTGATCAGGTCGCGCGCCAGTGCGGCAGCTTCCGCGATGCGGCTGATCTCGGCGATGTCGACGCCGTCTGGTGGCACGAGCTTGACGTTGGGCACTTCATTCTTGCGATAGCGACCGAAGCGATAGCTGCCGAGCGCGAAAGCGAGGGCGGCGAGGCGCGTGTCATGCGGTGCGTTGGCGAAGCGATAGGTGCCGGCAGGCAGCAGGCCCGGCAGCGTACCGGGTCGAAACAGGTCACGATGCCGCGCGCCCACGTCGTCGAGCCCGAACAGGATCTGTGCGATCGCGCCGTCGGCGTCGGGCAGCGCCAGCCAGGCGCCGGCCTTGCCCTTGAAGCCGTGGGCGGTGGCGAAGGCCTTTGCTGCAGCCGGCAGCATTGCGGCGAACTCCGCCCAGTTGCTCTTGGTCACGAAGCTGATCGGGATCGCCGGCGTGGTCGGAGAGGCGTCGAAAGCAGAATGCATGGCGAGGCTCGCAGCTGAAGGGAGGGCCGCTATGCGGCCGAACGCGTCTAGGGGTGGTAACGGGGATATGGCATCGTCCATGCCGATTAACCAGCCATTAGGGTTAACACTCTATTGCTGGCGCATTCGGTAAGTCCGTTCGCATCATCCTTGAGTCAAAGTGCCATGCGTCAGCCCTTCTGTCTTGCGCGGTTTCTCGCGACTGCAGCCACGACGGCAATTCTGGCCGCCGGTCTCGCCGGCTGCAAGACCACGGGCATGTCCGACATCACCGGTTCCGTCGGCGCCCGCGCCGAAGCGCCGCCTGTCAGCCCGCCGGCAGATCCCTCGCGCGACATCGAAGCCTATGGCGAACGCTTCCGCTCGAATCCGCGCGATGCGGATGCGGCGATGCGTTACGGCCAGGCACTGCGCGCCAATGGCCAGCGTGCCCAGGCCGTTTCGGTGTTCGAACAGGCAACGTTGAACAATCCGGGCAACAAGATGCTGATGGCCGGCTACGGCCGCGCTCTGGCCGATGCCGGCAATTTCGAGCGCGCCTTTGAAGTTCTGGGGACCGCGCATTCGCCCGCCAATCCCGACTGGCGCATTCTCTCGGCACAGGGCGCTGCCCTCGACCAGATGGGGCGCCACGACGAGGCGCGCCGCTATTACGGCAATGCGCTGAAGATCCGGCCCGAGGAGCCCTCGGTGCTGTCGAATCTCGGCCTGTCCTACATGCTGTCAAAGAATTTGCCGGAAGCCGAGGTCACGCTGCGCCGCGCGCAGCAAGGACGCGGCAATGTCGATCCGCGCGTGCGACAAAATCTCGGCCTTGTCGTCGGCCTGCAGGGCCGCTTCAATGAGGCTGAATCCATCGTCCGCGCCGATCTGCCGCCGGACGAAGCGGCCGCCAATGTGGCCTATCTCAAGCAGATGCTGAACAATCGCGGTGGCGCGAAGTTCAGCGGCCAGGACGACGCGAAGCGCTCGTAAACGCCGGCCTTTTACTGCATCGCGGCGATCTTGATGCCGGTCGGCCCGAGAATGACCACGAACAGCACCGGCAGGAAGAACAGGATCATCGGCACTGTGAGCTTCGGCGGCAGCGCTGCGGCCTTCTTCTCCGCCTCGTTCATGCGCATGTCGCGGTTTTCCTGCGCCATCACGCGCAGGCTCTGGCCGAGCGGCGTACCGTAACGTTCCGACTGCATCAGGGCGAGACAGACCGACTTGACGCCTTCGAGCCCGGTACGCTTGGCGAGGTTCTCGTAGGCCATCTTGCGATCCTGCAGATAGGACAGTTCAGCCGTCGTCAGCGTGAATTCCTCGGCCAGTGGCACCGATTGCGATGCGATCTCCATCGAGACGCGACGGAACGCGACCTCGATGGACATGCCGGATTCGATACAGATCAGCAGCAGATCGAGCGCATCGGGAAAGGCGCGCCGGATCGAAAGCTGCCGCTTGGTGATGGCGTTCTTGAGGAACAGCATCGGCGCCTGCATGCCGAACCACGCAGCGCCGACGCACATGCCGATCTTGATGGGCAGCGATTGCTCCATCCGCGAGATCACGAACACATAGACGATCGCAAAGGCGAGAAAAGCAATCGGCGTAACGGCGCGGAAGAACAGGAACGTGATGTAAGGCGCCTGGCCGCGATAGCCGGCCATCACCAGCTTGTCGAGCGCGGCCTCCTGCGCCAGCCATTTGGTCAGGTTGAAATCGCTGACCACCTTGGAGACGAGCTGCTTCGGTGTCTGCCGCAGCGATACCTTTCCGGTATTCAGCATGCGGTCGCGTTCACGTTGCCGCAGCCGCTCGCGTTCGTTGGCGACCGCCTTCATGCGCTTGGCCAAGCCGTCGCTGGCAAGCAGGGGCACCAGCAACGTATAGGCCGTCGCGCTCACGGCGATCGCCGCCATGAGCATCATCATGAAGCGGGGGTCGTGAAGTTTTGCAATCAGCAGATCAACCATGACGCACCATCAGAAATCGAAGTTGATCATCTTCTTCATGACGAAGATGCCGCAGGTCATCCACAGCGCGCAGCCTGCCAGCATCAGACGGCCGGTTTCATGGGTCCATAGCAACGAGATGTAGTCGGGTGTGCTCATATAGACGAGCAACATGACGATCGGCGGCAACGATCCGATGATGCCGGCGGAGGCCTTGGCTTCCATCGACATGGCCTGGATCTTCTCTGTCATCTTCTTGCGGTCGCGCAGTACCTTGGAAAGATTGCCCAATGCTTCCGACAGGTTGCCACCCGACTTCTGCTGGATCGCGATCACGATGCCGAAGAAGTTCGCTTCCGGCAGCGGCATGCGCTCATAGAGTCGTGCGCAGGCTTCGCCCAGCGGCATGCCGATGGTCTGCGTCTCGATGATCGCGTTGAATTCGCTGCGCAGCGGCTCCGGCGCGTCGGCGGCGACGACTTTCAGGGAGTCGAACAGCGGCAGACCTGCCTTGATGCCTCGCACGACAACGTCGACGGCATCAGGCAAGGCCTTTAGGAACGCGTCTTCACGTCGCTTCTTGAGGAAACCGAGAACCCAGCGCGGCAGGCCGAAGCCGGCGGCAAAAGCGAGACCGGCACCCGCCAGCAGGCCGCCGCCGAACATCACGGTCATCGCAAACGCGAACAGCCCGAGCATGCCGGAAATGACGATGAACTTCTGCTCACTCCATTCGAGGCCGGCCTGGGTGATACGGATCCCGAGCGGGATCTTGCTCTTTTCCTTGTTGCGGGCTTCGACCTCCTTCAGGGAGGTCTCGACCTGATCGCGCTTGGAGCGCTGTCCACGATCCACGGTGCGCGTCTTCGGCTCCGGGCGTGCGATCGAGGAGCGGCGCTCCTCGGCCTTCTTCTCCCCGGACAGTTGCGGATAGAGGAAGACCCAGGCGAGGCCGCCGACCGCGACCGACGCCATGAACGCCATTGCGAGCGCCTGCATGTTCATTGGCTGCTCCTCTAGATCGTCGCAGCGACTTCGGCAGCGTCGAGCGCTGCAGCGAGCCGCTTCTCTTCACCATAATAGCGTGCGCGTTCCCAGAATTTCGGACGGCCAATGCCCGTGGAGCGGTGGCGGCCGATGATCGTGCCATTCGCGTCCTCGCCGACCATGTCATACAGGAACACGTCCTGCGTGATGATGGTATCGCCTTCCATGCCCATCACTTCGGTGATGTGGGTGATGCGGCGCGAACCATCGCGCAAGCGGGCGGCCTGCACGATGACGTCGATGGAGGCACAGATCATCTCGCGGATGGTGCGCGAGGGAAGCGAGAAGCCGCCCATGGTGATCATGGATTCGCAGCGCGACAGCGCCTCGCGCGGATTGTTGGCGTGCAGGGTGCCCATCGAGCCGTCATGACCGGTATTCATGGCCTGAAGCAGGTCGAATGCCTCGGGGCCACGGACTTCGCCGACGATGATGCGTTCAGGACGCATACGCAGACAGTTGCGCACGAGTTCGCGCATGGTGATCTGGCCTTCGCCTTCGATATTCGGCGGGCGGGTTTCCAGGCGCACCACATGCGGTTGCTGCAGCTGAAGTTCGGCGGCGTCTTCGCAGGTGATGACGCGTTCGTCTTCGTCGATGTAATTGGTCAGGCAGTTCAGTAGCGTGGTCTTGCCGGAACCGGTGCCGCCGGAGATCAACACGTTACAGCGCACGCGGCCGATGATCTGCAGGATCTGCGCGCCTTCCGGCGAAATCGCGCCGAACTTGACGAGCTGATCAAGGGTCAGCTTGTCCTTCTTGAACTTACGAATGGTCAGCGCGGGGCCGTCGATGGCCAATGGCGGCACGATGGCATTGACGCGTGAGCCGTCGGCGAGACGGGCGTCGCAGATCGGCGAGGATTCATCGACGCGACGGCCGACCTGGCTGACGATGCGTTGGCAGATGTTCAGCAGCTGCTGATTGTCACGAAAACGGATGCCGGTCTTCTGGATGCGGCCTCCGACTTCGATGAACACCGTGCCGGCGCCATTCACCATGATGTCGGCGATGTCGTCGCGCGCCAGCAAGGGTTCGAGCGGGCCGTAGCCAAGCACGTCGTTGCAGATATCGTCGAGCAGCTCTTCCTGCTCGGCAATCGACATGACGATATTCTTGATCGCGATAATCTCGTTGACGATATCGCGGATTTCCTCGCGCGCGGACTCGCCGTCGAGCTTGGCCAGCTGCGCAAGATCGATCGCCTCGATCAGCGCGCCGAAGATCGTCGCCTTGACCTGGTAGTAGTTGTCGGACCGGCGTTCGGCGACGGGCGGAGGCGCAGGTGCGCGCGCCGGAGACAGGGGCGGGGAGGAAACGGCAGCCGGCGGCGCGCTCGCCGCCGGCGGAAGGCTGACGGGCCGCGAGTCACGAAAATCGGGCTCTGTTCCACTACGCTTACCAAACACGACGCAACTCCTTGCAGCTCGTCACTTCGAGCGCAACTTCTCCAACAGCGGTGCGAGGAAAGATCCTCGGGGCTTTTTCGTCTCGCCGCGGCCGGTGAGCCGCTGGGCGATCTGCAGGAACATTTCCGTGGTGCGATGATTGGCGGAGACTTCCGCGATCATCTGCCCGTTATTGGCGGCGGCACCGAAAATCTGCGGTTCGAACGGGATCGTCGCGATCGGCGGCGTCTCGATGGCCTTGGCAAATTCGGCTGCGCTGATTTCCGGGCGCTTCGGCACGCCGACCTGGTTGAGGCAGTAAAGCGGAGGCCGGTCGTTCGGGCGCGACGCCTTGATCAGGTCATACATGTTCTTGGTGTTGCGCAGATTGGCGAGATCCGGCGACGCGACGATGAGAATGTCATCGGCGCCGATCAATGCGCGCTTGGTCCAGCCGGTCCACTGATGCGGAACGTCGAGGACGATGCAGGGCATGGTCGAGCGCAGCGTGTCGAAGATCGAATCGAAGGCTTCCGTGCCGAAATCATAGACGCGCTCCAGCGTTGCCGGCGCTGCCAGCAGGCTGAGATGGTCGGTGCATTTCGACAGCAGGCGGTCGATGAAGGCAGTATCGATACGATCCGGCGAGAACACCGCATCGGCGATGCCCTGCGGCGGATCCTGGTTGTAATCGAGCCCGGCGGTGCCGAAAGCGAGGTCGAGATCGGCCACGACCGAATCCAGCGCGAGGTCGCGGGCGATCGCCCAGGCGACGTTATGGGCGATGGTGGATGCGCCGACGCCGCCCTTGGCGCCGACGACGGCAATGATGCGACCGACAGCCTTGGCCTCCGGGGCGGAGAACAGGCCGCAGATCGCACGGACCACATCGATGGTCACGACCGGCGCGATCACGTAGTCGCTGACGCCGCGGCGAACCAGCTCGCGATACAGCGTGACGTCATTGACCTTGCCGATCACGATGACGCGGGTGCCGGCATCGCAGACCGTCGCGAGTTGATCGAGACCGCCGAGGATGTCGGTGCGTGGCTCGGCCTCGAGCAGGATCACATTCGGTGTCGGCGCCGTGCGATAGGCTTCGATAGCTGCGGCCATGCCGCCCATCTGGATCTTGAGATGGGTCTTGCCCAGCCGGCGGTCTTCACCTGCAGCCTGGACGGCCGAGGCGGTTTCGACGGTTTCGCAGAACGCCTGGATCGAAACCCGGGGCGCCGGCGCGATATGCTCGTCGGCGGCCGAGACCGGCGTGGGGGCGAGCTGTTCGTCTTCGGTCTTTTGCGCGTAGTTGATCATGGGCCCACATTGCTGATTCGACCCTTATCCGCGTCGGGATAAGTGGTGGCTGTGCCTTGACCCTGGCGATACTTGTCGAGTGCGAATGTGCGGCGTGCGGCATAGACAGGGCCTTCCGCGCGCGGCTGCACGAGGTCAGTCGGATTCGCCACCATGGCCGCGAGATTGCGCTGCGAGGCGCAACCGAGATTGTAGTAAGGCCGGTTCGACAGGTAGCTCGGATTCTTGATCGAGGCGCCGAGATCTTCCGGCCAGGTGCCGCAAGGGCCGGCCGTGGCCGCGATCAGGGGATAGCTGACGCGGATCGTGGCGAACTGGCGTGGATCTTTCGGCGTGTAGCTGCGCGCGGCGACAGCATTCGGCGGCACGCCCGTGGCGGCGAGCAGCGATTGCACTTCGCGTTTGGAGTCCTGCGCAGCGCGGGCGTTCGGCGTATGTGCCGGGACTTCAAGGGTGATCACGCCGGTACCTTCGCGCAGCCAGTTCTGCCCGAGCGCGACGATGTCGGCGCGCTGCGCGGCCGTCAGGCCGCCGCGGAAGCTGCCGACGAACACTTCGGTGTTGCGCTGGCGTTCTTCCACCACGATCGGGTGACGCTGGCGGTAGTCGGCAGGAACACTGGTGGCGAGGTCATCCTGCGCCACGGTCCGGCAACCGCCGAGCGCGGCGGAGGCTCCAATGAGCGCGGCGAGCACTGTGAAGCTGCGTGAGATCTTGCTGTTGCGGGTCATCATCTCTCCTCGCCTCAATCCGTGATGAAGCCGAAGGCGCCGCGATAGCCGCGAGCAGGCTCGGGCTTGCGGCCCGGTACACCATAGATGCGGTTGACGGTGCCCAGCAGATCGGCCTGCGGATCGGATGCATCGACAAAGCCATCATCCGGTCGCGACAGGTCTTTCTGCGCGACGGCGCGGACGACGTAAGGGGTCACGATCACCATCAGTTCGGTGTTGTTGTTCACAAAGTCGCGGCTCTTGAACAGGGTGCCAAGCACCGGCAACTGCGCCATGCCGGGCAGGCCGCTCATGGCTTGCTTGGTCTGCTGCTTGATCAGGCCGGCCATCGCCATCGAGCCACCCGATGGAATTTCGAGCGTGGTGTCGGCGCGGTTGGTCTTGATCGCCGGGATCGTGGTGCCGCTGATCGAGACTGAGTTCTCCTGCGAGAGCTCCGATACTTCGGTCGCGACGCGCAGGCTTATGCGGCCTTCGCTCAGCACGACCGGCGTGAAGCCGAGCGAAATGCCGAACTTCTTGAACTGGATCGTCACGGTACAAACGCGTGTGGTGGGGTCGCAGCTGTTGCCGCCGGGCACGGGAAACTCGCCGCCGGCCAGGAAGTTTGCGGTTTCACCGGAAATCGCGGTCAGGCTCGGCTCCGCGAGTGTGCGGATGACACCGGCATTCTCCATCGCCTTCAGCGTCGCCGTCACCTTTGCGGGCGAGCCGAAGACGCCTTCAATCTTGTTGCCGCCCACGAGTGGAGCGCCGCTCGCACCGAATGGCGTCACGTTGTTGAAGTTGACGACCGAGGTGCCGTAGCTGAGCTGGCCCGACAGATCGACGCCGAGCTGCTTGACGATATTGCGCTGAACTTCCGCGACGGTGACCTTCAGCATCACTTGGTCGCGACCGCGCACCGAGACGTTGTTGACCACCTTGTCGATACCGCCGGCGACGCGTCCAGCGAGATCGGCAGCTTGCTGCGCTTCCAGCTGGTTGGCAGCAGACCCGGTCAGAATGATGCCGTCGCCGAGACCTTCGACACGGATATCGGCATTCGGCAGGGCTTGTTTCAGCGCCGCGCGGACGCCGTTGAGATCGCGGGTCACCGCGATGTCATAGGCGGCGATCTGCTGGCCTGCGCTGTCGAAGAAGATGATGTTGGTCTGACCGACGGTGGCGCCGATGATATAGGCGCGCTGCGCCGAACGGACGACCGCGTTGGCGATCTTCGGATCGGCGACCAGCACGTCCTTGACGTCGCGCGGCAGGTCGATCACCACCGATTTTCCGATGCCGAGCGGCAGGAAACGGGCATTCATCTGCCCGCTTCCGGCGGCCTGATGGGCACCATAGTCGGCAGCGAGGGCGATGGGCAATGCGGAGCCAAGCGACAACGCCGCGATGGCTGTCACCGAGAGCGCGCGGACCATCAGGCCTCGCATCGGTTCGCTCGTCGTTGTCTTCAGCGTCATCTGATGCGTCCTTGTCACTTCGTGATCGTCGCGGTCGAGGGAATGCCGTACCGGACGATATTGACGGTGCTGCCGCGGCGACGCGCGCCCTGGTCTTCGCTGGGTGTTTCCGGCGCATTGGCGTCGGCGAGAGCGCGCAGGGCGAGCGAGAGCGTGCCGCTCTGGCGCGAGCGGGCGAGCAGTTCGGCCTGTTCGGGCCGCAATTCGAGCGTGGCAGTCCTGCCGACCACATTGTTCTGCCCGTCCTTCTCCTTCGGCGCCTGGTCGATGGCGAGCACGCGGATATTGCTGAGAATGATCTCGGACATCACGCCATCGGCGCCGCCGCTGTCCGGGCCCTTGTCGCGCTTGGACAGGATCACATCGACGCGGTCATTCGGCAGGATGAAGCCGCCGGCGCCGGTCTCGGGCGAGATTTCGGTGGAGACAGCGCGCATGCCCGACGGCAGCACGGCGGCCATGAAGCCGGATCCATTGGCGCGCACGATCTTCGCCTCGCGGATCGGTTCGCCGGCGATGAAGGGCGAGCGCGCGATCGCGCCGGCCACCTGCGTCATCGCTTCCGGCCGCGCATTGCGTGCGATCACATTGGCACTGGCGGCGCTGGTCGGCCAGGCCTGCCACTGCATGTCGTCCGGGCCGAGCGGCTGGCCGAGCGCAATGTCGCCCTTGGCGACGAGAACGTCAGTGGTGGGGAGCTCGGCGACTTGTGGAGGAGGGGGCGGAGCGTCGGACGAGCTCGCAAGATACAGCGCCACGCTGCCGGCACCGAGTGCAATGGCAAGGACCACAATACGTGCGGTATTCATACGCTTCACTTTCCACATTACGCCGCGACGCAAGCATCGCTGTGGTGTGGAGTTGAGCAGTTATTCGTCAAAGCATGGTTAATGAGCGGTATCTAAATCGAGTTAACGATTTTCAGCCGGTATCAGCCTGTTGCGAGACAGCCGAGATCGACCGCCTTGATCCACTGGGTTTCCGGATAGACCAGCAGGGCGCCCAGTGCGAGCGCGACGCCGTACGGGATGCCGCTGTCCTTGTGATGCAGGCGCAGCAGCCATTCCTGCCGGCTCAGCGCAGACGGCAGCGGCCACTGCCGGGCCTGCAACAGCAACAGGGTCAGCGCGCCTCCGAACAGCGAGGCATAGACGAGATATTCGAGCAGGTGATCGAAGCCGAACCAGAGTCCGGCGCAGGCCGCGAGTTTGGCATCGCCGCCCCCGATCCAGCCAAAGGAGAAACACGCGAAGGCGATGATCAGCACGAGACCGCCTGCGCCGAGATGCAGCAGCGCGGTCGACGAACTCATGCCACTGAAGAAGGCGACGAACGCGAAGCCGGCGATCAGCAGCATCGAGATCCGGTTCGAGATCGTCATCGTGAGGAGGTCGCTGATCGCCGCATAGGCCATCAGGCCGGGAAACAGCAGCAGACGCGTCAAATCGAGGATCATGGCTTCAACGGTCCGGACGGAAACGATGGCGGACCGTAGCCGGTAGAAATGAACAATCGGAAAACAAGAAACTGTTTACCAAACCGCGGCGATCCGCGAGATGGCGACAAGCAGCGCCAACACCAGCGCGATGCAGACTAATCCGGCAGGCTCACGCAGCGACATCTCGAGTGCTGCGAGCAAGGGGCGTTGGGTCGCATTGTGTCTCATCGGTACGGCCTGATATGGCTGTGGAAGCATTCCAACAAAAAAGGCTCCGGAGGTCCGGAGCCCTTCTTGCGATCGCAGCTCGAACTTACTTGAGCGAGCTGTTGATCGAGGTGAACTTGCCGTTCAGGTTGGTGCCGAGGCCGTTCACGACGGCGATGATGGCGAGCGAGATGCCGGCAGCAATCAGGCCGTATTCGATCGCGGTGGCGCCAGACTCATCTTTCAGGAAGCGCGAAACGAGGTTCTTCATAATACAAAACTCCATATGTGCACGTGGCTGTCGATCTTAGATGCCTGGTCTCCCCGGCGTTCTCAGCACCGTGACCATGTGGAGACACTAGGAGTTTCGGATTGCAGTGCGGTTAATTCGATTGATGAAAGTCGATCGCATTTGTCTCTTCTTGTGCACGGTAAATGTCTACTTAAACCAATTCCGAATGACTTAGGTGTCATTGCACCGCGCTTTCTCGCCTTGGTTTAGCGGTCCTTAAGTATGCGGCGGTAACGCTGCAGTTGGAAAAGCGCGGGATTCGATCATGTCCACATTGCCCATGGAAGTGCTGCATATGTTCGGCGATACCATCATGAAGGTGGTGCCGATCACGATCGTGCTCGCGGTCGTCTTCACGGTGCTCACGCATTTCTGGGCGTGCAATCCCGGCAAACCCTGGTGGCGCAAGACCGAGATCGTCACCGACATCTGCTACTGGTTCTTCGTACCGCTGATCACCCGTGTGGTCCGCATCGGACTGCTGGTGCTCGGCGCTGCGGTTTTTTTCAACATCCACGGCGCGGATGAGCTGATCGCCTTCTACGACAATGGCCACGGGCCGCTGGCGCAGCTGCCGCTCTGGTTGCAGGCCATCATCTTCCTGGTCGTATCGGACTTCCTGCTCTACTGGTTTCACCGCATGTATCACGGCGGCGAGTTCTGGAAGTATCATGCCATCCATCACTCGTCCGAAGAGGTCGACTGGATTTCCGCGGCGCGCTTCCATCCGGTCAATCTGTTTCTCGGCACCGTGGCCGTGGACGTGGTGCTGCTGATGGCCGGTATCTCGCCCAATATCATGCTGTGGGTCGGCCCTTTCACGACCTTCCATTCGGCTTTCGTCCACGCGAACCTCAACTGGACGCTCGGGCCGTTCAAGTATGTCCTCGCCACGCCGGTCTTCCATCGCTGGCACCACACCTCGCTGGAGCAGGGCGGCAACACCAATTTCGCCGGCACATTCCCGCTCTGGGATATTCTGTTCGGCACCTTCCGGATGCCGAAAGGTGAGCTGCCGGACAATTACGGTGTCGATGGCGAGCCGCTGCCGAAGGAGATCGGGGGGCAGTTGGCCTATCCGTTCCGGCAGCTCAGCGTTGCGTCCAAGAAGTGATCTGATCGAGCCCGGCGCCTTCGCCGGGCTTTGTCTTTCAGGGTGATGCTGCGATCGATACCGTCGTTTGCTGTTCCTTCACCAATTAACGGCACATTTCCCATGTCGGGCGCCGGCACCGCTGCGTATCTGCTTAGGCCGGCTCGTATCGTCCCGGAGTACAGGATGTCGTTTTTGTTTTTGCGTCGCCGCAGTGCTGCGGCCTTGATGATTGGCGCGCTTGCCGCTGGTCTCGTTCTCTTTCCTGCTGTCGATGTTCCGGCTGCGGGGAATGACATGATTTCCGTCAATGTCGATCAGGCCAAGCTGGTCAAATTTCCCGAAAAGATCGCCACGATCGTGATCGGCAATCCACTGATCGCGGACGTGACGCTGCAGCCGGGTGGCATGGTCGTGGTGACAGGCAAGGGTTATGGCGCCACCAATGTGATTGCGCTGGATCGTAGTGGTGCGGTGCTGATGGATCGCATCGTCCAGGTCGAAGGCCCCACCGACAAGGTCGTCACCGTCTATCGCGGGACGCTTCGTGAATCCTATAGCTGCACGCCCGACTGCGCACGTCGCGTCACGCTCGGCGACGGCGAGGCCTATTTCAGGGCCACCATGGAGCAGGCCAGCGCCATCGGCGGACAAGCAGCCACCACCGGCGCCGCGACGGGAACGGCCGGGAAACCGAATTAACGCTCTCACTGCCGCCGCTCCGAAAATTCACGGCGTGGCGGCCGGTGCGGTGATGGTTAACCGGGCGTTAATCGATCAACCTATTTTGTCGCGATCCGGCGAAACACTTCTACAATCAGTTTTCGGTACAGCCTGACGGTACATATTTCCATTCCGTCCGGATTCCGCTGATGCTGATACCGATCATATCATTTGCTGCCGCAACCAAGCGGCTTCGATCTTTCCGCCGTAGCGAAGATGGGGCGGCTGCGGTCGAATTCGGCATGATCGCGACACCATTCTTCGCGCTGCTTTTTGCGGTCATCGAGACCGGCTTCACCTTCATGGCGGGACAGGTGCTGGAGACCGGCGTCGAGGATGGCGCCCGCCTCGTCTATACCAGTCAGACTACGACCGCGAATGACTTCAAAGCGGCGATTTGCTCGCGCGTGTCAGTGATGATGGATTGCACGAAGCTCGATATCGATGTGCGCTCCTACGATCCCGGAGCGACTATTAATATCGTCGATCCCATCGATGCCAGCGGCAAATATGTTTCGACCGGTTTTGTCTATCAACCGCCCGTCTATTCGCCGAATGTAGCGAGCAGCAAGACGGTCGTCGTGCGCGCCTTCTATCAGTGGCCACTCTATGTAACAGGCCTCGGTTATAACATCGCGAATGTCGATCGCGGATCGGCGTCGGGTAAGCGGTTGCTGGCGGCCACCGCCGCGCTCGGGCCTCAGTAAATACAGGGATCACGCGATGCGCATGACTGCCAAGATGCGACGCCGGGTAACCTCGTTGCCGCGTGACGAGCGCGGTGTGGCCGCGATCGAATTCGCCATGATTTTCCCGATGCTCATCCTGATGCTGTTCGGCATCACCGATGTGGCGAACTATTTCGCAGTCGATCGCAAGGTGAGCCAGATCGCCCAGACGGTCTCGGATCTGACGTCGCGCAATAGTTTGCCGATATCCGAGACCGACATCGCCAACTACTTCACTATCGCGGGGGCGATGGTCACGCCCTACGACAAGAACGTGTTGAGGACGACGATCCACCAGGTCTATCTCGACCCGAATAGCAAGACCGCGAAAGTGGTCTGGAGCCGTGGCAGCGCGCCGATTCTGAAGAATACCGCTTATGCCGTACCGGCCGGACTGGTTGGCAAGGATGCGTCGGGTAACTGGTTGGCAAATCAATATCTGATCGTTGGCGATGTTTCTTACAATTACACGCCGACCATCGGCTGGGTTCTGCCCAAGGCTGGAATCACGACAGCCGAAAAGGCTTTCACGAAACCGCGGCAGACGACCTGCGTGGCGCTGGGATCGAGCTGCACGCCGAGCGGCGGGTGATCACAAACTGACCGCGCGCGGTCAGCGCCTCAGTACGGCGCCCGACAAACGAGAAAGGCCGCGTCCGGGGGACGCGGCCTTTCAAATTTTGTACAATCCTCTGCAAGCATTGGCTTGCAGAAAATCGTTAGCCGGCGGCGCGGAGGTTATCCGCCGACGACTTGCCCGAACGGCGATCAGCAACGATTTCGTAGCTGATCTTCTGGCCTTCACGCAGCGTGCCGAGGCCAGCGCGTTCGACGGCGCTGATGTGCACGAACACGTCGTTCCCGCCTTCGTCCGGCTGAATGAAGCCATAACCCTTGGTGGCGTTAAACCACTTCACGGTTCCCATGCTCACGAGGTAGTCCCTTCTCAATAAGTAGTAGTAACCCACGCATCCATACGCGGGCCGGTGGCATCGAATTTTTGGAAGGGTCGTCAGTCTAGACCGGCTGCACCGGGGTATAGAGAAGTCGTCCGGCCGAAAATCGATAGGGTCACATTAAGGGAAGCTATTCCCTAAGACAATCCAGCCGCGCACGATTTTTTGATAGTATACGAATAAGCGAATTCGCCCCCGGTCCCGCGCATGGCGAGTGGGCCATGCGCGGCGAGGGTCGATCCTGGGATAGAAAACTGTCGACAGAAATAAGTCGTGGTCGTCATTGCGAGGAGCGATAGCGACGAAGCAATCCAGAGAACCAAAAGGGAAGAACTGGATTGCTTCGCCCAAACGAATTGCTTTGCAATTCGTCAGGGCTCGCAATGACGGCTTTTAAGCCTTTAGCGACGACGGAAATTGCCGCGCGGCGGGCCTGACCGCGGCGGTCCGCCACCCGGACGCTCGTCCTTGTGACGGAAGATCAGGCGCCCCTTCTCCAGGTCATAAGGCGACATCTCGATGGTCACGCGGTCGCCCGCGAGAGTCTTGATGCGGTTCTTCTTCATCTTGCCCGCGGTGTAGGCGATGATTTCGTGTCCGGCATCGAGCTGCACGCGATAGCGCGCATCAGGAAGGATTTCGGTCACCAGTCCTTCGAACTGGATCAGCTCTTCTTTGGCCATTCAATAGCTCCAGATCGGTCGGCGCTTAGCGCTGACGCTGGTTGCGGTTGGGATTGGAAGGGTTGGAATTCGGTCGGCTCGACCGATGAAGGAATGCAACGCCCTGCATGCTTCCTTCCTTCGCCCCGGCGCCACCCTGCTGGGCGGGACGTGGCTTCGGCTCGTGCCGTGCATTTTCATGCCGTGAAGCATCAAGTCTCGGGCTCTCATTCCGCGCATGATCGCGGTTCTGGTGCGAGGAGCCGCCATTGCCACCGGGGCCACGACGACGGTTACGCGAATTCTTGTTACCGGGGCCGCCATCCTGACGATGGGCGTGCTGGGCGGGGCGACCGTTGCGCTGACCGCCACGGTTCTGGGAAGGCGGCGGACCCACGTCGTTCTTGCCGGGGGTGCGACGGTCTTCCTTCGGAAGCGCAACGCGGATCAGCTTTTCGATATCGCGCAGATACGCCATTTCCTCGCCCGCGCAAAGCGAGATCGCAATGCCTTCGGCGCCCGCACGAGCCGTACGGCCGATCCTGTGGACATAGGTTTCCGGCACGTTCGGCAGGTCGAAATTGACGACATGGGTCACGCCGTCGACGTCGATGCCGCGGGCGGCGATATCGGTCGCAACCAGGGTGCGAACCTCACCGGAGCGGAACGCGGCAAGGGTGCGCTCGCGATGGTTCTGCGACTTGTTGCCGTGGATGGCGGCGGCCGGGATGCCGGCACGCTCGAGATTCTTCACGACCTTGTCGGCGCCGTGCTTGGTGCGGGTGAACACCAGGGCGCGGTTGACCTGCTCGGTCTTGAGGATCTGCGACAGGATCGACGGCTTGGCCGAGTGATCGACCAACAGGATCTTCTGCGAGATGCGCTCGACGGTCGAGGACACCGGGGTCACGGCCACGCGGGCCGGGTCCTTGAGCATGTGCTCGGCGAGGTCGGCAATGTCCTTCGGCATGGTGGCCGAGAAGAACAGCGTCTGGCGCTTGATCGGCAGCTTGGCGACGACTTTGCGGATGTCGTTGATGAAGCCCATGTCGAGCATGCGGTCGGCCTCGTCGAGGACGAGGAATTCCACCATGTTGAGCTTCAGGGCATTGCCCTGCACGAGGTCGAGCAGGCGGCCCGGGGTAGCGACGAGGACGTCGACGCCCTGCATCAGCGAACGCACCTGGCGGCCCATCGGCACGCCGCCGATCGCCAGGGCAGACGACAGGTTCATGTGGCGGCCATAGGCATTGAAGCTGTCGAGGATCTGGCCGGACAGCTCACGCGTAGGGCTCAGCACCAGCACGCGGCAGGTCTTGGGCTGCGGCTTGACGCGGTGTTCGAGCAGGCGATGCAGGATGGGGAGTGCGAAGGAGGCGGTCTTGCCGGTGCCGGTCTGGGCGATGCCGATCACGTCCTTGCCGGTGATGGCAATCGGGATGGTCTGGGCCTGGATCGGGGTCGGCGTGGTGTAGTTTTCTTCCTTGAGCGCACGGGTAATGGGATCGGCGAGGCCGAATTCCTGGAAGGTGGTCAAAAGATTTGTCTTTCCATAAAGGCGTATCGCGCCCGGCCGATATGCCCGAAGGGACATCAGAGGCGCACGCGAGTGTGTCTTGGGGACACCCGCGTGTTTGGGGCGTCATTCTGGTTAGCTGAAGAGGCAAGCCAGAAACCGCTGGTGCTCTGGAAATCAATCAGAGGAGGGCGGGATCAGAACACGCGGCTCGCAAGGACCCGATGATTCTCAAGGTCGTGTCCGATCATATGGAACACGATCGGGGCGGATTCAAGATGAAACCTTCGCACCTGCGTCGTGTGATGAATTGCCGCTGCGAGAAATTTAGACAGGCGCTACATTTTGCACTCAATTTAATCTGATTGCCGTGGTGGTGGTCAAAAATATTGCACACAAAATAAGCGAGATGATTTTGTGATCATGACAGCGGTTCAAAATGATGCAGTTTTACCAATAACTTAGCGAGTGCTGAGGCGCTGGCACACTTCTTGCGATTCCTTGGATGTCCGGCCGTGGGGCCGTTCGCAGTGAATTCGTCTGCGTCCAGGGAGAGACCGCATATGATCCGCCACCTCACCAATTCATTTTCCAAGCCGCTATCCCGGCGCAGCCTGATGGCTGCGGCGACGGGACTGGCGCTCGGCCTGTCGGCGGTGTCCGGCGCTAACGCCGCCGATGACACCATCAAGGTCGGCGTGCTGCATTCGCTGTCCGGCACCATGGCGATTTCCGAGACCACGCTGAAGGACACTGTCCTGTTCATGATCGATGAGCAGAACAAGAAGGGCGGCATCAACGGCAAGAAGCTCGAAGCCGTGGTGGTCGATCCCGCCTCGAACTGGCCGCTGTTCGCCGAAAAGGCCCGCGAACTGATCACCAAGGAGAAGGTCGCCGTGGTGTTCGGCTGCTGGACCTCGGTGTCCCGCAAGTCGGTGCTGCCGGTGTTCAAGGAGCTGAACAGCATCCTGTTCTACCCCGTGCAATATGAGGGCGAAGAGTCCGAGCGCAACGTGTTCTACACGGGTGCGGCTCCGAACCAGCAGGCGATCCCGGCGGTCGACTATCTGATGAAGGACGAGAAGGTGAAGCGCTGGGTGCTGGCCGGCACCGACTATGTCTATCCGCGCACCACCAACAAGATCCTGGAAGCCTACTTGAAGTCGAAGGGCGTCAAGCAGGAAGACATCATGATCAACTACACGCCGTTCGGTCATTCGGACTGGCAGACGATCGTCGCCGACATCAAGAAGTTCGGCTCGGCCGGCAAGAAGACCGCCGTGGTCTCCACCATCAATGGCGACGCCAACGTGCCGTTCTACAAGGAGCTCGGCAACCAGGGCATCAAAGCGACCGACATTCCGGTGGTCGCGTTCTCGGTGGGTGAGGAAGAGCTCGCCGGCATCGACACCAAGCCGCTGCTTGGCCATCTCGCCGCCTGGAACTACTTCCAGTCTATCAAGGACCCGGAGAACGAGAAGTTCATCAAGGCCTGGCAGGCCTTCACCAAGAATCCGAAGCGTGTGACCAACGACCCGATGGAAGCCACCGTGATCGGCTTCAACATGTGGGTGAAGGCGGTCGAGAAGGCCAAGTCCATCGAAGCCGACAAGGTCATCGACGCGCTGCCGGGCATCGAGGCCAAGAACCTGACGGGCGGCACCTCGAAGATGCTGCCGAACCACCACATCACCAAGCCGGTCTTCATCGGCGAGATCAAGGGCAACGGCCAGTTCGACGTGGTCTGGAAGACCCCGGCGCTGGTGGCCGGCGATGCCTGGTCGAAGGAGCTCGATGGCTCCAAGGACCTGATCGGCGACTGGGTCGGCAAGAAGTGCGGCAACTACAACACCAAGACCAACAAGTGCGGCGGTCAGGGTTCGTAATGTCTCAGCCGTCATTGCGAGGAGCGTAGCGACGAAGCAATCCAGTTCTTCCGTCTTATTTGGCTCCTGGATTGCTTCGCTGCGCTCGCAATGACGGTGTGAATGTTTCCTCCCGAGCCTTGGAGAAGGCGGTCACCGCCGCCTTCTCCTCCTTTTTCCTCTGCCGGGGTTCTTCTTGTGACTGACTTCTTGCACCGTTGCCGTGCGATTGCGCTCGCCTGTCTGCTGCTGGCCGCATTCGCCATTCCGGCACTGGCCGGTCCCTTCGAGGACGCCGTCGCCAAATTCGCCAATGACGATTTTTCCGATACGGATGAAGCCATCGGCATCATCGCCACATCGGGCAATCCGCAGGCTTTCGCCATCATCAGCGCACTGCAGGAAGGCCGGCTGTTCGCCGATCCTGACAGCAAGAAAGTCTATGTCACCGGCACCGATGGCAAGAGCGCCGATGCTGCCAGCGGTGCCGCCGTCGCTGAGGTGCCCGCCAGCGCCGCTGCCGTGCGCCTCAACAACCGCCTCCGCCGCAACATCGAATCCGCTCTCGGTGGCCTGACCCTGATGTCGCCCGATCCCGCCAAGCGCATCGCCTCGGCGCAGTCGGTGTTCAAGAGCCACGAAACCTCCATGCTGCCGGTGATCGACACCGCCCTGGAGAAGGAAACCAACAAGGCGGCCAGGCAGGCTTTCACCGAAGCCCGCGCCGCCATTATCCTCTACAAGGAAGACGCCAGCGAAGCCGAGAAGATCGCGGCCATCGCCGTGATCAAGGCCCGTGCCGATCAGGACGCACTCGCTGTGCTCACCGGCCTGCCGTCCGATCTGAGCGTTGGCCTCTCACGCACGGTGGCCAGCGCTATCACCGCCATTAATAGTCGCCAGACCTTGTGGTCGATCGGTCAGAACGCCTGGTACGGCCTCTCGCTCGGTTCGGTACTGCTGCTCGCCGCCATCGGCCTTGCCATCACCTTTGGCGTGATGGGCGTCATCAACATGGCCCATGGCGAGATGGTGATGATCGGTGCCTATGTCACCTTCGTGGTGCAGGACATCATCCGCACCTCCTATCCCGGCCTGTTCGACTATTCGCTGCTGATGGCCGTGCCGCTCGCGTTCCTCGTTGCCGGCATCCTCGGCATCGTCATCGAGCGCACCATCATCCGCTTCCTTTATGGCCGTCCGCTGGAGACGCTGCTGGCTACCTGGGGCCTGTCGCTGGTGCTGCAGCAGGCGGTGCGCACCATGTTCGGCCCAACCAATCGCGAGGTCGGCAACCCCTCCTGGATGTCGGGCGCTTTCGAACTCGGCCAGATCACCATCACCTATAACCGGCTCTGGATCCTCTGCTTCACGCTCGCCGTGTTCGTGATCCTGCTGGCGATGCTGCGCTACACCGCCATGGGCCTGGAGATGCGCGCCGTCACCCAGAACCGCCGGATGGCGGCCTCCATGGGCATCGCTACCTCGCGTGTCGATGCGCTGACTTTCGGCCTCGGCTCCGGCATTGCGGGCATCGCCGGCGTGGCACTGTCGCAGATCGATAATGTCTCGCCCAATCTCGGCCAGAGCTACATCATCGACAGTTTCATGGTCGTGGTGTTCGGCGGCGTCGGCAATCTCTGGGGCACGCTGGTCGGCGCGCTCTCGCTCGGCATCGCGAATAAGTTTCTGGAACCGGTGGCGGGCGCCGTGCTCGGCAAGATCGCCATTCTGGTGCTGATCATCCTCTTCATCCAGAAGCGCCCGCGCGGCCTGTTCGCGCTCAAGGGCAGGGCGATCGAAGCATGACCCCGCATTTCCTCACCCGCACCCTCGATCGCAGTGCGACCATCTTCATCCTGGTCGTCGCCGCCATCGGCATCGTGCTGCCGCTGCTCAATCTGCTGTTGCCGCAAGACTCGCCGCTGCAGGTGCCGACCTATCTGATTTCGCTGTTCGGCAAATATGTCTGCTACGCCATCCTCGCCCTTTCGATCGATCTGATCTGGGGCTATTGCGGCATTCTCTCGCTCGGCCACGGCGCCTTCTTTGCGCTCGGCGGTTATGCGATGGGCATGTATCTGATGCGCCAGATCGGCTCGCGCGGCGTCTATGGCAATCCGGTGCTGCCGGATTTCATGGTGTTCCTGAACTACAAGGCGCTGCCCTGGTACTGGTATGGCTTTGACATGTTCTGGTTCGCCGCCTTGATGGTGCTGGTGGTGCCGGGCCTGCTGGCCTTCGCCTTCGGCTGGCTTGCCTTCCGCTCCCGCGTCACCGGCGTGTATCTCTCCATCATCACCCAGGCGATGACCTATGCGCTGCTGCTTGCCTTCTTCCGTAACGATTTCGGTTTTGGCGGCAATAACGGCCTGACCGACTTCAAGGACATCCTTGGCTTCAACATCCAGAGCGACGGCACCCGTGCGGCATTGTTCGTGGCAAGTTGCCTTGCACTGATCCTCGCTTTCGTCATGTGCCGTACCATCGTCACCTCAAAACTCGGCAAGGTGCTCATCGCCGTGCGGGATGCAGAATCGCGGACGCGCTTCCTCGGCTATCGCGTCGAATCCTACAAGCTGTTCGTGTTCACGCTCTCGGCTTGCATGGCCGGCGTCGCCGGTGCGCTCTATGTGCCGCAGGTCGGCATCATCAATCCCGGCGAGTTCGCGCCGGGCAATTCCATCGAGGCTGTCATCTGGGTCGCCGTGGGTGGCCGCGGCACGCTGGTTGGTGCTGCGCTCGGTGCTGTGGTCGTGAACTATGCCAAGACGTTCTTCACGTCAGGGGCGCTGGCGCCGTACTGGCTGTTCATGCTGGGCGCGCTCTTCATCCTGGTGACGCTGCTGCTGCCCAAGGGCATCATCGGCACCATCAACGCATGGCAGGAGGGCCGCAAGGCCCGCGACACTGCCAATGCCGACAGCGCCGCGGCGGGAGATGGCATCATCAAACCCGAGCTGGAGAAGGCATGATGGTCGCCGCTGAACTCACCGCGGTCGATCCGCAGGTTGCCGCCCGCGAGGCCGAAGCGCGCCAGAAGCGCATCACCTCGGCGCAGCTCTATCTCGATGGCGTTCACGTCTCCTTCGACGGTTTCCATGCCATCAACAACCTCTCGATGGTGCTCGCCCCCGGCGAGATGCGCGCCATCATTGGCCCCAACGGCGCCGGCAAGACCACGATGATGGATATCATCACCGGCAAGACCAAGCCGGACGAGGGCGACGTCTATTTCGACGGCACCCACGATCTCACGCTGCTGGACGAGACCGAGATCGCCAAGCTTGGCATCGGCCGCAAATTCCAGAAGCCCACGGTATTCGAGAGCCAGACCATCCAGGATAATCTCCTGCTCGCCCTGAATGTCGATCACAGCGTCCGCGGCACCCTGTTCTGGCGCGGCAGCCGCAACGAGGCCGAGCGCATCGACAGGGTGCTGGAAACCATCCGGCTCACCGATGCCCGCGATCGTCTCGCCGGCAATCTCTCCCACGGCCAGAAGCAGTGGCTGGAGATCGGTATGCTGCTGGCGCAGGACCCGAAGGTCTTGCTGGTGGACGAGCCTGTCGCCGGCATGACCGATGTGGAAACGCACCAGACCGCCGAGCTCCTCAAGGCAATCAATCGTGACAACAAGACCGTGATGGTGGTCGAACACGACATGACCTTCGTGCGCGAACTCGGCGTCAAGGTGACGTGCCTGCACGAAGGCACGGTGCTGGCCGAAGGCACCATCGACGATGTCTCGACCAATGACCGCGTGGTCGAAGTGTATCTGGGGAGATGAGGATGCGCGAGCGAGCCACACCCACTGTTGTCATCGCCCGCGAAAGCGGGCGATCCAGTAGACACTGGCGCCGGCGCGCCAGCCGAGACGTCGCCGCTTACTGGGTCCCCCGCTTTCGCGGAGGACGACAGACAGAGATGAAATCGCCATGCTGAAAGTCGACAATATTAGCCTTCATTACGGCGCCGCCCAGGCGCTGCGCGGCGTCACCGTTTCGGCAGAGCCCGGCAAGGTCACCTGCGTGCTCGGCCGCAACGGCGTCGGCAAGACCTCGCTGCTGCGCGCCATGGTCGGCCAGCAGGCGATTTCCGGTGGCTCCATCACCTTCGATGGCCAGGATATCTCGAAGCTCAAGCCGTTCGAGCGTGCCCGTCGCGGCATCGGCTTCGTCCCGCAGGGCCGCGAAATCTTTCCGCTGCTCACCGTGGAGGAAAACCTCAAGACCGGTTACGCCCCGCTGAAGCGTGCCGATCGCAACATCCCCGACGACGTGTTCTCGCTCTTCCCCGTGCTGCAATCCATGCTCGCTCGCCGCGGCGGCGATCTCTCCGGTGGCCAGCAGCAGCAGCTCGCCATCGGCCGTGCGCTGGTGATGCGGCCAAAGCTGCTTCTGCTCGACGAGCCCACCGAAGGCATCCAGCCCTCGATCATCAAGGATATCGGCCGCGCCATCACCTATCTGCGTTCGCTCGGCACCATCGCCATCGTGCTGGTGGAGCAATATCTCGACTTCGCCTGCGAACTCGGCGACAATTTCGCCGTGATGGATCGTGGCGCAGTGAAATACGCTTGCGACCGCGCCAATCTCGATCCCGCCGAGATCAGCCGCCAGATGGCGCTGTAAGGCGCCGTCGTCGGAGTTTGCATGCAGGACGCTCTCGCATCATCCGCGAGCTTTGCCGCCAACCGCGCCCGCGGCGCGGTGGCGTTTGACGTGCATCTGGTCGAGGGGCGAACCCGCCGCCGCCAGCTGCACGAATCCGGCTCGCTGCGCGTCCGGTTTCCCTCGCCGGAAGATGACGGCCTCACCGCGATGTTCGTCAACACCGCCGGTGGCGCCGCAGGCGGCGATCGCTTCGACATCGATATCACCGCAGGCGAGAGGACGCGCCTTACGATGTCCACTGCCGCTGCCGAGAAAGTCTATCGCTCCCACGGGCCGGCAGCTGAAATCAATATTTCGCTGCGCGCCGAGGCTGGTGCCCATCTGAGCTGGCTGCCGCAGGAGACCATCCTCTTCGATCAGGCACGCACCACCCGCTGCATCGATATCGATCTGGCCGAGACAGCGTCGTTGGTCCTGTGCGAGATCGTCGTGTTCGGCCGCACCGCCATGGGCGAGGCCATGCGCACTGGCTCCTTCGTCGATCGCTGGCGCCTGCGCCGCGGCGGCCGGCTGGTCTTTGCCGAGAATGTCCGTCTCGATGGCGATATCGGCGCGAAACTGGCGAAGCCAGCAATCGCCGATGGCGGGCTTGCCATCGCCACGGCGCTGATCGTGCCTGGTGATGAGGCATTGCTGGAGCGTCTGCGCGCTGTTGCCGAACAGGCCGGCTGCGAGGTCGGCGTCTCCTGCTGGAACGGATTTGCAATGGTCCGCATCTGTGCGCAAGATGCCGCGAAACTGCGGGCCGACATGATGGCGTTGTTGTCGCAATCGGGTGCGATGCTGCCGCGCATGTGGCTGAACTAATCAATCGGGAAATTGCGATGAACCTGTCCCCCCGCGAGAAAGACAAGCTCTTGATCTCCATGGCCGCCATCGTGGCGCGCCGCAGGCTGGAGCGCGGCGTCAAGCTCAATCACCCCGAGGCGATCGCGATCATCTCCGATTTCATCGTCGAAGGCGCCCGCGACGGACGGACTGTGGCGGAGCTGATGAAGGCCGGCGCCGAAGTCATCACGCGCGCCCAGTGCATGGATGGCATCGCCGAGATGATTCACGACATTCAGGTGGAAGCGACGTTTCCGGACGGGACGAAGCTGGTCACGGTGCACGAGCCGATCCGGTGATGGAGATTGCCGCCGTGGCTGATTCGCCGTCGAAAGCTGGTTGGCAGCATCTGGCGGATTTCGATCTCAGTCGGCCTGAGGAGGCGCTTGCGCTCGTCGAGCACTTCCAGATGGAATGGTACAACGGCGGCTTCTCTCAATTGTTCTCGAACTGGAATCGCGCCGACATCGTGCTGATCCCGGAGGCACTGCGAATCGTGGGGGTGCCGGAGGCAGCGCCAGTCATCGAAGCCGCGATTGCCCTGTTTCCTGCGGATCAGGATTGCTGGCGCGATCTCGGACATCAGGCACTGATCAATCCGGCGAGCACGCTGCGAGAGCCGCTCTGGAAGTTGAACTATGCTTTGGATAGGCACGAGGCGGCGTTGGCCAACGCGGTTGAGGCTTTCGAGCTGAAGCTCAGCGAGGATGAGGATTGATAGGAGGATGCCATCATGATCCCCGGCGAAATGTTCATTCAGGACGGCGAGATCGAGCTCAATGCTGGCCGCAAGGCGATCACGCTGTCGGTGTCCAACACCGGCGACCGCCCGATCCAGGTCGGGTCGCATTATCATTTCTTCGAAACCAACCCGGCGCTGAAATTCGACCGCAAGAAAGCCCGCGGCATGCGCCTCGACATCGCCGCCGGCACCGCGGTGCGTTTCGAGCCCGGCCAGTCCCGCGACGTGCAACTGGTGGAGCTCGCCGGCAAACGCGCCGTCTATGGCTTCCGCGGCGATGTGATGGGGAAGCTCTGACATGCCCGTAAAGATCAAGCGCTCCGTCTATGCCGACATGTTCGGCCCGACCACCGGCGACAAGGTGCGTCTGGCTGACACCGATCTCATCATCGAGGTCGAGAAGGATTTCACCATTTACGGTGAGGAAGTAAAATTCGGCGGCGGCAAGGTGATCCGCGACGGCATGGGCCAGTCGCAGGCGACGCGTGCGCAGGGCGCTGTCGACACTGTCATCACCAATGCACTGATCGTCGATCACTGGGGCATCGTGAAGGCCGACGTCGCCATCAAGGACGGCATGGTCCATGCGATCGGCAAAGCCGGCAATCCAGACATCCAACCCGGCGTCACCATCAATGTCGGTCCCGGCACCGATGTCATCGCGGGCGAAGGAAAAATCCTCACCGCGGGCGGCTTCGACAGCCACATCCATTTCATTTGCCCGCAGCAGATCGAGCATGCGCTGATGTCCGGCGTCACCTCCATGCTCGGCGGCGGCACCGGCCCGTCGCACGGCACCTTTGCCACGACTTGCACGCCCGGCCCGTGGCACATCGCGCGGATGATCCAGTCCTTCGATGCCTTCCCGGTCAATATCGGCATTTCCGGCAAGGGCAATGCAGCCAAGCCTGCCGCCCGCAATTTCGGCGGTCAGCTCGATACGTCCTTTGATTCCTACGACAAGAGCTGGGTGAAGACCGGTACCACGGCGTTTCGCTTTGGCGACTTCGCCGCGATGATCAGCGCCTCGCAGCGCAGCTATAGCGAGGGCACGCTGTCCAAGGCGCGTGCCGATGGCGGCATCTATGGTTGTCCGCGGCCGGCGGAAGCGATCCGTTGCAATCAGCTTAACCCGCTCGATGGCGACGATGTCAGCGTGTTGAATAAGCTGGTCTGGACGCCCGACAATCAGAACGAGGTGAAGTTCACCGCCGAATTCCTGAACAAGAATGCCGTCGTCGATCAGCGCCATGATCTCGGCCTTGCCAGCGGCATCCGCAATCTCAGCTATATCCGCCAACAGATCCAGAGCCGCGAGCGCTATACGCTGGCGCACAAATATACGCCCAATCTCGGCTGGATCGATCATGTGCGCTGGCAGGTCTCGCAATCCTACCAGGAGCGTGATTTCACAGGCGTCCGCAATCGCCAGCTGGCAAATGGGCAGTTCGACCAGCTCGACTATCTTCAAAATTACAAGGAGCAGTTCACGGAAGGTGACCTGCAGCTCAATTCCTCGTTCGACACGCCCTTCGCGCGTCATGTCTTGACCTATGGCATGGCCGCGAGCGTGGCCGAGACGGACTATCTGCGCCGCGACATCACCACCAATCTCAACACCCGGGTGGTGACGATCGCCAATGCCGGCGGTTTCAATTTCGCAGATGCGACCACCACCCGCGTTGATGGTTTCATCCAGGACGAAATCTCGCTGCTCAACAATCGGTGGATCCTGACGCCCGGCATTCGCTACGCGACCTATGAGATGAACCCGCGGCCCAATCCGTTCTACCGTGTGGTGGTCGGCAAGGAACCGCGCGACATGCAGAGCGAAAAGCTGCTCAAGCAGTTTGGCTCCGTGTTCAAGCTCGACGAGAACTTCTCGCTGGTCGGCCGTTACGCCGAAGGCTTCAAGATGCCGACTGCGCAGCAGCTTTTTACCTCAGTGCCCGGTGGCGGCGGCGGCAATAGCGATCTGATCCCGGCACCAAACCTGCGCCCGGAACAGGTGAAAAGCTATGAACTCGGCCTCCGTGGCCAGTTCAGCCAGGGCTTCTTTTCGGCCACGGCGTTCAAGGCGGATTACACCGATTTCATCCAGAGCTTCGTCGAAGTCCCGAGCATCAACTATCCCGGTATCTTCGACATCACCTATCAAAACCTGTCGAAGGTGAATCTTTGGGGGCTCGAATTCGCCGGCGAATATCGCTTCAATGATTACTGGAGCACCAATCTCTCCATGGCCTACACGCAGGGCAATCAGAGGGCGACGGCAACCACTGTTGAGACGCGGACCTTCAAGGTCGGCGCCAGCTACGCTTTCTGATCGATCGCACGACAGGATGAGCCTGGGCCGGCACGATTTGCCCGCTCCGGCTCCGCCATTCCAGACGCCCCCTTTGAAACGGTTCGATTCCATGCGCGACACTCTCAGGCACATCTGGCGCTTCGTCTGGATCGCCTCCACCGGGCCGGGGCGCCATGTCAGCCTGTTGCTGCTTGCGGTGATCATCGCCTGCCAGCTCGCCGTCATTCAGGTGACGTTGCGTCAGGTGCAATGGAGTGCGGACTTCTTCAACGCGCTGCAGAAGATCGATGCGCAGGCGGCTGTCACGCAGATCGGTGTCTTCGCCATTCTCACCGGTATTTCGGCGACGCTCTATCTGGTCGCGCGTTACTGCAAACGCCTGCTGCAGTTCCGCTGGCGCCAGCGACTGTCGGAAACCTTGCTCGACCGCTGGACGGCGACCAAGGCCTACTGGTTCCTGCATCCGAGCCTGCGTTCGGAGAACAGCGTCGACAATCCAGATCAGCGTATTGCGGAAGACTGCAACATGTTTCCCGAATTCATCCTGGGCAGTCAGGACGGCGTCGGGCGAACGGGGGTGCTCGACTTCATCATGAGCCTGATAGGGCTCGTGTCTTATGTCATGCTGCTGTGGCAGCTTTCGACCTTTGCACTGCAGTTCTCGCTGTTCGGCGTCGACGTCGAGATTCCGCGCTATATGGTCTGGCTCGCGCCGATCTATGTCCTGGCGTCCACGGCGCTCACCCATCTGCTCGGCCGGCAATTGCCGGGCCTGCTGATGGAGGAGCAGCGACGCGAGGCGGATTTTCGTTTTGCGCTCGTCAATCTGCGCGAAAACGCCTCGGCCATCGCGCTGTCGAACGGAGAGGCGGCGGACAGGAAGGTCATCAGGCGCCGCTTCGACGATTTGTTCGGCGTTTGGCGTCGTGTCATTCGGCGCGAATTCATCTATGGAATGTTCACGCGCCCTTACTTCCAGAGCGTATTGCGCATTCCCACCTTCCTGGCGCTTCCCGCCTTTCTCGCCGGCAAGATCACCCTCGGCGGTCTGACGCAACTCGCTGCGGCTTTCGGCAATGTCGTCACGACGCTGTCCTGGCTCATCTTCAATTATAAATTCGTCTCCGATCTGGTGGCGACCACGCGCCGTCTGCAAGGCTTCATGGAAGCGACGGATGATGCTCACCGCCCGGCCGGATCGCTGCAGCGGACGATCTCCACTGGGAATGAACTCGACATCCGCGATCTCCAGATCCGCGCTCCCGATGGCCGCACGCTGCTCGACATTCCCACGTTGTCGGTCAGCCGAGGCGAAACGGTCTGGCTGAGCGGCGCGTCTGGCCTTGGCAAGAGCACACTGCTGAAAGCGCTGGCGGGCCTGTGGCCGCAAGCGGATGGCCACGTGGTTCTTCCGGCAGGAAATCTGATCTTCATGCCGCAGCAGGTCTATATGCCCCTCGGCTCGCTCCGTGATGCTGCGGTTTATCCGGCCGATGCTGATGGCGTTCCCTCAGCAACGGTGGAGCGCCTGCTGCGCGCGGTCGGTCTCGGCGCGAGGCTGGATGCCGGCGATGACAATGCGAGCGGCCTGTCGGTGGGCGAACAGCAGCGTCTCGCGATCGTGCGCCTGATCATCGCAGCGCCGGATTGGGTTTTTGCCGACGAAGCTACCAGCGCACTCGATCTCGAAACCGAACGCAGCGTGATGGCGCTGCTGCGCGAGGAATTACCGCAGACCTCCATCGTCCTGATCGCCCATCGCTCTCCACAGGGACTGGATGGTGTCCGGAACGTGGTTCTGCGCGAGCGCAACCTCGAACAAGGCGAAGAGCCCGAATGTGGGCACCGCGGCTGAGTGTCGGATAAGGGAATTTCGGGAGATAGAAAAAGAATGCGAGGCGCAGCCGGCATCACCACGGCTACGCCCCGCGTCGCCGGTCTATGGGGCAGGGGGACGACCGGCTGCTGTGATGACTCCGGCGGACATAAAGCGTTCCGCGGAACCTAAAATAATTAAAGCACGGTTAAGTGATCGCCGATCGTGAACCTCAGGGCTTGACTGACGTTCTAATGCCATAGCGCCACGCGCAGACGTGGGCAGGGTAGCGTTGGAGCGAGGCTCAGATGTCAAAGGTGTCTAGTCTGGTTTTGGGGGTAGTCAGTGGCGCGGCTATGTTCGGCGCCATTCAGTACGCTTCCGGTAATGATCTTCGTAACAACAGCCATCTCCGCGGCACTCTGACCGACCGCGATACCGCCATTTCGACGGCGTCGTTCACACCAGCCGTCAATCGCACCGCCAAGGGCGACCGCGATGCCACTCCCGCAATTCTCGACCAGGGGCAGACCCTGTCCTTTCACGTGCATGGTCTGAGCGACACGTCGGTCTTGCTGCGCCTAGCCGGTTCGGCGCCGAAGGCTCAGCCGGCCAAGCCGGTGGATACCAAGGCGATCCCCATCGAAAGCAAGCCGCGCAAGGCGACGGTGGCCTGTGAGCCACCGGTCAGCATGCTGACCGAGGTCGCACGATCGCTGCAGCCGGGCCGCTGCGTCACCTGACGCTTGCGGCAGGCGGTGCCGCAAGGATGTCGCACAGCTGCCGCAAGAAATGACGCCAGATCAGTCGCCGGCAGCCTCATTGGGGTTGTCGGCGTTTTCATCTTCATCGCTGTCCGAAGACGCATTTCGGTTCGCCATATAGCCGACCGCGACACCCACCAACGCCAGTAATGGTACGAGCTTCTTCAATCCGACCGCGCGTGCGACCTGGATGCCTGTTGCGACCATCATGGGGTCAATCAGTGGCGCACTTGCGGCAGCGCGGGCGGCGGCCCGTGCAGCAGCTGCCGCTCGTTCACGCGCACGCTTCTGTTTCTGCGTATAGATCACACCGAAAATACCAGCAATGACGACGAAGATGCCCGCGATGGTCAGGCACGCAGCGATGGCGCCATGGTTCTGCAGCATCGCGATGAAGACCGCAGCACAGGCAAAGCACAGCGCGATGAAACCGGCAAAGCCCGCAATGGCGACCAAAGAGGTCATGCGCAGGCCGGCGCCGGTCGCGTGTTTGAGATCGTCGATATAACGCTGCAGCATCACAAGCCCCCGGATTCACTGCGCTTATCATAAAGAAAACCGGCGGAGCCTTGCGGCGCCGCCAGTCGGATCGTGCTCGATTGTCGGTGCCGTGGTTAACGGCGCCAGGCCATGCCGATCAGCAGGCCGAGCCCGAGTGCGAGACCGACACTGGCAATCGGGCGCTGGGTGATCGCGTCTTCCAGCGTCTCTTCCATCGAATAGGCCGCGTCGTAAGCGGCGCTGCCGCGCTCGCGCAGGTCGTCATACATGGCGCTGCCGCGATCCTGCAGGTCCGACATCACGCCATCCGCGCGCGAACGCGCGTCGCGATAGTTGCGCTTGGCCTGCTTGCTCGCCTGGCCCGTGAAAGCGTTCAGGGCGTCGGTGATCTGTTCGGTGAGGGCGGAGACATCGTTCTTCACGGCATTAAGATCCTTCTGCAGGCGGCTATAGGTTGCTTTGTCCGTCAGTTTCTTCAATTCGCTCAAGGCATCGTCGTCGGACATGCGAAGCTCCCTCAGAAACAAGAACCGGAATTTGCAGCAGAAACGCCCGGTTGGATCGTAAGTTCCATTGCTAGGCCGGGATTACTCCTGCGGCAACTGGGGCGAATTGAGCGGCATCAAATGCTCCTTCAGGATCAGCCCGACGATCAGGATCGGCGCCGCCAGGAAGCCGCCCATCGGGCCCCAAAGCCAGGTCCAGAATGCGAGGCCGATGAAGACAGCCAGCGCATTGAGCTGAAGCCGCCGCCCGATAATGGCGGGGGTAATGAAATGGCCCTCCATGAAGGTGAGACCGACGAAAAGCGCGGGAGCGATCAGTCCGGCACTGAGCGTCGAGGCGCTGATGATGCCGACCACCACGAGGATCACGAACATCACCACCGGACCAATGATGGGGAAGAAGTTCAGCGTTGCCGCCAGCGCGCCAAGGCCCGCGGGATTGGGCATGCCGGTCAGAACGCAAATAATGCCGGTGCCGATGCCGACGCCAAAATTGATCATGGTCACCATCAGCAGATAATCGCCGAGCCGCGTCTCGATGGCGTTCAGGATGCGCAGTGTCCGCAACCGCCACTCGTGGTCGCTGAAATTCATGATCATCGCGCGGCGCAGATCCTTCCAACTCGCGATGAACAGAACCAGCGTGGCGAAGAACAGCAGGAATTCGGTGAAAGTGGGTGTCAGGAATTCGACGGTCGGTTGCACCCAGTCGATCTTCGGGAGCTTGAACTGCGTGGTCGACAGCGGCTCGGTGTCGCCGAACAGGCCCTGAAACTGGTGCCAGAGCGCCAGCGGTCGCTCGAAAATCTGCAGCTTCTCCTTCAGCCGCGCGCCGAGTTCGGGCATGCGGTTGGTCCAGTCGATCAAAGGGGCAGAGATCAGCCCGATGATAAAGACGGCAGCCGCGCCGACGGCGATGACGATCAGGACCGACGAGACAGCGCGGGGGATGCGTCGCTTTTCCAGAAAACTTGCGGCGGGCGACAGCATGGTGCCGACAATGAAAGCGGTGATGACGGGCAGGAAGAACGCCTTGGCGAAATACAGCACCGTCATCACGGTAATAACCAGAAGCGACACCAGCGCGAAAGCGACGACTTCGGCGCGGCGGATCACCGGCGGCTGATCAATATTGCTTTCCGGGGCAGGAGCGCCCGTTGGCTTGTCTGGAAGAGCGCGAACCTTACTCATCGATTGTCACGGCACGCCGCCTCCGTTGGCGTGGCCGCTGTCGCGGCCGCGCAAGGAACGGCCATCAACACAGGACTACCCTTACAAGTTCCATCGCGGATTCGTGATGGCAGGCTGGTTGACAAGCTGCTTTCGTGATTGCGCCGGCCGGAACCGGTCTGCCCATCGCGATGTTATTTGCGCGGTCATCGCCACGATGCATCGGTTCCGATGCATCCATCCACGGGGCAGTCACATGGCACAGGATTTCGCTCGCAAGGCTCTGCGTCTATCCAGCGCGGTCGCGCTCGCTGCTGGTCTGTTCGTCGCTCCCGCATTCGTCGGCAGTGCATCGGCGCAGATGATGAGCTACGCGCCGACTTCGCAGGACGGCTTTCTCGAAGACAACATCATGGTGACTCCGGAGATGGAGCGCGACGCGGCATCATATGTGATGCCAGAACGTCTGCGCCGTGCGGAGGTGAACTACGTGTCCAATCAGGCACCAGGCACTGTCGTCATCGATACCGGCAACACACAGCTCTATTACATCCTCGGCAACAACCGTGCGATCCGCTATGGCGTCGGCGTCGGCCGCGATGGCTTTACCTGGGCAGGCACCGAAACGGTGACGCGGAAGGCGGAATGGCCCGACTGGCATCCGCCCGCAGAGATGATCCGCCGCCAGCCTTATCTGCCGCGTTTCATGGCCGGCGGTCCCGGTAACCCTCTCGGTGCGCGCGCCATGTATCTCGGCTCCAGCATCTATCGCATTCACGGTACCAACGACCCCACCACGATCGGAAAATTCGTGTCGTCGGGCTGCATCCGCCTCACCAATGAAGATGTGCAGGACCTTTTCAGGCGCGTGAACGTTGGGACCAAGGTCGTGGTGCTGCCGAAGTCGGCGGCCTCCCGCGAAATGGCGCGCACTGCGCCGTCGTCGCGAACCGTGATCTCCGTGCAGCCGGCGCGCGCCGGGCAGTCCGGCCAGCAGGCGATGAACCTGTCGGCGTCATCGCTGTACTGAGTTCAAGACAGATTGATCTAAAGTCGGAGGGCCGAGACCCATGACCCACATGTCTGGACGACGGCTCCTCGGAGCAGCGGCACTGGCGCTCGGCGTGATGGCCTTCGCCGTTCCCGCTGCTCGGGCTCAGGACTTTTTCTCCGAATTGTTTGGCGGCTTTTCGCGCGGCAGGATGCCGAGCATGTTCGATGACGCGCCGCCGCAGCGTGTCGAACGGCCCCGTGTCGCCAGCGGACAGGCCTATTGCGTGCGGACCTGCGACGGCCGCTATTTCCCGATCACGGCGAATGACAATCAAAGCCGCGCGACGTCGTGCAACAATTTCTGCCCGTCCAGCAAGACCGAGGTGGTCTATGGCAGCAATATCGATCACGCGACGACCGAAAACGGCAAGTCCTATTCCGATCTGCCGAACGCCTTTAAATTCCGCAGTGAGATCGTCGCCGGCTGCACCTGCAATGGCAAGGATGCAATGGGGCTCGCCCAGGTGAAGATCGAGGACGACCCGACGCTGCGCAAAGGCGACATCGTCGCGGGAGCGGATGGGTTGAAGTCGGTGACGCGCACCGACAAACGCGGGGCGTCGCTGAACATGACGCCGGTGCCGGCTTCGGTCGCTGCCAAATTCGAGCGCCTGCCTGTGGTGGCACGGGAATAAACTGCCAATCAAACGTCGCCCGGCTTGACCGGGCGACGTTGCGTTTGTGGTTAGGGGATCACGCGATTTCGCGGGTGATCCAGCCGGCTTGTCGGCTCAAGCAGCCCTGATCTTGCCAAGGAAGTCCGTAACCTGCGAGCCAAGTTCGCGGGTCTGCGTCGCCAGCGTTTCCGAGGCCACTTTCACATCCTGCGCAGCCGCACCGGCGGCGTCCGCATCCGCGCTGACGCCGGTGATGTTGTCGGAGACGTTGCGGGTGCCATCTGCGGCCTGCTGGGTCGAGCGCGTGATTTCCTGCGTCGCTGCGCCTTGCTCTTCGACGGCGGCAGCGATCGCGGTTGCGACCTCATTGACCTCGCCGATAATGCCGCCGATCGCCTTGATGGCTTCGATGGCATCATTCGCGACACGCTGGACATCGGCAATCTGCTCGGAAATGTCGTCAGTGGCCTTGGCGGTCTGGCTCGCCAGCGATTTCACCTCGGACGCAACCACGGCAAAGCCGCGGCCGGCCTCGCCCGCGCGCGCGGCCTCGATGGTGGCGTTGAGCGCGAGCAGGTTGGTCTGCGATGCGATGTCGTTGATCAGGCCGACCACTTCGCCGATCCGGGCTGCGCTTGCGGCGAGGCCCTGCACGGTGTTGTCGGTCTGTTGAGCCTGTTGCACAGCACGGCTGGCGATGCCCGCCGCATGCGAGGCCTGGCGGCTGATGTCGTTGATGGAGGTGCTGAGCTCTTCGGCGGCGGCGGCGACGTTCTGCACATTGGCCGAGGCGTCGTTGGATGCTCGCGCCGCATCCTGAACCCGGGCATTGGTCTGGCTCGAGACCGCAGCCATGCCGTCCGACGTCGTGCTCATCTGGTCCGAGGCGCTGCCCAGGGTGCCGAGCGTGTCCTGCATCTGAACCTCGAACTGGCCGATATACTGTTCGATGGTCTGCTGGCGATTGGCCGCATGCGCGTTGCGTTCGCGCTCCTGCTCCTCGATCCGGCCTTTTTCCAGGGCCTGCTGCTTGAAGGTCTCCAAGGCGCCAGCAAGCGCACCGATCTCATCATGGCGCTCGGTGTAGCTGGCCTTCACCGACAGGTCACCGCCGGCGACCTGTAGCATGGCGTCGCGGATGCCATTGAGCGGAACGATGACGCGGCGAGCGACAGCAATCATGCTGCCAATGGCTGCAGCGATGGCGATCAGCAGAAACGCGGTCTGCATGGCAAGGGCGCGCTGCGCGATCGAGATGTGCTCCGCTGCCCGATCGATGGCCTGATCAAGCGCACGTTCGGCGACCGCGACCGCGGTGCCCATGCGCGGCACCGAGAACTGGCTCCAGTCGTTGGCCTTCATCTCCGGCGGCGTGCCGGCTGCCAAGGCGGCGGCCAGACGGTCGCGGAGACCGGCATAGTTCGGGTCGAAATAGGTCGTCTTGGCAAGATCGATCGCCTTGACCACATCCGGGGACAAACTGGCGCCCGCCGTCGCGCTCTGCAGCGCCAGCCAGGCCATGTCGATGCCACCGACATATTTGGCATAGGTCGTCGGACCGTTCGGGGGAAGCTTGCCAGTTGCGAGGCTGCTCGACAGCAAGGTCGTTGCGTCGCCCGCAACGGTGCGCATCAGCCACGCCATCTGCTTGATCATCAGCAGCTGATCGATCTCGGCATCCTGATGGCTGACGGCGACAGCCAGGCCGACGGCAATGCTGTCGAGCGTCGGCAGCAGTGCGTCGTTGATCGTCGCATAATCCTTCACCAGTGCAAGGCGGCGCTCGGCCTTCGGCTTCTGCATGGCCTCCCAGGACTCGGCCTGCAGCTTGGTCAGTTCGCCCATCAACCGCTTGAGCTCCGGCAGCAAGCGGGCCTTGTCGCTGAAGTCGATCTGTTCGAGCAATTCCGCTGTCTGGCGCATCGCGGGCATCTCGGCCTCACGCAAAGCGCGCAGATAAGCGAAGAAATCCGGAGCGGGAACGTCGTTGCCGTTCAGTGTCCGCACTGTGCCGACACGCTCGGCACGCAGATTGTGCATCGCCTTGAAGGCGTATGACGACGCCTTGGCAATCGTGGATACGCGATTGGCAGCGTTGAGGCGCTCCCACGAATTCCACGCGCCATGCGTCAGGATGATGACGATGCACGCCGCCATCACAGCGATCACCGATTTCAGGAGAGTGGAGACAGTCATACGAGAGAGCATTTTTGATTCCTCAGCCAGCGGTGTCCAGATAGGCTGAGAACCGTAAATAATTCCGCTATGCGAAAGAGGCGTGTTCCTGATGTGGAACCTGCATGGCTCGTGCGCGTTCTGTTGTGTAGTTGCGCTGGCGACTTCGAGCCCGCGCGTTGTCACACCGACGTCATCTCGTCAGGTTGGGGGAAATATCAGATGGGCATTCTCATCAGTGCATTGATCACGTTTCTTGTCGTCATTCTGATTTTGTATTTGATCAACATGCTGCCGCTGGACGGTCGCGCCAAGCAGATCTGCCGGATCATCGTGATCATTCTCGGCGTGATCTCGTTGCTGAAATATATCGCGGTGTTTTAGCCTGCCGTTGCCACTCAGCTGTCATCGCCCGGCTTGACCGGGCGATCCAGTAAACACTGATGTCGGTGTGTGCTGGATCACCCGCTTTCGCGGGTGATGACAAGTAGAGTGAAAACGAAAAAGCCCCGGCGTGAGCCGGGGCTTTTGCTGTTTAATAGTAGGGCGATCAGCCTGCCGCCTTCGCTTCACGGCGACGTGCGGTGAGGATGTATTCCGTATAACCGTTAGGCTGCGTACGTCCTTCGAAGATCAAGTCGCAGGCGGCCTTGAACGCGACGCCATCGAAGGATGGCGCCATGTTCTTGTAGATCGCGTCGCCCTTGTTCTGGCCGTCCACGACCACAGCCATGCGCTTCAAGGATTCCATCACCTGATCCCTGGTGATGACGCCCTGATGCAGCCAGTTGGCGAGATGCTGGGCGGAGATGCGCAAGGTGGCGCGGTCTTCCATCAAGCCGACGCCGTGAATATCCGGCACCTTCGAGCAGCCGACGCCCTGGTCGATCCAGCGCACGACATAACCAAGGATGCCCTGGCAGTTGTTGTCGATTTCCTGCTTCACATCATCGGGCGCCCAGTTCGACTGCGACACCGGAATGGTGAGGATGTCGCTGAGCTTGCCACGGGCGCCGCCCTTGGCGAGTTCTTTCTGCCGTTCGATGACGCCGACCTGGTGATAGTGCAGGGCGTGCAGCGTCGCCGCAGTCGGCGAGGGCACCCATGCGGTGGTGGCGCCGGCCTGCGGGTGGCCGATCTTCTGGGTCAGCATGTCCGCCATCTTGTCCGGCGCGGCCCACATGCCCTTGCCGATCTGCGCATGGCCGGGCAGGCCGTCGAGCAGGCCGGTATCCACGTTCCACTCTTCATAGGCCTTGATCCACGGCGTCGCCTTCATGTCGTTCTTGCGGATCATCGGGCCCGCTTCCATCGACGTATGGATCTCGTCGCCGGTGCGGTCCAGGAAGCCGGTATTGATGAACATGATGCGCTTCGACGCATTCTGGATGCAGGCCTTGAGGTTCACCGTGGTGCGGCGCTCCTCGTCCATGATGCCGACCTTCATGGTGTTCTCGGGCAACGACAGCATCTTCTCGACGCGGCCGAACACCTCGCAGGTCAGAGCGACTTCATCGGGGCCGTGCATCTTCGGCTTCACGATATAGATCGAGCCGGTGCGGCTGTTGCGCAGCTTGCCGGTGCCCTTGACGTCGTGGATGCCGATCAGGCCGGAGACGGCGGCGTCGAGCAGGCCTTCCGGAATCTCGTTGCCATCGCTGTCGAGCACGGCGTCGGTGAACATGTGATGGCCGACATTGCGCATCAGCATCAGGCTGCGGCCGTGCAGCGTGAGATCCTTGCCCGACGGCGTCTTGTAGGTGCGGTCGGCATTGAGCGCGCGGGTCAGCGTCTTGCCGCCCTTGTCGAAGTCGGCGGACAGCGTGCCGTTCATGAGGCCGAGGGTGTTGCGATAGACGAGCACCTTGTCGTCGGCGTCCACGGTGGCGACGCTGTCTTCCATGTCGAGAATGGTGGAGACGGCCGCCTCCATCAGCATGTCCGACACGCCGGCGGCGTCGTCCTTGCCGATCGGGCTGGCGCGGTCGATCTGCACTTCGATATGCAGGCCGTTATTGACCAGCAGGATCGCGTTCGGCGCTGCGTGATCGCCGAGATAGCCGGCGAGCTGGGCTTCGTTCTTCAGCGCGGTGATGTTGCCGCTCTTCAGCTTGGCCGAGAGCTGGCCCGACACGATGCTGTAGCCGGAAACGTCAGTGTGGCTGCCGGTGGCGAGCGGGACGGCGGAGTCGAGGAATGCCTTGGCCTTGGCGATCACCTTGTCGCCGCGGGCCTTGTTGTAGCCCTTGCCGCTCTCGCTCGGATCATGCGGGATCGCATCGGTACCGTAGAAGGCGTCATACAGGCTGCCCCAGCGGGCATTCGCTGCGTTGAGGGCGTAGCGCGCATTGGTCAGCGGCACGACGAGCTGCGGGCCGCAGATCTGGCCGATTTCTTCGTCGACATTGGCGGTCTCGACCGTCTTGGTCGCGGGCTCCGGCAGGAGGTAGCCGATGTCCTTGAGGAAGGCGGTGTAGGCATCGAGGTCGAAAGCCTTGCCCTTGTTGGCGCGGTGCCAGTCGTCGATCTTGGCCTGCAGCGTGTCGCGCACCTTGAGCAGTTCGCGGTTCTTCGGGCCGAGGTCCTTGATCAGGCCGGCCACGCCGGCCCAGAACGCATCGGGCGCGATCCCGGTCTTCGGGGCGGCCTCCTTTTCGATGAAGTCGTACAGGACGGGCGCGATCTGCAGACCGTGGGCGTCGATGCGTTTCATGATGCGTTTTCTCTCGGGAAGGCGGCGATTAAGCTCTGATTTTGGGAACGTGCAGGTGAAGACTGCCGAAAACGCGGCCGTCTTTGGACGTTTTAGCGCCAAAGCAGGGGGGCGGGAAAGCCCCTGCGGTCTAGTGGCCGGGAGCCCGTCCGTGCGTATCCGGCGAGAAACGTTCCAGCACCACCTTGATCAGGATGGTGAACAGCGCCACGGCGGTGAGCACCGTCGCGGCGGCAAAGGCGCCCGCGACATTGTAGTCCTGATACAAAAGTTCAATCTGCAGCGGCAGCGTGGTGGTCTGGCCGCGGACATTGCCCGATACCACCGAGACTGCACCGAATTCGCCCATCACGCGCGCATTGCACAGGATCGCGCCATAGAGCACAGCCCAGCGGACATTGGGCAACGTCACCTTGACGAAGGTCGCAAAGCCGGAGGCGCCAAGCGTCACCGAGGCTTCTTCTTCATCGGTGCCCTGCACCTGCATCAAGGGGATCAGTTCGCGCGCCACGAAGGGCGCGGTGACGAACATGGAGGCCAGCACGATGGCCGGCAGCGCGAACATCACCTTGATGCCGAGAATCTCGATGATCGGCCCGAACAGCCCCGTGGTGCCATAGACGAACAGATAGGCGACACCCGCGACAATGGGCGAGATCGAGTAAGGCAGCTCGATCAGCGCGATCAGCAGCGTGCGGCCGGGGAAGGTGAATTTTGTGACGCTCCAGGCGGCCGCAAGGCCGAACAGGATATTCACCGGCACGGCAATCAGCGCGGCGATGACCGTGAGGAAGATCGCATGTTGCGTGCCGGGTTCGGACAGGTTGCGGAAGAACACCTCGATGCCCTGCGACAGCGCCGAGGAGAAGATCAACGCCAGCGGCGCGATCAGGATCAGCAGCGTCAGCACGAAGACGATGCCGAGCACCACGCGGCGGGTCACGGGTCCCGCGCCGACCGGCGTCACCATCCATGCGCCATTGCTGCGTTGGTCGGCCATCACGCGTTTCCCTTGGTGAGATAGCGCAAGTTCCAGGCCTGCACGGCATTGGTGATGATCAGCATCGTGAAGGCCATCGCCAGCATCACCACGGCGATCGCGGCGGCAGCCTCATAGTTGTATTCTTCGAGGCGGATGTAAGTGAGCAGCGCCACGATCTCGGTCTTCATCGGCTGGTTGCCGGCAATGAAGATCACCGCGCCGAATTCGCCGAGGCTGCGCGCGAAGGACAGCGAGCAGCCGGCGAGGAAGGCCGGGAAGATCGCGGGAAAGATCACACGCCACAGGATCTGCAGGTCGCTGGCGCCGAGCGAACGGCCGGCTTCCTCCACATCGGTGCCGAGATCCTCGATGACGGGCTGTACCGTGCGCACCACGAAGGGGATGCTGGTGAAGGCCATCGCGATCGCAATGCCGAGCGGCGTATAGGCGACCTGAATGCCGAGGCTCTCGAGCGGGCCGCCGAACCAGCCATTCTTTGACAGCAACGCAGTGAGTGCGAGGCCGGCGACGGCGGTGGGCAGCGCGAAGGGAACATCGACGAGCGCATCGAGGATGCGTTTGCCGGGAAATTGATATCGCGCCAGCACCCAGGCCAGCAGCAGGCCATAGACCGCGTTGAAGGCGGTGGCGGCGGCGGCCATGGTGACAGTGACGCGGATGGCGGACAGCGTCCGCGGCGACGACAGGATGCCCCAGAGCTGCGTCAGCCCGACATCGGACGCCTTCAGGATCAGCGCGCACAGCGGCAGCAGCACGATCACCGCAAGATAAAGCAGGGTGATGCCGAGCGAGAGCCTGAAACCTGGAATGACGGTGCGACGCAAGCGAGGGTCCGGTGAGTGAAGCGGAATGCGCGCTTCATAGACGATTTGGGGGGAAATGGAATGGAGGGGAGCTCGGCTCTCCCATTGTCATCGCCCGGATTGACCGGGCGATCCCGTATACACCGTTCCCTCAGAGATTACTGGGTCACCCGGTCAAGCCGGGTGACGACAGTGATCGTAGCGCTTATTTCCCGCCGAACAGTTGATCGAGCTTCGCACCCGCATTGAGATGCTCTGCGTTCAGCTTGTCCCAGCCGCCGAATTCGTCCTCGACGCGATACAGCTTCACATCGGGGAACTTGTCCTTGTTCTTCGCCATCAGGTCCTTGTCGACCACGCGGTTATAGCCCTTGAGCTCGATCGCTTGTCCCTCCGGGGAATACAGGAATTCGAGATAGGCGGTCGCCAGCGCCTTGGTGCCGTGCTTGTCGGCATATTTGTCGACCACGGTGACCGGGAATTCCGCCAGCACGCTGGTTGGCGGCACCACGGATTCGACCTTGTCCTTGCCGACGAGGTCGCGGATCGAGGCGGTTTCGGCCTCGAAGGTGATTAGCACGTCGCCGGTACCGCGCTCGACGAAGGTCGTGGTCGCCGCACGGCCGCCGGTGTCGAACACCGGGACATTTGCGAACAGCTTCTTGATGAACTCGTCAGCCTTCTCCGCGCTGCCATACTTGTTCTTCGCGAAGGCATAGGCCGCGAGATAGGTGTAGCGGGCGTTACCCGAGGTCTTCGGGTTCGGGAAGATTACCTGCACGCCCGGCTTCACCAGGTCGTCCCAGTCCTTGATGCCCTTCGGATTGCCGGCGCGCACCAGGAAGGCGGGCAGTGAATAATAGGGCGATGAATTGTTCGGCAGTCGCGACGCCCAGTCCTTCGGGATCAGCTTGCCGCGATCATACAGAACCTGCACGTCAGTCACCTGGTTGAAGGTGACGACATCGGCCTCGAGCCCTTCGAGGATCGAACGCGCCTGGCGCGACGAGCCGTTATGCGACTGATTGATGGTGAGGTCCTGGCCGGTCTTGGCCTTCCATTGCTTGATGAAGGCGGCGTTGATCTCGACATAGAGCTCGCGCGCGATGTCGTAGGAGACATTGAGTAGCGTGGTTGGCGTCTGGGCCTGGGCGGGCGCGGTGGCACCGATGGCGAGAAGGCCGAGGCCGGCAGCAAAGGTGGTCAGAAGGCGGTTCACGGGAAGTCCCCTGCGTTGAACGGATCGATGAGTGAAAGGCGGCGGGCTGATCGAGCTGGCTGCGGCGTTTTGCCCTGTAAACGGTCCGGAATTTGCTCCGCAACGAATGCGTGCAGTTGCGCGTTTTCCTGCAACTGGCCGGCCGCATCGTGATCGTGGAGAAGAACCATCTCTGGCGCGTGGTGTTCGAAGATAAAAAGTTCTACAATTAGAACGGTTCGAAGAAGAAATAATCTTCTCTTTACGCCGTCTAATCGAGAGATATATAGAAAATAGTTCCAGTCAACCCGAAAGTTTCGGGCAACGGAGTGTGCATGCGCTTTCTGCCTGTCTTCCTCGACTTGCAGGCCGGACCGATCCTCCTGATCGGTGCGGGAGAGCTCGCGCGCGCGAAATTACGGCTGCTGCTGGCGGCGAATGCCCGCATTCGCTGGTACGCGATTGACGGCGACCGCGATCTCGCCGGCCTCGATGCCGCGGCTGCCGATGCGATCGAGTTTGCCGAGGGCAACCCGCTCGCCGCCGATCTTCATGGTGTCATCGCGGTGATGTGCGCAGGGGCCGGCGATCTCGGCCCGATGATAGCGCTGCGTGCCAAGGCGGTGGGGCTGCCCGTCAATGTGATGGACGATCTCGCCAACTCCACGTTCATTTTTCCGGCCATCGTCGATCGCGGTGATGTGGTCGTGGCCGTGGGCACTGGCGGGACGTCGCCGGTGGTGGCGCGCCGGGTACGCGAGATGATCGAGAGTGTGTTGCCGGCGCGGATCGGCGATCTCGCCAGTTTCATCGGGCGCTGGCGCAAGTCGATCAATGACAGGATTTCCGACGCGCCGCTGCGTCGGCGCTTCTGGGAGCGCGTTGTCGACGGCGACATCGGCGCCAAGGTTCTGGCAGGTCGCGGTGGTGATGCCGAACAGGCGCTGGGCGCGATCGACGATCTTTCTGCTTTTGCCGGTGACTCGCAGGATAGCGCGGCAAGGGGCCATGTCACGCTCGTGGGCGCCGGCCCCGGCGATCCCGATCTGCTCACCATCAAGGCGCTGCGCGCGCTGCAGGATGCCGACGTTGTCTTCTACGACGAGCTCGTGTCGCCGGAAATTCTCGACCGCATCCGCCGCGACGCCTCGCGCGTGCCGGTCGGTCGCCGCATCGGCAAACCCGGCATCGGGCAGGATGCAACCAACGAACTGCTGGTCGAAGCCGCGCGCGCCGGCCAGCGCGCCGTGCGTCTGAAAGGCGGCGATCCTTTCATCTTCGGCCGCGGTGGCGAGGAGATCGAGGTGTTGCGCAGGGCCGGCGTGCCCTATTCGATCATTCCCGGCATCACCGCGGGGCTCGGCGCCGCCGCAATGTTTGAGACACCGCTGACCTATCGCGGCGAAGCGCTGCGCATCACTTTCCTGACAGCGCATAAGGAAAAGGACGCCGGCGCCGTCGACTGGTCCGTGCTGACTGACGCGAAGATGACCATCGTCGTCTATATGGGCATGACAGCGGCTCCCGCGATCCGCGAAGGTCTCATCGCCGCAGGCCGCTTGCCGCAGACCCCGGTGGGCGTGTTCGCGCGCGTGACACGGCCCGACGCGCAGGCTGCTGTCGGCACCCTCGAAAATCTCCCCGCGCTGGTCGAGCAGATCGATGGCGGCCCGGCAATCCTCATCATTGGCGATGTCGTGGCGCATTCCGCGCCCTGGCGTGCCGCCAACATCAGCACTTTCGTCTCAGACATTTTGGTAGCTGCCGAATGACCTCTCCGCTGCAACAGAAAATCAAGATCACCGGCCCCTCGGTGGTGACCGCCAACCGCACCTGGGATGGCATCGTGATCTATCGCGACAGCAAGAAGGGCTGGACGCCCGATCTTGCCGAGGCGGCCATCGTGCGCACCGCCGATGATGCGCGCGCACTGCTGGCCGAATCCGCCGCTGATGACGTCGTTGCCATCGGCCCCTATATCGCCCCCGTCATCGTCAAGGACGACGGTGCCGTCGAGCCCGGCAATCTGCGTGAGCGCATCCGCCGCAAGGGCGTCACCATCGATTTGCCGATCCCGGCCTGAGCTCAGTCGCCAAGGTTCCAGCTATGTATGCTTATGACGAAATCGACCGCACGCTGGTCAATGAGCGCGTTTCCGAATTCCGCGATCAGGTGAAGCGCCGGCTGTCCGGCGAACTCACCGAAGACGAATTCAAGATGTTGCGCCTGATGAATGGCGTCTATCTGCAGCTCCACGCCTATATGCTGCGCGTCGCCATCCCCTATGGCACGCTGTCGGCGCCGCAGCTGCGCAAGATGGCCCATGTCGCGCGCAAATATGATCGCGGTTACGGCCACTTCACCACGCGCCAGAACATTCAGTTCAACTGGATCAAGCTCGCCGATCTGCCTGATGCGCTGGAGGATCTCGCCTCGGTCGGCATCCATGCGATGCAGACCTCGGGCAATTGCGTGCGCAATGTCACCACCGATCAGTGGGCCGGCGTGGCGCCGGGCGAAGTCGAGGATCCGCGCATCTGGGCCGAGCTGCTACGGCAATATTCGACCATGCATCCGGAATTCACTTATCTGCCACGAAAATTCAAGATCGCGATCACGGCATCGGATCATGACCGTGCGGCGATCAAGGTGCATGACATCGGCTTGCGCATTCTCAGGAATGACGCAGGCGAAACCGGCTTCGAGGTGCTGGTCGGTGGCGGTCTCGGCCGCACCCCGTTCATCGGCAAGGTGATCAAACCGTACGTAGCAGGTCGCGACATCCTCAGCTATGTGGAGTCGATCCTGCGCGTGTATAACCAGTATGGCCGGCGCGACAATATCTATAAGGCGCGCATCAAGATCCTCGTCCATGAGCTCGGCATCGAGAAATTCGCCGCGGAAGTGGAGGAGGAATGGCTGGCGACGCGCGACAGCGCCTTGCAGCTCGACGACGAGGTGGTCGCCGATATCCGCGCGCGCTTCCGTTATCCCGGCTATGAGGCGCTGTCCGATACGCCGGACGAACTGGTCGCCGCATCGGCCGATCCGCAATTCCAGCGCTGGCTGAAGAATTCCGTCGCGGCGCATCAGCAGCCCGGCTACGCCATCGTCACGCTGTCGCTGAAGCCGATCGGTGGCCCGCCCGGCGATGCGACCGCCGAGCAGATGGACGCCATCGCCGATCTCGCCGACAAGTATTCGTTCGGCGAAATTCGCGTCGGCCATGAGCAGAACCTGGCACTGCCGAATGTCGCCAAGCGCGACCTGCCGGCGCTCTGGCGCCAGCTCGACAAGCTCCAGCTCGCGACGCCGAACGTCAACCTGATCACCGACATCATCGCGTGCCCCGGCCTCGATTACTGCTCGCTCGCCAATGCGCGCGCGATCCCGATCGCACAGGAGTTGACGCGCCGCTTCGCCAATCATGACCTCGCAGACATGATCGGCCGGCTGCACATCAACATCTCCGGCTGCATCAATGCCTGCGGTCACCACCATGTCGGCCATATCGGCATTCTCGGTGTCGAGAAAAACAATGAGGAATTCTACCAGATCACCATCGGCGGTCGCGCCGACGAAGGCGCGGTGGTCGGCACGCTGATCGGCCCTGCGGTGCCGTATGATGACGTGGCCAATGTAGTCGAGGATATCGTCGAGTCCTATCTGGCGCTGCGGGCGCGGCCGGATGAGTTGTTTTACCAGACCGTCGAACGTCTCGGCGTCGAGCCGTTCAAGGAGCGCGTTTATGCCACTCGTTAAAAAGGGCGCGATCATTGCCGACCCCTATATCCATGTCGGCGACGATGCGGAGATTCCGGCCGATGGCGCAGCGCTGATCCCGGCGGTGCGTTTCCTTGCCGATCCCGAAGCCTATGTGAAGCGCAACAGCTGCACGGGTGTGATCTGGCCGAACAATCGCGATCTCGATGAACTGGTGCCGTACCTCGATCGCCTGTCGGTGGTGGCGCTGGTGTTTCCAACCTTCCGCGACGGTCGCGCCTATAGTCAGGCACGCCTGCTGCGCGAGCGCCATGGCTACAAGGGCGAATTGCGTGCGACGGGGCAGGTGCTGCGCGATCAGTTCGTTCTGATGCTGCGTGCCGGCTTCGACAGTTTCGAAGTCCGGAAGGATGCGGATGCCGAGGCGTTCGCTGCCACGGTGAAGCGCTACACGGTGTTCTATCAGCCGACCGGCGATGGACGGATCACCGCACTGCATCGGCGCATGCAGTCGCGACACGCGGCGAATACGCCGTAGCAGAAAATGTCGCATCCACGGGAGGCCTCTCCCGTGGCACATTGCGGTCGTCATCGCATGATCATTGAAATCTGGTTTCGTTGACTTCGAGCTTCAACTTTTCGAACCTTGCTGCGTTGCCTGACGGCGCTGTTGCCGCCCGCCAATGGAGGTTTTCATGATCCGCCGCTCCGCTCTCGTGCTCGCGTCTCTGCTGTTCGCAGGCTCCGCCTATGCGGCTGATGTTTCGTTGCTCAACGTGTCCTATGATCCGACGCGCGAACTCTATGTCGATTTCAACAAGGCCTTCGCTGCGGCCTATCAGAAGGAGACCGGCAAGAGCGTCGAGATCAAGCAATCCCATGGCGGGTCGGGTTCGCAGGCGCGCTCGGTGATTGATGGATTGCAGGCGGATGTGGTGACACTGGCGCTGGCCTATGACATCGACGCCATCGCGGGCAAGAAGCTGATTGCCGAGGACTGGCAGAAGAAGCTGCCGCAGAACGCCGCGCCTTACACATCAACCATTGTATTCCTGGTCCGCAAGGGCAATCCCAAGGGCATCAAGGATTGGGACGATCTGCTGAAGAAGGGCGTCAGCGTGGTGACACCAAATCCGAAGACTTCGGGCGGTGCGCGCTGGAATTATCTGGCGGCCTGGGGCTATGCGCTGAAGAAATATGGTGGCGAGGACAAGGCGAAGAAATTTGTCGCTGACCTTTATCAACAGGTGCCGGTGCTCGACACCGGCGCACGCGGTTCAACCGTCACCTTCGTCGAGCGCGGCGTCGGCGATGTGCTGCTGGCCTGGGAGAATGAGGCGTTCCTCGCCCAGAAGGAATTTGGCAAGGACAAGTTCGAGATTGTTGCCCCGCCGCAGTCGATCCTGGCCGAGCCACCGCTTGCGGTGGTCGATACCGTCGCCGACAAGAAAGGCACGCGGGCCACTGCCGAGGCCTACCTGAAATACTGGTACACCAAGGAAGGTCAGGAAATCGCAGCGCGCAATTCCTACCGTCCGCGCGACGCTGAAATTGCCAAGAAATACGAAAATTCCTTTGCTAAGGTGGAACTGTTCACTATCGACGATGTTTTCGGTGGTTGGACCAAAGCGCAGAAGGTCCATTTCAGCGAAGGTGGCGTGTTCGATCAGATCTACAAGAACTGATCCGGCGACGCGCATGCAGGGGGCAGTGTGAGCGCAGTTGGACGTCGACGCACGCTGCCGGGATTCGGGCTCACCATGGGCCTGACACTGACATGGCTGTCCGTCATCGTGTTGATCCCGCTGGCCGGGCTGGTTCTCAAGACCTTTGAACTCTCGTTCGATCAGTTCTGGGGCATCATCACAAGTCGGCGGACGCTCAACGCGTTGAAGACGTCGTTCGGCCTCGCCTTCCTCGCTGCGATCGTCAATCTGATCGCGGGCATGGTGATCGTCTGGGCACTGACACGCTACCGCTTTCCCGGCCGCCGCATCTTCGATGCCATCGTCGATATTCCGTTCGCGCTTCCCACGGCTGTGGCCGGTGTCGCGCTGACCTCGCTATTCGCGCAGAAGGGCTGGCTCGGTGCGCCGCTTGCCGAACTCGGCATCAAGGTGGCGTTCACGCCCATCGGTATCTTCGTCGCCATGGTGTTCATCGGCATTCCCTTCGTGGTGCGCACCGTGCAGCCGGTGCTGCAGGACATCGACAAGGAGATCGAGGAAGTTGCTGCCTGTTTGGGGGCCAGCCGCTGGCAGACCGTCTGGCGGGTGATCCTGCCGAGCCTGCTGCCGGCCATGCTCACCGGCTTCGCCCTGGCTTTCGCCCGCGCCGTCGGCGAATACGGCTCGGTGATCTTCATTGCCGGCAACCTGCCGAATATTTCGGAGATCGCACCGCTTCTGATCGTGATCCGCCTGTCCGAATTTCGCTATGCCGATGCCACCGCCATTGCCGTGGTGATGCTGCTGGCATCCTTCATCGTCATCTTTGCCATCAATCGCATCCAGCGCTGGTCGCAGAGCCGCGTGGTGCAGTCCTAGCGCGCCATGACGATCATGCCCCCATCATCCCCGCTGCAGCCCGCCCGCAGCCCGACATTGACCGAGCCGCGCTGGATTCGCGCCATCATCATTGCACTGGCGATCCTGTTCCTGATCGTCCTCATCGTGCTGCCGCTGGTGCTGGTGTTCAGTCAGGCCTTTTCACGCGGTTTCGAGGCTTACCTTCGCGCGCTGATCGATCCGGAAGCTCAGGCGGCGATCCGCCTCACGCTGCTGATCGCGGCGATCTCGGTCAGCCTCAATCTCGTCTTTGGCCTGATCGCGGCGTGGGCAATCGCAAAGTTCGAATTCCCCGGCAAGACGATCCTGATCTCGCTGGTCGATCTGCCATTCTCGGTCTCGCCGGTGATCTCGGGCCTGGTCTTCGTGCTGCTGTTTGGCGGGCAGGGCTATTTCGGGCCATGGCTGCAAAGCCACGGCATCCAGATCCTGTTCGCGGTGCCCGGCATCGTGCTGGCGACGACCTTCGTCACATTCCCCTTCGTGGTGCGTGCGCTGATCCCGCTGATGCAGGAACAAGGCACCTCGGAGGAGGAGGCGGCGGTCTCGCTCGGCGCGTCCGGTCTGAAGACCTTCTTCCGCGTCACTTTGCCCAACATCAAATGGGGCGTGCTCTATGGCGTGTTGCTGTGTAACGCGCGCGCCATGGGTGAATTCGGCGCCGTCGCGGTGGTCTCCGGTCATATCCGTGGCGAGACCAACACCATGCCGCTGCTGGTGGAAATCCTCTATAACGAGTATCAGTTCATGGCTGCGTTCGCGGTCGCATCGCTGCTCGCCATGCTGGCGCTGATCACGCTGGCGGCGAAGGCGATCCTCGAACGGCATCTGGATCCAAGATAAGTTTGACGAGGGACAACAGACCCGTGGCGATTGAAGTCAAAAACATTGTCAAGAATTTCGGCAGCTTTGCCGCACTCGATGGGGTCGATCTGAAGGTCGCCGATGGTGAGTTGCTGGCGCTGCTCGGACCGTCGGGCTCGGGCAAGACGACATTGCTGCGCATCATTGCGGGCCTCGACTGGCCCGACGCGGGTGAAGTGAAGTTCGACGGTCAGGACGCGCTGTCTCGCGGCGCCGGCGAGCGCAATGTCGGCTTCGTGTTCCAGCACTATGCGCTGTTCCGCCATATGAGCGTGTTCGAGAACGTCGCCTTTGGCCTGCGCGTGCAGCCGCGCAAGATCCGCAAGACCGAGGCGCAGATCCGCGCCCGCGTGAAGGAATTACTCGATCTCGTGCAGCTTGAATGGCTGGCCGATCGCTATCCGAGCCAGCTTTCGGGTGGCCAGCGCCAGCGTATCGCGTTAGCGCGCGCACTCGCCATCGAGCCGCGTATCCTTCTGCTCGACGAACCCTTCGGCGCGCTCGATGCGAAAGTCCGCAAGGAGCTGCGCCAGTGGCTGCGCACCCTGCATGAGGAAATCCACGTCACTTCGATTTTTGTGACGCACGATCAGGAAGAAGCACTCGAAGTCGCCAACCGGATCGTGGTGATGGATAAGGGCAAGATCGAGCAGATCGGTACGCCCGGCGATGTCTATGACAATCCGGCGAGCGCCTTCGTGCATTCCTTCATCGGTGAGTCCATCGTGCTCCCGGTGGATGTGCAGGGCGGCCAGGTCAAGCTCGGCGCGCGCCCGCTGAATATCGATGCTGGCGACGCTGCCGGTCCATCCAAGCTGTTCGTGCGTCGCCACGACATGCATGTCGGTGCAGTCGGCGAGGGGGCCTTTGAAGGAACTGTGCGCCGCGTCCGGACCTTCGGTCCGATCCAGCGCGCCGATATCGCGCTGAACGGCGACGACACGCTGGTCGAGATCGACGCGCCGCGCGACCGTCCGCTGACAACCGGCGATGCGGTCAGCCTGCAGCCGCGGCGATACCGGATTTTTGCCGGGTCTTAAACTCTCCCCGCTTGCGGGGAGAGTTCGCCGCGTTTTCGCGGCGGGTGAGGGGGACTCTCCACGCACTCGGCGCCTGCTGAGAGTCCCCTCATCCGTCCCGGCTCCGCTGCGCCGGGCCACCTTCTCCCCGCGAGCGGGGAGAAGGAACATGCGCTGCGTTCACCATTCAGCCACGGTTGGTGTGCAACAACGGCCCCTCGATTTTTGGGGGATTGCCGATGAAGCGGGTGGCTCTGGCCAGTCTGGGGATGTTGTTGCTGGCGGGCTGCGGAACCACCGTGGAGCAGGTGCCCGATCAGCCCACCATGTATCTCAGCATGGCCAATGGCGGTGCCAAGCTCGATCCGCAGGCCGCGGCGCAGATGATCTCGCTGTATCGCCAGAACAACGGCCTCGGGCCGGTGACGGTCGATCCCGCATTGATGACGCTGGCGGAGGATCAGTCCACCGCCATGGCCAAGAAGAACAAGCTCGATCATGACGTGAAGGCGCCGCTGGCCCGGCGGCTGAATTCCGGCGGCTATCCCGCCACCGTCGCGGTCGAGAACGTCTCTGCCGGCTATCACACGCTCGCCGAGGCCTTTTCGGGCTGGCGCGACTCGCCGCCGCACCGGGCCAATATGCTGAAATCCGGCGTCTCCAAGCTGGGTATTGCGGCGATCTACGCCCCGAACACCAAATACAAGGTGTTCTGGACCATGATCCTCGCCGAGACCGAAAAGCCGCGTTCCTGAATGTCGGCTTGAGCATGCGGCGGCGCCCTCCGTGCCGTCGGGCACAGCCGTTCTGAAAGCATTGTGATGTTGCCCTGCAGCATCGGCAATTGACGCCGCCGTGCGTCAGGGCCACGGTACCGGTTCCCTCGCATCGCATCCCCGGTAGCTTCATGGATATGTCCGCACCATCGACCGATCAGGCCGCGAAGAAGCCGTCGCAGGCCAAGCGTGTGCTGGTCCTGCAGGGCGGCGGCGCCCTCGGCTCCTATCAGGCCGGCGCCTATGAGGCGCTGTGCCATCATGATTTCGAGCCGGAATGGATCGCCGGCATTTCCATCGGTGCCATCAATGCGGCGATCATCGCCGGCAACGAGCGCGAGAAGCGCGTTCCCCGGCTGAAGGAATTCTGGGAGATGGCAGCGTCGCCGGTGCCTTGGAGCCCGCTGCTGCCGGGCGACCGCGCACGCTCCTATTTCAACGAAGCCGGTGCCGCCGTGATCGCGGCCTTCGGCGTGCCCGGCTTCTTCGTGCCGCGCATTCCGCCGGCGCCGTTGTGGCCGCCGGGCTCGCCGCAGTCCCTGAGCTATTACGACACAGCGCCGCTGAAGGCGACGCTGGAACGCCTGGTGGATTTCGATCGCATCAACGACTGCAAGACGCGGCTCAGCGTCGGCGCGGTCAGCGTCACCACCGGCAACTTCACTTACTTCGACAACGAAATCTTCAAGGCCAAGGGCAAGAAGATCGGCCCGGAGCACATCATGGCCTCCGGCGCCTTGCCTCCCGGCTTTCCATCGGTGGAGATCGACGGCGAGCACTTCTGGGACGGCGGTATCGCTTCCAACACGCCGCTCGATTTCGTGCTCGACGATGTGGCCAGCGATCTCCTGATCTTCCAGGTCGATCTGTTCAGTGCGCGCGGGCTGTTGCCGCAGTCGATCCTGGATGCGCAGGAGCGCGAGAAGGACATCCGCTTCTCCAGCCGCACGCGGATGAATACCGACAAGAACAAGCGCATCCATAACATCCGCAAGGCGCTTCGCGACCTGATCGGCAAACTGCCGGACGATCTCAGGCAGGACCCGTCGGTGGCGCTGCTGTCGGAGGCCGCCAAGGAAAACACCGTCACGGTGATCCACCTGATCTATACAAGCAAGGTCTATGAGTCCTCGTCGAAGGACTACAACTTCGCGCATATCAACATGGCCGAACATTGGGGCTGCGGCGAGCGCGATGTATTCCTGTCGATGCGCCACAAGGAGTGGTTCGAGGGGCCACAGCCCGGCGAGTCCATGGTCACGCATGCGCTGACGGCCGATGATTACAACACGCTTCCCCTCCACCCGATCAAATCCAACAGGAGCAAGTGAATGACCAATCTCACGGGCAAGACCGCCGTGGTCACCGGTTCGACTAGTGGCATCGGCCTCGCTTATGCGCGCGCTTTTGCCAGCGCGGGCGCGAATGTCGTCATCAACGGCATGGGCGCGCCGGCGGATATCGAGAAAGAGCGCGCGGCGATCGAGAGTGACTACAAGGTCAAGGCGATCCATTCACCGGCCGACATGACCAAGCCGGCGGAGATCGCGGAGATGATCGCGCTCGGCGAAAAGACGTTTGGCGCGGTTGATATCCTTGTCAACAATGCCGGCATCCAGTTCGTCTCGCCGATCGAGGATTTTCCGATCGAGAAGTGGGATGCGATTATCGCGATCAACCTGTCGTCAGCGTTCCATGGCATCCGCGCCGTGGTGCCGGGCATGAAGAAGCGCGGCTGGGGCCGCATCATCAACACCGCCTCGGCGCATTCGCTGGTCGCCTCGCCCTTCAAGTCGGCTTATGTCTCGGCCAAGCACGGCATCGCCGGTCTGACCAAGACTGTGGCGCTGGAAGTCGCCACCCACAAGATCACCTGCAACTGCATCTCGCCCGGCTATGTCTGGACACCGCTGGTGGAGAAGCAGATCCCCGATACGATGAAGGCGCGTGGGCTCACCAAGGAGCAGGTCATCAACGACGTGTTGCTGGAAGCGCAACCGACCAAGGAATTCGTGACGTCGGAGCAGGTGGCGGCACTGGCGCTGTTCCTGTGCGGCGACGACGCGGCGCAGATCACGGGGACGAATTTGTCCATCGATGGCGGCTGGACGGCGGCGTAAGCAGCGCTCCGCTTCTCGCTCCCCCAAGTGGCGGAGCCGCGCAGCGGGGAGGGTGGCGCGATGCGAGCGTTCAGCGAGCATCGTGACGGGTGGGGTCTATCCCCGCGGAAGCACGTCACGTGGGGAGAGACCCCACCCCCGCCTATCGGCGTACCCTCCCCACTGCGCGGCTACGCCGCTTGGGGGAGGGAGATCATTGGCCGTTTTGCTCGAGCTATCTCTTCTTCCCGAACGCCAGTACATGCAGCCCCAGCCGCTGCCGCACGATCCAGAACAGCAGCACCGTCTCAAACGTCAGCGCGATCGATGTCGCCGCTGCGGCACCATGGCCGCCGAAATGCGGGATCAGCGCCAAGCACAGCACCAGGTTCAGCACGAACGCCGATGCATAAGCGAGCGCGCAGGCGTTCTGGTGGCCGAGCATGTTGAGCAGCCGCTCCATCGGACCGATCGCCGCGCGTACCACTAGGCCGATGGCGGCGATGAACATGATGTCGTAGCCGCCCGTGAATTGCGGGCCGAACAGCCACAGCAGCGGCTTGCCGAGCGCGAGCAGCACCAGGGTCGCGGCAAGCGACGGCCAGAACGTCCATTTGATGGAATGCATCACATAAGCGGCGAGACGCTCCTTGTCGCCGGTGGCGTGATATTCGGTGAAGCGATGCGCCGTGGTTGCCGACATCGCGTAGTGAATGAACGACACCAGCGCCAGCGTCTTCACCACGGCGAAATACACGCCGACTTCTTCGGACGACACGAATTGCTGCAGCACCAGCACGTCGGTGTAGGAGAGTAACAGGTAGAAGCTCTCCACCAGCAGGATGGGCAGCGAGACTTTGAGCCAGCCACGATAGTCATGCGCCTTCGGGCCGGGCTCCACATGCGCCTTCAGCCTGCGATCCAGCACGATCATCTGCCCGATCATCGCCAGCCACACCGCGGCGGCGCTGGCGCCCATGGCGACGATGGCACCGAGCTGCAGCCCGAGCGCGAAGGCGCCCGCCGTGAAGCCGATGATCAGCGTCTGCCGCACGATGAATTGCGGCATCAGGCCGAGCCGCATCCAGTCATGCGAGCGGGCGATGCCGTCCTGGGTATTAGCGACAACGAAGGCCGGCAGCGTCAGGCAGCCGAGATAGAGCGGGACGATGGTGTCGTTGTCGATCCAGGGCGAGATCAGTTTGACGAGGCCGGCGAGCAGCAGCGCGATCGCGCCGGAGGCGAGACCCGTCATCCAGCGGCTGCCGGACAGGAAGCCGCGCAGCCGCGCGTGGTCGCCGCTCAGGCGATATTCCGGGATGATTTTCTGCGCGGATGCGGCGATGCCGAAATCGAGCATCGAGCCGAGCAGCAGCACCCAGGTCCAGACATAGACATAGATGCCGTAATCGCCCGAGCCCATCCAGCGCGCCAGCAGGATCTGGGACAGATAGGCCATGGCGGCCGAAATGACGCGAATGAGGAAGATAGTGCCGGCCAGCCGGCGCGTCAGCGAGGCTTCGCCCGAGCCGGAGAACAGCCCGCGGAGCCGGGCCTTGAGACCGGCGGGCGGCGTTGCTTGTGCGGGGTCGGCATCCATCACGGCCACGACGGGCTCCTCGGCCACGGAAAGGCACTCGCCGCTGACATGCGGCAGAAGGTTCCGGGTAGCAGGGAGACGTTAATTTCGGGTGGCAGCGCCGGTCGCAAGTCGCGCAGCCGTCGGCGGGCTGGCCATCATGGGGCAGGCGGCAATGTCACATTGTATTCGTAGGCCTTGTCGGCGCCCACCAGCGTGAGCTTCAGCGCAGCGCCATCGGCCGTGGCACCGGAGGGCAGGCCGTCGAGTTCGAACTGGAAGCGCTTCATGCCGGGCGGACTGTTCTTGTCGATTTTCGGAATCGGCAGCGCCCAATCTGGTGTTGGTCCTTCGACATAGAGACTCGGCGCCTTGCCATTCGGCGCCACCACGTCGACCAATACATTCTTACCTTCGCGCTTCACGTCCTTCACCGTCAGCGCATTGCCCTCGCCGAGATTGGCCGGCTTGGGCACGGTATCGAGCGCGGCCGTCAGGGCACCGTCCTCGGTCGATGCGACGCTGGTAAAGGCCAGCTCGGCATTGGCCTCGACCGGAATGCAGATCTTTTCGCAGACGGCGTAGGAGATTGCGGCACGCATCATGACGGGCTTGCCGGCATCCTTTGCGACCACGCGCATCGGCAGCAGGACCTGCTTCTCATAGCCCAGCGATTCGCCGCCGGCGCCGTCGTCGAACTTGGTCGGCGCCGGCCAGAGGATTGTGACACTCTCGAGATTATCGGATTTCGAGAAATCGAAACGCGGCGGCACCCCGGAATCCCCGGGATTGCGCCAATAGGTGTGCCAGCCCGGCTGCAACTGGATTGCAATCCCGCCGAGCATCACCGGTCCGCTACGCGAGCCTGCCACAAGCCTGATCTGCGAATGACTGTCCGTCTGCCACGGCGATGCGTCCTCCGCATGCGCCGCGGAGGCCAGCAAGAGCCCGGCGGCGCAGGCAGCGACAATGTGATGCGGAACCGAAACGATCATCAGACGTCCTTAAAGGGGTAGCCTGTCATAACCCCAAACCTAACTTTAGCTATTGAACTGCTTGTGAAGCCCGCCCGCTGCGCTTCTGCAGGTTGATTGACAGGGAATGGCCTCGATATCAGGATGAACGAATAACATGAGAGCGCCTTGCTGATGGAACCCACTCGCAAGCGAAGCCGCAAGAGCCCCGCCGCATCGCGCCTGCCCAAGCTCGGGTCCGCGGATGCTTCCGGCAGCTATCTCGATGGCCAGCTTCTCGTAGCCATGCCGGTGATGGATGATGAGCGGTTTGCGCGTTCGGTGATTTATGTCTGTGCTCATTCGTCGGAAGGCGCCATGGGCATCATCGTCAATCGTCGGGCCGGCAGCATCGATTTCCCTGAACTCCTAGCCCAGCTCGACATCATCGACGATGCCGACAATATCAAGCTCCCGGAAAGCGCCGAAAGCATGAAGGTGCTGAAGGGCGGCCCGGTGGAGACCGGTCGCGGCTTCGTGCTGCATTCCAGCGATTTCTTCATCGATGACGCGACACTGCCGATCGACGATGGCATCTGCCTGACGGCCACCGTGGACATCCTGCGCGCTATCGCCAATGGCGGCGGGCCGAAGCACGCGATTCTGGCGCTTGGTTATGCCGGCTGGGCGCCGGGCCAGCTTGAGGACGAAATCCAGGGTAATGGCTGGCTGCATTGTGCGGCCGATGACGAGCTGATCTTCGGCTCTGATATCGACGAGAAATACATGCGCGCGCTGCAGAAGATCGGCGTCGCTCCGGGCACGCTGTCGGCGGAAGCCGGACACGCCTAAACGCAGAGTGTCGTCGCCCGGCTTGACCGGGCGATCAAGTAGACTCCAGCGACAGCGGTAAATCGCGGCATTAGCATTTACTGGATCCCTGCTTTCGCAGGGATGACAGTCAGAGATTGCCCAAAACTCAGCTCGCCGCTTCCAGCCGCTCTTCCGTCAGCAGGCGCATCGCCGCATCGGCGTCCATCGGCTCGCCGAAGGCAAAGCCTTGGGCGTATTCGCAGCCGAGCTGATACAGCTCCACCGCATCCGAATCCGTCTCGACACCCTCGGCGACGACGTCCATGCCAAGGTCATGCGCCATGGCGATGATCGATTTGAGGATTACCGGACGGGTGCCGCGTGATGTGGTGCGGACGAAGGACTGGTCGATCTTCAGCGTGTCGAACGGGAAGCGCTGCAGATAGGACAGCGACGAATGGCCGGTGCCGAAATCGTCCAGCGACAGGCCGGTGCCGAGCTCTCGGATCCGCTGCAGCATCTGGGCTGCGTGTTCCGGGTTTTCCATCACCAGCGATTCAGTGAGTTCGAGCTTCAGCGTGCCGCGGGCCACCGACGAGCGCGACAGCACCGTGCGGATGTCGTGCAGGAGATCGTGGCGCAACAGCTGGCGCGACGAGACGTTGACGCTGGCGAAGATCGGATCGCGGGCGCGCATGGCGCGCTGCCAGATGGCGAGCTGGCGTGCGGTCTGGTCGAGCACGAACATGCCGAGATCGATGATCAGGCCGATCTCTTCGGCAATCGCGATGAATTCCACCGGCGACATGCGGCCGAGTTTCGGATGATCCCAGCGCGCCAGTGCTTCGAAGCCCGCGATGCTGCGGTCTTCGAGGCGGACGATCGGCTGATACAGGATGGTGATTTCCTGCCGCTCGATGGCACGGCGCAGTTCGGATTCCAGCGTCAGGCGATCGGTCTTGCGGGCGCGCATGGCCGGCTTGTAGACGTCGATGCGGTCGCCGCCGATGCGCTTGGAATGATACATCGCAAGCTCGGCATCCTTGATCAGCTCGTCGGTAACGGGCGTGGCCGGATCCGACAGCGCAAGGCCGATGGAGGCCGTGAGAAAGATCTCGCGGTCATTGAAGGCGATCGGTGCGCGGATGGTCTTGCGGATGGTCTCGGCAAAAGCGGTGATCTTGGCCGAGTCCTGCTCGGACATCAGGATCAGGCCGAACTGGTCGCCGGCGATGCGCGCCAGCGTGTCCTGGGGCTTGAGGATACGGGTGAGGCGGCGCGCCAGCGTCAGCAGGATGGAATCACCGACGGCGATGCCGACCGAGTCATTCACCTGTTTGAAGCGGTCGAGATCGATCACCATGATCGTCGGGCGCAGCGGCGTTGGCAGCGTCTTCGAGAAATTCGCCAGCGCCGTCATGCGGTCGATGAACAGCTTGCGGTTCGGCAGGCCGGTCAGATTGTCATGCACGCTGTCATGCAGCATGCGCTCTTCGGCATTCTTGCTCTCGGTGACGTCCGTGAGCGTGCCGACCACGCGGGTCACTTCGCCGTCCGAGCCGACCACCGGCCGCGCCTTCAGCGCGAACCACATGAAGTGGCCATCCGGCGTGCGCAGGCGGAAATCCTGCACGAGGCGGCCGCGGCGCTGGTCGAGCACGCTGTCGAGCGCGGCGCGGAAACGATCCTGATCCAGCGGATGGAGGATTTCGAGCCAGTCGGACGCAGGGCCTTCCAGCGTGCCGCGCTTCAGTCCGAGCAGGGCTTCGGTCTCGGCGCTGGTAAAGACCTTGTCGGCGGAGACGTCCCAGTCCCAGATCAGATCGCCCGAGCCGGTCAGCGCCAGCGCGCGGCGCTCGACGTCGGAGACGATGCCATTGCTGGCGCCGCCGCCGGCGAAAGCGTGCTGCATCACCGTGAAGCCGATCAGCATCACGATCAGCACGAGGCCGCCGAGGAGAGCGGGACCGACGATGTCATTGGTGACGGCGCCGCCCACCGCCATGCCGGATGCCACCACCCAGACGACGAGCAGGAACCAGGTCGGGATCAGCAACACCGCGCGGTCGAAGCCGTGCGTGGACAGATAAACGATCAGGCCAAAACCGGCGACGGCGATCAGCACCAGTGATATGCGTGCAATGCCGGAGGCGACGGCGGGATCATAGAGCGCCAGACCGACCAGTGAGCCGAGGAAGACCAGCCATGCTGCGGTGATATGCGCGTAACGCACATGCCAGCGGTTGAGATTGAGATAGGCGAACAGGAACACCAGCAGCGTCGCCGCCAGGATCGCTTCGCCGGAGGCGCGCCAGACGCGCTCGGCACCCGACGACATGTCGAGCACCTTGCCCCAGAAGCCGAAATCGACGCCGATATAGACCAGCACAGCCCAGGCCAGTGCTGCGGCGGCGGGAAACATGATGCTGCCCTTCACCACGAACAGGATCGTCAGCACCAGCGCCAGCAGGCCGGAAATGCCGATGACGATGCCCTGATAGAGCGTGAAGGAATTGACCTTGTCCTTGTAGGCTTCCGGCTCCCACAGATAGAGCTGCGGCAGTTTGTCAGTGCGCAGTTCGGCGACGAAGGTGATGACGGCGCCGGGATCGAGTGTGACGCGGAAGATGTCCGCCGTCGCGCTGTCCTGCCGCTCCGGGCGATCGCCGGTGGATGGGGTGATGGTGGCGATGCGCGACAGGCCGAGATCGGGCCATAGCAGGCCTGAATTCACCATGCGGTAATGCGGCGCGACGATCAGGCGGTCGAGCTGGTCGTCGGTGTTGTTGGCGAGCGCGAACACCACCCAGTTCTGGCCGCCCTCGCGGCCGCGCACTTCGACGCGCCGGACGATGCCGTCGGTGCCGGGCGCGGTGGAGACCTGGATGCGGTCGGTTTCGCTGTGCTGGAAATCGAGGATGCCGGTGAGGTCGATGGCAGGCGCATCACCGCGGACACTGACGGCATCAACGGCGCGCGCCGGACCCGCGGCAACCATCATCATGAGGCTGAGCGCAAAGGGCGCAAGCCACCTGACCAAACGCAAAGTCATGTTCCGCGATCACCAATCCGTGGACCTCGCCGAAGCCCCGGGCGGGTCGTTTGTAGAAGGCTCGATAAATGACACGAAAACGAAACAAATCCAAGGCTTTGGCGCGGTTCTCCCGCGCTAAACCTCCAACACAATTTTGCCAATATGTGCGCTGGTTTCCATCCGCTTGTGGGCGTCGGCGGCTTTCTCGAGCGGGAAAGTGCTGTCCATCAATGGCTTGACCTTGCCGCTTTTGAGCAGCGGTAACACCTTGGCCTCGATGGCCGAAACCATGGCGGCCTTGGCTTCATTGGTGCGCGGGCGCAGGGTCGAGCCGGTATAATGCAGCCGTTTGACCATGATCTTGGCGGCATTGATGGTGGCCTTGGGGCCGTTCAGCACCGCGATCTGGACGATGCGGCCATCGACGGCGGCGGCGTCGAAATTCTTCTCGACGTAATCGGCCCCCACCATGTCGAGGATCAGCTCCACGCCGGCCTTGGTGATTTCCTTCACCCGCTCGACGAAATCCTCGTTCTTGTAATTGATCGCATGATCGGCGCCGAGCTTGAGGCAGGCATCGGCCTTGTCCTGCGAGCCGACGGTCACGATCACCTTGGCCCCGAAGGCCTTGGCCAGCTGGATGGCCATGGTGCCGATGCCGGAGGAGCCGCCATGGATCAGCAGCGTCTCGCCGGCCTTGAGGCCGCCGCGCTCGAACACATTGTGCCAGACGGTCATCAGCGTTTCCGCAGTGGCGCCGGCTTCCAGCATGGAGAAGCCTTCGGGAACGGGCATCGCCTGGGCGTCCTGCGCGATGCAATATTGCGCATAGCCACCGCCGGCCACCAGCGACATCACCTTGTCACCGAGCTTGTGCTTCTTGGCGCCGTCCCCGAGCGCGACCACGGTACCGGCAATTTCGAGGCCGGGTAGGTCGCTGGCGCCGGGGGGCGGCGGATAGCTGCCGGAGCGCTGCGCCACATCCGGGCGGTTGACGCCGGCGGCGGCGACTTTCACCAGGATCTCGCCGGGGCCGGGCTTCGGCAGGTCGCGCGTTTCGGGGATCAACACCTCAGGGCCACCCGGCTTGCTGATGGCGACGACGGTCATTTGCGCGGGCAGCTTTTCCATGATTTGTCCTTGCGGCGTGATGAGGTGGTCCCATTGATTAGTGAGCCCGCCGGGCGCTGGCAACCGTCAGCGGCACACGAGGCGTTGAGCTGCGAGACCGGGAGATGACGATGGCGATCCAGGATGACGAGCGGCCGAAGAAGCAGGTCAGTCACGAGATCGGGCAGGACCTCTCACAATTGTCTGTGGAAGAATTGGCTGGTCGGATCGAATTGCTGAATGGCGAAATCGCCCGCCTGCAGTCGAGCATGAACCTGAAACGCGCGACGCGCGATGCAGCGGACCGGTTCTTCAAGTCGTGATGATTGTGTGACGGGAGCGTCATTGCGAGGAGCATAGCGACGAAGCAATCCAGCTCTTGGCGTTCTGGATTGCTTCGCTGCGCTCGCAATGACGGAGAATCTAGCGCCAACTATCAATCACACATCCGCGAGCGTCCCGTTTCGGGACAGTTACCGCTGCTGCGATAGCTAACAAATTCCCACAGATTTACGTGCAATTAAGCTTTCTCGCTTATTACTCAAATTGTCCTTGTTTGGACACCGAGTGGCTCCTGTCCACTCTGTTTGACGCCTCCCTGTTATCAACTTCAAAGCCGCCGGCAACGGCGGCTCTTTTTTTGGCGTCACGCGCCCTGCGCGATTTAAACCATAAACGTTTCTTTAATTTTTCGACCGCTGGACTCTCGCGGTTCCTCGCGCAATGATTTGTTCATCATAAGATGGCCGCCAAGAGTCGGCCGCAATCAATTGCGTGAGGCGTTAACCATGTCGGATCGTCTGCAGAGCGAACCTGCTCTCGTCCAGTTCAGCGAGCGGCTGACCAATTCCGCCGCATTCGGTACGCTGTTCCGCGAGGGCATGGACCTCGTGGAGGAGACCGCCGCCTATCTCGACGGTGTCGGCCGCACCGAAGCCAAGGCGCTCGATCGTTCGGTGAGCCTCACTTACGCGACCGAAAGCATGCGCCTCACCACGCGCCTGATGCAGCTCGCCTCGTGGCTGCTGCTGCATCGCGCGGTGAAGGAAGGCGAGATGACGCTGTCGCAGGCCAATCGCGAAAAGACCAAGGTCAAGCTCAGCGCCGCCGATCCAAGCCCGGAAGACATGTTGATCAAGCTGCCCGAGCAGCTGCAGGTCCTGATCGCGCGTTCGATGGCACTGCAGACCAAGGTGCGCCGCCTCGACACCAATATCCACGCCGCCGCCGAGCCGGCACCGATCGGCAATCCGCTGATGCCGCAGCTCAACCGTTTGCGGGCTGCTTTCGAGCGCTGAAGTATTGTTCAGCCGTAGGGCGGATGAGCGAAGCGTAATCCGCCGGCCGAGTGAGTTGTTGAGACTCCGCGGCGGATTACGGCTTCGCCTAATCCGCCCTACGGCACAGTGTGAAATTTTCCGCCCCTGCCTGCCGCTCATGCGCTAGAAATGAGCCGGCAGAGCAGGGGCTTTTTTCATGGCTGACGATATCAGGGCATTGACCGGCGTGCGCGGCGTCGCGGCCGCGGTGATTGTCGTCTATCATTTCGGCGACGTGCAGCTCGCCACCGGCGGCACCGGCTCGTTCTTCCGCATCCCTTACGGTTATCTGCTGGTCGACATGTTCTTCATGCTGTCCGGCTATGTGATGGCGCTGAACTATCGCGAGACCTTCCAGCATCTCACCGCGAAGGTGTTCGCCAATTTCATGCTGAAGCGCGTGGCGCGCCTGTATCCGGCCTATTTCGTCATCGGCCTGTTCTACATTGCCAAGATCGCAGCCGATCTCTCCGGCGAAAAGCTCGGCATGTATTCGGCCTGGGACTGGTTCGGCAACCTGTTCATGTTGTCCGGCTGGGGCCTGTATATCTTCCCGATCATCGGCGTCGCCTGGGCGGCAAGCGCGGAGATGGGCTCCTATCTGCTGCTGCCATTGCTGATGCCGTGGACGCAGAGCAGGCATCGCTGGATCGCGCTGCTGGCGGTGGTCGCCGCGCTTGTCGGCATCTATGCGGTAAGCATCACCGGCCGCGGCTCCGGCGGGCCGCTCGATGTGGTCAATGGCAATTCGCTGTATCCGATGCTGCGCGCCGTCTGCGGCTTCACGCTCGGTCTCGTCATCTTCCGCTTCGGCGACATTGTCGATCGCCTGTCGGCGACGATGCAGGATATCCTCGTCATTGCGATCCCGCTCGCCATCATCGCTGTCGGCATTGCCGATGCCAGCGACCGCCTGATGTATCTGCTCTACATCCCGCTGGTCGCGGTGTTGTCGCGTGACGGGCGGACGGCGCAGCTGCTGTTTGGCAATGCGCTGGTCTATCGGCTCGGGATCATCTCGTATTCGATCTACCTGATTCACCCGCTATTCGTGAGCTTCGCCATTCGCAGCTGGCGGCACTTCGGCCAGACCGAAGGCAACTACATCGTCGCCTCGCTGGTCTGTTTCGCCATCATCTGGGTGCTGGCAGAGGTCAGCTACCGGCTGGTCGAAATGCCGGGCCGCCGGGCGCTGGTCGGCCTGTTCTCGCCCAGACGGTCGGCGGCCCCCGCCGCCTGACACCTCCAGAACGAAAAACGCCCCCGCGTGAGCAGGGGCGTTTTCTGAGAACTCTGGGGAGGGCCGAAGAACTTAGTCCTTCTTGAGGAAGCCCGAGAACTTCTTCTGGAAGCGCGAGACGCGGCCGCCGCGATCGAGCAGCTGGGTGGTGCCGCCGGTCCAGGCCGGATGCGACTTCGGGTCGATGTCGAGGTTCAGCTTGTCGCCTTCCTTGCCCCAGGTCGAACGGGTCTGATACTCGGTACCGTCGGTCATCACGACGGTAATGTTATGATAATCCGGGTGAATTTCGGCTTTCATGACGGTTCCTTCGGCGCGGATGCGCCTGAATCTCGGGTTTTCGATGGCGGATTTGCCGCGTCTATATCGCAGGAAGGCCCCATCGACAAGGACTTGTGGTGATTGACCCAAGGCAATCGACCCAAGGCAATTGACCTAAGTCATTTGCCACGCCGGCCGCATCGGCCTATCTGAGGCCGCAACGACAAGAACGGTTATAAATCATGAGCGCAGTCGAACGGCTCGACCACTCCCGCGGCACCCCGGCACCGGCCCCAAAGCCGGAACCCGTGCTGGACGAGCCCACATTGGCCGATACCGTCATTGAACCGCCGACGCCGAGCCGGGCCAAGCTGCGGCCCCTGCTGGCGCTCGCGCCCTATGTGGCGCGCTATCGTGGCCGTGCGCTATTCGCGCTGGTGTCGCTGCTGATCGCGGCACTCACGACGCTGGTCGTGCCCATCGCCGCCCGCCGCATGATCGACTTCGGGTTCAGCCCCGAAGGTATCGCGATGATCAACAGCTATTTCAGCGTGATGATCGCGGTGGTCGTTGTGCTCGCACTGGCGAGTGCGGCTCGCTACTACCTCGTGATGACCATCGGTGAGCGCATCGTCGCCGATATCCGCCGCGACGTGTTCAAGCATCTCACGGCGCTGTCGCCAGCCTTCTTCGACACCTCGCGCTCGGGCGAACTCGTGTCGCGTCTCACCGCCGACACCACGCAGATCAAGTCCGCGGTCGGTGCCTCCGTGTCCATCGCGCTGCGCAACATCGTGCTGTTCCTCGGTGCCGCCACCATGATGGTGGTGTCGAGCCCAAAACTGTCCGGCTTTGTGCTGGCGGCGATTCCGCTGATCGTGATCCCGCTGGTCGCCTTCGGCCGCTGGGTGCGCCGCCTGTCGCGCAATGCGCAGGATACGCTGGCGAGTGCTTCCGCCTATGCCAGCGAACTGGTCGGCGGCATGCGCACCGTCCAGGCCTATACCAACGAGCCCTTCGCCAATGCACGCTTCGGCGGCGAGGTCGAGCAGGCCTATGCGGCCGCCCGCGGCGCCACCCGCGCCCGTGCCGTGCTCACGGCCATCATCATCTTCATCGTGTTCTCCAGCGTGGTCGGCATTCTCTGGGTCGGCTCGCATGACGTGTCGGTGGGCGAAATGACGCCGGGCCGTCTCGGCCAGTTCGTGTTGTACGCGGCCTTCGCCGCGTCGAGCCTCGGCCAGCTCAGCGAGGTCTGGGGCGAGATCTCCGCGGCGTCGGGTGCTGCCGAGCGCCTGTTCGAAATCCTCAATGTGAAGTCGGAAGTGGAGAAGCCTGCGAAGCCGCGTGCGCTGCCGGAGCCGGCCCGCGGCGATGTCGTGTTCGATGACGTCTCCTTCGCCTATCCCACCCGGCCGGGCGTTATGTCCGCCGCGGGCGTGTCGCTGGCGGTGAAGGCCGGTGAAAAGGTCGCCATCGTCGGACCCTCCGGCGCCGGCAAGAGCACGCTGTTTCATCTTCTGCTGCGCTTCTACGATCCCAGGAGCGGCGCCATTGCGCTCGATGGCGTGCCGATCCGCGAGGCCGATCCGCAGCAGTTGCGCAAGCGCATCGCGCTGGTGCCGCAGGACTCCGTGGTGTTTGCCGCCACGGCCCGCGAAAATATCCGCTTCGGCCGTCCCGATGCGAGCGATGCCGAAGTCGAGCGCGCGGCCGATCTGGCCCATGCCACCGAATTCATCCGCCGTCTGCCTGGCGGCTTCGAGGCGCCGCTCGGCGAGCGTGGCGTGACGCTGTCCGGCGGTCAACGGCAGCGCATCGCCATCGCCCGCGCCATCCTGCGCGATGCACCTTTGTTGCTGCTCGATGAAGCCACCTCGGCGCTGGATGCTGAATCCGAGACGCTGGTGCAGACCGCGCTGGAAGAACTGATGAAGCACCGCACCACGCTGGTGATCGCCCATCGCCTCGCCACCGTCCTGTCCTGCGATCGCATTCTGGTCATGGAGCACGGCCGCATCGTCGAGCAGGGCACCCACGCCTCGCTGGTGGCGGCGAACGGCCTCTATGCGCGACTGGCGAGATTGCAGTTCGGGGTGTGAGGCGGGTTAGAGTGCGCGGCTACGGTCGCCACTCCATCACATCCACAGCCCGCCCGGACGAGTTTTCCTCGTCACCCGTCTTCACAAATCCATTGCGCTTGTAAAAGTTGATCGCCCGCGCATTGTCCGCATTCACCTTCAGCGTGACGCCTTCAGGCGACAACCGCTTGGCCTCATTCATCAGCAGTCGTGCCGTATCGCTGCCCCAATGGGCCGGACCGACCACGAGCTGGTCGAGATAGCCGGTCCCATCGATGGTGACGAAGCCAGCCATCGTGCCCTCGATCTCCGCGACCACGATCCGTGCGATCGGCACCAGTTCGCTGCGCCAGCGTGCGCGCCACCAGTCGACGCGCTTGTCGAAATCGATCGAGGGATAGGCGAGCTTCCAGGTCTCCAGCCATAGCGCGATGGAGGCGTCTTCGTCCTCCGCACGATAGGGCCGTAATGCGACTGGCGTAGCCACGGTCTCACCGCTCCGTCAGCTTCAGCTCGATGCGGCGGTTGCGCTTATAGGCGTCGTCGGTCTGCGCCACATCGAGCGGCTGGAATTCAGCGAAGCCGGCGGCGAGCAGGCGCTGGGCGGGGACGCCGAGCGAGACCAGATACTGCACCACCGAAATCGCGCGGCCGGCCGACAGCTCCCAGTTGGTCTTGAAGACCGGGTTGTTGAGGATCGGGCGTGAATCGGTGTGGCCATCCACGCGCATCACCCAGGCGATCTCCTGCGGGATCTGCTTGTCCAGTTCGATCAGCGCGCTCGCCACCTTGTCGAGTTCGGCGCGTCCTTCCGGAAGCAATTCGGCCTTGCCTGCATCGAAGAACACTTCCGACTGGAACACGAAGCGGTCGCCGACGACGCGGATGTCGGGGCGGTTGCCGAGAATGGCGCGCAGGCGGCCGAAGAATTCCGAGCGATAGCGCGACAGCTCCTGCACGCGCTGCGCCAGCGCGACATTCAGGCGCTGGCCGAGATCGGCGATGCGCCCCTGGGATTCCTTGTCACGCTTCTCCGAGGCATCGAGTGCCTCCTCCAGCGCCGCGAGCTGGCGGCGCAAGGCGGAGATCTGCTGGTTCAGCACCTCGATCTGCGCCAGCGCGCGCGACGACACCTGCTTTTCCGAATCCAGCGCCTTGTTGAGCTCGTTGTTGCGCCCTTGCGCATCGGCGCCCGCACCGGCAAGCCCGTCATAGAGACCCTTCACGCGGTCGCGATCGGCCTGCACGGCGGCAAGGCCGGCGCGCAGCGACGTCAGCTGCTCATCGAGATTGAGCTTGCCGAGCTTCTCCAGCGACAGCATGTCACTGAGCTGGGCGAGCTTGGCATTGAGCTCGTCGATGGCCTTGTCCTTGCCCGTCACTTCCTGCGACAGGAAAAATTGCACGACCAGGAACACCGACAGCAGGAAGACGATGGACAGCACCAGCGTCGACAGGGCATCGACGAAGCCCGGCCAATAATTCATCTCCGAAGATCCGCGGCGGCCGCGTGCAAGTGCCATGGTCAGTGTCTTTCGTTCGACCTATCCTCCGTCATTGCGAGGAGCGTTGCGACGAAGCAATCCAGCTCTTTGCTTTCTGGATTGCTTCGCCCAAACGAATTGCTTTGCAATTCGTCAGGGCTCGCAATGACGATGGAGCTCAGCTCTTCTCGGGCTGCCGCGCGATGCGCTCCAGCAGTTTCCTGATCTCTTTGCTCTGTTCGCCCTGGCCATCGGCCCATTCGCGGATCATCTCCTGCTCGCTGCGCATATGCGAGACGAGGCCCTGGATCGCATCGGCGAGATTGGCCATGGCGGTGGACGTGCTGCGGCTGCCGCTGTCCTCGACCGAGCGGCGCAGCCGCTCGATGGCTTCCAGCAGATCGGGGGATGCGCCCATCGGCACCGCGGCAGCGGTGGCAATGGCGGGCACGCCGGAATATTCCGTCACGGTGGAGGCCAGCCAGTCTTCGAGGTCGGTATAGAAGCGGTTCTGCGCCTGGCTCGACTGCAGGTCGAGGAAGCCGAGGATCAGCGATCCGGCAAGGCCGAACAGCGAGGACGAGAATGAAATGCCCATGCCGCTCAAGGGCGCGGCAAGGCCTTCCTTCAGTGTATCGAACAGCGAGCCCGAATCGCCGCCGACCTTGAGCCCTTCGATCACTTTGCCCACCGAGCCCACGGTCTCGATCAGGCCCCAGAACGTGCCGAGCAGGCCGAGAAAGACGAGCAGGCCGGTCATGTAGCGCGAAATGTCGCGGGCCTCGTCGAGGCGCGTGGCGATGGAATCGAGCAGATGCCGCATCGTCTGCTGCGAGATCGACATCCGCCCGGTGCGCTCGCCTCCGAGGATTGCGGCCATCGGCGCCAGCAAGGTCGGGCGGCGCTCCATCGCGAGGCCGGGATCGGAGATGCGGAAGGTGTTGACCCAGCGGACCTCCGGATAGAGCCGTATCACCTGGCGGAATGACAGGATGATGCCGATCAGCAGCACGCCGCCGATCAGCGCGTTCAGGCCGGGATTGGCGAGAAATGCAGCAAGAATCTGCTTGTAGAGCACCGTGGCGATCAGTCCGCACAGCACCAGAAACACCAGCATGCGGACCAGGAAGATCCGCGGCGATGACAGTTTCGTCAGTTCGATCTCTATCGCGGAGCGGGAAGAGGGAGCAGTCGCCATGGGTGCTTCATCTGCTTGGGGGATCAAGGTCAGGCGAGCAATATGGCACAGCCGGCCGACAAAAAAAGATCGGATGATGCGGAATCAACGGTGTTGTCCGGAACTTCCGTGTGAAACCGGGTTTGATGACCTGCGTATTTGTAAAAGACCTTTGTGTTGAGCCATTTACGGGGCGTCGAATGACGATTGTATACTTGCAGGCGCTGCTGATGATTGCAGTGGCGTTGTCCGTGCTGATGGCGCTTGCATGGGTGGTGCAGCAGCGCAGTGGCAACTCGGGCTGGGTCGATACGATCTGGACATTTTCGCTCGGCCTCGTTGGCGCCGCTTCCGCGCTGTGGCCGATTGCGGACGCGCCGCCCAATACGCGGCAATGGCTGGTGGCCGCACTTGTGGCCATCTGGTCGGTGCGGCTCGGCTCGCATATCGCCATGCGCACCGCTGCCATCACCGATGATCCACGCTACGCTGCGTTCGCCAAGGAATGGGGCGCGGACTCGCCACGCAAGATGTTCGTCTTCCTGCAGAACCAGGCCCTCGGCTCGATCCCCCTGGTGTTCGCGATCTTCGTCGCGTCCCGCTTTCCGTCCGATGCGCTGCGGCTGCAGGATTATCTCGGTGTGCTGATCCTGTTCACCGGCATTGCCGGCGAGGCGCTCGCAGACCGACAGCTCAAGTCATTCCGCTCGGATCCCGCAAACAAAGGCAAGGTCTGCGACACCGGTTTGTGGCGCTGGTCACGGCATCCGAACTACTTCTTCGAATGGTTCGGCTGGCTCGCTTATCCGGTGATCGCATTGTCGCTTGATTATCCGTGGAGCCTTGCGACGCTGCTGGCACCGATCTTCATGTACTGGATTCTGCGCCACGTGACCGGCGTGCCGCCGCTGGAGGAGCAGATGCTCAAATCGCGCGGTGATGGCTATCGCGCCTATCAGGCCCGCACCAGCGTATTCTTCCCGCTGCCGCCGCGCAGTCCGGGAGCTGCCACATGAGTTTCGTCGCTCGCATGATCGAAACGGCCGAACGTGTGCCGTTGCCCGATCTGGTGATCCGCGCCGGCATCCAGCAACTCTGCGCACGCACCGCGCTCAAGCTCGCCGCATGTGATGCGGAGACCGACGCGATGTTCGCGCGCGAGATGGCGATGCGTGCGGTTGCTGAACACACGGACGCCGCCAATACGCAGCACTATGAAGTCCCCGCCGAGTTCTTCGCGCGCGTGCTCGGCCCCAACAGGAAATATTCCAGCTGCTTCTACAAGGAGCCGGCCACGACCTTGCAGGAGGCCGAGGAAGAGGCGCTGCGCCAGACGGTCGAACATGCCGACCTGCAGGATGGCCAGTCCATTCTCGAGCTCGGTTGTGGCTGGGGCTCGCTGTCGCTGTGGATGGCGCGGCAGTTTCCCAATGCCGACATCACCGCCGTCTCGAATTCAAAGTCGCAGCGCGCGCATATCGAAGCCCAGGCGGCGGAGCGGGGCTACACGAATCTGCGCGTCGTCACCCGGGACATGAACGTCTTCCGGCCCGAACAGGCATTCGACCGCATCGTGTCGGTGGAAATGTTCGAGCACATGATGAACTGGCGTGAGCTGATGACGCGGGTGAGATTATGGCTGGCGCCCGACGGTCGCTTTTTCATGCATGTGTTCACCCATCGTGCGGGCACCTATCTGTTCGATCGCGCCGACAAGGAAGACTGGATCGCACAGCATTTCTTCACCGGCGGTGTGATGCCGAGCCACTCGCTGGTCCGGCAGTATGGCGACCTCTTCGCCATCGAGAAGGAGTGGGGCTGGAGCGGTATCCACTACGCACGCACGGCGGCACATTGGCTTGCCAATTTCGATCGCCATCGCGATGCCATCGAGCGCATCTTTCGCCCCGTCTATGGTCGCGACACCGCATTGTGGATGCGGCGCTGGCGCTGGTTTTTCCTCGCCACCCAGGGGCTGTTCGGATTCGCTGACGGCAGCGAGTGGGGCGTCAGTCACTACCGTATGGCCGCCGTTAACCGTGCGGTAAAAGTTCCGTAGCCGTCACGTTCGCGTGAAGCCCGAATGCGCACATGTTTTCAATGTGATATGCCGTGTGGCAATGCGCCGCCTCGATATCTGTTGCGTCGCAGCAGGGCGGTTTTTATTTTGCCCTCATCACGTTCGATAAATCCGTCTGCGCATGAGAGGCTTCTGAGTCCCGGCGCAGCCGTCGATGCATGTTTCGAATCGCAAATTAGGAAATCGGAATCGATGACGATCATCAACCTACGCGCTGCAGGCTTCGCGCTTCTGCTGGCAGGGATTGCACCTGTCCTCGCGGGATGTAATGAGCCCAAGGATGCAGTGGCGGCGGCTCCGGCGGCGCCGGAGATTGAAGTAAGCGTCGTCACCGTGAAGCAGCAGGCGCGTGCCATCGTGCGCGAACTGCCGGGCCGCATCGCGCCGACGCGCGTCGCCGATGTGCGTTCGCGTGTGTCCGGCATCATCATCGAACGTGCGTTCCATCAGGGCACCGAAGTGAAGGCCGGCGATACGCTCTACCGCATCGATCCGAAGCCGTTTGAAGTGGAATTGCAGGCCGCCAAGGCATCGCTAAATAAGGCTGAAGCCGCTTTCGATCTCGCCGCGATGCAGGCGAAGCGCATTTCCGGCCTGGCGCAGCAGAGGGCTGTTTCGGAAGCCGAAGGCGAACGCGCGATCGGGGCGGAGCGCCAGGCACAGGCGGAGATCGCCGCCCGCAAGGCTGACGTCGCCCGTGCGCGGCTCAATCTCGATTACGCCACCATCCGCGCGCCCATCGACGGCATCGTGGGTGCCGCCCTGGTGACCGAAGGCACGCTGATCGCACAGAACGACACCACCAATCTCGCCACCATCCAGCAGCTCGACCCGATCTATGCCGATTTCACCCAGTCGGTGTCGGAGCTGAACAATCTGCGCCGCGCCTTCGAGACCGGCGACCTCGAGCGCATCGCGCCGGACGCCGCCAAGGTCCGCCTCGTGTTCGACGACGGCTCGATCTATCCGCTGGTTGGCAAGCTGCTGTTCTCGGAGGCCAAGGTGGATACCTTCACCGGCCAGGTGACGCTGCGCGGCGAATTCCCGAATCCGAAGCGCGAATTGCTGCCCGGTATGTATGTCCGCGTGCAGATCGAACAGGGCATCGATACCGACGCCATCGCGGTTCCGCAGCAGGCCGTTCAGCGCAATGGCGGCGGCGGCGCCGAGGTCTTTGTGGTCAAGAGCGACGGCCATGTCGCCGTCCAGACGGTCAAGATGGGCGCTGTGCAGGATGGCCTTTGGTTCGTGACGGAAGGCCTCAAGGGCGGCGAGCAAATCGTCGTCGAGGGCTTCCAGAAGTTCGCCGCCGGTGACAAGGTCAAGACCGTGAAGTGGACCGATCCGAACCTTGCCAGCAATCTTCCGCCGAACGGGCAGAAGACGACGCAGGCGCGTCCCTGAGTAGATCAACATGCCGAGTTTTTTCATCGACAGGCCGATTTTTGCCTGGGTCGTCGCGCTTTTCATCTGCTTGTTCGGTGCGATCGCAATTCCGCAACTGCCTATTGCGCAGTATCCGATCATCGCGCCGCCGTCGATTTCGATCTCGACCAGCTATCCCGGTGCATCGCCGGAGAACCTCTACAACAGCGTTACGCGCATCATTGAAGAGGAACTGAACGGCGCACAGGGCATCCTGAACTTCGAGTCCACCAGTGACTCGCTGGGTGCCGTCGAAATCATCGCCAACTTCCAGCCGGGCACCGATACCAGCCAGGCCTCGGTGGAAGTGCAGAACCGTCTGAAGCGTGTCGAAGCGCGCTTGCCGCGTGCGGTGATCAAGCAGGGTATCCTCGTCGAGGAAGCCTCGGCCGCCGTTCTCAACATCATCACGATCTCATCGACCGATGGCAGCCTTGACGAAGTCGGGCTCGGCGATTTCATGATCCGCAACGTGCTCGGTGAAATCCGGCGTATTCCCGGTGTCGGTCGTGCATCGTTGTACTCGACCGAACGCTCGCTGCGCGTCTGGGTCGATCCGGCCAAGCTGGTCGGCTACCAGCTGACGTCCGAAGACGTCAACAAGGCCATCGCGGCCCAGAATGCCCAGGTCGCGTCCGGTAGCGTGGGCGCCGAGCCGTCAACGGCGACCACGCGGACATCGTCGCTGGTTCTCGTGAAAGGCCAGTTGACCTCTCCGGAGGAATTCGGGGCCATCGTGCTGCGCGCCAATTCGGATGGTTCGACCGTGCGCCTTCGCGATGTCGCGCGGGTCGAGGTCGGCGGTTTCAGCTATCAGTTCAACACGCGCCTGAACGGCAAGCCCGTGGCCGGCCTGTCGGTTCTGATGTCGCCGAAGGGCAATGCGCTGGCGACCGCCAGTGCCATCGAAGCCAAGATGAAGGAGCTGTCCAACTTCTTCCCGGCCAACATCACTTACGAGATTCCCTACAACGTCACGCCGGTGATCACCGCGGCAATTACCAAGGTGATCCATACGCTGATCGAGGCCGTGGTCCTCGTCTTCATCGTGATGTTCCTGTTCCTGCAGAATTTGCGTTACACGCTCATTCCGATCATCACGGTTCCGGTCGCTCTGGCCGGCACTTGCGCGGTGCTGCTCTCGGTCGGCTATTCCATCAACATGCTCACCATGTTCGGCATGGTGCTGGCGATCGGCATCCTCGTGGACGACGCCATCGTGGTGGTTGAAAACGTCGAACGCATCATGAGCGAGGAAGGGCTGCCGCCGAAGGAAGCCACCAAGAAGGCGATGACGCAGATCACCAGCGCGATCGTCGGTGTGACGCTGGTGCTGATCGGCGTGTTCGTTCCCATGGCGTTCTTCCCGGGCTCGGTCGGCATCATCTATCGCCAGTTCTCGGTGACGATGGTCACCGCCATCGCCTTCTCGGCCTTGCTGGCGCTGTCGCTGACTCCAGCACTCTGCGCCACCATGCTGAAGCCCGTAAAGCAAGGTCATGGCCATTCGCATGGCGGCATGTTCGGCTGGTTCAACCGCGGTCTCGACAATGTACGCGACCGCTACACCGGCATGGTGAGATGGTCGCTGTCGCGCACCGGCCGCATGCTGCTGGTCTATGTCGCGCTGCTCGTCGGTCTCGGCTGGGGTTTCACGCGCATGCCCGGCGGCTTCCTGCCCATCGATGACCAGGGCTTCATCACCACCGACGTGCAGGCGCCGTCGGATTCCTCGTTCGGTCGCACCGAGACCGCGATCAAGCAGGTCGAGGAATTCCTCGCAAAGCGTGACGGCATCGAGAACGTGGTGTTCCTGACCGGCTTCAGTTTCCTTGGCCAGGGCATGAACACGGCGCAGGCCTTCATCACTCTCAAGGATTGGTCCGAGCGCCCCGCAAAGGATTCGGCCGCAGCTCTGGTTGACGACATCAATACGAGCCTCGCAGGCCCTATCCGCGACGCCAAGATTTCGGCGCTGCAGCCACCGCCGATCGATAACCTCGGTAACTCGTCCGGCTTCAGCTTCCGTCTCCAGGATCGTGGTCAGAAGGGCATTCCGGCGCTCAATGCGGCTGCGGATCAACTGATCGCTGCGGCAAACGCCAGTCCGATCCTGCAGAAGGTCTATGTCGAAGGCCTGCCTCCGGCACCGATCGTCAATCTCGACATCGACCGCGAGAAAGCTGGTGCTTTCGGCGTGACGTTCGAGGACATCAACAACACGATCTCGACCAACCTCGGCTCCAACTACGTCAACGACTTTCCGAATCGCGGCCGCATGCAGCGCGTCGTCGTGCAGTCGGATGCGGCGAGCCGCATGAATGCCGGCGACATTCTGAACTACAACGTTAAGAACAGCCGCGGCCAGCTCGTGCCGTTCTCATCCTTCGCGACGTTGCAATGGGACAAGGGACCGACGCAGATCGCCGGCTTCAATTACTATCCGGCAGTCCGTATCTCGGGCGAAGCGCGTGACGGGTTCACGTCGGGCGATGCCATCCAGGAGATGGAGCGTCTGGCCGGCAAGTTGCCGCGCGGTTTCGGCTATGAATGGACGGGACAGTCGCTGCAGGAGAAGCTGTCGGGCTCGATGGCGCCGCTGCTGCTCGGTCTGTCCGCGCTGGTCGTTTTCCTGATCCTCGCCGCGCTCTATGAGAGCTGGACCATTCCGGTCGCGGTGATCATGACGGTGCCGCTTGGTATCGTTGGTGCAGTCCTGGCGTCGAGTCTGCGCGACATGCCGAACGGTGTCTATTTCACCGTCGGCCTGATTACGATCATCGGCCTCTCCGCGAAGAACGCCATTCTGATCGTGGAGTTCGCCAAGGATCTGCGCGCCCATGGCAAGTCGCTGGTGGATGCCACGATGGAAGCGTGCCACCTGCGCTTCCGCCCGATCCTGATGACCGGTGTCGCCTTTATCTGCGGCGTGTTGCCGATGGCGATTTCGACGGGTGCCGGCGGTCTCAGCCAGCAGGCGCTGGGCACCGGCGTCGTTGGCGGCATGCTGGCGGTGGTGGTGCTGGCGCTGATCTTCGTGCCGGTCTTCTTCGTCGCCGTGCAGCGCTTGTTCTCGCCGGACAAGCCGACACCTGGGCAGCAGACGGAGAAAGCCGGCGAGCCGGATGCTCCTGCCGCGCCGTCACCGTCTCACGGCTGAGGCGCTCCACAAAGAAGCCCGGATGGCGATGCCATCCGGGCTTTTTGCTTTCTTCGATCGCGGCGCAGCGGCTGCAGTTACTTCCGCGACAGCGGCCGCAAGATCTTCACCAGCGAATTGTGGACGACTTCATTGCCGCACACCACGTCGCCGGTCTTCAGCAGGTCGCCGCCGTCGATGTCGCTGACGAGACCGCCGGCTTCCTTGATCATGATGATGCCGGCCGCGACGTCCCAGGGCTGCAGGTTGCGCTCCCAATAGCCATCGAGACGGCCGGCGGCCACGAAAGCCATATCCAGCGAGGCCGCACCGAAGCGACGGAGGCCGGCGACCTTGGGCTGCAGCGCTGCCATTTCGTTGCGCGACAGCTCAAAATCGCCGCGGCCGATATGGGGCAGGCCGCAGGCGATCACGCAGTCATGCAGTTGCTGACGGCCGGCCACGCGCAGGCGGCTGTCGTTGAGGAACGCGCCTGCACCCTTCTCGGCCATGTAGAGCTCTTCATTGCCGGGATTGTAGATCACGCCGGCGATGATCTGGCCCTCGCGGGCGAGGCCGATCGAGATCGCGAATTGCGGAATGCCGTGCAGGAAGTTGGTGGTGCCGTCGAGCGGATCGACGATCCAGGTATGGCTCTTGTCGGTGCCCTCGCGGGTGCCGCCTTCCTCGCCCAGGAAGCCGTAGCCGGGGCGGGCCTTGTTCAGGTCCGTATAGAGCATCTCCTCGGCGCGCTTGTCGGCGAGGGAGACGAAGTTGGCGGGCCCCTTCAGGGAGACCTGCAGATGCTCGATTTCGCCGAGGTCACGCTTGAGGCTGCGGCCGGCACGGCGGGCGGCCTTCACCATGACGTTCATAAGGGCCGAATTGATCATGATTTCGTCTCACGACGACCTGTCGTCAGGTCTTCAAAATGGGGGTTGTTGGGCGATGGGTGCCCGTTGGGGGCCATCGCGTCAAGGGCAGATCGTCTCGGAATGTAGGGTGGGCAAAGCGGAGCGTGCCCATCATTGCCATCCGTGCACGCGATGGTGGGCACGTCGCTCCGCTCCTTTGCCCACTCTACAGGCCGTGAATGGTCATTTCAGGGTCGAACCGAGCCACTTATTGGCGGCCTGCTGCGCCTGCGCGCGCTCCTGAGGGCTGGCGCCGGCCAGCAGTTCATCCAGCATCAGGTCGCCCTTGCCGGCGGTCTTGGCCACGATATGCCACCGGAACCCTTCCAGCCGGTCATCGGTATTCGTGCGCATCGCAAGCACGCGGGCAAGGCGGTTTTGGGCGATCGGACTGTTGTGCCGGGCGGCGTTGCGGAGCAGGGTCAAGGCCGCGGCCTCGTTCTTCGGCGTTCCCGTGCCATTGTAGAGCGCGATGGCATATTCGACCTGAGCATCGACATTGTCGGCCATCGATGCCGCTTGCAGCAGGCGTACAGCCTTGTTGATGTCCTTCTCGACCCCGGTGCCCTCCTTGTAGAAGGTCGCCAGCGCATATTGCGCCTCGGGATTGCCGGCATCGGCGGCCTGGCGCAGCAATTCAGCCGAGCGCTTGACGTCCTGCGGCAGCGTCTGGCCATCGAGATAGAGCAGCGCGAGATTATAGGCGGCCTTGGGATTGCCGAGCTTGGCCGACGAGGCCAGCAGCTTCACGGCCTCGTCGCGGCCGCCCGGATTGGTCCGCTCGGAGATGCGCAGCATCGCGAGCGCGAACATCGCCTCGCGGTCGCCGCGGTCGGCGGCGCGCTTGTACCATTCGGCGGCCTGCTGATAGTTGCGCTTGATGCCGATGCCGTTGGAATAGAGCTCGCCGAGCATGGTCATCGCCTTCGGATCGTTGTTCTCCGTGGCGCGCTTGGTGGCAAGGTCGAGGGCGGTCTTGTACATGCCGCGCTGATACGCGCCATAGACGAGGTCGGCATTCGGGTCGACGGGCTCTTCTGCCTTCTCGGGCTGCTTCGCGGGCGGCGCCTTCTTGGCGGCGTCCGGTGCCTTCTTCGCAGCTTCCGGCGCTTTCGCAGGCGCCTTGGCCGGCGGCTGTTTCGGCGCAGCCTTGCTCTGGCTCGGTGGCGTCTGGGCAGCCGGCGGCGTCAGCGACATCTGCGCGAAGGCCGCCGTCGTGATGAGGCAGCTTGTCGTGACGAGCAATATGCGCAGTGTCTTCACGACATTCAGCCCTGTGCAGCCTTGAAGCGCTCGAGCAGGGCGGCATGGCCCTGCCTGATCGCCTTTTCGACATCCACGAGCGCGGCAGCCGCGCCGCGCTGGTCGTTCCAGATCAGGTCGCCGACCAGCACGAAATCTGCACCGACGGCGGCGAACTGCTCGGCTTCCTCCAGCGAGGCCGCATAGCCGACACATGGCGGCTCGAACAGTTCGGCCCACCATTCCAGTCGTTCCGCGATGGCATCCGCCGACGGGCGCTGGCCCTTGGCATCCGGCTCGCCGAACAGGACGTAATCGGCACCAGCCTCGCCGGCCGACATGGCATGATGCCGCGTCGTCAATCCGCCGCAGCCGGCGATCCAGTCCGGTTTCAGCGCCGGCAGCGCGTCCTGCATGGGGGCGAGGCCGGGCAAATGCGCGCCATCGGCACCGCCGCGGGCGACGAGATCCACATGGCCCTCGACCAGCAGCGCGGCGTCCGCATTCTGGGCGACCTGCGCCACCGCCTTGATGCGTGTGGTGAGGCTGCGCGGATCCGACGGCGCAAGGCGCAGCAGCACGGCGGCGATATCGGCCTTGCCGAGCAATGCGGGCAGCGTGCCGACCAGTGCGGCCGGGTCTTCAATCACGGGCGTTGAAAGATAAAGCCGCGGAGCGGGGGGCGCTGGAGGTTTCGCAGCCAAGATCATGCAGCCTTTTCGTGTTCGGCAGTCCATGTGCCGGATGCGGCGAGCGAATTCATGCGCGCGCGATGGGTGAATGCTTTCTGCCCGGCCAGCACGTTCTCTGCCTTGCCGGCCCAGGCCTTCTGCGGCGCAGCTTGCAACGCGCGGCCATAAGAAAAGGTGAGCGGCCAGGGCAGGCCGCCGATTTTGTTCATGGCATCGAGATGCGCGGTCGCGTCTTCATCCGACTGACCGCCAGAGAGGAAGGCGATGCCGGGGACGGCGGCGGGTACGCAGTTCTTCAGCATGCGCACGGTTTTCTCGGCGACTTCGGCGACATCCGCTTGGGTCTTCGATTTCTTGCCGGCAACGGCCATGTTCGGCTTCAGGATCATGCCCTCCAGCGCCACGCGCTGGACACGCAATTCCTGGAATGTCTTGTTGAGCACACGTGTCGTAACCTCGACGCAGCGATCAATGTCGTGGTCGCCGTCCATCAGCACTTCCGGCTCGACGATCGGCACGATCTGCGCGGCCTGACACAGGGCGGCATAGCGGGCCAGTGCATGCGCATTGACGGAGATCGCGGTCATCGACGGGATGCCCGCTCCGATATCGATCACTGCGCGCCATTTCGCAAACCGCGCCCCGCGCGCGTAATATTTCGGCAGTCGCTCCGCGAGCTTGTCGAGGCCGGCGGTGATGAGCTCGCCGGGGCAGTTCGGCAGCGCCTGCGTGCCTTCATCCACCTTGATGCCGGGAATGGCGCCGGCTTCCTCGATCAGGCGGACCAGCGGTGTGCCATCCTTCGCGTCCTGCCAGATCGTCTCGTCGTAGAGGATGACACCCGAAATCGCGCTGCTCATCGCCTCGCGGGAGCGGAACAGCATCTCGCGATAGTCGCGGCGGCTTTCTTTGGTGGAGGTGACGCCGATGGCGTCGAACCGCTTCTTGATGGTGCCCGACGACTCATCGGCCGCAAGGAGACCCTTGCCGGGCGCAACCATGGCGCGGGCGATTTTGTTGAGATCAGCGAGGTTCATCGGAGCGGTCCTGAAAGATGGCTGCTTCTTACGGACAATAACGACGGATGTCAGGCAAATCCGAGGAAAACGGCGAGGGCGCGATCCAGCGCCGCCAAATCAGTCTCTGACAGGCGGCCAATATGATCGCCTGCTCTTTCGCGCGGTAATGATGTGATTTTGTCGACCATTACCTGAGATTTTAATCGAAGACCGTTTTCCGGCGTTGGATCGATCGCTAGGCGAATAGGATTGAAGACCGTCTGTGAAGAGGTCAGCGGAACGACTGTCACCGACTCGAGGATCAGGAATCGATCCGATTGCACAATGATCGCCGGCCGAGGCTTGCCATAGTCCCGGGATAGCGCAACCGTGATGAGATCGCCGCGCTTCATTCCCAGCCAGTGAAGTCGGCAAGATCGAGAAGATCTTCCATGACTCGTCGGCTTTCGGCATCGGCATTGATCGCCCGGCAGGCCCGGTCGATGCGAGCCTGGTACTCCGGCGTATTCACATCCGGCACCCAGATGGTCACCGGCTTGAGGCCGGCGGCCTTCATCTTTTGGCGATGCTTGCGGACCCGTTCGGCGCCAGTAGCCATGACGACCTCCACCTTGTTACATGTAACATAACGAAGGCCGTCCTGACATGCAAGTCTTGCGTGCATCCATTCAGGATGAATGCAATCAGGCGATTTTTGCGTTCAGCTCGCCCGAGGCATAGCGCTTGGCCATCTCGGCGGTGGTCAGCACGCGCTTGACCTTGCTGGCCTGGCCGGCGGTGTTGAATTCCTGCAGGCGCTGCTTGCAGAGCTTGGTCATCGCCTCCATCGCCGGCTTCAGATATTTGCGCGGATCGAATTCGCTGGGATTTTCGCTCAGGATCTTGCGGATCTGGCCGGTCATGGCCATGCGATTGTCGGTGTCGATATTGATCTTGCGCACGCCATGCTTGATGCCGCGCTGGATCTCGGCCACCGGCACGCCCCAGGTCGGCTTCATCTGGCCGCCGAAGGTGTTGATGATGTCCTGCAGGTCCTGCGGCACCGAGGACGAGCCGTGCATCACCAGATGGGTGTTCGGCAGCTTGCGATGGATTTCCTCGATCACGTTCATGGCGAGGATGTCGCCATCCGGCTTGCGGGTGAATTTGTAGGCGCCGTGCGAGGTGCCCATGGCGATCGCCAGCGCGTCCACCTGGGTTTCCTTCACGAACTTCACGGCTTCGTCCGGATTGGTCAGCAGCTGGTCATGCGACAGCTTGCCCTCGGCGCCATGGCCGTCCTCGGCTTCGCCTTCGCCTGTCTCCAGCGAGCCGAGCACGCCGAGTTCGCCTTCCACCGAGATGCCGCCGAGATGCGCCATATCGGTCACGGTCTTGGTGACGCCGACATTGTAGTCCCAGTCGCCCGGGGTCTTGCCGTCGGCCTTCAGCGAGCCGTCCATCATCACCGAGGTGAAGCCGGCCTGGATCGCGGTCATGCAGGTCGCGGCTTCGTTGCCGTGGTCGAGATGCACGCAGACCGGAATGTGCGGATAGATCTCGGTGACGGCGTCCATCATGTGCTTGAGCATGATGTCGTTGGCATAGGAGCGCGCACCGCGCGAGGCCTGGATGATGACCGGCGCATCGACGGCGTTGGCGGCTTCCATGATCGCCAGCGCCTGCTCCATATTGTTGATATTGAAGGCCGGCACGCCGTAATCGTTTTCCGCTGCATGATCGAGCAATTGACGCAACGTGATACGGGCCATGCGGGAGACTCCTTGCAAAATGGGGCGGTTCTTGATGGGACGGCGCGGGTTCCGCACCGGGATGATCGCTCTTAGCGCGAGCCCACGGCGAATCCAAGACGCCATAAGTCGCGCGAGCGCGCAGCATTAATCGCTGAGGGGCGTAGGTGTTCCAGTGTGCGGAAATTAAGAGGGTTGGTGCTTGCGGTCTTCGAGCCTGTCGATCCGGCTTTCCAGATCGGTGACGCGCGCGTTCAGATCGCCAAACATGGTGCGCGTAAGCAGGAAGGCGCCTGAGTTGTCGCGGCGCTCTCCCCGAATGGCTGCATCTATCCGCTCGTGTTCAGCTGAGTTATCTCGCCTGAATTCGCTAAGCTCCAACCGGACGGCAGATAGGTCGCCTTGGATCCTCTTCAGGATTTCGAAAACCGCATTTTCCACGTTGTCGCTCATGGCCGATACGTCCTCGCTGCTAACGAGAACGTATCAGAAACACATCAACGCGCAACGGCAATCTAAGGTTGCTTTAGATTATTTCTTCAGCACTTCGACGCCGGGCAGCGGCTTGCCTTCCATCCATTCGAGGAAGGCGCCGCCTGCGGTGGAAATGTAGGTGAAGTCATCCGCCACGCCGGCATGGTTGAGCGCTGCCACCGTATCGCCGCCGCCGGCCACCGAGATCAGCTTGCCTTCCTTGGTGCGCTTGGCTGCATGCTTGGCCGCCACCACGGTGCCGCGGTCGAACGGCGCGATTTCGAATGCGCCCACCGGGCCATTCCACACCAGCGTCGCGGCGTCGTCGATCGCCGCGTGAATGCGCTCGATGGACTGCGGGCCGACGTCGAGGATCATGCCGTCTTCCGGGATCGCATCGAGGCCATAGGCCTGCGACGGCGTGTTGGCTTCGAACTTGAACGCGACAGTCGCATCCACCGGCAGGATGATCGCGCAGCCGGCAGCTTCCGCCTTCTCCAGGATGCGCAGCGCGGTCGGTGCGAGATCCTTCTCGCACAGCGACTTGCCGACGCCGATGCCCTGCGCATGCAGGAAGGTGTTGGCCATGCCGCCGCCGATCACCAGCGCCTGCACCTTGCTGACGAGGTTTTCCAGCAGGTCGATCTTGGTCGAAACCTTTGCGCCGCCGACGACGGCGATCACCGGGCGCTTCGGCGCGTCCAGTGCCTTGCCGAGCGCGTCGAGCTCGGCCTGCATGGTGCGGCCCGCATAGGCCGGCAGCTTGTGGCCGAGTCCTTCGGTGGTGGCATGTGCGCGATGCGCGGCAGAGAAAGCGTCATTGACCCAGATGTCACCGAGCTTCGCGAGCTCTTCAACGAAAGCCGGATCGTTCTTTTCCTCGCCGGCGTGGAAGCGGGTATTTTCCAGGCACAGGATGTCGCCATCCTTCATCGCGGCCACGGCCTTCTGGGCGGGCTCTCCGATGCAATCGTCGGCAAAGGCGATCTGCTTGTTGATGACATTGGCGAGCGCGGCCGCCACCGGCTTCAGCGAGTTTGTCTCGTCGCGGCCCTTGGGGCGGCCGAAATGCGCGAGCAGGATGACCTTGCCGCCCTTGTCGGAAATGCCGGTGATGGTCGGCGCGATGCGCTCGAGCCGTGTCGCGTCGGTGACCTTGCCGCTGTCCATGGGGACATTGAGATCGACGCGCACGAGAACGCGCTTACCCTTCACATCGACATCATCGAGGGTGCGGAAAGAATTGGTCATGGTGATTGTCCCGGTCGCGGAGAAAGAGGGGGCAGTCGACCGCGAGCGGGACCGCCGCACTTATAGAAATGTCCCGGATGCACGAGGCATCCGGGACATTCAGTTCGTCTGGCTTAGAGCAACTTGCCCATCGCGACAGCCGTGTCGGCCATGCGGTTGGAGAAGCCCCACTCGTTGTCATACCAGCTCAGCACGCGCACCAGCGTGCCGTTCTGCACCTTGGTCTGGTCGAAGGCGAAGGTCGACGAATGCGGATCGTGGTTGAAGTCGATCGACACGTTCGGATGCGAAGTCGTGCCGAGCACACCCTTCAGCTCGCCGGCGGCAGCCTTCTTGATGGCCTCGTTGATCTCTTCCTTGGTCGTCGCCTTCTTGGCGATGATCTTGAGATCAACCACCGAGACATTCGGGGTCGGCACGCGGATCGAGACGCCGTCGAGCTTGCCGGCCAGTTCGGGCATCACCAGGCCGATGGCCTTGGCAGCGCCGGTCGAGGTCGGGATCATCGACATCGCAGCTGCACGGCCGCGATAGAGATCGCTGTGCAGGGTGTCGAGGGTCGGCTGGTCGCCGGTGTAAGCGTGGATCGTGGTCATGAAGCCGGTTTCGATGCCGACGACTTCATTGAGCACCTTGGCGACCGGCGCCAGGCAGTTGGTGGTGCACGAACCGTTCGAGACGACCAGATGATCCTTGGTCAGGGTCTTGTGGTTGACGCCGTAAACGATGGTCGCGTCAGCACCGTCGGACGGCGCCGAGACCAGCACGCGCTTGGCGCCTGCGGTCAGATGCGCGGTGGCCTTTGCCTTGGCCGAGAAGATGCCCGTGCATTCCAGCGCGATGTCGATGCCGAGATCCTTCCACGGCAGCGTGTTCGGATCGCGCACGGCAGTGACCTTGATCTTGCCCTTGCCGAGATTGATGCTGTCGCCATCGACGGTGACTTCGCCGGGGAAACGGCCATGCACCGAGTCGAAGCGCAGCAGATGCGCATTGGTTTCGACAGGTCCGAGATCGTTGATGGCAACCACTTCGATGTCAGTGCGGCCCGACTCGTAGATCGCCCGCAGCACGTTGCGGCCGATGCGGCCAAAACCGTTGATCGAAACCCGGATTGCCATTCAACTTCTCCTTATGGTGCCCTGCTTGATGAGGTGAGGGCTTTATATAGTGGCGTTTGTGGGCGTTTCATGCCCTGAATGGAACGCCGGTGCAATGTGTCAATTTCACCAGCGTTCCGATAGAGTTAAGCTGCGTTGTGCTTGCGGGTCGCGGCCTCGACGACGGCTTCCGGCGTGATGCCGAACAGCTTGTACAGCTCCTTCGCCGGCGCGCTGGAGCCGAAGTGCTTCATGCCGATGAAGATACCGTCGTGGCCGATCACCGAATCCCAGCCGAAGCGCACGGCGGCTTCGACAGCGATCTTGACCGGCGCGTCGCCGATGATCGCCTTCTGCTTCTCTTCCGGCTGCTCCAGCAGCAGTTCGAGCGACGGCACGGAGACCACGCGCGTCGCGATACCCTTCTCGGCCAGCGTCTTCTGCGCGGCCACGGCGATCTCGACTTCCGAACCCGAGGCGAAGATCGACACGGCGGCCTTGCCCTTGGCAGCGACGAGCTCGTAGCCGCCATTGGCGCAGAGATTGTCGTCGTGATGCGTGGTGCGCACCGGCGTCAGGTTCTGGCGCGAGAGAGCCAGCATGGTCGGACCGTTGGTCTTCTCCATCGCGAGCTGCCAGCATTCCGCGGTCTCGACGGTGTCCGCCGGACGCAGCACGCGCATGTTCGGCATCGCGCGCATGGCGGCCAGATGCTCCACCGGCTGGTGGGTCGGGCCGTCTTCGCCAAGACCGATCGAGTCATGGGTCATGATGTAGATGACCGGGATCTGCGCCAGCGCCGAGATGCGCATCGCCGGACGTGCATAATCGGTGAAGCACATGAAGGTCGCGCCGGCGGGGATGAAGCCGCCATGCAGCGCGATGCCGTTCATGGCCGCAGCCATGCCCATTTCGCGGATGCCGTAATGGACGTAACGCCCCTTGTAGTCGCCAGGCTTGATCTCGACCGCCTGCTTGGTGCGCGTGTTGTTGGACGGCGTGAGGTCGGCCGAGCCGATCACCATTTCCGGCACCACCTGCACCAGCGCTTCGAGCGCAAGCTCGCTGGCCTTGCGGGTCGCAACGGTCTGCGGCTCGTCCACCAGCTTCTTCTTCAGCTGGCGGATCGCGTCTTCCATCGCAACGGGACGCTTGTGGTCGTTGCGGCGGATGAATTCGTCGCGTGCGGTTGCCGGCTGCGCGTCCAGACGCTTCTGCCAATCGGCATGCGCGGCCGCACCTTTCTTGCCGACATCGCGCCAGGCATTGAGCACGTCATCCGGAATTTCAAACGAGCCGTAATCCCAGCCGAGCGCCTTCTTGGTCGCCGCGATTTCCTCGACGCCGAGCGGTTCGCCATGCGCCTTGGACGTGCCGGCCTTCTTCGGCGAGCCGAAACCGATGGTGGTCTTGCAGGCGATCAGCGATGGGCGATCCGATGACTGCGCCTCCTTGATTGCCTTGGCGATCGCGACCGGATCGTGGCCGTCGATCTGTACCGCGTTCCAGCCATGGGCCTTGAAGCGCGCGACCTGATCGACGCTGTCGGCAAGGGTCAGCGGGCCGTCGATGGAGATGCCGTTGTCGTCATAGAGGAAGATCAGCTTCGACAGCTTGAGATGGCCGGCCATCGCCAGCGCTTCATGGCTGACGCCTTCCATCAGGTCGCCGTCGGAGCACAGCACGTAAGTGTAGTGATCGACGAGATCGCCATATTCTGCGGCTAGCATGCGCTCGGCGAGCGCGAAGCCAACGGACGTCGCAACGCCCTGTCCGAGCGGACCGGTGGTGGTCTCAACGCCCGAGGTGTGGAAATTCTCGGGATGGCCCGGCGTCGCCGAATGCAGCTGGCGGAAATTCTTCAGCTGGTCGAGCGTCATCTCCTTGTTGCCCGTGAGGTACAGCAGGGCATAGAGCAGCATCGAGCCATGACCGGCGGAGAGGATGAAGCGGTCGCGATCCGGCCACTTCGGATCGGCGGCATCGAATTTGAGAAACTGGGTGAACAGCACAGTGGCCACATCGGCGGCGCCCATGGGCAGGCCGGGATGGCCGGAATTGGCTTTCTGCACGCCATCCATGGCCAGCGCGCGAATTGCATTGGCCATTTTCGAGTGATCAACCTGCGCCATCGTGTGTTCCGTCTGACTTGAAGGGAGTGAACCGTCTGCAACCGCTGGGCGTGCGGCTCTGCAGCATTTGCGGCATCGCATTGGAGAACGGGTGGATAGCACCTCGGTTCCTGGGAGTCCAAGCCGTCCCCGGAAGTTCAGCCCTATCCGCAGGATAACCCCGGTTTTTGACCGCTTTACGGTGCATAGGTTTTGAGCCGGCGTTGCGTCCGGCCCGCCGTCCGCCTAAATTTCGAGCCTTAAAACCTTGCCGTGACGTGCTTTTTGGCGTCGTGCCCCGTTATCAGGTTCCACCAGTCAGGTCTCTATTCGCCGGTATGATCGAACGTCCCGCCCATCTGTCTGCGTCCGATCCCGCCCAAGGCGGGGCGCAGGCGATCGATTCCGCGACGCGCCGGCTGATGACCGCGCTGGACGCGCTCGAAAGCGCGGTCGAGCGTCGGCGCGAGGCTGATCGCGACGAGGACGAGCTTGCGGCGCGGATCCAGGCGCTCGGCGCCGACCGTTCGCGTCTGGCCGACGAGCTCGATGGCTCGCTGGTGAAGACGCGCAGGCTCGAACGCACCAATCGCGAAATCGCGGGTACGCTGGATGTGGCCATTGGCACCATCCGCACCGTGCTGGCGGAGCAAGGCCGTGAGTGAGCGCGACATGACCCATGTGAACGTCACCATCAATGGCCGCCAGTATCGCATGGCGTGCGAGGAAGGGCAGGAGACCCGCCTGCTGCGTCTCGCCGAGAGCCTCGAATCGCGCGTCACCGGTCTGCGCGGCAAATTCGGCGAGATCGGTGATGCCCGTCTCACCGTGATGGCGGCGCTGATGGTGGCCGATGAACTCGTGGATGCCAATGCGCAGATCCGCGCGCTGCAGGAAGAGCTGATGGCCCTGCGCGACGTCCGCGTCGTCGCCGCCGACCGCGCCCGGGCGACCCAGACCGCTGTCGCTGCCGCACTCAACGCGGCCGCCGAACGGATCGAGAAGACCACGCAGGTCCTCAACCGCACCATCGGCGGCGGCGTGGCGATCGGTTGAAGGCTGCTGCAGCCACTGGCGCATCCGCTTCATAAGCCCTACATTGCACCTCGCGAGGCTGCGTCGCGCGTCAGGAGCCATATATCCCCGGGGCCTTATCGATCCTTTAGGGAACTGTCCCTGGCCAGGTCCGTGGACCTGGACACACGGTGCCCACCTACTTTCGTAGGTGCTCCGGGATCGCGTGCTTCAACGGCCACCGTGGCTTCGCACTTTTCTTTTTTGAGCCGGAGCGAGAGATGACAGTGAAAGTCTCATTGCCCGAAGAGTTTAGCGCCTTCGTCGAGGCGCAAGTCGCGGACGGCCATTATGCGAGTTCGGACGAGGTGTTTCGCGACGCGTTGCGGCTGATGAAGGATCGGCACGAGCGGCTCGAATGTCTACGGCAAGCCTATCGCGAGGGCATCGAGAGTGGGTTCGACGATGAGCCGCTCGATTTCGAGGCCATTAAAACAGAAGGGCGCGTGCGCCTCGAAAAATTGAAGCGCCTCGAAGAAGCCAAGAGATGAGCGATGCAGCTGCGCACGTCGCGATATGTGCGCGGCGATCTCGATGCGATCTGGATTTCCATTGCCAGGAATAGTGTGTCCGCTGCAGATGCGTGGCTCGACAAAATCGAAGCCCGCTTCGCGCAACTCGCTGAATTTCCAAATTCGGGCCCGGCCCATCCGGAGATTGTCCCTGATGTGCGGGCGCTGGTGGTCGAACGTTGGGTGATCATTTATCGCGTCATGCCGGATTTCGTGCATATCGTCCGTGTCGTCGATGGCGCCCGCGATCTGGCGCACTTGGACCTCCCCAAGGATTAGCGTTAGGGTTGGGCAATGATGCTGCCCACCCCCAACAAGACCGAACTTCGCATTGCCGCTCTCGCCCGCCGTGCCGCCTTGGCCGCGGCCTATCGCGATGCCGCCGCACGCGCGCTGGCTTCCCACGCCTTTCCACTACCCATCGCCCCCGGCAGCATCATCGCCGGCTATTCCCCGATCCGCAGCGAAATCGATCCCGTGCCGCTGATGCAGTCGCTTGCCACCGAAGGCGCGCGTCTCGCGCTGCCCGTCATCATTGCCCGCGACGAGCCGCTGATGTTCCGTGTCTGGGATGCGGCAAGCGCGCTCGTCGCCGGCTCGCTCGGCATTCTCGAGCCGCCGCCGGAGGCGCCGCAGCTGATGCCCGATATCCTGCTGGTGCCGCTCGCCGCCTTCGATCGCGCCGGCCACCGCATCGGCTATGGTGCCGGCCATTACGACCGCACCTTCGCGCAGCTGCGCGCGATCAAACCTTTCACCGCCATCGGCCTGGCTTTCGATACCCAGGAGATCGAATCCATCCCGATGCAACCGCACGACGTCGCGCTCGATTATATGCTAACCGAGACGCGTGTGATCGACTTCCGGAGCAAATAGATTGCGTATTCTCTTCATTGGCGACGTCGTCGGCAAAACCGGCCGCGTGGTGATCCTCGACAAGCTTCCCGGCCTCATCAAGGACTGGAAACTCGATCTCGTCGTGATCAATGGCGAGAACGCCGCCGGCGGTTTTGGCATCACGGAATCCATCTACAATGATTTCATCGATGCCGGCGCCGATGCGGTCACGCTCGGCAATCACGCCTGGAATCAGAAAGAAGCGCTGGTCTTCATCGAGCGCGCGCCACGCCTGATCCGCCCGCTGAATTTCCCGCGTCACACGCCCGGCCGCGGTGCCGCGCTGGTCGACGCCAAGAACGGCGCGCGTGCGCTGGTGATCAATGCCATGGGCAGGATCTTCATGGAGCCGCTGAACGATCCCTTCGCCGGCATCAACAAGGAGATCGAGGCCTGTCCGCTGGTGGACGCGGCGGACGCCATCGTCGTCGACTTCCATTGCGAGGCGACCAGCGAGAAGCAGGGCATGGGCCACTTCTGCGATGGCCGCGTGAGCCTCGTGGTCGGCACCCACACGCATATCCCGACCGCCGATCACCAGATCCTGCCCGGCGGCACGGCTTACATGACCGATGCCGGCATGACCGGCGACTATGATTCCGTGATCGGCATGCAGAAGGAAGAACCGGTCCGCCGCTTCGTCACCGGCATCCCGAGCGGACGTTTCGAGCCGGCCTTCGGCCCGGCGACGTTGTCGGGCATTGCGGTGGAGACCGATGACAAGACGGGCCTTGCGACACGCATCGCACCGGTGCGCATTGGTGGGCGTCTGTCGCAGGCGGTGCCGGATTTCTGGTGAGTCCGTAGGGCGGATGAGCGCAGCGTCATCCGCCGCGGAGCTTCAACCACGCAATCGGCCGGCGGATTACGGCTTCGGCTAATCAGCCCTAAGATTGCGCGCTTGCTCCGCTTGCGTGCGCGACTAGCCAGTTCGCCATCCTCTCGGCATCACCATCAGTCGGATCGCGCCACCGCGCGATCTGCACCTTCGAGCAGAGCCGCGCCTCGCTCCTGCGGCCGAGCCGCTTCAGCCGGCGCTGCCGCAGCGCGTCCGCGACCAGCAGCGAGCGACCGAGCGCGATGCCATTGCCATCCACGGCCGCCTGCAGCGTGCCGCTGATGTCGCGGAAGCGCATTGCTTCCGGCCGCGTTGTGCCGGGGCCGAGCCATGTCGCCCACGACCATTCCGGGCCCATGTCCTCACCACGATGGCCTTTGGCCAGCAACGGCAAGTCGGACCATCCGTCCGACGCGGGACGACGCCCGAGCAGTTTGGGCGATGCGATCGGAAAAACGAACTCATCCGGAAATCGCAATTCGCATGGTTGCTCGGCAATGGCTTCGCGCGGCATCCAGACGAGGCCAAGATCTGCGTCGGCGCGCGGCGCAGCCGGATCCCAGGTCACCACCTCGATGGCAAGATCAGGAAAGGCTGCAGCCAGAGCGGGCAGCCGTGGCGAGAGCCACCAGTTCAGCAAGGCCGATCCCGTTCCGATGCGAAACGGTCTGACTTCCGGCCGCCCGCGCACGTGGCGGCGTAATCCCGAGAGCGTGCCGAGCACGGGGGACAGCTCACGGGACAGCCGATGGCCGGCATCAGTGACGCGCAGACCGGGATTCATCCGCTCGAATAGCGTGAGCCCGAAATAGCGTTCGAGATCGCGCAACCGGTGACTGATGGCGCTTTGGGTGAGGCCGAGTTCGTCTGCAGCCAACGTCATGCTGCCGTGGCGAAGCACGGCGTCGAAGGCAACGAGCGCGGCGAATGGCGGCAGGCGATTGAGAGGCGTGGGCATGAGTGCATGAAACCAATTCATGGTCCCCGGCGCAATCTTCATTTGCTGAATGTCGGTGGCGCAACTTTATTCGCGCCATGAACCAGCTGCTTCATGACGTCGCCACCTCGCACAGGCGAACTCGTATCGTCGCGGCCATGCTCGGCCTCGGCGCTTTCCTGACCCAGTTCGATGTCACCGCCGTGATCATGGCGATGCCCACGATCGGGCGCGATCTTCATTTGGGGGTGGCGGGTCTCGCTTGGGTCGTCGACAGCTACAGTCTCGCTTTCACCGTCGCTCTGCTGGCGGCCGGTGCGCTCGCTGACCGCTTCGGTCGGCGTGGGGCGCTGCTGGCGGGCAATATGGTTTTCCTGCTTGCATCGCTCGCTTGCGGAATAGCGCGGAGTGGCCCGGAGCTTTGGATGGCGCGCGCTGTCCAGGGCGTCGGCGCCGCCTTCGTCATCACAGGCGCCACCGCGTCGATTGCCGCGATCTTTCCATCCCCAAAGGCGCGGGCGCGCGCGTTCGGCATTGTGGGCGTGATGTCCGGCGTGGCGATGGCGCTTGGCCCGACGCTTGGTGCAGCCATCTCCGCATGGGCCGGCTGGCGATGGATCTTCTTCGCCAATCTGCCGTTCTGCATCCTGATTGCCGTCGCGATTCCCCATCTTGTCGTCGAGGCACGGGAGACACGTGGCAGGCCTGTCGACTGGCCGGGCGTCGCCATTCTCGCGCTGGCGCTCGGTGCCGCCATCGAAGCGTTCCTGCTGGCGCGTGAATCCATTCTCTATCTGTTGATTGGCGTCTTGATGGCCTCGGCTCTGCTCACAGTTTTTGTCAGGCTGCAACGTCGTCAGCCGATGCCGATGTTCGACCCGGCGGTGTTCAGCAGTCGGCCCATGGCAGGTGCTGCCATTCTGCTCGTGGCTGTGTCGGTGGGCTATTGGGCGCTGCTGGTCTATCTTCCGATGTTTTTCGGCATCGCTTTGGAATGGACCGGCGAGGCCGCAGGCTTCGGAATGCTGATCCTGACTTTTCCGATGCTGGTGATTCCGCCTTGGGCTGCGCGTCTCGTCGCGCATCTCGGCTGGCAATATCTGTTCGGTGGCGCGCTGGCGGGCATGACCTTGGGCGGAGCCCTGCTTGTGGTCGCGGCACTGACGAATGATGCCGGATGGGTCACGATCGCAACCATCATCGGCATGCTGGCGATCGGAACGGGCGCCGCCGTAGCACATCCGCAATTGTCAGGCGTGATCGTGGCGCTTGTGCCTGCAGATGCCGCGGGCCTGGCATCGGCCATCACCGTCATCGCGCGGCAGGGCGGATTCGCGATCGGTGTCGCCATGCTCGGCGCCGCCATGCCGCCTATACAGACGGCATCAGGTTTTGCGGGTGTGTTTGCAATTGCTGCGTTGGCGTCAGCGTTGGGGTGTGCGGCGTGTGTGTTGCTGCCGCGCGAAACAAAAGCGCAGCGGTAGGGCGGATGAGCGAAGCGTCATCCGCCGCGGAGTCTCAACTATGAACTCGGCCGGCGGATTGCGGCTTCGCCTCATCCACCCTCGATCCCGCCTCAATACTTCTCCGGCACATACATTTCCGGCGGCACCGGCTTGCGGAAATAGTCGGGATTGCGCACGCGCGGCGGCAGGATGACTTCTTCCTGCGGCACCTCGCCATACGGGATCTGCTCGAGCAGATGCGAGATGCAGTTCAGGCGCGCCTTCTTCTTGTCGACGGCCTGCACCACGTGCCACGGCGCTTCCGGAATATGCGTGTGCTCCAGCATCGCTTCCTTGGCCTTGGTGTACTGCTCCCAGCGCGCGCGCGACTGCACGTCCATCGGCGACAGCTTCCACTGCTTCAGCGGATCGGCGATGCGCATGGAGAAGCGCAGATGCTGCGCCTCGTCGGTGATCGAGAACCAGTATTTGATCAGGATGATGCCCGAGCGCACCAGCATGCGTTCGAATTCCGGCACGGTGCGGAAGAACTCTTCCACCTCGGCCTCGGTGCAGAAGCCCATCACGCGCTCGACGCCGGCGCGATTGTACCAGGAGCGGTCGAACAGCACGATCTCGCCGCCGGCCGGCAGATGCGAGACATAGCGCTGGAAATACCACTGCGTGCGTTCGCGCTCGTTCGGCGCGGGCAGGGCGGCGACGCGGCAGACGCGTGGATTGAGCCGCTGGGTGATGCGCTTGATCACGCCGCCCTTGCCGGCGCTGTCGCGGCCCTCGAAGATCACCACGACCTTCAGCTTCTCGTGCTGCACCCAGCTCTGCAGTTTCACCAGTTCGCCCTGCAGGCGGAACAGCTCCTTGAAATAGGTGCGGCGATCGACCGATGAGGTCAGCGGCTCGCCGGCGACCTCATCGGCCATCTGGTCGAGGCGGTCCTCGTCGAGTTCGAGTTCCATTTCCTCGTCATAGCTGTCGAGCATCTCCTCGCGGACGCGGTCATGCATGGCCTTTGCATTGTCGGGGGAGAGTTCGTTCATGGTCGCCTCGGGAAATCGATGGATGAACAATGTCAGTCCGGTGGGTTGAACCAATATCGAATGTCATTGGTATGACATCGGTTCCCGGAGGGCCCGTAGGGCGGATTAGCGCAGCGTAATCCGCCGGCCGAATTCATGGTGGAGACTCCGCGGCGGATGACGGCTTCGCCTGCTCCGCCTACGGCCAGGCGCTACAGTTTATACGCCGTCCGGAACCCGCCCCAGTGCCGGCCCTGCACGCGCACCGGCACGTCGATCTCGCGCATCATCACCGTCTGGCCGTTGCCCATGTCGCGGGCATAGCTCTGGATCAGATAGGCGCGGGTGTTGCGCCCCGCCGCGAGCCCGGCGGGATCGTTGAAGATGCGGCGGTTGCGGCTGTTGGCGGTGTTCCAGGCCACATCGCCGGGCCGCTGCGGTTTCGAATAGATGCCGTTATGCACGGGCAGATAGCCGTTGCGATCGATCATCGCGCAGAATGCCAGGCGAGAGTCTTTGGCAAGAAACGCATCCTGGAATTCCGGCAGCGCGCGATCGGCCCAGGGCAGGATCTTCGTGCGATATTGCACGGGATTGCTGCCGGCGATCTCCTCATAGGTCTCGTCGAACATTGCATCGAGCGTGATTGCGCCCGACGCGATTCCATCGGCAAAGATCCTGTTCAGCGCCGCGCCGGCATCGAGCGCACGCGTCACGAATTCCGTGTTCTCGTCATGGATCGCCCATCGCCGATCTTCGAGGCGGCTGATGAAATGTGCGTCCGGCGCCACGAAGCACGCCTGCGCGCCGCCCTTGTCATGGGCGTCGATGCGCAGCCGGCACGGACCGACATCGCCGAGCTCCGCCGTCAGCACCTCTTGCAGCGGCAGCCGCGCCGCATCCGGCCCGCCGATCAGCACGCCGTCCATGGCGATCTCATAGACCGGCGCGCGCAGCCGGCCGCCGCGCGTGTCGATCGCGATCTGGAGATGGCAGGGCAGGCGCTCGCGCTTGCGCTGCTCGTCGCTGTCCGCATCCTGCTTCAGCAGCACCGCACAGCGTGATTTCAGCTTCGACGCAAACAGCGTCACGGCGGCACCGGCTTGCGCGACCTCCGCGCCATGCGCGGTCGCCGCTTTCGCGGCCGCCTCGATTTCATGCGCGCTGTCACCCACCGCCACGATGAATTGCGAGGCTGAGGCTGCGTTGCTCGACATCTCGCTGGTAGTCGCATTCTGCTCGGCCACCGCGCCATTCACATGGACAAACACCGGGCGGATCGCCTCGATCGCCATCGAGATGCGATGCACCGCCTCGACAGAGCTGGCGGCGTCGCGTTGAAGCGCATCGATCTTGGTCCTGATTTCCTCGGTTGCGCCCTGGGTCTGCACGGCCAGCGCCTTCACTTCGGTGGCGACAACGGCAAAGCCGCGGCCGGCCGCACCGGCGCGCGCCGCCTCGATGGTCGCATTCAGTGCCAGCATGGTCGTCTGCCGTGCGATCTGCGCGATCAGCTCCAGCACCTGGCCGATGGCGGCGGAGGAATCCCGCAGCCGGTCCACATTCATGCTGGCTTCCTGCGCGGCTGCGCCCGCTTCATCGGCCAGCTTGCTGGCGTCGCGCACCTGCGCGCCGATCGCCTGCGCCGAATGGGTGAACTTGTCGGCGGCATGAACGAAGGTCGTGGCAGTGGCCTGCGCGGTGCTGCTGCGATCCGTCAGCGCGTCGGTGCGGGACCGGATCGCCGCAAGCGTCGCTGCCGTCGATTCGGCGCCGCCGGCTACCGAGCCGGCTGCCTTTTCCAGCTGTCGCACGAGCCCGCCCAGTTCGAGTTCGAGCAACTCCAGGATGTCGCGGGCAGGGTCCGGGTCCGGCAGCCCCGGAATAGCGGAAATGGCTGTGTTTTCGGACACGATAGCCGGCTCGGCCGCCGCAACCGGCCGCTTGCGAAACAGTCGAATCGCCATGCTCCCCCGCTTTTATGCAATTTATGCGAGTATCGTTGCACCTATCGGTGAAACGATCGTTAAGCGGTTGCCAGCGCGGCGATCCGATCCTGCCCAATCTGCTGCATATCTTTGATTTTGCGGGATTCGCGGCCTATAACCCCGCGCCACAGCCCATCATTTGACGTCGGACGATCGAGAGAGACCGCATGGCCGGACATTCCCAATTCAAGAACATCATGCACCGCAAGGGCCGTCAGGATGCCCAGAAGTCCAAGTTGTTCTCAAAGCTGGCGCGCGAAATCACCGTGGCAGCCAAGCTGGGAACGCCCGATCCGGCCATGAATGCGCGGCTGCGCTCCGCCGTGATCGCGGCCCGTCAGGAAAACATGCCGCGCGACAATATCGAACGCGCCATCAAGAAGGCGATCGGCACCGAAGGCGAGAACTATGACGAGATCCGTTACGAGGGCTACGGTCCCGGCGGCGTCGCCGTCATCGTCCAGGCGCTGACCGACAACCGCAACCGCGCCGCGTCGGACATTCGCTCCTTCTTCACCAAGTCCGGTGGCAACATGGGTGAAACCGGCTCGGTGTCCTTCATGTTCGACCATGTCGGCGTGATCGAATACGACGCCGACAAGGCCTCCGCCGACGACATGCTTGAAGCCGCCATCGAGGCCGGCGCAGACGACGTGGTGTCGAGCGAGAACGGCCACGAAATCTATTCGTCGCAGGATGGTTTCCACGAAGTCGCCAAGGCGCTGGAAGCGAAATACGGCGAAGCCCGCAAGGCCGCTCTGATCTGGAAGCCGCAGAACACCATCGCCGTGGATGACGAGACCGGCGAGAAGCTGATGAAGCTGGTCGACCTGCTCAACGATCACGACGACGTCCAGCACGTCTATGCGAATTTCGAAATCTCGGAAGCGCTGATGGCGAAGCTCGGCGGGTAAGCTCAGTTCGTAGGATGGGTAGAGCGCAGGCGCGAAGCGCCGAAGCGAAGCCCATCACCACGGGCGCTGGTGGTGATGGGTTTCGCTTCGCTCTACCCATCCTACGGGCCCGAGTTTTGTTCCCATTTCGTTCTTGACAAAATTCCCATCATCGCCATACTCCCTCCCGTCTTGTTCGGTGAGGGGCGTTCTCATGAGACGTCTTTGAACGGAGCAAGATGCGGCGCCTGCGGGCCGGGGGAGGACGTATCCCCCAGCACTCGGGTGGTCGGAGGTCGCCGTCCGGGCCCAATACGGGGCTCTGCCGCTAGTGCGCGGCTGGACGTGGTGCGGGCGAAGGCAGGGAAACCTGCCGGATGGCTTTCCCCAGGGTTCGCGAGCGAACCCAAGGGGAAAGCACCCAGTACCCGGAAGAACGGTCCTTCGATCAGAAAGAACGTCGCGGTGGCGCGCCGTAAGGCGTTGCGCGGTTGCGGTGTCGCTGGCGATCCAGCGAGACGGGCCGCGTCTGTTACCCCTGCGCCTTGCGGCGCGCCGCCTCCCCTCATGGTTCGAGGGGAGATCTGCTCAAACCTCGGACGCGCAAGCGCCGCGAGAAAATGGATGCTTGTCCACAGCGCAGATGAGACGAAGCCCTCATCCGCCGCCGAGTGCGCATCCGCAACTCCGCCGCGGATGACATGCTAATTCGCCTTACGGCACAGCGCCTGCAGCAGCGGTTCCTTAGGTGCTCTCTTCCGCCACAATGTTTCCCGTAAAATTCGAGTTGTTCGCTGAACGGTTGCGCTAAGTCTTGCTGTCATAAGCGCTGTCACTACTGAAGAGGACAGCAATGGTTGACAGAACAGAACTACCCGGACGGAACGTCGTCGATCTGCGATCCTACCAGGCCGCGCGACGTGTCGTTGGCAAGGCTCAGGCGATGACGGTACGCAATTGCCGGCATTGCGGTGCAGCTCTGCTCGACGGCGAGTCCGATGACGATTGCTCGAGCGCCGGCATCGAAGCCGCTGCGCCGATGCTGCGGAAGTTTTACGCGGACTGACGGTCCCGTTCTTCCCCTGCGAGGAGCGCCAGAAAGGCGCCTGCCTCACTTTTTGCGTCTTAAAAATGACGCTCCCCACATTCCGACGACACAAGCTCCGCCCTCATCCTGAGGAGCCGCCCAGCGGCGTCTCGAAGGATGGTGTCAAACTCCGGAGCCCAGCCAGCTCATGGTTCGAGACGGCGCTTCGCGCCTCCTCACCATGAGGGGACGGAGCGTGTGGTCAAACGTGCTGACCACCATTGATGTGGATCTCGGCGCCGTTCACGTATGAACTGGTCTCCGTGCACAGCACATAGATGATCTTCGCGACTTCGTCGGGCGTGCCCAGGCGATGCATCGGGATCTGGTGATCGACGATCGCCTGTGTGCCCGGTGACAGGATCGATGTGTCGATCTCGCCCGGAGCGATCGCATTCACGCGCACGCCGAGCGGGCCGAAGTCGGACGCCATCTCGCGCGTGAGCGCGGCGAGCGCAGCCTTCGACGTCGCGTAAGCCGCGCCGGCGAACGGATGCACGCGCGAACCGGCGATCGAGGTGACATTCACCACCGAACCCTTCGCGGCCTTGAGCTGTTCGATCAATCCGCGCGCCATCATGATCGGCGCGAAGAAATTGACGTTGAACACATGTGTCCAGGTGGCGACATCGGTGCCGATCGAGCCCATGCGCGCGCCGCCTTCGGCCTTCGGCGAAATCGCCGCATTGTTCACCAGCGCATGCAGCGCGCCGCCATTGAGGCGTTCCTTGATCTCGTCGATGGCGCGCGCCGTGTCGTCATGATTGGCGAGGTCGACCTGGATGTGATCTTCCGGACCCGCATCCCACGGACAGACTTCCGGGAACGGATGCCGCGAACAGGTCAGCACGCGCCAGCCGGCGCTGGAAAACCGCATCACCGTGGCATGGCCGATGCCGCGGCTTGCGCCGGTGAGCAGCATGGTGCGCTTGGGCGCATTCGATCCGGAATGCGCGGCAGCTTTGGGTCGGGCCGTGGGCTCGGAATTCACGGATACATCCTCACTTTGCTCCATGCAGACCCGGTTGCCTCGCGGCGGAACTCGATGCGGTCATGCAGGCGATAGGGGCGGTCGTGCCAGAATTCGATACGCTGTGGCGTGATGCGCCATCCGCTCCAGCCTGGTGGACGCGGCACATTGCCGATCAGATATTTCGCGCCTTCCTTGGCGATGGCCTGTTCGAAGGCAAAGCGGCTTTCCAGTGGCTGCGACTGCTTGCTGGCCCACGCACCGATCTGCGCCTGCTTCGGGCGGCTGGCGAAATACTCGTCGGCTTCCTCGGATGTCACGGGCGTCACCGGACCGCGAATGCGGACCTGCCGGCGCAGCGACTTCCAGTGAAACAGCAGCGCCGCCTTGGGATTGCCGGCAAGCTCCTGGCCCTTCTGACTGGCGATGTGGCTGTAGAACACGAAGCCATCGGCGTCGTAGCCCTTCATCAGCACCATGCGCACATCCGGCAGGCCGTCGGCATCGACGGTCGCCAGCGCCATCGCGTTCGGATCGTTCGGCTCCGACGTCCTGGCCTCGTTAAACCACTCGGAAAACAGCGCAAATGGTTCTTCGGCCGCCGTAAAATCACCGGACGTTAACGGAGTTGGGCTTTTGATGGAGGAGGTCGTGTCGGTCATGTCCGGAGTTCCGATTTGCGTTGGCCTGCTGTCAAGCGTGCGCTGCCGTCCCTGCATAGGTTCGACCTATATAGGGCACGGAACAGCATTGGCCTATCGGCCATCTGTCCGCTCAAGGCGGCTTTGACAGCTATTCTCATCGGCACCGGTCTCGGCGGCTGCAGCGTCATGCGCAGCGATGACGGTCCCTTCGCCAAAATGGAAGGCAGTGATGTCACCGGCTCGATCACGCCACTCGCGCGGCCGGCGAGCTATGATCCGACCGACGCCGATCTGGCGCTGGCGCGCAATGCCGCCAGCGATGTCCTGACCAGAGGCAGTCGCGATTCCAGCCAGCCATGGGAGAATCCCGCAACCGGCGCGCGTGGTTCGGTGACGCCGCTCTCCAGCACCTATGTGGCCGAGGGCAAGACCTGTCGGGATTTCCTCGCCAGCTATGTCAACGGCACCACCGAAAGCTGGATGCAAGGTGCGGCCTGTAAAGGCGAGCGCGGCCGTTGGGACGTGCGGACCCTCGTGCCGTGGAAGCGAAGCTGAAGATTTGGAAGCACAGCGGGGATTCGCCGTTCAAAGCTTGCGGTCCCGTTGCAAAAATGACACGAACACCCCAGATGAAAGGGCAAGCAGGCACGGCCTGCACGCCATTCACGCGGGCGCGAGCCCGCATTTCGCATATTTAAGGAGAGACGACGGATGCGCGACCCCTATGAGGTCTTGGGGGTGCAGCGGGGCGCCAGTGCTGCGGCGATCAAGAGCGCCTTTCGCAAGCTCGCCAAGAAGCATCATCCCGACGCCAACAAAGATGATCCGAAGGCCGCCGAGCGGTTTTCGGAAGTGAACGCGGCCAACGAAATCCTCGGCGACGAGGAGAAGCGCAGGCAGTTCGACCGTGGCGAAATCGATGCCGACGGCAAGGTGCGCTTCCAGGGCTTTCCCGGCGGCGGCCGTGGCGGTGCGCGCGGCGGCGGCTTCGAACACGCCTTCCGTGGCGGCCCGCAAGGCGCCGGCGCAGGCGGCTTCGAGGATATCCTGAACAGCATGTTCGGCGGCGCTGCCGGTCGCGGCGCGCGCGGCGGTGCGCAGTCGTTCGAATTCGACGGCGGCGGTGGTTTCGGTGGCGGCAGCGCCTATGGCGGCGGCATTCCCGATCTCGACATCAACGTCTCCATGACCGTGACTCTCGAAGAGTCCGTCAAGGGCACCGAGAAGCGGGTGCGGCTGTCCACGGGCAAGGAACTGAACGTCAAGGTGCCGGCCGGTGTTACAAATGGCCAGCAAATCCGCCTGCGCGGCCAAGGCGAAACCGCGCCCGGCCATCGTCCCGGCGATCTCATGATCACCGTGACTATCGCACCGGATTCGACCTTCAAGATCGACGGCAGCGACCTGCGGGTGGATCTGCCGATCACGCTGTATGAAGCAGTGCTCGGTGCCAAGGTGCGCGCCCCGACGCTCACCGGCGCGGTCGAACTCTCGATTCCGAAGAACACCTCCAGCGGCCGCGTGTTTCGCCTCAAGGGCAAGGGCCTGCCGAAAGCCGACGGCGCCGGCGACCTGTATTTCACCACCCGCATCATGCTTCCCGATGGCAACGATGCCGAACTGGAAGCCCTGATGGAGAAGTGGCAGAGCGGCCATCCGTATCATCCGCGAAGCGATATGTAATCTGTAGGGTGGGCAAAGGCGCTCTTGCGCCGTGCCCACCTTCAAGTGTCGTGCAGATGAAGGTGGGCACGCGTCGCTTTGCCCGCCTGCATGCTTGATGCCGTCGCGTCGGCGGTATTAATTGCCTCCATGACAAGCGCGCCGACCTTCCGACAGATTTTCCACGGCATCTGGAATATGACTGCAGACGTGTTGCGCCAGGCGCCACGTCTGGTCCTGATGTCATTTGTCATCCTCATCATGGCCGAACTCGCGAAGGTGTCCTTTCCCGAGACCCATCTCGGCAACAAGGCCCTGCGAGAACTGATCGACCTGCTGCGATGCACGGCGCTGGTCCTGATCAATATTGCGCTGTACCGCCTGCTGCTGCTCACCGAACAGTCGTCGGACTACAGGTTTGATTCCGGCTCCTCGCGTTTTCGCCGCTTCCTCGTCTGGAGCCTGGTGTTTCAGGCTTTCGCCATTCCCTTCATGCTGTTTGGCGCAGACGGCAATGGCGACTATCGCGATGGTGCTGCCGCGATTGCGCTGCTGGTTCTTCTGATTGCCGAAATCTATGTCGGCTTGCGATTGACGCTTTTGCTACCGGCGCTCGCAGCCGGCGCGGAGGACGTGTCCTGGCGCGATGCCTGGGCCGATAGCCGCGGCCGCGTGTGGCGGCTGATCAAGATCTTGCTCGTGCCCTTCGCGCTGATGATCGTCATCGTCCTGCCGGCGATGATGGCGATGGAGAATGCGGGCTTTCAGAGTGACGTCGCCGATCTATCCAACTGGCGCGCCTGGGTGCGGGCTGTGTTCGATGCTGCGGTGTCGACCGTCACGGAACTGCTGATCCTCGCCGCTGGCGCGTTTGCGTTCGTCTGGGTCGGCGACCGTGTGAAGCAGGGCGGCGCGCGGAATCAACCGCCCACCTTCTCCGTCTGATCATAGATCGCCCGCGCCACCGTGTTCAGCCGTTCCTTGTCGGTCGGGCCTGACACCACATAGCCGACGCCCTTGTCGGCCCAGAACATGGCGCCGCAATTGGTTCGCGCGGTGTAGCGCATCTGTGTCGCATCTGTGTCGGCGCGCGAGGTATAGAGCGTGAAGCGCTCGCCGCTGGCATTCTCATACATGAAGAACGCGGCGGGCGCGTCGGGGCCGGGCAACAGACGGCCGCCGACCAGCTTCAGCCCGCTGGCGTCGAGATCAGGCGCCTTGATGCTGTAGCCGACACGCTTCGACAGCCACTGCTGGAGATGGGCGCGCTCGTCACCGGCGACCTCGACGGGATGGCGCACTTCCACCACATAGGTCCGGTGCGCGTCCATCGCATCCAGTGCAAAACTCTGGAAGCCCGGCGACGAGGCAGAGGCGCCGCGCGCCAGCCAGCCGACGCTGCCGCCGGCGACGAAGGCGACGAGTGCCGCAGCAACAGCACCATAAAGCCAGGAGCGCGATTGCGACTGCCGCGTCAGGCGTTCAAGTTCGAGGCGCTGCGGCACCGGCTCTTCGGCCACGGCGTCGTAACGGGCGTGCAGGAGATCGGCCATGCTGCGCCAGGAGCGCACGCGCTCGGCATCGTCGGGATGCGCCGCCAGCCACGCTTCCACGTCGGCGCGGCGCTCGGCCGGCAATTCGTCATCGACGAAGGCGTGCAATTCGTCTTCGGTGACGGGGATTTTCGGGTCGGTCATTATCGGTCCTCTGAAATCACTTGACCGCGCGGAGCGCCGGGCGCTCGCCGTCGAGATAGGCTTTGACATGGGCACGGGCACGGGCGAGGCGCGACATCACGGTGCCGATCGGCACGCCCTGGATTTCTGCGACCTCACGATAGCTCAGCCCTTCCAGCATCACGAGCAGCAACACCGAGCGTTGCTCTTCCACGAGCGCGGCCAAAGCGCGCGTGATGTCGCGCCCTTCGGCTTCGGTGCCTGACGCGTCGGCATTGTTGTCGAACAGTTCGGTGAACACCGGTTTGCGCGCCAGCGAGCGGCGGCGGTTGCGGTTCAGGTTGGTCAGGATCGTGTAGAGCCAGCTGCGCAGGTCGCCGCCGATGAACAGCCGCTCCGAGCGCAGCGCCCGCACCAGCGTGTCCTGCACGAGATCGTCGGCAATGTCGGTATCGCGGGCCAGCGCGCGGGCATAACGCCGCAGCGCCGGGATCATGCTTTCCACGCCTTCGCGGAACGCGTTCATGAGGCTGTCGCCATCGGCTGGGGTCCATCGGTATGTCGAGGCGGCCACAATTGCCGCATCCATCATAACACCTTGTCCGGGCATCTATTCCGGCGTTGGCGGACATGGTGAACAGAGCACGATCCCGGCACTTTGGGGCTATACCCTGCGGCAGTGCTGGTGTACCCCAAAGGCCAGATTTAAGACGAGATTTGAGGCTTGGCCAAAAGCCGGCCGGCCAGCGAAAACGGAGGCGATATGAGCGAAGTGTCAGGCCTGATGAAGGGCAAGCGTGGTGTCATTCTGGGCGTCGCCAACAACCGCTCCATCGCCTGGGGCATCGCCAAGGCGTGCCAGGCCCAGGGCGCCGAAATCGCGCTGACCTATCAGGGCGACGCGCTGAAGAAGCGTGTCGAGCCGCTGGCCGCCGAACTCGGCGCCTCGCTGCTCGGCCATTGCGACGTCACCGATCCCGCCACCATCGATGCGGTGTTCGATGCCGCCAAGGCCAAGTGGGGCAAGATCGATTTCGTCGTTCATGCCATCGCCTTCTCCGACAAGAACGAGCTCGAAGGCCGCTATGTGGACACCACGGCGGAAAACTTCAGCAAGAGCATGCTGATCTCCTGCTACTCGCTGACCGCGATCGCCCAGCGCGCGGAGAAGCTGATGACCGAAGGCGGCTCCATCGTCACGCTCAGCTATTACGGCGCCGAGAAGTGGATGCCGAACTACAATGTCATGGGCGTCGCCAAGGCTGCGCTGGAAGCCAGCGTGCGTTACCTCGCCGCCGACCTCGGCGAGAAGGGCATCCGCGTCAATGCGATCTCGGCCGGCCCGATCAAGACGCTGGCTTTCGCGGGCATCGCCGACTCGCGCTACCTGCTCAAATACAACGAAGTGAACGCGCCGCTGCGCAAGAACGTCTCGATCGACGAGGTCGGCCAGAGCTCGATGTATTTCCTGTCGGATCTGTCGAGCGGCGTCACCGGCGAAGTGCATCATGTCGATGCCGGCTATCACGTGCTCGGCACCAAGGTGCCGGATGCGCCGGATATCCGCATGGGCAGCGGGGAATAAGCGCAGTCTTTCATGCAAAAGCCGGTCATCTATTACATCCGCCACGGCCAGACCGAGTGGAATGCCCTGGGCCGTTTCCAGGGCTCCAAGGACATTCCGCTCAATGATCTCGGCCGCGAGCAGGCGACCCATGCCGGCACAGTGCTGAAGGATCTGCTGGCGCGCCACAACCGCACCCATCGCGATGTGTCCTTCGTCGCCAGCCCACTCGGCCGCGCGCGCAACACCATGGAGCTGGTACGCACCGAGCTCGCCATTCCGGTCGGCGACTATGCGCTCGACGATCGCCTGCGCGAGATCGGCTATGGCGACTGGGAAGGTTTTACGATTGCCGAACAGGAGGCTGACAAGCCCGATCTGTTCGCCGCGCGCCTGACCCAGAAATGGACATTGCCGGCGCCGGGCGGCGAGACCTATGTGCAGGTGGAAGAACGTGTCCGCGCCTGGGCATCGGAGCTGACCGGCGATGTGGTCGCGGTGGCCCATGGCGGCACCTGTCGCGCGCTGATGGTGGCGCTCGGCATCGACACCCCCGACGGCGTGGCGGAACTGCCGATTCAGCAGGGCGCGGTCTATGTGTTCAGCGAGGATGGGCTGGAGAAGTTCGCCTGACCTTGTAGCCCGGATGGAGCGTAGCGAAATCCGGGGATGTCGAGATTGTTGAAACGCCGGCCCCGGATTACGCTGCGCTCCATCCGGGCTACGATCCCAACTTTGGAAATCCAATGTCCCACAACACCTTCGGCCATATGTTCCGCGTCACCACCTTTGGCGAGAGCCACGGAGTGGCGATCGGCTGCGTGGTCGACGGGTGCCCGCCGATGATCCCGCTGGAAGCGGCCGAGATCCAGCTCGACCTCGATCGCCGTCGTCCCGGCCAGTCGCGCTTCACGACGCAGCGGCAGGAGCCCGATGCGGTGAAAATCCTGTCCGGCGTGATGGCGCATCCGCAGACGGGCGTGCAGGTGACGACCGGCACGCCGATCGCGCTGCTGATCGAGAACACCGACCAGCGCTCCAAGGACTATTCGGACATCAAGGACAAATTCCGTCCCGGCCATGCCGATTTTACCTATGAAGCCAAATACGGCCTGCGCGATTATCGCGGCGGTGGCCGTTCTTCCGCACGCGAAACCGCGACCCGCGTGGCCGCTGGCGCCATTGCGCGAAAAGTCCTGCCGGGCGTGAATGTCCGCGCCGCGCTGGTGCAGATGGGGCCGCACAAGATCGACCGCGCCAACTGGAATTGGGACGAGGTCGGCAACAATCCGTTCTTCTGCCCCGATGCGGAGAAGGCGGCGTTCTATGCCGATTATCTCGATGGCATCCGCAAGTCCGGCTCCTCCATCGGCGCCGTCATCGAGGTGGTGGCCGATGGCGTGCCGGCAGGTCTGGGCGCGCCGATCTATGGCAAGCTCGACTCGGACATCGCCGCGGCGCTGATGAGCATCAATGCCGTGAAGGGCGTCGAGATCGGCGACGGTTTCGATGCCGCAGCCCTCACCGGCGAGGAAAATGCCGACGAGATGCGGATGGGCAATAACGGCCCGACCTTCATGTCCAACCATGCCGGCGGCGTTCTCGGCGGCATTTCCACTGGCCAGCAGGTCGTCGCGCGTTTTGCCGTGAAGCCGACCTCGTCGATCCTCTCGCCGCGCAAGACCGTGGACCGCAGCGGCACCGATACGGATATCCTGACAAAAGGCCGTCACGATCCCTGCGTTGGCATCCGCGCCGTGCCGGTGGCGGAAGCCATGGTCGCCTGCGTGATCGCCGACCACTTCATCCGCCATCGCGGTCAGGTCGGCTAATCCTGTAGCCCGGATGGAGCGCAGCGCAATCCGGGGACCGGCGATATGCCGATGCTCTGATTCCCGGATTACGCTTCGCTCCATCCGGGCTACGCGCTAAGCTGCATCCGCAATGGACACCACGCAGCTCGACGATCTCATCACCTGGCTCGCTGACGGCGCCCGCTCGCATGTCGGCACCGAGCTGTTCATGGCCGAGACCTGCGAGCGGATGGTCGCCGCTGGAATCCCGCTGTTTCGCGTTGGCGTGTTCGTGAGCACGCTGCATCCGAGCCTGATGGGGCGCGGCTTCATCTGGCGCGCTGGCGCCGGCGTCACTTTGGGGTCCATGGCCCATGGCGAAGACGAGGGCGACGAATTCCAGCTCAGTCCGCTGTTCCGCGTTTTCAACGAGGGCATCGAGGTGCGCCATCGTCTTGGCGGCATCGAGAGCGGCAATATCCCGTTTCTTGCCGATATGCGGAACGAGGGCAGCACCGATTATATCGCCCTGCCGCTGCACATGTCCGGCGGCGATACCCAGGCGTCGAGCTGGACCACGCGCGATCCCGATGGATTTTCCGATGCGCAGCTCGACGGCCTGCGCCGCATGATGCCGGCATTGACCCGCATGATCGAGATTCATTTGCTGCGCCACATGGGCGCCGGCCTGCTCGACAATTATGTCGGTGCGCGCGCCGGCGCGCGGATTCTGGCAGGACAAATCCGCCGCGGCCATACCGAGACCATGCAGGCGGTGATCTGGCTCTCCGACCTGCGCGGCTTCACCGCTCTGTCGGACCGGCTGCAACCTGAGCATGTGGTCGATATCCTCAATCGCTATTTCGACTGCCAGGTGCCTGCGATTCTTGAGCAGGGCGGGGAAGTCCTGAAATTCATGGGCGATGGACTGCTCGCTGTCTTTCCCGTCGCCGAGGACGAGGAAGACCTGACGGCTGTCTGCGGCCGCGTGCTGGAGGCTGCGCGCGCATCACGGTCGGCTGTCGAGCAGTTGCGATGGGCCGGGACCAATCTCGCCGAGGAGCAATTCCGTTTCGGTCTCGCACTGCATGTCGGCAAGGTTCTCTACGGCAATATCGGCGGCGGCGATCGGGTGGATTTCACCTGTATCGGCCCGGCCGTGAATCTTGCGGCGCGGCTGGAGAAGATTGCCGGAAAGTTGTCGCGCACGGTGGTCGCGTCGGCCGCCTTCGTTGATGCAAGCAAAGACGACTGGACCGAACTCGGCGAGTTTCCGATCGCGGGATTTGCGAGGGCCGAACGGGTGTATGGGCTGGCGGATGAAACCCTGCCCGTAGGGCGGATTAGCGTAGCGTAATCCGCCGGCCGACTTCATGGCGGAGACTCGGCGGCGGATTACGGCTTCGCCTCATCCGCCCTACGGTTGAGTCACTCTTCCGGCTCGATCGTGAACAGCAGCGGATACCCCTTTGCGCGCCCGGCATCGGTCGCCCGCGTCGCCTTGGTCTCGGCGACATCGCGCGTGAACACCGCCACCACGCAGACGCCGCGCTGATGCGCCGTCATCATCACCTTGGCGGCCTGGTCCTCGGACATGCGGAATTCCGCCTTCAGCACCCGTACGACGAATTCGCGCGGCGTGTAGTCGTCGTTGACGAGAATGACCTTGTACAATTTGGGCCGCTCGACCTTCGGCTTTGCCTTGGTCTCCGGCTTGATGGTGCTGTCGGGCATGGAAGCTCACGCGGGCGGATCGTGCGGAAGGCGCGGTGACGCTGCCACATATAATGGCACCACAGGCCGCTGTCGATCAGGCGGCGTCTTCCCGCATTGCTGACCTGAATGTGATGGGTGTCGCAGGTTCCTGCTTTGCGGCACGTCATTTGCGTGTCACCATTCGATTCACAAACGGGAGGGCCGCAATGCGCTGGTGTGTCTCGATTGGAGCGGTACTCGTCGCCGGCGCGATCGTCGGCGGTGACGTCTCGACCGTGGCCGCCACCGGCCTGAAGCCGCAGCTTGCCCAGGGCAAGCCCGAGCCCGTCGTCGATGTCGAACTGGTGCTGGCGGTGGACGTGTCCTATTCGATGGACATGGACGAGCTGGCGATCCAGCGCGAAGGCTATGCCCAGGCGATCGTCTCCAAGGAATTCCTCGCCGCATTGAAGACCGGCCCGAACGGCAAGATCGCCGTCACCTATTTCGAATGGGCGGCGGCCAATGACCAGAAGGTCGTCATCCCGTGGCGGGTGATCGACGGGCCGGAATCGGCCGATGCGGTCGCCGCCGAGATCATGAAGGCGCCGATCCGCCGTGCCTCGCGCACCTCGATCTCCGGCGCCATCAATTACGCGATGCCCTTGTTCGAGGAGAACGCACTGCACGGCATCCGCCGCGTCATCGACATTTCCGGCGACGGGCCGAACAACAATGGCGGTCCGGTCACCATCGCCCGCGATGCGGCGGTGGAGAAGGGCATCATCATCAACGGCCTGCCGATCATGGCGAAGGAACTGTCCTATTCGACCATGGATATCGAGAATCTCGATTGGTACTACGAGGACTGCGTGATCGGCGGCCCCGGCGCCTTCGTGGTGCCGATCAAGGAGCGCGACAAGTTCAAGGAAGCCATTCGTACCAAGCTGGTGATGGAAGTGGCGGGGATCGCGCTGCCCTATGCGAAGATCATCCCCGCCGCCGCGCGCGAACCACGGGTGAATTGCATGGTGGGCGAGAAGATCTGGCAGGATCGCTGGGGACGATAGCGGATCCGTAGGGCGGATGAGGCGACGCCGTCATCCGCCGCGGAGTTTCAGCTATGCACTCGGCAGGCGGATTACGCTTCGCTCATCCGCCCTACGGCAAAGCGCTCATGCTCGTGCGATGGCGTGAAAGAACGTCCCCGTGACATGACCACGACGTCCGCCACGTTCGGGCAGCGACAACCCATCCGCATTGGTGAGATCGACCAGAGGTTCGTCGCGGCCGATGTCGGTGAGCGAGGCGTAGTGAAATTCATGGCCGCGAATGATCGCGCAGGCTGATCCGATCACACTGTCCGCCAGCAGTTTCGCCTCGCGATAGCCGAGGTGCAGCTTCCTCTTCTGGAAGCTTGTCGTGTGGCTCAGCAGCCCGGTCATCGCATGGCGATGACCATCGGCATCTTCCAGCCCTTCGCCCAAGACCATGTAGCCTCCGCATTCGCCATGAACGGGCCGGGTCTGCGCGAAGCGCGCAATGCCGTTGCGGAAGGTGGTCGCAGTCGCCAGGGCGCTGGCATGCAGTTCAGGATAGCCGCCCGGCAGCCAGCAGCTGTCGCAATGCTCGGACGGTGCTTCATCGGCCAGCGGCGAGAAGCGGACGATCTCGGCGCCGGCATGGCGCCAGCCGTCGATGAGATGCGGATAGATGAAGCTGAACGCCGCATCGGAAGCGAGCGCGATGCGTTGGCCCGGTGGCGGCAATGCTGGCGTGTTGGGACGGGTCGGCGACGTTTCGATGGGCGCAGCCAAAGCGAGGATTGCATCAAGATCGAGATGCTTCTCGGCCATGTCTGCGAGTGCCGAGATACGTTTGGCAATATCGCCATGTTCTCCAGCCTGCACCAGGCCGAGATGGCGCTCCGGCAGCGCGAGAGCCGCATCGCGCGGGAAGGCGCCGACCACGGGAATATCCAGCGCCGCGATGGCGTCGGTAATGAGCTTCCGATGCCGCTCGCTACCGACGCGGTTGAGCACCACGCTGGCGATGCGCACATCTGGGTCATGGGTCGCAAATCCACGCACGACGGCGGCGGCCGATTGCGATTGGGCAGTGACGTCGAGGACGAGGATCACCGGCAGGCGAAACTGCGTGGCGATGCTGGCGCTGGAGCCGTTGCGCAAGGGTTCGGCGGGCACACCGTCGAACAGGCCCATGACGCCTTCCACGGCAACCAGATCGGTGCCTTCTGCGGCCCGCGCCATCAGCGCCTGCAGCAGTGGCGGCGGCATCGTCCAGCTATCGAGATTGACGCAAGGCGCGCCGGTGGCTGCAGCATGGAAAGCGGGATCGATATAATCCGGCCCGGCCTTGGCCGCGCGCAGCCTGACGCCCCGCCGCGCCAGCGCGGCGAGCAGGCCAAGCGTCACCGTCGTCTTGCCGGCGCCGGAGCGGATGGCGGAGATCAGGAGGCCGGTGGTCATGGGAACGAGGATCGCAGCATCGCGGTGGATTACTGCGGGAGGAGGCGCCTCGCAAGCAGGCTTACGCTCCGTTTGTCGTTGCGCGGCTTGACCGGGCAACCCAGTAAATTCTGTTAGAGCGGTGTGTACTGGGTCACCCGGTCAAGCCGGGTGACGACAGATCAAGGCATGCGCCGGCGCGTCTCACGCCGTCGCGGTTTCCTTCTTTGGCCAGTACTTGTCCCGCAGATGCCGCTTCACCAGCTTGCCAGTGGGCGTACGCGGCAGCTCGGCCTCGAAATCCACGCTCTTCGGGCATTTGATCGGCGACAGATGCTTGCGGCAGAACGCGATCAGCTCGGCTTCCAGTGCCTTGCCGGCGCGGTTCATGCTGTGCGGCTGGACCACGGCCTTCACCTCTTCGCCCATTTCGTCATTGGGCACGCCGAACACGGCGACATCGGCGACCTCCGGATGGGTGATGAGCACATCCTCCGTCTCCTGCGGATAGATGTTCACGCCGCCGGAAATGATCATGTAGGACTTGCGGTCGGTGAGATAGAGGAAGCCTTCCGCGTCGACATAGCCGACATCGCCGAGCGTCGACCAGCCGCGCGCATTGTAGGCGCGCTTCGTCTTCTCGGGATCGTTGTGATAGCTGAACACCGGTGTGTCCGCGAAATAGACGGTGCCGATCTCGCCGGTCGGGCGCTCCTGGTCCTCCTCGTCGAGAATCTTGACGCTGCCGACCACCGCCTTGCCGACGGTGCCGCGATGGCTCAGCCATTGCTGCGAATTGGAAACGGTGACGCCGTTGCCTTCGGAGCCCGCATAATATTCGATCAGGATCGGCCCCCACCAGTCGATCATCTTCGCCTTCACATCGACCGGGCAGGGCGCCGCCGCATGGATCGCGCCCTTCAGCGACGAGACGTCGTAGCGCTGGCGGATCTCGTCCGGCAGTTTCAGCATGCGCACGAACATGGTCGGCACCAGCTGCGACTGGGTGATCTTGTGCCTCTCGACCAGCTCCAGGAATTTCTCGGCGTCGAACTTTTCCATGATCACCGAGGTGCCACCCAGCGTGATCGCCATCATGTTGAAGCGCAAAGGTGCTGCATGATAGAGCGGCGCCGGCGACAGATAGATGCTGTCCTCGGTCATCCCGCACATGGTGGAGCACAGGAGCTTCAGGAACGGGTTCGGCACGTCGATCGGCGAATTTTCCGAGGCGCGCTTGATGCCTTTCGGGCGACCGGTGGTGCCGGAGGAATACAGCATGTCGTAGCCGGCGATCTCGTCGACGATCGGCGTGATCGGCTGCGCTGCGAGCGCCGTGTTCCAGTCGCGAAAGCCGCCGCGCGAGCCATCGACGATGTAGAAGATGGGCTCCGCTGCATTGGTGATCAGGGGGGCGATCACATCGGCGCATTGTTCGGAGGTGATGACGACGCGGGCGCCGCAGTCCTGCACGATGTAGGCGATCTCGTCGGCGGTGAGATAGCGGCTGATCGCGGTGTAATAGAGCCCCGAGCGCTGCGCGGCCCAGCAGATCTCCATGAATTCGAGCCGGTTCTCCATCAGCAGCGCGATGTGATCGCCGGCCTTGAGGCCCAGCGAGCGGAAGAGATGCGCACCGCGATTGGAGCGCTCGTCGAGCTCGCGATAGGTGAGGGCCTGGCCCGAGCCGGCCATGCGATAGGCGATCTTGTCGGGGTGGGTTTTGGCGTGGATCGACGGATGCGTCATGGGTGTTCCTCTTGGAAGGATCGGCGGGTTGGCCCGCTCGTGATGTTCTCTCAGTCGTCGTCCCGGCGAACGCCGGGACCCATAACCTCTGTCTTGTCAGGTGAAGCTGTGGCGTTGCTGGAGTCTCGGCCACTCACTCGGTGTCTATGGGTCCCGGCGTTCGCCGGGACGACACTTAAGTTACAGCCGCTCCACAATCGTCACATTGGCCATGCCGCCGCCTTCGCACATGGTCTGCAGCCCATAACGCTTGTTCTGCTGCTTCAGTGCATGCACCAGCGTGGTCATCAGCTTGGTGCCGGAGCCGCCGAGCGGATGGCCGAGCGCGATGGCGCCGCCATTGACGTTCAGCCGCGACGGATCGGCGCCGGTCGCCTTCAGCCAGGCGGTCGGGATCGAGGCGAACGCTTCGTTCACCTCGAACAGATCGATGTCGTCGATCTTCATCCCCGCCTTTTCCAGCGCGCGTTTGGTGGCCGGCAGCGGGGCTTCCAGCATGATGACGGGATCGCCGCCCATGACGCTCATATGGTGGATGCGCGCCATCGGCTTCACACCAAGTTGTTTCAGGCCCTTCTCGTTCACCACCAGCACGCCCGAAGCACCGTCGCAGATCTGGCTCGCCGACGCTGCCGACAGCCGGCCGCCATTCTCGTTGATCAGCTTGACGCCCTTGATGCCGTCCAGCGTGGCGTCGAAGCGGATGCCTTCGTCGATGTGGTGGGTGTCGGTGGAGCCATCGGCGCGGGTGATCTGCAGCGGGACGATCTCGTCTTTGAACCGGCCGGCCTCGGTCGCGGCGATCGCGCGCTTGTGGCTCTCGAAGGAATAAGTGTCGAGGTGATCCTTCGACAGGTCGTATTTCTGTGCCACCATTTCAGCACCGGTGAACTGGCTGAACTGGATGTTGGGATAGCGCTGCTCCATCTGCGGGCTCTTGTAGGTGCCCATGCCGGCCTTGGCGGCGAGAATGCTGGGGGAGCCCATCGGCACCCGCGTCATGCTTTCCACGCCCGATGCGATCACGATATCCATCGCGCCCGACATCACGGCCTGCGCCGCAAAATGCAGCGCCTGCTGCGACGAGCCGCACTGGCGATCGATGGAGGTGCCCGGCACGCTTTCCGGCAGCTTTGACGCGAGCACGGCATTTCGCGCCACATTGACGGCCTGTTCGCCGCCCTGGCCGACGCAACCCATGATCACGTCATCCACCAGCGCGGGGTCGACGCCGGTGCGATCCACCAGCGCATTCAGCACGGAGGCGGCGAGATCCGCCGGATGCCATCCGGCCAGCCGGCCACCCTTGCGGCCACCTGCAGTGCGTGCGGCGGCGACGATATAGGCCTCGGCCATGAGCGTTCTCCCTGGAATTTTGTTGTTGTGATGGGGCGTCAAACTGGGCGGATTAAAAGGGGCGCATTCATTTTAGTCAATCGGTCAATTAACTCTTGAGTGCCGACGAATGTTCGTATTATCTGCGGCTCCCATGGTAGCGACTCCCAGCCCATCCCAAGCGTCAGTGCGTCATCCGGTCGGCAAGAATCCGACCGCGGACAAGCTGTTGCTCGCGGCGAGCGAGCTGATGATCTCCAGCAACTCCATCGAGGTGTCGCTGAGCGAGATTGCCCAGCAATCGGGCGTCAACGCTGCATTGGTGAAATATCATTTCGGCAACAAGGATGGTCTCCTGCTGGCGCTGCTCGAGCGCGACGCCGCCAATGAGATGACCAATCTGGAATATCTGCTGGAGCAGCCGATCTCGGCCACCGCAAAGCTGCGGCTGCATATCGCCGGCATCATCAAGGCCTACAACCAGTTCCCCTATATGAACCGGTTGATCCACTATCTGCTGCATGAAAGCAGCGACAAGTCGGCGGATGAAGTCTCGAAATTCTTCGTCGGGCCGTTGCTGAATTTCCATCGCCGCCTGCTGGCCGAGGGCCACAAGACCGGCGAATTCCGCGTTGTCGATCCCGTGCTGTTCTACACCAGCCTGATCGGTGCCTGCGACAATCTCTTCTTCAGCCGTCATGCCATGTCGCGCGCCATTGGCGTCGGCCCGGTGACGGATGATGTGTGCCGCGCCTATGTGGCGCATCTCGAAATGCTGCTCCTCGACGGCATGCTCACAAACAAGAAGGCGGGCGCCAAAACCCGCTGACCACCAAGCTCAAGAAGAAACGGCCCAAGGACAGACTGCAAAACAAGAAACTTGAGGAAACGCCCAAGGAACCTAACAAAAACAACAACAAGAAGAACAAGAACAATCGAAACAGATTCCATCAAGCTCGCAGTTCAAGACCAATAAGAAACGCCCAAGGACCATTTCTTCTTTTTCTCTTCGCGACTTAAACGATTCAAGAAAATACCAGAAACGCCCAAGGAAAGGCTCTTCCCATGCAGCTCAAAGACGTAGCCGTATTCATCACCGGTGGTGGCTCGGGCCTTGGTGCCGCGACCGCACGCGCGATGGCCGCCAAGGGCGCCAAGGTCGCCGTGTTCGATCGCGCCGCTGACAATGCCGAGAAGGTCGCCGCCGAGATCAAGGGCGTTGCCTGCGTCGGCGACGTCACCAGCGAAGCCGATGTGAAGGCCGCGCTGGCCAAGGCCTCGGCCGCGCATGGCACTGCGCGCGTGCTGATGAACTGCGCCGGTATCGGCGGTTCGCAGCGCATCGTCGGCAAGCAGGGCGTCTATCCGCTCGAGAAGTTCACCAATGTGATCATGGTGAACCTGATCGGCACCTTCAACTGCCTGCGTCTGTTCGCCGAACAGCTCGCCACCGCCGAAGCCATCGGCGAAGAGCGCGGCGTCATCATCAACACCGCATCGGTCGCGGCCTATGAAGGCCAGATCGGCCAGATCGCTTACTCTGCCTCGAAGGGCGGCGTCGTCGGTCTCACGCTGCCGGCGGCACGCGATCTCGCCTCGCAAAAGATCCGCGTCAACACCATCGCGCCGGGCCTGTTCCTGACGCCGCTGCTGATGGGCCTCAATGAAGAAGCCCGCGCCAGCCTCGGCGCCCAGGTGCCGCATCCGGCCCGTCTGGGTGATGCGTCGGAATACGGCAATCTGGCGGTTCACATCGTCGAGAACCCGATGCTGAACGGCGAGACGATCCGTCTCGACGGCGCCATCCGCATGGCTCCGCGCTAAAGGCGCGCTCCTCTTCCCCTCTCCCCTTGTGGGAGAGGGTGGCCGCGCGAAGCGCGGACGGGTGAGGGGTAGCCACAAACTCCCAAGTTCGTGGCTACCCCTCACCCAATCGAGTTTCTTTCTACTGCCAGTGCAGCCCTCTCCCACAAGGGGAGAGGGCGCAGAAATAAGCGCCTCGAATGCGCAACAATACGGGTAGGAGTAACGCACGTGGCCGCACCGCTGCTGATCGACCATGACGACGGCGTGGACTGGGTGACGCTCAATCGCCCGGAAAGCCTGAATGCGCTCGATCCCTCACTGATCGACGCCCTCAACGAATACTTCCAAAACCTGCAGCGCAATCGCAAGACACGCGTCGTCGTCCTCCGCGGCGCCGGCGCCAATTTCTGCGCGGGGCTCGATCTCAAACATGCCATGGCCTCGCGCGGCCAGAATGCGCCGCGCACCGTCACCGAGTCGCTGGATTCCCAGCGCCGCATTGCGGACATCGTGATGCTGATGCGCCGTTGCCCGCAGCCGATCATCGCGCTGGTGCAGGGGGCTGCAGCTGGCGGCGGTTTTGCGCTGGCGCTCGCTGCCGACATTCGGATCGCGACCAAGTCCGCCCGCATGAACTGCGCCTTCATCAAGCTCGGCCTCGGCGGCTGCGACATCGGCACCAGCTATTTCCTGCCGCGCCTTGTCGGTGTGTCCGTCGCGTCCGAACTCATCCTCACCGGCCGCTTCATCCATGCCGATCGTGCGCTGGCCGTGGGTCTCGTCTCCGAAGTCGTCGAGGACGGCGAACTCGACAAGGCTGCCGCCCCCTATGTCGATGCGATGATCTCCGCATCGCCGGTCGGCCTGCGGCTGTCGAAGGAATGCATCAACATGGCGGTGGATGCCGGCTCGATCGAGAGCGTCATCGCCATGGAAGACCGCAATCAGGTGCTGTGCAGCCGGTCGGAGGACTTCGAGGAAGGCATCCGCGCCTTCATCGAGAAACGCAAGCCGGTCTACGTCACGCGCTGAGGCCAACAATGACGCCGACACGAGGTCCGAACAAAGAGACTGTGGTCGGCAAAGCCGTTCTGGGAGGAACGCGATGAACGTGCAGGCAGCGGCACAGACCAAACCCGCCTTCCGCAAGGTGCACTGGATGGAGCGCGACATTGCCGTCGAACGCCGTCCCGACGGCGTCATCGTCATGAAGTCGCGCGTGCCGCTGATGGCCCATGAGCCGCATCTTGCTGCGCCGCTTGCGAAATGGGCGAAGGAGCGACCCGATCTGACCTGGCTGGCGCAGCGCGCCGGTGATGACCGGCAGTGGCGCCGCGTCTCCTATGCCGAAGCCAAGCGCACCGTCGATGGCCTCACACAGGCGCTGCTCGACATGAAACTGCCAGCGGAAGGGCCGGTGGCGATCCTGTCCGGCAACTCCATCGAACATGCGCTGATGACCATGGCGGCGATGCAGGCGCGATTGCCTGCGGCGCCGGTGTCGCCGGCCTATTCGCTGATGAGCCAGGATCACCTCAAGCTCAAATATCTGTTCGATCTGGTGAAGCCCGCCGCCATCATGGTGCAGGACGGCCCAACCTTCCAGAAGGCGCTCGACGCGCTGGATCTCACCGGCATCAAGGTGATCCACGTCTCGCGCCCGCCGGCAGGCATCGCGAGCGTGTCTTTCGCGGACATGGCTGCGACCAAAGTCACTGCCGATGTCGAAGCTTCGATCGCCGCCATCAAACCGGGGACAGTCGGCAAGCTGCTGTTCACCTCCGGCTCCACCGGCATGCCAAAGGCCGTCATCAATACCCAGCAGATGATGTGCGCCAATGCCGCGCAGATGATGCAGACCCGCCCGCGCGATCGCAGCGCGGCACCTCCGGTCTATCTCGACTGGATGCCGTGGAACCACACCATGGGCGGCAATGCGCTGTTCAATCCGCTGCTGGTCGATGGCGGCACGCTCTATATCGATGATGGCCGCCCGATGCCCGGCATGATCGACGAGACGCTGCGGAATCTGCGCGAGATCTCGCCGAGCTATTACGCCAATGTCCCCGCCGGCTATGCCGCCATCGCCGGCGCCATGGAGAAGGACGACGAGCTCGCGCGTTCCTTCTTCAAGAATTTGGGCCTGATGGGCTATGGCGGCGCGCGGCTTCCCGACGATCTGTTCGACCGCATGCAGGCGCTGGCGGTGCGGGCCTGCGGCGAGCGCATCGTGTTCTATACGGGCTGGGGCTGCACCGAGACGTCGCCGACCTCGACGGGCACCTATTGGGACACCGAGCGTGTCGGCCTGATCGGCCTGCCGTTCCCCGGCGTCGAATTGAAGATGGTGCCGGTGGACGCGAAATATGAGCTGCGCCTGCGCGGCATCAATGTGATGCCCGGCTACTACAATCAGCCCGATCTCACCAAGGCCGCCTTCGATGAGGAAGGCTTCTACAAGATCGGCGATGCCGGCGTGTTCGTCGACGACAATGATCCGGTGAAGGGCCTGATCTTTTCCGGCCGCGTGGTGGAGGATTTCAAGCTCACGACAGGTACTTTCGTCCATGTCGGCTCGCTGCGCACCGATATCATCGCCGCGGCGACGCCGGTTGTGCAGGATGCGCTGATCACGGGGCAGGACAGGGAATTCATCGGCCTACTCGCCTGGCCGAATCTCCCGGCCTGTCGCCTGCTGATCAATGAGCCTGAAGCGAGCTTTGCCGATGTGGTGAAACATCCGAAAGTGCTCGCCTGTTTCAAGGATGGCCTGCGCGCGCATAACGCCGCGTCCGTCGGCGCCAGCAGTCGCCGCATTGCGCGGGCGATGTTCCTGGTCGAGCCGCCCTCCATCGACGGCAACGAACTCACCGACAAGGGCTACATCAACCAGCGCGCCGGCCTCGAACGCCGTGCCGCGCAGGTGGCGGAGCTTTATGCGCAGCATCCGGGTGAGGATGTGATCGTGTTGAAATGAGGAAACTGGCGTGTCGTCCCGGCGAACGCCGGGACCCATACACGCTGACGAAATAGCTGAAACGCGCCCGTGGCCGCGCTGCGTTACGGATCGCACCGACTGAGGTTATGGGTCCCGGCGTTCGCCGGGACGACAATGAACAAGAGAGACACCGCCATGAACTTCGATTTCTCCGACGACCAGAAGCAGCTCCGCGACGAGGCTCGCCGCTTCCTCACCGAGAAGAGCCCGCCGAAGGCCGTGCGTGCCGTCATCGATGGTAAGGAGTCCTATGATCGCGAGCTCTGGAAGGGCCTCGCCGATATGGGGTTCCTCGGCGTTGCCATCCCCGAGGCGTATGGCGGCTCGGGCGCCGGTCATCTCGAACTCTGCGTGATCGCCGAAGAGATGGGCCGCGCGCTGGCGCCGGTGCCGTTTTCTTCCACCGTCTATCTCGCCGCCGAAGCGCTGCTGCTCGCCGGCTCCGATGCGCAGAAGCAGAAGTGGCTGCCGGCCATCGCGCAGGGCCATGCGGTCGGCACGCTCGCTCTGTTTGAAGGCGCTGGCAATCCGTCGCCGAAGGCGATCAAGCTCATCGCATCGAACGGCGTGCTGAACGGCACCAAGAAGCCCGTGGCAGACGGCGCCATCGCCGATTTCGCCATCGTCGCTGCGCGCACCGCATCGACGGGCCGCGATAGCGACATCGCGCTGTTCCTCGTCGATCTCACCAGCGAGGGCGTCGAGGCGAAGGCGCTGACCTCCATCGACCCGTCGCGCAACCAGGCCGAGATTTCGTTCACGAACGTCAAGGCTGAGCCGCTCGGCGCCGCCAATGAAGGCTGGAGCATCCTCTCCCAGGTGCTGGATCGCGCTGCCGTACTGGTCGGCTTCGAGCAGGTCGGCGGCTCCGACCGCGCGCTGGAAATGGGGCGCGACTACGCGCTCGATCGTATCGCCTTCGGCCGCCAGATCGGCTCGTTCCAGGCGGTGAAGCACATGCTTGCCGACATGTATGTCTCGGCGACGCTGGCGCGCTCGAATTGTTATTACGGCGCCTGGGCGCTCTCGACCAATGCTGCTGAGTTGCCGGAAGCCGCCGCTGCTGCGCGCATCAGCGCGACGCAGGCGTTCCAGCACTGCTCCAAGAACAATATCCAGGTCCATGGCGGCATGGGTTTCACCTGGGAATTCGACTGCCATCTCTACTACCGCCGCTCCAATGCGCTGGCGGTCGGCCTGGGTTCGCTGAGCTATTGGGAAGACCAGCTGATCGAGCGCATGCGCCAGAAGAACGCGGCCTGAGGATCATCCGATGAATTTCGATGATACCCCGCAGGAAGCCGAATTCCGCGCCAAAGCGCGCGAATGGATCGCGGCCAACGCACCGCGCGAATATGAGGACGAGCTGAAAAAGGCCGCGCTCGGCCGCATCCAGCTCAAACATGCGAACATCCTCGAAGTCGCAAAGGCCTGGCAGAAGAAGAAGGCCGATGCCGGATGGGCGGTGCCGCATTGGCCGAAGGAATATGGCGGCCGCGGCGCCTCGCCCATCGAGCGCGTGATCTGGCAGCAGGAAGAGGGCGTGTTCGGCAAGCTTGGCGCGCTCTTCATCATCGGCCAGGGCATGTGCGGCCCGACCATGATGGCCTTCGCGCAGGAGGAGCATAAGCTGCGCTACCTGCCGCCGCTGGCCTCCGGCGAGAACGTCTGGTGTCAGCTGTTCTCCGAGCCCGCCGGCGGCTCCGACGTCGCCGGCCTGCGCACGCGTGCGGAGAAGGATGGCGGCGACTGGATCGTCAACGGCCAGAAGATCTGGACCTCCGGCGCGCATCATTCCGATTACGGCATCCTGATCACGCGCACCGATCCCACCGTGCCCAAGCACAAGGGCCTCACCATGTTCTTCCTGGACATGAAGAGCCCCGGCGTCGAGGTGAAGCCGATCAAGCAGGCCAATGGCCAGGCCGAGTTCAACGAAGTCTATTTCACCGATGTCCGCATTCCCGACCACCAGCGCCTTGGCGCGGTCGGCGACGGTTGGAACGTGTCGCTGACCACGCTGATGAACGAACGCATGGCGATCGGCGCGGGCGTCGCCACCGGCTTCCCCGAACTGTTCGACTTCGTCAGCAACCTGACGCTGGACGATGGTCCCGCCATCGACAATCCCGCCGTGCGCTCAAAACTCGCCAATTGGGCCGTGCGGGCCTCGGGCCTGCGCTATACGAGCTTCCGTTCGATCTCGGCGCTGTCGAAGGGGGAGCGGCCGGGGCCGGAGAATTCCATCGGCAAGCTCGTCGCCGGCGCCATGACCCAGGAGGTCGCGACCTATGCGCTCGATCTGCAGGGCGCTGCCGGCGTGTTGAGCAGCCCGGAGGATGCGGAAGTCGCCGGCAAATTCCAGGCGATGCTGCTGCGCTCGCCCGCCACTCGCGTCGAGGGCGGCACCGATGAGATCCTGCGCAACATCATCGCGGAGCGCGTGCTGGGCCTGCCCGGCGACATCCGCGTCGACAAGGACGTGCCATTCAACAAGATCCCGACCAAGGGACGATGACTGGCGGCCGGTGCGGCATGCCGCTCCGGTCGCAGTTTTCTTTTCGTAGAGGACGACCATCATGAATTTCGATGATACGCCGCAGGAAGCCGAATTCCGCGCTATCGCGCGTAAATGGATCGACGCCAATGCGCCGAAGGAGCTGCATGCAGCCCTGTCCGATCCGAACGCCAAGCGCGACTCCATGCTCGGTGCCTCCAAGGCCTGGCAGAAGAAGAAGGCCGATGCCGGCTGGGCCTGCCTGCATTGGCCGAAGGACTATGGCGGCCGCGGATCGACGCCCATCGAGCGCGTGATCTGGCAGCAGGAAGAGGGCGTCTATGACAAGCTCTCGCGCCCCTTCGCCATCGGTCAGGGCATGTGCGGTCCGACTGTGATGGCCTATGCGACGGAAGACCAGAAGCGCGAATATCTGCCGCCGCTGGCCTCTGGCGAGAAGGTCTGGTGCCAGCTGTTCTCCGAGCCCGCCGGCGGCTCTGACGTTGCGGGTCTCCGCACCCGCGCGGAGAAGGATGGCGATGACTGGATCATCAACGGCCAGAAGATCTGGACGTCGGGCGCGCATTACTCTGACTACGGCATCCTGATCACCCGCACCGATCCCAATGTGCCCAAGCACAAGGGCCTCACCATGTTCTTCCTCGACATGAAAAGCCCCGGTGTCGAGGTCAAGCCGATCAAGCAGGCCAATGGCATGCAGGAATTCAACGAGGTGTTCTTCACCAATGTGCGCATTCCTGACGCGCAGCGTCTCGGTGCGGTCGGCGATGGCTGGAACGTGTCGCTGACCACGCTGATGAACGAGCGCATGTCGATCGGCGCGCGCGTTCACACCGGCTTTCCCGAGCTGTTCGACTATTGCAGCAAGCTGATGCTGGAGGACGGACCCGCCATCAACGATCCCAATGTGCGCTCCAAGCTTGCAGGTTGGGCCGTAAAGAATTCCGGCCTCACTTACACGAGCTATCGTTCGATCTCGGCACTGTCGAAAGGCGAGCGTCCGGGACCGGAGAATTCCATCGGCAAGCTGGTCTCCGGCATGATGATGCAGGACATCGCTATGTTTGCTGCGGATCTGCAGGGTGCTTCCGGCGCGCTGGTGGGCGAGGATGCGGAAGCCCACGGCGAATTCCAGGCGACGATCCTGTCCTCGCCCTCGATGCGCATCGCCGGCGGCACCGACGAGATTTTGCGGAACATCATCGCGGAACGTGTGCTGGGCCTTCCCGGTGACATTCGTGTCGACAAGGATGTGCCATTCAACAAGGTGCCAACCAAGGGGCGCTAAGTCCGTCCCGTAGCCCGGATGGAGCGCAGCGCAATCCGGGGATGTCGAGATAGCTGAAGCGCCGGACCCCGGGTTACGCTACGCTCCACCCGGGCTACGAAGAAAGACAACATGACCGACGCCATCTCCACTCTCGAAACCCTCCTCGCCGACCGCTACTCCTGCCGCGCCTACAAGCCTGACGCCGTGCCGCGTGAGATCATCGATCGCATTCTCGCCGCTGCGCAACGCACGGCGTCGTGGTGCAACAGCCAGCCCTGGCAGGTGACGATCACGTCGGGTGAGGCGACGAGGAAGTTTCGCGATACCCTCTATCCCGTTGCCGCATCCGGCACGCCGAGCACCGGCGATTTCGAGTTCCCGCGCGAGTATCGCGGTGTCTATCTCGATCGCCGCCGCGAGAGCGGCTTCCAGCTCTACAATACGCTTGGTATCGCACGCGGCGACAAGGCCGCCTATGCGGAGCAGGCGCTGCAGAATTTCAACTTCTTCGGCGCCCCACATGTGGCGATCATCTCGTCGGATGAGGCGCTCGGCGTTTATGGTGCGGTTGATTGCGGCGGCTATGTGAACAACTTCATGCTTGCCGCCCAGGCACTCGGTGTCGCCACCGTGCCGCAGGCGGCGCTGGCATTTCATTCAGCCGTGGTGCGCAAGCATTTCGGCCTGGCGGATGACCGTCGCGTGGTGTGCGGGATTTCATTCGGCTATGCGGATGATGGGCACAAGGTGAACAGCTATCGGACGAGCCGCGCGCAGCTCGGAGATGTCGCGACATTCGTGGAGTGACATCATCGCAGCAACGCTCCCTCTTCACCTCTCCCCACCGGGGAGAGGTAACCGAGCGTCGTTGGGCCGCCTTCTCAACTAAAACCTCGGCGCCCGCTTCTCCGCAAACGCCTTTGTCCCTTCCTTGATCTCGTCCCCGCGCATGCTGTCGCGGGCCCGCTGATCCGCCGCTGCCTCATCCAGCTCGCCGCGCGCGAATTCGTTGATCGCCTGCTTCATCCCGCGCATCGCCTGCGGTGCGTTGCCGGCCAGCATTGTCGCCAACCGGTCGACTTCGCCATCCAGTGCCCGCGTCGTTGCGATCGATGTCAGATAGCCGATCCGCAGCATCTCCTGCGCGTCGATCTTCTCCGCCGTCAGGAACAGCCGCTTGGCGTTGTCGGCGCCCAGCCGGCTCACATAGCGTTTGATGCCGCCCCTGTAGTAATGCAGCCCGAGCCGCGCCGCCGGCATGAACATCTCGGCGGTTTCCAGTCCGATGCGGAAATCGCAGGCGAGGGCCAGATCCGTCGAGCCGCCATACACGCCGCCATTCAGCCGGCAGATGGTCGGCACGCCGAGATCCTCCAGCCGGTTGGCAACAGCCTCGAAAGCCGAGCCGGATGAGCTGTCCGATGGCGTGCTCGCTGCCCGGGCGGCAATGGCCGTCAGGTCGAAGCCGGCGCTGAAGGCGCGGCCGGTGCCGGTCAGCACCAGCACCCGGATGGCAGGGGCGGCTTCCACCTGGTCGAAATGCGCCATCAGCATGTCCAGATCGGCCTGCGAGAGCCGGTTGAGCTTGGCCGGCCGGTTCAGGCGGATGGTGGCGCGGGGGCCGTCGATGGTCAGGATCGGGGGCGAATTCTCGGCGGTGTCTGTCGTTTCCGACATGTTGTTCTCCTTTGCAGCGGGGCGACGGTGCACGTGCGTCCCGGGCGCGTCAATCGCCATGCCCGATCTGCACATTTTCAGAAGTTGCAGGGCGGGGTATGATGACCGCATAGGTTCTATTGCGGCTCGCGCTCACGGTCATCCGTCGTTCACACGGACGGGCGACATAGCGCTCGCATTCTCGAAAACCGGTTCACGCCCATGGATATGTCCTATCTCCATCATTTCGGTAGTGCCGCCGCCACGATCTTCGTGGTGGCCACGGCCACCATGCGGACGATGATCCCGCTGCGGGTGTTCGGCATCATTGCCAATCTGCTGCTGATCGCCATCTCGATCCCGACGCATAACTACCCGACCCTGGTGCTGCATGCGGTGCTGCTGCCCGTGAACATCTATCGCCTGCGCCAGATGCTGCAGCTGGTGCGCGACGTGAAGAAGTCGGTGAATTCGGACCTGTCGATGGAGTGGTTGAAGCCGTTCATGACCAAGCAGAAGTGCAAGGCGGGCGAGATCCTGTTCTACAAGGACGAGAAGGCCGACCGGATGTTCTACGTCGTGTCCGGCCGCTATCGGCTCGTCGAGTCCGGCATCGAATTGCCGGTCGGTGCGATTGTTGGCGAACTCGGCATGCTGTCGCCGCTCGGCGAACGGACGCAGACGCTGGAATGTATCGAGGACGGCCTCGTGCTGAGCGTGACCTACGCGCAGGTCGAGGAGCTTTATGTGCAGAATCCGGAGTTCGGATTTTTCTTCCTGCGCCTTGCGAGCGCGCGTCTGTTCGAGAATATCGGGACCCTGGAAGCGCGACTGTCGCAGCGCGATGCGCCGGTCACGACCACGGTGCCTGCGGCGCAGACTGCGTAATAGTCGGGGACCGTCGTGGCCAGCTTTACCAATGTCATCCGCTCGACCCTTGGCGAAATCGCGGGGATCAACGATGTTGCGGAAGTGGCATATCCCGCAGGTCTGCCGGCTGCGGTGCGGCCGGTCGCAGTGCGCAATGTGGCTCTGCTGATCGACTATCAGAGCCCGGCCTATGCGCAGCTCTATTCCGACCGGCTGCGCCGTTTCGTCGGCAAGCGCGGCGTCGATGATGCCTTGTTCTGCGAGATCGCGCAGTTGCTCGCCGAGCGCATGAGCTATCACGATCCGATCCGCATCGCGCAGCTGAAGCTGCAGGAACCGGTCACGCCCGGTCGCAGGGCGGTCGTGGACAAGCGTCGCTTCCGGCTAGACGAGCTCGTGTCATCGCTGCCGGACATCGTCGGCAAGCCCGCGATGCGGCTGCTGGAGCGCGTCTATTGTGCGCATCGCACCGTGCAGATCCGTTTCAGCAAAGCGAGCATTGTCGGCATCAAACGCCTCGAATTCGAAGCCTGGCTGCGGCACTGGCGGCGTCTGTCCACGCGCTACGAGATCGAGCGCGTCTGGGTCGAGCGCTGGCTGCACATGATCGATCGTGCATTGACCAGGCGGCCCGACGCGGTCGATGCGGTGGTGCAGTCTGCCACGATGATCGAAGGTTATGGCACCGGCTATCGCCATGGCATGGCAGCCTGGCATCAGATTATCGACGGTCTTGCCAAACCATGTTTCGACGGAACGCTGGCCATGACCGACCTGAGCGGCGCGATCGAGCGTGCCCGTGCGGTGCCGCGCGATCCGAAGGGCGCGCAGTTGAGCAAGGCCATCGCCGAATTACGGCTCGCGCATTGACGGTGATCATTCGGGGGCCGTGGCAAAAGGCCCAAACACGAAGCGGTGAGTTTCCGGGTTCCCCGGCGTGCATTCCCGGCGCCGGAGTGTCATAAAGAAGGCGAGCGACGGGCGGCTCTGGCTGCTGCGTCGTGATCGTGAGAAGGGCGCCAGCGTGTTTCCTGCAATGTCGTCGTCGATCGTTTTGGGCGGGCTTGTCGGCTGGATGCTCGCGTTGACCGTGAAGCACGTCATCGCCGATTTCATGCTCCAGAATGCCTGGATGGCGATGGGCAAGGACCAGAAGACCGGCTGGGCCTTGCCGCTGCTGATTCACTGCACGATCCACGGTGTGCTTACGACGGCCATCATCGCAGCGGTCCAGCCGAAACTCTGGTATCTCGGACTGGTGGATTTCGCGATCCACATCACCATCGATCGCTGCAAGGGGTGGACAGTCGCGCATTGCGGCGTCACGCCGGATACGCGCTGGTTCTGGTGGCTGATCGGAATCGACCAGGCTTTGCATCACCTGACCGGCTTTTTCCTCGCCATCTACATCGCCGCGAACAGCTGAATCGCGGAAACTCCTGCGGCAGCCTTGCGTCAGGCTTGTGGCGGCGGCTGCCATATTTACCACTGTTGCGCAAGAGTCGCACATGCCCGTTAAGGCTATTGGTTAACCGCACGTTAGCAAATTGAACCGCATCTTCCCTATCAAGGAGAGCGAACATGTGGTCCAGCCGTCAAGCTTTTGAGAACGACCGTTGCCCCGTCAGCGATGACCTGCTCGGTGCGATGTATCGCGCGAATGAAAATGGCCTGCCCCATCTTGTCGCCAGCGTGCCCTCGGAAGTGCGCGCGATGCTGGCGCTGTTCTGCTACCGCCGCAATCACATGCATGCGCTTGCGATCTCCATCGCATCGAGCTGCAGCGAGCGCGAGCTGATCGAGCATGGTGGCCGCGTCGGGTCCACGCTCTATGCGCTGGCCAATGAAGCGCCTGCCGTGCGCAGCGTCTCGGTGTCGGCCTATAGCAGCCGCAAGGCGATCACGCTGTCGACCAAGCCGCTGTCGACGATTGCTCCGCTGGACGAAGACCTCGACGACGAGGTTGAGTCCGAGCGTGATCGCGTGATCGCGTAAACTACCAATCCGGGGCTGCCAGCACCGGCAGTCCGTGGCGGCGCCGTGCCATGGCGCATTCGGGATCGCCGGGCATGCAGGTCCGGCAGACATCCGGCCGGATTTCATAGATCCCGCAGGCGACGAATTCCCCCACCTTGCCGTTCAGCGCGCTGCAGCGATCGCCCTCGCAACGCATGCCGGACTGACGCTCGTTCACGAACTTTTCCGGAATCAGGTCGAGCTCCGCATCATCCTCGATGGTGAAGCGCGGCCAGTTGCTCGAATAGGAGCAGCAGGCGCCGCAGGCCTGGCACGGGCTTTCGTCAGCAATGGGAGCGGTGGTCGTCATGCCGCGCGGTTTAGCGCGATCGGGCATGTCTCGCCAGATGCTCAGGCGTCGGTCGGCGGTTCCCAGGCCAGAGTCTTGCGCCAGCGGCTGCGCAGCACTTCGCGGCGTTCGGGATATTTTTCATCCAGATACTCGGCGGTCACGGCGCGGTCGGTGCGAAAGCTGCGGAAATCGCTCCGCAGTTCGCACCAGGCTGCGAGCAGGCGCACGGCTTCGAGATAGCCGACGGCGATCGGCCAGATGATGCGCTCGCTGTCTCGGCCGGATTCGTCGCGGTAGCAGAGCCGCACTTTCTTGCCGGCATGAATATGCGCGCGCATCTGCACCATATCGAGCGCGTCCATCGCACCGCGGAAATGCGGCCGGGCGCGGCTCGCCGGCTCCAGCACGAAGGGGCGCAGCTTCTCCGGCACGGTGTCGGCGATCTTGGCGATCAGGTCCTTGGCCGCCGTCGCCAGCGCCGGATCGGCATGGCCCATCACCCATTGCGCGCCGAGCACGGCAGCCTCGATCTCGTCCGGTGTCAGCATCAAGGGCGGCATGTCGAAGCCGCTTTCCAGAATATATCCCATGCCGGCCTCGCCGCGAATCGGCACGCGCTGGCCCATCAGGGTCGCGATATCGCGATAGATAGTGCGCTTGGATGTCTCCAACTCGGCCGCGATGGCATCGGCCGTCAGCGGCTTCTGCGTTCGTCGCAGCACCTGGATGATCTGAAACAGGCGATCGGCGCGTCTCATGGCGTCCTCGTTGCACACTGCTGACAGCATGTTGGCAGCAGGGGTCCGTCATACAGGAGCCAACCCTGAACACGGAAGGATTCCTGTCATGAACGCATTTGAAAGCTTGGGCTTTCCCCAGGACGACCGGCTCTGGCGCCTGCGCGGCTGGCTGCTGGAGCGCGCGATTGTCCTCATGGCCGGCGACTGGCGCTGGGCGCTGTTCGGCATGGCCTGCCGGATGATGTCTACCGCCATCGCGGAAGCGCGGCTCCGGATCGGCTCCATCCGCTGCTGACACCACGGTGGCAGCAGCGCCCATCTAGACCTACGCACCATCACCAACGGGAGAACGACATGATCACGCTGCACGGCGGAGGTGCAGGCTTTGGCCTGCCGGAAATCAGCCCCTTCGTCACCAAGACGGAGGTCCAGCTCAAACTGGCGGGGATTGCCTATACCAAGCAGCCATCGCGGCCGACGGAGTCGCCGAAAGGCCAGCTTCCGTTCATCGACGATGATGCGGAGCTGATCGCCGATTCCACCTTCATCCGCGCGCATCTCGAGCGCAAATACGGTGTCGATTTCGACGACGGGCTCGATCTCGCCGAGCGTGCTCAGGCCTGGGCGATCGAGCGCATGCTGGAAAATCACATCTATCTGGCGCTCGTGAACGCGCGCTGGCTGGATGACGAGAATTTTGCCAAAGGCCCTGCGCGTTTCTTCGATATCGTACCGGAGGTGCAGCGCCTGGGTGTTTGCGCGGCCGTCCGTGCGCAGGTGGCACAAAACTATCTCGCCAACGGCCTCGGCCGGCATTCGCCGGAGGAGGCACTCGAACTCGTCAGCCGCTCGCTGATGGCGCTGTCACTGCTCCTCGCGGCAAAGCCATATCTGATGGGAGAGCGCCCCTGCGGCGTCGACGCGACGGCCTTTGCGATGCTGGCCGGCATCATGACGCCATATTTCGAATCGCCGCTGCGGATACGGCTTCTCCATTTCGGCAATCTCACCGCCTATGTGGATCGCATGATGGCGCAGTTCTATCCGGAGCATGCCTGGCAGCGTCAGGCCGCAGCGGCTTGATCTTCAAGCTGTCGTTGCCCGTCTTGACCGGGCAACCCAGTACATTCTGGAGCAGCGGTGTTTACTGGGTCACCCGGTCAAGCCGGGTGACGACAAGGTGGACTTCAAGCTCGCCAGCTCCTTTTCCAACTCCGCTATCCTCGCATCACGCATGGCCACCGCCTGCGCCACATCCGCAGCATCAAACTTCTGCGGAATGTGCTGAGGGCAATTTGTATCCCATGCGGACACCGTGAACAGAATCACCTGCTCCGGCCGCGCGCGATAGCCTTTCGGCATCATCGACGCGATCAGCGCCGGATCATCTTCGACCACCTTTGCGGTACCCCAGATCTTCACACGGCGACGATGAACGTAATCCATGATGAAGATATTGGCCTTGGGATTCTCAGTCAGATTCCCCTGCGTGATGTACTGCCGGTTGCCGCTGAAATCGGCGAAGGCGATGGTGTGCTTGTCGAGCACCTTGATGAAACCCTTGGGGCCGCCGCGGTGCTGCATATAGGGCTGGCCGTCGGCGCTCGCCGTGGCGAGATAGAAGCTGTTGGTATGCGCGAGGAATTCGGCGAGGTTGTCGTCGATCTCGGTCTGCCAGCCGCCGCTCTCCTCCACATGGGCATAGGATTTGCGCGAGCCCTTGCGGGCCTGGATCGCCTTGACGGCCGGCGTGAAGGCGACATCGCTCGCATAGACATGGGTGTCGGACATCTGAGCCACCTTTCTTTTCACGCTGGAATATGGCCTCCGGCCATCCCGGCAACAATCGCCGCGATTGACACTTCATTGTTGCGGATATTGAAATGATGCCATGGATCGCATCGAAGCCATGACCGCCTTTGTCGCGGTCGCCGACCTGCAGGGCTTTGCGCCGGCCGCGCGTCGGCTCGGCATTTCGGCGTCCGCCGTCACGCGGCTGGTGGCGGCGCTGGAGGAGCGGCTGGGCGCCCGGCTGCTGCAACGGACCACGCGCTCGGTGACGCTGACCGACGTCGGCGCGCGCTATCTGGAGCGAACGCGACGCATCCTCGCCGATCTCGAAGAGGCCGATGGCGCAGCGCAGGCCGAGCAGGTGCAGCCGAGCGGGCGATTGACGGTGGCCGCGCCGGTGGGGTTTGGCCGGCTGCACGTGACACCGCTGATGTCAGCCTATCTGCAGCGCTATCCGGAGGTGTCCGGCGAATTGCGGCTCAATGATCGCATGGTCAATCTGGTGGAGGAGGGCGTCGACGTCGCCGTCCGCGTCGGCGATCTCGCCGATTCCAGCCTGGTGGCGCGGCAGGTGGGCGACATGCGGCGGATCGTCGTGGCATCGCCGGACTATCTCAAGCGCCGCGGCGAGCCGAAGGCGCCCGAGGCGATTGCGGAGCACGACACGATCCAGTTCGGCGCGGCCGTGGTCTCACCGGAATGGCGGTTCGTGCGCGACGGGCAGGACCTGCGCGTGCCCTATACGCCGCGCTTCATCTGTAATGTCGCCGACGCCGCCATTTGGCATGCGGCGCAGGGGGGCGGCCTGACACGGGTGCTGGCCTATCAGGCGGCGGAGGCGCTGGCCGCCGGCAAGCTGAAAGTGGTGCTGGCCGCCTTCGAGCAGCCGCCCATTCCGATCCATATCGTCTATCCGACCTCGCGCCTGCTATCGGCCAAGGTGCGGGCGTTCATCGATCTGGCGGTGGAAACGACGGATTGGCGGTTTGGCGAGAAGCGTAGGATGGGTTGAGCGGAGCGATACCCATCACCACAAACACCGGAGCGTGCGGTGGTGGGTATCGTTCCGGCGCTGCGCGCCTCCGCTCAACCCATCCTACGCCTTCTTCACCACCACACTGAACGTCCCATTCGCCCGCGCACAGGGCACGCCGTCGGCTGTAATCAGCGCCTGCGCAAAACACAATCTGCTGCCGGTCTTCACGACATCGGTCACGATCTCCAGCCATTGTCCAATTTTCGCGGGCCCGAGAAAATCGGCGGAGAGGTTCACCGTCACCAGCCGCGTGCCGCCGCCGGCGACATGGCCGCAACTCAGGCCCATGGCATTGTCCGCAAGCGCCGTGATCAAGCCGCCATGCGCCATGCCGCGCGAATTGGTATGCGCCTCGGCGATGCGCAGGCCGAGGATCACGGCCTTGTCGGTGGTCTTCGAATAGATCGGCTCCCACGGCGCGGTGAGCGGGCTCTTGCGGAAGTGTGGCGCGAAGCCGTCAGGGATGGTGTCGGTCATGCGCGCAGTGTGGGCACAAATGAGCGCGAAGGACAGGCCAACAAAGTTTCAAACGGGCTGGAGCCTGTCATCCCGGCGAACGCCGGGATCCATAGCCTCGGTCTTATCGGTGAACACGGAAGACGCTGAGCTATGCACACTGTGCTTCATCAGGCTTACAGCGTGTATGGGTCCCGGCGTTCGCCGGGACGACAGGGAGCCTCAATACGGCAGCCCCACGTAGTTCTCCGCCAGCGACGCCCGCGCCACGTCCGAATGCACGACATAGTCCAGCTCGGCCTGCTGCAGCTTGGTGCCGAAACCGTCGGTGTCGGGGAAGCGATGCATCATCGACGTCATCCACCACGAGAAGCGCACGGCCTTCCACACGCGCTTGAGCGCGGTCACGGAATAATTGTCGAGGCCGGCCGATGACTTCTCGTCATAATATTCGCGAAGCGCCATCGACAGGTAATGCACGTCCGAGGCTGCGAGGTTGAGCCCCTTGGCGCCGGTGGGCGGCACGATATGAGCGGCGTCGCCGGCCAGGAACAGTTTTCCGAAACGCATCGGCTCTGCGACAAAACTGCGCAGCGGGGCGATGCTCTTTTCCAGCGAAGGACCGGTGATGAGGCTCTCTGCCGCTTCGGGATCAAGGCGGCGGCGCAGCTCGTCCCAGAACATGTCGTCGGTCCAGTCCTCGACCTTCTCGTCGAGCGAGCACTGCACATAATAGCGGCTGCGGGTCGGCGAGCGCATCGAGCACAGCGCGAAGCCGCGGGCGTGATTGGTGTAGATCAGCTCCGGCGAAACCGGGGGCGTGTCCGACAGCAGGCCGAGCCAGCCGAACGGATAGACGCGCTCATAGGTGTGAACGGCCGAGGCGGGGATCGCCTGCCGGCTGGCGCCATGGAAACCATCGCAGCCGGCGATGAAATCGCACAGCAATTCATAGGTAGCGCCGTCCTTCTCATAGCGGACGCGCGGCTTGTCGCTGTCGAAATCATGCAGGCGGACATTGTCGGCGTCATAGACGGTCTTGAGACCGGCCTTTTCACGGGCATCCATCAGGTCGCGCGTGACCTCGGTCTGGCCGTAGACGGTGACGACCTTGCCGCCCGACGCCTGTTTCAGATCGATGCGGTGGCGGGTGCCGCCGAACAGCAGTTCGATGCCGTCATGGATCAGGCCTTCGTGATGCAGGCGCTCGGTGATCCCCAGCTTCTCGAGCAGGCCGACGGTGCCTTGTTCCAGCACGCCGGCACGGATCCGCGCCAGCACATAGTCGCGGTCCTTGCGCTCCAGAATGACGTTGTCGATGCCATAGGAATGCAGCAGCTGCCCGAGCAGCATGCCCGCCGGACCGGCTCCGATGATCGCAACTTTCGTGCGCACGACTTGCTCCCGTGATTGATTGTGTTTCAGTCTCAAGGCTGAGTTGACAAGTCAAGCGCCATGGCGAGACTGACATTCGTCAAGGTTGCAATGATCGTTATAAAATATAACAATCATCGCCAAGAGCTGTTCAAGGCCCAGTCAATAGGTTCGACAGAACAAGTCCGAGAGGACGGGTCCAGTGGGAAAACTCACGGACGCACAGAGGGAGAGACGTCGATGAGGAAGACGCTGATGGCGTTGATCGCGGCCGGCTGCCTGTTGCCGATCGCAGCACAGGCGCAGGACAAGACCGTCAATCTGAAAGTGTCGCTGTGGGTGCCGCCTGCGCACCCGCTGGTGCCGGCGACGCAAGCCTGGGCCCAGAGCATCGAGAAAGCCTCGAATGGCAGCATCAAGCTGTCGGTGTTCCCCTCGGAACAGCTCGGCAAGGCATTCGACCATTACGACATGGCGCGCGATGGCATCGCCGATGTCACCTACGTCAATCCCGGCTATCAGCCGGGCCGTTTCCCGATCGCTGCGGCCGGCCAGATTCCCTTCGTGTTCTCCGAAGGCAAGAAGGGCACCCAGGCCTTCAACGAGTGGTACCAGAAATATGCCAAGACGGAGATGAAGGACACCAAGCTGTGCTTCGCCTTCATCCATGCGCCCGGAACGCTGCACGGCAAGAAGAAGATCGTGGTGCCCGACGATCTCAAGGGCGTGAAGGTACGCCCGGCGCAGAGCACGATCGGCGAAATGGTCAAGCTGTTCGGCGGCACCAATGTGCAGGCCTCCGCGCCTGAATCGCGCGACGCGCTGGAGCGCGGCGTGGCGGACGAGATCGCGTTCCCCTGGGGCTCGATCTTCCTGTTCGGCATCGACAAGGTGGTGAAGTATCACATCGACGTGCCGCTCTATTCGACGGTGTTCACCTACAATATCAATCTCGCGAAATATAACGCCATGTCGGCGGCGCAGAAGAAGATCATCGACGATCACTGCTCGCCGGAATGGGCGGCGAAGGTGACCGATCCGTGGGTGGACTATGAATTCGCCGGGGTCGCCAAGATGAAGGCGCTGCCGGATCATGAGGTCTATCCGCTGACGCCGGAACAGCTCGCGACCTGGAAGAAGGGCGTCGAGCCGCTGCATGCGGCCTGGGCGGCTGCCGTGAAGAAAGCGGGCGGCGATGCGGACGCGATCGATGCGGAGCTGAAGGCCTCGCTGAAGAAGCACAATGCGGGGCTGTGATCTTTAACCTCTCCCCGCTTGCGGGGAGAGGTCGCCGCGTGTTCGCGGCGGGTGAGGGGGCTCTCCACATGCTCCGAGCCCGCGGAGAGCCCCCTCATCCGACCCGGCTACGCCGGGCCACCTTCTCCCCGCAAGCGGGGAGAAGGCATTGCTGCTGCCTCAGGAATCCCTCATGACCTCCACCCCCGAAGTCACCGCCGACGGCGCGCTTACCGGACCGCCGGAGCCGCGCAAGAAGAACGTGATGGATCGCTTCATCGATTCCATCGAATGGATCGCTGCCTTCTTCGTCGGCATCGTCGCGTTGAACACGTTCATCGCGGTGTTCATGCGAAAATTCTTCGCGGTCACGATCCCCGATTATTACAATGTCGGCCAGTTCATGCTGGGCGTGCTGATCTTCTGGGGCATCGCCGCCACAAGCTATCGCGGCTCGCACATCACCGTCGATCTGGTCTGGGCCAACGCAAAGCCAAAATATCAGCGCTGGATCGATGTGTTCGCGACGCTGGTGCTGCTGTTCGTCGTGAGCGTGCAGACCTACACGCTCTTCGACAAGGTGGTGGACACGTATAACAGTGGCCTCGTCACCATGGACCTGCAATTGCCGGTGTGGCCGTTCTTCCTGCTGTCCTGGATCGGCGATGGTGCCGCCGTGCTCCTGATCGCCATCCGCACCTACCGGCTCGTCTTCCATCCGGAAGAGATGCACGAGCCCAAGATCAAGACCGCGGAGTAACGGGGCATGGAACTGAGCAATGAAGCGGTCGCGGTCATCGGCTTTGTCAGCCTGTTCGTGCTGATGCTGCTGCGCGTGCCGGTGGGCATGGCCATGGGCCTCGTCGGCATCACCGGCTTCGGCTACATCACCGGCTTCGCGCCGGCGCTGAAGCTGGTGGGGCAGACCACCATGCGCACGGTGACGGACTATTCCTTCGGCGTGATCCCGATGTTCCTGCTGATGGGCGCCTTCGTCTCGGTGTCCGGCATCAGCCGCGAACTGTTTCGCGCGGCGAATACGTTCGTCGGGCACTGGAAGGGCGGGCTCGGCATCGCCACCATCGCGGCCTGTGGCGGCTTTGCCGCGATCTCCGGCTCGTCGGTGGCGACGGCGGCGACGTTCTCGGCCGTGGCCTATCCTGAGATGCGGCGGCACAATTATCCGCAGTCATTTGCCACCGGCGTCATCGCGGTGGGCGGCACGCTGGGCGCGATGCTGCCGCCCTCCACGGTGCTGGCGGTGTATGGCATCATCACCCAGCAGGACATCGGCAAACTGTTCATTGCCGGCATCATTCCGGGCCTGCTCGCGATCGTCATGCACATGATCACCATCGCCATCATCGGCGTGGTGAAGCCGGGCTTCCTTCCGGAAGGTCCACGCGCAAACTGGCGCGAGCGTGCCGCGGCGATCCGCGATGTGTGGTCGCCGCTGCTGCTGTTCGTGTTCGTGATTGGCGGCCTCTATGGCGGCTTCTTCATCCCGACCGAGGCCGGGGCGGTCGGCGCCGTGGGCGCATTCCTGATCGGCGTGTTGCGCGGCAAGCTGAACAAGGACGGCATCCTGCAATCGCTGCTGCAGGCGACGCGCACGGCGGCTGCCGTGTTCACCGTGCTGATCGGTGCGCTGTGTTTCGGCTATTTCCTCACGGTGACGCAGACGCCGCAGCATGTGACGGAGTTTCTCACCGGCCTCGGCATCGGCCCTTACGGCGTGCTGGCGCTGATCCTGCTGATGTATCTCGTGCTGGGTTGCCTGATGGACGCCATGGCCATGGTGATCCTCACGGTGCCGATCGTGTTCCCGGTGATCCAGGCGCTCGGCTTCGATCCGATCTGGTTCGGCATCATCATCGTGATGACCGTCGAACTCGGCCTGATCCATCCGCCGGTCGGCATGAATGTCTTCGTCATCAAGAGTGTGATCAAGGACGTCACTATGTCGACGATTTTCAAGGGAGTGCTGCCCTTCGTGGCGACGGACCTGATCCGGCTGGTGCTGCTGATCCTGTTCCCGATCATCGCCACATGGCTGCCGATGCGAATGCTGGGGTGAGGCGATGAGCGTGCCGGAACTGAAGACGAAATATGTGTTCAGCCTTGCGATCCAGGTGGGCACGCCGGTGGTGGCCGGCGATCTCGGCTATGGCACGCGGCGCGTGATCCCCGTGCTCGGCGGCACGGTGACAGGCGAGGGCGTCAACGGGACCATCCATCAGGGCGGCGCCGATTTCCAGATCATCCGCCCGGACGGATTTACCGAGCTGGAAGCGAAATACACTTTTGAGCTCGATGACGGCGCGGTGATCTATATCGCCAATTACGGCATCCGTTTCGGGCCGAAGGAGGCGCTTGATCGCATCGCGCGCGGCGAGATCGTCGATCCCGCTCTGATCTATTTCCGCTCGGTGCCGAAATTCGAGACCGCGCATCCGGACTATCGTTGGCTGATGCAAAACCTGTTCATCGGCGTCGGTGCGCGGCATCCGGATCGGGTGGAGCTCGCGGTGCATCAGGTGTTGTGACGCGCGGCTCTGCTGTTAGCTTACTTTCACCCTAATTTCTGTAGTTTACTCCCCATCGACCGGAAACATCCGGCGAACACAGGGAGGCGACGATGTTGAGAGCAGCTTTGCTTGGAAGTGCCGTATCGCTGTTGGTGGCCATGCCTGCGCTGGCGCAGGACTGGACCAAATCGAAATGGGGCCCGAATGACGAGATCGGCGCCGCCAATTACATCACCCCCGAACGCGTCAAGGCCGCCGCCCAACTGGTGAAGACCGGCAAGACCTACGCCCTCGGCATTCCCGTCGGCGCCGATACGCCCGCTTATCCGCCGCGCTCCGTCAAGGTCACCGTGGTGCAGCCCGGCCAGGCCGGCAATCACGGCATCGGTCCCAATCAGGCGACCTATAACGACGACATGATCACCGGCTGGGTCGGTGTCGGCAGTCAGATGGACGGGCTCGGGCATCTCGGCGTCGACCACGTCTATTACAACGGCAACAAGATCGCTGACTTCGGCGATGTCACCGGGTTGAAGAAGCTCGGCATCGACAAGGTGCCGCCGCTGGTGGCGCGCGGCGTGCTCATCGATATGGCCGCCTACTACAAGACCGATGTCGTCAAGGAAGGCACCGCCTTCAACACCAAGGAGATCGAGGAAGCCGCCAAGGCGCAGGGCGTCGAGATCCGGGAAGGCGATGTGGTGCTGTTCCACACCGGCTGGCTCAGCCTGCTCGGTAAGGACGACAAGCGCTACAATGGCGGCGAGCCCGGCCTCGGCGTCGAGGGCGCGAAATATCTGACCAGCAAAGGCGTGGTCGCCGTCGGTGCGGACACCTGGGGTGTCGAGGTGGTGCCGTTCGAGAAGAACACCGTGTTCGAAGTGCACCAGATCCTGCTGGCGATGAACGGCACCTATATTCTGGAGAATATGGACACGGCGGAACTCGCCAAGGACAAGGGCTATGAGTTCATGTTCGTGCTCGGCCAGCCGCGCTTCAAGGGCGGCGTGCAGAGCATGATCAATCCGGTGGCGATCAGGTAGGGCGCCAGTCTGTAGCCTGGATGGAGCGAAGCGTAATCCAGGGACAGCAGAATGTGTTGAAACGCCGATCCCCGGATTGCGCTGCGCTCCATCCGGGCTACCCCGTCCAGTTGACTCATGCCAAATCCGTTATAGTCTATAATTATTCTTCCTGAGACTTATCGGTGCCGATGACCCAAGCCGCTGCTGCCACGACCTCCGCTTCGCTGCTCCAGATCGAGACCCGTGGGCGGGTTCTGCTGGTGGGCCTCAATCGCCCCACCAAGCGCAATGCGCTGAATGACGGGATCATCCTGGAGATCGAGGACGTCTTCCGTGCGCTGCCGGCGGAGATCGGCGCCGTGGTCATCCACGGCATCGGCGGGCATTTCTCCGCCGGCCTCGACCTGTCCGAACTGCAGGAGCGCGATGCCACGGCGGGGCTGATGCATTCGCGCATGTGGCATCGGGTGTTCGATCTCGTTCAGAACGCCCGTGTGCCCGTCATTGCCGCGTTGCAGGGCGCTGTGATCGGCGGTGGGCTCGAACTGGCCTGCTCCGCGCATATCCGCGTCGCCGATCCTTCTGCCTATTACGCGCTGCCTGAAGGCAGCCGCGGCATCTTTGTCGGCGGCGGCGCCTCGATGCGGCTGCCGCGGCTGATCGGTGTGCACCGGATGGCCGACATGATGCTCACCGGCCGTGTCTACAAAGCGGAAGAGGGCGTCGCCCTCGGCTTCGCGCAATATCTCACCGAAGCCGATGGCGCGCTGGCCAAGGCGCTCGAACTCGCCGAGCGCGTCGCACAGAACGCGCCGCTGACGAATTTCGCCGTGCTGCAGGCGTTGCCGCTGATTGCGGAAGCCAGCCCGCAGACCGGACTGATGCTGGAATCGCTGATGGCCTCGGTGGCGCAGAGCGATCAGGAGGCGAAAAACCGTATCCGCGATTTCCTGGAGAAGAAGGTCGGCAAGGTGAAATCCGGCTGACGACTGCCTGAGATAAGATAACAAGAACAAAAAATACGGGACGGAAGACACAGGGGACGGGACAGTCATGTCTGCAGTGGCGACAACGAGCGACCAGACGGAAGGCGCAGCGAAACATCCGCTGCGTCCGATCTCCTATGGTGATCCTGCCGTGCGCGTCGAGCGCCACGACGACGGCACCATCTATCTGCGGCCGACAGCTGCGATCGGCGATTATCCCACCCGCGTCACCGACTATCTACATCACTGGGCCAGGGAGACGCCGGACCGCGTCTTCATGGGCGAGCGCGGCGATGATGACGGTTGGCGCGAGGTCACCTATGCGCAGATGCTCGATGCCGCGCGTCGCATCGCCTCGAGCCTGCTGACGCGAAACCTGTCGCCGGATCGGCCGATCATGATCCTCTCCGGCAATTCCATCGATCACGCGCTAGTCGCGTTCGGTGCGCTCTATGCCGGCATTCCGTTCGCGCCGGTGTCGCCGGCCTATTCGCTGGTGTCGAAGGATTACGGCAAGCTGAAATATCTGATGGGGCTGCTGACCCCCGGCCTTGTCTTCGTCGATGACGGCGACACCTTCGCCGATGCCGTCCGCTTCAATGTCCCCGCCGATGTCGAAGTGGTGATCTCCCGCGGTGCGCTGCCCGATCGTCGCCCGACGAAACTGTCGGACCTTCTGGTGACGTCGGAGGCCGCCAATCTCGATGCCGTCAATCAGGCCATCGGCCCGGATACGATCGCAAAGTTCCTGCTGACGTCCGGCTCCACCGGCAATCCCAAAGCCGTGATCAACACCCAGCGCATGATGTGCGCCAACCAGATCATGCTGCGCGATACGCTCGCCTTCCTGAAGGATGAGCCGCCGGTCATCATCGACTGGCTGCCGTGGAACCATACTTTTGGCGGCAATCACAATATCGGGCTGACGCTGTTCAATGGCGGCTCGATGTATCTCGACGAGGGCAAGCCGACGCCGGCCGGCATTGCCGAGACCATTCGTAACCTCCGCGAGATTTCGCCGACGGTCTATTTCAACGTCCCCAAGGGCTATGAGTCCCTGCTACCTTATCTGCGCGAGGACGCGCAGCTGCGTGAAAAGTTCTTCTCGCGGCTGCATGCGATGTTCTTCTCCGGCGCGGCGCTTTCCACCTATGTCTGGGGCAGCCTCGATGAACTGTCAGTGCAAACCACCGGCAAGCGTGTGCCGATGCTCACCGGTCTCGGGGCGACCGAGACCGCGCCGTTCTTCATGTGCGTCACGCCACTTACCAGCCGCTCCGGCCATGTCGGCCTGCCCGTGCCGGGCAATGATGCGAAGCTCGTGCCCAACAACGGCAAGATGGAAGTGCGCGCCAAGGGCCCGAATGTCACGCCGGGCTATTGGCGACAGCCGGAGCTCACCGCGAAGGCGTTCGACGACGAGGGCTACTACATTTTCGGCGATGCGCTGAAAGCGGTCGATCCCGACGACTTCGATGCCGGCTTCGATTTCGACGGCCGCATCTCCGAGGACTTCAAGCTCGGCAGCGGCACATGGGTTAGTGTCGGTCCGTTGCGCGCGCGTTTCGTCGGTACCTGCGCGCCATTGGTGCGCGACGTCGTTATCGCCGGCATCAATCGTGATGAGCTTGCCGCGCTGGTGGTGCTCGATCTCGATGGCTGCCGCGTCATCAATCCCGATCTGCCGCCGGGCGATCTGGCTGCCGCAGCGCATGATCCCGCTATTCGCGAAGCCTTTCGCGAGCGGCTTGCGCAGTTCATGGCAGGCGCCACCGGCTCGTCCACGCGCATTGCCAAAGCGGTGCTGCTGGATACGCCGCTGTCCATCGACAAGGGGGAGGTCACCGACAAGGGCTCGATCAACCAGCGCGCGGTGCTGGAGCATAGGGCAGCGCTGATCGACCACATCTATGCCGGCAGCGAAGCGGCGAGGGTGATTGCCGTCTAGCCGTTAAGCCTGCGGCGAAGCGCCGGTGGGGTGGGCCTTTACCACGGCCTCCCCACTGACCTAAAGAAGGGGCTGAACGATCGGCCAAACTTTGATTTAGCTGACGATAACAAAAGAACCTTCAGGGAGAGACCAATGTCCAAGCATCACATGACGAGTCATTTCGCGATTGCGGCGGTCGCCGCGTCGCTGGCACTTGCCGCACCTGCTGCAGCGCAGGAAGTCACCGTCGGCCTGACCACCTCCACCACCGGCCCGGCCGCAGCCCTCGGAATCCCCGAGCGCAACGCGCTGGAATTCGTGCCGAAGGAAATCGGCGGCGTAAAACTCAAGGTGATCGTGCTCGACGATGGCGGCGACCCCACCACCGCGACGACCAATGCCCGCCGTTTCGTGACGGAGTCCAAGGCCGACATCATCATGGGCTCGGCGGTGACGCCGACCAGCATCGCGGTGTCCAACGTCGCCAACGAGGCCGGCATCCCGCATTTCGCGCTGTCGCCGCTGCCGATCACGCCGGAGCGCGCCAAATGGTCGGTGGCCATGCCGCAGCCGGTGCCGATCGTCGGCAAGGTGATGTACGACCACATGAAGGCCAAGGGCATCAAGACCGTCGGCTATATCGGCTATTCCGACAGCTATGGTGATCTGTGGTTCAACGATCTCAAGACACAGGCGGTGCCGATGGGCATCACGATCGCCGCGGAAGAGCGCTTCGCCCGTCCGGATACGTCGGTCACCGGTCAGGTTCTGAAGCTGATCGCCGCCAATCCCGATGCGATCCTGGTCGGCGCCTCTGGCACTGCCGCGGCCCTGCCGCAGACCGAACTGCGCGACAAGGGCTACAAGGGCCTGATCTACCAGACCCACGGCGCCGCCTCGATGGACTTCATCCGCATCGCCGGCAAGGCCGCGGAGGGCGTGCTGATGGCGTCGGGTCCGGTGATGTATCCGGAAGGCCAGCCGGATTCCGCGCTGACCAAGAAGCCGGGTCTGGCGCTGAACGCCGCCTATGAAGCCAAGTATGGCCCGAACAGCCGCAGCCAGTTCGCCGGCCACTCCTATGACGCCTTCGAGGTGCTGAAGCGCATCATCCCGACCGCGCTGAAAACCGCAAAACCCGGCACGCCTGAGTTCCGCGAAGCCGTCCGCCAGGCGCTGCTCACCGAGCGTGAGGTCCCGGCGACCCAGGGCGTCTACAACTTCACCGAAAAGGACCGCTACGGCCTCGACGAGCGCTCCCGCATCCTGCTGACGGTGAAGGACGGGAAGTACGTGCTGGCGCAGTGAGGCGACGCAAACTAGCTCCGCCCTCATCCCAGCCTGAACGCAATTGCGTTCAGGCGAGAGGAGCGACCTTCTTAGACCGCGTCTCGAAGGCTGTGCCCTACATTTATGGTTCGAGACGCGCGCCTTCGGTGCGCTCCTCACCATGAGGGTTGAAGCAACTCCGCCCTCATCCTGAGGAGCCGCGTAGCGGCGTCTCGAAGGATGGCCGCAGGCTCAGAGCCCGGCCATCCTCATGGTTCGAGACGGCGCTGCGCGCCTCCTCACCATGAGGGCCGTGTGTGAAATCAGTCGCGCAAAAAAGAAGGCCGCCCGAAAGAGCGGCCTTCCGTTTGATGGCTCCTGCGTGCCTGTTTGATCACCCGGCCATCAGTCCCAGATTGACCGGCTGCTTCGGCAAAAGCTTCGTCTCGATTGGTGCGGTGCCGGCTTCCGTCGTGCGACTATCCGGGGGCGCGATTTCAATACGAAAAGAGCGCGCCCAGACTTTGCCATGTCCCTTCAGGAAGAAGCCGTAGTGAATGCTTGCGGCGTCGGAGGGAATGTCCAGCACGATAGCGCGTGAGGTCCAGCCCATTGTGCCCTGGATCGTCCCGTCCTCAGTTCTCGTCATCATGTTGTCGAAGCGGATGGACCGCTTGTCTTGCCCATCGACACGCATCCAGATCGTCCCGAGATCGGCATCCTCGCAGCGTAAATTAGCGGTGAGCCGAAGCGTCATCCCGGCATAGTCGCTGGCATCGATACTTTGCATCATGCAGGCAAAGCGCTCGCTTCCAAGATCGACGTCGCGGCCGGCGATGCATTCGATCAGCGCATCGCCCGGTGATGTCCGGTCGAGGCCCACGCGATATCGCTCCATGTCGGTGAAGCCCGTCGCAAACCAGCCGGGCGCCATCGGCAACGGCGTCCGCTTGGCTTCTGCCGCTGCAATTCGCGCCGAAAGCACGTTCCAATCGGCAAGTCCGAATTGCTTGGCGACCAAGTCCAGACATTCCCCGTGAGTAAGTTCCACATTGCGTTCAGCCAGTGACTGTCGCAACGCCTTCGCCATCGCTTTCGATTCCAGAAAGCTCTTCATCGGTCCATCCTCGCCCGGGGCGACTTGCTGGGAGGTCAGTGCTCGCATTGCTGATGAATCGCCGGGGCGGATCAGACCATGATGGTTGTCGTGCATTCACCATTCCCTGACGGGAGCGAGCGGCAGGCTGCACGAGCCTTATTGGAAAGGTGAGGGGAGTCGGACCTGCGGTCAAGATACCCGATGCCAGCCGAAGCGGACGTCGCACAAAAAAGAAGGCCGCCCCAAAAGGCGGCCTTCCATGTTTTGGTGAGGCTGTCGAGCGCCGGGCTTAGAAGCCCATGCCGCCCATACCGCCCATGCCACCCATTCCGCCGCCGCCCGGCATTGCCGGGGCTGCTTCCTTCGGCAGCTCGGCGACCATGGCTTCGGTGGTCACGAGGAGACCGGCAACCGAGGCAGCGTCCTGCAGGGCGGTGCGCACGACCTTGGCCGGGTCGATGATGCCCTTGGCGACGAGGTCGACATAGACTTCGTTCTGGGCGTCGAAGCCGAAGGTCTCGGACTTCTCGTCGAGGATCTTGCCGACGACGATCGAGCCTTCCACACCGGCGTTCTCGGCGATCTGGCGCAGCGGTGCTTCGAGGGCCTTGAGGACGATGTTGATGCCGGCCTGCACGTCTGCGTTCGCATTCGTGATCTTGCCGACGGCCTTCTTGGCGCGGAGGAGGGCGGTGCCGCCGCCGGGGACGATGCCTTCCTGAACGGCCGCACGGGTCGCGTTCAGCGCGTCATCCACGCGGTCCTTCTTTTCCTTCACTTCGACTTCGGTCGCGCCGCCGACCTTGATGATGGCAACGCCACCCGCAAGCTTGGCCAGACGCTCCTGCAGCTTCTCGCGGTCGTAGTCCGAGGTGGTTTCCTCGATCTGCGCCTTGATCTGGCCGACGCGGGCTTCGATCGCCGGCTTCTTGCCAGCGCCGTTGACGATGGTGGTGTTTTCCTTGTCGATCACGACCTTCTTGGCGCGGCCGAGCATGGCGAGCGTGACGCTTTCCAGCTTCATGCCGAGATCTTCCGACACCAGCTGGCCGCCGGTGAGGATCGCGATGTCTTCCAGCATGGCCTTGCGGCGATCACCGAAGCCCGGAGCCTTGACGGCTGCAACCTTGAGGCCGCCGCGCAGACGGTTGACGACGAGGGTGGCGAGGGCTTCGCCTTCCACGTCTTCCGAGATGATCACGAGCGGCTTGGTCGACTGCACCACGGCTTCGAGCACCGGGAGCATCGCCTGCAGGCTGGAGATCTTCTTCTCGACGAGGAGGATGTAGGCATCCTCGAGCTCGGCGGTCATCTTCTCGGCATTGGTCACGAAGTAGGGCGACAGATAGCCGCGATCGAACTTCATGCCTTCGACGATGTCGACCTCGGTCTCGAGCGACTTGTTCTCTTCGACGGTGATGACGCCTTCGTTGCCGACCTTCTGCATCGCCTGGGCGATCATCTTGCCGATGGCGGCATCGCCATTGGCCGAGATGGTGCCGACCTGGGCGACTTCAGCGGAGGAAGCGACCGGCTTGGCGCGCTTCTCGATGTCCTTGATGACGGCGGCGACGGCGATGTCGATGCCGCGCTTGAGGTCCATCGGGTTCATGCCGGCGGCAACCGACTTGGCGCCTTCACGCACGATCGCCTGGGCGAGCACGGTGGAGGTGGTGGTGCCGTCGCCGGCATTGTCGTTGGTCTTCGAGGCGACTTCGCGCAGCATCTGCGCGCCCATGTTCTCGAACTTGTCCTCGAGCTCGATCTCCTTGGCGACGGTGACGCCGTCCTTGGTGATGCGGGGGGCGCCGAAGCTCTTTTCGATCACGACGTTGCGGCCCTTCGGACCGAGCGTGACCTTGACGGCGTTGGCGAGGATGTCGACGCCGCGCAGCATGCGGTCGCGTGCGTCGCCGGCGAATTTAACGTCTTTGGCTGCCATGTGATGGTGCTCCTGAAAGGTGAAACTGGAAGGTTGCGCTCTCACTGTCGTCGCCCGGCTTGACCGGGCGATCCAGTAGACGGCGCTGCTGCGGTTCAATCGCCGGCGGCGGCTTTTACTGGACCACCCGCTTTCGCGGGTGGTGACAATTCGTGGAGCGGAGAGAGTGGTTCGCCCTTAAGCGATCACGCCCATGATGTCCGACTCCTTCATGATGAGGAGTTCTTCGCCGTCGAGCTTGATCTCGGTGCCCGACCACTTGCCGAACAGCACCTTGTCGCCGACCTTGATGTCGATCGGGATCAGCTTGCCGGCTTCGTCGCGGCCGCCCGGGCCGACGGCGATCACCTGGCCCTCGGAGGGCTTTTCCTTGGCGCTGTCCGGGATGATGATGCCGCCCTTGGACTTTTCTTCAGCGGTGATGCGCTTGACGACGACGCGGTCGTGCAGCGGACGGAACTTGGTCTTGGCCATAGGGAATTCCTCTGGTTGGTTGTAGAGTACACGGCCTCGGCGAGGGCAAAGGCGCCCCGCGCCGGTCGGCGCAGGGTTTAGCAATCCCGCGCCAAGAGTGCTAATCAGGCGGTTCGGGATATGGCCGAACGCCAGATGAGTCAAGCAAGGCCCGCATTGGCCTCGTCCCTTAAGCCTCTGGCGGATAAAGAGGGTTAAGGCCTTGGTGAGGCCAATATGCAATGGTCTGGAAACCATGTCGGCGTTACGCCGTAATGACATAGGCCTCCTGCGAGGCTGATGTTTTGACAGGTATTTTACGCTTCGCTGCTTGGGACGGGCAGTCGGGGATGTTGTTCAGGGGATGATATGATCAAGTCACGCACCACCCGCCCGGTCGCCCGTCTGGCGATCCTTTCCGTCATGGCCCTGGCTCTCGGAGCGTGCAGCTCCACCGGTGGTGGCGGCGGGTTCGGTGGCATGTTCGGCAGTTCGGAACCGCCGCCGCCGGCCGAGCCGCCGCCGGCCCCGGAACTGCCGGCCTCGATCCGCTCGGAAGAAATCGTCGGGCGCTGGGGTCTGGCCTCCTACATGAACCCGAACGACAAGGTGCGCACGGAAAACGCCGCCCGCGGCCAGTGCAAGAATCCCTACATCATCGGCGCCGGCCCCACCGGCGGCGTCATGATGCATCTCGCCGACGAAGCGACGCCTCAGGAGTTGCGTCTGAAAGGCTCGCCGAGCGGCAAGAACTATATCGGCCCGCCCGGCCCGGCCGGCGACCCGCGCGACCGCGAGATCGTCTCCTTCGACGGCCGCATCCTGGTAACCAAGTTCATCGACAAGGACGCCGCCGTCCGTTACGGCAACATGGTCTATGTCCGCTGCGCGCCAAGGGCGTAAGATCGGGGTGTGATTCCCTGAAGATGTGACCGCATGCATAAATGGCGCGACCTCGTTTTCGGACCGGGCCGCGCCGTTCTCGTTCTGGCGGTCACGCAGATCCTCACCTGGGGGATCCTGATCTATCCGCCTGTGCTGACCATGCCGCATCTGGTGGCGGCGCATGGCTGGACGCTGGCCTTCGGCATGGCCGGCTTTACCCTCGGCCTCGTCACATCCGGCCTGCTGTCGCCCACCATCGGCGGGTTGATCGATCGCCATGGCGGCAATGTGGTGATGGCCTCCGGTGCGCTGGCCGGCGCGCTCGGCCTCGGTTTGATGCCCTTTGCCATGCATCCCGTCGCCTATTTCGCCTGCTGGCTGCTGCTCGGCACGGCCATGGCCACCAACCTCTATGACCCCGCCTTCGCGACCCTGACCCGCATCTTCGGCGCCAATGCGCGCCGGCAGATTACGTTTGTCACTTTCGCCGGCGGCTTTGCCTCCACGGTCGGCTGGCCGGCCACGCATCTCTTGCTGGAGAAGCTCGGCTGGCAGGGGACGTATCTGACCTTCGCCGCGGTCTTCGCCTGCGTCGTCGCCCCGCTGCACGCCTTCGCCCTGCCGCGCCATGTGGCGGCGACGCCGGCTCCGGCCGCGCACGCAGCCGCAGCGCCGCCGCCGCAAGCCTTCCTGCTGCCGCATGGCCGGCCATTCCTGCTGCTCGCCGCCGCCTTCGCGCTCTACAGCTTCATCCTGTCCGGCGTGACGTCGAACCTGCTGGCACTGCTGGATCGCGGTGGGTTGAGCGCCGCCCAGGCGGTCGCCATCGGCGCCATGTTCGGCCCGGCGCAAGTGGCCGCGCGTCTCGCCGATTTCGTGCTGGCCGGCCGCACCCATCCGCTGTGGATCGCGCGCGGCGCGGTGGTGCTGGTGGTGTCGGCCTTCGCGCTGCTGTCGCTGCTCGGCGTGTCATTCCCGGTCGCGGCGCTGTTCGCCATCGCCTTCGGCGCCGCCAATGGCGTCATGACCATTGCCCGCGGCGCACTGCCGCTGCTGATGTTCGGGCCCAACGGCTATGGCCGCGTCATTGGCCGCATCGCGCGGCCCGCGCAATTCGTGCAGGCCTTCGCGCCCTTCGTGGTCGCCTCCGCGGTGGAGACGCTGTCCGATCGCCACGTGCTGATGCTCGCCACGCTGGGCGCGCTGGTCGTGCTGGGTTGCTTCCTCGGAATCAAAACGCCGGGCAGTGCCCGGCGTTGAATGTCCAATATCGGTCGCGCGACTTAGTTGAACAGCGCGTCGATATCGTCCTGCGAGGCGTGGCCGACATCGCCTTCCAGCTTCGGGCCGTTGAGCAGCTTCTCGTCGTCGCTGCGATCATCGACCTTGGCCGGCGCATGCGCCTTGATCTCGTCGACGCCGCCCCAGATGTCCATCATCGCGGTGATGCGATTCTCGATGAACTTCATGGTGGTCATCACCTTGCTGATGCGCTGGCCGGTGAGGTCCTGGAAGTTACACGCCTCGAAGATCGACACGACATTGTCGCTGATCTCTTCCAGCAGCTGCTTCTGCTGGTCGGGCGAACCGACCTTGCCGGCGGCGGCGGCCGCGTTGTCGATGGCTTCGGCAGCGGCCAGGATCTGCTGGGTCGCTTCCTCGGTGCCGCCGACCACGGCGCCGAGTTCGCCATTGACCTTGGCCATCTCGTCGCCGTCGAAGCTCTTGCCATGCAGGACGGCAATTTCCTGCTTGGTGCGCGTGATGGCGTCATGGATGAGATCGAGTTCGATCTTCAGCTTCTCGCACTGCTCGATCTGCGCGCGATAGGTCGCGAGCAGGGCCTGTGCTTCTTCAATCTGCTTCTGCGCGGCTGCGCCGACTTCGTCCGTCACGGCATTGTGTCCCGATGCGGGGGCTGCCATCTGTGCGCGGATCGCACGCAGTTCGGACATGATTTCGCGATGCATCGGCATCGGCTCACCACCGTCGTTCTCAGCAACGGAAGAGGGCGTGCCGAATACTTCTTCAATACGAAATCGCTTGCGACGAACAGACATCATGTCCCCCAACTCAACAATATTTGGACTGTCTTATATCAACGAGTTTTAACGCCGAGTTCACGTGGAACATGTGGTTGTGTAGTTCGACGCATTCTACGCGAACCACTGATTAACCATCGCGGTCCGGCGTTCATGCAAAAGTAACGCTACGGATGAGAACCACGCTGCTGGCCGGCATGGTGAATCCAAACGGCGATTCCGTTTACCAAAGCGAGGCGATTTTAACCTTAACTCGGCGTGTGACAGGCGCGGCTCCGGTGAGCGGCGCGCGACGAAACGGGTAAGAGTACGTCGATGTTCAGAAAGCTGAATTGTGCGTTCCTGGCGAGCGCATCCTTTGTCGCGATCCATGCGACCCCCGCGGCGGCGATCGATGCCGTCACGCCTTACGCCCAGCCCGAAGTCATCTATGCCGCCCCGGCGCAGCGCCCGGTGCAGCAGCGTGTCGCCTCCGCGCAGCGCGGCAACATGGGTGGCGGCTTCATCGAATTCCTGTTCAGCGATGGCGCCCATGGTTCGAACTACGGTCCGGGCTATCAGACCTCGCCGGACCGGCAATACGAGCCGCGCCGCCGCATGCTGCCGCCGATGGAGCCCGAACAGCGCGCCGCCTATCAGCAGGACGACTCCATCGATCCCGCGCGGCCGGCGATGGATCCGAAATATCTGCCGCAGATGGTGGCCTATGACGGCCGTGAAGGTGCCGGCACCATCGTGGTCGATACCGGCAACAAGTTTCTCTATCTGGTGCAGGATGGCGGCAAGGCGATGCGCTACGGCATCGGCGTCGGCCGTCCCGGCTTCACCTGGCAGGGCGTGAAGACGATCACGGCGAAGAAGGAATGGCCGTCCTGGACGCCGCCGAAGGAAATGCTGGCGCGCCGCCCCGACCTGCCGCGCTACATGGAAGGCGGCCCGGAAAACCCGCTCGGCGCACGGGCGATGTATCTGGGATCATCGCTCTATCGCATCCACGGCTCCAACGAGCCATGGACGATCGGCACCAATGTCTCCTCGGGCTGTTTCCGGATGCGCAATGAGGACGTGATCGACCTCTACGGCCGCGTCAATGTCGGCGCGAAGGTGGTTGTGATCTGAGTTCTTGACCTCTCCCCGCAAACAGGTGGGGAGAGGTTTGTCGTAGGGCGGCTTAGCGAAGCGTAATCCGCCGGCCGAGTTCGTGTGGCGAAGAACGGCGGATTACGGCTTCGCCTCATCCGCCCTACGCGTAATCGCCGTCGTCCGAATCCATGTCCATGTCGTCGAAGTCGCCGTCGTCCTGATCCTGGTCCTGATCCTGATCGTAGTCGGCCTGGGCCTGATCGAAGTTGCCCGAACCCTGCCGGTTCGACGAGCCGATATCATTCAGCCCGGCCTGGCTGGCGAGGCTGTCATTCGACGACGAATTGGAATCGCCGCCCCACGGGCTCCTGCTGCCGCCGGCATTCGCCGCGTCGGTCAGCCCCTGCTGGTGGTTGCCGCCCATCATGCCCTTGATGCTGTTGAGCAGCAGCGAGCCACCGACCACGCCGGCGGCAGCCGCCGCGGCGGTGCCCAGGAAAGATCCGCCACCGCCGGCCTGCGGTGCCTGCTGCCCCATCGGGGGCTGGCCCATCGGTCCCTGGCCATAACCGCCTTGCTGACCATAGCCGGCCTGCTGGCCATAGCCGCCCTGCGGCTGGCCGCCGCCGAGCACCTGGCCTGTATTCCACGAGGCGCGGGCAGGCTCGCCCGGGCGCACATTGGGCACCGAGCCACGGGGCGCATTGGGCGCCTGGCCCTGCTGGCCGCCGCCAAACAGCGCGTCGCGCATGGAGTCCAGGAAGCCGCCCTGCGGCGCCTGTTCGGGCGCGCCGCCTTGCTCCAGCTGCTGGATACGGTCATGGGCGCGCTTCAGCGCCTCGTCCTGCAGCAGCACGGTCTGCACCAGCGCATAGACCGCGTTGGGAGCCTTGCGCTGGCCCTGGGTGATGGCGTCCTGCGCATCGGGATCGCGTGGCCCACCTTCGACCTTGCTGAGCCGGTCAAAGAGATCGTCAACCAGTTGGCGTTCTTGCGGTGTCATGGCGTCCTCATTGTCTTCTGCGCACGCATGGGGTGCGCTGAGCATGTAATGACGCTTTGTGTCGGCAATAGTGCCCGGTGGATTAAATTTGGTTATGCGACATAGTGGCAGTTTCCATCGCTTCTCCGCGCTGCGGGGGAAGAAGAAGGGATGTATTCGCCAATCTCGGAACCAGCGAGCACGATCGCTCATTCCCAAATGGCGGCGCTGGCGTCAGCGCACCCGACCCTTACGGATCATGCAGGAAGCCGATATGCAACGTGCCGTGACCGAATTATTCAACCGATATGCCCGCGAAACCAACAAGGCGCTGGTCGGAGAGCCGGATCTGTCTGCGCTTGTCGAGTTGTACACCGACAGCTTTATCGGATCTTCTCCGCTTGGAGTCATGACAGGCCAACAGGGTGACGAGTTTACAAAGGCTCTCACAGCCGGCTTCGCGCGTCATCGCGCCATCGGCACGCGACGGATGACAATTCTCGATGTTCGCGTCGAGCCGATCGATACGATCCATGCGCTTGCCAATGTGGCGTGGCGCGCAAGCTATAGCCGCGATGACGCGCAGAAGGAGATCGATTTCAATAATGTCTATCTGGTCCGGATCGACGATGGCCGGGCAAAGGTGTTTGGCTGGATCACCGGCGACGAAGACGCCGAGCTGCGCAAGCATGGCGTCATCGCGTGAGTCCCTAATCCACCGATCGGACTAGCGTCACATTATTCTCATCCAGCAATTGAACGAACTCATCGCTCGCCAGATACGCATATTCGCGTTCGCGCTGGTCGGTGAACGGGTCGAGGTCGAGCAGCACGTCATCCACATAGCCGGGATGGCACATCACCAGCCCGCCATCGGGCAGGCCGTCGAGAAACCGCGCCATCAGCGGTCCGAAATCCGGTGCCTTGGTGAAATCGTAAGCGCCCGCAAAGCCGGGGTTGAACACCACGCCTGCCTTCGATGCGCGCCTGCGAAACGCGGCACTCAGCGTATCCAGCAGCAGCGCCTTCGGCGCATCGAGCCGTTTTGACAGCGGATGAACGCGGCCGGACTGGCGCACCCAGGCGTCGGGGGCGCCGGCCTTCATCGCGCGCAAAAAAGGATCGCGCACCTGCGGAAAGGTCTGCACATGCTGATGGCCGTCCACATAGGCCGGCGGTGCGCCGAACAAGGTCGTGAACTTGGCGATCTGCGCCGACACTTCGCCCTGGATCATCTCGGCATCGAGCCGGCGCAGCGCGCCCGCGCGCAGCATCTTGCCGAGCGGCAGGAACAGGCCATCCAGCAGCGGGCGATAATGCATGGTCAGCGGATGGAACGGGGCCGTCAGCGTCACATGCAGCCCGATGGCGCAGTCGCGATTGAGGGCGACAGCGCCCTGCAGCGCGCTCACTTCATCGCGGGTGATGGCCGAGCCGACCACCATCACCGATGTTGCATTCAGCCGCTTGCGCGCAATCAGCTCGCGGATGCCGCGATTGACGCCGGGGCTGATGCCGTAATCGTCAGCACAAAGCGTGATCCGGCGCGGCACGATGCCGCTCATTCGACGACGGTCCGGTCAGGTGCAGCCGCGGGCACAGTGGCGGCCTCAGGCGCCGACGGCTTCACGCTGTGCTCAGCGATGAAATAGACCGGGCGCCCTTTCAGCTCGGAGAGGATCTTGCCGATATATTCGCCGAGCACGCCGATCATGATCAGTTGCACGCCGCCGATCGTCATCACGCCGACGATGATCGAGGGATAGCCGGGCACGGATTTGCCCACCACCATGGTTTCCCACAGGATCGAGATGCCGAACAGGAAGGCCGCACCTGCGAACAGCAGGCCGAACAGGCTGGCAAGGCGCAGCGGCGCCACCGAGAACGAGGTCAGGCCCTCGATCGACAGGCCGATCAGCGCCTTCGGATTGAAGGACGACACGCCATGAGCGCGCGCTTGCGGCTCGTAATCGACGCGGAGCTGGCGGAAGCCGATCCAGGTGGCGAGGCCCTTGAAGAAGCGGTTGCGCTCCGGCAACTGCCGCAGTGCCGCCGCGGCGCGCGGCGAGAGCAGGCGGAAGTCGCCGGCGTCCTCCGGAATCTTGGTGCGGGCGCCCCAATTAATCAGCGAGTAGAAGCCGCGCACGGCGGTGCGGAGCAGGAAGCTTTCATTGTCGCGATGGGCCTTGGCAGTGAACACCACGTCATAGCCATCGACGATCCAGTGATGCACCAGCTTCTCGACGAATTCCGGCGGATGCTGGCCGTCGCCGTCCATGAACAGCACGGCGCCCTTCTTGCAGTGATCGAGGCCGGCCATCAGCGCGGCTTCCTTGCCGAAATTGCGCGACAGCGAAATCACCTGCACGTCGATCTCGTCGGGCGACAGCGCCTGCGCGATCTTCAGCGTGTCGTCGCGGCTGCCGTCGTCGATATAGACGACCTCGCAAGCGAGGCCGTAGCGCGCCTTCAGCGTGCGGGCGAGGCTGACGAGCTTGTCGTGCAGCGCGGCAAGGCCGGGCGCTTCATTATAGCAGGGCACCACCAGCGACAGGCCCTGCGCCGCCGCAGTGCGGGAGTCGGTGGTGAGGTCGGAAACGTCGCTGCCCAGCATCATGAAGGAGGAATCCCAATCAATCCAATATGCCGTTTACTCCGCCTGTCATCCCCGCGAAAGCGGGGATCCAGTAGACTGACGGCCGTGATAGGCCGCGAAGCCGGCGTTTACTTGATCGCCCGGTCAAGCCGGGCGATGACAGCTAAGTATGTCGTTTCGCTCCGCGCAATGCGACTACCGCAAAAACGCCTCGAGCTTCGCGAACAGCGGGTTCTCGCGGTCCAGCACGTAGTCGAGCGATGCAACCGAAACGGTGTCCGCGCCATGGTCGCGCAGGAAGCTGCCGAGCGCATAGATCTGCGCCGGCGGGCAATGCAGCGTCACCATGCCGGATGACGTTGGGCCGCCGAACGGCGACACCACGCCAAAACGGTTATGCGCCTCGGTGAGCAGCGCCTGATTGCAGCCGGCGAAGCGCGTGCGCACTTCCTTGTATTTGCCGGCGCGGGCACGCGAAGCGATGTGGTCGAGAATCACGCGCGCGGTCTCGCGCGCCTGCGGCGACCAGTCGGCGCTGCGCGAGGCGACGAGATTGGCCTGGCTGCGCAGCATCACGCCGTCGTCGAGCACCTTGAGGCCATTGGCCGCGAGGGTCGCGCCCGTCGTGGTGATGTCGACGATCAGTTCAGCCGCGCCGGTGGCCGGTGCGCCTTCGGTGGCGCCGGCGCTTTCGACGATGCGATAATCCATCACGCCATGCGCAGCGAAATAGGCACGGGTGAGGTTGATGTACTTGGTGGCGACGCGCATGCGGCGATTGTGCTGTTCGCGAAAACCCGTCGCGACGTCGTCGAGATCGGCCATGGTGCGGACATCGATCCAGGCCTGCGGCACGGCCACGACCACATCGGCGCGGCCGAAGCCGAGACCTTCGATGAGCGCCACGCGCTTGTCGGTGTCGACGATGTTTTCCCGCAAGAGATCCTCGCCGGTGATGCCGAGATGCACCGAACCGCGCGACAGATTGGCCGCGATCTCGCTGGCCGAGAGATAGGCGATCTCGACATTGTCGAGGCCTGCGATGGTGCCGCGATAGTCGCGCACGCCGCCGGCCTTGGTCAGCGTCAGGCCGGCGCGGCTGAAGAAGGCTTCGGCATTTTCCTGCAGGCGCCCCTTGGAGGGGACGGCGACGACGAAGGGGCTGCTCATGACGCGTCTCCTGCGCGGGTGGAGAATGCGTCGATCCAGATCGAGAAGCCCACGGCTGGAATGGCGGTGGATGCACCAAGCTGCGACAGCAATCCGTCATAGCGGCCACCGGCCACCAGCGGCGGCACGATGCCGTTGTCGATGCCGTGCAGTTCGAATTCGAAGCCGGTGTAGTAGTCGAGCCCGCGGCCGAAAGCGGTGGCGAATTTGATCGCGCTCGTATCGATGCCACGCGCGGCCATGAAGCCGATGCGCTGTTCGAATTCGTCGATCGCCGCTGCGAGATCGAGCTTCGCGTCGGCTGCGAGCTTGCGCAGCTCGACGATGGAATCATCCGGCGTGCCCACGATGGCGAGAAAACGCTTGATCAGCGCGAGCGCATGTTTCGGCAGGGCGCCGCCCTTGAGCGTCGATTGCTCGAGGAAGCGATCGGCGATTTCGGCAACCGAACGGCCGCCGAGATTGGTCGCGCCGGCGATCGACATCAGGTCGGTGACCAGCGCCAGCGCCGCCTTGCGGTCGGAGCCGGCGAGGGCAGCGAGCACGCCTTCATATTCGTTGCGCACCGGCGACTCGGCCAAGGTCAGTCGGTCGAGATCTTCGGCGAGGTTCGCCTGGCGGTTGAAATCCTTCATCAGGCGACGCTTCCAGACCGGATAGAGGTCGAGCGCCTCGATGAGGGCGGCGAACAGGGCGACGTCGCCCGTCTTGATTTCGACGCGAGGCTGCCCCAGTGCGGCCGCAGCATTCAGGGCCAGAACCAGCATTTCTGCGTCCGCAGCCGCGCGATCCGCACGGCCGAAGGACTCGATCCCGGCCTGCTGAAATTCGCTAGGTGTTCCATGGCGATAGCGGAAAACCGGGCCGAGATAGCTGAACCCGGCCGGCTGGCCGGCCTGCTTGGAGGCGAGATAATCGCGCGCCACCGGAATCGTCAGATCCGGCCGCAGGCACAACTCCTCGCCGGTCAGGTCGGTAGTCAGATACAAGCTCTTGCGGATGTCCTCGCCGGAAAGGTCCAGAAACGGCTCGGCCGGCTGCAAAATCCCCGGCGACGCATGGACATAGCCCGCCTCGGCAAACGAGGTCAGCAGGGTGTCCGTCCAGGCGGCGGGTTTTGTCATCTCGAAGTCCAGCAATTCCAATGAGGTGGCCGTGGTCGCAGCCCCTTAGCACGGCACTTGCGACGTTTCGACCACCTTTGCGGAAGTGACTTAACTGAAAGTGGTCCAGTCGCCCAAGGTCGCCTGAATCACCGCCAGCGCAGCCACCGCGGCGGTATCCGCCCGCATGATCCGCGGCCCCAGCGCCAGTCGGAGAATGGTCGGCTGCTTGAGCAGGAGCGCCCGTTCCTCATCGGCAAAGCCGCCTTCGGGCCCGATCATGACATCGATTCCGCCCGCTGCTTTCTCCCGCGCCCCGGCCAAAGCTGTAATGGGATCAGATACTTCCGCGGCCTCATCGCAGAAAATCAGCAGCCGCTGGCCGTCGCGCTGGTCGAGGAACTTGCCGAGATTCGTGGGCTCACCGACCTCCGCAATGCTGAGAATCCCGCATTGCTCGGCCGCTTCCACCACATTCGCCCGCATCCGCTCGGTATTCACCCGGCTGGTCTGCGTGTGGCGTGTCACCACCGGCTGCAGCTTCGCCGCGCCCATCTCGATGGCCTTCTGCACCATGTAATCGAGCCGCGCATGCTTCAGCGGGGCGAAGGCGTAAGTGATGTCGGACAGCCGGTCCTGCGCCCGCATCTGCTTGAGAACCAACAGTTTGTCGGCGCGCTTGCCGGCGGCGATGGCGGCCTGCCATTCGCCGTCGCGGCCGTTGAACACCAGAACGGCGTCGCCGGCATTCAGCCGCAGCACATTGCCGAGATAATTGCTCTGGCTGCGGTCGAGGGCGATGGCCGCGTCCGTTGCGAGGCTTGCGTCAACATAGAGGCGGGGGCTACGGAAATCGGATTGCGGCATGGCTGGGGTCCCGTTCAGAGCCGGTGCTTTAGCGCAGATGCGACGAAATACCATGCGCGATCGCGACTTAACGCCACCCGGCGCCGCGCTGCCGCCCAAATCGGCGGTTTATTGGTGGGTTGTTAAGGCTTGGCAGGAATCGTAGAAGTGCCTGAATTCAGGAGAGCTTCTGCCCCGTTTGCGGGGCACATGCTGCCGGAGGAAAATCTGTGATCAGCCGTCGTTTCATCGCGCCACTCGCCGTGGCCGCCTTCGCCATGCAAGTTGCTGGTGCCTATGCACAGGGCGCGTTCCCCGCGCCGCTGCCGGGCCAGAGTGCTGCGCCTGCGAGTTCATCGCCATTTCCGCCCGTGAACGGCGCGGCGGCTGCGCCCCCGGCCGCATCGCCATTCCCGCCCGTGGGCGGTGCACCTGCCGCCGCCGCGCCCAGTGCATTTCCTTCGGGGGGCGCTGCGCCGCTCGGTGGTGGCTTCGGTCCGCCTCCGCAGCAGCAGGCCGGCCCTGCCGGCGGTGACGACTGCATGGCCGGCTTCTTGCCGCTGCGTCAGGAAGCTGAAAAGCGCGGCGCTGCGATCAAGGCCGCGAGCGAACGCCGCGCACCGCCGGATGAAGCCTGCAAACTGATCTCGGCCTTCTCGCAGAGCGAGGTCAAGATGCTCAGCTATATCAAGGCCAATGCCACCAAATGCGGTATTCCCAGCAATGTCTCCTCGCAGATGCAGGCAGGGCACAAGAACACTGAAAACATGCGCCAGAAGGTGTGCGCTGCCGCCCGTGGCGGCGGTGGCCCCGGCCCGGTTGCGGCACCGCGCCTCAGCGACGTGCTCGGCTCGTCGGCCTCGCTGCCTGACGCATCCGCCGCACGCAAGAGCGGCGGCACCACCTTCGATACGCTGAACGGCAACGTTCTCACCCGATGAGCGACGCGGCTGCCCGCGTTGCCGACGCGACCGCCAATAACTGGGTCGATCGCGTCGCGCCGCTCTGGTCGCGCCCCTATCTGAGGCTGTCGCGGTTCGATCGCCCGATCGGATCGTGGCTGCTGCTGATGCCATGCTGGTGGTCGGCAGCGCTGGCCTCCGGTGCGGCTCACGATCTCCATCAATTGCCAAAGATGATCGCGCTGTTCTTCATCGGCGCCTTCGTCATGCGCGGTGCCGGCTGTACCTGGAACGACATCACCGACCGCGATCTCGATGCCAAGGTCGAACGCACCCGCTCGCGGCCCATTCCAGCCGGGCAGGTGACGGCGAAAAAGGCCTTCGCCTGGCTCGTCCTGCAGGCGCTGATCGGCCTTGTCGTGCTGCTGCAGTTCAACAGTTTTGCCATTGCGACCGGCATCGCCTCGCTGGCGATCGTCGCAGCCTATCCATTCATGAAGCGCGTCACCTACTGGCCGCAGAGCGTGCTCGGCCTCGCCTTCTCATGGGGCGCGCTGATGGGCTTTGCGGTGGTGTTCCAGCGCATCGATGCAACGGCGCTGCTGCTCTATGCCGGCGCGATCTGCTGGGTGATCGCCTATGACACGATCTACGCCCATCAGGACACCGAAGACGATGCGCTGATCGGCATCAAATCGACGGCGCTGCTGTTCGGTGCGCGCACGCAAACCGCGCTGGTGATTTTCTATGGCCTGGCCGTATCGCTGATCAGCGTCGCGCTGCGTCTGGCCGGTGCCGGCTGGCCGGCCTGGATTGGTCTCATCGTTTTTGCCGGACATCTCGCCTGGCAAATCACGCGGATCGACATCAAGGACTCCGCGCTGTGCCTGCGGCTGTTCAAGTCCAATCGCGACGCGGGGCTGTTGCTCTTTGCAGGATTGCTCGTGGATGCCATGCTGCGTGCGGGCTGATCGCCCGTATCATCACGGGTGGAATCTCGCTCAATGGACGTCGCGCAGCTCAAGACGCTGATCCATGTTGCCGAACTCGGAAGCCTCAGCAAGGCCGCCGATCGCTTGCGCATCGCCCAGCCGGCCTTGAGCCGGCAGATCCGTTTGCTCGAAAAAGAACTCGGCGCCACGCTATTTGAACGTCACGGTCGCGGGATGGTGATCACCGCGGTCGGCCGTGAAGTCCTCGACCACGCCGTGCGCGTGATGGCGGAGCTCGAGGCGATCCGCAACGTGTCGTCCAGCGGCGCGCTGTCCTTCTCCGGGCAGGTCTCGATCGGCACCACGCCCACCGTGGCCGAAATCGTAACGGTGCCCTTGGTGCGCAAGATCCAGCAGGCCCATCCGCAATTGTCGGTGCGGCTGTCGTCGGCCTTCACAGGCCATTTGCTCGATTGGCTGCAGCGTGGCGAGTTGGAGCTGGCCGTCTCCTACGATCCGCAGCCGATTCGCTCGTTGCGCATCGTGCCCGTGATGATGGAGCGGCTGTTTTTGGTCAGCGCGTGTGATGGCGGGCTGACGATGGATGCGCCGGTACGCTTCGTCAGCTTGCAGGACCGCGAACTCGTGCTGCCGAGCCAGCGGCATGGATTGCGGGGCATCATGGAAGATTGCGCGCGACAGGCCGGCGTCCAGTTGCGCGCGAATATCGAGGCTGACTCGTTCGGCGCGATGATCGATCTGGTACGCAACGGGGTCGGGTCCACGGTGCTGCCGCTGGCACCGATCCACGGTCTGGTCGAGAGCGGAGCATTGTGTGCGGCGCCGCTGATCGACCCCGTGCCGGAACGCAAGCTCGTGCTCGCTTATCCCGCGGATCGCCCTGTCAGTGCTGCAGCGCAATTCGTCGCGAAGACCTTCACTGACATTGCCGCTGATCTCGTCGCACGAAATATCTGGGTCGGTCGCACGCTTGCTGCACCATAGTGCTGAGACGCCGCATGATGTTGCGGTGCCAGAGATCAAATTTCGGCATATCTCTTCACATCATTCGATATGCGATCCATGCTTCTGATTGCGCTATGCCTTGCATCAGCGAGATCAACGAGCGGAGACCTTGATGAGCGATGCGGGAGAGGGGCCTGGCGAACAGGCCGGCTGGCGACGGGATGTGTTCGACATTCTCAAGGCGGCCGACGTCAAACACATCGTCTATGTGCCGGATGCCGGTCACTCGACGGCGATCCGCCTCGCGACCGAGGACAACACGATCAATTCGGTGGTGCTGACCACGGAGGAAGAAGGCATCGGCTATCTCGCGGGCGCCTGGCTCGGCGGTGAGCGCGGTGCGCTGCTGATGCAGTCCAGCGGCGTCGGCAATTGCATCAACACACTCGCTTTGCAGACCTGCACGCGGTTTCCGCTGCTGATGGTGGTCACCATGCGCGGCGACTGGGCCGAATTCAACGGCTGGCAGAATCCGATGGGGCAGGCCACCGAGCGCGCGCTGAACCTGATGGGCGTGCTCACCTGGCGCGCCGATGAGCCGCAGGACGTCGCGCCGCTTTTGCGTGGCGCTGCCGCGATGGCCTTCAACGGAGACTCGGCCTGCGCCCTGCTGCTTGGACAGCGCCTGATCGGAGAGAAGCAATGGGTGAAGTGAACGCAGGCGGCGCGCTCGATCGCCGCGAGGTCGTGAAGACCTTGCTTGACGGGCGCAAGGATCTTCTTGTCGTGACCGGGCTTGGTTCGCCATCGTACGATGTGATGGCGGCCGGCGATCACGACAACAACTACTATCTCTGGGCGGCGATGGGCAGTGCAGCCATGGTCGGTCTTGGCCTTGCGACGGCAAAGCCGGATCATTCGGTGCTGGTCGTCACCGGGGATGGCGAAATGCTGATGGGGATGGGTGCGCTGGCGACCATTGCCACGCGTCGGCCTGCCAATCTCACCATCGCGGTGCTCGACAACGGGCACTTTGGCGAAACCGGCATGCAAGTGAGCCATGCCGGCATGGGCGTAAATCTCGACAAGGTCGCGCAATCCTGCGGCTTTGGCTGGACCAGGGAAATCCGCGACATGGCTGGTGTCGAGGATCTGCGCACGCGCCTGGCCTCGCGCGATGGCGTCAAGCTCGCCACCATCAAGGTCAAAGCCGAGAACCCACCGCGCGTGTTGCCACCACGTGATGGCGTCCATGTCAAAAATCGCTTCCGTGCGGCACTCGGTCACGCACCAATCTGATGGATGACGGCAGGGCGCTACGGCGCCCTGTTTTATGCTGAGCGACTGGCGGACATCGGATCAACCGATGCCGACCGAAGACAACATCAAGGGTGGGAACCAATGACGACAGGCATCACGCGTCGATTTTTCGGCACGACGGCCATCGCGGCCGTTGCGGCACTTTCCTTCAGTGCAGGCGCCCGGGCACAGGCCGACCTGCCGAAAGGACCGATCACTTTGGTGGTGCCGTTCGCAGCGGGCGGCGCCACGGATGTGGTGAGCCGCCATGTGGCGCGCAAAGTGTCCGAGCAGATCGGCCAGACCATCGTCATCGAGAACGTGACGGGCGCAGGCGGCGTCGTGGGCGCCACCCGTGTGGCCAAGGCCAAGCCCGACGGGCAGACATTGCTGATGGGGACGATCTCGACCCACACGATCAATCCGCTGATGGTGAAGCAGCCGCCTTATGATCCGATCGCCGATTTCACACCCGTGTCGATGATCGTGACCGTGCCGAATGTGCTGCTGGTTTCTCCGCAGTCAAAGGCCACCAATGTCAAAGAGCTGATCGCGATGCTGAAGGCCGAGCCCGGTAAATACAGCTACGGCTCCTCGGGCGTCGGAACGCCGCCGAACCTGTCCGGCGAACTCATGAAGACCATGGCGGACGTGAAGATGGAACACGTGCCCTATCGTGGTGGCGCACCGGCGATGAACGATCTCATCGGCGGCCAAATCCCGATGATGTTCGACGTGCTCAGCGGCGCGGCCTCTTTCATCAAGGCGGGTTCGGCGCGCGCGCTGGCCGTCACCACCAAGAACCGATCGGCTTCGTTCCCGGATATTCCGACGGTGGCCGAGGCCGGTTTGCCCGGCTACGAGACCTATACATGGAATGCGATCTTTGGTCCGCCCGGCATGCCGCCAGCGATGACCGAGAAACTGAGCGCGGAATTCCGCAAGGCGGTCGCCGATCCTGAAGTCCGGCAGCGTCTCATTGAACTCAGTGGCGAGCCAGTGGGATCGACACCGGCCGAACTCGGTGCTCAAGTCAAAGCCGAGATTGCCAAATGGGGACCGGTCATCCAGGCCGCGGGCCTCAAGACGGAATAGATCAGTTGAAAGGATCTCGGCGTGCCGCTAGCGGAGAGTGAACGCCTCGCATGTCTTCGCGCATTGGCGGAGATCATCGGCGACAAATATGTGCGCACCGGAGCGGATGCCGAGCCCTATGAGCAGGACTGGCGTGCGCGCTACCGCGGGAATGCGGTAGCGGTGGTGCTGCCGGGGACGACAGAGGAAGTCGCCGCGGTCGTTCGTGTCTGTGTGCAGCACGGTGTCGCCATTGTGCCGCAGGCCGGCAATACCGGGCTCACGGGCGGCGCCACCGTGCCGGATGGCGTCACGGCGGTCATCATCAATGTCTCGCGGCTGAACAAGGTCCATCAGCTCGATCTGCTCAACAATGCGATCACCGTGGGGGCGGGCTGCATCCTCGCCGATCTGCGCGCGCTGGCCGACGAGAATGACAGGCAGTTTCCGGTGCTGCTGGGCAGTGTCGGCAGCTGCGAGATCGGCGGGCTGGTCTCGACCAATGCCGGCGGCACCGGCGTGCTGCGCTATGGCAATATGCGCGAGCAGGTGCTCGGGCTGGAAGTCGTGCTGCCCGACGGTCGGGTCTGGAACGGGCTGAAAGCGCTGCGCAAGGACAATACCGGCTACGATCTCAAACAGCTGTTCGTCGGCGCCGAAGGGACGCTCGGCATCGTCACGGCGGCGGTGCTGAAGCTCTATCCGAAGCTCACCGTGTCGGCGACGGCGATGGTGGCGATGGAACGGGTCGATCAGGCCATCGCGCTGTTGCACGACCTGCAGCGGGTGACGGGCGGGCGTGTCGAGACATTCGAACTGATGTCGCAGAGCCAACTGCAGATCGTGCTGCGTCACGACATGTCCAGCGGCAGCCCGATGGCAGCCGAGGCGCCGTGGTATGTGCTGCTGGAACTGGCCGACAGCGCGCCGGACTGGAATGCGATGGAGAGCATGGAAATCGCGCTGGGCGCAGCGCTGGAGAATGGCGTCATCATCGATGCCGTCATTGCCAGCGATCACGCCAAGGCAGAGCGGATCTGGCAGCTGCGGCACACGATTTCGGAATCCAACAAGCGGGAAGGTTTCACGGTGTCGAACGACACCTCGGTGCCGGTCTCGGCACTGCCGGGATTTCTCGATCGCGTGACACGTCGACTGGAGAGCAGCCTGCCAAAAGCCCGGGTGGCGCATTGCGGCCATGTGGGCGACGGCAATGTCCACGTCATCGTGATCTTCCCCTATGACATCGGCGACGCCGCAATGCGCGACGCGGCAGCGCATCAGGCCAATACGATCGTGCATCAGGAAAGCGTCGCCAGTGGCGGCAGCATCAGCGCCGAGCATGGCATCGGCCGCATGCATGTGGATCGCCTGCCGCTCTATACGTCGGAGGTCGAGATGGACCTGATGCGGCGGGTGAAGCTGGCGATCGATCCGGGGCGGATCATGAATCCGAACAAGGTGTTGAGGTTGCCGTGATGTGTATCGCTGACGTTTCCACAGACGCGCTTGTCATCCCCGCGCATGCGGGGATCCAGTAAACGGTGGCAGCCCGGCTCTATCGCTGAAGCCGGTGTCTGCTGGATCGCCCGGTCGAGCCGGGCGATGACAGTGAGAGGGCTTCAATCCCGCGCGATAATCTCGTATTCGCCCTTGTAGCTCCCGGCCTCATTCAGCAGCGCGCCGACACGACGGCGCATCAGGAACCTTGGCCGACGCTCACGGATGGCGTTGCGGCGACGGCGGCGCTGCGCCGGTTCGATCGGCTTCTCTTCCGGCAACTGCGGAAGGGCAAAGATCTCGCTCCACATCGGCCAGGCCATCTCGATCTCCTCGACATCCGAGCTCACGAGCAGCGGGATCGACAATGACGGATCGCGATGCTTCAGCACGAGCATCTTTCCGTCATCGAGCCCGCGCAACGCGACGCCCATGAAATCGCTGACGCGCACATTGATCGCCATGCGCATGCCGCGGATGGCACGGTGCAGGACGACACGCTCGCGATGTAGTTCGACACGCCGGACGCTGCCGTCGGCGCGGTTGTCATGTGCTTCGAAGCGAAGCGGTAGTGAATGGGGATCGAGCCGCACGGGGCTGCTCGATCCCAAGGTCGATGGCGAGGCGGATGCCTCGATTGCTGTTTGATGCCCCACGGCTTTTTATCTCCCCGCCGGAATTATGCTTCCGGTCGATGGGAGGAGCTTGCCAGAGCGGGTCCCGAATCTGCTTAAAAAGGCTGGTTAAGAGAATCCGACCCGGATCGCATGCTTGATGAAAGCCAAACCAGCATGCTTGACGACTCCTTGCCGCAAGGGTGAAAATTCGACCCATCCGCCGCGGCAAATGCTTGAAATCCCTGCAAAACGGGCACATCTGTAGAGCTTCGCCGTGACCCGGGCCATGGCCTCAAATTCAGGGATTTTGTTTGTGATCTCTTCACCAAACGCGACCGTTACCCGATCCGACAATTCCGACCTGCTCGATCAATCCGCATTGTCAAATCTGGCGCAGCGTCTCGTGGAGGCCGCCAGGCGTGCGGGCGCTGATGCGGCGGATGCGGTTGCCGTGCGCGGCGTCTCCCATGGCGTCGAGGTGCGCGACGGGAAGGTAGAAGCTTCGGAGCGCTCCGAGGGCGACGATGTCGGCCTGCGCGTGTTCGTCGGTCGGCGACAGGCGGTGATTTCCACAAATGACATGTCCGGGGACAATGCCGCGCAACTGGCCGAGCGCGCGGTAGCCATGGCGTGTGTGGCGCCGGACGACAAATATGTCGGGCTGGCCGATCCCGAACTGCTGGCGAAGAATTTTCCCGATCTCGATGTACTCGATCCCGTCGTGCCGGAGGTCGGCGAACTCGAACGCCGCGCCATCGAAGCCGAAGAAGCGGCGCTGGCGGTGGCGGGCGTCACCAAGTCCGGTGGTGCTTCTGCCTCGACGGGCATCGGCGGCATGGTGCTGGTGACATCGACCGGCTTCCATGGTTCCTATCTGCGCTCCAGCCACGGTGTGTCGATGACGGCGATCGTCGGCGACGGCACCAAGATGGAGCGCGACTACGATTTCTCCTCGGCGCTGCATGCCTCCGATCTCGCTTCGCCTGCAGCCGTCGGCAAGCTCGCCGGTGAACGCACCGTGGCGCGCGCCAATCCGCGCAAGGTGGCGACCTGCAAGGTGCCGGTGGTCTATGATCCGCGCGTATCGAATTCGCTGGTCGGCCATGTCATCGGTGCCGCGAATGGCGCGTCCGTCGCGCGCAAGACAACCTTCCTGAAGGACAGCCTCGGCAAGCAGCTGTTCAACGGCAATATCCGCATCATCGACGATCCCCTGCGGGTGCGCGGCCTGCGGTCGCAGAGCTTTGACGCGGAGGGCGTCACGACGGTGAAGCGCGCGATCATCGATGAGGGTGTGCTGACGACCTGGCTGCTGGATTGCGCCACCGCGCGCGAGCTTGGCTTGCAGACGACCGGCCATGCCCATCGCGGCGTGTCGTCCTCGCCATCGCCGGGCGCCTACAATCTGCATATGGAAGCCGGCGACGTCTCGCCCGAGGACCTGATCGCCGACATCAAGGAAGGCTTTTACGTCACCGACCTCATCGGCTCCGGCGTCAATGGCGTCACCGGTGATTATAGCCGCGGCGCTGGCGGGTTCTGGATCGAGAACGGCAAGCTGACTTATGCGGTGAGCGAGATCACCATCGCCGGTCATCTCTTCGAGATGTTCAAGTCGCTGATCCCGGCGAACGATCTCGCTTTCAAATACGGCGTCAACGCGCCGACCGTGCGCGTCGAGGGACTGACGATTGCCGGACGCTGAACCAGCCGACAAACTGGCGCGGGATTTCGCGCTGATGGAGCAGACCGTTCGCGAGGCGGGCGCGCTCGGTCTTGCGATGTTCCGCACCGAACTGCGCAAATGGATCAAGGGCGAATCGTCGCCGGTCTCGGAAGCCGACATCGCGCTCAACGACCTGATCGAAAAGAGGCTGCGCAGCGCCACGCCGGATTATGGCTGGCTGTCGGAAGAAAGTGCCGATGACAGCGCGCGTCTCGGCAAGCGCCAGACCTGGATCATCGATCCCATCGATGGCACCCGCAGCTATCTTGCCGGCCGCGAGGACTGGTGCGTTTGTGTCGCACTGGTGGAGGAACATCGCCCGGTCATGGCCGCAGTCTACGCGCCATCCACAGATGAATTTTTCCTCAGCCAGCGCGGGCAGGGCACGACCTGCAACGGTCGGCCGGTCCGCGCGACAGCAGGCACCGATCTCGATTTCGCCCGTGTTGCAGGTCCCAAACCTCTGGTGGAGCGCCTGACCCATCCGCGACAGGACCTGGAGTTGCATCCGCGAATCGGATCGCTTGCCCTGCGGTTGTGCTGGATCGCCAATGGTCGGCTGGACGCCGCTTTTGCCGGTGGCCAGAGCAAGGACTGGGATCTGGCGGCTGCGGATTTGATCGTGCACGAAGCGAATGGTAGAATGAGCGAGCTTTCGGGCGATCCCATTTTATACAATCGCCGGGAAGTCACGCACGGGTTGCTGGTAGCAGCGGGGGCCGATCGTCATGCCCATATCGTTGAGCAGTTCCGGACCAACCGGGCGTAACCAGCCGCACCACCATTTTCTGCAAAAATGATCGCAGCCGGCCGCTGCAGGAAGAACCTATGTCCGACACACCACAGCAACTGCTTCATCTGGTCATCGGTGGCGAACTCACCGATCTGAAGGGTTTCACCTTTAAGGACCTCGATCAGGTCGATATCGTCGGCGTCTATCCGAACTACGCATCGGCGCTGGTGGCCTGGAAGGCCAAGGCGCAGTCGACCGTCGACAACGCTCATATGCGTTACTTCATCGTCCATCTCCATCGGCTGCTCGATCCGGGTCAAGACGCAAAGCCCACCACTTGAAACGTCTGCTGCGAAACACGCTGCGCAGCAGTGGGGTGCAACGTGCCGCGGGGTTCCTCGCGGCCGAATTTTTGCGCCTTGTGTGGAAGACCAACACCTTCACCTTCGATCCCGTCGATGTCTATGACATCGTCGAGCCGGAGATGCCGGTCATCCTTGCCTTCTGGCATGGTCAGCATCTGATGACGCCCTTCATCAAGCAGAAGGACTATCGCGGCGCGGTGCTGATCTCCAAGCATCGCGACGGCGAGTTCAACGCCCTGGCCGCGGAGCGGCTCGGCATTTCGACCGTGCGCGGCTCCGGCGATCACGGTGGTGCGTTTCACCGGAAGGGCGGCGTCGGCGCTTTCAAGGAAATGGTGCGGGTGCTGGAGAGCGGCGTCAATATGGCGCTGACGGCCGATGTGCCGAAGCGCTCGCGCGTCGCCGGCCTCGGCATCATCATGCTCGCGCGCGAGAGCGGACGGCCGATCATGCCTTTCGCCATGGCGACCAGCCGCTTCTACCAGTTCAATAACTGGGACCACACCACCATCAATCTGCCATTCGGCCGCGGTGTGCTGGTCGGCGGCGAGCCGATCAGCGTGCCGGCGGACGCCGATGGCGCTATGATGGAAGCGTTGCGCCAGCAACTCGAAACAACGTTGAACGACGCCACGCGGCGCGCCTATGAAGCCGTGGGGCGTCCGGACGGCAATCGCCATGCCTGACACCTTGCCGATCACACTGCGCGCCTATCGTCGCCTGTCGTCGTCGCTGACGCCGATGGTGCCGCTTCTGATCAAGCGCCGGCTGCGCAACGGCAAGGAAGATCCCGAGCGTGTCGATGAACGCCGCGGCATCGCAGCGATCGAGCGTCCGGCAGGGCCGCTGGTCTGGGTGCATGGTGCGAGCGTCGGCGAAGTGCTGGCTGCGGCGACCTTGATCGAACGGCTGCGTGCGTCGAACATGCGCATCCTGCTGACCTCGGGCACGGTGACTTCGGCTGCCATCATCGCCAAGCGTTTCCCGCCCGACATCATCCATCAATATATTCCCTACGACTCGCCGCGTTATGTCGCGCGTTTTCTCGACCACTGGCATCCCAGCCTGGCGCTGTTCATCGAGAGCGATCTCTGGCCCAATCTGATCCTGTCTGCTGCCAGGCGTCGCTTGCCCATGGCGCTGATCAATGCGCGGATGTCGCAGCGCTCGTTCCCGCGCTGGCAGAAACTGTCGAAGACGATCTCCGCATTGCTGGGAAGTTTCGAGATATGCCTCGCCCAGTCCGATACCGATGCCGAACGTTTCAGCGCGCTCGGCGCGCGCAGCGTGCTGGTCACCGGCAATCTGAAATTCGACGTGCAGGCGCCGCCCGGCGACGCGGCCAAGCTCGATGCATTGAAGGTGGCAACACGCGGCCGGCCGATCGTCGTGGCCTCATCGACGCATCCCGGCGAAGAAGAGATCGTCCTCGAAACCCACAAGGCGCTGACCAACTTCTTTCCGTCCTTGCTGACCGTCATCGTTCCGCGCCATGCCCATCGCGGCGAGGCGATCGCCGGGATGGCGCAGGTGAGTGGTCTGCGCGCCACCACGCGCTCGCGCGGAGAATTGCCCGGCGCAGGCACCGATGTTTATGTCGCCGATACGATGGGCGAGCTCGGCCTGTTCTATCGGCTGACGCCCGTGGTGTTCATGGGCGGCTCGCTGGTCCCGCATGGTGGCCAGAATCCGATCGAGCCTGCGAAGCTTGGCGCAGCCATCGTGCATGGGCCGCACGTTTTCAATTTCACCGACGTCTATGACGCGCTCGATGGTGCCGGCGGCGCGCGGCAGGCGAATTCGTCCGAACAACTCGTAAAGCTGCTGGCACAGATGCTCGGCGACAAGGCTGCACGCGCGGCGTCGGTCGATGCGGCGGGCGAGGTGGTTACGCGGCTCGGCGGTGCGCTCGATCGTACGCTCCATGCGCTCGAACCCTATCTGATGCAGTTGCGTTTCGAGATGGGTGGCCATCATGCGTGAGCCGGCGTTCTGGCAGCAGCAAAGCAGCCTGTTGGCGCGCCTGCTGATGCCGCTCGGCGCCGTCTATGGCGAGATCACCGCTGCGCGCATGATGCAGCAGGGCACGGCGGTCGGCATTCCCGTGATCTGCGTCGGCAACTATCACACCGGCGGTGCGGGCAAGACACCGACCACATTGGCGCTGGTGAAATTGTTGCGCGACCTCGGTGAAACGCCGGTGGTGCTCAGCCGTGGCCATGGTGGCAAGTTGCGGGGACCCGTCAAGGTCGAGCCGTCACGCCACAGTGCTGCCGATGTCGGCGACGAGCCGTTGATGATGGCGCGTGACGTGCCGGTCGTCATTGCGCGGGATCGTGTCGGCGGCGCCGCGCTGGCGCGCTCCACCGGCGCCAGCGTCATCGTGATGGATGACGGTTTCCAGAATCCCGCCATCGCCAAGGACCTGTCGCTGATCGTCATCGATGGCAATCGCGGCCTCGGCAATGGTCGCATCTTTCCGGCCGGTCCGCTTCGCGCGCCGCTCGATCGACAGATCGCGCGCACCGACGCGCTGGTGGTGATCGGCGACGGCGTTGCTGCCACCGGCGTTTCTGCGCTGGTGCATGGCCGCGGCGGCAAAGTGTTTACGGCACGACTGAAGTCGGATGCTGCCTCCATGCAGGCGCTGCAGGGCAAGCGAGTGCTGGCCTTTGCAGGCATCGGCGATCCCGGCCGCTTCTTCCGCACGCTGCGCAACGCGAGCGTGGATGTGGCGGTGGAGAAGACGTTCGGGGATCATCATCCGTATACGACGACGGAGATCGACGCGCTGGTCGCGCAGGCGCAAAGCGAAGGCCTTGTGCTGGTGACGACGGAGAAAGACCTGGTGAAGCTGCGCGATATGCCGGCTGCGGCGGACATCATCGGCTTCGCCGTTGCGCTTGATGTCGAAGATAAAGACGGGCTGCGCAGTCTGGTGCGCGAGACCCTCAATCGCGCGAAGGCGGGAACGAGGCGCTGAAGTGTAGGGTGGATGAGCGAAGCGTAATCCGCCGGCCGAGTGCGTGTGACGAAGAAGGGTGGATTACGGCTTCGCCTAATCCACCCTACGGCCGCGTCTTACTTTACCTGTTCCGGATAGTGCCGCTTCAGCACCGCCGTATGCGTGGCATAGGCTTCCTGCCGGTCGACGCTCCAGTATTTCAGTTCGTCCAGCGGAATGCGCTCGCCCGAGATGGCGCAGGTCACATAGGTGCCCGGCGCGACGACGCGAAAATCGCCGTCGAGATATTGCAGCTTGGCTTCGCCATTGCCGGATGGGCCGAATTTATTGAGCACGGCTGGTCTCCTGGATCGTCCGGTCTGTCCGGACGGTGATGTCACTGTTTCGTAGCATAAATAGGGCTTCGGCGCGGCGAATGAAAGCGCGGTTGATGCGCGTCAGAACAGGTCGCCCTGATCCACTTTCGCCTTGCGCTTTGGCGTCGTCGATTTGGCCGCAGCCGGCTTCGTCGTCTGCGGTGGCGCGGGATGATCGCCGTCCGCAGTGACACCCACGCGCCCGTCGGCGAACTCGATGCTCAGCCGCGCGCCGGCGCTGACATTTGCTGCCGCATGCAGCGCCGCACCCTGTTCGTCACGCACCAGCGCAAATCCGCGTGCGAGCACACTGCGATAGGACAGGGCGGCGAGCAGCTTGTTCGAGGCCTCGACGCGCGCCTGCTGGCGCTGCAGCAGGGTCGTCAGTGCGCGGCGGGCGCGCTCGGTGAGACGCAGTGCGCGTTCGCGGTCCCGGGTGACGGCATTGCGCTGCGCCTGCGCATTGGCGGACTTGGAGGCCTTGAGCCGCAATTCGAGATTGGCAAAGCGATCACGGCGTTGCCGCAGCAGCGCGCGGGCAGATAGCTTGAGCCGCTCGCCGCACACCGCCTGTCGCTGCGTCGCATTCGCGATCTGCGCGCGTAGCACGCCAAGTGTCAGGCCCGCGCTGGCCTTGGCAAAGCGTCGATGATGCGCATGCGTGTTCGCGCGCAGCGCGCGCGGCAGCGATGCACCTGCGCCGTCGAGCCGCTGGCGCGGAATGGCGAGCAGATCGCCCGCATTCGGCAAGGCGCGGGCGGCGGCGCGCAGCTCGTTGCGGCGCGACTCCTGCGAGCGCTGCCAGCACAGCATCATGCGGCGTTCGAACGTGCCGATTTCGACCAGCAATTCCGCCCGCACGGGCACGGCCATTTCGGCCGCTGCCGTCGGCGTCGGCGCGCGCTTGTCGGAGGCAAAATCGATCAGCGTGATGTCGGTCTCATGGCCCACGGCCGAGATCAGCGGGATCATGCTTTCGGCCGCGGCACGCACCACAATCTCTTCGTTGAACGACCACAGGTCTTCCAGCGAGCCGCCGCCACGGGCGACGATCAACAGATCCGGCCGCGGAATCTGGCCACCGGGCTCCAGCGCATTGAAGCCGTGGATCGCCGCCGCCACCTGTTCGGCCGAACCCTCGCCCTGCACGCGCACCGGCCACACCAGCACATGGCGGGGAAAGCGGTCTTCCAGCCGATGCAGGATGTCGCGGATCACGGCGCCGGTGGGCGAAGTGACGACGCCGATCACTTCGGGCAGCCATGGCAGCAATTGCTTGCGCGCTTCGTCGAACAAGCCCTCGGCGCCGAGCTTGCGCTTGCGCTCCTCCATCAGCGCCATCAGCGCGCCGACGCCGGCGGGCTCCAGCGCCTCGATGACGATCTGGTATTTTGACGAGCCGGGATAGGTGGTCAGCTTGCCGGTGGCGATGACCTCGAGGCCCTCCTGCGGCCGGAACCGCATGCGGCCATGGACGCCCTTCCAGATCACGGCCTCGATCTTGGCGCTCTCGTCCTTGAGCGAGAAATAGCAGTGGCCGGAGGAATGCGGCCCGCGAAAGCCGGTGATTTCGCCGCGCACGCGTACGTTCCCATAGGCGTCCTCCACCGTCCGCTTCAGGGCCTGCGAGAGCTCGGAAACGGTGAATTCGGAGGAATTCGTCAGCGGTGCAGCGGCAGTTTTGGGCATCGGGGACTCGGGCTGTTGCGGCAGCGGATTAGCATGCTAAACGCTGGCAAAACCATCCAAAACCGTCCAAAGTCTTTTCGCCAGGCAGTCTTCCCATGAACATTCTCCTCATCGGTTCCGGTGGTCGCGAGCACGCGCTGGCCTGGAAACTGGCGTCGTCTCCGCTGCTGACCAAGCTCTGGTGCGCCCCGGGCAATGCCGGCATCGCGCAGGAAGCCGAATGCGTCGCGCTGGATGTCGCCGACCATGCTGCCGTGATCACCTTCTGCCGTGACAACAAGGTCGATTTTGTCGTGGTCGGCCCGGAAGCGCCGCTGGCTGCCGGCATCGTCGACGATCTCGCCGCCGCCGGCATCAAGGCGTTCGGGCCGAGCAAGGCTGCGGCGCGGCTCGAAGGGTCCAAGGGTTTTACGAAGGACATCTGCAAGGCCAACAACATCCCGACCGCGGCCTATGAACGCTTTAACGACGCGGACAAGGCCAAGGCCTATATTCGCGCCCAAGGCGCGCCGATCGTGATCAAGGCTGATGGCTTGGCGGCCGGCAAGGGCGTCGTTGTCGCAATGACGTTGCAGGAAGCCGAGGACGCCATCGACATGATGCTCGGCGGCGGTTTTGGCGCAGCTGGCGCCGAGGCCGTGGTCGAGGAGTTCATGGTGGGCGAGGAAGCCTCGTTCTTTGTGCTGTGCGACGGCGAGAATGCGTTGCCGCTGGTCGCCGCGCAGGATCACAAGCGCGCCTTCGACGGCGACAAGGGTCCGAATACGGGCGGCATGGGCGCCTATTCGCCGGCACCGGTGTTCACCGATGCGATCCAGAAGCGGACGATGGATGAGATCATCCTGCCGACGCTGAAGGCCATGAAGGAGATGGGTTGCCCCTATAAGGGCGTGCTGTTCGCTGGGCTCATGATCACGGACGAAGGCCCGAAGCTGATCGAATACAATGCCCGTTTCGGCGATCCGGAGACCCAGGTTTTGATGGTCCGCCTGATGTCGGACCTGTTGCCGGCGCTGATCGCTTCAGCAGACGGTCAGCTGAAGAATTTCGACCTGCGCTGGTTCCCGGATCCGGCGCTCACCGTGGTCATGGCTGCCAAGGGCTACCCCGGCGACTACGACAAGGGCACCCGCATCGCCGGCATCGACCGCGCCGAACAGATCGAGGGCGTCGAGGTGTTCCATGCCGGAACCAAGGCTTCAGGCGACTGGATTCTCGCCAATGGCGGCCGGGTCTTGAACGTCACGGCCTCTGCCAAGACGGTCGGGGAGGCCCAGCGGAGGGCCTATGAGGCCATCGGCCTGATCAACTGGCCGGAAGGCTTCTGTCGTCGTGACATCGGCTGGCAGGCCGTCGCGCGCGAGCGGGCCAAGTAAAGGTAGCCGGAGGTTCCGTCGCGGCTGGAACCAAAGGTTGTGATGCGCGTTGAGGGTCCAGAGGTTCCTCATGGCGCATTACTATTTTGACCTGAAGAACGGCATGACCGAGCGCGATCACGCAGGGCGCGATCTCGACAACGACGCGCAGGCGATCGCAGAAGCCTATGCAATTGCTGATGAAATTTCAGAAAAGCCGCCGGCCAACCGCGAGCACGCCCGTCACGTCTGCGTGGTTCATGAGAATGGCCACGAGGTGATGCGGGTGCCGGTGATCACGCGGATGCAGCGGCCGTCAGCGGCGAGCGCGAAAAAAGTCTCGTAAGAGATTCGCCGATTCCGTCTCGCCGACCGCGGAATAGACCTCCGGCGCATGGTGACAGGTCGGCGAGGCAAAGAACCGAACCCCGGAATCGACGCCGCCGCCTTTGGGATCGGCCGCACCATAATACAGCCGGCGGATGCGGGCGAATGAGATCGCCCCGGCGCACATGGTGCAGGGCTCCAGCGTGACATAGAGATCGCAATCCACCAGCCGCTCGCTGCCGATCCTGTCGGCGGCCTCGCGGATGGCCAGGACTTCGGCATGGGCGGTGGGGTCCTTGTCGGTCAAGGTGCGGTTGCCGGCGCTGGCGATCACCTCGCCGTTTCGCACGATCACGCAGCCGATCGGGACTTCCCCCGCATGGCCGGCGGCTTCGGCGGCTTTCAGGGCCAAATCCATGAAAGAAGGGGCGGTCAAAAGCTCGTTTCCTGCGCAAAACTCTGCTACGGAGTGGCCTTCAGCAAAGAGGACACCGGTTTTGCGTCACATTGCGCCCCATTGAGCGCGCAATGTCGATCCGCGAACCCCGTCCGCACCGCTCAACCTAATTCAGCTTCCGCTGCAGCGAGACCTTTCATGCCCCGCGATAACGATAAAAACAACGGCCCCTCGCGCGGCCGGCCGCCCGGCGGCAGAGGCCCAGGCAAAGGACCAGCCAAGGGCGGTCGCTCCGGTGCTGCCCGCGGCCCGGAGAAGAAATTCGCCAAGCGCGACGGCAGCTACACCCCGCGCCCGCCGCGTGACGGTGACGGCGAGAAGCGTCCTTACGCCGGCAAGCGTGATGGCGGTGACCGCGCGCCGCGCCGCGACTATGGCGATGCGCCGCGTCCGCGCTTCAATCGCGACGAGCGCCCGGCGCGCAGCGATGGCGATCGTCCGTCGCGTGGCCCGCGCAAGGAGTTCGGTGATCGCCCGCCACGCCGTGATCGCGACGATGCGCGTCCGGCCGGTCGTTTCTCCGAGAAGAAGTTTGGTGACCGCAAGCCGCGCGATGGTAATCGTCCCTTCAGCGCGCGCCCGTCGCGTGATGGCGATCGTCCACGTGGTGACCGCCCGTTCGGTGATCGCAAGCCGCGCGATGGTGGCGGCGAGAAGCGCCCCTATGCGCCGCGCGGTGATCGTCCGCAGGGTGATCGCCCCTTCGGCTCGCGCCCGTCGCGTGATGGTGATCGGCCGCGTGGCGATCGGCCGTTTGGCGAGAAGAAGTTTTCGCGTGGCGCGCCGGATCGCGGCGGCCCGCGCAAGAGTTTTGGCGGCCGTGGTGATCGCGACTTCGAACGCGGCCCTGATCGCAGCGATGAGAAGCCGTGGCAGAGCCGCGACCGCGGAGATGATCGCGGCAGCCGTCCGGCGCGTGCGCCGCGCGATGGCGATCGCAAGTTCGACAGGCCAAAATTCGACAGGCCACGTTTCGAGCGTTCGCGCGATGATCGCCCCGAGCGTGGCGATGGCGAACGTCCGCGCTTCGAACGCTCGCGCGAGGACCGTCCGCAATTCGAGCGTTCGCGCGAGCCGCGTGGCCGTGCGGACTGGCAGGAGCGTCCGCGCCGTGGCAGCGAAGGCGATGATCGTCCGCGCCGCGACAATGAGGACGACAGCCAGATCTTCCGCCAGCGCCCGGCCTTTGGTGGCCGCGGCGAATACCGCCCGCGCGATCCCGATGCCAAGAAGGCGCCGCGCAAGGCTGCCGAGAAGAAGGGCGCGGAGCGCATCGCCAAGGTTGTTGCCCGCGCCGGCCTGTGCTCGCGTCGCGATGCCGAGGAGTGGGTGACCCAGGGCCGCGTTTCGGTGAACGGCCGCAAGATCAATTCGCCGGCGCTCGACGTCACCGCCAATGACGTGATCACCGTGGACGGCAAGCCGTTGCCGGAGCGTGAGCGCACGCGGCTGTTCATGTATCACAAGCCGCGCGGGCTGATGACGACCCATGCCGATCCGGAAGGCCGACCGACGGTGTTCGACCATCTGCCGGAAGACCTGCCGCGTCTGATCTCCATCGGCCGGCTCGACTTCAACACCGAAGGCCTGTTGTTGCTCACCAATGACGGTGGTCTCGCGCGTACGCTCGAACTGCCCGACACCGGCTGGCTGCGCCGCTATCGCGTTCGCGCCCATGGCAATGTCACCCAGGCGCAGCTCGACGAGCTCAAGAACGGCGTCGAGGTGGATGGCGTCAAGTATGGTGCTATCGATGCGACGCTGGAGCGCGATCAGGGCGCCAATGTCTGGCTGGTATTCGCGATCCGCGAAGGCAAGAATCGCGAAGTCCGTAATGTCTGCGCGCATCTCGGTCTCGAAGTGAATCGACTGATCCGCATCTCCTACGGCCCGTTCCAACTCGGCGAGCTGGAAGAAGGCGAGGTCGATGAGGTGAAGACCCGCGTGCTGCGCGAGCAGCTCGGCGAGAAGATTGCGGAGGCCGCGGGTGCCGATTTCGGCCGCCAGCTGCCGAGCAAGGGCGACACCTCGCTCGATCCGGTGATCGTCAAGAAGCCGGTGATGAAGCGCTCGACGGTGGAAGACCGCAAGGGCCGCCGCGTCGTGGTGCAGCGCTCCGGCTCCGATGAAGCGCGTGCGCGTAACGACGCCGAGGCATTGTTCGGCGGACAGAAGAAGCCGCCCAAGCGCGGCTACAAGGGCAAGCGCGATATCAAGCCGCGGGACGAGTAACCGATGCGCGTAATCGGTGGCCGGCTGAGGGGCCGCAATATTGCGGGCCCCTCGACGCAAGCGATCCGTCCGACGCAGGATCGCCTGCGCGAGTCGCTGTTCAACATCCTGATGCATGCCTATGAGAATCCGATGCTCGATGCCCGGGTGCTCGACCTCTATGCCGGCACCGGTGCGCTTGGCATCGAGGCGGTGTCGCGCGGCGCCAAGTTTACGCTGTTCGTGGACAATGGCTCCGAAGCGCGTGCGCTGCTGCGTGACAATGTCGAGAGCCTCGGCCTCGGCGGCGTGACAAAAGTCTATCGCCGCGATGCCAGCGATCCCGGCCCGGCACATCCGGTCGAGCCGTTCGCGCTGGTGTTCATCGATCCGCCCTATCGCCAGAAGCTCGCGGAGAAATCACTCGCAGCCTTGCGTGATGGTGGCTGGCTGGTGCCCGACGCGCTGGTGGTGGTGGAAGAGGCGAAGGATGCCGGCTTCACGGCGCCCGAGGGCTATGACGAACTCGAACGTCGCGCCTATGACGAGACTGAATTCACGTTTCTAAGATTCACAAAATAAACGGGAGAAACCGATGACGCTCGCCTGCACCTGGGATCACGTTCATATCCGCACGCCGGATGTCGAAGCCACCGCGCAGTGGTTTGCCGACAAGCTCGATGCCGAGATCCTGCGCGCGCCTGGCCGTGTCGATATCAGGCTCGGTGGGGCCATGATCTTCCTTGCGCCTGTCACGCCGGAAATGGGCGTCAATCCGCCGCCGGTCACGCCCTATCAGGGCCTCGATCATTTCGGCCTGAAGGTGAAGGACATCGATGCGGTGGCTGCCGATCTCAAGGCGCGGGGCGTCGAGTTCACCAAGGAGCCGCACACTCTGAAGCCGGGGCTGCGCATCGCCTTCATCCGCGCGCCGCAGGGTGTGTCGATCGAGATCTTGGAACGCGATCCGAAATATACGTGAGGTTGTCTTTTCCCTCCCCCTAGCGGCGCAGCCGCGCCGTGGGGAGGGTGGCCGCCGAAGGCGGTCGGGTGGGGTAGCCCCACGTGACGTCAGAGACTGGGGACACACCCCACCCGTCTCGATGCTCGCTGAACGCTCGCCTCGATCCACCCTCCCCATTCGCTTCGCTCCGGGGAGGGAGAAGATCAGCGACGCCCGAACAGCTTCTCGATATCGTTGAGCTTCAGCTCCACATAGGTCGGGCGGCCGTGATTGCACTGGCCGGAATTCGGCGTCTCTTCCATTTCGCGCAGCAGCGCGTTCATCTCTTCCGGCCGCAGCCTGCGGCCGGAGCGGATCGAGCCGTGGCAGGCCATGGTGGCGGCCACATGCATCAGCCGGCGCTCCAGCGGCAGTGCCTCGTCCCATTCGGCCATGTGCTCGGCGAGATCGCGCAACAGCGACGCCGCATTGGTCTTGCCGAGCAGTGACGGCGTTTCGCGCACCGCGATGGCGCCGGGGCCGAAGCTCTCGATGGCGAGGCCGTAGCCCGCCAGTTCCTCGGCACGCTCCACCAGTTTCTCGACGGTCGCTTCGTCCATCTCGACGATGTCCGGGATCAGCAGGATTTGCCGCTGCACGCCGTTCTTCGCCAGTGAAGCTTTCAGCTTTTCATAGACGATGCGCTCATGGGCGGCGTGCTGGTCGACCACGATCATGCCATCGCGTGTCTGCGCGATGATGTAGTTCTCATGCACCTGCGCACGCGCCGCGCCGAGCGGGCGGTCGAGCAGGTCGACTTGTGGCGCTTCCTCGAAGCGTACATCGGCAGTGGGCGTGCCGACATCGAATACCGCCTGCGGCGCTTCGGCGAAAGTGGCCGCGCCATCGAAAGAAGGGGCAGGCGCGACCGGATAGGACGGCGAGCGCTGCCAGTCCCAATTGGCACTGCGCGGCGTGAAGCTCGGTGCGCTGTTCGGTCGGAATGACGACAGCACCGCGCCCGCGTCATTGTTCGCCGCGGTGCGCTTGCCTTCCCGTGCGAGGCCTTCCTTCAGCGCATGCACGATCAGGGCGCGGACGAGCCCGGCATTGCGGAAGCGCACCTCGGTCTTGGCCGGATGGACATTGGCATCGACCTCCTGCGGGTCGAGCGTCACGAACAGCGCCAGCACCGGATGACGGTCGCGCGGCAGATAGTCGGAATAGGCCGCGCGCACGGCGCCGACGATGAGCTTGTCGCGCACCGGGCGGCCATTGACGAACAGATATTGCCCGAGCGCATTGGCCTTGGTCAGCGACGGCGAGGCCGCGAAGCCTTCGACCACCACGCTTTCGCGCTCGCTGCGCACGTCGATCGCGCTGGCACGAAAATCCGCACCGAGAATATCGCCGAGCCGCGTGAGCTGGCCGGGTGCGCCGGGCAAAGCCGCGGCCCAGGTAACCGGCGCGCGTTCCTCGCCGGATAGCGTAAAGGCCACATCCGGCCGTGCCATCGCCAGGCGGCGTACCACTTCGCGGATGGCTTCCGCCTCGGTGCGGTCGGTCTTGAGAAATTTCAGCCGCGCCGGTGTCGCATAGAAGAGATCGGCGACCTCGATTCGGGTGCCGTGGCCGAGCGCTGCCGGCATGATCGGTTCTTTCGCGCCGGCATCCACCGTGAGCGACCAGGCATGCGGCTCGCTGGCATGGCGCGTGGTGATGCCGAGTCGCGCCACCGAGCCGATCGATGGCAGCGCCTCGCCACGGAAACCGAGCGTACGGATCTGCAGCAGATCCTCGTCATCGAGCTTCGAGGTGGCGTGGCGCTCAACCGCGAGGCCGAGATCGGCATGGGTCATGCCGTGGCCGTCATCGGTGATGGCGATCTTCCGCCGGCCGCCGCCATCGGTGAAGATCTCGATCCGGCTGGCGCCGGCATCGATGGCATTCTCGACCAGCTCCTTCACCACGCTGGCCGGCCGCTCCACCACCTCGCCGGCGGCGATGCGGTTGACGATGGTTTCTGGCAGCTGGCGAACGGGCATGGGTTTCGGCGCGCGGTAAATGGGTCGAGTCTATGTAGGGAACCTGAAGCACCATTCTAAGCCCCGTAAGGCCATGTGTCCCGGCCTGATCAGAGCTGTCCCCGGCTGGATGCGCTGGATCGTAGGGCGGATGAGCCGAAGGCGTAATCCGCCGGCCGATTGCATGTGGTGAAGAACGGCGGATTACGCTGCGCTCATCCGCCCTACGGCGTTGCTTCTCATCCGAATCGGCCGCCTTTTTCGATCACCTCGATCTTGTAGCCATCGGGATCGGTGGCGAAGAAGAATCGCGCCAGCGGCCTGCCGTCATGTTTCAGCTCGCGCAGCGGGCCGGGCGCCAGTTTCTCCTGCTCGAAACGCGCATGTTCCGCGGCAAGGTCATCGACGACAACGGCGAGATGGCCGTAGCCGTCACCGAGCGCATAGGGCTCGGTGCGGCCCTTGTTGATGGTCAGCTCCAGCTCGAAGGGCGAGGAGGGATGGCGCAGATAGATCAGCGCGAAGTCATCGAAGGCCAGTCGTTCGGCTATCTCCAGACCGAAGGCGCGCTTGTAGAAATCGAGCGAGCGGGCTTCGTCGAGCACGCGGATCATGGAATGAACGGGTTTGGCCATAGGGCAATCCTTGTCGTCGTGGTCGTAAAAATCAGTCGGTGAAGCGGCCGCTGCGGCCGGCCTTGACGTCACTGCGGCGCTTCTTGCCTTCGAGGCGGCGCTTCTTGGAGCCAAGCGTAGGCCTGGTCGGTCGCCGCGGCGGTTCGCGATAGGCGGCTTCCTTGATCAGTTCGACCAGCCGCTCGATGGCGTCGGCCTTGTTGCGCTGCTGGGTGCGGAAGCGCTGGGCGTGCATCACGATCACGCCCTCCTTGGTCATGCGCTGGCCGGCGAGGGTGCGCAGCCGGATTTCCATGTCTTCAGGAATGGTCAGCTTCTTGCTGTCGAAGCGCAGCTGCGCGGCGGTGGAGACCTTGTTGACGTTCTGCCCGCCCGGCCCGGACGCACGGACATAGACGATCTCGATATCGTCTTCCTCGATGGCGATGGAGCGGGTGATCCGGAGCAGCATGGCGTCTCCGTAGCACAGGATACCCCGTTTGGCTTGGTGCTGCATGCGCGCGGGCAACGGTCGCGGAGATTTACCGGGACATGGTGTCCCATGCCGGAACCGATGGCCGGCTGGCGCTTATCGTAAGACGACCTGCAGTCCGGAAGCCCAATGACCAAGACCTCCCGTAACATTCTCACCATCGATATCGGCGGCAGCCATGTGAAGGTGATGACCTCCCGCGAACGCATTAAACGCGAATTCGAATCCGGTCCGGATCTCTCCGCCAAGGAGATGGTGCGTCAGGTCAAGGCGCTGACCAAAGATTGGCGTTTCGACGTCGTCTCGGCCGGCTATCCCGGTCCGGTCGCCGGAAATCGAGTGCTGAAGGAGCCGGTCAATCTGGGCACTGGCTGGAAAGGATATGACTTCGAGCGCGCTTTTGGTTGTCCGACCCGCGTGGTCAACGATGCCCTCATGCAGGCGCTCGGCGGCTATGACGGCGGGCGGATGCTCTTTCTCGGGCTCGGCACCGGGCTGGGATCGGCGATGATTCTCGATGGCGTGTTCGCGCCGATGGAGCTCGGCCATCTGCCCTATCGCAAGAAGACTTTTGAGACCTATGTCGGCGCCGCCGGCCTGAAACGGCTCGGCCGCAAGAAATGGCGCAATCACGTCGATGAGGTGATCGCCCGCCTGACGGCAGCGCTGCAGCCGGACTACTTGGTGCTCGGCGGCGGCAATGTCGACAAGCTCGACAAGCTGCCCAGCAAGACGCGCCGCGGGGACAATGAGAACGCCTTCATCGGCGGCTTCCGGCTGTGGGATCCGCCGAAACCAGCGAAACGCCGCTAGCCGCGGCGGGAGCCCGAGCGCTCGACCAGCTTCACCATCACCTGCAGCGCATGGTTGGTCGGCGTCGGGATGCCGTGCTCGATGCCCTTGCGAACGATGAAGCCGTTGAGGAAGTCGATCTCCGACGGCTTGCCGCGGCCGAGATCCTGCGAGGTTGACGATTGCTGCAGGGGCATGGTGGCGGGGAGGCCGAGGGTTTTGTCCAGCAGGTCGCCCGGCAGCTTCACGCCGCAGGCCTTCGCCACCGCGAGGCATTCGGTGACGGCGTTGGTGACGATGGCGGAGGCGCCCTCGACCTTGACCATCTCGCCATAGGCGATGCCGGCTACCGCGGACAGTGCATTATAGGCGCAGTTGTTGATCAGCTTCGACCACTGCACGGCATCGATGTCGTCAGCCACCGTGGTGGGTATGCTGGCGTCAGACAGCAGCTTGGCCAGCGTTGCGCTGTGCGGGCCTGCGCCGATGATGAGTTCGCCGCGGCCATTGTGTTTGACATGGCCGGGACCCGGCATCTCCGTGGCCACATAGACCGCAGCGGCGATCACCGGTTGGCTGAGGATTTTGCGCAGGCGCTCGGGATTGTCGACGCCGTTCTGCAGGCTGAGCACGATCGAGTCGGGCTTCAGCACCGGCTTCAGCACTCTTGCCGTGTCGTCGGTGTCACCGGACTTGACGGCGAACAGCACGAGATCGGGCGGTGTCAGCGCAGCGATGTCCGTCACCGCCTTCGCCAGGATGAACCCCGTGAAGAACGCGCTTTCCAGATGGAGGCCGCGCGCATTGATGGCCTCCACATGCGCGGGACGTCCGACCAGCGTGACGTCATGGCCCGCGCGCAGCAGCATGGCGCCGTAATAGCAGCCGACGGCGCCGGCCCCGATGACGGCGATCTGCATCAGTTCGCCTTCGGTGCAGGTGCCACCGGCGTTGCCGCCGCCTGCGGCGCACGGCCGACGACGACGCTCAATAACCCGTCGGCCCACAGCTTCTTCGCAGCCGCCTTGGCCTGATCCAGCGTCACCGCATCGACGATGGAATTGCGCTTCTCGATATAGTCGATCGGCAGCCTGTCGAGCTGATATTGCAGCAGTGCACCGGCGAGCTTCGACGAAGTGTCGAGCGCCAGCATCTGCGAGCCCTTCAGATAGGACTTGGCTTCGTCCAGTTCCTTCTGGCTCGGCCCTTGTTCGGCCAACCGCTTCACTTCGCTGGTCACGGTGTCGATGGTCTCGGTGGCGCGGTCGGCGCGGGTCGCAGTGCTGCCGATCCACAGGCCGGAGCGTTGCATCCAGATCAGCTGGCTCGAGACCGAGTAAGCGAGGCCACGCTTCTCGCGCACTTCGTGATACAGGCGCGAGGACAGCGTGCCGCCACCAAGGATGTGGTTCACGATATAGGCGGCCATGAAGTTGGGATCGTCGCGCTTGAGGCCGGGGGTGCCGAAGGTGATCACGGTCTGCGGCACGTCCAGCGTCACGAATTCCTTCTTCGGCGGCTTGGTGACGGTGATCTCCGGCACCGGCACCAGATCGGCCTTCGCAGGCAGCGCGCCAAACGTCTTGTCCAGCAGCTTGGCCAGCGAATCCGGATCGATGTCGCCGACCACGGCGATCTTCAGCGTGTCCTTCGCGACGATGCGGTTCTTGTAGGCCTTGATGTCGTCGACGGTGATCTTCGGCACTTCGGCGAGGCTGCCATTGGACGGCCGGCTATAGGGATGATCGCCGAACGCTACTTCGAGGAATTTGCGCGTGGCCAGCGAATTCGGATTCGAGGTCTCGCGGCGCAGGCCGGACATGATCTGCGCACGGATGCGCTCCACATCGGGCGCGTCGAAGCGCGGCGAGGTGACCGCGAGGCGGGCGAGATCGAAAGCCTCGTCGCGATGTTCCTTCAGCATGCGCAACGAGCCGCGCAGATAGTCGCGCTGTGCGGTGAAGTTCAGTTCGATGGCACGGCGCTCCATGCGCTCGCGGAAGGCAGCGGAATCGAGATCGGCCGCGCCTTCGTCCATCAGGCTGGCCACCATATTGGCGGTGCCGGACTTGTCCTTGGGGTCCTGCGCCGCGCCGCCGGCAAAGGCGTATTCCATCGCGATGATGGGGACGGTGGCGTCCTGGACGAACTGTGCCTCAATGCCGCCCGGTGTGACGAGACGCTGCACCTTGGCCGCTGCAAAAGACGGCGTTGCCGTCAGTGCTGCGAGCGAAAAGGCGGTGGCGACGGCGATGCCGAGACGGCGTGGATTGAAATTCATGCTCACGACCGCTTCTCCTCGCGCTTCGCTGAGGTGTCCTTGATGAGATAACCGGTGACTGAGCGCTTCTTGTCGAGCCAGGTCTGCGCGGCAGCGCGCACCTGTTCCGCCGTCACGGCCTTGATGCGATCCGGCCAGTTGCGGATGTCCTCGACGCTGAGCCCGGTGGTGAGGGCGGCACCGTACCAGCGGGCCAGTGAGGCCTGGCTGTCCTGCGCATAGGTGGCCTCGGCGACGAGCTGCGTCTTCACGCGTTCGAGGTCGGCAGCGGGCACCGGATTGGTGGCGATGTCGGTGATGACGGCGTCGATGGTCTTTTCGATATCCGCGAAGTCCGTGCCGGGCTTCGGCGAGGCCGAGATCATGAACTGCGCGCTGTCGAGGGCCGTGCCCTGATAGCCGGCGCCGGCATTCACCGCGAGCTGCTTGTCGATGACGAGCGCACGATAGAGGTACGAATTCGGGCCGCCGCCGATCAGCTGTGCCAGCACATCGAGGGCCTGGCTTTCGCCTGAAGCGGCCGTGGTGGCGGATGGCACGAAGTAATAGCGCCGCAGATTGCTCTGCTCGACGCGGGGATCGGCCAGCGTCACTGTGCGCGGCGCGGCGGGCGTCGGCTCCTGCGGACGGACACGGCGCTCGGGGATCGACGGCTGCGCCGGGATCACGCCATAGGTGCGCTCCACCATCGGGCGGATTTCCTGCGGGTCGACATCGCCGGCGATGATCAGCGTCGCGTTATTCGGCGCGTAGAAGCGCTTGTAGAAGGCGAGCGCATCCTCGCGGTCGAGCTTCTCGATCTCCTGATGCCAGCCGATGATCGGGCGGCCATAGGGGTGGTTGAGATAGAGCGCGGCCATGATCTGTTCGGTCAGCCGTGCTTCCGGACTGTTGGCGACGCGCATGTTATATTCTTCGAGCACGACGTCGCGCTCGGGCAGCACGTTCTCGTCCTTGAGCACGAGGCCGGTCATGCGGTCGGCCTCGAATTCCATCATTTTGCCGAGCTCGTCCTTGGCGACGCGCTGGTAGTAGCCGGTATAGTCGGTGGAGGTGAAAGCATTCTCCTCGCCACCGACGCGCTGGACGGTCTGGGAGAACTGGCCGGCCGGATGGTTCGCGGTGCCCTTGAACATCAGGTGCTCAAGGAAGTGCGCGAGGCCGGATTTTCCGGGGGTCTCGTCGGCGGAGCCGACCTTGTACCAGATCATCTGGGTGACGACCGGCGTGCGGTGGTCCTCGATGACCACGACCTGCATGCCGTTATTGAGCTTGAACGTGGTCGGTGGCTTCGGCGCTTCGGTCTGCGCTTGCGCGGCGGAGAAGGCGAAGCTGCTGGCGACCAACAGCGTGGCGACGGCGGCGGAGCGTGCGGCACGGGCGAGTGATGTTCTCATGGCTGGGCTGGCTGCTCCTTGGCGCAGGCGAACGATCGCGCCGGCTGCAGATGCAGCCGGTCGATACGCTAAAACGGTCTTGGAAAAATGGCGAAGCGCGATGAGCGCCGCAAGTTAAGTCGCGGTAACGTGGATCGTGGCAACGGCAGGGCCGCGATCAATACTTACCCGTCATCGGGTTGATATTATATTCGTTGCGCATGACTTCCTTCGGGCCGGTGCCATAGGCATAGCCCTGCGCCGGTGTCTGGTAGCCGGCCGGCGGCTGGGTCAGCGCATCGCGCGTCGGCTCCCCCTTGAACTCGGCGGTCTCACCCTTGTTGCCGCCGAACATGTTCTTGAACATGCCGCTGGAGACGCCGAGCTGCGACGGGCTCAGGACGATGTTCTTGTTGGGATCGCCCGGATGCGAGTTGTCCACGTTCGAGGACGAGACCTTCGCGCGCTTCGGCGCCATTTCGGACGGGGTGAGCGGACGCGAAGCCTCGAGCACCGACTCCGGACGGCCGGAGCTGCGGGCTGCGGCGGCAGCCTCCCGGCGCGCCTTGACGTCCGGGTCCTTCGGCCAGTTGGCCACATTGGCGGCGTTGCTCGAAGCCGCCGGCGTCGGCAAATCGAGGCGCGGCGGGACCACCAGCGGCGAGCGCTCGCGATAGTCGATGCCGGAATTTTCCATATTGGTGCCGCCAAGGCCGGTCATCAGCGACTTGATGGCGCGTTCCTCGAAGGTCAGGCCGTCATCATCGTCGTCCGCCGCATGGGCTGCCGTCACGGACATCGCAAGGCCGAGGCTGAGCGCGACCGTTGCCAGTCGCAGGGAGCGCTTCAGAGCCCCCGATGAAAGGTGCAGAGCCCAACCGGTCTCGGTCTCGCGCATCGTGTTCATCCTGTCTAAATCTCTGGCGGCAAATCTCTGCCGGAACGCCCAAATTGGCGCAGTTCCACCCGCATCGCCCGTGGCCTCGCATATCGGCTGGGATCAGGGCGCTTTTACGGCGGGTGCTCCGAAGAACGAGTCATACAGCAAGGCCGCCACACCGGCAACGATGGCGACATCGGCAACGTTAAACACGTACCAGTTGTAGGTCTTGCCGCCGATCTCCGCGTGCAGCAGCGCAAAATCGACCACCGCGCCATAGGCGAACCGGTCGATGGCATTGCCGATGGCGCCGCCGATGATCAGGCCGAGCGCAATTGTCGCAATGCGCGTATGGGCGCGGACCATCCAGACGGTGAGGGCGATCACCGCCACGATCTTGAAGCCGAGCAGCAGGATCTGCCCGGTCGGCCCGGAATCCGAGAACCAGCCGTAGCTGATGCCCGTGTTCCAGGCGAGGATCAGGTCGAAGAAGGGCAGCACCTGCACCAGCCCCCGCCGGCCGAGATCGAACACATGCAGCAGCCACAGTTTCGAGGCCTGATCGAGGATCAGGGTGGCGATGGCGACGATCAGGCCGGAGCGGGCGGCTGGGCTCACACGGCGACTCCCAGCGCCTTCCATTCACGCAGCGCCTGCGCGTCGCGCGGGGTGACGTCCGGATAGTCCTTGTCCTCGCCGACGGTGGGCAGGATCTTCCACGAGCGGGCGCATTTGGTACCGACGGCTTTTTCCACCACGACGGCAACGCCGGGGACGTCGCTGAGCGTGAAGGCGCCGGCCGGCGCATCGCCATTGGTCAGCATCGCGTTGGAGGTGATGCAGATCTCGGCGAGGTCGATATCGGCGAACAGCATGAACACGGCCTTGTCGCTGACATGCACCAGCGGCGACGCCTCAAGCGACGAGCCGATATTCTTCGCGGCACGCTCGACTTCGAGTGCACCGGTGACGACGCGGCGCACGTCGCGGATGGTTTCCCACTTCGCCGCCAGCGCTTCGTCCTTGAACTGTGCGAGCCCTTCCGGGAACACCGTCAGATGCACCGATGGCTCCGCATCCGGGCGATACATCCGCCAGGCTTCGTCCATGGTGAAGGAGAGGATCGGCGCCAGCCACTTCAGGATCGCGTTGCAGATGATGTCGATCGCCGTCAGCGCCGCCTTGCGCGCGACCGAGGAGGGCGCGTCGCAATACAGCGTGTCCTTGCGGATATCGAAATAGAACGCCGACAGTTCGGTGTTCATGAAGGTGGCGAGCGAGGCGACCACGGTCTTGTAGTCAAAATCCTTGTAGGCCTGCTGTACCTTCGCATCGATCTCGGCGAGCTGATGCAGCATCAGGCGCTCGAGTTCGGGCATGTCCTTGAACGCGACGGCATCCTTCTTGTCGTAGTGATGCAGCGTGCCGAGCATCCAGCGCACGCTGTTGCGCAGCTTGCGATAGGTCTCGATGGTGTTCTTGATGATCTCCGGGCCGATGCGCTGGTCGTCGGCGTAATCGGTGGCGCAGACCCACAGGCGCAGGATGTCAGCGCCGGAATCCTTGATCACCTTCTGCGGCTCGATCGTGTTGCCGAGCGACTTCGACATCTTGCGGCCGTTCTCGTCCAGCGTGAAGCCGTGGGTGAGCACGACATCGTAGGGCGCGCGGCCGCGCGTGCCGCAGCTCTCCAGCAGCGACGAGTGGAACCAGCCGCGATGCTGGTCCGAGCCTTCGAGATACATCACGGAGTCCTGGCCGCCATCCACCTTGCGCTTGATGCCGGCGAGGCCCGGGAAGTGCACGGGGTCTTCCAGCACGAAAGCATGGGTCGAGCCGGAGTCGAACCAGACGTCGCAGATGTCGTCGACCTTCTTCCACTCTTCATTCGCCAGCGAGCCGAGGAAGCGCTCGCGCGCGTCTTCCGCATACCAGGCGTCGGCGCCTTCCTTTTCGAAAGCGTCGGCAATGCGCTTGTTGACGTCGTCATTGAGCAGGATCTCGGCCGAGCCATCACCGGTCTCGCGCGTAAACACCGCGATCGGCACGCCCCAGGCGCGCTGGCGCGAGATCACCCAGTCGGGGCGGCCCGAGATCATGCCGGTGATGCGGTTCTGGCCAGCGGCCGGCACCCATTGCGTCACCTTGATGGCGTCGAGCGAACGGGCGCGCAGCGTGTCACCAGCCTTCGCCTTGCCATCGTCCGCAATATCCTTGTCCATCGCGATGAACCATTGCGGCGTGTTGCGATAGATCACCGGCTTCTTGGAACGCCAGGAATGCGGATACTGATGCTTGAGACGTGCACGCGCCACCAGCGCGTTGCGCGCGATCAATTCCTTGATCACTGCCTCGTTGGCGTCGCCCTTCTCGCCCTTGTCGTTGAGCACGCGGGTGCCGGTGAAGCCCGGCGCCTGCTCGGTGAGCGCGCCGTTCTCGTCGACGGTATAGGGGATCGTCGTCGCGATGCCGCGCTCGGTGAGCTGGCGGCCATTCGACATCCAGATATCGAAGTCGTCGCGGCCATGGCTCGGTGCCGTATGCACGAAGCCGGTGCCGGCATCGTCGGTGACATGATCGCCGTCGAGCAGCGGCACGATGAACTCATAGCCGCCAGCCAGGCCCTTGAGCGGATGACGGCACTCGAGGTCCTCGAGGATATCCGACGACAGCTCGCTGCTCTTCCTGAACGAGGTGACGCGCGCCTGCTTGAACACGCTCTCGGCCAGCGCGTCGGCGAGGATGAGGAGGTCGCCGGTCTTCAGCCAGTTGTCCTCCGGCGCCTCGGTGACTTCATAAAGGCCGTAGGAGATCTTCGAGGAGAACGAGATGGCGCGGTTGGCGGGCAGTGTCCACGGCGTGGTGGTCCAGATCACGACCGACGCCTTGGCGAGGCGGCCGTATTCGGCCGCGACCGGGAATTTCACCCACACCGCATCCGACGTGTAATCCTCGTACTCGACCTCGGCTTCGGCCAGCGCAGTCTTCTCGACCACGCTCCACATCACCGGCTTGGAGCCGCGATACAGCGTGCCATTGGCGGCGAACTTCATCAGTTCGCGCGCGATCTGCGCTTCGGCGAAGAAGTCCATGGTGGCATAGCGGCCGGCCCAGTCGCCGATGATGCCGAGGCGCTTGAATTCCTCGCGCTGGATGTCGAGCCACTTGTTGGCATAGGCACGGCATTCCTGGCGGAACGCAATCATCGCCGCACCGTCCTTGAAGTTCGGCTTGGTCTTGCCCTTGGAGCGGTAGTTCTCTTCCTCGATCTTCCACTCGATCGGCAGGCCGTGGCAGTCCCAGCCGGGGACGTAGTTGCTGTCGAAGCCCAGCATCTGCTGGCTCTTGGTCACCACGTCCTTGAGGATCTTGTTGAGCGCGTGCCCGATATGGATGTTGCCATTGGCATAGGGCGGGCCGTCATGCAGCACGAATTTCGGCTTGCCCTTCGCGGTCTCGCGCAGCTTGCCGTAGAGGTCGATCTCCTTCCAGCGCTCCAGCATCTTCGGCTCGCTGGTGGGCAGACCGGCGCGCATCGGGAACTCGGTCTGCGGCAGGTAGAGGGTCTTGGAATAGTCGTTGGTCGCGGGCTTGTCGGACATGGGGTCTCGGGCTGGCTCGAATGGCGCGGATACGCGTCGAAAACGCGATGAAACAGGTCGGTCCCGGTCTTGCGCCGAGCGAAGCTCAGGCGGAAGCCGGGCCGATAATGCTTATGATGGGGCGCCGTGCAGACATCGGGCATTCCATAGCAGCCGGAACTGGGATCGCAAAGCGCTGGATTGCCCGGAAACCGGCGGATCAGCCCCGCGGAATGACCGGCCGGGCCGGGTTTCCAACCACCGTCACGCCCTCCGGCACGTTCCGCGTCACCACCGCCCCGGCCCCGATCAGGGCGCCATCGCCGATGGTCACACCCGGCAGGATGATCGCGCCGCCGCCGATCCAGACATCGGCCCCGATGCTCACCGGCCGGCCGAATTCCAGCATCTTGCGCCGCGTGGCGGCGTCGCGCGGATGGTCCGCCGCCAGGATCTGGACGCCCGGCCCGATCTGGGTGCGGTCGCCGATGGTCACGCTCGTGATGTCGAGGATGACGCAGTTGAAATTCATGAACACGCCGTCGCCGACGGTGATGTTGTAACCGTAGTCGATGAAGAAGGGCGGCCGGATCACGACGTCCTTGCCGACGCGGGCAAACTGCTGGGTCAGCAGCGCATGGCGCTCGGCATTGGTGGCGTCCATGGTCGCGTTGTAGCGCGCCATCCAAGCCTTGGCGGCCGCCTCGTCCGCAGCGAGTTCGGCATTGCCGGCGGGATTGTAGAGTTCGCCGGCGATCATCTTCTGCTTTTCGGTCCTGGTCAGGTGACGTCTCCGAGTTTTGGAAACGCGTCGGGGGCGGCTGCCAGAGCAGCGCGCGCCTTCGCGCTGTCATCGTTCATTTGGACAATGAGCGCGTCGACTCCGTCGAATTTAAGTTCGTCGCGGATATAGGCGATGAACGCCACATCCAGCTGCTGCCCGTACAGGTCGCCCTTGAAGTCGAACAGGAACACTTCCAGCAGCGGTGCGCCGTTGTCGAAGGTCGGGCGGCGGCCGAAGGAGGCGACGCCGTCGAAGCGCTCATTGCCGCGGCCGACACGGACCGCATAGATGCCGTGGCGCAGGCCGCAGCTGGTGGGCAGGCGGATATTGGCGGTGGGGAAGCCGAGGTCGCGGCCGAGCTTCTGGCCGTGGATGACCTCGCCGGTGATGAACCAGGGGCCCTGCAACATCTCGGTGGCTTCGGTGATCTGGCCCTCCGCCAGCGCCATGCGGATGGCGGTGGAGGACACCGGCCGTTCGTCGATGTCCACATGCGGCTGAATGTCCACCTCGACGCCGAGCCGCGGCATTTCGGTGGCCAGCAGGCTGGGCGAGCCGGTGCGGCCCTTGCCGAAATGGAAGTCGTAGCCGACGGCAATGCCGCTGATGCCGAGTCGCGCGATCAGATCGTGGTGAATGAAATCATGCGCCGTGGTCCCGGCGCGCCCCTTGTCGAAGGTCATGACGACAGCCCCGGCCAGCCCGGTCCCGGCCAGCAGCCGCAGTTTCGCAGCCTCGTCCGACAGCCGGAACTGCGGCGTGTTGGGGCTGAAGAACAGCCGCGGATGCGGCTCGAAAGTCACGGCCAAGGCACGGGTTTTATGTAGTTCCGCCATGCGGAGCGCAGCACCGATGACGGCGCGATGGCCGAGATGGACGCCATCGAAATTACCCATCGCCACCACGCATCCCTTCGGGATGTCGCTAGCAGGGGTGGTGTCGCGGATCACGGTAAAGCCAGGCGTCATGATTGGATTCGTTGATGGTTTTCGATGCGGCCGGACCGTGGCGCGCGGGCGGCAGCCAGTCAAGCCAAGCGCAAGCCGGCGCCATGCGGGTATTCCATTCTAATTTGACGGATTTACCGCCGGCTCCCGGTTAACGGGAAATTTAACCGGTGCTGCTAAATCTCAACCCAGATCGGTTTGCCGCCCGGCAAACATTTTTACAATGCGCGTTTCGTGCCTGAGGGGGACTGGAAGATGGCGGTTGATTTGTCGATGTCGGTGCTGGTGGTGGACGACTACAACACCATGATCCGCATCATTCGCAATCTTCTGAAGCAGCTCGGTTTCGAGCATATCGACGATGCCAGCGACGGTTCGATGGCGCTCGAGAAGATGCGCCAGAAGAAGTACGGCCTCGTGATCTCCGACTGGAACATGGAGCCGATGACCGGCTACGACCTGCTCAAGGAAGTCCGCGCCGACCCCAACCTGTCGCAGACCCCGTTCATCATGATCACCGCGGAATCGAAGACCGAGAACGTGATCGCCGCCAAGAAGGCCGGCGTGAACAACTACATCGTCAAGCCGTTCAACGCGGCGACGCTGAAGACCAAGATCGAAGCCGTATTCCCGGACGCCGTGCCGGCCTGAGCCGCGTTTCGATATCAGAGTTTCGCGAATGCCTGGCCTCGTGCCGGGCATTTTGCGTTCGAACTCGCAATTGCCGCGAATGCAAACTGTCATCCCCGCGAAAGCGGGGATCCAGTAAACATTAGCTGCACGGTGCTATCACCGCCTTCAGTGTCTACTGGATCACCCGGTCAAGCCGGGCGACGACAGGCTGAGCTTGCAGCAGTTACCACTTCAATTCGCGCATCAATGCCTTCGGCGGATGCCCGAACAGCTCCTTCACCTCGGCTGCATTCATCTGCTCGACGCCGTCGAAATCGCCGGCATGGATGCCGCGGGTGACGAACAGCAGGTCGATGCCATAGGCATGTGCGCCGGCCAGATCGGTGCGCACGCTGTCGCCGATCGCCAGCACCCGGCTCGGTTCCGTGTCCTTGCCGCGCTTGGCCTTGGCCAGCGCCATCGCCCGGTCATAGATCGGCTTGTGCGGCTTGCCGTAGAAGATCACCTCGCCGCCCATCTCGCGATAGAGTTCGGCCACCGCGCCGGCGCAATAGATCAGCCGATCGCCGCGCTCGACGATGATGTCCGGATTGGCGCAGACCATGGTGAGTTTTCGCGACAGCGCCTGCTGCATCATGTCGCGGTAGTCTTCTGCGGTCTCGGTTTCATCGTCGAACAGGCCGCTGCAGACGATGTAGTCGCTGTCGGCCAGCGGCACGAGCTTCACGTCCAGCCCGCGATGGATCGACGAGTCGCGGTCCGGTCCGATCAGGTGCATGGCCTGTCCGGGACGATCGGCGACGAAATTGCGGGTCAGGTCGCCCGAGGAGACGATAGCGTCATAGCAGTCATCGGGCACATTCAGCTTGCGCAGCTGCCGTTGCACGGAGTCCGCCGGGCGGGGCGCGTTGGTGATCAGCACCACCGTGCCGCCATTCGATCGGAACGTATGCAGCGCGGCGCAGGCGTCCGGAAACGACTCCAGCCCGTTATGGACGACGCCCCAGATGTCGCTGAGAACGACGTCGACTTGTCCGGTGAGGTCGCGCAGACGCTCGGCGAAACGCAAAGTGGTCATGAAGTCAGATGCCGATCAGTTCGGACCGGTGGCGCGGCGGGCCAGGGCAGCGAGGCCGCCACTCCGCGGCTGTTCACCCCGCGGGGTGGCGCTGGCTGACCGTGCCGGGCTCACGGTTCCCGTGGAAGCCTTGTTGGACGAAGCACTGGCTGGATTTGCCGCGGTCCCGTTAGCAGCCGGGGTTTCCGGGCGCAACGGCCGCGGCGCGGCGAACAGGAAGCCCTGGCCGAAGCGGACGTCGAAATCGAGCAGGTCCACCACGGCGCGCTCGCCCTCGATATGGTCGGCAATCAGGTCGATGCCGAAACGACCGAGCAGGTCGGACAGGTCGGCAGCGTGGATGTCGGACAGCGAGGCCTGCTTCGGATCAAGCAGGAGGGCGGCCGGAACCTTGATGAAGCGCACGCCGCGATCGGCGAGTTCGCGTGGCTCGATACGCAGATCGGTCACATGATCGATGGAGAAGCGGTAGCCGCGCTGGGCGAGGGCGGCGAGATGCTCGCTCTCCACCACGCCGAGATGGCGGAATGTGCTGTGCTTGAATTCGAGAATGAAGGAGGGCGCCAGCGCCCGGTTGGCATCGAGGAAATCGATGAACTGTGCGAAGGCCGTCGGGTCCGACAGCGTCGACTTCGCCACATTGCAGAAAACCCCGACATCCTTGTTGCGCACCATCAGGCGGCGCAGCACCTGCATGCTGCGCAGGAGCACGCTGTGGTCGATCTCCTGCATGAAGCCGGCTTCTTCGGCGGGGCCGATGAAGTCATCGGCGAGGATGATCTGGTCCTTGTCATCGCGCAGGCGCGAGATCGCCTCGTAGAAGCGCACCTTGCGCTGCGGCAGCGTCACGACGGGCTGCAGATAGATGTCGATGCGGTTCTCTGTGATGGCGCGGCGGATCGTGTTGACGAATTGCGCGTCGGTTTTTGCCGGCACGATGATCACAGGCACATTGGCGGGCGAAACGGTGTCCTCGGCAACGTCGACCGCGAGCGGCATTTCCGGTGGCGTGTGGACGACCTTCACCGGCGGCGCAGGCGGCGCGAAGGCGACGGGCACCGGGGCCGGCGCGGGCGGAGCGGACAGGATGTCGTCATGGGCGGCGACCGAATTGGCGAGCTGCCGCATCATCGAGCCGAGTTCACCAATCTCGCCCATCACGCCCTGGATGCGATCCTGCTGGGCCGTGTTGGATGCGTTCAGCTTGGCTTCCAGCGCGGCAAGGCGGCGGCCGTATTCGGCGACCTGGCGTGCGAGGTCGGTGGTGCCGCGGGAGAGGTCGGAAATCTGGCCGCTGGCCTCGGCGCGGTCTTTGATCCGCAGCGAGACGGCGTTGTAGAGGATCATGATGGTCAGCGCGGCCAGGCTAACAATGGTCGCCTCATAGCCGGAGACCTTCGCCACCATATGCAGCACCGCGCCGAGCGACGCCGCGATCAGCACCATGCAGATGCCGACAAATATCGTAGAGATGCGAATCATGACGCGCGCGGCACCCTGGTCCAATGTCCTTGTGCGGCAGGCGGGCTCGGCAGCCGCCGCTAAATATAGGGGCAAGCTTACCATTATTGCTGATTCGGAAATGGCCCCCCGCGAGGATGCCCACCGGTGCTTTTGCACCGGAGTCTTATATGAGCATGATCCACCCCGAAAACCGGTGCCCACTTTTCGGGATCATGCTCAGGCAGAGGCCCGTCCCAGGCTGTCCGCCATGGTAGCGCCGCGGGCGCCCATCGGGCGTTCCGGGCCGACCGTGGTGTCCCGCGCGGTCTGATGCTCGATCTCGGCATTCAGTTCGGCCCCGCACAGCACGATTATCGCGGACATCCACATCCACATCATCAGGCCGATGGCGGCACCGAGGGAGCCGTAGGTGGCGTCGTAATTGCCGAAATTGGACAAATACCACGACAGCAGCAGTGACCCGGCGAGCCAGAGCGCGGCGGCGGCGATGGTGCCGGCGCCGAGCCATTGCCAGCGCGCGCCGGGGCGGCTCGGGCCGAACCGGTAGAGCAGGCCGAGCGCCAGCATCACCACCAGCAGGACCAGCGGCCAGCGCGCGAGGCCGAGCAGCAGCTTGCTGTCCTTGGCGAGGCCGACGCGGTCCATCGCCAGCGGAAAGGCGACCACGGCGCTGACCATCAGGAGTAGGGCCGCGATGCCGCCGCACGTGAAGGCGAGGGAGAGCGCGTTGAGCTTGATGAAACTGCGCTTTTCGCGCTCGTCATAGACGACATTGAGCGCATCGATGACAGCTTTCACACCGGCATTGGCACTCCACAGCGCCAGCGCGAGGCCGAACAGGAAGGTAAAGCCGAGGCTGGCCGGCCCCTTGGCCAGCACGCGGGCGATCTGGTCCTGCACGATCTGGTAGGAGCCGGCCGGCAGCACCATGGCCAGCGTCTGCAGGTTGTCGGAAATGGTCGAGGCGTCCGCAAACAGGCCGTAGCAGGAAACCAGCGCCGTGATGGCGGGGAACACGGCGAGCAGCCCGTAGAACACCACGCCCGCGGCGATGGCGAGCAGGCGGTCGTCGTTGATCTGCTCATAGGTGCGCCACAGGATATCCTTCCAGCCGGCCTGCGGGATCTGCAGCGGCGTGGTCGAATCCCGTCCGCGATCGGGCTGCGCGAGCTCGGCAACGGGCTGAGGAGGCCGTCTGTCGGCCGGCGTGGATGGACGCCGGGCCGGGGCAGCCAGGCTCTGCACGGCCAGCACGGCCGCCGTGGTGGCGGCAACCAGCCACACGCTCTCGGCGTCAATCAGGCGACGGCGCATCAGTTCTCTGCTTTGGCCTGCTTGCGCGGCGGGGTGATGTCCTTGGCCAATTGGTGGCGGCGCGTCAGTGCCCAGCCGGCCAGGGTCGCGGCCAGCAGCAGCCCGGCCTTCAGCGGGCCATTGTCACCCGTCGCCGCGGCGCGCGGGCGGGGCGGCGAGGTGCTTGGCTTGAATTCCGCGGGCGGGGCCGTCCGCTGCGCCGGGGCGCCCGATGGCCGGGACGGCGTCGCATTGACGGCGACGCGCAACCGGCTGCTCAACGTGGGAAACCGACGCGACGGCTTTTTCAGCCGGGCGGCCGCCAGTGCGGCAAACGTCGCGGCCAGCAGCAGCAACAGGCCGCCGGTGACGCCGAAGGCCGGAAACAGCCCATAGGTGATCTCGACCCAACGAAACAGCGCGGCGGCGCCCACCAGCAGCGTGGCGACCAGGAAAATGCCCGCGGCGGCATACAGGCCGGCCGCGGTGGCATAGGAGACGGCGATGCTCGTGCCCTGCTCGCTGCGGTCGCGCATATAGGAGGAGGTGGCGCGTTTGACCTGGTCGAGTTTGAGCGCCAGGCCGGTACGGGCAAGCGCGCTGACGAGCGGGGGCATGGGAAAGACCTCGTTTCTGGCCCGGCGAGGTGCGCCGGTGTCAAAAAAGGAACGAGGACCGGATGGCTTGGTTCCGCGAACGCATGGCAGCCACTTGGCGGCTCCGGCCGTGCGCTCCGCTTCTTGCCGGTTCCTGCCTGCGCTGGTACCACGCGCGCATGGCTGACAAACCCAAAAAACCGCAAAAACTCCGCGCGCGCCTGCCGCGCGGTCTCGGCGATCGTGGACCGGCGGATATCGCCGCGACCCGGCGCATGACCGACACCATCCGCGAGGTCTATGAGCGTTACGGCTTCGAGCCGGTCGAGACCCCGACCATGGAATTCACCGACGCGCTCGGCAAATTCCTGCCCGATCAGGACCGGCCGAATGAAGGCGTGTTCTCGTTCCAGGACGATGACGAGCAGTGGATCTCGCTGCGCTACGACCTGACCGCGCCGCTCGCGCGCTATGTCGCCGAACACTGGGACGCGCTGCCGAAACCGTATCGCAGCTATCGCGCCGGTTACGTCTATCGCAACGAAAAACCCGGCCCCGGCCGCTTCCGCCAGTTCATGCAGTTCGACGCCGACACGGTGGGCTCCGGCTCGCCGGCGGCCGATGCCGAGATGTGCATGATGGCGGCCGACACGATGGAAGCCTTGGGCATTCCGCGCGGCAGCTATGTGGTGCGGGTCAACAATCGCAAGGTGCTCGATGGCGTGATGGAGAGCATCGGCCTCGGCGGTGACGATCAGGCCGGCCGTCGCCTCACGGTGCTGCGCGCGATCGATAAGATGGACAAGTTTCCGGTCGATGAGATCAAGAAGCTGCTGGGCCCCGGCCGTTGGGACGGTGGCGAGGAAGGCAAGGGCGACTTCACCAAGGGCGCCGGACTTTCCGTCGAGGATTCCGAAACCGTGCTACGCAGCCTCGATGCGGCGAGCGAGCCGACCGACAAGCTCAACGGCTCCGAAGCCTACAAGCAGGGCCGTGCCGAACTCGATGAGATCGGCAAGCTGATCACCGCAGCAGGCTATGGCGAAGATCGCATCAAGATCGATCCCTCCGTCGTGCGCGGCCTCGAATACTACACCGGCCCCGTCTATGAAGTTGAGCTCACGCTCGAGACGAAAGACGAGAAGGGCCGCCCGGTGCGCTTCGGTTCGGTCGGCGGTGGTGGCCGTTATGATGGCCTCGTGTCGCGCTTCCGCGGCGAGCCGGTGCCGGCCACCGGTTTCTCCATCGGCGTGTCGCGCCTGCAGGCAGCCCTGACGCTGCTCGGCAAGATCGATACGAAGCAGCAACCCGGTCCGGTCGTCGTCACCGTATTTGGCGGCGAGATCGCGGACTATCAGGCGATGGTCGCAAAGTTGCGATCGAGTGGCATCCGCGCCGAACTGTATCTCGGCAATCCCAAACATGCGCTCGGCCAGCAGATGAAATATGCCGACAAGCGCAATTCGCCGCTCGCGATCATCCAGGGGTCGGACGAAAAGGCCGGCGGCAAGCTGCTGATCAAGGATCTGATCGCCGGCGCCGGCCTCACCGAGATCAAGGACCGCGAGGAATATCTGAAGAAGCAGGCGGAGGCTCAGATCGAGATTGCGGAAAGCGATCTGGTCAGCACGGTGAAGACGCTGCTCGTCAAACACGGCGTGAGCTGGAGCGCATAACCGTAGGGCGGATTAGGCGAAGCCGCCGGCCGAGGTTGTGTGACGAAGGACGGCGGATTACGCTTCGCTAATCCGCCCTACGGCAGAGCCCATTTTCGAAGAAGAAACGAGGAGACATCAATGCCTGAGATCACCGTGAGCATGGCCGCCGGCCGCACCGACGAGCAGAAGAAGGGCATGATGCTCGACATCACCCAGGCGCTGGTGAAGAATCTCGGCGTCGCTGCCGATGCCGTCACCATCCAGATCAACGAAGCGCCGCTCGCCCATAAAATGAAGGGCGGCAAGACCTTCGTGGAACGCGCTGCGGAAGCCGCAGCAGCAGCGAAGAAGTAGCTTCTTTCTTGTTCCCCTCTCCCCTGCGGGGAGAGGGTGGCGCCCGCGAAGCGGTGCGCCGGGAGAGGGGCCGTCAGCACGCGAATTCGTTTACCGCCCCTCTCCCGCAAGCGGGAGAGGGGATAAGAACCATCACCCGAACACAGCCACATTCTGCCGGCTTGCCATGATCGGCGTGCCCTGCCGATTCCACAGCGTCATGGCCTGGCTGGAATAGCCGACCGCGATCTGCTCGGCCCTGTTGTGTATCAGCCACCAGCCATCATCGGTCGTGATCTCGTCCGTCAGCATGTCGATCGACCACGTCATGGTGGAGAGCGGTGACGGCGCTTTCGAGCGTGCCGAGGCGGCCGGCGGCGGCGCGTCGGCCAAGGCGAGCAGAGGCACCAGCGATGGCGCGATGCCCGGCTCCTTGTGGCGCAGCCACAGCGACATCTGCGGATCGTCGCTGCCGCTGAACGGCGGCGACCCTGAGACGAAACGTCCATCGATATGCTGCGCGAAGCTCAGCGAAGCCGGCGCATTGCGAAAGAAGTTCGGGCAGGTCTCCGGATCTTTCAGGTCGGGCGCGCCGATGGCCACGTGCTTGAACGCGGACTCGCGTGCCGCGCCAAAACAGAACATCGCACGTGTCGCGAGACCGGCTTCACCGACGAGGTCCACATTGGCGAACAGCGTCGACTTGCCCTTGCGCAGCACGCTGGCCTTGAGCTGCAACTGTCCTGCCGCCGGTCCGACATAGGCGATCTGTGCGGAGCGCAGCGGCGGCAATGCTTTTGCATCGCCTTCGCCGAATTCATTGATCGCGGCCTGCATGCATAGCGCGGCGCTCATGCCGCCATAGACCGTGCGGCCCTGCAGCCAGTCGTCGCTGACGCTGACGGCCCAGCCGTCGCCGGACCGGACCATGCCGGCCATCAAGGTGGTGAATTCAGTCATCGGCGTTATCCCGGGTTGTTCTTGTTGGATGATTGCCATCATCTATAGCGGGGAACGCGGGGAGGGGGAATATGTGAGGGCCGTAGGGCGGATTAGCGCAGCGTAATCCGCCGGCCGAATGAATGTGACGAAGAATGGCGGATGACGGCTTCGCCTCATCCGCCCTACGATTCCGCCAGCCTTACTTCGGCTGCAGCGCCTTCATCTTCTGCAGGTCGTTGATGTTCATCTTCATGCCGCCGGGCATCACCATGTCGCCGGGCTTCTGGTCAGCCTTGCAGGCGCTGAGCCACTTGGCCTGGATGACCGTCACCATTTCGGGCGGCAGGCCGCCGCCGGTCGATTTGGCGGTGGTCTTCACCGAATAGGCGGAATTGAAATCGCCGGCGGCTTCGGCATGGCTGGTCACGGTGGCATCGCCGACGGTGCAAACGGAGTCGAACACATAGCCGCTGCCGGTCTTCGCCATCTCCTGCTTGCTGCAGGTCATCGCGTCCGACGACATCTTGTTCATCTGCCGGTCGACGCTCTCATCCGTGCATTGCTGTGTCACCATGGCCGGCGTCGCAGCCTTCGATGCGCCGGTGATCTGCATCGTGACTTCCCACAGGCCCGCCTTGCGGATCGGCAGTTGGACGGGATCGGCCAGCAATGGCCCGGTGCTGCACAAAAAAGTAAGGGCGATCAGGCTCGCGCGCTGAATCATGGGATGCCTCCGATGTCCTGTTGTCATCACGGGTAGGACAGGTCTTACGGCATCCGATTATGTCTTTTGTGTTATCGCGCGATTGTACGCGTGATGCGCATAGGCCGCAGGATGGGTTGAGCGAAGGCGCAAGGCGCCGAAGTGATACCCATCACCGCTTGCTCCGGCGTCCGTTGTGATGGGTATCGCTTCGCTCCACCCATCCTACGCGCCGGAGTTCTGGTTAGTATCGAACGCTCAGCGGACGCTCGTTGGCGCCATACGGCACCCAGCGGCAGGAGAACGAGACATAGGCGCCATATTCGCGCGGCGCGCCGAGGAATTTCACGACCTTGCCGTAACGTGCGCAATGATCGATTGCGAGGGCACGAATGTCGGTCTGGTTGATCAGCGAGGTGGAGATGATGCCGCCGGTGTCGTTGCCCTTGAAGGAGGGCACCCAGTCGGCCTTGGCCGCGCCGCCCATGGCCGCGCTGATGCCCATTGCCAAAATCGCCAGCCGAATCGTCTGCATCGTCGTCTCCTTAATTCTCTGGCCGGCACCTTAGAGGGCTAAGGCGACGCTGGAAAGAATGGGCTGTCCCCGCTGACGGAGTTGTGCGCAGGGTGTTGCCGCGGTGCACTTGACCCCGCACGGCCTTCGCGGCACGGTCCCGGAACCTCTTTCCAGCCGGCGGATTCCCCATGCGCACCCTCGTATCGTCCCTGAAAAAAGCTGCCAAGACGACCGCAGTGGCCGCTGTCGCCGGCATGGCGTTGTTCAGCGCCGTACCGGGCGCGCAGGCTGCCAATCTGCTCGAGCTCAATTTCGGGCTGTTTGGCCCGAGTTACGAAGGCAAGGTCGGATCCTGCGAATCCGCGCTCTGGAAGATCACGCATCAGTTCCAGAACAAGGAAGCAGGCTACTGGAATTCGGCGCTGCAATTCGCCGGCTTCAGCCATGTGCGCGAAACCGCCTTCCGTCCCTGGACCTCCGACAACATTCCGCGCCGTTACTGCAGCGCCGACGCCCTGTTCACCGATGGCAAGCAGCGCCAGGTGCATTATTCGATCATCGAGGACGGCGGCTTCGCCGGCTATGGCGATGGCGTCGAATGGTGCGTCACCGGCCTCGATCGCAACTGGGCCTATAACCCGGGCTGCCGCGCCGCCAAGTTCTGAGATCGATAGCCCGCATGTCGCTTCGCGCTTGCGGGCTGTTCTTTGTCTTCATTGTTCTTGAATTGTTCTGGATGCCCGATTAGGCTTTCCTGATCAGGGGTGGGGCTCGCCATGGTTCATGCAATCCGATCGGTCGTCGCGCTCGGCGTTTTCGTGCTGGTCGCGCTGGGAAGCGGCCATGCCTCCGCGCAGGACCGGCGGCAAAATGCCCCCGGCCAGTTCGATTTCTATGTGCTGTCGCTGTCCTGGTCGCCGTCCTTCTGCGCGGCCGCGCAGGAGCGCGGCAATTCCGGTCGCAATCAGCAGATGCAGTGCGGCGGCCGTCCCTATGCGTTCGTCGTGCACGGCCTCTGGCCGCAATATGATCGCGGCTTCCCGAATTACTGCGAGCGCCCGGCGCCGCGGCTGCCGCGCAACATCATGACCTCGATGCTCGACCTGATGCCGGCACCCGGCCTGATCTTCAATGAATGGGACAAGCACGGCACCTGTTCGGGCCTCGGTCCGCGCGCCTATTTCGAAGCCACGCGCAAGGCGCGCGCCGGCGTGAAAATCCCGGACGAATATATCGATCTCCAGACGACGAAGACGGTCACGCCCGAAGCGGTGGAAGACGCATTCATCAAGGTCAATCCGGGCCTCAGCAATTCCGCCATCGCCATCACCTGCGATCACAACCGGCTGACCGAAGTGCGGATCTGCATGAGCAAGGATCTCCAGTTCCGCGCCTGCGAGGAAATCGACCGCCGCGCCTGCCGCCGCGACAGGATCGTGATGCCGCCGGTGCGGGGCGGGTAGCACTCCTGTCGTTGCCCGGCTTGACCGGGCAACCCAGTAAACACCGGCGCCGGTGCTTGAGCTGAGTGGCCAGTGTCTACTGGATCCCCCGCCTTCGCGGGGGATGACAAGTTGAGCGTTTGGCCCACATGGCGTACTCCATCTCCCATGAACTATCGCCACGCCTTCCATGCCGGCAATTTTGCCGATGTCATCAAGCATCTCGTGCTGGTCCGCATCCTGACCCATCTGCACGAGAAGCCGACGCCATTCCGGGTCATCGACAGCCATGCCGGCGCTGGTCGCTATGACCTCACCGGTGACGAGGCGACGCGTTCGGTCGAATGGAGCACCGGCATAGCCCGCATCATGCAGGCGAGCTTCAGTGACGCCGCCGAGAAGCTGATGGCGCCCTATCTGGATATCGTTCGCGCTTTCAATCCCGATGGCGACCTGGTCGCCTATCCCGGCTCGCCGCTGATCGCGCGCGCGATGATGCGGCCGCAGGATCGCATGGTGTGCTGTGAGCTGGAGCCCGGCGCGCGCAAGCAGCTGATCTCGGCGCTGCGCCATGACGAGCAGGCCCGCGTGGTCGATATCGATGGCTGGGTCGGTTTGCCCGCTTATGTGCCGCCGAACGAGCGCCGTGGCCTGGTGCTGATCGATCCGCCTTTCGAGGCGAAGGACGAGTTTTCGAAGCTCGCCACGGTGTTCGCGCAGGCTTATGCAAAATGGCCGACCGGCATCTACATGCTCTGGTATCCCGCCAAGAGCCGCCGCGCCACAGATGACCTCGCGCGCAGTGTTGCCGCCACCACGGCGTCATCGGCCACACCGGGCAAATGCCTGCGCCTCGAATTCAGCATTGCGCCGCAAGTGGCCGACGGCCCGCTGACCTCCACCGGGCTCCTGATCGTCAATCCGCCATGGAAATTGCAGGACGAGCTGCGCCAGATCCTGCCGCAACTGGAAAGGCCGCTGGGTGTTGGCGGCGTGGCGCGCTTCCGGCTGGAAAACGCAAAAGCCTAGCTGCAGACGCAACTACCCAAGCGGCAACTCTCCAAACACGTGTCCAAAAACGGTAGTCACCTCCATGGAACCGTATTAAGCTGTTCCCCGTGACTGGCTTTACGTTCCGCTTCCGCGAATGGTTGCGGCGGAGTGACGTGGCCCCAAAAGACTAAAAGAAGAAACGGCCAAGCCTTCTGTGGAGTGAATGTCCGGTCGGTCGCGGCGCAAGTGCGCCGTGGCGGAGCATTGCGGGGAGGGAGTTTCCCGATGGGCATGAGTGGTACGGTCAAATTCTTCAATGGCGAGCGTGGCTACGGCTTTATCAAGCCGGATGATGGCGGGCGGGACGTGTTCGTCCATATCACCGCCGTCGAACGTGCAGGCCTGAAGGATCTGACTGAAGGACAGCGGATCACTTTCGAGGTCGAACCCGACAAGAAGGGCAAGGGCCCTAAGGCGGTCGACCTGGTGATTACAGGGTAGCGGCAGGGCCTCGTTCGCAGACACACCGCAAAGAAAATCCCGGCCGCAGGGCGGCCGGGAGTGGGTCGGCATGGTTTCTTCTAACTTGGAGCTGAAGCTCTGATCCGTGAGGTCGGATCAGAAGTGATAGTTCACGCCGAGGCGGACCGTGCCGAACGACAGCGCGCTGTCGGTGCCGGTGAGCGTGTAGGTGTTGCGAGACAGATCGACATAGAGATATTCGATCTTCGCGGTCCAGTTCTGGTAGATGCCGACTTCGGCGCCGACGCCGGCGGTCCAGCCGACCGAGGTCTGCGACTGCTGCAGGCCTGCGCGCTCTGCCTGCAGGCTGCCGAAGGACAGACCGGCGGTGCCGTAGAGCAGCACGTTGTTGAACGAATAGCCGATGCGGCCGCGCGCGGTGCCGAACCACGGATTCGAGAATTTGTAGTCGCCGAAGCGGTCATCGGCGCCGGTGCCCGAGATGTCGCCCTCGACACCGAACACGATCGGGCCGCTCTGCCAGTTGTAGCCGGCGGTCACGCCGCCGACGATGCCCTTCGGCTTGGTCGGGGTGTTGGAAACGCTGCCCCATTCATAGCCCAGGGTGGCACCCAGATACGGGCCGGCCCAGCTATAGGCGTTCAGCGGCTGGTTCACCGTATACGGCGCTCGCGACCGGTAAGGCAGGTCTGCCGCCTGTGCCGCCGTCGTCCCAGCCACCATGACCGCGACCGCCGCGAACGCCAACTTGCTCATCTCAACTCTCCAACACGCGTTACTGCCGTTTCCCTGCCGTGCGGTGCACAAAGGCTTAGGGTTACGAAATTCCATCATTGATCGGGACGATTTATCGAGAGTTTTAGATTAAGCGGGTCTTAACGCGCGGAATCGGCGCGGTATTGGCGTTAAAAGAGTCTTACTTGCGGCAGCGCTCGACTTTTCCCGGGACGAGGGCGTGCCCGCAGGATTGCCGCAAGTCTGCCTCCGGGATGCCGCACCAAATGTCGCCGAATGCTGGCAGCAAGCCGCCGTAACGCTTAAATTGGCGGCATGATTCAAGACCCCACCGATCCCCAGACGGTGCCGGAAGCGGCGGCCACCGAGCCCGGTTCCGCGCCTCAGGCCAGGCCGCAGGTCCAGTCCGGCCTGCAGGCGCCGCCGGATGTCGAGCCCGATCTGCCCGAGGATGAGGACGAGGCCGCACTGCCGGACGAAGCCGATGAAACCGCCGATGCGGTCGTCGAGGGTGAGGTGCTGGAAGGCACGATGGCGATCGGCCGTTCGGCCATCGCCAAGGCGGTGCGCCTTGCGCCGACATCGCCGGGGGTCTACCGCATGCTCAATGCGGCCCACGACGTGCTCTATGTGGGCAAGGCCAAGAACGTCAAAAAACGCCTGGCCTCCTATGCCCGGCCGACCGGGCAGGTGATGCGCATTGCGCGGATGATCGCGGCGACCTCGGTGGTGGAGATCGTTTCGACCTCCACCGAAACCGAAGCGCTGCTGCTCGAAGCCAATCTCATCAAGCAGCTCCGTCCGCGTTTCAATGTTCAACTGCGCGACGACAAGTCGTTTCCCTATATCCTGATGACCGGGGATCATTGGGCGCCGCAGATCGTCAAGCATCGCGGCGCGCAGTCGCGGCCCGGTCGCTATTTCGGTCCGTTCGCGTCGGTGGGGGCGGTCAACCGCACCATCACGGCTTTGCAGCGCGCGTTCCTCGTGCGCTCCTGCACGGACTCCTTCTTCGAGAGCCGCACGCGGCCGTGCCTGCTTTATCAAATCCGGCGTTGCTCCGGTCCCTGCACGAGCGAGATCGATTTCCCCGGCTATACGGAGCTCGTGCGCGAGGCGACGGACTTCCTGTCCGGCAAGAGCCGGGCGGTGAAGAAGCTGCTGGCCGACGAGATGGAGAAGGCGTCGGAGGACCTCGCTTTCGAGCGCGCGGCGCTCTATCGCGATCGCCTCGCGGCGCTGTCTGCCATTCAGTCGCAACAGGGCATCAATCCGCGCACGGTGGAAGAGGCCGATGTGTTCGCTATCCATCAGGAAGGCGGCTATTCCTGCGTGGAAGTGTTCTTCTTCCGCACCGGCCAGAACTGGGGCAATCGCGCTTACTTCCCGAAGGCCGAAAAGTCCTTCACCCCGGAGGAAGTGCTTGGCTCCTTCCTGGCGCAGTTCTACGAGGACAAGCCGCCGCCAAGGATGGTGCTGCTGTCGCACAATATCGAGGAAAGCGATCTTCTTGCCGCTGCGTTGAGCGTGAAAGCCGGCTTCAAGGTCGAGGTTTCGACGCCGCAGCGTGGCGAAAAGAAAGAGCTGATCCAGCACGCGCAGACCAATGCGCGGGAGGCACTCGGCCGCAAGCTTGCCGATACCGCGACGCAGACGCGCCTGCTGGAAGGCATGGTGGCGACGCTTGGGCTGCCAAAGACGCCGGCGCGGATCGAGGTCTATGACAACAGCCACATCCAGGGCACCAATGCCGTCGGCGCGATGATTGTCGCGGGGCCCGATGGCTTCATCAAGAACCAGTATCGCAAGTTCAACATCAAGTCGGCCGAGACCACGCCGGGCGACGATTTTGCGATGATGAAAGAAGTTCTGCAGCGCCGCTTCAAGCGGTTGCTGACGCCGCCGGCCGAAGGCGAGGCGGCCAAGCGCAAGGACGACGATGTGCCGCTATGGCCCGACCTCGTCATCATCGACGGCGGCCGCGGCCAGCTCAATGCGGTCAAGGAGATTTTTGACGAGCTCAAGCTGACAGATGTCACCTTGATGTCAGTGGCCAAGGGCCCGGAGCGCAATGCCGGCCGCGAGACCCTATTCATGCCGGGCCGTGAGGCCATCAAGCTGGAGCCGCGTGATCCGATTCTCTATTTCATCCAGCGGCTGCGCGATGAGGCCCACCGTTTCGTGATCGGTTCGCACCGCACGCTGCGCAAGAAGGATATCCGCGAGGCCGGGCTGCAGGAGATTCCCGGCATCGGCCCGACCCGCAAGCGCGCACTGCTCCATCATTTCGGCACCCTAAAGGAGATTGAGCGGGCGTCAGTGGGCGATCTCGGCAAGGTTCCGGGCATTTCCACCGAGAATGCGCGGAAGATTTTTGACTTTTTCCATCCGCAGCCGGGGGCGCGGTGATGAGGATGGGTTTTCGCTGCGCTCAACCCATCCTACATTCGGGCGCCGACGGGTTTTGAGGTAAACTGGCCGGGTGCGGTTGACCTTCGGGCACCGGCAGTATTGGTAGACGCATGACAGTGACCACACGACGGGCCGGGACTTCAGCAATGACCCTGCCGAATATCCTGACATATGCCCGGATCGCCGCCGTCCCGGTGGTGGTCGGCTGTATCTATTGGCAGTCATCCATGGACGGCCCGCTGTGGCTGCGCTGGGTGGCCGTGGCCATCTTCATCGCCGCCGCGATCACCGATTTTCTCGATGGCTATTACGCGCGTATCTGGAATCAGCAGTCGTCTTTCGGCCGCATGCTCGATCCCATCGCCGACAAGCTCCTGGTGGCGTCGTGCCTGCTGATGCTGGCCTCTGACGCCACCATCAATCGCTGGACGCTGTGGGCGGCCATCGTGATCCTGTGCCGCGAAATCCTCGTGTCCGGCCTGCGTGAATATCTCGCCGGCCTGCGCGTCAGCGTTCCCGTCACGCAACTGGCGAAATGGAAGACGGCCGCGCAACTGGTCGCCATCGGCTTCCTGCTGGCCGGAGAGGCCGGCGACGTCCTGTTCGGCTATGTCACCTTCACCGGCATCGTGCTGCTGTGGATCTCGGCCATCGTGACGCTCTATACCGGTTATGACTATTTCCGGGCCGGCGTCCGGCACCTCTTCGAGGAGGATGCATGAGACTGATGTATTTCGCCTGGGTCCGCGAGCGGATCGGCAAGGCCGAAGAGACGATCGAGCCGCCGGCGACCGTGAGCACGATCGGTGATCTGATCTCCTGGCTGTCCTCGCGGGGCGAGGAATATGCGCATGCGTTCGAGACACCGAAGGTGATCCGCGCGGCGATCGACCAGACCCATGTTCGGCCCGACACGGCCATCGCCGGCGCGCGCGAGATTGCGTTCTTTCCGCCGATGACCGGCGGCTGATCCCGCATCGTCATGAGCGACAACGTCACCATCCGCATCCAGACTGCCGATTTCGATATCAACGCCGAGATCGCTGCGCTGACGACGAGCCGGACCGATATTGGCGCGGTCGTGACCTTCAGCGGCATCTGCCGTGGTGGCGAGGGCAGTGATGCGACCACGGCGCTGACGCTCGAACATTATCCGGGGATGGCCGAGGCCGAGATCGGTCGCCATGCCGAGGAGGCGATGACCCGCTGGCCGTTGACTGGGGTGACCATCGTGCACCGCACCGGCCGCATCCTGCCGGGCGAGAACATCATGGTGGTGCTGACGGCGTCGGCCCATCGCCAGGCCGCGTTCCAATCGGCAGAATTCCTGATGGACTATCTGAAAGCTCATGCGCCGTTCTGGAAGCGTGAGGAAACTGCCGCCGGCACCGGCTGGGTCGCGGCGAAAAGTGATGATGACGACGCCGCGGCGCGCTGGGGTAAGTGATGGCTAAGAAGACTGTGAAGACGGCCGCGAAAAAGACGGCAAAGACTTCTGCGAGCAAAGCGTCGGCAACCAAGAAGACGTCAACAAAGGCAAAGGCGTCGGTGAAGAAGCTCGCCGCGGCGACGCTACCGAAGGTCGGGCCGGGTGAGCTTGTCACACTGCTGGATTACGTACGCTACGCCACCAGCCGCTTCATCGAGGCGAAGCTGGCCTTTGCGCACGGCACCACCGATCCGGTGGCGGAAGCCGCGTTCATCGTCTGCGAATTACTGCATCTGCATCCCGACCAGTTCGAGAGCTTTGCCACGGCGCGCGTGACTGCCGCCGAAGGGCGCAAGATTCTCGACGTCGTTCATCGCCGGGTCAGCACGCGGAAGCCGGCGGCCTATCTGGTCAACAAGATCTATATGCGCGGCCTGCCGTTCTATGTGGATGAGCGGACCATCGTGCCGCGCTCCTTCATCGGCGAACTGCTCGACACGCATTTTGCCGGTGATGACGGCGAGGGCGCATCATTGATCGACGATCCCATGGAGGTCGAGAGCGTGCTCGATCTCTGCACAGGCTCCGGCTGTATCGCGATCCTGGCTGCGCAATCATTCCCGAATGCGCAGGTCGATGCGGTCGACCTGTCGCCTGCGGCGCTCGCTGTCGCCATGCGCAATGTGATCGACTACGGCCTCGACGAACGGCTGACCCTCTACAAGGGCGATCTATTCCAGCCGCTCGGCGACACCACCTATGATCTCATCATCACCAACCCGCCTTATGTGGATGCGCAGGGCATGGCCGATCTGCCGGACGAGTGTCTGGCCGAGCCGAGCATGGCATTTGATGGCGGCGTCGATGGATTGGACATCGTTCGGAAGATCATCGACCAGGCGGGCAATCATCTCAATCCGCATGGCGGCTTGCTGTGCGAGGTCGGTCGCGGCCGCGCCAATGTCGATGCGGCTTTTCCCGATCTGCCGCTGATCTGGCTCGATACCGAAGACTCCGAAGGCGAGGTGTTCTGGGTGTCCGCGGCTGCGTTGCAAGGTCGCAGCGGAATCTAGCCCCAAATCTGGCCAAATAGGCGCGCAATTACTCGTTCATCCATGTGCGCGTATCCTCGCGCGACTGCCTGACAGTGTGGTCAGCACAAGCTGAAGCATCTTTTGAATGCAGCAGCGTTCATGAATTCGTCAAAGGTGTTCTAATGCTGCCGGCTGTCGAGCAGAAGGCGTCAACACGCGACCTGTGGCTCGCCGAACTCCGCGCCACCCTCTCGCTCGGCTGGCCGCTGATCCTGACCAATCTCGCGCAGATCGCGTTGACCACGACGGATGTGATCGTGCTCGGTCGCGTCAGTGCCGAGGCACTGGCGGCATCGGCGCTTGGCGTGAATGTCTATTTTGCCATTCTGATTTTTGCGATCGGTATCGTCACGGCGACATCGCCGATGATGGCGGAAGCAATCGGGCGCAAGCTGCATATGGTGCGCGACGTGCGCCGCACCTTCCGGCAGGGATTGTGGACGGCGGTGATCGTCTCGATCCCGGCCTGGATCGCATTGTGGCACACCGAAGAAATTCTGCTGTTGTTCGGCCAGCACGCACAGGCTGCGGCCGATGCGCAGACATTCATGCGCATGCTGCAATGGGGCTTCCTGCCGGCGCTCGGCTTCATCGTGCTGCGGTCGTTCGTAGCCGCCGTGCAGCGGCCGCTCTGGGCGTTGGTGGTGACGGCGATTGCCATCCTGTTCAATGCCGCGGCCAATTGGGTGTTGGTGTTCGGCCATCTCGGTTTTCCTGCCATGGGTCTGGCCGGATCGGGACTCGCGACCGCGCTGTCGAACACGTTCCTTTTCATCATCTTTGTCGCTGTGGTGCTGTGGCATCCAAAATTTCGGCGATACGCACTGTTCGGCAATTTCTGGCGGGCGGACTGGCCGCGCTTTTTCAAGGTCTGGCAGATCGGTCTGCCGATCGGCGCGGCATTGGCCTTCGAGATCACTGTGTTCAATGCCGCCGTGTTTCTGATGGGGCAGTTCGGCACAGCGGCGATTGCGGCGCATGCCATCGCGATCCAGATCGCGTCGATCTCCTTCATGGTGCCGATGGGGCTGAGTCAGGCGGCGACGGTGCGTGTGGGACTGGCCAAAGGCGGGGAAGATCGCGACGGCATCACGCGCGCGGGCTGGACGGCCTTCGTGCTCGCAGTCGGCTTCATGGCCTCGATGAGCATATTGCTGCTGGCGGCGCCGCGTCTTCTGATCGGCGCCTTCATCGATCTCGGCAATCCCGCCAATGCCGTGGTGATCGACACGGCGATGTCATTCCTGTTCTGCGCGGCAGTGTTCCAGATCGCCGACGGCGCGCAGTCGGTGGGCGCTGGCATGTTGCGCGGATTGCAGGATACACGCGTGCCGATGATCATCGCCGGACTGGGCTATTGGGGCTTTGGCATGGGGCTGAGCCTGCTGTTCGCATTCAAGCTCGGCTTCGGCGGCGTGGGAATCTGGATCGGTCTCGCCGCAGGGCTGGCGGTTGTCGCCCCGGTGATGCTGTGGCGATGGACGCAGCGCGAGCGATTGGGGCTGGTGCCAGCCGCGTCATGAAAGCAATGAAAAAGGCCGCAGTCCCGAAGACTGCGGCCTTTTTGTTGTCGAAGCGTTTGAGCGCTCAAAACACCTTGCGGATCCAGTTATGCGGATCTTCCGCGCGGCCGTACTGGATGTCCACGAGCTGCTTGCGCAGGCCCATGGCGACCTTGCCGGCTTCACCGCCATTGATCAGGAATTCACCCGATGTGGTGCGGACCTTGCCGATCGGCGAGATGACCGCAGCCGTGCCGCAGGCGAAGGCTTCCTTGAGCTTGCCGCTGGTCGCATCCGCGCGCCACTGATCGAGCGAGTAGAGTTCCTCGCGCACGGTCACGCCGGCCGACTTGGCGAGCGCGATGATCGAGTCGCGCGTGATGCCGGGCAGGATGGTGCCGAGCGGCGGCGTCGAGAGCGAGCCGTCCTCGAACACGAAGAACACATTCATGCCGCCGAGCTCTTCGATATATTTGCGTTCGACCGCATCGAGGAAGACGACCTGATCACAGCCGTGATCCATCGCTTCGGCCTGCGCGCGCAGGCTGGCAGCGTAGTTGCCGCCGCACTTGACGGCACCGGTGCCGCCGACGGCTGCGCGGGTGTAATTCTCGGAGGCGTAGATCGACACCGGAGCCGGGCCGCCCTTGAAGTACGAACCAACCGGCGAGGCGATAACGCCGAAGATATATTCCGACGACGGTTTCACGCCCAAAAACGTCTCATTGGCGATCATGAACGGGCGCAGATAGAGGCTGCCTTCACCACCGGGAATCCAGGCGCGATCGATGCGGACGAGCTGCTCGACGGCTTCGATGAAGACCGGTTCGGGCAGCGGCGCCATCGCCATGCGGGTGGCCGAATTCCAGAAACGTTTCGCGTTCGCATCCGGGCGGAACAGGTTCACGCCGCCGTCTTCGCGGACATAGGCCTTCAGGCCCTCGAAGATCTCCTGCGCGTAGTGCAGGACGGCTGCGGCCGGATCGAGCTGGAAATTGGTACGGGCCTCGACGCGCGCGCCGTGCCAGCCCTTGTCCTGGCTGTAGCGCACGATGGCCATGTGATCGGTGAATACACGGCCGAAGCCGGGGTCCTTGAGTTTCGCCACGCGCTCCGCCTCGGGCAATGCGTGGTGGCTGTGGTGGATGTCGAAATCCAGCCAGATTGCGCCATCGACCTTGTCGAATGAAACGCCCATGGACCTTACTCCTGCTTGGCACCCGCCGTGCGTCGGCGACGGCGTCTGCTGTTCTACGTCGTGTCCGGATCCGCCGCAAAAGCTGTTTGCCCTGCGTGGCCAATTGCCCAAGCCTCATTTGAGGGTAGGCTATGGCCGTCTGCCGAAGTCCGGTATGGTTCTCAAATCGGACCTAATCGGTCCACCCGGCTTAAGTTATAAAATTTCGTCGGGATGGCCAAGTTTGTAAGATTGAACCCAAGATATGTCAATATGGCTGACGTAAATTTCAAGCCGGCCGTTTCACGTTCGGTTGAGGGGCAAGCAGAAATAGCCCCGGCGCCGCTGCGCTGGGACATCATCGAACTGCTGTTCTTCGCCTATCGCGATTTCGTCGGCGATCCCGATCATGTGCTGGACCAGTTTGGCTTCGGCCGCGCGCATCACCGCGTCGTGCATTTCGTGCATCGCTATCCCGGGCTGAAGGTGGCCGACCTGCTCGACGTGCTGCGCATCACAAAGCAGTCGCTGGGGCGGGTGCTGAAGCAATTGCTGGACGAAGGCTATATCGTGCAGAAATCCGGCGAAGTGGATCGCCGGCAGCGGCTTCTTTTCGCCACCGCCAAAGGTGAAGCTCTGGTGGCTCAGATGGCAGGATTACAGACCACGCGCATCGATGGCGCATTGAAGGATTTCACGCCGCTCGAAGTGGCTGCGATCAAGCGCTTCCTCGGCGGCATGATCGACCGCGACGATCCGGACAAGGTGCTGCAGGTGATCCTCGGCACGGATAACGGGACCCACAGATGATACTCGCCCAGGCCGCCAAGAAGATGCCGGTGCAGCCGGCCGACGATGCGCCGCATCTCTTGCTGGTGGATGACGACCGCCGCATCCGCGATCTGCTGTCGCGCTTTCTTGCCAGCGAAGGCTATCGCGTGACGACAGCGCCGAGCGCGAAGGAGGCGCGGGCCAAGCTGCTCGGGCTGCATTTCGATCTTCTGATCCTCGACGTAATGATGCCCGGCGAGACCGGCTTCGATCTCGCGCGTTTCATCCGTACCTCCTCGCATGTGCCCATCGTGATGCTGACGGCACGCACGGAGTCGAATGATCGCATCGAAGGCCTGCAGATCGGCGCCGACGATTATGTATCAAAGCCCTTCGAACCGCGCGAGCTGGCGCTGCGCATTGCCAATATCCTGAAGCGCAGCGCGCCGGTGCCGGTGGAAAAGGTCGAGCAGCTGCAGTTTGGGCCTTATGTCTATCACCTCGCCCGCGGCGAGTTGCGGCAGGGCGAGGAGATCATCCATCTCACCGACCGTGAGCGGGACATGTTGCGCATTCTCGCCGAGACACCGGGCGAGACGGTGCCGCGCGGTGCGTTGACCGGCGATGGCACGGTGAATGAGCGCGCCGTGGACGTGCAGATCAATCGCCTGCGCCGCAAGATCGAGGTCGATCCGGCCAATCCACTGTTTCTGCAGGCCGTGCGCGGCATCGGCTATCGTCTGGTGGCGTCGCCTTGACATGAGCACATTCGACACCGGCATGACTGTGTTGCGTTCCGCCTCCGAGCGGATGTCGGCGGCCAATCGCGTGATGGGCCGGCGTTTCAACGAACTGATGCCGAAGGGCCTTTACGCCCGCGCGCTGCTGATCATGATCGTGCCGATGGTGATCCTGCAGTCGGTCATCGCTTTTGTGTTCATGGAACGGCACTGGAATACGGTGACGCGTCGCCTATCCGCGGTGGTGGTGCAGGACATTGCGGCGCTGATCGATGTCTACAAGACCTATCCGCAGGACAAGGATCGCACCCAGATCAAGGCGATCGCACAGCAACGCCTTGGTCTCGTGGTGGACTTCCTGCCGCTCGGTGACATGCCGCCGCCCGGCCCGAAGCCCTTTTTCTCGCTGCTCGATCAGACGCTCTCGGTGCAGATCGGTCGGCAGATCCCGCGGCCGTTCTGGATCGATACGGTCGGGCGCTCCAATCTCGTCGAGATTCGCATCCAGCTGGATGATGCCGTCATGCGCGTCTTTGCGCAGCGTAGCGCCGCCTATGCATCGAACTCGGAAATCTTCCTGTTCTGGATGGTTGGCACCTCGTCGATCCTGTTGATCGTCGCGATCCTCTTCCTGCGCAACCAGATCCGGCCGATCCTGAAACTCGCCGATGCTGCGGAGAGTTTCGGCAAAGGCCGCGAGGTGCCGAATTTCCGACCGCGCGGTGCGCGCGAGGTGCGGCGTGCGGCCAACTCCTTCATCGAGATGAAAGCGCGCATCGAGCGCGCCATGGAGCAGCGTACGGCGATGCTCGCCGGTGTGTCGCATGATCTCCGCACCATCCTCACCCGCTTCAAGCTCGAACTGGCGCTGCTGGAGGACGGGCCGGAAGTGGAGGGCATGCGCAAGGACATTGACGAGATGCAGGCCATGCTCGAGGCCTATCTCGCTTTCGCGCGCGGTGACAGCGGCGAGCCTGCCCAGCCCACCGATATGTCTTCTGCGCTGGAAGAGCTGCGCAGCGACGCCGAGCGGCACGGCCACAAGGCGACGGTGACGTTCCACGGCCTGCCGATCGTCACGGTGAAGCCGGCGGCGTTCAAGCGCTGCCTCGCCAATCTTGTCTCCAATGCCGCGCGTCATGGCAATGACATCGCCATCACCGGCCATCGCGATCATCGGTATCTCACGGTGACGGTGGATGATGACGGGCCGGGCATTCCCATGGCGATGCGCGAGGAAGTGTTCAAGCCGTTCCTGCGCCTCGACGATGCGCGCAATCAGGACGAAGGTGGTACGGGCCTCGGCCTTGCGATCGCGCGTGACATCGCGCGCTCGCATGGCGGCGATATCACGCTGGCGGACAGTCCAATGGGCGGTCTCCGCGCAGTCGTGCGGGTGCCGGTCTAGCTACTTCGCCAGTTCTTTCGATCGCGCTGCCGCGGCCGCGATCGCTCGCGTCAGCAACGGCTCGAATCCATCATCCGCCATCAGCACGCCGAGTGCCGCTGCGGTGGTCCCGCCCGGCGACGTGACATTCTTGCGAAGGGTTGCAGCATCCAGATCAGACTGGCGCAGCAGTTCGCCGGAGCCCGATACGGTTTCGCGTGCGAGTTTCATCGCGAGGTCCGGCGGCAAGCCCGCAGCGATCCCGGCGCGCGCCATTTCCTCGGCGAGCAGGAACACGTAGGCCGGGCCTGAGCCGGATACGGCGGTGACGGCATCGATCAGGCTTTCATCATTTACCCATTCCACCGAGCCGGTGGCCCGCAGCAGCGCATCGGTGAGATCGCGCTGGGCCGAGGTCACGTCGCTGGCCGCAACAGCGACGGTGATGCCGCGACCGATGGCAGCCGGAGTGTTCGGCATCGCGCGCACGATCCTGCCGCCGCAGGTCCTGGTGATACCGGCGATGGTGGTGCCCGCCATGATCGAGACGACCAGCGACTCGCCGACGAGGGCGCGCAGCGTCGGGCCGGCTTCGGCAAACATCTGCGGTTTGACTGCGAGGATGAGAGCCGCGACCTTACCGATGTCGCTGACATCCGGATTGAGGCGCACGCCCCTGGCGGCGAGGGCCTTGATCTCATCGGACAGATAGGGATCGAGAACGACCACGCGTGCCGGATCGAGGCCGCCCGCCAGCCAGCCCATCAGCATCGCACCACCCATCTTGCCGGCGCCGGCAAGCACGACATGGCCGTCGAGGGAGTGGAGGGCGGAATTGGTCGTCGTGGTCATTGTGGAAGTCCCGGCTGGCTGAAGGCGCGGGACCTTAGCATCGTGTCGTCCGGGCGCAATGTGGGATGAGGTCTCAAGCCTGGTCTGTCATCGCCCGCGAAAGCGGGCGATCCAGTAATCTGGATTGCAGTGTCGACTGGGTCACCAGATCAGACTGGGTGACGACAAGAGAGTATCAAACCAAATTCTTCTTCAAAAAGTACCTTGGCCCGCCATGCGGGTAGTCCGGCAACTCGCCGAACACCTCATAGCCCTGCTTTTCGTAAAAGCTGCGCGCCTGAAACCAGTAGGTGTCGAGCCAGAGGCCGATACAGCCGCGCTGGCGTGCAATGTCTTCCGCGAGCTTCAAGACCTTGGTGCCGATATCCTGGCCGCGGAAGTTTTCCGGCACCACGAAAAGTTCGACGAAGCACCAGTTATAGGCGGTCTTGCCCCAGATGCCGCCAGCGGGTTCACCGGTTTCGGGATCGTGGATCAGGACCGAGAGCGGTTGATAGTTGCTCGGGCCGACCGACTTTTCATTATAGGCAAGCAGTGCATTCCACACCGCGAGGCGCTCGGCTTCGCCTGGCGCATCGGGGACAGTGATCTGCGGCGTCGTGTTCACGCTTCGCCTGCGGTGTCGAACATGGCGGCGCTCATGGCCTGTTCTGCCGTCTTGCCGGCCCACACCACGAACTGCATCGCCGGATAGTAACGCTCGCAGGCGTGGATTGCGGAGACGAGCATGGACTCGCATTGCGAAGTGGTTGCCGTCATGCCGTCCGGCAGCGGAATGGCCTGCCGATACATGATCATGCCCGATGACGTCCAGATATCGAAATGACCGACCCACATCTGTTCGTTCACCGCCGCGATCAGGCGCTGTACTTCGCTGCGACGTGCGGTCGGAATCTTCATGTCGAACGCGCAAGCAAGATGCAGCGCTTCGATTTCAGCCATCCAGGTGAAGGAGAGTTGATAGTCAGTCCAGTCACCTTTGGAAATGATCGTGACTTCGTCTTCACCCGAGCGCTCGAAGGCCCAGTTGTGGTCGGCAGCAATGTCTTCGACCACCGCGAGCGGATTGGCGCGTGAATCGAGAGTGCCTTCGAGAAGTGACATGCGGTCGCGACCTTGCCTTGGGAGTCCGTGATGCAAACGACTGGCCGGGTACGCGATATTGTCGGAATGCCGTTGCGGGGCTTTAGACTTAAATCGTCCAGAACTTGCGAGACCGAAGTGATGTGATTTGCGGAATCCGCGCAACGCCACCCTGACTCAGTCCACAGACATTGGCCCTTTCATCCACAGGTCATCACGTCGCAACGAGAACAAACCGGAATCGGATTCCCGGAATGCGAGTCCGGTGGAATCTGCTGCGCGCAGAAAGAGTCTTGCGGCGCAGTTCGGCCCCAATTCTTAACGGGCGCCCGCTCTTGCTGGCGTCGGGGTGCTTCGGCATAGTTTGGCAACACACGGAAACAGCATTCATGACCGAAACATCCCAGTCCAGCCATCCATCCTTCGCCAGGCCACAACGAGTGGCTTTCGTGCAGTCGTCCTGGCATCGCGGCATCGTCGCGCCATGCTGGGAATCCTTTCGCACCGAGATTGCGGCGCGACATGTCGATCCGTCCCAGGTCGACCTGTTCGAAGTGCCGGGCTCCTTCGAGATTCCGCTGCATGTGCAGGTGCTGGCCAAGACCCGGCGCTATACGGCGATCGTCGCGGCGGGCCTCGTCGTCGACAATGGTGTGCGGAGCTATGTCGCGGACACGGTGATCAATGCGCTGATGGACGTGCAGTTGCGCACCGAGATCCCGGTCTTCTCGGCGGTGGTGGCGCCGGATGAATTTCGCGACACGGATGACGGCGCAGATTTCTTGCGCAAGCATTTCGCGCAGAAGGGTTTGGAGGTCGCCGCGGCTTGCGCGGAAACGCTGCTCAGCCTCGAGCGACTGCGCGGTCAGGTAGCAGCGGGGATTGTGTAGTTTTGGCGCCACACTCTATCGTCATGCCCGGCACAAGACCGGCCATGACGAAGGTTGGGTGTATTGAAGCGAAGCCTTAGTCGAACAGGCTCGACACCGACTCTTCCGCCGCGGTGCGTTCGATGGCTTCGCCGATCAAGGCGGCAATCGACAGCGTGCGGATGTTCGGCGCGTTGATCACGGCATCGGTGGGCTGGATCGAATCCGTGATCACCAACTCCTTCAGCTTCGATCCGCCGATACGCGCAGCGGCGCCGCCGGAGAGCACGCCGTGGGTGAGATAGGCGTAGACTTCCTTGGCGCCATTGGCGAGCAGGGCGTCGGCCGCGTTGACCAGCGTGCCGCCGGAGTCGACGATGTCGTCGATCAGGATGCAGGTATAGCCGGCCACGTCGCCGATCACGTTCATCACTTCGGATTCGCCGGCGCGTTCGCGGCGCTTGTCGACGATCGCCAGCGGCGTATTGATGCGCTTGGCGAGACCGCGCGCGCGCGCCACGCCGCCGACGTCAGGCGACACAACCATCACCTTGGTGAGATCGAACTTTTCCTTGATGTCGCGCACCATCACGGGGGCGGCATAGAGGTTGTCGGTCGGGATATCGAAGAAGCCCTGGATCTGGCCCGCATGCAGGTCGAGCGTCAGGACGCGGTCGACGCCGGCATGGGTGATCATGTTGGCCACCAATTTGGCCGAGATCGGCGACCGCGAGCCGACTTTTCGGTCCTGCCGCGCATAACCGAAATAGGGGATCACCGCGGTGATGCGGCGGGCCGAGGCGCGGCGCAGCGCGTCGGTCATGATCAGCAATTCCATCAAATGGTCGTTGGTCGGAAACGACGTCGACTGGATGATGAACACATCGGAGCCGCGGACATTTTCCTGGATCTCGACGAAGATCTCCATATCGGCGAAGCGGCGCACGCTGGCCTTGGTCAGCGGCATCTTCAGCCAATCGGCGATCTCCTTGGCAAGGATCGGATTGGAGTTGCCAGCGACGAGCTTGATGGAACCATTTTTGCCCGACATCGACGCGTCTCCCCGCGGTTTGGTGGATACAACGTTCAACATATCGGGTTACCCACAAGAACTAGTCTAGCTGAGCGAGGTGATATCGCGGAGATGTCACAGTTTGCAACCCGCAGATGACGGTTTTCCTGCGCAAAATCGGGTCGCTGCTTAACGCGAACTGAAATCAGTTCGCGTCGGCGAATGCAGTCGCCTGCGCCGGCAACTCTGTGGTGCTGGCCATGGCCGGTCCGCGCATGGCGGGGGCGGGCTCGGGTGCGCTTTCAGCAGGCGCAGCGCCATTGATCATGCCGTTGAGGCCGGTCAGGCCAGCCTGGGCGATCCGGCGCAGCGTGACATCGTCGGCGGTGCCCCAGGCGTCGCGGCTGCCCTTGCCGGTGCTCTCTTCGCCGCTGAGGCGGAAGGCGCGGTTCTGTTCGCGGTCATAGACGTCCCAGACCCAGGCGATGGAGGTATTGTGGCCACGGATCTGCGCCGACAGATAGCTGCGGACGCGGAAGGCGGCGCTGTCCTTGCGCGACACCACGGCAACGTTGCGCAGCTTGGCTTCGCTGTCGAGCACGCTGACCATGCGCTCGAACACCTGCGGCGGCGGGCCGTCGATGGACTCAAAGGTGACGGTCGGACCGCTGGCGGATGACATGCTGGCGGTATTCATGCTGGCCTGGGCATTCATCGGCCCGCCGTCCTGCGTGCTCATGCAGCCACCGAGGCCAAGCGTCACGCCGAGCAGGATAGCTGCAGCCAGCGGCTTGGTTCGAGAGGCAGAAACGGCAGGAAATCGCATGCGCTGTCGTCCGTGGGGCGGCAGCGAGATGGGCTGCCGAACACCGGAGCGATATCGTTAAAATGCGTTAAGGTCTAGGGCGAGAGCGTCGCAGATCTTACCAAGGTGCACGCGCCAATGACGCTTTCGCTGCAATTTTCTTTAAATTGTAAGTAGTTAGGTCGCCGGTCGAATGCCCGTGATGGTTAACGCGCCAGCACGATGGCGTGAATCTGGCGGCCATAGTCCGATTCCTTGCGATGAACCGTGCGGCGATACGAGAACAGTTGCTCGTCCGGATAGGTATCGATGCCGGTGTCGTCGATAGCCGTGATCCCCGCGCCCACCAGCCGCATGCGGATGAAGCCGGCGAGGTCGAACATGGCGTGGTTCTCGCGCGCTGACGGGATGAAGAACCGCGCGAAACCCGGATCGACATCGGTAAAGCGGGTGACGAATTCGGCGCCGACCTCATAACTGGGTTGCCGGATCAGCGGGCCGATGGCAACGGTGATGTCGGCGCGGTTGGCACCTAGCTTTTCCATCTCGTTGATCGTGTTTTCGAGCACGCCGGTGAATGCGCCTTTCCAGCCGGCATGGGCGGCGCCAATCACGCCTGCTTTCGGATCGGCAAACAGGACTGGGCCGCAATCGGCCGTGGTGACACCAAGCGCGATGCCGGGCGTCGCCGTCACCATCGCATCGGCACGCGGACGCGATGCCACGTCCCACGGCGTGGTCGCCACGGCAACATCGGGCGAGTGGATCTGATGCACAGTCATGAAATGATCGATGCCGACGCCTATGGCTTCGGCCATGCGTTTACGGTTTTCGGCGACGTCAGCGGGATTGTCGTCCGAGCCGAGACCCCCGTTGAGGCCGGCGTAGATGCCTTTCGAAACACCGCCGTCGCGCGTGAAGAAGGCATGGCGCAGGCCGGGAAGATCGGAGAGCGCAGCCGAGGAGAAGGTCTTCATTGTGGCATCTCCGGCGTGTCGCTCAACGCCACCAGTGTTTCGAGCTTCGGATCGGAGATGCCGATCACCTTGAACATCGAGCCCATGCCGCCGCGGCCGCTATCGATCAGGCGCTTCAAGGCGCTCGATACGGTTTCGGATACGTCCGGCGTGGCTTTCGCCATCAGCGTCATGGCGCGCGTCTCAATGCCGAGGCGCTTGAGGAATTCGCCCTGCGTCAGCGGCCCGTGAACGCGTGCGCCGACATCTTCCGCAGCGCGCGCCAGCGCCTGGAAGTCCACATGCGCGGTGATGTCGGCATGGCCAGGATTTTTCAGCGGATCGGTGTAGCTGTGCTTCGCGATGGCCTGCAGCGTATCGCCGGCATCGCTGCGCACATGGCCGTAATCGATGATGACAGCCGCGCCGCCCTGGTCGCGCAGGCGGCTGGCAATGGCCATCACCTCGCTGTCCGGCCGCCATTCGAAGATCGCGCCGGTCGGCGCGGCACGCACGAGAGGTGGCAGCAATAGGTCGAAGCGCGCGATCGGCTCGGCCGAGGCGCCGAAGATGAGCTGGCCATCGGCGCCGATATCGACAGTGCGCTCGTGCCAGCCGCCGTCGCGCTTGATGGCCTGATGGATCGGCAGCACATCGAAATATTCGTTGGCGAAGATTACGCTCGGGCCGTCCGGTACGGTGGCGAGGCTGTCGTGCCAGGTCAGGCTGCGAAGCGCCGGCAGCGATGCCTTTTGCTTTTCGCGCAGCACCGGATTGATCTCGACGAGATGCACATGCAGTGCCTGATACAGATCCGGCAGTACCCGCATGGCGCGTAGTGCGTCTGCCATCATGGTGCCCCGGCCGGGACCGAGTTCGATCAGATGCAATTCGGTGGGCGAATCCATGCCGCGCCAGACCGACGCCGCCCACAGGCCGAGCAATTCGCCGAACATCTGGCTGACTTCCGGTGAGGTCGTGAAGTCACCCTCGCGGCCAAGCGGATCGCGCGCGATGTAATAGCCATGGCGCGGATGCGTCAGGCACAGTTCCATATAGCGCCACACCGGCATGGGGCCGGTGGCGCGGATCAGGCGCTTGATCTCGTCGAGCAGCGAGGATGTGTCAGCCACGGTCACGCCTTGCCTGGATGGAGTTCGGCGCGGTCCGGCAAGCGGCATGCACGCACAATCAGCACGAGTCCGACTGCGATCATCGGCACCGACAGCAATTGTCCCATGGTGATCTGGCCGATGACAAAACCGGTCGGTGCATCCGGCTCGCGGAACAGCTCGCCGACGATCCGCGCACACCCATAGACAATGGTGAAGGCGCCAAGGATCAGGCCGGGGCGTTTGAGCGCGCCCATGCGCACCATGATGGCGAGGATGATAAAGAGCAGCAGGCCTTCGAGGCCGGCCTCATAGAGTTGGCTCGGATGACGCGGCTGCGGTCCCGCGTGCGGGAAGATGACGGCCCATGGCACGCTGGCATCGGTGACGCGGCCCCACAGCTCGCCATTGATGAAGTTTGCGACACGGCCGAGAAAGATGCCGATCGGCGCCACCGCGCAGGTGAGGTCGCCAAGCGACAGGATTGAGATGCGGTTCGCCCAGGCAAAGGCCATCACCGCCACGACGCAGCCGAGATAGCCGCCATGGAACGACATGCCGCCGTTCCAGAGCTGGAAGATCTCCCACGGATGCGCGGCGTAGTAAGGGAAATTCCAGAACAGTACCTCACCGGTGCGGCCGCCGATGATGATGCCGAGGGTCACCCAGAGGATGAAGTCGTCGAACTGGATCAGCGAGACCGGCGCCGGACCGCCCCAGAGCTTTTCGCGTTTGATCAGGGCCCGCGCATAGACCCACCCGATCACGATGCCGGCGATATAGGCCAGCGCATACCAGCGAATGACGATCGGGCCGATCGCAACGGCGACGGGATTGAAGGCGGGAAAGTCGATCGCGAGAAATGGCATGGCGTGGGCTTACGGCTCCCGATGCCGGCAGTAAAGCACAAGGCCATGACGAATTAAGGGATATTCGCGTTTGTGACTGTGGAAGCCGGGCGCCGCTTGAAGTAAATGCGCGGGATCGCCATTGTCGGCATGCCGCGCCATGCGGTTTCTTGAGTTTCTTCGACCGGAGTTCTTGCCATGACCCAGACCAGCAATCGGTTATTCGACGAGATCGGCCGCTTGATGAACGAAGCCGCCGGCGCCGCCCAGGGCGTCAAGCGTGAGGTGGATACGGTTGTCCGCACCCAGGCCGAGAAAATCCTCCGTGACCTCGATCTGGTGAAGCGCGAGGAATTCGAGGCGGTGAAGGACATGGCCCGTCTCGCCCGCGAGGAAAATGAGGCGCTGAAGGCCCGGATTGCCGCGCTGGAGGCCAAGCTCGGCGGCTGAGGCCGCAGCAGCTTCGGTGCCGGGAGCAGCAAGCTCGGTTCCGATATCTCGGCGGGCTGAAAAATCCTGACATTTCCTTGTCATTTCAGTCCGATGGCGCTACAAGCCCGGCACGTCTGCAGCCCCCGCACCCCTGGAGGCTTGCTGTAGCGTGACCAATGAGGCCGCCTAGCGGCCTTTAATTTTTCAGAAACAAGGACTTAGACAATGGCGACCGTGAAGGAATTCAAGGCGACCGCACGTCCGGTGAGCGGCAAGGGGGCCGCACGGGCAGAGCGTCGCGCCGGCCGTATCCCGGCTGTGATCTATGGTGACAACAAGCCCCCGCTGGCGATCTCGGTGGACGACAAGGAACTGCGCATGCGGATCCAGGCCGGCCGCTTCCTGACCACCATTTTCAACATCGAGTTGGACGGCCAGAAGCACCGCGTGATTCCGCGCGACTATCACCTCGATCCGGTCAAGGATTTCCCGATCCACGTGGACTTCTTCCGTCTCGGCGAAGGCGCCACCATCCGCGTCAGCGTTCCGCTGCACATCAACGGCGGTGAAGTTGCTCCGGGCGTGAAGCGTGGCGGTACCATCAACATTGTCACCCACACGATCGAACTCGAAGCCGAAGCCGACAGCATTCCGCAGTATCTGGAAGCTGACGTCTCGACGCTCGATATCGGTTCGTCCCTGCACATCACCGACATCAAGCTGCCGAAGGGCGTGAAGACGCTCGCGCGCGACGCCGACCTGACCCTGGTCACGATCGTGCCGCCGTCGGGCTATGGTGAAGAGACCCCGGCCGCTGGCGCTGCGCCGGCTGCTGCTGCTCCGGCTGCAGGTGCCAAGGCTCCGGCCGCTGGCGCCAAGGCTCCGGCTGCTGCCGCCGCTCCGGCGAAGAAGAAGTAAGCCAGCGCGGGAGACCGCGTCATGCGCCTCTATGTTGGTCTTGGAAACCCTGGTGCAAAATACCAGGGCAACCGGCACAATATCGGGTTCATGGTTCTCGACGAGATTGCGCGGCGTCACGGTTTCGCACCGTGGCGCCGTCGTTTTCAGGGCGAGACCTCGGAAGGCACGCTTGGCAGCGAGCGCGTCATCCTTCTGAAACCGATGACCTTCATGAACGAATCCGGCCGCTCCGTGCAGGAAGCCGCCAGTTTCTTCAAGATTTCACTCGGCGATATCGCCGTGTTTCACGACGAGTTGGAGCTGCCTTTCGCCAAGGTGCGCGTGAAGGTCGGCGGCGGCATCGCCGGGCACAACGGCCTGCGCTCGATCTCTGCCCATGTCGGCAACGACTATCGCCGCGTGCGCCTCGGCATCGGACATCCCGGTGCCAAGGAACTGGTGCATGGTCACGTGCTGAGTGATTTCGCAAAGGCCGAACGGCAGCAGCTCGAAGCCTTCAACGATGCGGTGTCCGACCATGTCGGACTGCTCGTCGGCGGCAACGACTCGTCGTTCCAGAACAAGGTGCATCTGACGATGCAGGCCAAAGGTTTCACGTCGAAGGACGACAACGGCTCCGCTGAGAAGCCGTCGAAGAATTAGGACAGGGTCATGGGATTCAAATGCGGGATCGTCGGGCTGCCGAATGTCGGCAAATCGACGCTGTTCAATGCACTCACCGAAACCGCTGCCGCGCAGGCCGCGAATTATCCGTTCTGCACCATCGAGCCGAATGTCGGTGAGGTAGCGGTGCCGGACAAGCGCCTCGACAAGCTGGCGGAGATCGGCAAGTCGCAGCAGATCATTCCGACCCGCCTGACCTTCGTCGACATCGCCGGTCTTGTTAAGGGCGCCTCGAAGGGCGAAGGCCTCGGTAATCAGTTCCTCGCCACCATCCGCGAAGTCGATGCAGTCGCCCATGTGGTGCGCTGCTTCGAGGACGGCGACATCACCCATGTGGAAGGCAAGGTCGATCCGCTCGCGGATATCGAGATCATCGAAACCGAACTGATGCTGGCCGATCTCGATTCCTGCGAAAAGCGCGTCGAGAATCTCACCAAGAAGGCCAAAGGCAACGACAAGGACGCCAAGGATCAGCTCGATCTGCTGCAGCGCGCGTTGGTGCTGCTGCGAGACGGTAAGCCGACCCGCGGCATGGAGCGCAAGCCGGAAGAGGAGCGGGCATTCCGCATGCTCGGCCTGCTGACATCGAAGCCTGTTCTCTATGTCTGCAATGTCGAGGAAGGCTCGGCGCAGAACGGCAACAAATTCTCCGAGAAGGTGTTCGAACACGCCAAGAAGGAAGGCGCCGAAGCGGTCGTCATCTCCGCGAAGATCGAATCCGAGATCGCTACGCTGTCACGCGAAGAGCGCGTCGATTTCCTCGAGACGCTGGGTCTTGAAGAGGCCGGCCTCGATCGCCTGATCCGTGCCGGCTACACGCTGCTGCAGCTCATCACCTACTTCACGGTAGGCCCGAAGGAAGCGCGCGCCTGGACCATCACCAAGGGCACCAAGGCGCCGCAGGCTGCAGCGGTCATTCACACCGACTTCGAGAAGGGCTTCATCCGCGCTGAAACCATCGGCTATGACGACTATGTCAGGCTGAATGGCGAAGCCGGCGCCCGCGACGGCGGCAAGCTGCGGCTGGAAGGCAAGGAATACGTCGTCAATGACGGCGATGTGCTGCACTTCCGGTTTAATACCTGACCGCTGATTGACTGCCGGATGCGACGCGTCTCCAGCCGCATCGCATCCGAAACCGGTTTAGTGCTGCCGCTGCTCGCCCTGATCGCGAATGGCGCCGAGGTGTTCGTTGATGCGGAACACGATCAGCACGAATTCGGCGCTGATGCGGGCGGCGATGATGCCGACGATCACGCTGGCGAGGCTCGACAGCAGGATGATGAATCCGCCGAATGGGCTGATGGCCATCGTCGCGAGACCGGAAAAGATGCCCGAAATTCCGAACAGGACGATCAGGGCGATCACCAGCCAGTAGAAGGTCTTGATGATGGTGGGCGTGATGAAACGGTCCCACTGGAACAGGTCGCGGAATTCGAACATTTGGAAAATCTCCCCCGGTCGTCAACGTGACGTTCAAAGTCGCGGGCATCAAGGGCCTGTTTCCCCTCCCGTCAGCTACGGGCAAGCCATGCGCGCGACCGGGTTGAGATTGCCTCAAATAACGGCCACAATCAGGCTCCCTTGGCGGCATCCCCCATCATGACCCTGACATTCGAAGATTTTCAGCCGGGCCATTTCGGCAGTTTCGGGCCCCGCCTGATCACCCGCGATGAAATCATCGCCTATGCCAAAGAATATGATCCGCAGCCGATGCATCTCGATGAAGAGGCTGCCAGGGCCTCGATGCTGAAGGGGCTCGCAGGTTCGGGCTGGCATATGTGCTCGCTCATGATGCGCATGATCTATGACGGCTTCCTGTACAAGACGGCATCTCTGGGATCGTCCGGGGTTACTGAAATGAAGTGGCTGATGCCGTTTCGCCCGGACGACGAGCTGACACTCGATGTCGAGGTGCTGGAGGCGCGCGCATCGCAATCACGCCCCATGATGGGCCTCGTGACCTTCCGATGCAGCACGCGCAATGCGAAGGGGCAGACGGTATCCGACATGACTGTGCCGATCATGATCGGTCGTCGCGCGACTGCAGAGCAGGTGTGAGATGCCCTTTCTCGATGACATGAAAGTCGGCCTTCGCCGTGAGCTTGGCACCTTCACTTTTACGGCCGAGAACATCAAAACCTTCGCGCGTGAATTCGATCCACAGCCTTTTCATCTCGATGAAGAGGCCGGCCGCAATTCCATCTTCGGCGGTCTCGCCGCGTCCGGCTGGCACGTCGCGTCGGTCTGCATGAAACTGATCGTGGCGGAAGGCGTGCGCGCGCGTCAGGCAGCAGAAGCGCGTGGCGAGGAATTCGGAACAGGCGGACCTTCTCCCGGTTTTCGTGATCTACGCTGGCTCAAGCCCGTTCTTGCCGGCGATACATTGACCTATTCCAGTGAAGTCGTCTCGTCGCGCGCTACGGCGTCGAGGCCAGGTTGGGGTATCGTCGAATCGAAGAACGTCGCGGTGAACCAGCGGGGTGAGGAAGTCTATTCTTTCCTCGGCATTGTATTCCTGCCACAACGCAGCGGCGGCAATTAACCCAGTTCAACTTTGCCGGTGGAACCAGCCCAACGTTAATGTGTTTTGAACTTTGTGAGCGTGATGTGCGACTCACGCTCAACGAATGCTTAGGCACGTAAGGTTCGCGCAAGCGAGCCGGCCTTAAGCGAGACAAGAGATCACTGGGGACTACAATGGCTGATCGCGCCGGACTGAAATTCGTCGGCTTCATCTTTGCCAGCATCACGCTTGCCGTGATGTTCGGCACTTGCATGGTTGTGAAGGGTTATGCCGACGGTGCCTACACGCTTGATAACAGCGCGATCGTCAGCGAGTAACTGAGGCGCCGCTTGCGCAAATGCGCGAGCGGCCACACGGACTTTTTGATCCAGACTTGCCGCTGAAATCAGCGGCTCCAGGCGACGGCGATCACCGCTACCGCCACCAGCAGCAAACCCGAAAATCGAACGATGATGGTGCCCATCTTGGGCGCGGACGCACGTGCCGGAATCGGCGCGGCGGTATTCGGACGAATCGTTTGCACGGATGTCTCCCCAGACCCCAGACAGTTTTTCTGCCTGAGACCTTGGTCGGGGACAGCTGGTTAAAGTTCAATTGAATTTGCGTCGAAGATTCTGAAATTTGCATGAAAAACGCCGCCCCGGAGCCGGGACGGCGTTTGAAAACACTATGTAATTACCGATCAGTCGTGGCGCAGGTTGTCAGCGGCGCGCTTCCACTGAGCGACGTTGTCGGCGATCAGGCGGGTCGATTTCATGGCTGCCTGGCTGAGCTGCGCATAGCCCGAGATCTCGCGCTGGACGCGCTGTCCTTCGGCGTGCAGCAGATCGCGCAGGCTTTCCAGTTCGCCAATCAGCTTTTCGATTTCAGCCAGCGAGGTGCCGGCAACGCGCTGGATCAGCGAATTGACGCTGCTGACGGTGGCTTCGGTCGAGGAGTCGAGCGGCGCCGAGGCATCGGCCGCGGCCGGCGTTTCGGTGGTCGAGCCATTGGCGCCGGGGCGACGCAGATAGGCGATGTCGTTGCGGACGAAGTCACGGATCCCCGCTTCGACTTCCGAGACGGCGGCAAGGTTGCTGTCTTCGGTCGTGGCTTCGGGTTGCTCTGGGCGAGTTGCAGTCATCGGGCTTCTCCTGGTCGACGCATGACGCGCGGACTGTCCCCCGCACGGCGTAACAACATTGTCATCTGCGCAGTCGATTCTGACAGGATAGCGGCCAATATGCGGCGAGTGGTCGTTCTTTGCCTGAAAATCGCGGATAAAGTGTATACAAACTTAAGCTACCAGCTGTGCTTAAAGCCGGCGGTAAGACTCTTGTTGGTGACACCGCTCAATGTTTCGCTCAGCGAACCCGTGACGTTGATACCGCCGAACAGTTTCTGCTCTGCGCCGATCTTGCGCAACCATTTGTCATCCGTGGTTGCCAGTGACTGGCCGGCGAGCAGGCTCGTGCCGGTATCCGAGATATTGAAACGCGCCTGCTGGTCGGTCTCGTAGCTGCGCGTCGGGCGACCGTTATAGCCGACCATCGGAATGCTGCCCTGCTGGATCATGTTGTAGCCGCTCTGCAGCGTCAGCGAATACTGGTTGCCGGCCAGCGGTACCGATTTGCTGATCGAGGTGCCGAACCTCGTCTGATCGGAATAGGGGTCGACGCGGGCCTCGAGCGAGGTCCGATCCCAGATCGAGCCGACGCCGGGCGCCGTCATCGCAGCCCACGCCGTGCCGCTGGATGTGGCTTCGTTGCCGTCGCCGAACTGGTTGCGATAGGCCTCTTGCGCGCTGCGCGCGCCGCCTTGCCGCGCGATATTCATGTCGGCACCGATGCGCGTGTCCCAGAAAGGCAGCACGGATTGCTTCACCGAGACAGCCGACGAACCGTTGCCGTCATTCGACGTCCACGAGGATGTCTGCTTGCCGACAATCAGCGACGAACGATTTTCGCGCAGCGAACCACGGGCGGTCGGCGAGTCGTGGGTCTCGAGCGAACTCCAGTCGGGTTCCGACGGATCGTTCTTCTTCAGCGGCGACGTATCGACCGGCTCGATTTCACCGGGCGGCGGCGCGAGATCGTGGGTTTCGACGTCATTGATGCCGGCCCACGGATTTTGCGCAGCGGCTGGCGGCGCGAAAGCGCCCGCGCAAACCGCCGCAACGAAGCAAAGTCGATGAAAAGTTACTGTTTTCGCAGCCATCATGCCCATGCCCAGCAGATCGCGTTGGTCCGCAGATCATACCGCCACCATCGGCAAAATTATGGCATCGCAGCATTCAACCGCAACCCACGATCACGCGATCTTCGGCAGATGGATGGCGCGGCCCAAGGCCTGCTCGACCAGGTCGAATGTATCGACGACCACCCGCATGCTGATCAGCCGGCCAGCGCGGAAATGCGCGAACTGTGCGAGGCGCAGGCTGATCGGTCGATTGGTATCGAGCGCGGTCAGCGAAAAGCGCATCATGGCAGAACCGGAATCCTCGCTGAGCAGCACATGTTCGCGCTCATAGCGATGCACGCGGACATTCTGTGCGATCTGCCGGCAAACCTCGATAACGGCAGCCTTTCCGTGGCGTGCGCCGAGAAACGGAAACATGTCGATCGGACCGAACACGGCCCAGTCGACATTGTCATCGATCATTGCGGCGAGGTCGTCGAATTGCTGATCGTTGATCGCGCGATACAACGCGCGCGACAAACGCCAGAGGCAATGCTCTGTCATTTTGTGCAGATCCCGAATGGCTGAAACAGAAAGGCCCGAGCAGCGGCAATGGGCTCGGGCGGACGTCAGAAATCAATTGAGGCTTAAAGTAATATAATTTCGCGTGCATTGCAATTTATATTTTTGCAATGCACAAATTCTGATTGACTCATCAATCGCTGACGAAGGGCAAGGCCTACCGGCGGAGGGTATCCCGGTCCCGGTGCTGCAGATGTTCGACGCTGAGTTCGACGGGGCGGGATGCGACGATGCCGAACAGGATGGCGCCCGCGACGGCACCGAGCAGGGCGCCGATCGGCGTGAAGGTGAAGAACACCAGCATGGCGCTGTAGCCTTCGAAATTCGTGGTCCTGAAGAATTCGACCCAGGCCACGCCGGCGCCGAGGCCGAGTGCGCCGCCGCCGAGCAGTCCGAGGACGAGGCCCAGCACGATCAACAAGGCAACTTTCATGCAGCTTTCCCCGACCACCACCTCAATGCGTCAACGCAACGCATTTGAAGGTTCAATGGTTCGGCGGTATTCCGCTGGGAAATCGCGGATGGCCGATCACGCAGCTCGGTTCGGAACGTGGCCCACCACCTCGCGTTGGTCCGGTGTTCACGAACGGAGGGACATATGACCAAACACATCCAGCCGGTCCCCGAAGAGAACCGCAGCGACAAGGGCCCGTCGAACGTGCCGAAAGTGCCGCTCGACGAAACCAAGGGCCATCGCGACGACGAGAAGCATAATATTCGCGAGCAGGCGGCCCACGGCAATCTCGTACAGAATACGTCGAACCGTCGTTCCGGGTGATCGATTTTGGGAGCCGGGCGTCTATATAGACGTCATGGCTCCCAAACCCGTCATCCCTGCAAGACTGCGCCGCGCGCCGCCGATCCTTGTCTGCAAGAAATGCCTCGGCCGTATCGATGACGGCAAAAAGCTGCGCAAGGCACTCAAATCGGACTCCAAAAAGCGAAGCCGCGAGCAAGACGTGAAATCGCCGCGCGTGGTGATGACGAGTTGTCTCGGTATATGCCCTAAGCGCGCGGTCGTCGTGGCGAGCGCCGCAACGCTGCAGGATGGGCGATATCTGCTGGTGACCAGTGCCGATGCCAGCAGCGAGGCCGTTTCCGCGCTGATGCCGGATTCCAGATCCTGACCGACGATTTCGCATGGCGCCCTGACCGACACGAAGGGCGGATGATATTGCCATCGCGGCCGTGACCGGCGAGCATCGCAGCAGGCGATGTCAGCACAGGAGAAGGTCACGCATGCAAAGCCGGTTTCAGGGCGGAGCTGCGTTTGTGCGCGGCGCCTTCGTTCCGATTGCGGAGGCCAGCATCTCGCCGCTGGATTGGGCCTTTACCCGCTCCGACGCCGTCTATGACGTCGTGCATGTGTTTGAAAACGGCTTTTACAGACTCGCCGACCATCTTGACCGCTTCGAGGCATCGATGCGCACGCGCCGGCTCGCGCCGCCCGAGTCGCGTGCGCAGATGGAGGCGATCCTGCATCGCTGCGTGGCCTTGGCCGGATTGAGCGACGCCTATGTCGCCATGGTCGCGTTGCGCGGCCGGCCCCGCATTCCCGGTTCGCGCAAGATCGAGGACTGCGACAATCATTTCATGGCCTATGCGGTGCCGTGGATCGACGTGATCCCGAAAGATGTGCAGGCACGTGGCGCGCATCTGTGGATCGCGACGAAGCCGCGCGTGCCCGATGCGTCCGTCGATCCGACAGTGAAGAACTATCAATGGAGCGACTTCACCAGCGGATTGTTCGAGGCGCAGGACAATGGCTTCGATTCCGCCATTGTCTGCGACGACGCCGGCTTCGTTACCGAAGGTCCGGGCTTCAATGTCTTCATCGTCAAGGACGGGCAGGTGCGCACGCCGGATCGCGGCAGTTTGCACGGCATCACGCGCAAGAGCGTGCTCGAACTCTGCGGCATGCTGGGAATCCCCGCCGCGATCGCGCCGGTCCGCCGTGATGAACTGGAAGACGCCGACGAGGTGTTTCTGGCGACCACCGCAGGCGGCGTGATGCCGGCCGCGCGCATCAATGGCACCATCCTCGGCAATGATCGTCCGGGGCCGGTCTCGCTGCGCATCAAGGATGCCTATTGGCAGCAGCATCGCGACGGCACCCACCGCACCGACGTCATCCGCGACGCGTGATCTACGCGAGCGTCAATCTTATCTCTGGAGTTCGTCATGACCGTTCCTGATTCCGACAATGCGCGCGGCCAGCGCCCTAGTGGCGATCGCCTGGCCTCGGTCATTTCGGGACCGCGCCGCGGCGCGCGCGAGGTGTGGGTCGAGATCCCGTCGCCCGATGGCGAGAAGGCCGCGTGGTGCTATTCGGATCGCAGGGCTTACGGCCCCGGTGACACTGTCACGCTGCATCTGTCTGCCACGGTCGCCAAGGTGTCGCTGACCATCCGCCGCGATCCCGGCGATGGCGCCGTGGTGTTCAGTTCGGGCGTCAGGGATGCGCAATTCTGCGCGGTGCCGGACAGGGTGTATGAAGCCGGCTGCGGCTGGCCGGCATTCCTGAGCTGGACGTTGCCGGACGATCTCGTGTGCGGCGGCTATCTCGTGGAAATCCGCGACGAGACCACCGCGCAGCGCGAGGTCATCGGGCATCATCTGTTCATCTATCGCGCGCGCCAGCGCAGCGAAGGCGCGCTGGCGCTGGTGGCGTCGACCTCGACATGGTCGGCCTATAACGACTGGGGCGGCGCCAATCATTATTTCGGCACCAATGCCGGATTGCCGCGCGGTCGCGCGCCGCATCTGTCGGCGTTGCGGCCATGGGCGCGTGGCCAGATCTGGCTGCCGCGCGGTGCACCGCGCTGTGTCAACGAGGTGCGGCCGAAAAAGCCCGGGCCGGCGCGCTATGACGCCATCGAATGGGCCTTCATCAATGGCTACACCCGCTATTATTCGCTCGCCGGCTGGGCCTCCTATGAACGGCCGTTCCTGCAATGGGCCGAAGCCAATGGCTATCGCTTCGATGTGATCACCCAGGACGAACTGCACGACGATCCCCATGTGCTCGACGCCTATCCATGCGCGGTGTTCGTCGGCCATGACGAATACTGGTCGCGCGAGATGCGCGATGCGGTGGATGCCTATGTCGAAGCCGGCGGCCGTGTCGCGCGCTTCGCCGGCAATTTCCTCTGGCAGATCCGGCTGGAGCGCAAGAGCCAGACGCAGATCGCCTACAAATACGACGCGCGGCGGCTCGATCCGCTGTCCGGCACGCCGCGCATGACGAGCGCATGGGAAGATCCGCAGATCGATCATCCCGGCGCCAGGACATTCGGGGTCAATGCGCTGCGCGGCATCTATGCTGCATTCGGCGGCATGGCGCGGCGTGCGGCGCGCGGCTTCAACGTGTTCCGGCCCGAGCACTGGGCTTTTGCCGGCACCGGTCTTGGCTATGCCGATATGTTCGGCGACGAGGCCAGCATCTTCGGCTACGAGATGGACGGTGTGGACTATACCTTTGCCGATGGTCTTCCCGTGCCGACAGGAACCGACGGCGCGCCGGACGGCCTGTCGATCCTCGCCATGGGATTTGCCACGCTGGCTGAAAACGCCCTGCCGGAATTCGAAAGCTCGCTGATGCTCGGTGATGGCGATGCGCAGTTTCGCAATTCGCTGCTCGGCGAACCCACCGCCGACAGTCTCGAGCGCCACAAGCGCGGCAGCGGCATGATCGTGCATTTTGCGCGCGGCGCCGGCGAGGTGTTCACCGCCGGCACCTGCGAATGGGTGAATGGCCTCACCGAAGCCGATGTCTATACGCAGCAGATCACGAAGAACGTGCTGGACCGGTTCAGCAAGGCCTAGCCTTGCGCCACCGGTTTCACCGGGTCCTGATCCAGCGGCACGTGCTCCATCTCCTCGCCGAAGGCGATGGGATGCGCCATCGCCTCATGCAGCTTGTGCGCATCGAGCTCGCCTTCCCAGCGGCTGATGACGATGGTGGCGACGCCATTGCCGATCAGGTTGGTCAGCGCGCGGCATTCGCTCATGAACTTGTCGATGCCGACGATGATCGCCAGCGAGGTGATCGGGATGTCGGGAATGATCGACAGCGTCGCCGCCAGCGTGACGAAGCCCGCGCCGGTTACGCCCGAGGCGCCTTTCGAGGTCAGCATGGCGACGCCGAGGATCGCAGCCATCTGGCCGTAGGAGAGATCCGTATTGGTCGCCTGCGCCAGGAACAGCGTGGCCAGCGTCATGTAGATATTGGTGCCGTCGAGATTGAAGCTGTAGCCGGTCGGGATCACGAGTCCGACCACGGGCTTGGAGGCGCCGAGCGCCTCCATCTTGGTGATCATGCGCGGCAGCACGGTTTCCGATGACGACGTGCCGAGCACGATCAGCAGTTCGTCCTTGATATAGGCGATGAAGCGCAGGATCGAGAAGCCGAAGGCGCGCGCGATGCCGCCCAGCACCACCAGCACGAACAGCAGCGACGCCGCATAGAAGGTGACGATCAGATAGCCGAGATTGACCAGCGCACCGAGGCCGAACGAGCCGATGGTGAAGGCCATCGCGCCGAAAGCGCCGATCGGCGCGAGATAGACGATCATACCGATAATGCGGAAGAACATCTTGCCGGCGAGGTCGATGCCTTCGGCGATGCGTTCGCCGGGCTTGCCCATATGCGAGATCGCAAAGCCCGACAGGATCGCCACCAGCAGCACCTGCAGCAGGTCGCCCTTGGCCAGCGAGTCGAAATAAGAGGTCGGGATGATCGCCATCAGATGGCTGACGAAACTCTCCTCCTTCGCGCGCGTCACGTAATTCGCCACCGACTTCGCATCGAGCGAGGCGGGATCGATATTGAAGCCGGCGCCGGGCTGCAGGAAATGGCCGACCAGCAGGCCCACCAGCAGCGCCACCGAGGACACGACCTCGAAATACAGCAGCGTCTTGCCGCCGATGCGGCCGACCTTGCTCATGTCGCCGATGGAGGCGATGCCATGCACCACGGTGCAGAAGATCGCCGGCGCGATCATCATCTTGATCAGCGCGATGAAGCCGTCGCCGAGCGGCTTCAGCGCCTTGCCGGCATCGGGATAGAAGTAACCGAGCGCCACGCCGATGATGATGGCGATGATCACCTGGATATAGAGGATCTTGTACCAGGGCTTTTTGGGCATCGCTGTTTCCATCCCGTTGAGGCGCTTGATGCGACCGGCTGTCGCGGAGAGTATCCGGTTTAACTGCGACGGAACATCGCAGCTTGTACAGGCCTATGATAAAAATCAGGCGCAGCCCGGCCATGTCTCATGCGCATGCAGACGTTTGGCGTTCACGCGGCGGTGTCATGTGCCGATACTGCGGTGCCGCAAATGTGAGTAACTCAGGGAAGTCGAGCGTCGCTCTCCATGGTCATCGCGAGGCTCGACCCGGTGACCCGTCTCGAGCCGCGGCCGCAGGAGTTGAAGATGGATCCGCGGGTCAAGCCGGCGGATGACATCGGAGCGTGGTGATCGCTCCGCGCTTTCAGGTGGTTCCCCGTCACGCCATTCTCTCCGCGTATTCCTCCATCGCATTTGCGGGTGGTCCCGCCGGTTGCGATCGCCGTCATACTCGACCCAACAACAAAAGAAGTTCGGGAGGAGCTATGGCGTGGATCACCGATCATGCTGCGTCCGCCGTCGATGATGCCGGTGTTTCACCCATCAGGATATTCTGGGCCACATGGTTCGGCTGGATGCTCGATGGCTTCGACAGTGCCGTCTATGGCTATGTCCTTGTTGGCGCGCTGACCGAATTGTTGCCCGCCAGCGGCATCGAGGCGAGCCGCGCCAACATCGGCATCTATGGCGGCACGCTGTTTTCCATCTTCATGCTCGGCTGGGCCTCGTCGATGGTCTGGGGCTATGCCGCCGATCGCTTCGGCCGCGTCCAGATCATGTGCTGGACTGTGCTGGTCTATTCGGTCTTCACCGCCTTGTGCGGCCTCTCCACCGGCATCATCAGCTTCGCGGTCTTTCGTTTCATCGCCGGCTTCGGCATCGGCGGCGAATGGGCAGCCGGAACGCCGCTGCTGCATGAATCCGTGCCCGAGGAAAAACGCGTCCAGCTCACTGGCTGGCTGCATACGGCCACGCCGACCGGCTTGTTTCTCGCGGCCCTGGTCACGCTCGTCGCCGGTTCCACGCTCGGCTGGCGCGGCATGTTCTTCCTCGGCATCCTCCCGGCGCTGCTGATCGCCTACTTGCGCATCAGCATTCCCGAACCGAAGCGCAAGGCCGCCCGCGATCTGCCAAAGCCGTCCTTCACCGCGCTGTTCAGCAGGGATCATGCGCGCACCACCTGGGCTGCCGCGGCGCTGTTGTCCTGCATCATCTTCGGCCTGTGGTCGTCGAACTACTGGGCGCCGACGGCGATCATCACGAAACTCACCGCGGCGGGATCGACGCCCGCCGCCGCGCAGCAGATGGGCGCGATCTCCGGCCTCATCACCAATGTCGGCACGCTGATCGGCTGCCTCGTCGTGCCCTGGATCACCATGCGCTTCGCCAGCCGCCGCCGCACCGCCGTGCTGTTCTTTCTCGGCGCACTCGTGTCCGTCGTGGTGAGCTATCAGATCGCGCTGGCCTGGCTCGACAGCCTCACGCTGTTCCTGGTGCTGCTGCCGATCCTCGGCTTCTTCACCAATGGCGTGTTCGGCCTGTTCACCATCTGGCTGCCCGAGATGTTTCCCTCGACCTTGCGCGGCGCCGGTTCAGGCTTTGCATTTTCCTTCGGCCGCATTCTCGGCGCCGCCGGCCCGACCCTGATCGGCGCATTGTCGGCTGCGACCGGCAGCTATCCGCTGGCGATCTCGCTGCTGTCGGCGATCTATCTCGTCGGCCTGCCATTCATCGCACTGGCGCCGGAAACGGCGAACAGGCCGCTGATGGAGTAGGGCGCGTAACGTGCACGATGTTCGCCGTCGTTTACTGGATCGCCCGGTCAAGCCGGGCGATGACAATTGAGCCCGACACCCGGCATCATTCCCGTCTCCACATGTCAAACAGCCACGTTCGGGAAGAATTTCTCGCGCGCACGCGCCGTCCTTGTCGCGTTCGCGGCGCGAAGTGGACTTCCCTGGTTTCCCCCTCGGAAGATGAGGGGAATGACGCGCCAAGAAGCGCAATTTGGGTAGTCCATGCGATGTGCTCGGGCTGAAACGTCAGCCTTCACCCATCGCAACGCCTCTCGGCGCGCCATCACGGGATTTTGGGCTGGAGGACCGCTATGTCGCACACCGGCACGTCCCTTACTCCTTGCCGTAGCAAGTTTCCGAGCCGCTGATCCCGACGGTTTCCCGCCGTTCGCCTGTGCCGTCGCAGCCGAACTATCGGCGCCCCCTCATAGTGGGGAGGTTCGGTGGCCCCCGGCCTCCCGAGTCCTGCTTGCGAGGCAGGCCGCGGGCTCCGTATCCTGCTCCACCACTCAAGACGCCCTCGAGAAGCGCCCCTCGTGAACAGGACGGGGAGAGGTATATGGTCCTTTAGGAATTATGTCAAGGCATCCAGTCTGCTGCTCGCCACGATAAATGCCTCGGCAAGTTGACGTGTAGGAAAATGTCCTAGCTCGCGATAGTCCGCATCGTACTCCGCTGTCTCTGGCGACCATAAGACAATGAAAGTCGCCTCTTGCTTGTGGATCACGACAGTCAGATCGCTACTGTGTTTCGGCGATATACCCCTGGCGCCGCAGTGCGCGCATTCATCGTCGCAACAGCATGACCACTCGCTAGTCCAATCCTTGTCGCATCGATCGCAGACGTACTTGTTTAGGAACCAAGCCATGCTCACATCCTAAGTTCGCAGACGATAAATTCCCTTCCCGACAAACTCGATGAACCCTTGATCTCGTAGATACTGTAACTGCTGTCTGATCTTCGGACGAACATTCTGATTGCCAGGATACAGTCTGCTCAAATGATCCTCGAACGAATAGACATCGATCAGCGAGAACTCTTGTAACTGTAGATTCTCAATGCATTTCATGACGTCGAGCAACCAGCCTCGTGATTCCAGGGATTCTTGCCTAAGAAATAAGGTCTTTTGCCATTCTTCAAGAACGCGGTCTTTCGGGCGAACGAAGCCGTCTTGGACGATGTGAATTTTGCCAGAACTCGGGACGCGCCCGATAAGGATGTTAGATCCGATCCAGCCTGCGCGTTTTGCTGTGGGAGCGAGTGGCTTTCGCTGAGTGATGATATCTTGGACAAAGAAGTGCTTGGGAATTACGATCAGATTGATGACTGAGAGATTCTTTACGTCGTAATTCATCAAAAGCAGATTTGGATTATTGCTGGCAGCCAACCGCTGACATTTGGTTAGGAATGCACCGTTGGCAATACTGGGACCGAATTTTCCCTTCTTGCTTTTGAGCTCGAATTCTTCGTTGCATGAACTGCAGAAAAAATCTGCAAGTGGGGTATTGTTTGGAAACGGAGAAATGTTCTCATTCCCACAATGCGGGCAATAAGCCCAAGCTTTCACCCAAGCCTCAGTCCAATTGCGAGCAGATTGTGCGCCGCTCGTATAGCTTAACTGTGTTTCCTCAAATTCAAGCTTCATTGAGTTAAGACTATCATTCCCGTCGCATCGAGTAGCGATGATGCAAATGGTGTTGGGGGGATGTCAATGAAGGTCGGTCTAAAAATGGGGGCGATAAATTTTAATCCCCGTACCCCACACTCCAGCTTACCAGCACCGGCTTCACCGCCAGAAGTTTCGCATCCGATGACGACAGCTTCTTCTCGCCGATCAGTCCCGCATGTTTCTTTGCGTCCAGCGCCATGGCGGGCGAGAAGCGAAGCGTCATGCCGCAGCCGCCGGGGAGGCTGGCGAGCTTGCCCTTGAGATCGACGACATAGCCGCCATAGTCCCATTCAAAGCCGTTCAGTCTGAACGGCTGGCCATTGATCTTTGCGACCTCGTCCAGCGTCATGCCGATGCGGATGCCTTCGGGGCCGGTCCAGGTCGACGGCGTCTTCACGCTCGCGGCCGAGAGACCGCTGCGCTTTTTGTCGTCATGCCATGTCACCTCCAGGCGCCTGGCCGGCTCCGAGCGATAGAGCACGCTGGCTTCGAAGGTCTCGCCCTCGGCGCCATCGACTTTCTGGATCGTCACGACCTGCGCACCAAACGCCTGCTGCAATCTTGCGTGCGATGACTCCTTCGCGAACGGGCCGCTGCAGGCGATGGTCAGCGGCGGCGTGGCTGCGGGCTGTAGCGCTGGCTGTTGTGCTTGCGCGGATGTGAGGAAGGCGAGGAAGAGGGCAGCGGACAGAGCGGTGGTGCGAAGCGACATCGATGGGTCCCCAAAGTGGTATTGGCATCTGTCGTGCAGAGCGGCGTGCATGTTCAATTCAGACCAGAAGTGACGGACGCTTTCGGGCAGTGTCCCGACTCACAGCGGTTCGCTGCCGATGGGGAACAGCGAGCGCCACGGCGGGTGCGGAGGGTTCAGCCCCCGCCCGCCGTGGTCGTTCATCCTGCATGGAACCGCCGCCGCATGCGTGCTGTCGCGTAGCCATCCTGTTGCCGGTGGAGTAATCTCTCCGTGCATGGCGGGCGATCGCGAAGGACAATCATGGATGTCGATCATATCGCGCGGGCGCAATTGCTCGAAGGAATCGAGGCCCTGGCCGCAACACGCAGCATCGATGCCATCGTCGATGTGTTGCGCCGCTATGCGCGCGACATTGCCGGTGCCGATGGCATCACCGTGATCCTGCGCGACGGCGACTTCTGCCACTATGTGGCGGAAGATGCGGTGGGGCCGCTCTGGGTCGGCGGCATCTTTCCGATGGGCGACTGCGTTTCGGGCTGGGCCATGCTGAAGCGCGAAACCGTCGTCATCCCCGACATCTATCTCGATTCGCGCGTGCCGCATGAAGTGTATCGGCCGACCTTCGTGCGCAGCATGGTGATGACGCCGGTGGGCGCGCCCGAGACGACCGCGGCGATCGGCGCCTATTGGGCGGAGCTGTGGACACCGTCGGAAGCGACCGTCGAGCGGCTGGAGACGCTGGCGCGCTGCGCGGCGATCGCGTTCGAACATGTGCGGCTGCTCGGCATGCTGCATGAGTCCAATCAATCGCTGGAGCAGCGCGTCGATGCGCGCACCGCGGAGCTGCAGCGTGAGATCGACGAGCGCGACCGGCTGGAGGACACGCTGCGGCAGATGCAGCGGCTGGAGGCGGTGGGCCAGCTCACCTCGGGCGTGGCGCATGATTTCAACAATCTGCTCACGGTCATTCTCGGCAATCTCGAATTCCTGCAGCGCGACAGCAGCCATGCCGGCGATCCGAAATTCGGCCGCCGCGTCGCCAATATGAAAGCGGCGGCGGAGCGCGGCGCCAAGCTGACGGCGCAGCTGCTCGCCTTTTCGCGCCGGCAGCGGCTGGAAGCCAGGCCGATCGACCTCAACGAGAGCGTCTCCAACATGCAGGACCTGCTGCGCTCCTCCATGGGCGGCAGCGTGCAGCTGGAGCTGGTGCTGCATCCGCAGCTGTGGCCGGCGATGGTCGACCAGACCCAGCTCGAACTGGTGATCCTCAACCTGGCGATCAATGCGCGCGATGCGATGCAGGTCGGCGGGGCGCTGGCGATCGAGACGGCCAATGCCGTGGTCGGCGCACCCGAGCGGCCGGAGGAGCCGGCGGCGGGCGACTATGTGGTCGTGTCGGTGGCCGACACCGGCACCGGCATGTCCGACGCCGTGCTGACGCGGGCCTTCGAGCCGTTCTTCACCACGAAGGAAGTCGGCAAGGGCTCCGGGCTTGGCCTCGCGCAGGTCTATGGCTTTGCCAAGCAGTCCGGCGGCGGCGTGCGCATCGAGACGCGGATCGGCGAAGGCACGGTGGTGAAGGTCTATCTGCCGCGCGTGGTCGATGCCGCGCAGGCGGCGGCGCCTGTGGATGTCGCGGCGGCGCATGAACTGGTGCCGGGCTCGAAGCGCGTGCTCGTCATCGACGACGACAGCGCCGTGCGCGAGATCACGGTGTCGCTGCTGCAGCGCATGGGCTGCAGTGTGCAGGACGCCGGCAGCGGCGGCGCCGGGCTCGACCTGCTGGCGCGCTCGGATGCGGCATTCGACCTGGTCGTGCTGGATTATGCGATGCCGGGGATGAACGGCGCCGATGTGGCGCGCGCCATCGCCAAGGAGTTTCCGACGCTGCCGGTGCTGTTCGTGACCGGCTATGCGGATCTCACCGCACTGCGCGACATCGGCGAGGAGCGGATTGCGCAGAAGCCGTTCCATCAGCCGGACTTTGCGGCGAAGGTGAAGCGGCTCCTGGGCGTGGAAGCCGGCGGCAGCAATGTGGTGGCGCTGCGGCGGTAGGGTGGATCAGGCGGCGCGGGTTTGCGCTATCAGGCTGATACCGAGTGCGTGGAGCACCTTGAGTACGGTGGCGAATTCCGGTTTCGCATCGCCGCCGAGTGCGGGATCGAGATATTCTAGCGGCAGACCGGCTTTTTTGGCGATATCGGTCATGCCTTGCGCGCGGGCGACAGCACCGATCGCCATGGCGATCAATGCCGGATCTCCTTCCTCAAACGCGCCTGTCAGATAGGTCTCGATCATTTCCGGGCTGTCGAGATATTGGGCAGCGTCATAAAGCTCGATATCTGTCATGCCTCGTCCTTCCAATCTCGCGCGCGCTTTTTCGCGATGGCAATATCCGCGCGCTGCGAACTCTTGTCACCGCCGCATAATAGAAGCACGACAATCTCGCCACGCCGCGTAAAATAAACGCGGTATCCTGGACCGTGGTGGATACGCAATTCGCTGATGGCATCACCAACGGATCGGATATCGCCGGGATTGCCTAGTTTCAGCCGGTCTATCCGTTGCATGATGCGCATACGCGCTTCATCATCTCGCAATTTACGAAGCCAGATCGAGAATTCTGTTGTTCTCTTGATGATCGGCATCAGCAGCGATTTACGCCGCAGATGCATGTTCGTCAACTACAGCGTTTATCCTACTTCTTCTTCCACCCACCCCGACGCCCGGGCGCTCCGGCGCTTGACCGCGGCGCCGGTCCGAATTCCGGACCCGACTCGCGCGAATTGGTAGGCTGGAAGATCTTGCTCTCCATGCCCGGGCCCATCTCGTCCAGCGTCGGCTTGCGCGCCTTGCTGGCGAATTTTCCGCGCGCCTTGCCCTGGGCGGCCTTGTCGAGCTGCGCCGGCAGGTTGGCGGCGCTGCCGTATTTCTTCTCGCCCTTATACGCACCGCCGCGCGCGGCGACGCCGCGTTGCTTGATGGTGGGGTCGTCGACGACGGCCAGCTCCGTCGCGCGCAGGCGTTTCACTTCATCGCGAAGACGGGCGGCTTCCTCGAAGTTCAGGTCGGCGGCGGCCTCGCGCATCCGCACTTCGAGATCGGCAAGCACCGCCTCGAAATTATGGCCGATGGCGATGGCGTCGTCGGCGATGCCGCCGCCGCCGATATCGACCAGCACGCGATCGCCCTCATAGACGGAGCCGAGAATGTCGCCGATCGACTTCTTGACGCTTTCCGGCGTGATGCCGTTGGCGACATTGTATTCGACCTGCTTTTCACGACGGCGCGTGGTCTCGGCCATCGCGCGCTCCATCGAGCCGGTGACCTGATCGGCGTAAAGGATCACGCGGCCATCGACGTTACGCGCGGCGCGGCCGATGGTCTGGATGAGCGACGTCTCCGAACGCAAAAAGCCTTCCTTGTCGGCATCGAGAATGGCGACCAGCGCGCATTCGGGAATGTCGAGACCTTCGCGCAACAGGTTGATGCCGACCAGCGCATCGAAGGCGCCGAGGCGGAGATCGCGGATGATCTCGATGCGCTCGATGGTGTCGATGTCGCTGTGCATGTAGCGCACGCGAATGCCCTGTTCGTGCAGGAACTCGGTGAGGTCTTCCGCCATGCGTTTGGTGAGCACCGTGATCAGCGAGCGATAACCCGCGGCCGATGTGGCGCGGACTTCGCCGAGGAGATCATCCACCTGGGTGCGGGCCGGGCGGATATCGACGGGCGGATCGATCAGACCGGTGGGGCGGATGACCTGCTCGGCAAACACGCCGCCGCTTTCCTGCAGCTCCCAGCCCGATGGCGTCGCCGACACCGCGACGGTCTGCGGGCGCATCATGTCCCATTCCTCGAAACGGAGCGGGCGGTTGTCCATGCAGGAGGGCAAACGGAATCCGTATTCCGCTAGCGTCGCCTTGCGCCGGAAGTCGCCTTTGAACATGCCGCCGATCTGCGGCACGGTGACATGGCTTTCGTCGGCGAAGACGAGGGCATTGTCGGGCACATATTCGAACAGGGTCGGTGGCGGCTCGCCGGGGCGACGGCCGGTGAGATAGCGCGAATAGTTCTCGATGCCGGCGCAGGAGCCGGTGGCTTCCATCATTTCGAGATCGAAGGTGGTGCGCTGTTCGAGGCGCTGGGCTTCGAGCAGGCGGCCCTGATTGTGCAGCTGTTCAAGCCGCCACTTCAGCTCGTCCTTGATGGACTTCATGGCCTGGATCAGCGTCGGGCGCGGCGTCACGTAATGCGAATTCGCATAGATCTTCACGAATTCGAGCTCGTCCTGCTTGTGGCCGGTGAGCGGGTCGAATTCCTCGATGCTCTCCACGGTGTCGCCGAACAGGTTCACGCGCCAGGCGCGGTCTTCATAATGCGCCGGGAAGATGTCGATGACATCGCCGCGGACGCGAAACGTGCCGCGGGTGAAATCGTGCTGGGTGCGCTTGTACTGGAGTGCCACGAGATCGGCGATCAGCTGGCGCTGGTCGATGCGCTCGTTCTTCTTCAGCGCAAATGTCATCGCGGTGTAGGTCTCGACCGAGCCGATACCGTAGATGCAGGACACCGAGGCGACGATGATAACATCGTCGCGCTCCAGCAGCGCGCGCGTCGCGGAGTGGCGCATGCGGTCGATCTGTTCGTTAATCGACGAATCCTTCTCGATATAGGTGTCGGTGCGGGGGACGTAGGCTTCCGGCTGGTAGTAGTCGTAGTAGCTGACAAAATATTCGACGGCGTTGTCGGGGAAGAAGTTCTTGAACTCGCCATAGAGCTGGGCGGCGAGCGTCTTGTTCGGCGCGAGGATGATCGCGGGGCGCTGCGTCGCCTCGATCACCTTGGCCATGGTGTATGTCTTGCCCGAGCCGGTGACGCCGAGCAGCACCTGGGTGCGATCGTTGCGGTCGATGCCCTCGACCAGTTCCTTGATCGCAGTCGGCTGGTCGCCCTTCGGTTCATAGGCGGATTTCAGCTCGAAGCGCACGCCGCCTTCAGACTTGTCGGGGCGTGGCGGGCGATGCGGCGTCCAGACATGGTCGCGGCCGTCCTGCTTGCGGAATTCCGGACGGCCGTCGCGGATCAATGCTTCCAGCGCGTCGGCCGTGGCCTGCACGCCGAGCGCTTCCATCTTGTTGCGCGGCGGGCGCGCGGTGAGCGCTTCGGCGTCTTCCTCCTCGGTGGTGAAGCCGAGCTGTTTTGCCAGCTCCGGATCCAGCGTCGGGATCGAGGCCGAGGTGTTGTAGTTGGCTTGTGGTGCCTCCTCCAAACCTTTCTGCTCGCTCAGGCGCGGCGCATAGGGCGCGACCACGGGCTGCGGAAAGGGCTGCAGCGGCGTCGGGCGCATGCCCTGATCACCCTCGAATTTCTTCGGCGTCGATTTGCGCGCGCGATGCACCGCGGCCTCACCGCCGGAGCGGCGTTCAAAGGAGTTGCTCGGCGGCGGCTGCAGGCCGGTGCCCGAGCCCATGCCGGCATCGCCGCGATTGATGGCGGGATTCAGCAGTTCCGCCAGCGCCGGCCCGATCGGCTTCACCTCCGGCCGCCCGGCACCGGGCTTGGCTTTCGGCGTCTTCGTTGATTTTGCGGGCTTTTTCGGAGTGTCGGGTTTCTTCGCCATGGCCGGAATATGGGGCGAGTCCCGGGATGATGAAAGGCCCCGCACCGGCAGAACGCGGCCTTGTCAGCCGGCGGCGATGCTGAACTGTTCCAGCGAATAGCTGTAGCGCTGATCCGACGGCATCGCCGCATAGGCCGTCATGGTGCCGGCCTCGTAGCGGAAGTGCCAGGTCTGTTCGATCGCCGGCGTCGCCCGGGCAAAGCCGACGGGATCGAGCAGCGCGAGATTGGCGCGATGATCGGGATCGCGGACGGATGTGTAGCGGATCAGCTGCGCATCGAGGTTGCGTGCCTTAGCGGCGAAATCCTGGCACGCGGTGTAGTCGGTCGGATCGGTCCAGGCGGAGGCATGCGCCACAAAGGGTTTGGCGGTGAGATCGAGCGCGCGGGTGATGGTCAGCGGCACGGTGAAGGCTGAATGCTCGACCGTGTTGCTCGGCGGCGTGAAGCCGGGGGAGCGCGAGAAGAACAGCAGCCGCCAATAGGCCGTCTCCGCAACGGCCGTGGCGATCTCCTCCGATGCGTAGAAGATGCCCGGCCGTTCGCGCGCACGGCGAAAGCGTGAGGATTTTGCATAGCCGTAGCGAAACGGTGTGGCGAGCAGGTAGTGCAGGTGCCGCGCCTTGGCGGGCAGTGGAGGCTTGGCCTGGTCGACGAGACGTTCGAGCAATGCCTGATCGTCGGCATTCGCGGCGAGCCGGTTGGTCGAGATACGGTGTTGCGCTTCGACCATGCGCCACACGGTGCGATCATAGGCGATGAAGTGCCGGGCTTTCGGGATCATCACGCGGCGCGATCACACTTGCGCGCGAAAATCGTCGACGTAATCGGTGACGTCGCTCAGGCCGCGAATGGTGCGGATCAGGTCGATCGGTCGGCCACCGAGATCGAGATTGGCCGTGCGCAGCCAGGCCATGGCGCTGATGTCGTCGCTGCCCATCATGGCGTCCAGGCTTCGAAACAGGCGGACGAGATACTGCCCGAGCTCGAACGGCTTGCTGGCGGGCTCCAGCACGAAGGCGCCGGACCGCAGCCGCGAGGCGGTGGCCGGCGACAGGCCGAGGATGGCGCCGAGCTGGTCATTGGTCAGCTTCCACAGCGTCGCCACCCGGCCCACCGCCTCGGTGAGAACCCGGCATTCATCTTGGGCGCGGCTGAGCGGGGCAATGTCCATTCCCGTTCCTCAGATTGAAATATAATACAATCAATCATAGGAATGGAGGGGCGATTTTGCAAGGGCGAGGGTCTACAACGCCCTCGCCGTGGTCCCCTTGAACAGGATCGGCCCGGTCGGCCGTCCGATCGGCGAGCCGCCTTCGGGTTCGAGGGTGATCTCGAACAGCTGATCGGCTACGGTTTCCGGCAGCGTGTTGAGATCGAGCTGCAGGGTGCGGGACTGGCCGGTGAGGCCGATGGATTTCGGTCCGATCGTGCGGTCCCACAGGGTCCAGACCTGCAGCGTGCGGCCGGCGGGGACGTCGATCGGGCGCAGCGGGATCAGTTCGACACGGCCGTTCGAGAAGGCGTTGACGATGGCGCCGGCTTCATGGGTCGTGTCGTTGACCAGCACTGCGACATAGACCGGCTTGCTCTGTGCCAGCGCGATCAGCTCGTTGCGGAGTTGCCGCGAGGTACCGAGAGCACCGATCAGGATCATGGCGAGCAGCAGGGCCGCGAAAGCGCTGCCGATGCCGGCGCCGCGCCAGAACCGGATATTGTGCCACAGCGTGGCGCCGCCAAGCGCCGAGCGCGCGCCGGGCAGCGGGATCGCGGGCTTCAGTTTGGTGGACTCGGTGATGCGATCCCACAGGCCCGCGCTCGGCTCCAATGCTTCGGCAGTGGCATCGAGATCGGCCAGTCGCTCGCGCCAGACATTGACGGCTTTGGCAAAGGCGATGTCGGTCGTCATGCGCTGCTCGGCGGTGGCGAGCTCGGCGCCTTCCAGCAGGCCCATCACATAATCGGCGGCGAGATCGTCGTCGGGGCGTGCGGTGCTATCGTGCATGCTCATCCCATGCACTCCTGCAGCGAGAACAGGCTGCGGCGGATCCAGCTCTTCACAGTGCCGAGCGGTACCTTGAGTTTGCCGGCGAGTTCGCCGTGGCTCATGCCGTGGACATAGGCCAGCACCACCACATCGCGGCGCGGCCGGTCGATGCGCTCGAGGCATTTGCGCAGCGCGGATGTCTCCGGCATCTGCGTCATGGTCGCCTCGCAATCGATCTCGAGCGCACTGTCATCGGAGGCGTCATAGCGATGTTCGTTGCGGTGAATGCTGAGCGCGCGGTTGCGCACCACCGCATAGAGCCAGCCGCGTGCCGCGCCGCGATGCGGATCGAACGAGGCGGCACTGCGCCAGATCCGCACGAAGGCGTCGTGCACGGCTTCTTCCGCCAGATCCTGCCTGAACAGAATGCGCCGGGCGATGCCGATCATTTTCGGGGCTTCGCTGGCATAGATCATTTGCAGCGCGGCACGATCGCCGGCGGCACAGCGCGCGAGGGCAGCTGCGAGTTGGGCTTCGCGCGCGATCGTGTCGCTCGCGTCGTCGCGCAGCGGTTCGGTGATGATGGCATTCCCGGTCATGTTCATGCTCTTGCATAGTCATTGTACCGTGGCTGTGCGGCATTTGGATGCACCGATGCGCGACACAGGCACGAAAATTATTTTCGGGCGCGTGCATCCGTTCGGTCGATGCGGCCGGTAGTCCCTGTATCGGTCCCGCCGGGATCGCGGAAACACAGGGAGCACTTCATGTCATTTCGTTCGCTTTTCGCCGCCTCCGCCGCATTGCTGATGACCACCGCCGCAGCCAATGCCGCGCAGGTGGCTGCTCTCGTTGGCGGCGACACCATCGCTATGGTCGATACCGCACAGAAGAAGGCCACGGGTTCCGTGAAGGTCACCGGTATTTCCGGCGCGCTGGTCGGCATCGATGTGCGTCCGGCCGACGGCATGCTCTATGGCCTGGTCGATGACGGAACCGTGGTGACCATTGCCAAGGATGGCAAGGCGACGGTGAAGTCCAAGCTAGACACCATGCTCACCAAGGGCGTCACCGCCACCGTCGACTTCAATCCGGTCGCCGACCGTCTGCGCGTGATGGGATCGGACGGCATGAGCCTGCGCGCCAATGTGGATGACGGCAAGGTCACCAAGGACGGCGATCACAAATATGCCGAGACCGACATGCACAAGGGCGAGAAGCCGAATGTCATCGCCGGCGCCTATACCAATTCGGTGAAGGGCACCAAGGAGACCACGCTGTTCAACATCGACGGCACCATCGGCGCGCTGGTGAAGCAGGCACCGCCAAATGACGGCATTCTCGGCGCCGTCGGCAAGCTCGGTATCAAGCCGACTGCGGCTGCCTTCGATATCTGGTCGGACGGCACCAAGAACGAAGCATGGTTGATGTCGGGTGACACGCTGTATTCCGTCGACCTCGCCACGGGCAAGGCGACCGAAGCCGCGAAGATCTCTGGCGTCACCGGCAAGGTGACCGATATCGCGATCATGGGCATGTAATTCCGTCGATCGCCGTCATCAGGGACGAGGAGTGCCGCGTGCGCCATCGCGCGGCATTCGCTCGTTGCAGGGCCGCCCTGCAAAGGGTGGCAGCCGCGCGATTGACTTGGATCATGCGATCTGGCGAACTCGCCGCATCCCGCTTTTTCGCGGGTGCTCACCTCGTCATCAGCAGGACCGCCGTATGATCGATCTCTATTACTGGAGCACGCCGAACGGCCACAAGATCACGATCTTCCTCGAGGAGACGGGGCTGCCCTACAAGGTGATCCCGGTGAATATCGGCAAGGGTGATCAGTTCAAGCCGGACTTCCTCGCCATCGCGCCGAACAACCGCATTCCCGCGCTAGTCGATCACGACCCGAAGGGCGGCAGCAAGCCGATCTCGATTTTCGAATCCGGCGCGATGCTGGTCTATCTCGCCGAGAAGACGGGGCAGTTCCTGTCGTCCGATCTCTATGCACGGTACGATGCGATCCAGTGGGTGTTCTGGCAGATGGGCGGGCTCGGGCCGATGGCCGGACAGAACCATCATTTCCGCAACTACGCGCAGGAGAAGATCACCTACGCCATCGATCGTTATGTCAACGAGACCAACCGGCTCTATGGCGTGCTCAACAAGCGGCTCGCCGATCGCGACTATATCGCGGGTGATTATTCGATCGCCGACATGGCGAGCTATCCGTGGGTCGTGCCGTTCAAGAACCAGGGCCAGGACATCGATGACTTCCCGCATCTGAAGCACTGGCTGGAGCGGATCGCGCAGCGCCCCGCCGTACAGCGGGCTTATGCGATCGCGAAAGAGGTTAACCCGAATTTCGGCCAGGCGCCGGTGAAGACCGATGAGGAGCGCAAGATCCTGTTCGGACAAACGGCGCATGTGGTGAAGAGCTGACCGCACAGACCAGCTCTGTCTGTCATCCCCCGCGAAAGCGGGGGATCCAGTAGACATCGCAGCCACAGGCTTACACTTCTGCCCGCGTCTACTGGATCGCCCGGTCAAGCCGGGCGACGACAAGGGCGACCGCAGCGGAAATTTTATCGGAGAACTTGATGACCCTGCAATTGTTCGAACTCGTCGGCACTGAAGACGATCGCCCGTTCAGCCCCTATTGCTGGCGCACGCGCATGGCGCTGGCGCATAAGGGACTGGAGGCGACCTCGATTCCGTGGCGCTTCACCGAGAGAGACGCGCTGACCCCGCACAAATCCGAGAAGGTGCCCGTGCTGCTCGATGGCGAGCGCGCGATCAACGATTCCTGGACCATCGCGACCTATCTCGAAGACACCTATCCGGATCGTCCATCGCTGTTCGGCGGCGAAGGCGGGCGCGCGATGGGGCGGATGATCAACTGGTGGGGCGATGCCGTGGTGATCCCCGGCATGGTGCCGATGATCCTGATGGATATTCATGACCATCTGCGTCCGGCCGATCAGGCGTATTTCCGGCAGTCGCGTGAAGCGCGTTTCAAGAAGACGCTGGAGGATGTCGCTGCCAATCGCGATCAGGATGTCCTGACATTTCGCAAGTCGCTCGATCCGCTGCGGCTCACGCTGCGGAGCCAGCCCTTTCTCGGCGGTGAACAGCCGAACTACGCCGATTACATCGTGTTCGGACCATTCCAATGGGCGCGGGCGATCTCCGGGTTCCAGTTGCTGCAGCCCGATGATCCCGTTTATGTCTGGCGCGGAAAACTGCTCGATGCATTTGGCGGCATGGCGCGGAAATCGGCAGGGTACAACGTCTAGACATCGTGCAACGGCGGCGGTTGTCGTTGGTTGTTTTTCCGGCAGGCCAGTTGCACTAGAATACCGCCGTTCATTCACGCGAATCTTTTTGGCAGGACGCCATGACTTCTCAGCCCAATGTCGACAGCGACACCACGATGTTCGACCTCGCCCCGGTCTCGCTGTGGATCGAGGACTTCAGCGAGGTCAAGGCGCTGTTCGAGCAGTGGCAGAAGCAGGGCGTCGACAACATCGAAACCTTCCTGCTCGCCAATCCCGAGCGCGTGCGGCAATGCTCGCAATCGATCCGCATTCTCAAGGTCAATCAGAAGACGCTGTCGCTGTTCGGCGCGCGTGATCTCAATCACCTGATGGTCAGCCTCAGCCTCGTGATGCGCGACGACACGTTCAAGAGCCATGTCTCCGAACTGTCGCAGCTCTGGAGCGGCCAGACCACGTTTTCCAGCCACACCGTCAATTACACCCTGCAGGGTGATCGTCTCGACGTGCAGCTGCATGGGCGGGTGCTGCCGGGCTTCGAGGACAGCTGGAAGCGCGTGATGATTTCCATCGAGGACGTCACCGAGCGCGAAACCGCGCGACGTCGTCTGGCGGTGAGCGAGAATTACGCCTTCGGCCTGTTCGCGCATTCGCCGGTGTCGCTATGGGTCGAGGATTTCAGCGGCGTCAAACGCCTGATCGACGATGTGCGCGCGCGCGGCGTCGAGGATTTTCGGGTGTTCACGGATGTGCATGCAGAGTTCGTCGAGCGCTGCATGAGCGAAATCCGCGTGCTCGATGTCAATGGCCGCACGCTCGAGATGTTCTGCGCGCCGGACAAGCAGACCTTGCTGCTCAGCCTGTCCGATGTGTTCCGCGATGAAATGAGCGCGCATTTTCGCGAGCAGTTGGTCGACCTGTGGGAAGGGCGGCTGTTCCAGCAGCGCGAGGTCGTGAACTATGCGCTCGATGGCACCAAGCTGCATCTGCTGCTGCAATTCTCGGTGCTGCCGGGCCATGAACGCGACTGGTCGCAGGTGCAGGTCGCGCTCACCGACATCACGGCGCGCAAGAAGGCTGAGGCCTATCTCGAATTTCTCGGCACCCATGACGTGCTGACGCGCATGTATAACCGCGCCTTCTTCACGGACGAGCTCAATCGCCTGGAGCGACGTCGCAAGAGCTCGAATCCCATCACCATCATCATCGCCGATCTCAACGGGCTGAAGGCGGCCAATGACACGCTGGGGCACAATGCCGGAGATGCGCTGCTGCGACGCGCAGGCGAGGTATTCTCGTCGCTGGTGGAGAAGCCGGCCACGGTCGCACGTGTCGGTGGCGACGAATTCGCCGTCGTTCTGCCGCTCACCGATGCGGTCGGCGGCGATGAGGTGCTGACCACGCTGGCGGAACTGGTCGAACTCAACAACCAGTATTATCCCGACACGTCACTGACGATGTCCGTCGGGATGGCCACCAGCGCTGCCAATGAAACGCTGGAAGACGTGGTGAAGCGGGCGGACATCGAGATGCTGCAGGCCAAGCGCAGCTATTACGAGCAGCCGGAGCGCGATCGCCGCAGCCGGACGGCGCGCAATCTGTAACCTTTGTCAGACCGCGCGGCTGTGAACCGCCGTCGAGCGCGCCAGATGCGCATCGAAGGCGGAAGCCACGCTGCGAACCAGAAATTCGGCACCATGACTGACGGACAGCCGGTCATCCAGCAGCATCACGGCGCCGTCCGCCACCAGACTATCGATGCGTGCGTGATCGACGATGGCTGAATCCGGGTCGCGGCCATGCAGGCGCGCGACTTCCGGCAGATCCACTGCCATGTCGCACATGATGCGCTCGATCAGGTCGGCACGGAACCGATCGTCCTCGGTGAGCAGATAGCCCTTCACGGTTGACAGCCGGCCCTCGGCGATCCGCGCGAGATAGTCGCGCGTCGTGACCGCGTTCTGCACGAAGCCCTGCGGTGTGCGCCCGATGGCGCTGGCGCCGAGGCCGATCAGGGTTGAGGCATTGTCATCCGTGTAGCCCTGAAAATTGCGATGCAGACGGCCGCTCTGCAAGGCGATGGCGAGCTTGTCTTCCGGCAGTGCGAAATGATCCAGGCCGATGCGGACATAGCCGGCGGCGATCAGGGCTTCGGCGATCGCTTCGGACTGCCGATGCCGCTCGGGGCTGTCGGGCAATGTCTCTTCCGCGATCTTGCGCTGATGCTTCTTGAAGGAGGGGATATGCGCATAGCCGAACACCGAGAAGCGATCGGGACGCAGCGCGATACATTGGGCAACCGTATCGAGGCACGAGTCCACGCTCTGCAGTGGCAGGCCGTAGAGCAGATCGAAATTGACCTTGCCGACGCCGGCATGGCGGAGCGATTGCACGGCATTCGCTGTCTGCTCGAAACCCTGCACGCGATTGATCGCGCGCTGAACAGCGGGATCGAAACTCTGCACGCCGAGGCTGGCGCGATTGACGCCGCATTGGCCGAGTGCGTCGGCCATTGCGCCGGTCAATGTGCGCGGATCGATCTCGACGGCGATCTCGGCGTCCGGCAGCACGTCATAGGCGAAGCGCAGCGCGCCCATGAGATCGACGAACGAGTCCGGCGACATGATCGTCGGCGTACCGCCGCCGAAGGCGATATGCGAGATCGGATGCCGATGGCCGATGGTCTCCGCCACGATCCCGGCTTCGCGGCGCAGAGCGGCCGTGTAGATGGCGATCGGCTCGTCGCGTCTGGTCAGGGATGTGTGGCAGCCGCAATACCAGCACATGGCGCGGCAGAACGGGACATGGACATAGAGCGACGCCGGCTGCTGCGCCGGCAGTGCGGCCAGCCACTGGCGATAATGCGTGTCGGTGATCCCCGCGGAAAAATGCGGCGCTGTCGGATAGCTCGTATAGCGCGGCAGCCGGTCTTGCCCGTAGGATCTCGCCCAGTCCGATCGCATGGTGTTCGCCCTCGTGTCGAGGGCAAACTAGATCCGGTCGCGCGGCGGGGCTTTGCGATATCTCAATTGCTCTTCCTGGCGTTTATCCCTGTTTGCCGCGCATGTGTGCCTCGATCGCCAGTTCCGGGCTGCCGAAGCGTGAGCGATAGACCTGCAGGTTTTCCAGCACGCGCTGCACGTAATTGCGCGTCTCCGCATAGGGGATGCGCTCGACCCAGTCGACGACATCCACATTGGCCTGGCGGGGATCGCCATAGCGCTCGATCCACTGGCGCACGCGGCCGCGTCCGGCATTGTAGCCAACGAAAGCGAGCACGTGGTTGCCGTCATAGTCGCTGAGCAGATTGGCGATCTCCGCCGAGCCGAGCTGCAGGTTATAGGCGGGATCGTTGTGCAGGCGGTCATTGCTGAAGGTGAAGCCCATGCGCCGCGCCAGCGTCTGGCCGGCGGCGGGCGTCACCTGCATGTAGCCGGTGGCCATCGCGCCCGAGGTGATGCGCGGATTGAAGGCGCTCTCCGTGCGGGTGATGGCATAGACGAGGCTCTTGTCGGTCCTGGCGCCGATCGGCGAAAAGTCCGGCAGGCCGGTCGCCGGGAAGGCATAGCTGTCGAAAGCAAGGCCGCGATTGAGCGCGGCGCGACCGACCGCCAGCATCGCGCCGGGATCGCGGTGCTGCCTGGCGGACTCGGCGACCATCGCGAGCAAGGCAGTGTCGTTGGCGCGATGGAGATCGCCGACGAAAGGCACGACCAAACGGCGATTGCCGGAGGCGTAGAGGATCTCGACCGCACGAACGAGGTCGCGATTGGCGAGCGAGGCGCGCTGCGTCTGGCTCAAGGCTGGCGGCGTACGCAGCTTGGTGTTGCGGCAACCGATGCGGGCGCAGGCGAGCTGGCCGTAATAGGTGGTGCCATGCTGGGAGGCGAGGGCGAAATGCTGCTGCGCGCCCTGACGGTTGCGGCCGGTTTCGGCCGCGCGGCCGAGCCAGTATTGCGCACGCGCCAGCGCGGTGGGGCCGCGGGTCAGGCCGGGGATTTCGTTGAAGTGGCGCGTTGCCGTCTGGTGATCGCGAAGGAAACGGAGCGCAATCCAGCCCGCCATGAAGGCGCGATCGACGCGGTAGGTCTCCTTCTCCGGCGCGGCATCATGTGCCACGCGATAGGCGAGCCGGGCCTTGCCGTCGTCGAGCAGCGAGCGCACCAGCGCGCGGCGTTCGACCCACCAGATGTCCGGGCTGTTGATCACGCTCTGATCGCGCGGTGCGGTCAGCATCAGCTGCGCGGCTTCGCTGTCACGGCCGCTGCGGCGCAGCCACTGGATGCGGGTGAACTGATAGGCGGCATCGCTGCGCACATTGGCAGGCACGGCCGCGAGCAGGGCGGCGGCCTTCGGTTTCTTGCGGATCACCGCGGTGCGCGCGGAAACGATGGCGACTGCGCCGGGGCCGAGATGTTTGGCGGCACGCATGGCGGTGTCGAAATCATTGGCATAGAGCCGGCTGTGCATCCGCGCGGTGTGATCCGCCTTTGTCAGCCTGGCGCCGAAGAGTCTGAGCACCTCGGCTTCGGTGCTCGAGGAAAACCCTTCGCTGCGCCAGGCTGCGCTTGCATAGCGGGCTGCACGTGCATCGCCAACTGACGCGAGTGCGCGCGCCATCGCCAGTTGTCCGAGGGCGGAGCGTGGTTCACGTCCGGCGAAGAAGGTGCGCACCGTGGCGGGATTGGCGCGCTCGATCCAGAGTCGCGCTTCCGCGCGGCGCTCCATCAGCGTCATGCCCGGCCAGGTCGGATTGGCGTGGATGAAATTGGCGTAGCGCGCGAATTCCGTGCCGCCATCGGAGCGCAGGATCACCCATTCGGCCAGTTTGCGGCCGAGTGGGTCACGGATGTGGTTGCGTGCTGAGGTCGCCGCATCGAGCTTGCCTGCGCCGGCCAGACGCGTGGCGTCCGACACCGCCTTCAAATCGTCGCGTGACAGCAGATGCTGGGCGGCATGCGACAGGCGCGCGTCGGCAAAGACAGCGATGGCGGCGAGACCGGCGGGGATGAGGGCGCGCCGAATGGAAACAGGCAGATGGATCACAGGGCTTTCCGATGCAGGCGGATGTCATCCGCACGTCTGGCTTTCGCTCAAAGTCGACGGAAAACCTTCATGAAATGCAAAGCACCGATCAGCGCACCCTCTGTCAAAGATGACCGAAGTTTAATGTCACGCGATGCGTGGAAGATATGGCCGCGTGATGCGCACTCGGACGCAAGATTTTGCGGTGGTCCATTCGCGCGCAGCGGCGATATGTCCCGACGCGATCGTCGCCTCAGTGAAGCCGGATCACGCAGATTTGGCGCGGGCATGTGCGGCTGCAGCTTCGCGCAGACAGTCGCGACACAGGCAATCACCGCCGGTGGTCGGCATCGGCAGCTTCGCGGGCTCCTCCGCGCACCAGCAATTGCCGGAGAGATCGCAGCCGAATTCAGTGCCGCAGGCCGAGCAGGTCAGGCGACGGCTCGGCGAGATATCGCCGGGCGAGCTGTCGGTTCCTGTCGGATTTGTCATGCAAACGGCCTCAATTTCCGTGCGATCTTCATGTGGCATTCAGCTGCCGGACCCGCATATCCGGGGCAGATGATCGTCGCCACGGCTGCATCATAGGACGGCGACGCGTTAAGGAAAACCCGATGGCCCGCGACCCGCAAGGCGCGCTGATCGCTCTCAATCGTTTCGGTTTCGGCGCCCGCGGCGGCGCATCGGGCGATATCGTCAACGCCGCCTCCGATCCGCGCGGTTATGTGAAGGCGGAACTGCTGCGGCCGCAGGCGGCGATGCTGGAACTGCCGGGCCTGCAGGCGACGCCGGAACTCGCACAGGCGATGTTTGCCTATCAACTCGAAGTCAGGACGGCGCGGGAGGCGGCGGCCAAGGCTGCGCCTGCGGAGCCCGAGCAGAAGCCGGACGCTCCGCCGATGGCGGGCAACACGGCGATGACGGTGCAGCCCGATGCGCCGAAATCGCCACCGGCCGCGATGCCGCAGAACATCGTACAGAAGACCTATCGCGCCGAGGCGCTGGCACGGATCCAGCGCGCGACCATCGCCGAAGGCGGCTTCGTCGAACGGCTGGTGGTGTTCTGGTCCAATCATTTCTGCATCTCCGCAAGCAAGGGCGAGCCGGCGCGGATGTGGGCGGGGTCGTTCGAACGCGAGGCGATCCGGCCACATGTACTCGGCAAATTCGCGGACATGCTGCGCGCGGTGGAGCAGCATCCGGCGATGCTGTTCTTTCTCGACAACCAGCAATCCATCGGCCCGAATTCGCGCGCCGGCAAGAACCAGAAGCGGGGACTGAACGAGAATCTGGCGCGCGAGATCATGGAGCTGCATACGCTCGGCGTCGGTGGCGGCTATGGCCAGGCCGACGTGACATCTTTGGCGCGCATCATCACCGGCTGGACCTATGTGGGACGCGAAGGCCGGCTCGGGACGCCCGGCACATTCGTTTTCAACGTCAATGCGCATGAGCCGGGGCCGCAGCCTTTGCTCGGCAAGACCTATGAGGACACCGGCGTCGCGCAAGGCGAGGCGGCGCTGGCCGATATCGCGCGGCATCCATCGACGGCGAAATTCATTGCGCTGAAGCTCGCGCAGCACTTTGTGGCGGATGCACCTCCGCCTGCACTGCTGGCGCGGCTGGAGAGCGTGTTCAGGAAGACCGATGGCGACCTGAAGGCCGTGGCGCTGGCGCTGCTGGATGCGAACGAGGCGTGGCAGGCGCCGGTCACCAAGCTGCGCACGCCCTATGAATATCTCATCGCCACCGGTCGACTGCTAGCGCGCATACCCGAAGATCCCAATCGCTACTTCGCCGGCCTGCAGGCACTGGGCCAGCCGCTGTGGACGCCAGCGGGGCCGAATGGTTTTCCCGACAGCAACGCCGCCTGGGCCGTTCCGGAAGGCATGAAGCTGCGGCTGGATCTCGCGGCTCAGGTGTCGTCGCGCATCCCGGACAGTATCGATCCGCGCGAGCTGCTTGAGGTCGTCGCGGGCGAGGCCGCCTCCACGGAGACGCGCCAGACCGTGGCGCGCGCGGAGACGCGGCAGCAGGCGCTCGCCTTGCTGCTGATGTCGCCGGAATTCCAGAGGAGATGATGATGGACTGTTGTGAAAGCCCCGCGCGCTCTCCGACACGCCGGTCGCTGCTGCTCTCGGGTGCTGCCTTCGCGGCCTGGGCTTACCTGCCGAAATTCGCGCGCGCTGCGGACAACCGCGATCCGCGATTGATCGTGGTGATCCTGCGCGGCGCGCTCGATGGTCTCGCGACTGTGGCGCCGCTGGGTGATCCCGATTATGCCGGGCTGCATGGATCGATCGCGCTGCTGAAGGACGGGCCGAATGCCGCCATCGGGCTCGATGGCTTCTTCGGCCTGCATCCGGCGATGCCGGAATTCGCCCGCATGTATCGCGACAGGCAGGCGGCCATCGTGCACGCGGTGGCAACGTCCTATCGCGAGCGTTCGCATTTCGACGGGCAGGACGTGCTGGAGGGCGGTTATCCCGGTCCCGGCCGCGTCCAGTCGGGCTGGCTCAACCGCGCCATCGAGGCGCTGCCACGCGGCGAGCGGGTGACATCGGGTCTTGCGGTCGGGCCGACCACACCGCTGGTGCTGCGTGGCGCCGCGCCGACGGTGGGCTGGTCGCCGGTCAATCTGCCGAATGCGGCGGATGATACGGCGACGCGGCTGCTGCAGCTCTATCAGGATCGCGATCCCGCATTGGCGGGCGCGCTGTCGCAGGGGTTGAAGCTCGACAAGCTCGCGGTCGGTGGTGACATGAAGCCGAAAGGCGGCAACGCGATCACGGCGATGAAGCAGGTGGCGCGCGGCGCGGCGAAACTGATGGCGGCCGATGATGGCCCGCGCGTCGCGGCGCTGGCTTTCGATGGCTGGGACACCCATGCGCAGGAAGGCGGACCGGTCGGACGGCTCGCGCAACTGCTCGGTGGGCTCGATGGGGCGCTGGCCGAATTCCAGAGCGGGCTCGGTGCGCATTGGCGTGACACCGTTGTTGTGGTCGCGACGGAATTCGGGCGGACTGCGAAGATCAACGGGACCGCCGGCACCGATCACGGCACCGGCACGATCGCGCTGCTGGCCGGTGGTGCGGTGAACGGCGGGCGGGTCATCGCGGACTGGCCGGGACTGGCCAATGGCAGGCTGCATGACGGCCGCGACCTCGCGCCGACGACGGATCTGCGCGCGGTGCTGAAGGGCGTGCTGCACGATCATCTCGGCATCGGCGAGCGCGTGCTGGCGGAGCGGGTGTTTCCGGACAGCGCGCTGGTGAAGCCGGTGAAGGGATTGGTGGCTGTTTAGTCCCTCCCCCAAGCGGCGCAGCCGCGCCGCGGGGAGGGTGGATTGAAGCGAGCGTTCAGCGAGCTTCAAGACGGGTGGGGTGCGTCCTCACACTCCGTCCTTTCGTGGGGAGAGACCCCACCCGTCACGATGCTCGCTGGACGCTCGCAGTCGTGCCACCCTCCCCAGTCGCTGCGCTCCGGGGAGGGAGAAGAATTACAGCGTGATCTTGTCGATCTCCGCCATATCCTCTGCCGTCAGCTTCCAGCTTGTAGCCTTCACATTCTGCTCGATCTGCTCCACCCGCGTGGCGCCGGCGATGACGCTGGACACCTGCGGCCGCGCGGCGAGCCAGGAGAAGGCGAGTTCGAGCAGCGTGTGGCCGCGTTCCTGCGCGAATGCGTCGAGCTTTACGGCAATCGCCTCGTTGCGCGGTGTTGCCGAGCGCTCGCGCAAGGCTGGGGCCTTGGCGAAACGGCTACCTTCCGGTGGCTCCGCACCCGGCTTGTATTTGCCGGTGAGCAGGCCGTTGGCGAGCGGGAAGAACGGCAGCAGGCCGAGATTGTATTGCTGCGCCGCCGGCAGCAGGTCCTTCTCGATGTCGCGGACCACGAGGCTGTATTCGTCCTGGCTCGACACGAAGGGCGTCACGCCCATCTGGCGTGCGGTGAATTCGGCCTCGGCGATGCGCCAGGCCGGGAAGTTGGAATGGCCGATGTAACGGACCTTGCCCTGGCGGACGAGATCGTCGAGCGCGCGCAGCGTTTCCTCGATGGGCGTGCGGTCGTCGAATTCGTGCTGCTGATAGAGATCGATGTAGTCGGTCTTCAGCCGCTTCAGGCTGGCTTCCACGGCATTGAAGATGTAGCGGCGCGAGGCGCCCTGCTTGGTGCCATCGGTGCTCATGGGCTTGGCGTATTTGGTGGCCAGCACGATGTCCTTGCGGCGATCGCCGAGCACTTCACCCAGCACGGTCTCGGAGCCGCCCATGCCGGCATAGATGTCGGCGGTGTCGAACAGCGTGATGCCGAGATCGATGGCCTTGTGGATCACCTTTCGCGAGGTCTCCAGGTCGGTGCGCTGGCCGAAATTGTTGCAGCCGAGACCGACGGCCGAGACACGCAGGCCGGAGCGGCCGAGATTGCGGATTTCCATGGGGGATCCTTCCGACTGTCATCCCGGCGAACGCCGGGATCCATAAACTCCGATTGTGTAGTTGAAACGCAATGCCGCGGCTACGGCGTTTCAAGCATAGCTTCGGTGTGTATGGATCCCGGCGTTCGCCGGGATGACAAGGATCAGGCGATCGCCGTCGCTGGTTCTGCAACCGGCTCGGCCACGGGCTGCGCCGCTTTCTTCGGCGGGCCGGCGCGGAGCGCGGCCGTCGTCATCTGGCGCACGGCACTTTCCGCGTGGCGTGCGATCTGCTTGCGGTCGGCGGACATGTCGTAGGCCACGGCTTCGCCCCAGGTGACGGTGACGTCGATCGCGCCGGAGGTGAGGATGCCGACGAGATGCGGGACCAGATCGACATCGCCATACCAGGCGATCCGCTCATGCAGCGCGCGGCCGACCGGCAAGCCGCCGAAGCCGACATAGGCCAGCGACATCGGCTGCACCATGACCTTGTCGTGATGCGTGGATTCGCCGAGCGCATGATGCACCGAGCCGACGAGGGCCGACCGGAATGGCAGCACGCGGATGCCGTCGCTCGACGTCCCCTCGGCAAACAGCACCACGGCATCGCCTGACACCATGCGATCGCCGATCTCGCGCGCGGTGGTGCCGGTGGTCTGGCGGCGCTCGCGTTCGACGAAGATCGTGCGCTGCATCTTCGCGAGCCAGCCGAACAGCGGCCATTTGGCGATCTCGCTCTTGGCGACGAAGACCACCGGCGTCTTCGCGCCGATGACGAGGATGTCGAGCCAGGAGGCATGATTGGAGAGGATCAGGAGCGGCGCGGTCGTGCTGCGCTCGCCGACCTCGTGGATGCGGATGCCGATCACCGCGCAGAGCACGGTATGGAAGATGTGGGGGATGACCTGCTGCAGACGCCAGCCGAACGCGATGCTGACGAGCTGCAGCGGCGCGAGCACCAGGATCATCGTGAGCATCGAGAAGGCGACGGCAACGAGACGGATCATGGGCTGCTTATACCGATGCGGGCTGTCGCAGGCAAAACCAACAAAAGTCAAAAAGAAGCGGTCCCGGTCAGCGCGGCAACTGACGGAGACCGCTGGGGAAACAGCCCGTCGGCGACGGGGGGAAGCGACCGGCTGCGGGAAAAACCTAACTGCGCCGGATGACGCCGCCATGACAACGTTAATGATTCACAGGCTGCAACCGCTGCCTATTCAGCCGCGTCCAATCGGCTGCGGAAGACATCGCTGCCGCGCAGGGCGACGTAGTAGTCGCGGTTGGCGCGGTCGTCGTCGTGGCGGATCAGGTCGGTGACCGGCGTGTAGCTGAGCATCCGGCCGCCATCGGGCAGCACGGTGCAGCTCAGGCGCAGGACACGACCGCTGGCGAGGCGCAGAGTTTCGGGAGCCGGGTTGCCGCCACGGATCTGCTCGATGCGGCGGGCGATGAAGTGATCAATTTCATCGGGCGGGATGGTGTAAGCGTGGGTGTCACGGGCGTGATACATCAGCGCGATCAGCGGCGGCTTGCTGTCTGCCTTGGCATCGGGCAGGGCGAAGTAGTCACGAAACGCGCGATTGATGAATTCGGCGCGGGTGTCGGCGTTCAGCAGCACGATGCCGATATCGATACGGTCCAGCGCCGCGGTGAGGCGTTCGGCCGTGGCGTGCTGCTCGGCGGTACGTAGCCTTGCGGCGCGGCGCTGGCGATGCAAACGGACGGCCAGCGTGAGCCCGACGGCCGCGATCAAGATGATTGCGGTCTCAAATCCCGGATCGAGAAACATGCGCCAGTCGATCTGCATCGGGAGCTACCCGTGTCCGTACAGAGGTATTAATCGCACAGTGACGTCTCGTTGCGCCAGAGCCCACATTTTCCCCGCACCATTGCTAAAGCGGTGTGGATGACGGCAGCGGCATTTTCCCTGTGTTCGTTTCAAATGCTATCGAGCTTGCTGGAACCGGCTGACACTGCCGGATGTTAGCGCCGCGCTCTGACAAGGATACCCGCCGAATGCCCTTCACCATCTCGCCGCTGCTGCTGCCGATCCTGATGCTGCTGGCCTCGAACATCTTCATGACCTTTGCCTGGTACGGGCATCTGAAGTTCAAGGAAGCGTCGCTGCCGCTCATCATCATGGTGAGCTGGGGTATTGCCTTCTTCGAATACTGGCTGGCGGTGCCGGCCAACCGCTGGGGCAGCGAGGTCTATAACGCCGCGCAGCTGAAGACGATGCAGGAAGTCATCACGCTGGTCGTGTTTGCCGCGTTTTCGGTGTTGTATCTGAAGGAGCCGCTGGGCTGGAATCACGCGCTGGGTTTTGCGTTCATCGCGCTGGGGGCGTTTTTCATTTTCCACAAGTGGTGAGGGGAAGAGCGTAGGATGGGTTGAGCGCAGGCGCGCAGCGCCGGAGGGATACCCATCACCACATGCTCCGGCGTTTGCTGTGATGGGTATCGCTTCGCTCGACCCATCCTACGCATTCTGGATTGCCCGCTTTCGCGGGCAATGACAGTGGAGCGGCAGGCCTCACTTCCCTGCGGGCGTAATCCGCAGCAACCGTCCGGACGAACTATCCGTCAGCAGCCACAACGCGCCATCCGGCCCCTGGCGGACATCGCGAATGCGTTCGCTGAGATTTTGCAGGATGCGCTCCTCGGAGGTCACGGCATTGCCGTTCAACTGCAGCCGCACCAGGAACTGGCCGGCGAGGGCGCCGGTGAACAGGCTGCCGCGCCAGCGCGGGAATAAGTCGCCGGTGTAGAAGGCCATGCCGGACGGCGCGATCGATGGCACCCAGTGCTTGATCGGCTGCTCCATGCCGGGCTTCGACGTGCTTTCATGGATCTTGGCGCCGGAATAATCGATGCCATAGCCGATCACCGGCCAGCCGTAATTCTTGCCCTTGCCGATGATGTTGACCTCGTCGCCGCCGCGCGGGCCGTGCTCGATTTCCCAGAGCTCGTTGTTGGCGGGATTGATCGCGAGGCTCTGCGCATTGCGGTGGCCGTAGCTCCAGATCTCCGGCTTGGCGCCGTCGCGGCCGACAAAGGGATTATCCGACGGTGCGGCGCCATCGGTGGTGATGCGGACGATCTTGCCGAGATGGTTGGCGAGGTTCTGTGCTTCGTTGCGGCCGCTATAGTGCTCGCCGAGGGTGACGAAGAGATTGTTGTCGGCGGCCTGCACGATGCGGCAGCCGTAATGGTTGCCGGTGGAGAGCGGCCCTTCCTGCCGGAAGATGACCTTCATCTCGTCGAGTCGTGGCGCGGCACCATCGATGAGCTTCGCACGCGCGACGGCGGTGCGGCCGCCATTGCCGGCGCGTTCCGAGTAGCAGAAATAGATCGTGTTGTTCTGCGCAAAGCCCTTGTCGGTGATGACATCGAGCAGGCCACCCTGGCCGGTGGCCATGACCTCGGGCACGCCCTTCACGGCCGGTGACAATTGGCCCTGCGCAGCGGCGATGCGCATGCGGCCGGGCCGTTCCGTGACCAGTACGCGTCCTTCGGGCAGGAAGGCGAGCGCCCACGGATAGGACAGGCCGGAGGCCACGGTCTGCACGTCCAGCCGGCCGGCCGATGAGCCGAACGACGTCGGCTCGCCACGGCTCGTGGTTGCGATCAGGAATGTCGTCGTCACCACGATCGCGATCATCAGCGAGGTCGTGACCCAAACCACCGGCCGTTTCATCGTGTGCTCTTCATCACGCGAACTCCACCACGGAGACGTCGCCTATGTTGCAATGCATCAGCGCATCGCGATGTTGATATATGAGTTTTGTGACCGTCAGAGCGGCATCGCCGATACGCCCCGGATCGAGATCACGGTGAGCGTGAGGATGACGCAAAGCGACAGGCAGCCGACCGCCAGCGATGCCGCAACGGCGTTGATCAGTCTGGCAGATGCAACGGGCGCGGGGCGTGCCTCAAATCCTGCTCCCGCACGGAGCGACCGTATCATGGCCGTAAATCCTTCAAATCGCGGACGAATCACCCGCGTACTAAAATTTACTGCGAGGACGGGCGAGATTGCGGCGCGAAATGGGGCAACTGTGGCGGGAAAGTGGCATTTGAGCTTTTTATGCTCACGAATGCGCTATTTATGCCCCGGCAATGGCGTCAACGGTATCGTATTCCGTCGAGGTCGGATGCCAGTCCATGGTGACGAAGCCGGGCTGCTGCTCCACATGGCGCAGCCAGCGGCGGATGGACGGGAAGCTTGCGAGGTCAAAATCGCACTGCTCGGCCACATGGGTGTAGGCATAGAGGGCGATGTCGGCGACGGTCAATTGGTTGGCGGCGAAGAATTCATGGGTCTTGAGGTGATTCTCCATCACCTGCAGCGCCGCGTAGCCGCGCTCCATCCAGTCGTCGAGGGCGTGGGTCTGCAGGTCGCGGCCGCCGCGGACCAGGCAAAGCCAGAAATAGGCGGCGCCGAGATTGGGCTCCAGCGCGTGCTGTTCAAAGAACATCCACTGCATGGCTTCCGCGCGATCCATCCGCGATTCCGGCGCGAGTGACGTGCCGACGGCGACGTACCACAGGATGGCATTCGATTCGGCGAGATAACGGCCTTCGGCGATTTCCAGCAACGGCACCTGGCCGCTCGGATTCTTGGCCAGGAATTCCGGTGTACGGCTCTCGCCGCGCAGGATGTCCACCTCGATGGCGCGATACGGCGCGTCGATGAACGCCAGCGCAAGGCGGACCTTGTAGCTGTTACCAGAGCGCTGCATCGAATAGAGCTTGTACATTCGCCGGGGTCGATCTTTCGGGTGATGCGGGGCGACCTCAGCGTCGCATTGCGCCTAGACAATGATGCCCCGAGGGCCTGCTCGCAAGGGTCGGAGACTGGAAAAAGTCGAAAACCACCAAGGACTTTGTCAGCACTGGCAAACGCGCCTCCACACCATGGGCTTTCGAGAAGATCACGTCGATGCGAGTGGTGCGTCGGCCGCCTTCACGTCTTGGCGAACTGTCGTCACACGTTGCAGTGCCGCGATGTAAAGTGCGATCAGCGTCGCCCAGCCGAGTGGAATGCCGCTGGCTTCAGCCACCGGTCGCGCCAGCAGCGGCACGGCCCAGGCGGCGGCCAGCAACGTGATCTCGTAGCGGTGAAAGCCGGAAGTGGTGCCAGCGACGACCATGAAGGCGATGGCCGGGCCGAGCAGCATCAGGTCGTAATCGAGCACATGGGGCGATGCCAGAAGCGCTGCAATCAACAGGATCGCCGCACGCACACTGGTATCAGTTGTGATGCGCCAGGCCCATGCAGCACTGATGATCACAACCACAGTAACCACGCCCTGCAACAGATAGGCCAGCATGATGCCGGCGCTCCACATGCGAGCGACGGCGAATGTGCTCTGCAATTTGGCGAATCCGACCTCGCCCTGTTCGAGCAGTAACTTGCGCGACAACTCGCCGGTGGCCATGAAGGCCGACCAAATATCGATGCCGAAGATCGCCGATGTGAGCGCGATCAGTCCGATCACGGCCGCAGCGGCGCTGGCGAAGGCCTGCCACTGTCGCGCTGCCAGCAGCGCGAGCGGAATGACGAGCGCGAATTGCGGCTTGTAGGCCATCGATGCGAGCAGGATACCAGCGAGGATGGGGCGCTTCGGCAATGCGAGGAGCGCGCTCGCGAACAGGCCCGCGGTGAGGAAGCCGTTCTGTCCGTGACCAAGATTGATCAGCACCGCGGGAAAGGCAATGGCGGCGAGGAGGCCGGTGTTGCGGATCGCGTCGGGGAGGCGCGCACGGCGAAGGATCGCTGCTGTCGTCATGCCATAGAACAGGCCACTGGCGGCCTGCCACACGGCCAACGCAAGCCAATAGGGCAGAGCCGACAGCGGAGCTGCAATCAGCAGGAAAATCGGCGGGTAGAACCAAGCATAGTAGGGCGTGCGCTCGCCGAACAGCTGTTGTTCGCGGGCATAGTGAATGGCCGTATCGTAGACCTCGACGGCCTGTCCCTCGCGCGCCAGCGAGCCGGCGGCGTAGAAACTGGAGAAATCGGTGCCGATCGGCTTGCCGTTGCGGTCGATCACCCCGTCGGATCCGAACAGCCAGAGTGCCGAAATGACCACCGTCAGCACCAGCAGGATCAAGCTATAGACCCGCGCGCGTTCCGCGGTCAGCCAGGCGCCGCTGGCGATCTGTTGCCGAATACCGGACATTTTCACTCAAAATCACCATTGGCGGCTGCGGGTCAGGCTAACCACGCTCACTTTAAATTTCCCTGAAATTGCATCGCTTCCAGATGGGTTTCGGGCCTGAGCGCCTTGCGATGCTAGGTCGCACGCACTAGGGTGCGCCGATCCCAAGCAGGATCGTAATTTTGTCGCCGCGGACCGCGGGTCTCCGGCTGTTTCCCAAGGAGAAGATGATGTCGTTCTTGTCTAGCGCTCTCGACCGCGTGAAGCCGTCCGCAACGATTGCGGTCACGGATAAAGCGCGTGCGCTGAAAGCCGCTGGTCGCAACGTCATCGGCCTTGGGTCGGGCGAGCCGGATTTCGACACCCCGGCCAACATCAAGCTGGCTGCCATTCACGCCATCGAGGCGGGCAAGACCAAGTACACCGCCGTGGACGGCATTCCCGAGCTGAAGGACGCGATCATCGCGAAGTTTCAGCGCGAGAACGGCGTCACCTACAAGCCGAACCAGATCATCGTCGGCACCGGCGGCAAGCAGGTGCTCTACAACGCGCTGATGGCGACGCTGAACCCGGGCGATGAGGTCATCATCCCGGCGCCGTATTGGGTGAGCTATCCGGAAATGGTGGCGCTCGCCGGCGGCACGCCGGTGTCGGTGACCTGCACCGCGGAATTCGGTTTCAAGCTGCAGGCTGCTGCCCTGGAAGCCGCGATCACGCCGAAGACCAAGTGGGTCATCCTGTGCTCGCCGTCGAACCCGACCGGTGCGGCCTACAAGAAGGCCGAGCTGAAGGCGCTCACGGACGTCCTCGTGAAGCACCCGCATGTGTGGGTGATGACCGACGACATGTATGAGCACCTGGTCTATGACGACTTCGAATTCACCACCGTCGCGCAGATCGAGCCGAAGCTCTATGACCGCACGCTGACCGTGAACGGCGTGTCGAAGGCCTATTGCATGACCGGCTGGCGCATCGGTTACGCCGGCGGCCCGGCCAACCTGATCAAGGCGATGTCGACCATCCAGTCGCAGTCGACCTCGAACCCGTCATCGATCGCCCAGTGGGCGGCCGTGGAAGCGCTGAACGGCCCGCAGGACTTCATCGCGAAGAACAATGCCGTGTTCAAGGAGCGCCGCGATCTCGTCGTGGCGATGTTGAACCAGGCCACGGGGATCGAATGCCCGCGTCCGGAAGGCGCCTTCTACGTGTATCCGTCCTGCGCCGGCACCATCGGCAAGACTGCGCCTTCGGGCAAGGTCATTGCCAATGACGAGGACTTCGTGACCGAACTGCTGGAAACCGAAGGCGTTGCGGTGGTGCAGGGGTCGGCTTTCGGCCTCGGCCCGGCATTCCGCATCTCCTATGCGACCAAGACTTCCGACCTCGAAGACGCCTGCAACCGCATCCAGCGTTTCTGCGGAAATCTTCGGTAACGAAAAGGCCTCGAAACTTTTGACGGTTTCGGGGCTTAATTCGGGAAGTGCCTTGTTTTCGACACGGCACTTCCTTCTTGTCCCCCGCACTATCAAAACCCCAAGGTGGAGTTAAGACTATGCGACTTTCCAAGATGTTCGGCCTCGCGGGCATTGCCCTCGCAGCGTCGGTTGCGACCGCAAATGCTCAGCAGCCCGGCCAGGTTCAGGTCGGCGTGCTCGAGTGCCGCGGTGGCCAGAACGTCGGCTTCGTGCTCGGCTCGAATGCTCACCTGAACTGCGTGTTCCAGAGCGCCGGTGGCCGTGCTGAAGGTTACGTCGCCAACATCCGCCGCTTCGGCATCGACCTCGGCTTCACCGACAACACCACCGTTCAGTGGGCGATCTACGCTCCGACCACCCGCGTGCCGCGCGGCGGTCTCGCCGGTGAGTACGGCGGCGTCGGCACCAACGCCTCGGTCGGCGTCGGCTTCGGCGGCAACTTCCTGGTCGGTGGCCCGAACAACCTGTACGGCCTGCAGCCGGTGTCGGTGCAGGGCCAGGTCGGCCTGAACGTGGCTTCCGGCATCGTCCAGCTGCAGCTGGAATCGACCGGCCCGATCAGCGGTCACCGCTACAAGAAGCAGCGTCGTCATCGCCACTAAGGCGATCTCGTGATCGCTTTGCGATCACCTGGTTTCTTCAAGAAACGGCAAGGTTAACGAAAGGGCTCGCGCAAGCGGGCCCTTTTTGTTGCACCCTCTGCGCGTGACACGTTGTCATTGAGCGGTATCATTGGCTATGGATAGTCGATCGACATCCTCACTTCCGTGCATCACCCGGAGATATTCGATGACTCGCCTGTCTGCGCTTCTTCTCGGCATTGCGACCACCGCCGTCCTCACCGCCTCGCAGGCGCAATCGCAGCAGGGCGTCCAGCTCGGCGTGTTGAATTGCCGTGGCGGCGCCAGTGTCGGCTTTGTCGTCGGCTCCGTGACCAATCTCGGCTGCGTGCTCACCGGCACTGGCCGGCCGGATCAGCCTTATGTGGCGACCATCCGCAAGGTCGGCCTCGATCTCGGCATCACCGAGGAAACGGCGCTGTCCTGGGCTGTGTTTGCGCCCGTGAACTACAGCGGCCCCGGCGATATCTCCGGTAACTATGCCGGCGCGCAGAGCAGCGCGTCCTTCGGTGTTGGTGTCGGCGCGAATGTCCTCGTGGGCGGTTCGCAGAACTCCATCGCGCTGCAGCCGCTGAGCCTGCAGGGCTCGGTCGGTCTCAATGTCGCGGCAGGCTTGCAGAGCCTGGAGCTGCGTCCGGGGCGGTAAAACTCAGCCGTAGGGCGGATTAGGCGAAGCCGTAATCCGCCGGCCGAATTCATGGCTGATACTCCGCGGCGGATTACGCTCCGCTAATCCGCCCTACGGCGCAGCGTTGCGCCGCAGCGACGTTTCCGTCTTGCCAAATTCCCTGACCGGGCGGAGCATCCCGACGCCGACCCAATCACGGGCCGAGCTCCAGATCAGGAGGCGGCGTATGGGACAAGACCTGAGAAGTCCCCCAATCCCTTTTAAATCTAGAGGTCCACGATGTATTGCACTCGTGGGCCCTTTCCAGAGCGGAAAAACATCCCTGCTTGAAGCGATCCTTGCGCGGACGGGAGCGATCCCGAAAGCGGGAAACGTCGAAAGCGGCACGACCGTCGGCGATGCGACCGCCGAGGCGCGGGCGCACAAGATGGGTGTCGGGCTCACCGCGGTGACAACCACGTTCATGGGCGACGACTACACGTTCATCGATTGCCCCGGCTCGGTTGAATTCGCACAGGACATGCGCGCGGCGCTGCCGGCGGTCGATGCCGCGGTGGTCGTCTGCGAGGCGGATGAGCGCAAGCTGCCGCAATTGCAGCTTGTCCTGCGCGAGCTGGAAGACCTGCATATTCCCCGCTTCCTGTTCCTCAACAAGATCGATCGCGCGCATAAGCGCGTTCGCGAGACGCTGGCAACCTTGCAGCCAGCCTCGCGTGTGCCGCTGGTGTTGCGGCAGATCCCGATCTGGAACGGCGATCTCGTTGCCGGCTTCGTCGATCTCGCGCTGGAGCGCGCCTTTGTTTATCGCGAGCACAAGGCATCGGAAGTCGTGACGCTCGATGGCGATGATCTCGATCGCGAAAAGGAAGCGCGTTTCCAGATGCTGGAAAAGCTTGCGGATCACGACGATGCATTGATGGAGCAGTTGCTCGACGACATCGCGCCACCCGCCGATGCTATATTCGACGATCTTGCGCGCGAATTGCGCGAGGGCGTGATCTGTCCGGTGCTGATCGGCTCGGCGATCCGCGAAAACGGTGTGTTGCGGCTGATGAAGGCGTTGCGCCATGAGGCGCCGGGCGTCGCGGATACCGCGAAGCGGATGGGATTGCGTGAGAGCAAAGATGCGCTCGCCTACATCTTCAAGACCAGCCATCTGCAGCATGGCGGCAAGCTGTCTTACGCACGCATCCTGCAGGGGCATATCGATGACGGCGCGACCGTGCTGGCCTCGTCAGGCGAAAGCGGTCGTGTATCGGGGATACTGTCGCTGGCCAATGGCAATGACAAACGCAGCCACGCGCAGGCTGGCGACACCGTTGCACTCGGCAAACTCGATGCGCTCAGGACAGGCGATACGCTCGGCACGAGCAAGTCTGCGCCGGACGCGCTGCATCTCGGCGAGCCCGTGTCGCCTGTGCTTGCGATGGCGCTGGCATCGATCGATCGCAAGGACGATGTAAAGCTCGGCCAGGCGCTGCAGCGCCTGACCGAGGAGGATCCTTCGCTGTCATCCGTCATCGATGCGCAGAGCCACGGCGTTGTGCTGTGGGGACAAGGCGAAATGCATCTGCGCGTTGCCATGGAACGGCTGCGTGATCGCTTCGGCATCAACGTGAAATCGCATCCGCCGGCAATCGGCTATCGCGAGACCATCCGCAAATCGATCACCCAGCGGGGCAAGCACAAGAAACAGTCCGGCGGCCACGGGCAATTTGGTGACGTGTTGCTGGAGATCGGCCCGCAATCCCGCGGTGAGGGCTTTGTGTTTCAGGAGAAAGTGGTCGGCGGCGCCGTGCCACGCAACTACATGTCCGCCGTGGAGGAGGGGGTCGTCGATGGCCTGGCGCGCGGCCCGCTCGGCTTTCCCGTGGTGGACGTGAAGGTCACGCTGACCGATGGCTCCTATCACAGCGTGGATTCGTCCGATCAGGCGTTTCGCACGGCGGCGCGGATCGGCGTCAGCGAGGCCCTGCCGCATTGCCAGTCGGTGCTGCTGGAGCCCATCCATGCGGTGGAAATCGTGTGTCCGAACGAAGCCACGGCGAAGATCAATGCGATCCTGTCCGGCCGGCGCGGGCAGATCCTGGGCTTCGACACCCGTGAAGGATGGGCAGGCTGGGATGTCGTTCGCGCGCAGTTGCCGGAAGCGGAGATCGGCGACCTGATCGTCGAACTGCGCTCGGCCACCGCGGGGGCAGGCAGCTTCACCCGCAGCTTCGACCATATGGCCGAGGTGAACGGCCGCACCGCCGACCAGATCGTCGCGGCGCATCGCGTGGCGGCGTGAGGTTCGTCAGGCGAGTTTTTTCGCGGCCTTGCGCAGATCCGCGTTGATGCGGGTCTGCCAGCCGCTGCCGGTCCTGCGATAGGCGGCGAGGATGTCCTGATCGATCCGCAGTTTGATCGCTTCCTTCGGCTGCGCCAATGGCGGTCGGCCGCGCTTGATGATCTTGTCACCGTGACGAATCTCGGCGCGATCAAGCATCTCGTCGGTCAATTGCGGCGCATCATCATATTCCGCGTCGGTGATCTCGTGCGCATCAAGCTTCGTCAAATCGCTTTTGATAGATCGCTTTTTCGCGGGCATTGCATTTTCTCATCGACATCACATGCCGCGCTTCGCCGCGCGGCGTCCATACGACCATCACCATGCGTCCAGCGAGGAAACCGATGGTTTGAAAGCGCTGCTCACCATAGTCGCGACGCCGATCTTCCAGGTTGATGGTCGGGCCGTCGAACACGATGACGGCATCGGCGAAGTGTATCCCTCGCTCGTCGATGGCCGTCTGGCACTTCGCGGGATCATAGGTGACCTTCACGCAATTAAATGTACCCCCAATAAATATTCTGAGTCAACAATGCTCGCCCGCAGCTCTTGCCCTCCCGCCATCGCTTTTGAATAAATGCGGTAACGAGGTGGGGATTACGGGCGACCATGCTGACTGTGAGAAGCAATCTTGCGCTGGCCTGTGCCTTGAGCGCGCTGGCCGGCTATGTCGATGGCATCGGCTTCATTCATCTGAGCGGGCTGTTCATCTCCTTCATGAGTGGCAATTCGACCCGGCTGGGGGTGATGATCGCCGAGTTCAACTGGCCGAAGGCGCTGGAGGCGCTGAAGCTGATTGCACTATTCGTGGTCGGTGCCGGCCTCGGCAGCTTGATCGGTCATGGCCGTGGCCGGCATCGCCGGTGGGTATTGCTCCTGGCGGAGGCGATCCTGCTGGGGGCGGGCGCTGCGGCATATGAGCTGGATTTCTCCGGCTACACGGTGGTGGCTGTGGTGCTTGCGATGGGTCTGGAAAATGCGATGTTTCAGGCCGAGGGCGGGACGACGGGGATCGCGCTGACCTATATGACCGGAACGCTGGTCCGGATCGGACAACTGCTTGCTGTTGCGTTGCAAGGCGGTCCGCGTTTGGCCTGGTTTCCGCATCTGCTGCTCTGGAGCGCGATGGTGACCGGCGCGGCGATCGGCACCACGGCCTATCTGCATGTTCATCTCGCGGCGGTCTGGTTTGCTGCAGGTGCAGCATTGTTGATCGCTGCGATCGTTGGACTTGCGGCATGGCGCAAGCCTGCCCGATGATCGCCATCAGCCCCATGCATGATTCTCATGCGACGACCGCTTCCGGTTGAAGCGAAGGAACGACCATGTCTGATGCCACCAAGCCCCGCGCTGCCTGCCTGATCGGTTGGCCGGCCGCGCATTCGCGCTCGCCGCTGATCCATCATCACTGGCTGCGTCATCTGGGCATCGAAGGTGGCTACACCATCGAGTCCGTGCCGCCCGAAGAGATGGCGGATTTCGTGATGAACCTGTCGCGGCGCGGCTATATCGGGGCCAATGTCACCATCCCGCACAAGGAGCGTGTGCTGAAGCTGACGGCGCCGGATCGCCGCGCACGCGCGGTCGGTGCGGCCAACACGCTCTGGTACGATCACGGCACGCTGCGCGCCACCAATACGGATGTGGAAGGCTTCATCGACAATCTCGACCACTGCGCGCCGGAATGGGACCAGGCGGATGATGCGCTCGTGCTCGGCGCCGGCGGTTCATCGCGGGCCGTCGTGTTCGGGTTGCTCGAGCGCGACATCAAGCATGTTTATGTCGCCAATCGCAGCATCGAGCGCGCGCAGGAGCTGGCAAAACTGTTCGGCGAGCGTGTGATTCCGCTGGCGTGGGAAGACGCCGCCAGCAAGCTGCCGCAGGTCTCGCTGCTGGTGAACACCACGTCGCTCGGCATGAAGGGGCAACCGGAACTCGTGATCGATCTCGGTCTGCTGCCTCCTGAAGCCGTTGTTGCCGATCTCGTTTACGTGCCGCTGGAGACGCCACTGCTTGCAGCAGCGCGGGCGCGTGGCCTGCGCACGGCCGATGGGCTTGGCATGCTGCTCTATCAGGCGGTGCGCGGTTTCGAATTGTGGTTCGGGCAGCGTCCCGACGTCACGCCCGAACTTCGTGCCGAGGTCGAGGCCGATCTCATGGCGGCATTGCCTGCATGACGTCCTCACAGTGACGTGAGGGTGGAATAGCGCTTTCCACACAGGGTTTCCATTTGAAGGCTGGGCAAGCTTTCAAGGAAACTCACTATGGTTGGAATGATCCCGACTTCTGCGCGCATGCTCGCAGGCGTGGCGCTCGCTGCATCTCTCACTGTTTCGGCCGCATCGGCGCAGCAGGCGCAACCGTCCAATATCCGCGGATCGATCGAGAGCGTGGATGGCGCCGTGCTGAACATCAAGGCGCGCAATGGCGGCGAGCGCAAGGTGCGCATGTCCGACAATGTGATGGTCACCGGCATCGCCAAGGCCGCGCTATCGGATATCAAGAGCGGTGACTATGTCGGCGTCACCGGCATGCCGCAGGCCGATGGGACGCAGAAGGCGATCGCGATCCATATCTTCCCGGAATCCATGCGCGGTCTCGCCGAAGGCTCGCGGCCATGGGATCTCAGGGCGAACAGCAGCATGACCAATGCCACCGTCGATCAGAAGGTCGAGGCAAAGGATGGGCAGACGCTGACGGTGAAATACAAGGATGGCGAGAAGAAAGTGACCGTCGAGCCGAATACGCCGATCGTGACCTTCGTGCCGGGCAGCAAGGATGAGCTGAAGCCGGGCGCGCAGGTCATCATCGTGGGTGCGAAGAAAGCCGCGGATGGCAGCTTCGAGACCGCGCGGGTGAATGTCGGCCGCGACGGGCTGACGCCGCCGATGTGAGAGTGAGTTGTGCCGTAGGGCGGATGAGCGAAGCCTGATCCGCCCTACGGTCGCAGCTTCACTGCACCAGCACGCGCTTGTCGATATCGGCGATGCTGTTCACACCGCACAGGCCCATCGTCACGCTGAGTTCGTTGCGCAGGATGTCGAGTGCCTTGGTGACACCCGGTCCGCCATAGGCGCCGAGGCCATAGACATAGGCGCGGCCGATCATGCACGACTTGGCGCCGAGTGCGAGTGCGCGCATCACGTCCTGGCCCGAGCGGATGCCGCTGTCGAACATCACCTCGATTTCGGAGCCGACGGCATCGACGATGCCCGGCAGCACCGAGATCGACGAAGGGGCGCCGTCGAGCTGGCGGCCGCCGTGGTTCGACACCACCATCGCCTGCGCGCCGACCTTCACCGCCTCGCGCGCATCCTCGATGTCATGGATGCCCTTGATGATGATCTTGCCGGGCCAGATGCTGCGGATCCAGTCGAGATCCTTCCAGTTGAGCGTCGCGTCGAATTGCTGCGCGGTCCATTGCGACACCGATTCCAGATCGTCGGTGTTCTTTACGAAGCCGGCGATATTGCCGAAGTTGCGGCGCTTGGCCTGCAGCGTGCGCATCAGCCAGGCGGGATGGCTGACGAAGTCGATCATGTTCTTCAGATTGTAGATCTGCGGCGGCACCGACAGGCCATTCTTGATGTCCTGATGGCGCTGGCCGATCACCTGCAGATCGACGGTCAGCACCAGGGCGCTGCACTTTGCCTTCATGGCGCGCTCGATCAGCTCCTTGATGAAGCCGCGGTCCTTCATCACATACAACTGAAACCAGAACGGCTTCTCGACATTCTCGGCGAGGTCCTCGATCGAATTGATCGACATGGTCGAAAGCGTGTAGGGGATGCCGAAAGCCTGTGCTGCGCGGCAGGCGTGGATTTCGCCATCGCCATATTGCATGCCGGTGGAGCCGACCGGCGCGCAGATCAGCGGCATCGTCGCCTTCTCGCCGAGGATCGTCGTCGAGGTGTCGCGGTTGGCGATGTCGACCAGGATGCGCTGGCGGAATTTCAGCTTCTGCAGGTCTTCGGTGTTGGCGCGGAAGGTGTCCTCGCTATAGGAGCCGTGATCGACATAGTCGAAGAAGGCCTTCGGCACATTGCGCTTGTGCTCGATACGAAGGTCTTCGATGCAGGTGATATGCTTCATGAAGGCTCCCAGCCGCTCTTGTCATTGCTTTGTTGAAACGTCATCTAGCATGGTGGAGTGACCGCTACATCACTCTTGTCATCATCATGTCGTCGAATCCCGAGGGAAAAAGCCATGAGCAGCTCGAAGCCGCGCGATGCCGGCAAGGCGCATGAAAAGGCCGCCGCGGAAGCCGAAAAGCGACGGCTCGATGCCGCGCTCAATGAGGGCCTGGAAGAGACATTCCCGGGCTCGGATCCGGTGAACGTGACCCAGCCGGCCCATTCGCGGGGCGATCAGCACATCAAGCGCCGTGGGTAACGCTCCGGTTCCGCCTGCGGCAGGTTGCTGCCTGTGGAGAATTATCTGATTTTGGTCAGTATGTTACCAGATTTCGGCTGATGCCGCGCGTGGTAATGATTCATCACATTTTTTGAAGGGAAATTAGCCGTCACGGCCTTATAAGTCCGTCACATATGAGGCGGCACGCGCAAGCGAGTCGCCGGAGTGCGTTTTGGCGCCTGCGACGGGCAGGTGCGACGGGGGTTACCATGAGCCGCAAGTATTTCGGGACGGACGGCATTCGCGGGCGTGCCAATGGGCTGATCACGCCGGAATTGGCGCTGAAGGTCGGGCAGGCCGCTGGCCTCGTCTTCCAGCGTGGCGATCATCGTCACCGCGTGGTGATCGGCAAGGATACGCGTCTGTCCGGCTACATGATCGAGAACGCCATGGTGGCAGGCTTCACCTCGGTGGGCATGGACGTGCTGCTGGTCGGCCCGATGCCGACGCCGGCGGTGGCGATGATCACCAAATCCATGCGCGCCGATCTCGGCGTGATGATTTCGGCGTCGCATAATCTGTTCGAGGACAACGGCATCAAGCTGTTCGGTCCGCTCGGCTTCAAGCTATCCGACGATGTGGAGAAACAGATCGAGGAACTGCTCGACGAGAATCTCGACCGCAAGCTGTCGCAGAGTGCCAGCCTTGGCCGCGCGCGCCGTATCGATGGCGTGCATGACCGCTATATTGAATTCGCCAAGCGCACGCTGCCGCGCGACATCAGCCTCGAAGGCCTGCGCGTTGTCGTCGATTGCGCCCATGGGGCGGCTTATAAAGTCGTGCCCGAAGCACTCTGGGAGCTGGGCGCCGATGTCATTTCCATCGGCGTCGAGCCCGATGGCTTCAACATCAACAAGGAATGCGGCTCGACCTCGCCGGAAGCGCTGAGCCGCAAGGTGCGCGAGATGCGCGCCGACATCGGCATCGCGCTGGACGGGGACGCCGATCGCGTCATCATCGTGGACGAGCGCGGCCATGTGGTGGATGGCGATCAGTTGCTCGCGGTCATTGCGCAGAGCTGGAAGGAAGACGGACGTCTTGCCAAGCCCGGCATCGTCTCGACCGTCATGTCCAATCTCGGTCTTGAACGCTTCCTGCAGGGGCATGGCATCGAGCTGATCCGCACCGCGGTGGGCGATCGCTACGTGCTCGAGCAGATGCTGCAGAACGGCTACAATATCGGCGGCGAGCCGTCGGGCCACATCATCATGTCCGACTATGCGACGACGGGCGACGGCTTCGTCGCGGCGCTGCAGGTGCTGGCGGTGGTGCAGAAGCTCGGCCGTCCGGTGTCGGAAGTCTGCCACCTGTTCGACCCGCTGCCGCAGATACTGAAGAATGTGCGCTATCGCAGCGGCAAGCCGCTCGACGATGCGGAAGTGAAGTCCACCATCGCCGCGGCCGAACAGCGTCTCAACGGCCATGGCCGTCTGCTGATCCGTCCGTCGGGCACCGAGCCGGTGATCCGCGTGATGGGCGAGGGCGACGACCGCGTGATGGTGGAGGAAGTGGTCGACACCATCGTGCATGCACTGGGGCATGCCGCCGCGGCCTAGTTCCGCGCCGCATTCGATCGTTAAGACTTTGCGAACGCCGCGCCGATGCGCGGCGTTTTGCGTTTCCGTGAACTACACAATCGCAACGCATCGTTAGGATTTTGGGCGCCGGTGTGGCGGAAGATGACGATCGTGCAGTTTACCGTCACCAAAAATCAACCTTAATAGTTAGGGTTAAGTGCCGCTTAAGACATTGGTGTCATCGTCCGCTCGTGAGTTTCCGAGTGAGAGGCCTCGTTTGTTTTGCCTCTCTGGCCCAACAAGGATGAAGCCAATGCGTAGCGTGAAATTTATTATGGCCGCTGGTGCGGCTTCGCTGATGTCGACCGCCGTTCTCGCCGCCGACATGGCAATTGCTCCCCCGCCGCCCCAGATGTATGCGCCGCCGCCGGTCGAGGATTTTGGTGGCTGGTACCTGCGCGGCGATGTCGGCATGACCAACACCAACCTCAAGACGTTGCATAACGATCTCTATGGCACACTGCCGGCGACTGCAGTCGTCCAGCGCAACGGGCAAGGTTTCGCCAGCGGCATGTCCTACGGTCTGGGCGTCGGCTATCAGTTCAACAGCTGGCTGCGTGCGGATATCACCGGTGAGTATCGCGGCAAGGTGAATTTCAGCGGCTCGGACTTCATCACCTACAATCCGGGTGGTTTCCAGAGCAACACCTTCACCGGCGGCTACAAGAGCTGGGTCGGCCTCGTGAACGGCTACGTCGATCTCGGCACCTGGTGGTGCGTGACGCCGTTCATCGGCGCCGGTGTCGGCTTCGCCAACGTCACCACGACGGGCATTCTCGATAGCAGCCTCTCGAACGGTGCGCCCGGCACGTACTTCGCGGATGGTGCTTCGAAGACCAACTTTGCCTGGGCCGCTCATGCCGGTCTGGCCTACAAGGTCAACAACGCCTTCACGGTCGAACTGGCCTATCGCTATCTTGACATGGGCACCGCGGTTCACGGCTATGGTCGCTCTTACGACGGCACCAATGCCGGTCAGTCGTCGTTCCAGTATCGCGACCTGACCTCGCAGGACGTCCGCCTCGGCGTGCGCTGGAATCTGGAGGCCGCGCCGGTCTACGCACCGCCGCCGCCCCCGCTGATCCGCAAGGGCTAAGCGCGCGTTCAACGTCGCTTCCGAGTTAATACTGCTTAACGGCGCGGGATCATCCCGCGCCGTTTTTGTTTGCGCAGGCGGTATGATTGCAACCAATGATTAAGGTTAACGGGGGATGATCAGTGCAGTTGGTGAGTTGAGGAATTGTCGTGATGCGTAGCTTTCTGATTGCCACCGTTGCCGTCTGTCTGGGGCAGGCCGCTCAGGCCGCGGATCTTCCGTTTCTTCGCGGGTCGTTCCAGGACGGACCGCCTGTCCAGAGGCCGATGTGGGATGGCTTCTATATCGGTGGACAGGTTGGCTACGGCAGTTCGGACGAAAAGTTCTCGGGCTCCAATTCGAGCATGACATCGTCACTGCTGGCCAACACGCTGATCGAAGCCGAGATGGGTGTTTCGCAGTGGCCGCTCGGCTTTCCCAGCCAGTCGAAGCAAAGCTCCGGCTACGGCGGTTTCATCGGTTACAATTCGCAGTGGGATGACGTCGTGATCGGCGTTGAAATGAGCTACCTGCATGGCAAGTTCGGCGGCACGTCGAATGCCAGCATGTCGCGTTTCAATTTGCTGTCGGATAACGACTATCATACGGTGACGTCTTCGGCATCGAGCTCGATCGCGATCAACGATATCGGCACGTTCCGTGCGCGCGCCGGTTAGGCCTATGGTGCGTTTCTCCCTTACATGTTCGGTGGTCTCGCGCTGGCACAGGCTGATATCGTGAGATCCGTTCAAGTGACGGACAACGTCATCGCCGGGCCGGGTTCTACGACGCCGCCAAGCCTGCTCGGCTTGAACACATCGCCAGTCGTCACCGAAGGCCAGTACAGCCACCTGATCTATGGCTACACGGCGGGACTCGGCGTTGACATCAATCTGGTCGGTGGCCTGTTCGCACGCGCCGAATGGGAATACATCCGGTTCACCTCAGCGGTGGATACGTCGATCAACACCGTTCGCGCTGGCATCGGCTACAAGTTCTAGGCAGCTGTGCGTGTCGTGCGGCATCACCATGCCGTGCGACACGGAACGCGACATGGCTGGCGCTGTTGGCTCTTCATCGATCACGATGGGAGCCAGCCATGAGAATACGCCTTCCGCTCGCTATATCCGCCGCCGCGATTGCGTTCGTTTTCGCAACCGCCGCCGCATCGGCGCAGGGCGTCGGCGTCAATGGCGGCACCTCCGGTTCATCCAGCATCATTGATACACCCGTGGCGCCGCAGCCCTCGCCGGGCAGTGGTGGGGTCTCGTCGGCACCGGGAGCCGCAACCGTCTCGCCGGGAACCGGGACCACCGGCATGGGCGGCGGACGCAGCCAGCCAGGCGCGCCCAACACCACGGTACCGGGCACCATCGGCACGGGCGCGTCGCCGAGCGGGTTGCCTGGGGATAATCCGAGCGCACCGGGCTTTCCGGGCAAGGTTGGACGATAGCGCACTCGTTCGTCTGGTGATCATAGCGAACAGCAGAACGAAAGAGCGGCAATGTAATTGCTGCTCTTTTTCGTTGGGCGCCGGGTCCGGGGAAGTGGCGCGCGATGACGGGTATCATGCGGCGGCCAGGTTCTGCGGTTCGGTTAATGCCGCATAAACCAGCGCGGCCCCGCGGGGGTTTGCTTCGGAACGGCCGGGACGTAGCGACGTATCTATCTACGTCTGGGACGTTGGAATGAAGCATGAAAAATTACTCGATCGAGAAAGTCGGTACGGATTACGTCGTAAAGGTCGACGATCAGAGGGTCATGACATTGGGCAGCAGGCGACGTGCTGCGCAGCTCGTCGTTGAGGCTCAGGAGTTGCTGGAAGATGCGCCGCTGGTGCCAGCCGAAGAGGTCTCGCGCGATGATGGTGACGTCGATGCCAAGCATCATGTCCAGGGCGATAACGTCTCGGGATCTGCCGAAGGCGCGGTCTGAGCGCATCATCAATCACCCGTGAAGGCCCCGAAGTCGCTTGACGCTTCGGGGCCTTTCCCATATCTGCGGACGCGGGACACCTCCCCCCAACGGGAGGCTTACTATCTGGAAGGATAGATCATGACTGCAGCGAAGCCCGCTTCGCGGCCTAACGTGCCGCATTTCTCTTCCGGCCCTTGCGCCAAGCGCCCAGGCTGGACCCCCGAACATCTCGATCGTTCCGCACTTGGCCGTTCGCATCGCGCGAAGGTCGGCAAGGCAAAGCTCAAGCTCGCGATCGATCTGACGCGTGAAGTGCTTGAGGTGCCTGCGGACTATCGCATCGGCATCGTTCCGGCCTCGGATACGGGCGCCGTCGAAATGGCGCTGTGGTCGCTGCTCGGGCCGCGCCCGGTCACCACCCTCGCGTGGGAGTCCTTTGGCGAGGGCTGGGTGACCGACATCGTCAAGCAGTTGAAGCTGAAGGACGTCACCAAGCTGCATGCCGGCTATGGCGAGATTCCGGACCTGTCCAAGGTCGATCAGAACTCCGACGTCGTCTTCACCTGGAACGGCACCACTTCGGGCGTGCGCGTGCCCAATGCCGACTGGATCAAGGACGATCGCGAAGGCCTGACCATCTGCGACGCCACGTCCGCCGCATTCGCGCAACCGCTCGAATGGTCGAAACTCGATGTCGTCACCTTCTCCTGGCAGAAGGCGCTGGGCGGCGAGGGCGCGCATGGCATGCTGATCCTGTCGCCACGCGCGGTCGAGCGTCTCGAAAGCTACGTGCCGCCATGGCCGCTGCCAAAAATCTTCCGCATGACCAAGGGCGGCAAGCTGATCGAGGGCATCTTCGTCGGCGAGACCATCAACACGCCGTCCATGCTCTGCGTCGAAGACTATCTCGATGCGCTGAACTGGGCGAAGTCGGTCGGCGGCCTCAAGGGCCTGATCGCGCGTGCCGATGCGAGCACCAAGGTGCTGTCGGACTGGCAGAAGAAGACGCCTTGGGTGGACTTCCTCGCCGCCGATCCGGCGATCCGCTCCAACACCTCGGTGTGCCTGAAGGTGGTCGATCCCGCCATCACGTCGCTCTCGCCGGACGCCCAGGCCGACTTCGCCAAGAAGCTGGTCGCGGCGGTCGAAAAGGAGAATGCCGGCTTCGACTTCGCGCATTACCGCGACGCGCCGGCCGGCCTGCGCATCTGGTGTGGCGCCACGGTGGAAGCGAAGGACGTCGAAATCCTCACGCAGTGGATCGACTGGGCTTTCGCCGAGACCAAGGCTGCGCTCGCCAAGGCGGCGTAACGCCTGCTCTTAACCTCTCCCCGCCTGCGCGGGGAAAGGTCGGACATCGCGCGAAGTGCGATGTCCGGGTGAGGGGCATGGCAAGTCGTCTCCTCACGTCAGAATTATCGGGCCCAAGCGGCCCTCATCCCGACCTTCTCCCCAAAAGAACGGGGAGAAGGAGCCTGCTGCGTTTGTCGCGCCCATACCGGCTCAAATTTCGAGGATCACATCCCATGACCGCCCCCAAAGTTCTCATCTCCGACGCCCTGTCTCCCGCCGCCGTCCAGATCTTCAAGGATCGCGGCATTGACGTCGATTTCCAGCCGAATCTCGGCAAGGACAAGGACAAGCTCGCCGAGATCATCGGCAACTATGACGGCCTCGCCATCCGCTCGGCGACCAAGGCCACTGCAAAGATCATCGAGAAGGCGACGCGCCTGAAGGTGATCGGCCGTGCCGGCATCGGCGTCGACAATGTCGAAATTCCCGCGGCCACCGCCAAGGGCATCATCGTGATGAATACGCCGTTCGGCAATTCGATCACGACGGCAGAACACGCCATCACCTTGATGCTGTCGCTCGCGCGCGAGATCCCGCAGGCCGATGCTTCCACGCAGGCCGGCAAGTGGGAGAAGAACCGTTTCATGGGCGTCGAGATCACCGGCAAGACGCTGGGCGTGATCGGCTGCGGCAATATCGGCGCCATCGCTGCCGATCGTGCGCTCGGCCTGCGCATGAAGGTGATCGCCTTCGACCCGTTCCTGTCGCCGGAGCGTGCCAAGGATATCGGCGTCGAGAAGGTCGAGCTGGACGATCTGTTCAAGCGCGCCGACTTCGTCACGCTGCACACGCCGCTCACCGACAAGACGAGGAACATCATCGACGCCTCCGCCATCGCGAAGATGAAGAAGGGCGTGCGCATCATCAATTGCGCGCGCGGTGGTCTCGTCGATGAGCAGGCATTGGCCGATGCGCTGAACAGCGGGCAGGTCGCCGGCGCTGCGTTCGACGTGTTCGTCGAGGAGCCCGCCACCAAGAACGTGCTGTTCGGCCATCCCAATGTGATCTGCACGCCGCATCTCGGTGCATCCACCAATGAAGCGCAGGAGAATGTCGCGCTGCAGGTGGCCGAGCAGATGTCGGACTATCTGTTGTCCGGTGCGATCTCCAACGCGATCAACTTCCCCTCGATCACCGCGGAAGAAGCGCCGAAGCTGAAGCCGTTCATCGAACTCGCCGAGAAGCTTGGTTCCTTTGCCGGCCAGCTCACCGACAGCGACATCGCCAAGGTCACGATCACCTATGAAGGCGCCGTTGCCGAGATGAAGATCAAGGCGCTGACGTCGGCTGCGCTGTCGGGCCTGCTGCGGCCGATGCTCGGCGACGTCAATGTGGTGTCGGCACCGAGCGTCGCGCATGCGCGTGGCATGGTGGTGGATGAAGTCGTCCGCGCTGCACAGAGCGACTATGAAAGCCTGATCAGTATTGCCGTCACCACCGACAAGCAGGAACGCGCCGTGTCCGGTACCGTCTATGCCGACGGCAAGCCGCGCCTGGTCGATATCAAGGGCATCCGCGTCGACGCCGAGTTCGGCAAGTCGATGGTCTACATCACCAATGAGGACAAGCCGGGCTTTATCGGCGCCTTCGCCTCGCTGCTGGGTGACGCCAGGATCAATATCGCCACCTTCCATCTCGGCCGCCAGAGCCAGGGCGGCGACGCCATCGCCCTGGTCGAGGTCGATGGTCAGGTGCCGGCGGATGTGCTGTCCAAAATCCAGGCCCTGCCGCAGGTGAAGCAGGCGAAGACGCTGGCGTTCTAAGCGCTGTCCAGACCGCTGCCGACACCTCTCAAATCCCCGCCCGCAAGGCGGGGATTTTTCGTTCTACGGACAATTTTCCCGTTAAGGTCGGTGTCGCCAATCCGGCTCGTCCGGCGGATGTAAGGATTTGGGAACACTACCCGGGTACGTTCAGGGGAGGAATCAGCGACTGGAAGTCGCGCGCCTGGGGGAACATAGCCGTGAAGCTCGCCAATATTCGTATCACCTACAAGCTGGTCGTCCTGGTGGCGGTCACCATGATCGGCCTCTGCGCCTCCGGCATCTTCGCCGCGCAGATGATGAAGCGCGAGATGCTCGATGCGCGCATGCTGCAGCTGAAGTCGATCGTCGAGATCGGGACGAATGTCGCGGCGAACATCCAGAAGGATGTCGCGGCCGGCAAGCTCACCAAGGAGGCGGCTGCGGCCGAACTGGTGCGTCGTGTCGAGCCCATGACCTATGACAACGGCAACTATCTCTTCATCTACACCATGGACGGCGATGTCGTTCATCTGCCGGGCTTCAAGCCGGGCTCGAACCGGCTGAACACGCTGGTCAATGGCGTGGCGATCACCAGGGAATTCCGCGACGGTGTCGCTGCCAAGGGCTCGCATGTGCTGACCTACGAATTCCAGAAGCCGAATGAGACGGTGCCGTCGCGCAAGATGGGTTACGCGGCAGCGCTGCCCGGCTGGAACATGTTCATCGCCACTGGCGCCTATCTCGACGATCTCGATGCCCATCTGAAGCCCATCATCTGGGCGCTCGGGCTTGCAATGCTCGCGATCGCCGCGGTGGCCGGCGTCATTGCCTGGTTGATCGGTCGCAGCATCACGGCGCCGCTTGGCGAACTCGGTGCGCGCATGGAGACGCTCGCCAAGGGTGAGCTCGATGCGGACATTCCCGGCGTGACCCGCGGCGACGAGGTCGGCGCGATGGCCAAGTCGGTTCAGGTGTTCAAGGACAATGCGCTGCGCATCCGCTCGCTCGAGCAGGTCGAGGCGGATGCCCAGGGCCGTATCGCGGCCGAGCGGCGTGCGGCCATGGAGACCATGGCGACCGACTTCGAGCGCAGCGTGACGGGGATCGTTCGCTCGGTCTCGACGGCTGCCGCCGGCATGCAGAGCACCGCGCAGTCGATGACGGCGACCGCTGGCGATGCGAGTGCGCGTGCTGCCACGGTCAGCGCCGCATCGAACCGTTCGTCCGACAATGTGAGCACGGTGGCGTCCGCCGCCGAGGAGCTGTCGGCATCGGTCAGCGAGGTGCTGCGCCAGGTGGCAGCGTCGAGCGAGATCGCCAACAAGGCTGTCAGCGACGCCGAACGTACCAATGCGACGGTGCAGATCCTGTCCAGCGGTGCCGAGAAGATCGGCGAGGTGGTGCAGCTCATTCATAGTATCGCGTCGCAGACCAATCTGCTTGCATTGAACGCTACGATCGAAGCTGCGCGCGCCGGCGAGTCCGGCCGCGGCTTCGCGGTCGTCGCGTCCGAAGTGAAAGCGCTCGCGAGCCAGACCGCCAAGGCAACCGAGGAAATCTCGGCCCAGGTCGCGGCCATGCAGGCATCGACCAGCGAGGCCGTCGCATCGATCGGCGCAATCTCCGGCACCATTGCGCAGATGAGCCAGATCACCACGACGATTTCGGAGGCGGTGGAGCAGCAAGGCGCCGCGACCCAGGAGATCGCCCGCAACATCCAGTCGGTGTCGACCGGTGCGAGCGAGATCAGCAATCACATCGGCGGCGTCAGCAGCGCAGCCGAGGCGACCGGTTCGGCGGCATCGCAGGTGCTGTCCAATGCCAGGGAGCTGGAGGGACAATCGGGCCTGCTGCGCGCGGCGGTCGATGACTTCCTTGCCAAGGTGCGGGCTGCCTGACGTCCGGGCAATCGCGAATCAAAAGCCCCCGGGAAGGGGGCTTTTGATAGCTCCCCGGCTTTTGCCATTCACGATCAGGCGTACGAACTCTGCGTCCGATTGTAGCATCCCGACGATAGTCGGATCGCCTGACGAACGGATCGGTGCGGAATTACCCGTTTTCGTTTTTTAAGTTGGGCTTCCGGTATTGCGCCACGGTCCGGCCATTGGCGACTTCATGAACTAGCAACCACCCACTGCAATGCTGACGACATATTTCAGCATCAATTGTCGGGTGACTTCGTGCCGCCTATCCGCCTCTCCATCGGCCTTCGTCTCTACAGCATCATCGGACTTTGCTTTTGCGGGCTTGCGGGCCTTGCCTGGATGCAGCTCAACACGCTCAGCGACTCGCTGAAGCTGCAGCGCCAGGGTGAACTCACGCATCTTACCCAGTTGGCGCTCGGTATCGCGCAGGAAGAATACGCCACCATCCAGCGCAATGGCGTAACGGACGACGCCGCGCGCAAGGCGGCCGCGGCACGTATCTCCAAGCTGCGTTACGGCGCTGACGATTATTTCTGGATCAACGACATGCATCCGAAAATGGTGATGCATCCGATCAAGCCGGAACTGAACGGTGCCGATCTCTCCGGCAACAAGGATCCAAACGGCAAGCGCCTGTTCGTCGACTTCACCGAAGTGGTGAAGAAGCAGAAGGCGGGATTCGTCGACTATCTCTGGCCGAAGCCCGGCAAGGATGCCCCGCAGCCAAAGCTCTCCTATGTGGTGGGCTTCGAGCCATGGGGCTGGGTGATCGGCACCGGTGTCTATATCGACGACCTGCAGGCGCAGCTCTGGGATAGCGCACGCAGCGTGATGATGGCGGCCCTCGGGGTGATCGTCACGCTCGGTCTGCTGGCCTGGCTGATCGGCCGCAGCATCACGCTGCCGCTCGGCAGGCTCGGCGCGCGGATGCGCGGCATCGCCGATGGCGCGCTCGACGACGCGATCCCGGGCGTCGAACGTCGCGACGAGATCGGCGCGATGGCGGCGACGGTTCAGGTGTTCAAGGACAATGCGTTGCGCATCCGCGGCCTCGACAAGATCGAGGCGGAGACCCAGTCAAAGGCGATGGCCGAACGGCGGGCGACCATGGAAAGCCTCGCGGACGATTTCGAGCGGAGCGTCAACGGCATCGTCCGCTCGGTGTCCAGTGCTGCCGCCGGGATGCAGGGCACGGCGCAGTCGATGACGTCGACCGCCAGCGAAGCGAGCGCACGGGCATCGACGGTTGGTGCGGCATCAGCGCGCTCGTCGGACAATGTGAGCACGGTGGCGGCTGCCGCCGAAGAGCTGTCGGCGTCCGTGAGCGAAGTGCTGCGTCAGGTCGCAGCGTCCAGCGAGATTGCCAGCAAGGCGGTCGGCGATGCGGAGCGCACCAATGCCACCGTGCAGCAGCTCTCCAGCGGTGCCGAGAAGATCGGCGAAGTGGTGCAACTGATTCACAGCATTGCGTCGCAGACCAATCTGCTCGCCCTCAATGCGACCATTGAGGCGGCGCGTGCCGGGGAATCCGGTCGCGGCTTCGCGGTCGTGGCGTCGGAAGTGAAGGCGCTGGCAAGCCAGACGGCCAAGGCCACCGAGGAAATCTCGGCGCAGGTCGCCGCCATGCAGGCATCGACCAATGAGGCGGTCAGCTCCATCAACGCCATCACCACCACGATCGCGCAGATGAGCCAGATCACCACCACGATCTCCGCGGCGGTTGAGGAGCAGGGCGCGGCCACGCAGGATATTGCGCGCAACATCCAGTCGGTGGCGGCCGGCTCCAATGAGGTCAGCAAACATATCGGCGGCGTCAGCTCGGCGGCGGAGGCCACCGGCCAGGCGGCAGGAATGGTGCTGTCCAGTGCGCGGGAGCTCGATGGTCAGTCGGGCATTCTGAGCAAGGCGGTGGATGAATTCCTGGCCAAGGTCAGGGCGGCGTAGCTCTTCTTCCTCCCCCAAGCGGCGTAGCCGCGCCGTGGGGAGGGAAAACAAAAAGCCCTCCCGTGCGGGAGGGCTTTCGCGTTTCAGGCGATCGCCTGAAGCTGTCTTACTTCGCCTTCAGGAAGTCAGCGACTTCGAGCAGGACGAATTCGTTGTCGTCGGCCTTGTTCGGATCGCGGCTCGACGAGAACGGCAGGTTGTTGTCGTTTCCGACGATGATATGCGTGGCATCGACCTGGTCGACGTTCTCGATGGTGAAGAACGGGAAGGCCAGCACGCCGTCGTTCAGCGGCTTCTTGGCCAGCTTGTTCGGGTCCTGGATCTTGAGCAGGTCGATGTAGCCGACCTTGCGGACGGGCTTGCCGACATTGCTGTCGTTCATTTCGATCTTGTAGACGCGCTTCAGCTTCGGCAGGTCGGGGAAGCAGTCGGTGCCGCGCTTGCCGTCGGCGCAGGCCTTGTCCTTGGTGCCTTCGCCGTCGTCACGCTCGATGATCAGGCCGTTGTCGGCGGTGATCATGTTGAAGTCGCCGATGGCATTGCCGTTGGTTTCGAACACATAGTGCCAGAAACGGCCGGTGAACTTCTGGGCGGCCACGTCGAATTCCAGGATGCGGGCGGCTTCCTTGCCGTTGACCTTTTCCCAATCCTTCTTCTCGGCGTCCCACAGCGGGCCTTCGAGCAGGCCGTACAGGAACTTGCCGTCCTTCGACGCGGCGAAGCCTTCATAGCCCTTCGAGCGACGCAGATTGACATTGGTGTAGCTGGCGCCCGGCGCGCCCGGCGTTGCCACCTGCCAGTGATCCGGCGAGCGAACCGGCTTGCCGTCGGCCATGGTCTCGAACACTTCCAGCACCTTGCCGGTCTTGTCGGCCTTGATGATGTAGGGGCCGAATTCCTCGCCGATCCAGAAATTGTCGCCGACGATCTGGAAGCCTTCGGTGTCGACGTCCGAGCCGGTCAGATAGCGCTTCGCGGTGTCTTCGTGAACGATGCGGAACGGCACCTTCTTGTCGGGATCGTGCAGGAACACGGTTTCCTGCTTCTCGATCTTGCCGCTCTTCCAGTCGATCTTGTGGCGGTTGAGATAGATCATGTAGTCCGGCGAATTGGCGCGCGAGCCGGCGCCATTGTCGGTCAGCACCCAGAACGAGCCATCGGGCATGGTCTTGATGCCGGAATGGCCCTGCAGCGGCTGGCCCTTCATCGGCAGCGAGATGCCAGTGTCGCGTTCCTTGGACTTGCCCATCACGCTGCCGAGCTTCTCGACGCGCTTGCCGGTGGTGTATTTGCCGGAGGTCTTCAGGTCGCTCGGCGCATCGGCGGGAGCCTCGATGGTCGAGGAGGCCGGCAGCACGGCATGGCCGGCGAGCTTGGCGGGGAATTCGCCTTCCGACTGCGCGAAAGCGGCGGAGGAAAGCAGGACGAGGGAAGCGACGGAGCAGAGCAAAGTGCTGCGCATGGATTGTCTCCTGAGAGGGGTGGGGACCACGCGCGGTGTATTGAAGAGTGGCGATTACGCCGGGGCGACAGTTCCATGAAGGTGTGATGACAGCGGGGGGAAATCCCTGCGGCATGCGGTCGCCATGGCTGCGGGTTAGGCAGCGCCGCCCGCAGATCGCTCGGCAGGCTGGATCACCGCCGGAAGTCGTGCCAGCATGGAAGTCGGCTACGCGACAATGCGGAGCCTGGATTGGAGCCCCGCCATGATTGCCTGCGCGCGCATCCTGTTGTCGGCCACGCTGGTCCTCGCGCTGCTCGCGCAAACCACCGCCGAGGCGTGCACGAGGTTGGTGTTTCACGGTGCGGGCGGGCAGGTGATCACGGCCCGCTCCATGGACTGGAAGACCGACGTCCGTACCAATCTCTGGATCCTTCCTCGCGGGATCGCGCGAACGGGCGAGGCCGGCCCGAACTCGGTCAAGTGGACTGCGAAATATGGCAGCGTGGTCGCCACGGGCTATGACATCTCCACCACCGACGGCGTCAACGAAGCCGGGCTGAATGCCAATCTGCTGTGGTTGGTCGAGTCCGAATATCCCAAACCGGACCAGAACAGGCCGGGGCTGACCATCGCGGCCTGGGCGCAATATGTGCTCGATAACTTTGCCACCGTGGCGGAGGCCGTCGCTGCACTCGAGAAAGAACCGTTCATCATCGTCACCGATGCGGTGCCGGGCGAACAGCGGCTGGCGACGCTGCATCTCTCGATGTCAGACGCAACCGGCGACAGCGCGATCGTCGAATACATCAAGGGCAAGCAGGTCATTCATCACGGGCGCCAGTATCAGGTGATGACCAACTCGCCGATTTACGACGAGCAACTCGCCCTCAACACATACTGGAAGCAGATCGGCGGCACGACATTCCTGCCCGGGACCAATCGCGCGGCCGATCGTTTTGCGCGGGCCTCGTTCTATGTGAATGCGATCCCGAAGGATGAAAACCCGAACCGCGCCATCGCCAGCGTGTTCAGCGTGATCCGCAATGTCTCGGTCCCTTACGGGATCACGACGCCGGATCAGCCGAATATCTCATCGACGCGCTGGCGCACCGTCGTCGATCATGCGCGCAAGATCTACTTCTTCGAGTCCGCGCTGACGCCGAATACGTTCTGGGTCGACTTGAAGGCGATGGATTTTTCGGCCGAGACCGGGAAGGTCAAGAAGCTCGACCTTGGCGCGGAGCAGGACCACACCTATTCCGGCGATGCGACGGCGCAGTTCAAGGATGCGCCGCCGTTCAAGTTCCTCGGAATATGATGGCGATCGCCCGGATCAATCGATCTCTCCGGGCGGTCTCGTAGCAATCGTTATTGCTTCTCGATCCCCGCACCTTCGACGAGGTTCTTCCACACGACGAGTTGCTCTTTCAGGAATGCATCGAACTCTTCAGGCGTGCCGGAAAAGGCTTCCATGCCGCGGCCGGCGAGCTCTTTCTGGATGTCGGGACGTTCGACGATCTTGCGGATCTCGGCATTGAGCTTGACGACAATGTCCTTCGGCAGATTGGCCGGGCCGAGATAGCCCTGCCAGGACGTGACGTCGAAGCCCTTGACGCCGGCTTCGTCCATGGTCGGCAGATCCGGCATGATCTTCGAGCGATATTTCGTGGTAACGGCCAGCGCCTTCAGCGTCTTGGCATTCACATGCGGCAGGCCGGTGGGGACGTCGGTGAACATCATGCTGACGCGGCCGGCGATGACGTCGGTCATGGCGGGCGGCGAGCTCTTATAGGGCACGTGGAGCATGTCGAGGCCGGCGAGTCGCGCGAAGGTCGCGCCGGACACGATCGCCGACGAGCTGCCGCTGGCATAAGTATACTTGCCGGGATTCTTCTTCACGAGAGCGATCAATTCCTCGACCGTATTGGCCGGGATTTCCGGATTGATCACGAGCATGAAGGGCAGATCGCCGGTGCGGGCGATCGGCGTGAAATCCTTGATCGGATCGTAGTTCATATTCTTGAGCAGATACGGATTTGCCGAATGCGTCGTGTTCGTGGTCACGAACAGCGTGTAGCCGTCGGCCGGAGCGCGCGCCACGAAGCTGGCAGCGATCGAGCCATTGGCGCCGGCCTTGTTGTCGATCACGGTGGTCGTGTTGAGCGCGGTGCCTAGTTCCTTCGCGATCAGGCGCGTCGTCGTGTCGGTGCCGCTGCCGGCGGCGAATGGGAGGACAAGTGTGACCGGCCTGCCGTTCGGATAGCCCGCATTCTGGGCGACGGCGCTGGTCGCCGAGCCCAACAGCGCCACGGCGATCGTTGCGCCGGCTACGGCACGAAATACGCGAAGTCCGATCATACAGTTCCTCTCCTTGAGACAGCCTTGGTGGCCAGAATTGTTACTGAACAACCTAGCTGAGCTTGTCAGTGCGCGGAAGCGGAAAGGGGAGATTGTGGCCGTCGGAGAATGCTCGTTTTCAGCTGCGGGCCAGCTTCACGCGAGCGCGCATTCGATCGTGTAGACGACGCCGGCGGGCAGGAAGTCGGCCGTGGCGCTGCCACCAAGCTGGTCGCGGGCGCCTCGCTCGATCAGTTTGGAGCCGAACCCCTTGCGGGTCGGAGCTGAGACACGGGGGCCGCCGGATTCGACCCAGCTCATCTGCAACTTTGCTTCCGACGAATCCGGCAGGAGATTCCAGTCGATGGCGATCTTGCCGCTGTCATTGGACAGCGCGCCATATTTCGCGGCATTGGTGGCGATCTCGTGCAGGATCATCGACATCATTACGGCGCGCGGCGGCGTCAACGGCAGCTTCGGGCCGGCGATCGCAATGCGCGGCGTGCCGAGAATGGAATAGGGTTCGAGCACACGGTTGACCACATCGTGCACACCCGCACCCACCCATTTCTCTTGGCTCAGCAGATCGTGGGCGCGTGCCAGCGCACCGAGCCGGCCGTCGAATGTCTCTCGTTCATTCCGGGTGGCGGTACGGAATGTCTGGCTGGCGATCGCCTGCAGGACTGCCAGCGTGTTCTTGACGCGGTGATTGAGCTCCTCGACCAGCAGTGCCTGCAGCGTCTCGCCGCGCGCAATGGTGCTTGCCATCCGCAAGGCGAAGGCAACGCCGACCAGCATCAGCAGGACGCCGATGGCAATGGTGATGGCGAGATTGCGCAGCAAGGGAAGAACCAGCGAGCTGTTCGGAATGCCAGACGCAACCAGCCATCCCGACATCGAGGACCGGGCGACAGCGGTGATCAGGGGCACGCCTTCAAGCGAGATGGTCTGGAACGTGGCTTCATTCGACTTGAACATCTCCGCCAGCAGGGTCGGTGACGCCTTCTTGCCGACGGTTTCCTGCGGATTGGGCACCCGCGCAAAATTGGTCCCCTCGGAATCGAAGATCGAGAGGGCCCATTCGGCATTTGGCCGCTGCTTCTCGATCATGGTCTGAAACATCGCGGTCGGCGGCACGAAGGAGATATCGTAGATCACCTGTCCATCGACAATGACCGGGATTTCCACGGTGAGGATCTGCCGGTTGATGCCGGAACCGATGAAGATATTGGAAAACACCGGCTTGCCGCTCTCGAACACCTTCCGCACGACATCCATATTGTTTCGCGGTGGCAGGGAGCTCGTATCGGTGGTCGCGGTCGAGAACAGCTGCTTGCCGTTGCGATCGGCAATGATCATGGATCCGCCCGGCGGATACTGGGCGAGAAAGCCGTCGGCAATCCTGCGGAAGCGATCGAAGTCACCGCTGCGCAAGGAGTTGGTGAGGGACAGAACCTGCAGGCTGCCGGTGATGCGCTGCATTTCGGCGTCGAGCACGATGCGCAGGCTCCGCGCGGTCTCGAGCACGCGCGCGGCAGCATCTTCGCGGTCTTTCTCGTAGCCGCGATAGATCACGGCACTCACGAAGATGATGAGCGGCAGAGTCGAGCCTGCGACGAGCAGAGCCAAGCGGACCGGCAATGACAGTTTTCGCACGAGGAATCCGGGGCTCTCTTTGGCGAAGCGGCTCTGGTATCATAGAGTTCTTCGCAGATCGCCGCCATACCTTCGTTGCTGTGGTCTTATGCCTCAACGACGCGAGGCAACGATCACCCCGGAGATGACGAGCACATAGCCGGCCAGATGAAACGGCTGGGGCTGCTCGCCGAGAAAGACGATAGCCATCGCCGAACCGAAAACCGGCATCAGGTGCAGGAATGGCGCCGCCCGATTCGGGCCGATCAGCGCGATGCCGCGATTGAAGAACAGATAAGCGAGGGCGGACGGGAAGATGATCGCATAGGCGAGCGCCAGGAACGTCACGCCATCGAAGAACAGCGGTGAACCGGAATTGAGTTCCCACAGGCTGGCGGGGACGCTCATCAGCGCGCCGAAGCCAGTCGTTGCGGCGATGAGCGACATCGGATGGGTCACCGGCCGCTTGATCATCAAAGCCGAGTAAATGCCGAAAACCAGCAGCGCGCCGAACAGCATGGCGTCGCCCTTGTTGATCTCGATGCTGGCGAGGGCCGTCAGATCACCACGCAGGATGATGACGAAGACACCGGTCATCGACACCACGATGCCGAGCAGTTGCGCCAGTGTCAGCCGCACCCCGAACAGGATCAACGTCCACAGCGCCACGCAGAGCGGGCCCGAGGACTGGATCAGGAGGCCGTTCAGTGCCTGCGTATATTGCAGCCCGCCATAGGCGAGGGCGGTATTGGCCGCAAAGCCCGTCAGCGCCAGCACGAGTATCAGTGGCAGGTGCCGGCGAATCGTCGGCCAGTCGGTGCGCAACGGCGCCCAGGCGAAGGGAAGCAGGAGGAAGAACGCGCCGATCCAGCGCACGCAGGATAGCGTGATTGGCGGCACATGGCCGGCCACATAGCGCCCCAGCACGATGTTGCCGGCCCAGAACAGCGAGGTCAGGCTGAGCAGGAGATAGGGCTGGTTCACGAACCAGCCGAGGGGGGATCGCGGTGGTGTGGAAGACATTGGCCCTATGGAATCTGCACGTCCATAGGCGGCAGTTCACGCAGCGACACAAGTGACGCGCGCGCTTGGCGTCCATGCAGCGAGGCGGCCGGTTTCAGGTACATGTGTCGAAAAGGCGCGGCGCTAGCCGCCGTTTCCTGGTACCCCGGAACCGGTCTGGTTCATATCGCTACCATTACACCTATTCTGCTAGGCGAAACTTAACCACTTGCGAACGCGGCGGCTCTACGACTGGAACGTGTAAGCAAGGCTTTTTCAGCCGCCGGACCTGCGCCATCCCCATTGTGATGGCAGCGCTATTGAGCGTGGGCCCGGCCACCATTGCAGCACCCGCCGATGGGCAGGTGCGTTAGAGGAGATTGCAAATGTCGGCGCCCGCCTCCCAGCCAAAAGCCAGTGGCCGCGGTTTTGGTCTTGGTCCCCGGATCATGTTGATGTCGGTGGCCGGCATTCTCGCCCTCGGCATCTGCGTCACCATCGTTGCGAAATATGTTCTCGAACAGGGCGCGACCAGATCCGCGACCGAGCGCGTCGATGCCAACATGCGTGTCGCCTGGGATGTGCTGCGCCAGAGCGGTGACAAGTTCAGTGTCGCCGACGGCAAGCTGCTCGCCGATGGCAAGCCCCTGAACGGCAACTTCGCCGCTGTCGACAAGATCAAGACCCTGGTCGGCGGCACTGCCACGATCTTCATGAACGACACCCGCATCTCCACCAATGTGATGAAGCCGGACGGCACCCGCGCGATCGGTACGCAGCTCGCCAAGGGACCGGCCTATGAGGCGGTGTTCGATCGCAAGACCGCGTTCCGCGGCGAGGTCGCGATCCTCGGCCAGCCCTATATGACCGTCTACGACCCCATCTTCGATGCCAATCGCAATGTGATCGGCATCCTCTATGTCGGCATCAAGAAGGTCGACTTCCTCGAAACGGCCCACGACACGCTGTGGACCATCGTCTATGCGACCGTGGCGGTGATGCTGCTGGCCATCGTGCTCAGCTATTTCGTGGCGCGGGGCACCATCGTCCGTCCGCTCAAGGCCAGCATCGCCGCCATGAACACCCTCGCCAAAGGCGATCTTACGGTCGATATCCCGGCGACGTCACGTCGTGACGAGATCGGCGAGATCATCACCGCTCTGGCTGTGTTCAAGGCAAATGGCCTCGAAGTCGAGCGCATGAAAGCAGAGCAGGCTGCAATGGAGGCGCGCGCAGCCGAGCAACGCAAGACGGATATGATGAAGCTCGCGGACGCATTCGAAGGTGCCGTCGGCCAGATCGTGGAGACAGTGTCGTCGGCCTCGACCGAACTCGAAGCGTCCGCCGGGACATTGAGTGCGACGTCCGACCATTCGCAGGTCCGCGCCACGGCCGTGGCCGGTGCTTCCGAAGAGGCTGCCACCAATGTTCAATCGGTCGCCGCGGCGACGGAGGAACTGTCGTCATCCGTGACCGAGATCAGCCGTCAGGTGCAGGGTGCAGCGCGCATCGCCGGCGAAGCGGTCGCGCAGGCGAACAGCACCAATGGCCATGTCAGCGAACTCGCGGCTGCTGCGGCGCGCATCGGCGATGTGGTGGAACTGATCAACACCATTGCCGGCCAGACCAACCTGCTGGCGCTCAACGCGACCATTGAAGCCGCACGCGCCGGCGAAGCCGGTCGCGGTTTTGCGGTCGTCGCCGCCGAGGTCAAGGCGCTGGCAGAGCAGACGGCGAAGGCGACCGGCGAGATCAGCCTTCAGGTCAGCGGCATCCAGAAGGCCACGGAGGATTCCGTTTCGGCGATCCGGGAGATTTCCACCACCATCGGCCAGATGTCCGAGATCGCTTCCGCGATCGCGTCGGCGGTCGAGGAGCAGGGCGCCACCACGCTGGAAATTTCGCGCAACGTTCAGCAGGCAGCCGAAGGCACCATGCAGGTCAGCGCGAACATTACCGACGTTCAGCGCGGCGTCGAGGAAGCCGGGTCCGCATCGTCCCAGGTGCTGTCTGCGGCTCAATCGCTCTCCGGCGAGAGCGCGCGGCTCAAGCGCGAGGTGGGTAACTTCCTGCGCTCGGTCCGTGCAGCCTAACCAAGACTACATCACAGGATACCGCTGGCGCCAGACGCGTCAGCGGCTCGTTATATCAGTTCTGAATAACGGTCCTGAAGCCGACATCTCCATACACAAAGTGCGGCGCTTTCGCCACAGCCGGCCCGATTGTGACAGTTTTGGAACGGTTCTATTGGCCTGCGCGCAAATGGCCGCATACCCCACTGAATGAAATTCAGCGGATCCACGATCGACGATCGGCGGGATCATGGGGGCTCATCTTGAACATCATTCGTTTGTCGCGTTTTGCGTTACTGTCGTCGGCCGGGATGCTCTGCATCATGTCGCTCGATTCCGCGTCGGCGCAGTCGAATACGACCCAGAGCGGCGCGCAGAACCTGCCGCCGGTCGTCGTGAACCAGCCCGCCCAGCGCCGTCGTGCAGCAACGGCCCAGCGCGCGCCGCGCGCGGCTCGCACTGCTGTCGCGCCACGCCCCGTCGCCCAGCCGCCGCGCAGCAATGTATTCGTGGAAAGCCCGCGTGGCCCGATCCAGGGCTATGTCGCCAACCGTTCGTCCTCGGGCACCAAGACCAATACCCCGATCAACGAGACCCCGCAGGCCATTACGGTGATCGGCGCCGAGCAGATCCGCGACCAGGCGCCGCGCAAGTTCGACGACGTGCTGCGCTATGCGCCTGGCGTCTATGCCGCGACCTTCGGCGCCGACAACCGCAATGACTGGTTCATCATCCGCGGCTTCAAGTCCGACGACAACAGCATGTTCCTCGATGGCATGCAGCTGTTCTACACGTCCTATGCCAGCTGGAAGCTGCAGCCCTTCAACATGGAACGCGTCGAGGTTCTCCGCGGTCCGTCGGCAATCCTGTACGGTGGTTCGAGCCCGAGCGGCCTCGTCAATGCGATCAGCAAGACGCCGCGCGCCGAGCCGATCCGCTATATAGAAACTGGCGTCGACAATTACGGCAATGGTTATTTCGGCTTCGACATCAACACCCCGATCAAGCTGGCACCGGGCAATGGCGAACTCTACACCCGCATCGTCGGCCAGGTGCAGAAGGGCGGTACGCAGACCGACTACACGCCGAACGACAACTACTTCATCGCGCCGTCGGTGACCTGGAAGCCGGATGTCGACACCACGCTGACCATTCTGGCTTCGGCCTCGAAGAATGAAACCCGTGCTGCGCAGTTCCTGCCGTATGTCGGCACGGTGACCAATGGTCCGTTCGGTCGCATCCCGACCAGCTTCTTCGGTGGCGAGCCGAATTTCGACTTCTTCAAGCGCGAGCAGGAAATGCTCGGCTATCAGTTCGAGCGCAATCTGTCCGATAGCGTCACGTTCCGCCAGAATGCCCGTTTCGCGCATGTCGACGTCAACTATGCCGGCATCACCGGCAATGGTTACGCCAATCAGGCGACCGGCGATTTTGCGCGCTACCCCTTCGCCACCCGCGGTATCGCCAATCAGGCGAATATGGACACCCAGGTGGAGTATCGCTTCAACACCGGCATCCTCAGCCACACCACGCTGTTCGGCCTCGACCTGAAATATTACCAGATCAGCGACACGCAGGCCTTTGCCTTTACACAGGGGCCGATCAATGTGCTGAACCCGATCTATACGGGTGCTCCGCCGCTGACCGCGGCGCCCTATCGCGACAGCAAGCTGACCCAGCAGCAGCTTGGCGTCTATGTACAGGATCAGATCAAGCTGGACCGCTTCACGCTGGTTCTGTCGGGTCGTAACGATTGGGTCGATGTCAACGACATCAGCCGCATCACGGGTACCGCTCCGCTGGGTCGCAGCGACAGCAAGTTCAGCGGCCGCGTCGGTGCGATCTATAATTTCGACAATGGCCTCGCGCCCTATGTGTCGTATGCGACGAGCTATAATCCGATCATCGGCACCAATTCGACCGGCCAGTTGCTGCTGCCCGAGACCGGCGAGCAGACCGAAGTCGGCGTCAAGTTCCAGCCGGTTGGCTTCAACGGCCACTTCGGAGTGGCCCTGTTCGACCTGAAGCGCACCAATGTGCTGACGACCGATCCGCTCAGCATTCCGCCGAACCTGCAGACCCAGACCGGCGAGGTGACCTCGCGCGGTATCGAACTCGAAGCGGTCGCCAATCTCGCTCCGGGCTTCAAGGTCGTCGGCTCGTTCACGCACTACAACCTGTTCACCAGCAAGGATGCCAACCCGACGCTGGTCGGCCTGGTGCCCACCAACACCCCGCGCCAGATGGCGTCGGGCTGGGCGGACTACACGTTCCAGGACGGCATTCTCCGCGGCTTCGGCTTCGGTGGTGGTGTGCGCTACGTGGGCGCGTCCTTCGCCGATCAGGCCAACACGCTGATCGTGCCGTCGCGTGTCCTCGCCGACGTGTCGGTCCACTACGACTATCAGAACTGGCGTTTTGCGGTGAATGCCAACAACGTCACCGACGAAACCTATGTTGCCAGCTGCTCAAGCGCCAATGCCTGCTTCTACGGCGATCGTCGCCGTGTCACCGGCAGCATCGGCTACAAGTGGTAAGCTGAACCGACACAGACGGCGGAACATTCCGCTCGCGGATTGTCCTGCCGTCGCATTCTTGATCAATCCGGTTTATGTCGTCCCTGTTCGCCGGGGACGACATTTGCATTTGCGGCTTTTGAAGGAGCGATCCGTTGCAAGCACGAACGGCCCGCATCTGGTCGGTGATTCACACCTGGACCAGTCTCATCTCCACGGTTTTCCTGCTGCTGCTTTGCCTCACCGGCCTGCCGCTGATCTTCCATCATGAGATCGACGATGCGCTCGGCTATTCGCCCCAGGCGGACGTGCGTCCTGCCGGCGCAGCCAAGCTCAGCCTCGATGAGATCAGCCGCGCTGCGCTCGCCGATCATCCCGGCAATGTCATGCTCTATATGGGCTGGGACAAGGACGAGCCCTGGATGGTCTCCACCTTCACCAACAAGACCGTGACCTCCGATCCGCAGACCACGGTAGTGAAGGCGCTCGATGCCTATACGGCCAAGCCCGTGGGCCTGCTCGGCACCGGGCCGATGCTGGTGATGTTGCGTCTTCACACCGACATGTATCTCGGTCTGCCCGGCAAGTGGTTCATGGGGCTGATGGGCTTCGTGTTCATGATCGCCATCGTGTCCGGCGTGGTGCTGTATTGGCCGTTCACGCGGCGGCTGGATTTCGCGGCGATCCGCAGGAAGAAATCCCGGCGGGTCTGGTGGCTCGACTGGCACAATCTGCTGGGCGTCGTCACCGTCGTCTGGGCGCTGGTGGTGGGCGGCACCGGCGTGCTCAATGCCTATGCCGAACTCCTGCTCGGGGTCTGGCAGCGCAACGAACTCACCGCCATCGCGGCGCCCTATGCAGGCCAGCCGACGCCGACAGCGCTCGCATCCCTGGACACCGTGCTCGGCAATGCCATGAAGGCGACCCCGGGTATGGAGCCGGCCTTCATCGCCTTTCCCGGCACGCCGTTCACGTCGACGCATCACTTCGCGGTCTTTTTGCGCGGCGATACGCCTTTGACGTCGCGCCTTGTGAAGCCTGTTCTGCTCGACGGCGAAACGGGCGCGGTCTCCAGCACCAGTGATCTGCCGGTCTATCTGAAGGCCGTACTGGTCTCGCAGCCACTGCATTTTGGTGACTATGGCGGCATGCCGCTCAAGATCATCTGGGCGCTGCTGACGGTGTTCACGATCATCGTGCTCGGCAGTGGCCTTTACCTCTACATCGCGCGCCGTCGCAAACAACGGCGGCCTGCGCGTGTCACTCCGGACGCGGCAGGGATCGCACAGGTGTCGCGATGAGTGGCCGCATGCCGTCGCAGCGTCCGCAATGGCTCCGCGTCTTCGGGGCACCGATCATGGTCGGGGTGCTGTCGCTTGCGGGCCTTCTGTCGGCGCTGCTCGCCGGCGATCTCGGCCGCTATTTCTCGTGGTTTGGCGTCGGTCTGCCTATCGCCATCGCCGCCTGGGCGTATTGGCGAAAAACCTGACCGGGGCGTCTACCAGCGCTGGTTCCAGCCGTTGTTGTTCCAGCCATTGTTCCAGTCGTTCGGCTGGTCGCGATATTGCTGGCCCTTGCGTCGCGGCTGGCGCTGTTCGCCGAAGGCGACAAAGGGATTGCGCATGCAGTCGCCCCGCTGGCCGCTCACGGTGGCCATGCATTGGCCATAGGATGTGAAGTCGCAGCTCGGATTGAAGCCGGAAGCCGAGGTCCGCGAGCACCACGGATATTCGCGGGCTTCGGCCGATGTGGCACCGATGCTGCTGAAGCCGCCAGCGGCGACGAGAAGTGCGGTAGCTGCCGGAATCGCGCGCATGTCGATGCTCCCTCTGAGGTTCAACGATAACAATGCGAAGTCTATATTTGTGTTCCCGTCGGCGGCGATGGTTCATTGCCGCAATGCCGGGAGTGTGATGGGCGTCAGTCCGTCAGTGCGGCAACCGCTGCATCCAGCGCGGTTCGCGCGGCGTCCGGGGCAATCTCGATCTGCAGCCCGCGCTGGCCGCCGTTGAGGTAGACGGTGGTCTCCGCAAGCGCAGCCTGCTCGATGGCCGTCGGTACACGCTTCTTCTGCCCGAACGGGCTAATGCCACCTACGTGATAGCCGGTGATGCGCTCGGCATCCGCCGGTCGCATCATCCTGGCCGATTTGCCGCGAAAGGCCGCCGCGAGCTTCTTCATGCTCACTTCCTTGTCCGATGGCACCACCACGCAGACCGGCTTGCCGTCCACCTCCGCCATCAGCGTCTTCAGCATGCGTTGCGGGGCAATGCCGAGCGCCTCCGCCGCCTGCAGCCCGATGCTCTCCGCATCGGGATCGTAGTCATAGCTGTGCAGCGTGAAGGCGGCGCCCAGCTTTGTCAGTGTCTGGGTGGCGCGGGTGGACTTGGACATCGGAAGGCTCGTTGGGGAGGTTACACCACGTCGGTGACCGGCTGCATGTCGATAGCAAAGGTCTCAAGAAATTTCGAGGTCATGATGTAGAAGCCGACCGATAGCTGCAACTCCACCAGAGCGCCGGGTGTCAGCTTCGCTGCAATCGCCTTGAAGGTCGCATCGCTCGGGCGATGCAGCTTCACGATCTCGTCGGTGAAGGCGAGGGCGGCGCGCTGGGTCTCGTCGAAGCAGGTCGCCGCCTGCCAGTTCTCCAGCGCGTCATTCTGTGCGTCGCTGACGCCGACATAGCCGCCGATCCGCTTGTGTGCGGCGACTTCGTAGGGGGCCTCGCAGAGAATTCCGGTACGCGTGATGGCGAGCTCGCGAATGACGGGATCGAGCTCTCCCTTGTTGCGGATCGCGCCGCCGAGCCGGCAATATTGTTCGAGATAGCTCGGCGAATGCGCCATCATGCGGAAGATGTTGGCGCTGCGGTTCTTGCCGAGCAGTTCGCGGGTGCGTTCGCTGGCGGTTGCGGGATCGCTGTAGTCGATACGGGCCATGTCGTTCCTCAGGTGATTTTCTTGTTGTTCGTGTGTCGGATCAGTCGCGCGATCCGTCCTTGGCATAGTTCGTCATGCGCTGACCAGGCAAGAGTTCATAAGCGGGCTTATAGCCCGGCAATGCCGCCATGCGGTCAAGCCATGCGCGGATGGCAGGATGGGTGACTGCGAAGTCGAACCCATGCTCGTCGGAGGGAAAGTGCAGATAGGCGATCATCGAGATGTCAGCGACGCTGGGCTTTGCGCCGATCGCGAAGGCGTTGTTTCGTAAATGCGTTTCCAGAATCCCAAGGAAATCGCCGAGCCGCTTGCGGAAATAGGCCTGGACGTGTGGATCGACCGACGGCATGAACGCGCGCTGGAAACGATACGTTGCCATGTAGCCGGTAAGCTTGTGATTATCCCAGAACAGCCAGCGCAGGATCTCAAACCGCTCCGCATCATTGTCGCCGCCGAACTTGCCGAACTGCTGCGCGAGTTGCAGCAGGATCGGTGCAGTCTGTGTCAGCTTTTCGCCGTCAATCTCCAGCACCGGGATCTCGCCCATCGGATTGACCGCTGCGCGCCATTCCTTGCTTCGCGTCACGCCGCCGTTGAAATCGGTCCAGACCGGCTCGAACGATTGCCCGCAGAGCGCTAGCATCAGCGCGAGTTTGAAGCTGTTTCCGGACTCCGGAAAATAGTGCAAGCGGCAGGCGGGCATGGCGCGTGTCCTTCCAGTCATCGAATTTTCGCCTATGATTGCAGCTTCAAACCCGGATTGCCAACCATGGGTGTGGCTACGGGAGGAAGATGTGCCATGTCCGAATATATGACCGTCGATGTTTTCACCGATACGCCATTTGGCGGCAATCCGCTCGCGGTGTTTCCTGATGCCCGCGGGATCGCCGAGGCCGACCTCCAGAAAATCGCGCGCGAATTCAACTACTCGGAAACGACTTTCGTGTTTCCGCCTGATGATCCCGCGCACACCGCGCGAGTCCGGATCTTTACGCCAACCGATGAAATCCCGTTCGCGGGTCATCCCAATGTCGGCACGGCCTTTGTGCTCGGACATATGGGTGAGGTATTCGGCAAGCCGGTTGGCGCGGAGATGGTTTTTGAAGAGACGGCGGGGCTGGTCCATCTCGATCTCATCCGGGAGGGTGATCGCGTCGTCGGCGCGGGCTTTGTCGCGCCGCAGGCGTTGACGATCGGCAAAGTCGTCGCGCCAGAAGTCATGGCGGGGTGCCTGTCGCTGGCGCCGGAAGCCATTGTCGCTGATGCGCACGAGCCCAGCATCGTGTCTGTCGGCCTGCCATTTGCGGTCGCCGAACTGGCCAGTCCCGACGCGCTGGCTGCTGCATGTCCCGATATGGCGGCGTTCACGTCGGCAGGACGTGCATATTGGCACCGTGATGATCGCTTTGCGACCTTCGCCTATGTCCGCGCCGGCCATGGCATCGAACACTTGCGTGCCCGCATGTTTGCGCCGCTCAGCAATATTCCGGAAGATCCTGCGACGGGCAGTGCCTGCGCGGCGCTCGCTGCCTATCTCTGCAGCCTCGACAGGCGGAGCGACATGACGGCGAGCATTGTCATCGAGCAGGGGATCGAAATGGGACGGCCGAGCAGGATCGAGGTCGATGTTCAGAAGCGCGGTGGGAAAGTGGAGCGCGTCCGTATCGCGGGCCGCTGTGTCGCCCTCATGCACGGGCGTCTTGTCTTCGCTGCCGTCTAGGCGCGGTCTCTCTGCGCCGTATCGTTGCGCCAGAACCATACGCTGACGCCGGTGCGGCGACCGCGGATATCGGCAAAAGTGGGGCCCGACAACGTACCCGTATGCCGGATGGACGAAGCCTCGCCGGCTTTGCAGAGCAGGCTGTCGGTCATGGCGACGCTGGCGCCGCGGGATGCGGCAACCTCCATCAACCGGCTCGCGATGTTGACCGTGTCGCCGGTCGCGGTGATCTGCTGGTAACTGTCGCCGCCGAGGCGTGAGGCGACGATCTCGCCGAAATGCGCACCGATCTTGAAGCCGGTCTTCGCAGCCAACGATGGCGGCAGCGTTCCGAGCCATTGCTCGGCACGATCGGTGAGATCGATGCAGCATTGTACGGCGCGTGCTGCGTCGTCGTCGGCCGGTTCGGGGAGTCCAAACAGGATCATTGCGCCGTCGCCCATGAAGTTGATCACGAGGCCGCCATGGGCGACGGTCACCTGATCGATCAGGGCGTGAAACGATTTCAGCATCTCGCGCACCCTGTGCGGGTCGGTGGTTTCGCTGAGGGCCGTGAAGCGCGAGAGATCAATGAAGATGATCGCTGCGTCCTGATGGCGGGGATGCAGCAGAAAGTCGGGATAGCTAATGATCCATTCGCGCAGGCGAGGCGCATGGAATTGCCGCATCAATGCGCTGCGGGCATCGAGATGCGCGGCATGCTCCCGGCCGATCCAGATCTGTAGAGCACCAAAGACAATTGCTGGCGGTCCGGCGGCAAGCAGCGGCAGTGCGGCGCTCATCCAGATGCCATGGGCGTAGGCGGTGGTGTTGAGCGCTGCCCACAGCGCGATGACGACGACGATGGTCAGCAGGCCGGCCGTATTGCGTCGCCATGCCAGCAGCGCAACGCATAGCATCGCCAAGGCAATCGAAAAGATCGCGTCGAATAGCCGGACGGTCACATTGCGCACCAGCGTGTCTTGCGCGAGCAGATGCGTGATGGCGGTGGATACGACCTCGACACCGGGCATAACGGGATCGAATGGCGTCGAGAATGTATCGCCGCCGCCGGTGACGGTGACGCCAATCACGACCACGCGGCCCTCGATGTCCGAGGGGGCGACTTCATCGGCCAGCACGCGCGACGCGCCGATGGTGTGGATGGTGCCGCGCGGGCCGTAATAGGACATCGGGAGCAGGTGGCCGACATCGGTCGGCACGCCGTGGTCGCCGAATTTGAACGTGTTGTTGTCGATCAGCAATTCGTCGCCGCTCGCTGCGCCGGCAACCCGCAGCGGCATCGACACCATGATGCGATCGGTGGAGCGGATCAGCATCGGCATGGCGCGCGGGGCGCCGCTGCTGTCGGTGTTGAGGTTGACGACACCGACTGCGGCCTGATCGGAAAATTCCTTGCGTGGCGTGAGAAAGCCCGAGGCGACCGGAAGCTCGGCGAGTGGGCCGGCGTTCCTGTTTCCGACCGCCTGACGGGACTCGTTGAACATCGCGGCCGCGGCAATCACCGAATTGGTGCTGCCGAGCGCGCGCGCAAGCGCTTCGTCCGCTTCCGCGGGGCCGGCGTCGACGAGCAGGACGTCGAGCGCGAGCACCTTCGGCCGGTATTTGGCAATTTGCTCGATGAGGCGTACCAGCGTCCCGCGCGGGAGCGGATATTGCCCTTGCTCGCGCACGACCTGATCGTCGATGGCAATGATGGTGACGATGTCCGGCGGTGTCTTCGGACCGCGGATCTGCGTGCGGAGGTCGGTGAATGTTGCCTCCACCTGATCGATGAAGCCGATATCGCCGCCATGGTGTCCAAGCGTCAGGCCTGCTGCCCACAGGCCTGCAAGGACGATCATCGTCGCAGGGGCCCATAGTTTGCGGACCGCAGTCATGCGCTTCAGCGTCCCAGGCGAGCCATCAGCGCGGCGATGCGCGGTGCGCCCCATTGGCGAACCTGCAGAGGCGTAGTCGTTGCGTCCATATCGACGCCTTCGCCGGGGCCAAGGACGACACCACGCCCAGAAGCAACGCGGCGGACGCCGACGCGTCCGGTCTGCACGAACACGGAGGTCTTGGCGCCCTCGGCGTCCACCGCCCATTCCGTACCGCGCACCGCGGCGATCGCCTGCGGAGTGATCACCTGGAATTGCCGTCCGCTCTTCTGTTTGGGCGCGCTGACGAACACGGCCTTGCTCAGCAGGCTGATGCCATCGACGCGGCCGTTGCGATCGCGATCCAGCAAGGTGAACTGCGCCTCGTTCTCGACAATGATGGTGACGCCGCCCTGACAGGTCAGCGTCCGGGTCTGGGCGGGTGAGGGCGCTGACGTACATCCAAAATCAGCAGGTTGCGCCGATGCAGTCCCGAGGCAGGCCGTGATGGTTGCGAGAATGGCGATGGATGCCCGGGTGAAGGCTTGCATGGGAATCTCCTGGGAGGTGATGCGTCCACGTGCTCAAAGGCGATATTTCAACGTCAGCGCGTAAACTGGGTGCGGTGGCGATATAGGGGCGAGCCTCCTGCGGTGCGATAGTCCAACGCGCACCGCCCGGGCTTTTCACGCCGAATTGAGATTGCGACCGATTTGCAAGGCAGGTCACCGTCGCCCGGATATCGCCGCAATCTCTGGAATTTTCAGGGGATATCAAAGGTTTGCCGGCGCTTGACGCGGGCGTTTTTCCAGCCCTTGCGCTTGTTTTCGCGGCCTTCTTCCTTTATTCCCGGTTTGCATCGCAGACAGCGTCCTTGTGAGACGCGTTTGGGCGGATGCCTGGGCGTGGTCCGGCAAACGGCAGACCGTTTTCCGCAGCGATCACGCTTTGACGCGTGTATTTTCAGAGGACTAGCGCCACATGGCCAATGTTGTCGTCGTCGGCGCCCAATGGGGCGACGAGGGTAAGGGCAAGATCGTTGACTGGTTGTCGGATCAGGCGGACGTCGTCGCCCGCTATCAGGGCGGCCACAATGCCGGCCATACGCTGGTCATCGACGGCAAGACCTACAAGCTGGCGCTGCTGCCCTCGGGTGTCGTGCGTGGCGGCAAGCTCTCGGTGATCGGCAATGGCGTGGTGTTCGACCCGCAGGCGTTCATCGATGAAGTCGCCAAGCTGAAGGGCCAGGGCGTCGATGTGGGTCCGGAGAATCTGCGCGTTGCTGAAAACGTCACGCTGATCCTGCCGCTGCATCGCGAACTCGATGCGCTGCGCGAAAACGCCAGCAAGGCCACTGCCATCGGCACCACCCAGCGCGGCATCGGCCCGGCCTATGAAGACAAGGTCGGCCGTCGCGCCATCCGCCTGATGGATCTCGCCGATCTGCAGACCCTGCCGCACAAGGTCGAGCGCCTGCTGACGCACCACAACGCGCTGCGCCGTGGCCTCGGCCTCGAAGAATTCAAGGCGGCCGATATCGTCAAGGATCTCGCCGCACTCGCGCCGGCGTTGCTGCCTTATGCGGAAACGGTGTGGCAGCTGCTCGACAACAAGCGCCGTGAAGGCAAGCGCATCCTGTTCGAGGGCGCGCAGGGCGCGCTGCTCGACGTCGATCACGGCACCTATCCCTATGTGACCTCGTCCAACACCGTCGCTGCCCAGGCCGCGACCGGCACCGGCATGGGTCCGGGCGCGGTCGGCTATGTGCTCGGCATCTGCAAGGCCTACACCACGCGCGTCGGCGCCGGCCCGTTCCCGACCGAACTCGATAACGAGATCGGCGAGGAAATCGGCCGTCGCGGCAAGGAATTCGGCGTCAACACCGGCCGCAAGCGCCGTTGTGGCTGGTTCGACGCGGTGCTGGTGCGCCAGACCGTCCGCACCTGCGGCATCAACGGCCTGGCCATGACCAAGCTCGACATCCTCGACGGCTTCGACACCATCCAGGTCTGCGTCGGCTACAAGCTGGACGGCAAGGAGATCGACCATCTGCCGGCGGGCGAGGGCGCCCAGCAGCGGATCGAGCCGATCTACGAGACCATCGAAGGCTGGAAAGAGCCGACGGCGAACGCCCGTTCCTGGGCTGATCTGCCTGCTCAGGCGATCAAATATGTCCGCCGCGTCGAGGAACTGGTCGGTTGCCCAATCGCTTTGCTCTCCACGAGCCCAGAGCGCGATGATACCATTCTGGTGCAAAATCCGTTTGAGGCTTAACGAACTATTACCGGTTGGCTTTCAAATTGAGGGACCCCGCGAAACTGAGTCGAGATGGCTGACTACTATCCCCTGATTGCCCGTGCCATCGCCGGCCTGGACCCCAGTGCCCCCGGTGAGCAGCGCCGTGCCCTTTATGAACGCGCCCGCACGGCGCTGATCGCGCAACTGCGCAGCGTTGAGCCACCGCTCTCGGAATCCGAGATCACCCGCGAGCGCCTGTCGCTCGAGGAAGCCGTCCGCAAGGTCGAATCCGAAGCCGCCCAGCGCGCCCGCGATGCATCGCGGGCCGCGGATGCGAATCGTCCGCGTGCGGGCGATGCTTTCCGCAATGCCACCCAGGCGCGGGCCGGTACACCGCCGGGAGCCGCCCCGACCGAGCCGTCGCCGCGCGGGCGCCAACCAGCCGCGCCGACATCGACGCCACCACGCGCGGACGAGCAGCGGCCGCAGCGAACGCTGCGCGTCGATCCGCCACCAATTCCGCGGGAGCCGGGCACCGGCCGTCCCGTGCCGCCGCGTCGTCCGGATCAGCCGGTCCCGCCGCCGTCGGGCCGCGATGATCGTGGCGAAGCCGCCATGCGCGGTTTCCGCGATGTCACCGCCGATGTCGACGATCTCGGCCGTGCCGCCGCACAGGCCAATCGCGCCGCGCGCAAGACCTACGCCAATGTGCCGTCGCCGACGCCGGAATTCGACCGGCTCGAGCCGAGCATGGAAGATCGCGCCGCAGTCTTCGGATACGACGAGCAGCAGTCCTACGATCAGCAGGCTGATGATGCCGAAGCTCCGCCCGCACGCGGCAAGGACGGCAAGAAGCAGAAGCCGCCGAAGCCGAAGCGCGTCAGCGGTGGTTTTCCGTTCAAGACACTGCTGTTCCTTGGCCTGCTTCTGATCATCGTGGGCGGCACGTTCCTCGCGTGGCCGCAGATTTCGGGCATGGTGCGCGGCCTCGGCGGCAGTACCAGCACGCCGGCGCCGACCAGCGAGAACAAGGACGGGGCACTGGCGCCACGCCCGAAGATCACCGATCGGGTTGGACAGCCGTCCGATCAGGTGGCCCCGGTGGCACAGCGCGTGGTTCTCTATGATGAGGATCCGTCGGAGCCGAAGGGCAAGCAGTTCGTCGGCACCGTGGTCTGGCGCACCGAGCAGATCAAGGGCAGCGGTGGTCGCCCCGGCGATGTCGCCGTGCGCGCCGACATCGACATCCCGGAACGCAAGTTCAAGATGACCATGTCGTTCCGCCGCAACAATGATTCCACCCTGCCGGCCAGCCATACGGCGGAGCTGACGTTCGTACTGCCGCAGGATTTCAACGGCGGCGGTGTCGCCAATGTGCCGGGCATCCTGATGAAGTCCAACGAGCAGGCCCGCGGCACGCCGCTGGCGGGCCTCGCGGTGAAGGTCACCGATGGCTTCTTCCTGGTGGGTCTCAGCAATGTGGAGAGCGACAAGTCGCGGAACCTGCAGCTCCTGAAGGAGCGTTCCTGGTTCGACATCCCGCTGGTCTATACCAACCAGCGCCGTGCGATCATCGCGATCGAGAAGGGCTCGCCTGGCGAGCGCGCCTTCAACGACGCATTTGCAGCCTGGGGCGAGTAGCCCCGGGGCGTCATGCCGGGCGCCTGATTGTGCGCCGGGGCGGTGACAAAAACTCCCACGCCAACGTGACTTGACCGGGTTCCCCGGCATTCCTAATCGACGATCAACGTTTCGCCGCGGGAAAAATCCGTCATGACCACGCGCCGTGAGGTGCTGAAACTCGCCGCTTTTGCCGCCAGCAACGCCGCCCTGCTTGGTGCCGTGCGTGCCGAAGGTGGTGTCGCCGAAGCCGTCGCAGCACCGATTCCTTTCGCTCAGCAGACGCCGATGCGGATCGGAGCTGCAGCGTTGCGCGTCCGCGATCTCCACGCGATGCGGCGCTTCTATACGGATCTCCTGAAGCTCACGACGATCAGTCAGACTGCGAGTGAGGTCGTGCTCGGCGTCGATGGCGTTGCGCTCCTGCATCTGATCCATCGGCCGATCGCGCCTTTCGCCGGCGCGAGCGGGGCAGGCCTCTATCACACGGCGTTCCTGATGCCGAGCCGGGCTGATTTCGCGCGCTGGCTTGTGCATGCGGCGCTGACGCGCACGCAATTCACCGGTTTCGCCGATCATCACGTCAGCGAAGCCTCCTATCTCGACGATCCCGAAGGCAATGGCATCGAGGTCTATTCGGATCGGCCGGCATCGGCGTGGCTGTGGGTCGGCGACAGCGTCAGCATGGGATCCGACAGGCTCGACATCGACGACATCGTTAAAATGACGGACAGAACGCGCGATCAATATGATGCGGCGCCCAGCGCGCTGCGTATCGGCCACATGCATCTGCGTGTCGGTGATATCGCGCGCGGCCGGGCGTTTTATGAGGGCCTGATCGGAATGGAGCGGACGCGCGAACGCGTCGGCGCGGCGTTCCTGTCGTCAGGGCGCTATCACTATCATCTCGGGATCAATGTCTGGCAGAGCGAGGGCGCCGGCGCGCGCAATGTCGCCGAAACAGGCCTCGCCTGGTTTTCGCTGGCTGTTGCTGACGATGCGGTACTGGCGGATTGCAAGGCGCGCCTCACGCAGGCGGGCATGGCCAGCGAGGCAATTGCGACTGGATTCTCCGTCGCCGATCCCTGGGGCACGCAGGTGCGCATGATCAAAGCATAGGCCATGATGGCCTATGGCGGCCTGCTTCTACGCACGCGGGCTTTCGAAATAACGCGGCGGATCCCGCCAGCCCTTGGCGACAGCGTGCACGGCTTTGGCCCGATAGTCCATTTCGAGATCTGCCAACATGCTGCGCATGTCGAGGTCGCTCTCTTGCTGTGCCAGCCGGCTGCAGTCTTCCGCGCGGTCGCGCAGATAATTTTCAGACATGATCATGGTCACCTCCATCATGTCCCCACACACAAAGCCAGCACGCAAAAAACACCCCAAGTCATTGGCTTGAGGTTAAAAAGTCACAATGCATTTTGGCGAAGACATGGCAGCAGCGCGACAGCGCAGCGGTGGTAGCTATTTATCCGTCGCAAGATGCGACGAAGCCGCAACAAATTACCTTCCGGTCAGTGTGACGTCAGTGCGATCGCACAGCTACGGCGCGCCTGCGGCACCGGCTTGAACGGCATGATTCACCAGCGCACTGGTGTCGGTGATTCCATCGGCGGCGTGCCGGACGATGATCTGCGCCATCATGGCCTTGGTCGCCGGCGTGCGATACTGCACGGCAATCTGCTCCACGGCGATGTCCAGCACCTGTCGCAACACGGCAATGCGCTGCGCATCGAACGGCGGCGTCTGCGGTTGTGTCGTCGGGTTGGTCGTCATGATGCACTCCATGATCGAGGTGTGCGGACTGTGTAGGGACGGTTTAGGGCGCCTCTGAGTCAGCGTGATGAAAGGTGGATGACACGATCTGACATTGTGTTGATGCCTGCGATTGAACGTGTCGATGCTTCGTGAAACGCGCGCGCCTGGAATAGCTCGAAAGATCAGACGCGAGGCATTTCCAGCCCCCAATCGCCACGCATGCGTCCGCGATGCCTGACAGGCGCCTTTCTCAGTCGGGCGAGTGCCGGTTCAGGTTCAACCGATTGTTGGATACTGCGCCATGTGGCATTGCAGCGTCTTTCCGCGCAGTCGCAGCACGTCTAGACGGGAGCGCTATTCCGATTCGACGCGAGTCCGGCGTCTCCGATCTTCCGGTCTGATTTCGAAACGACGTCCAGATGGCAGAATTTCCTCGCAACGACATGGCCACGGCGCAGGACTGGCTTCGTCGCGCCGTGGCGGCGGACGCCGCCGGCGACGTTGCTGCCGCCGAACAGGGCTTTTTGCAGGCATTGTTGCTCGATGCCGCATTGGTCGACGCCCGCTTCGGGCTCGGCGTCACTTATTTCAGATCGGCTCGCTATCGCGACGCCGCCCTGGAACTGCGCGCGGTGGTGGCTGCCGGGTCGGCCGACGCCGTCACCGGCATATTGCTCGGAAAATCGCTGTATCTGACCGGTGAATTCCCCGACAGCGCCAAAGCCTTCGAATTGGCGCTGACGACGATGCCGCTCCAGGGCGACAGCCTGCGTTGCTATGCGCGCGCCAAAACCTACGCAACCATGATCGCCGGCAACATTGCGGATGCGCTCGCCGACTATCCGGCACTGGCAGGCGTGGAGGCTGAGCCGATCGACACCGTGATCCGCGACGGCTTCGGGCTGTTGAGCGCCTATGGCCACCGCGACGCTGCTGCGGCGCTCGGGCAATTGCTGATCGCCGAAAATCCGGACGATGTCGTGCAACGACATCTCAATGATGCGGTTGCAGGTCGCGCCATCGATCACGTCCCGGCTTCCTATGTCGAGGCGCATTTCGATGCCTTCGCAAATGGGTTCGACGACAAGCTGGTCAAAATCCTCGGCTATCGCGTACCCGAGCAAATGGCTGAGCTGGTCAGCCGTCATTGCACTGCGTTCGACCACGTGCTGGATCTCGGTTGCGGCACGGGTCTGGCCGGAGCGCATCTCAGGCCGCTTGCAGGCCAACTCATTGGTGTCGACCTGTCGGCACGCATGCTCGAACAAGCCGGTCGTCGTGATGTCTATGACGTGCTCACCCATGCAGAGGCGCTCACGCATCTTGCGGCGCATGCTGCAACGTTCGATCTCGTCTTCGCGGCGGACACGCTGATCTATTTCGGTCGTCTCGATGCGGTGATGGCGGCGGTGGCGGAGGCAATGACCCCAGGCGGAATCTTCGCAGCGAGTGTCGAGACATCCGTGCATGATTTCGAGATCATGCCATCCGGCCGGTTCGCGCATGCGGACGCCTATGTCATGCGCCTCGCCGAACCTTATTTCGAATTGCTGGAACGGCAGGCAACGGACATCCGGCTGGAAGCCAACGCGCCTGCAAAGGGTGCGTTGTTCGTCTGGCGTCGCCGATGAAACTCAGTCCTGGGTCAGGGGCACATGCTTCACAATGCGGAAGCGCGTCGTGGCGCTGTCCTGCCTGAAGAGCGCGATGCTGTCGATCGGCAATTCATCGATGCCGAGTTCGGCAAAGCGATGCTGCAGCAAAGCGAGAACCGCCGCACCACGTTCTTCGTCGAGGCGCCCGGTCAGCGTCATGTGAAAGCGGAAATCCTCGAACACGTAAGGATAGCCCCAGTCGTCGAGATGCTCGATCTGGCGCGGCGTCAGCGCATCCGGCTTGCGGCGGGCGCGGTCCTCTGCCGTCATTGGCGCACGGAACGAATCGAAATCGCGCACGCAGGCTTCTGCGAGCAGTTCGAGTTCGTCGTCGGCTTCGTCGGGCACGATCGCCGTGAAGCCGCTGATGGTGCGAACCACCGGCGCGATGAGCGGGATTTCGCGCGGCTCCGCAGCAAAGTCTTCGATGGCGGCGAGCAGGTCGGCTTCGCTCTTGCCTTCGGTCAGCGAAAACGGCGCCTTCAGCGTGCCGTGAAACCCGTATTTGCGAGGGGCGGCCGAGATGTCGGCCCAATCGGGAAAATCGGCGACGACGGACCGGGGGTGGTCGATGTCATGGCCGCTATAGGCGTCATAGCCCAGAGTTTCGGCGCCGAACCGCGTCAGCGCGCGGTCGGCGTCGGGTGCGAAATAGATCGCGTATCTCGGATATTCACTCATTCGCGCAGCATAGAGTCACGTCACGCGGCGGCAATAGCCTTGTGCGGCATGGTTGTCGCAGGACGCAACCGCTCGGCATCGGCGAGATGCACGAGCTTGCCATTGGCAATGACCGCGACGATGCGGGGGCGCAGCGCCACACTGTCATCGATCACCAGAATGTCAGCCCGGCGACCGGTCGCAATTTCGCCGCGATCCATGAGGCCTGCGGCCTTGGCCGGCGCCGCGGAGATCAGCGACCAGGCTTGGGGCAAAGCGAGTATCCCGTCATGCACGAGACGGAAGGCCGCAAGCAATTGCGCGGGATAATAGTAGTCGGACGCCAGCACCGAGCACAGGCCCTTGGCGATCATGTCGGACGCCTTGGTCCAGCCGGTGTGACTGCCGCCGCGCACGACATTCGGGGCGCCATAGATGATGAAGTCGCCGGCTTCGGCGGACGCGATGGCGGTTTCCTCATTGATGGGGAATTCCGCGATGCGAACGCCGAGATCGCGGAAACCGGCACGCATGGCCGGGCTGCTGTCGTCATGCGAGAGCGTGGCGACGCCATTCGCATTGGCTGCTTCGGCAAGCCGCCTGATCGAGGCCGGTACCTGATCGGCGCGGGACAGCACGCGCGCGACCAGTTGATCGAAGGCGTCGGCGCTGAGGCCGGTGCGCTCGATCATCTTTGCGCGCTTGGCAGGCTTCGAGATGCCGGTGAGATCCATGTGATCGTTGAAGGCGAGGAGGTCGATGCGCCCGTCATTCATCCAGCCGATGATCTCATCCTCGGCGTCGAGATTGAAAGTTTCCTGCCGCAGATGGAAGCGCGTGTCTGCTGCCAGATGCGGACGCAGCGTTTCGATGGCTGACAACAGGCCGCGCGCATTCTCCGCGCCGCGCAGGCCAGGCTCCCAGGACCACGTCGTGCCATGAAAGACGGTGGTGATGCCGTTGGTGATCGCCTGTTTGTCGCTGTCGATCAGCGCCACGTCGATCGGAAAGTCGACACCCGGACGCGGCATCAACTGGCGCTCAAAGGCATCGCCATGGATATCGACGATACCGGGCATGACCAGAAGCCCGCGTGCATCGATGCCCAACGCGCCATGAGCGGCCGCGCCGACAGCCGCGATGCTGCTGCCGGAGATTGTGAGCGAGGTTTCGCCGATCTGCTGGCCGAGCAGGGTCCGGCCGCCTTCAATCAAGAGTTCAGTCATGTCACGTCCATCTGCTGCGTCGCCTTGACGCCTTTATATTTGCTCAAGAAGTCTTCGACCGACAAGGCACGGAAATCCGGCAACGCCTGCCGCAAGGTTTCATGGTCCCAATCCCACCAGGCGAGGTCCATCAATCCGGTTTCGACCGTTTCGGAGAAGCGACGGCGGATCGGCCTTGCCGGATTGCCGCCGACGATCGTGTAGGGTGGGACATCCTTGGTGACGATGGCGCCCGCCGCGATCACCGCGCCGGTGCCGACATGTCGACCCGGCAGTATCACGACGCCGTGGCCGATCCAGACGTCGTGTCCGAGGGTGCAGTGGTGTTCGCGGCGCCAGTCGAAGAAGTCGCCGTCGTCGGCTTCACCGGCGAAATACGCGCTGGCGCGATAGGTGAAATGCGATTGCGATGCGCGCTGCATCGGATGATTGCCGGGATTGATCCGGGTCAGGGATGCGATCGAGCAGAACTTTCCGATCGTCGCATAGGCGATCTGGGACTCGTGCTCCACATAGGAGTAGTCGCCCATCGAGACTTCATGCAGCACGGTCCGTGCACCGACCTCGTTATAGCGGCCGAATGTTGCATCCTTGAGTTTTGCGCTCGGATCGATCACGGGATCGAGCGACAACATCTTTCCAACCATGACACATCCATGACCTGCTGCGTGCGCGCACGTCATCAGACCGTTTCGTGACAGTGACGTGACGCGCGAATGAAATTCCACCTGCACCGGCTGCAGGGCTGCGGGTTGAGCATTGTGACAATCGCGTCACATCGTTGTCATCCGCCAGCGATAGGCGTGCAATGTTTGTTAACGCTGGAGTTACTCATGCTTGCAGTCGAAGGCCTGACGTGCCGGTTCGGCGCCAAGGCGGCGGTCGATAATGCGAATTTCGAGATCGCGCCGGGCTCCTTCGTCGGCGTGATCGGGCGTTCCGGCGCTGGCAAGTCGACCTTGCTGCGCATGGTCAACCGTCTGGCCGAGCCCACATCCGGCCGCATCAAGTTCGACGGGCTGGATGTCACCGCGCTCAAGGGGCGTGAGCTGCGCCAGTGGCGCGCGCGCTCGGCGATGATCTTCCAGCAGTTCAATCTCGTCGGCCGTCTCGATGTGCTGACCAACGTGCTGATGGGCCGTCTCTCCGGCATGCCGCAATGGCGTTCGCTGACGCAGATGTGGCCCGATGAAGATCGCGCACTGGCGATGTCGGCGCTCGAACAGTTCGATATGGCGCAATATGCCTCGCAGCGCGCCGATCAACTCTCCGGTGGTCAGCAGCAGCGCGTTGCCATCGCCCGTGCGCTGGTGCAGCAGCCGGATCTCATCCTTGCCGACGAGCCAATTGCATCGCTGGATCCGCGCAATACCCGTATCGTCATGGATGCCCTGCTGCGCATCAACAAGCATTTCGGCATCACCGTGATGTGCAACCTGCATTCGCTCGATCTGGCACGCACTTACTGTGATCGCCTGATCGGCATGTCGGCCGGCCGCGTCGTGTTCGACGGCGCGCCCGCTCAGCTCACCGAACATATCGCACGCGAACTCTACGATCTCGAAGCCGATGAGGTGATGGGATCGACACCTGTGCCAGTGCCAGCCGGTGCGCGGGTGCCGGAATATGGCGCCGCCGCCGTCGCCTGATCGAATTGCCGTGATGATATCTGCCTGTATTTCGGGTGCATGGTGTCATCGCGGCGATAGACGCTTTGTCTAGCAACAAGAAACTCCGTCACCTCTCCAGATCACGCAGGGATTGCCATGATCAATCGTCGCTCCATCGTGCTCGGCGCCGCCGTGCTCGCCTTCGCCGCTGGTTCTGCCTCGGCGCAGGACTACAAGGCCAAATATCCGGAACTGACCTTCGCCGTCGTGCCCGCCGAGAACGCCTCGGGCGTTACCGAGCGCTGGACGCCGTTCACCGCCTATCTCTCCAAGGAGCTGGGCGTGAAGGTCAATCTGCGCATCGCCAATGACTACGCGGCTGTCATCGAAGGCCAGCGTTCGGGCAACATCCATCTCGCCAGCTATGGTTCGGCCTCGTTCGCCCGCGCCCGTCTCACCGGCGTGAAGACCGATGCCTTCGCCAACGACATCAATATCGATGGTTCGACCGGCTATTACTCGGTGTTCTTCGTCAAGGCGACGAGCCCGTACAAGACCGTGCAGGAACTGAAGGGCAAGAATCTCGGCCTCGTCGATCCGAACTCGACTTCGGGCAACAACGTGCCGCGCTTCGAACTCGACAAGATGGGCATCGCCGATGCTGATTCCTTCTTCAGCAAGGTCGTGTTCACCGGCAGCCACGAAAACGCGATGCTCGCGCTGTCGCAGGGCACCGTCGATGTCGTTGCCAACCAGTGGACCAACGACGCCGACTCGACCCTGCAGCAGATGCTTCACAAGGGCATGCTGAAGAATGCCGACGGTTCGGCGATGAAGAAGGACGACTTCCGCATCATCCACAAGTCGGCGCCGATCATCAACGGCCCCTATGCCTATAGTTCGGACCTGCCGGAGAGCCTGAAGGTCGCCATCCGCAAGGCGTTCGAAGAGGCCCCGACCAAGGACAAGGCCGCATTCGACAAGCTGTCGGACGGCCAGAAGAAGGGCTTCCATGCCGCAACCACCAAGGATTGGGACGCGACCATCGACCTGATCAAGTTCGTCGACGCCCTGCGCAAGAAGAAGGCGTCGTAAGACCCAACTTTCGACGGGAGCCGGATCGGGCATGATCCGGCTCCTTTTTTATGCCGTTTTAAGGTTATCCCGATGCCCGCCGCCGTCTCCATCCTGCCGAGCCAGCAACTTGCCGCGCTCAACGACGCCTATCGCAAGGCGGTGTCGCGGCGTCGGCTGCGCACGGTGCTGTCGGTTGCGGCCTGTGTTGTCGTGCTGTTCGTCGCGGCCATCGGCGCCGAGGTGAATGTCGCGACCTTCATCGAGAAGATCGGCAACTTTTTCAGCTATTTCGATCGCATCTTCACGCTCGAAAGCGGCGTGCGGGTGTGGAACGACATCAGCGAATGGTTCTGGGGCTGGGACAAGTGGCTGAAGCTGCTCGGCGAGACCGTGCTGATCAGTTATGTGGGCACCGTGGTCGGCGCGCTGCTGGCCTTCTGCCTGAATTTCCTCGCTGCCGAGAACACCGCGCCGTCGCGCTGGCTGCGCTTCGTCGTCAAGCGCTTCATGGAATTCTGCCGTACGGTGCCGGACATCGTGTTCGCGCTGATCTTCGTCATCGCTTTCGGCCTCGGCCCGATGGCCGGCGTGCTCGCCATCGCGATCCATTGCGTCGGTGCGCTCGGCAAGCTGTATGGCGAGATTGTCGAGAATATCGACATGAAGCCGGTGGAGGGCATCCGCTCCACGGGGGCAAGCTGGATCGATTGCATGCGCTTTGCGGTGCTGCCGCAGGTCTCGGCCGGCTTCGCCAGCTACACGCTGCTTCGCTTCGAGATCAATGTGCGCGGCGCCTCGGTCATGGGTTTTGTCGGCGCCGGCGGCATCGGGCAGGAACTCGTCGTCGCCGTGCGGAAATTCTACTATTCCGATGTCAGCGCCATTCTGCTGATGATCATCGTCACCGTCTTCGTGATCGATATCAGCACCGGCTGGCTGCGTGGCCGCCTGTTCGGCAAGGAGGCGCGGTCGTGAGCAAGCAGCCCGATATCAATACCAGCGAACTGCGCAGCCGCTATCCCGACGTGTTCGATCGCCCGCTGAAATCACGCGCTGCCGTGCCGACGATTCTCGTGGCTGCTCTGGCGCTGTTGATATTCGGTCTCGTCGAGCTCGATTTCTCGCCGGCACGGATGCTGAACGGCATTCAGCAACTGGGCTGGATCACCATGATGATGATCCCGCCGGATCCTGGCTCGTCGCTGCCGGCCTATCTGCAGGCGATGGGCGAGACGCTGTCCATCGCCGTGCTCGGCACCACGCTGGCCGCCTTGCTCGCATTGCCGGTCAGTCTTCTGGCCGCGCGAAACGTCATTCCGTCGGCTTGGCTGCGTTTCCCGGTGCGTCGTTCACTGGATACGATCCGCGGCGTCGATACGCTGATCTGGGCGCTGGTCTGGATCAATGTGGTCGGCCTCGGCCCGTTCGCCGGCGTGCTGGCCATTGCGGTGTCGGATTTCGGCGCCTTCGGCAAACTGTTCTCCGAAGCCATCGAGGGCGCGGACAAGAAACAGGTTGAGGGCATCCGCGCCTCCGGCGGCAGCCCGCTGCACGAAATCCGTTTCGGCCTGATGCCGCAAGTGCTGCCGGTGATCGCCGGGCAGGTGCTTTACTTCATCGAGTCGAACACGCGCTCGGCCACCATCATCGGCATCGTCGGCGCCGGCGGCATCGGCCTGCAACTGGCCGAACAGATCCGCGTGCTGGAATGGCAGAAAGTGTCGTTTTTGATCCTGATGATCCTGGTGGCGGTGGCGGCCATCGACTGGATCTCCAGCCGCCTCCGTTTTGCAATCATCGGCCGCCGCGCGGTGGCGTAATCACGCCGCCGCCTTGTGACGCGCCTGTTCGGCCTTGAACAGTTCGAACTCCTCGCCGACCGCCCGCATGACACTGGGACGTTGGCGCATTCCGGCGTGATACGCCTTGATCGCCGGCCACTGGCCGAGATCCAGTTGCGGGATCACCATGGTCCAGTTCAGGACCGTCGTCAGATAGCAATCGGCAACGCTGAAGCGGTCGCGCAGGAAGGTGCGACCTTTAAGGTGGCTCTCCAGATAGTCGAGCTTCGAGCGGCCAATCTCGAGGGCATAGGCTTGGGCCTCAGGCGGTGCCTTCTTCGAGAGCAGTGGCTGGAACAGCGACTTGTGCAATTCGGTGCCGATGAAACAGAGCCATTGCTGCAGCCGGCTGCGCTCCATGCCGGTCCCGGCCGCGATGGGCGAATCCGGAAAGCGCTCCGCCACATGCTGTAGGATCGCCGCATTTTCGGTGAGGACCACCCCGTCATCGGTGCGCAGCGTCGGCACCAGGCCGAGCGGATTGATGCCGTAGAAATCCGAACCGTCCTGCAGCAGGGTCTTGCTGGGCGGATCGACCTCGACAAACCGGGCATCGGCGTCGGCTTCATAAAGCGCGATGCGGGTAGCCATCGAGCAGGCCATCGGCGAGAAATAGAGATCCATGGGTGCTTCCTTCGCTTGGTGACGCCGTGAAGGGGCGTCATTAATTGATTTTCGTACCGTCTCGCACAATAATGGAGCGGTCAAGGAATAAATTGCGAAATGGTACAAAAAGAAAAGCGGGGCTCCGGCGGGGCAAGTGGGGCGGGAGAGGGCAAGCGTCGCGGGCGGCCGCGGGCCTATGAGCCGGACGTGGCCATCGGCCAGGCGCTCGATCTGTTCCGCCGCGCTGGCTATGCAGCGACCTCGCTGGACGATCTCAGCGCCGCCACCGGCATGAACCGGCCGAGCCTTTACGGTGCCTTCGGCGACAAGCGCGCACTCTACATCAAGAGCTATCAGCGCTACCGCAATGACTACACCGCCAAGGTACTCGCGCTGTTCAAGGCCGATATCGATATCCGCGAACGCCTGCGTCGCTTCTATGCCGCCGCGCTCGACATCTACACGACGGGTGACGTCGATCCGCGTGGCTGCTTCGCGGTCATGACGGTGGCGTCCGATGCCATCGCCGATCCGGAAATCCGCAGCTTGATGGTCGAAGGCTTCAAGGAACTCGACGATGCCTTCGCGTGGTGCTTCCGCACCGCGATGGCGCGGGGTGAGTTACCCGAGACGACCAATGTCGATGTGCTGGCAAAGATGGCATCCGCCTTGCTGAACCTGTCGTCGATCCGGGCTCGCGCGGGCGTATCGCGCGCCGAGATCGATGCCATCGTGGATGGCGCCGTCGAGCAACTCTGTCGCGCCTGATGCGGGAACCCGCCTGCGCGCCAGACCACAATAATTTCAGCTAACCTGTCGGCATCGCCGCGCGCTGCCCGTCTTTCAATCAAGGAGCACCCATGCTGTACGCCATTCTCTGCTACCACGATGAGGCCGTTGTCGGCGGCTGGTCCAAGGACGAAGACGACAACGTCATGGCGAAGCTCGCCGTCGTGCATGGCAAGCTGGCCCAGCAGGGCCGCCTCGGCCCGGTGGCGCGGCTGCTGCCGACCACGGCGGCCACCACGCTGCGGAAGGACGATCCGCCGGTGGTGCTGGACGGGCCGTTTGCCGAGACCAAGGAGCAGCTGCTCGGCTTCTATGTCGTTGAGGCCGAAAACCTCGATGGTGCGCTGGAGATCGCGCAGGAACTCGGCCGCGCCAATCCCGGCGGTGCCTATGAGATCCGTCCGATCGGCGTCTTTCACGGGACATTTGCGCCATGACCGATGTTGCCTGGATCGATGCAGCCCTGACCTCGGCCCGTCCCCAGGCGCTCGGCGCGCTGCTGCGCTATTTTCGCGATCTCGACACTGCAGAGGAGGCGTTCCAGAACGCCTGCATCCGCGCGCTGAAGACTTGGCCGCAGAACGGCCCGCCGCGCGATGCCGCGGCGTGGCTGATCATGGTCGGTCGCAACACCGCCATCGACGATCTCCGCCGCGGCAAGCGCCAGCAGCCACTGCCCGATGACGATCACGCGATTTCCGATCTCGACGACGCCGAAAGCGAACTCGCCGACCGGCTCGATGGCTCGCATTATCGCGACGACATTCTGCGGCTGCTGTTCATCTGCTGCCATCCGCAACTGCCGGCCACGCAGCAGATCGCCCTGGCGCTCCGCATCGTGTCCGGCCTGACAGTGAAGCAGATCGCGCGCGCGTTTCTCGTCAGCGAGGCGGCGATGGAGCAGCGCATCACCCGCGCCAAATCTGCCATCGCAAAAAACAAGGTGCCATTTGAAGCGCCGGGCGCGCCGGAGCGTAGCGAACGGCTCGCCGCGGTGGCTGCCATGCTCTATCTCGTTTTCAACGAAGGCTATTCGGCCGGTGGCGACAGCGCCGATCTGCGCGCGCCGCTCTGCGAGGAAGCCATCCGCCTCGCACGGCTGCTGCTCAAGCTGTTTCCAGCCGAGCCCGAGATCATGGGTCTCGCGGCACTGATGCTGCTGCAATATGCGCGCTCGAGCGCGCGTTTCGATGCCAATGGCGACGTCATCCTGCTGGAAGATCAGGATCGCGCGCAATGGAATGGCAAGATGATTGCCGAAGGCCTGGCACTGATCGACAAGGCCATGCGCCATCGCCGCACCGGCGCCTATCAGATCCAGGCGGCCATCGCTGCACTGCATGCGCGTGCTGCCAAGCCCGAGGATACGGATTGGGCCCAGATCGAATTGCTCTATGGCTCGCTCGAAATCCTGCAGCCGTCGCCGGTGATCACGCTGAACCGGTCGGTAGCGGTCTCCAAGGTGCGCGGCCCGCAGGCGGCGCTCGACATGATTGCGCCTTTGGCCACCAAGCTCGCCAATTACTTCCACTTCTTCGGCGTGCAGGGCGCCTATCTGATGCAGCTCGGCCGCAGTGATGAAGCCCGCGAGAGTTTCAACCGCGCGATCGCACTGGCGAACACAACCGCCGAGGCCGACCATATCCGCAAGCATATTGACCGGCTGATGGAAGAGAGCAGGGCGAAAGTGGCAACGACGTAGCAAGCACATAGGATAGGTTGAGCGCCGCGATACCGTCCTGCAAAAATCTTCGCCGGCACTGTCGGGATCGACTAGTTCTGTTCGTCTTGTTTGTAGCGACGGCTTGTCATCTCAAGGACCACCATGCCCATCTCCCGTACCGCTCTCTGGATCGGCCGCATTCTCAGCGGGCTGGTCATCGCCTTCCTGCTGATGGATGGCGGCATCAAAATGGTGCCGATCAGGGAAGTCACCGACACCATGCAGCAGCTTGGCTATAGCGGTTCGGTCGGGCAGGCGCGCCTGCTCGGCGTCATCACCCTTGCTTGCGCCGTGCTCTATGCCTTTCCACGCACCGCCATTCTCGGCGCCATCCTGCTCACCGGATTGCTCGGCGGCGCCATGGCGACGCATCTGCGGATCGACAGCCCGCTGTTCACGCATCTGTTGTTCGGCCTCTATATCGGTCTGATGGCATGGGGCGGGCTCTATCTGCGCGATCCCGCCCTGCGGGCGCTGATGCCGATCCGGAACTAGAGACTCAAACCAAGGAGACGACCATGCAGATCAATCCCTATCTCCATTATGACGGCAATTGCGAGGAAGCCTTCAAGTTCTACGAGAAGGCGATCGGTGCCAAGATCGATGTGATCATGCATGTCGAGGGCTCACCGGCCGCCGAACAGATGCCGCCTTCGATGGCCAAGAAGGTGCTGCATGCCCAGCTCTCGATCGATGGCGAGGTCATCATGGCTTCCGATTGCCCGCCGGACTATTTCGAGAAGATGCAGGGTTTCTCGGTCTGCCTGCAGGCGCAGACCCCCGCCGAGGGTGAGAAGTGGTTCAACGCGCTGGCCGGAGGCGGCGAGACCAGGATGCCCTTCGCCGCCACGTTCTGGTCAAAGGGCTTTGGCATGTGCGTGGACAAGTTCGGCGTGCCTTGGATGATCAACACCGCGCAGGACTGTCCCGACCAGTGATGGTTTGCCGGCTTCTCCCCGTGATGTGCGGGGAGAGGCCGGTCCTGCTGAATTGAAAAGTGTGTCTGCAATGTCTCCGTTCGCCCGCAACGCCATCGTGCTCGGCCTGCTTTGTGCCGTCGGTCCCTTCGCCATCGATATGTATCTGCCGGCGCTGCCGGATATCGAGGCCGATCTCGGCGCGACCACATCGGCAACGCAGCTGACACTGACGTCTTATTTCATCGCCTTTGGCCTGTGCCAGATCGCCTATGGTCCGCTCTCCGATGTCTACGGCCGCAAGGCGCCGCTATATGCGGGCCTGGCGCTGTTCGTCGTAGGGTCGGTCGGCTGTGCACTGGCGCCGACGGTTGAAACGCTGATCGCGTTTCGCTTCGTGCAGGGGCTCGGCGCCGCCGCCATGGGCGTGATCCCGCGCGCGATCATTCGTGATCTGCACACAGGCGTCGAAGCGACGAAGTTGATGTCGCTCGTGATGCTCGTGTTCTCGGTCTCGCCGATCCTGGCGCCCCTCGGCGGCAGTGCGCTGATCGTGCCATTCGGCTGGCGCGCCGTGTTCGTCGCCGTCACGATTGCAGCTCTCATCGCGACCGTGCTGCTGGCGGTGATGCTGCCGGAAACACGGCCGGTGCAGGAGCGCATCCGCGGCGATGTCCGTAGCGTGCTCGGCCATTTCGGCACACTATTTCGCGATTGGCATTTCCTCGGCCTCACCTTCATCGGCGGCCTCGGCATGTCGAGCTTCTTCACGTTTCTGTCGATGTCGTCCTTCGTCTATATCAAGACCTATGGCATGAGCCTCGCGGAATACAGCGTGGCGTTCTCCGTCAACGCGGTCGGCTTCATCGGCATGTCGCAGCTGGCAAGCCGGCTCGGCGGACGTTTCGGCATGGGGCGCGTGGTGATGGGGGCCGTGGCCGCCTATGCCAGCTTCGCCGTGCTGCTGCTGGCGCTCACGCTGGCCGGCTTCACCAGCCTGTGGGTGCTGATCCCGCTGCTGTTCACGTCCTTCGCCTTCCTCGGCCTGGTGATCCCCTCGACCATGGTGCTGTCGCTGGAAAATCACGGCCCCATCGCGGGCAGCGCCAGCGCGCTGGGTGGCACGCTGCAGATGCTGACCGGCGGTGCGGTGATCGCCGTCGCCGGCCTGTTCTTCGACGGCACCTCGCTGCCCATGGTCGTCACCATCGCGCTGACGGCGGTGACTGCACTGGTGATCACGGTGGCCACACTGCGCCCGCGTGAGCTTTCGCCGCAACTCGCCGAATGAGTGAAATCTGCTAGGTTTGATCGATCGAGGGGGAGGGATGAAGCGAATGACGTTCGGTTTGGCCTTCGCGGCAGCGATCGGTTCGGGCCTGATGGCCGGGCTGTTCTTCGTCTTCTCGGTGACGATCATGGGTGCGCTCGGCAAACTGCCGGCCGCCGCCGGCATCGCCGCGATGCAGTCGATCAACACGACCATTCTCAGCCCGCTTTTCCTCACCGCTTTCATGGGCACGGCGCTGCTCTGCGTCGTGCTTGCGATTGTCGCGATGCTGAACTGGTCCGGCCCGGCATCAGGCTGGCTGGTGACGGGTGCGCTGCTCTATGTGGCCGGCACCTTCCTCGTCACCATCGTCTTCAACGTGCCGATGAATGACGCGCTGGCGTCGGCTGCGCCCGACAGCGGCGAGGCGGCCAACCTCTGGACGCGCTATCTGTCGGTGTGGACTGGCTGGAACCACGTGCGCACGGTCACCTCGACCGCTGCGCTCGGCACGTTCATTCAGGCGCTGCGGCAGCTTTAGCCGTTGATCCCCTCGCGCCGCAGCGTCGGCAAGCCGATCCCGGTGGCGTCGAAGCCGCCATCCACCGCCAGCATCTGGCCGGTGATATAGCTGGCGCGATCGCTGCACAGGAAGAAGATGGCATCCGCCAATTCGTCCTCACCGCCATAGCGATTGAGCGGGATGGCGTCGTGATAGTCGGCGCGGACCGCCGGCGTATGGACGGCCTTGGCCATGGCCGTTTCCACCGGGCCTGGCGCCACCGCATTGACGCGGATGCCGAGCAGCGCCAGTTCGACCGCGCATTGCTTGGTGAAGTGAATGATGCCGGCCTTGCTGGTGCCGTAGGCGACGCGAAGCGTCGATGCGCGCAGCGCCGAGATCGAGGCGATATTGACGATGGCGCCGCCGCCATGTTCGCGCATCAGGGGCGCTGCCGCCTTGGTGCAGAGGAACGGGCCGGTGAGGTTCACCGCCATGATGCGTTCCCATTCGTCCAGCGTGGTTTCCAGCACCGGCTTGAAATTCGCGATACCGGCATTGTTCACCAGCGCATCGAGGCGGCCGAAGCGAGCCTGCGTCTCCGCGAAGGCCTTGGCCACCGCTGCCTCGTCGGACACATCGGTATGCAGCGCCAGCGTATTTTCCGGATCATTCAGCGCCTTGACGCTGGCGGCGAGCAGATCTCCCTCGATGTCCAGCAGGGCAACGCGAAAACCCTCTCCGAGAAACCGCTTCGCCACCGCGAGCCCGATGCCCCGCGCGGCGCCCGTCACGAGAGCCACTTTACCGGTGTTTTGCGTACCTTCAGTCTTGACCATTGTCCGTCCCGATCCGTTTCGTCATCTTTGCCGGCGTGTTTAGGAGACACTGCGGGGCGAGACAATGCGGATTTTGTCGGAATCCGGACATTCGCCTGTCGGAAATCGCTTGCGCGGTTCGTCTTCCAGACACCAATCAAGATCGGAGAATGCCTTGTCGCTCACCCTGCATTTCCACCCGCTGTCGTCTTATTGCTGGAAGGCCCTGATCGCGCTGTATGAGAACGACACGATGTTCACGCCCAACAACGTCAATCTCGGCGATCCCGATCAACGCGCGGCGCTGCTCAAGCTGTGGCCGATCGGCAAGTTTCCGGTCCTGCAGGACGACGCCCGCGGTGAGATCGTGCCGGAATCGACCGTCGTCATCGAATATCTCGATCGTCACTATCCCGGCGCGACGCGCTTCATTCCGGAGGGCGATCCCGGCCTGAAGACGCGTCTGCGCGATCGCTTTTTCGATCTGCATTTCCACGCGCATATGCAGATGATCGTGGGTGACCGGATCAGGCCGGCCGATGTGAAAGATCCGCACGGTGTCGCCGAGGCAAAGCGCAAGCTGCGTGTCGCACTGGACATGGTTGAGCGCGACATGGTCGACCGACAATGGGCCATGGGCGAGGCCTTCACGCTGGCCGACTGTGCCGCCATGCCCCCGTTGTTCTATGGCAACAGGGTTCTGCCCTTTGCGGAGACGCATCCCATCGCGTTCACCTATCTCCAGCGTTTGCAGGCGCGGCCTTCGGTGGCGCGTGTGCTCGAGGAAGCCGAGCCCTATCTGCACATGTTTCCGGAGGAGTGACGATGCCGAGGAACGATAAGGCCGGGATCATCCGTGACTTATTCGCGGCCTATCTGGCGGATGACCGCTCGGCCATCGAAGCCGCATTTGCCGACGACTTCAGCTTCACCAGCCCGTTCGACGACGCGATCGACAAGGCCATCTATTTCGCCAGATGCTGGCAGTCGACTGACTGGATCGCCGCCCATGACATCGAACACATTGCCGTTGAAGGGGATGTAGCCTTCGTGACCTATCGCTGCACCACGACCAGCGGCAAAAGCTTCCGAAACACCGAGCTGTTCACTTTCGCCGGGTCGCGCATTCGAGCGATCGACGTCTATTTCGGCGCGACCTATCAGGGCGGGGTGTTCCAGAAGCAGGCGTCCTGAACGCGCTGGCGCTCACAGAAATAATGTTTGCGCCATGTCGGATCGCCGATGTCTCCGCCGTCATTCTGACAGTCGAACATCAAACGGAGAGTGGTCCATGCGTTTCATGGTGATCGTGAAAGCCTCAAAAGACACCGAAGCCGGCGTGATGCCGTCGATGGAATTGCTCACGGCCATGGGCAACTTCAACGAGGAGATGGTCAAGGCCGGCGTGATGCAGGCCGGCGAAGGGCTGCATTCGACATCGAAGGGAATCCGCATCCGTTATGACGGTGGCGAGCCGACGGTCACGCCGGGGCCGTTCGCTTTTTCGGATCATCTTGTCTGTGGCTTCTGGCTGATCGAGACGGAGACGCGGGACGAGGCCGTCGCCTGGATGAAGCGTGCGCCGTTCGAGAGCGGTGCCGAGATCGAGATCCGCCAGATATTTTCAACGGAGGATTTTGGCGACGCGCTGACGCCTGAACTGCGCGGGCAGGAAGACCTGATGCGCGCGCAGTTGGAGAAGTAGTCGCCTCAGGCGGCGAGCGACATCTTTCGATACAGCGAAGAGTAGCTCGCCGCCGAGATGTTCCACGAGAACGACTTCGCCATGGCGCTGCGGCGCATGGAGTTCAGCCGGTCCTGCGAGCCGAAGGTCGCGAAGGCGCGCAGGATGCCGCCGAGGAAGGACTCGGTGGAGGGCTTGTTGAACAGGAAGCCGGTCTCGCCATCGATGATGGTTTCGGCCAACCCGCCGGTCTGGTGACCGATCGGCAGCGAGCCGAAGCGCTGGGCATACATCTGGCTCAGCCCGCATGGCTCGAAGCGCGATGGCATCAGCGTGAAATCGCTGCCGGCAAAGATGCGGCGCGCCTCGCGGTCATTGAAGCCGATGGCGACGCCGATAGCATCCGGGCGGCGGCGATGCGCTTCCATCAGCGCGTTCTCGATCTCCACCTCGCCGCGCCCGGTGACGACGATCTGGCCACCAGCGGACACGATGGCGTCGGCGGCGGCGAGAACGAGGTCGACACCCTTCTGGTGAACCAGGCGCGCCACCAGACCGAAAATGGGCCCGCGTGACAGCGCGAGCCCGAATTGCTGACGGACGCCATCGGCATTGGCGCGTTTGGCTTCCCAGTCGCCGGCGCCGAACGGGCGCATCAGCTCGGAACAGAAGCGCGGATCCCAGGTCTCGTCGATGCCGTTGAGGATGCCGGTGAGCTGTGAGGCATTGGAGCGCTTGCGCAGCAGGCCCTGCAGGCCGCAGCCGAATTCTTCCGTGGTGATCTCGCGGGCATAGGTCTCGCTCACCGTGGTGAGATGCGTCGCGTAGTTCAGCCCGCCCTTGAGGAAGGACAGCTTGTCGTAGAATTCGACGCCGTCGATATGGAACGAGTCCGCTGGCGCCCCGATGCGGCGCAGCGCGGTCTTCGGGAACAGGCCTTGATAGGCGAGATTGTGGATCGTCAGGATGGTTGGGATCTGGCTGCCGTTCCAGGTCAGATAGGCCGGCACCAGTGAAGCCGGCCAGTCATTGGCATGGACGAGGTCGGCGCCCCAGTTCGGGTCGAGTTGGCCCGCAGCCAGCAGCGCGGCAGCCGAGGCGAAGCGGGCGAAGCGGATATCGTTGTCCGGCCAGTCGCGGGCATTTTCGTCGCCATAGGGATTGCCGGGGCGATCATAAAGCTGCGGGCAGAGCAGCACATAGATCGGCATGCCGTCTTTGGTGGCGGCGAGGCCGAGCGTACAGGCCGGCATTTCAGCCAGCGCCGGGCAGTGACCGACGATCTCGATATGCCCGCACTGGGAGATGACGTCCCGATAGCCGGGGAGGATGACGCGGACATCGGTCCAGTTGCGCAGCGCGCGGGGAAGGGCAGCCGACACGGCGGCGAGTCCGCCCACGCGGACATAGTCGTCGATCTCAGGCGTGACGAACAGAACCCTCAACGCAGCCCCTCGTGCCCCCAGGCGGCGAAAGTCATGAAAGCTGGTCCAGTGCCCTTGGGTGCACACTACCTAACGGTTTTGGAACTCAGTTTTATTACTTGCGCCGCAAATCAACTCTCTTTGCAATGCAGTATATCACACCACTTAATGCGGCGTTGCAAAAGAGAAATGTGATGCGCGCGATTTGTCGCTAAAATTTCTCACGCGTCGGTCGGGTGCTGGACGACAAGCCGGAGGAAGCTCATCACACAGCCGATGGCGGCGAAGCCGGCGCCAAGCGCCAGCGCCCAGGTCGCACCGGCATGGCCGAACAGGCCGAAGCAGAACGCGGCAAGGGCCGCGCCGGTACTCTGGCCCGTGAGCCGGGCGGTGGCGACGATGCCGCTGGCGCCGCCGCTGCGGCCGGCCGGGGCGCTGGACATGATGGCTTTCATGTTCGGCGCCTGGAAGAAGCCGAAGCCTGCACCGCAGATCACCATGCGCCAGACGATATTGGCGATGCTCGGTTCCGGCGGCAGCGTCGCCAGCAGCACCATGCCGATGCCGAGCAAAGCGAGACCGATGCCGCCGAGGGCGCCGGCAGGGTAGCGGTCCGACAGACGACCGGCGATCGGCGCCATGAAGCCGACGACCAGCGGCCACGGTGTCAGGAAGATGCCGGTTTCGACGGCGGAGCGATGCAGAACTTCCTCGAAGTAGAAGGGCAGGGACACGAAAGCGAGGCCCTGAACTGAAAAGGAACAGACCGCCGTTGCCGCCGACAGTGCAAAGAGCGGCCGGCGGAACAGGTCGATGGGGAGCATCGGCGCGGGATGTCCGGCCTGCCGCCGCAACAGCACCCACCCGATCAGGAGCCCGACAATCAGTTCGGCGATGACGATCGGCACCGAGACGTGATGCGCGGCGCTGTCGATTCCGGTGATCAGCAGGCCAAGGCATGTCACCGCGAGCAGGGCGCCGAGATAGTCGAAGCGGTGGGTCGCGCGGGGTGTCGCCGGCAGGGTCTTCAGGCTGATGATCAGGGCCGCGAGGCCGAAGGGGAGATTGATGGCGAACAGCCATTCCCAGCTGGCGACCGACAGGATGGCGGAAGCCACGGTCGGCCCGATCGTGAAGGATGTCGCCACCACGAGTGCATTATGCCCGAGCCCGCGGCCGAATTGGTGCGGTGGATAGATCGTGCGCACGAGGGCGGCATTGACGCTCATGGCGCCGGCGGCGCCGAGGCCTTGCAGGATGCGGGCGATCAGCAGTGTCTCCAGTGACCAGGAGAGCGCGCAGGCGACCGAGGCGACCGTGAACAGGACCAGCCCGAACAGATAGATGCGTTGATGGCCGATGATCTCGCCGAGCGCGCCGAACGGCAGCAGGGTCGCGACCATGGCGATCTGGTACACATTGACCACCCAGATGACATCGGCCGGCGTCGCCTTGAGCTGCGCGGCGATGGTGGGCAGGGCGACATTGGCAATCGCGGTATCGAGCGAGGCCATGGCGAGCGCGGTGAAGATCGCGGCACGTGCCCAGCGCTGCTGCTGCGGCGTCAGCCCGTCCGTCGGCTGAGGAGCCTGTGCCGCGATACCATCTGCCATCTCTGGGGATTCCTGGATGCGGCCGTCACCGTGGCCGATCCCGGCTATCTAGGCCAGTTCGTCGCAGGCCTGCAGGCGTCCGGCTGCATGAGACATATGCGTGCTGTGTCGTAGGGCGGATTAGGCGAAGCCGTAATCCGCCGGCCGAGGTTGTCGTTGAAACTCTGCGGCGGATTACGCTTCGCTAATCCGCCCTACGGTCTAGCTCGCTTTCGCCTTGAACCACGTCCCGCTCGCGACAGCGGTGGCGATGATGGTGCCATAGGTCACCAGTGCGAATGCGAGACAGGCGAACAGCCAGGTCAGCGAGCCCGTCAACCGCAGCGCCAGCCAGCCGCCGCCGATCGAGATCAGCAGCCGCAGCACGCCGGCAACCAGCGGGAACAGCATCTTGCCGGCACCCTGCGAGGCGAAGTACAGCGACAGGCCAAGACCGAAAAAGCCGTAAGCCGGACCAACGATCCGCAGATAGGCGCTGCCGGTCTCGATCATCTGAGGGTCCGAGCCGAACAGGCCGAGCCAGGCCGCCGGCCAGATCGCCGCCGCGAGGCCGACCGTCTCGGTGATAGCAAACACCATGGCGCCGCCGATCAAGGCTGCGCGCAGAGCGCGGTCTTCCTGCCCGGCGCCGATATTGGTGCCGACCAGCGCGACCAGGGGACCGCCAAAACCGAAGGCCAGCGGCACCATCAGGAATTCCAGCCGCACGCCGGTGCCGAAACCGGCCACCGCATCGCCGCCGGCGAAGCCGCCGACCAGTGCGGTGGTGAGCAGCACCGTCAGGCTTGTCTGCAGCGAGATCACCGCAGCGATCGCGCCGACGCGCAGGATGTCGGCCGACAGATCCCAGCGCAACGGCGCCCATTTGAAATGCACGATGCTGCGGCCGGACAGGATATAGCCGGCCAGCACGGCGCCCACGGTGAAGGTGGAGAGCACCACCGCCCAGCCGCCGCCGGCGATGCCGAGGGCTGGGATCGGCCCCCAGCCGAAGATCAGGAGCGGCGAGAGCGGGATCAGGATCACCACGCCGATGCAGATCGACAGCGACGGCACCAGCATGTTTCCGGTGCCGCGGATGATGCTGGCAAAGCCGTTCATCAACCACACGAGCACGCTGCCGCCGAACACGACATTGGAATATTGCATGGCCGCGTCGAGCGCGCCGCCGCTGACGCCCATCGATGTGTAGATGGCGCGGCCGAAGATCAGGAAGATGGCCGAGCCGGTGAGGCCGAGCAGGATATTGATGAAGGTCGCATGCAGAACCAGCGCTTCCGCATCTGCCGTGCGCCTTGCGCCGAGCGCGCGGGCAATGGCCGAGGAGATGCCGCCGCCCATCGCGCCGGCCGAGAGCATCTGCATCATCATGAAGCCGGGAAACACCACGGCCATGCCGGTCAGCGCGTCGCTGCCGAGATGCGAGACCCACCAGGTTTCGATCAGGCCGGTGGACGCCTGCGCCAGCATCACCAGCAGATTGGGCCAGGCAAGCTTCACCAGCGTGGAGGCGATCGGTGCCTGCAGCAGCATGCGGGTGCGCGGATTCATCTCAGGCACCGGCGCGGGATGGGCGGCTGCGATCGCCTGCGGCGTTTCCAGTTTCATTATACTCCGTCCTTCTGTGGGCGCGGTTTGGTGAGCCGGCGTTGCACGCGCGCGCTGGCGGCGGGTCCGGGGGCATTCATATGGGTGGCTTCGGTGATGGGCTTACCGGTGTTGCGATCCACCATGATGGGATCGACGCGTTGGCCGGTCTCCTTGTCGACCAGCATCACGCTCTCGCCTTCAGGCGCGAAGTGCCGGTTGCCCCAGGCTTGCAGCGACCACAGCACGGGGCGGAAATCACGGCCGCGCGGTGTCACGATATATTCGTAGCGCGCCGGCTTTTCGGAATAGAGCCGCTTCTCCAGCAGCCCGGCCTCGACCAGTACCGCGAGGCGCCTGGTCAGCATGTTCGGGGCGATGTTCAGGTTCTTCTGAAACTGGTCGAAGCGCGTCATCCCGTAGATGGCGTCGCGCATGATCAGGATGCTCCACCACTCGCCCACGCGCTCGAGGCTGCGGGCGACCGGGCACTCCATCTTGTTGAAGCTCTTCCTCTGCATGGGCGACAAGCTAGGCGAGTCACTATCATCATGCAAGTAACTATGCGGAGACGTTTGCGCCCTTACGTTCCGTGGCTCATCAAATGGAGGCAATGATTGGGAGGGAGGTATTTAGGTGCGAAATTATCTTATGTCCGCTGCCGAACTTATTGGGCCGGTCGTCGTTGTGAAGCACCACCGCTCTGCTTTTGGCTTCTATCGGTGATGAGATCGCATCTGGTCCCGCCTTCTGCAAATGGGATCATGCGATGTGTGACAAGTGTACCGAGACCCAGGCGCAGATCGCGAAATTCCGTCACTTTCTCGACCATCCACTCGACCCGCTGACCAAGGAACGGCTGACGGCGGCTGTCGTCGAAATGGAGGCGAAGCTGCTCGGTTTCCATCCCAGGGCCGATAAGTGATCGAACGAGAGCGTTACCAGTGGCCGCCCATCTGCAGGCCGGCGACATAGAAAACGGCAAAGGTCAGCGCCATCGCGGCGCCGACGAGCAGTTGCTCGCGAAGCGGAAGCTGGAACCAGGACATTTTGAGACCCAAGTGAAAGTCGTGTGGAACAAGTGAAAGTCGTGTGGAAGACGATGATGTCCGGTAAAGCATCGGCCAGCGCTTGAAAAGTTAAAACGCGGTTCCATGTGCTGAAGCCGTAGGATGGGTAGAGCGCAGCGAAACCCATCATCGTAGGCGCGCGGCCGTGATGGGTTTCACTCCGGCGCTGCGCGCCTTCGCTCTACCCATCCTACAGGCCTGAGCGCTCATCCCACCATCCGCTCCCGCCCGACCCAGAAGCTGGCCCGCAGCGCCTTCTTGTCGATTTTGCCGACACCCGTCATCGGCAGCTCCGTCACGAACTTCACATGTTTCGGCGCATGGGCCGAGCCCTTCTGCGTTTTCACCAGATTGATCAGTTCCTCCGCATCCGGCTGCGCCCCGCTGCGCGTCACCACGACGGCAGTAACGGCCTCGCCCCATTTGTCGTCGGGAATGCCGATCACGGCACACATGGCGACATCGGCATGGGTGGAGAGCACATCCTCGACTTCACGCGGGAAGATGTTGAAGCCACCGGAGACGATCATGTCCTTCTTGCGGTCGAGGATGAACATGTAGCCGCGCTCGTCCATCCGCGCGATGTCGCCGGTATGCAGCCAGCCGTTCTTCAAAGTCTCCGCGGTCTGCTCCGGCCGCTTCCAGTATTCCAGCATTACATGCGGCGCGCGCACGCAGATCTCGCCGGCTTCGTTTGGCGCCACCTCGTTGTCGTCATCGTCGAGAATGCGTATGTCGCACATGGCGATGGGGAAACCACAGGACAGGAACAGGTCGGGCTGCTTCACATCGTGATCCGACTTGCGCAGCACGGACATCGGATAGCATTCGGTCTGGCCGTAGAGCTGCGAGAACACCGGCCCGATCCGCTCGATGCTTTCCACCAGCCGACTCGGCGACATCGGCGAGGCGCCATAGAGCACGAGGTCGAGCGAGGAGAGATCGGTCTTCGCCAGCGCGGGGTGATCGAGCAGCACATAGATCATGGTCGGCACGAACAGCGTGAAATTGATGCGCTGGCGCTCGATGGTCTTCAGCACGGCCTCGGGATCAAAGCCCTTGAGCATATGCACCGTGCCGCCGCGCATCAGCGCCGGCAGCACCTTTGTGCCGGCCACATGGCTGATCGGCGCGACGGTGAGATAGCTCGGCGTGTCGGGAATCTCGAAATCCGACAGGATGCCATTGGCAAAGGGCGAAACCTCGCGATGCCGGCGCAACGCGCCTTTGGATTTTCCTGTTGTGCCGCCGGTGTAGTTCAACACGGCGACGTCATCGATCTCGGCCAAATCACGTGCGGTGGCGGTGCCGTTCTTCTCGATCACCTGCAGGAGATCGACGCCGTAATCAGCACGGCCGAGCGTGAATACGTGGCGCAGCCCCTGCGCCCTGGCTGCCAGCTCGCCACCACGCTGCAGGAAATTGTCGGCATCGATGACCAGGATCTGCGATTCCGAATCCTCGATCTGATCGATCTGATCCTGTTGGGATCCCAGCGGATGCAGCCAGGTGATGGCGAAGCGTGACAGTTGCGCGGCGACGCCGGTGCACCATGTATCCGCGCGATTGGCGGTGAGCAGCGCGACCTTGGTGCCGGGCCTTGCGCCCAGGGTCATGAACACATGCTGCAGCCGCCCGATCATGTCGGTGGCGCCGCGATAGGTGAGGGAGCCGCCGGGCCAGCTGAAGGCGATGCGATCGGGATAGCGCGCCAGCGCGCGCAGGGTCTGCAGGCCTACCGTCGGAAACGTGTTGAGCACGTCCGTCATCGCATCCTCCCGTTTTGTCCCGGCCTCTGCGGGCCGATGATGGCGATCAGGCTAGCAACGATTTCAGTGCGTGCAAATACAATCCGATGCGCGCAACGCAGCATGGCGTGCGCGAACTTGTGGCGACTCCCGGAGTTTGCCTGTGCTAGATATCCGGCCGATGGTTCGGCTGCGTCACAGGAGACAACGATGCGCAAGTTCTTGACCGTGCTGGCAGCACTGGCGACCCTCGGCCTGTCCGGTTGTGGTTATAACGCGATCCAGACCAATGACGAACAGGTGAAATCGGCATGGTCCGAGGTCGTGAACCAGTATCAGCGTCGCGCCGATCTCGTGCCGAACCTCGTCAATTCCGTAAAAGGCTTTGCCCAGCAGGAGAAGGACGTGCTGCTCGGCGTCACCAATGCCCGCGCCAAGGTCGGCAGCGTGCAGGCGACGCCCGATGTGGTGAACGATCCCGGCGCGCTGCAGAAATTCCAGGCCGCGCAGGGTGAACTCTCCAGCGCGCTGTCGCGTCTTCTCGTGGTCACCGAGAATTATCCGCAGCTGAAATCGGATGCGCTGTTCAAGGATCTGATGTCGCAGCTCGAAGGCACCGAGAACCGCATCACCGTGGCGCGCAACCGCTACATCAAGTCGGTGCAGGATTATAACGTTGGCGTGCGCACCTTCCCGAACAATCTGACGGCCATGATGTTCGGCTACAAGGAGAAGGCGAACTTCTCCGTCGCCAATGAAGGCGAGATCTCCACCGCACCCAAGGTCGACTTCAACCCGACGCCGGCTCCTGCGAAGTAACGCGGCCATGAGGCTCGTCCAGGCCGGCCTGCTGGCGCTGCTGCTGTTCTGTTGTGGCGCGCCGGCCTTTGCCGATGTCGCCGTGCCGGCACTCACGGGGCGTGTGGTCGATCAGACCGGCACGCTGTCGTCCAGCGAACAGGCCGATCTCAGCCGCACGCTGGCGGATTTCGAGAAACGCAAGGGCAGCCAGATCGCTGTCCTCATTGTGCCAACCACGCAGCCCGAAAGCATTGAGCAGTTCTCCATCCGCGTCGCCGAGGCGTGGAAGATCGGCCGCCAGAAAGTCGATGACGGCGCGATCCTGCTGGTCGCCAAGAACGATCGCAAGCTGCGCATCGAGGTCGGGTACGGCCTCGAAGGCGCGCTCACGGATGCCACCACCAAGCGCATCATCGACGAGATCATCGCGCCGCGTTTCAAATCCGGCGATTTTGCCGGTGGCATTATGGCCGGCGCCGAGCGGATGATGAAGGTGATCGACGGCGAACCGCTGCCGGCGCCTGCGGCAAGGTCGGAGTGGACGTCGTCGCCGAACATGATTGAGAATCTGTTCGATGCTGCGCCATTCCTGCTGATCGGCTCGCTGTTCGTCGGAGGTCTGCTGCGTGCCGTCTTCGGCCGCTTTATCGGATCTGCAGTGGCGGCCGCAGTGGCCTCGGCTGCGGTGTGGTTTCTGTTCGCCAGTTTTCCGCTTGCCTTTGCTGCAGGCCTGGTCGCCTTCGTCATCCTGTTCATCGCGGATGCGTCGACTTCCAGCGGTGGTGGTGGCGGAAGCTATTCCGGCGGTTCATGGTCGTCGGGAAGCTCAAGCTCGTCGAGCAGCAGCAGCGGAAGCTTTAGCGGCGGCGGGGGCAGTTTCGGTGGCGGCGGCGCTTCGGGGAGTTGGTGATGAGTGTGTCACGCATCGGCAGACATCTGCTCGCCAATCGCGCCCGCGTCCGCAGGGCGTTTTCGCCCAAGGCGATGGCGGCGATCGAGCAGGCGATCAAGGCAAGCGAGGCCACGCATGCTGGCCAGATCCGCTTCGTCGTCGAAGGTGCGCTCGACGGCGTGCCGCTGTTCCGCAACCAGGCGGCCCGCGACCGCGCCATCGACGTGTTCGCGCAACAGCGTATCTGGGACACCGAGCACAATAACGGCGTGCTGATCTATCTGCTACTGGCCGATCGTGATGTCGAGATCGTGGTCGATCGCGGCATCGACCGCCATGTCGGCAAGGCGGGCTGGGAAGTGATCTGCCAGATGATGGAAACGCATTTTCGCGCCGGTCGTTTCGAGCAGGGCGTCATCGCCGGCATCGCGGCGGTGACGGCGCATCTGGCGAAGCATTTTCCGCGCGATGGCGCGGCGGTGAACGAACTGCCGGATGCGCCGGTGGTGCTGTAGCTTCTGTGCCCCGGACGCGATGCGATACGCGGTATCGCTTCGCAGAGCCGGGGCCGTCCCATACGTCGGAGTTTGATGCGGTCCCGGCTCTGCGAAGCAGCGTAAGAACGCTGCATCGCGTCCGGGACAAGAAAGGTTTACGCCTTGATTGACTCCCGCTGGCCCACGCGCTCGAACCATGCGGCCACCTTCGCATTGCCGCGGTCCCAGGCCTGGCCGACCTTGTCGGCAAAATCGAGCCAGCAATACAGCACGATGTCGGCCATGGTGAACCGCGTGCCGGCGAGAAAAGGCCGATCGCCCATCTGCCCGTCGAGCCACTTCAGCCGATCGGCCACGATCTTCTTCAGACCGGGTGCTGCTTCCGGCACACAGACGATACGCGTCTCGAAGCGCTTGAGCCCCTCGGCGAAGCGATAGGCATTGGCGATGTGCTGGCAGATGTTGAGATCGATGCGTTGACGCCACATGCGCGCGTCCGCGCGCTCCTGCGGTGTCGCGCCGATCAGCGCCGGCTGCGGTTGGGTTTCCTCGAAATATTCGCAGATCGCCACGGTCTCGGAGAGGAAGCTGCCGTCGTCGAGCTCGAGCGTTGGCATCTGCCCGTGCGGATTGCGCGCCAGATGCGCGGCTTCGCGGTTTTCGCCAGCGGCCAGATCGACGGTCTGCGAGGGCAGGGTGATGCCCTTCTCGGCCAGGAAAATGCGCACGACGCGCGGGTTGGGGCCGATGGAATCGTAGAGCTTCATGGCGTTGTCCTGATGTTCGTAGTTGCGCCTCGTTGTGCGAAGGCGGCGCCTGCGCGTCAAGCCATGGTTCCGCCGCCGGACAAGAGGTGAAATTTTCGTAACCGGGCGCCTGGGTAAGAATTTGGCAAGCAATGAAAGTTACCAAATCATTGAACGATCCTGGAGACTTTTACCGTGAGCGAGCACAGCGCCGATTTCACCCCTGACGCAAATGACCGCAACAGGCATGTGGATTCGCCCAATCTGGTGCCCGGTCAGGGCGATGGACATCGCGCGGGTGGTGCGAAGAAGGAAGCGCCGAAGCTCGGCGCGCCCGGTCGCATCACGCTGATGGGGCCGTCGCTGGATGGTGCGCAGCGCGACGACCACAAGCGGGAGCGCTCCTGGGAAGACATGGTCAATTCCGAGCCGCGCATCGAGCACGAGCAGAAAGCCGGCACTGCACGCATGCTGGCGATTGCGGCCATGATCGCGGTCGGCATCACGGTCGGCGCGGTCGGTGGTTCGGTGGCGATGAGCGGTCTCGGCAAGCTGTTCGCGGCCGATGAGGGCAAGTCAGCCACGACCGTGGCCCTCGAAGAACATATCACCCGCCTCGAAAGCGAAGTGGCTGCGCTGAAGGCCGATGCCGACAAGGCGAACAAGGCGACCGCAACCGCGCGCGCCAAATTCAACGATCGCCTCGACAAGCTGGAAAAGGCCCAGGCCGAGCCGAATGCCAAAATCGCCAAGCTGAACGAAGCCGTCGAGAAACTGCGCACCGCGCCGCCGCCGGGCCCCGTCGCGGCTGCTCCGGCTCCGACGCCAGCACCCGTCGCAGCCGTCCCCGCCAAGGAAGCGACCGGCTCGATCAACAATACGCCGGCTCCGGCGCCGAAGCCTGATGTTGCGCGCCTTCCGATGGTGGACGGCTGGCGCATCGTCGATATCGCGGCCGGCGGCGCCACCATCGAAGGCCGTCAGGGCATTTTCGAGGTCTATCCCGGCGATCCCGTCCCCGGCCTCGGCCGCGTTGATGCCGTCCGCAAGCAGGACGGCAAGTGGACGGTGGTCACCAGCCGCGGCCTGATCGTCGCGCGGTAACCTCGGTTATCTCCGGACTCCAAAAGGCCGCTGCCCGTGCAGCGGCCTTTGTTTTGCGCTAGCCTTGCGGCCTGACCTGTCGGGATTGTGCCGTGCGATGTCGTTTTTTCCTGCTTGCCTTGCTGCTGTGCGTCGCGCCCGCCTGCGCGCGGGCGGAAGCGGGCGGTGGCCTGGCGGTCACCGATGCAAAGACGCTGCATGCGCTGGAGGCGTCGCGTTTCGGCCTCGCGCAATTGCTGGCGCCGGCCGCGGCGGCGCCCATCACCAATGACGTGCTGTTCGCTCTGCCGGGCCTGGCGCCAATCCGCATTGTGCTGGATGAGGCCTTTGCGCGCTATCTCGCCGATCACCGCAGGCGGTCGCCAAAGGAGAGCATCGGCATCGGCGCGGGGCATGACGTGCTGCTGTTCGACAAGGCCATGCTCACATCGTCCGATACGCGCTTCGTCCTGGCCGGCATCATCAATCGCATGGACCGGGCCTATGTGACGCCGGACGCCTGCGGCGAAATCCGGTTGATCTACCGCCTCACCCGTACCAGCGCGGGCGACAGGCCGCCGCGCCTGCCGATGACGCTCAATCTGGTTCTTCATGCGAAGACGCCGGGCGAACAGATCACATGCGCCGATCTCGCTGCGCGCTGGCTTGCCGCATCAGCATTCACCGAGACCGGCACAGCGCTTGCCGATCGTCTGACCGCGAACGATGGCCCGCTGGCATCGGTCAACGCCACACAGATCGATCGGATCGAGACCAACATCCAGATCGGACATCGGCCGAAGTCGGAAGCCGGAGACTTTCGCACCGATTATCTGCAGAAGGTGTTTCACTTCGACGCGATGCCGAAGCGTTTCCACGAGGCGCCGATGGAGAACCAGATCGACCGCGACCGGCTGCTGGCGGATCCTGCGCTCGGCCGCGCCTTTCGCGACTGGCTGCTGGCGCCGGACAATCTCCGTGCCTTCGATCGCGGAACGCTGCTGATCCCCGAGCGATTTCTCGCGACCACGTCGCTCGCCGCGACGCCGGCAGGCTTTGCGCCATCCGCGCTGCAGCCGGCATTCGGCTTGATGACCGATGGCAAGAAGCAGGGCGTGTTTACCGAGCGCGACGTGGTCACTGCCTTGGAACGCGCCGCGGCGCAGGGCGGAGCGCTTGAGAACATCCGCTCGCCCGCGGGTTTTGCGCGGCGGCTGAACGATGTGACCTGCGGCGGCTGCCATCAGATCCGCGGCATCGGCGGTTTTCACTTCACCGGTACGGATTCTTTGGCAACCGAGACGGTGCAGGGCGCAGTGCCGGCGTCGCCGCATTTCATGGGTGACCAGATCCGGCGTCGCGCTATCGTCATGTCGATGCGCGATGGGAAGGCGCCGGATTTTTCGCGCGGATTCTCGGATCGCCCGCAGACGCGCGGCAGCGCCGAGCTGGCAGGCACGTCGCTGCTCGATGGCTGGGGCGCGACTTGCTATCGTCGCGACGGCATCGGCAAGATCGATGCGAGCTTCGGATCATGGCGCTGCGCCGAGGGGCTGAGTTGCCAGCCGGTGGGCGACGATGCGAGATCGCGCATCGGCATGTGTTTCGTGAAGTGACAGGGGCGAGGCGATGAACGAGACCGAAAAAGAGATCAAGGACCGCGACGCCGTCATCGCCGAGAATGAAAGCGCCAAGCAGACGGGCAGCGCGATCCGCGTGAGCGTCTGGGCCGTGGCGGTCGCAGTGCTGCTCGGCCTCGGTTTCTTCGGCTGGTTGCTGGCGCGGTGAATTCCCTTTCCTTTTCCCCTTGTGGGAGAAGGTGGCTTCGCAAAGCGAAGGCGGATGAGGGGTTCGGCTGGGCTCGGAGCTTGTGGCGTCCCCACACCCCGCTCGAACGCTTCGCGTTCGATCCACCCTCTCCCGCAAGGGGAGAGGGAAAAGAGGTCGTTACTGCACGGCTCCCGCCGCCCGCAGCTTCTCGATCTGATGATCGTCGTAACCCATCTCGCGCAGAATCTCGTCGCTGTGCTGCCCGATGGACGGTGGCAAACGTGGCTTGCGCTTGGTCTCGCCGCCGACCCAGATCGGGCTGTTGATGGTGAGGATGTCCGAATTCTCGAACGGCACCAGCACGTCATTGTCCTTCATCTGCTGGTCGTTCGGGATATCGTCGAGAATGCCGACAAAGCCGAACACCAGGCCCTGGCCGTCGAGACGCTGGCGCCAGTCAGCGAAGTCGCGCTTGGCGAACACCTCGTCAAGGATATTGATCAGCTCGACCGAATTGGCGTGGCGATCCGGCTTGGTGGCGAAGCGCGGATCTTCGAGCAGATCGGGACGCTCGAGACACTTCGTGAAAGCCGGCCACTGCCGCTCTTCCGCCAGCAGCGACAACATGATCCAGCGGCCATCGCGGGTCTTGTAGTGATTGGTCACCGCATTGAGCGCTTCATGGCGGCCGCGGCGCTTCTCGAAGGTCGCGCCGCAAAGTTTCGCCTGTGCCAGCACGCTCGATGACCACACGCCATTGGCCATCAGGTTGGATTTCACCTGGCAGCCCTTGCCGGTCTTCTCGCGCTTGTAGAGCGCGGTGACGATGGCGCCATAGAGCGCCATGGCGCAGGGATGATCGCCCATGCCGGCGATCGAGCGCGCCGGCACCGTGTCCTCATCGGCGCGGACCAGATCCATCATGCCGGAGCGCGCCCACCAGGCGGTGCTGTCGAAGCCCGGCTTCTCGGCCTCGGCGCCCTTGTCGCCATAACCGGTGAAGCAGGCATAGATCAGCTGGTCGTTGAGATGGGCGATGTCGTCATAGGCAATCTTCAGCTTGCGGCGCACCGGCGGCGGGAAATTGGTGATGAAGACGTCGGCTTCGGCGATCAGCTTGTAGAGCACCTCGCGCGCTTCCGGCTTGGCAAGGTCGAGCGCGAGGCTCTTCTTGTTGCGGCTTTCCATCATCCAGGCGTAGTTGTGCTCGCTCTTGGGGTAGCCGGGGAGGTTGGGCAAATTGCGATAGGGATCGCCGGCGCCGGGCGGCTCGATCTTGATGACGTCGGCGCCGAAGTCGGACAGCACGGTGGCAGCGGCCGGTGCAGCGATGAAGCTCGCGCAATCCAGAACCTTCAGCCCCTTGAACAAACCGTCTTCCATCGCGTCACTCCCGTCGCATTTTGTTTTGCCGTCTGCCGGAATTTAATTCCATGGCGACTCCAACAGCGCATTTGAACCATCTTGCACGGGTGATGCAACGGCCGGAAATGGGGGGCTGTGCTGTCATCTCGCGCTCCGTCCCTCATGGGGAGGGATGAGCTTCAGTCACTTGCCGTCATCAATGCTGCATTGCCCCCTGCAGCCGCGGTGTTGATGCTTACGGTCTGCTCGGTGGCAAAGCGCGCAAGGTAATGCGGCCCGCCGGCCTTCGGCCCGGTGCCCGACAGGCCAAATCCGCCGAAGGGCTGCACGCCCACCACGGCACCGATCATGTTGCGGTTCACATAGACATTGCCGACCTGCAGGCGTGCGATGGTTCGCTCGATCATGTCGTCGATGCGCGAGTGAATGCCGAGGGTGAGGCCGTAGCCGGTGGCGGCGATGTCGCTCAGCACCCGGTCGAAGTCGGCGGCCCGGTAGCGAACGACATGCAGCACCGGGCCAAACACTTCCTCGGTGAGTTGTCGCGCGCTGGAAAGTTCGAACACATGCGGCGCGACGAAATTGCCGGAGGGCGCAGTGCCGGCATGATGCAGGCGTGCCTCGTTCTTCATCCGCGCGATATGAGCGTCGAGCTTCTGCTTCGCTTCCACGTCGATGACGGGCCCCACATGCACCGAGGGATCGGTGGGATCGCCGATCTTCAACTCGCGCGCGGCGCCGACGATCATCTCGATCATGCGATCGGCCACATCGTCCTGCAGGAACAGCAGTCGCAGCGCCGAGCAGCGCTGTCCTGCCGAGCGGAACGCGGACATCACCACGTCGTCGGCGACCTGTTCGGGAAGCGCCGTGGCATCGACGATCATGGCGTTGATGCCGCCGGTCTCGGCGATCAGTGGCACGATCGGGCCGTCCTTGGCGGCGAGCGTGCGGTTGATCATCCGCGCGACCTCCGTCGATCCGGTGAAGACCACACCGGCCACCGCGGGATGTTCGACCAGCGCAGCGCCGATGCGGCCGTCGCCCTGCACAAGCTGCAGGGCCTGCGCTGGCACGCCGGCCTCATGCAGGAGCGCGGTCGCCATTGCCGCGATATGCGGTGTCTGCTCGGCCGGCTTGGCCACGACCGTGTTGCCTGCCATCAGCGCGGCGGCGATCTGGCCGAGAAAGATGGCGAGGGGAAAATTCCAGGGCGAGATGGCGACGAACACGCCGCGGCCGCGGAGCTGCAGCACATTGCGCTCGCCGGTCGGGCCGGGCATCACCTCGCCGCTGCCGAACAGTTTGCGACCCTGCGCTGCATAGTAGCGGCAGAAATCGGCGGCCTCGCGGACTTCGCCGAGCGCATCGTCGAGCGTCTTGCCACCTTCGCTCTGCAGCAGTGCGATGAAGGAGGAGCGGCGTTGTTCGAGCAGATCGGCAGCGCGGTCGAGCATCGTGGCGCGGGTATCCGCAGAGACCTGGCTCCAGCGCGCAAAACCCGCCAGCGCATCCGCAACGGCCTCGCTCGCTTGCGTCGGCGATGCGTCGGTGATTCCGCGGGGCGCCGGCTTGCTGGCGGCGATATCGGCCAGCAGCTGGTCCAGCGCCTTGCGGTCACCGAATTCGATCCCGGATGAATTGGCGCGTTCGCGACCATAGAGATCACGTGGCAGCGGAATGTGCTGGTTGCTCGCCCGCGCCGCATCGCCGATCAGATCTGCCGGCCGCTGCAGCAAGGTCGCGACAGGGACGGCCTCATCCGCGGCAACCGCGACGAAAGACGAGTTGGCGCCGTTCTCCAGCAGCCGCCGCACGAGATAGGCGAGCAGGTCGCGATGGCTGCCCACCGGCGCGTAAGTGCGCCAGCGGATGTCAGGGCGGTCCTTGCCGAGCTGGGCATAAAGCGCGTCGCCCATGCCGTGCAGCCGCTGGAACTCATATCCGCCGCTGCCTCCGGCCAGTTCGAGCAGGGTCGCCACCGTCAGCGCATTGTGCGTGGCGAATTGCGGAAAGATGCGTGGCCGCAGCGCCAGCAGTTTTTGCGCGCAGGCGACGTAGTTGAGGTCCGTCATCGCCTTGCGCGTGAACACGGGGTAGCCGTCCAGCCCGCGTTCCTGCGCGCGCTTGATCTCGGTGTCCCAATATGCGCCCTTCACCAGTCGGACCATCAGCCGGCGATCATGTTTGCGCGCCAGCGCATCGATGTGATCGATCACCGCCATGCAGCGCTTCTGATAGGCCTGGATCGCGAGCCCGAAACCGTCCCAGCCCCGGAGCGCGGGATCGGCGATGGTCGCGTCGATCACGTCGAGCGAGAGTTCCAGCCGATCGGCTTCCTCGGCATCCACCGTGAAATTGAGGTCGTAGCCCTTCGCCTGCTGCGCCAATGCGATCAACCGCGGCACAAGTTCGGTCATCACGCGATCGCGGCTCACGGCTTCATAGCGCGGATGCAGGGCGGAGAGTTTGACGGAAATGCCCGGCCGGTCGGGCAGCGGCTTGTTGCCCGCGGCACGCCCGATGGCGTCGATCGCCGCCGCATAGGAGTCGTGATAGCGCTGCGCGTCATCGGCGGTCCGCGCGCCTTCGCCGAGCATGTCATAGGAATAGCGCGGTGCGCGATCGCTGGCCTTGGCGGCGCGGTCCAGCGCATCGCCGATGGTTTCGCCGAGCACGAAATGACTTCCCATCAGCCGCATCGCCTGTCGCGTCGCGGTGCGCACCGCGGGCAGGCCGATCCGCTTGGCCAGCCGGCCGAGCGTGCCCTGCGGCGTCTCGCCGGGCTGGATCGCGCGGGCGGACAAGCCAAGCGCCCAGGCGGAGGCATTGACCAGGAAGGCGGTCGACTTCGTTTCATGATGGATGAAGTCGCCGTCGGCGAGCTTGTCCTCGATGAAAGCGTCGGCGGTGCGCGCATCCGGCACGCGCAGCAGCGCTTCAGCCAGCACCATCAGCGCGAGGCCTTCCTTGGTGGAGAGCGCATATTCGCGCAGCATGTCCTCGACGCCGCCGAAGCGATCGTCACGGGCGCGGATCGCGGCGATCAGGCGTGTTGCGGCGCGGTCGATGCGGTCGTCCTGCTCCGGCGTCAGTCTCGCCTCCACCAGCAGCCTGGCGGCAATGGCGGTATCGTCGGCGGCGTAAGGGGCCGAAAAAGCGGACGTCATGCACAGCCTCGCAAGCGGATCGACTCGGGCAGCGCCCGACGCTTGGCATCATACGAGCCCTCGGCTAGTTTTGGAAAAGGCTTCGAAGGGGCGGTGACGGATTGATGTCGTTCGGGAAATTTCAACGCGGCGCGCTGGTCGCCGCCGCCCTATTCGGTCTCGCGCAGGGATCGCCGGCCCTTGCCATCGAGATGTCGCCCGCCGTTGCTGATCTCTACACCTCGGTGTCGATCTATCCGCCTTCGGCCAGTTCCATGACCGTTTGCTACGGCTTCACCTGCCGGCGCCGCCACATCCTCGATCTCTCGAGCGCCGATCGCGCGGCCCTTGGGAAGATCATGGCTTCCGGCAAGGCATCCGCCGCCGCCGAGCGCGCGGCGGTGCAGAAGGCGGTGGTCTGGTTCGATCGCCGCCTCGGCCCCGTGCTCGGCACCGACAGGCGTGTCGCCAAGGCGGATATCCGCCATCGCGACGACGCCCACAACTACGATTGCTGGGACACGACCCGCAACGTCACCAGCCTGCTGCTGATCATGCAGAACTGGGGCATGCTCAAGCATCACACCATCGGCAATCCGCATTATCGCGGCAATGCGCTGGCGCTGCAGACCCCGCACAATACGGCGGTGCTGCGCGACAAGGCGACTGGTACCGAGTGGGCGGTGGATATGTGGACCCAGGCCTATCTGCAGCCGCCGGCAGTCATGCCGGTCACGCAATGGGTCAAGGAAAACTGAAGGGCCGTCGAAGCCGCACGCGCAGGGCCGGATTGCTGCGTCCCGGAGGGCGTCTCGCAATGACGGCAGTTTCAGCGCGCAAAAGCATCCCGCAGAGGGAGGCTTGACCAGCCGCCCTGCCGAACATGTTTCACACGATTGGCGTTCTTGATTTCATCTCCACTGGCCGCTGCAGACAAAAGCTCTAGGCGAGACTTCGCTGCTGGCCAATGGCCCCCAATCACGCCGTCTCAGGTCTGGATCAGACCTTGAGGTTCTCGGCCGATGTCTTGCCGCGATTTGCGACTTCTTCGAACTCGATCGTCTGGCCCTCGTTCAGCGAGGTCAGGCCGGCCTTCTGAACTGCAGAGATATGCACGAACACGTCCTTGCCACCGGCTGCCGGCTGGATGAAGCCATAGCCTTTGGTCGGGTTGAACCACTTCACGGTACCTTTAGCCATCACGTCGTCTCCGCGGGATCTCACACCAGAACGAATGACCGGTCCCCGCCAACCGATTGATCCGACCCGTGCAGCTTATGCGCGGGCAGCACAGCTTGACAGCACAAAGGGTAGGCGGCAATCGCGAATTTCGTGCTCACTTTGAAATCGGTCGCGTGCTTTGGTCGCGCGCGGGGCGGTTTGCCGCAGCGGAGGGCGATGATGGGTAGCTGTGTCGCGCCATACTGCACCGCACCGGCGATCAGGCAGGCGTGGTCTCTCTGGGGGCAAGTGATAGCAGTTGCCGTGTATCGCCCACCGCACGCACCTTGATCGGCGCCACGCGGCCACGCACAGGAAGATCGTGCGGCGCCAGTGTCTCGGTATCAAAGCCTGCACTGATGAACACGTCTTCCGACACGATGGCGGCGCATGACAGGGTCTTGGTCATGTCCTGCAGCCGTGCTGCGACATTGACGGGATCGCCGAGTGCGGTGAACACCATATTGTCGCGATAGCCGATGTCGCCGACGATGACTTCGCCGCCATGGATGCCGATACCGAAACGCAGCGGCTCCGGCAGGTCGTATTTCAGGGCTTGATTCAGTTCGTCGATATTCTCGGCGATCCCAGCTGCGGCCTCCAACGCCTGGCGGCATGCGGTCTGCGGATCACTATTGAGGCCGAACAAAGCAAGCTCGCCATCGCCGATGAACTGGTTTGGCTTGCCGCCCGCAGTGACGACCGCCTGCGACACCGCGGCAAGGAAGCGGTTGACGATGAACACGGTGTCGTAAGGGAGCCGTTTCTCGGCCAGCATAGTGGAGCCGCGCATGTCGATGAACATGCAGACGAGATAGCGCTCCTGGCCGATCCGCGCCGGATGCGTCGCATGGGCATTGGCACTCGATACATGCGGCGCCAGCAATTGCACGAAAGCGAGATCGGCGGTGGGGTGCAGCTGGCAGGCGAGGCGGATCGCAGGGTCGCTATCGGTGCCGAGCCGGTTCAGCACGAAGCTCTCGCGCGCCGATGGCGCGGGCAGGGCGGCGAGATCGCTGGTGACGCGGATGCGGCAGGTGGAGCAGCGCGCCCGGCCACCGCAGACGCTGGCATGTGGCACCTTGTGGCGCAGGCTGGCTTCGAGAACGCTGAGCCCGACCGGCACGCGCACGGTGCGCCCGCCGCCATAAGCGAGGCTGATCATGCCGGCGCGTCGCTCCAGCAGGATACGGATGCCGCGCGCGGCGAGCACCAGCAGCAACAGCACGACGTAGCCGATCAGGAGATTGTCGGTGATGGTCGCGAGCGCATCCTGCTGCGCGGACGTACCGACCTGCTCGATGCCGAGATTGGCGGCCCGCCATTCCGGTGACGCGATGCTGGCGGCGACCATGCGCTGGCCCTGGAAAATGCCGAGCAGCGCCAGCGTCGGCAGCAACACGGCCGCAGCGAGCAGCCACGGCGCGGCGCGCCTGAACCAGCGCTTCATGCGCAGCCAGAAATACAGGCCGATACAGCCATGGGTCCAAGCGACGAGCACCACGGTGTACATGGCCCACAGCCGCAGGGAGGAGGAGATCCAGCTCGCAAACACCTGCGGATAGCTGCGATCGATATCATAGATGTTCTCGCCGAGGCGGATCGCCACCACATGGGCGACGATCAGCGCGGGAATGCTGAGGCCGAGCACGAGCTGCAGCGGTTCGGTCGTCTTCCACTGGAACTGGCGGCGCTCATACATCGCCCAGATGCCGAGCGAGCCGTGGATCAGGACCGAGGTGTAGAAAATCACGGCGACCGGAAAGAACTGCCAGATGCCGGCATGGATGACGACGCCGGCCTGCAGCGCGTCCATGGAGATGTTGCCGAGCGCGTGATTGATGAAGTGGCTGAGCAGATAGGTGAACAGCACCAGCGCCGAGGTCAATCGGATCTGGCGCAGGCCGATGCCTTCCCACCAGGGGGCGGAAGAATGCGAGGCAGGGAGCGGAAGGGTGGTCCGGGGCATGCTGAGGCCATGGAGAATGCGTAGAATCGGTTGAGCGAAGCGAAAACCCATCAACCGCCAGCACTGGAATCGATGGGTTTTCGCACCGCTCGACCCATCCTACACGAGTGTGGTCAACAAGTTGACACCATGGCGTGACCAGCCCAAAAGCCCGCCATGACGTCATTCTCTCCCACACCTCTCGCCCGCAATGTCTCGCGCCGGTCGCTCGCCGCCGTGGGGGCACTGCTGCTCGCACTTCTGGTGATGCGGCTGGTCTATGCCGGCGCGTTCGAGCTGCGCACCGACGAGGCCTACTACTGGACCTGGTCGAAGGAGAGCGTGCTGTCCTTCCTCGATCACCCGCCGATGATCTCTTGGTTCATCCGTCTCGGCACCGCGATCTTCGGCGACACGGCCTTCGGCGTCCGCTTTTTCGGCATCGTCGCGCTGGCCGTCACGCAGTGGCTGCTGGTCGATATCGTTCGCCGCGTCACGCAGGATCTGCGGGCCATGGTGGTCACCGTGCTGATGACCGAGGCCGCGCTGTATTACGGCCTGCTGATGGCGAAGGTCTCGCCCGACGTCGCGATGATCCCGTTCGCCACGGCGATGCTGTGGTCGCTGGTGCGCCTGGCCGAAACCAGTGATGGCCGCTGGTGGCTGGCGGCAGGCTTTTTCGGCGGGCTCGCACTGCTGTCAAAGCTCACGGTGGTGCTCGTCGTGCCCGCCATCCTCGTCTTCATGTTGATGCCGGATTGGCGGCTGCGCTGGCTGAAGAGCCCGTATCCGTGGCTCGCGGTCCTGGTTGCGCTGGCGGTGTCGTCGCCGGTGGTGATCTGGAATGGGATGCATGACTGGGCGTCGTTCAAGTTCCAGTTCGTGCGCGTGACGGCGCCGCATGAATTCTCGCTGGGCACCTTGGGCGAATTCATCGGCCTGCAATTCGCGCAGGTTGGCTTCGTGCTGTTTCCGGTGCTGGTCTCTGCCTGCGTGCTGACGCTGTGGCGCGGTGCCCGCCGGCGCGATCCGGTGGCGCTGCTGTTGTCCCTGAGCGTGTTGCTGCCATTCCTGTATTTCCTGTGGCGCTCGCTCACTTTGCGCGTCGGCGATACCTGGCCGATGTTCATGTGGCCGCCGGCCATTGCGGTGGCGGCGATCAACGTCACGCGCCTCGCGGACGACGGCTGGTCCGCGGCGACGGTGCGTGCCGGCCATCGCTGGATTGCGACGTCGATCGTGGTGGGCATTCCCTTTGTCGTGCTCGCATTCCTCTATTCGATCGCGGCGCCATGGAATCTGCTCGGCCGCAACGATCCCATCGGCACCGAAGCCGGCTATGACGGGCTCGCCGCGCGCGCCGTGCAGGAGATGAAAGCAACGGGCGCGACCTGGATCGCCACGACGAATTACCGTGTCTATGCGATGCTGCGCTGGCACCTGAAGGACAGCGTGCCGGTGATCCAGGTCAACGAGCGCTCGCGCTTCCTCGGCTTCCGCGATCCCGGCATGGATCGCATCAAAGGCAAGCCCGGCCTCTATATCGCGCAGCCGGATGGGGAAGAGCGCGCCCTGCTGCTCGGCGCCGGTGCCACGCTGCAGCCGCTGGCCCAGCTCAACACCATGTGGCGCGGCACACCGATGCGGTCCTTCCAGATCGACAAGCTCACCGGCTGGACGCCAGAGCTCAATCCGCCGCCGGACACGCCGTTCTATCGTCCGCCTTCGCTGGCCCGTGCCGCAGGACGGATCAGCGAAGCGTAGTCCGCCGCGGAGTTTCAACTATACACTCGGCCGGCGGATGACGGCTTGGAGCCTGTAGGGTGGGCAAAGCGTAGCGTGCCCACCTTCACCAGCCGTGCACTGGAAGGTGGGCACGCTACGCTTTGCCCATCCTACAGGTCCTCGCTTTCTTTCTTCCGCACCAGGTCCTTCGCCAGATCCGCCAGTTGCGGCCGCGGCAGCGCGGTGAAGGGCAATGGTCGCGTCACGTCGATCGCGGCAAGGCCGAGCCGCGCCGTCAGCAGCCCATTCAAGATTCCTTCGCCGAGCCGCTGCGACAGCTTGGCCGCGATGCCGTGGCCGAGCGCCTGCTGGATGATGCTGTCGCTCGCCGCCATGCCGCCGGTGATGGCGAGATGGCTGATCACATGGCGCAGCAGCGTGATCATGCCGAGCGCGCCCGGCCGGCCGCCATAGAGTTTTGCGAGTTGCCGCACGAGGCGGATGGCGGCGGCGAAGACGAACAGCATGTCGACCAGCGCCCGCGGCGAGATCGCGGTGACCACGGAGACTCTTTGCGCAGCGACGGAGACCAGTCGCCGGGCTTCGATATCCAGCGGCGACATCAGCTCGCGCTCGGCGAGGCGGATGAGATCGGCGCCGTCGATGATCTCGCCGGCATGCGCCTGCAGCGCGGTGCGCGCGCGGGCGAGACGGGGATTGCTGTGGGCGAGCTTGAGCAGGTCGGCCAGCACGGCGCGGCTCTCGCTGCGATCGTCGCTGGCGATCACCTCCAGCGCACGCGCATGCAGCTTCTCGATGGTCGCGAGCCGGATCAGGCCGAGCGCCTCGCGGACGATGATCACCACCAGCGCCAGCGACACCAGCGCGGCAAGGCCGAGGCCGAGGAAGCCGAGACCGTCATTGATGCTGAACAGGTCGCGGATCAGATTGGCGACACCGAGACCGGTGCCGAGCAGCACAAGGCCGCCGAGCGCGCTCCAGAACAGTGTGCCCCAGCCAAAACCTTTTCGCGCCGGGCGCAGCGGCTCGTCGATGGCGACAGGCAATTGCGGCTCGGGCTCCGGCGTGATGCGGATGGCGCCGCGGGCGAGGCGGCCGATATCGTCGTCGCCATCCATCACGGTGACATGAGGATCGTCGAGCCGGAACGTGGCCGGGCGGCGCGTGCGGTCGGTCATTGCAGGCGGTCTCCGATCAGGAACTGGAGCGCGCGGTCGAGGCGGATGTGAGGCAGCGCCGGCTCCGTGCCGGCCTCGCGCACCAGCAGCGGCGGACGGAATTTGAGAAAGCGATAGTCGGCCTTGTCCGCGCTGGCGCTGGAGAGGCCGGTGAAGGCGCCGCCGGTGAACAGCCCGTCGAGCTTGGTCGGCAGATCGCCGGGAAAGGTCGCAACCTCCGTCTCGCCGTCGAAAATCTCGCCATTGGCGGACTCGCCGGCCACCGGCGTGCCGAGAATGGACGGCAGCTTGTCGCGGCCTTGCTGCACCAGCGCTTCCTTGGTGGCGCGCACCGCCGCGATGGCGACGACGTCCACGGCGGCACCGGACAATTCCGAGCGCGCCAGCGCCTTGCGCACGATCTGCTTCAGGACGTCTTCCAGCCGGTCATGGCTGAGATGGTGCAGATGATCGGCCTTGGTCGCGGCGAACAGGATGCGATCGACGCGCGGGCGGAACAGCGTGCTCAGGATCGAGCTGCGACCGATGCGAAAGCTGTCGAGAATGCCGGCCAGCGCCGCTTCGAGATCGTGCAGCGCCTCCGGCCCAGCATTGAAGGCCGACAATGCATCGACCAGTACGATCTGCCGGTCCAGCCGCGCAAAGTGATCGCGATAGAACGGCCGGACGACGACGTCCTTATACGCCTCATAGCGCCGCTTCATCATCGCCCAGAGCGAGCCATCCGGCGCGCTGCCATCGGCGGCGACATCCAGCGGCGCAAAGGTGAGGGCGGGCGATCCCGCGAGATTGCCCGGCATCAGGAAGCGGCCGGGCGGCAGCAGGCTCATGGCAAAGCGTTCGTCGCGGCAGGCGCGCAGATAATCGGTGAACAGTTTTGCGGCGGTCAGCGTGAACTGCTCGTTCTCCGGCGCCGCCGGATCGAGCGTCGCGAGATGTGCGAGGAAGCCGGCCGCGATCGCCGCGCGTGGGCCTTGCCGCGACAGCGCGAGGCTTTCCGCCGACCATGCCTCGTAGCTCTTGTTCAGCAGCGGCAGGTCGAGCAGCCACTCGCCGGGATAGTCGACGATATCCAGTGTCAGCGTCCGCTCGGCGCCGCTCTTGCGCTGATAGTCGATGACCAGACGGAGTTCGCTGATGTCGGTGGTCGAGTTCGGCCAGCGCCGCTCATCGATCAGCGTGGCCAGATGCTGCTCATAGGCAAAGCGGGGAACTGCATCGTCGGGCTGCGGCGCGAGGCGGGCCTTGGCGATGCGCCCCGTGGCCAGCGATTCAAACACCGGAAACTTGCCGCCCCGGGTCAGGCCGTGGACGAGTGCTGTAATGAATACCGTCTTGCCCGCGCGCGACAGGCCTGTGACGCCAAGCCGCAAGGTGGGATTGAACAGACCGTCGCCATAATCGAGCAATGCGCGCGCGGACAGCCGGGCTTCTTCGACAAGTTCGGAAAGGCTGGCCATATTGCGCGTGGGTACTCCTGATGCGTTCGCGGGCGCGAGTTCAGAAAATGGAACGCGATCACAAGGTGGCGATTATCAGGCTGAAATCAAGTTCGCTGACGGAGTGTTACAGCTTCGTCATTCAGCTTTCATTGACCTTCCGCAGTGCATCATCTATCGCGGGATCATGGGGAATTAACCGGCGTGCCTGGGGCGGGCGCGTCATCTGCATCACCAGCCGACCGGCCAGCATTCGCCATGACCGTTTTCCGCCTGAAGCAGTTCACCGCCAACTCCGCCACCATGGTCGCCGGCGCGATCCGCTGGAACTATGACCGCGCCGAACTGATTGCCGATGGCATCGTCCATGGCGTCGGCGTGTTCAGCGGGCTGATCGCGCTCACGGTGCTGATCGTCCTCACCGCCGTCTTCGCCTCGGCCACCGAACTCGTCACCGTCTCGATCTATGCCGCCGGCCTGCTGACCATGCTCGGCTTCTCCGCCGCCTACAACATGTGGCCGGTGTCGCCGCGAAAATGGTTTCTGCGGCGCTTCGATCACTCCGCGATCTATCTGCTGATCGCCGCCACCTATACGCCATTCCTCGCGCAGATGGCGAATGGCTGGCTCGCCGCGGGGCTGCTTGCTTTCGTCTGGAGCGTCGCGATTGCCGGCATCGTCATCAAGCTGCGCTATCCCGGTCGCTTCGATCGCCTCGCCGTGCTGCTCTATCTCGCTCTGGGCTGGAGCGGCATGATGGCCTACGACTCCGTGTTCACGCCATTGCCGCCGCTCACCATGTGGTTCGTCGCCGCCGGCGGCACGCTCTATACGCTTGGCGTGATCTTCCATGCCTGGCGCAGCCTGCGCTTCCAGAATGCCATCTGGCACGCATTTGTCCTGCTTGGTGCCGCATGCCACTATACGGCGGTGCTCGACATGGTGCTGAGCGGAGCCGCTTAGCGGCCGTAGCCCGGATAGAGCGAAGCGTCATCCGGGGACCGGCGAATTGCTGAAGCGCCGGTCCCCGGATTGCGCTGCGCTTCATCCGGGCTACAAGAAAAACAAAAGGGAGAAAACCATGCAGGTGGACGGCAAGATCGTCGTCGTGACTGGCGGCGCCAATGGCATTGGCCAGGCGCTGTGCGAAACGTTCCACAAGGCCGGCGCCAAGAAAGTCGTCGTCGTCGATCTCGACGGCGAGCGCGCCAAGGCGGTGGCCGACGGCATCGGCGGTGCGTCGTTCAGATGCGATGTGGGTCGCGAGGACGACATCAAGCATGTGATCGACGAAACCGAGCGCCAGTTCGGCCCGATCGACCTGTTCTGCTCCAATGCCGGCATCGGTGGTGGCTTCGATCCCCTGAGCCCGAATGCGGGCGGCACCTCGGACGAGCCGTGGATGAAAAGCTGGGCGATCCATGTGATGGCCCATGTCTATGCCGCCCGCCATCTGGTCCCCCTGATGAAGGAGCGCGGCGGCGGCTATTTCCTCAATACGATTTCCGCGGCGGGCCTGCTGTCGCAGGTCGGCAGCCCCGCTTATTCGACCACGAAACATGCGGCGGTGGGTTTTGCGGAGAGTCTTGCGATCTCGCATCGCGCCCATGGCATCAAGGTCTCGATCCTGTGCCCGCAGGGCGTCGATACCAACATGCTGAAGAACATTCCCAAGGGCCCGCAATCGAATGACGGCAACCTGTCGCCGGAGCAGGTGGCGGCGGACGCGCTGGCGGGGATCGAGGCGGAGAGCTTCCTCATCCTGCCGCACAAGCAGGTGGTCGATTACATGCGGAAGAAGACGGAGAACTATGACCGCTGGATCGGCGGCATGGCCAAGATCCAGGCGAAGATGCGGGAAGAGTTCGGGAAGTAGCGGCTGTTTTCCCTCCTCCTTGCGGGGAGGGTGGCCGCGCGAAGCGTTCGAGACGGGTGGGGGTGCCCCACGCTCTGACGTCACGTGGGGCACCCCCAACCCCGGCCTATCGGCCGACCCTCCCCGCAAGGGGGAGGGAGTCCATCAGCATCGCGCGCTACAAAATAAAATCTACTCCGCCGCTTCCAGCCGTGGCGGCTTTGGCCGCTCCACGGGCACCGGCGGATCGAACGCCTGGATCGGCGGCAGGTTGCCGGTGAATTTCTCCACCTGCACCACCGTCAACTGCCCCGTGCATCCCTGCGCGAGGCTCGACGTGCCCACATCCCGCGTCAGCACATTCGGATTGCCGTGCACGCAGAGCGGCTTGTCCTCGTTGATGTCCTCGGGATCGTAATAGGCGCCGGTCGGCAGCTGGATCACGCCGGCCATCACGTCTTCCGTCACGATCACCGATGCGAGACATGCGCCACGCTCGTTGAACAGCCTGATGATGTCGCCATCCGCTATCTCACGTGCCGCGGCATCTGTCGGATGCATGCGCGCCACTTCACGTCCGCGCCGCTTCTCCGCAGCGCTGTGGCCGCCGAAATCGAGCTGGCTGTGCAGGCGCGAGGCCGGCTGGTTGGCGACAAGATGCAGCGGCGTGTCCGCCGTCGGCACATCGATAGGCGTAAGCCAGGCCGGATGACCCAGGCAGTCCGCATAGTTGAAGCCCGCGATGGTGGCGGAGAAGATCTCCACCTTGCCGCTCGGCGTCGGCAGCGGATGCGCTGCGGGATCATTCACGAACGCGCGCAGCGTGCCGCCATCGAGCGGTTTTTGCGGCAGCAGCACTTCGCCATTCGCCCAGAACGTCTCGAAGTCCGGCGCCTCATGCCCCCCGGCGACCAGCCCGTCATAGGTCGTCTTGTAGAGATGCTGCAGCCATTCGCGCACGCTGCGGCCTTCGGTGAATTCCGCACCCTTGCCAAGGCGCTCGGCCAGCCCCGAGAAAATCTCGTAGTCGTTGCGCGCCTGGCCGAACGGTTCGGCCATCTGGTGCATCGCGACCATCAGGGGATCGGTCTGCGCGCTGCCGATGTCCTCGCGCTCCAGCGACATGGTGACGGGCAGCACGATATCCGCATGGCGCGCGGTGCCGGTCCAGGCCAGCTCATGCACCACCAGCGTGTCGATCTGCGCGAAGGCGCTGCGCAGGCGATTGATGTCCTGGTGATGATGGAACGGATTGCCGCCGGCCCAATAGACCAGCTTGATATCCGGATAGGTCATCCGCTTGCCGTTATAGTCGAAAGGCTGGTTCGGCTTCAGCAGCATGTCGGAGATGCGCGCCACCGGGATGAAATCGGCGACGCCGTTCTTGCCCTGCGGCAAACCGGCGATCGGCACCGCATTGTAGCGGCGGCCGTAATTGGCGATGGCGCCGAGCGCATAGCCGAAGCCGCCGCCGGGCAGGCCGATCTGGCCCAGCATGGTCGCCAGCACCGCCGACATCCACACCGGCTGCTCGCCATGGCGCGCCCGCTGCAGCGAATGCGCGACGGTCAACAGCACGCGCTTGCCGGGCAGTCGTCGCGCAAGCTTGAGGATCACATCCGCCTTGAGCCCGGTGATCGGTGCAGCCCAGGCCGCATCCTTCGGCTGGCCGTCGCTGCGGCCCATCAGATATTTTTCGAACTCATCGAAGCCGACGCTGCAGCGATCGATGAAGGCGCGATCATGCGTGCCATCCATCACCAGCGTATGCGCCAGCGCCAGCATCAGCGCGACATCGCTGCCCGGCGTCGCCTGCAGCCAGTCCTGGTTCACCTCGTCGGGCAGGTCGGTCTTCAGCGGCGAGATCAGCACGAATTCGCCGCCGCGCTTGCTCACCGCGATCATGTCGCGATGTTCGGTGTGCTTGCTGATGCCGCCGCCGGCGACGCGCGAATTCTTGGTGTTCATGCCGCCAAAGGCAACGACGAGATCGCAATGCTCGACCACTTCGTCCCAGCCGATATTGCGGCGGGTCATGTCCTCATAGTCGCCGAGGATACGCGGGATGATGACCGTGGAGGCGCCGGCCGAATAGGAATTGACCGAGCGCACATAGCCGCCGAGCGCAAAGTTCAGGAAGCGATGCACCTGGCTCTGCGCGTGATGGAAGCGGCCGGCGCTCGACCAGCCATAGGAGCCACCGAACACCGCCTGCGGTCCATGCTTGTCCTTGACGCGCTTCAACTCGCCGGCGAGCAGGTCGAGCACCTCGTCCCATTCCATCTCGACAAAGCCGTCGCGGCCGCGGCGATCGCTCGGGCCCGGACCATGTTCCAGCCAGCCGCGGCGCACCATCGGCTTGGCAATGCGCGCCTTGTGGCGCAGCGCGTCGGGAAAATTCTGGATGATCGGGTTCGGATCGGGATCGATCGGATGCGGCGAGATGACGAGCTGGTCGTTGACCCACTCGCCGGAGAAGGCGCCCCAATGCGAGCTGTGGGTCATCCGGCCCGAAGGGCGGATTTCGTTCGGCTTGCCGTCGTTCGCCTTCGTCATGCGTCCTCTTCCGTTATCCCGCATCGTCATCAATGCTTTTGTCCATAAAGCACGGGAACCGCGGAGTCGACGACCACCTCGACAAGGCTGACGCCCGCATGCTGCAAGCTATGCCGGAAAGCCTTTTCAAGTTCCGAGTGGGTGCTGACCCGCGTGGCGTGCGCGCCCATTCCTTCGGTAATTTTGACGAAATCGATTCCGGGCAGATCGAGGCCGGGAACATTTCTGACCTGCATCACCTGGCTGAACGAGCGCATGGCGCCATAGCCGGAATTGTTGATCACCACCACGGTGATCGGCAGTTTTCGCTGGGCCGCAGTCCACAGCGCCTGGATCGAATACATCGCCGAGCCATCGCCGATCAGGCACACCGTACGGCGGCCGGGATACGCGAGCGCGATGCCGACCGAGGCCGGCAGTGACCAGCCGAGGCCGCCCGACGACATCGTGTAGAACGAGTTCGCGCCGCGCATGGGCAGATATTTATGCATCGCGGGGCGATGCGAGGGTGCTTCTTCCACGAGCATCGCATCCGCCGGCATCGCCTGCGAGAGGGTGTGCAGCAGGAAGTCGGTCGGGATCGGATCAGCCGCCGCTGGCGCCGGCGGCAGCACACGTCCCTTGGCAATGTTTCGTTTTGTTTCCGGCAACAGATCGCGCAGCATCGTCAGTGCGGGCTTCATGGTCGCGATGATGCTGGTGCCGACGGGGGCGACCGCGGCTGAGTCGCCATCATCGGTGATCTGGAAGATCGTGGTGCCGCCATCGAAGATCGCCGCATGGCCTTCGACATGGAAGGTGAAGACTGGCGCGCCGATGACGACCACGAGATCGTAATCTTTCAGCGCATCGGAAACCTGCGCCGGCGATGCATGCAGGAAGCCGTGGAATTGCGGATGCCGTTCTGGAAAACTGCAGCGCGCGGAGAACGGACTGACCCACACGGCGGCTTTCGTCTTCTCCGCCACGGCCACCATCTCATCCACACAGCCAGCGCGATCGACACCCGGGCCGACGATGAGGGCAGGGTTCTTGCTTGCTCCGAGTGCCGCCACGAGCCGCTGCATCGCTTCGGGCTCCGGCCCGATCTCGCGGCTCACGTGCCGCGCTTCGATCAGTTGCGCGGGCTTGGCCCAGTCATCGATCGGCACCGACACGAAAGTCGGCCCGCAAGGCGGCTGCATGGCGACGTAGTAGGCCCGCGCGATCGCCGCCGGCACGTCTTCGGCACGGGCGGGCTCAACGCTATACTTTACATAGGGTCGCGGAAATTCCGATGCACGGTCCGCATACAGAAACGCCTGCAGCGGCAGGATGCTGCGCGCCTGCTGGCCAGCAGTAATCACCATCGGCGTTTGGTTGCGATGCGCGGTGTAGATATTGCCGAGCGCATGGCCGACACCGGCCGCGGAATGCAGATTGACGAAGGACGCATTGCGCGTCGCCTGCGCATGGCCATCGGCCATCCCGATCACGGAGGCTTCCTGCAACCCGAGGACATAGTCGATGTCGTCGGGCCAGTCGGACAGGAACGGCAGTTCGGTGGAGCCGGGATTGCCGAATACACGATCGATGCCGAAGCCGCGCAGCAGATGCAGCGTGGCGTCTTTGACGGTGGTGGTTTTGGGGGCGCGGGCCAAGGCGGTTTCCTCACGATGCGGGCAGTTGTTCTGCCGTGTCTTGTTGACTCATCAACGGCGGAAAGACGCGGGGTGTCAATGCCGTGATGAATGGCACCGAGACACTTGTTTCCCCTTACAAAAGCAGATCAGTCGATGAACTATAGTCATAGTTGACAAGATCAGGTGTGCGTGACACCATCTACTAAACTCATAGTAGGAGGAGTGCGGTGGACATTTTCTTCACGGATCGCGAGGCCGATGTGATGGACGTGCTGTGGGAGCGAGGTCCGTCGCTGGTGGCCGAGGTGCAGGACGCCCTGGACGACAAGCTCGCTTACACCACCGTCCTCACCATCCTGCGGACGCTGGAAGGCAAGGGTTATGTGGCGCACGAACAGGAGGGGCGCGGCCACCGCTATTTCGCGGCGGTCAAGCAGAAGGCCGCGCAGGAAAGCGCGCTGCAGCACCTGACGCGCAAACTGTTCAAGGGATCGACCGAGCTGCTGTTCACGCGTCTGGTGGCGGATCAGAAGCTCAGTGCCGAGCAGATCCGCAAGATGCGAAAGCTGCTTGCGGACAAGTCCGGACAGGGAGACGACTGATGCTTGGCTGGATGTGCTATGTCATCGTGGTGAGCCTGCTGCTCGGGCTCGCCGCATGGGCCTTTGAGCGGTCGGCGCGTCTGCGCAAGCAGCCGACGCGCTGGGTGTGGGTCACCAGCATCGTGGCGTCGCTGCTGATTCCGCTCGTGGTCTCCTCGGTGTCGGTGCAGCTGCCGCAAATGCCGGGCACAGCGCCGGCGACGACGCCCACCACCGCCGTGCTGCGCGACATCACGCTGCGGGAGTTCTCGCCATCCAGCTGGGTGGCGGCCAACACCGGCCCGATCGCGACCTCACCAAGTCTGGACACGATGCTGAAAGCCGGCTGGCTGGTCATGTCGCTCGGGCTGCTGCTCGTCGTCGCCGTCAGCGCATGGCACCTGCAGCGACAAGGACGACGCTGGACGCGCGGCAGCATGGCCGGCGTGCCGGTTGATATCTCCGACAACACCGGCCCTGCGATTGTCGGGCTGCGCCATCCCCGCATCGTCGTGCCACGCTGGCTGACGACCGCGTCCGTGCAACAGCAGGAGTTGGTGATCGCCCACGAACAGGCGCATCTCGATGGGCGTGATGCGCAGGTGCTGATGGTCGCGCTCGCCATCCTCATCTGCATTCCCTGGAACATCCCGCTGTGGTTCCAGTTCCGCCGGCTGCGCTTCGCCATCGAGATCGATTGCGATGCGCGGGTGCTGCGACGCGGCTACGACGTCGGGCGCTATGGCGAGACGCTGATTGCAGTTGGCGAAAGGCAGTCCGGCAACATCGCCGTGGTGGCCGCGATGTCGGAATCGAAATCTTTCCTCGAGCAAAGGATCGGCAACATGCTGCGGCAGAAGACGAAGTGGACATGGACATCGGCGGCGGCGCTCGCCTGCCTCGGGCTGTCGCTGGTTGCGGGCGCGGCGCAGGTCAGCCCGCCCGACAACACGCCGACTGCGCCTGCAGTCAATGCTGCGAGCGCCCCAAACCAGTCGTCACGGAAAGAGATCACCTTGGACAGCGCTCTGCTCGATCGCTATGTCGGCTTCTATCGATTGCACGAAAACGCCGTCATGACGGTGACGCGCGAGGGCGATCACCTGCAGGCGCAACTGACCGGGCAGCGCAACTCGCCGATTTTCGCCGAGACTGACACCCGCTTCTTCTCCAAGGCGGTGAATGCCCAGTTCACCTTCGTCGCCGATGCTGGCGGACAGGCGAACGCGCTGATCCTGCATCAGGGCGGCGGCAACATGACGATGCCGCGCATCGATGCGACGGCGGCGCAGGCAGTTGAGGCGCGCACTGTCGATCGGATGAAGAACCAGACCGCCAATCCGCACTCCGAGGCTGCCATCGGCCGCCTCATTGCGGGGACCATGAGCGGCAAGCCCAACTATGCCGAAATGAGCCCGGCACTGGCGGAAGCGACACGGCAGCAATTGCCAAAGCTGCAGGCCAACATGCAGGAGCTGGGCGCGGTCAAGTCGATCAAGTTCCTGGGCGTCGGCGCGCAGGGCACGGACTCCTACACGGTCTGGCACGAAAATGGCGCCTCGCACTGGCGCATCTCGATGGACAGCAACGGAATCATCGCACTGGCAGCGGTGTCGCCGGGACCGTGAGTTGTTGAACCTCGCCACGCACTCGAACCCTCATGGTGAGGAGGCGCCTCTAGGCTGTCTCGAACCACGGGATACTGAGCTCCGTCGTCATCCTTCAAGACGCCGCACGCTGCGCGGCGCCTCAGGATGAGGGCGGAGTTGAAGGAAGGCGCGGAGCTACCAGCTCGCCGTCGCCTTCATCGTCGGCGCGCCCTTGTCATTGGCGGTCCAGAGCTCCAGACCGTCCGCCGTCTCGTTTGCATTCACCGTAAAATCGGCGCCATCGAACAGCGGCGACACGCCGCGATAAGCGAACTTGGCCGGCGCCTTGCCCTTCAGCTTCGCCGCAAACTCCACCAGCAGCGCCGCCTGCAGCGGGCCGTGGAAGACGAGGCCGGGATAAAACTCGACCTTGGTGACGTAGTCGCGGTCGTAATGGATGCGGTGGCCGTTGAAGGTCAGTGCGCTGTAGCGGAACAGCAGCACGGGATCCGCGTAATGCGTCTCCTGATGCTGCGCGCTCGGCGCTTCCTTCGGCGCCGGAGCAGGGGGCGCCATGCTGGTCGGCATGGCGCGATAGACGATGTCCTGGCGCTCGCGAATGGCGACGCCGCGCGGCGTGGTGATGGTGTGCTCGACATTGACGAAGCACAATGTGCCGGTGGAGCCGGTCTTCACATTCACATCGAGGATCTTCGACGACCGGGTCACCTCGTCGCCGACACGCAGCGGTTCGATGAACTGCACCTCGCCGCCGGCCCACATGCGGCGCGGCAGCGGCACCGGCGGCAAAAATCCGCCGCGGGCAGGGTGGCCGTCGGTGCCGAGCTTGTCCATGGCCGCCACCGGCTGCGCCAGGCACCAATGCGAGGTGAACGGCGCGATGTCTCCGGTCTTCGGCGTGCCGATGTCGAGGAACAGCGTCGCGCGCAGGCCTTTCACCAGCTGCGCGGTGATGGTGTCGGACGCCTCGTCGGTGCGGCCGATCCACTGCTTGAGATGATCGATGTCGAGTGTGTCGGTCATGTTGTGTTCCTTACTTCTGCACGTCGCCGATGCCCGGCACCGCGCCATATTTGCGCTCCGCATCCATCCAGATCGCGCCGGGGGCTGGATAGGCCACCGGGCCGTTCGGCGTGTCCACGGTGATGCGGCGCAGATGCGGATGTTTTGACAGATCCGCCATGGTGTTCACCTCGGCAAACGCAATGTCCGCATCGCTGAGGCGCTTCAGCAGCTCCTCGCGTGACAGTGAACCAAAGATGTCGCCGACCACCTTGTCGGTGTAGTCGCGGTTGTGCACGCGGGTGACATTGTTGACCATCTGCGCATCGGTGGCGAGATCGGCATTGCCCAGCACCTTGGCGCAAAGGATCTTCCATTCGCGCTCGCTCTGGATCGAGATCAGGATGCCCTTGCCTTCCTTCGAGTTGAACACGCCATAAGGCGCGATGGAAGGATGCGCGAGGCCCATGCGCTTCGGCTCCTTGCCGTTCTCGGCATTGAGCAGCGGCACGGTCAGCCAGTCGGCCATCACGTCGAACATGGAGATGCGGATATCGGCGCCTTCGCCGGACACGCTGCGCCCAATCAGCGCTTCCAGGATCGCCGCATGCGCAGTGGCACCCGTGGCGACGTCGACGATGGAGACACCGACGCGCGACGGGCCTTCCGGGCCGCCGGTAATGGAAGCGAGGCCGCTCTCGGCCTGGATCAGAAGGTCATAGGCCTTGCGATGCGCATAGGGGCCGCTATCGCCATAGCCGGTGATGGTGGCGCAGATCAGCCGCGGATAATCCTTGCGCAGCCGCTCCAGCGTGAAGCCGAGCTTGTCCATGGAGCCGGGCTTGAGGTTCTGGATCAGCACGTCGGCGGTGGCGATCAGCTCTTCCAGCTGCTTGCGGCCTTCGGGTGTGGCGAGATCGACCACAGCGGAATCCTTGCCGCGGTTGAGCCAGACAAAGTAGCTGCTCTGGCCTTTCGCGGCGGCATCATAGCCGCGGGCGAAATCGCCTTCGGGGCGTTCGATCTTGATGACATGGGCGCCGGCATCAGCCAGGCGCGAACTGCAATAGGGCGCCGCCACGGCCTGTTCGACGGCGACGACGGTGAGGCCTTTGAGCGGCAGCATGTGATTTCCCGAATGACGTTGGTCGTCATTGCGAGCGCAGCGAAGCAATCCAGAAAGCTGCAAGCAAGAACTGGATTGCTTCGTCGCTACGCTCCTCGCAATGACGAGGAGTGGGTGACTTAGTACGAGCGCGGCATCCCGAGCACGTGCTCGGCCACGAAGGAAAGGATCAGGTTGGTGGAGATCGGCGCCACCTGATACAGCCGCGTCTCGCGGAATTTTCGCTCGACATCGTACTCTTCAGCAAAGCCGAAGCCGCCATGGGTCTGGATACACGCGTTGGCCGCTTCGAACGACGCATCGGCCGCAAGCATCTTGGCCATGTTGGCCTCGGCGCCGCATTCGAGGCCCGCTTCATATTTGCGGAGCGCTTCCTTCACCATCAGCTCGGCCGCGCGCATCGACGCATAGGCCTTGGCGATCGGGAACTGGATGCCCTGGTTCTGGCCGATCGGCCGTCCGAACACGTGGCGCTCCTTGGCATAAGCGCTCGCCTTCGCGATGAACCACTTCGCATCGCCCACGCATTCGGCTGCGATCAGGATGCGCTCGGCATTCATGCCGGAGAGGATGTAGCGGAAACCCTTGCCCTCTTCGCCGATCAGGTTTTCCTTCGGCACCTTCATGTCGGTGAAGAACACTTCGGTCGTCGCATGATTCATCATCGTGCGGATCGGGCGGATCTCGAGGCCCTTCTTCTTGGCCTCCTTCATGTCGACGAGGAACACCGACAGGCCATCGGTGCGTTTCGCGGCCTGTTCCTTCGGCGTGGTGCGCGCCAGCAGCAGCATCAGGTCGGAATATTCGGCGCGGCTGGTCCAGATCTTCTGGCCGTTGACGATGTAGTCGCCGTTGTCGTCCTTCTTCGCCACCGTCTTCAGCGACGAGGTGTCGGTGCCCGAGGTCGGCTCCGTCACGCCGAAGGCCTGCAGGCGGACTTCGCCCGAGGCGATCTTCGGCAGCCACTGCGCCTTCTGCGCGTCGCTGCCATGACGCAGCACCGTGCCCATCGTATACATCTGGGCGTGGCAGCCGCCGCCATTGCCGCCGGCGCGCTGGATCTCTTCCAGTATCGCCGCCGCTGCGGAGAGCTTGAGGCCCGAGCCGCCATATTCCTCGGGGATCAGAACCGAGAGATATCCGGCTTCCGTCAGCGCATCGACGAACTGCTTCGGATAGGCCATCTCGCGATCGAGCTTGCGCCAGTATTCGCCGGGAAACTGCGCGCACAATTTGGCGACGGCATCGCGGATGTCAGCATATTCGTCCGCTTCAGCGGCTGCATGTTTCGTCAAGGAGGCTTCTCTTCTTGATGGGAAATTACGTAATCCTGGACGGCTACGTGATCCCTGGCCTCATGTAATCCGGACCGGAAGATGCTCGTAGCCTTTGACGAAGCTCGAATACACGCGCTTGGGTTCCCCCACAACTTCGATGTTTTCGAACCGTTTCAGTATTTCCTCCCAAACGATCTTCAATTGCAACTCCGCCAGGCGCATGCCCACGCAGCGGTGTATGCCGAAACCGAATGACAGGTGAATCTTCGGCCGTTTGCGGTCGATGATGAATTCATTCGGCCGCTCGATGACCTCGTCGTCGCGATTGCCGGAAACATACCACATGACGACGCGGTCGCCCTTCTTGATGTCCTTTCCGCCCAGATTGGTATCCTGCAATGCTGTCCGACGCATATGCGCCAAAGGCGTCTGCCAGCGGATCACTTCCGGCACCATGGTTTCGATCAGTGCCGGATTGTCGCGGAGCTTCTGGTACTGGTCCGGATTCTCGTTCAGGGCGAGCACCGAGCCGGTCATCGTGTTGCGGGTGGTGTCGTTGCCGCCGACGATCAGCAGGATCATGTTGCCCATCAGGTTATCGGGCTCCATGAAACGTGTCGCGTCGCTATGCGCCATCATGGAAATCAGGTCATTCCGCGGTTCGGAATTCACGCGCTCATTCCAGAGGTTCTGGAAAAACGTGAAGCACTCGCCCATCTCGCGGCGGCGTTCGTCTTCCGAGGACACGATGCCACTCTTGGGCAGCGCGGTGGCGACATCCGACCAGCGCGTCAGTTTTCGCCGTTGCTCGAACGGGAAGTCGAACAGCGTAGCCAGCATCTGCGTCGTCAACTCGATCGACACGCGATCGACCCAGTCGAAGGTCTCGTTGCGCGGCAGGCCGTCGAGCACTTTGGCCGTGCGCGTGCGGATCAGCTTTGCCAGCTCATCCAGATGTTCGGGCGTGAACATCGGCGTCACGGTCTTGCGCTGGGGCGTGTGCTTCGGCTCGTCCATGGAGATGAAGCTCGGCCAGCTATAGCCTTCCGGCTCGTCGCGAATGCCAATGCCGCCGAGCTTTGAGTCCGACGAGAAGATGCCGTGGCTGGTGTCCACCTTCATGATGTCGTTGTACTTTGTCACTGACCAATAGGGCTCGATCGGCGCATTGGTGCAGTAATGCACCGGCTCTTCCGCGCGCAGCCGTTCGAAGAACGGCCATAGCGTGTCGGTGGCAAACAGCTTTGGGGCGCCCGGATGGAAGTCCTTCAGTGGCATCGAATAAGCGAGCTCGCGCGCGATGCGGTCGCGGGTCGCCTTGTCGGGATCGATACGGTTCTGGATGTTCATGGCGTCTGCTCTTCTGGTAGCGATTCCGTGTGGATCAGTGGATGCGAACGGGCAGCGTCTCATAGCCCTTCACGAATGAGGAAAAGACCCGGTGCGGTTCACCAACGACCTCGATGCGCTCGAAGCGTTTCATGATTTCTTCCCACACGATCTTCAATTGCAGTTCGGCGAGGCGCAGGCCCACGCAGCGGTGAATGCCGAAGCCGAAGGAGAGATGGCGATTGGGGCGCTCGCGGTCGATGATGAATTCATCCGGCCGCTCGATCATCTCGGCGTCGCGATTGCCAGAGACATACCACATGACGACCTTGTCGCCTTTCCTGATCTGCTTGCCGCCGAGTTCGGTATCGGCGATCGCGGTGCGTCGCATATGCGCGAGCGGCGTCTGCCAGCGGATGATCTCCGGCACCATGCTGTCGATCAGTGCGTGATTGGCGCGCAGCTTGTCGTACTGCTGTGGAAACTGGTTCAGCGCATAGACGCCGCCGGACATGGAGTTGCGCGTGGTGTCATTGCCGCCGACGATCAGCAGGATGATGTTGCCGAGAAAACTTTCGGGATCGAGATGTCGCGTGGCGTCGCTATGCGCCATCATCGAGAGCAGGTCGCTCTTCGGCGGCGCGTTCATGCGCTCCTGGAATAGCCGGCCGAAGAACTCTCCGCATTCGCGCAGTTCCTTCTGCCGCTGCGCTTCCGCTTCCGGTGTCGGTGGCAGCATGGTGGCGACGTCGGACCAGTGCGTCAGCTTGCGCCGCTCCTCCCACGGAAAATCGAACAGCGTCGCCAGCATCTGCGTGGTGAGTTCGATGGAGACCCGATCGACCCAGTCAAACGTTTCGTTGCGCGGGAGAGCATCGAGCACCTCCGCCGTGCGCGAGCGGATCAGGCCGGCGAGCTCGTCCATGTGATTGGGCGCGAACATCGGCGCCACGGTCTTACGCTGGGCCGAGTGATGCGGCGGATCGGTGGCGATGAACATCGGCCGGCGAAACTGCACGCCAGCATCGCGAATGGTGATGCCGCCGAACGAGGCCGCAGACGAGAACGTGCCGTGATTGATCTCCACCGCCATGATGTCGTTGTATTTGGTCACCGACCAATACGGCCCGAACATGCTGTCGCGGCAGTAATGGACCGGCTCCTCCTGGCGGAGGCGCTCGAAATAGGGCCAGAACGTATCGTCGCGGAAGAGTTCGGGATTGCCGGGATCGAAGTCCTCGAGCGGCGTGGCATAGGCGGCGTCGCGGGCGCGACGCTGGCGTTGCGCGTGGTCGGATTCGATGGTGCGATCGGACTCAATTGTCCCGTGCATGACAATTCCCCGGTTTCGTTCGTCCCTGATGCACACCGTCTTGCGTCGCGGTGTCTTTATTGCGTCTAATTAGATGCTGGAATGAGGATTGACGCAAGCGTGACTACAACTTTCGGACGAGTCGAAATGGTTGATTTGCCAGCGCATTTGCTGTCTTCAATGAGCCAAACGCGCGCTCGGCGCGCCATAAATGCGAGACGACCGGAGGCCGCCCGATGATCCCGAACGCCCAACACATGTTCAACTTCGATCTCGGCGAGACCGCCGAGGCGATCCGCGAAACGGTGCGCGATTTTGCCCAGAACGAGATCGCGCCGCGCGCCGACGCGATCGACAGGAATAACCAGTTCCCGATCGATCTGTGGCCGAAGCTCGGTGAGCTCGGCCTGCACGGCATCACGGTGGAGGAGGAATATGGCGGGGCAGGGCTCGGCTATCTCGAACACGTCATCGCCATGGAGGAAGTGTCGCGCGCATCCGCGTCGGTGGGCCTTTCCTATGGCGCGCATTCCAATCTCTGCATCAACCAGATGCGCCGCAACGGCAGCGATGCACAGAAGCGCAAATATCTGCCCGGCCTGATTTCCGGCGCGCATGTGGGCTCACTGGCCATGTCCGAGCCCGGCGCCGGCTCCGACGTGGTGTCGATGAAGACGCGCGCCGACAAGAAGGGCGATCACTACATCCTCAATGGCAGCAAGATGTGGATCACCAATGGCCCGGTGGCGGAGACGCTGATCGTCTATGCCAAGACCGATCCCAATGGCGGTCCGCGCGGCATCACCGCCTTCATCATCGAGAAGGGAATGAAGGGTTTTTCGACCGCGCAGAAACTCGACAAGCTCGGCATGCGCGGCTCGGATACCTGCGAACTCGTCTTCGAGGATTGCGAAGTGCCGGAAGAAAACGTGCTCGGCGCCGTCGGCAAGGGCGTCAACATCCTGATGTCCGGCCTCGACTATGAGCGCGCCGTCCTGTCGGGCGGCCCGCTCGGCATCATGCAGGCCAGCATGGATGTGGTGCTGCCCTATGTGCATGAGCGCAAGCAGTTCGGCGAGCCGATCGGCAATTTCCAGCTGGTGCAGGGCAAGGTCGCGGACATGTATGTGACCATGAACGCCTCGCGCGCCTATGTGTATGCGGTGGCGAAGGCCTGCGACCGCGGCGAGACCACGCGCGAGGACGCCGCCGGCGCGATCCTCTATTCCGCCGAACGTGCCACCCAATGCGCGCTGGATGCGATCCAGCTGCTCGGCGGCAACGGCTACATCAACGACTATCCGACCGGGCGGCTGCTGCGTGACGCCAAGCTGTATGAGATCGGCGCAGGCACGAGCGAGATCAGGCGCATGCTGATCGGGCGGGAATTGTTTGCGAAGAGTGTTTAGGCGGCGCTCTTATGTCGTCACCCGGCTTGACCGGGTGACCCAGTAATCTCCGACCTTTCGGATCGAACCGCGCCGCCTGTGTCTACTGGATCGCCCGCTTTCGCGGGCGATGACAGCAGAGCGTTTGATATGCGAAATTGTTCCCATCTTGTTCTTGACAAAATTCCCATCATTGCCATTATCCCTCCCGTCTTGTCCGCGAGGGGCGCTCTCATGAGGCGTCTTTGAGTGGGGCAGGATGCGGCGCCTGCGGGCAGGGGGACCACGCATCCTCTTGCACTCGGGTGGTCGGGGGTAACCGTCCGGCCCCACTATGGGGGTCTGCCGCTATTGCGCGGCTGGACGTGGCATCGGCGACAGGCAGGAAACTGCCGGGCCTGCGGGCCAACAGCCTTTGCCCGGAAGAACGGTCCTTCGACTGGAAAAACGTCGCGGTGGCGCGCCGTAAGGCGTTGCGCGGCCGGCCAGCACTGGCGATCCAGTGCGCACCGATCGCGTCCAGTCCCACCAAGTGCGCCTTGCGGCGTGCCACCGCCCCTCATGTCTTCGAGGGGAAACTGCTCACACCTCGGACGCTCCGGCGCCGCGAGAACGCGAGAGCGTGGCTGTTTGACAGGTTGAATCGATGCGACGCGCAGGCAGATGTGCTCCCTCCCTCAAGCCGCGCAGCGGCGCAGTGGGGAGGGCCGGGGTGGGGCGCCCCACGTGACGTCGGAGCTCGGGGAAGCACCCCCACCCGTCACTCGCCATAACGAAGCTTCGCTTCGTCAGGCTCGTGCCATCTTCCCCGCTGCGCGTGGCTGCGCCACGCTTGGGGGAGGGAAAAGAAAGCGCGCCTCTTGCGCCGCACCCCGCCGTTGTTCCGACACATCCGTCATGCCACACTCGCGCAACCGCAACCGGGCAGGATTTCCATGTCGTTTCGTCTCGCCGCCATTGCCGCTTTGTCGATTGCCTCAGCCGCCATTGCCACACCGTCCTACGCCGCCAAATGCGGTGGCGATTTCCAGAGCTTCGTCGCGCAGATGTCGCAGGAAGCCGCGGCCGCCGGTGTCTCGCAAGGCGTGATCCAGCAGGCTTTTGCCGGCGTCACCCAGGATCAGGCGGTGCTGAATTTCGACCGCCGCCAGCGCGGCACCTTCAACAAGACCTTCGAGCAATATGTCTCGACCCGCGTCGGCGCCGGCCGCATCAAGATGGGCCTGCAGATGATGCAGCGTCACGCCTCGCTGCTGTCGCGCATCGAGCAGCGCTTCGGCGTGCCACCGCAGATCGTTGTCGCGATCTGGGGGCTCGAGTCCGATTTCGGCAAGGGCGATATCGGCAAGATGCCGGTGATCCGCACGCTGACCACCATGGCGCATGATTGCCGCCGCACCGAACTGTTCCAGGGCGAATTGCTGGCGGCGCTGAAGATCGTGCAACGCGGCGACCTGCCGCTGAAAGATCTGGTCGGCGCCTATGCCGGCGAACTCGGGCAGACCCAGTTCCTGCCGTCCAGCTACATCAAGTACGGCGTCGATTTCGACGGCAACGGCCATGTCGACCTCCGCCATTCGGTGCCGGACGTGCTGGCCTCCACCGCCAATCTGCTAAAGACTGCCGGCTTCAAGGGCGGTCAGCCTTACGGCGAGGGCACCGCGAATTTCGAGGCCATGCGGGAGTGGAACCGGGCGACTATCTACCGGAAAACCATCGGCTATTTTGCTGATCGCCTCGCGGCTGGAGGTTGATCGCGCCCGTCCAGCGAACCCGGCGGGTTCCCGTGGTTAAGGAAGACTTGCCGGTTCGCCTTCATCCTTTCAAAACCACGGTGTGGATTATCCCGCGCTGGTGACATTCCGTTAAGCGTCACGGCTGCAATTTGCGGCCTCGACGGGAACGGCAGGTCAGCGGGATGACAGCGATCAAACTCAGCGTGCGCAAGCGCGCCGTACAGCCAATGGGAGCAATCCCATGTTGAGCGTACCGACGCTGTTCACGGTCTTCGACGTCAATTTTCTCGCGCTCGGCGTGGTCTGGGCCTATGTCGCCCGCAGCTATCCCAACCTGCATGCCGCGCGCTATTGGGCGGCAGCCGCCTTCACTGCAGCGATCGGCATGGTGGTCTCGCTGTTGCGCAGTCTGGTCGAAATCGACCCGCTGGTTCCGATCGTGCTTGGCAATGGCATGCTGCTGATCGCCACCAGTCTCGCCGTCATGGGCGTCAGCCGCTTTTACGACCGGCCGCCGAACTGGCGTTGGGAGTTTGCGCTGATCGCCGTCGGTGTCGTCGGTCTCGCGATCTTCACCGTGTGGCATGACAGCATTGCGATGCGCATCGCCGTCTATGCGGTGGTGCAGTCCATCTCGGTTGCCGGCACCATCCCCTTGTCCCTGTCGCGCAGCAATGGTGGTCGCACAGCCGGCAGCTATCTGTCCGCCACGCTCGCGGTCCTGGTGATCGTGGCGCATACGATCCGCTCGCTCTGCGCTCTGCTCGAGTCCGGCGGCACCATGGGGTTCGTCGAACTGAACCAGTTACAGGCGGTGCTTCTGCTGGTGCTGGTCTTCCTCACGATGTCGTGGAATTTCGCCTTCCTGGTGATGGCCATCGACCGGCTGCGCGACGAGGTCGCCGAACTCGCGCTGGTGGACGATCTCACCGGCGTCGCCAATCGTCGCCATCTGGTGCAGCGCCTGTCGGAGGAGTGCGCGCTGGCGCATCGTACGCAGAAGCCGTTTGCGCTGCTGGCCATCGATCTCGACGGCTTCAAGGAAATCAATGACGGCCACGGCCATGCGGCCGGCGACGATTGCCTGCGCCATTTCACGGTCATGACCCAGAGCAAGCTGCGCCCCGGCGATCTGCTGGCGCGTTCGGGCGGCGACGAGTTCTGCATCGTGCTGCCGTCGACTTCTGTGTCTGAGGCCGCGGCCATCGCGCATCGCATTCTTGATGCCTGTCGCGCAGATGCCGCCGCCTGCATGCCGGGCGAAGTCCAGATCGCGGCATCCATCGGCGTCGCGCAGTGGCAGTCGCGGATCGGCCAGTATCCGGAACGGCTGATCGCCGCCGCGGACCAGGCGCTCTATGTCGCCAAGAATGACGGCAAGAACCGCTACGCCGTCTGCGACGTCGACTCGCCGTCGATGGCGCCGGAGATCGACATGGACGCCATGATCGACCGCGCCCGCAGCAGCGCCGCGTAAGTCGGATCGTCAGTTCATCTTCTTGTCGTGGGTGATGTCGATGAGCGCGCCGGGCAGCCGCACCGGTCGGCCGTGGCGGTCGGGCGTGCAATTGCCGCGCGCCATGATCCAGTGAACACGGTCGTTCCTGATCAGCCGGTACTCACACTCGAAGATGCCACCGCGCCGCATGGAGGTAGCGATCGCAGCCTGCAGGTGGGCGATATCGTCGGGATGGATCGCGCCAAAATAATTCACGTTCGGCAAGCCGCGCGCCGCGCGTTCCGGATCGACGCCGAACAGATTGGCCGCGCCGGCATCGAGATGGTTGCGGTCGTTGCTGATGTCCCAGTCCCAAATGCCGGCGATCAACTCACGTGCAGCGAACTTGCGCACCATCGGCAGTTCGAACGCATCTTCTTCGGCGGTGGATTTGTAAGCCTCGGCTGCGGCGAGGCGGAGAATGTAGGAGAGGAATTCGTGCTTCCGCTCGCGCGCAAAGCTCGCGATGTCCAGGCACACGTCCCCCAACGGTCGCCGCATTGTTGCCCCACGTTCTGTGCTGGTTTGAAGTTTCGTCCCTGAAGCAAAAGAATACAGCGATTGCGCCCTGTTTCAACGTTCGCTATGCGGATTATTTTTGGGAGCATCGTCTCTATGCCCGCGGCGCCATGCCGCTTGCGTCGCTTACCCGACGCTCCCATGTGAGTGCCATGTCAAACGAACGCGTCTTCACACAGTCCAAAGGTCGTCGCGCGACGACGGCTGGCCATGGTCCGATCATCGATCAGGACGGGCGCGAAATCCGCCCGGACGAACTCGGATTCGGCGGGCAGGGATTTGACGGCAAGGGCTTCCGGTTCGATCTCGGGCAGGGCGGCGCCAATCCGTTTCAGCCACTGACACGCGAGCAGCGCATCGCGCGGCTGGAGGCGATCGCACAGTTGCTGGACGTGGCGTTCGTGGTGCCCGGCACCAAGATCCGCTACGGCGTGGACGGCCTGATCGGTCTTATTCCGGTGGTCGGTGACATCATCACCACGGCCATCTCGCTATGGCTGGTGCGCGAGGCACGCGCGCTCGGCGCGCCGTGGCATATCACGGCGCGGATGCTCGGCAATGTGGCGATCGATGGTGCGGTCGGCATCGTGCCGTTTGTCGGCGATGCGTTCGACGTCATGTTCCGCGCCAATGTCCGTAACATCAAGATGCTGCGGACCTGGCTGGACAAGCAGCCGAGACTCTGAGGATCAAACCGTCAGGTCCCGGCGCAAGGTCGCATCCTGCGCGGCTTACGCCGCGTCGGCGTCGCTGGTGACTTCCTCGGTGCGCACGCGGCGCTCGAGCGGGAAGTGCTCGCTTTCATAGAGGGTACGGATACCGCGCTGGTCGAAGCGGGCTTCGTCAACCTGAAGATAGGCGCCGTTCAGCGAGTCTGCCGGCAGCTCCTCCATCGCGAATTGAACCGCAGCTGCTGCCGTATCGAAACGACGATAGGCAAAACCCGCGCGCTTCTTTTTACGGATCGCAGCGGGAAAAAGTTCTGCGGAGGCATTGTAGCTGAAAGCTGCCATAGTGGGGGACCTCATGTGTTACGCAACGAAAGGGGCTGTCACTCGCGAGGCGGCCAAACCGACGGCCGCGGGCGGACAAGATGTCAGGACAGACCGACATATAAGCACAATTCGCCGAAAAGCGACATACGGAACTGCGCATGGCACCAACTGAGCTGCCAATGGTACTCGTGTAATAGCTGTTGAATCGCAGGAGGTTAGGCAAATGGGCCCCAATCGGCGTTAAGCCTGTTGGTTATTGGCCCGTCATATCCGGCAGCGGCACGATCTTCAGCGGCGTTGTATAGGGCTCGACCCGCAACGCCTCGTTGGAGAGCAGGCCGATCTGGCGCAGCGGCGCCTGTTCCAGCGCACCGGCTTCCGCCTTGCGCACGCCATACTGCCAGGCCGTCAACGTTCCCTTGCTGGCGAGATGTCTGGCGACGCCGCCGGCATTCTTCGCCTCGAATGTCGCAAGCTGATCGTCGTCAAGGCCGATGACGATTTCGTCCTTCGCGGTGATCACCTTGAACAGCGAGACCTTGGAGGTCGCAAGCGCGGGATGCGACAGCACGCTCTCGAGAATGAGACCTGCCAGTGCGAGACCGAGCAAAAAGCGATTGGAGCGAGTGGACATCGGATTTCAGTTCTTAACGCCATGCACGCCGAACAGGCATGTACATGTTGCAGGCAGCAATTGTAGTTCAGGACAGAAACGCCCCGCGTCACCTTGGAGGTCACGCGGGGCGAACATGTCGTTCAATGATGTCTACGTAGTTACTTCGGCTGCAGTTTCAAGGCTGCGGAGTTGATGCAGTAGCGCAGGCCAGTGGGGCCCGGGCCATCGTTGAAGACATGCCCGAGATGCCCATCACACTTGGAGCACAGCACTTCCGTGCGGATCATGCCGTGTGTCGTGTCGTGCTCCTCGTCGACATGACTTTCTCGTGATGGCTGCGTGAAGCTCGGCCAGCCGCAGCCGGAATCGAATTTCGCATCCGATTCAAACAGCGTCTGTCCGCAACCGGCGCAGACATAGGTGCCGGGCGTCTCGGTGAATTCGTATTCGCCGCTGAACGGCCGCTCGGTTGCCTTCTCGCGCAGGATCGCGAATTGCATGGGCGTCAGCTCAGCGCGCCACTCGGCCTCGCTCTTCACGACTTTGTCAGCGGGGGTCTTGGTATCGGACATCGTGCCTCCGGTTCCGCCGCCCGCCAATGTGCGACCGCCACCTCAGTTCGTGGCTTTGGCCGCATTCACCAGCGTCGGCTTCTCGATGAAATTCTCGGCGAAGATCTTCTTCAGGTTCTCGATCTTCGGCAGGTCGTTATAGACAATATAGGGCTGATTAGGGTGCAGCGTCAGATAGTCCTGATGATAGGCCTCGGCTGGATAAAAGGCCTGCAGCATCCCCAGTTTGGTGGCGATCGGCTTCTTGTAGACCTTGGCGGCATTCAGTTGCGCGATATAGGTCTCGGCCACCTTCTTCTGTTCCGGCGTGGTGGCGAAAATCTCCGAGCGATATTGCGTGCCGACATCAGGGCCCTGGCGGTTCAACTGGGTCGGGTCATGGGCGACCGAGAAATAGATCTGCAGGATCTTGCCGTAGCTGATCTTCTTCGGGTCGTATTTGATCTCGACCGCCTCGGCATGTCCGGTGGTGCCGGTCCCGATCGCGGTGTAGTTCGCGGTCGACTTGCTGCCGCCGGAATAGCCCGACACCGCGCTGACCACGCCATTGGTGTGCTGATAGACGCCCTGGACACCCCAGAAGCAGCCGCCGGCAATTACAGCGGTCTGCAGGCCATCGGCGGCCTGCGCGTCAGTGGCGGGAGCAGGGATGATCACGGCTTCTTCGGACGCAAATGTCGGTGCGATCTGCACGGCAGCGATGGCAAGGGCGCCGGCTGCGGCGGTGAGCGTGAGGCGGCGGAACAGGGAGCGCATGGCGGATCCTCTCGGGTGTCGCGTGCCGATATCGGCAGTCTAGCCCGGTGGTGGCGGCAGGCAATTGCCGGGCCGGGCAGTCATGCGAGATACGAACTCCGGAGCAGAGCGTTACACGGCGACGGACACGGTTTCGTGAGGGAGAGATGCCGCGCTCGGGCCAAAGAAAAAGCCGCAAGACGGGAGTCTCGCGGCTTTTCCGGATCGATGCATCGATCGCTTACGGGCAGGCGTAACGCATGCCGTTCTTGTTCAGGTAGGTGCCCGAAGCCGGGTCGTAGGACCGGTAGCGCTGGGCGCAGTAGGCGTGGTTCTGCTGCTGGGCAGCCTGGGCCTGGCTGGCGGCGATGGCGCCACCGATGATCGCACCGGCAGCGAGGCCGCCGATCACGGCGCCAGCGCTCGGACCGCGGCGGTACCCGCCGTGATAGCCGTAATGATGATGGTGATGGCGGCGATAATACTGGACCTGCTCGACCGGGGCTGCGCCGCTATGGCTGATCGCGCTCTGGCTGATCGCGCCCTGGGTCATCAGGGGCGCCGACGTGGCGGGTGCCGCGAAGGAAACGGCGGTGATACCGGCGAAAACGACGGCGGCGGCGGACTTCATCAATCGCATTTCAACTCCTGCCTCTGCGTAAGGAACAGGACTAACGCTTAAGCATCGTGACGGTTTCAGGGCACCGTCAAATTGTTCCTGCGGCATTCCCGCACACACGCAAAGGTGTCAGACGACGATGCTCAATCGTTTCGCGGCACGCGTGATGCCGGTATAGAGCCAGCGCGCGCGGCTGTCCTGAAATGCGAAGCTCTCGTCGAACAGCACGACATCGTCCCATTGCGAGCCCTGGCTCTTGTGGACGGTCAGCACATAACCGTAGTCGAACTCGTCATAGGGTTTGCGCAGGTCCCAGGACAGGCCTTCGACGCCACCGGTGAAACAGTCGGCGCGCACGGAGACCTTGGTGACCTTCCCGCCAAAATCCTCGTCCGGCATGATGCGCATGGTGACGATCGCCGATTTCGACGTGGCCCGCGCACGCACACGCCACAAGCCGCCATTGAACAGCGCCTTCTTGCGGTTGTTGCGCAGGCAGACCAGCTTGTCGTCGGCGACGGGCAGGGGATCGGTGAGGCCGAGCTTTTCACGGACCCGCATATTGTAGGCGCGGCGCGTATTGTTGCGGCCGACCAGCACCTGATCGGCGGCCATCACGCGCTCCGGGTCGAGCGATTTTCGCGATACGACCTCGCTGTCGCCAAAGCGGCCAATGCTCAGCGGCCGGCCTTCGCGCACATCCATGGACATGCGCACGATCGGATCGTGTTCGGCCTGTCGATGTACCTCGGTGAGCATGGCGTCAGGCTCGCTCGCCGTGAAGAAGCCGCCGCCCTGGATTGGTGGCAGCTGTGCGGGATCGCCGAGCACGAGCAGGGGGCAGTCGAACGACAACAGATCACGGCCGAGTTCGGCATCGACCATCGAACACTCGTCGACGATGATCAGCTTGGCCTTGGACGCCGGTGCGTCGTCCCAGAGTTCGAAATTCGGCGTCTCCTCGCCGGTCTCGCGGGCGCGATAGATCAGCGAATGGATGGTGGACGCTTCGTGGCAGCCCTTGTTGCGCATCACCAATGCGGCCTTGCCTGTAAAAGCCGCATATTTCACCTCGCCATCGACATCCTCGGCGATATGGCGTGCCAGGGTGGTCTTGCCGGTGCCGGCAAAGCCGAACAGGCGAAACACCTGCGGCGTGCCGTTCTGGCCGGGCTTGGCCTTCAGCCAATCGCCCACGGCTTTCAGCGCGGCGTCCTGATGCGGGGTGAATTTGGTCATAGGGTCTCGGGGAAGAACGATTCGAAAAGGGAAGCTAACCATTCGGGCGGGCGGTGCAAGCTGCGCTCAATCCGCCCGACGACACGGCAACGGGTTGCCCATCGGCGTCAGATGGATCAGTTATAGCGGGCGCGCACGTAAAGGAGACCGGCTTGGAACGCAGACTGCTTCAAATCGCATTGGCGATCGTCGGCCTTGTCGCCATCCTGTTCGGTGTCACCGGCGTGTTCTTCGGCACCAGCCTGTCGGGCGTCACCCTTGGCGTGACGATGGAAGGCTATGTGCGCTTCATCAAGGGCGTTCTGATCGCAGCCGGGTTGATTTATTGGTCGGCGATCCCGCGGCTGGAAGCGCGTAGCGAGCGAATCGGGGTGGTCAGCTTCCTGCTGGTGTTCGGTGCGGCGGGGCGTTTGCTGGCGGTGGTCGGTCACGGCTTTCCAACGGTGGGGCTGATGGTCAGCCTGATCGGCGAACTCGTCGTCGTACCGCTGATCTGGCTGTGGCACCGCAGCTATGTCCGGCGCAGTGCCGCTCGATGAAGCGTGCAGGCATCTGGCTGATTTATATCGTTGGCGCGCTGTCGATCGGCTATCTCGCCCTGTTCGCCTATCAGATGTGGCGGAAGCCGGATCTCGTGCCGGGCGAGCCAATCAAGATTTTCCGCAAGCAGGATGCGCCGAGCTATTCGTAGCTGTAAACTCTGACCTCCGCGGGCTCGTTCCGCCCATCCATTTTTTGGTCACGTGCAAAATGTCGATGGCCGGAAAACGTTCGGCCATCGGCACAGGGAAATTGCGCGCGCTGTCACGGGTGGAGCGGGTCGCAACGCAAAGGTCGCTGAGGTTGATATCAAAGCGGTTTAATCATTTCTAGAACGTTAAGTCCGCCTGAATGGATGACGGGGCTTCCGTTCTGCGCATTTCCAGTATCAAAAATGTGCTCCCAAAAACCGGCCGGCGCCTTCCCACCGAATGTTGTGAGTGACTGTTGGTAATCGATCCATAGCGGAAGGCGTCCCAAGTGCGTCAGAAAATGCCCAATGTTCAACCAAAGCTGCTCAGGAAATTGATATTGGAATAGCTTTTCCGTGCGGACATTTTTCCCGTTATTCTGGAAATAGTTCTGAATTACTTTGCCTACAAACGGAAGCCATGCACTCAGTATCTCTTCACGTCCAATTCGATAGGCGCGCAAATGTTCGTCATTGATCTTGTCTCCCTTTTGCACTTTGTTCTCAAGTTTGTCGCTTCCTCTAGCGAAGTCGTATTTCCCGTCCGTATAATAAGCGTCAGCAATTAGACTCATGAGCTGCACGATTTGCCGTCGCTCCAAGTCTCTTGGATTTTCCCCTTGGGCCGATACGCCATAAAATGAAGTCTCGAGCATATCCTTTCCAATGAATTGGGAGAAGAATGTCTTCTCTACTGACGAGTATGAGATTGGCTTTTCTCCGCCTTTCCCGCCCCATTCGATAAAATCTCGTAGTTTGTTATCTTCGCTATGCGAAATAGAATTTCTTTGGGCGTCGAGTATGTATCGACGCATCTGTCGTTGTTCACCTCGGAAATGATCAACTAGATCTTTCTCAGAAAATTGCTCGTCTCCTGGATTCTTTGCCTTGTCTTTCAAGAACCGTTCGATTCGATCGCCCAGAATGCTTGCGCCCAAATGTCGCTGAGTTGATTTGTCAAAGGCGACTTGCCGAAGGTTTGTTCCGGCATTGGTGTTTGTTGTGATTAGTGTGTCGGTGTTAGGGTCCACAAATATTCTGACGGGGAGGCTGCGTTGATCGAGTAAGATCTGAGCTGCTGCTTTGTGCTGGCCGTCGAATAAACGAACTTTAGGGCCGTCAGCTTCATTGGTGTCAATCCAAGCTAAGGGAATGTGCAGTTGAGGGCGTTTCCTGTGAAATTCTTCCACCAGGCCTCTAATGGAGTTTCCAATTGAGCGTGGATTAATCTTGTCGTCGTGATGGAGATATTCGATTGGGAGGCGAATGAACGACGTTCTCATTCCAGAGAGTTCATCATGCCACAGCGGCGCGACTGTTGCTGTGTATTGTCCTGTTTCTGAAAGGGTATAGGACAGCGAAGAATCTGCGATTTTAGCCTGGAGCCGATACTTGGCGCCTCCATACTCCGCCAGCACATGCCCAAGGTTTGCCCCTCTGGGATCATTCGCCTTTTTCCTTATCTCGTCGAGGCGGTGCAAGACGCGCGCGACATACAGGTGTGATGCCTGTTTGCTCTCATTTGCTCTCGCAAACACGAGAGCCCAATTGCTCTCATCGTCAGGGCCTTTATCCCTCGTCGGGATGACGTGGTCGACTTCCAATTCATCGGTGCCTAGGTCCATCTGATGGCCGGTTATAAAACATGAACCATTCTGACGTTGCCAAAGGCGATCTCGAAGAGATTTGCGTTCCTCAGGCGTTAGTTTTTGTAGCGCAAACGACATATAACTCCCCCGGTCTTTTGTAACGGATACTCTACGAGACGTTGTGCAATTCAACCACTCTGATCTACCTCTTTCGTCTCGATGACAACCGCAGGCCTCCCCCAAACGTAGATGCCCGGCGCGCGGCCGGGCATCAAGAGCTTAAAGTGCGATTGGATAAATAGCGGGCGAGTAGTTACGCCGCTCCCATCATCCCGCGATAGTCGCCATTCCCTGCACCGGCCGGCGTGATCGGCAGGCCGCCATCGGCATATTCGTTCAGCTTGTTGCGCAGCGTGCGGATCGAGATGCCGAGGATGTTCGCCGCATGGGTGCGGTTGCCGAGGCAGTGCTTCAGCGTCTCGAGGATCAGGTCGCGCTCGACATCCGCCACCGTGCGGCCGACCAGCGCGCGCGTCACCTGTTCGGCGGCCATGGTCGCATGCGCCACCGCCGGCTGGGCCTTGGCCTGATCGAGGCGATCGCCATCCGGCGTCAGGATGGCATCCGCGCCGATCTCGTCGCCCGACGACATCAGCACGGCGCGGTGGATGGTGTTTTCCAGTTCGCGCACATTGCCTTGCCAGCGATTGCCGGTGAGGACACGGCGCGCGTCGGCCGAGAGCGGGCGCACCGGCACGCCATTGGCTTCGGCATATTTCTTGGCGAAGTGCTGGGCGAGTTCGAGAATGTCGGCCGGGCGATCGCGCAGCGCGGGGATCTTGAGGTTGACGACGTTGAGGCGGAACAGCAGATCCTCGCGGAAGGTGCCGGCCTTCACGGCATCCGACAGGTTGCGGTTCGAGGTCGCGATGATGCGGATGTCCACCGGCACAGGCTTGGTGCCGCCGACGCGGTCAATCACGCGTTCCTGAATCGCGCGAAGCAGCTTCGACTGCAGCCGGACATCCATTTCGGAAATTTCGTCCAGCAGCAGCGTGCCGCCGGTGGCTTCCTCGAACTTGCCGATGCGGCGGGCGATGGCGCCGGTGAAGGCACCTTTCTCGTGGCCGAACAGTTCGGATTCCAGCAGATGCTCGGGGATGGCCGCGCAGTTGATGGAGATGAACGGCTTCTTAGCGCGGTTCGAGCGGGTGTGCACATAGCGCGCCAGCACTTCCTTGCCGGTGCCGCTCTCGCCGGTCACCATCACCGAAGCGTCCGAGCCGGCGATCTGCTGCGCCAGCTTCACGACCTTGCCCATCATCTCGTCGCGGAAGATCAGGTCGCGCGAGTCATTGGCGACGGCCGCGAGGACGGCGGCGATCAGTTCCGGCTCGGGCGGCAGCGGGATGTATTCTTTCGCGCCGGCATGGATCGCGGCGACAGCGGCGCGCGCGTCATTGGTGATGCCGCAGGCGACGATCGGCACATGGATGTGCTCGGCTTCCAGCCGCATCACGAGGTCGCGGATGTCGAGCGCGACGTCCACCAGCATCAGGTCGGCGCCCTTGCCGGATCGCAACACGTTCATGGCCTGATCGTGCGCTTCGGCATGCACCACCGAGGCGCCGTTATCCATCGCGATCTTGGTCGCGGTGGTGAGCTGGCCTTTCAATGTGCCGACGATGAGAAGCCGCATGGTGATCTCCTGTTATCTCTTTGGGTCGCGCCGCTGTCGCGCGAAGTATCGATTAATTCTCGGCCTTGATGATTTCGGTCATGGTGACGCCGAGCTTTTCCTCGACCAGCACCACTTCGCCGCGCGCCACCAGGCGGTTGTTCACATAGATGTCGATAGCCTCGCCGACGCGGCGGTCGAGTTCGAGCACCGTGCCGGGGCCGAGCTTGAGGAGTTCGCCCACTCCCATCTTGGAGCGCCCGAGCACGGCCGAGACCTGCACGGGTACGTCGAACACCGCTTCGAGGTCAGCGGCGATGCGCGTGACGTTTTCCTCATCGGCATAGCCGACATCGCCGGTGACCATCGGATCGCCGGCATTGAGATCGGGAAGCGGGACCTGGGGATCGCTCATGGTTCAGTCCTTATGGCCTTCAAGCCGTATTGCGGGACGCCATGTAGCGTCCGACGAGTTCGTTGATCTTGACGTCGATGGACGCGCGGTCGAGCACCATGCCGCCGTCAGCCCATTCGATCTTGCAGTCGCCATTGGCGATGTCGGGTTCGGCGAGAATGACGAGGCGGCCGGTGAAGCCGCTCTGCTTGGCCTGCTTCTCGATCTTCTCGCGGGCTTCCTCATACAGCGCATCATTGATGCGGATGACGAGATGCGGCGTGGCGACGAGATGGCGGAAGCAGTCATGCACCAGCGCCATGATCTCGGTGAGCGGCTCGCGTGCCACCAGTTCGCTGCACAGCTTGCGCGCGACGGCGATGGCGACGTCGACGGCCTCGGTCTCCATCTTGGTCTCGATGCCGGCGACGCCCTGGCCCACGGTCGCGGCGGCGATGCCGATCTGTTCGAGGGCCAGCGCCATGCGGCGGTCCGCTTCGGCCTTGGCTTCGCGCTGGGCGGCATCAAAGCCCGAGCGATAGGCATGAGCCTCGGCCTGGGCGATGCGTTCGGCCATTTCCGCAGGCGTGATGACCGGTGCGCGGCCGTGATCGGGCGCCGCGAAGTCGGTATCGAACAGGAATTTTGCGGGGGCGGCCATCAATACACCAGCTCGTCGTCGGCGCGGTTCTTGGTCAGCACGATTTCGCCCTTGGCGGCGAGATCCTTGGCGAGGTTCACCAGCAGTGCCTGCGCTTCATCGACGTCGCGCAGACGCACCGGGCCGAGCGCGGCCATGTCGTCGGTCAGCATCTTGGCCGCGCGTGACGACATGTTGCCCATGAAGAAGCTGCGGACTTCCTCATTGGCGCTCTTCAGCGCGATGCCCAGCTTGTCCTTGTCGATATTGCGCATCAGCGTCTGCGCCGAGCCGGCATCGAGCTTGATCAGGTCGTCGAAGGTGAACATCAGCGCCTTGATGCGCTCGGCGGATTCACGGTTCTCTTCTTCCAGCGAGGTGATGAAGCGCGTTTCGGTCTGGCGGTCGAAATTGTTGAAGATTTCCGCCATCACCTCGTGGGCGTCGCGACGGCGGGTCTGCGACAGGTTGGACATGAACTCGACCCGCAGCGTCTGCTCGACGCGCTCGATCACTTCCTTCTGCACCGCTTCCATGCGCAGCATGCGGTTGATGACGTCGAGCGCGAGGTCTTCCGGCAGGATGCCGAGCACGCGGGCGGCATGTTCCGACTTCAGCTTCGACAGCACCACGGCAACGGTCTGCGGATATTCGTTCTTGAGATAGTTGGCGAGAACCTCTTCCTGCACGTTGGAGAGCTTCTCCCACATGTTGCGGCCGGCCGGGCCGCGGATCTCTTCCATGATGCCGTTCACGCGCTCGGCCGGCAGATACTGGGTCAGCAGCCGCTCGGTGGCGTCATAAGTGCCCATCAGCGCGCCCGACGCCGACATCCGCGACACGAATTCCAGCATCAGGTCTTCGACGGTTTCCGGCTCGATGGTGCCGAGGCTGGACATATGGGACGACAATTCGCGGACTTCGTCGTCATCGAGCAGCGACCACACCTTGCCGCCGTATTTTTCCCCGAGCGCCAGCATCAGGATGGCGGCGCGCTTGGGGCCGCTCAGCGGCTTCGTCGGCGCGCGGCCGGCCTGGCGCGCGGCAAGGCCGGCGACCACGCTCTGGATGTCGCTGCTGTTGTCGCCGGTGGTTGCGGGGAGGTCTGCCATCGGGATTACGCCGGTTCCTGCAGCCACTGACGAACAATGGCAGCGGTTTCATTCGGATTGCGATCAGCCAGCTCACCGACGCGATGCACCGACTGGGCGTGGACCTGGCCCTGAATGGTGGCAACGTCGATCATGTTGGCGCCGGTTGCGGCGACCAGGGTCTGGCCGTCAGCGCCGACCGTGACATTGTCGGGCAGCGCCATCATGCCGGCCGGGACCGGCAGCGCAGCCGGCGGCGTCTCCGGCGTCAGGATGCGGCGGACCAGCGGACGGACGACCATGAACACCACGACGAGACCGAGCAGCATCATCACGCCGAGTTCGATGACGTTCATCACGTCGTCCTTGGTGAATTGCAGATTGCCGAGCAGGCCGGTCGGTTCTGCGGCCGGCGGCGTGGCAGGACCTTCGGCGAACTTCAGGTTGACCACTTCCACCTGGTCGCCGCGCTTCTGATCGAAGCCGATCGCGGAGCGGACCAGCGTGGCAATGCGGTCGAGTTCTTCCTTCGGGCGCTGGGCATAGACCAGCTCGCCCTTTTCGTTCTTGCTGTAGCTGCCATCCACCAGCACCGCGACCGAGATGCGGTTGACGCGGCCGGCTTCGGTGACTTCGGTCTTGGTAACGCGGGAGATTTCGTAGTTGTTGGTCTCTTCCGACTTCTTGCTCTGGTCCTTGGGGTTCCCGGTGGTGTTCTGCTGATTGCCGGGGAGCTCGTTGTTGACGGTCACCTGGCCATCGCGCTCGCCACTCTGGGACTGTTCTTCCCGGCTCTGGCTGGAGCGCAGCACCCGGCCTTCCGGATCGAACTTGTCCGAGGTCTGGGTCACCTTGTTATAGTCGAAATCGGCGGTGAGCTGGACGCGGGCGCGACCGGAGCCGACCACCGAGGAGACAATGGACTCCACCTGGCTGCGCATCCGCTTCTCGAAGGCGGTGCGGCGCTCGTCGCCGGCGGCGGTCTCGGCATTCGGATCGGCGGCGCCATCGGCAAGGAGCTGGCCGGCCTCATCGACGATGGAGACCCGTGCCGGCTTCAGCCCGTTGACCGCCGAGGCGACCACATGGCGGATCGCCCGGACCTGCTGCGGATCGAGGGCGCCGCGGATGCGGACCACGATCGACGCAGATGGCTCCGGGGTTTCGCGCGAGAACAGCGGGCGCTCGGGGAGGACCAGATGGACACGGGCCGACTGGACACGGTCGATTGCCCGGATGGTGCGGGCGAGTTCGCCTTCCAGGGCGCGCAGGTGGTTGATGTTCTGGACGAAACTGGTGGTGCCGAGGGCGTCCGACTTGTCGAAGATCTCGTAGCCGACGCCGCCGCCCTTGGGCAGGCCGCCTTCGGCCAGCTTCATGCGCAGGCGGGTGACCTTGTCCTTCGGCACCATGATGGCGGCGCCGTCATTCTTGATCTCGAACGGGATCGCCTGGCGTTCCAGATCCTTGATGATCGCCGAGGAGTCCTCGGTGGTCAGGTCGGTGAACAGCGTGGTCATCTGCGGCGTGGTGACGCGCATGATGATGAAGCCGAAGAAGCCGATCAACGCCACCGTGACGGCAAACATCGCTGCCAGGCGCGCGGCACCGAGACTTTTGAAGAAACTGATCAGACCCTGCACAACCCGGCCCCTGGAGATTCGGTCTCCGGGACCGACTGGGCAATTTTTGCCGAGGTATGGTTTCCAGTTGGTTAACGCGGGTTAACTTTACGCCTCATTGTTGCCAAACAGCAAAAACCGGCTTCCCAAGGGAAAGCCGGTTTTCATCAAACTCGAACCGTTAAGGTTTTGTTTACTGACGATACTGCTGGATGCGGGTGGTCCGCAGGCCGGCCAGACCGTGCTGGTCGATGGAGAACTGCCAGGACAGGAACTCGTCCACGGTCAGCGTGTAACGGCTGCAGGCTTCTTCCAGAGAAAGAAGGCCACCGCGGACGGCGGCGACGACTTCGGCCTTACGGCGGATCACCCAGCGCTTGGTACCCGGCGCGGGCAAATCGGCAATTGTTAATGGGCTGCCGTCAGGCCCGATGACGTATTTGACCCTCGGGCGATGGGGTTCTGTCATGGCGTACTCACACTACTCTCAACCACTGAACTCACAGAAACAAACTACGCCCGCCGGCTTAAAATATGCCTAATCCCACAACTCCAATGCGAATAGACTTTGCGAAAGGGTTTGTTGACGATTTGGCAAAGGGGGTACGGTCCAGCGTCCTCCGCCCGGACGTCGCGGTGAGGAGGCACGGCCGGTACGCCCGACGCGCGGAGCGCAGGCGGATGTACCGTCTTGAAACATGGAGATGGCCAGGCTCGCCGCCTGCCGCCATAGCCAACGGAAGGCTCTGACGCTGGTAAGGAGGCACGGCTTCCGGCCCCTCGACAGGACGAGGGGCGAGCGCGAAGCGAGGGTTGCGAGATGAGTTCTCGCGCCGCTCAATCCGCCCGATGCGCGTATCAGGTCGAAGGTGTGGGCGTAGGTGTCGGCGTGCTGGTCGCGCGCACGACGCGCTTGATCTTGTCGACCGTGTAGTTCGAGCCGTTGATCGACAGCAGCGCCGGGCTGGCTGACAGGTCGACCGAGTCGACGACGCCCTGGACTTCCGTGGAGACGCCGACGTCGCGGCCGTTGTCGTCCTTCGCGGTCGCTGTCAGCGTGTAGGCGCCTTCCGGATATTGCACGCCGTCATTGCCCTTGCCGTCCCAGACGAAGGTGCCTTCGCCGGACTGCAGCGAATATTTGCCGCTATAGACGACGTTGCCGGCCGAGTTCGTGATGCTGATATCCGCCGTGGAAGCCTTGTCTGCAAGCAGATTCCATGTCGCCGACGTCTTGAACTGCGCGGTCGCGCCATCCACGGCGACATTGTTGCCGACATAGACCAGTGCTTGTGTGGCCTGCGTCGCCTTTTCCATCTCCACCAGCGACTTCAGCTGATCGTTCGACTTCAACTGCTGTTCGACTTGCGCGAACTGCACGAGCTGCTGCGTGAACTGGTTGGTATCCAGCGGGTCGAGCGGATTCTGGTTCTGCAGCTGAGTGGTGAGCAGCGTCAGGAAGGTCTGGAAGTTATCAGCGAGGCCCGTCGACGAGCTCGTATTGGTGCTCGTATTCGTATTGGTCGAGGTCCCGGAGACGACAGGGTTCGAATAAGTCGCATCAACTGCCATGGGTCAATCCTCAGATGCTGATATCGATGCCGCCATTGGCGCCATACATGCGGCCATAGCCGCGTGCTGCAGGGGCCACGGTGACGGTGTCGTCGTCATTGATGGTCAGGCGGTGCATGTGGCGGCCGGACTGCTCGCCATTCTGCTGCTGTTGCTGTTGCGGAGACTGATCGCGCAGCGAGAACTGCAATCCGCTGTCATTGGTCTTGAGGCCGGCCTGTTCGAGTGCGCGCTGCAATTGCGGTGCGTCCTGGCGCAGCATGGTCAGGGTTTCCGGCTTCTCGACCGTGAGATGGGACGTGACATTGCCATGCTTGTCGACTTCGAGACGCACATCGATGCGGCCGAGCTCGGCGGGATCGAGGCGGATATCGAATGACGTCTTGCCGGCCTTTGCCGACTGCGCGATCTCGACGGCAACGCCGGACAGCGGCACCGGCGGATTGGCGGCGACGTGCGGCTGCAGCTGCTGCGCAGCGGCAACGGTGTTGGTCGCCTGCAGATGCGTCGGCTGCGGCAGCGGCGTGCTTGTCGGCGCCGCCTGATCGAGTGAAGCTGGCTGCGGTCCCTGCTCGGCGCGATGTGCGCGGTTCTGCTCGGTTGCAGGCTTCGCGTCGGCGTTGCCGGCAGCATTCGCGTCCGGCTTCGGCGCATCTGCTGAAGTTTGATCCGTCTTGCCGTCGGTCATCTGCTTGGGAGCGATAACGCCATCCGTCGGGGTCGCCAGCGCCGATGCGTCCGTTTTGCCTTCCGGCTTGCCGTCGCCGGTCGTCAGAGTGGCGGTCTTTGCGGTTTCGCCGCCTTCGGCCTTCTTCGCGCCTTTCGCGGCAGCCGGCATGGCGCCTGCGATCAGCGCTGCGAACGTCGCATCGCCTTCGGCGGATGTATCGGTCGGCAGCACGCCGGTCTCGGGTGCTGCGACTTCGCCGGCATCGAGCTTGGCTTTCAGGGCGGCGGCAGCGGCGATGGCGAGGGGCTGCGCGCTGCCGGTGGTGTCCGGGGTGGTCGGGACGACGGCGGTTGCGTCCGTGGTCGGCGAAACGGATGTCGCGACGACGACCGGCACAATGTCGAGCGTCGCGGTCTGTGTGGTGTCGTCGGTCGTCGTGGCGTCGTTAGTTACGGCATCCTTGGGGTCGTCCGTCGAATCCGCTTTTGAATCAGAGGCTTGATCGGATTTGGACGATTTGTCGTCCTTGCGCGCAGTTTTGCCGGTCTGCGACGTATTTGGTGCGGCGTCAGTGCGTCGGTCTTGCGGCGCCGATGAGGCGCGGTCATCCCGGCGATCGGCTGCCTTCGGACGCTCGGCGACCGGGCGGTCGTCGCGGCGAGACGGTGCCGGGATGTCGGGGCGGGCGGTCGGGGCGGCAGCGACGTCACTATTGGCGGTATTTTGTTCGACCAGCGAACCAAAATGGTCCGATCCAGCCGATGCATCGTCGCGCGCGGATTTGGCACGCGCGGACTGCAAAGTGAGAGCAGAGACGATATCGGACGAGACGCTAGCCACAGGTCGCCTTTCAAGAACGGTTCCAGCGCTTATTGAGCAAGGACCGGGCCAGAGGTGTTTTGTTCTTCTGATGCCATATATTTCAATGGCTTACGACGTTTCGGCTGGCTCCTGCGGGTGCCGGATGGCCACGTCGTTTCTGCCCGGCGGCAAGATTTGCCGTTCGCAGGCGGCGCGCCGCGATTGATTGAGCGCAACGCCGCCTATATTAAAGTGCACTATCCCAGCCATCGTCGGACCTCTGTAAGTTCCGGGATTGCCTCATGTTTTCCGATCGCCTCGGTTCTTGTTTCGGGGCGGTCACAGCTCATGGCCTTGAACCATGCTCAACAGTCTCGATCTCGAAGGTCGTCCGGAGGACACCCGCGTCGTCGTCGCCATGTCCGGTGGCGTCGACTCGTCGGCCACGGCTGCGCTGTTGAAGTCGCAGGGTTATGACGTCGTCGGTATTACCCTCCAGCTTTACGATCATGGCGCCGCGATGCATCGGAAGGGCGCGTGCTGTGCCGGCCGTGACATTCATGATGCACGCGATGTGGCGGAGCGGATCGGGATTCCGCATTACGTGCTGGACTACGAGTCCAAGTTTCGCGAGCAGGTGATCGACAATTTCGCAGCGAGCTACGCGCTTGGCGAAACGCCGGTGCCGTGCATCGAATGCAATCGCTCGGTGAAGTTCAAGGATCTCTTGGCCACCGCGCGCGAGCTCGGCGCACAGGCGCTGGCGACCGGACATTATGTAGCGTCGCGGCATCTCGGTGATGGATCGCGCAGCATGGTGTGCGCGGCGGATTCCGATCGCGACCAGAGCTACTTCCTGTTCGCCACCACGCAGGAGCAGCTCGATTACCTGCGCTTCCCGCTCGGCGACATGAGCAAGCCGCAGACGCGCGAACTGGCGCGGCAGTTCGGCCTGTCGGTTGCCGACAAGCAGGACAGCCAGGACATCTGCTTCGTGCCCACCGGCCGCTATACCGACATCGTCGAACGGCTGAAGCCCAATGCCATGGAGCCCGGCGACATCGTCGACACCGACGGCCATGTGATCGGCCGCCACAACGGCATCGCGAATTTCACCATCGGCCAGCGCCGCGGCCTCGGCATCGCGGCTTCGGCGCCGCTGTATGTGATCCGTCTCGATGCGGAATCGCGCCGCGTCGTGGTCGGCCCGCGTGAGGCCCTGCGCATGCACAGGATCGCGCTGCGCGATGTCAACTGGATCGGCGGCGGCCATATCGACACCGCCATCGGTGATGGCCTCGAACTCTTCGTGCGCGTTCGGTCGACCCGCCCGCCGCAGCCAGCCTGGCTGCGCAAGACCGAGGCCGGCTACGAGGTCGAGCTGGTCGGCGGCGAGGAGGGCGTGTCGCCCGGCCAGGCCTGCGTGTTCTACGACGCCCAGTCGGGCCAGGCCCGCGTGCTCGGTGGCGGCTTCATCAAGAGCGCTGCGGCGAAAAGCTCTGTCGGATCGGCCGCGCGCAATGCTAGTGTGCCCGACGTCGCAGCGATGCGCGTCTAAGGAGTTTTAAGGCAGGGGCATGGCTGGCGATATCGACCGCGCGGGGGTCGCGAAGGCTTACGGGCGCTGGGCGCCCATCTACGACATGGTGTTCGGCAAGGTGTTCGATGAAGGTCGTCGCTCGACCATCGCCGAAGCCGATCGCATTGGCGGCCGGGTGCTCGATGTCGGCATCGGCACCGGCCTCTCGCTGCTCGATTACAAGCGCACCACAAAGATCTGTGGCGTCGACATTTCCGAGCCGATGCTCCGCCGCGCCCATGAGCGCGTGCGCAAGCACAATCTCACCAATGTCGAGACGCTGGCGGTGATGGATGCGAAACATCTCGCATTCCCCGACAATCATTTCGATGCCGTGGTGGCGCAATATGTGATCACCGCGGTGCCGGATCCCGAAGCGACGCTGGATGATTTCATCCGCGTGCTGAAGCCGGGCGGCGAGCTCATTCTCGTCAATCATATCGGCGCCGAAACCGGTTTCCGGAAAATCTTCGAACTGGCCTTCGCCCCGCTGGCGCGCCGGCTCGGCTGGCGTCCGGAATTCCCATGGGCGCGGCTGGTCAACTGGGCCAAGGCCCATGGCGGCGTTTCGCTCGCCGAGCGCCGCCCGATGGCGCCGATGGGCCACTTCTCGCTGATCCGCTACGTGAAAGCCTGATCACAGCTCTCCGGCTCGGGCGTTCAAGAAATGACTTGATCGCCGGCACATCGTTCGGCAAAAATACAATCTAAGGTAGTTTTTTGCGTGCCGCTTGTGGTGCTTGGGCAAAAGCGCGTGTTGAAAAAGTCAATCAACGAGGCATTCGGGCAGAAGGACTGGTGGAGCCCGCTAGCCGATACAATTCGCACCGTATTTCTGCTATTGTTGGACACGATCGAGATCGCCGGCCTGCTCGCCCTGGCGTGGAGCCTGAAGGCACTGTTGGATCAGGTTGCGCTCCCACCTCTGGTGATCGGTACCTGGGAGGTGACTGCGACGCAGATCATCAAAAATTTCGACTATGGCGTGCTTGTCGCATTTTTGATGGCCCAAGCTGTGAGGTTGCTAATCCATCTTTTCAGAAAGCCGAGCCATGGCTGATATTGCACTTGGACAAGTTCTGAAATCCGATGTCTGGGCCATTCCCAGGTCTACCTTGCTTTACGCATGCGCTGGACTGTTCGGTGCCGTATTCCTAACGACGCTGGAACTGGTTACCAAGGTCGAAAACGGCCGACCATCACACCCCCAAGTAACGGTACCAGCATCGCGTGATCTCGTGCCTTCATTCGTCACACCGCCCGAACCTATTGATTGGATCGATATGGATCGAGCATCTATCGCGTTCAGCAAGTCGTTCGAGGAATTTCAGAGGATTGCGCTCTGGAACAAGCAGAACATGACATCGCGCGCACCTGGATTGCTGCAAGGGCAAATGTCATCGTTGGGCAATCTCTGGGGACCTTACGGTTCACTGGAAAGCCGCCTTGTGACCGCGTCGACCGGAGTAACCCCAAGGCCAGATGGAAATTTTAGGCTTTCAGCCGGGATTGCGGCCGATGAAACACGGGCTGGACGTGACCGAGACTGGTCTGTGATGGTGTTCGGCAATCCTCACGTGAAAATTGCGGGACAAGGCGTGGGAGATGGCAATCCGACGGCCTCGATCAGCGCATCGCTGTCTAGTTGGAAGAGTGACATGGGCGCGGTTCGCTTCGTTTGGTGACATCTGAAGCTGATCCAAGTGTTCGCAGATCGCAAGGAACATCCGGCGCTGCCGGCTGTTTCCCCCGCATGAGAAACAATCACATCCTTCTCATCGCAAGTCTGATGATCGCCGGTTCTGGCGCGGCCATCGCGCAGGCGCCGCCTGCGCCGACGACGCCGCCCGCACAGACGGCCCCGCCGGCAGCGGATCGCTCCAACGCCAATTGCACGCCGACACAGACCACCCCGCAAGGGAACATCACGGCGGATTCGAACGGCAAGAGTTCCGAGAATCTCGGCGACAAGCTTGCCAAATCGGATGGCGTTTTGTGTCCGCCGAGCAATGTCGATCCGGCCATGCGCGCACCGTCGCCGAAATCTGACAACAGCAACACGCCGATTATTCCACCGCCCGGCAGTCCCGGCGGTGATCCCAGCGTCCGCCCGAAATAGCAACGCTTGGAATCGCCAGTTCCTCGGTTGTCCTGGCGAGAAGCGTCAGCGACAAAGCGACCTAAATGGTCTCGCACTCGGCAAGAACTGGATTGCTTCGTCGCTTCGCTCCTCGCAATGACGGCTTAGGAATTTTGTTTTTGTCTCGTATGCACAGCGGACGTAGCATAGATCGACAGATCGCCATTACCAGTACTGCGCCGGAAACCGCTACGATCATCCACGCGATCGGTACTTATGAACCGCATCACGACACATCGTGAAACAAATTTGAATCGTTGTAGGTAAGCACCTGCGTGCGACGTCCACATAATCGCGCCAAGTGTGAATCGGATTTTACGAAATCGTCCTCGCCGAATTAACGCAAGTTGTAACCCCGCATTGTAGAACGGGCGCATAGGTCTATTACGGACTGATCGCTTTGCTCACGATCCGATTCGAGGTTCAATGCGCGTCGCAGTCGTACATGATTGGCTCTACACACTGGGCGGCGCCGAGCAGGTGCTGCGCGAAATCCTGCAATGCTATCCGGATGCAGAAGTCTTCACGCTGTTCGACGCACTGTCGCAGGAAGATCGCGACAAGATCGGCATCAGGAAGAAGACGCATACGAGCTTCCTGCAGCGCATGCCCTTCATCAAGACCAAGCATCGCACCTATCTGCCCCTGATGCCGATCGCCATCGAGCAGTTCGATCTGTCGGGCTATGATGTCGTGATCTCGTCGAGCTATGCCGTCGCCAAGGGCGTGATCACCGGCCCCAACCAGCTTCATGTCTCCTATGTGCATTCGCCAATGCGCTATGCGTGGGATCTGCAGCACGCCTATCTCAATGAGGGCGGCTACACTGCCGGTATCAAGAGTGCGCTGGCGCGTGCGTTGCTGCACCGGATTCGAATCTGGGACGTGCGCACTGCGCATGGGCCGGATGCGATGCTGGCCAATTCCAACTTCATCGCCAAGCGCATCAAGAAGGTCTATGGCCGCGATGCCAAGGTGATCTATCCGCCGGTCACGCTCTCGAAGCTGCCGAAGCCGTTGCCGGTCGGCGATCATTTTCTCGCGGCCAGCCGCCTCGTGCCCTACAAGAAGATCGAGGCGGTGATCCAGGCATTCAACTCCATGCCCGATCAGAAATTGATCGTGGCCGGCGACGGGCCGGAGGCGGAGCGGCTGAAGGAGATGGCCGGTCCGAATGTGAGTTTTGCCGGCTTTGTCAGCGACGAGAAATTGCGCGAGCTGATGGGCACCGCGCGGGCCTTCGTCTTCGCGGCCGAAGAGGATTTTGGCATCATCGTCGTCGAGGCGCAGTCGGAAGGCGCGCCGGTGCTGGCACTCGGCCGGGGCGGCGCGCGCGAGACGGTGTCGGCCTCGCCGGAGCTGCGCACGGGCATGTTCTTCGATGCCAATGAGCCGGAGGCGATCGCGCAATGCGTGCGGGCCTTCATCGCGCGCGAGCATGAGTTCTCGCGCGATGTCTGCCGCGCCCATGCGCAGAAATTCTCGGCCGAGCGTTTCCGCACCGAGTTGATGACCTTCGTGAACGACAACATGAAGAATTTTACCGGCGAGCGGCGGCGCAATCGCGGGCCCGCGCCGGAAGGCAGCAATTTCAAGCGCCGCTGGAGCGATGTGCAGGACGGCGAGCAGCGGATCCCCGAAGGTGGGGATCGTCGGGCGCAGCGGTGAGGTACGGCGCGCTCGTTGTCGTCGCCCGGCTCGACCGGGCGATCCAGTATACGCCGGCTGTCGTGCTTAAATGAGAAGGCGGTTCTACTGGATCACCCGCTTTCGCGGGTGATGACAGGCAGCGGCTAAGCTCTCACGAATCCGTCTTCGGTTGCGGGCTGTAGTCCGGAAACTTCGCCAGAAACGTCTCCTTCACCGCCCTGAATTGCGCGATGCTGGTTTTCAGCTCGCGCAGGCGGCGCTGACCGTTCTGGATCTCGGTTTCGAACAGATCGAGATGATGGCTGTCGAGGCTTTCACGGGTGAGATATTCGTCGTCGCCATTGCCGAAGGTGACGGCGGCACGGGCCAGCACGTCATCGACGCGCTTGGTGAGGCCGGACTGTTCTGCCTCGGCGCTGGACAGTGCCTGGTCGATCGCGCCCATCACTGAATCCAGGCGTTCGCGATCGGTCTCGGCGTCACGCTCCGGCGAGCGGGCGCGGAATTCGCGGTCGCCGACGATGCTGCGCAGATAGGTCTGGGCGCGTGACCTCAGGAATGTCTGGAACATGGCGTGCCCGTCCGATCCCACGCAGCGGCATGCTGCGCGATGGCGCAGTGTGCCCGGTCATGGTGTGCATTCGGTTAAGAAATTGCGGCGGTTGTAAGGGGTCCGTAGCCTGGATGGAGCGCAGCGTAATCCAGGAACCGGCGCTTTCGCATGTCGCCGGTCCCCGGATTGCGCTGCGCTCCATCCAGGCTAGGTCTCTTCGCAAAACGTCGCGATCACGACATCGATCCGTTTGTTGATCGCGCGCCGGTTCACCTGGTGGGTCTCGTCGACCATCGCGCGAAAATGGTCGTGGCTGAAGACCGCGCCGATCATCATCTCTGCGACGGTTCTCGCAGGAAGGTCTTCGAGCGTGGATTTCAGTTTGATGCGTTTGATGCAATCGACGACGCCGCTGTCGCCGCTCTTGAAGATGACGTCGGTGAAGATGCCGGCGAGGGCCGGTGACTGCTTCCGTTCCGCGACGATCAGGCGGTGCAGGGCGATCTCGTCGGGGCTGAAGACCACGTCGGCAATGAAGCACATGGCTTCCCTGAGTTCGTCGATGACCGGTATGCCCGGCCGTGATGCGACTCCGAACTGAAACCGCTGCAGATTGTCCGTAAGCATGGCACGGAACAGGTCGCTCTTGCTGTCGAACAGCTTGTAGAGCGTCTTTTTCGACATGCCGGCCGCGCCGGCAATGTCGTCCATGGTGGTGGCCGCAAACCCCTTCTCGCCGAAGGTACGTTTGGCGACCGCCAGCAGCTGGGCGATCCGCTCGGCGGATGGACTACCGGCGTCGGGCGTTGTCATGTGCGGGTCATTTTGCTGCGGCAAAACGCGCGTTCGCGGCTTCCTGGCGCCGGCCGATGCAACCATTGAACATTCACTCCGTTATATGAGCCGCTTCACAAACGCTTGAGCGGGCTCACCTGCCGGGCGCTTGACTTCCGGGGAGGAAACTAGCAAGTTTCCTGAGCGGAAACCAGAGAGTTTCCCAAGATTTCTCACGGCCACCTCATCTGCGCGGGATTGCGCGGTGTCGTGCGCCGTTTTTGCATTGGTGATGGTAATGACGTCTGCAATCGCTCGCCCGCTTGTTCTGGTCGGACTGCTCGCGCTCGTGGGATGCGGCAAGCCCGCCCAGGAAGCCAAGGCGCCACCGCCGCCCGAAGTGGGCGTGATGACCCTGAAGCCGCAGGAAGCTTCGATCTCGACGCTCTTGCCGGGCCGCGTCGTCGCGCATCAGGTGTCGGAGGTGCGCCCGCAGGTGACGGGTATCCTGACCAAGCGCGTCTTCACCGAAGGCGCCGAGGTCAAGGAAGGCGAGCTGCTCTACGAAATCGATCCCGTGCAGTATCAGGCCGCGCTGGAAAGCGCGGAGGCGACCGTGCTGAAGGCACAGGCCAATCTTTCACTGGTGCGGCTGGTGGCCGAGCGCAAGGCGCAGCTGCTCAAGACCAATGCGGCGAGCCAGCAGGATGTCGACAGCGCCATGGCGAGTTTCAAGCAGGGCGAAGCCGACCTGAAATCGGCAGAGGCCAATCGCGACACCGCAGCCATCGCGCTCGACCGCACCAAGGTGCTTGCGCCGATTTCCGGCCGCATCGGCAAGTCGATGATCACGCCCGGTGCGCTGGTGACCGCGAGCCAGGCCAATGCGATGACCACGATCCAGCAGCTCGATCCCGTCTATGTCGATCTCGATCAGGCAACATCGGAGATGGATCGCATCCGCAACGAGCTGTCCAGCGGACGATTGAAGCGGCCGGCCGGCGGTGTCGAGATCGAACTGGTGCTCGAGAACGGCAAGACCCATCCGCAGAAGGGCAAGTTCGGCTTCACCGATTCCAGCGTCAACGAGACCACGGGCTCGGTGTCGACCCGCGCGATCTTCGCCAATCCCGAGCGTAACCTGCTGCCAGGCATGTATGTGCGTGCGCGCGTGATCGCCGGCGTCGATCCGAAGGCGATCCTGATCCCGCAGCGCGCGGTGTCGCGCAATCCGCGCGGCGAGGCGATCGCGATGTTCGTCGACAAGGACGGGAAGGTGGAGCAGCGCGTGCTCAAGGTCGCGCAGGCGATCGGGCCGAACTGGCTGGTGGATGACGGCGCCAAGGAAGGTGACCGCGTCATTCTCGACGGGCTGCAGAAGGCGAAGCCGGGGCAGGTGGCGAAGACGATCGATGTCACCGTCGATCCGAAGACCGGCCTGACCAAGACGCCGGGCAAGGAAGCCAACGCGGCGGGCGCCGCCCCGGCGGCTGCCTCGCCCGAGACGCGCAAGGACTGATCGACCATGTCGCATTTCTTCATCAAGCGCCCCATCTTTGCGTGGGTGCTGGCGATCCTGATTATGTTCGGTGGCCTGCTGGCGATTCTCGGCCTGCCCATCGCGCAATATCCGCAAATCGCGCCCACGGTGATCACCATCACCGCCAACTATCCCGGCGCCAATGCGACCACGGCGGAAAACTCGGTGACCAAGGTCATCGAGCAGAACATGACCGGCGTCGACTATCTGCAATACATGTCGTCCTATTCGACCTCGACCGGTGTGGTGCAGATCTCCATCACCTTCACCAACGAGGCCAATGCGGACATCGCGCAGGTGCAGGTGCAGAACAAGCTGCAGCTGGCGATGCCGCTGCTGCCGCAGGTGGTGCAGCAGCAGGGCATCCGCGTGGTGAAATCGTCGTCGAGCTTCCTGATGGTGCTCGGCTTCGTCTCCGAAGACGGCTCGATGAATGCGAGCGACATCGCCGACTATGTGGCCAGCACCATCAACGAGCCGATCAGCCGCGTGTCCGGTGTCGGCCAGGTGCAGCTGTTCGGTGCCGAATATGCGATGCGCATCTGGCTCGATGCGGAGAAGCTGACCAAATACAACCTGATGCCGGGCGACGTGACCCAGGCGATCCAGGCGCAGAACACCCAGGTGACCGCGGGCCAGCTCGGCGGATTGCCGGCGGTGGATGGCCAGCAGCTCAACGCGACCATCACCTCGCAGAGCCGTCTGCAGACCATCGAGCAGTTCCAGGACATCATCCTGCGTACCTCGACCTCGGGCCAGACCGTGCGGTTGAAGGATGTGGCACGCGTCGAACTCGGCTCGAAGAGCTATGACGCGGTGGCGCGCTACAACACCAAGCCTGCGGCCGGCATGGGCATCTCGCTGGCCACCGGCGCCAATGCCGTGGCGACTTCGGAAGGCGTCAAGGCGCGCATCAACCAGCTCACGGCGAACATGCCGGCGGGGCTGAAGGTGATCTATCCCTACGACACCACGCCCTTCGTGAAGCTTTCGATCGAGAAGGTCGTTCACACGCTGGGTGAGGCGGTGATCCTCGTCTTCCTGGTGATGTTCCTGTTCCTGCAGAGCTGGCGCGCGACCATCATTCCCACCATCGCGGTGCCGGTGGTGCTGCTCGGCACCTTCGGCATTCTCGCCATTGCCGGCTACTCCATCAACACGCTGACCATGTTCGCCATGGTGCTGGCCATCGGCCTTCTGGTCGATGACGCCATCGTCGTGGTGGAGAACGTCGAGCGCGTGATGGAGGAAGAAGGCCTGTCGCCGCGCGAGGCGACCGAGAAGTCCATGAACGAAATCACCGGCGCGCTGGTGGGCATCGGCGTGGTGTTGTCGGCGGTTTTCGTGCCGATGGCGTTCTTCTCGGGCTCGGTGGGCATCATCTACCGGCAATTCGCGCTGACCATCGTCTCGGCCATGGTGTTGTCGGTGCTGGTTGCGCTGGTCCTCACGCCGGCGCTCTGCGTGACGATCCTGAAGAAGCCGGAGAAAGGTCATCACGAGAAGCGCGGCTTCTTCGGCTGGTTCAATCGTAATTTCGATCGCGCATCTGGCGGCTATCAGTCCACCACCGGCCGGTTCGTCAAGCGGCCGGCAGCGGCGCTGCTGGCTTTCGTCGCTGTTGTGGTGGCGATGGTGTTCCTGTTCGTGCGGCTGCCGTCGTCGTTCCTGCCGACCGAAGATCAGGGCACGATCATCACGCTGGTGCAGCTCCCCGTCGGCGCCACCGCCGGGCGTACGCTCGACGTGATCCAGCAGGTCGAGAAGCAATATATGGAGAACGAGAAAGACACGGTGCAGGGCGTGTTCGCCGTGCGCGGCTTCTCCTTCGCCGGCCAGGGCCAGAATGTCGGCCTCGCTTTCGTCAGCCTGAAGCCTTTCAAGGAGCGTGCCGATCACGAAAAGTCCGCGCAGCAGGTGGCGGCGCGGGCGATGGCGGCGTTCTCCAAGATCCGCGACGCCATGGCCTTTGCGGTGTTGCCGCCGTCATTGCCCGGCTTCGGCAATGCGTCGGGCTTTGACTTCTATCTTCAGGACTCCGGCAATGCCGGCCATGAGGAACTGCTGAAGACGCGCAATCAGCTGCTCGGCGCACTTGCCGGCGATCCGCGCATCTCGCAGCCGCGCCCGAACGGCCAGGACGACACGCCGCAGTTCAATCTCGACATCGACCAGGCCAAGGCGACGGCGCTCGGGGTCAATCTCACCGATCTCAACCAGACGCTCTCGGCGGCCTGGGGCGGCTCCTACGTGAACGACTTCATCGATCGCGGCCGCGTCAAGCAGGTCTATGTGCAGGGCGATGCCGCCTTCCGCATGGACACCAACGACATCGGCAAATGGTATGTGCGCAACAACCAGGGATCGATGGTGCCGTTCTCGGCCTTCGCCACCAGCCGCTGGAGCTATGGCTCGCCGCGTTTGGAGCGCTACAACGGCGTCGCCGCCGTGCAGATCCAGGGGCAGCCGTCGCCGGGCACGAGTTCGGGCACGGCCATGGCGGCGGTGGACGAGCAGATGAAGAAACTGCCGGCCGGCTATACGCATGAATGGACCGGCCTGTCGTTCCAGGAAAAACTCACCGGCAGCCAGACGCTGTATCTCTATGCGATCTCGGTGCTGATCGTGTTCCTGTGTCTCGCGGCGCTGTATGAGAGCTGGTCGATCCCGTTCGCCGTCATGCTGTCGGTGCCGATCGGCATTCTCGGTGCGCTCGCCGCCGCGACCCTGTTCGGCCAGAGCAACGACGTCTATTTTCAGGTCGGCCTGCTCACCACGATCGGCCTCGCGGCGAAGAACGCGATCCTGATCGTGGAATTCGCCATCGAGCAGCAGCAGAAAGGTCTGTCGCTGATCGACGCCACCCTGCACGCGGCACGCCAGCGTCTGCGTCCGATCCTGATGACGTCGATGGCTTTCGTGCTCGGCGTGCTGCCGCTGGCGCTGGCCACCGGCGCCGGCTCGGCGAGCCAGAACGCCATCGGCATCGGCGTCGCCGGCGGCATGGTGGCGGCCACGGTGCTCGGCATCTTCTTCGTCCCGGTGCTCTATGTGCTGGTCCGCAAGATTTTTCCGGGCGGCGCGAAGTCCACCAGCGCCCAGGGCGCACATCCGGCAGCCACTCCGGCGGAGTGACCTGAGCGGCGCCAGCGTGTAAATCATCCCGGACACATTGCTTCGGGATGAGACATGCAGGGGCTGGACTGGGATCTGCTACGCACCTTCTCCGTGATTGCGGGGGAGGCGAGCCTGACGCGCGCTGGCGCATTGCTGAAAGTCAGCGCGCAGACGGTAAGCCGGCGGCTGGCGGAGCTCGAGGCCATCACCGGCGTCCGGCTGATCGCGCGCTCGCTGGAAGGCTATTCGCTGACGCCGGCGGGCGAGCGGCTGAGCCGACAGCTCGAAGGCATGCGGCTGGAAGCCGTGCGGATCGAATCCGTGATCGCGGAAATCCGCGACAAGCCCGTCGGCACGGTCCGCCTGTCGATCACCGAGGTGCTGTCCGGACCGTGGCTGATGGGCGCCATCGGCGAATTCAACCGACGTTATCCCGAGATCATGCTGGAGATCCGTGTCGATGGCTGGCCGGCCTCGGTGCGGCGGCGCGAGGCGGATATCGTGCTGCGGCTGTATGGGCCGGGTAACGAAAATCTGGTCGGCCGCAAGGTGGGGCGCCTCGGCGTGGGCGTGTATGCCTCAAAAGCCTATGCACGCGCGCACGGGCTGCCAAAGACGCGCGAGGAGTGGGATGGCCACAGCTCGATCGGCCTGGTCGGCGAGGGGCCTTTGATGGAGTGGTTCGACAGCGTGTCGCGCCATTCGCGCCGCGTGCTGCAATGTTCGTCGAATACGGATCTGATGGCGGCGGCGCGCGCCGGGCTCGGTTTCGCGCCGCTGATGTGCATTTCCGGCGATCCGGACAAGTCGCTGGTGCGCGTGTTGCCTGAAAAATTGCGTAGCTCGACGGAGATCTGGATGCTGTCGCATCCCGATCTGGTGGATGCGCCGCAGATCCGGGCAGTGCTGGATTTCATTGCCGAACAGGCGAAGAAGGATCAAGTGCGGTTGCTGGGGTGAGACCTCCTCTCCCTCTCCCGCTCTTGCGGGGGAGGGCCGGGATGGCACTGCCTCAAGCGCCGGTGTTTGTGGAGGCACCCACCCTGACCCGCCCCCGCAAGCGGGAGAGGGGACACTGCTCGCGAGCCTAGATCGCTCGATCTCCAAATCTGGCGGATGGCATCTTCATATTTGAGCGTCCTCCATCCCGCGTTTCCCGTTATCATCCCTTCAATTCAAATCCGGGATGGAAACCAAAAATGTCGCTGCCGTCGATCTTCCAGAATCGTCTCTCCGTGCCTGTGATGGGCTCGCCGCTGTTTCTCGTGTCGGGGCCGGAGCTGGTCATCGCGCAGTGCAAAGCCGGCATTGTCGGCTCCTTTCCAGCACTGAATGCGCGCCCCGTCGCGGTGCTCGGCGAATGGCTGACGCGGATCGAGAACGAGCTTGGCGAATATGCCGCGAAGAACCCGCATCTGCCGGTGGCGCCGCATGCGGTGAACCAGATCTGCCACCCCTCCAATGATCGCCTGCATGCGGATATGGAGATTTGCGTAAAGCACAAGGTGCCGGCGATCATCACCAGCCTGCAACTGCCGCAGTCCATCGTCGATGCCGCGCATTCCTATGGCGGCAAGGTGTTTCACGATGTCACCACCATCCGTCATGCGCGCAAGGCCGCCGAGATGGGCGTCGACGGCCTGATCCTTGTCTGCGCCGGCGCAGGCGGCCATGCCGGCACGCTGTCGCCTTTCGCCTTGCTGCGTGAGGTGCGCCAGTGGTTCTCCGGCACGATCCTGCTGTCCGGCTCCATTGCCGATGGCTATGGCATCGCCGCCGCGCAGATGATGGGCGCGGACATGGCCTATATGGGCACGCGTTTCATCGCCACGCAGGAGGCCAATGCGGTCGAGGGCTACAAGCAGTCGCTGATCGACTATGCGGCGGGCGATATCGTCTACACCAACCTGATCACCGGCGTGCATGGCAATTATCTGGCGCCGTCGCTGGTCGCAGCAGGTCTCGATCCCGCCAACCTGCCGGTGTCCGACAAGTCGAAGATGAACTTCGGCTCCGGCGGCAACACCAAGGCCAAGGCCTGGAAGGATATCTGGGGCGCAGGTCAGGGCCTCGGTTCGATCAAGGATGCGCCGGCCGTGGCCACCGTAATCGCGCGGCTACGCGATGAATACGAGCAAGCCATCGCGGATTTCGGCGGCAAGCAGGTGGTGACGAAACCGGCAGTCGCCGCCTGATGGCGGAGCGCCCCGGCAAGGCCGCTGCCGCGCGGTTTGCGGAAACCATTCGCCCGCGTCTGTCGGTGCCGCTGATTGCGGCGCCGATGTTTCGCGTGTCGGGGCCCGATCTCGTCATCGCCGCCTGCAAGGCCGGCGTGATCGGTGCGTTCCCCACTGCGAATTGCCGCAGCGATGCGGAGTTCGCGGAATGGCTTGAGCGGATCGCCGGTGCGCTGGGGCCGGATGATGCGCCATACTGCCCGAACCTGATCATCCGCCGGGAGACGTTGCAGGAGGATGTCGCGGCGGTGATCCGGCAGGGCTGCGAGATGGTGATCACCAGCGTCGGCCCGCCCGATACGGTGGTGCCGCCGTTGCATGAAGCCGGCTCCATGGTGTTCGCCGATGTCGCCTCGATCCGCCATGCGAAGAAGGCGATTGCGGCGGGTGTCGATGGCCTGATCCTGCTCACCGCGGGCGCAGGCGGGCAGACCGGCTGGGTCAATGGATTCTCCTTCGCACGCGCGGTGCGCTCGTTCTGGGATGGGCCGATCGTGCTGGCGGGCGGCGTGTTGGATGGCGAGGCGGTGTTTGCGGCCGAAGTGCTCGGCTGCGATCTGAGCTACATGGGCACGAAATTCATCGCGACCGAAGAGAGCATGGCGGAGCCCGACTATAAGGCGATGCTGGTCTCGTCGGAGCTCGACGACATCCTGCTGTCGCGTGCGTTCACGGGGCTGGAAACCAACACGCTCATCCCCTCGATCGTCGCGGCGGGTCTCGATCCGAAGAACCTGCCGACCGACATGACAAAGGAGCGTGCCGACGCGCTGTATGGCCGCAACGGCACGTCCAGCGTCAAACGTTGGCGCGACACATGGAGCGCGGGGCATTCGGTGTCGGGCGTGCATGCCATCGAGCCGGTGGCAACGCTGGTTGCGCGCACGCGCGATCAATATCATGCTGCACGTGAAGCGACGCTGAAGAAGTTGGAAAAGAAGTAGGATGGGTAGAGCGTAGCGAAACCCATCATTCCGTCGATTGACGCAGACTCGGCTGATGGGTTTCGCTCCGGCGCTACGCGCCTGCGCTCTACCCATCCTACGCATAACGAACAAGAACAGGGCGGAACGCATGAGCGTGCATGAATCTCCCACCAATTTCGCGCTGACCACGCGCGCGTTGCTGCGCCATGGCCGCGGGATCGCCTTCAAGACGAAGTCGGTGGAGTGGACTGGTGCTGCGACATTGGATTTCGTGGCACGTGCACAGCGGCTGCTTGCGGCCAGCGGGGTGACGCCAACCAGCACCGTCGCGCTGCTCACCTCGAACCGCGCGGAGACCTGGTGCTTCGGCATCGCCGCACAGGGGCTCGGTGCCAAGGTGACGTCGCTGCATGCGCTGGGTTCGGCCGAAGCCCATCGCTTTCAGCTCGAGGATTCCGAAGCCGTCGTGCTGGTGCTGGACTCCTCTCACTATCTCGCTCGTGGCGCCGAATTGCAGGCGGCACTGCCGGACCTGAAAATCCTCACGCTCGGGCCGGCGCCTTATGGCACCGACGCACTCGCGGCCATTGAAACAGGCGGTACGGCGTTCATCGCCGATCTCTCGCAGCCGCATATGATCGCATCGTTGAACTATACCGGCGGCACCACCGGCCGCGCCAAGGGTGTGTTGCGCTCGTCCGGTGCCATGGCGGCGATGGCGGCTAGTGTGCTCAGCGAATTCGAACTGCCGAGCATTCCGCGCTATCTCGCGGTGGCGCCGATCAGTCATGTCTCTGGCACCAATGTGGTGCCGACGCTGCTGCGTGGCGGCACCGTGCATCTGCTCGACAAGTTCGATCCGGAGGTGCTGCTCGCGACCATCGCGAAGGAGCGCATCAATTTCACGCTGATGGTGCCGACCATGATCTATGGCGTGCTCGATCATCCCGGCATCGACAGGCACGATCTGTCATCACTCGAACTGCTGCTCTACGGCGCCTCGGCGATGTCGCCGAACCGGTTGCGCGAGGGCATCGAGCGGCTGGGTCCCGTGTTCTCGCAGCTCTACGGCCAGACCGAATGCTATCCGATCGCGACACTGCCGAAGCGCGATCATGATCTGAAGCGGCCCGAACTGTTCGAGGCCTGCGGCTTCCCGACCGCGATCTGTCAGGTGCGCCTGCTCGATGACGACAACAATGACGTCGAACCCGGCCAGCCCGGCGAGATCTGCGCCCGCGGCCCGCTGGTGATGGCGGAATACTGGAAGCAGCCGGAGCAGACCGCGCAGGCGCTCAACGGTGGCTGGCTGCATACCGGCGATATCGCCCGCGCGGATGAGGAAGGCCGGCTCTATATCGTCGATCGCAAGAAGGACATGATCGTCTCCGGCGGCTTCAACGTCTATCCGCGCGAGATCGAGGACGCGTTGTCGTCGCATCCGGCGGTGGGCATGGCGGCGGTGATCGGCGTGCCCGACGAGAAGTGGGGCGAGAGCGTGTTTGCGCTGGTGGTGCGCCGGCGGGACACCAGCGCCACCGAAGAAGAGCTGATCGCGCTGGTGAAGGACCGCAAGGGCAGCCTCCACGCGCCCAAGCAGATCGCCTTCGTCGATGCTCTCCCGCAGACCCCTCTCGGAAAGATCGACAAAAAGGCCATTCGGGCGACTTATTGGTCGGATCAGAAGCGGCAGGTCGGCTGACGCGCGAATGCTGCTTTGCGATGCAACCGGTGCCGTTTTTTGTTCGTCACCCCGCATTCACAAACGCTCGCGCTGGATGTATTGGGGGCGCAGATTGCTGGTATGCCACCAACCCTACGAGGATCCACATGCGTGACTTCATGGCCGTTGCCCGTTCCGTCGCTGTTGCCGAACACGGGATGGCCGCAACCTCCCACCCGCTGGCGACCCTGGCCGCGGTGGAGATGCTGAAGTCGGGCGGTAATGCCATCGATGCGGCGCTGGCGGCGGTGGCCGTGCAATGCGTGGCCGATCCGGCCATGACGGGCATCGGCGGTGACTGTTTTGTGCTGTATTCGCCCAAGGGCGGTGCACCGATCGCGCTGAATGGTTCCGGCCGCACCCCGGCCAAGATCGATTCCGAAAAATACGCCAATAGCGGCCAGCGCGACATCCCGGAAACCTGCGTCGAGACCGTCACCGTGCCCGGCGCCATCGATGCCTGGTGCACGCTGAGCAAGGATCACGGCACCAAGCCTCTGGCTGAGGTATTCGCTGCGGCCATCGATGCCGCGGAAAACGGCTTTATCATCACGCCGCGCGTGGCCATGGACTGGGCCAAATGGCGCCGCAAGCTGGAAGCCCATGCGGATTGCGCCGCGCAGTATCTGCCGGGCGGCCATGCGCCGGCCGTGGGCGACAAGCGCGTGCAGCCGGCGCTCGCCGCCACGCTGCGCCGGGTGGCGCGCGAGGGCCGCAATGGCTTCTATCAGGGCCAGGTGGCCGACGACATCATCACCACGCTGCGCGCGGTCGGCGGCGCTCATGAGGCCGACGATTTCGACGCGCAGCGCTCGGACTACGTGACGCCGATTTCGACCAGCTATCAGGGCCATGACGTCACCGAAATTCCGCCGAACGGCCAGGGCCTCGCGGCGCTGATGATCATGCGCATCATGGCCGGCTACAACATCAAGAGCCTCAGCGAAGCCGACCGCATCCATGTGCTGGCCGAAGCGACCAAGGCGGCCTATCGCACCCGCGACGCTTACTTCTGCGATCCCGCTGTGGCCAAGACGGATGTCGAGCGCTTCCTGTCGGACAAGTTCATCGGCGACCTCCGTGCCAAGATCGACATGAAGAAGGCGTCGCCGGAAGAGGACTGGGATTCCGTGATCCACAAGGACACGGTGTATCTCACGGTGGTCGATCGCGACCTCAACGCGGTGTCGTTCATCAATTCGCTGTTCGGCCCGTTCGGCAGCGGCATTTATGCCAAGAAGTCCGGCGTGTTGCTGCATCACCGCGGCTGGAGTTTCCGCGCAGCACCGGGCCATGTGAATTCGCTCGGCCCGCGCAAGCGGCCGATGCACACGATCATTCCGGGCATGCTGATGAAGGACGGCCGGGCGGTCATGCCTTTCGGCGTGATGGGCGGGCACTATCAGGCCACCGGCCATGCGCAATACATGTCCAATGTGCTCGATCTCGGCATGGACATCCAGGAAGCCGCCGAGGCGCCGCGCTCGTTTGCGACGAACGGCGTGCTGCAGGTCGAGAACACCATCCCGGAAGCGGTGCGCAACGAGCTCGCCGCGCGTGGCCACAAGCTGCAGATGATGGATGCGGGCATCGGCGGCGCCCAGGCGATCCAGATCGACTACAAGCGCGGCGTGCTGCTTGGCGCATCGGATCATCGTAAGGATGGCATGGCGCTGGGGTTCTGAGCGGAACCCCGTGGTTCCATCTGGAACCTGATGCACCGGCCTGCGTTCCCTTGGGGTATCCCATTCACGCAGGCCAGTCATTGTGCAGTCTCAGGCAGTCCTCGACAAAGCGCGTCCGGCAGCGGACAGCATCATCGCGGAAGGCCGGACGGTCTGGCGCCATGTGCCGTGCCGTCGCGCCACGGTGCTCAACGATGCCGCAAATTACTTTCTCGCGCTGCGCCGCTGCCTGATCGAGGCCGAGCGCTCGGTCTTTATCGTCGGCTGGGACGTGCACAGTCGCACACCACTGGTGGGCCCCGAGGGGACGGCGGATGATGGTTATCCCGACGAATTCGGACCCTTCCTGCATGCGCTGCTGGCCGAGAAGCCGCAGCTGCATATCCATCTGCTGATCTGGAATTCGCCGGTGATCTATGCCGGCGAGCGCGAATGGTTTCCCTCCGCGAAATTCAGTGTGCCGAACAGCGACCGGCTGATCTTCTGCTATGACGACTGCCTGCCGACCGGCTCGGCCCAGCATCAGAAGATCGTTGTCGTCGATGACAGCATCGCATTTTCCGGCGGGCTCGATCTTACCATCCGCCGCTGGGACAGCGATACGCATCGTGCGAAGCATCCGAGGCGTGTCGATCCCGCAGGTGAGCCGTATCCACCGTTTCACGATGTCCAGATGATGGTGGATGGCGAGGCGGCACGCTGCCTTGCGGAGCTCGTGCGCCAGCGCTGGGCCTGCGCCAATTGCGGCGCCGCGCCAGAGATGGGTGCGGAGCGCCGCATCTGGCCGGAGGGGTTTGCAGCGGATTTCGAGCGCGTGAATATCGGCATTGCGCGGACCGAGCCTTATGCGAAGGGGCGTCCGGCGATCGATGAGGTCGATCGGTTGTTCATGGCCTCCATCGAGGCCGCCGAGCGCATGATCTATATCGAGAACCAGTTTCTCAGCGCGGAACATATCGCGCGGAAGCTCGTAGAGCGGCTGAAGCAGAAGCCGCAGCTCGAAGTGCTGCTGATCGCGCCGAAGACGCATGCGTCGTGGATCGAGGCGCGAACCATGCGCAATGGGCGGCTTGAATTCATGAAAGTATTCGATGATGCCGGCGTCGGCGATCGCGTCCGGCTGCTGCATCCACAGGTCGCAGATGGTGCCGATGTCGAGGCGGTTATGGTGCATGCCAAGGTGATGATCGTCGACGATCATTTCCTCCGCATAGGCTCCGCCAATCTGAACAATCGCTCCATGGGCGCGGACTCTGAATGCGACCTCGTGATCGAGGCAAGCAATGCGGACGAGCGCGAAAAGATCGCCGCGATCCGCAACCGGCATCTCGGCCATTTTTGCGGTGTGTCGGAGCAGGCGGTTGCGGATGAGCTGAAGCAAAGTGGTTCATTGATCGAGACAGCGACAACGCTGCGCCAGGAAGGCCACAGCCTGCATCCGGTGGAAGACGGCATCCCCGACGCCAGGGAGATCGTCGATTTCGTCACGCCGGTCGCCGATCCGCTGCGGCCGCTCGGGCTCGAGCGTGCTGCGCGGGCGACGTTGCCGACATCGCTCAAGCTGCTGGCGCTGGTGGGCGCCATCGGCGTGCTGGCGGCACTGTGGCGCTTCACGCCGCTCTATGAATTCACCGATGCCGATACGCTGCTGGACATGCTGCGCTCGATCGAGGGCTCGCCCTGGGCGCCGCTGGTCGTCGTGGCAGGTTTCATCATTGGCGGTGCGGTGCTGTTTCCGGTCACCGTGATGATCGCGGTCACGGCCGCTGCGCTCGGGCCCTGGATTGGACTAGGGTCGGCGCTGGTCGGTACGCTCGCAAGCGCGTCGCTTCTCTATGCGATCGGACGCATCGTCGGCATCAAGCCGGTGCAGCGGATGCTGGGGCCACGGCTGCGGCGGATCCAGAACAAGATCGTCGGCAATGGCGTCATCGCGGTGGTGCTGATCCGCATGCTGCCGCTGGCGCCGTTCTCGCTGGTGAACATGGCCGCTGGTGCCAGCGGCGTGCGGTTTCGCGACTTCATCATTGGCACCGTGATCGGCATGGCGCCGGGGCTGATCGCCATGTCGGTGTTCGGTTCGCAGATCGCCGATCTCCTGCGCAATCCGTCCTGGGCAAGCATGGCCTTGCTGTTGCTCGGCATCGCGGTCTGGGTCGCGTTTTCCATCGGCGCGCAATTCGTCGTCACATGGTGGAGCCGTCGCCGGTGATCGCGCCGTCCATCCGCATCATGACGTGGAACGTGCATGGCACTTTCGCACTCAATCCGAAATTCAACCTGCCCGGTGTCATTGCGCTGATCCAGAAGTGGTCACCCGATGTGGTCGCGCTGCAGGAGATCGACTCGCGCGGCGGCGGCAGCAATCCGTTTCTCATTCTGCAGGAAGCGCTCGGCGGTCACAGTGTCGGCATCAAGTCGATTGTCACCACCGATGGCGACTACGGGCAGATGCTGATCAGCCGCTGGCCGTGGGCGGCGCAGCCGGAAATTCACGATATCTCCTTTGGCGAGCATGAGCCGCGCCGCGCCGTGGTCGCTGATGTCGCGACCAAGGGCGGCATCTATCGCGTCATTGCCACCCATCTCGGGCTCAGCATCGGCGAACGCCGTCAGCAGACGCGAAAGCTGCTCACGCTGGCGCACGAGCCGACCCATCCGTCAGTCATCGTCGGCGACTTCAATGACTGGTTCTGGGTCAATTCGGTGCGCAAGTCGCTGGCGCGTGAATTCCCGGCGCGCACGCAGCACCGCACCTTTCCGTCGCGCTGGCCGCTGATGCGGCTCGACCGGATCTATGGACGCGACATCAGGATCGTCGAGAGTTTCACCGATCCCGAAGCCAAGGCGATTTCAGACCATCTGCCGGTCATTGCCGATATCCTACCGACGATACCGCTGCAGCTCACGCCGCCGGTGCTGCGTCCGGTCGCAGTGGCAGATCCAGTGTGACGCAGGTGCCCTGGCCGGGCGTGCTGGCGAGATCAATCTGTCCCTTGAGGGTCGAGACCACGAGGTTGAAAACGATATGCAGCCCGAGCCCCGTGCTGCCCTTGTCGCGTCGCGTGGTGAAGAAGGGATCGAACACCTTGGCGAGATCGCCTTCCGCAATGCCGATGCCGTCGTCACTGACGATGATCTGCATCCGCTCGTCATCGAGGCGCGACACCGCGATGGTGATCTCGCCGATGCGCCCGTCCGGATAGGCGTGGATCACCGCATTGAGCGCGAGATTGCGGATCACCTGCGCCAGTGCACCGGGATAGCTGTCGACGGCAATGCCGTCCTCGCACAGCACCGTGGCCTGATGGCCGCGCCGCACCAGCAGTGGCTGCAGCGTGCTCATGATCTCGCAGAGCCATGGTCGCATCTCGAAGCTGCGGCGCTCCTCGTCCGCCTCGTCCGTCGCCACCTGCTTGAAGCTGTGAACGAGATCAGCCGCACGGTGGTGGTTCGAAAACAGCAGTTTCATGCCTTCGCGCAGGCGCGCGATGCTCTGGGTCAGTTCGGAGCGGCGGACCTGCCCGGACTGGATGGTGGCATCCAGCCGGTTGATCTCACCTTCGAGCGCGGTGGTCGTCGTGAGGGCCAGGCCGAGCGGCGTGCTCACTTCATGCGCGACACCGGCAACGAGTTGCCCGAGCGAGGCCAGCTTCTCCGCCTGAACCAGTTGCCCCTGCGTGTTGCGCAATTCGACCAGTGACGCTTCCGATCGCTCCTTCTCGATGCGCAGGGCCTCGGCCGTGCGGAATTGCTGTCGTGCGCGGAATTCACGGGCGCCGACGGCATAGAGCGACAGGATATAGGCGAAGCTGATCTCGAAATTATTGACGAAGCGCAGGCCCTCGCTGAGATAGGTCGCATAGGTCTCGCAATAGATGAAGACGCCCCAGGTCGAGACACAGAACAATGCAAGCGACGGCAGGCGCAGCGGCAGCAAGGTCGAGACGAACAGGATCACGATGATCATGCCGGCTGTCGAATGCTCGAAGCCGCGATCGATGATCAGATAGATCAGGCTGAGAGCGCAGCCGGGTACGACGCAATAGATGAGATAGATCAATTCCGCATAACGTCGGGCGCGGCGCACGAATAGTAACGCCGTCAGCGGCAGCAGCGTGGTGACAGCCACCGCGATGCGGATCGCGAAGCTTGTGGTCCAGGCGACGGGATCGAGGATCCAGTCCCAGATGCCGAAGGCGCAATAGACGATGGCGCCGAGCACCATGGCGGCCTGCGCTCGCGGCAGATCGCTCAGCACGAAACCGCGCACGAAACGGCGCTCGTCCAGCGGGTCTTCGAAGCGAAGGCCGACTTTGATCAGGAGGCTATGCATTCCAGGGTGGAGCTATCGAAAGGCGGGATGTGAGCGGGGCTGGCGCGCCGGTATCACAGCCAGAGATAGTCGACCGGCGCGCTTGCGCCAGTCTCTGCATGATATTTGCCGCTAAAGCCAGCCATTCCGGCGGAAGCGCCAGTACAATCCGGCACAGATACTGCCGATCGCGCAGAGCACGGCGAAATAGCCGTAGTGCCACTTGAGCTCGGGCATGTTCTCGAAATTCATGCCGTAGATGCCGGCGAGGGCGGTAGGTACGGCGAGGATGGCCGCCCAGGCCGCCAACTGGCGGGTCACGTCGGTCTGCTGGGACTGGCCCAGCATCAGGCTGGTTTCGAAGGCGAAGGCCAGCACCTCGCGCAGGCTGTTGATGTCTTCCTTGACGCGATGGATGTGGTCGGTGACGTCACGAAACAGCGGCTGCATCTCGGGATCGATCTGCACCACTTCGGCATGTTCTATCCGGTGACAGACCTCGGTGAGGGGAGCGGCAGCATCGCGCAGGCGCAGCAGGTCGCGGCGCAAGGTGTAGAGCCGCTCGATCTGGTGCGAGGACAAGGTGCGCTTCAACAGGTTGTCTTCGAGCTGCTCGACCTCGGACCTGATCTGGTCGATCACCGGCGCATATTCGTCGACGATGAAGTCGAGGACGGAATAGAGGATGAAGTCCTCGCCATTGGCGAGGGTGGTGGGGCAGGCCTCCGCGCGCTCGCGCACGGCGCGGTAGGAGCTGGACGCGCCATGGCGGACAGTCACCACATAACGCGGGCCGACGAACATATGCGTCTCGCCGAAGGCGATGCGGCCATCGATCAATTGTGCCGTGCGGGCGACGACGAACAGCGCCTTGCCATATTGCTCGAGCTTCGGCCGTTGATGCGCCTTCTGGGCGTCCTCGATGGCAAGGTGATGCAGGTCGAATTGCTGCTGGATCTCATGCAGAAGCTCGTCGCCGGGCTCGAACAGGCCGATCCACACCACATGGCCGGGCTTCGCCGTCCATTTCTTGGCATCCGCGATGCTGTCCAAGTCCTTGACCTTGCGCCCTTTGGCGTAGACGGCGGCGCCGACAATGCCGGGCTTGGGATGGGACAGTTCGGGATGCGCGGTGACGGGGGTAATCTGATCCATAAGCGCGATCATGCCGTGATTTTTCAACTCAGGGCAACGGCCGGCCTTCGCCGTCGTTCCACAGGGCATCAAGGCCGCTGCGGTAGTTCGGGTGCAGGAGATGGACGCCGAGTTCTGCTTTCAGCCGGGCATTGGAGATGCGGTTGCTCGAGGCGTAGAAGCTGCGGGCCATGGGGCTGAGATCGGCGGTGTCAAAATCCTGCTCGGGCGGTGGCAGGACATCCATCAGCCGGGCAGCGTAAGTGACGACGTCTTGCGGCGGCGCCGGCTCGTCGTCGCAGACATTCCAGATGCCGCCACGGGGGTGGTCGGCCGCGGCGGCGACCGCCTGCACGATGTCATGGACATGGATGCGGTTGAACACCTGGCCGGGCTTGACGATGCGATGGGCGCGGCCGTCAGCGAGATTGACGAAGGCATTGCGGCCGGGCCCGTAGATGCCGGCGAGCCGGAGAATGCGCAGGCGATCGCCGCAGGTGCCTTGCCATGCGATCTCGGCGCGGGCGCGCAGGCCGCGCCGTGTCTCGTCATGGATGATGGTCGCGGTTTCGTCGATCCATGCACCGCCATGATCGGCATAGACGCCGACGGTGGAGAGATAAGCGACGCGAGCGGCACTCGCGGAAATTCGGTCGCCGAAATGCGCCAACACGGGATCGCCGGCACCGCTGGGCGGCACGGAGACCAGGATCAGATCGGCATCGACGATGCGCGCGTCCATCCCGGGATCGGTATGGGCGCCGTCGAAAAGAAAGAGGTCGAGCGGCTCATCCGCCAGCGCCGCGCGTCGCTCATCGCTGCGTACGGTGCCGCCGATCTCTGCGAATTCTGCGGCATGCGCGCGGATGAAATGCAGACAGCTATAGCCGAGACCGAAAACGAACAGACGCTTGCGCAAGGCGGGAAACCCCAAAGGTGGTTGCGGCAAGCTATTCCCGCCGCCAGATGCGGTCAACGCGATGTGGCGCTTACATCTTTCAGGAAACCAAGCAGCAGGCGGCTCACCTCATCGGCTTGCTCCTGCTGCACCCAGTGTCCGGCGCCGTCGATCAGGTGCACGGCGCGCATGTCGGTGCAGGCGGTGTTCTGCATCGCCTCGGTGGCGCCGGGGCGCTGATAGATGCCCCAGTCCTGCAGGCCGGAGATGAAGGTCGATGGCACATCGATGGTGCGACCCGAGAACAATTCGTAGTCAGTGTTGAACGCACCAGTGGTGTTGCAGCGATACCATTGCAGGCCGCCCTGAAAGCCCGTGCGGGTATATTCGCCGCTGTAATAGGCGAGTTCGCTGTCGGGCAGCCAGGTGTTGGCCGCGATAGCGTCGCGCGAGGGCATCTCCTTGGCCACGGTCTCGGCCATCGTCTCACCGTGATCCATCACATAATAGGTCGGAAGCTTTGCGAGTTCGCCCGCGGTCCAGCTTTGCAGCGGATACGGCTTGTTGTCGGCCCAGTCCGCGCTCTTGTGATGGTAGTAGGCACGCAGGAAATCATGCACGCCCTGTGGCGCGTGCTGCATGTGATCATTGGCGTCGCGTGTCGCATAGTACCATTGATAATGTTTTCGCGGTCGCGGCAGGGCGGCGAGATCGCGATGCACGGGATCCTCGGCTTTCGGGGCGGCGGGCTTGTTTGCCGTATCGAAGGGAATGGATGGCGGGCCGGAGAAGGGCGCGCTCATCAGTGCGACCGAGCGGAACACGTCTGGCCGCGTCAGCGCGCACCATGCGGCGACGGAGCTACCGAAATCGTGGCCGACGACGGCATCGACATGGCGATGGCCGAGCGCGAAAACGAGACCGAGCGCGTCGCGGACGAGATTGAGCAGGTTGAACGGACGCAGGTCGTCGTCGTAGTCGGCGCTCCAGCCGGTGGTGCGGCCATAGCCGCGCTGATCCGGCGCGATGACGTGATAGCCGGCGGCGGCCAGCTGCGGCATCACCTTGCGCCAGCTGTAAGCAAGCTCGGGAAAGCCGTGCAGCAGCAACACAACGGGGCGGCCGGGGCTCTCATGGCCGGCTTCCAGCACATGGATCCGCAGGCCGTTGATGCCCTCGACAAAGCGCGAGCGAATGCCGGGTGGCAGGATGTCGGGGCTGATGGGATCGAGAGCTGTCACGTTGCCTCCTATGCTGCTCTTGGGTGGCAGCGTCATTGCCACTCCAGCGCAGTGTGGGCGAAAAGACAACTACCTCGTGAAGCGCGCCACCAATTCGATATGCGGGGTGTGGCGGAACTGATCGACCGGCGTGACAGCGTGGAGCTTGTAGCCGCCATCGATCAGGATCTTTGCGTCCCGGGCAAAGGTCTGCACATTGCAGGAGACGGCGACGACCAACGGCACCTTGCTGGTGGCGAGCCGCTCTGCCTGTGCCTGCGCGCCGGCGCGCGGCGGATCGAAAACGACCGCGTCGATGTCGCGCAGTTCCTGCGCCACGAACGGGCGGCGGAACAGGTCGCGCGCTTCGGCCTTGATCGGCTTCAGGCCCTTGGTGTCCTTGACAGCCTGTTGCAGCGAGGCGACGGCTTTCGCGTCGCTGTCCAGCGCATGAACCTTGGCCTTTGCGGCGAGCCGTAACGCGAATGGGCCGATGCCACAGAACAGGTCGAGGACCGACTTGGCGCCCTTGCAGTGCTGCAGGACGAGCGCGGCGAGTGCATCTTCGCCGGCTGCGGTGGCCTGTAGGAATGAGCCCGGTGGCAAGGCGACGCTCGCGGTGCCCATGGTGACCACCGGCGGCACGCGCATCAGCACGAGTTCGCCATGCCGGGTCAGCCGGGCAAGCTTGTGTTCCGCCGAGAGCGCGGAGAGTTTTGAGATCAGTGCCGTGGAGACCGGCCCGCTACCGCGCACGTCGACGTCGAGGCCGTTATCCGCAGCGGTGACCTGGATGTCGAGCGGCTTGGCCATCGGCTTCAGCAGGTCGGCAATGGCCCGCGCGGCATCGAGTGCGCAGGATAGTGCTGGATCGAGGATCGGGCAGGCATCGATGGCCACGATGGCGTGACTGGCGGCCTCGGCGAAGCCGACCAGGGTTACGCCATCCTTGTAGCGGGCATGCAGCGTGACGCGACGGCGGCCGGCGCCGTGGGCATCCACGACGGGATCAACCGGACAATCGATCCTGGCCTGGTTCAGCGTGTCGATGACGATCTGGCGCTTCCACGCCTGATAGGGCGTCGGCTGCCAGTGCTGGATGGCGCAGCCGCCGCAGCGGGTGAAATAGGTGCAGAACGGATCGATGCGCTCAGGGCTTGCCTGTTCGATCCGAGCGAGGCGGCATTTGCCGTTGCTGGTTTCGCCTGCGACGATCTCGCCGGGCAGCGTAAACGGCACATAGACCGGCGGGCGATCGCTGCTGACGCCATCGCCGCGATGACCGACATGATCGATGGTGATGCGTTCAGCCACGCCGCGCGCCCATGAAGAATTCGACATTGCCGTCGCCGCCCTTGATCGAGGACGGGAAGACCTCGATGTCGGTGCAGCCAAGCTCCTTCGCGAATGTCGTGATGTCGTCGCAAATGGCCTGATGGACATCGGCGTTCTTGATGATGCCGCGCTTGGACTGTTTGCGGTCGGCCTCGAATTGCGGCTTGATCAGCGCCAGCAGGCTCATGGGCGCGGCAGCCAGCGAGAGCGCGACGGGCAGCACGGCCTTCAGCGAAATGAAACTGACATCGATCACGACGACATCGGGTCGTGCGGGCAGGCGCTTGTTCTCAAAATTGCGGATGTCGGTCTCTTCCATCGAGACGATCTTGGGGTGGCCGTGCAGCGAGCGATGCAACTGGCTGGTGCCGACATCGATGGAGAACACCATGCTGGCGCCATTGGCGAGCAGCACTTCGGTGAAGCCGCCGGTGGAGGCGCCGACGTCGAGACAGACGTGATCCTCGATCTCGATCGGATAATGTTCGAGAGCGCCAGCGAGCTTGACGCCACCGCGCGAGACCCAGGGATGCGCGGGCTCGGCTTCGATCGCGGCGTCAGGCAGCAAAAGCTCCGACACCTTGGCGACCGGCTTGCCATTGGCGATGACAAGCCCGGCCTCGATGGCGGCCTGGGCACGGGCGCGGCTCTCGAAGATGCCGCGTTCGACGAGAAGCGTATCGGCGCGCTTCTTCGCGGCCGCGGGTGAAGTCGATGATTTCGTCATGGTCAATAGGATGCAGCGAGTTTCAGACAGGCTTCGAAGCTGGTCAGGTCCTGCCACAGATCGGCAGGGGCTTCGCGCGGGACGATCAGCGGCGAGCCGTAAAGGTCGAGCGCGTGCATCATCATGAGATTGTCGGTCAGGCCGAAATTCTCGACGGTCAGGCCGTCCTTGTCGGTCAGATGGCCGTTGCTGTCACTGATCTCGGTCATGCGACGCGCGCGATCCACGTAAGATGCGGGATCGTTGCTGTAGCCGAAGCACAGCTTGCCATGACCGGCCATGAAGCCGAGCTCGAACACCGTGCCGGCATCGGCGCTGGGACCGCGGAAGGGCGTGAGGTTGGCGATGACGATGTCGCAGCGATTCATCATCGCTTCATTGCCATGGAAGATCTGTCGCGAGGCGTCGCTCGCGGTCAGGTCCACATCGTTATCGAGCGGGAAGAAGCCATGGGCGCCGTAGCGCTTGCAGAGTGCAACCTTGCGCCGGCCGATCTCGGCGGCGTTGGGCAGGAAGACGTCGGGGCCAGCGAGATAGATGTTCATGAAGTCCCCGTCGTAATCGCGAAGCGGGCCGACTTTGACGCGTCAATTCAGACGAGAACGAGGCAATCCGGGCGCGTCGGCTCGATTGCCCTCGTATCCCTCAGTTTGTCATCGCCCGGCTTGACCGGGCGATCCAGTACACACTGCACTGACTGAGTTTACTGGGTCGCCCGATCAAGTCGGGCGACGAGAGAGTGTGTGGACAGATCAGGCGAGCTTGACGGTCTCGGCGGCAAAGTCCTTGCCGAGAGTCTCGAACACCTTCTTGACGATGCCCTTCGAGTCCAGGCCGGCCTGGGCATACATCGCGCCCGGGGTGTCGTGATCCTGGAAGATGTCGGGCAGCACCAGCGAGCGCATGCGCAGGCCACCGTCGAGCATGCCGTGCTCGGCCAGCGTGTGCATGACATGCGAACCGAAACCGCCGATCGAGCCTTCCTCGATGGTGATCAGGATCTCGTGCTCGCGGGCGAGCTTGAGCAGCAGCTCGAGATCGAGCGGCTTCATGAAGCGCGCATCGGCGATGGTAGCCTGAAGGCCATGTGCGGCGAGTTCGTCGGCGGCCTTCTCGCATTCGGCAAGACGGGTACCGAACGAGAACAATGCGACCTGCTTGCCCTGACGGATGATGCGGCCCTTGCCGATTTCCAGCGGGATGCCGACTTCCGGCATCTCGACGCCGCGGCCTTCGCCGCGCGGATAGCGCAGCGCGCTGGGCTGATCGTTGATGGCGACCTGGGTGGCGACCATATGAACCAGTTCGGCTTCGTCGGATGCCGCCATGATCACCATGTTCGGCAGACAGCCGAGATACGCATTATCGAACGAACCGGCATGGGTTGCGCCGTCGGCGCCGACAAGGCCGGCACGGTCGATGGCGAAACGCACGGGCAGGTTCTGGATCGCCACGTCGTGGACGATCTGGTCATAGCCGCGCTGCAGGAAGGTCGAGTAGATCGCGCAGAACGGCTTGTAGCCTTCGGTGGCGAGGCCGGCCGCGAAGGTCACTGCATGCTGCTCGGCGATGCCGACATCGAACGTGCGGGCCGGGAAGGCCTTGTTGAAGATGTCGACGCCGGTACCCGACGGCATGGCCGCGGTGATGGCGACGATCTTGTCGTCCTTCTCGGCTTCCTTGACGAGGCTCTGGCCGAACACGTTCTGATAGGCCGGGGCGTTCGGCTTGGACTTCGACTGGGTGCCGGTGGCAACGTCGAACTTCACGACCGCATGATATTTGTCGGCGGCAGCTTCCGCCGGACCATAGCCCTTGCCCTTCTGGGTGACGACGTGAACCAGGATCGGGCCGGTTTCCATGTCGCGGACGTTCTGCAGCACGGGCAGCAGGTGGTCGAGGTTATGACCGTCGATCGGGCCGACATAATAGAAGCCGAGTTCTTCGAACAGCGTGCCGCCGTTGTTCATGAAGCCGCGCGAATATTCTTCCACGCGCTCGGCACGATCGGCGATCAGCTTCGGCAGATGCTTGCCGAGCTGCTTGGCGGCATCGCGCAGGCCGCGATAGGTCTTGCCCGAATACATGCGCGACAGATAGGCCGACATGGCGCCGACCGGCGGCGCGATCGACATGTCGTTGTCGTTCAGGATGACGATCAGGCGGGAATTCATGGCGCCGGCATTGTTCATGGCTTCGTAAGCCATGCCTGCCGACATCGAGCCGTCACCGATCACGGCGATGACATTGTTCTTGCCACCCGAGAGGTCGCGCGCCACGGCCATGCCGAGGCCCGCCGAGATCGAGGTGGACGAATGCGCAGCACCGAACGGATCGTATTCGCTCTCGCTGCGCTTGGTGAAGCCCGAGAGACCACCAGCGGTACGCAAGGTCCGGATGCGATCACGACGACCGGTGAGAATCTTGTGCGGATAGGCCTGATGCCCGACGTCCCAGATGATGCGGTCGCGCGGCGTATCGAAAACATAGTGGAGCGCGGTGGTCAGCTCGACCACGCCGAGGCCGGCGCCGAAATGGCCGCCGGTGGTGGACACGGCATCAATGGTCTCCTGACGCAGTTCGTCGGCAACCTGACGCACCTTCTCGACCTTCAGCTTGCGCAGATCTTCCGGAGTCCGGATGGTATCGAGCAGCGGGGTCTTACTAAAATTGGTCACGGCACTATTCCAATTTGACATGTCCGGGATTGCGGTAGCATCCGGTTCGTCGCGCGAAGGCGTCAGACGGTTCGGACTAGCGCAGCCCCCGGAACCGGGAAGCTTGTTTCGAAGCCTTATAATGGGCTTCGATTTTTCGTCGTGGTATCTAGCATGCTTGAAAGCTTCTTCATCCGAACATTTTCGTCAGATGGTTGAAGCGCTTATCACCGTTAACGCCCGGCATTGCGGCCCGGTTGCCTCACGGTGAACCTTGTCCCTTTACACCAAAGCCTCTGCCAAAGCCAACCATGGTGGTGGCTTGAGTTCCCGCTGCACATTCGCGCAGCGTGTGTCAGCCGATCCGTCGAGCCGCGGTTGGGGTGCCGTCCGACGAGGCCGAAATGGCGCTTCTTTGACCCAAATCAAGCGTCTTCCATGCATTTTCGCGGGTCGTGGGGTCTCCGTCGACCAAGGCGAGGGTTGCAGCAGGCTGCGACACACGCTCGCGCAATGGAACCGGGCCGCAGACGATCATGAAAAAATCGTAGGCATGCGGGCGTTCATTGGCCATGACGAACTGGAAATGGACCCGAAAGAATTTCCACCGGAACCGGTTGTAGTGTTCTGGGCGGATGATCTCCCGGAACCGCACCGGTACGATGGTCGGGTTCAGCTTCGCGCCGCCGACATCGATTCCGTGGCCGGATATCGGATCGAACGGATAGAAATTCATCACGTCCTTGCGGGACTGACAGTCAATCCAGTCGACCGATGGCTCAGTGGCCAACCGCCGCAGATTGTCGCGAAAGCCGGCCGCGGCCTTGTGAAAGCCGACGATCGGCATGTTGCCGCCGAGGGTGAGCAGGACGATGCGCGGTCCACGGCGCCCGAGATCGGGATCGAGTTTCAGCGCCCGAGCCAGGATTTCCGAGCCGAGAAACGAGCCGGAGCTGTGGCCGACCAGCACGATTTCCTGTGCATCGGAGTTCTGCGCCACCTTCACCAGATGTCGGGCAAAGCGGTCGATGCGGGCGTCCCATTCGGGCCGGTTACCGTGGGAGAACTGCCAAGTGAAAATGGTGTCGGCCATCAGATAGAGCAGGTAGGTCCGCTCTTCCGTGTATTTTACCAGTGAGCCGAGCGCGGCGATGAAGACGGCCGCTGCCGCGCAGCCGACCAGGAAGCCGTGCACGCCGAGTGTCTTCAGCCCCCATGCCACCAGCCAGGCGGCCGCGGCCGACCAGATCGCCTCGTTGAGCAGCACGAAATGCGGCCAGCTGATGAAGGTGGCGAAACGCCAATGGGCGCGCCAGAACCGCCCCATGGTGCCGGAAAACACCAGGCCCCAATAGATCAGCATGCCGTGGATGGCGGTGCGCCAGATCGGCGCAGCGAGATCGCGCTGGATCAGGTCTTCCCAGCGCAGGAAGTCGTAATTGGTCTTGGTCTGCCAGCCATCACCGGACGTTTCGATGGTCCATCCGGCTGATTCATGCGCAAATTCGCCGGGAGCATGTTCCTTCGGGCGGCCGACCGTGGTGGTCAGCCCATAGAGACGACCGAACTTGCGCAGTTCGGTGCGGAACATACGGTAATATTGCGCGAGGCCCCGTGGGTCGTATCCCTGCACATAGATGACATGACGGTGCTGGACGCGCACGCTGGTTCCCCGAACTGACAGCGGACTATAACAGGCCGCGCCAAGCGCCAAGCGCTAAAATCGACGCGCATACGCCGGTGGTGGGTTGTGCCGTCGGGACAATACGCCCGCTTACTGGACGTCGAGCGGCTCCGTGCCGACCGGCTGGCCGTTCTGGTCCGTCGTGATCTTGTCCACCCGCGCTTCGGCCTGGCGCAACAATTCGTCGCAACGGCGCTTCAGAGCCTCGCCACGTTCATAGATCGCGACCGATTCCTCGAGCGGCACCTTGCCCTCTTCGAGGCGACGCACGATCGATTCCAGCTCTTCGATCGCCGTCTCAAAAGTCAGCTTCTTGACGTCGGCGTGGGTGTTCTCAGCCATTCGATCTTCCGTGCGTTCGAGACGCATGATTCTATAAAGATGTTTGCGGGCGCAATGTGGCGGCCCGGTTGCACTGCACGCGAGCTAGATCGGTGCTTGCTTGCCCATCAGTTCGGTCACGTGGGCCGCAACCGATTCCTGCAGGCCCTGCAGATCGTAGCCGCCCTCGAGCACCGACACAACGCGACCGCCAGCGGTCTGATCGGCAAGATCGAGCAGTTTTCGCGTCACCCAGCCGAAGTCCGCGGCGTCGAGTTCGAGCGAGGCGAGGGGATCGCGGCGATGCGCGTCGAAGCCGGCAGAGATGATGATCAGCTCTGGGGAGAATTTCTGAAGCTGCGGCAGGATGAGGTTGTCGAAGGCTGCGCGGAATTTGGCGCCGCCATCGCCGTCGCGCAGCGGCGCGTTGACCACGGTGTCATGCTCGCCGCGCTCCTGCGTGGCGCCGGTGCCGGGAAACAGCGGCATCTGATGCGTCGAGCAATACATCACGCTCTTGTCGGCCCAGAAGATTTCCTGCGTGCCGTTGCCGTGATGGACGTCGAAATCGACCACCGCAGCACGGCCGATGCCGTAAGTGCGTTGCGCGTAGCGTGCCGCGATGGCGGCCTGATCGAAAAAGCAGAAGCCCATCGCCTTGTTGCTCTCGGCGTGATGGCCCGGCGGGCGCGTCGCCACGAAGGCGTTGGCGTGCTCGCCCTTCATGACGGCGTCGGTGGCAGCGATGGCGCCGCCGACGCCACGTATCACGGCTTCCCAGGTACCGGGCGACAGCGATGTGTCACCATCGATGTAAACGAGACCGCTGGCCGGGGCGATATGGCGCAGCTCATCGATATAATGATTGTCGTGGCACAGGCTGACATGATCGAGGCTGCCTTCCGGCGCCTCGGCCCGCACCAATGTATCGAATCTGGGATCGCCAAGCGCCTTCGCCACCGCACGGATGCGGTCCGGCCGTTCGGGATGGCCAGGCGGCGTGAGGTGATCGAGCGAGGCCTGATGCGAGAGAAGAAGTGTCATGCAAATGATCCCGGCGCGGGAGAGGTCCGCTGCGACAACCTAGCGCGTCGGGGAGGGTTCCGATAGGTCTCTCGACCTGTTGCGCGTGGCCGCACATTTGCGAAGGAAAGGCCGGCTCAATCCGGCAGCTCGTTGACCTTGCCGACCCAGGTGCGGACATCGGCAAGGACCTGCGGCAGCAGCGCGCGCACCTGCTGGACGGTCATGCCCGCCTTGATGCGGGGATCGTAGAGGATGTTCAGCAGATACTGATCGTAGATATCGAAAAAGCCCATCGAGACATTGTCGTTGAACATCGTCCACGGCACCGAATTGGTGTCGTTGATGGGGCCGAGCGACTGCAGCATTTCCTCATAAGCACAGTCGTAGAAGGTGAAGTCGCCATTGTCGGTGGTGAGGATCACATCCGAGCGTTCGATCTCGAACTGGTCGTTCTTGCGAAAGCCCGACAGGCATTGCGGATCCAGCGAGCTGCGAATCTCGTTGGCGCGATCCTGACCGTAGAATGCTGTCAGCGTGGGATAGAGCTCGCGATCGCGCACAAGCTTCACGGTGACATTTGCTTCGGCGGCATTGTCGACGACGGCGATATTCAGATGCTGCACGCGCCGTCCGATATCGGCGACCACCTGGCCGATCTGCTTCTTGCGCAGTGCGGTGCCGCCATCGATCACCACGCGTACCGGCGTCTCGTATTTGCGGATGCGATCGACACGGCCGGCGAGATGATATTCGGCGCCGAAGGCCGTCTTCAGGAAGCCGTCGATGATCTGGCTGTCGGTGAAGCTCTTCTTCTGATGCTTCTGATGCGCAGCAATGATCGCCGGCTCACCGGCGCCTGCAGGAAAGGGAAGGCTGACGGCAAGGAAGCTCAGGCTCGCAATGACGAGGAGGGCGGACCTGCGAGCGCGTTGTAAAGGAGAAGGGTGCATTGCACCCAAACTCGCGCACAACGCGCAAAGGCGCAAGCGTTCAATGGTCGCGCCCACGTATAAGTGAAAAGTTGCAGAATGAGGGCCCGCCGATGGCGGGGCCCTCATCGCGATCGATCAGTTCTTGACGATGACCGTCGCGCCGACGGCGACGCGGTTGTAGAGGTCGGTGACGTCTTCATTGGTCATGCGGAAGCAGCCCGAAGAGACGGCCTGGCCAATGGTCTCCGGCTCGTTGGAGCCGTGAATACGGTACAGCGTCGAGCCGAGATAGATGGCGCGGGCGCCGAGCGGATTGTCGGGTCCACCTTCCATGAAGCGCGGCAGGTCGGGGCGGCGGCGCAGCATCTGTGCCGGCGGAGTCCAGCTCGGCCATTCCTTCTTGGCGGTGACACGGTGCACGCCGCCCCAGCGGAAGCCGTCGCGGCCGACGCCGATGCCGTAGCGCAGGGCGCTGCCGCCCGGCTGCACCAGATAGAGACGGCGCTCGGCGGTGTTCACCACGATGGTGCCCGGGGCGTAATTGCTCTGGAAGCCAACGGTTTGACGCGGAATCGGGCTCGCGCTGTTGCCGCCACCATTTCCGAAATTGGAGAAGAAGTTCGAAAGTGAGGGGGTGTCATCAACGACGAAATCGGACTGGGCCGGCTGGTTGCGGACACGGGCTTCAGCGGGCATGGCAACCGCGATCAATGCGGCTGCGACGGACAGGGCGGCAACGATGCGCTTCATGGACTCCTCACCAGATGGAATTTGAGCCGCAGAGTGGCCACAATTCATGCTGCTGCGCAACCCACGGCTTGGTGAGAGCTGCTCCAGGTGCAGCGGCGGCCTTGCGCAATCGCCCGGCTTCCACCGCTTGCCGCGCATGTCTCTCAGCGAAGCGTTGCGCCTGCCCCCTTTGACGCGCCCGCCGAACAATGGTTGATCAACTCCGCGATTACGCAGTCAACTTGGAGCTGGATGATGAACGGTGCGGAGAGCCTGGTACGGACATTGGTGGCAGGCGGTGTGGATGTCTGTTTTGCCAATCCGGGAACGTCGGAGATGCATTTCGTCGCGGCGCTGGACCGTGTCGAAGGCATGCGCTGCGTGCTCGGCCTGTTCGAGGGCATCGTGACCGGTGCTGCGGATGGTTACTACCGCATGAAGGGCACCCCGGCCTCGACGCTGCTGCATCTCGGCCCCGGCCTCGCCAACGGCCTCGCCAACCTGCACAACGCCAAGAAGGCCAATTCGGGCATCGTCAACATTGTCGGCCAGCACGCCGTCTACCACATCGAACACAATGCGCCGCTGACCTCGGACATCGAGGGCCTCGCCCGCCCGATGTCGCAGTGGGTGCGCACCTCGCCGAGCGCCAAGACCGTGGCCGCTGATGGCGCCGCCGCGATCGCTGCCGCCAGCGGCGCGCAGGCGCAGATCGCCACGCTGATCCTGCCAGCCGATACCGCCTGGAACGAGGCTGACGGCATCGCTAAGGTGCCGGCCCCCGAGCAGCGCGCCAATTTCCACGCCCCGGCGGTCGACACCGCGGCCAAGCTCGCCAAGGAAGGCGAGACCACGCTGCTGCTGCTGACCGGTTCGGCGCTGACCGAGCAGGGCCTGGCGCTTGCCGAGCAGATTGCCGGCAAGACGGGCTGCAAGGTCATCAGCCAGACCTATAACCCGCGCATGGCCCGCGGCCGCGGCCGCTTCTTCGTCGAGCGCGTACCCTACGTGGTCGATTCGGCTCTGCCGGTGCTGAAGAACTTCAAGAACATCGTTCTGGTCGAAGCCAACGATCCCGTTGCCTTCTTCGCCTATCCGAACAAGCCGAGCGTGCTCAAGCCGGAAGGCTGCAACGTGCACCGCATGACCGCCAATGGCGAGAACTCGGTCGCTGCGCTCGAGGCTCTCGCGAGCGCCGTCGGTGCCAAGCCGTCTGACGTCAAGCCGCAGAAGCATGCCGAACTGGTCAAGCCGACCGGCAAGCTGGACCACGCGTCGGTGGCCGCCGCCATCGCGCTGGGCATTCCGGAGAATGCCATCGTCATCGACGAGTCGATCACCACCGGCCGTGGCTTCTTCGCCCCGACCGCTGCCGCGGCTCCGCATGACTGGCTGCAGAACATGGGCGGCTCGATCGGCTTCTCCACCCCGGTTGCCACCGGCGCTGCGGTGGCCTGCCCGGACCGCAAGGTGATCTGCATGGTCGGCGATGGCTCGGCCATGTACACGCCGCAGTCGCTGTGGACCCAGGCCCGTGAAAACCTCGATGTCACCACCGTCGTTTTTGCGAACCGCAACTATCAGATCCTGAAGGGCGAGTTCGACAATGTCGGCGCCGGTGCCATGGGCAGCCGCGCGCTGGACATGCTGACGCTCGACCGTCCGCATCTCGACTGGGTGTCGCTGGCCAAGGGCATGGGCGTCCCCGGCGTGGCTGTGTCGACCGCCGAAGAGTTCAGCAAGGCTCTCGCGGACGCCAATGCAGCGCAGGGTCCGAAGCTGATCGAAGTGCTGATGTAAGCGCTACGCCGTAGCAGCTGAGAAAAACGAAAGGCTCCGGAGTGATCCGGAGCCTTTCTGTTTATGACGAAGCCATTGCGGTATTAGTTGCCGCCACCGCCGCCACCGCCACCCGAGGTGCGGCCCTGATCGGTGTTACGGCTGCCCATGCCAGTCGTGCCTGCAGCCGAGTTAGAGCCGCCCATGGAGTTCGCGCCGTTGCCAGCCTGCGAGCCGGTGGCGCCGGGCGCCATCTTGCTACCGCTCCGCTCAGGCACGTCCACGGCCGTGCCGCGGCTATCGGTACCCGGCTGCGTCACGCCGGTTCCAGTCGAGTTCATCTGCGGCGCATTGGGATTCGCGCCACTTTGTGCGAAAGCCGGTGCGGTCATCAGAAGTGCAGCGGTGGAGGCGATGATCAGTTTCTTCATGTGTTCGTGTCCTCTGCTTCTTGTGTCTTCCCCTGCAGTCGCAACAGCATGAAGCGCGACACGTTCCGAAGTTTCTGGTCCTTTGCCTGAGGCAGATCGCGCGCGCAGCGTGGTTCCTCATCGCACAGAACCCCGCATTGCAGCCATGCGCCGCAATTTCCCGCATTCGTTGCAGTAGCCCGTTGGGGTGAGCTAAGTCATTGGACTTCAGGGTGTGGTCCAGCGGATAGAATGCCGGGGCGTACGAATTGTCAGAGGAAACGCGGCGAAGGTGAGTAACGCTATCGAATCGGTGGTCATGGCCTATGTCCAGACGGGTCAGCTCGACGTGCTGCTGGATCTCAAAGCCCATCGCGAACGGTTGGCGGCCTCGGTTCGTGATCGCGCCGACTTCGATTTCGGCGTCCTCCTTGGACAGCTCGATGACGACATCGGCATCATCGAGGCCGGCATCCGCCGATTGCGCGCCGCGAACGAGCCGCGTCTGGAGATCGATCGTTAGTCGAGCGCGACGCGGTGCCGCATCGTGAGGCCGTTTGCTTGGAAAACTTCCTCTTCAAGATAACTATTTGGGCAAGCTAAGTGCGGCCGGGCCGCGCCTGCCTATTCCAATTGCAGAGCAGACGGGTTATGCGGATAAGGTCATGTCAGTTTACGTCGCATGCGATCGGAACGCGACATGGCGGGACCAAATCATCTTAGAAGAGGTCCAGCCATCCGGCTGAGACCTCCAACGTCACCACAGACCAGGCTGCGAATGTCACCGGCGCCAATGCCGTGCAGACGCTGAAGCGCAGGGGTCAACAAGGTGAACACCATTTAATGATGCGACGTTTGGCCGGACATGCCATGGTCCGTCATCGCTGTTGTAAAAGAGGAAAAGGCTATGAACAGGCGTGAATTCGCAAAGCTGTTGGGCGTGAGCACTGTTGCTCTTTCCGGCATTCCGCTGGGGATTACGCGCGCAGCCGGCGCTACCAAGGGCGGCACGCTCAACACTATCATCCAGCCCGAGCCGCCGATTCTCGTGACTGCGCTGAACCAGCAGCAGCCGACGCTGACGCTGGGCGGCAAGATCTACGAGAGCCTGCTGCGCTACAGCACCGATCTCAAGCCGCTGCCAGGTCTCGCGCAGTCCTGGGAAGTCGCGCCGGATGGTCTCACCTATACGTTCAAGCTTTTCCCCAACATCACCTTCCACGACGGCAAGCCGCTGACGTCGGAAGACGTGGCGTTCTCCATGACCAAGATGCTGCCGGAAACGCATGCGCGTGCGCGTGCGATCTATTCGCGCATCGAGAAGGCCGAGACGCCCGATCCGCTCACCGTGATCTTCAAGCTGAAGGCACCGTTCGCGCCGTTCCTCACCGCGCTCGATTGCACCACCGGCCCGATCGTGCCGAAGCACATCTATGACGGTTCGGACTATCGCAAGAATCCGGCCAATGCCCAGGCGATCGGCTCGGGCCCGTTCAAGCTGAAGGAATGGGTCAAGGGGTCGCACGTCCATCTCGTGCGCCACGAAGGCTACTACCGCAAGGACGAGCCGTATCTCGACGAAGTCATCTATCGCATCATCCCGGACGCCGCTTCGCGCTCGGTGGCGCTGGAGCAGGGCAAGATCCAGCTCACCCAGTGGAACGACATCGAATTCTATGACGTCGCCCGCCTGTCGAAGCTGCCGAACTACGAGATGACCACCAAGGGCTACGAGTATTTTGCCCCGCATCAGTGGCTGGAGCTGAACAACCGCGTCAAGCCGATGGACGACAAGCGCTTCCGTCAGGCGATCGCCTATGCGCTCGACCTGAAGTCGATGGCGTCGCGCGTCTATTTCGGCCTGCCGAAGATCGCCACCGGCCCGGTGTCGTCGAAGACCAAGTTCTACGAGAAGGACGTCAAGCGTTACGACTACTCGCTTGAGAAGGCCAAGGCCTTGCTCGACGAGATGGGCCTGAAGCCGGGTCCGGACGGCAAGCGCGTCACGCTGAAATACCTGATCCCGCCCTATGGCGAAGTCTATCAGCGCGCCGGCGAATTCATTCGCCAGTCGCTCGGCCGTGCCGGCATCGACATCCAGCTGGAAAACACCGACGTGGGTGGCTGGGCCGACAAGTTCAGCAACTGGGACTACGAGATCACCGGTAACCTCGTTTACCAGTTCGGTGATCCCGCCCTCGGCGTGTCGCGCACCTACATCTCGTCCAACATCAAGAAGGGCATCCTGTTCTCGAACACCGCCGGCTATTCCAATCCGGAAGTCGACAAGCTGTTCGAGGACGCGGCGTCCACCATCGACGAGGCCAAGCGTCAGGAACTGTACAGCAAGGTACAGAAGATCCTGGTCGAGGACGTGCCGGTTGTCTGGATGTTCGAGGCTGCCTATCCGACCTTCATCGATAAACGCCTGAAGAACGTCACATCGACCGGCGTCGGCATCCATGAGTCGTTCAGCTCGGTGTATTTCGGATGACCTCGGCTTCTATCAACAAGGGCGGTCGCGGCAGCGCGATCGTCCTCGCTCTCGCAGGATGGTTCGTCAAATTCGTCCTGGTCGTTCTCGTCATTGCGACCTTCAACTTCATCCTGGTGCATGCCGCACCCGGCGATCCCGCCCAGGTGATTGCCGGCCAGAGCGGCGCGTCCGACGAGAAATTACTGGAGCAGCTTCGGGCCGAATACGGTCTCGACAAGCCTTATCCGGTTCAGCTTGCCAATTATCTCGGACGCGTGCTGACGCTGGATCTCGGCTATTCCTATCGCCAGCAGCGCACGGTTTCGTCGCTGATCATGGAGCGCCTGCCGGCCACGCTGTTGCTGACGGCGACCGCATTCATTCTGGCGCTGATCGCGGGCATCTTCCTCGGCACACTTGCCGGCATCCGTGCGGGCAAGTGGTCGGACACGTTGCTGACCATCGTGTCGCTGCTGCTCTATGCGACCCCGGTGTTCTGGCTCGGCCTGATGCTGGTTCTGCTCTTCGCTGTCGAACTCAATTGGCTGCCGGCGTTCGGCTATGCCACCATCGGCGTGCAGTTGTCGGCGTTCGAGCGCATGCTCGATATCGGGAAGCACATGATCCTCCCGGTGACTTCGCTGGCCGCCATCTATCTCGCGATCTATACCCGCCTGATGCGCTCGTCGGTCCTTGATGTCACCCATCAGGATTTCATCAAGACTGCCAAGGCGAAGGGCCTGAAGCAGGGCGCCATCATCATGCATCACATCCTGCGCAACGCGATGCTGCCGATCGTCACGGTCGCCGGCATGCAGGCCGGTGCGCTGGTCGGCGGCGCCGTCGTGATCGAGACCGTGTTCGCCTGGCCGGGCCTCGGCCGCCTGATCTATGACGCGCTGCTGCAGCGTGACTATCCGGTGTTGCTCGGCGTGTTCCTGGTGATGTCGGTGATCGTGATCGCGCTCAATCTTCTGACGGATGCGATCTACCGGATGATCGATCCGCGCGTCTCCGTGCGTGCGGCTTCGTGAACGGAAACTGGTGATGACGACTTTCAAAGCATTCCTCCGCCATCCCACCGGGATGATTGGTCTGTTCATCCTGTTCTGCGTGGTGCTCCTCGCGGTGTCCGCGCCGTGGCTGTTTCCCGACGATCCCTGGGACATGGTCGGCGCGCCGTTCCAGCCGCCGCTCACCGAGGGCCTCTGGCTTGGCTCCGACATGCTGGGCCGCGACGTGGCCGCCGGCATCGCCCATGGTGCGCGCATCTCGCTGATCATCGGCGTCGTCTCGACCCTGACCTCGCTGATCATCGGCGTCACCATCGGCGCCACCGCCGGCTATTTCGGCGGCAAGGTCGATGAAGTGATGATGCGCTTGACCGAGCTGTTCCAGACGATCCCCGGCTTCGTGCTGGCGATTCTGCTGGTGGCGACTCTCGGACCCAAGATCTCCAATGTGATCTTTGCCATCGGCATCGTCAGCTGGCCGTCGCTGGCACGCCTGACGCGTGCGGAATTCATGCGGCTGCGCGGACGTGAATTCGTGCAGGCAGCCGTGTGCCAGGGCCAGCGTGCGATCACCGTAGTGATCCGTCGCATTCTGCCCAACGCGATCTCGCCGATCATCGTGACGGGTTCGCTGGCTGTGGCCAGCGCGATCCTGATCGAGAGCGCGCTGAGCTTCATGGGCCTCGGCGATCCCAATCTGATGTCCTGGGGCTTCATGATCGGTGCCGCGCGCACCGTGATCCGTCAGGCATGGTGGATGAGCGTGTTTCCCGGTCTCGCGATCCTGCTCACCGTGCTCGCCATCAATCTCGTGGGTGAAGGTCTCAATGACGTCATGAACCCGCGCATCTCACGCAGGCGATAACCGATGACCGAGAAAACTCTCCTCGCCATCGAGAACCTCGCCATCAGCCTGCCGTCGGGCGCGGACCGCGCCTTCGCAGTCGAGGGTGTCACCTTCAACGTCAACCGCAACGAGATCGTCTGTCTGGTCGGTGAGTCCGGCTCGGGCAAGTCGATGACGGCGCATGCCATCCTGCGTCTTCTGCCCGACCGCACGGGGATTGCGCAGGGCAGCGTCAAGTTCGACGGCCAGGACATCGCCAAGGCCGAAGAAGCGACGATGCGCAAGCTGCGCGGCGGCGCCATCTCGATGATCTTCCAGGAGCCGCTCAGCGCGCTCAATCCGCTGGCCCGTGTCGGCCAGCAGATCGCCGAGTCGATCATCACGCACATCAAGCCGGCGCCTTCCAAGGAAGCTGTCGAGGCGCGCGTGCAGGAGCTGATCAACGCCGTCGGTCTGCCGGATCCGAAGGCGCTCGCGCGCAGCTTCCCGTTCCAGCTCTCGGGTGGTCAGCGCCAGCGCATCATGATCGCGATGGCCATGGCCAACAATCCGGAGCTGCTGCTGGCCGACGAGCCGACCACGGCCCTCGACGTCACCACGCAGAAGCAGATCCTCGCGCTGGTGAAGAAGCTGCAGGCTGATCGTGGCATGGGCGTGCTGCTCATCACCCATGACTTCGGCGTCGTGGCCGACGTCGCCCACCGCGTTGTCGTGATGCGCAATGGCCGCGTTGTCGAGCAAGGCACCGTCGATGAAGTGCTGCGCAATCCCAAGGACGACTACACCAAGAGCCTGATCGCTGCCGTTCCCGGCGGGCGCTCGCTCAATGCCACCGATCGCAAGATCTCCGGCGAGCCGATCCTCGATGCGACCGGGCTCAACAAGACCTTCATCACCAAGCAGGGCATGTTCCTGCCGCCGCGTCGCACCGACGCCGTGCAGAACATTTCCTTGGCGCTAAAGGCGCGCGAGACCGTGGCGATCGTCGGCGAGTCCGGCTCGGGCAAGTCGACGCTCGGCCGTCTCATCATGCGCCTGGTCGAGCCGGATACGGGCTCCGTCAAGTTCTCCGGTGCCGACCTGCTGGCGCAGCGCGGCGAGAATCTCCGGCAGATGCGCCGCAAGATCCAGATCGTGTTCCAGGATCCCTATGCCGCGCTCGATCCGCGGCAGAAGGTCGGCGATGCCATCGCTGCCGGTCCGATCGCCTATGGCACGTCGGCGAAGGAAGCGATGGCCGATGCCAAGCGTCTTCTGGTGCGCGTCGGCTTGCAGGAAAGCGCGGCGGAACGCTATCCGCACGAGTTCTCCGGCGGCCAGCGCCAGCGCATCTGCATCGCACGTGCGCTCGCCCTGAAGCCACTGGTTCTGGTGGCGGACGAAGCGGTGTCGGCGCTCGACGTGTCGGTGCAGGCGCAGGTGCTCAAGCTGCTCGCCGAACTGCGCGAGGAGATGAACCTGGCGATGATCTTCATCACCCACGATCTTCGCGTCGCGGCGGAAATTGCCGACCGCATCGTGGTGATGCGCCGTGGCGAGATCGTCGAGCAGGGGCCGACCCAGGCGATCTTCGAGAACCCCGGCGATGCCTATACGAAGGCGTTGCTGGACGCGATCCCCGGCCGCAGCCTGTTCGCGGGACCTGGAACGAAAGAAGCCGTGACCGCCTGAGCGGCCACGGCTCCATGATCCATCCGGAGAGGCCGGCTCAGTCCAGTTTGACGCCGGCCTCGGTGACGACCTTGCGCCAGCGCGCGACTTCCGACGACACGAGCTTGCCGAATTCGGCGCCGGTCACATCAGGCACGTCCGACCCGTTGCGCTCCCATGCGTCCTTGACGGCCTGCGCCTGAAGCGCGGTCTGCACTTCCTTCGTCATTCGCTGCACGATGTCCGCGGGCGTGTTCTTCGGTGCGAACAGGCCGTACCACGTCGCCACCTCGTAATTGGGCAAGCCCGCTTCCGCTGCCGTCGGCAGGTCGGGAAACGCTGCGACGCGCTTCGGTGCGGCGACCGCAAGGGCGCGCAGCTGCCCAGCCTTGATCGGCGCCGCCGACGAGCCAAGTCCGTCGAACACGACCGGCACGTGGCCAGCAATTAGATCCTGCATGGCGGGTCCGGCACCGCGATAGGGGACGTGCTGAATCTTGGTCTGCGTCAGGATCTTGAACAACTCGGCAGCAAGATGATGCGTGGTGCCGGCACCGGCCGAGCCGTAAGTGAGCTTGTCGGGATTGGCCTTGGAATAGGCGATGAACTCACCGAGCGTCTTGGCCTGCACCTTGTCAGGATTGACCACGACCACCTGCGGCGGTCGCGAAATCAGCGCGACCGGGATGAAGTCCTTCTCGATGTCGTAGTCGAGATTGGGATAGAGCGACGGTGCAATGGCGTGATGCGCAGCGCCCATGAAGAAGGTGTAGCCGTCAGGCGCGGCCTTGGATGCTGCCGACGCGCCGACGGTGCCGCCAGCACCCGCGCGATTTTCGATGATGACACGCTTGCCGAGCTGTTGGTCGAGCTGGGCCGCCAGCGGTCGGGCAAAGGCGTCTGTGCCGCCGCCGGCGGCGAATGGCACGATGAATGTGACCTGCTTCTGCGGCCATGCCTGCGCATGTGCGCCCGTCGTGATGGCTGAGAAGCTGGCCACGGCGGCAAGCATCGCGAAGTGAACGGCTTTGATCCGCACGGTAATCCTCCCGATTTCATGCGCCATTAGCGGCGCTTGGCCTGTATGTTCGGCGAGTTTACCCGCAGATGCAAGGTACCTGGAGGCGGTGCAACTTACACTTTAGGCGACGTGTTCCGACCAATCTGGGGGCTCGATATCGGGTGAAGTCGGAGATTTCCGTGGCCCCTGACCTCTCCGAGTTTGGAAGTCCGGTGTCTCCAAATTTGGCTCGACGCCTGTGCGCGCTTCATGGCATGGCAGCGGCAATGACTGTCGTTCGTTGTGACGAAGAAGATCGATACAGGGGTGGAACATGATTATCAGCGGCGACCGCAGCATCAGCTATCCGGAGATCATGCAGCGCATCGCCAAGGCGGCGACCGGCTTCAAGGCGCTCGGCGCCGGGGCGGATGCGCCGGTCGCCATGATGCTGCGCAATGATTTCGCGCTGTTCGAGACAGCCTTTGGCGCCGGTGCCATCGGTGCGCGGATCGTGCCGATCAACTGGCATCTCAAGGGTGAGGAAGTCGGCTACATCCTTTCCGACAGCGGCGCCAGGCTGCTTGTCTGCCATGCAGACCTGTTGCCGCAGATTGCGGACGGACTGCCGGACGGATTGCCGATCATGATCGTGCGGACGCCGCCGGAAATCGCTGCCGCCTATGGCGTGGCCGAAGCTGCAACGCATGTGCCGGCGGGCCATACGGATTTCGATGTCTGGCGCGAGCAGCAGGCGCCGATGGACAATCCGCCCAAGCGTGCGCTGACCATGTTCTACACGTCGGGCACCACCGGGCGCCCGAAGGGCGTCAAGCGGGGCGCGATGACGCCTGAGCAGGCCGCGGCATCCGAGCGCGTCGGGGCCATCGCCTATGGGCTGAAGCCGGACAATCAGATCGTGCTGATGAACGGGCCGATGTATCACTCGGCACCGAGCTCCTACGGGCTGATGGCGTTTCGCCACGGCAGCACCATCGTGCTGGAGCCGCGCTTCGATCCGGAGGACCTGCTGCAGCTGGTCGAAAAACACCGCGTCACCAACATGCACATGGTGCCGACCATGTTCGTGCGGCTGCTGCGCCTCCCGGAGGACGTGAAGACTCGCTACGACCTGTCGTCGCTGCGCAACATCATTCACGGCGCTGCGCCATGCCCGGTCCATGTCAAGCAGGCGATGATCAAATGGTGGGGCCTCGTGATCAATGAATATCTCGGCTCCACCGAAACGGGCGTACCGATCTGGCACTCATCCGAGGAGGCGCTGAAGAAGCCGGGCACGGTCGGCCGCACCATCGAAGGCGGCGTGGTGCGGATCTATCGCCCGGACGGGACACAGTGCGATGTGGGCGAGCCTGGCGAAATCTATATGCGCCAGACCTCGGTGCCGGATTTCGACTATCAGGGGCGCCCGGAAGCGCGGGCAGAAGCGGGGCGCGACGGGCTCATCAGCGTCGGCGATGTCGGCTATCTCGACGAGGACGGCTATCTCTTCATGTGCGACCGCAAGCGCGACATGGTCATTTCCGGTGGCGTCAACATCTACCCGGCGGAGATCGAAAGCGCGCTGATCGGCATGGATGGCGTGCGTGACTGTGCGGTGTTTGGCGTCCCCGATGACGAGTTTGGCGAGCGACTGGTGGGCTGCGTGGAGCTTGAGGACGGGACGACGATGACCTCGGCCGAAATTCAGGCCTATCTCAAGCAGCGCCTCGCCAATTTCAAGGTGCCCAAGGAAATCCACTTCCACGAGGCGCTGCCACGCGAATCGACAGGCAAGATCTTCAAGCGCAAGCTGCGCGATTTTTATCAACCTCCTTCGGTTGCGTGATCAGTCAGGCGATCGATGCCGATGAGCGGGATTTGATGGTCGCATCAGATTTCATGATACCGCCGATTACGGTCTGGTAACCGACACGTAGCAAAATACCCACGATTGCTGTTGCGCAGTCGTGTGCTGAGCCATGACAGCTCGGCGGCCGGGGGGCCGTTTTGCTAAGTTTATTTGACACCAAGTCGCACCGATCCATGGCTGCCAAGGCAGACGCCATCAGCCGTTCACAAGCCGTTATCGAATTCCAGCTGGATGGGACCATCGTAACGGCCAATGCCAACTTTCTCGCGGCGGTCGGCTATTCGCTCGATGAGATCCGCGGCAAGCATCACCGTATGTTCGTCGCCCCCGATCAGCATGACAGCGTCGACTATCAGGCGTTCTGGGCAAAACTCGCCAAGGGCGAATTTCAGGCGTCCCAATACAAGCGGCTCGGAAAAGGTGGCAAGGAGATCTGGATACAGGCCTCCTACAATCCCGTGCTCGATGCACATGGCAAGCCGGTCGGCGTGATCAAGTTCGCGACCGACATCACCGCCGAAAAGCGTCGGAGCATGGAAGCGGAAGGCAAGATCGCAGCCATCGACCGGGCTCAGGCCGTGATCGAGTTCGATATGGACGGAACGATTGTCACCGCTAATGACAATTTCCTCAAAGCGGTCGGTTACGCGCTCGCGGAGATCCAAGGCCGGCATCACGGCATGTTCATGCCCGAGGCCGAGCGTGACAGTGCCGGCTACCGCGCCTTCTGGGAGAGTCTCAATCGCGGCATCTATCAGTCCGGTGAGTACAAGCGGCTCGGCAAGGATGGGCGCGAGATCTGGATCCTCGCGACCTATAACCCGATCCTCGATGAGAGCGGCAAGCCATTCAAGGTGGTGAAGTTCGCCGCCGATGTGACCGAACAGAAACTGATTTCCGCGGACAATGGCGGGCAGATCGAGGCGATCGAAAAGTCGCAGGCGGTGATTGAGTTTCGCATGGACGGCACCATCGTGTCTGCCAACCAGAACTTTCTGGACGCTGTCGGATATCAACTCGACGAGATCAAGGGCAGGCATCATCGCATGTTCGTCGCGCCGGACGATATCGCGAGCCCGGCCTATGCGGAGTTCTGGGCCAGACTCAATCAAGGCCAGTATCAGGCGGCCGAATACAGGCGCATCGGGAAGGGCGGCAAGGAGATCTGGATCCAGGCCTCCTACAATCCGATCCTCGATCTCAATGGCAAGCCGTTCAAGGTCGTGAAATATGCGACGGACACCACAGCGCTGGCGATCGGCCGCATGAAGGCCGTGCGCGCACGGGCGCTGATCGAATCGGTTGCCGATGGCAGCGAGGAAATGAGCGCGTCGATCAAGGAGATTTCAGAGACCATGGTGAAGTCACGGCAGACTGCGATTGGCGCAGCCGATCGCGTTCAGGCCGCCGATGCGCAGGCACAGCGGCTCAGCGATACGGCGCAATCCATGGGCGGTATCGTGGAGCTGATCGGCAACATCACGAGCCAGATCAACCTTCTTGCGCTCAATGCGACCATCGAGTCCGCACGCGCCGGCGAGGCAGGACGAGGCTTTGCCGTCGTTGCATCCGAAGTCAAGAATCTCGCCAGCCAGGCGAAGCAGGCAACCGACAGGATCACTGCGGAGATCGATGGTCTCAATGGTGTCAGCGGCGATGTCGCCAGCGCACTCGACGCCATCAGGGCCGCGATCGAAGAGGTCAACGAATTCGTCAATTCGACAGCGGCCGCTGTCGAGGAGCAGAGCACTGTCACGGCCGACATGTCGGTCAATATGCAGAGGGCTGCCGCCGAGCTCGCTTGACGTCGATACCACAAACAAAAAGGCGCGAGGCTTGTCGCCTCGCGCCTTTCCTGTTTCAACGTGGCAGGATCAGGTGTTGATCCAGACCGACTTGATGTTGAGATATTCGTCCACATGGTGGACGCCGGACTCGCGGCCATAGCCGCTCATCTTGTAGCCGCCGAAAGGCACTGCCGGGTCCATCGCCTGATAGCAATTGATCCACACCGAGCCGGCCTGGATAGCCTTGGCGAGGCGATGCGCCTTGCTGACATCCCTGGTCCAGACGCCACTGCCGAGGCCGAACATGGTGTTGTTGGCGCGCTGCACGAGGTCATCCATCTCCTCGAAGGCGATGGCCGAGATCACGGGTCCGAAAATCTCTTCCTGCGCGATCTTCATGCTGTCCTGGACATCGGCGAACACCGTGGGCTGCACAAAGTAGCCCTTGGCAAGATCGCCATCGGTGAGACGACCGCCGCCCGACAGGGCCTTGGCGCCTTCGCCCGCACCGGTCGTGAGATAGCCGGTGACGCGGTCGAGCTGCTCCTTGGAGACCAGCGGGCCGAGCTGGATGTTGGGATCGGCGCCATTGCCGACCTTCAGGGTCTTGGCGAATTCGGCGACCTTGCCGACAAACTCGTTATAGATCTTCTTCTCGACGAACAGGCGGGTGCCGGCGCTGCAGATCTGGCCGGAATTCGCAAACACCGCCATCGCGGCGCCAGGGACGGCCGCATCGAGATCGGCATCGGCGAATACGATGTTCGGCGACTTGCCGCCGAGCTCGAGCGACACGCGCTTGAGGTTGCCGGCGGACGCACGGATAATCGACTGGCCAGTGAAATGCGAGCCGGTGAAGGCGACCTTGTTGACGTCCTGATGCGAGGCGAGGGCGGCACCGGCGGTCTCGCCATAGCCCGGGACGACATTGATGACGCCGGCCGGGAAGCCGGCTTCGAGGGCGAGCTCACCGAGACGCAGCGAGGTCAGTGGCGCTTCTTCCGCCGGTTTCAGCACGACGGTGCAGCCGGTGGCGATGGCGGGGCCGATCTTCCAGACGCTGGCGCTGAGCGGCGAGTTCCAAGGAATGATCGCACCGACGACGCCGACCGGCTCCTTCAACGTATAGGAGAAGATCTGGCCGGGCAGCGAGTTCTCGATGGTCTCGCCATAGATCAGCGTGGCCTGGCCTGCATAGAAGCGCAGCATGCCGAGGATGCGCTGCTTGCCCGCTGACGTGCGCATCAGCGGCGCGCCCATGTCGAGGGTGTCGAGCAATGCGAGTTCGTCGAAATGCTTCTCGACGAGGTCAGCGAATTTCAGCAGCAGCGCCTGGCGCTCGTAAGGCTTGGCCTTGCTCCACGGACCTTCAAAGGCGCGGCGTGCGGCGGCAACGGCGAGATCGATATCCTTGGCATCGCCTTCGGCGACGGTTGCCAGCAGTTCGCCGGTGGCGGGATTATGCGTTTCGAATTTCTTGCCGGACTGCGCATCGACCCATTTGCCGTCGATCAGCATCTGCTTGTAGGAGCCGTTCGCATAGGGGTGCGACGTGGCGGAGATTGGCTGCATCAAGCCCATGATGATCCTCCCGGAGGTCTGAATTTTTCTGCCGTTGTGGCGTGCGGAATATATCGTCTCCATCAGTCGGGTAAAGCTGGGGAACCCGCGCCGGGCTGCATGGGAGGTCTACGCGCGCAATTCATCAGCGTGAATTCGCATCTGGACTCATTCAATCGAGGCCGTGGACCCAGCGTCCGAAGATGCGATTTGCCCGATCCTGCAAACCCGACGCGACCGATGCGGTGGCCGCGCGCAATTGTGCCACTGGAATGCCAGCCGCCGATAGCTCAAGGGCATGGCCGACATACCATTCTTCAAGCTGGCGCGGATCTGCTTCAAGATGGAATTGCAACGCCAGTGCATTGCGGCCGAAGGAGAATGCCTGGTTCTCGTAATGCGCGTTGGAAGCAAGCCGCATGGCACCGTTCGGCAGGTCGAATGTATCACCGTGCCAGTGCAGAACGGCCGCGCTGTCTTCCGCGAGTGGCGCGAGGCAAGTCGTCGCACCTTGCTCTGTCAGGGTGATTTTACCCCAGCCGATCTCCTTGATGCTGCCCGCATGAACGCGTGCACCGAGCGCTTTCGCCATCAATTGCGCGCCGAGGCAGATGCCGAGAGTTGGCCGTTCCTGTTTCAGCCGGCGCTCCAGCAGCTGAATTTCACGCGTGAGAAACGGATAGGCTTCGGCTTCGTAAACGCCGATCGGGCCGCCGAGGACGATCAGCAGGTCAGCATGCTCGATCGAGGGATGGGCCAGATCATCAATCGCGGCCTCGCAAAAGGCGACGTCCCAGCCTGCACGATCCAGCACGGATGACAGCAGGCCGAGATCCTCGAACGCCACATGGCGCAAAGCGACGGCAGAGCGCCGGTGACGGTTCATGGACAGCTCACGCAAAGACAAGTTATCTACATGATCGTTATATCCGTAAGAATATATCGATCAACCGGCTTTTGCGCGCTGCAGCGATGTCCGTCTCACACGTTCAGGTTCATCCAGACCGCCTTGGGCTCTGTGAAGTTCTCCAGGGCGGCATCGCCATGTTCGCGGCCGAAACCGGAATCCCGGGATCCGCCCCAGGGCAGCCGCACATCGGTATAGCCATAGGTGTTGATCCAGACCGTGCCGGCCTTCACCTTTTGGGCAAAGCGCTGCACCCGCCCGATATCCTTGCTCCAGACGCCGGCAGCGAGGCTGTATCGGGTGCCGTTGGTCTTGCGGATGGCATCCGCTTCATCGCTGAAACGGACCACGCTGACGACGGGGCCAAAGATTTCCTCCTGCGAAATCCGCATGTCGTGATCCACATTGGCAAAAACGGTCGGGGCCACGAAATAGCCGCGGTTACCGATGCGCTCCCCGCCGGCCGCAAGCTGCGCGCCTTCCTTGATGCCGATATCGACATAGTCGAGCACGCGCTTCATCTGCAGCTCCGAAACGATCGGGCCCATGGCGACGCCAGCCTCGCCGGGGTCGCCGACCTTGATGGCCCGGGCACGTGCGGCGAGGCGTTCAACCACTTCGTCATAGACGGAATCATGGGCGAGGACGCGGGAGCCTGCAGAACAGACCTGCCCGGAATTGAAGAAGATACCGGATGCGGCTGCCTTGGTGGCCGCATCGAGATCCGCGTCGCCGAAAATGACATTGGCGGATTTCCCGCCGAGCTCGAGCGTGACACGCTTGAGGTTGCCCGCAGCGCCAGCCAGAATTTCGCGACCGACGGTGGGGGAGCCCGTGAAGGTCACCTTGTCGATGTCGGGATGATCGACGATGGCGCGGCCTGCGATCCTGCCATGGCCCGGCACGATATTCAGCGTGCCCGGAGGCAAGCCTGCTTCCAGCGCCAGCTCACCGACCCGCAGCGCGGAGAGCGGTGTGATCTCCGCCGGCTTCAGCACCACGGTGCAACCGCAGGCGAGGGCCGGGGCGATCTTCCACATGCCAATCATCAACGGAAAATTCCACGGCACGATGGCGCCGACGACACCGATCGGCTCCCGCACCGTATAGGTCAGCGCGTCCGGCCGGGTGGGAACGACCTGTCCGCAGATCTTGTCGGCCCAGCCGGCATAATAGCGCAGCGTATCGATCGCGGCGGGCAGATCCTGGCGTTTCACGGCCGCCAGTGGCTTGCCGGCATCGAGGCTTTCCAGCGCGATCAATTCCTCGGCGTGATCTTCCAGCAGCTGCGCGAACCGTTGCAGCACCAGGCCGCGATCAGCGGCGCGCATGCGGCCCCACGGGCCTTCGAATGCCTTGCGAGCAGAGACGACGGCGCGGTCAATATCGGCAGCATCGGCTTCGGCGACCACGGCGATGATCTCGCCGGTGGCGGGATTGAGGACATCGAAATAGCGGCCCGACAATGGCTCGACCTGCTGGCCGTCGATCAGCAATCGCTTGCGCGGCAGTTCGGTGGTGGAAACGAGTTCGGCACGTGAGATCGTCTGCATGAAGCCCTCCCATGATTTGCCGTTGATGGGATCAGGAGGGACAACCGCAGTAAATATGATAACGAGAGACAAAGAACGACCGCAGATATGAAGTCCTGAACATATCTCGGCGTAATAGCGAGGGGAGGCGATGCGGATCGACATCGAGACCGTCTGGCGTTTTCGCAAGCCTGGCTCGCGGCAGCCAACAGCGGTGATGCTCAGCTTCCTCAAGGATATCAGCGAGACCGGCAAGATCACCGTCGCCGCCGGCCGTCACCACATGTCCTATCGCCATGCATGGAGCCTGGTGAATGACTGGTCGGCATTCTTCGGCACGCCGGTGGTGGCGCGCAGCAAGGGCAAGGGCACGCGGCTCACCGCATTTGGTCAAAAGCTGGTCTGGGCCGGCGAGCGGCTCGAAGCGCGGCTGGGTCCGCAGCTGGAAAATCTCGCGCAGGAGCTTGCCACCGAGCTGAAGGAGTTCTTGCCCGGTCATCCCGCAATCATTCGCGTCCATGCGAGCCATGGCTTTGCCGTCCCAAAACTGCGGGAGATTCTCAATGCAGCGACGGGGATCGGCATCGATCTCCGTTACGTCGGCAACCAGACCTCGCTGGCGTCCCTCGCGCATGACGCCTGCGATCTCGCTGGTGTTCACCTGCCGCGCGGCGAATTGCGCAAGCAGAGCGTCGATGCCTGCAAGGACTGGCTCGACAATCGCGTCCACCGGGTCATAGGCTTTGCCACCCGGGAGATGGGGTTGATGGTGAGGCCCGGCAATCCGCTCCGCATCACCTCGATGGAGGCACTGGTCAATCCCGCCATTCGTTTCGTCAATCGCGATCGGGATTCCGGCACCGGGTTGCTGTTCGATCAGATCCTGCACCAGCACAAGATCGCGCCGGAACGCGTCAACGGCTATGAGCAGGTGGAGTTCACCCATGCGGCGGTGGCGGCCTATGTGGCCAGCGACATGGCCGATGTTGCCTTCGGCGTGGAAGCTGCCGCCCGGCAGTTCGGCCTCGATTTCGTGCGGCTCCTCACGGAGGATTATTACTTCATTTGCCGCGAGACGCTGCTCGAGCAGGAACCGATGCAACAAATTCTGGCCGTGCTGCGCGGCGCGGAGTTTCGCGATGCTCTGGCGAAATTACCCGGTTATGCCGAGGCTGACACCGGCATGGTCAAGTCGGTGAATGCGGTGTTTCATGGCAAGAAGTCGTAGCCATGCAGAAGCGGGCAGCGGGCCTGCACTGGCGATGATGTGACATGCGATGTGATGAAGGAATGTGATAGGTAACATTCCGACGTGAATTCAGGAGGTCCCCATGACACATCCCGCTTTGTCCACCGGCTCTGTTGCCGTCATCACCGGAGGCGCGTCGGGCATCGGGCTGGCTGCAGCGATTGTATTTGCGAAGCTGGGCCTTCGCGTCTGCATCGTCGATGTCGATGACGGTCGCCTGAACGACGCCGCGGGCAGAATCGCAGCGATCGCGCCAAATGGCCGTGACGATGTGATGACAGCCAATGTCGATGTCAGCGATCTCGCTGCCATGTCCGGGCTCGCCGCTGATGTGCAGCAGCGCTTCGGCGGCTGCGATGTGCTGATGAACAATGCCGGCATCCAGGTGCCGACCTCGGCACTCGGTCCGCGCGACAACTGGGAGCGGCTGATCGGCGTCAATCTGTGGGGCGTGGTCAATGGCTGCCAGGCTTTTGCGCCCAACATGATTGCGGGGATGAAGCCGGGCCTGATCATCAACACCGGCTCGAAGCAGGGCATCACCACCCCGCCGGGCAATCCCGCCTATAACGTCTCGAAAGCTGGCGTGAAGGCCTATACGGAGGCGCTGTCGCACGAATTGCGGAGCACCGCAGGCTGCCAGGTCACCGCGCATCTGCTGATCCCGGGCTTTGTCTTCACCGGTCTCACGGCTGGCGATCGCAAGGAGAAGCCTGCCGCGGCATGGACGCCGGAGCAGACGGTCGATTTCATGATGCAAGGGATCGATGCCGGCGACTTCTATATCCTCTGTCCGGACAACGACGTGCCGCGTGCGCTCGACGAGCGGCGTATGCTATGGGCGATCGGCGATGTGGTCGAGAACCGTCCCGCTCTGTCACGCTGGCATCCCGATTATGCCGATGCTTTCGCTGAATTCGTGAAGACCAACTAATCAAGCAGGGAGTGAACGCGTGGATTACGTCAGGTTTGGAAATACCGGTCTCGAAGTGTCGCGGCTGTGTCTGGGATGCATGACCTTTGGTGTCTCGGACCGTGGATCGCATGCTTGGACACTGGACGAGGCGAACAGCCGTCCGCTGATCAAGCAGGCGCTCGACCTCGGCATCAATTTCTTCGATACGGCAAACGTCTATTCCGACGGCACGTCGGAAGAAATCGTCGGTCGTGCGCTGAAGGATTTCGCCAAGCGCGACGACGTGGTCATCGCCACCAAGGTGTTCAACCGCATGCGCCCGGGCCCGAATGGTGCCGGCCTCTCGCGCAAGGCGATCATGACCGAGATCGATCACAGCCTGCGCCGCCTCGGTACAGACTATGTCGATCTCTATCAGATCCACCGCCTCGACAAGAAAACGCCCATCGAGGAAACGATGGAAGCGTTGCATGACGTGGTGAAGGCCGGCAAGGCGCGCTATATCGGCGCCTCCAGCATGTATGCGTGGCAATTCGCCAAGGCGGTCTACACGTCGCGGCTGAACAGCTGGACCCAGTTCATCAGCATGCAGAACCACGTCAATCTGCTCAACCGCGAGGAAGAGCGCGAGATGCTGCCATTCTGCGCCGACCAGGGCATTGCGGTGATGCCGTGGAGCCCGCTCGCCCGTGGCCGCCTGACCCGCGCCTGGGACGAGACCAGCGAACGCCAGAAGACCGACGAGTTCGGCAAGAAGCTCTATGTCCAGGCCGAGGAGGCCGACCGCAAGATCGTCGAGCAGGTTGCCGCCGTGGCGAAGGCGCGCGGTGTCCCGCAGGCGCAGGTCGCGATGGCCTGGCTGCTGCAGAAGCCTGGCATCACGTCGCCGATCATTGGCGCCTCTAAACCGGCGCATCTCACCGACGCGGTGGCGGCGCTCTCGCTCAAATTGACGGCTGAGGAGGTCGCCTCGCTGGAGGCGCCGTACGTTCCTCATGCGATCGCCGGCTTCGGCTAGCAAAATAACTGCCTCCGTGCCAATCGGGTCGGCGCGGAGGCAGGGTTGTTCTGCGTTGCGGGATTGCTGCCAAATCTCTGGTGGAATTGGCGTATTCCTGCATTCCGAGCAGGCGTAGCGCTCGTCGCGCCGCGGGCGATCGCAGAAAGTCGGGTGTGGATTCTTCTATCGCGGAAAGAGGCCCTTAACCGGTAATCATGCACGCTCATAAATGGAGCCGAGGACTCCGGTATTGTTTAATATTGATGCAAGACCTCCAAGATAATTGAAGCCATCCGAAAGCGTGGCAGGAGATTTTTGTGACCCAACTCGATTCCGAAATCGATGATTTGATTGCCGCCTGCCACGGCGATACCCGCGGGGTCGTGGGCGCGCTCATCATGGTCAACCGGCAGCTCGAAACCGAACTGGCCGATCTGAAGGCGCAACTCGTCGCGGCGCGCGCTGCTGAAGCGCCAGACGTCCACGCGGTCCTTCACTGAGCCGTCAGGCCTGGAGATCCTGCTGATCGCTCTGCAGCAGGCGACCGACCCGCCGGACGAGATCGTCCACCGCAAATGGCTTGGTCAACACTTCCATTCCGCGTTCAATATGGCCGTGATTGAGCACGGCATTCTCCGCATAGCCCGTGATGAACAGAACCTGCAGGCTCGGCCGCAGCCGCCGCGCGGCTTCGGCGATCTGGCGTCCGTTCATGCCGCCGGGCAGGCCGACATCGGTGATCAGAAGATCGATGGATGTGTCGGACTGGAGGAATTTCAGCCCGGACGGGCCATCGCCCGCTTCGAGGCAGGCATGACCGAGATCCGACAGCGCGTCTGTGACGAGCATGCGCACCGTGGGTTCGTCGTCGATCACCAGCACCGTCTTGCCCGAGCCTGCTTCGATCAGTTCGGTATCCAGTGTCTCACTGGCGATGTCCTCCTCGCCATGGAAGCGCGGTAGATAGATGCACACCATGGTGCCCTGACCGACTTCCGAATAGATGCGCACATAACCGTGGCTCTGCCGTGCAAAGCCATAGACCATCGACAGACCGAGGCCGGTGCCTTGGCCGATCGGTTTGGTGGTGAAGAACGGGTCGAACACCCGCTCGAGATTCACCTTCTCGATTCCGGTGCCGGTATCGCTGACGCAGACGCTGATATATTGCCCGGCATCGAGTCCGCGCTCGCGCGCGCCGCGGTCGTCGAGCCAGCGATTGCCGGTCTCGATGGTGATCTTGCCACCATCAGGCATTGCGTCGCGCGCATTGATGCAGAGGTTCAGCAGCGCGTTTTCGAGCTGATTGGCATCGACCAGCGTGGTCCAGAGGCTGGCAGCGCCGATGGTCTCCACCTCGATCGCCGGACCGACCGTGCGGCGGACCAGCTCGGCGAAATCCGGCAGCAGCCGGTTGACCACCAGCGGGCGCGGGCTCAGCGTCTGCTGCCGTGAGAAGGCGAGCAGGCGATGGGTCAGGGCCGCGGCACGCCGTGCGGCACCTTGCCCGGCGGACAGGTATTTCTCGACGTCGGCATGCCGGCCCTGAGCGAGCCGCGCATTGATCATCTCGAAGGCGCCGGAGATGCCAGCGAGGAGATTGTTGAAGTCATGAGCGAGGCCGCCGGTGAGCTGGCCGACGGCTTCCATCTTCTGTGCCTGCCGCAGCGCGCCTTCGGCCTTTTCCCGCTCGGACAACGCTTCGGCGATGCGCGTCTCCAGGGTCTCCTGCAGGTGTTTCTGCGCAGCCTCGACCCGGACGCGATCGGTCACGTCCTTGAACAGGACGGCCACCTGGCGGTCCTCGAAACTCCCGATACGGAACGAGCTGACTTCGAGGTGGCGCCCCGTTGCGACCAGTTCGCGCTGGAAACGGATCACCTGTCCGGTGCGCAGCACGCTGCCATAGAGATCCACCCAGCCGTCGGCCTCGTCGCCCACCATCTGGCGCAACTTCTGGCCGACCACATTGGGGATGCCGGTGTGCCGGGCATAGGCGGCATTGGCTTCGATATGGATGTAGTCGCTCAGCGGACCGTGCGGACCATCGAAGAACTCGATGATGCAGAAGCCTTCATCCATGGCTTCGAACAGCATGCGATAGCGGTCGCGCGCCTCGGCGGCCGGGGTATTGTCGTCCTGATCGGCAATACGCATCGTCTTGTTTCTGAGAGGTCAGGTGAGGGCGGTCAGATCTCGCCGTCGATGCCGAGCAGCTCGGCGATGCCGCGGGCGAGATTTTCCATCGTATAGGGCTTTTGTACAACGATCCGGGAGCGATGATCCATGGGCAGTTGGGCCTGCTCGCCATAGCCGCTGGCGAACAGGAACGGCACATTCATTTCCAGTAGTCGGTCGGCGATGCCGAAACTGGTCTGGTCACCGAGATTGATGTCGAGGATCGCCACCGATGGTGTCATCTGCATTAGACTGTCGAGTGCGGCCTCCACCGTTGACGAGGTCGCGACCGTGTCGGCACCCAGCCGGCCAATGATATCCTCGGCATCCAACGCAATGATCAGACTGTCCTCGACCAGCAGCACGGACTTGCCAACGAGCAGGCTGGGGGGCGTTTTCGGCGCATGCCCGTGCGTCGGCCGCATCAGCTTGATGGCCGGGCCCGCATGGTTCTTCGGCTCCGAGACATGGCGGGCCGGAATGGAGAACCGGGCGCTGAAGCCTTGCTCGCCATAGTTGGCTTCCGCGGTGCCGCCGAGGTCGTAAGGGACGGAGCGCTCGATGATGGTCGTGCCAAAACCCTTGCGCGTCGGAGGCTGGACGGGCGGGCCGCCGGATTCACGCCAGGTCAGGACGAGGTCACGGTTCTTCTCGCGGTGCCAGTCGATATTGACCCGGCCATCGGTCGTGGAGAGGCTGCCATATTTCGTCGAGTTGGTGACGAGTTCATGCACCACCAGCGCCATGGTCGAATAGGCCGAGGGATTGAGCAGTGTCGGCGGACCAGCCGCGTTGATGGCTTCCGGGCGATCGGCAAAGGCGGCGGCTTCAGCATCGATCAGCGCCTGCAGCGGCGCGGGGCCCCAGTGGTCGTCGGTGATCTGGTTATGGGCCCGCGCCAGTGCGTGGATGCGGCCATCGACGACCTTCACGAACTGCTTCACGGCGTCTTCGTCCGGCTGCGATTGCCGGATCAAGCCACGGATCACGCCGAGGATGTTACGGACGCGGTGGTTGAGTTCGGCAATCAGCAATTCCTGCCGCGCGCTCGCCTGGTGTCGTTCGGCGGCTGCCTCGTCGGCAAGGCGCAGCACCACTTCGATCAGTGTTGCGCGCAATGTCTCGGCGACACGAATTTCCGATGTCGTGAATGGCTTGGAGCGACCTTCGACAAGTTCTTTCCATTCCGCAAATGACTCGCGCGGCGTCAGGCGCGGGCCGTTGGGGCCGTATTCGACAGGCTTGTGCGGATCACCCGCCCAGCGCACCGAGTGGATCAGTTCCGAGCGAAACAGCACGACATAGTCGCGCGGCGAGCGTGAGATGGGAATTGCCAGCATGCCGGCGACATCGGATGAATATTCCTTGGCACCATCAACCATCGTCGCAATGCAGTCGGTCGCAAACACTTTCCCGGCAGCCGTGCCGTTGAGCGCGCGCACGATACGGCGAAAGCCATCGGTGGGAGGGGTGACACCGGAGAATGCGTAGCTGCCATTGATCCAGACGCCGACGCCTTCCGCGGGGATCGCGTGGGTGAGGATGTCGGCGAGCCAGTCCGGATCCTTCAGCAGCGTTTCGTCCGATGCAACGGCGCCAAGCAGCTGATCGGAAATGTCGCGCGCGCGGCGCTCGTATTCCATCGCTTCGCGACGTTCGCGGCTTTCGAGACGCATGGAAAACATCTGGGCGAACAACTCAGCCACCGAGCGCTTCTGGAAGGCCGGGCAGCGCGCCGAATAGTGATGGCAGGCGAACAGGCCCCACAATTCGCCCTCGACCACGATGGAGACCGAGAGCGAGGCACCGACGCCCATGTTCTTCAGATACTCGATATGGATCGGCGACACCGAGCGCAGCACTGACAGGGACAGATCGAGCGGGCGGCCGTCTTCGTCCAGAGCAGGTGCGACCGGCACGGGCGCCGCATTCACATCGGTGATGATGCGCAGCAGATTGCGCTTGTACAGCGCACGCGCCTGCTGCGGGATATCGCTGGCCGGGTAGTGCAGGCCCTTGAACGTGCCGATGCCGGAACGGCAGGCCTCGCCGACCACCTCGCCCGAGCCTTCCGGATCGAATTTGTAGACCATCACCCGGTCGTAACCGAGCAGGCCACGGATTTGCCGTGCGCCTTCGCGGAAGAACGCCGTCATGTCCGGCGCCTGATCGAGGCGGCTCACCATGGAGCGCACCATGGCCGTGGTGTCGCCCTGGCTGCCGGCGGCCGGCTCGGCCTCGATGATGATCTGCCCGCCGGACATGTGCAGCGCCACATCGAACAGCGCTGCGCCCTTCACCAGTTCGCAGCCGAAAATGCGTTCAACGGCGTCCTGTCCGCGGAGCAACGCAACGCGATTGCGCAAATCATGGATTGCGATGGAGGGAAAGAAATCGGCCAGCGGATGGCCGATCATTTCCTGATGGGTACGACCGATGAAATCCCGCACATTCTCTGACGCGCGAGCCACGATCCAGTCGGTGCTCAAAGCAACCAGGAAGCCGATCGGCTGGATGGCACCGAGGATATGGATCGGTTCTCGGTCGCAATTGGTCAGATCGACCTTGAAATGTCTGTTCACTCAGCTGTCGCCTGGCACCGAATTGGGATTTAAACCATTCAAAACCCCAAAACAGGCAGAAAGTTCCAACGGCCGCGAAACGCAGGCCCGGTTGACGGCGATGAGGCTGCTCCGTGCTTAGGCCAGCTTCACTTTTCGTGAAGATTGATCGCACGCAGGCCCGCTTTGGTTTCGCGAACGCCGGGAAAATGCCGTCCGAGCTGACGAGCCATTTTCTGCACCGATGCGGTGTTGCGGTTCAGGGCGCCGGCCGCGCGGATCAGGGACGAGCCCTGTTCGGAGAGTGCAACCAGCCGATCAATATCTTCTTCAGTCCATTTGCGAGTAATTGGGCGACCCATGATCCTGCCTTGCTTGATTAAGCCGGTGAATAAAAATGTCCGCGTCCTCGGTCCACAGCAGGAAATAACGTCGGATCAAATTGCTCCGTCTCGCCGTAACGTCCGCCTTCAAGATGCGATCTGCGTATGGGGTAACGAACAAGCCACGCTTCCGGTCCAGCAACCAAAAGATCTTGTGCTACAAATTATGCCTGATATCTCGCGAGCGTCTGTCCGCTAGCTGACATAGGGGCTCGGGTCTTGAAGATGCTGTGCGCACTACCATCTGCCGCGGACACTCGCGACCGCTTGCCGCAGAGCGCAGGCTGACTTGTCCATATGGTGTGGACCGCGAAGCTCCAGGGCCGATTTTAAATCTCTATGTCGGTTACCGGACCGACATGCTCGGAGCGGACAAGTATCCGTTGTCCTAGCTGAAGGCGGGCGAAATGATCTGCTCCCACAACGGGTAATTCAACTGCGCTCCCTTCGGTCCTGTAACGGGAGCAATCATGAGACGGCACGAGAACAGCCTTCTGTCGCTTATCGAACCTGCGATGTACGAAGAACTGGCCAAGCATGCTGTCGTGGTCGATCTGGTGCAGGGTGATGTGCTTGCCGATGTGCATGACACCATCGACAAAGTGTATTTCCCGCATTCAGGGATCATCTCCAGCGTTGTCGAACTAGCCGGCGGCGGCGCCATCGAGACGGGCATGATCGGTCGCGATGGTGAGTTCGGTGCGGGCCTGGTGCTGGATGACAAGATCTCCGTGAATCACGTCGCAGTTCAGGTAGGCGGTTTTGCATCAACATTCGATGCGAAGTTCATCAATCAATTCGCCGAGCGGCATCCTGCGTTTCGTCGGCTGATGATGTCCTACGAGCACTTTCATCTTGCGCAGGTGCAGCAGACCGCGGCGTGCAACGCCGTACATTCAGTGCAGGCGAGGACCTGCAAGTGGCTGCTCCGGATGCGCGAGCTGGCCGGCGACGAGCTCACGGTGACCCAGCAGTTTCTTGCGCAGATGATGGGCGTGCGTCGCACGAGCGTGACCGGCGTCGCGATTGAACTGCAGAAGGCCGGAATGATTTCCCACAGCCGTGGCCGTATCCAGATACTGGATGTCGAGAAGATCCGGCGCTGGGCCTGCGAATGTCACGAAGATGTGCGCCATCACTATGATCGCCTTTTCCCGCCTAATGTCGGATAGCGTACAGAGGCGCCGGTGATGGGGTGCTAGGCTATGATCTGGTTCAATGTCTGAGTAACGATCATGGACCGGAAGACGATTTGCGAGGCGCAGGCCGCGATCTGCACAGAGCAGGCAAGTCGCGGCGACTCTGACCGGACGTTCTGGTTGGCAGAAGCGCAGCGATGGCACGATCTTTCCGGCGAGCACGCGCATGCCGTGGTGAGTTTCGCAGATATCGCGATATCTTCGAAAGCACTGACGCGAGATTTTGATGCGCCAGTGCAGAACACAGTCCCTCCGCGTCGCAACTAGTTACTCATAAATTGCTTGTCTCTCATCGAAGAGCGGCAGCGACCATGACACGATATTTTTTGCATCTCGTCGATGGCGACGATGTAATTTGCGACTCGGAAGGGAGTGAGCTTCCGAGCATCGCTGTTGCTCGCGAACAGGCGTTGTTGTCAGCACGCGAAATTCTGGCCGAAGCGATCAAGATCGGCGCGCAAAAAGTCCCGCGCTTTGTAGTTGCTGTGTCCGAAGGCGGCAACGAGGTCGCGGTCATCGACATGCGGGAAATCTTCCCGCCGGGCATGAAGTGAGATCGCGCGAGACAGTGGTTGTCGCTAATCTAGGCTAGGGATGACGGCAGTCCGCGCGGTGATCTCCTGCTTTTGCATGCCCCGTTTGAATCGATACTTAGTCGCATTCCTCGCTGCATTTCGTTCCTGAAAACTCGAACGCGTGAAGTCGATATAATCGTCGGCAGTGAGGAATGATGCATAGTCCAGTGACGTGCCCCGATTGCGGGGTGCGCCGAGATTTCGTCGGATTCGAAAACAAGAAGAAGTGGCAGGACGAGATCCGCATTTTTCATTGCAGCACATGCGATCTCACCGAGAAGCTGAAGATCGCAGGCCGAAAAGCGATCTCCATCGCGCGCAGTCGTGGGAAGGCCGAGCAGGAGGGGTGATTGCAGTCGGCCACGCGGCCCGACAGCGCCGCTAGTGCTCGGTATTCTGCTCTGTCATCGCGCGGATGCGCTGCATCGCCTGCTGATAGTACGCCTCTCGCTCGATCTCGAGAAATCGCTGCCTGTTGCGGAATGCCTCCAGGCGCGCATGCATTTCTTTCCGCAGGTCCGTCTCGGCCACATAGCGCGGATGTGCCGCGGGCCGTGTTGCGAGAAGCGGAGGCGGCGCCACACGCGTGGAGGGCGTTTCGGCAAGCCGCTGGACGATGGCCAGCGTATCGGCAACCAACCGGTCCTGTTCGTTCTGCAAAGCCATCAGCCTTCTCCGAATCTCGTGATCGATCGGGAAAAGGGTGGGCGTTTATGGGTAACGAATCCTCACCGGAAACGTCGAGCGGATTGATGGACCCATCAGCCTGTCGCCGATGAGCAGGCTGGCTGCACGAAATTCAGAAGTCGTGGAGGTGGATGGTGGGCGCACAAGGGATCGAACCTTGGACCTCTCCCGTGTGAAGGGAACGCTCTCCCGCTGAGCTATGCGCCCGGACGCTGCATCAGGTGCGGATCGTAAAACACGACCGGAAACCAAAAGGCCGGGCGGGGCCCGGCGATGCGTGACGTCAGTGGCGCGATTTAGGGAATTGGAGGCGGGGGTGTCAAGCACGCCCTGCCAGTTGCGACCACATTGTTGCGCCGAAAGAGGAAACCAGCCGATTCAGCCGGGTTGCCGGACCCGCGAAGCGTGGGATTGCAGCGCCCGGATGCGGTCGGCGAGGGTGCTGTTGGGGGCAAAACCGGCATCATTGGCCGGGCGCGGCTGGCTGGCGGCAGGATCGGCCGCCAGAATGGCCTCGATAGGCGAATTTGGCCCCTCCAGGGCCATCGCCATCTTGGCGACCTCGGCGGCGATGTCGTTGATGCGCTCGCGCAGCAGCGCGTTTTCCATCCGCTCGGTGGCCCAGGCGCTTTCGGCCTGCTGGTGGATGGTATTGAGGTCGCGCTGCAGCTTGCCGCGTTCTTCGCGGGCGAGGCGGAGTTCCTCCTCCGCGCTGGCCTTTTCGGCGCGCAGCTGTTCAATCAGCGGCGACGACTTGCCGCCGGCATTGGCGGCGATCTCGACCCGCAGGTTGCGCGCCGTCTGCTCGGTTGCCTCATTGGCCTGGCGGAGCTGCGCATTTTCGAAATCGCGCTCGGCGAGCAGCTTGGTCTGCTCCAGCAGCTGGGTTTCGAGCTGGTCGATGCGATTGCCGAGCAGCTCCGCTTCATGCACCTGGATCGCCAGCTGCTGATCGAGATCGGTGACGCGGTGATTGAGGCTCTCGACGCGGGCGCGAGCCTCGGCGAGGTCGCGCGTCGCGGTGGTCGATTCCCCGCGCTGCAGTTCGAGCTTGTGCTGTGTGGAGGTGAAATCCTGCTCCGCCAGACCGAGGCGGCTTTTCAGCTCTTCCACCTGCGTGCGCACGGTCACCAGTTCGACCTGGCGCCCCTCGGCGACCTGGGTGCGGTCATTGAGTTCGGCGGTCAGGCGCGCCAGTTCGGCCTGCTTGTCGGTCAGCGCGCGATCGGCGGCGGCGAGGGCTTCGGTCTTGGTGGCGAATTCGTTCTCGGTGGTGGCGAGCTTCTGTTTGACCGCGGTCTCGCGGTTTTCCAGATCGAAGATCGCTGCGGTCTTCTCGGTCAGCTCGACCTTCATCCGGTTGATGGCGTCGGTCTTCTTGCCGAGCTCGGCGAGCTGGTTGGTGGTCTTGCCCTTCAGCTGCTCGACGCTCATTTCCAGCCGCCGTGCCGACATGGCGAATTCGGCGCGCAGCTGGTCCTTGTCGGCCTGGATCTCGGCCATCGACAGCGGCGTGGCGGCTTCGAGGCGGCGGGTGGTGAGACGCACGGCGCGGTTATGCACCAGTGGCATGATCAGCAGGCCGCACAACATCGCAGCCAGAAAACCGATCGCCAGATACATGATCGGTTCGACCATGGCAGTGTGCTCCCACGCGCTGAAAAATCGCGGTTAACATGCCACGCGCGCACGGGCAAAAACAGCGTAACGCCTCGTTAACCTTTACGCGCCGGCCAGTTCTGAAGCGATCAGAACGGGTTCCAGGTCGCTGTGGGCGTGAATTTGAGATAGCCGATATTGGCGCCCAGGCGGAGGCCAAGGCCGGAGCGGATCGGCACCAGCACGATATTGTTGGCGGTGAGGGCGGTCATGCCGAAGCCGCCGATGATATAGGCGGAGCCGTCGATGCCGCCGAAACGCTGATAGATCGCCTGGGTTGCCGGGAGGTTATAGACCAGCGTCATGGTGCGGGCGCCGTCGCCGCCCCAGTCGAAGCCGAGCGATGGGCCCTGCCAGTAGACGCGCAGATCGCCGGCATTCTTGGTGTAGAGCGTGCCTTCGCCATAACGCAGGCCGGCGACGATGGCGCCGGAACCCTCCTCGCCCAGGATATAACCGTTCGGCAGGCCCCACTGGCTGATGGCCTTCTCGATCACCGAGGCGAGGCCACGCGAGACATTGCCGAAAAAGCGATGCCCGGCACCGACGAGTTCCTCGGACCGATAGGTGTCCGGCGCTTCGCGGCCCCTTTGCTGGGCTGCAGCTGGCGCGGCGGCGAGTGTGATCGCGGCGAGCGCAATCGCTGCCAGGCGTGATGCGAAGGTCATGAAAAGAACCCCTGGTATTCAATCTGGAGACCGCAGCTTAACCTGATGCTGAGAAGCAACGCGTTTAATCCGCAGTCGGTGTCCCCGAGTCAGCATAATATCGGTATCAACTATGACGGCACAACGGCGAGATTGGCGCGGGTTCCGCCGCGGATTTGCCTTGATCTTGCTCGGTGCCGGTTTCTGCACCCCGGCATGGGCCGGCACCAACGAACGTGTGGTCACCGACCGGTACACGGGCCTGGCCATCGGTGGATTCGATCCGGTCGCCTATTTCACCGACGCAGACGCGCAGGCTGGCTTGCCGGACTATGAACTGTCCGAGGACGGTGCCGTCTGGCGGTTCCGCAACGAGGGCAACCGGGCCGAATTTGCCAAGCATCCCGAGGTCTATGGACCGCAATTCGGGGGATACGACCCGCTGGACATGGCCCGCGGCGTCGCCATCGCCGGCAATCCGCGCTTCTGGCTGGTGGTCGGCCAGCGGCTCTATCTGTTCGGGCGCGAAGACACCCGCGACGCCTTTGCGGCAGCGCCGGCCAGGTTCCTGCCGGAGGCCCGCAAGCAATGGCCGATCGTCCAGCAGACGATGGCGCGTTAGTCCTGCGCCGCCTTGCCGCCCCAGGCGATGAATTCCGGAACGGTGAAATCTTCCCGCCGGCCGCCGAAATGCAACGGCTGGCCATGACTGTCGGCGACATGGCCGCCGGCCGCCACCACCACCGCATGGCCCGCGGCGACGTCCCATTCGCAGGTCGGTGACAGCCGTGGATAGATGTCGGCCTGCCCCTCGGCGACACGGCAGAATTTCAGCGCCGAGCCGAATGCCTGGCGTAAGGCGCCGGGACGGCTTGCGATGAACGCTTCGCTGCGGAGGTCGCCATGGGAGCGGCTGACGGCCGCGATCCATGGCTGGCCGGCGGCCGGCATCGGTCGGGTCTTGATGGACGTCGATTTGCCGATCGAGAGATCGGGTCTGACCTCGACGCGTTCGGCGCCGCGGCCGACGATCCCGCGCCAGATCAGCCCGAGCGCCGGTGCGCCCACGATGCCGAGCAGCGGCGCGCCATCGACGATCAGCGCGATATTGACCGTGAACTCCTGCCGTCCGGCGACGAATTCCTTGGTGCCGTCCAGCGGGTCGATGAGGAACAGCGCGCCGGCATAAGGCGGGGCGGCGAGATGCAGGCGTTCTTCGGAGAGCGTCGGGATGCCCGGAAACAACCGCGTCAGGCCCTCGCAGATCACGCGGTCTGCAGCGAGGTCCGCTTGCGTCACCGGCGAGCCATCCGATTTACCTTCGACGCTCATGGCATTCCGGTTCACGGCGAGAATGGCCGCGCCGGCCTGCACTGCGAGTTGTGTCAGGGGCTCCAGCAGCGCGGTGGCGCCGTCCAGATCAAGGTGCGGAAGCGAATCGTTGGTCATGGCAAGCTTTCGTGTCTCGCTCGTAATTTTGGCCGTTTCCGCGCCCATACGGACACAGGCCCGGCGGTGGTCGGGCTGATCTGTGCAGTGTATCAAACCAAAGAGCAAATGTTTGATTCGCCGTTCACTCGCGCGGCTTCAGGAGCCTATCCCATGTCTGATGCAACTTCGCCCGGTCCGGCACCCGACGCACTCGAACTTGCGGCATTGCTGTCGTCGCGCGTCTGCCACGATCTGATCAGCCCGGTCGGCGCCATCGTCAACGGGCTCGAAGTGCTCGATGACAATCCGAAGCCCGAGGACAAGGAGTTTGCGCTCGACCTGATCCGCAAGAGCGCGAAGACGGCCTCGGCACGTTTGCAGTTCTGTCGCCTCGCTTTCGGTGCGGCCGGTTCGGCAGGCGCACAAATCGATCTCGGCGACGCGCAGACCATGGCGCGCGGTCATCTCGAAGATAACAAGACCAAGATCGAGTGGAATCTGCCCCGCCTGTTGCTGCCGAAGAACAAGGTGAAGCTGCTGCTCAACATGATGATCATCGCGCAGCAGACCATTCCGCGCGGCGGCTTGCTGAAGGTCGATCCGGTCGGTGAGGGCGAGCCGACGGGCTTCCGCATTACGGCGACGGGCATCAATGCGCGGCTGCCGCAGAACATCGTCGACATGCTCACTGCCGAGCAGGTCGGGAATATCGATGCGCATGCGGTGCAGCCCTACTACACACGCCTGCTTGCCGAAGGGACGGGACTGAAAGTCACGATGGTCCTGGAAAACGAGGCTGCCGTGGTGACCGCGGCCTGATGACGCGGCGGTCTTACTAACTTAACGAACCCTTTACGGGCCGCCCATCTGGGCGGTCCGTTTTCGTTTTCCCGTATTGGTTCGACGCCTGTCGTTCGGTCTTTCTCGGAATGCTCAACTAATAATAAACGCTTTGGGGCGAGAGTAGCACTACTTCGATAAGGGTCACGCGACGGCGCGGGCTCCGATTGTGTGAAGGCCTACTTTCATGGATGATCTTCTCCGCGAGTTTTTGACGGAAACCAACGAAAGCCTGGACACGGTTGATAACCAGCTTGTCCGTTTCGAGCAGGATCCGAATAACGCGAAAATTCTCGATAATATTTTTCGTCTTGTTCATACGATTAAAGGCACCTGCGGATTTCTCGGCCTGCCTCGTTTGGAGGCGCTGGCCCATGCCGCTGAAACACTCATGGGCAAATTCCGCGATGGGATGCCCGTGACGGGAGAGGCGGTGACGCTGATCCTCACCACCATCGATCGCATCAAGGACATCCTCGGCCAGCTCGAGGCGACGGAAGCCGAACCGGAAGGGGTCGATGAAGACCTCATCGGCGAACTGCATCATATGGTCGAGAAGGGCATGGAAGCGATGAACAACTCGGCCCCACCGATCGTGCCGGACGTACCCGTGGTCGTGGAATCCGCCCCGCTGGTTGTGCAGACGCTCGAACGCGAGCTGCGCCCCGGAGAAGTCTCGCTCGACGATCTCGAACGCGCCTTCCGCGAAACCGAAACCGAAATCCATCCGGTCATTGCGGCGCCTGCCACTGCGCCCGTGGCGGCCGCTCCGGCTCCGGTCGCGCCTGCGCCGGTTGCCGAGCAGAAGCCTGCGGCTCCGGTCGCTGCCAAGCCGGCCGCCAAGAAGAAGACGGCCGTCGAGGTCGAGCACGGCGAAGCCGACAAGGTCGCCAACCAGTCGATCCGCGTCAATGTCGACACGCTCGAACACCTGATGACCATGGTCTCGGAGCTGGTGCTCACCCGCAACCAGCTGCTGGAAATCTCGCGTCGTCACGAAGACACCGAATTCAAGGTACCGCTGCAGCGCCTGTCCACCGTGACGGCCGAACTGCAGGACGGCGTCATGAAGACGCGCATGCAGCCGATCGGCAATGCCTGGCAGAAGCTGCCGCGCATCGTCCGCGATCTCGCCGGCGAACTCGGCAAGCAGATCGAGCTCGAAATGCACGGCGCCGATACCGAACTCGATCGCCAGGTGCTCGATCTCATCAAGGATCCGCTGACGCATATGGTGCGCAACTCGGCGGACCATGGTCTCGAAACCCCGGCCGAGCGCGCCCAGAACGGCAAGCCGGAGCAGGGCACGATCCGTCTCTCCGCCTATCATGAAGGCGGCCATATCCTGATCTGCATCGCCGACAACGGCCGCGGTCTCAACACCGAGCGGATCAAGGCGAAGGCGATCTCGAACGGCCTTGCCACCGAAGCCGACATCGAGAAGATGACGGAAGCGCAGATCCACAAATTCATCTTCGCGCCGGGCTTCTCGACGGCAGCTGCCGTCACCAGCGTGTCGGGCCGCGGCGTCGGCATGGACGTGGTGCGCACCAATATCGATCAGATCGGCGGCACCATCGACATCAAGTCGGTGGCCGGCGAGGGGTCCAGCGTCACCATCAAGATCCCGCTCACGCTGGCCATTGTGTCGGCGCTGATCGTCGAAGCCGGTGGGGATCGTTTCGCGATCCCGCAGCTCGCGGTGGTGGAGCTGGTGCGTGCCCGCGCCAATTCCGAACACCGTATCGAGCGCATCAAGGACACCCCGGTGCTCCGCCTGCGCAACAAGCTGCTACCGCTGATGCATCTGAAGAAGCTGCTGCAGATCGATGACGGCTCGTCCGCTGATCCGGAAAACGGCTTCATCGTGGTGACGCAGGTCGGCAACCAGACTTTTGGCATCGTCGTCGACGGCGTCTTCCATACGGAAGAAATCGTCGTCAAGCCGATGTCCACCAAGCTGCGCCACATCAACATGTTCTCGGGCAACACCATTCTTGGTGACGGCGCGGTGATCATGATCGTCGATCCCAACGGCATCGCGCAGGAACTCGGCGCGCAGGCCTCGTCCATGAGCGAAATCGCCGACGAAAACGCCGCCGCGCGCGCGCTCAGTGCCGAGCAGCTGACCTCGCTGCTGGTGTTCCGCGCCGGCTCCGCACAGCCCAAGGCCGTGCCGCTCGGTCTCGTCACCCGTCTCGAGGAGATCGGCGTCGACAAGGTCGAATTGTCGAATGGCCGCTACATGGTCCAGTATCGCGATCAGCTGATGCCGCTGGTACAGATGGAGAATGTCACGGTCCGCTCGTCCGGCACCCAGCCGATCCTGGTGTTCGCTGACGATGGCCGCTCCATGGGCCTCGTGGTCGACGAGATCGTCGACATCGTCGAAGAGCGCCTGCATATCGAGGTCGCATCGGGCCGCGAAGGCATTCTCGGCTCGGCGGTCATCAAGGGCCTCGCCACCGAAGTCATCGATGTCGGTCACTTCCTGCCGATGGCCTTCTCGGACTGGTTCTCGCGCAAGGAAATGCGCGTCTCGGCCACCGCGCAGTCGGTGCTGCTCGTCGATGACAGCGCCTTCTTCCGCAACATGTTGTCGCCGGTCCTGAAGGCGGCCGGCTACAAGGTTCGCACCGCCACCAATGCGCAGGAAGGTCTCACCGTCCTGCGCTCGGGCCAAGAATTCGACGTCATTCTCACCGACATCGAAATGCCCGACATGAACGGCTTCGAATTCGCCGAGACGATCCGCTCGGATCAGAAATACGGCCAGACGCCGATCATCGCGCTCTCCGCAATGATTTCGCCGGCGGCCATCGAGCGCGGTCGCCAGGCCGGCTTCCACGACTATGTCGCCAAGTTCGATCGGCCCGGCCTGATTGCCGCGCTGAAGGAACAGACGACTGAAGTCCATCAGCAGGCGGCTTGAGGGGAAACGACATGACCACCACCAACGTGACCCACACCGCCGATGGCGCCGTTACCGAATACGTCACCACCATGATCGGCGGGCAGCTGTTCGGCATGCCGATCTCGCGCGTGCAGGACGTGTTCATGCCGGAGCGCCTGACCCGCGTGCCGCTGGCCTCCAGCGACGTCGCCGGCGTGCTCAACCTGCGCGGCCGCATCGTCACCGCCATCGACATGCGCTCGCGTCTCGGTCTGCCGAAGAACGACGACGGCAAGCCGCCGATGGCCGTGGGCGTCGAACTGCGCGGCGAATCCTATGGTCTGCTGATCGACTCCATCGGTGAGGTCCTGAAGCTCGCCGACGAGAGCCGCGAAGTGAACCCCGTCAATCTCGATCCGCGCATGGCGAAGATGGCCGACGGCGTTCATCGCCTCGATGGCCAGTTGATGGTCGTGCTTGATGTCGATCGCGTGCTCGAAATTCCGACTGACAAGCTGGCTGCGTAAAGCCAGTACCTGGACGATCCTGTCCGCGGAGGAAGTGTCCCGTGAGGGACACGAAAGTGAGGCTCACATGAAGACATGCCTGGTTGTCGATGACTCCAGCGTCATCCGCAAAGTCGCCCGCCGCATCCTTGAAGGTCTCGAATTCGAGATCACCGAGGCGGAGGACGGCGAGAAAGCACTTGAAATGTGCAAGCACAAGCTTCCGGATGCGGTGCTGCTCGACTGGAACATGCCGGTGATGGACGGCTACGAATTCCTGCGCAATCTGCGCCGGATGCCTGGCGGGGATGTGCCCAAGGTCGTGTTCTGCACCACCGAGAATGACGTCGCGCATATTGCACGCGCGCTGCATGCCGGTGCCAACGAATACATCATGAAGCCGTTCGACAAGGACATCGTTTCGGCGAAGTTCGCCGAAGTCGGCCTGATCTGATTTTTTTGCGCCGGTACTGACTCCAGTACCGGCGCGATTCTTTTTAGTTAATGCCTTTATGTTGAAGTGCATTTGTTGCGTGTTGTTGCGTCTGGTGAGTTGATGAGTGTTGCTGTGATGAGTCCGGTCGCGGCCGAGTCGCGTTATGAGCCGTTGCGCGTGATGGTCGTGGATGACTCCGTGGTCATTCGCGGCCTGATCTCGCGATGGATCGACGCCGAGCCGGACCTGACGGTGGTTGGCTCGCTCCGAACCGGTCTCGATGCGGTCAACCAGGTCGAGCGGATCAGGCCTGACGTTGCCATCCTCGACATTGAAATGCCGGATCTCGACGGCATCTCCGCGCTGCCTCAGCTGCTGGCCAAGAAGCGCAACCTGATCGTCATCATGGCGTCCACGCTGACCCGCCGCAACGCGGAGATCAGCTTCAAGGCGATGTCGCTCGGTGCCGCCGACTACATTCCGAAGCCGGAAAGCACCCGCGAAATCTCCGCTGCCGATGTCTTCAAGCACGATCTGCTGCAGAAGATCCGCCATCTCGGCGCCCGTGCGCGCCGGCTGAAGTCGGTCGCGAGCCCGTCGATCGCACCGGCTGCGCGGACGACGCCCTCGGCTTCTGCCATTCGCCCTGCTCCGGTCGCTCCGGTGGCGTCCAGGCTCGTCACGCGTCCGTTCAGCGCGAGCATGCCCCGCGCGCTGCTGATCGGCTCGTCCACCGGCGGCCCGCAGGCACTGATGACGCTGATGGCCGAGATCGGTCCGGTGATCGACCGCGTCCCGGTCTTGATCACCCAGCACATGCCGCCGACCTTCACCACCATCCTCGCCGAACATCTCGCCCGCGCCAGCAAGCGCCCGGCGCATGAGGGCATCGATGGCGAAGCCATCAGGCCAGGCACGATCTATCTCGCCCCCGGTGGCAAGCACATGCGTGCCGCCAAGCAGGGCGCCAATATCGTCATCGCGCTCGATGACGGTCCTCCCGTGAATTTCTGCAAGCCGGCTGTCGATCCGCTGTTCACCTCCGGCATCGATGTCTGGCAGGGCGGTGTGCTGGCCTTGGTGCTGACCGGCATGGGCTCGGACGGCATGCGCGGCGGCAAGGAAGTCGTCGCGGCCGGCGGCAATGTGATCGCCCAGGATGAAGCGTCCAGCGTCGTCTGGGGCATGCCTGGTGCTGCAGCCAATGCCGGCATCTGCTCCGCGATACTGCCGCTCAATCAGATCGGCGCAAAGATTACCCGCCTGTTTTCTGGAGATCGTTCATGACCCCCGCCGATTACGATTTCCTGCGCAAGTTCCTGAAGGAAAAGTCCGGCCTCGATCTGTCGGCGGACAAGCAGTATCTGGTCGAGAGCCGCCTGGTGCCGCTGGCACGCAAGGCCGGTCTTTCGGGGATCGATGAGCTGGTCCAGAAGATCAAGTTCGGATCATCGGCGATCGCCGCCGACGTGGTCGAGGCGATGACCACGAACGAGACCTTCTTCTTCCGCGACAAGACGCCGTTCGACCATCTGCGTGACGTCGTGATGCCCGAGATGATCCAGGCGCGCAGCGCCCGTCGCAGCCTGCGCATCTGGTGCGCCGCCGCCTCGACGGGGCAGGAGCCTTACTCGATCGCCATGGTAATCAAGGAAATGAGCGCACAGCTTGCGGGCTGGCGTATCGAGATCGTCGGCACCGACATCTCCCAGCAGGTGCTGGAGAAGTCGAAGTCGGGTCTCTACACCCAGTTCGAGGTGCAGCGCGGCCTGCCGATTCAGCTGCTGGTGAAGTACTTCAAGCAGATCGGCGACATGTGGCAGATCGCGCCGGAACTGCGCGCCATGATCCAGTACAAGCCGCTGAACCTGCTCACCGACTTCTCGCATCTCGGCAAGTTCGACATCATCTTCTGCCGCAACGTGCTGATCTATTTCGATCAGGACATGAAAACGCAGATCTTCGGCCGTCTGGCCAAATGCATGGAGCCCGATGGCTTCCTCGCGCTCGGTGCTGCCGAGACCGTGGTCGGCCTGACAGAAGCGTTCAAGCCGCATGCAGACAAGCGCGGCCTCTATCGGCCGACAGCGACGCGTGCCGCCCCATCGATCGTGCCCACGATGGCGTCGATGGGTCTCAAGACCGCGATGCCGGTGCGTTGATCTGTAGGGCGGATGAGGCGAAGCCGTAATCCGCCGGCCAAGTTCATAGCTGAAACTCCTGAGCTACAAAATCGCGTGCGGAATGAAGCGTGACGTGTTCCCCGTGATCGGGTTCTCATCCTCACGGATCGAGAGCCCGCATGGCATCTCATCCACCAGCCAGCTGCCGATCACCGGATAGTTGCCTGAAAAATTTGGCAGCGGCATCAGCATCTGCCGGATGAATCCTTCCTCGCCATAAGGACCCGGCTGCGCATCGATCGCGTCGCCGCCGCTCACCAGCGTGACATTGGCGCCCTCGCGCGAATAGAGCGGTTTGCGCACATAGGATGTGCCGAGCTCGCTCGCCGCTGCATCGTCATCGAAATAGGCCGGCAGCAGATTGGGATGATGCGGAAACATCGCCCACAGCAGCGGCAAGATGCCCTTGTTGGAAAGGATCGCCTTCCATGGCGGCTCGATCCACCGCGTCGAGGCGCCTTTCAATTTGCTGCCGAATTGCTCGCGGAACATCCACTCCCATGGATAGAGCTTGAACAGAAGTTCGATGGGCTGGTCGTCGAGATCAACGAAATGTCCGGCCTCGGTATAGCCGATCTGCGTGATGTCGATCAGCTGCGGCGATAATCCGCCCTGCTGCGCGACATCAGCGAGATAGGCCACGGTGCCGCGATCCTCGACGCTGTCCATGCCGGCGGCGAGATGGAGCTTGTTGCCGGCACCGATCCTGCGCCAGGCCTCGATCAGCTTTTCATGCAGCGAATTATACTGATCGGCGCGTTTCGGAATGATCTGCCGTTCGATCGCCTGTTCGAGCCAGGTCCACTGAAACACGGCGGCCTCGAACAGCGATGTCGGCGTGTCCGCATTGTATTCGAGCAGCTTTGCGTGGCCCTTGCCGTCGAAGCAGAAGTCGAAGCGGCCATAGAGGCTCGGTTCGTGCCGCTCCCAGCTCGCCGCGATATAGGTCCAATAGGCTTTCGGGATCTTCAGCAGCCGCAGATAGCGCTCGTCCTTGACCGCGCGGCCGACCAGCTCGCGGCACATGGCGTTGAGTTCGGCCGTCGGCCCCTCGATCTGCTGCTCGATCTCGTCCAGCGTGAAGGCATAATAGGCGCGCTCATCCCAATAGCGTTCGCCGCCATCGGTGTGGAAGGAAAAGCCCATGCTTTCGGCAGTGGCCTGCCAGTCGTCGCGCTCGCTGCAAGTGATCCGCTGCATCAGCCGCCGCCAGAGAAGTGTGAGCCGAATGAACCGAAGCCGTGGCGTGTGACGGTGCTCGAGGATTTGCCCGCGATGCTGCTGCTCGACGACGCGCTGCTGCTGGTGAAGTTCGTTCGCGACGACGACGAGTTACTGCTTCCGCTGCCAACAAAATAGTGACCGCCGGAGGATGAAGACGAGCTGCCTTGCCGGCACCCGGGTTGCTCGATGGTCGGTCGGTTGGGATCGCAGCGCTCGCTTGGCATCAGCGCATAGGCGCCGCCGCCGACAGCCACGGTGCCCATCAGCAGCAGGGCGATCTGGCTCGATCGTTTGCGTGTCGGTTCTTCATAGGTCGGCCGCGCCGGATTGCGCTTGTTGAAATTCTTCACGCTCTCATCCGTCATGGCGAATAAACCATGGAGGCCGCATTCAGCACGCCGGCGGCCAGCGAGGCGAGGCCGAGCCACAGCGCTGCCGCCATCTCGCCAGCCTCGATGCGCTCGGACAGCTTCGGCACTGGAATGCGCAGGATGTAGTAGACCGCGATCTGCACGATCAGCGCGATCACTGCCCAGATCAGGCAGTCGACGACGTTGGCGGAATGAACGATGGCGCTGGCCACTGGCAGCACGAAGCCGAGCAGGCTGAGCCCGAGCGCCAGCGAGGCAGGCGCGCAGTCATCGCGGATCAGTGCGAACTCGTCATGCGCAGTGACGCGCATATAGACGAACAGATAAAGCATGACGGCGATAATGCCGGTGCAGAAATAGACAAGAAAGGCCGGAAGTCCGGCCAGAGATTGCAGAACCATTCCGCCCCCGAACGTGCATGGGGCGACATCGCCCGCTGCCTCGCATTGTATTGGTCTCGGCTTGTATGGGGAGAGTTCATACGCGCAAACAAAAACCCCGCCTTGCGGCGGGGTTTTCATGAGAACGTTCGGGGAGAAAGATCAAGCCGGGATGCGAATTTCGTCTTCGTTCGGCTCGCGGAGCACATAACCGCGGCCCCAGACGGTTTCGATGAAGTTGCGGCCTTCGGAAGCGTTGGCCAGCTTCTTGCGGAGTTTGCAGATGAAGACGTCGATGATCTTCAGTTCGGGCTCGTCCATGCCACCATAGAGATGGTTCAGGAACATTTCCTTGGTGAGGGTGGTGCCCTTGCGGAGCGAAAGCAGCTCCAGCATCTGATATTCCTTGCCGGTCAGATGGACGCGCTGACCGCCGACTTCCACTGTCTTGGTATCGAGATTGACCACCAGGTCGCCGGTCTGGATGACCGACTGGGCATGGCCCTTGGAGCGGCGCACGATCGCATGAATGCGGGCAACCAGCTCGTCCTTGTGGAAAGGCTTGGTCATGTAGTCGTCGGCGCCGACGCCGAGACCCTTGACCTTGTCCTCGATGCCGGCGAGGCCCGAGAGAATGAGGATCGGGGTCTTGATCTTCGACACCCGCAGCTGCTTGAGCACATCGTAACCGGACATGTCCGGGAGATTGAGATCGAGCAGGATAATATCGTAATCGTAGAGCTTGCCGAGATCGACGCCCTCTTCACCGAGATCCGTCGTGTAGACGTTGAAGCTCTCGGATTTGAGCATCAGCTCAATCGACTGCGCAACAGCGCTATCATCTTCAATTAGCAAAACGCGCATGCCAGTCCCCTTTAGTCGCCTCTGCGGGCGTCAGGTCGGCCGCCATACTTGCGGCACCAAAAAACGCCTACGAACAACTGATTCGGATCCTGACGGGATATGGTTAACAAATGCTGATTCTTCTTCGCAAGCTCTAATCGTGCAATTTTTGTCGAATCGCCGTAAGATGTTGCGTCAAAGACTCTTTCTGTAACCGTGCCCGTTCAAGTTCCGCATGAGGAGCCGGACCTAACCGACCCCATCGATTCACACCGTCTTTCTGCCGGCGCGAATGCTCTCAGTCACTCAAGACAGTGATCGAATGATTAATGATGCGGGTAAACACGGAGTTAAGGGGACGCCAGCAATGAGGCGAAACTTTAAAGCTTTCGCCACGAAAGATTTACCTTGAAGGCGATCATAAGGCAGTGAAGGTCCGAATCCCTTGAAGGCCCAGCTCTCGTGAAGGCTCTTGCCGAACAGATCGCCGATATCGACGGCATCAATATCTACGGACGCGTGGTCGGCGTGCGCGGGCTCATGGTGGAAATCGCCGGTCCCATCCATGCCATGTCCGTCGGTGCCCGCATCGTCATCGAGACCGGCACCAATCGTTTCATTCCTGCCGAGGTGATCGGCTTCTCCGGCGACAATGCGGTGGTGATGCCCTTCGCCGGCCTGGAAGGCGTGCGCCGCGGCTGCCGCGCAGTCATCGCCAACGCCGCCAGCATGGTGCGGCCCTCGATCGCCTGGCTCGGCCGCGTGGTCAATGCCATGGGCGAACCCATCGACGGCAAAGGGCCGCTGCCGCAGGGGCCGGCGCCGATGCCGTATCGCGCGTCGCCGCCGCCGGCGCATTCCAGAAAGAGGGTCGGCGCGCCGCTCGATCTCGGCGTGCGTTCGATGAACACCTTTCTCACCTGCTGCCGCGGCCAGCGCATGGGCATCTTCGCCGGTTCCGGCGTCGGCAAGTCGGTGCTGCTCTCCATGCTCGCACGCAATGTCGATGCCGATGTCTCGGTGATCGGCCTGATTGGCGAACGTGGCCGCGAGGTGCAGGAGTTCCTGCAGGAAGATCTTGGCGAAGAGGGCCTTGCCCGCGCCGTGGTCGTGGTGGCGACCTCGGACGAGCCGGCGCTGATGCGCCGCCAGGCGGCCTATCTCACGCTCTCGATCTCGGAATATTTCCGCGATGAGGGTAAGGACGTCATGTGCATGATGGATTCGGTCACGCGCTTCGCCATGGCGCAGCGTGAAATCGGCCTGTCCGTTGGCGAGCCGCCCACCGCCAAGGGCTATACGCCGACTGTCTTCACGGAACTGCCGAAGCTGCTCGAGCGGGCAGGGCCGGGCACCGAGGACGGTTCCATCACGGCCATCTTCACCGTGCTGGTAGACGGCGACGATCACAACGAGCCCGTGGCCGACGCCGTGCGCGGCATTCTCGACGGCCATATCGTCATGCAGCGCGGCATTGCCGAGCGCGGGCGCTATCCTGCCATCAACATCCTGAAATCCGTCTCGCGCACCATGCCGCGCTCCTGCGATCCGGCCTATCTGCCGACGATCACGCGCGCGCGCCAGATCATGGCAACCTATTCGGACATGGAGGAACTGATCCGCCTCGGCGCCTATCGGGCCGGTTCCAGTCCGGAGGTCGACGAGGCCATCCAGCTCCATGAACCGCTGGAGGCCTTCCTGCGCCAGCGCAAGGACGAGGTCTGTGGGTTGTTGGAAGGATACCAGCAACTGCAGCAAATCGTTGGTAGTTTGGCAACGGAACGCTAACTTTGTCGCGGCATCATGAGCGCCAGAGAAGGAATTCAGCCGGCCGCGCCCGTTCGGGCGGCTGGCGTTGTCCCGCTGTGAGACAGGGACTTCTGGGGAGTATGAGTCGATGAAGTCACGTGACACCCTGATCCGCCTGAAGAAGTTTCAGGTCGACGAGAAGCGCCGCCGCGTCAATCAGATCGAAGGCATGATCGCCGACTTCCAGCGCATGTCGGTGGATCTGGAACGCGAGATCCAGACCGAGCAGGACCGCGCCGGCATCCAGGATCCCACTCACTTCGCCTATCCGACCTATGCCAAGGCCGCGATCCAGCGTCGCGAGAACCTGACCCGTTCGGCCGATGAACTGCGCGGCCAGCTCGAAGACGCCAAGGCGCTGCTCGGCGAGGCCTTCGAAGAACTCAAGAAGGTCGAGCTGCTCGACGAGCGCGACCAGGCCCGTGCCCGCGAGGAAGAGAACGCCCGTGAGCAGGCCGATCTCGACAGCATCGGTCTGATGCGTGCACGCATCGGCGCGGTTGCCTGAAGCCGATCGCACATCTGCAAAGCTTCCAAACCCGGGCCGCAAGGTCCGGGTTTTTCGTATGGGATGTTCACAGCGCGAACAGCAACATGGCTTGCGCGCCGGCATTCATGTTACGAGTCGCGAATACCGCTGGGTGAACCGATCGCGCAGCGAAAGGTATTTTGAAGTCGAGGAAACGGAATGCTGACTCCGGCAGAATTGGTTTGGCTGCTCGCCGCGGTCGCAAAGGGCGATGAAGCTGCATTCGAACGGCTTTATACCGCCACGCGTGCGAAACTGTTCGGTGTCGTGCTCCGTATCTTGCGCAGACAGGACCTCGCGGAGGAAGTGATCCAGGAGGTCTATGTCAAGATCTGGAATAGCGCCGGCCAGTTTAACCCGGGCGTTGCCTCGCCGATCACATGGATGGCTTCGATAGCGCGCAACCGCGCGATCGATGTCGTGCGCAAGAAGGGCGAGACGTCGATAGAGGAAGAGCCGTCTGCCATGGAAGTCGCAGCCGATACGCCCGATCCGCTCGCACGCCGCGAGATGACCGAAGAATTGCGGCGCCTTCTGGAATGTGTCGGGCAGCTCGAACCCGAGCGACAGAAACTCGTGCTTCTCGCTTACTACAATGGCTGGAGCCGCGAACAGCTCGCGGCGAAATTCGAGAAGCCTGTGAACACCGTCAAAACGTGGCTGCGCCGGAGCATGTTGGATATCCGCGCATGTCTGGGACTGGCATGATGGACTACAGCGAAGACCATATCGCGCTTGCCGCGGAATATGCGCTCGGCACCCTCGATGCGGACGAGCGCGCGCAGGTCGAGCAGATGATGGCGGTCGACAAGGACTATGCTGCTGTCGTCGACAGCTGGGAGCGGGCGCTTGCGGTTCTCAACCAGATGGTCGGCATGGTCGAGCCGCGCCCGCATGTGTGGGAGAACATCCGCAGCGCCATCGGTTTGTCCGGTGCGCAGGCGTCGATGGTTCTGCCATCCGCGCCGGAGCCAGTCGTTGCTCCTGCGGTTGAGCCTGTGCGCGAGCCCGTGCAGGCCGACAATTCCAATGTCATCGATCTCACCCGCCGCGCGCAGCGCTGGCGTGGTGTTGCGACCGCCATGACGGCCATCGCTGCGGCATTGATCGCCCTGATTGGCGTGCAGGTGACGCGGCCGGATCTGCTGCCCGCAGGGCTGCGTCCGAAGCCGGAAGTTCAGGTTGTCGAGGCGCCAACGCCAGTTCCGACGGTGCAGCAGCTTGCCGCCCAGTCGCAATATGTCGCCTTGCTGCAGACGGATGCTGCGTCGCCGGCCTTCATTCTCACTGTGGATGCCGCGACGAAGAATTTCACGGTCCGTCGCGTCGGCGCGGAAGCGCAGGCAGGCAAGAGTTATGAGCTGTGGATCGTCTCCGACAAATTCCAGGCGCCGCGCTCGCTCGGCGTGATCGGTGGTGACGAGTTCACGACGCGCGCTGCGCTTGCCGCCTATGATCCGGACACGGTCAATCAGGCGACTTATGCCGTGACCGTCGAACCCGAAGGTGGTTCACCGACGGGATCAGCGACAGGCCCGATCGTGTTCACCGGCAAGCTGATCGAAACGGTGCCGCCGCCGAAGTGATGACGGTTGCGATACCGAACTCGTAGGATGGGTTGAGCGCAGCGATACCCATCACCGCAAGCGCCTGGATGTGATGGGTATCGCTCCAGCGCTACGCGCTTGCGCTCGATCCATCCTGCGATCAACAAACTACAGACAAAAGAAAAACGCCCGTGGGGAGCGGGCGTTTTCCATTTCGCAGTCCACTTGGGGGGAGTGGGGTCTGCTGCGTTATCGCATGACGACCTTGGGGGACATCGGCATGCGAATTAGTAAAACTCGTTAGCGGACCATGCTCGCGTTCGACGTCGCCGTCGTCACAGGGGCACCTGCTTTGATCACGCGTGCGGTCTGCGTGTAGCCTTGGTCAGAATTCATGCGCGACGAGATACCGACACCGGCCACGAAAATACCGGCGACGAGTGCGACAACCACCACCTTGAGGTGGGTCATGCGATCCGCGCTGTAAATCGAGTGGTTCATCGAACGCTCCTGCCGTTCACTTCCTGACTACTCGTTGGTGTCGAGCTTGCATCGTCAGGTTCATCATCTGTGTGGCAAGAAACGAGAGAACCAGCCCTTACGTTCCTGAATCGTCATCACAAGACGGTGAAAATCCGTGATCTGCTGCAGGGAAAATGCGGGGTCAGGGCGGAAGTTTACGAAATACTCATTTATTTAAAGAGGCTTAGTCCGGTTTGTCGCGGCTTGTGCCGGGCTGGCCGAGAAACATTACGAATCGGCAAGTCTCTTGTGTGTGACGAATTTGCACCGCTCGCGGGCAGTGATTTTCGGCTGATTTGGTCGGATCAGACGCTGCCGACGGTCTTGAGACGGGCGCGGGGGTGGATTTCAGCCTGCGACAGAACGGTCGTCTGCGAGCGGAACCGTTCCACCAGCGAGCGGACGAAAGGCCGGATGCCTGCCGAGGTCACGAGCACCGGTGCCTCGCCTTCGCGGGCGGCCTGTTCGAAGCTGTTCCGCACCGCAACCATGAATTCCGACAGTTTCGACGGCTGCATCGCAAGGCTGCGGTCTTCACCCGTGCCGATAATCGATTCCGCAAAGGCTTGTTCCCAATGCGCCGACAGCGCGATGAGCGGGAGATAGCCGAGATAGGACGTGTTCTGCGCGCAGATCTGGCGTGCCAGGCGCGTGCGCACATGTTCGACAATCGTGGATGGATTGCGCGAATAGGCGAGCGCGTCCGCGATGCCTTCGAGAATGGTCGAGAGATCGCGCACCGAGATGCGTTCGGTGAGCAGCAACTGCAGCACGCGCTGGATACCGGACACGGTGATGAGCGCCGGCACGATGTCCTTGACGAGTTCGCCCTGTTCCTTCGGCAAATCCTTGAGCAACTTCTGCACTTCGCCATAGGAGAGTAGGTCCGACATGTTGCCCTTGAGCAATTCGGTCAGATGCGTCGACAGCACGGTGGCGGCATCGACGACCGTGTAGCCCTTCAATGACGCTTCTTCCTTCAGTGCGGCATCCACCCAGGTGGCGGGCAGGCCGAAGGTCGGCTCGGTGGTGTGGATGCCGGGCACCGTGACCTGCTGGCCGCCGGGATCCATGACCATGAACTGGTTCGGCCAGATGCGGCCGGTGCCGGCTTCGACTTCCTTGATCTTGATGACGTAGGTGTTGGCTTCGAGCTGGACATTGTCGAGGATGCGCACCGACGGCATCACAAAACCCATCTCGACAGCCAGCGACTTGCGCAGCGCCTTGATCTGTTCGGTGAGGCGGTCCGTGCCATCTGGACCATTGACCAGCGGCAGCAGCGCATAGCCGAGTTCGATCTTGAGGTCGTCGATCTTGAGCGAAGCGGAGATCGGTTCTTCGGCGACGGCATCGCCTGGCGCAGCACCTGCTGCCCCGGGAACGCCGCCCGGGCCGGCAGCGGCCTGCTGTGCGGCGGTGGTCTTCTGAACCTTGTTGCGCTTGCTAGCGCTGTAAGCGAGCCAGCCGGTGCCACCACCAAGGGCAAGGAACGGGATCATCGGAATACCCGGCAGCAGTGCCAGCGTCAGCATCACGCCCGACGATATGCCGAGCGCCTGCGGATAGCCCGAGAACTGATTCATCAGCGTTTTGTCGGCTGCACCCGTGATGCCGGCCTTCGAGACCAGCAAGCCGGCGGCAACGGAGACGATCAGCGCGGGCACCTGGGTGACAAGACCGTCGCCGACGGTGAGCAGCGTGTAAGTCCGGCCGGCCTCGGAGAATGGCATGCCCTGCTGGGCCACACCGATGATGATGCCGCCGATGATATTGATGGCGGTGATGAGCAGGCCGGCGATGGCATCGCCGCGGACGAATTTCGAAGCACCGTCCATGGCGCCGAAGAAGCCGCTTTCGTCTTCGAGGTCCTTGCGGCGCTGTTTCGCGGTGGCTTCGTCGATCAGGCCGGCGGAGAGATCGGCGTCGATCGCCATCTGCTTTCCGGGCATCGCGTCGAGCGTGAAGCGCGCGGCGACTTCGGCGATACGGCCCGAACCCTTGGTGATGACGATGAAGTTCACGATCACCAGGATGGCGAAGACGACGACGCCGATGACGAAGTTGCCGCCCATAACGAAATGGCCGAATGCCTCGATGACGTGACCGGCGGCGGCGGTGCCTTCATGCCCATGCGAGAGGATCAGGCGGGTGGATGCGAGGTTCAGCGACAGCCGCAGCATGGTCGAGATCAGCAGCACGGTCGGGAACGACGAGAATTCCAGCGGCGTCTGGGTGAACAGCGCCGTCATCAGGATCAGCACCGACATGGTGATGGAGATCGCCAGGAACAGGTCCATGACCAGCGCCGGCAGCGGCATGATCAGCACGACCAGGATGATCAGGACGCCGAGCGCGAGGGCGATATCGCCGCGCAGCACCGCGGTCTTGAGCTTGCCGATGTCGAAACCGCCGCCGGGGGCTGCCGCGCCCTGGCTCACCGTCATGTCCGTCATATCAACAGCTTCCCTGCGCGCATGTCGATCATGCGCGCCAAACGTATGCTTGGCAGCCGGCGGGCCGCCGATCCGCAAGTGAGGCACCGCACTGGCATCCACGGGCATTCCCCCGATCGGCTGACGAGACACGATTTCACTGGGCAATTTTTGCCGTGTGTATGGTTAGCAAAGGGTTAATTTCGGTTAACCGAAGCGGCAGAAGGACGGCGTGACGCAGGTTCTTTCTTCTCCCTCTCCCGCTCTTGCGGGGGAGGGCCGGGGTGGGGGAAATCCCACGTGACGTCGCCTGCGTCGGGGGCCCATCCAGCGCGACGCGCCACCTTCCGCCGCAAGCGGGAGAAAGACTTCCCCCGCTCCACCAGTTTCGCATGCCTAATCCTTCAGCAGGATCGCTTGACCCAGTGGGAACTCGCCTCCAAGCTGCGATTGTGAATTCAGAAACGGCCATCCCGGAAACGCCCGCCTTCCAGCCCGACTCCCGTCAGGCATGGACGCGCCTTGCCCTGGCCCTGGTGGTCGGCTCGCTGGGCTCCGTGGGCATGTGGTCGGTGGTGGTGGTCCTCCCGGCCGTGCAGGCGGATTTCGCCGCCACGCGTGGTGCGGCTTCTCTGGCTTTCACCTTCACCATGGCGGGCTTCGGCATCGGGGGCGTGGTCGTCGGCCGGCTGACGGACAGGTTCGGCATCGTCGCCAGCATCGCGCTCGCCACCGTGCTGATGGCCATCGGCTATGTGCTGTCCGCCTTCACGACGGCGCTCTGGCAATTCGTCCTGCTGCATCTCCTGATCGGCGCTGGCTCATCGGCGACCTTTGCGCCCCTGATGGCCGAAGCTTCGCACTGGTTCGAGCGCAAGCGCGGCATCGCCGTCGCGCTGGCGGCGACCGGCAGCTATATCGGCGGCACCTTCTGGCCGCCCATTGTAAGCTGGGGCATGCTCAATCTCGGCTGGCGCCCAACCCAGATCGGCATCGCTGTTATCACGACTGTTCTCACGCTGATCACGCTCGCCGTGCTGCGCGCCAAGATGGGGGCCAATGAGCGCCGCAGCCATGCCAATGCACCGCCGCCGAAAGTCGATCTGCAGCTCAGCCACAATGCGTTGACCGCGATCCTGTTCATCGCCGGCATCGGCTGCTGCGTGGCGATGGCGATGCCGCAGGTGCATATCGTCGCTTATTGCACCGATCTCGGCTACGGCGCGGCGCGTGGCGCCGAGATGCTGTCGGTGATGCTGGCGCTCGGCATCATCAGCCGTGTCGGCTCCGGCTTTCTCGCCGACCGCATCGGCGGGTTGCGCACGCTGCTGGTCGGCGCGATCGCGCAGGGCGTGGCGCTCATGTTCTATCTGTTCTTCGACGGGCTGAGCTCGCTCTACATCATCTCGGCGATGTTCGGCCTGTTCCAGGGCGGCATCGTGCCGGCCTATGCGATCATCGTCCGCGAGGCGATGCCGGCCTCGCAGGCGGCCACGCGCGTCGGCATCGTCATTCTCGGCACCATTGCCGGCATGTCGCTGGGCGGCTGGCTCTCCGGCGTCATCTTCGATGCGACGGGCTCCTATCGCGCGGCCTTCGTCAACGGTGTGGCGTGGAACCTGTTCAACGTCACCATCGTCACCTGGCTGCTGATGCGCGCCCGCAAGCGCACCAACATGACCCTGCGCGCGGCTACGTGAGCGCTACAGCCACGCCTCGTCGCTGGTGAATTCGATATTGAGCCAGTGGCTCGGCGGCACGGCCTCGAGCCGCTCCGCAATCTCCCGCCGGATGCCGTCGAAGAAGTCCACCTCGCGCGGCCCGAGATCGTCGGGCGCGAGGAAGGTGATATCGACGAAACGCGCGCGGCCCATCTTGGCGACATAGGTGGAGAAATTCTCGAAGCCGTAGCGCTTCTGGATGTCACGGGCGATGTCGCGCACCTCTTCATCCAGATCCACCGGCGCCACCTGGATGATGTCCTTCACCGAGCGCCAGCACGCCCGCAGCGGCAATGGCAGCAGCAACAGGCTCAGCGTCGCCAGTACCGCGGGATCGAGATAGGGTACGAGATGGTCGTAACTCGTGCCGTGCATGCGCGCGGCCACCCAGAAGCTGATGCCCAATGCCACACTGACGAGCCCGGACGCAAACCAGTTGCGCGCGTCCATCAGCAGCAGTTCGGAATTCAACCGCTTCGCCCGCGTTCCGATGATGTAGGCCATCACCAGCGCCAGCAGTCCCGCGATGATACCATAGGCAGCACCCGGCCCGAACGAGACCGAACGACCGACGCTGAACAGGTCGTTCAGCGCGCCCAGCAGCGCGTAGCCGCATGACAAGGCCAGCACGACGCTGTTGAGCAGCACCAGCATCGGCTCGAACTGCCAGAACCCGAACTGGAAGTAGCGCGTCGACCCCCGCGTCAGCAGCAAGGAGACGCCGACCGAGAGGCCGGTCATCGCCGCATCGATGACGGAATAGACGCCGTCGAACACGATCGATGACGAATTGATGACAAGTCCCACCGAAATACCGACGGCGGCGTCGAAGGCGGTGACGATGATGGAGTAGACGAGGGCTTTGCGCTCCTCGCGGCTGTCGATGTCGTGCTGCAAGTCGGTCATGGTGAGGACGCAAGGAAGCCACAAGAAATGGCGGGAAACTAGCGGGATTTCGACGCTTTCGCTACGGCGTGAGATCCTGCACCGGCGGCATCGTGGGCAGGCCGTCGGGAGGCACATATGGCTGAATTCGCGGCTCCGCGCCATTGCCGAACATGCATTGCATGGTTGGTTCGGCAATCGCCGTCATGGTGTCTTCAATCAACGGCCATTTTTCCGATGGCAGCCAGCCCCGGTTCAATGTGGGGACGCCGCGCTCGGTCACGCCATAGAGTAGCGCATCGACGATATCGGCGTCATCGACCCGATCGAACATCGCATTGCGCAGGCAGTCGCACACTGTCTCGGGATGCGCATAGCGTGGCGCCATAAAGGGCGCGCACAGGCGAATGAACTCACCACGCGGATCCGGCATCAACGACAATTGTCGCGCATCGGCCAACGCCAGATCAGAATGCGCGCATGCCAGCAATCCGCAAAGCAGCGTGCGGATCCTGTGTCCGGTGAGGGGATTGCGTCGCGTCGTCACCTGAGACCGATCTGTCGGTGAAGCCGCACCCTCCTACCATATTCCGCAGAGAAGTGCATCCGCCGGCCCGCTTGTGTGGCGGATCTGCGGTTTCAACTCGGGCATCACTCATTCAGGTGATGCATCCTGTCGCATGGAGGCCGAGAATTGCGCAACTAACAGATTCGGAAATACGTGATGACGACCCTCAGCCTTGTACCATGTCCGACTTGCAACGAACGCCGTGAGTTCGTCGTCGCAGAGCCTGTCCACCCGTATCGTGTCGGCCATGAGATCCGGACATTCCTGTGCCGGGCCTGTGATATCACGTCGCGCTATCTGATCACCCGACGCGAGGTCACCCCGTTGGCGGCTGCGGTCTGAATTCGCATTGTTCCTGCACAAACGGCCCCGGTTCGCCGAACCGGGGCCGTTTGCTTGGCTGCAGCGATCAGGCGAGCACGTGCACGCCGTGCAGATCGAGCAGACCATGGTCGCCCGTCAAAGGCGCCGAGACAGCATCCGTCAACGCGGTCACATCGAGCGGCGCGTTGACCGGCGCCGAGACGGTGTTGCCCGATGCGATGTCGCCGGTCAGACCGCCACTCGCCAGTCCCGTTCCGCCGAGCAGACCACCGAGATCGAGATTGCCCAGCAGATTGCCGGTCAAGCCGTCGGTCCCGGTACCACCGAGGCTGGGAACGTCGAGAATGCCGCTCGCGCCGGTCAGCACGCCGAGATCGAGCAGATTCGGTCCACCGGGTCCGACATCGATGGCGCTGACGCTCAGGCCATGCGTCGGATCGGCGCCAGGCGTCGATAACAGGTCGAGGCCCAATCCCTCCGGATTCTCCGGTCCGACATCGAGATCCACCAGATGGCCTGTCGACGATCCGTTGAGGTCACCGATGCTGCCATTCAGAAGTCCGCCAAGATTTCCGAGCGGACTACCAGCTCCCGTCGCATCGGTCGCCGGCAGGCCAACGTCGACCAGGTTCTCGCCGTTGCCATTGCCGAGAACATTCACGTTAAGCCCATCGGTGTCGGTGGCATCCGGTGGCGCGAGCACATTGAGCGAGTAGCCGTTACCATCGGGACCACCGGTGCCGATCGTGATCAGCTGATCAAGGCCAAGCGGGGTGCCCGATCCATCATCCCCGGAGCCGGGAAGGCCGAGACCGCCCGTATTCGGCAGTCCGAGATCGATCAGGTTCTCGCCATTGCCATTGCCGAGGACGTTCACGTTAAGCCCATCGGTGTCAGTGGCGTCCGGTTGCGCGAGCACATTGAGCGAGAGGCCGTTACCATCGGGGCCGCCGGGGCCAAGTGTGAGCAGTTGATCGAGGCCAAGCGGCGCGCCTGATCCATCATCGCCGGTGCCGGGAAGGCCGAGGCCGCCCGTGCTCGGGAGTCCGAGATCGATCAGGTTGTCACCATTGCCATTGCCGAGAACATTCACATTGAGGCCGTCGGTGTCGGTGGCATCCGGTGGCGCGAGCACATTGAGCGAGAGGCCGTCGCCATCGGGGCCGCCGGGGCCGAGCGTGAGCAGCGAATCGAGGCCGATCGGATTTCCGGAGCCGTCACCACCCGTGCCGGGAAGACCGACATCGATCAGGTTTCCGCCGTCGCCGGTGCCGATGACGTTCAGATTGAGGCCGCTACCATCCGTGGCGTCCGGCGGCGCAAGCACATCGACCGAGAGGCCATCACCATCGAGCCCGACGGTCAGGAGCGGATCGAGCCCGATCGTCAGGCCGCCGCCATCACCACCGCCACCAGGAGGTGTCGAGCCGTCGCCACCATCACCACCATCGCCGGGAGGTGTCGAGCCGTCGCCGCCGTCTCCGCCGCCGACCGGGGGCGTCGAGCCGTCGCCACCATCACCGCCGCCAACGGGAGGCGTCGAACCATCGCCACCATCACCGCCGCCAACGGGAGGCGTCGAGCCATCGCCGCCGTCACCACCGCCGACCGGAGGCGTCGAACCGTCGCCACCATCACCGCCACTGCCGGGAGGCGTCGTCCCGCCGGGGACTTCGACATATTTGGTGTCGCCAGATGATGGGTAATACTCAACCTGTTGTGAAACCGACATTCTGCATCTCCTCGCGCTCATTGAGTAGTGCAGTGGCAATCTCGAGTGACTGGCAACGTTTCCGACTTCCATGCATGCCGAGACGCGCAAGGACAATTCCGGCCTAACGCTTTTGCTTCAGTAAGCCTCAAAATCGGATCGAAGGCGAAGCGTCCGGAACATCGCGGACACTCCTACCGATGCGAAGACAATGGCACCGTTGCTACCAAGACCGCGTGCAGAACTTGCGAGCTTCGTGTCGGTTCCGGGAACAAGCGACACCAGGTCCGCCGGTCGTCCGACGCCTCCGTCCCAAGGCGGCTGGCATTGCGCGGTCATCGCCGCCGTCATTGCAGTGCGATGTCGATGGAGATCTTTGTCGGGATAAACATGCGGCGCGCTGGATGCTGAAAGAGCAGCAGGCTGGCGACGCTAGAACTGCCGAGGCGCCGATGCATGAGGAGAATTATAAAGCGCCCTCGCAGCCCAGATTACGTCAAATCGAAACATCAATCCAGCGCAGGACCGCCTTGCGCGCCTTGGTCCATTCGAGTGCTGCGGCCGACATGGTCACTGCGGTCAGTCGATCTGCAAGCGCGTGGATGCACTCATAGGCATCTCGCTCTGCTGCCGCCATAGCTGGCGAGGCCCCTGAGGTTGGCAATTCGGTGGTCAATCCATCGATCAGCTGTCGCGCCTCAGGCTCGGGACTGTTCGATGCGGTGTTCATGATCGAACGGCAATAGCGGGCTTTCAAATGACTGATGGCATTGCTCATGGCCCGCGCTAGCATGCCGTGACATCCGGCACCATCCGCTAGCCGACATTGGCGTGATGGATACTTCAACAAAAAGCCCGCCGATGAGGGCGGGCTTTCGGTTCATCACTTTTCCGGATGGCCCGAGCCGGGCGGCGTGGTCTTCGGCGCCTTGCCGTCGTCGACGCGGCCTTCATTGCGCAGGTCGCGACCTTCCTGTGCCTTCTTCTTGCTTTCGGGATCCTTGCCGTGCTCGTAAAGCTCTTCCTTCACGAAGCCGGCGCCTTCCTTCACCTTGCCTTCAACGCTCATCTTGTTCTCCTTCGTCATTTGGGACGGATGAACGCGGTCGATCGAGAAATGATCCACGGCGGCAATCACGCATTCGTTGCTGCGCGGCGGCGGATGGTCGGCAGAAGATGGGGAACGACAGCCAGGATTTGCGCATCCCGTTTCAACTTCATCAACCATCGAAGATGGCTGTGTTCTGTTCACCCATTGAGTTAAGGAAAAGACCAGCCGGCCATGGCAAGTTCGGCCCATGATCGTACAAGAAGTGCGACGGGGGCGCCTCAGATGGTCTTGTTACTCAATTACACCGAATTTCGGCTCCCGCTGTCGCCGGGGCTCTCTGACATGACTTTTGCGGCGGCCTGATCATGTTGCCTGACGGTCGATACTCCGCTTATTTTCAAGCCAATGATCAAGACGGTATGGGTGTGATCGAGCTGAATGCCGGTCGTCTCACCGGCGGCGACACGATCATCAGCTATTTTGGCACTTACTCCCAAGACGGTGACCGGTTCACCGCATCAATCCGGACTGAACGACATTCACCCGGACACGCGGCCCTGTTCGGGCATGACAATGTCGATATATCGGTGACCGGAACATCCAAGGACAGCACCGGCGCGGGGACGGGACACGTCAAACAGCTGCCTGGAGCCGTCTTCCAGGTCGTCCTCGTTCGCATGCCGGACTAGCCAAGCGCGAGCGTAACGGAAAATGCGAAGCTGGACCTTCGGCTGCGCAAATTCTCTGAAATCATTGGTGGGCCCGGCAGGACTCGAACCTGCAACCAGACCGTTATGAGCGGTCGGCTCTAACCATTGAGCTACAGGCCCGCCGGCGTCCGGCGCGAGTGCGTGGGGACGGCGGTGCTGCTTTCCTTATATGGCTCGCCGCTGCCGTTCAATGGCGGGCAGGGCGGGGTCGTGGAACTTTGATGCGCAGGCGGCGTTTTCGTCCGCATTTTCAAAGCGGGGGAAGCCGGGATGCTGCGTTGGGCCATCATTTCTCTGATCATATCGCTGATTGCCGGCGGTCTCGGCTTCACCAATATCTCCGCCTTCGCCAAGAAGATCTCGCTGATCCTGTTCGGCCTGTTCTTCCTCGGCTTCCTGCTGTTGCTCGGCTTCGCCTATCTGGTGGCAGGGGCGGTCAGCAGTTCGGAGCTGCTGCCCGCCATCGTTGCCGTCAGCGTCTAGCCCGTCAGTCCACCGAGACCTTGGCGAAGTCCACCACCTTGCGCCATTTCTCGGTCTCGCTGCCGACCAGCTTGCCGAATTCGTCAGGCGTCATCGGCTTCGGCACGCCGCCGGTGTCGGCAAGGCGGGCGATCAGCTTCGGATCCTTCAGCGCTTCGTTCACTGCCTTGTTGAGCGTGGCAATGATCTCCGGCGGCGTCCCCTTGGGGGCGCCGATGCCGTAGAAGCCGACGGATTCGAAGCCCGGTACCGTCTCGGCGATGGCTGGAATGTCGGGGACGCTCGGCCAGCGCTGCGGTGACGTCACGCCGAGGGCGCGGACGCTGCCGCCGCGGGACTGCTCGAGCGCAGTGGGCAGGTTGTCGAAGATCAGCTGCACCTTGTTGGAGATGATGTCAGGGAAGGCGATGGCCGAGCCGCGATAGGGCACATGGGTCATGTCGCACTTCGTCATCGCCTTGAACAATTCGGCCGACATATGCACCGAGGTGCCATTGCCCGACGAGGCGTAGGAGATCTTGCCGGGATTGGCGAGGCAGTAATCGACGAATTCCTTCACCGTCTTGGCCGGCATCGCATTAGACACCACCAGCATATTGGTGAGCTGCATGATGCTGGCGACGGGCACGATATCGCGCATGAAGTCGAACGGCAGCTTCTTGTAGAGCGAGGTCGAGATCGCATTGTTCGGCGCCACGAACAGCAGCGTGTAGCCGTCAGGCGCCGACGTCGCCGCGGCGGCGGCAGCGAGATTGCCACCGGAGCCGGCGCGATTCTCGACGATGAACTGCTGGCCGAAATGATCCGACAGCCACTGCGCCATGATGCGGGCGACAATATCCACCGGACCGCCGGCGGCGAAGCCGATCAGCCAGCGTACCGGGCGATCCGGATAGCTGGCAGCAGAAGCGGGGGTGGCGGTGAAACCGGTCAGAGCGATGGCACAGACAGCGATGACGCGACGCGTCCTCGCACGCAAAGATGCGAACATGATCCCTCCCAGTGTTGTGGCCGCACCCGCACGATTGATCGGCATGGCAGCACGGCGTTGATCGGGCTTTGCTGCCCGTTATCCGCATGCTTTCATAGAAATCCGGTTTTGCATACTTATGGCTGCGTGCAGGCATCGGCGGGGTCAGGACATTTTCCATGAGAGTAGCGATTTTGAAGCTGGCAGCATTGGCTTGTGCGATGCTGGCTGGCGGCGCTGCGACGGCGCAGGAGAAAGTGATGTCACCCACCATCCTCAGCCTCGGCACGGCGACACCCGGCGGTGGCTTTCCGCTCTATGGCGATGCCTTTGCGGAGGTGATGAATGCCGCCGATCCCGGACTGCAGCTGAAAACACAGAACACCAAGGGCTCCACCGAAAACATCCCGCTGCTGGAAGAGGGCAGGCTCGATCTCGCTCTGGTGGCCGGCGAGCCCGCTTATGAGGCCTTCAAGGGCATCAAGCGGGCGCCGACAAGGCTGAAGATACTGACGGCGCTGTATTCCAATCCCGGCATGTTCGTGGTCCGCGCGGATAGTCCGTACAGGACGATCCGCGATCTCGTCGGCAAGCCGGTGGCATTCGGAGCCAAAGGCTCGGGGCTGGTGTTCCTGTCGCGTTACGTGCTGGACGGGCTCGGGCTCGATCAGGACAAGGATTTCCAGGCCATCTATCTCGACCGTGCCGGCGATGGCCCGGCCATGGTGCTGGACGGCCGCGTTGCGGCGTTGTGGGGCGCAGGCATCGGCTGGCCGGGCTTCAAGGCGATGAGCGAAAGCCCCGGTGGCGCGCGCTTCATTGCGCCCGATGCCGGAGAGATCGCGCAGATCCGCAGCAAACACAGCTTCCTGAAGCCGCTGCTGATCGGAGCGAACAGCTATCCGAACCAGCCGGTGCCGATCGCCTCGGTGGGGTCGTGGAGCTACATCCTTGCGCGCGAGACGCTGCCGGATGAGGTCGCCTATCGGCTGGCCAAGACGCTCCATGGCGCAGAGGCGACGCTGGGGGTGAAGCTCGCACAGGCCAAGGAGACGACGGCGAGCAACACCGTCGCCGCCGCGCCGGAACTGTCGATGATCCATCCCGGCGTGCTGGCGTATTTTCGCGAGATCGGGGTGGTGAAGTAGATTTTACTTCTTCCCCAACGCACAGGCCGGATCCGGCGGCCCGAACGCATCCTCGCCGGAAATCCTGGCGAGGATCTTGTAATAGTCCCACGGATACTTCGATTCCTCCGGCGACTTCACCTGTACCAGCATCAGGTCATGCACCATCAGCCCGTCTTCGCGCAGTTTGCCGTTGCGGGCGAAGAAATCCTCGATCGGCTTCTCGCGCATCCTGGCGGCGACTTTCAACGGATCATCCGTTCCGGCTTCCTTGATGGCATTGAGATAGACCATGGTGGATGAATAGACGCCGGCCTGCCACATGGTCGGCATGCGTTTCATCTTGTCGAAGAAGCGCTTCGACCAGGCGCGGGTCTTCTCGTCCATATCCCAATAGAACGATGTCGTCAGCAGCAGGCCCTGCGCGGTCTGCAGGCCCAGCGAGTCGATGTCGGTGATCAGCGCGAGCAGCGCTGCCATCTGCTGGCCGCCCTTGAACACGCCGAATTCACCGGCGGTCTTGATCTCGTTGATGTTGTTGGGCGGCCCACCGGCAATGCCGATGATCTTCGCTTTCGAGGCCTGCGCTTGCAGCACGAAGGAGGACAGATCCGACGCACCGAATGGCGGGCGCACGCTGCCGATCACCTTGCCGCCGGTCTTCGTGACCACGGCAGCTGCATCGCGCTCCAGCGCATGGCCGAAGGCAAAATCATCGGTGATGAAGAACCACGTATCGCCGCCGCGCTTCACCACTTCCTGCGCGGTGCCGACAGCGAGGGCGCGGGTGTCGAACACCCATTGCATCGTATAGGGCGAGCAGAACTTGCCATGGAAATCGGCTGAGCCGGTGGAGTGGGTGATGAACAGCCGCTTGCGGTCATTGGCGACATTCTGCACGGCGAGGCCGACGGCGGAGACCGGGACGTCGACGATGAGATCGACCTGATCGACATCGTACCACTTGCGCGCCAGCGCAGCGCCGACGTCGGGCTTGAGCTGGTGATCGCCGACGATGACGCTGATCGGCTTGCCGAGCACCGTGCCGCCAAAATCCTCCACCGCCATCTGCGCCGCGGTCACCGAGCCCTGGCCGGATGGCGTCGCCGCCGGTCCGTTCATGTCGGTGAGCACGCCGATCCTGACGACGTCATCGGAAACCTGCGCGGAGGCCGTCGAGGCAAGGAGAGCGAAGGCGAGTGAAGCGACCACGGACAAGCAGGTGCCGCGCATAAGAGTCCTCCCAATCGAGTGCGGCGCTTGTGGCCGCATATTGCGAGGAGTTTAGGTCAGCCCTTGTCGTCGAGCAATGCGAGCCGCTCGGCTTCGGTCAGGTCGTCGGAGGTGTTGGCATTGAAGAAGGGATCGACAGGATCGGTTGGCCAGTCCACTGTCGCGAGGCGATAACGGGCCATGAAACGGCCGACCTGGCGGAGTTGCTCATTGACCAGTGCGTCGCGCAACGGATGTCGGAGCGCGACATCCCAGAGGCCGACGACAGGATGCTTTTGGCCGGCCGATGAGGCCAACGCCAATTGGGCGTCCTCCTCGCCGCGCGCATGATGCATCCGCATAACGAGGTCGCGCGGCAGGAACGGGCAGTCACCGGGCACGCTGAGCACCCGGCGAATGTCCGGTCGGTTTTTGGCCGTCCAGTCGAGTCCCGCGAGAATGCCGGCGAGCGGGCCGGGAAAATCCGACACATCATCCGCGATCACCGGCAGGCCGAAGGCTGCAAAGCGCTCGGCATCGCCATTCGCATTGAGGATGAGCATGTCGCATTGTGGCGCGATGCGATCAATCACCCGTTCCAGCATGCTGCGGCCGGCAATGATGCGCATCGGCTTGTCACCGCCGCCCATGCGGCGGGCGAGGCCGCCGGCCAGCACGAGGCCGAGGGCGGGTTCTTGATCGATTGTCGTCATAACGCTGCATATGACATTCGGCGGCGTCCGGATATAACGCCGTCGCATCAATCGGAGCCCTCGCGTGACCGCGACCAAACTCGATCTCACCGGGCTGAAATGTCCGCTGCCTGCACTGATGACCCGCAAGGCCTTGCGATCGCTTCCCGTCGGCGATCGCATCGAAGTCCATTGTACGGACCCGATGGCGGTGATCGATATTCCCGTGCTGGTGCAGCAGGCCGGCGACCGCATCGACAGCACCGAGCGTCGCGACGAGGTGATCATTTTCATGATCGAAAAAATGAATGCTGCGATAGCAAATGATGATTGAACCTCTGGTATACCACTGAGATAATTGAGAAATTTCGCAAATTGATACTTTTTCCCTATCGACTCCCGAAGCGGTCTTTGGTCCTGTTCTAATCAGCTACGCGCGAGAATCTGTCGTCTGCACGCGGCTGGGGAATGAACTGACGACACGACTGTTTTGGAACGCAGGCGGCTCAGAAGGGTCGACTGCAGGGGAGATTTTTGATGACAACTGTTGGCAATGCCGGAAGTCTGTCTGGCGCAAAGCCAGGTTTGTTAGATCGCGAGCGCATCATCGCGACGGCTGGTTTTAATCGCTGGATGGTGCCGCCAGCGGCACTGTGCATTCATCTGTGCATCGGCATGGCCTACGGCTTCAGCGTGTTCTGGCTGCCGCTGTCGCAGGCCATTCCAAATCCTGCGGCGAAGGAAGTTTGCGACGGCATGTCGCTCATGACCGAGCTGTTCACCACCACCTGTAACTGGAAGGTCGCCAGCCTCGGCTGGATGTACACGCTGTTCTTCGTGCTGCTCGGCGCGGCCGCTGCGATCTGGGGCGGCTGGCTCGAGCGCGTCGGTCCGCGCAAGGCGGGTTTCGTGTCGGCGGTGTGCTGGTGCGGCGGTCTCGTGCTCGGGGCCATCGGCATCTACACCCATCAGCTCTGGCTGTTGTGGGTCGGCTCCGGCGTGATCGGCGGCATCGGCCTTGGCCTCGGCTACATCTCGCCGGTGTCCACGCTGGTGAAATGGTTCCCGGACCGTCGCGGCATGGCGACGGGCATGGCGATCATGGGCTTCGGTGGTGGCGCCATGATCGGCTCGCCGCTCGCCAATATCCTGATGAACTATTTCAAGACGCCCACCGATGTCGGCGTCTGGCAGACCTTCCTGGCCATGGGCGTGATCTATTTCGTGTTCATGACCATCGGCGCGTTCTCCTATCGCATCACGCCGCCGAACTGGAAGCCGGAAGGCTGGACCCCGCCGGCCACCACCAACAAGATGATCACCACCGGTCACGTGCATCTCGACAATGCGCACAAGACCAAGCAGTTCTGGCTGATCTGGCTGGTGCTCTGCCTTAACGTGTCGGCTGGTATCGGCGTGATTGGCATGGCTTCGCCGATGCTGCAGGAAATCTTCGCCGGCAAGCTGATCGGCGCACCGGATCTCTCCTTCAGCCAGCTCTCGGCTGCGCAGAAGACTGCGATCGCCGGCATCGCTGCGGGCTTCGCCGGTCTGATCTCGCTGTTCAACATCGGCGGCCGCTTCTTCTGGGCGTCGCTGTCGGACAAGCTCGGCCGCAAGAATACCTATTACACGTTCTTCATTCTCGGCATCGTGCTCTATGCGCTGGTGCCGACCTTCGCGGCCACGGGCAACAAGGTCCTGTTCGTGTTCGCCATCGGCATCATCCTGTCGATGTATGGCGGCGGCTTCGCCACGGTGCCGGCCTATCTCGCCGACATATTCGGCACCCAGTTCGTCGGCGCCATCCACGGCCGTCTGCTGACGGCCTGGGCGACCGCCGGCATCATCGGTCCGGTGGTGGTGAACTATATCCGTGAATTCCAGATCCAGGCCGGCGTGCCGCGGGCGCAGGTCTATGACTTCACGATGTATATCCTCGCCGGCATGCTCGTCGTCGGCCTGATCTGCAACATGCTGGTCAAGCCGCTGGCGGCGCACTGGTTCATGAAGCCGGAAGAGGTTGCCGCCATGCAGGCCAAGGGCGCGGAAGCGGCCTCGGTGGGCGGCGGCTCCTATGGCATCGGCAAGGGCGGTCTTGACGCCTCGGCCGCCGCGTTCTGGCTGTTCGTCGGCGTGCCGCTGCTCTGGGGCGTCTGGCTGACGCTGCAAAGCGCAGTCAGGATCTTCCAGTAAGATCGTCTGCCATCATCCGGGACCGGCGGCGCAAGCTTCCGGTCCCTTTTTTGTTCGGGCTACAGGCGCCTGTCACTCGTCTATATGCCGCGCCTATGACATGGCATGGCGTCTCATCTCGTATTCCTATGGCGTTGTCCGCATCTTTGACGTGTCCCGGTGGGTCTGGCCGGGCACATCAGTGAAACGGACAACGGCATGACAATGTTCTTCAATCGCGACACGCAGGCGCATGATTTCTCTGCGGACAACGCCTATCGCGCCTGGCTCATCAGCCGCCACGACGCACCGATCGTCCATCATTCCGGTGATATCCAGTGGAAGCGGTTCCGCGTGTCCACCCGGCAGATATGGAAACATGTCAGGGGCACGATCGCCGCCGTGCATATGGCCCTGGTCGCCGACAAGATGCGGCGCGCGCGACGTGAACTCGCGCGGGTCGAGATGCGTCACATGCGGTCTACGACGCAGCCGTCTCGCAGGACTGCGCCATGATGGTGCATCTGCTGTCGCTGCTCGTGCAGGCCTGGCGGTTCGTGGCCGGTCCGGCCATCTATCACCCCGCCGCGCGCTATATGCGCGGCCCCGGGCCGAAATACCGGGAGAAGATGGGAGGCAAGCGCCCGCAGGAATAGCGGGCGCTTTCGTAACGCGGACGCCCTCGGCCATGTTCGGGCTACAATGGCATCACTTCCTCCGGCGACGCCCAGATCGCCCCCATCGCTGTTCGCACCAGATCTTGCCCGGTCTCATCCAGCGGCGTGCGTGGCAAGCGCACCGATACATGTCCAAGCCCCCGCAGGCTGAGCGCATATTTCACGATCGATGACGCCTGATCCGGTTGCAGTGTTTCTGCCAGCGGCATCAGCATGTCCGAAATCGTGGTTGCATAGCGCGGGCAGCCTTTTCGGGCAGCGACATACATGCCGCGGCAGAGCTGCGGTGCGACACTCGCCACTGCTGAAACGACGCCATCGCCACCGGAGAGCAGATAGGGCAGGGACGTCGCATCATGCCCGGTGAGTAACCGAAAGCCCGGCGGCAATAACGGGCGCAGGCGCGCGATCCGGGATGAAACGCCATTGTCATCGCGCAGTCCGATCACGCGGGAAGAGGCCGCGAGATCGAGAATGATATCGTCGGTTAAAGCCCTCACACAGCGTATGGGCGCGTCATGCAGGATGATCGGCAGTGTCGTGGCGCTCAGGATGGCGTGGAAATGCGCCGTGACACCCTCGGCGGTCGGCTTGTTGTAATAAGGGACGACCGACATCGCGGCATCGGCGCCGGCGGCTTGCGCCATGCGCGTTCTCGTGATGGCGAGCGATGTGCAGTTCGATCCGGCGCCCGCGATGATGCGCAGACGTCCGCGCGCGATGCCGACCGCAGTGTGGATCAGCACCGCGTGTTCATTCTCGGTGAGGGTGTCGCCTTCGCCGATGGTTTCGCCGACCACGACGGCACTGGCACCCGCACGGACCTGTCGCTCGCACAACCGCGCGAAAGTCAGGAGGTCGAGGCCACCATCCGAACGAAACGGCGTCGGCAGATCGGCGATCATGCCATGCAGCCAGTTGTTGACGTGAAACGTTGCATGGCTCGCAAGGAAAAGTGCGGACATGATGCGCGATCACGCAACGCGACGCTGTGGCAGCGCGATCGGCTGAGATGAGGCAAAGGGCGGTGCGCTCATGTCGAGTTCGATCAGGCTCGCTGTCTCGACGATGGAATCGGGCCGATGACCGTTCTCGAACAGCGCGTAGCGCAAAGCGGCGCTGCGAGTCTTGAAAAGGCCGCCAAACAGGCCGCTCTGTTCTTGCGCGACCCATTGGCCGCAGCGGTTTTGGCCGATCAGAACGAAGCTGAATTCACACAAGGGAGGTTCGAAACGATTCACTGTGGTCTCCTGCAAACAGCACGCTCGGAAGCGTGTATCTGCAAGATGAGCCGCAGAGCGTTTGAAAACGAGACGACATGAAGCGCTGCGTTATAGGCGTGGCATAAATGCCGGATTGTCGCGAACGCACGCGCTGACACGGAACCATCACGTAGAGCAACGATTGGAATTTCCGCCAGGATCAGGGAGCTTGTTATGGCGAAATACTCCAAGAAGGCTGCAAAGAAAGTCGCACGAGCCATCAAGAAGGCGAAGAAGGGTACGCTGAAAAGCGGCCGCTCCGGCAAGAAGGTGACGAGCCGCAAACAGGCGATCGCAATCGGCCTGTCGGAAGCCCGCGCCGAGGGGAAGAAAGTGCCGAAAGCGCCCAAGAAGACGACGAAGAAGGCGGCCAAGAAGACGGTGAAGAAGGCAGCAAAGAAGAAGACTGCGAAGAAGACCACGAAGGCGAGAAAGTCGAAAAAGAGTTAGCCGGTTAACGGCACCGGCGACGTCTCCACGTCATCGCCCGCGTAAGCGGGCGCTGACAAAAGAGCAGACGCTCAACCATTCTTCAGCTGGGGATCAGTTCTTACTTCGTCTGGAGGGACGCCTTCTGCAGATGATCCTTGCATTCATCATTCTTGCCCGTGGCCAGTTTTTCGCTGGCGGCGCTGATCTCATCTGACGCGGTCTTCTTCTGCTTGCCGTCCGGCATCTTGGCGATGGCCTCGGCAACGAAGGCGATGTTCGATGCATTGCATTCGCGCGCCTGCAACTGCTGTGCCTGCGCGCTGATTGCCTGCGATAATGCGGTGATTGCCACCACCAGTCCCAGTGTCTTCTTCATGACTAGCTCGCCTTGCGATGTCGCGCTGTCGAACGTCCCGCCTTTTTGGCAGGCCGCTTGCGCGCCGCGGGCCGGCGGGCGGCGGAAGCGCGCTTGGTCGGCGCCTTGCCACCCTTGAGGCTTGCCTTCAGCGCATCCATCAGACTGACGACATTATCCGGCTTCTCTTCCTTCGGAGCGGCTTTCATCGGCTTGCCAGCGGCCTTGCGCTTGACGAGCGTCTTCAGTGCGCTCTCGTATTCGTCCTTGAATTTTTCAGGATCAAAATGCGCGGCTTTGCTATCGAGGATATGCGTGGCAAGCTCGATCATGTCCTTGGAAATCTTGGGGTTCTTGATGTCGTCGAAATAGTCGGCTTCATCACGCAACTCGTAGGGATAGCGCAGCGTGGTGCCGAGCAAGCCCTTGCCGAGGGGCTCGATGGCGATGACATGTTCACGATTGGTGAGCACAATGCGCGCCAGTGCCACGCGGTCCTGATCCTTCATGGCGTCGCGGATGACGGCGAAGGCGTCGGCGCCGGCCTTGCCGTCGGGCGCGATGTAATAGGGATTGTTGAGGTAGCGACGATCGATCTCGTCACGCGGCACGAAGTTATCGATATCGATGGTATGGTTGCTCTCGATCTGGACGGCTTCGAGTTCTTCCTTCTCGATCTCGATATATTCGCCCTTGCTGATCTCGTAGCCGCGCGCCTTCTGGTCCTTCTCGACCACGTCGCCGGTCTCCGCGTCGATCATCTGCTGCTTCAGCCGGTTGCCGGTGTCGCGGTTGATCATGTGGAATTTGGTTTTCTCCACCGTGGTGGAGGCCGGATACAGGACCACCGGGCAGGTCACGAGTGACAGTTTGAGGGAGCCTTTCCAGTAAGCGCGGGGCGGGGCCATGCATCCTCCAACTCATACAAATCGCTTGCCGCGCCAATCGCTTGCGCGCGTGGAACTTCAACCATCGCTCTCGGTTTTGGTTCCGATCCCCGCCTGATGGGCTCCGGAGTATGCGTTGTGGCCGACCGCCAACTATCGATCTACCGCAAGAAACGTGATTTCGCGCAGACGAAGGAGCCGTCCGGCAAGATCGTGGTGGCGCCGGCGAAACGGCCGCGTTTCGTGATCCAGAAACACGACGCCACGCGGCTGCATTACGACCTGCGACTGGAAATGGACGGCGTGTTCAAGTCATGGGCAGTGACGCGCGGGCCGTCGCTCGATCCGGCAGACAAGCGGCTGGCGGTCGAGGTCGAGGATCATCCCCTCGACTATGGCGATTTCGAAGGCACCATTCCTGCGGGCCAGTATGGCGGCGGGACGGTGCAACTGTGGGACCGCGGCTATTATGACGCCGAGGATGCCGCGAAGGGACTGAAAAAGGGGGATCTGAAGTTCACGCTGGATGGCGAGAAGCTGCATGGCAGCTTCGTTCTGGTGCGCATGAAACATGATCGCAACGGCGGCAAGCGGACCAACTGGCTGCTGATCAAGCATCGCGACGACCATGCTGTGGATGGCGGCGGTGAAGCGATCTTGGACAAGGATGCATCGGTGGCGTCGGGCCGCAGCATGGAGGCGATCGCGGAGGGGAAAGGCCGCGCTCCGAAGCCGTTCATGATCGGCAAGGCCGCCAAAATCAGGAAGGACGCCGTCTGGGATTCCAGCGAAGGCGAGGCGGCAGATGCGCGGGCCAGGAAAGGTGTGAAGACCAAGGCCGATGTGGCGAAGAAGGCGCCAGCGAAGCGCGCGGTCCGGGCGACGAAAACGGCCACCATGCCGGGCTTCGTGGCGCCGGAGTTGTGCACCTCGGTGGATCGCCCACCAGCCGCAGCTGGCTGGGCGCATGAGATCAAGTTCGATGGCTACCGGATGCAGCTCCGCGTCGCGGATGGCGACGCGACACTGAAGACGCGAAAAGGGTTGGACTGGACCGACAGCTTTCCGGCCATCGCCGAGGAAGCTGCCAGGCTCCCGGATTGCATCATCGACGGCGAGATCGTTGGCCTCGATTCATCCGGCGCCCCGGATTTCGCGGCGTTGCAGGCAGCGCTCTCCGATGGCGAGACGGATACCCTGATCTTCTTCGTGTTCGATCTGTTGTTCGCCGAAGGCGAGGATCTGCGTAAACTGCCGCTCGAAGACCGCAAGACACGTCTGAAGGCATTGCTGGACAAAGCGCGTGGCCGCCGCAAGGAGGGTCTGATCCGCTATGTCGATCACTTCACCACCGGCGGCGATGCCATCCTGCAGTCTGCTTGCAAACTGTCGCTCGAGGGCATCGTCTCGAAGAAGCTGTCGGCGCCCTATGCGTCCGGCCGCTCGAAGAACTGGACCAAAGCCAAATGCCGCGCCGGCCATGAAGTGGTGATCGGCGGCTGGAAAACAACCAATGGGAAATTCCGCTCGCTGATGGTGGGCGTGCACAAGGGCGATCATCTAGTCTATGTCGGCATTGTCGGCACTGGCTATGGAGCGGACAAGATCAAACGCATCATGCCGGCGCTGAAGAAGGCGGCCGCGAAACAGTCGCCCTTCGGGGGTGACAATGCACCAGGCGGCCGCCGCGATGTGCACTGGCTGAAGCCCGAGCTGGTGGCGGAGATCGAATTCGCGGGCTTCACCGGCGCCGGCATGGTCCGGCAGGCGTCGTTCAAGGGATTGCGCAGGGACAAGCCCGCGCAGGAGGTCGAGGCGGAGGTACCGCAGACAACGGCGCTCGCCGAGCCAAAGCCGAAGCGTGCGGCGAAGAAAAAACCCGTGAGCAAAGCCGCAAAGGCGACGTCGCGAAAGTCTGCAGAGGTCATGGGCGTCGCGCTATCCAATCCCGACAAGGCGTTATGGCCCGACGCGGGTGACGACGAACCGGTGACGAAACGGGATCTCGCGATCTATTTCGAGGCGGTCGGGGAGTGGATGATGCCACATCTGAAAGGGCGGCCATGTTCTGTCGTTCGTGCGCCGGACGGGATCGGCGGCCAGCAATTCTTTCAGCGTCATGCCATGGCGGGGACGTCGAATCTGCTCGAGCTGGTCAAGGTCTCCGGTGATCGAAAGCCCTATCTCCAGATCGATCGTATCGAGGGGCTCGCGGCGGTCGCACAAATGGGCGGGCTTGAACTGCATCCATGGAATTGCGCGCCGGACGAGCCGGATGTGCCGGGCAGGCTGGTATTCGATCTCGACCCGTCGCCTGAGGTTGGCTTTGCCGACGTGATCGCCGCGGCGCGCGAACTGCATGATCGGCTGTCCAAGCTCAACATGGAGAGCTTTTGCAAAACGACCGGCGGCAAGGGGCTGCATGTGGTTGTTCCGCTCAAGCACGGCGCGCGCGACCAGGTGGAATGGAAGGTGGCGAAAACCTTTGCGCAGGCCGTGTGCCAGCAGATGGCGGCCGATGATCCGGAGCGCTATCTGATCAATATGTCCAAGGCGAAACGGACCGGAAAGATCTTCCTGGATTACCTCCGCAACGATCGGATGGCGACGGCCGTCGCCGTGCTGTCGCCGCGGGCACGCGAGGGCGCGACCATATCGATGCCGCTGACCTGGACGCAGGTGCGCGGCGATCTCGATCCGAAGAAATTTACGCTACGGAGCGTTCCAGCACTGCTGCGGAAGAGCAGGGCGTGGGGCGAGTATGAGAAAGCCGCATCGTCGATCAAGGCAGCCATCGGGAAGATGAAGTAGCCACAGGGACGGGTATCGTTGCACTCGACCGGCCACGAAGAACGCGCGGTCTATTTGTGGACCGCGCGTCTTCAGATCGAATTCTTCTTACAGTTTACCGAGCAAGAGCAGGATCAGCAGGATCACCACCACGAGGCCAAGACCGCCGCCGCCATAATAACCGGTACCGTAGAACGGACCGCCGCCGATGCCGCTGAAGCCGCCAAGAAGGGCGATGATCAGGATGATCAGAATGATTGTACCAATGGACATGTGTTTCTCCTCAGCCTTCTTCAGTTGTGGTCTTTAGCTGCGGTAAAAACGCGCGGCTTGCCGCAAGGTTCCAGAGTTGAAACCCGCCGGGAGCTTTTGCGCCGCGAGATGCGTTACTAACTGAATCACGAACAAGGATACCTGCGATGTCTCGACCGCTCACCGTCTCCATTCCGCATTCGCTTGGCCGCGACGAGGCTGCGCGCCGCCTGAAAAGTGGTCTTGCGCGGGCGACAACGAGTGTGCCCATGGTCAAGATCGAGGATGAGCGCTGGGAGGGCGACCACCTTGATCTGCGGGTGCGCGCCATGGGGCAGGTCGCATCGGGCCGTGTGGACGTGCTTGATGACCGCGTGAATGTGGAAGTGACATTGCCGTGGCTGCTGCAGCGATTTGCGGAAGTGGCACAGGCAACGATCCGGTCGCGCGGGAAATTGTTGCTGGAAAAGAAATAGCGTCGCTGCCGTGCAGCATAAGCACGGGCGACCCTGCGTGCACTGCACACGCGTATTGTCGGTAACCTCTCACAAACAATTTGATGAAAATCTGATGTGGTGCGGAGTAAGGGAACCGAACAAGCTCTGAGTCGGCACGACATCCGCCAGGCCGTCCGGCATCAATCCCGGGCGGCCTTGTCGTTGGTGGCAACAGCTATTGCAGCCTTGTCGACCGTGTCTTCTTCGGTATCGCCTGCGTCCGGATAAGCGCGACAGGCAATTGCGCGAGATAATCCGATACGCGGATCTCCGGCAAGTCATAGCCGGTCGCATGCACGGTGGCGTCGAGCTTTGAACCGTCGAACCACAGCCGCCCGCCATCCGTGAACTCCGCGAGTGCGCGGCCGACGATCACGATAACTGCGTCGCGCTGATGGCGCCGCGCGAAGGCAATGATGTGCGCGGCATGCGGACCGCTGACGTCGAGCGGCTCGTAGTCGCCGTCGGTGAAGACTGCAGGGAGTTCGCTGCGCAGTTTCAGGAGTTCACGCGTCCAGGCGAATTTGACGTGGCTGTTGCTCCAGTTTCCCGTCAGGGCCTTCCAATCCGGCGCCTTGACCTTCTCCAGCACGGCGACACGCTCGGCAAAGTCCACCGGGCGGCGGTTGTCTGGATCGACCAGTGAAGTGTCAAAGAATTCGGTGCCCTGGTAGAAGTCGGGCATTCCGGGGACGGTCGCTTTCAGCGTGATCTGGCTGAGCGAATTCACTGCGCCGATCAGTGCCATCCGGCGTGCAAAGGCGTCGATCTGGTCGATGAATTCCTTCGACTGCGCGGGATCGAGGATGCGGGCGAGAAAATCCTGCAGCCCTTTCTCGTAGGCCGCATGCGGATTCAGCCAGCTCGTTTCTTCCTTGCCCTCGCGCGCGGCCTTGAGGGCATAAGCCTGCATGCGTTCGAGGAAGGTCTCGTCCCGGGCATCCAGCTCCCAGGCACCGACCAGCGCCTGATACAGCATGTATTCGAACGGCGCGGACGGTAAGCGCATCTCGCCATCGGTGATTACATGTGGCGCGTTCAAGACCTTCCAGCGGCTCACGGCCGTGGCCCATTCGCCGGGCAGTTCGGCAAGCGCCAGCAGGCGTGTGCGGGCATCCTCGCCACGCTTGGTGTCATGGGTCGCTGTCGACGTCATGCCGTGCGGGAATTCGCTGGCGCGCTGGACCATCAGCGCATGAAAACGCTCGACTGGCATCGCCTCGGCCGCCGGCTCGCCGCCGACCTCGTTGAGCGCCAGCAGCTTGTGATAGCGGTAAAAGGCGGTGTCCTCGAGCGACTTCGCCATGGTCGGGCCGGTGAACTGCTGCACCTTGAAGGCAAAGCGGCGCACGCGCGGCTTGCTGTGAGCAGGACCGCCGGGCTTCAGCAGGTCGAGGGTCAGTGCATCGCGCAGGAAGTCAAACAGACCTTCATCGGTGCCGAACCATTCGGCACGGGCTTTCTCGATCGTCTCCGAGATCAACTGGCGATCCAGCGCCGAGGGGCCTGCGGCGGTGAGATAGGTGCGATAGACCGGGAAATGCAGCACATAGAGCTCGAAAGCCTGGCGCAGCGTATCTGCGGAGAAATCCCGCGTCGAATAGTGCCCATTGGCAATACGCGCGAGCAGACGCGTCAGCACGGTGAATTCCGACAGCAGCAGCGTATCGAGGACGCGGCGCTTGGCCTCGATCAGAAGCGGCTCGAATCTCGGCGAGGTGTTGCTGACCTGCCGCCAGGTCTCGCCGAGCGGCTCCAGGCCTTTTTCCTCCACCAGAACCTGGGTGATGGCATTCAGCCATTCATAGCCGGTGGTCCCGTGCACGCCGGCAAAGGGCACCAGCTTTTCGTCTTCGCCAAGGATCTTCTCGACGACGACATAGAACGGCTTGGCCTTGCCCTGCGCCTCGCGGATCAGGCGGCGCAGGCGCTGGAAATACTGCGAGGGATCGCGCAGGCCGTCGATGTGATCGAGCCGCAGGCCCTGCAGCTTGTCCTCGGCGATCAGGCGCTTCACCTGGGTGTGGATGGCCTCGAAAGTACCGGCGTCTTCGACGCGCAGACCAGCCAGCGTATTGACGTCGAAGAACCGGCGGTAATTGATCTCGCTTGATGCAAGCCGCCACTGGCCGAGCTTGTAGTGCTGGCGCTCCAGCAGCATGTGCAGGGTCTGGATCTGCGCGGGACGATCCGGGCCCGCGCGATAGGCATCAAGGCCGCGGGCGATAACGTCGGCAGCGCCGTCGATGGACGCCAGTTGCTGCTTGAACGCTGGCGCCTCGTTGCGATTGGGGTGGCGCAGGCCCTTGTGCTTGCCAGCCAGTGTCAGGATCGCGCGACCTGCGGCGGTATCGCCGGCGTCTGCTTCCTTGACGATCACGCGCAGCATCTCGCTGTAGCGCTCCGGCGCGATCGGCAGGCGGTGCTCGTAATACCAGGCCGAGAAACTGCCCTCCCTGGCATCGTATTTCAGCTCGATCTCGCCATTCTCCAGCGCCTGGCCGTAGCTGGAGCCGATGATCGGCAGCAGCAGGCCGCCACGGGCGCGATAGGGCAGGAGCTCCCAATCGATATCGAAGGAGACGGCGTGCGGCGACGCCTGCCCCCATTCGAGCACGTCGAGCCACCACGGATTGTCGGCATAGTGCACGCCCACATGATTGGGGACGAAATCGAGGATCAGGCCGAGGTCGTTCTTCTTCAGCGCGGCGCTCATGCGCTCGAAGCCGGCATCGCCGCCGAGCTCGGGGTTGAGCTTGGTGTGATCGACGATGTCATAGCCATGAGTCGATCCCGCGCGCGCCTTTGTGAAAGGCGAGGCGTAGACATGGCTGATGCCGATGGCTTTCAGATAAGGCGCGATCAGCGCGGCGGCGTCGAAGTCAAATTCCTTGGTGAGCTGCAGGCGATAGGTAGCGGTCGGGATGGCCGGCGGCATTCACTTGTCTCCAATCCACCACTGGATCGCCCATGGTGCCAATGCATCGCCTTGTCGGCCCCAGATCAATGTGCCGGTGACATCCCGGGCGGTGACCTGTTTGCCTGAGAGGTTGGCGCGCAGCGTCAGTTTCCGGTCATCGGCCATGGTCCAGTCAGCGATGACGAGACCGTCGGTTTCCTCGACCTTCCCGAAACGCGCGCCGACGCTGCGTGGCACGATATGCTGCTTCCGCATCCGCAGGAGATCACGCACCATGGCCCAGCGCCGCTTGCCAGCGCCGTCGCGCATTTCCCAGTCGATCTTCGCATGTTCGAAGGTTGCGGCGTCGAGCGGATCGGGGATGTCGTCGCCATATTTCTCATAGGCGCTGGCGAATTCCTTCTTGCGGCCGTTGCGCACGGCATTAGCGAGATCACCCTGGAAATCGCAGAAGAACGGGAAGGGGACCTTCGAGCCCCATTCCTCGCCCTGGAACAGCATCGGGACCATTGGCGCGAGCAGCGTGATGGCCAGCGCGGCCTCGACTGCCACGGGATCGGCGATGGCTTCCAGGCGATCGCCGAGGGCGCGGTTGCCGATCTGGTCGTGGTTCTGCAGGAAATTGACGAAAGCGGATGGCGGCAGTTCTCCGCTCGGTTCACCGCGTCCCTCGCCACCGCGATGGGCGGAAGGCTGGCCCTGATATGCAAAACCGGAGCCGAGCGCCCGCACGACATGCTCGATGGGCGTCGGTGCGTAGTCGCTGTAATAGCCCTTGTCCTCACCGCTCAACAGCACGTGCCAGGCGTGGTGATAGTCGTCGTTCCACTGCGCCCGATATTTGCCACGCGCGGGGTTGGTCACGGGATCGAGCAGATTCGCACGGTTGTCGTCGTTTTCCAGCACGAGATGGATATGACGGCCGGTATCGGCGGCGAGCTTGCCGACCTCGCGCGACAGCTCGTGCAGCATCGGCACTTCGCCGGGCTCGGTGATGGCATGCACGGCGTCGAGGCGCAGACCGTCGAAGCGGTAATCGCGCAGCCACATCAGCGCATTTTCGATCGCGTAGGCGCGGACTTCGGGCACGCGGTAATCGATGGCCGAGCCCCAGGGCGTCTGCGCATCGCAGAAGAAGGTCGGCGCGTATGAGCCGATGTAATTCCCCTCGGGACCGAAATGATTGTAGACCACGTCGAGAAACACGCTGATCCCGCGCAAATGCGCTTCGTCGATCAGCGCCTTGAGATCGTCGGGGCGGCCAAAGACGTGATCCGGCGCATAGAGCAAAACGCCGTCATAGCCCCAGTTACGGGAGCCGGCGAAGTCGGCAAGCGGCATCAGTTCAAGCGCGGTGAAACCGGTTCTCACGAGATGATCGAGCTTGTCGATCATGGCACGATAGGTGCCTTCGTGCGTGAACGTGCCGACATGGGTTTCCAGCAGCACGGTCTCGTCCCACGGCCGGCCGCGCCAGTCAGCGGCGCGCCATTGATAGGTGGTGTGATCGACGATCTCGCTTGGGCCGTTGACGTCCTCGGGCTGGAATGACGAGCCGGGATCAGGCACTTCCGTTTTGCCATCGATACGGAAACGATAGGTGGCGCCGGCGGCGATCCCCGGCACATCCACGCTGTACCAGCCATTGTCCTCTGCCGTCATCGCCACCGGCTGATCGAGCATCACATCGACACGGCCTGCTGCCGGTGCCCACAATTTGAAAGTGGCGCCCTTGTCGGTCAGGCGTGGCCCAAAGCTGCGCGTTGTCATGCGGGTGTCCCCGCGAATGCGATGACCGAGCGCGGCGGGGCATCCACATCGGCGCCGGGTGGCAGGATGGCAATCGAGAGGTTGTCGTCGGCAGTGTTCAGCACTTGGCGCCAGCTCTTGAATTCGGTGAGTTTCGGCAGCTTGAAGGGAATGCCCTCCGGGGCTGCGTTCAGGACGATGAACAACGGATTGCCGCCCTTTTCGTTCGAACTGAGCACGTAAGAAAGGAACCGGCCGTCCGGGAAGGCCCAGTCAGCCTCGGTCATCTCTTCGGCAGAGGGGGTCAGCCACAGTACGCCATAGCTGCCATCGGTTCGGCGGCCGTCGAGCCATTTTTGCGCGGTGATCTGGGGGAAGCGCTGGCGCAGCTGCGCCATATGGCCGATGAAATCGGTGAGGTCGTCGTCCCTGTTGCCGAGGCCGTTCCAGTCCACCCAGCCGATCTCGTTGTCCTGGCAATAGGCGTTGTTGTTGCCGCCCTGGCTGTTACCGACCTCGTCGCCGGCCAGCAGTAGCGGCACACCCTGGGCGAGATACAGGCATGCAAGCTGGTTCTTGCGCAGTTGGCGGCGCAACGCATTGATCGCAGGATCGTCCGTCGGGCCTTCGACGCCGAAATTATTGCTGTGATTGTCGGTCGAGCCATCGCGATTGTCCTCGCCATTGGCCTCGTTGTGCTTCTCGTTGTAGGCGAACAGGTCGGCAAGCGGGAAACCGTCATGCACGGTGACATGGTTGATGCCGGCACGCTGCTTGCGGCCGTCATGGTTGAACGTGTCGGACGAGCCGGTCATGCGGCGCGACACATCGCCGATCAGCGAACCTTCTCCGGCCCAATAGCGGCGCATGGCGCTGCGATATTTGTCGTTCCATTCCGACCATTGCGACGGATAGGCGCCGACCTGATAGCCGCCCATGCCGAGATCCCATGGCTCGGCGATCATCTTGACGTTGGCGAGCACCGGATCCTGCCGGATGGCCGTCAGGAAGTTGCTGTTGCGATCGAAACCGTTCGGGCCGCGCGCCAGTTCGGTGGCGAGATCGAAACGGAAGCCGTCCACATGGCAGACCTCGACCCAGTAGCGCAGCGAATCCATCACCATCTGCAGCACGCGCGGATGGGTGAGGTTCAGCGATGAGCCGCAACCGGTGAAGTCGTCATAGTAGCGCTTGTTGTCCGGCATCAGCCAGTAATAGGAGGCGTTGTCGATGCCGCGGAACGACAGCGTCGGGCCGAGATGGTTGCCCTCGGCCGTGTGATTGTAGACGACGTCGAGGATCACCTCGATGCCGGCATCGTGCAGCCGCGCGACGGTGGTGCGGAAGGCATCGAGCGGATTGTCGGCGCCATAGCGCGCTTCCGGCGCGAAGAAGCTCAGCGTGTTGTAACCCCAGTAATTGACCAGCTTCATCTCGACGAGACGGCGATCATCCACGAAGGCATGCACCGGCAGCAGTTCGATGGAGGTCACGCCGAGCCGCTTGAGATGGTCGATCATCGACGGCGCGGCGAGGCCGCGATAGGTGCCGCGCAAGCCCGCAGGCACATCCTTGCGGCCCATGGTCAGGCCTTTGACATGGGCCTCGTAGAAGATCGTGTCTTCCCACGGAATGCTGGGCCGGGCTTCGCGACGGCCCCAGTTGAAGCTTTCGTCAACCACCACGGCCTTCGGCATGCCGCGGGCGTTGTCGCGGCGGTCGAAGGAGAGGTCTTCACGTGACGAGCCGGTGCGATAGCCGAAATGCGCGTCGCTCCAGACCAAGCGGCCTGCCAGCTTCTTGGCATAGGGATCGACCAGCAGCTTGTGCGCATTGAAACGGTGGCCATGCTCGGGCTCATACGGTCCGTGCACGCGATAGCCGTAGAGCTGGCCTGGCGAAACGTCGTTGAGATAGCCGTGGAAGACGTGCTCGTTGTATTCGGGGAGCTCGATGCGTTCGAGCTCGCGACGTCCCTGACCGTCGAACAGGCACAACTCGACCTTCCTGGCATTGGCCGAGAACAGGGCAAAATTCGTCCCCCGCCCGTCCCAACTGGCACCGAGGCGGGAGGGCGTTCCGGATGACAGGCGCATCGATCAGGCTTCCGGTACGAGAAAGATCGCAGCGAGCGGCGGCAATGTGAGGCTGAGTTCGGGTACCAGTCCGGTGGCCGTCACCTCGCCGGAATTGCCGACATTGCTGCCGCCGTAAAGCGCGGCATCGGAATTGAGCGCCTCGCGCCATTTGCCGGTGAAGGGCACGCGGACGCGGTAGTTATGATAGACATTGGGCGAGAAGTTCACGACGATCAGGCACTGCGATCGTGGCGCATTGCCCTTGCGGATCCAGGCAAACACGTTGTTGCTGGCGTCGTCGGTCACCATCCATTCGAAACCAGCCGGATCGCAATCGAGCTCGTGCAGCGCCGGCGTGTCGCGATACAGCGTGTTGAGGTCGCGGATCAGCGAGTGGATTCCGGCATGCTTGTCCTGCTCGAGCAGGTGCCAGTCCAGCGAATGATCGTGATTCCACTCGCGCTCCTGGGCGAATTCGCAGCCCATGAACATCAGCTTCTTGCCGGGATGGCCGAACATGAAGGAATAATAGGCGCGCAGATTGGCAAAACGCTGCCAGTCATCGCCCGGCATGCGACCGAGGATCGAACGCTTCCCGTGCACGACTTCGTCATGCGACAGCGGCAGGATGAAGTTTTCCGAGAACGCGTATTGCAGCCCGAACAGGATGTCGTTGTGCTGGTGCTGGCGATAGATCGGGTCCTTGCTGATGTAATTCAGCGTGTCGTGCATCCAGCCCATGTTCCACTTGTAGCCGAAGCCGAGGCCGCCGAATTCGACGGGACGCGACACCTGCGGCCATGAGGTGGATTCTTCGGCAGCGGTCGTGGCATTCGGGAATTTTCCGAACACTTCGCGATTGAAGCGGCGCAGGAATTCGATCGCCTCGATATTCTCGCGGCCGCCATACTTGTTCGGAATCCAGGCGCCTTCGGCGCGGCTGTAGTCGAGATAGAGCATGGAGGCCACGGCATCGACGCGCAGGCCGTCGATATTGTAGCGGTCCATCCAGAACAGCGCGTTGGACACGAGGAAATTGACGATTTCCGTGCGGCCGTAATTGTAGATCAGGGTGCCCCAGTCCATATGCCGGCCCTGCAGCGGGTTGGCATGTTCGTAGAGCGCGGTGCCGTCGAAATGGCCGAGGCCATGCGGATCGTCGGGGAAATGCCCGGGCACCCAGTCGAGCAGCACGGCGAGACCTTCGGCGTGGCAGGCATCGATCAGCGCCGCAAAATCCTCGGGCGAGCCGAAGCGGCTGGTCGGCGCATACATGCCCGTCGGCTGATAGCCCCAGGAGCCGTCGAACGGATGCTCGTTGACGGGCAGGAATTCCACATGGGTGAAGCCGAGATCCTTGGCATATTTCGGCAGCGTTTCGGCGAGATCGCGATAGCTGAGCCACTCATTGTCGCCCTTGCGGCGCCAGGAACCGAGATGTACCTCATAGATCGACATCGGCTTGCCCAAGGCATTGATGCCCTCGGGCGCCGAACGCGGATGCGGAATCTTCTGTTCATCCAGCACGATCGAAGCCGTGGAGGGACGCACTTCTGCCGAGAACGCAAACGGGTCGGATTTCAGCGGCACCTGGCCATGCGGGCCGATGATGTCGAACTTGTAGTGACTGCCAGCGGTGGCGCCGGGCACGAATAGCTCCCAGTAGCCGACACCGCGCACCCGCATCGGATGCCGGCGCGAATCCCAGAAATTGAAATCGCCGACCACGCTGACGCGCTTCGCATTCGGCGCGAGCACGACAAAGGCGACGCCGGCAATGCCGTCGATCACGCGCGGATGAGCGCCGAGTTTGTCATAGATGCGCTGGTCGGTGCCCTCACCGAGCAGATAGAGATCGAAATCGGTCAACAGCGGCGGGAAGCGATAGGGGTCTTCGAGATCGACGACATTGTCACCGAACTTTGCACGCAACTGGTATCTGGTCGAGCCATTGGCCAGCGCGCCGACGAACAGGCCGGACTGATGCACGCGCTCCAGCGGTGTGGTGGCGCCATGATCATCAATGGCGTCCACCTTGGTGGCATCAGGCAGGAAAGCGCGCACCACCGTGCGGTCGTTCTCCTTGTGAGGCCCGAGATAGTGGAACGGGTCGGAGTGACGGCCTTCGATGATGGCATAGGCTTCAGCGGGAAGATTGGTCATACGGATTCCTTCGGCTCCCCGTTCAGGATACGCAACAGACCGGCCAGCGGCACGCGCAGCCAATCCGGGCGATGCGCGAGCTCATATTCGATCTCGTAGAATGCTTTCTCGATCAGGAAGAATTTGAGCATGTCGTCAGCAGATTTTGCATCTGCCGGCCACAACCGCTTGTCGGTCATGGCATCGCGATAGGCCCCGACGAAGGCATCGATGGCGCGGTCACGCCACGACGTGAGCGCATTGGCGAGCTTGCCATTCTCGTCGGGAGCAACCTGCTCGGCGCGCTCAAGGGCCGCTGTCGCAGAATAGTCGATCGAGCGGATCAGGCCGGCGACATCGCGTGCGGCCGGCGCCTTGCGGCGACGGTCCTCGATGGAGCGGCGCGGTTCACCTTCAAAGTCGATAATGAAGATGTCGTCCTTGACGATCAGCATCTGGCCGAGATGGAAATCGCCGTGATGGCGGATTTTCAGCCCGTCGATCTTGTCCGGCAGCAGGCCGTTGAGCGTCTCGCGCAGATTGTTGCGCAGCGCCAGCACGGCGTCGATCAAGCCACGATCGCCGTCGCGCGCGGCATTGCGGCGCTGGGCCAGCAGGCTGAACACCGGCTCGGCGCGGGTGACGATTTCGTCGGTCCACACGCGGATATCGTTGTCCGTGGTCGGCTCCGGCTTGAAGTCGGCGATGTCGTCGCGGCTTGCCAGCGCGATCTGCATTTCTGCGACACGCAGGCCGGTCTGCGTCATGTAACGCAGATAGGCAACCTGGTCCTCGTGCATTTCGGGATGGTCATCGGCTGCGATCAAGCGCTCGCGCTCGACGAAACGATCGAGATAACCCGACGACACCGTCCAGGCGTCGCCCTGGTTCTGCACGAAGGCATGGACAATGGAGACGGCGCTGCGCTGGTCGCCCTCGATCAGCTCGACGCTGCCGAGCAAGGCCGGAGTGTTGGCGAAGCCGGCAATCTCGGTGAGGAAATGGCCGACCTCGATCTCCGGATTGATGCCGGTCTGCAGCTTGCGATAGATTTTTACGACATAGTCGCTATCGACCAGGGCGGTCGAGTTCGACTGCTCGGTTTCCACCGCGCGAATGTTTTCCAGCTTCTGCTGCGGCTTGTCGGTGAGTTTCTTGGTCGGGCGGAATTCGAGCGTCATGCCCTCGACTTCCTCGACCGTCACCGCATTGCGCAGGTTGTACAGCAGCAGCGAGATGAAAATCTCGTCGGTGGCGACATCCAGCAGCGTGCCTTCGCGCGCGCCCTGGCGCACGGCGGCGAATGCCTTGGGATTATAGCGGTCGCGATCGAAACGCACCCAGTCGATCTGCATCGGCAGCACGTAGCGGGATTTTGCGCCGCGCTGGGTGGTCTCGAAGAACACCAGCCATGGCCGGTTGTCGCCGACCAGGCAAAATGGTGTCGCCGAGGTCAGTGCCGGCTGGATCGCCTTGGCATTGCGTTCCGGATACCAGCGCGAGCGCGACAGGAAGCCCGGCAACACGTCATGCTCGAAAACGCCGCGGGTGCGCGCCAGCGTCATCCAGGTGGAGCCGAGCGGCACCACCAGCGTTTCGAATTCCGGCACCACGGCGGGCTGAGAGTGTTCGGAGACGTCGCGCTTCTCGAGCTGGAACCAGTAGAAACCGTAGGGCGCCAGCGTCACCATGTAAGGCAGGTCGCCGATCGGCGGGAATTTGGTGCGGCCGAGCATTTCGAGCGGCACGCGCTCTTTCCACGGCGATAGATCAAGCTCGGTCGCCTGCGCCGCACGCGACAGGTTGGCCACGCAGAGGATTACCTCGTCGCCATACTGGCGCACATAGCACAGCACCGAACGGTTCTCGGGGCGGATGAAAGTCATGGTGCCGCGACCGAAGGCCAGCGTCGATTTTCGCACGGCAATGAGCCGCTTGGTCGCCGACAGCAGCGACGACAGGCTGCGCGACTGCGCTTCCACATTCACCGACTCATAGCCGTAGATCGGGTCCATGATCGGTGGCGCGTAGAGGCGCGCGGGGTCGGCGCGGGAGAAGCCACCATTGCGGTCCGGCGCCCACTGCATCGGCGTGCGCACGCCATTGCGGTCGCCGAGATAGATGTTGTCGCCCATGCCGATCTCGTCGCCGTAATAGATGATCGGTGTGCCGGGGAAGGACAGCAGCAGCGAGTCCAGCAGCTCGATCTTGCGGCGGTCGTTGTCCATCAGCGGCGCAAGACGGCGGCGAATGCCGACATTGATGCGCGCGCGCGGATCATTGGCGTAGGTCGACCACAGGTAGTCGCGCTCGACATCGGTGACCATTTCCAGGGTCAGCTCGTCGTGATTGCGCAGGAACATGGCCCACTGGCAGTTATCCGGAATATCCGGCGTCTGCCGCATGATGTCGGTGATCGGGAAACGGTCTTCCTGCGCCAGCGCCATATAGATGCGCGGCATCAGCGGGAAGTGATACGCCATATGGCATTCGTCGCTGTCGCCGAAATATTCCTGCACGTCTTCCGGCCACTGGTTGGCCTCGGCGAGCAGCAGGCGGCCCGGCGCATAGGCGTCGAGCTCGGCGCGCAGATGCTTGATGACCTTGTGGGTCTCCGGCAGGTTCTCGTTATTTGTGCCGTCGCGCTCGATCAGGTAGGGGATGGCGTCGAGACGGAAGCCGTCCACGCCGGCGTCGAGCCAGCGCTTCATCACCTGCACCACGGCTGAGAGCACACGCGGATTGTCGAAGTTCAGGTCCGGCTGGTGCGAGAAGAAGCGGTGCCAGTAATAGGCCTTGGCTTCCGGATCCCAGGTCCAGTTGGATTTCTCCGTGTCAGTGAAGATGATGCGCGTGCCGTCATATTTCTGGTCGGTGTCGCTCCACACATACCAGTCGCGTGCGGACGAACCGGCAGGGCTCCGCCGGGCGCGCTTGAACCAGTCGTGCTGGTCCGAGGTGTGATTGATGACGAGCTCGGTGATCACGCGCAGGCCGCGGCGCTTGGCTTCATGGATGAAGCGCTTGAAGTCCTTCATCGTGCCGAAGTCGGGATGAACCGACCCGTAATCGGCGATGTCATAGCCGTCGTCCCGGCCGGGCGACGGATAGAACGGCATCAGCCAGATGGTGGTGATGCCGAGCTCCTGCAGATAATCGAGCTTGTCGGTGAGGCCGGCGAAATCGCCGATGCCGTCATTGTTGCTGTCCGCAAACGTCTTCACGTGCAGCTGATAGATGATCGCGTCCTTGTACCAGAGCGGATCGATCACATTGTTCGGCTGTTCGACGCCCGTCTTGGACTTGATGTCGGTCATCACATTCATTCTGGGCGCTTTCAGGCGAGGCAGCGGAAGAGGGCGGCAGGGTCGCGTTGCGGGTCGATGCGCAGGCGGATGCCGCCCCATTCGACGCCGTGGCGTTCACCCGTGATGATATTCTCGACGGCAGCGACATTCCGCTTCTCGCCGTCGACGAGGACCTGTGTGTCGATCGGCAGCCAGAACTCGTAGGGATCGCGCGAAATGGCGATGGCACCGGCCACGACATTGGTGCCGTCCACCGATGTCTTGACGAAGCCGATGATGTTGTCGTTCTCCACCGGCATGAAGCGCAGGTTGGAGATCTGCTGCAGCGCCGGGTTGGCGCGACGGGCGAAATTCAGCGCGGTGATATAGGAGATGATGTTGCCGGGCTTGTGCCAGTCGCGGGTCCTGATCTCGTATTTCTCGGAGTCGAGATACTCTTCCTTGCCCGGGATGGCCTCGTGCTCCAGCAGTTCAAAGCCGTTATAGACGCCGTAGACCGACGACAGCACGGCAGCCAGTGCCACGCGCGACTTGAACATCCACTGCTCACCCGATTGGAGGTGATAGGGCAGGATATCCGGCGTGTTGACGAAGAAATTCGGCCGATAATATTCGCGCTCGGGATAGGAGCAGAGCTCGTTGAGATACTGTTCGATCTCCCACTTGGCGGTGCGCCAGGTGAAATAGGTATAGCTCTGCGAGAAGCCGAGCTTTGCCAGGCCCTTCATCAGCTTCGGACGCGTAAACGCCTCGGCGAGGAACAGCGCATCCGGGTGCTTCAGCTGCACCTCATGGATCGCCCATTCCCAGAACCGAAGTGGCTTGGTGTGCGGATTGTCGATGCGGAAAATCTTGACGCCCTGGTCGCACCAGTAGAGCAGCATGTCGCGCAGCGCATTCCACAGCGAGCCGGCATCGTCGCAGGTGAAGTCGGGATTGTGGATGTCCTGATACTTCTTCGGCGGATTCTCGGCATATTTCATCGAGCCGTCCGGCCGCCGCTTGAACCAGTCCGGATGCTGCTTGATCCACGGATGGTCCGGCGAGCACTGAACGGCGACGTCGATGGCGACTTCCATGTCGTGCTGCTTGCACGCCGCGATGACAGCATGGAAATCCTCCAGCGTGCCGAGATCGGGATGGATGGCGTCATGGCCGCCTTCCTTGCCGCCGATGGCGTAGGGGCTGCCGACATCGCCGGGCTCGGCGGTGAGCGAGTTGTTCTTGCCCTTGCGATTGGTCTCGCCGATCGGGTGGATCGGCGTGAAATACAGCACGTCAAAACCCATCGCCGCAATTTCCGGCAGGCGCGCAATACAGTCGCGGAAAGTGCCATGCTGGCCGGGCACCTTGCTCTGGCTGCGCGGGATCATCTCGTACCAGGCGCCATTGCGGGCGCGCTCGCGGTCGATCATCAGCGGCAGCAGGGCCGAGCGGGTGAGATCCGGGCGCGGCTGCGCCTCGGCCATGGCTTCGCGCAGTTTTGGCGAGCGCAGCGGCTCGGTCTCGCCGGTCTGCAGATAGGCTTCGCACTGCTTGACGATAAAGGCCGACGCCTCTTCACTGCCATTCTGTGCCTTGGTCATCAGCCCCGCGCCTTCCAGCGCGTCGAGCGTCACGTCCTGTCCGGCCTTCAGCTTCAGGTCGAAGCCATGGCGCCAGGTGGCGAATTCGTCGGTCCAGGCCTCGATGGCATAGACGTAGCGACCAATTGCCGTGGGGGTGAACGTGCCATGCCAGCGATCATTGACATCCATGGTCATCGGCGCGCGCTGCCACTCGCGATCCTGTTCGCGGCGCCAGACGATGGCGGCATCAATGATCTCGTGGCCGTCGCGATAGATATCGGCCCAGACCTCGATCGCCTCGCCGTGAATGCGTTTGACCGGAAACCGACCGCCATCAATGATGGGGTAGATGTCCTCGATATGAAACGCGCCGCTCATCGCGGAGCTGAGAGTGGTCTGGGATGTTCTGTTCACGGTGATGCCATCAACAAGAGGGATGTCAGGACCCGTGTGAAACGGGAGCACTGCAATCCTATAAGAAGCTTCGTGACAGGGGTTTGGTTCCCGTCGGAACCGAGCTTAAGTCATCGCGTTGAAAGTCAGCTATCCTCTTCCGTAACCTCATGAAATTTCGCGACAACCTGCGATTGCCTCAAGGTTGTTGCCTTGCAAACAGCGTGCCGAATGGACCTCTTCGCCAAAGCCGCCGAACTCGGCATTCAGACTGGTTTTCACGATGGACAGGGGCAGTGGCACACCACAAATGCCGCCGCTCTGGAGATCATCCTCAATGCCCTGCCGGTGCGCGCCCCGCGCCGGTTTCTCGACCATGTGGTGGCGCTGCGGGCGGGCGAGGGTGGCCGCACCGCGCTGACCGAAGCGGCGACCTCGCCGCTGAAGTGGGAGGTCTGGGCCGGTGACATACTGATGGCCGAGGGCTCGGCCAATGGCCGAGAGATCGCCTGGCCGGCCGATCTGCCGGTCGGCGTGCATCGGCTGCGGCTGGCAGACGCCTCGCTCTATTCCGAGGAAACCGCTCTGGTCGTGGCGCCGGGAAAGGCCTATGCTGGGACATTCGACCGCAGCTGGATCATTGCCGTCCAGCTCTATGGCCTGCGCTCCGAGCGCAACTGGGGCATCGGCGATTTCACCGATCTGCAGAACCTGATCCGTGTCGGCGCCAGCCTCGGCGCCGGCGGTGTCGGCCTCAATCCGCTCCATGCGCTCTTCGACGATCGTCCAAGCGAATGCAGTCCCTATTCGCCGAACAGCCGGCTGTTTCTCAATCCGCTCTATATCGACGTGGAGGCGCTTCCCGAATTCACCGGTGCTGCCGATAGCGAACTCGCACCGCTGCGGCGCTCGGCACTGGTGGATTATCCGGCGGTCGCCGCCGCCAAATGGCGCGCACTGCGCGCGGCCTTCGCGCAATTCCAGTCCGATCCCAAGTCGCCGCGTCAGGCGGCGCTGGCAGCGTTCCGCAAGGAGCGCGCACCGTTGCTGACGCGATTCGCCTGTTTCGAGGTGCTGCGCCATCGCTACAAGACCGCGTGGTGGGACTGGCCGGGCGAATGGCAGCATCCGGACGATGCCAGATGCGCCGAGCTGTGCGCAGGCCCCGATGGCGCTGAAGTCGCCTTCATCGAATATGTGCAGTGGAATGCCGATCTGCAGCTGAAAGCCTGCTTCGATCTCACCAATGAACTGAAAATGCCGGTCGGCCTCTATCTCGACGTCGCCGTCGGTGTGCAGGCCGGTGGCTTCGATGCATGGAATGAACAGGTCGCCATCTCGCGGCATCTGTCTGTCGGCGCACCGCCGGATGCGCTGCAGCCTGCCGGCCAGAACTGGGGCCTTGCCGGCTTCAACGCGGCGGGCCTCGAAGTGCAGGGCTTTGCGCCGTTCAAGGACATGCTGCGTGCCTCCATGCGCTATGCCGGCGCGATCCGTCTTGATCACGTGCTCGGGCTCAATCGCCTCTATGTGGTGCCGCACGGCTATCGGCCGGACAACGGCGCCTATGTCAAAATGCCGCTGGAAGCCCTGCTTGCTGTCACCGCGCAGGAAAGCGTCGAGAATACCTGCGTCGTCATCGGCGAGGACCTCGGCACCGTGCCTGAAGGTTTTCGAGACCATATGGCCGCATGGGGTATCTGGTCATATCTGGTGATGATGTTCGAGCGCGACGAGCGCTATGCCTTCCGCGGCATCGACTATTACCAGCCGAACGCGCTGGTCACCTTCAACACCCACGACCTGCCGACCTATCACGGCTGGCGCAGCTACCATGACCTGCATCTGAAGCGCTCGATCGGCATCGATCCCGGCGAAAGCGACGATGCGCGGCGTTACGCCATCGAAATGCTCGACCAGGCGCTGCGACAGAATGGCATCGACCGCATGGATTTCTTCGGCGTCGCTCACTTTCTCGCGCGGACGCGAACCCGCATCGAGGCGATTGCGTTGGAAGACCTGCTTGGCGTCAGCGATCAACCGAACATCCCCGGCACCATCGATGAGCATCCGAACTGGCGGCAGAGGCTGCCGGCCACGATGGAAACGATGGCCTCGTCGATCGATCGTGACGCGCTGCGCATCGCAACGGCGGACAGGAGCGCGTCCGCAGTGACCTAAATCCAGTCAGGTGGCGGAGAGACATTGTACAGCAACATCGAAGACTACGCCCTGATCGGCGATTGTGAGACCGCCGCACTCGTCAACCGCAACGGGTCGATCGACTGGCTGTGCTGGCCGGCTTTCGACTCCGATGCCTGTTTCTCCGCGCTCCTCGGCACCAAGGATCACGGTCGCTGGCAGATCACGCCCGACGGTCCGATCAAGTCCTGCAAGCGGCGCTACCGCGGCGATTCGCTCGTCCTGGAAACCACGCTCGAGACCGACGACGGCGCCGTCACGCTGATCGATTTCATGCCGCCGCGCGGCACCGCGTCGGATGTGGTGCGTATCGTCCGTGGCGACCGCGGCACGGTCAAGATGCGGATGGAGATGATCATCCGTTTTGGTTTCGGCACGGCCATCCCATGGGTCAAGCGCGACAAGGACGGCGCGGTACTGGCAATTTGTGGACCCGACATGACGGTGTTGCACACGCCCATCGAGACCCACGGTGAGAACCTGACCACGGTTGCGAGTTTCGAGGTCAAGGCCGGCGACAGTGTCCCGTTCGTGCTCACCTATGGTCCCTCGCATCTGAAAGTCCCGGAGCCGATCAATGTCGATGCGGCGCTGAAGGACACCGAGGAATTCTGGGCCGAGTGGAGCAGCCGCTGCACTTATAAAGGCGAGCACCGCGATCTCGTGATGCGGTCGCTGATCACGCTGAAGGCGCTGATCTATGCGCCGTCCGGCGGCATCGTCGCGGCGCCGACGACGTCGTTGCCGGAGAAGCTCGGTGGCAGCAGAAACTGGGATTATCGCTTCTGCTGGCTGCGCGATGCCACCTTCACGCTGCTGGTGCTGATGAACAGCGGCTATACCGACGAAGCGCGCGCCTGGCACCGCTGGCTGCTGCGTGCTGTCGCCGGCTCGCCCGCCGAAATGCAGATCATGTACGGCATCATGGGCCAGCGTCGCCTGCTCGAATGGGAAGCCGACTGGCTGCCCGGCTATGGCGGCGCGCTGCCGGTGCGCATCGGCAATGCCGCGCATGCGCAACTGCAGCTCGACGTCTATGGCGAGCTCATCGACAGTTTCCATCAGACCCGCGTGGCCAAGCTCGATCTCGAAGACAGCACCTGGGCGGTGGAAGGCGAGATCCTCGACCATCTCGCCTCGGTCTGGAGCAGGCCCGACCATGGCATCTGGGAGCGCCGCGGCAATGGCAAGCATTACGTGCTGTCGAAAGTGATGTGCTGGGTCGCCTTCGACCGCGCCATCAAGAGCGCCGAGATGTTTGATCTCGAGGCGCCCCTGGAGAAATGGAAAGCACTGCGCGACGAGATCCATCGCGACGTCTGCGAGAAGGGCTTTGATCCCCGCGAAAACACTTTTGTCGAATCCTATGGCTCCGACGTCCTTGATGGCGCGATCCTGTTGCTGCCCGCGGTGGGATTCCTGCCGGTGGACGATCCGCGCGTGAAAGGCACCGTCGCTGCCGTCGAGAAATATCTGATGCGCGACGGATTTGTATTGCGTCACGATCCGCGCGAGGTCACCGGAGAGATACAGCCGGCGGAAGGTGCGTTCCTGGCCTGCACGCTCTGGCTGGCCGAGGCCTACATCCAGATGGGCGATATCGCCAGGGCGGAGGAGCTGTTCGAGCGCGTGGTCGCTATCGCCAATGACGTCGGCTTGCTGGCGGAAGAATATGACAGCGGCGTCAAGCGCCAGACCGGCAATTTCCCGCAGGCCTTGACGCATATCGCGCTGATTTCAGTGGCGCATAACCTGACCGGTGCGAAGAAGCCGCAGGAGAAGAAAAAGGAGAGGGCGAAATAGCGTCTTTCTTTTCCCTCCCCCAAGCGGCGCAGCCGAGCAGCGGGGAGGGTGGTGAGAAGCGGGCGTGCAGCGAGCTTCGAGACGGGTGGGGTGTCTCCACATACTCGACGTCACGTGTGGACCCCTACCCCAGCCCTCCCCGCAAGGGGGAGGGAGCCTATCGAGCGCGGATCAGGCCCCAGCATTCCTCTTCAAAATCAACTCCACCGCCCCCGCAAATCCGTCATCCTCATTGGAGCCTGTCACCGCGCTGGCCTTGCCTTTCACGAAATCGCTCGCATTCCCCATGGCGACCGAGAAGCCCGCGACCTCGAACATTGGCAGATCGTTCCGCATATCACCGACAACTGCGATTGCTTCCAGCGGAATGCCCAGCCGCTCCGCCATGGCTTTCACAAACGTTCCTTTGCTCTGCGCCGGCGGCGTCACGTCGAGATAATAATTCTGCGACCGCACAGCCACGGCACTGTCGCCCAGCACTTGCTGCATCTCCGTCTCGCAGCGCTCCAGCAACGGAAAGTCCGAACTCGCGCCGACGATCTTGCAGGCCTTCGCCAGATAGGGCGCAAAATCGTCCACGATCAGCGGCGCGTGTTGGATGGTGTCGCGCTCATGCGGCACATATTTGCCGTCGTCGCGCTTGATGACCCAGTCGTCATTGGTGAAGATCCAGACATCGACATCGTATTTGTCGAGCACCGCGATGCTCTTCTTGACAGCAGCCTCGCCGATCAGATGCTGCGTGATAGGGACCAGGTCGCCATCCACCATCGAACTGCCATTGAACGGGCCGATCGGCAGCGTGATCCCGAGCGGATCGATGAGAAAGCGCATGCCGACCGGCGGCCGGCTCGATGTGATGGTGAAGCCGATGCCGTTGTCTTCCAGCTTCTTCACGGCGGCCTTGGCCTTGTCGGTCAGCCGCTTGTCATGAGTCACCAGCGTGCCGTCCACATCGGAAACGACGAGGGCGATCTTGGTCATGATGCGATCCTTCAGGTCGGCAGTTGCTTGGCGATGGCGGCCACGATGCCATCGATGTCATCGTCGATGGACACCGCGATCACCCGCTCATCGGTCCCCGGCATTTCCAGCGTCTTGAACTGGCTATCGAGCAGCGACGGCGGCATGAAGTGGTTTTTCCGTGCCGCCATCCGTTTCGCGATCAGCTCCCGGGAGCCATCGAGATAGACAATGCGAATATCGTGCCGGCCATGCACCAGCAGGTCGCGATAGACGCGCTTCAGCGCCGAGCAGGCCACGACCAGCTTGCCACCCTCGGCGGTGACACGGTCGATCTCGTCGGCGATGCTCTGCAACCAGGGCCAGCGGTCCTCGTCGGTGAGCGCTTGTCCCGCCCGCTGCTTCTCGACATTCGCGGGGGGATGAAAATCATCGCCATCGGCAAAGCGCCATCCCAGCCGCTCGGCCAGTGCCTTTCCGATCGAACTCTTGCCCGAGCTGGACACGCCCATCACGATGAGCGCGTTGGGAGCAGGATCAGACACTGTCGCCCTCCGGCAGCGCCGCGCGATCACAGAGCCAGACTGTTTCGCCATTCGAGCGCGCGCGATTGGCCGGCAGATCCTCACCCGCCAGCACGCGGCCGAGAATGGCACGCTTGTCCTCGCCGCTCATCAGGAACAGCATCTCATGGCAGGAGGCGAGCGGCGGCAGCGTCAGGCTGACGCGTGGCACGAATGGTTTGACATGGGCCTCGGGAACGCCGACCACCCAGCGATCGGTGACCTCGATACCGGGATAGCCGGGGAATAGCGACGCCACATGGCCGTCCGGCCCGACGCCGAGCAGAACGAGATCGAACAGCGGCTTTCCGCCGTCGAGCTTGTCGCTGCCGTAAAAGGCCTGCAGGTCTCGCACATACAGAGATGCCGCTTCATCCGGGCTCGCCGCGTCCGTCTGGATCGCATGAACATTCGCGGCAGGTGCGCACTTGTCCAGAAACGCGCCCTTCGCCATCGACATGTTGTTGAGCGGATCGCTCTCCGGAACGAAGCGATCATCGCCGATGAACCAGTGCACGCGCTCCCATGGGATGCGTTTGCGATAGGCATCAGTGGCAAGCAGCTCATACAACCGCTTCGGGCTTGATCCGCCAGTCAGACAGATCGCCGGCCGGTCCTTGCTGGCCTCGATCCGCTTGATCAGTCGCTCGGCCGCCGCAGCAGCCAGCGCTGCCGCGTCCGACACTTCGATGATGGTGCGATGCTCGGCCATGGTGGCTCCTGTCGCCTAGCTCAGCACGCGCCAGCTACGGCCGTCGCGGGTGAGCAGTTCGTCGGCTTCCTCCGGTCCCTCGCTGCCGGCCTTGTAGGTCTTGAGCCCGTCCTTGCCCGCCTTCTTCCAGGCATCGAGGAATGGCTGCACGGCGCGCCAGCCGGCTTCCACGCTGTCGGCGCGCTGGAACAGGATATTGTCGCCGATCATGCAGTCATAGATCAGTGTCTCGTAGCCGGTGGCCGGCGAGGCATTGAAGTAGTCCTTGTAACGGAACTTCATCTCGACGCCGTCGATGTTCACGGCAGGGCCGGGCACCTTGGTGTTGAACTTCAGCGAGATGCCTTCATTCGGCTCCACCGCGATGACGAGATAGTTTTCGGCGAGCTTTTCCATCGACATGTCCCGGAACATGGCGAACGGTGCCTGCTTGAACTTGATCGCCACTTCCGTGCGCTTGACGCCCAGCGCCTTGCCCGTGCGCAGATAGAACGGCACGCCGGCCCAGCGCCAGTTGTCGATCATCAGCCTCAGGGCCGCATAGGTCTCGGTGGTGCTGCCCGGCTTGACGTCGTCTGTCTTGAGATAGTCGCCAATGTCGGTGTCGCCGACATGGCCGCCCACATATTGCGCGCGCACTGAATTCTTCAGCGCATCGGCCTCGGTCTGGATCGTGACGGCGGCGAGCACCTCGGCCTTTTCGGAGCGCACCGCATTGGCCTCGAAACGCGACGGCGGCTCCATGGCGACCAGTGACAGCAACTGGAACAGATGGTTCGGCACCATGTCGCGTAGCGCGCCGGTGGCGTCGTAGAACGAACCGCGATGGCCGACGCCGAGTTTCTCGTCAACGGTGATCTGCACATGATCGATGTGGTGGCGATTCCAGATTGGCTCGAAGATGCCATTGGCGAAGCGCAAAACCAGGATGTTCTGCACCGTCTCCTTGCCGAGATAGTGATCGATCCGGTAGATCTGCTGCTCGTTCATCAGGCTGAGCAGTTTCGCATTCAGCTTCTTGGCCGATTCCAGATCGGTACCGAACGGCTTTTCGACCACAAGGCGGCGCCAGGAATTGGTGTCATTGCCGTTTTCCTTCAGCATGCCGGTGCGGCCGAGCTGTTCGGCGATCGGCGCGAAGGCGGATGGCGGTGTGGCGAGATAGAACAGCCGGTTGCCCCCGGTGCCGCGCGCTTGCTCGAGCTTGTCGAGCTCATCCTTCATGCGGTCGAAGCTCTCCGGTTCGCTCGGATCGGCCTCGATACAGGTGACGCAGTTGAGAAGCTTCTGCGCGATCGCATCGTCGACCGGGCGCGTCGCATATTGCTTCAGGCCTTTCAGCAGGTCCTCGCGGAGCGCGTCGCCGGTCATGCCCTTGCGGGCGATGCCGACCACGCAGAATTTCTCTGGCAGCAGATCCGATGCCTGGAGGTTGTAGAGTGCCGCGATCACGAGGCGATGCGCGAGATCGCCGGTGACGCCGAAAATCACGAAGGCGCAGGGATCGGGCTTCTTGGTCTTGTCGGGGGTCTTGGCAGTCACGGACAACTCCGTCGTTTATTTCACGATGTTCGGCGCGTCCTGCCGCTTCGGGTCCGGATGCTGTTCGGGCTCTTTGTGGCCGCCGAAACCGGCGCGCATCGCGGATAGAATCTTCTCTGCAAATGTATGGTCTTGCCGCGAGCGGAAGCGCGCGAACAACGCGGCGGTCAGCACTTCGGCCGGCACCGCTTCGTCGATGGCAGCGTTTACCGTCCAGCGTCCTTCGCCGGAATCCTCGACGAAGCCGGAATATTCCTTGAGCTCGCCGCTCTTGGCCAATGCCGATGCCGTGAGGTCGAGCAGCCATGACGGAATGACGCTGCCGCGGCGCCAGACTTCGGCGATGTCAGGCAGATTGAGATCGTAGCGATGCGCTTCCGGCAGCGCCTCGATATTGGCGTTCTTGAGAATGTCGAAGCCCTCGGCATAGGCCTGCATCAGGCCATATTCGATGCCGTTATGGATCATCTTGACGAAATGTCCGGCACCGACCGGGCCGGCATGGATATAGCCTTCCTCGATGCGCGGATCGCGGCCATCGCGGCCGGGGGTGCGCGGGATGTCGCCGATGCCCGGCGCCAGCGTCTTGAAGATCGGATCGAGGCGATCGACCACTTCCTTCTCGCCGCCGATCATCATGCAGTAACCGCGATCGATGCCCCAGACACCGCCCGACGTGCCGACGTCGATATAGAACAGATTTTTCTTCTTCAGCGCCTGGCCGCGGCGGACGTCGTCCTGCCAGAAGGTGTTGCCGCCATCGATGATGGTGTCACCGGGCTCCAGTAGTTTTGTCAGCTCGTCGATGGTGGTTTCGGTGATCTTGCCGGCCGGCAGCATCACCCAGACATGGCGTGGCTTGTCGAGCTTCTTGACGAAGTCTTCCAGCGACGATCCGCCGACGGCGCCCTCACCGGCGAGGCCGCTGACGGCCTTGGCGTCCTTGTCATAGACCACCGCGGTGTGGCCGTTCTTCATCAGGCGGCGGACAATATTTCCGCCCATTCGGCCGAGGCCGATCATGCCGAGCTGCATTTTGCGATGTCCTTGTCTTGATTGCACATGGCCCGGAGCGATGTCCGGGCCATGTGGGGTCGTTTTAATTCAGTGCGGCCGTGATGGCCTTGTCGAGTGCTTTGAGCCCTGCCTGCAGGTCGCCCTTCAGATGCACGCGCAAAGCGCGCCGGCTGCGATCGGTGAGCACCTCGAAATCGCCACGCGCCTGCGCCGCCTTGATGACGCCGAATGATGCGCGGTAATCCGGGATCGCCAGATCCTTGGCGTCATCCGCGGTGATCTGCAGGAATACACCCGAGTCCGGTCCGCCTTTGTAAGCCTGGCCCGTCGAATGCAGGAAACGCGGGCCGAATTCGGCGCAGGTCGCCACCTTCTTCTTGTCGCGCACCGCCATCCGCATCGCCTGCAGCGCATCGATATGCGCGGCATCGCGTTCGACATAAGCGAGCAGGGCAACGTAGTCACCCGGCGTGACACGGCGGAAGTGGGCCTTGAGCCAGGAGGCGAGATCGCCATTGGCGCCGGCCTTTTTCAGCAATTCGGCATTGCTCTCGTCGGTGTAGAGATCGGCGTCCTTGGACGATACCACCGGTGTCTCCGGCGGCAGCGAGCCGGTCTTCTCGAAAGCCGATGTCAGCTCGCGCGTCTTGATCTTGGCGTCTTCCACATCCGGCTGGTTGAACGGATTGATGCCGAGCACGGCGCCGGCCACGGCGGTCGCGATCTCGAAACGGAAGAATTCCTGGCCGAGATGGTCGATCGACGGCAGCACGATCCGCGTCACGATGTGGCCGGCCTTCTCGAGCGCTGCGAGCTTGTCGTCATGCGCCTTGTCGGTCTCGCCCTCGACGCGCAGGTCGATGAAGAAACGATCGTCACCGTAGACCGTCGGTGCGCCCAGCTCTTCGCCATCGATCGGGATCAGGCCCTTGCCGTCCTTGCCGGTGGATTCGGCGATGAGCTGTTCGGCCCAGGCGCCGAAGTCGGCAATCTTCCTCGAGGAAAGAATGGTAACCTTGTCGCGGCCATCGATGCCGGCATGGCCCATGGCCAGACCGAGCTGCACACCGGGATTTTCCACCGGCGGCACATCCGGCCCGCAGGAGCGGACCATCGACAGCGTATGCTCCAGCAATTTCGACAGATCGAGACCCGCCGCTGCCGCCGGCACGAGACCGAATGGCGACAGCACGGAATAGCGGCCGCCGATCGCAGGATCGCCGAAGAAGATGCGCGCGAATTTCTGCTCCTTCGCCACCTTCTCCAGCGACGAGCCGGGATCGGTAACGGCGACGAAATGCGAACCCGCCTTGTCAGCACCGACAGCCTTGCTCACTTCGCCGAAGAAATAGTTCTTCATCACATTCGGCTCGGTGGTGCCGCCGGATTTGCTCGATACGATGAACAGTGCTTTGGCGATGTTCACCGTCTTCGCCATGGTCGCGACCTGCGCTGGATCGGTGGAATCCAGCACATGCAGTTTCGGGAAGCCCGACACATGCGGGAAGGTCACCGCCAGCACTTCAGGCCCGAGGCTCGATCCGCCCATGCCGAGCACAACGGCATCGGTAAAGCCCTGGTCCTTCACCCATTTGGCGAAATCGCTGTAATCGGCAAGCTTGGCCTTCTCGGCAAACGCGCTGTTCAGCCAGCCCAGCCATTTGGCTTCGTCACTGTTGGTCCAGACCGACGCATCCTTGTGCCAGAGCCGGCGGATCTTTGCCGATCCGCGCCATTCCTCGGTGGATTTTTCGACCGTCTTCTTCAGCGTGTCGCCCAGCGCCAGCGCCTGCGTGCCGACGGCCTTGCCCAGCGAGGCCGCGCGCTTGTGCGCCACGGCGCCATAGAGCTTGTCCGCGGCATCGGCGAATTGCTTGACGCCGTCGGCGACAAGGTCGGTGGTGATCTTGTCCAGCGAAATGCCGGTCCTGGCGAAATCCGCCAGCACTTTCTTCGCGTCGTCGATCTTCTCTTCGAGGCTGTCGCGCACTTCGCCATGGTCGCGGAAGGCGTCGAGGGTCGCTGGCGGCACAGTGTTCACCGTGTCCTTGCCGATCAGCTCCTCCACATACATGGTGTCACGATAGTCCTTGCTTTTCACCCCCGTGGACGCCCACAGCAGCCGCTGCGGCTGCGCGCCCTTGGCCTTGAGCTTGTCCCAGCGGCTGCCCGCGAACAGCTTCAGATATTCCTGATAGGCGAGCTTGGCATTGGCGATCGCCACCTTGCCCTTCAGCGCCTTCAGGCGCTCCTTCTCGGCAGGATCATTGGCCTGCGCGATCTTCTCGTCGAGTTGCTTGTCCGCCTGGGTATCGATGCGGCTGACGAAGAATGACGCCACGCTGGCGATGCCCGACGGATCGCCGCCACCGGCGACGAACTTTTCGAGGCCGCGCAAATATGCCTCGGCCACGTCCACATAGACCTTCTGCGCGAACAGCAGCGTGATGTTGACGCTGATGCCTTCGCCGATGAGGTGCTCGATGGCCGGCAGGCCCTCCGGCGTCGCCGGCACCTTGATCATCAGGTTCGGGCGCTTGACGCTCTTCCAGAGGCGTTCGGCCTCGGTGATCGTGCCCTTGGTGTCATTGGCCAGATAGGGAGATACTTCGAGGCTGACGAAGCCGTCACGGCCCTTGGTCGCATCGAACACCGGCTTCAGCACGTCGGCGGCGTTCTGGATGTCCTCGACGGCAATATGCTCGAACAAATCAGCCGGAGACTTGTCACCCGATTTCAATGCAGCCGCGATCGGCGCGTCATATTCGTCGGACGAGCCGATAGCCTTCTCGAAAATCGCCGGATTGGATGTCACGCCTTTCACGGCGTCGGTGTCGATCAGCTTCTTCAGGTCGCCCTTGGCGACGAAACCGCGGGCGAGAAAGTCCAGCCATACGGCCTGACCGTGGGATTCGAGTGCTTTGACGGGATTCATGGTGCTCTTCGGTTCAAATGTGTCAAAGGCCCCGCGCGCTGTCCGTGCGCAGGCGAGTTCCAATGATCACCCCAAAGCCCTACGCATGGCAAGGCGAACGGTTCCATTTCGCTGTGATCGCAATGTCGTGTGCGGCGCAGGATGACGGTTGTGTAAATTTTATGCGTCATTGGTCGCGCCAGCGGCGGGAAGCGTTCAATCAGAGATCCGCCTTGGCCAGATCCCACATCAGCCGATAGGTGCCGCTGGAGATCACCTGCGCGCCGGCGGCTGCGATGGCGGCGTCGAAACGACCAGCCATCGTCTCGCTGACGGCATTCACGTCTGTCCCGTCGATCAGCACGTACCAGTCGCGCGCGGCCGGGTTCGGCGCAGCGGGATCGTCGGTCAGCGGTTTTGACAATCTGGCATCGCTCTCCATCAGATGCATCGAGATGATGTCGTGGGTCATGCCCGGGTCGAGTTGCGCCCTGAGGGCCTCGCGCAGCGCGCTGAGATCGCCCTCGGGCGGCCGGATACGCACGAGGCCCAGCGCCGCGCCACGCCCCCGACCGCGGCTGACGGTGATGCGGGCCACCGAGCGCAGCATGTTCCTGAAACGGCCGATATTGGCCAGCGACCACGCGGTCTGGTTGGCCAGCGCGGTGCGATAGGCGTCGCTGTCGAGCACCTCAAACGTCTCGGTCGAATACAGGCCGAGATATTTTGGCGCGGCATTCACGGCGACATAGCGGCGGGCTTCGACAAAGCCCGCGATGGCAACGCGTTCGGCGAGATGCTCGCGGTCATACCATTGGTTGAACTCCTGCTCATGCGCCGCGTCGATATCCATCGACGTCATCAGCATTCCCGTTCCGGCCATGGGCATGATGCAGTCCTATTTCAATCGTGATGCAACGTCCGAGATAGCCTTCATCACGGCATCGCGGATGCCGGGATCGTAAAGATTATGGCCGGCGCCTTCGACGATGCGGACTTCGGCATCGGTCCAACGCGCCGCCAGCGCGTGCGAGTTCACCGGCGGGCAGAGCAGATCATAGCGGCCCTGCACGATCACGCCCGGAATGCCCTTAAGCCTGCCGGCATCCCGCATCAATTGCTGCGGTTGCATGAAGCAGTCATGCGCAAAGTAGTGCGCTTCCATGCCCGGCGTTGCCGGCATCGGCCCCGAGGTGCTGGAGAGCGCTGCCTGATCGAGCCGCGTCCGCTTCGGCGCGACTTCGGAGAGGATGGCTTCAGTGCCGCCCCAGGCGCGGATCGCCGGCACATGAACGATGGGATCGGCATCGAGAATCCGACGATAAAAGTTCGGCAGCGGATCGGCGCGTTCGGCTTCCGGCAGCACGCCGAGATAATCGGCATGCAGGCCGGGGTAATGCCGCGGCAGGATCACGTTGAAGACGTCGTGCAATTCCTCGCGGGTGCCGAAGAAAGCGGCTCGCAGCACGATGCCGCTGACATGCGCGGGATGCGCCTGCGCATAGGCCAACGCGAGCGTCGCGCCCCAGGAGCCGCCGACCACGAGCCATTTCTCGAAGCCGAATTTGCGGCGGATCGTCTCCATATCCGCGATCAGATGCGGCAGCGTATTGTGCTCGCGAAACCCCTTCGGCCGGCTGCGTCCGGCGCCGCGCTGGTCGAACAGGATGGTGTGAAAGCGTTGTGGATCGAACAGCCGGCGATGATCCGGCTGGCAGCCCGAACCGGGCCCGCCATGCAGATAGATCGCGGGAATGCCGTCGCTGCAGCCGACGCTTTCGACATAGATCGAATGCCCGTCGCCGACGTCGAGATGTTCCGAGGTCAGCGGCGTAAAGGCATCGCCGGAAACGGGGGCAGGGGAGTCAGCGGCCATGCGTGTCGTCTTCCAGCGTGCCGCCCTTGAAGTTGCGATACAGGAAGCGATCGGCGCCTTCGCTGGCTTCCAGCTCGGCCAGCTTGAAGATCTCTTCGTGTCGCGGCGACAGCGTGCAGGCGGGATCGGTATTGCCGGCATCGCCGGTCAATGCAAAGGCCTGGCAGCGGCAGCCGCCGAAATCGACCTCCTTGAATTCGCAGCTCCGGCAGGGCTCCGGCATCCATCCGGTGCCGCGATAGCGGTTGAAGGCTTCGGAATTCTGCCAGATCCAGGCGATCGAATGATTGCTGCGCACGCTTTCGAAGTCGAGCCCGGTGATGGTCTCCGCAGCGTGGCAGGGCAGCACCTTGCCGGCAGGCGAGATATTGAAGAACTGCCGGCCCCAGCCGCCCATGCATTTCTTCGGCCGCAGCGCATAATAGTCCGGCACCACATAATCGATGTCGAGAATGCCCTTCAGCCGCACCCGCGCCTCGTCGACGATGCGGCTGGTATCGTCGATCTGTTCAATGGTCGGCATCAGGGCGGCGCGGTTCTTCAGCGCCCAGCCGTAATATTGCACATTGGCGACTTCCAGCCGGTCCGCATCGAGATCGACCGCCATCTGGATGATGTCCGCGAGCTGATGCAGGTTCTGCCGGTGCATCACTGCATTCACCGTCAGCGGCAGATCGAGCTCGCGCGTCCAGCGCGCCACCTCGATCTTCTTCGCATGTCCGCCGCGATAGCCGCCGACGCGATCGGCCACCACGGGCTCATTGCCCTGAAAACTGATCTGCACATGGCAGAGGCCGGCATCCGCCAACGCTTCAAGTTTGTCCCGCGATAGCAGAACCGCCGAAGTGATCAGATTCGTATAGAGCCCCACATCGGTGGCGTGCTGCACCAGTTCAACGATATCTTTTCGCGCGGTGGGTTCGCCGCCGGAGAAATGGATCTGCAGCACGCCGATCTCGGCGATCTCGCTCAGCACCTTCTTCCATTCGTCGGTGGTGAGCTCGCTATTGGCGCGATCCAGTTCGACCGGGTTCGAGCAATACGGACATTGTAGCGGGCAGCGATGCGTCAGCTCGGCCAGCACTGCCAGCGGAATGCCGAACGTCTCGGCCGTCGAGCGCGTGCGTTCCAGCACGGCGAGGCTGTCATTCGTAACCGGCGAAGCATCTGTCAGCGTCGGGCTCATGGCGTCTTTTCCCGCGCTTGCGTGAGAAAGCCCTTGTCCGCGAGGTCCTGCAGCATGGCGATGACGTCATTGCCGATGTCGTCGCGCGGCGCGTTGTATTTCGCGGCGAGCAGGTCGACGATATCGGCGACACTGCGGGCGCCATCGCAGAGCTGCAGGATCTCGACTGCGATCTCGTCCGGCGCCAGAACGCGCTCGGGGGCGAGGATCACCCATACCTGCCGTGTCTCGTCGAATTTCAGCCGGGCGTGGCGCGGCAAGATCGGCTTGCTCGCCTCGGAGACTTCCATCCGACGGCTGCGCGGCTCCGTCATGATCTGCCTCTATCCGGCCACGGGCACGAAGGCGCCCGGCGGCACATGGCCATGCACATAGGCATGATATAGCGCGTCAAGCTGCACCCACAACACATTGGTCTTGAAGATCAGCGCATTGGCCACCAGCCGGCGTTCCGCCGGGGTTGTGGCATGCTGCTTGACGTATTCGAGCGCAAAGCCCGCATCGCGCGGCGCCTGGGTCAGGCGGCGGCTGAAATAGCTCATGATGTCCGGATTGACGAAGTCGTAATGCTTCAGCATGCCGGAAATGCGTTCCTCATGCAGGTTCGGCGCGAACAGTTCCGTCAGCGAGGAGGCGATGGCTTCCAGCGGCGAGCGGTCGCGGACATAATGCACATAGGCTTCCACGGCGAAGCGCGTGGCGGGCAGGATGCCTTCGGTTGATTCCACATAGGCCGAGTCCAGCCCGAGCCCTTCGGTCAGCTTCAGCCAGCGCTCGATGCCGCCTTCCGCCCCGACGTCGCCGTCGTGATCCTCGATCCGATGGCGCCATTCCAGCCGCGTGGTGCGGTCACGGAAGCGCGAGATGACGACCGCATCCTTGATGGGAATCGTGCTCTGGTAATAATAGCGGTTCAGCGCCCAGGCCTGCACCTGGCCCTTGTTGAGCTTGCCGCCATGCAGCAGCTTATGAAACGGATGCAGGCTGTGATAGCGCGTCGCGCCGATCTCGCGCAGCGCCGTCTCCAGTTGCTCGGCGGTGTCGAGCGGCACGCTGTTGTCGATCGAGAGCGCGGACAGTTTCACAGCGTGATCTCCATCCCGTTATGGGGGATCTTCCACCCGGTGGTGGTCAGTGCCGCGCGTTCGGTGGAGTCGCGCAGCAGTGCCGGATTCGAATTGTTGATGTGCAGGAAGAATCTCTGGCCGATGCCGGCATCCGCAAGCGACGCGATCGCACCGTCTTCGCCGGACATGGCGATATGCCCCATGCTCTGGCCCGTTTTCTGCCCGAGCCCCGCAGCAACCAGTTCGTCATCACGCCATACGGTGCCGTCGAAGAACAGCAGCGGTGCGCGGCTGATGCGGGCTTTCAATTCCGGCGTCACGCGCGCGCACGCGGCGATGAAATAGAAATGCTTGCCGCTGGCCGACTCGCTGATGCGCAGGCCGAGCGTATCGCCGTCGCCATCGGCGCCCGCCGGATGCGCCTGGCCTTCGAGATACCAGGCACCTTTGCCGGGCACCGTGAATGGAAGCACCTCGAGCCCTGACGCCGTGCCATCCTGCAGCCGCAACGGAAAACTCTGGTCGATCTCGACCGCCTCGCGCTTTACGTTCTTGTCCGACAGCACGTCGAAAATACTGTTCGCCTTCAGGATCGCCAGCACGCGCTGATGCGCATAGACCGTAAACGGCGAGCCTTCACGCATCGAGAGCAATCCCGCTACCGCATCCACCTCGCCATTGGTCAGGATCACCCCAGCGATCGGGGAATGGCGCAGTGCGCCCTCCTGCGGATGCAGTTGCGGCGTGTCGGTGACCTGTTGTCGCAGGTCGGGGGAGGCGTTGATCAGAAACCAGTTGCGGTCATCGGCGCTGACAGCGATGGACGCCTGGCCGCTCTGCAGTTCGGGCTTGTCACTGCGCGCGGCCCGGCACATCTGACATCCGCAATTCCATTGCGGGATTCCACCGCCGGCTGCGGCTCCAAGAACGACGATACGCAACATCAGATCGCCTCAAGCCAGCGAGATAAAGACAGCGGAGATAGGAGCAGTCGGCATCGAGATGCCGTCTGAGTCGAGAAGGCCCGAGTCGAAAAGGCCCAAGTCCAGAAGGACCGAGTCGAAAAGGGCGCCTTCCCGGCAAGTCCGGCAAGACGCCCTGATCGGCTTGAAGTCGATCTTACTTGCGCGCGGCGCAAGCGTACATGTTGATTTCCATGCCGACCGCAACTTCAACGATCTTCGGTGTTTTCCAGGCCATGATGCTCTCCCGCTCGTGACTGCAGCCGATGCTGCAACACCATAACTCTAATCGTTGCCTAAAGGTTCGCCAACAGTCTCGTCATCACAATGTGAGGGAAGGCAGTCAGGTTAGCGCACAAAAATCACGTTTGCGTGCACCGCACAATAGTCCGCAATGCAACATTGCAAAGCCAGCCGCGTTCCTTAACCTCGTATGCGAGATCGCGGCAGACACATCACCCGCTGCTCGCGGCACATTCCTGGAAGTCGGGTATCGCTATGCCACGTTATTTCTTCAACACCCGCCTTGGCGACGAGGTCGTCGACGATCCAGACGGCGAATTGCTGCGCAATCCCGACCATGCCTGGGAGGTTGCGCGCTCCATGATCATGCAGTTGCTGCGCTCGGAAGGCACGCAGCGTGATCTGCTGGCGGCGGTGCTGGAAGTGACCGACGAGCAGGGCGAGATCGTACTGGAATTTCCTTTCAGCGAGGCGCTGCTGGATTCGGCGGATTCGACCACGCGCCATTGAGTGACGTGCAGCTGTGATGCGCTGATAGTTTTGATTGCGCAGCGGTACCGAAATATCCGACAGTGAGTCTTGGAAAGCTCCGGACCGTGCGACATGGATTCGTCGCGGTCGAAAGAGGGCTTCCTTCGAAAGGGAGAGATTCATGACCGTTTATGCGTCCGCACGTCGGGCCCTGCTCGCCGGCGTTTTCGCCGGCGTCTTTGTGACCGGCGCCGTTGCCCAGCAATCCGATACGGCCCCCGCTGCATCCCCGCCGGCTGCGGCTGCGCCTGCAGCTCCCGCGCCGGCAGCAACGCCGGCTCCCGCTGCGACCCCCGCACCGGCAGCTCCGCAGGCCGCCGCGCCGGCACCGGCCGCAGCCCCTGCGACAGCCGCGGCGCCTGCCGCACCCGCATTGCCGCCGGGCTCGCCGCTGATCGGTCGTCCTGCTGACAATGCTGCCGCTGCAAAGCTCGCGCCTGTCGCGCCGCCGCCGATCCCGTCCGCAGCCGACAAGCTGCCCACCGCCAAGCTGAAGGTACCTGCGGGCTTCAACGTGGAGGTCTACGCCGCGGGCATGGCCAATGCGCGCTCCATGCGTGAAGGCGACAAGGGCACCGTGTTCGTCGGCTCGCGCCTTGTCGACAAGGTCTATGCGGTCACCAATCAGGACGGTAAGCGTCAGGTGAAGGTGCTGGCCTCGGGCCTCTATCGCCCCAATGGTTTGGCCTTCAAGGACGGCACGCTTTACATCGGCGAACTGTCGAAGATCTCGAAGATCGACAAGGTCGAGGATAATCTCGACAATCCGCCGAAGCCGACCATGATCTACGACAAGCTGCCGAAGGACGAGGCCCACGGCTGGAAGTTCATCGGCATCGGTCCCGACAACAAGCTCTATGTGCCGGTCGGCCAGCCCGGCAACAGCGTGCTGCACAGCCCCGAGCACGGCCAGATCCGCCGCATGAATCTCGATGGTTCGGGGGCGGAAGTCGTGGTGCGCGGCATGCGCAACACGGTCGGCTTCGACTGGAATCCCGAAACCAAGCAGATGTATTTCACCGACAATGGCCGCGACTGGATGTCGGAGACGGTGCCGGAGGATGAACTCAACCGCGTCACCAAGGTCGGCGAGGATTTCGGCGCGCCGTTCTGCCACCAAGGCAACATTCTCGATCCGGAGTTCGGGTGGGGCAAATCCTGCGCCGACTACACCGCACCGGTCGGCCTGCTCGGTGCCCACACCGCAGCGCTCGGCATGCGCTTCTACAACGGCAAGATGTTCCCCGCCGCCTACAAAAATGCGATCTTCATCGCCCGTCATGGCTCCTGGAACAAGTCGCAGAAGCTCGGCGGTGACGTCGTGGTGGCGAAGCTGAACAAGGACGGCACCGTGAAGTCGATCGAACCGTTCCTCACCGGCTTCATCGAGGACAACAAATATGTCGGCCGTCCCGTCGACGTGCTGCCGATGAAGGATGGTTCGCTGCTGGTCTCCGACGACTGGAACGGCGCGATCTATCGCATCAGCTACGGCAAGCCGAAAGTGGCGGGGAAGAAGTAGCCACGCGCTGTCATTCCGGGCACGCGCACTTCGCGCGTGGACCCGGAATCCCGTCATGAGAGTCGCACATCGAGATTCCGGGCTCGGCACCATCGCGGCTGGCGCTGGTCCCGCCCCGGAATGGCGAGTTCAATTCGCATTTGAAAGAGACATATCGATGCGCCCGTTCGCCATCATCGTGATGTCGTCGTTGCTTGTGGTTTCCCCGCTCTTCGCTGCCGAGCCCATCGCGGAACGCGCCGCACCCTGTCTCGCCTGCCATGGCGAGAAGGGCACGTCGGAAACGGACATCACGCCGTCGCTCGGCGCGCAGCAGCCGGCCTATACGCTGATCCAGCTCTATATGTTTCGCGAGAAGTTACGGACCTTCGAGCCGATGAACGAGATGGCGAAGGATCTCACCGACGACGATCTGCGCATCTTCTCCGACTACATCGCTACGCTGCCGAAGCCGGTGGCCGTCGAGGGAGGCGATCCCGCGCGCATGCAGGCGGCGAAGGCGCTGACCTCGCAATTCCGCTGCGACAGCTGCCACAACTCCGATTTCGCCGGCCGCGACAATATCCCGCGCATCGCCGGCCAGCGCGAGGACTACCTCGCCAAGACCATGCGCGAATACAAGGACAATTCCCGCCACGGCTATGACGCCACCATGGCCGATGTGATGCAGCCGATCAGCGATGCGCAGATCACCGAACTGGCGTATTTTCTGGCACGGGTAAAATAAGGCTCAGGATTTGGCATTCGCCCCGCATGCTGCGATAACGGCTCCCGCAAATACGGGAGCACTGCATGAACGATCTCTGGCGCCTGTCGGCCGCTGAACTCGCTGCACTCATCAGGCAACGCAAGGTCTCCGCGAAAGAGGCGGCCCAATCCGGTCTCGCGCGTCTGGATGCCGCGAATCCCGCGATCAATGCCGTGGTCGATCATCGCCCCGAAGAGGTTCTCGCGCAGGCCGAGGCGGTCGATGCAGCACTCGCGCGTGGCCTCAATGTCGGTCCGCTCGCCGGTGTGCCCGTCACGGTGAAAGTGAACATCGACTACAAGGGCTATGCGACCTCGAATGGCGTCAAGATCCAGAACGAGATCATCGCCACCTCGAACAGTCCGGTGATCGACAATCTCGTCAAGGCCGGCGCCGTCATTCTCGGCCGCACCAATTGCCCGGCCTTCTCCTATCGCTGGTTCACCACCAACCAGCTTTATGGTGATACGAAAAACCCTCGCGATCCCTCGCTGACGCCCGGTGGCTCATCGGGCGGCGCCGGCAGCGCGGTGGCGGCCGGCATCGGCCATATCGCACACGGCACCGATATCGCAGGCTCGATCCGCTATCCCGCTTATGCCTGCGGCGTGCATGGCCTGCGTCCGACAGTCGGCCGCATCGCCGCCTATAATCAGGCGCTGCCCGAGCGCATTATTTCCGGCCAGATCACCGCGGTGTCCGGTCCGCTCGCCCGCACCATTGCCGATATCCGGCTCGGCCTCGAAGCCATGTCGCAGCCCGATCCGCGCGATCCCTGGTATGTACCGGTGCCGCTCGTCGGCGCGCCGCGCGAAAAGCGCGTTGCCATGTGTCTGCGCCCGGACGGCCTCGAGATCACCAAGGCAGTGGAAAGCGCCGTGCGCGACGCCGGCAAGCGGCTGGAGCGGGCAGGGTGGATCGTCGAGGAAGTCGAGAACACCCCGGCGCTGCGCGAAGCCGCGGCGCTGCAGACCACGATCTGGTTCGGCGATGGCTATCAGGGCATGCTCGATGCCGCCGAGCGCGAGGGCGATCCCGCAGCGCTCGTCTGCCTGCGCGGCCAGAAGGACAAGCTCAAGGACTTCGATAACGGTGGCCTGTCGCGCGCGCTCGTCCGCCGCTCCACCTTCGTCCGCGACTGGGAGCTGTTCCTGCAGCGTTATGCCGTGGTGCTGATGCCGATGTCCGGCGAACTGCCGTTCCCGGACAATCTCGACATGGAAGGCGAGGAGGGCTTTGCCCGCGTCTGGGCGGCACAAATGCCGCAGATCGGCATTCCTTTCATGGGCCTGCCGGCGCTGTCCGTCGCAACGGGCCTTGTCGGCCGCACGCCGACCGGCGTTCAGGTCGTTGCCGGCCGTTATCGCGAGGATCTCTGCCTCGCGGCTGGCGAAGCGATCGAGGCCGGCGGCACGCCGCCAATGCCCTGCGATCCCATCACTGCATGAGGCCCTGATGAGCAGCATCTATGATTTCAAGGCCGACTCGCTGAAAGGCGACACGGTCTCGCTGAAGGATTTCGAAGGCCGTGTGCTGCTGGTGGTGAACACCGCCAGCGCCTGCGGTTTCACGCCGCAATATGAGGGGCTCGAACAGTTGCAGCGGGATTACGGCGCACGCGGTTTCACCGTGCTCGGCTTCCCCTGCAACCAGTTCGGCGGCCAGGAGCCGGGCACGGCCGAGGAGATCGCCGGCTTCTGCCAGAAGACCTACGACGTCTCGTTCCCGATGTTCGCCAAGATCGACGTCAACGGGACACTCGCCCACCCATTGTATAATTTTCTCAAATCTGAGAAGTCGGGCCTGCTGGGATCGGCGATCAAGTGGAATTTCACCAAATTTCTGGTCGACCGCTCCGGCCGGGTGGTCGATCGCTTTTCGCCGACCACCAAACCCGAAGCCCTGCGCGACAAGATCGAGGCCCTGCTATGACCGAGACCATCCCGAATCCCCCGCTCCCGGACCGTCTCTCGGTGGATCCGAACAGCCCGTTCTACAACGAGGCCGTTCTGCAGCGTGATGTCGGCATCCGCTTCAAGGGTGCCGAGAAGAGCAATGTCGAGGAATACTGCATCAGCGAGGGCTGGGTGCGCGTTCCCGCCGGCGCTGCCAAGGACCGTCATGGCAATCCCTTGCTGATCAAGCTGTCCGGCGAGGTCGAGGCTTATTACCGCGACTGAACCGTAGGGCGGATGAGGCGAAGCCGTAATCCGCCGCGGAGTTTCAGTCATGCACTTGGCCGGCGGATAACGCTCCGCTCATCCGCCCTACGGCCATCGCCGACCGCAGTGCAGCACGGCTGACTAGCAAAAAGGCGATGCCCGGCTAAATTTGAAGCTTAAAATAAAGGCCGGTTCTGGTTATGCTGCCGTCATTGGGCATGACCAATGAAGGACCGGGAATGAAAGTGGCAACGCTGCGCTCGGAGGCTCAGAGGCTGGAAACTGTACGCGCGCCTGCGCAGGCGATGATCGAGATCGATCACGTCTCGCAGCGCTTCGAGACGTCCGGCCGCCAGAGCCATCTCGCGCTGTCGGACATCAACCTGTCCATCGAGGACGGCGCCTTCGTCTCGATCCTCGGGCCTTCCGGTTGCGGCAAGTCCACGCTGCTCTATATCGTCGGCGGCTTCGTCAAGCCGACCGAAGGCGTTGCCAAGGTGAAGGGCAAGGCGATCACCAGTCCCGGTCCTGATCGCGGTCCGGTGTTTCAGGAATTCGCACTGTTTCCGTGGAAGAACGTGCTCGGCAACGTCATGTATGGCATGCTGCAGCAGGGCGTGAAGAAGTCCGAAGCCGACGCGCGCGGGCGCAAACTGCTCGAGATGGTCGGCCTCAAGGGCTACGAGAAATTCTATCCGAAAGAACTCTCCGGCGGCATGAAGCAGCGCGTCGCCATCGCGCGCACGCTGGCTTACGATCCGTCCGTTCTGCTGATGGACGAACCGTTCGGTGCGCTTGATGCACATACCCGCACGCGGCTGCAGAACGATCTGCTCGATATCTGGGATCGCCAGCGCAAGACGGTGCTGTTCGTCACCCATTCGGTGGAAGAGGCAGTCTATCTCTCCGACAAGGTGATCGTGATGTCGCGTTCGCCGGGCAGCATCAAGGAGATCATCGATATCGATCTGCCGCGGCCGCGCAAGCGCGCGGACCTGCTGCTCGATGCGCGCTTCCAGAAATACATCGTCGATATCGAGAAGATGATCGACGACGGCCAGGAAGCGCATTGATGTCGCCGCGCCGCATCCTGAAGGCGCTGTCGCCGCTGCTCGCCTGTATCGGTCTGCTCTGTGTCTGGCAGCTCGCCTCGATGCGCTTGCAGACCGAAAGCTTTCCGACCGCCATCGAGACGCTAAAGGCGGTGCCGTCGATCCTCACCGACAAGGAATCGATCCGCAACATTCTCGACTCCATGCGCCGCATGGCCATCGGTCTCACGCTCGCCGTGCTGTTCGCGATCCCGCTCGGCCTGATGATGGGCCGCGTCAAGGCGGTGGCGAATTTCTTCAATCCGCTGATGATGATCATCTACCCCGTGCCGAAAGCGGCCCTGATGCCCATCATCATGCTGTGGCTCGGCGTCGGCGATGTCTCCAAGACGCTGGTGATCTTCCTCGGTGTGTCGCTGCCGATCATCTATCACTCGTTCCAGGGCGGCAAAGCCGTGGAAGAGAAGATGCTGTGGTCCGGCGCGGCCATGGGCATGTCGGCGCCGTCGCGCATGCTGCGCATCGTACTCCCCGCGGCCTTGCCGGAAATTCTCACCGGCTGCCGCACTGGTCTCGTGCTGGCGCTGATCACCATGATCACATCCGAGATGATCGCGCGTCAGTCCGGCGCCGGCAACATCCTCTTCAATGCGCTCGACATGGCGCAATATGACACGGTGTTCGCCATGATCCTGATTGTCGGTGTCATGGGCATCATCTTCGATGCCGTGTTCGAGAAGATCCGTCTGTCGCTGGTAAAGTGGTCGCAGCCGCGCGACGACATGCCTTTGAGCTTCACGTGAGGAGCGGGGCATGAGCGAACGCCTGAACGCCTTCTTCGTCGGCCTCATCCCCATCGCCCTGTTCCTGGCGCTGTGGCAGTCGCTGGTCTCGTTCGGCTATGCGCCGAGCAATCTGTTGCCGCCGCCCGGTGCCGTGTTCGGTCGTCTGGCGACGCAGTTCTTTACCGCTGATTTCCTGCATGATCTCGCCGCGACCCTGATCCGCCTGTTCGCCGGTTTCGGCATCGCCGTGGTGCTCGGCGTGCTGATCGGCCTTGCGGCTGCTGTGAATCCTGCGATCAATGCGGTGGTGAAGCCGGTGGTGCGTGTCCTCGCGCCGATCCCGAAAGTCGCGCTCTATCCTGCACTGCTGCTGATCCTCGGCTTCGACCACGCCTCGAAGATCACGCTGGTCACCGCCGACGCGCTGTTCCCGATCCTGCTCTCGACCTATTACGGCGCCTCCATGGTGGAGCAGAAGCTGATCTGGTCGGCACAGGCTGCGGGGACGCCGCGCTGGCAGATCCTGTTCAAGGTGGTGCTGCCGGCAGCCATGCCGTCGATCCTCACCGGCTGCCGCATCGGCCTTGTGATCTCCTGCATCGTGGTGTTCCTGGCGGAGATGATCACCTCGTCAGACGGCCTCGGCCATATGCTCGTTCAGGCCGCGCGAACCTTCCAGACCGTGGACATGTTCGTACCCCTGATCATGATCTCGCTGCTGGGCCTGATCCTGAACAGCCTGCTGCACACGCTGCGCGGATATCTGCTGCGCGGATTTCCGGAAGTTTGATCGAAACTCTGTCATGGCCGGGCTTGACCCGGCCATCCATCTTCGGCGTCTGCGGCAAAGATGGATAACCCGGGTCAAGCCCGGGTATGACAAGGGAGTGGTGTTGAAACGATCAAAGCACCGGCGGCTTCTGCAGCTGAAAATGCTTCAGCAGATCCACGAACGCCGACAGCCGACCCTCGCGATAGGCATCGACATCCAGCCCCTCATAATTGAGGAAACCTTCACCCGTGCGGAGGCCGATCTTTCCTTCGGCCATGTTGCGCCCGATGATCTCCGGCGCCGCATAGCGATCATTGTTCAAGGCGCCAGTCATGTACTTGCTGGCATAGTACAAAATATCGCCGCCGCCCCAGTCGATGAATTCCAGCAGGCCCAGCACGGCGAAGCGGAAGCCGAAGCCATATTTGATCGCCTTGTCGAGCTCTTCCGGCGACGCGACGCCTTCCTCGACCATGCGCGCGGCTTCGTTCATCGCCAGCGCCTGGATGCGCGGCACGATGTAACCGGGTGACGCCGAACACACGACCGGCACCTTGCCGATGCCTTCGAGCAGTTCCTTCACCTTCGCCGTCATTGCCGGATCGGTCTTCGCACCCGGCGAGACTTCCACCAGCGGCACGAGATAGGCCGGGTTGAGCCAATGCGCATTGAGGAAGCGCTCGGGCTTCTCGATGGCGCTGGAGAGATCGTCGACGAGAATGGTCGATGTGGTCGATGCAATGATCGGCTCGGGGCCGGCGAGCTGCGATGCGCGTGCGAGCGCCTCGCGCTTCTGATCCAGCACTTCCGGCACGCCCTCGAAGATGATCGCCGAGCCGCTGAGCGCCGCGCTGGCATCGGCTTCCGGCACGACACGGACGCGCGAGACCAGCGTCTCGATATCCGCATCCTTCAGCAGGCCAAACCGCGCCATGCTGGCAAATGTCTTTCGCACCTCGCCGAGCGCCTCAAGCTCCAGCGCCTTGAACTTGTCAGCGTCGCGCGGCTTGAAGTCGACGATCGCGACCTCGTGGCCCGCATAGGCAAAGGCCACGGCGATGCCGCGGCCCATGCGGCCCGCGCCTAGGCAGGCGATCACCGGTCGCGCGCTCATGCGGCAAAACCTTCGCGCAGCAGCTTTTGCAGGGCATCGCGCGAAAGGTCGCCGAAGCCGAGCGAAGCCAGCGTGCGCCCACCTTCAAAAAAGTTCTCGCCGCAGATGGCGCCGCCGATGGCGAGGAACGCCTTCACCAGCGGCGTCTCGACGCCGGCGAGCTGCGCGCAGGACAGGAAGAAGGAAAGGCCGGTGCGCAGGTCCTCGCGCATGTAGCGATGCTCGGTGAGCACGATATTCTCGCGCCAGTCGCCCGAGTCGGTGAGGCGATCATGCGAGCCGCGGCCATACATCCATTCCTCGCCCTCCTTGTTGTAGTGATGAACGAGCGGGAAATGCGGACCGGTGTAACCCAGCGCCTCGCGGATCGCGATGCGCTCGCCATCGAGCTGGTCGGTCACACGGCGGATGGCAACCTGCGTGCCTTCCTTGTGGATATCCCATTTCGGAAAGTGCTCGAGCGGACCGGCATTCATCACGATCAGCGGCGGGTGGATGATCGGCCCGGCATTCATCAGAGCGCCCGACAGTGCATCGCCGCAGGGCTCGATCACGCCCGGAAACGCCTGGTCGATCACCTTGCAGGCATGGTCGGACATCGAGAGCGGAAACACGCCCGTCGGCAGCCGCTTGGCGCGGATGGTGATCGCGACTTCGAACGGCCCATGTTTGCGCGCGAGCCAGGGCAGGGTGCCGGTCTCGGCGAAGGCAACCTTGGCCTTGTTGCCGGCGTCATGCGCGGCTTTCGCAAAGATCATCGCGCCAAAGGTGGCGGGCGGCAGATAGACGACCTGGCCATCCCTGAGATGCGGCGCGATCTGCCTGGCGATATCCGGCTGCGCAAAGGCGGGCGCCGGGCAGAGGATGAGTTCAGCGCCCTCAATGGCTGCAGCGATATCGGTGGTGACGAGCGAGAGCTGCGTGTCATGCGTGCCCTGTGCATTCTTCACCGTGATGCGCGAACCGGCAGCCTTGTGCGCGGCGACGGCTTCCGCATCGCGGCGCCAGAGGCGGACGTCATGGCCCTGCAACGCAAAGTCGCCTGCGGCCGCGAAAGAGCCGTTGCCACCGCCGAGTACTGCGATCTTCATTGTCGTCCCCTGAATGCTAGGAAGGCGTATTCTGCTTCAATTTGAAATGCTGCACCTTGCCGAGCGCGGTGCGCGGCAGGTCGGTGACGAAAACGATGTCGCGCGGATGTTTGAAGCGCGCAAGCTGCGTCGCCACATGGGCCTTCAGGATCTCGGCCGTGCAATCGCAGCCGGCCCGCAGCACCACATAGGCGACCGGCACTTCCTGCCATTTCGGATCGGCCACCCCGATTACGCCGACATCGGCCACATCGGGATGTTCGAGGATCACGCGCTCGATCTCGGCCGGATACACATTCTCGCCGCCGGAAATGATCATGTTCTTCTTGCGGTCGTGCACCCAGAAATAGCCGTCCGCATCGCGCGTGCCGATATCACCGGTGCGATACCAGCCGTCATGCAGCGCATCGCGCGTGGCGGCTTCGTTGCCCCAATATTCGTAGAACACATTGGGCCCGCGTACGACGATTTCGCCGGCGGTGCCGGCTGAGACGTCATTGCCGCTGTCGTCGATCACCTTGGCCTCGCAGCACAGGCCGGGCAGGCCGGTCGATCCCGTACGCGCTTCACCACCGAGCCGCGTATAGACCGAAATTGGGCAGGTTTCAGTGGAGCCATAGACCTGCAGCACCGGAATGCCGCGATCCGTAAAGCGCGCGATCAGATGCGGCGGCACGATGCTGGAGCCGGTGGACACGGCCTTGAGGCAGGTGAGGTCAGTGCTCGCCCAGGCGGGATGCTCGCTCACCGCCTGAATGGTGGCCGGCACCAGCACGGTCAGCGTCGGTCGCGCATTCGCGATGGTTGCCAGCGTCGAATCCGGCGTGAAGCGTGCATGGATGGTGACGGTGGCGCCGTGATGCAGCGCCGGTGTGGTCTGGATGTTGAGACCGCCCACATGGAAGAACGGCAGCACCGTGAGCACGTGATCGTCGGAGGTGAGGCCGTGCATGTGCTGGCTCATAACCCCGTTCCACAGCAGCGCGTCCTGCCGCAGCACCGCGCCTTTCGGCCGGCCCGTGGTGCCCGAGGTGTAGACGATCAGCAGCGGGCAGGAGAGGTCGGTATGCGGATTGCTGCCGTCGCCGGCGGCCTTGGCGAGCAGGGCATCAAACGTCTGTGCCGGCGCGGGCGGCGAGAAGTCGAGCGCGATCACGCGCGTGTCCGGAAGCTGCTGCGCCAATGACGGCAGGATCGCCGCAAAGCCTTCTTCCAGCACCAGCACCTTCACCGATGCATCGGAAAGGATGAACAACTGCTCGGCCACCGCAAGCCGCCAGTTCAGCGGCACCATGATCGCGCCGAGCCTTGCGCAGGCATAGAGCAGGACGAGATAATCCGGTCGGTTGAGACTGAGGATCGCGACGCGATCGCCGCGCCCCACGCCGCATTCCGCCTTCAATGCCTTCGCTGTCGCCTCGATCCGCGCATTGAACGCGGCATAGGTCAGCGTGGCGCCTTCGAAATGAATCGCAGGCTTGTCCGGCGTGAAAGCCGCGTTGCGGGCGATGAGGCTGGAGAGGTCCAAAGCGATGATCCGTTGTCGTCATTGCGAGCGTAGCGAAGCAATCCAGAAAGCAACGAAGCGAAGGCTGGATTGCTTCGTCGCACGTGCTCCTCGCAATGACGGCGAGGGGCGTGTCTTGATCCTTACTCGTCTTTCTCGCCCGGCTCATACAGCGCCTCGCGCCCGATCCGGTCGAGACACAGTTCTGCGGTCCAGGGCAGCATCAGTGCGCCGCAGCGGCTGTCGCGATAGATGCGCTCCAGCGGCAGCGTCTTCAGCATCGACTGGCCGCCGCAGGTGCGGATCGCCAGCGCCGCCAGCTCGTTGGCGCCTTCCATCACGGTGTATTGCGCCGCATAGGCGCGCAGCACCTGTTCCTTGGTGGGATTGGCGCAGGCTTCGGTGACGGCCTGGAACCAGATGCCCTTGATCTGCTCCAGCTTCACCTGCATCTGCGCCACGGCGATCTGCTTGGTCGGATACATGCGGCGCTTCACCGGCGGCATGCCTGGCACTTCGCCGCGCAGATACTTCACCGTGAAATCATAGGACGCCTGGGCGAGCCCCATGTAAGTGGGCGACAGCGTCATGAACATATGCGGCCAGCGCATCGCCGCCTGGAAATAGACACCGCGCGGCATCAGCGCGGAATCCTCCGGCACGAACACATCCTTGAAGATCAGCGTGCGCGAAACCGTGCCGCGCATGCCGAGCGGATCCCAGTCACCCACCACGGAGACGCCTTCGGACGTCGCGTCGATGGCCAGATACAGCGTGTTGCGGCGTGAGGCCTTTTCACCCTCGGTGATTTCCGTGCAGAGTACGCCATAAAAATTCGCGGAGCCGGACAGCGACGCAAAAATCTTCTTGCCGTTGACGATCCAGCCGCCTTCGACCGGTTTCGCCTCGGTGCCGAAAGCGACACCGCCGGCGGCAGCCGCGCCGCCTTCCGAGAACGGCTGCGCATAGATCGCGCCGTCCTCGAGGATGCGCTTGTAATGCACGGCGCGGCGGCGCTCGTGATCGGCGCGGGTCTGTGCGTCCATGTCGAGGTCGTCGGCCAGCGGGCCCGACCACAGGGTCGAGCAGACATGCATGTTCCAGGTCAGCGCCGTGGCGCCGCAATAGCGGCCGATCTCGGCGGCCGCCAGCGAATAGGTCTGGTAGTCCGCGCCATGTCCGCCATTGGCCTTCGGCACCGAAATGCCGAGCAGGCCGGCCTTGTGCATGTCCCGATAGTTCTCCATCGGGAAGATCGCTTCACGATCCCACTTCGCCGCGCGTGGCGCGAAATTCGCCTGCGCCAGTTCGCGGGCCTTGGTGATCAGCGCGGCCTGTTCGTCATTGAGACGAAAGGCCTTCGGATCGAACATCGGCTTGTCGAGCACGATGCCGTCGAGACTGCTGGCGGGCGCGTTCATGAGGATGATCCCGAGAGGTTGTGATAGGTTTTGAGGAAGTCGGCGAGCACGTCGTTGAATTCCTGCGGGCGCTCGAAGCTGGCGAGATGGCCGACGCCTTCGAGCTCTACATAGGTCGCGCCCGGCACCATGGTCGCCATCTTCGCCATGGTCTTGGCGGGCGCATTGTTGTCCTTGGAGCCCGACAGGAGCATCGTCGGCACCTTGATTTCCGCGATCTCGTTGCGGAGATTGAAGCCGATCATCGACTTCATCGAGGCGCGATAGGTGTCCGGCTTCACCGCGGCCATGCAGTCGCGGGCGAGGTCGAGCCCCTTCGGATCGGGATCGTCGCCGATCAGGCCGGCGACGAGTTTTGGCGCCATGCTCACCATGGTCTCGCCGCGATCCAGCGGCCCGAGCCGGGCATCGATGAAGTTTTTCTGCCACTCGCCATCGGAGCTGCCGAACACGGATGTGGTCTGCGCCAGCACAGCGGCGCCGGCAACATCCGGATAGTCATGCAGGAAGCGCTGCACGATCATGCCGCCGATCGAATGGCCGACCAGCACGGGCTTCCTGGCGCCCACCTCTGCGAGAAAATCCTTCAGCGCCGCTGCGAAATTCGGAATGCTGGGCTCATCGAGCTGCTTTGATCCGCCATAGCCGGGCGCATCCCAGCCGATGGTGAAATAGCGATCGCCAAACGTGTCGATCTGGTTGCGCCAGCCGCGGCCGGCGCCGCCGATTCCATGCAGAAACACCAGCGGCGTCATCGACGCATCGCCTTTGGCTTCATAGCCGAAGCGGCCGTCCTTGGTTGTCAGGGCTTGAGAGTTCGGCACGTTGAGGCCTCCTGTACGATCGGACGCGATAATCCTAGCACGACCGAGATATATGAAAAGCGATAGTTTTAGACTTAAAGTGTCTCGCGCTGCCTAGCACGCGTGCAATGCAGCACCAATTTTCAGCGGTTTGATGTCATAGCGGATTCTGCAGTGCGGCAAGCCTCGCAAACATCGCGCGCGCTCTTGCCGGAAATTTCTTTAGGTTTAAAACAATCGCCGGATCGCACGAGACAGGGAGCCCGCTATGCCCGACACGACATTTCTCACTTGGCCGTTTTTCGAGGATCATCATCGCAAGCTTGCGAGCGATCTCTCCCGTTGGGCTGCCGACAATGTCGCGGGTCTGGTCGATCATCACGACACCGACGGATCCTGCCGCAAGCTCGTGAAGGCACTGGGCGAGGCCGGCTGGCTGCGCGCTGCCGTGCCGGCCGCCTATGGCGGCCTGTACGAGAATTTCGACGTGCGCGCGCTGTGCCTGATCCGCGAGACGCTGGCCTATCAGAACGGCCTAGCCGATTTCGCCTTCGCCATGCAGGGCCTCGGCACAGGCCCGATCACGCTCTATGGCTCCGACGAGATCAAGGCGCGCTATCTGCCGCGCGTCGCCAGGGGCGAGGCGATCGCCGCCTTCGCATTGTCGGAGCCCGATGCCGGCTCTGACGTCGCAGCCATGAGCACGACGGCGGTGCCGGATGGTCCCGACCATGTGCGGATCAACGGCCTGAAGACCTGGATCTCCAATGGCGGCATTGCGGATCAATACGTCGTCTTCGTCCGCACCGGCGAGGCGGGCGCCCGTGGCATCAGCGCATTCGTCATCGATGCCGACACGCCCGGCTTCACCATCGACGGCCGCATCGACGTCATCGCGCCGCATCCGCTGGCCACGCTGAAATTCGAGGATTGCCGCGTGCCAGTGAAGAACCGCATCGGCAAGGACGGCGAGGGTTTTAAAGTCGCCATGGCGACGCTCGATGTGTTCCGCTCGACCGTCGGCGCTGCCGCGCTCGGCCTCGGCCGTCGCGCGCTGGATGAGGGCCTGCATCGCTCGGTCACACGAAAAATGTTCGGCCATACGCTGGGTGATCTGCAACTCACCCAGGCCGGTCTCGCCGAAATGGCGACGTCCATCGATGCCTCGGCACTGCTGGTTTATCGCTCGGCCTGGACCAAGGATCAGGGCGTGCCGCGCGTGACGCGCGAAGCCGCCATGGCCAAGATGTATGCGACCGAAGCCGCGCAAAGCGTGATCGATCGCGCCGTGCAGATCTTTGGCGGTCTCGGCGTGCAGTCCGGCGTTAAGGTCGAGGAGCTGTATCGCGAAATCCGCGCATTGCGCATCTATGAAGGCGCGACGGAAGTGCAGAAGGTCGTGATCGGCCGCGATCTGATCAAGTCGGCGCAGGCGGGAATCTGACAACACCCCAACTGTCATCCCCGCGAAAGCCGGGATCCAGTAAACACCGTCAGCAGTGCGACACGGGATCGTCGACGTATACTGGATCACCCGCTTTCGCGGGTGATGACAGACAATGAATCAGGCGACCGCCGCTTCCTCTTTATCGACGAGCGCGGGTTTCGGCTGAGCCCGGTACCCCGGCGCCGACGCCAGAAACCGTGCATAGGCATCTGCATCCGGCGGCGAAAATTTCTCCGCGAGTGAGCCGCGCCTCGTCACCGTCGCCCCCATATCATCGAGCAATTCATCGAAATGCTTGAAGTGATAGGGCGCCACGCAGAGTCCGCCATAGACGCCAGCTGCAGGCCGCTCTGTGCGCTTAAAGCGCAGCATCATGTCCATGTTGCTCTGCATCTCCGCGGCCGTCGGCTGCTTCGCCAGCATCCCGTCCGCGTAACGCACCAGCCAGTTCGCGGCCATTTCGGCCGTTAGCACCGAGCAGAAGCTCGAATTGAAGCCGACAAACCCCATCTCCGGCAGGTCCGGATTGGCGATCACGCGATAGAGACGATATTGTCCGTCCGGCTGGATCAGTTTCTCGCGATAGGCCTGCGGGAGGAACGGCACGTCGAGCTTGAAGCCGATGGCGAGGACCGCGATATCGGCATCGACGCGCTGGCCGCCGGCCATCACGATGGTCCTGCCGTCATAGTGATCGAAGGTGCCGCGGATCGCGGTGATGCGGCCATCGGCGACCATGGGAAAGAAGCCGGGCGTCGCGATGGGCACCGAGCAGTTCACGCCGTCCTCGAACCGGGTTTCCGGCACCATGTCGCATTTGTTCAGCTTGAGCTGGATCTTGAGCAGGCTTTCCAGCCCGCGCCAGTGCGCCCAGACGAACGGCTTTGCGATGGCATGTTTGATGCGCGACAGCGCGCTCTGGCCCCAGCCGGGAAACATCTCTTCCTGTGCGCGAATATAAAGGATGCGCTTGAAGTTGATGAGCCCGCCGACGAAATAGGGGATGCGCCATACCGGCTCGCGATAGACGAAGGTGACGGCGCTGGCGCCGGCCTTCACCGAATGTACGGCGATATCGGTCGCCGATTTCGAGCCACCGAGCACCACGACCTTCTTGCCCTTCACGCGTGACGGATCGGTGTGCTCCGCGGAATGCAGGATCACGCCGCCAACGGCCTTGAATCCGTCCTCGCCATAGTGATGCAGCTCCTTGCGCTCGTTGAACTGGCCGGTGCAGACGGCGACGAAATCGTAATCCGTCTCCCGCGTGATGCCTGTGCTGTCGCTGGTCGTCAGCGTCCAGCCGGGAAGGCCGTCATCGCGCCGGGCCATCCCTGTCACGGTCGTGTTGAACTGCATCAGCGGCAGCAGATCATGGCTGCGCGCATAGTCGGTGAGATAGGCATGGACCTGCGGCCCCTTGGGCCATTCGGGATAGCTTGCCGGCATCGGCCTGTCGGTGAAGCGATAGAGCTCCTTCGGGCTCTGCGTCTGCACCTCCGGATAGGAGCGGGCCGGCTCCCACACGCCGCCGAGATCGCCGCTACGCTCGAGAATGGTGACGCGATGGCCATGGCTTGCAAAGGCCTTGGCAGCTGCCAGACCGGCAATGCCGGCACCGATGACGCAGACGTTCTTTTGCATGACCATGGCATGTCTCCTGTCTGTCTCGCATGAATTCGGGACGCAGCTCTCCATGCGCGCAGGCGAGGGCCTGCGCGGTGGATTGGCGGTGAAAGGTATTAGCCGTCATTGCGAGGAGCGGAGCGACGAAGCAATCCAGAGCCACACGAAGAAAGACTGGATTGCTTCGCTTCGCTCGCAATGACGATAGAAGTGCCTAGTCGTTCGCTTCCGGCGGCAGGAAATCGACTTCGTGGTCGGCGGAAATCCGCACGATCTCGGCAACGTCGCTCAGATTATCGAGCTTCTTGAACAGCGCCTCGAGCTTCGCTGCCGGCGACACCCAGAACAGCGCCCGTGCAGGCTTGTCCGATTTGTTGAAATAGCCATGCGGAATTCCGCGCGGCAACCGAACGAGGTCGCCGGCATGAGCGCGCACCCATTTGCCATCCAGCTTGAGATCGAGCGTGCCTTCCTGCACCAGGATGAATTCTTCCTGGGTCGGATGGATGTGCACGGGGACGAACTGGCCTGGCTCGCTATTGGTCTCGAACGCGAAAGTGGAGTCGGTCACGGCCTTCGGAAAATAGACCTGGCCGAGGATGTTCCAGGTCGTGCCGCCATATCCCGTGCCGTTTTCGGTGATGCCCTTTTCGAGTGCCGCCATGGTCCGATCCTCCGTTGATTGCCAGCTGCGATGCTGCGCTGGCCGCGTGGTCTGCGCTAGCCGTTGAACGAAATCGCTGTCCGGTTGACGAAATTATTGATGAGGGTGGGCGAGTGCGCTGCGATGCACATGCGTATTCGTTGTGCAGAGCGGCAAAATTTCCGGCGCTGGGCCCGCTTGTTTGGCCGCCGCCGCGTTGACTAGTATCAATCCGACAAAGCGGGCAATCGAGCCATGGCGATGGGTGGAACGATCTCAATGAGCGACGGCGCGGCGCCTCCCAGGCTGGCCGCCTTCGCCCGCGTCTGCACCACGGATATCGATGAAGCCGCCGACGAGATCGGCCGCATCTTCTGCCCGCATGGGCTGGCGCCCACGGGGCGTAGCGATCCCCGCTTTCACGCGCATCACAACAGCGCCGACTTCGGCGGCTTCTCCATCAACTATGTCTCCTATGGCGGTTCGGTGACCATTGATCCGGGCTGCCTCGATCGCTTCTTTCTGCTGCAGGTACCGCTGCGTGGCCATGCCCATGTGAGCACCGGCGGTCGCCAGGTGGAGGCGAGCGCCGAACGAACGGCCTCGCTGCTGTCGCCGACCATGCCGACACGCATGCAGTGGCAGGACGACTGCGCCAAACTGATCCTGCTGATGGACCGCCGCATGGTGGAGCAGCGCGCCGCGGCCTTGTCGGAACGCGCCGACGGCGTCATCGAGTTCGATCCCGAGATTGACCTGACGACGCCGTTCGGCCGCGCCTTGCGTGCGCAGCTCGATTATCTCGTCGATCTCGCCGAACATGCCGGACCGGATCAATCCTTCTCCGCCACGCTCACGGCGATGTTGCGCGAAGCGGCCCTGAGCCTGTTGCTGACCGGGCAGCGCCATTCGTTCACCGACGCCATCGCGCAGATTGATCGCGGCCCTGCACCATTGCCCGGCGTGCTGCGCAAGGCCCGGCATTACCTTGAAGCCCATGCTGCCGAACCGCTCGATCTGGAGCGCATGGCGCGTGCCGCCGGCACCGGCATTCGCTCGCTGCAGCTCGGTTTCCAGCGGCATTTCGGCACCTCCATCTCGCAGATGCTGCAGGATATTCGCCTGACGCATCTGCATGCGCGCCTGCGCGCCGCGCAGCCCTGCGAGCGGGTGATCGACATCGCCTTCGATCTCGGTTTCACCCATCCGAGCCGCATGGCCAGCGCCTATCGCGCGCGGTTCGGCGAGAGCCCGTCGGACACGCTGCGGCGCGGTGGGTAAGGCAGCGTCGCATCTCTCTGTCGTCGCCCGGCTCGACCGGGCGATCCAGTAAACTCCGTCAGGTCGGTGTGTACTGGGTCACCCGGTCAAGCCGGGTGACGACAACATGAGCATGCCGCTTTCTTGCAAAAGCTTGAAGTTTAAAATATATCCGGCTGGCGCATCCAAGCTGGAAGGTTTGCCATGTCCGGATTGTCCCGTTCCTCCCACGCTCTGGTCACCGGCGGCGGCCGCGGCATCGGCCGCGCGATTGCCGCGGCGCTGGCAAAAGCCGGCGCGACCGTCACCATCATGGGACGCAACCGCGCGGTGCTGGACGAGGTCGTTGCAGCAGGCGATGCCCATTATGCCGTTGCTGCCGATGTCTCCGATCAGGCTGCCATGCAGGCGGTCATTTCTGACGCCGCGAAACGCCAGCCCATCGATATCCTCGTCGCGAATGCGGGCGCTGCCGAATCCGCGCCCTTCCTGAAATCCGATGCGGCGCTGTTCCAGCGCATGATGGATGTGAACTTCATGGGCGTCGTGCATGCGACGCATGCGGTGCTGCCCGATATGGTCGCGCGCAAGAGCGGCCGCATCATCGCCGTTGCGTCCACGGCAGGCCTCAAGGGCTATGGCTATGTCAGCGCCTATGTCGCCGCAAAGCATGCGGTCGTCGGCCTCGTGCGCGCGCTGGCGCTGGAAGTGGCCAGCAAGAGCGTCACCGTCAATGCGGTGTGTCCCGGTTTCACCGAAACCGATCTGCTCGAAGGCTCGATCGACAATATCATGAGCAAGACCGGCCGCACCCGCGAGCAGGCCATTGCCGAACTCGCCAAACACAATCCGCAAGGCCGCCTGGTGAAGCCGGAGGAAGTCGCCGACGCGGTGCTGTGGCTGTGTGGCACAGGCGCGGGTTCCATCACCGGACAGAGCATCGCCGTCGCCGGGGGCGAGGTGTAAGCTCACCCACAAAGACGAAGACGCATTCAGGGAGACGACATGACCGCACTCGTGAAGAACAAGATCGCCAATCCCGTCACGCTGCCGCTGGCGGAATACAAGCCCGAGCACTTTTTGCTCAAGGTGGACGGCAATATCGCGACGGTGACGCTCAATCGCCCCGAGCGGAAGAACCCGCTCACGTTCCAGAGCTATCGCGAACTCACCGATTTCTTCCGTGCCTGCGCGATCGACGACCAGGTCACCACCATCGTGGTCACCGGCGCCGGCGGCAATTTCTCGTCCGGCGGCGACGTGTTCGAGATCATCGGTCCGCTGATCGAGATGAACACGAAAGATCTCACCGCCTTCACCCGCATGACCGGCGATCTCGTCAAGGCCATGCGCGCCTGCCCGCAGCCGATCATCGCCGCCGTCGAGGGTATCTGCGCCGGCGCCGGCGCGATCATGGCGATGGCGTCGGACATGCGCCTGGCTGCCACCGGCGCCAAGGTCGGCTTCCTGTTCAACAAGGTCGGCCTTGCCGGCTGCGACATGGGCGCCTGCGCGATCCTGCCGCGTATCATCGGCCAGGCCCGCGCCTCGGAGCTGCTTTACACCGGCCGCTTCATGAGCGCGGAGGAGGGCGAGCGCTGGGGCTTCTTCAGCCGCATCGTGGCACCCGAGGAAGTGCTGACCCAAGCGCAGGCATTGGCCAAGTCGATCTCCGAAGGCCCGACCTATGCCAACACCATGACCAAGCGCATGCTGTCGATGGAATGGGCGATGTCCATCGAGGAAGCCATCGAGGCCGAAGCCGTGGCGCAGGCGCTGTGCATGACCACCGAGGACTTTTCGCGCGCCTATCATGCGTTCGCGAACAAGCAGAAGCCGAAGTTCGAGGGGAATTGATCTCGTCCCCCTCGGTCGTCATCCCCGGGCTTGACCCGGGGATCCATCTTAAGGCGACGGAGAAGAGGAAGATGGGTGGCCGGGTCAAGCCCGGCCATGACGGAGTTTCAATTGAGGCGGCCGTCGCTGACACTTTGATGTGCATCAAAGCCATCCGATTGCCATTTGATCAGGCTTGCCAGAAATTGCTTTAGGTTTAAAATATCTTCCAACAGGCACGACTGCGGAGGCGGACATGAAGATCGCGATTATCGGTGGCGGGCCGGCGGGCCTCTATTCTGCGATCCTGCTCAAGAAGCAGCGGCCCCAGGCCGAGATCACGGTCTATGAGCGCAACCGCCGTGACGACACGTTCGGCTTCGGCGTCGTGTTCTCCGATGCGACCCTCGACAATTTCGAAAAATACGATCAGCCGAGTTATCAGCGCATCACCCAGGAATTCGCCTACTGGGACGACATCGCGGTGCATTTCCGTGGCACCGTGCACTGCGTCGGCGGCAACGGCTTTTGCGGCTGCTCGCGTCGCACGTTGCTGCTGATCCTGCAGGAGCGCGCCCGCGAACTCGGCGTGCATCTGTTGTTCGAGGTCGACATTACCGACGAAGCGCGCTTCGCCGATGCCGACCTGATCATTCTGGCCGACGGCATCAACAGCCACTTTCGCAACAAGTATATCGAACACTTCTCGCCCGAAGTGGACCTGCGTTCCAACAAGTTCACCTGGATGGGCTCCACAAAGCCGCTCGATGCCTTCACCTTCCTGTTTCAGGAAACCGAGTGGGGCCCGTTCATCGCGCATGCCTATCAGTATGAAGCGGGCCGCTCGACCTGGATCTTCGAGACTGATCCGGAGACCTTCAAGCGCGCCGGCCTCGAAGGCCTCGGCGAGCAGGACTCCGCCGATCGCATGCATGAGATCTTCAAGGACTTCCTCGGCGACCACAAGCTGCTGATCAACCGCTCGATGTGGCGCAATTTCCCGATGATCCGCAACAAGCGCTGGGTCAAGGACAACATGGTCCTGCTCGGCGACGCCAAGGCGACCGCGCATTTCTCCATCGGCTCCGGCACCAAGCTGGCCATGGAAGATGCCATTGCGCTCTATGAGTCCATGGCGAAGGCGCCGACGGTCGAGGCCGCGCTGCATGACTACGAGCACGGCCGCCGCGAGGAGACGGAGAAGATCCAGCACTCCGCCGACGTCTCGCTGGTCTGGTTCGAGCACGTCGATCGCTTCTGGGATTTCGACCCCGTGCAATTCGCTTTCGGCGTGATGACGCGCTCGAAGGCCATCACCTACGACAATCTCATTCTCCGCGCTCCCGGCTTCGTCAAGCTCGCGGATCAGGCCTTTGCAAAACAGGTGAAGGCGCAAGGCTTCGACGTCGATGTCGAGAAGCCCGAAGTGCCGATGTTCCAGCCGTTCAAGCTGCGTGACATGGTGCTCGCCAACCGCGCCGTCGTCTCGCCGATGTGCATGTATTCGGCGGAAGAGGGCATGCCCACCGATTTCCATCTCGTGCACTACGGCGCGCGCGCCATGGGCGGGGCCGGCCTCGTCTTCACCGAGATGGTCTGCGTCGGCAAGGATGCCCGCATCACGCCCGGCTGCGCCGGCATCTGGACCGACGCGCAGGAAGCGCAGTGGAAGCGCATTGTCGATTTCGTGCATGGCCATTCGGCTGCAAAGATCTGCCTGCAGCTTGGCCATGCGGGCCGCAAGGGCGCCAGCAAGCTGATGTGGGAGGGCATGGATCGCCCGCTCTCGGAAGGTGCGTGGGACATCGTCTCTGCATCGCCGCTACCGTATTTCCCGGACAGCCAGGTGCCGACCGAACTCGACCGCGCCGGCATGGATTGCATCAAGCAGGAATTTGTCGACGCGACGATCCGCGGCGATCGCGCCGGCTTCGACATGCTGGAGATGCACACTGCCCATGGCTATCTGCTCGCCAGCTTCCTGTCGCCGCTCACCAATAGCCGCACCGATGAATATGGCGGCTCGCTGGAGAACCGCCTGCGCTTCCCGCTGGAAGTCTTTCACGCCATGCGTGCGGCCTGGCCGAAGCACAAGCCGATGTCGGTGCGTATCTCGGCCACCGACTGGGCCGAAGGCGGCAACACCGGCGATGACGCCGTGGCCATCGCGCGCGCCTTTGCGGAAGCCGGCGTCGATCTCGCCGACATCTCAACCGGCCAGACGGTGAAGGAGTCGCGCCCGATCTATGGCCGCATGTTCCAGACGCCATATTCTGATCAGGTCCGCAACGAGGCCCATGTGGCCACCATGTGCGTCGGCAACATCACCACCGCGGATCAGGTGAATACGATCCTGGCCGCCGGCCGCGCCGATCTGGTTGCGCTTGGTCGCCCGCATCTCACCGATCCGTCCTTCACCATCAGGGCTGCGGCCTGGTACGGCGCGAAGGACGCCTATGCGCCGCCGCAATATATGCCGGGCAAGGACCAGATCTTCCGCAACAGCGTGCGCGACAAGCAGGATTTCGACGACCTGAAAATTAAGGCTAAGCCGAAAACCCGCGCGGAAATGCGCGCCGAAGCGGCAAAGTCGCTTGCCGCCGAATAGATGGGCATGCGACGCTAACGGTTAAAATAAGGGCGTTGCGTCAAGCGGAGTAGTGCGGATGAAAGCGATCATCGTTGGCGGCGGCATCGGCGGTCTGACCACGGCATTGATGTTGCGTGCGCGCGGCATCGATTGCGAGCTGTTCGAGCAGGCGGACACGATCCGCGAACTCGGCGTCGGCATCAACACGCTGACCCACGCGATCCGCGAACTCACCGGTCTCGGCCTGCTCGACCGGCTTGATGCCATTGCCATCCGCACCGACGAGCTGCATTATCTCAACCGTCACGGCCAGGAAGTCTGGCGCGAGAAGCGCGGCTATGGTGCCGGCTTCGACGTGCCGCAATTTTCCATCCATCGTGGCCGCCTGCAGAGCGTGATCCACAAGGCGGTGGAAGAGCGTCTTGGCACTGAAGCGATCCACACCGGCTGCAAGCTCGGCTCCTTTACCCAGGACGAAGGCGGCGTCACCACTTATTTCTTCGACCGCAACAACAACCATGTGAAGACCGCGCGCGGTGACATCCTGATCGGCGCCGATGGCATTCACTCCAAGGTGCGCAACACCCTGTTTCCAAACGAGGGCGGTCCGATCTGGAACGGCCTGATGCTGTGGCGCGGTGCGCGCGACTGGCCGACCTTCCTCACCGGCAATTCGATGATCGTGGCCGGCGGACTGCATGCCAAGGTCGTGGTTTATCCAATTGCGGAGGGCGAATCTGCGAGCAGCCGTCTCACCAACTGGGCCGTGCTGGTGAAGACCGGCGAGGGCGGTTCGCTGCCGCCGCGTCGCGAGGATTGGTCGCGCCCGGGCAAGCGGGACGAACTGATGCCGCATGTGGCGCGCTTCAAGGTGCCGCATATCGACGTGCCCGCGCTGATCACCGCGACGCCGGAATTCTGGGAATATCCGTGCTGCGATCGCGATCCGCTGCCTTACTGGTCGAGCGGTCGCGTCACCCTGCTCGGTGACGCCGCGCATCCGATGTATCCCGTCGGCTCCAACGGCGCCTCGCAGGCGATCCTCGACGCGCGTGCGCTGGCGGACTCGCTGGCCCATGCGGAACATCCGCGCCAGGCCCTGATGGCCTATGAGCGCAAGCGCCTGCCGATGACGGCGGAGATCGTGCGCGCCAATCGCCGCGGCGGTCCGGAAGGCGTCATCGATGCAGTGGAGCAGATCGCGCCGGACGGGTTCGACAATGTCGACAACGTGTTGAGCTACGCCCAGCGCGAGGCCATCGTGAAGGGCTATGCGCACAAGGCGGGGTTTGGTACCCAGCCGGGCCTGCAGGTGGTGAACGGGTAGTTCTTATCCCTCCCCCAAGCGGCGCAGCCGCGCCGTGGGGAGGGTGGATCGACGCGAGCGTTCAGCGAGCTTCGAGACGGGTGGGGTGCTTCCCCAAACTCTGACGTCACGTGGGGAGAGACCCCACCCCCGCCTATCGGCGGACCCTCCCCACTGCGCAGCTACGCTGCTTGGGGGAGGGAGATCGCGTCCGCCTTCGCTTTGCTTGCGTCCCCGGCGGAAGCGCATAGTCGTCATTGCGAGGAGCGTAGCGACGAAGCAATCCAGTTCTTGGCTTTCTGGATTGCTTCGCTGCGCTCGCAATGACGGAGATTAAGCCCCCGGAGGCGGCGGCAGGAAGTGGATGTTGTATTCCGCAGCCAGCGCCACCACGTCCTCGGGCTTCTGTTCCTTCATGTTGTGGATCGCCCAGAACAGGTCATACAGCCGGCGGCTCGGCGACACCCAGAACAGCACTTTCGCATTCTGGTCCGACTTGTTGAAAATCCCGTGCGGAATGCCGCGGGCGAGGCGGACGAGGTCGCCGGGCGTCGCCGACGTCTCGTTGCCGTCCAGGAAGAAATCGAGCTTGCCTTCGAGGATGTAGAGATACTCATCCTGGTCCGGATGGATATGCGGCGGCACGAAGGTGCCGGGCGGAAAGGTGGCGTGCCAGGAGAAGGAATCCTCGGTGCAGTTCTTCGGCACATAGGTCTGGCCGAGGATGCTCCAGGTGATGCCCTGCATGCCCTCATTGGCACGGGTGATGCCGGCGGATTCGGTTTTTGTCATGCTCATTTCCTTTCATTCAAAAACGCAGAATGACGTTTGTGGTTATCAAACATGAAGAAACCGATCCTTCACGGTCGGATCGCTCTTCAATTGCTCGGACGTTCCGGTCCAGACGACTCGGCCTTTTTCGATCACAACATGACGATCCGCAAAGGCCGCGAGCGCATCGACATTCTTGTCGATCACCAGGATGGACTGCTTCTCCGCCTTGAGCTTCTTCAGGCAATTCCAGATCTCGAGCCGGATCAACGGCGCCAGGCCCTCTGTCGCTTCGTCGAGGATCAACAGTTTCGGATTGGTCATCAGCGCACGGCCGACCGCCAGCATCTGCTGTTCGCCGCCGGAAAGCTGCGTGCCGAGATTGCTGCGACGCTCCTTCAGGCGCGGGAACAGGTCGTAGATTTTCTCCAGCGTCCATCGCGCTGGCGGGTGGCGCACGGCGGCGGTGGCGATCAGGTTTTCCTCCACCGTCAGCGTCGGAAAGATCTGGCGGCCTTCGGGCACGAGGCCGATGCCGGCCTGCGCGATGCGATAGGAGGGCTGGCCGGCCATGGGCTTGTTGTCGAAACTGATGCTGCCGCCGGTCGGATGCAGCAGGCCCATGATGGCGTTGATGGTGGTGGTCTTGCCCATGCCGTTGCGGCCGAGCAGGGTCACGACCTCGCCGGCATTGATATGCAGCGAGATGTCGAACAGCACCTTTGCCGCGCCATAGGCGGCCTGCAGGTTTGAGACGGCGAGCATCAGGCGGCCTCCTCGCCGAGATAGGCGGCGCGCACGTCCGCATTGTCGCGGATATCCTGCGGCTTGCCGCAGGCGATGATGCGGCCATAGACCAGCACCGAGACGCGATCGGCCAGCGCGAACACCGCATCCATGTCGTGCTCGATCAGGATGATCGGCAGCTCCTTGCGCAGCTCCTGCAGGATGTTGATCAGCCGCTGCGATTCATCATGGCTGGTGCCGGCGAGCGGCTCGTCGAGCAGCAACAGTTTTGGTTTTGCCGCGAGCGCGATGGCGATTTCCAGCTGGCGCTTCTCGCCATGGGACATCTGACCGGCCGGCACGCGCGCACGGGCGGCGAGGCCGAAGCGCGTCAGCAGCGCCATGGCAATGTGGTTCAGATTGCGTTCGCTAGCGGCATTGCCGAGAAAGCGGAAGCTCGATCCATCGCGCGCCTGCGCGGCGAGGGCGACGTTCTCCAGCGCCGAGAAGCGCGGCAGGATCGAGGTGATCTGGAACGAGCGCACCAGCCCGCGCTGTGCACGTGCCGCCATCGGCAGCGGCACCATGTCCTCGCCGTCGAAAATGATGCGACCGGAGTCCGGCTTTGCATGACCGGAGATCTGGTGGATCAGCGTCGTCTTGCCGGCGCCGTTGGGGCCGATGATGGCATGCAGCTCTTGGGGCTGGACATCGAAGGTGACGTCATCAGTGACGCGCAACGCGCCATAATTCTTGGTGAGGTTCTGCAGCTGCAGGAGAGCGTTGCTCATGACATTGTTCATGGCTTGCCTCCGAACAGGCCGTTGATGCCGCCGCGGACGAACAGCACGATCAGGATCAGGATCGGGCCAAAGATCATCGCCCAGTGCTCGGTGTAATGCGACAGGATATCGGCCAGCAGCGTGAAGGCGGCAGCGCCGAGGATCGCGCCATGCAGCGAGCCGAGGCCGCCCAGCACCAGCACGAAGATCAGTTCGCCGGAGCGCTGCCAGGCGGTGTAAGCGGGGCTGACGAATTCGGTCTGGTTGGCGAGCAGGAACCCGGACACGCCGGCGATCAGGCCCGCAATCACATAGGCGGTGAGCTGGTAGCGATAGGGCGCAAAGCCGATCGCCTCCATGCGCACCGGATTTTCGCGGATGCCGCGCAGCACGCGGCCGAAGCGCGAGGCCACCACGGCGCGCAGCAGGATATAGGCGCCGAGCAGCGTTCCGAAGGCAACGTAATACATTGCCAGATCGTTCTTCAGGAATTTGGCGCCGAAGAAGGTGCTGCGTGCCGCCAGCGTCAGGCCGTCGTCGCCGCCATAGGCCGCGAGCGATGTCGTCAGGAAGAACAGCATCTGGCCGAAGGCCAGCGTGATCATGATGAAATAGACGCCCTTGGTGCGCAGCGAGATCGCGCCGGTGATCAATGCGAAAATGATCGACGTGGCGAGCACGGCCGCGAGCTGGACAAAACCATCGGTGATGCCGTGGCTCGCCAGGATCGCGACGCTGTAAGCGCCGAGGCCGATGAAGGCAGCATGGCCGAAGGAGATCATCGCGCCATAGCCGATCAACAGATCGAGCGACATGGCGCCGAGCGCGAGGATCATGATGCGGGTGACGACGGCCAGCACATAGCTCTGCGGCCCCAGCAGCAGCGCGAGCGGCACAGCGGCGAAACACGCGAAGATGAGCACCGGCAGGATAATCGCACGGCCGAGGCGCGGCGGGGTGGCGATGGCCGGGGCGGCGTCGAGATCGACGAGATTGTTCATCATGCGCTCCCGTTACTTCTTGGCCGGGAACAGGCCGGAGGGCCGGAAGAACAGCACGGCAGCCATCAGGATATAGATCAACATCGGCGCCACCGCGCGGCCGGTCTGGCTCGCGGCGGAGGGATCGAGCAGCGCGCGCAGCAGCACCGGCGCGAAGAAGCGGCCGAGCGTATCGACGAGGCCGATCAGGAGTGCTGCGATGAACGCGCCGCGGATCGAGCCGATGCCGCCGATCACGATGACCACGAAAGCGAGGATCAGCACATTGTCGCCCATGCCCGGCTCCACCGAGAGGATCGGTGCGATCATGGCGCCGGCAAAGCCGGCCAGCATGGCGCCGACGCCGAACACGATGGTGAACAGCAGGCGGATATTGATGCCGAGCGCGGAGACCATGGCGGCGTTGCTGGCACCGGCGCGGATCAGCATGCCGAGCTTGGTGCGATTGACGACCACATAGAGCGCGATGCCGACAAGGATGCCGACGGCGATGATGACGAGGCGCCAGACCGGATAGAGCAGGCCATCGGTGATTTCGACGGCGCCGGACAGTGCATCGGGGATCGGCACGTTCAGCGGTGCGGCGCCCCAGACATATTTGACGGCCTGATTGAGGAAGATGATGACGCCGAAGGTCGCCAGCACCTGATCGAGGTGATCGCGATCATAGAGATGCCGGAAGATCAGCAACTCCAGCACCAGGCCGAAGACCAGCGCGGCGGGCAGCGCCAGCGCGAGGCCGGTGAAGAAGCTGCCGGTCATGGCGGTGAAGGCGGCGACGAAATAGGCGCCCACCATATACTGCACGCCATGGGCGAGATTGATGAAGTCCATCACGCCGAACACCAGCGTGAGGCCGGCGGCGATCAGGAACAGGATCAGCCCGAACTGCAGGCCGTTCAAAACCTGGACGAGGGCGAGGGTCAAAGTCATCAGAAAAACTTGTGGCCTTGGATCGAATAAAAGACCGGGCCGCTCCGCCCATGCAGAGACGGCCCGGTGACGATGATCGGCGTCGCGCGCTTACTGCGCAGCGCAGTCCTTCGCATAGCGATCGGCGTAGTTGGTGAACACCTTCTCCGCGATCTCGGTCTGGAACTTGCCGTCCGCGCGCTTGGCCACCTTGGTCAGGTAGAAATCCTGGATCGGGTAGCCGTTGTTGCTGAACTTGAAGCTGCCGCGGATCGAGGGGAAGTCGGCCTTCTTCAGCGCCGCCGCTACCTTGGTCTTGTCGGACAGGTCGCCCTTCAGCGACGAGACGGCGCTGTTGATCAGCAGCGCTGCGTCATAGGCCTGGAAGGCATAGGTCGCCGGCACGCTGTTATAGGCCTTCTCATATTCCGCCACGAACTTCTTGTTCGCCGCGTTGTCGAGATTCGGCGCCCAGTTCGAGCCGCCGAACATGCCGATGGCCGCATCCTGCTGCGCCGGCAGCGTCGATTCATCGACGGTGAAGGTGGAGAGGAACGGGATGCGGTCGAGCAGGCCGGCCTGCTTATACTGCTTGACAAGGTTCACGCCCATGCCACCCGGCATGAAGGTGAGCACGGCGTCGGGCTTCATCGATGCGATCTTCGACAGCTCGGCCTGGAAGTCGAGCGTGCCGAGCGGCATGTAGCTCTCTTCGACGATGTCGCCCTTGAAGTCCATCTTCACGCCGGCGACGAAATCCTTGCCGGCCTGGTAGTTCGGCGTGATCAGATAGATCTTCTTGTAGCCGCGCTTTTGAGCCACGTTACCGAGGATCTGGTGGATCTGGTCGTTCTGATACGACGTCACATAGAAATACGGATTACACTCCTTGCCCGCATAGCTCGACGGGCCGGCATTCGGCGAGATCAGGAAGGTCTTGTTCTCGGTGACCGGCTTGTGGATCGCCTGCAGGATGTTGGAGAAGATCGGGCCGACCACGAAGTCGACCTTGTCGCGCTCCAGAAGGCCCTTGACCTTGGTGACGGCGACATCGGGCTTCAATTCGTCATCGATGACGATGACCTCGACATCCTTGCCGCCCATCTTGCCGCCGAGATCCTTGACGGCGAGATTGAAGCCATCGCGGGCCTGCTGGCCGAGCACGGCGCCGGCGCCCGACAGCGACACGATCACGCCGACCTTGATTTTCTCTTGCGCCAGCGCCGGCATGGCGGTCGCGCTCATCAATGCGGCAAACGCTGCCAGTTTGAGATGCTTCTTCATTAAACGTCCTCCTCCGATCGGCCCCGACAGGCGGCCGAATAAACGCGTCAACCCGATCAAGTTGTGTTCTTTTGCCCGCAGCTTAAGCTGAGCGCGGCAGCTGCCGCAAGCGAAGTCGCTCAGTCTTTGGGCGCAAGAACGCGATGACCGGGACTATGCAAGGGGCAGGCCAATTTATTTGAAGCCTAAAGAAATGGGCCAGATCAATATCGGGGACAGGCTGCGGCGTTTTGGCTTGCGAACTTCCTGAAATTGCTTGAAGGTCAAAAGATCGCGGTTGCAGCATGACACTGTGGATGGACGGCGGCCTTGTCCGCTGCCGGATCGCCGGACTGGTAAGATTGCATCATGATTCTCGACTCCGAGACCAAGGCTGTCGAACTTCCCGAAGATCACGGCGATGAGCTGCGGCTCTGGCTGCGGCTTCTGACCTGCACCACCCTGATCGAGGGCGAGGTGCGCAGCCGCCTGCGCGAGCGTTTCGATGTCACGCTGCCGCGCTTCGATCTGATGGCGCAGCTTGACAAGGTGCCGGATGGCATGACGCTGTCGGATGTCTCCAAGCGCATGATGGTATCGAACGGCAATGTGACGGGTCTTGTCGAGCGCCTCGTCGAATCCGGCCACGTGGACCGCCGCACCTCGGAGACCGACCGCCGCGTCCAGGTGATCCGGCTCACAAAGCTCGGCCGCGCCGAATTTCGCCGGATGGCGGAAGAGCACGAGACCTGGATCGCCGAGATTTTCACCGATCTCACGCCGAAGGACGTGCGCGAGCTGATGCGTCTGCTCGCGAAGACAAAGGCCTCGGCCCAGAAGGCCGGGCAAAAGGCCAATAGCAAGGCGCCATGACTTCTATTGATATGACTGCGATCGATCTCGAGGCTGAATACAACAACCGCGCCCGCGTGCCGGAAAGCGGCGAGCTGATTGCCGGCTGGGCGCGCGATGCGAAGGCATTTCGCGAACAGAATGGCGCGCCGCGCGTGCTGACCTATGGGGCAGGCGAGCGCAACAGGATCGACTATTTTGCAGCCGCTGACAAAGGCCCGATCGTGGTCTTCATCCATGGCGGTTACTGGCAGGCGCTCGATGCCTCCTTCTTCAGCCATCTGTCGCGCGGTCTCACCACGCATGGCATCAGCGTCGCGATGCCGAGCTACGATCTCTGCCCGCAGGTCTCCGTGGCCGATATCGTCGCGCAGATGCGTGCGGCGGTGCGCGAACTCGCAAAACTCGGCCGTCCGCTGGTGATCTCCGGCCATTCCGCCGGCGGCCATCTCGCCGCCTGTATGCTGGCGACCGACTGGACAGCGCTCGATCCCGCATTGCCGAAAGAGACGGTGAGGGCGGCCTACGCCATTTCGGGCCTGTTCGATCTGCCGCCGCTGGTGGCGACCTCGATCAACAAGGCGCTGCAGCTCGATGAGGCCAGCGCGCGCGCCGTGAGCCCGCTGTTCGGGCCGGTACCGAGCCATGGTAGCCTCGATGCAGTGGTCGGTGACGCCGAAAGTAACGAGTATTTCCGCCAGAGCGGAAGCATTGTCGAAGCCTGGGGTAAAGCCATTCCGACACGCTACGATACCGTTCCCGGCACCAATCATTTCACGGCCATCGCGCCGCTCGCCGATCCGGAATCGGCCATGGTGCTGCGCCTGAAGGCTTTGGCCAAGGCGTAAGTCGTACTCGGTTTGTCATCGCCCGGCTTGACCGGGCGATCCAGTAGACACCGTTTGCAGTGATCAACCGCGCGGCCGCCGTGTACTGGACCACCCGCCTTCGCGGGTGGTGACAAGCAGAGTGGGGGGCAGATGAAACTTGAGGCCATCTGCCCAAACTATCCGCGCAAAACGCCGCACTGCGCCAAAAATATCAGCGGGCCCCCAATTTCCGCCATTGCGCCGATATGTTTTAAGTCTAAAATGATTTCCAACGACGCCTCGACGCGTCCGGACGCAGGAGCATGTCATGGCCGCTGCCGATACACAGACGGGGAAGCGCTACACCGCGCATGTTGACACCTTCGCGTGGGACAACATGCCGCCGGCCGACCAGTTGCCGGAATTCACCTTCACGCGTCCCGAATTCCAATATCCCGAGCGCATCAATTGCGTGGTGCCGTTTCTCGACCGCTGGGTCGCGGAAGGGCGCGGCGATGCGATCTGCATGATCGGCCCGGATGCGAGCTACACCTATCGCCAGCTCTATGAGCTGGTGAACAGGATCAGCAATGTGCTGGTCAGCAAGCTCGGCCTCGTTCCCGGCGGCCGCGTGCTGCTGCGTTCCGCGAACAATCCGATGATGGTTGCGGCCTATCTCGCCATCATCAAGGCCGGCGGCGTCTGCGTCGCCACCATGCCGCTTCTGCGCGCGAAGGAGCTGATCTATCCGATCCAGAAGGCGAAGATTTCGCTCGCGCTGTGTGACGGCAAGCTCGCCGACGAACTCGACAAGGCCGCAGCCTCTGCGCCCGAGCTGAAACGCGCCGTCTATTGGGGCACCGGCAAGGATGACTCGCTCGAAGCGCTGATCGCCGATGCCAGCACCGAATTCAAAGCCGTCGATACGGCAGCCGATGATATCTGCCTCGTCGCCTTCACCTCGGGCACCACGGGCGATCCCAAGGGCACCATGCATTTCCATCGCGACATGCTCGCGGTGTGCGACGGTTTTGCCCGCAACGTGCTGCGCGCCTCGCCGGATGATCGCTTCATCGGTTCGGCGCCGCTCGCCTTCACCTTCGGCTTCGGCGGCGTGCTGTTTCCGCTGCATATCGGCGCGTCCTTCGTCGTGCCCGACAAGTCCACGCCCGATGACCTCGCCAAGGAAATCGCCAAACACAAGGTCACCGTCACCTTCACGGCGCCGACCGCCTATCGCGCGATCCTCAGCAAGATCGATCAGTATGATCTGTCCAGCTTGCGCAAATGCGTCTCTGCCGGCGAGACCTTGCCGAAAGGCACATACGACGCCTGGTACAAGGCGACCGGCATCAAGTTGATGGACGGTATCGGCGGCACCGAGATGCTGCACATCTTCATCTGCGCCATCGAGGAAGAGATCCGTCCGGGCTCCACCGGCAAGCCGGTGCCCGGCTATGAAGCCAAGATCGTCGATGACAACGGCAATGACGTGATGCCCGGTACCATGGGGCGTCTCGCCGTGCGCGGTCCCACCGGCTGCAAATACATGGCCGATCCGCGCCAGACCAAATATGTCCAGAACGGCTGGAACCTGACCGGCGATACATTCGTGATGGATGAGGACGGTTACTTCTGGTACCAGTCCCGCTCCGACGACATGATCGTCTCGTCCGGCTACAACATTGCCGGCCCTGACGTCGAAGCCGCGCTGCTCACCCATGAGGCTGTGGCGGAAGCCGGTGTCGTCGGCTGTCCGGATCCCGATCGCGGCATGATCGTGAAGGCCTATGTGGTCCTCGCGCCAGGCCATGCGGCGAGCGATGCGCTGGTGGCGGAGTTGCAGAACCACGTCAAACGTGAGATTGCGCCGTTCAAATATCCGCGCGCCATCGAATTCGTGCAGCAATTGCCGAAGACCCAGACGGGCAAGCTGCAGCGCTTCGCGCTGCGCAAGCTGGCCGCAGAGACGGCCTCCGTCGCCGCGGCCTGAACAGAAGATATGAACTGAGGAGTATTGCCCGGTGACGTCACCAAAGGGGCCGACATTGACCGTGGTGCCAGGCGCGAAATCCGACAGCGCGCCGTCGGGCGTACGCACGCTGCAGCCGAGCGGCTGGCCGAAGCCGAAGGGCTACGCCAATGGCATGACCGCCGATGGCCGCATCGTCGTCACCGGTGGCGTGATCGGCTGGGACTCTGAGGAGAAGCTGCAGCCGGATTTCATCAGCCAGGTCCGCCAGGCGCTGCAGAACATCAAGGACATCCTCAGCGAAGGCGGTGCGAAGCCCGAGCATCTGGTGCGGCTCACCTGGTATGTCGTCGATATCGAAGAATATATGGGCAGCCTGAAAGAACTCGGCAAAGCCTATCGCGACGTCTTCGGCGCGCACTATCCGGCCATGGCTCTGGTGCAGGTGGTCCGCCTGGTGGAGCGCGCCGCGCGCGTGGAGATCGAAGCGACAGCCGTGGTGCCACGGTGAACTTGTAGGGTGGGCAAAGCGTAGCGTGCCCACCTTCACCAGCCGAGCACTTGAAGGTGGGCACGTTGCTACGCTCCTTTGCCCACCCTACAGCTCTTGTAGGATGGGTAGAGCGGAGCGAAACCCATCGGCGGAGTTTGCCGCGCGGTTCGGCTGATGGGTTTCGCTCCGGCGCTTCGCGCCTGCGCTCTACCCATCCTACGGTCCCGCGAAATCGTTCTTATTTTGTTCTTGACGAAATCTTCCAAAGGATTATCCTCCGCCCCGTTCCGCCTCACTGTGAGGGGCGATCGCGATCGTCACGATTGCGGGGCGGGATGCGATGAGACGCCAGAAGGGTGAGGCGTCGCGCGGTGCAAGGGTGACGGCCGCCGTGAGCGGGCCGGATCTGCGCCAGACCTGCCACTGGCGTGGAGATGGTTCGCTTGCCGAAGCTTGATCCCAGGGATCGCACGACGGACGACCACATCCCGAAGCGTACGGTTTTCTGCCTGAGGCTCCCTGGCCTCCCGCCAATGGCCAGTAATTCTAGGTGATGGGACCGGTCACCACGGCACAGTGCAGGCAGCTTGAACCGACAAGACATCGCGTGCGGAACGCCGGGTTGTTTCCGGTGGTCCGAAAGTCCTGATGCTCCTTACTCGCGGAATACCGCGCATGGCATCAGGCACCCACGGGTGCATCGGGCACCCGGCGTTCCGCGCGCCCTCTTCGAGGAGAGGGCGGAAGGAATGCGCAAGACTCGGGCGCGGAAGCGTCGCGAGACTGCGAGAGCATGAGTTCAAGGAAGTGGCTGTTTGACATGTTGAAGCAGCGACGCGCGGAAGTGCGTGGACTCCCTCCCTCAAGCGTGGCGTAGCCACGCGCAGCGGGGAGGGTGGCGCGTAGCGCCGGGTGGGGTCTCTCCCCAAGTGACGTCTTTCCGTGGGCATAGACCCCGCCCGTCTCGATGCTCGCTGAACGCTCGCCTCGATCCACCCTCCCCAGTCGCTGCACTCCGGGGAGGGAAAGAGCCTCACTTCGCGGCCGCAAACTCCGTCGGACTCTTCCCCGTCACCTGCCTGAATGCATGCGAGAAGGCCGGCACGCTCGCATAGCCAAGCTCCGATGCCAGCTGCTTCATCGAGACACCGCCCTGCAGCGACAGGCGCTCGATCGCCGCGGCGATGCGCGCGCGCTGGCACCAGCTCTTGAAGCTCAATTGCGTCTCCGCCGAGAACAGCCGTGACAGCGTGCGCGTCGAGGTCCCCACCATCTGCGCCAGCGTCTCCATCTCGTAATCGCGCGTGGGGTCAGCGAGCACGATCTCCGCGGCGCGTCGGCAGCGCGGCTCCTGCGGCAATGGCATGAAGGTGGTGGGATCGCTGGCCTGCTGCAATTCCAGCATCGCCAGCCGGATCAGCAGGTCGATCCGCACGGGATCGCCACGGCCATCGAACAGCGCGAGGATCGCCTCATGCAGCAGCCGCGACACGCGCACCACGAATTCCGACGCCAGCTCGCGATTGGCATCGCGCGCCAACCGCTCCGGATTGAAATAGAGCGAGCGCATCTCGATATCGGCGAGCACGTCGATGGCGTGGGGCAGGTGCGCCGGCACCCACACCGCCCGGTCCGGCGGCACCAGCCAGCGGCCCTTCGGCGTCGTCACCTGCATGGTGCCGGCCGCGGCATAGACCAGCTGGGCTTCGCGATGGGCGTGGGTGTCGAGACGGGTGCCCTTGGGATATCGCGTCGCCAGCATATGGACGCCATCGGCCGTGGACCGGCGGCGGTCGGACAAAGGCAGGATTGGCGTGTCCACGATAGTCATTGGCGACATCCCGTTGCGCTCAATCCTTATAACCGCAGGACAGCTTGCTATGGAAATCGATTCATGAACTCGCCCAGCCGCGTCATCACCCTCGTCAATGTCGCCCATTTCATCGATCATTACGCGATGCTGATCTTCGCGGCGGCGGTGCTGGTGATGGGCCCGGCCATGGGCAAGACCTATACCGAGCTGCTGCCTTACGCGACGCCGGGCTTCGTGGCCTTCGGCGCGGGCTCGCTGTTCACCGGCTGGCTCGGCGATCGCTGGAGCCGTCGCCACATGATGGTGATCTTCTTCTACGGCATCGGCCTGTCGATGATTTCGGTCGGCTTCGTGCAGACGCCACTGCAGCTCGGCGCGGCCCTGTTCGCCGTCGGCCTGTTCGCCTCGATCTATCATCCGGTTGGCACCGCGATGATCGTGTCCTATGCGGACAAGCTTGGCAGCGCGATGGGCGTCAATGGCGTGTTCGGCAATTTCGGTGTCGCGTCCTCGGCGCTCATCACCGGCGTGATCGGGCAATATCTGGGATGGCGCTGGGCCTTCATCATCCCCGGCCTTGCGACCATCGCGGCCGGCGTCGTGTTCATGCTGCAGGTCGCCCATGAGGATCGCTCCGGCTTCAAGCAGGCTGCAGCGCAGGCGCGCGTCGCGAAGTCCGATATGTGGCGCGTCATCCTCGCGCTGCTGGTGACGGTGATCGCGATCTCCACCGTGTTCAACGCCATCACGGTCGCGCTGCCAAAACTGTTTGCGGAACGGCTGACGGAGCTCACGCAAAGCCCGGCCACGCTGGGCGTCATCGCCGCCGGCGTCTATGTGTTCGGTGCACTGACGCAGTACAATATCGGCTGGCTGATCGATCGCTACTCGCTGAAGGCGGTCTGCCTGCCGCTGTCGCTGCTGCTCGCGCCGTTCCTGTATTTCGCCGCGACACTGTCGAACGAGGCGCTGATCATGGTCGCCATCGGCGTCATCATCGGTCTGTTCGGGCAGATCACCGTGAACGAGACGATCGTCGGCAAATACACTGCGGAAGAATGGCGATCGCGTGCCTATGCGGTGCGTTACTTCGTTGGCTTCACAGCGGCCGGTGCGTCGGTCGGTCTGGTGGCCTGGCTGTATGAGGTTGGCGGCTTCATGCTGATGTTGCATTCCTTCGCCGCGCTATCGGTGCTCGTCATCATCGCGGCCCTGATCCTGCCGCCCGAGCTTCCTGCTGTAGAGTCAGGTAGCTAACATAGTTAAATTCGCTTGGCGTACGCTGCGGTGCAGTATAAGTAGAGGCGAACCGCCCCCGTTATGTGCCGTTTTTGGCCGGGGCCGAGTAGCTTGTTGCTTTTCGCGCAGCCTTCGTTGCCAATCGCTTTCCGTGGACCACCGTTGCATGGACCGCAGGGAATGAGTCGCGATTTGAGGTGTTGCATCGCTGAGCAAAGATTCCACATTTCGGAAACATTGCTGCGTTGTCGGGACCCATTGTGCTGGATTCATCTGCTGACTTTGAAACGCTTGTCGACGAGATCTACGAAGCGAGCGTCATGGCCGATCGCTGGCCGCGGCTTCTCGATCGTTTGACCGCCATTGCCGATGGTGTCGGTGGGGTGATCTTCGCGGCTGCGCCCGGGCAACCACGGTGGTTGTCGTCAGACAGCATTTCCGCGGGCATCGATCGCTGGACACGCAGCCCTTACGCGCAACGAAACCCGCGCAGTGAGCGTCTGGTGCCCAACACCGAGGCGCGGTTCCTCACCGATCTCGATCGCTTCACCGAAGCTGAGCTTGATGCCGAGCCGTTCTATACGGACGTGTTGCGGCCGGGTGGTCTCGGCTGGTGTGTCGGCACGACCATCCGTTCCCCGGCGGGCGATACGCTCGTGGTCTCGATCGAGAAGGCCTTTGCCAAGGGCCCGGTGGAGCGAGCGACCGCGGAAAAACTGGACATCCTGCGTCCGCACATCGCGCGTGCGGCGGTGCTGTCCGGCCGCCTCGGCTTCGAGCGCGCCCGCACGGCGGTGAATACGCTCGACCTGATCGGTCTGCCCGCTGCCGCGGTGACCCAGACCGGCAAGGCCGTTGCCGCCAATCCGGGTTTCCTCGCGCTCGGCCCGGCGGTTCAGGTCGGTACGCAGGATCAGGTGCAGTTTACATCGTCCGCCGCGCAGATCATGTTCAGGGAAGCGCTGACGGTGCCGGCGTCGCTGACCAAAGCCGGCCGCTCGATCCCCGTCGCGGGAAGCGAGGCCAATGCGCCGTTCATCGCGCATGTGCTGCCGCTGCGGCTGTCCGGGCTCGATCTCTTCGCCGGCGCCATGTCCATCGTGTTCCTGACGCCGGTGACCGAGCAGCGCAGCCCCGGTCCGGAACTGCTGCAGGCGCTGTTCGATCTCACCCCGGCGGAGGCGCGCATCGCCAGTCTGGTGATCGATGGCAAGTCGGTGGATTCGATCTCGAAGATCCAGAGCGTCAGTCTCAATACGGTGCGGACCCAATTGAAGTCCGTCTTCATGAAGACCGGTGTCGATCGCCAGGTCGATCTCGTCCGCCTGCTCGGGCAGCGCCACGGCCAGCCGGCCTCCTGATCGGCGCCAAGAAAAAGGCCGGCGAAGAAGCCGGCCTTGATCCTCAGTATCCCCACTCAAAAGATCTGCGTCGTCAATATATGGTCCGCCGAGGCGGTAAATAGACCCGCTAAGCTGCTAACGCAGCCGCTAAACCAGTCTCCAAATACCGACGTAGGCTATCCCACAGAACGAAGCGTCACCAATTTGGGTGAAATCTGCCGAATTACTTGACTAAGCGTCTCATCTCGAGATGACGCGGGAACTTTCCGGCCGCGACGTTTCACGGAACTGTCATCCGGTCTTGGGCAACCGCCAACCGATAACCCGGGCCTGCACGAGATCGCCCGTCCCGGCATTGCGCCATTCTCCATCTGCATGAATGCATACAAAGGGCAGCAGATAGGTGCCACTCTTGTCCTCGCACAAGACCTGCACAGGCTCGGCGGCCGGCGGGATGTCCTGCGTGTTGAATTCTGCCAGCCGTTGATCGCGTGTCACCATGGGATGCTCCGGCCGAAGGAACGGCGTGCAGCGTCTGTCGTTCCCATCAGGTGTGATTGACAGCCAGCCATGAACATCGTTGCTCTCATGGTTGGATCGCTATGAAAGGATGTGCAATGCACGGCGCGAGACTTCTCACTCTGACATTCCTTGTGGCGGGCAGCAGCGCGGCGATTGCTCAGGACGTGCCCGGCATCGAGATCTGCACAGTCGAGAAGACCATGGAGCGGCGCACCAGCTGCCTGCAAAGCAATGTCAACTTTCTCCAGCAAACCGTGGGCAAATTGCGGCTGGATCAGCAGCAGCGCCTCGACGCAGCCAATCGCCAGATCGATGCGCTGAAGGCGACGGTGACGAGTCTGCAGAAGACCGTCGAGGAATTGCAGGCGGCTCAGAAGGCCGCGGCGGCATCTCCGGCCAAGCCGGCACCGGCGCCTGCAAAGGATGCGGCGCCGGCCGCGAAGGATGTTGCGAAATAGCAGCGATTCATTCGCTGCTGAGCACCGGCCCGAACAGTTCCCAGCGCTCGCCCTTGAAGCGCATCATCTGCAATTGCTGCAACGGGCTGTAGTCGGTCGAACTGGTCTTGATCCGCGTGCCCGGCAGAAAGATGCCGACCTCGTGATCCAGGCTGGTCGCCTGCTTCATCACGTTTTCGCGGGTGAGGTTGTCGCCGCATTGCTGCAGGATATGCACCAGCGTGCGCGCGATGCCGAAGCCGTAAAGTGTGTAGATGTCGTTCTTGTCGCCGTCCGGATAATACTTGTCCATGAAGGCACGCCATTCCTTGATGGTCGGATCGTCCTTCCATTGCGGATCGGTGGGGTCCTTCATATAGGCCGCGCTGATCACGCCCTGCGCATTGTCGAAGCCCGCGGGCTTGATCACCGAGCCGACGGACTGCGAGACATTGACCAGCATCTGCACCGGCTTCCAGTTCAGTTCGGCAACCTTCTTGATCGCCTGGGCCGCGAATTTCGGTGAGGCGATGTTGAGGAAGATGTCGGGATTGGCGGTGCGGATCTGCACGATCTGCGAATCCACGGTGGGTGAGGCGATCTCAAAGCTTGCCTGCGTGACGATCATCTTGTCGGCCTTGTCGCCGAGCCCCTCACGCACGCCGCTGAAGTAGTCCTTGCCCATGTCGTCATTCTGGAACAGCACGCCGATCTTCGCGTCCGGATGGTTCTTCAGAATCCACGTGGCCCAGATTTTCCCTTCATTGTGGTAACTGGGCGACCAGCCCATGGTCCAGGGAAAGTGTTTTGGATCGGCCCATTTCGATGCACCGGATGACACGAAGAGATGCGGCACCTTCTTGATGTTCATGTATTTCTGGATCGCGGAATTGGTCGCAGTGCCCAGCGGATTGAAGATCAGCAGCACCTCATCGCTCTCGACCAGCTTGCGTGCCTGCTCGACCGTCTTCGGCGGTGAATAGGCGTCGTCATAGCTGATGAAATTGATCTTGCGGCCGTTCACGCCGCCCTGGTCGTTGACCATGCGGAAATAGGCCGCTTCGGATTTTCCGATCGAAGCGTAGGACGATGCCGGTCCGCTATACGGCATGATATTGCCGATCTTGATTTCGGTATCGGAGGCGCCGGGATCGTATTTCTTCTGCGCGAGAGCGGGCAGGGTGCAGACGCCAATCAGGAGGCTGGCAAGCGCGAAAGTGGTTCGGCTGGGCAATGAAGCGAGCATGGTTTCCTCTGACTTTTCTTGTTGCATGCGGCCTTGCATCGGCCACGCGGCTTGCCCGCGAGTATGCATGTTTGACGCAAGGCGCATAGCAATGTCAGCGGAGAACCCCTCTCCACAAATGGAGAGGGGCCGCATGCCGTTCCGCAGATGTCCTAGGATTCCTTCTCGCCCGACATCAGCGGGCCGAACAGTTCCCAGGTCTCGCCCTTGAAGCGCATCATCTGCAATTGATCGAGCGGGCTGAAATCGGTCGGGCTGGTCTTGATCTTGGTGCCCGGCAGATAGATGCCGATCTCCATGTTCAGGTTGGCCGCCTGCCGCATGATGTTCTCGCGGGTGAGGTCATCGCCGCATTGCTTGAGCACCTGCACGATCCCCTGCGAGACGCCGTAACCGAACACGGTGGCACCATCGTCCTTGTCGCCTTCGGGATAATACTTGTCCATGAAGGCGCTCCATTCCTTCATGCCCGCATCGTCCTTCCAGGTCGGGTCCTTGGGGTCCTTCATATAGGCGGCGCTCAGCACGTCCTGCGCATTGGCGTAACCGGCGGGCTTCATCACGCTGCCAACGGAGGCCGAGACATTGGTGACGATATGGACCGGCTTCCATCCCATCTCGCCGACCTTCTTGATCGCCTGCGCAGCGAATTTCGGCGTGGCGATATTGATGAAGATGTCGGGATTGGCGGCCTTGATCTGCACGATCTGCGAATCCACCGTCGGCGAAGCCGTCTCGTAAGGCACCTCAGAAACGATGTAATCCTTCAGCTTGTCGCCAAAGCCTTCATGCAGGCCGACGATGTAGTCCTTGCCGAAATCATCATTGGCATACAGCACGCCGACCTTTTTGCCGGGATGGTTCTTCATAATGTATTGCGCATAAATTCGCGCTTCGGCCTGATAGCTGGGCTGCCATCCCATGGTCCACGGAAAATTCTTCGGATCGGCCCATTTCGCGGCACCCGTCGAGACGAAGAGCTGCGGCACCTTCTTCGCATTCATGTATTTCTGGATCGCGGTGTTACCTGGCGTGCCCAGCGGGTTCATGATGAACAGAACCTCGTCATTCTCGACGAGCTTGCGGGCCTGTTCGACAGTCTTCGGTGGCGAATAGCCGTCGTCGTAGCTGATGAACGTGATCTTGCGGCCGTTGATGCCGCCTTTCTCGTTGATCATCTTGAAATAGGCTGCCTCGGTCTTGCCGATGGTGGCGTAGGACGAAGCCGGCCCGCTATAGGGCATGATATTGCCGATCTTGATCTCGGTATCACTGGCGCCGGTATCGTATTTCTTTTGGGCGAGAGCGGTGGTGGCTGTGAACGCGAAGGCGAGGCTGGCGAGCGTGAGCGCTCGCAGGACTTTCAAGTCATGCATCGTGAGGCCCTCCCTGTGGTTCGATCAACCGCGGCGACCCGTCTGTGCGAGCTTCGCGATGCGGCTCGAATGCAAAGGAGTATGCATCAAGCAGGAAAGTTGAAAATGGGCCTGCCTCGACAATCGTCGCCGCGGCGCACAAGCGCCGCCGTATCGCAATGCAAGGGACTCAGCGGCCCTTGAAGTCGGCCGGGCGCTTTTCGAGGAACGACGCCATGCCTTCGCGAAAATCTTCAGTGCGGAACAGCGGCAGCAGTTGCAGGAAGACGTGATGGACATGCTCGCCGAAATTCTCCGAAAGGCCTGCGCGCATCATCCGCTTGGCGGCTTGCACCGCCAGTGGCGCATTGGCCGCGATCTCGGCAGCGACGGCACGACCGCGCGCCTGCAATTCGGCATCGGCGACGACCTCGTTGGTCAGGCCCATCTCGAGGCTTTCGCGCGCTGACAGCGTGCGGCCGGTGAAAATCAGTTCGGCCGCTTTGGCCCAGCCGATCATGCGCGGCAGAAACCAGGTGCCGCCGGATTCCGGCACCACACCGCGCTTGACGAAAGCGGCCGCGAATTTGGCGCTCTCCGCCATGATGCGGATGTCGCAGTTGAGCGCGATGTCCATGCCATAGCCGGCCGCGGCGCCATTGAGCAGGCAGATGGTCGGCTTCTCCATGTTGAACATCACGATTGGCTGTGCGGATTTCATGTCCAGCGTGGTGCGCGAACTGTTGGCATCGTTGGCCGAGCCGATGCCTTTGCCCTGGGTGGCGCTGACCATGTCGAGGCCGGCGCAGAACATGCGGCCGGCGGCGGTCAGGACGACGACGCGGACGTCGGCATCGGCATCTGCCTTGAGGAAGAGGGCGCTGAGCTGGGCCAGCATCTTGCGCGAGATCGTGTTCATGCGCTCGGGGCGATTGAGCGTGATGGTCGCGATATTGTCCGCGACGGAATAAAGCACTTCATCGGATGTCAATGATGCAGCGGCTGGCTCGGACATAAGCTCCCTTTCGGCGTTTCTTTTGACGTTCTGTTTTTGTGAGCGCAGCTAAGGCGGAATGGCGCTGGCGTGCAAGTGGCCATGCATTTGCGCGCCTTGGCAGGCCGGTGTCGGTTTGATCTACTTTCCCCATTCACGCGCCGGCAGTGATCGGTGCCCAAAGAAAAAGCCAAGGGAGAGCTTGCCCATGTCCAGCCCGAAGATCCGCGTTCTCGCCACCGATCTCGCATTCCCCGAAGGCCCCGTGGTGATGCCGGATGGCTCCGTGGTGCTGGTGGAAATCCGCGCACAGCAACTGACACGGATCTATCCCGATGGTCGCAAGGAAGTCGTTGCCAAGATCCCCGGTGGCCCCAATGGTGCCGCGCTCGGGCCGGATGGCAAGATGTACATCACCAACAATGGCGGCTTCAGCTGGGTGCCGTCGCGCGGCACCTTGATGCCGCATGCGCCCGAGCCGCACGAATATATCGGGGGCGCGATCCAGCGTGTCGATCTCGCATCAGGCAAGGTCGAGACGCTGTTCACTAAATGCGGCGAGCACAATCTGAAGGGGCCCAACGATCTCGTCTTCGACAAGCAGGGCGGCTTGTGGTTCAGCGAGCTCGGCAAGCGCCGTGCGCGCGACATGGATGTCGGTGGCGCCTATTACATCAAGCCGGGGATGAGCGAGATTACCGAACAGGTGATCGGCGTGCTGCCGGCCAATGGCATCGGTCTCTCGCCGGACGAGAAGACCATGTATATCGCCGAGACGCCGACTGGCCGTCTCTGGGCCTATAATGTCGGCGCTCCCGGCGAGGTCGTGCCCGGCGACACCATCTATCGCGGCGAACGCGGGCGGCCGATTGCGGGCCTCGGCGGTTATCAGATGTTCGACTCGCTGGCGGTGGAAGCCTCGGGCAATGTCTGTGTCGCCACGCTGGTGTCGGGCTGCATTTCGGTGATCGCGCCGGATGGCAAGCTGGTCGAGCAGGTCGAGACCGGCGATCGCGTGACGACGAATATCGCTTTCGGCGGATCGGAGCTGAAGACGGCCTATATCACGCTGTCGGGCAAGGGCGAGCTGATCGCCATGGACTGGCCGCGCGGTGGCTTGCCGCTGAACTTTCTGAACAAGTAAAGAACCGCGCCGTAGGGCGGATGACGCTTCGCTAGTCCGCCTTGCGGCCGCGCGCTGGATAAATCCGGTCGATCAATTTCCGGCAATAGTCCGGCGTCGGCGGCTCCTGGCTGACCAGGATCCGATAGACGATCGGTGCGACCACATGATCGATGACTTCATCGATGTCGAACGGCGTTTCTCCGCGCGCCTTGGCCCGTTCGGTGAGGGTGGTGAGATGATCATTGGTGAAACTGCAGCACACACAGGACTGGCCTTCAGCGGCGTCCAATGTCCCGTCCCGCAGCAGCGCGCGGCCGACCGGAGATGACATCTCCTCGGCATACTGCTCGATGAAGGCCCGCAGATCAGACTCGATGGCGCCGGTATCGTCGGGCTCCCCGATCGGCCGCAGCCGGGCCACGGCGACGTCGGCCAGCAGCGATTGCAGGTCGCCCCAGCGGCGATAGATGGTGGAGGGCGTGACGCCGGCCTCGGCGGCGATTTGCGGGACTGTGATCTGGTTTCGGGTGGAAAGGCCGCCCAGTTTACGGACAGCGTCATGCACCGCGCTCTGGATCCGCGCGCTACGACCGCCTGTTCTGGTTCGCTCCTTCGTCGTCACGTCATCCTCGGCAGATGAGCCATGCCGAAACGCTTAACGCAAAGTATTTGCATTAAGCCGCCAAGCGGCCTAGCTTCGTTAAAGCGAATAATTAGCCTTTAGGAGGCCGGCATGCAAGGAAGCCCTGGGGAGACATGCGTGTCCACCGCGCCAGGCGCGACGCCCGCGAAGAAGGCGCCGCTCTGGGTCATGACCGCCTTTAGCTTCGTGGCGGCTGCCACCGTGGTCGGCAGCAGCAGCGCGGCGACGCCGCTTTACCGGCTCTATCAGGAGAGCATGCATCTCACGCCGCTGATGATCACGCTCGTATTCGCGGTCTATGCGATCAGTCTGCTCGCGGCACTCCTCACGGTTGGGGGACTGTCTGACTTTGTCGGCCGGCGCCCGGTCATCCTCGGCGGTCTGCTCGTCAATGCCGTGGCCATGATGCTGTTCTCCTACGCCACGGATGTCGGCGACCTCATCCTTGCCCGTGCCGTCCAGGGACTCTGTGTCGGCGCCTCGACGACGACCCTCGGTGCTGCCATTCTCGACAGCGACCGCCAGCGCGGGCCGCTGCTCAACAGCGTCAGCGCATTCATCGGCCTGATGGTCGGCGCGCTCGGCGCCGGACTGCTGGTGACCTTCGCGCCGGATCCTTTTCATCTTGTCTATGAAGTTCTGTTCGCGATCACCGCGGTGCTGATCGTGCTGCTGTGGTTCATGCCCGAGACGGTCTCGCGCAAGCCGGGCGCGCTCGCATCCTTGCGTCCCAATGTGCGTGTGCCCGTCCAGTCCCGCGCGGCCTTGCTGCTGGTGGCGCCGGCGACCATTGCGAGCTGGGCGCTGGGCGGTTTCTATCTGTCACTGATGCCGACAATCGTTGCGGTGACCATGGGCGTCAGCGTGCCATGGGTCGGTGGTGTGGTCGTGGCGGTACTGATGCTGACGGGGGCGGTGTCAGTGGGCGTGTTGCGGCATTTGCCGGCGCGGCGTTTGCTGGTGATCGGCACGATCAGTCTGTCGCTGGGCGTTGCCGTCACGCTGCTGGGCATTCAGCAACACAGCACGGCCATGCTGTTCCTCGGAACGACCATCGCCGGCATCGGCTTTGGTTCGTCCTTTGCGGGCGTGCTCAGCACCTTGCTGCCGACTGCCGAGGCGCATCAGCGCGCGGGTCTGCTGGCGACATTCTACGTGATCTCGTATCTGGCCTTCAGCCTGCCGGCGCTGGCGGCCGGCGTGTCGGTGCCTTTCGTCGGCCTGGCAGTCGTCGCCTATGTCTATGGCGCTGTCGTCATCGTGCTCGCCATCACCTCGCTGCTCGCGGCGCTGCGCAGCAAGGCATGACGTCAGATCGCGTCGGGCCGATACAGCGTATCCACGGTCACCGTGCCGACCACGCGTGACACGCAAGGGCAGATCCTGGCATTGCCACTCTTCTGGTGATCGCTGAAGAAGACGTCGCGGTGATCGATCTCGCCATCGACAGCGAGAACGTCGATGGCGCAGACGCCGCATTCGCCGCGCTCGCAGTCCGACATCACCTCGAAGCCGGCGTCGTTGAGCGCTGAAAGCATCGAACGCCCCTGCGGCACCACGATCTCCGCATCGCTGTCCTTGAGGCGGACGCGGAATTCGGCGGTGGGCAGGAGGCCGCTGGAGCCGAAAGTCTCGTAGCGCAGATCGGCAGGTGTGCGGCCGGCGTCGTGCCAGGCGCGCCGTGCCGCTTCCAGCATGCGCATCGGACCACACAGGATGGCGATGGCGCCGGGCGGCAATGCTGCGAATGTCGCGGTGAAATCCAGCCGCATGCCTTCATCGCTCGCGTGAACGGTCAGGCGATCACCGAGCAGCGTCTGGAGTTCATCGAGATATGCGGCTTCGTCGCGGGATCTCGTCGCATAATGCAGCTGCAGATCGGCCGCCTTGCCACGGAGTGTTGCGGCAATGCCGGTGATCGGAGTGATGCCGATGCCGCCGGCGATCAGGCAATAGGTCCCGCGCGTCCAGTCGATCTCATAGAGCGACGACGGGCTGGACATTTCGAGCCGTGCGCCGGCTTGCAGCGCCCACATGGCCTTGGAGCCGCCACGACTGTCAGGTGCCAGCCGCACCGCGATGCGCAGCATGTCGTCGCGGCGTTCGCCCACCAGCGAATAGGATCGTGTCTGCGGCTGGCCATCGATCAGCAGGCCGATATTGATGTGGCTGCCAGGCGGATAGGAAGGGAGTGCGTGATCCGGTCTCAACGTGATCTCGCGAATATGTGGTGTGAGATCGCGCGTGGCTTCGACGCGGCACCCCATCCAGTGATCTGCAAAGCGCATGGGGCCTCCGTCAATCCGTCGATGCTGACGTCAGAAGTGCGAGCGCGGGCAGCAGATCGAGATTCGTGCGGTTGCGTAGCGCGAGGCGGAGATTGCGCACGGCGAGCCGCGCATGTTCGCGCATGATCGCCTCGGCGCGCGCGCCTTCGCGGTTCTCGATCGCATCGACCACGATGCGGTGATGCTCCTGCGCGATGAGCAGGATGTGATGGGCTTCCGGCAGCGCTGATTGCGCCATCACGAAAGCGCTCGGCGATGCGAAGGGCATGGCCGCCACGCGGTCGATCTGGCGCACCACCGGCGGACTGGCGCACAATTCGGTGAGCAGCGCGTGGAAGCGCGCGTTCAAGGTCACATAGGCCGAGAAAGCTTCGACCGAAATCGGATCTTGCCGCACCAGTTGGTCCAGATCCGACAGACATTCCTTCAGCGGCTCGAGATGGCGAGCGCTGGCGCCGCGCTCGGCGGCGAAGCGGGCTGCGAGTCCTTCCATGGTGCCGCGCAGCTCGATGGAGTCGAGGATATCGCGTTCGGAAAACGCCTTCACCATGAAGCCGCCGGAAGGAATGGCCTGCAGCAATCCTTCATCTTCGAGACGCACCAGCGCCAGCCGCACCGGCGTGCGCGACACGCCGGTGATCTCCACGGCCTGTAGTTCGGAGATGCGTTCGCTGGCGCGCAGCTGGCCCGACAGGATCATGTCGCGCAAGGCGAGCTGCGCGCGAACGGTCTGGGATACCGAGCGTTCGGAGTCGCGGTCGCTCATGCTCTCACTCCGCCGCCTGCAGCCGAGGCCCGGTCTCCTGCGCGATCGCGCGATCGATCAGGCGCCGCGCCCACATGGCGCCGGCGTCGATATTGAGATTGTAGAAGATGCGGTCGGGATTCTCGTCCATCGCCTTCTGCTGCGCTTCGAGGATCAGTTCGTCCTCATGAAAAATGCCGGCAACGCCTTCGCGGATCTCGGTGGTCAGTCGCTGTTCGTTGCGGCGGTAGTTGCGCTGGAACGACCAGAAATAGTGGCAGGTGGTCGCTGTCTCCGGCGTGATCGTGTTGAGCACGAAACCGTTCACGCCCTGCGAGCGATCGCCTTCCGGTGCGCCGGTGCCGGCAGGCGCTACGCCGACATCGATGGCGATGGTGCAGGGGAGTTCAAAGCGGATGATCTGCCAGCGATCGACCGGGCCCGGTTTCTGCAATTGCGCAGCCCAGAAGGGCGGCGCGGTGATGCCCTTCATCCAGCGAGTCACCGTCACGGTCTTGTCGCCATGACTGACATCGAACGGCGCCTCGGCGACATCGTCGTTGCCGATGCTGGAGCCATGCACGAAGGTCTCGTGGGTGAGGTCCATGAGATTGTCGAGCACCAGGCGGTAGTCGCATTTGACATGGATGGTCTTGCCGTCGCCCGCCCATGCTGGGTCGTCGTTCCAGTGCAGGTCCGGCACCAGCGCGGGGTCTGCAAGGGCGGGATCGCCCATCCACAGCCAGACATAACGATGCCGTTCGACAACGGGATAGGAACGCACGCAGGCGGAGGGATTGATGGTCTCCTGCGAGGGCATGAAGGTACAGCGGCCCTGCGCGTTGTATTTCAGTCCGTGATAGCCGCAGACGACCGTGTCGCCTTCGAGCCGCCCTTTCGAGAGCGGCACCAGCCGGTGCCAGCAGGCGTCTTCCAGCGCACTGACCCCGCCATCGGCGCGGCGATACATCACCACATGCTTGCCGCAGATCGTGCGCGGAAACAGCTGCCGCTTGATGTCGACATCCCAGGCAGCGGCGTACCAGGCGTTCATCGGGAATGAAGCGGACATCGGTGTCCTCCATCGCCAGTTGGCGTTCCGCCTGTATACAGAACGGCGGTTTGGGAAGAGGTTACTGCGAAACAATGTGAGATTGGAAGCAATAATGTATACTGAAATTGCCGTTCTTGGCTAGCATTGGTACGAAAAAACCGCCCAAGTGGGCGGTTTTCCGACTGCTCTGTATGCAGCGATCAGACTTCGCGGCGATTCAGGAAGGCCAGCCGCTCGAACAGGTGGACGTCCTGCTCGTTCTTGAGCAGCGCGCCATGCAGCGGCGGGATCAGCTTGCGCGGGTCGCGTTCGCGCAGCTGCTCGGGCGACATGTCCTCATTGACCAGCAGCTTCAGCCAGTCGAGCAGTTCCGAGGTGGATGGCTTCTTCTTCAGGCCGGGCACATCGCGCACCTCGAAGAAGATGCGCATGGCCTCGGCGACCAGCCGCTGCTTGATGCCCGGGAAATGGACTTCGACGATCTGGTTCATCGTCTCCATTTCGGGGAACTTGATGTAGTGGAAGAAGCAGCGGCGCAGGAAGGCGTCCGGCAGTTCTTTTTCATTGTTCGACGTGATGATCACCACGGGGCGCTTGGCGGCCTTGATCGTCTCGCCCGTCTCATAGACATGGAATTCCATGCGGTCGAGTTCGAGCAAGAGGTCGTTCGGGAATTCGATGTCGGCCTTGTCGATCTCGTCGATCAGCAGCACCGGGCGTTCGGCATGGGTGAAGGCTTCCCACAATTTGCCGCGCTTGATGTAGTTGGCGATGTTGGAGACGCGGGGGTCGCCGAGTTGGCTGTCGCGCAGGCGCGAGACGGCATCGTATTCATACAGGCCCTGCTGCGCCTTGGTGGTGGACTTGATGTGCCAGGTGAGCAGCGGCGAGCCGAGCGCCTTGGCGACTTCCTCGGCCAGCACGGTCTTGCCGGTGCCGGGCTCACCCTTCACCAGCAACGGGCGCTCCAGCACGATGGCGGCATTGACGGCGACCTTGAGGTCGTCGGTGGCGACGTAATCCTTGGTACCTGTAAACTTCATGAACAGTCTTGCCTTGTTGTTCTTGTCGCGCAGTGGCGCGTTGCAATGGGGAGATCGTGGAATGAGGAAGGAGCTAGCGCCGGATCAGCGACAGCACGACCAGCACGACGACGGCGCCGACGGTGGCATCGAGGATCGAGCCGAGCGTGCCGGTGGCCAGCGTGACATTCAGTTTCGGCAGCAGCCAGCCGGCGACGAGTGCGCCGATGATGCCGACAACGATATTGCCGATCAGGCCGAAGCCCGCACCGCGCACGATCAGCCCGGCCAGCCAGCCGGCAATGGCGCCGATCAGCAATGCTGCAAGAATACCCATTCAGTCGATCCTCTGATGCGCCACGATGTGGCGCTTTGGATGGGAAGTTTAATTGAATTATCGGACAGGTCCAGCCGGGGCGTCGGCATGCATTATGTGCAGATATGCCATCGCACGGAAGATGTGCCAGGAGAGGGCACTAGCCGCGGCGCTCGAAGCCCGCGCTGAAATAGTCCTGCTCCAGCGCTGCATGGGTGACCACGCAATCGCGACCGCGCCGCTTGGCTTCGTAGAGTGCGAGGTCGGCTTCACCCAGCAGGACCGTCTCGTTCGGCGAGCGCGCGGTCCGATGCGCGACGCCGATGCTGACCGAGAGATAGCCGCGCGCAGCGGCGACATTGGGAATCTCCAGCGCACGGACACGCAGCCGCACCGTCTCGGCCACCGTCATGGCGCTGGCCTCATCGACATCGGGAAGCACGATGGCGAACTCCTCACCGCCATAGCGGGCAGCCAGCGCCGTGGTGTTGATGGTCGCATCCGCCAGCACGGACGCGACGCGCTTCAGGCAGTCGTCACCGACCTGATGTCCCATCGTGTCGTTGTAGCCTTTGAAATGATCGATATCGATCAGCAGGGCCGAGAGCTTGCCGTCCTGCGCAAAGGCGCGGTTGAGGAAGCCGTCGAGCGTGCGGCGATTGGCGAGGCCGGTGAGGCCGTCGGTGGTGGCGAGTTCGGCCAGCCGTGCATTCAGCGCTGTCAGCTCGTCCTGCATCTTCTTGCGCTGGGTGACATCGCGCAGCACGCCGACGATCTCGATCTTGTCGTCCGCATCCTCGGCGCGTTCGGCCAGCTTGAAATTGATCTCCACCCAGGCGATCGATCGGTCGTCGCGATAGGTGCGGAACACGACGTTCTCGGTGGTGACGCGATCGGTGAGGCGCGCACTCGCGGCACGCACCGCCGGAAGGTCCTCCGGATAGACCAGTTCCAGACAGGAGCGCCCGATCAGGTCTTTCGGATCCAGGCCGAGCACGAATTCGACCGAATGCGAGACGTAGAGAAAGTTGCCGGTGCGATCGAGCAGGATGACGACGTCAGCGATGTTGTCGGCCAGCAGGCGGTAGCGCGATTCGCGTTCGCGCAGCGCGTTCTCCATGTTCAGGCGAAACCGGAACTGGGTCGACAGCAGGGCCGCGAGCAGGATGACGCTGCACAGGAGCACAGCGGCCACTGCGACGTCGGACTTCAGGTTGTTGCGCCAGGCCGCCAGCACCTTGCGTTCGGGCACGGCCACGGTGACGATCACCGGATATTCATTGCTCTTCTCGTAACCGAAATATTTGGTCACGCCATCGAAAGGCGAGGCGACGCGATAAAATCCGGTGCGGCTTTCCTTGAGCCTGTTCTGAAACAGCTGAGTGCCGGACAGGTCCTTGCCGACATCCATCGATGGCCAATGCGCCAGCACGATGCCGTCAGTCCGGAGCAGGCTGATCCCGGCCTGTTCGCCGATATCGAATGTCTTGAAGAAGTCGCTGAAATAGTCGGTGTCGATCGCAGCGACGAGCACGCCATTGAAATTGCCCGCCTGATCGCTGACGCGCTTCGACAACAGGATCGTCATCCGGCCGGTCAGGCGCGATTGCAGCGGCTCGCTGATGCGCAGGCCCGGATCGGTGTTGTCGCGATGATAGGCGAAATAGGCGCGATCGGAATTGTTGTGCTTCGGCGTTTCCGTGAGCGACGAATAGCGCCATTCGCCGGTGGCATCGAGCGCGCCGAATTCGCGAATCTGTGGCAGCGACTTGGCCGTGTTGACGAGGAAGAGATTGAAGCGGTCGGGGCGCGGAGTTTGATACTTCAGAAGATCGACCATGCCGCTCATGGCGACATCGGCAGCCTGAAACGTATGCGTCGCATGTTCCTGCAGCGAATGTGCGAGATTGCGGATATCGATCTCGCTCTGTTGCAGCGCGTTGCGCCGTGCATCGATGGTCTTCCACAGCACGAGGCCGAGCACGCAGGCACTCATCGCCAGCACGAACACTGCAACGATTGCGCCAGGTGCAGACAGTCTGCTTGCAGACTTTGTGGTCGAAGTAATCGATGCGGCCATGCTGCGTCTACTACCATTCGGGCCGTCATTATGGCCCGATGAACTTGCACGATAGCTGAGAACGCCGACTATCGGCGTGACACTCTCTCATGTGGTTACTGCCGCGAGAAGAGTTGAAACAAATACCTTCAATCTCGGCGATTGCCAGCGCCGCGTCCCGTTGAACGGAATTAGGTCGCCGCGTTGACAATGTTAGGCTATTTGGCGGGCGCCCCGGGCAGGGTGCTGTTGCTGCGCGCAACTATCTACCACCTGCACCCTTGACGCACGCCAATGCTCGGGCAATCTGTCAATCATGTTCCTGCAATTTTTCACCTCGCTGCGCGATGCGCAGGTTCCGGTCACGCTGCGTGAATATCTCACGCTGATGGAAGCGCTCGACGCCAATCTGGCGGATCAGTCGGTGGAGAATTTCTATTATCTCTCCCGCGCCGCGCTGGTGAAGGACGAGCGCAATCTCGACAAGTTCGACCGGGTGTTCGGCTCGACCTTCAAGGGTCTCGAAAACCTGCTCGACGCCATGGAGAAGGCGGAAATCCCGGAAGAGTGGCTGCGCAAGCTCGCCGAGAAATATCTCACTGACGAAGAGAAGCAGCAGATCGAGGCCATGGGCTGGGACAAGCTCATGGAGACGCTGAAGAAGCGTCTGGAAGAACAGAAGGAGCGCCATCAGGGCGGCAGCAAGTGGATCGGCACCGCCGGTACTTCGCCGTTCGGCGCCCAGGGCTACAATCCCGAAGGCATCCGCATCGGCCAGGAGAAGAGCCGCAACCAGCGTGCCGTGAAGGTGTGGGACAAGCGCGAGTTCAAGGATCTTGACGGCAATGTCGAACTCGGCGTCCGCAACATCAAGGTGGCGCTGCGCCGGTTGCGCAAATTCGCGCGCACCGGATCAGCCGATGAGCTCGATCTCGACACCACGATTCGCGAGACCGCCAATCACGGCTATCTCGACGTCCACATGCGGCCGGAGCGGCGCAATGCGGTGAAGGTGCTGGTGTTCTTCGACATCGGCGGCTCCATGGATTCGCATATCGAGCAGGTCGAGGAACTGTTCTCGGCCGCCAAGAGCGAATTCAAGCACATGGAGTATTTCTACTTCCACAACTGTCTCTATGAGGGCGTGTGGAAGCAGAACAAGCGCCGCTTCACCGACCGCACGCCGACCTGGGACGTGCTGCATAAATATGCGCATGACTACAAGGTCGTGTTCGTCGGCGATGCCTCGATGTCGCCCTATGAGATCATGGTGCCCGGCGGCTCCGTCGAGCATGTCAATGAAGAGGCCGGCTCGGTCTGGCTCGAACGCGTGACGCAGACCTATCCGAACACGGTGTGGCTCAATCCGGTGGCGCAGCGGCACTGGGATTATTCGGAATCGACGACGATCATCCGTCGCCTGTTGTCCGAGCGCATGTATCCGCTGACCATCGAGGGCCTGGAAGGCGCGATGAAGGAATTGGTGAGGAAGGCATGACCCAGACGATTACCCGCGGCTACAAGGCGCTGCTCGACGAGGCCAATGCGCAGATCGAGACCATGAGCGTCGAGGACGTCATCAAGGCCGCGCAGAGCCCGGACGTCGTCATCGTCGATATCCGCGATCCCCGCGAGATCGAGCGCGAGGGCAAGATTCCGGGCTCATTCTCGTGCACCCGTGGCATGCTGGAATTCTGGATCGATCCCGAAAGCCCCTATGGCAAGCCGATCTTCCAGGAAGACAAGAAGTTCATCTTCCATTGCGCGTCTGGCTGGCGTTCGGCGCTGGCCGCCAAGACGGCGGCCGATATGGGCCTGAAGCCGGTGGCGCATCTCGGCGGCGGCTTCACCGCCTGGCGCAATGCCGGCGGCGCGGTGGAGAAGGTCGAACCGAAGGCGAAGTAACAATCACGCTCACATCACTGTCGTTTGTGATGCCCGGCCTTGCGCCGGGCATCTGCGTCTCTACTGTACCTTGAAACGTGATGACCGGGACAAGCCCGGCATGACGGCGTGCAAGATGAAGGGCATCCCATGACCAAGACCGATCCGCTCGTCTCCACCGAATGGCTTGCCGCGCATCTCGGCGATCCCAAGGTCAAGGTCGTCGATGCATCCTTCAAGATGCCCGGCGTCTTGCCGCTGCCGATCGACGACTATCTTGCCGCGCATATTCCTGGCGCGGTCTTTTTCGATGTCGATGCGATCTCCGATCATGCGATCGACCTGCCGCATATGTTTCCGGACGAAGCGCAGTTCGCGCGCGATATCGGCGCACTCGGCATTTCCTCCGACAATACCGTGGTGCTGTATGACTCCGGCGGTTGGGTCGCAGCGCCGCGCGCCTGGTGGATGTTCCTGTCCTTCGGCCATGCCAATGTGAAGATCGTCAATGGCGGTCTCAAGAAATGGCGTGCCGAGGGGCGTCCGGTCGAGGCCGGCCGGCCGGCGGCGCCGCAGCCCGCCAGGTTCACCGCGACATTCGACCCGTCCTATGTGCGCAGCAAGGCGCAGCTCGTCGCCAATCTCGACAGCCGCGCGGAGCAGACCATCGATGCGCGCGCCGCCAATCGCTTCGAGGGCAGCGTGGCAGAGCCGCGGCCGGGCCTGCGCTCGGGCCACATCCCCGGCAGCCGCAATCTGCCCTATAACGAGCTGATCGACGCCGCGACCGGCACCATGAAGCCGCTCGATGATCTGCGTGCGGCGTTCGACAAATCCGGCCTCGATATCGACAAGCCGATCGTGACCACCTGCGGCTCCGGCGTGTCCGCTGCCGTGCTGACACTGGCCCTGTATCGCCTAGGCGTGCGCGGCTCGGCGCTCTATGACGGCTCGTGGTCCGAATGGGGCATGCAGAACGGCCCCCCGGTCGCAACCGGGCCGGCGTAAGCCGCGCCGACATGCTGAGACGTTAGCGCAGCTGGGATAGTCCGAACGGATCGTTCAGCTGCTGCTGCTGCTGCGCGATTGGAGCAGCAGCAGGCGCGACGCGTGCGGCCACGCGCGGCCGTTTGACCACGGGCTTCTTCACCACCTTCTTCGCGGGCTTCGCCTTGGGCGGCTCGGCGGTCGGGCGCGAATTGGGCAGCGGCACCGGTTCGGTGTCGATCGGCGGGCCGCCGAGCATGGCCACCTTGCTCGATGACAGCTGGGCATCCTCGGCCGTGAGCGTTGCATTCGGTAGCTCCATGATCGTGGCCGTCGGCAGCGAGATGCTTGCCGTGGTCTCGGGAGCCGGGGCAGGGGTGGTCTCGGGAGCGGGAGCCGGCTCCGGCGTTTCCACCGGAGCAGTGGCCACGACCGTGGCTGGTTCACTCGGTGGCGTGGGCGCAGCTTCGGTCGGAACCGGCGACTCGGGTTCAGCCACCGGTGTCACGGCAGCAACCGCGATGGTGTCGGGCGCCGGCTTCACCTCAGCCTCGATCGGCTCGGCCGGTGCTGCGGGCTCGCTGGCTTCCACCACGGGGACGGCGACCGGTTCGGCTGTCTCGGGCGCATGCGGCTCCAACCGCAGCATCGCGAGCGTCGGCGTGGGTTCCGGCTGCCGGCTGAAGACGGTCGCGGGCGGCGGCCGGCGGTTCGGCAGGCTGGCGAATTCCTCATGGGCGCTGCGCAGAAGCGCGGCGGCGCCCATCCCGAAGATGACCAAGGATACTGCGAAGACGACAGCGACGCACAGGAAACGAATGCCGGGAAGCATGATTGCTGTTCCGCCTTCAGCAGATGCGTGAAGGCTTTCGAACCAGGGGAACGCGGTGGAGCACGCAGAAAAATGGCCTGATCGACGGCGCGAATCAGGGCTGGTCGAACATACCGCAGCGGGTCGCAAACCGTTTGTTAAAAGATGCGCGGCAGAAACGACATGTGCTTACTGCGGCGTTAAGCGCCAATAGCTGCGGCATGTTGGCCACGGCGACGCGCAATCGTGCGAATGTGACCGAAATGCGGGGCTTTTTCCCGGATTTGTCTTGAATGCGCCGTGATCCTGCGCGATCTGACCATTCAACCCGATTTACTGCTCGAAGCTTCGACAAGGGCAATGATGATCAAGCGTTTTCTGACGACGTTCGCGACTGTAGCTCTCAGCAGCGCCGCCGGGCTTTCGCTCGCGGCTGCGCAGGGCTACCCGGCCGCATCGAACAGCGGCTACTCGATTCCGGCAGAACCTGGCTACCAGCCCGGCGGTTATCCGGCCACGCCGAACTCGCGCGGCAGCGCTATGGATGCGATGCCGGACTTCGACGCGCTGGACGAGGATGATGCCCCGTCGCGCGGTGGTCGTCCGCAGGGCGGCCTGTCCAGCCCCGGCTATGCCAATCAAGGTCCGGTGACGTCTCCGGATGATCCGCGTTACGGTCGCCCGGCCAACGGCCAGACCTATTCCTATCGTCCGGAGCCGCAAGGTCCTGTGACCTCGCCGGACGATCCGCGCTATGGCCGCCCGGCCAATGCGCCAGCCTATAACAACAATGCTCCAGCCTATTCGGACCGCGCGTTGCCGCAGGGGCCCGTGATGTCGCCGGATGATCCACGTTACGGCCGCCCGGCAGGTCCGCCGCCGGTCATCTATTCGGATCGCGGCGGTCCCGACGGTGGCATGCGTCCACCCGAAGGTGTGGGCGGCCAGAACTACGGAGCGCCGCAGGGTGCCCCGGTGACCGGCTCCGTCCAGCCGGGTGGCCAGAACATGGGCGCCAATGGCCGCTCGGTGATGGTCGCGTCGCTGCCGCCGGAAGAACAGCCGGATGCAGGTCCGGTGCAATTGCCGCCAAACCTGCGCCGCCAGGAAGTCAGCTTCGTCACCAAGGAGCCGGCCGGCACCATCATCGTCGATACGCCGAACTATCATCTGTACTATGTGCTCGGTAACAACCGCGCCATGCGTTACGGCGTGCGTGTTGGCCGCGACGGTTTCACCTGGAACGGCGTGCAGAAGATCTCCCGCAAGGCCGAATGGCCGGATTGGCACCCGCCGGCGGAAATGATCGAGCGCCAGCCCTACCTGCCGCGCTTCATGGCCGGTGGCGAAGGCAACCCGATGGGCGCCCGAGCGATGTATCTCGGCTCGACGGTCTATCGCATCCACGGCACCAACCAGCCGTCGACCATCGGCAAGTCTGTGTCGTCGGGCTGTATCGGCATGCTGAACGACGACGTGTCGGATCTGTTCGAGCGCGCCAAGGTCGGCACCCGCGTGGTGGTGTGGCCGGGCAAGCCTCCGGCGACCACCGCATCGGCTGCGCCGGTACCGGGTCCAAGCGCGAATGCCGCGCCGATGCCGAGCGCCAATATGGCACCGCTGCCAGGCACGCAGCCGGCGACGATCCAGCCGCTGCCGGCGCCCGTCAACGTGCGCTGATTCCAGCAGGCTGACGTCAGAATACGAAGAGGGCGCGGTGTGAAAGCACCGCGCCCTCTTCGTATTCTAGTTCGTAGGATGGGTTGAGCGAAGCGATACCCATCACCGCCGGGCGCTTGTGGTGATGGGTATCGCTTCGCTCAACCCATCCTACTGGACGGCGTTTAGTTTAACGGACGCACCGGCTCCCCCTTCAGGAAACCGCCGATGCCCTCGATCATCTCCGCATAGATGCGCCTGTAGTTTTCGGCCGTGACATAGCCGAGATGCGGCGTGATCACGACATTGTCCAGCTTGCGCAGCGGGCTGTCGATGGGCAGCGGTTCGTGTGAGTAAGTGTCGATACCGGCACCCGCGATCTTCTTTGCTTGCAAAGTTTCAAGCAGCGCCGCTTCGTCCACTATCGGTCCGCGCGCCGTGTTGATGAGATAGGCCGTCGGTTTCATGCGCGCGAGATCCTCACGCGACACCAGCCCACGCGAGCGATCGCTCAGCACGACGTGAATGGTGATGACGTCGGACTTTGCGAACAGCTCTTCCTTGGTGGCATAGGTGACGCCGGCCTCGGCGCAGGCTTCCGGGGTGAGATTGGTGCTCCAGGCCAGCACCTTCATGCCCAGCGCCTGTGCGATTTTCGCCACCTTGGTGCCGAGCTTGCCGAGCCCGATGATCCCCAGCGTCTTGCCCTCGACATCCTCGCCGAGCGTCACCTGCCAGGGCTCGCCGGCTTTCATGCGCGCATGCTCGAAGCCGATCTTGCGGGTCAGTTCCAGCATCAGGCCGATGGTAAGCCCGGCGGTGGGATTGCCGATCATCGCCGTGCCACACACGATCACGCCATGTGCCTTCGCGGCCTCAAGGTCGATGGCCGCGTTGCGCATGCCCGATGTGATCAGCAGTTTGAGCTTCGGCAGCGCCTCGAACATTTTGCGCGGGAACGCTGTGCGCTCGCGCATGGCGCAGACGATCTCGAAATCTCTTAGCGCAGCAGCTGCGTCATCGGCCGAGACGAACGGCTTGTCGAATACGGTAATGTCGATCCCATCACCGAGTGAGGACCAGTCGGCCATTTTCAAGGCCACGTTTTGATAGTCATCAAGAATTGCACAGCGCAGCCGCATCATTAGGAGTTCTTCCGCAAAGGGATGACAGCAAAGCGCCGTCTAAGAACGGTCATCGTGCCGCGCTCTGCAGCAGCACGCAATATGCTGTCTTACGGACCCCACCAGGTCGTGTTTGGCTTGCGCACCTCGCCGGATGTCGTACGCACCCGATCTTCCTCATCGTGGGCACGTTTATCCAGCGATGCTTTCAATCGTTTGCCAAGTGATGTCCGCGTTAGAAACAGAAGGCCGGCAGCGGTGACCAGCAGGCATACGACAAGGACGAACTGATCTGATCCGTCGAATTTGATTGGGCGCCCGCGAGAAGGATCGAACATGCTGATTCCGACTGCACTGGCCACAGCCATTCCAACGAGGCAATACAGGATTTTGTTCATCCCTTCCGCTCACCCGCGCAGGTTCAATATCTTGGCGTGAGTATATAGCAGGTTCCGGTCGGACGGCACTGGCTTTTGCCAGCAGATCACTCGCGTGCGTCGATCTTGGCGCGGCAGGCCGGGCCGGGACCGCGCATATAATGCTGTTCCGGATGGTACGGATTGAATGCCGCGACGAAGAAGGTCTGCCAGAACTGGCGGATCTCGCGCAGCAATCCGGGCTGCGCCGAGGCGTTCTCGGTGCGTGCGGTGGAAGGTGCTGATGCAATCGTCGCCATGACGGGCTCCGCCTGTCTGTCCGCGGCTCCGGCCGCGGTGGGCGTGAGGAATCGCCCTGTCAGCACAGTGGTCGCCACTTATTAAAAAGCGGTTCGAATTGTCATGAGCGGGAAACGGACGGAGCCTAGCGTTACCAATTGCTTAACACCCCCCGTTGCCCTTTGGGGGCGTGGCCGCTACATCGGTGGCAACCCGATTTCCACGCCAGCTCCGAATTCCAAGGATTACGATGGCTCGCCAGTTCGTCTACTTCATGCAGGGCCTGACCAAGGCCTATCCGACCCGCAAGGTGCTGGATAACGTCCATTTGTCGTTCTACCCGGATGCCAAGATCGGTGTGCTCGGCGTCAACGGCGCCGGTAAGTCCACCCTGCTGAAGATCATGGCCGGCCTCGACAAGGAATATACCGGCGAGGCCTGGGTCGCCCAGGGCGCCCGCGTCGGCTATCTCGAACAGGAGCCGCAGCTCGATGCCAGCCTGACGGTCCGCGAGAACGTCATGCTCGGTGTTGCCAAGCAGAAGGCGATCCTTGATCGCTACAACGAACTGGCGATGAACTACTCGGAAGAGACCGCCGACGAGATGACCAAGCTGCAGGACGAGATCGAAGCCCAGGGCCTGTGGGATCTCGACAGCAAGGTCGATCAGGCGATGGACGCGCTGCGCTGTCCGCCCGACGATGCTGACGTCTCCAAGCTCTCGGGCGGTGAACGTCGCCGCGTCGCGCTGTGCAAGCTGCTGCTTGATGCGCCCGAACTGCTGCTGCTCGACGAACCGACCAACCATCTCGACGCCGAATCCGTGTCGTGGCTGGAAGGTCATCTGCGCAACTATCCCGGCGCCATCCTGATCGTGACCCACGATCGCTACTTCCTCGACAACGTCACCTCCTGGATCCTCGAACTCGATCGCGGCCGCGGGATTCCGTACGAGGGCAATTACTCGTCCTGGCTGGTGCAGAAGCAGAAGCGCCTCGAGCAGGAAGGCCGCGAGGACGCCGCGCATCAGAAGACGCTCGCCCGCGAGCAGGAATGGATCGCGTCATCGCCCAAGGCGCGTCAGGCCAAGTCGAAGGCGCGTTACCAGCGCTATGAGGACCTGCTCAAGCAGGCCAGCGAGAAGCAGAGCCAGTCCGCGCAGATCATCATCCCGGTCGCCGAGCGCCTTGGCGACAATGTTGTCGATTTCGAGCATCTCAACAAAGGCTTTGGCGATCGCCTGCTGATCGACGATCTCACCTTCAAGCTGCCGCCGGGCGGCATTGTCGGCGTGATCGGCCCGAACGGCGCCGGCAAGTCGACGCTGTTCAAGATGATCACCAAGCAGGAGACGCCGGACGGCGGCACCATCACCGTCGGCGAGACCGTGCAGCTCGGCTACGTCGATCAGTCGCGTGATGCGCTGGATGACAAGGCGACCGTCTGGGAAGAGATTTCCGGCAAGAACGAGCTGATCCTGCTCGGCAAGAAGGAAGTCAATTCGCGCGGCTATTGCTCTGCCTTCAACTTCAAGGGCGGCGACCAGCAGAAGAAGGTCGGCTCGCTCTCAGGCGGTGAACGCAACCGCGTCCATCTCGCCAAGATGCTGAAGTCCGGCGCCAACGTCCTGCTGCTCGACGAACCGACCAACGATCTGGACGTCGATACGCTGCGCGCGCTCGAGGAGGCGCTGGAGGATTTTGCGGGTTGCGCCGTGATCATCAGCCATGACCGCTGGTTCCTCGACCGTATCGCCACGCATATCCTCGCTTTCGAAGGCGACAGCCATGTCGAATGGTTCGAGGGCAACTTCCAGGACTACGAGAAGGACAAGATGCGCCGGCTCGGCCAGGACAGCATCATCCCGCATCGCGTGAAGTACAAGAAACTGACGCGCTGAGGGAGATCGCGGGATGTCGGACTGGAGCGCGCAGCAATATCTGAAATTCGAGGATGAGCGGACCCGCCCGGCGCGGGATCTGCTCGCGCAGGTGCCGCTGGCCGAAGCGCGAAAAGTCGTCGATATCGGCTGCGGCCCCGGCAACTCCACCGAGCTCCTCGTCAACCGCTGGCCGGAAGCGTCAGTGGTCGGCGTCGATACCTCGGCCGACATGCTCCGCCAGGCGCGCGAGCGCCTGCCGGGCAAGACCTTCATCGAGGCCAATATCGCCCATTGGGTGCCGCCGGCAGGCAGCGACGTGCTGTTCGCCAATGCGGTTTTCCAGTGGGTGCCGGATCACATCAAGCAGCTCAAGCGCCTCGCCAGCGGCCTGCCGCCGGGCGGCGTGCTCGCCGTGCAGATGCCGGACAATCTCGACGAGCCCAGCCATGTGCTGATGCGCGAAGTCGCTTACATGGAGCCGTGGCGCAAGCAGCTCTCCAAGGCCGCCGAACTGCGCGACTCCTTGCCGAAGCCCGGCGCCTATTACGATGCGCTGCAGCCCATCTGCTCGCGGGTCGAGATCTGGCACACCGTCTACAATCACGCGCTGGCCGATGCGTCGGCGATCGTGGAATGGGTGAAGGGCACGGGTCTCCGTCCCTTCGTCGATCCGCTCGAAAGCGCCGATCGCAAGGCCTATATCGCCGAATACACGGCCCGCATCGCGGCGACCTATCTGCCCCATGCCGACGGCAAGGTGCTGCTGCGCTTCCCGCGAATCTTCATCGTTGCGGTGAAGTAGGGCACTTCCGGCCTCAGACGATTGTGGTACCATCCGCCTTGGAGCGAGGCGCGTCATGGCTGATATCGACAATATCGTGCTCGAACATCTGCGTCATATCCGAGGCAGCATGGATGGCCTTCGCGAGGACGTCCGGGAGATCAAGCACCGCCTGGGCCTGCTCGAATTGCAATATTCGAGCCTCTCGACGCGTATCGATCGTATGGACGGTCGGATCGAACGGATCGAGGACCGGCTGGGCCTGATTGAAGCTTGATGGTTTTATGGCAATCGCAGGGCTGTTGATGCGGTCAAAAGCCGCTGTGATTTCGCTCGACAGAATCGCTTCTCTCTCCCACCTGAGATGTTCAGTTTTCCCCGGAGCCCCGCATGTCCATGACGCCTGAAACGCCTTTGCCGCCGAAGAAGGCGCATACCATGCGCCCGATCCCGGTCCTGATCTTCGGATCGCGTTGGCTGCAATTGCCGCTCTATATCGGCCTGATCATCGCCCAGGGCGTCTATGTGGTTCTGTTCCTCAAGGAGCTGTGGCACCTCGTCACCCATTCGTTCGATTTCAGCGAGCAGCAGATCATGCTGGTCGTGCTCGGCCTGATCGACGTGGTGATGATCTCGAACCTGCTGGTGATGGTGATCGTCGGCGGCTACGAGACTTTCGTGTCGCGCCTCAATCTGCGCGGCCATCCGGATGAGCCGGAATGGCTCAGCCACGTCAATGCCAGCGTGCTGAAGATCAAGCTGGCGATGGCCATCATCGGCATCTCGTCGATCCATCTGCTGCGCACCTTCATCGAGGCCGGTGGGCTCGGCAACACCGGCACGCGCACCACCAGCTTCACCGAAACCGGCGTGATGTGGCAGACCATCATCCATGTGGTCTTCATCCTCTCGGCCGTCGGCATCGCCTATGTCGACAAGCTGTCGAACAGCGCCGAGTTCAGCGGGCACGGTAAGCAGAAGCCTGACCACGGAGCGCACGGGCATTGAGGGATCAGGGTATGCGATCAGCATTTGGGGCTTTGCTTTGTTGCGTCCTGATGAGCTTCGCATTGCCCGCACGTCCGACTTTCGCGGCGGACGCGGCCTTCACCAGTTTCGTCGCCTCGCTCTGGCCCGAAGCCCAGAAGGCCGGCGTCTCGCGACGGGTTTTTGACGACGCGACACGCGGCCTCGAACCCGACTACAAGCTCCCTGATCTCCTGCTGCCCGGCCGTCCCGCCACTGGCGCACCGTCGCAAGCGGAGTTCGTTCAGGTGCCAGCGGACTATCTCAAGGAAGCCAGCATCGCGCGTCTCGCGGCCGAAGGGCGGCGTCTTTACGATCAGCATCGCAAGACGCTGCAGGCGATCGAGCAGCAGACCGGCGTGCCCGGCACGATCATCCTCGCGATCTGGGGCCGCGAGACCGACTATGGCCGCCATCGGCTGCCCTATGACGGCATTCGTACGCTGGCGATGCAGGCCTATGTCGGTCGCCGCAAGGAGCAATATCGCGGCGAGTTCATTGCGGCGCTGAAGCTGATCCAGAGTGGTGTGGTCTCGCGGCAGGATCTGCGTGTGTCATGGGGCGGGGCCACCGGCCTCACCCAATTCCTGCCGGCCGAGCTCGAGAAGCACGGCGTCGATTTTGACGGTGATGGGAAGGTCGATATCTGGCACTCGGTGCCGGACGCCCTGGCGTCCGCCGCGCAGCAGCTCGTGAACAAGGGATGGCAGCGCGGGCTGCGCTGGGCCTATGAGGTCCGTGCGCCCGCCAATGCCGATTGCACCATGGGCGTGCCAGAAGTGACGCGGCCGATCGGCGAATGGATCCGCGCGGGCTTCACGCCGGCGCGCGGCGAAAAGCTCAGCGCCGCCGAGCAGGCGCAGCCGGCCTCGTTGCTGCAGCCCGAAGGCACCTATGGTCCGGCCTTCCTGACCACCAAGAACTACTTCGTGATCAAGGAGTATAATTTCTCCGATCTCTATGTGCTGTTCGTCGGTCATGTCGCGGACCGCATCGCCAATGGCCAGCCCTTTGCGACCCCCTGGACGGCGACCAAGCAACTTCGCAGCACTGATGTCGAGGCGATGCAGCAACACCTGACGTCGCTCGGGCTCTATGGCGACAAGGTGGATGGCAAGGCAGGCATGAAGACGCGTGCGGCCGTTGGCGCGTTCCAGAAGTCGGCGAAGCTCAAGCTCGACTGCTGGCCGAGCGAGGCGGTGCTGCGTGCGATGACCGCGCGGTAGCACAGGCAAAAGAAAAGCCCGGCCGCGACGGCCGGGCTTTTGATATCAGGCCGTGAGGCCGTTGCGATTAATCGCAAACCTCGACCGGACGGTAGCGCCAGACGCCACGATAGTCGTCCCAGACGCGCTGGCGAACCATGCGGCAAGCCGGCTCAACATAGACCGGGGCAGGGGCGTAGCCGTAGCCACCGTAAACCGGTGCCGGGCGGCTGGCGGCGATGGCGCCACCGAGCAGCGCACCGCCAATCAGGCCACCGGCGACGCCAGCAGCGATACGGCCGCCATCGGCCTTGGCGGCCGGTGCCGCGGCGACCAGCGAAGCGGCGACCGTCGCAGCGGCAACCAGAGCGGAAAATGTCTTCTTCATCTCAAGTCTCTCCCAAAGAGCGCCGCCAGCGACGCGTTTAAAGGTTCTCACGCGGATTTCGAACTGACGGCCATTTCAAGCGCCCAACCGTCAACTCGGCGTAAACACTCACGAAGCACTGACCGGAAAAAGCGGTTTTTTCGCGCCACTTCAAGTCCTGCACATCGGAATTGGTCTGGTTCGATATGCGTTGGAATTTCCCGGCGTCAGCCGCAAACACGAACGCTGCGGAAGCGCCAGCCATAGCCATCCCAGAAGCGCTGACGCTGCCAGTAGCAGTCGCCGTAATAGCCGGGGCCGGCAACATAAGCGGGGCCGCCATAATATCCGTAGCCGGGGCCGTAATAGCCGGAACCTGCGGCGATCGCGCCGCCAAGCAGGGCTCCGCCGATCAGGCCGGCGGCAACGCCCGCTCCAGCGCCGCCCCCGTGATAACGCCAGTGCTGCGCGCTCGCGGTGGTCGGCGCGGCTGTCACGGCCAGGGTCGCTACGGCGGCAAGGGCCATCAGGGTCTTCTTCATGGCGTCACCTTTTCACATTCTGCCCGTATCAAATAGCGGGGCATGCGACCAAAAGTTTCACATCCGACTTGAATGATCAATGAACGGAACCGCGCTGATTTGGCCGTAAATTTACAGCTGGCAACACTTGGACGCGCGATCGCGCGAGCGGGTTCACAGCTTAGGTCGTATTGCTGGTCGCATCCTACCCATTCAGTGAAGGATTCCACCGGATTGCCCAACTTTAGAGTCGTTCCAGATTTTATGCTGACGGATCAGTAGTTTGGAATAGGTTGAAGTTGCGTGTTTTGGCTTTGCATCGGGGCGGTCGCTTCCCTATCCAAGAAGGGTACCGACCGCGAGCGTGCTTTCACCTGATGATCGTTTGTTCCTGCAACGTCTTTACCGACCATGACATCCGCAAGGCTGTCTCCGGGGCCCAGCCGCCACGGACGCCGGGTCAGGTCTATGGTTGCCTGGGCTGCAGTGCCCAGTGCGGACGCTGCGTGCGGACCATCAAGAAGATCATGGACGAGGCACTCGGTGCCTGCGCCAAATCCTGCTGCTCCGGTTGCCCGCACACCGCTCATACGGTTGCGGCGGACCTCGCTGTGCCTGCGCCGGTTGAGATGAACGCGCCCGCAGCCGTCGGCGTTGCAGCCTAACTCTCTCTGTTTTATATGGAATTTGATGTTCGCGCCGTTTCTCTCCGATCCGGTGCGAGAAGGCTTGTTCTCCGTCTAAATCTGATTTAGAAGAGTTCTAAATTAGATTTCGGGCCGTTTTGGTTGGCCCGGCAATAGGAGAGCATCATGAAGGGCGACCCGAAGGTCATCGAATTTCTTAACAAGGGTCTGCGCAGCGAGCTGACGGCGATCAGCCAGTATTGGCTGCATTTCCGCCTCCTTAACCACTGGGGCCTCCTCGACATGGCCAAGATGTGGCGCAAGGAGTCCATCGAGGAGATGGTGCACGCCGACCGCTTCACCGATCGCATCCTGTTCCTGGATGGGTTCCCGAACATGCAGGTTCTCGATCCGTTGAAGATCGGCCAGAACGTCAAGGAAATCATCGAATGCGATCTCGCTGCCGAAATCGGCGCGCGCACCCTGTATCAGGAAGCTGCCACCTACTGCCGCAGCGTCGGTGATTATGTCTCGAAGGACCTGTTCGAAGCGCTGATGAAGGACGAGGAAGGTCACATCGACTTCCTCGAAACCCAGCTCGACCTGATCGAGCGCATCGGCATCGAGCTCTACACCCAGAAGCACATGGGCGGCCTCGAAGGCGAGCACTAAACTTTACGTTTGCCCGGCGTCCTCAATAGATGCCGGGCAATCTGGCCCGCCCCGGATTGAGCTGGGGCGGCGCCGGCATGTCGCAATTCGCGAATGCGGCCCGGATCGCCGTCCATGCGCCGGCTACGGGATATTCGACTGCGGTGCGCCCGCCGTCGATCGACCTGATCCTCACATAGAGCGTCACAGCCTTGTCCAGTTCCGCGACGAAGCGAGCGATCGTGTCGCGATCCTCGATGACGATGACCCGGTTGTTACGCAGGACGCGAACCATCACATCCTGGTGGCCGGGCAGATCGTCGAACCGATAGCCGAGCACGGTGTTGATGCCGGTACCGATCTTGAAGTCGAAGGCGAAACGGATCAGCGGCATCTTCTGCTCCATGCAGGTCAGTTGGAGCGACGAAATCCGCGGATAAAAGAAATTGCTGTTTGAGGCCTCGGCATAGACGAAGGCGCTTGGCAGTTCGGCATCGGTCACGCGATCGACCTGACGAACGATCCACCATTCGCGTGATCGCGTCTCGCCGATCTCGGTCACGAACGGATCGCGCGCGCAAGCGCCCAGCCCAAATCCCACAGCCATCAAGATGCAAGCTGACGCGACGCCACGCACGAATGCAGCCCCCAAGGATGCTCATAATGCAACTTAAGGGTGCTTAAAGCAAGGTTGGTTGCGTCAGCCTCGGGGCAGTCTTGAGACTGGAGGGCGGCAGCTTTCGCTTACAGATTCTTCCGGTAGGCGACCTCGATCTCGCCCTGGCTCATCGGCTTGTCGCCCTCGGGCTTGGTGTCGGCCTTGGTCTGGTCGAACACCATTTCCGAGATCGATGGCATCACGTCGCGCTTCACCTGCACGTCAGGCGACCACAGCTTCGAGCGCATCAGCGCCTTGCCGCAATGGAAATAGGCTTCCGTCACAGTGATGCAGAGCACCGCACGCGGTGGTTTGCCGAACTCCTCCATGGTCGCCATCAGCTCCGGATCCTTCGACAGCGTGGCGACGCCGCTGACCCGCAGCGTGTCATCGATCCCCGGAACGAAGAAGATCAGCTGCACATGGCCGCTGCCGTTCAGGACATTCTGGAACGTGTCGATGCGGTTGTTGCCGGGCCGGTCGGGCAGGCGCAATTCCGTGGGGGAGGCGATCTGCACGAAGCCGACGCCGCCGCCGCGCGGTGAGGCGTCGACCGTGCCGTCAGGCCCGGAAGAGGCCAGCACGCAGAACGGCGACAGCGAGATGAACTTGCTCGAATGCGTATCCAGCGTCGGCCGCGCCTTCGCGATCACGCGTGGATGCGGGGTGGGATAGATCTCGCGCAGCTTCTCGGCGGTTACGTCGGTCACGGTGGTCTCCAGCAGGTTTGCAGCGCAAAATAACACGGGTGGCCGACGACGCAACGTCATGAACGGCTAGTGCACTGGGCGCGTGCCTCGCCACGGCCATTCGGTCACCCCGGCGCAGAACAGGCACGCCCAGATAATCACCGGCTGCAGCGCCAGCCGTGGGGCGTGATACCACCAGCTATTGCCGATCAGGGGCATCTCGATGCCCTCCATGGCGTGTTTGACATTCGCCGGCCAGACGCAAAGCGCATAGAGCGCCAGCGCCACGCCGGCCCACCAGCGCAGCCGCGTGCGCGACAACAACGCAATCGAGGCGGCAATCTCGAACACGCCGGTGGCAATGATCACCTCACGCGCAAATGGCACCCATGCCGGGGTGATCAGCAGTAGCGTTTCGGGAATCCGCAGATGTGCGATGCCGGCGGCGGCAAAAAATGCGGCGAGCACCCATCGCATGATCGCGCATGTCGTGCTGCGCGATTCGTCCTGTTCAGCCTCCGCACCTGTCACGATTTATCGACGATCACCGTGTTCGGCCGGTCATTGCCGGCAGCGGTCTCCTCGTGCCACTTGCCGTTCTCGTCTTCGTAGGAAATCACCTCGGTACGGCCGGGCGTACGCTGTTCGGCGGCGGCGCGGCGTGCGGCGGCGAGCGCGCGCTCACGTGTCGGGTAGGGCTCGGAGAAGACCGCGCCCACCTTGTAGGCCCAGCCGCCATCATGCTCGACAATGGTGTAGGTGACTTCCGTCATGGTGCTCTCGCTTCCTCGGCAGATGGCTGAGATCATACCGCATCGGCGGGGACGAAACAGCTGATGATGATGCCGCCGCCACGCTGAACATACCAGACCACGGCTTCGCCCACCGGATTGCCGCGATCGCGAATGATTGCGTGGTCGGGAACCCGCATCCAGACGCCGTCGATTGGTACCCAGTAAGCGCCGCCGCGCCTTTCATATTCGGTCCGATGGCCGTCCGACATGTCGCAGCACGGTACGCCATTCGGTGCGATCACGCTTTTGAACCAGTTGCGGATGTGCTCAGGCACATCGGCGAACTGGCCGCGATCGACTGCATGCGCTGCGGAGGCAAGCGCGATCGCTGTGATGAACAATGCAAGCCGCATTCCCTGGCGCATGCAAACCTCACATCGGTTGCGCCGGGTACGGCATAGAGACCGCGCGCGGCGACTCTGATTGTCACCCGGATTAAGCCGCAGCTGTGGCGATTGCGCCTGCTCAAATGATGAGCCGGTGAACAACAGTCATCGCTGCACTGCGATAGTGCAGCGCGTGCCTCGCCGTCTTGGCTTGCGCAGGCGTCATGCTAGCATCCGCCACAAGCGGTCCGGTCGAAGCGGCCGCATGGGAGGATCATCATGCCGCATCACAGGCGCGCCATTCTCGCCGCCATGCTCACGGTCTTCATATCGGTTACTGCGGATGCAGCGGACTATCCCGCGCCGAAAGAAGCGGAGTGGATCGCGAAGGACTTCAAATTCCACACCGGTCACGTCATGCCGGAGCTGAGGCTGCATTACACGACGGTGGGCGCGCCGAGCGGGCAGCCGGTGCTGGTGTTGCATGGCACCGCGGGCTCGGCGCGCAGCATGCTGACGCCGGCTTTTGCGGGCGAGTTGTTCGGCGCGGGGCAACCACTCGATGCGAGCAAATATTACATCATCATTCCCGACAGCATAGGTCACGGAAAATCGTCGAAGCCGTCCGACGGCATGCGCACCGCGTTTCCGAATTACAATTACGACGACATGGTGGATGCTCAGCACCGGCTGGTCACGGAAGGGCTTGGCATCAAGCATCTGCGTCTGGTGATCGGAAATTCCATGGGCGGCATGCATGCCTGGATCTGGGGCGGCAAATATCCGGAGGTGATGGACGCGCTGGTTCCGATGGCGGCGCAGCCGACCGCCATGAGCGCGCGCAACTGGATGATGCGGCGGATGATGATCGAGACCATCCGCGCCGATCCCGACTACAAGGGCGGCAGCTACACATCGCAGCCCGGCATGATGAAATATGCGTCCGTCATGTTCGGCATCGCCACCGCCGGCGGCACACTGGCCTATCAGGCGCAGGCGCCGACGGCTGCCGCAGCCGACAAGAATGTGGATGACCGGCTGAACGCGCCGTTCTCGGCCGATGCCAACGACTTCATCTATCAGTGGGGATCGTCGCGCGATTACGACGCCTCTGCCGCGCTGGAGAGGATCGGCGCCTCGGTGCTGGCCATCAATGCCGCGGATGACGAACGCAATCCGCCGGAGACGGGCCTGATGGATGCGGCGATGAAGCGGATCAAGGCGGCGAAGATGCTGCTGATCCCTGCAAGCCCCGAGACCCGCGGCCATCTCACGACGGGAGCTGCGAAATTCTATGCGAAGGAGCTGCAGGAGCTCATGCAGACGGCGCCGCAGCGTACGATGTAATGAATGTCGTAGGGCGGATTAGCGTAGCGTAATCCGCCGTTCTTCGCCACACACCATCGGCCGGCGGATTACGCCTTCGGCTAATCCGCCCTACGAGTTGTAGCGCCGCAGCCAATCTGCGACGCGTCCGAAGAAGACTCGACCCTCAGTCGCCCTTCTTCTTCCGCTTCTTCTTTTTCTTGCCGTCGTCATTGTCATCCTCGACCGCCTCGGCCGCAGCCGCTTCGGTCTCGATCATGGCGGCGACGCGTTCGGCCATGTCCTGCTGCTCGCGCAGCAGAGCGGCTTCGCGCTCGGCTTCCTCGCGCTCGCGCGTCTTGCGGTGGTCTTCCCACGCATCAAAGATCATGTGTAGCCAGGGCACGATCTGCTCGAACGACGGCAGCGTGCCGGGAGGGCCCTGTTCGCCGCGCGGGCCTTGCTCGCCCTGAAGGCCGGGCTTGCCATCGATACCAGGCTTGCCCTGCAGGCCCTGCTCACCGCGCGGCCCTTGCGGACCGGCCTTGCCCTGCGGCCCCGCAGGACCGGCCTTGCCGACAGGACCCTGTTCGCCGCGTTTGCCCGCTGCGCCGGCCTTGCCTGGGGCGCCGGGTTTGCCGACCGCACCGGGCTTGCCCTGGGCGCCTTCGGGGCCGGGACGGCCGGGATGCCCCTGCGGACCCGGTGCGCCCGGCTCACCGCGCGGGCCGCGCAAGCCGGCCCGGCTGATCGTCTCTTTCGCCACGCTCTCAACTCCGTCCGTGATTCCAATTGCGGCGCTTTTAACAGGGGAAGGATGACGGCATCAATTCGCGGGAAGTTCGACCTTGGCGCGAACCGATCCCGCTCTGCCTGCGTCAAAGGGGCGGCTCACAGGGAGACACACCATGCTGCCATCCACGCGTCTGAAACTCGCATCGTCAATATTCGGCGTCTTATGGGCGCTCGGCATGTTCTGGTGGAGCGGCGCCTACAGCCTCATCAATGCGCTGCTGCTTGCGATCTGCGGGGCAGGCGCGGGCTATGGCTGGTACTGGCTGATGCGCGGCATCATCGCGCGCGGGCGCGTGCCGGAGCACTAGCGCATGATCCTGAAAAGTGGACGCCGGCTTATCGGTCAGAAAAGACCTAGCTGCTCGCCGGCACTTCAATTCCATCGGCCGAGTATTGCTTGATCTTGTTGCGCATGGTGCGGACGGAGACGCCGAGCACGCGCGCCGCATGGGTGCGGTTGCCGTCGCAGCGCGCCAGTGTCTGCAGCATCAATTCGCGTTCGACGGCCTCGACGGTGGCGCCGACCAGCATCGGCACGACCTCGCTCGGCTCCGAGGCCGGCACCAGCGCCTCGTTGTCGAAGACGCCATCGGTGTGATCGTCGGAATAATCGTCGGCGCCATCGCGCGCGCAAAAATCGTCGGTGAAGCTCTGGGACATCGGCACCCTCCCGATTGACGCAGGCCCTGCTGGCGCAGAGCACCCATTCGAGACAAACAGCCCCCCAGCCGTGACAGGCAGGGTGGGCGCGTTTGGTTAACGGAAGGTTAACGGGGGCGAGTGTGGGGGGCGTCGATGCCCCATATTACTGACGTCGCCCCCGGGCTTGTCCCGGAGATCCATCTTTGGCCGTCAGGTGAGGATGGATGGCCGGGTCAGGCCCGGCCATGACGGGAAGAATGTAGCGCTTAGCGCATCCCAAACCGGGCGAGGCTGTTATAGGCGCTCACCAGCTGGTTATAGTCGCGCAGCAGCCGTCCCGGCGAGCCTTCGACCATCCATTCGCTGCCGGGCTGCATCATCATCTTCTGGCCGGACGTGTAGGGCACCTTGTCACGAATGCGGCGCATCAGCTGCTTGGCCGTCACCAGCACCGATTTCGCATTGCCGGTGAACATGGAATTCACCTTGCCGCCGTCGGCGGCATTCGCTTCCTCAAAACTCTTCACCGTGGCTTCATAGTCATTCACCGCTTTGGTGATGGCCTCGATGTCCGGCTTGTCGGTGTCCTGCAGACGCAGCACGCGCTTGGCGTCGATCATGATCGCCTCGACATAATAACGCGTCTTCTTGCCTTCCTTGGCCTCGATCTCCTTGAGCTGCTCGAGCTTGCGCTTGTCATTGATGACATCGACATTGGCGCGCAGCATCTTGTCGGCGACGGAGAAATCGTTCCAGGCGGCGACCAGCTTCGGATGCATGGCCTTGCCCTTGGCCATCTTGTCGTCCTTGTAGTTTTCCTGCGTGTAGTAGTCATCCGCTTCCTTCAGCAGCGGTCCGAGCGTCGTCACGGCATTGACATAGGCCGTGGCCGCCGCCTCCAGCGCCGCATCGCGTGGCTCAAGCGCGTTTGCGGCTTCGACATTCTTCTTGCAGTCGTCGGTGTCATAGATCGTATAGGTGCCGTAGATGATGCGCTCCTTGCCGGTGGGCCCGGATTTCGGCGCCCAGCTGAAATAGCGCGATTCCGATTCCCGGCTGCGCGACGACAGCCGGTTGATGCAGCCCACATAGGCATTGAGCTTTTCAGTCTCGGTGGATTTTTGTGCAGCGGCGGGCGTTGTTTGCGCCGAGCTCAATACAAGCGTCGCACCAGCGGCAACAGCGAATGCGCGAAAAGAAATCATCAATCAGGTCTCCAGCACCGAGGCATGCTTTGTCATGGCGGCGAAGATAGGGGAGGGATGCCCGCGCAGCTAGTGAGCACCACGCATGGCGATATGTCGCCGTCGTCCCGTTAGTTGCGCGATCGACATTGTCGGTTCAGATGTGAAGGAGACGCGATGCTCGAGCAAAGGAAAATGGGCGGACTGCGTTCGCAGCCCACCCATCGAGATCGTTCAGTTTGGAACTGTTACAGCAATCGTCACCATTCTTCGCCAGGGGCGAGGCGTCGATCTGAGCTCGTCAGAGCTTCGGCGCTTTGGCGCCGGATTGGCCAGCGATCTTCTCACGCAGCTGCCGCTCGAGCCATGCATCGGTCTCGGTGCCGTTCTTCATGTAGCGCACCTTGTCGGCCATTTCGAATGTCACATTGTCGATGAGATCATCGCGCGTGCCACGAAAGATCTTGACGACGATCACGGCGGTGCATCCGGGGCGCGGGTCCTGCCGCTGCGGCTCGAACCGATAGGCGCCGATGTCATCGGGCATGCGAATGCATGAAGCAGGCGTTCCCCGTTGATAGGTGGACCGGGCGGTCTCGTTGGTGAGTGTGATGCGCTTGCCTTCGAACCAGATATAGGAGATCTCGATCGATCGTCCGCTGTTCTGGGTGTAGGAGGGAGAGCCGTATTTCTTGTTCAATCCCTCGATCAATGCCGGAACGCTGCCCTGCTGCGTAGCGCCGCGATACGAGATAATGCGCGTGACTTTCACGGCGCGTGATTCATTGATCCTGGTGGTGAAGAACGCGGAAAAATCCTCGCGCGATCCGTCGCTGTTGTTATAGCCGACCGTCGCTTGCCTCTCATAAGCGAAGTTCATCGCGTTGCCGCGACTGTCGCTGATTCCGGCCGAACCCGCATTCACCTTCGGCTTCGCATCCGGCGCGAACTCCTTGTACTTGCTTGCGACCTCGGTGAAGGTCATGCCGAGTGCGAGACCTGCGAGATCGAAGGTGCCATCGGATGGCAGCGTTGCATTGGCTGGAAGATCGTTGAGGATCGGTGCCGGTGCTGGCACCGGCTGTGCTGCAGAACTCGGCGCATATGTCGCGTAGCTGACAAAGGCTGCAACCGCGGCCAAGTAGCACGGGAATTTCATCAACATCCTCCACTTAAAAAAACGGCGCGAAGGTATTGGGCGACGGGTGCCGAGTCAAACAACGGACGCGACCTCAAGTTGCTTGTTGTCGCGCGCTCAGTCGCGTGATCGTTGTGCGACGGACGAACACGTCACTCTAGCGTCTGCTTTCGCTGTCGTTTGCGACCTTGCTTGTCTTATGTCGAGAGATGAACTCGTCGCTTTGTGTCAGAAAAAAAGAAAGGCCGGTGGTGACCGGCCTTTCCTGTATCAATCGATGCGTGTGTCTCGGCGATCAGACGACGCTCACAGCGCCTTGTTGCTGTCCTTCACCGCCTGCGCCTGGACATAGACCTGCTCGCCCATGTCCTTGAACTTCTGGCTCATGCTGGCCATGCCGTCCTCGATCACGCCCGACATCGACATGCCCATTGCCGACTTGCCGCCAAGGCTCAGCGCGGCTTTCTCGTTGTCGCCGAGCGTCGCCGCATAATCGCGCACGTCCTGCGTGATCTTCATCGAGCAGAACTTCGGTCCGCACATCGAGCAGAAATGCGCGACCTTGTGGGCTTCCTTGGGTAGCGTTTCGTCATGATAGGCGACTGCGGTTTCCGGATCGAGGCCGAGATTGAACTGGTCCTGCCAGCGGAAATCGAAGCGTGCGCGAGACAGGGCGTCGTCGCGCAACTGGGCGGCGGGATGGCCCTTGGCAAGATCCGAGGCATGCGCCGAGATCTTGTAGGTGATCACGCCGACCTTCACGTCGTCGCGGTTGGGCAGGCCGAGATGCTCCTTCGGCGTGACATAGCAGAGCATCGAGCAGCCGAACCAGCCGATCATGGCGGCGCCGATGCCCGAGGTGATGTGGTCGTAGCCCGGCGCGATGTCGGTGGTCAGTGGCCCCAATGTATAGAACGGGGCTTCGCCGCATTCCTTCAGCTGCTTGTCCATGTTGATCTTGATCTTGTGCAGCGGCACATGGCCGGGCCCCTCGATCATCACCTGGCAGCCCTTCTTCCAGGCGATCTGCGTGAGTTCGCCCAGCGTCTCCAGCTCGGCGAATTGCGCGCGGTCGTTGGCGTCCGCGATGGAGCCGGGACGCAGGCCGTCGCCGAGCGAGAACGAGACGTCATACTTGCGCATGATGTCGCAGATTTCTTCGAAATGGGTGTAGAGGAAGCTCTCCTTGTGATGCGCGAGGCACCACTTGGCCATGATCGAGCCGCCGCGCGAGACGATGCCGGTGACGCGATTGGCGGTGAGGTGGATATATTGCAGGCGCACGCCGGCATGGATCGTAAAATAGTCCACGCCCTGTTCGCACTGCTCGATCAGCGTGTCCTTGTAGAGCTCCCAGGTCAGCTTGACCGGATCGCCATCGCACTTTTCCAGCGCTTGATAGATCGGCACGGTGCCGATCGGGATCGGCGCATTGCGCATGATCCATTCGCGGGTGGTATGGATGTTGCGGCCGGTGGAGAGGTCCATCACGGTGTCGGCACCCCAGCGGATCGCCCACACCATCTTGTCGACTTCCTCTTCCACCGATGACGTCACGGCGGAGTTGCCGATGTTCGCGTTGATCTTGGTGAGGAAGTTGCGGCCGATGATCATCGGCTCGAGTTCGGCGTGGTTGATGTTGCAGGGAATGATCGCGCGGCCACGGGCGATTTCCGAGCGCACGAATTCCGGCGTGATGAACAGCGGCACTTCGGCGCCGAATGATTCACCATCGGCGCGCGCGGCTTCGGCGCGCTCCAGCTGCTGCTTGCGGCCGAGATTTTCGCGCTCGGCCACATAGATCATCTCCTTGGTGATGATCCCGGCGCGGGCGAATTCGAGCTGGGTGATCGGCGCGTCGCCGACACCGCGCAGCGGCTTGTGATGTGCCTTGAAGGCGGCGGCGGCATGCTTGGCGCCGACATTGCCATTGTCTTCCGGCTTGATCTGGCGGCCTTCATATTCCTCGACACCGCCGCGCTCCTTCACCCAGTCCTGGCGCGTGCGGGCGAGGCCGTTGTTCACGTCGATCAGCACGTTCGGGTCGGTATAGGGGCCCGACGTGTCGTAGACCGGCAGGTTCGGCTCACCGGCGCCTTCGGACAAAATGATCTCGCGCAAGGGCACGCGCAGGTCCGGTGCGCTATCAGGTGTGGAATAGAACTTTCGCGAGGACGGCAGGGCGCCGGTGGTGACGGCGGGAAGGGTGGTGTCGGGATTGGAGCGGATGTTCATGGGACGATCCTCCGTTGGTTTTTGCGATCAGGCTACTTGTTCGGAAAGGCCGAGCCATTGCCGCACGCGGGCATCCGGATCGGGATTCTGGGTGACATCGCTGACGACGGCGATGGAGTCGGCACCCGCCGCAAAGATCTCCGCGGCGTGTTCGAACTTGATGCCGCCGATGGCGAGCAGCGGGATGTCGCCGATGCGTTTCTTCCACGTGCCGATCTTCGGAATGCCTTGCGGCGCGAAGCGCATGGACTTGAGCGTCGTGAAGAAGATCGGCCCGAGCGCGACATAGTCGGGCTCGGCGCGCAGCGCGGTTTCGAGCTCTTCCTCGTCATGGGTGGAGAGGCCGAGCGTGATGCCGGCCTTCTTGATGGCAGCGACATCGGCTTCGGCAAGGTCTTCCTGGCCGAGATGCAGATGCTGCGCCTTCAGCTCGATGGCGACACGCCAGTAGTCGTTGACCACCAGCTTCGTGCTGGTGCCCTTGGTCACGTCGAGTGCCGCGCGGAACAGGATCATCGCGGAGGCATCGTCGAGATCCTTCGCGCGCAACTGCACGGTGCCGACGCCGAGGGCGGTGAGGCGCCGGACCCATTCGACGGTGTCGACGACAGGATAGAAACGGTCAGGATACGGCATGCCAGAACGGTGTCCCGATGACTGGAGTGGAAGGAGAAGCGAAATCACGTTCGCCCATCAGCCCGGCTTCAAAACCGGTGCGACCGGCTTCAACGGCGAGACGGAAGGCATTGGCCATGGCGACAGGATCGGCGGCCTTGGCGACGGCGGTGTTGAGCAGCACGGCGTCATAGCCGAGCTCCAGCGCCTCCGCCGCATGCGAGGGCGCACCGATGCCGGCGTCGACCACGAGCGTGATATCGGGCAGGCGATCGCGCAGCAGTTTCAGCGCATCACGATTGATGATGCCGCGCGCGCTCCCGATCGGCGCGGCCCAGGGCATCACCACCTTACAGCCGGCATCGACGAGGCGCATGGCGACCCCGAGGTCTTCGGTGCAATAGGGAAAGACCTCAAAACCGTCCTTGGTCAGGATAGTCGCGGCCTCGACGAGCCCGACCACATCCGGCTGCAGCGTGTCGTTGTCGGCGATCACTTCCAGCTTGATCCACGGCGTGTCGAACAGTTCGCGCGCGAGCTTCGCGGTCGTCACCGCCTCGCGCACGCTGCGGCAGCCGGCGGTGTTCGGCAGCACGGCGACGTCGAGCTCGCGGATCAGCGACCAGAACGCATCGCCGGTCTTGCCGCCCGCGGTCTCGCGGCGGACGGAGACGGTGACGATGCCGGCTCCGGAGGCGCGGATGGACTCCTGCATGATGGCCGGCGACGGATACAGCGCCGTGCCGATCAGCAGGCGGGACGAGAAGGTCTTGCCGTAGAAGTTGACGGTGGAGGTGGTCGTTGTTGCGGAAGCGCTCATGCTGCTCCTCCAATCTCGATTGTCATCCCCGCGAAAGCGGGGATCCAGTAAACGCCGGCGACCGTGCTTGAGCCGCAGCGCTGGAGTGTACTGGGTCGCCCGGTCAAGCCGGGCGATGACAGGGGCGTGTGTGTCATCCTCACCCTCCCTGCCGCGGCGTGATGATCTCTATTTCATCCCCGGCCTTCAGTGCGGTCTCCGCCCACTGGCTGCGCGGCACCACGTCGTAATTGATGGCGATGGCGCAGTGCGTGCCCTCATAGTCGAGTTCGCTGAGCAGTGCGGCCACATGCGACGACTGGATGTCGCGCTGTTCGCCATTGACGGTCACTTGCATTGCATCACCTCATTGTCGATCGCGCCACGCTGCACATAGTTCAGCGTCAGCTCCGCCAGCGCAGGCGCCAGCAGGAAGCCATGGCGATAGAGACCGTTCACCGCGATCGTGTTCTTGTCGATCGCAATGCGCGGCAGATTGTCGGGGAAGGCCGGGCGGAGGCCCGACCCGAATTCGAGAATGCGCGCTTCGGCAAAGGCCGGATGCACGGCATAGGCCGCGCCGAGCAGTTCGAGCGCCGAGCGCACGCTGACGCCGTCGCCTTCATTCTCGATCGAGGTTGCACCCAGCATGAAGCGGTTGTTGGCGCGCGGGATCACATAAAGCGGCCAGCGCGGATGCATCAGGCGGACCGGGCGCGACAACTGCACCTCATCACTTTCGATGATGATGATCTCGCCCTTGACGCCGCGCAGCTTCGATCTCTCGTCCTGCTCGCGTGCATATAGCCCGCGGCAATCGATCACGATCCCGTCGAGGTCGTCGGCCTTCGCTTCGCAATTGTACTTGATGATGCCGCCGGCCGCCGCGATGCGCCGATGCAGTTCGGGCAGCACCAGCCGCGGCTCCACATGGCCTTCGCCGGGATAGAACAGCCCGTCGCGAAAACGGCCTTCCAGCGAGGGTTCGATCTCGGCGACACCGGCCGCATCCAGCCGGGTATGGCCGGAGGTCATTTTCGCGAAGCGTTCGAAATCGCTGCGGTCGCGTGCATGCGCGATCACCAGCGAGCCGTTGAACGGGGTGTCGGGGAGTTCCGCGCGCCACAGGTCGAGTGCGCGCAGCCCCAAACGCGACACCACGGGCTCGGAGACCTCGGCCTCGCACCACGGCGCCAGCATGCCGCCGCCCCAATGGGTGGTGGCATCGCGCATGTCCGCATTGTCGCGCTCATAGAGCGTGACGGCGTGCCCGGCCTTGGCGAACAGCAAAGCCTGCCACGCACCAGCGATACCCGCGCCAATGATGGAGATAGGAGAAGTCGCAACGCCTGATCCGGCGTGCGACGCATGCGTCGTCTGATTCATCCCTGTCCCTTCGCCGGCATGACCCGGATCAGGTTCAAAGGGTCACCGCGGTATCGCATCGCTCGGGGATCGAGCATGCAAGCTAGCGGTATCTCAGCTCCTCGTCGGAGCCCCCCTCGGAACGTCTCTAATTTAAACCTCCGGCCGGGCGTGTCAACGCGCCTTCACCGAATGGTCACAGTCGCAAATCTGGTTACTGCGCCGCGACGCTGGCCTGGGCGTCCAGTTTCAGCCGCTCCGCATCCTTGGCGAAGATCGGCTGATGCGGCGGCGCGGAAACCTGCTGGCGCTGCCGCTTGACGGCGTAGTAGTAGCCGCCGGCATAATAACGCACCGCGCGGTTGTGGTCGCCATGGGCGGCGCGATAGGCGCCGGCGAGATATTTGATGCCGTAAGTGAGATTGGTGTCAGGATCGCGCAGGCCCTCGGCACTGCCGCTGTAGCCGACGCCGCGGGCGGTCGCGAGCTTGATCTGCATGAGGCCGATGGTGCCGCCACGGCCGATCAGATGCGGCTGATACTTGCTCTCGCGCATGATGACGCGATGCACCAGCGCTTCCGGCACGCCATTGGCCTGGGCATGGGATGCGGCCATGGCCTGATAGTCGGCGCGCTGTTGCGCATGGGCGAATTGCGGGAGGGCGGCGAGGGTGATAGCCGACGCCAGGACAGTCGAAATACGGGTCATCAATGGTCTCGAAAATCGGATCGGCGGCGTTTAGCCGGCCGGACTTTCAGATGGCCTAAACCATCCTGTTCAATTCTTGTCGTTTGAGGCGCGAATTGAGTCTTTCTCGGGGCGGCAAGGCCCGGTTCCGGCAGCGATTTACCTCAAATTATGCCGCGCCGTGGTCACTTGGGCGCATTCGCGGCTGCTCATGCCGTTCTGCCACGGTCCGCTCTGCCCATGACGATGTCTGTCGCCCATGCCACCGATGCTCGCAAGCTGGACGGGTTGCTGCCGCTCTGGGTCGGCATCGGCGTCTATGCGCTGCTGCTCGCGACCGGCAGCGGCCTCTTGAACGATCCCGACACCTACTGGCAGATCACGCTCGGCCAGTGGATGCTCGATCATCACGCGGTGCCGCGCACCGATCTCTATTCCTTCACCATGCAGGGGCAGCCCTGGATCTCGACCCAGTGGCTCGCGCAGGTCGCTTACGCCCTGTCCTACAGCATTGCCGGCTGGGCAGGTCCGGTCGTGCTCGCGGCCGCTTCCGGGTCGCTCGCGATCGCGCTGCTTGCGCGCTTCCTTGATCAACGGCTGACGCGCACCGCAGCGCTCGTCATCCTCTGCGCGACACTGGCGCTGATGGCCGGCCACATGCTGGCGCGGCCACATGTGCTGGCGATGCCGGTCATGGTGGCCTGGGTCGCGGGTCTCGTCGATGCGATGGATCGCAAGGGCGCGCCGTCATTCTGGCTGCTGCCGCTGATGGTGCTGTGGGCCAACATGCATGGCGGCTTCGTGCTCGGCCTCGCGCTGATCGGTCCGATCGCACTCGATACGATCTGGCATGCGCCGAAGGACCGGCAGGCGCGTGTGTTCGTGCGCTGGGCACTGTTCGGCATCGCCGCCCTCGCGGCCAGCTGCATCACGCCTTACGGCTGGGAAGCATTGCTGGCGTCGCGGCGTATCCTGAGCCTCGGCGCAGCGCTTGCCGTGATCGGCGAATGGCGGCCGGCCGATTTCGGCCATGCCGGGCCGCTTGAAATCTCCGTGCTGGCCGCCTTCGCCTTCGTGCTCTGGCGCGGCATCACGCTGCCGCCGATGCGCATCGTGCTGGTGCTGGGCTTCGTCTATATGGCGCTCGGCCATGTCCGCAACGCCGAGGTGCTGGCGCTGCTGGCGCCGCTGGTGCTGGCGAAACCGCTCGGCGAGCAGATCGGTCGCAACACGGAGCGTGACGCGAACGCTTCGCCGAACCGCCTGCTGCTTGCGGGCATTGCACTGTGCCTGGTTGTCGGGACGATCGCCGTCGCCTCGCTGCGCCACTACACGCCGTCAGAACGTTCCGCGCCGATCGCCGCGGTGGATGCGTTGAAGAAGCTGAATGTCAGCCGCGTCTTCAATGATTACGATTTCGGCGGCTATCTGATCTGGCGCGGCGTGCCGACCTTCATCGATGGCCGCACCGAATTGTTCGGCGAGAAGCTGATGGTAGACCATAACGATGCCAGCGGCCTGATGAAGCCGGACAATCTGTTCCGCCTGCTCAAGGACTACAGGATCGACGCCACCTTCATGCGCACCGAAAGCGCCGCGACAAAACTGCTGGATCGCATCGATGGCTGGGAGAAAGTCTATAGCGACGATCTCGCGACCATTCATGTGCGGAAGAGCGATGCGACCTTCAAAGTGAATGAGTAGCCCGGATGGAGCGAAGCGTAATCCGGGGACGGCGAATTGCTGATACTCCGATTCCCGGATTTCGCTCCGCTCCATCCAGGCTACGAGGCTACGTCGCCGCCGGCAAAGTAATCCTCACGATCAATCCCTGCGGCTGACGATCCCGCAGCGTCAGCTCGCCGCCATGTGCCAGCGCGATCGCGCGGGCGATGGAGAGCCCCAGCCCGAATCCCGCCGCCTCGTGGTCCATGTTGCGCGCATCGTCGCCGCGGACGAAAGGCTGCAGCATCGCGCTCTTCTGCGCATCGGAAATTCCGGGCCCGTCATCGGCGACATCGATGACGGCGCCGCTGTCCGATACGCTCAGCGTGATCGATGCCTCGCCGCCGAATTTCACGGCATTCTCGACGAGATTGGTCACCGCGCGGTGCAGGTCGTCCGGCCGCGCCATGGCCATGGCATGCGATGGGCCGTCATAGGTGACGAGTTGGCCGATATCGGCAAACTGGTCGGCGATGAGTTGCAGCGTGGTGGCGATGTCGGTGAGGGTGGGCGCTTCCAGCCGCCGGTCATTGCGCAGGAAGGACAGCACCGCTTCCAGCATCGCCCTCATCTGGTCGAGATCACGCAGCATATGGCGGCGGCTGTTTTCGTCCTCGATGAATTCCGAGCGCAGTCGCAACCGGGTGATCGGCGTGCGCAGGTCGTGGCTGATGGCGGCGAGCATCTTGGTGCGATCGTCGATCAGCGCGGTGATGCGTTCGCGCATGCGGTTGAGCGCGCGCGCAACGGCGCGGATTTCCTCGGGCCCGCGTTCGGGCAATGGCGCGGCGGTGCCGCTGAGGCTGAACTCCTCCGCCGTCCGCGCGAAGGACGACAGCGGCTCCGCAAGCACCCGCGCGGCCCATAGACCGAGCAGTGTCAGCGTGATCACTGCGAACATGAAAGTGAGGAAGATAGGGCTGCCGAGGAACGGCCGCGGCCTCCGTTCGGACAATTCGCTCACCGAGAATTTCTGTCCGTCGGGGAGTGCCACGCCGACGCGTTCGCCGGCCAGCGGGACAACATGAATATCCGGGCCGAGGGTCCGGTTGATGCGCAGGAGGGACGGCGCACGGCGTCGGTCGTCAGTGTCGGCCGCCTGGACAAAGCCACCAGGCTCGAGGCGGAGATCGAATTTCGGAAATGTCTGCGACATCCGCGCGAACAAGGCGGGCCGCTCATCGGCCGGTGTCGTCGACAGCAACCTGGCCATCGCCACCAGTTCACCCATGCCGCGCTCCGGCGGTTGCGGCTGGTCGGGCCGCAGCACGGCGAAGCCGACGCCGATGAGGAGGTGAATGGCGACGATCGACATCACCACCAGTGCCGCGATCTGGCCGCTGATGCGCCGAAGATTGAGGACGTTCAGCAGCCGCATGATCAGGCCGGCTGGACCGCGCCGATGGTCTGCACGTCCGGCGTGAACATGTAGCCGCCCGAGCGCACGGTCTTGATCAACTGCGCGTCCTGCGGATCGGCTTCGATCTTGCGACGGATACGGCTGACCAGCACGTCGATGCTGCGCTCGAACGAGCCGGCATTACGGCCCTGCGTGAGGTCGAGCAGGCTGTCGCGCGACAGAACGCGGCCGGGGCGCTCGACAAAGGCCTGCAGCAGGTCGAATTCCGCGGAGGTCATCGCAATGCGCGCGCCTTCGGGATTGCGCAGCTCGCGCAGGCGGAAATCCATCTGCCAGCCGAGGAAGGCGAGGGAGGTCGCATGCGGCGTCGCGCTGGCATTGAGCGCATTGGTCTGTCGGCGCAGCACCGCATTGATGCGGGCTAGGAGTTCGCGCGGATTGAACGGTTTTGGCAGATAGTCGTCGGCGCCCATTTCGAGCCCGAGGATGCGGTCGACATCCTCGCCGCGCGCGGTGAGCATGATGATCGGCACCTGCGACTCCGCGCGCACGCGGCGGCACAGGCTGAGACCGTCCTCGCCGGGCAGCATCACGTCGAGGATCATGAGGTCGATGCGGTTGTCCGTCAGCGCCCTGTCCATCTCGCGGCCGTCGGCAGCCACCGTGACATTGCAGGCGTTGGTACGCAGATACTTCGCGATCAGCGTGCGGGTTTCGCGGTCGTCTTCCACGACAAGGATATGGGGAGGGTTTGCCATGTGGACCCTTGTGGCGGGGATTGGCGCCTTTTGCAGGGAAAATTTGTTTCGGTCTGTTGCTGTTCCAGCCCAGCGTAACGCCAGGCAATATCTTGGCAAGCGGGCAGCAAGACCCCGTTAAGATGGTTAATCCGAGATGGCAGCCGCAAGACCACAGGATCAGGCCAAAGCCTCGCGGAGCAGATCATGACGTCCATTTCGGCTGCATCCAGCAGCCTCTATCAATCGCCTCTCCAGAAGCTGCAGCAGGAGCTGCAGGCCGAACTCACCACGGGAAAGATCAGCAGCGGCGACCAGGATGCGTTGTCAGCAGCGCTCGACAGCATCGACCAGTCGATGCAGGCCGATCGCGGCAGCGCGAGCGGCACGCGTCCCGAACCGGGCGAGATGAAATCGAAGATCGACGACCTGATCGGCGCGCAGGTCTCGAGCGGCAAGCTCACCTCGGATCAGGCGGACGAACTTAAGGGCATCTTTGAAGCCGCTTTCGCCGACGGCCCCGGCGGTGCGCGCGGGGCGGGTGGTCCGCCTCCGGGGGGCGCCGGCGGCCCGCCGCCGTCGGACAGTGCGGACGATGGCGATGACACGGACAGCACGACGGATATCAACGACATCATGCAGCAGTTCCTGAACTCGCTGCAGCAGTCGTTGGAAGCATCGACGTCTCGGGCCTACAGCGCCAGCGGCGTCACTTCATCGGGAACCACGGCGTCCTTCACGGCGCTGCTGGTGGATTACAAGAGCTGAGTTCCGCAGCCACCGCCCTTGCATGTCATCTGGAACCTCTCTCGTCGGTCATTATTGTTCCTCCTAACTAACAACAAACGGAGGCAATGATGGCTCTCGATGTCATGACCAGGCCGCACACACTGATTGCGAGCGACCGGATCGAGGGAACTGCGGTGCGGCGCGCCAATGGCGAGCGCATCGGTCATATTGAAAGGCTGATGATCGACAAGATCAGCGGCAAGGTGTCCTACGCCGTGATGTCCTTTGGCGGCTTTCTCGGAATCGGCTCCAATCTGCTGGCCGTGCCGTGGGCGCTACTTGGCTACAACCGCAAGCTCGATGCCTATCAGCTCGATATCAATGATGAAGATCTGAAGAGCGCGCCTTCTTTTACCGAGAAGCGCGATTTCGATTGGGGCGATCGCACGCAAGAGGAAGCGTTGCATCGTCACTATGGTGTCGCGCCCTATTGGGGCGAGTTCTAACTACACTTCGTTCCGAACTGGTCGAAGACAATTTGGCGCAGCTACAAATTCATGCCGGAACCGGAACTGTGGCCAAATCCTCGCGTTGCTTTGATATAGGTGGCAACAACAGGAGGAACATATGTTCAAGAAATATATGACGGCTGGTATCGTTGGTTCCGCATTGCTCGCAACTGCAGCTTTCGCGCAGAACCCGGGCAGCACGACGACGACGGCACCTGCCGCGACGACGACTCCGGCGCCCGCAGCTGCTGACACGTCGTTCAACGGCAACTGGCGTACCTCGAAGGTCGTTGGCCTCAATGTGTATAACGAAGCCAATGAAAGCCTCGGTTCGATCAATGATCTTCTGACCGACAAGGAAGGCAACATCAAAGCCGTGGTGATCGGCGTGGGTGGTTTCCTCGGCGTCGGTGAGCGACTGATCGCCGTGCCTTATGACAAGATCAAGTTCATGAATGAGCCGGTGCAGACCTCGGCGGCCGCGAGCGGTGGTTCGATGTCCAAGTCGTCGGGCAGCACGTCCAGCGGCATGACCACGGGCGCAGCCACGTCGGGCGGCTCGGCCGGTGGTGCAGCAGCGACCCCGCCGAAGCAGAACCCCTGGTATCCTGACCATGCGGTGCTGAGCGGCGCCAGCAAGGATCAGCTGAAGGCAATGCCGGAGTTCAAGTATTCGACCTAACAGCGGTCGAATATCAATCCGGATGGCGTCACATTGGTGGTGATGTCATCTGACCAAGAGGGCGCGTCCACTCCTGCTGGGCGCGCCCTTTGTCGTGCAGGCACCGTCGCTACAAATTCGGCAGCTTTGTCACGGTGACGTTGATCGCACCCTCGGCTTCGGCGATCACGCGCAGCGTCTTCGAGTCGAAGGCGATGCCTCCGAGCCTGAGTGCCGTGATATCCGCGCCGACGCGCAGGCCGTCCTCGTTCTTCTGGAAATCCGCCAGCACGCCCGCGATCTTGCGCTGCGCATTGGACGCGAACGGCTTCAGATCGATCACCGCGCGCTCCGCCAGCGTGCTTTCCAGCAACGGCATCGCCGCACGCGCGGCGGCGCCGAGCAGGCCGAAGGCGGCTTCGGATTCCACCGCGAGTTCCAGATTGGTGAAGCGCATCACCTGGCTCGCCTGATCCAGTGCGGGCTTGCCCCACACGTGGATAGTGGCTTCACCGCCAAGGCCGAACCAGCTCGACTTCTCCTTCGCATTCACCAGCAGCGAGATCAGCAGCCGGTCGCCGGAGGCGCGCATGGTGGCCTTCTTCACCGTGACCGCGACCGAGCCCGTGCCGTCTTCCGGGAACGTCTTGCCGGCGAGCTGCGCCTCGATGATCTTGTTGAGCTCGACAAACGGCATGTCGATGGGCACGCCGATATTGAGCTTGCCGGGGCCGGGCGGCACGATGGCCAGCGTCGCCGGGAACGGGCAGTTCGGCGTGCTCTGCGTGCCGGTCACGCGCGTCTCCGCCTCGACGCCGAGAATGAGATTGATATTGCTGCCGTCGATACGCGGCTGCGCGGCGATGGCGCGGGTCGGCTTCAATTCGAGATACAGGTTCTGCACCGAGCTTGCGCCCTGCAGCGGGATGGAGCGGCACAGCTTGGCCCATTCCCGCCGCGCATTCTGCTCGAATTGCGGATCGTTGCGCAGCCGCTGCTGTACGGCGGCGATCTGCTCGTTCACCGCATTGTCGATCATCGGCTTCACCTGCGCCGGCACATTGACGCGCACGCCGCTCACCGATGCGCTGGTGTCGCCGAGATTGACTTGCGCGGTGAGCCCGGGCTCGATGCGCCAGTTCGGCGTCAGCCGCGGCTGCGACGCCACCACCACATTGCCGCGGATCTCCGCATTGGCGTTGACGTTCTTGATATTGACGCTGCCGAGCTGCTTCGCGACATTGCCGCCGAGCAGGTTGCCGAGCGCGCCGCCGATGGCATCGCGCACATTGGATGACAGTTCGCCGCTCACATTCAGCGTGCCATTCAAGGGCGTGGTCATGGTGAGCGTGTCCTGCGCACCGGTGACGGCGATGGCGCCGCGGGCGGCGCTCCATTTGATATCGGCATTCTGCACCAGCTGCTGCGCGGGATTGTCGGCGGTGCCCGCGAAATTGCGCGGCGCGCCTTTTTCGGCGACATCGCGGATCGCGGTCAGCGCCACCGCGATCGGCGCGACGATGGTGGAGCTACGAGGCGGCGAGGGCGGCAGCGGCGGCAGTTCGACCAGCGTCGGCGCGGCGCCGGAGCCGCGCGGCGCCACATAATCCATGATCTTCAGCGCAGCCACGAAAGAAACGGCGATCAGCACACCGCCGATCAGAATGGTCTTCAGACGCATGATGTCCCCGCAGGCAGTATGCGGGGACAGTACATCAAGGGGCGAAGTGGGCAAAGTAAGGCGCGGACATGTCGTTCCGTGTCGACGAACGCCTATCCATTATCCCCGCCGGCCACCGGCGCTGTCGGCCCGCCGATCCATCGGCAGCACGATCACCCTGGTCCCGACATTCACCCGCGCATACAGATCCGACACATCCGCATTGGTCAGGCGGATGCAGCCGGATGACACTTGGGTCCCGATGGTCTCGGGCATGTTGGTGCCGTGGATGCGATAGATCGTATTGCCGAGATACATGGCGCGGGCGCCGAGCGGATTGCCGGGGCCGCCGGCCATCTGGCGCGGCAGATAGGGCTGGCGCGCGATCATTTCCGCGGGCGGCGTCCAGTCCGGCCATTCCGCCTTGCGTGTCACCGTCTGCACGCCGGACCAGGTGAAGCCGTCGCGACCGACGCCGATGCCGTAGCGGATCGCCTGGCCACCACCGAGCACGTAATACAGATAGGTGTTCGGCGTATCGATGATGATGGTGCCCGCCGCCTCGCGGGTCGGATAGGTGACGATCTGGCGCTTGAAGCGCGCGGGCTGTTCGATCGCCGGACGCTCGTCCTCGCGCTGCTGCGGCGCCTGATAATAGGGCGCCGGCTCGGCCTGCACCGGCGGCAGCTGCACCGGCGGCGACATGAAGAAGGGAAACAGCGGCAGCGGCGCAGCGTGCGCCGGCGCCGAGGCGCCCAGTGCGGCGGTGGAGATAGCGCCGATCGCGAGGGCGAGACGGCGGACGTTGATTTCAAGGCGAGCGAGCTTGAACATGGGATACTCCGTTTGAGCGCCTGTTGATGAGCGCCCGTTCGGCGCTTCGTTGGCGACAGGCGTACCCGGAGCTGGTTTCAGGGGATTTGCGTCGACGCCGCAAAACGATGTCATCGCGGACGATGAATGTGTCGTCCGTGCTTCATCGCGAAGTGTAGTTGCGGGTTGGTATCGAACCGGATTGCAATGATACCGGCGACTGGGTTGATCGCTTAACCGTAAGGACGGAGACCGCGTAGGATGGGTTGAGCGCAGCGAAAACACATCAGCCGAACAGTGAGGAAATCTTCGCCGATGGGTTTTCGCTCCGACGCTGCGCGCCTCCGCTCAACCCATCCTGCGCTCCGCACTGGTTGCTACAGCATGCCCAGTACGATGGCGCCGACAAAGGCCATGGCGGCATAGGCAGCGACAATGCTCAGCTGGCTGACGAATGCGGTCATGGCGGTGCCTCCCTCTCGCGTGTTTCAGCGCGGGGCAACGTCGAAGCGCAGCAAGCGTTCCGCAAAACACTAATCATTGCCCGGATCGGTTGCAGGCCGTTTGCGCTACCCTGTTACCGAAATGACGCACCTTCACCGAAAGCACCGTGTTCGATACGACGTGCAGATCGGTCGCATTGTACCGCCGAAGCGAATCGCTGAAGCGTGGCGAAAATGTGTTCGTGTGAGTGGGCGTCGGTGAAACGCGCGGGGCCACGCGAGGTCCACACCAGCCTGACCTGACATCGCTCGAAGCGGACATAGCGCGCGCACTCGCCTGCGCGACTGGAATGCCGACAGCAAAGTCGGTGCAATTGCTGGGAATGCTTTGATGTCGCCATCGCCGTTCGACGTGACCCGTGTCGCCAGCCTGTCCGCTCAGACCGGCGACATGCCATCTCACAGCTTTCGGTCACCGGCGCGGCGCCAGGTGCGGTGGCGCTGCACGGCAAGCGCGCTGGTGCTCGCGCTGGCGACACTGGCGACACCGGTCTTTGCGCAGCAGACCGGTGGTAACGGCGGCACCGGCAATGCGGGGGGCACAACCAGCCCGGCGGATGGCACGGCAACTGCGGGCACAGATGGCATGGGCGGAGGCGGCGGCGGTGCCGGTATCGTCGGTGGTTATGGCGGCAACGGCGACCAGGGCGCTGGCGGGGCAGCCGGCGGTCAGACGGCTGGGGCCAATGGCGACCCTGGCACATCCAGCACCGGCGGCGGCGGCGGCGGCGGCGCGCATGGGGCGACATCGTTTCCGTTGGGTGGTTCGGTCACGGGCGGCAACGGTGGAAACGGTGGCACCGGCAACGGCGCGGGGGCTGAGGGTGGCGGCGGTGGTGGTGGCGGTTACGGGGTCTTCGTCGTCGCCCCCGCCTTCAGCGGAACGTCAGACCAGATCATCAGGGGCGGCAACGGGGGCAGCGGTGGCAATGCCGCAAACTTTGGCGGATCGGGCGGCGCCGGCGGCGTCGGCGTATTTTTCTCCGGTTCGGCCTCGCTGATCAATCAGTCGTCGATCCAGGGCGGCAACGGCGGCGCTCGCGGCACTGGCGGCCTCGGTTCGTCCATGGCTGGCGCCGGTGGCGCCGGCATCGTCGGCGCGAACCTCGCCATCGACAACCGGCTCGGCACCATCGCGGGTGGCATGTCCGGCGACGGCGTGACCCAGGCCAATGCCATCACCTTCACCGGCGGCGCCAACACGCTGACGCTGGCCACCGACATGGCCGCGATCAATGGCGGCCTCACCGGCAATATCGGCATCACGGCGGCCGGCAGTACGGTGACCTTCGAACAGAACGACCACAATGTCACGCTGTCCAGTGCCATCACCGGCCTCGGCGGCATCATCAGCTCGTCGGGTTCTCTGATCCTCACCGGCACCAACACCTATTCCGGCGGTACCGAGATTCGGGAAGGTATACTGCGGATCGGTAACGGCGGGACGACGGGATCGATCATCGGCGACGTCGTCAACAGGGGCTCGCTGAACTTCTACCGCAGCGATGCCGTCACCTTCCATGGCGCGATCTCGGGTACCGGTCGTGTGTCCAAGGACGGCAGCGATACGTTGACGCTGACCGGCACGAACACCTATTCAGGCACAACGAATATCTATGACGGCACCCTGCGGCAGGGGTCGGCAGGCGCGCTGTCCCAGAACAGCAGTTTCTATGTCGGAAGCGGCGCGGCCCTCGACCTCGCTTACGGCAACGCGACGATCGCCTCGCTGCAGGCCGAAGGAGACGTGGAGCTCTACGGCCATACGCTGACATTCGGAAGCAACGGCCGGGATACGTACTCTTCCGGCACGATCTCGAACGGCAATCTCGTCAAGATCGGCACCGGTGAGTGGAATTTCTGGGGCACCGCGAGCAACATCGCATCCATGCGGGTCGATGGCGGCCTGCTGAGCATCGACAGTGTGATGCCATCGACGCAGGTCACCGTGAATGCGGGAGGCACGCTCGGTGGCTCCGGCACCGTCGGCACCACCACCATCGCTGGCGGTACGCTGGCGCCGGGCAACACCCCGCGTTATTTCGGCCCCCCGGCCCGCGCCATCGACCTGCTCACCGTGCAGGGCAATCTCGTGATGACAGCGGCCTCGACCTACATGATCGACGTCGCGCCGACCAATGCCGATCGCGTCAATGTCACCGGCACGGCAGATCTCGGCAATGCGACGGTGCAGGCGAAATTCGCGCCGGGCAGTTACGTCGCCAGGCAGTACACCATTCTGAATGCGACCGGTGGACTCAGTGGCACGGTGTTCGGCTCGGTGGTGAACACCGGTCTGCCATCGGGGTTCAGCACTGCGCTGAGCTACGATGCCAACAACGTCTATCTCAATCTGTCGCTCGGCTTCGGCATGCCCGGCGGGCTCAACGGCAATCAGGCCAATGTCGGCCGCGCACTCACCGATTTCTTCGATCGCACGGGCGGCATCCCGCTGGCTTTCGGTTCGTTGAATGCCCAGAGCCTGACGCAAGTCTCCGGCGAGGTCGCCACCAGCAGCCAGCAGACCAGTTTCGACGTCGCGAACCTGTTCCTGACGCAGATGACCGATCCCTTCGCGGCCGGCCGCGGCGAGGGCGCGCCGGGGGCGATGTCGTATGCCGACGAGGCGATGGCCTATGCGCCGAAGCGCGCGCCGACCGACGCCTTCGCATCGATGCATCGCAAGGCGCCGATCCTCGCGCCGCGGGAGCGCTGGAATGTCTGGGCTGCCGGCTTCGGCGGTTCCCAGACGACGGATGGCAATGCGGCGACCGGATCGAACAACAGCAAGTCGAGCATCTACGGCATGGCTGTGGGGGCGGATTACTGGTTCTCGCCGTTTACCGTGGCCGGTGTCTCGATGGCTGGCGGCGGCACGAATTTCTCGGTGACGGGTGGCGGCACTGGTCGCTCGGATCTGTTCCAGCTCGGCGGCTTCATTCGGCACAATGTCGGTTCGATCTATGTCACCGCCGCTGCCGCTTACGGCTGGCAGGACATCACCACGGAGCGCGCCGTCACAGTCGCTGGTCTTGATCAGCTCCGCGCGAACTTCAACGCCAACAGCTACTCAGGCCGTTTCGAAGTCGGCAATCGTTTCGTCGCGCCATGGATCGGTGGCATCGGCCTCACGCCCTATGCCGCTTTCCAGGTGACAGCGTTCGATCTGCCGTCCTATGCGGAAAGCGTTGTCGCCGGCAGCAACACCTTTGCGCTCACCTATGCCGGCAAGACCGCGCTCTCGCCGCGCAGCGAGCTCGGCCTGCGCACGGACAAATCCTTCGCCGTCAACGATGCGATCCTGACGCTGCGCGGCCGCGCCGCCTGGGCGCATGACACCAATCGCGACCGCTCGGCGTCAGCGACCTTCCAGTCGCTGCCGGGCGCCAGCTTCATCGTCAACGGCGCGGCGCTCGCGAAGCACACGGCGCTGACCTCCGCTTCGGCCGAGCTGAAGTGGATGAACGGCTGGTCCGTCGCTGGCACGTTTGAGGGTGAGTTCTCGGATGTGACGAAGAGTTACGCGGGCAAGGGCGTCGTTCGCTACGCTTGGTGATCGGGTCGTAGGATGGGTTGAGCGCAGCGATACCCATCACCACATGCACCCGGCCGTGATGGGTATCGCCGCGCTCAACCCATCCTACGAACGGTGCTTGTACCGCACTGCGGAAACTAAAATTCGTCCAGACTGCCCAACTTGCGGCCTGACAGGCGTGATATACACTTGGATATAACGAGGCGCAGCAACGACGCCCGTTGAACAGGGAGTGCACGTCTATGACGACTTACAATCTTCTTATCGACGGGAAGATGGTGCCCGGCGCCATGCAGATGCCGGTTCTCAATCCCGCCACCGAAGACGTGGTGGCGCAGTGCTCGCGCGCCTCGAAAGAGCAGCTCGATGCCGCCGTCGCCGCCGCTAAGGCGGCCTATCCCGTCTGGGCCGCGACGCCGCTCGGCGAGCGCCGCAAATACATCGTTGAGATGGCCGACGTGATCGAGGCCCATGCCAGCGAGCTCGCGCATATCCTGACCAGCGAGCAGGGCAAGCCGCTCACCGACGCCACCGCGGAAGTGATTGGGATGGCCGGCTTCTTCCGCTATCTCGCTTCGCTCGATCTGCCCATGAAGGTGATCGAGGATTCCGGCGATCGCCGTGTCGAGGCGCATCGGCGTCCGCTCGGCGTCGTCGGCTGCATCATTCCCTGGAACTATCCGCTGTTGATCCTCGGCTTCAAGCTCCCGCCAGCGCTGCTGGCCGGTAATACGCTGGTGGTGAAGCCGGCGCCGACCACGCCGCTCTCCACACTGCGCTTTGCCGAACTGGTGCAGGGCATCTTGCCGAAGGGCGTGCTCAATGTGATCACCGACGCCAATGATCTCGGCGACGTGATGACAAAACATCCGGATATCCGGAAGATTTCGTTCACGGGATCGACGGCCACCGGTCAGAAGGTGATGACCAGCGCCGCCGCGACGCTGAAGCGCATCACGCTTGAACTCGGCGGCAACGATGCGTCGATCGTGCTCGACGATGTCGATCCGAAGAAAGTCGCGCCGGGGATTTTTGAAGGCGCGTTCCAGAACAGCGGGCAGGTCTGCCTCGCCATCAAGCGGCTCTATGTGCATGAGAGCGTCTATGACGAGATCTGCCAAGAGCTGGTCGCCATCGCCAACAACACCGTGGTCGATGACGGCAGCAAACAGGGCACCAAGCTCGGCCCGCTGCAGAACAAGATGCAATATGAGAAAGTGAAGGGCTTCCTCGACGATGCCCGAAAGAACGGCAATGTCATCGCGGGCGGCAATGCCATGGACCGGCCCGGCTATTTCATCCAGCCGACCATCGTGCGCGACATCGCGGAAGGCACAAAACTCGTCGACGAAGAGCAGTTTGGTCCCGTGCTGCCCGTGATCAAATATTCAGATCACGACGACGTGATCCGCCGCGCCAACGCCACCACCTATGGCCTCGGCGCCTCGGTCTGGTCGTCTGACACCGACCGTGCCCACAAGGTCGCCAGCCAGATCGAGGCCGGCACGGTGTGGATCAACAAGCATCTCGACATGGCGCCGCACATCCCGTTTGGGGGAGCAAAGCAGTCGGGCATTGGAACCGAATTCGCCGAGGAGGGCCTCGCGGAATTCACCCAGCTGCAGATCATCAACGCCGCGCGCTGATCATCGACCACGAGAATTCGTAACCGGAGCGCCTTCGTCCATTCCGGCGGGCGAGGGCGCTCCGCCGCATTTCGGCCTCTGGTCTGCCGCCGTGCGACCGCACCGAATGCGCGACGGGCTGCAATTTCAGCACTCGAGAACCGGCATGTTGAAGAGTCATTAAAACATTTAATTCAATTTGCCCGCATGACGCGCGGAGTTCGTTTGTATCTCGTCGGCTCCTTCGTCCTTGTCTCGATGGCAGGTTGCGGCAAAGGTTTGTTTCAAACCGAAGTGCGCGACCCCTGGCGAGCCGAGGCAGAAGTCGCATGCATGAAGTCGGGCGCCGTGTGCGAGAGCGCCGGCCTGGTCCGCATCGAACCTATTTCAGGTCCCGGTGTCTGCGGCGCCGAGTTTCCGCTGAAAGTCGCAGCGCTCGGGGAATCCAACAGCACGATCGGCTTTGCCGATGAGGCGCCGCGTCCGCCGGGCGGCATTGGTGGCGGCCCGTCGCGCTGGCCCGTGCAGCAGGCGCCGTCGCAGCCGATGGTGCGCGCGACCAGCCAGTATCCGAATTCCTATCCGCAGTCGGCGCCGCCGCAGCAGCAGCCGTCTTATGGCGGCGGTTACAATGCGGGCTACAACAATGCCCCGACCGGCAACGGCCCGGTCTCGCTGAATGCGCCCGGCGTTCACCAGGCCGAAGACGATATTAATCTGCCTGCGGACGGCATGCCAGAGCAGGACATGCAGCAGGCGATGCCGCGCAGCGCGCCGCCGCAGACCCGCGCACCTTATGGCCGCTACAGCTCCGGTCCTGCACTGAGCCAGCAGCAGGATTACGCTCAGCCACGGCTCGGTCCTGGTCCAGGCAATGTCACCGGCTCCGTCGGTCCTGTCGAAGTGAAGCCCACGGCGACACTCGCATGTCCGATCGTTTCGCAACTGGACAAGTGGCTGGCGGAAGTCGTGCAGCCGGCGGCGATACGCTGGTTTGGCCAGCGCGTGGTGTCGATCCGGCAGATTTCCGCTTACTCCTGCCGCGGCATGAACGGCAATTCGCGCGCGCATATTTCCGAACATGCCTTCGGCAACGCCCTCGATATCGCGGCCTTCACCTTCGCTGATGGGCGCAACATGTCGGTCAAGAACGGCTGGAAGGGCCTGCCGGAAGAGCAGGGCTTCCTGCGCGACGTGCAGGGCGGCGCCTGTCAGTATTTCACGACGGTGCTGGCGCCGGGCTCCAACATCTATCACTACGACCACATCCATGTGGATCTGATGCGCCGGCCGAAGCGGCCGTCGATTTGCCGGCCTGCCGCCGTTTCAGGCGAGGAAGTCGCCGCGCGTGCCATGGGGCGCAGCTATGCCGGCCGCGGCAATTTCGATGGGCCGACCGGCTCGATCAAGAAACCGGCCAGCAAGAGTAGCCGCAAGACGCCGGACGACGAGGATTTCTACGAGAACGAATAGGCGTCAGGTCCGATAGGCTGCCAGGAATACGCGCACGGCGCTGTTGACGACCTTGTCGATTTCCGCAGCTGTCGGAGATGGCTTGGCCTGGAAGATGAAGGGCTGAAACAGGGTCGCCTGGCACGACATCATGAACTGCGCTGCGGCCAGCTCTGTATCCTCGATCTTCAACTCTTTGGCTGAGACGCGCGCATCGAGATAGCCCGCGACTTGCCGGATCGCATGCGCCAGCACCGCTTCATAGAACCGCTTGCCCACGTCGGGCATCCGTTCGGCGATCGCCATCACGGTGCGGATCGCCGATCCGCCGCCGGGGCGGCATAGCAGCTGGATATAGCCGCGCCCGAACTCCGCGAGCGTGGTCTCGGCGTCTCGTTCCGGATCAAGATTGAAGACGGCCTTGCCCTGTTCGAGCTTCTCCTGCTCGACGATGGCCTCGAACAGCGCGTTCTTGTCGGTGAAATAGACATAGAGCGTGCCCTTCGACACGCCCGCCGCGCGCGCGATCTCGCCCATGCTGGCGCCGTCAAAGCCCAATGTCATGAAGACCTTGCGCGCGCCGTCAAGAATCTGTCGGCGCTTGGCGCTGTCTTCTTCGCCGACCTGGGCGAGGGGGGCATGGGGAGAGGCAACCATTCATTCAGCCTGTCGCAAGGGAGCGAGCCGCCGCAGCCCATCTGGCCTGTTTCCGGAATAGCTCGAAATCACAATGGAATGATCTCATGTGTATCTTGACCGAACCGTTCGGTCAATGTACATGATGTCACAGTCAGCGGGAACCTGCGTGGTTTTCGCGCGAGTTTTCAGGAGGCCGAAATGGCCGCACCACGCGATCAGGCTGCCCGTATCATTCGCTCCGAAGATGAAGGCGACGCTGCTTCTGCGCGCGTGGTGCCATTGGAAGAGCCCGCGGCTCGCGGCCCTGTCGAGGCTCCCGCGCCGGAAAAACCAGCGGAAGCTCCGGCCGCGGCCAAACCCGCGGCGCCAAAATCGCCGCGCAAGAAACGCATTCTCCTGGGCGCCGGCGCGCTTGCCGCTATCGCTGCGGTTTATGTCGGCGTGAACTATTATCTCGTTGGCCGCTTCATCGTCTCAACCGACGACGCCTATGTGCGCGCCAATAACTCGACGCTAGGCGCACGCGTCTCGGGCCACATCGCGCAGATCGTCCCCGGTGACAACACCGAGGTGAAGGCCGGGCAGGTGTTGTTCAAGATCGATGACGGCGACTACAAGATTGCCGTCGATTCCGCGCAGCGCAAGATCGATACCCAGCAGGCGACCATCGAGCGTATCGGCCGGCAGGCCGAAGCGCAGGAGAGCGCCGTCGCCCAAGCGCAGGCGCAGTTGTCGTCGGCCGATGCGGCCGCGACACGTGCGCAGCTCGAATTCGATCGTCAGGAAACGCTGAGCAAGCAGGGCTTTGCCTCGCGCTCGGTCTATGAGACCTCGCAGTCGAACCGCGACCAGACGGCAGCTTCGGTGAAGGCAGCCAAGGCAGCCGTGGATTCCGCAAAGAGCGCCGTGGACGTCACCAAGGCACAGCAGGTCGAGGCCCGTGCGCAATTGCAGGAACTGAAGAGCGCGCTGGACAAGGCCCAGCGCGACCTCGCCTTCACCGATGTGAAGGCACCGGTCGATGGCATCTTTTCCAACCGCATGGTCAATCTCGGTGACTTCATCACCACCGGCCAGCGCCTCGCCAATATCGTGCCGCTCGACGACGTCTATATCGATGCCAATTTCAAGGAAACGCAGCTGCGTCGCCTGAAGCCGGGCCAGCCGGTGTCCGTTGAGCTCGATGCCGATACCAGCCGTGTCATCGAAGGCACGGTGGAAAGCCTGTCGCCGGCTGCCGGTGCGGTCTTCACGCTGTTACCGCCGGACAATGCGACCGGCAATTTCACCAAGATCGTGCAGCGCGTGCCCGTGCGTGTTCGCGTGCCTGCGGATGTCGCCAAGCAGAATGTCCTGCGCGCGGGCATGTCGGTCTATGTGCGGATCAACACGAAGCCGGACGCGAAGCCCGCGCAGTAATAACTCCGTCGTTGCGAGCGCAGCGAAGCAATCCAGAAAGCCGCAAGCAATAACTGGATTGCTTCGTCGCAAGGGCTCCTCGCAATGACGATCATTGCCCGATGGGCATAACCGGACGATGACCCATGTCCTCAACCACCACCATGTCAGGAGCACCGCCGGCCACGCCGGCGGATGACCGGATCGCGCCGAAGCGCCTGATCGCGTTCCTGATCATGGTGTTCGGCATGTTCATGTCGATCCTGGACATCCAGATCGTTTCGGCGTCGCTTTCGGACATCCAGGCCGGCCTGTCCGCATCGTCGAACGAGGTCTCCTGGGTTCAGACCGCCTATCTCATCGCGGAAGTGATCGCGATCCCGCTGTCGGGCTTCCTGTCACGCGCGCTCGGTACGCGCCTGCTGTTCGCGATTTCAGCGGCGGGCTTCACCTTCGCCAGCCTGATGTGCGGTTTCACCTCGTCCATCGAGCAGATGATCCTGTGGCGTGCGGTGCAGGGCTTTCTCGGCGCCGGCATGATCCCGACCGTGTTTGCCTCGGCCTATACGGTGTTTCCGCGCTCGAAGTTCCACATCGTTGCGCCGATCATCGGTCTTGTCGCGACGCTGGCGCCGACGATCGGGCCAACCGTTGGTGGCTACATCACCGATGCATTGTCGTGGCACTGGCTGTTCTTCATCAACGTCGTGCCGGGCATCGGCATCACCGTCGGCGTGCTTGCGCTGGTGGATTTCGACGAGCCGCATTTCGAATTGCTGGAGCATTTCGATTGGTGGGGTCTCGGCTTCATGGCCGGCTTCCTCGGTTCGCTCGAATATGTGCTGGAGGAGGGCCCGCGTAACGACTGGTTCGAAGACGAGGCCATCCTGCTCTTCGCCGTCATCTGCGCATTTTCGGCCATCGCCTTTTTCTGGCGTGTGCTGACCGCCAAAGTGCCGATCGTCGACCTGCGTGCCTTCACCAATCGCAACTTTGCGCTCGGTTCGACCTTTTCCTTCTGCATCGGTATCGGCCTTTACGGCCTCACTTACATCTATCCGCTCTATCTGGCCCAGGTGCGCGGCTACAGCGCACTGCAGATCGGCGAGACCATGTTCGTGTCCGGTATCGCCATGTTCGTGATGGCGCCGATCGTCGGGCGCCTGATGACCAAGGTCGATCTGCGTATCCTGATCGCCAGCGGTCTGGTGCTGTTTGCGTCGGGCACCTGGCTGATGACGTCCATCACGCGCGACTACGATTTCTATGAGCTGCTGTTTCCGCAGATCCTGCGCGGCATGGGCATGATGCTTGCGATGGTGCCGATCAATAATATCGCGCTCGGTACGTTGACGCCGGACATGCTGAAGAATGCCTCCGGCCTGTTCAACCTGACGCGAAATCTCGGCGGCGCGCTCGGCCTTGCACTGATCAACACCGTGCTCGATCACCGCACCGACTTTCACATCTCGCGCCTGCACGACAAGGTGACATGGGGCAATGCGAAGGCGGTCGAGACCCTCAACATGCTGACCCAGAAATTCCAGGGCATGGGTGATGCCTCCCGCATGGCGCTGAAGCAGCTCTCGCTGATCACCCACCGCCAGGCGCAGGTGATGGGCTTCGGCGATGCGTTTTTCGTGCTGACCTGTTTCTATGCCGGTCTCAGCCTGATGGTGCTGCTGCTCGACAAGCCGAGCAATCCGGCCTCGACCGGCGGCGGACACTGATCTTTCCGACTGCTGAAACTGGCGAGGGGCCCGGCGTGTTGCGCCGGACCCCTCGTTGTTCAGATATCAGCCGGCCTGTAAGCCGGGTTCTGTAAGGCACCGCCGCTTGCACGACGATACGTGACGACCATTCTTCTGGGACCGCATTTGCATGCGGCCTCAAGCAACCTACCCGGACAGCGGGTTTGACATCACCCTGCAGTGTTATCGTTCGCGAACGAACTGACTGCCATGCCGTCCCTATTCGGTTTTGCTCCCGGTGGGGTTTACCTTGCCGTCTCCGTTGCCGGATCCGCGGTACGCTCTTACCGCACCTTTTCACCCTTACCCCGCTTCGCCTTGCGGCTTCGCGGGGCGGTTCGTTCTCTGTGGCACTTTCCCTGGGGTCGCCCCCGCCGGACGTTATCCGGCACCGTATGTCATTGGAGCCCGGACTTTCCTCCCCCGCGACCTTTCGATCATTGCGGGAGCGGCCGTCCGGCCGACTGACAGGGAAGCCATGCGGGCTTCCGTGGCGAACGTCAAGTCGTGGCAGCGGGCGCTGGCAGGCTTGCCAGCAATGCCTGCAGCGTTTCCAGTGTGGAGAGGTCGGCGATGCCATCCACCCGTTCAGGACGGAAGTGGCGCTGGAAGGCGGTGACGACTTCGGCTGTTGGCGCATCGTAGGCGCCGCTGATCTCGATGCCATAGCCGTAACGCGACAAGGCCTGTTGCAGCGCCTTCACCTGATCGCCATCAGCACCGGTGCGAAGACCTTCGCCTGGTACGATCGGGGCAGGATGTACCCAATGGCCGACGCCGGAACTGGCGAGCAGATGCCACGGGAATTTCTCGCCGGGGTCCTTCTTGCGCGAAGGTGCCACGTCGGAATGGCCGAGCACGCGATGGGTCGGCATGTCATGGCGCAGCAGGATGCCGCGACACAGTGCCGTGACAGCCGCAATCTGCCGCGTGGGATAATCGGGATAGCCCCAGTCATGGCCGCGATTGATGATCTCGACGCCGATGGAGCAGGAATTGATGTCGTCCTCGCCAGCCCAGAGCGACGAGCCCGCATGCCAGGCGCGTTTCGCCTCCGGCACCGTCTGCACGATGCGGCCGTCCTCCAGCACGATATAGTGGGCGGAAACGTCGGTACCATCGCTGCACAACCGGGCGATCGCACCTTCTGCATCGGGCATGCCCGTGTAGTGCAGGACGATCATGTCAGGCACGAGCCCCTTGTTGCGATCACCGTAATTCGGTGACGGGATCACGTCCGACACGACGGAGGAATCCGGCGTGAAGGTCGGAAGTTCCGCAACGCCTTTCGGGATCGGCAATGGGCGTGGGCGTTTGGTCTCGGGTCCGGGCAATCTGTTTCAGTCTCCACAAGATCTGGTGCAGCTTAGCCGCCGCCAAGGGAGGGACACTATTCCGATCGATGTCTGGTTGCGCAACGATGGCCGACCGGTTTTACCCTTTTATTTCATCACCCTATGCGTGATGCGCCAGCACTACGATACAACCTCCGCGAACGAATTGAGTCGAGTGACGGCGGCATCTTCAACGCTTTCTTAACGCTAAACGACGTTACTGAAGTTTGAAGAACCACGTTCGTTTTTGCGCGGTTCGGGTTCCAATCGACGCGCATCCCATGGCCTTTGTTCACGATCCATGCGGACGACAACACGCCCCGTCGGATCACGCGGGCGGTGCGTCGAAGCGGAGCTGCGAATGCGTGATGCCGCGGATGAGCCGCGCATTGCGCCGAAATTTGAGACGCCATCGGCCGGTCGGAGTCCGGATCGGCGGGGTGTCTCGCAGTAAAGGAACGGAACCCGTTGCCCGTTCGCGTGCGCGTATGATTGATGCCCGCCACATCTCCGTGCTCGGCCCCGAGGCGGTGGAGATGCTGTCGCCGCGCGCCGGTGGCGTCTATGTGGACGCAACCTTTGGGGCCGGCGGCTATTCGCGCATGATCCTTGCGACCGAAGGCACGCAGGTGATCGCCATTGATCGCGACAGCACGGCGATCGCCGGTGGCGCCGATCTGGTGGCGTCCTCCAACGGTCGCCTCGCACTGGTCGAGGACCGATTCTCCAATCTTGCTGATGTCTGTGACGCGCAGGGCTCGCCGCTGGTCGACGGCGTCGTGATGGATGTCGGTGTGTCATCGATGCAGCTCGATCAGGCCGAGCGTGGCTTCTCGTTCCGTTTCGACGGTCCGCTTGATATGCGGATGGCCCAGCATGGCCCGAGCGCGGCGGATGTGGTCGCAAAGGCGTCCGAAGCCGATCTTGCCAACATCATTTATATCTTCGGCGAGGAGCGCCATTCACGCGCCGTTGCCCGCGAGATCGTGGCGGCACGAAAAGAAGCCGCGATCACCACGACCAAACAGCTTGTCGATATCGTTTCAAAGGTCGTGTGGGCGAAACCCGGCGAAATCCATCCGGCGACGCGGACGTTTCAGGCGCTGCGCATCTTCGTCAATGAAGAGCTCGACGAATTGCACACGGCGCTGGCCGCTGCCGAGCGCGTGCTGAAGCCCGGCGGTCGCCTCTCGGTGGTCTCGTTCCACTCGCTGGAAGATCGCATCGTCAAGAACTTCATCGCCGAGCGCAGCAAGACCGGCGGCGGTTCGCGCCATCTGCCGGAGATCGCGCAGGCGGTGCCGCGCTTCAAGATCATCAACAAGCGTCCGATCGTTGCCGGCGATGACGAAACCAGGGCCAATCCACGCGCACGCTCCGCCAAGTTGCGTGGTGCCGAGCGCACCCCGGCGCCGGCACAGGACGCCGGCCCGCTGCCGGGCTGGCCGACCCTTGCATCCGTGTTGCGGGGAGGCTGAGCATGCGTTTCATTCATCTCCTCGTCATCGGCGTGCTCGTCTTCGCTGCGGCCTATGTCTATCGCATCAAGATGGAATCCACCGTGCGCACCGAGAAGGTGTCGCGCCTGCATGCGGATATCCGCGAGCAGCGTGATGCGATCGCATCGCTGCGCGCCGAATGGGCCAAGCTCGACGCGCCAATGCGCCTGCAAGGGATCGCCGAGCGTCACCTCAAGCTGCAGCCGATGACGGCGCAGCAATTCGATACCCTCAAGAATCTTCCCGATCGTCCGCCGAGCTTTGCCCGGCCGGGCACGCCCGATCCGATCGGTGCGATGCTCAACAGCATCGATCCCGACGTGGTTGTAACCGGATCGCTTCCGGACAAGACGGATCGGCCGGAGGATCAGCAATGACCGCACAGGCGCCCGCCAACAAATCCACTGAGCGTCCGCCGGAGCCGTGGCGTCAGCGGCTGATCCGCACGCTGCTCTACGGCAAGAACACAGATCGCGCTGCCAAGGCGCGTGCGCGCGTGGGTCTGGCGATGCTGGCTTTCGGCGCCGTCTACGGCATCATCGCCGTGCGGCTGGTCGTGTTCGCCGTCAATGGCGACAGCCATGCAGAGCGTCGCGCCTCGCGCGATGCGATTGCGACCGCGCGGCCTGACATTCTCGACCGCAACGGCACGATTCTCGCGACCGATGTGAAGTCGCCGTCGCTATTCTCCGAGCCGCGCCGCATCATCGACAAGGACGAGGCGGCGGAGCTTCTCACCGGTGCGCTGCCCGACCTCGACGGCGCGGAAGTGCGCGAGCGCCTCAACAGCCGCAAGGGATTTGCCTGGCTGAAGCGTGACATCACCCAGCAGCAGCAGCGCGACATCCATCGTCTGGGCATTCCCGGTATCGGCTTCCTGCGCGAGAACAAGCGCGTCTATCCGAATGGATCGACAGTGTCGCATGTGATCGGCCTGACCAATATCGACAATCAGGGCATCGCCGGCATCGAGAAATGGCTCGACAACAACGGCCTCGCAGACCTGCATCGCGCTGGCTTTGCATCGGACCGCATGCAGCAGCCGGTCGAGCTTGCGCTCGATACGCGCGTCGAACATGCGTTGCGTGACGAACTGCTCAAGGCGAAAGCCAAGTTCAGCGCGAAGGCGGCATCCGGCCTCGTCTCGAATATCCGCACCGGCGAGATCGTCGCCATGGTGTCACTGCCGGATTTTGATCCGAACAATCCCAAGGAAGTCCACGATCCCGATCGCATCAACCGCCTGACCACCGGCGTGTATGAAATGGGCTCGACCTTCAAGACGCTGACGCTCGCCATGGCGCTCGACAGCGGCAAGGTCAATCTCAACACCATGTTCGATGCGCGCTATCCGCTCAGCTACGGCAAGTTCAAGATTCACGACACCCATCCCGTGCCACGCCCGATCTCGCTCGCCGAAGTGTTCACCTATTCGTCGAATGTCGGCGCGGCCAAGATTGCACTCGGCCAGGGCGTGGAGGCACACAAGGCCTTCCTGAAGAAGGTCGGCCAACTTGATCGCCTGCGCACGGAGCTGCCGGAAAGCGCCATGCCGATCGTGCCGAAGCGCTGGGGCGACCTCAACACCATCACCATTTCGTTCGGTCATGGTATCGCGGTGGCGCCGCTGCAGGCGGTGATGGCGGTCAATGCCATGGTGAATGGCGGCAACCTGATTCCACCGACCTTCATGAAGCGCACCGAGGAAGAAGCGCTGGCCGTCGCCAAGCGCGTCATCAAGAAGGACACCAGCGACAAGGTCCGCTACATGATGCGCCTCAACGCCGAGGTCGGCTCTGCGCGCAAGGCCGAGGCGGTGGCGAAGGGCTACTATCTCGGCGGCAAGACGGGTACCTCGGAAAAGGTCGTCAATGGCCGCTATTCCAAGAAGCAGGTGCTGAATTCATTCACTGCCGTGCTGCCGATGGATAATCCGCAGTATCAGGTGCTGATCATGCTGGATGAGCCGAAGGCGCTGCCGGAGACCCATGGCTTCATCACATCGGGCTGGAACGCGGTGCCGACCGGCGGCGCCGTGATTGCCCGGATTGCGCCGCTGCTGGGCCTCGAGCCGCGCTTCGATTTGGCGCCGTCCGACCGCCTTATTCTTGCGACATCTAGGGCCACTCAGTAACGCCGCATCCGTGCTTTACAGCGCGGGCAAAATGCGGTTTGCGTGACTTGCGGAACCCTTCCGTTCCCGATCTGGCCCGCCCGGAGCAGCATGAAACTACGCGATCTTTTTAGCAGTGATGCCGTGGTGGCGCCTGACGCCGCGGATATCGGCGTGGCCGGCCTCGCGGTGGACAGCCGCGCCGTGAAACCGGGCGATCTGTTCTTTGCGCTCGCCGGTGCCAAGACTGACGGCGCGCGTTTTATCGCGCAGGCGATCGCATCCGGTGCCGTCGCGGTGGCGGGCGAGGTTGCCCCGGCTGATATGGCTGTGCCATTCGTTACCTCTCACAATCCGCGCCGCGCTCTGGCGCTGGCGGCCGCAAAATTCTATCCGCGCCAGCCGCAAGTGATCGCGGCCGTGACCGGCACGTCGGGCAAGACCTCGGTGGCCTCGTTCACGCGCGAGATCTGGGGGCGGCTTGGCCTTGCTTCGGCGAGCATCGGCACCATCGGTCTGGTGTCTCCGACACGCACCATCTATGGCTCGCTGACGACTCCGGATCCGATCTCGCTGCATCGGCAGATCGACGAGATCGCAGGCGAGGGCGTCACGCATCTGGCGCTCGAAGCATCATCTCACGGCCTCGATCAATACCGGCTCGATGGCGTGCGCGTGTCCGCGGCGGGGTTCACCAACCTGTCGCGCGACCACATGGATTATCACCCGGACGTCGCACATTATCTCAATGCCAAGCTGCGCCTCTTCCGCGATCTCGTCGCTGCTGATGGACCAGCGGTGATCTCGGCCGATCATGATTGTTCGGCTGAAGTCATCGATGCGGCCCGTGCGCGAAAACTGCGCGTCATGACCGTAGGACGTCGCGGCGATGGCGCAGGTGAGGGCGTCCGCCTGGTGGACGCCGTTGTCGAAGGTTTCGAACAGCGGCTCACGCTCGAACATCGCGGACAGCGGCATGAGATCAAGCTGCCACTGGTTGGCGAATTCCAGATCGAGAATGCACTGGTGGCTGCGGGTCTGGTGATCGGCACCGGTGGCGATGTCGTGCAAACTTTTGCGGCGCTGGAGCATCTCGAAGGCGCCAAGGGGCGGCTCGAACGCGTCGGTGATCACAATGGCGCGCCGGTCTTCGTCGATTATGCCCACAAGCCCGATGCGCTCGCCAAGGCGCTGCAGGCGCTGCGCCCTTATGCGAAGCGCAAGCTCGTCGTCGTGTTCGGCGCCGGCGGCGACCGTGATGCCGGCAAGCGGCCGCTGATGGGCGAGATCGCTGCTGAGAATGCGGACACGGTGATCGTCACCGACGACAATCCGCGCAGCGAAGATCCGGCGACGATCCGTGCTGCTATTCTTGCTGCTGCCAAAGGCGCGACCGAAATTGGCGATCGCGCCGAAGCCATTCGCGCGGCCGTGCAAAGGCTTGAGCCCGGTGATGCGCTGCTGATCGCCGGCAAAGGGCACGAGACCGGACAGATCGTCGGTAGCCAGACGCTTCCGTTCAGCGATCACGAGGCCGCGCAGGCGGCGCTCGGCAATTCTTCCAGGATCTTGGGGACATCATGAGCGAGTTTCTCTGGACGCCAGCGGCGATGGCGGAGGCGATGGGGGCCGAGATGCATGGCGATCTCCCCGCCGGCATCACGGGCATCTCCATCGATAGCCGCACCATCAAGCCCGGCGAAGCCTATTTCGCCATCCTGGGCGAGGTGCATGATGGTCATGCCTTTGTCGACGCCGCGCTGAAGAACGGCGCTGCGCTGGCGGTGGTAGAGGCTGCGCAGTGCGAAGACTTTGGCGCCGATGCGCGGCTGCTCGTGGTCGATGACGTGCTCGAGGGGCTCGTTGCGCTTGGTATCGCCGCGCGAGCGCGGTTGGGCGCGCGCGTCGTCGCCGTCACCGGCTCAGTCGGCAAGACGTCGACCAAGGAAGCGCTGCTGCGCGTGTTGTCGGCGCAGGGACCGACCCATGCGTCGGTCGCGTCCTTCAACAATCACTGGGGCGTGCCGCTGACGCTGGCGCGCTGCCCGGCCGATGTGCGCTTTGCTATTTTTGAGATCGGCATGAACCATGCGGGCGAAATCGAGCCGCTGGTGAAAATGGTCCGCCCGCATTACGCGGTCATCACTACCGTCGAGCCCGTGCATCTGGAATTCTTCGCCGGCATCGAGGCGATTGCCGATGCAAAGGCCGAGATATTCCTCGGCCTTGAGCCCGATGGTGTCGCCATCCTCAACCGCGACAATGATCAGTTCGCGCGGCTGGAAAAGAGCGCAAAGAATGCCGGTGTCTCGCGGATCGTGTCCTTCGGCTCCGATAGCAAGGCCGATGCGCGGCTGATCGACATTGCCTTGCATCCGACATGCTCCGCGGTTCATGCTGACGTGCTTGGCCAGGACATCACCTATAAATTCGGCATGCCCGGTCGCCATATGGCAATGAACTCGCTGGCCGTGCTGGCGGCATCGTCCCTGATGGGCGCGGACCTTGCTCATGCTGCATTGACGCTATCGCAGGTCGTGCCGGCGCAGGGCCGTGGTGTTCGCCAGACGCTGGAGATCGCGGGGGGCGAGGCGCTGCTGATCGACGAGACCTTCAACGCCAACCCGGCCTCCACTTCCGCCGCGCTGAACGTTCTCGGCGCGGCCACCATCCGCGGGCAGGGGCGCCGTATCGCCGTGCTCGGCGACATGCTCGAACTCGGCCCGCGTGGCGGCGAACTCCATGCCGGGCTGCTGGAGGCTGTGGCCGCAAACGCAATCGATCTCGTATTTTGCTGTGGCCCCCTGATGCGCAACCTCTGGGACGCCCTTCCCTCCGGCAAGCGGGGCGGTTATGCCGGGGATGCAAAGGCGCTCGAATCACAAGTGGTTGGGGCGATCCGGGCCGGCGACGCCATTCTGGTCAAGGGCTCGAAGGGCTCCAAGATGGGACCCATCGTGGCCGCCCTGGAGAAGCGCTTCCCCGGTAACGCCGCGCTCGACGACGCTGCGGTATAAGGCGGACTGAATGTTCTACTGGCTGATCGATTTCGCGGGCACGATCCCGGCTTTCAACGTGTTTCGCTACATCACCTTCCGCACCGGCGGCGCGGTGGTGACGGGCGCGCTGTTCGTGTTTCTATTCGGGCCGTGGATCATCGACAATCTGCGCCTTCGTCAGGGCAAGGGCCAGCCGATCCGGACGGACGGCCCGCAGTCGCACCTGGTCAAGGTCGGTACGCCGACCATGGGTGGTCTGATGATCCTGTCCGGCCTTGTCGTCTCGACGCTGCTCTGGGCCAATCCGCGCAATCCCTATGTCTGGATCGTGCTCGCCGTCACGCTTGGCTTCGGTTTTGTCGGCTTTTATGATGACTATCTGAAAGTGACCAAGCAGAGCCATAAGGGCTTTGCCGGCCGCACGCGTCTCCTGATCGAATTCATCATCGCCGGCGCCGCCTGCTACGCCTTCATGCGGCTTGGCCGCGATCCGCTGTCGAGTTCGCTGGTCATTCCGTTCTTCAAGGAGATCAGCATCAAGCTCGGCTGGTTCTTCGTCATCTTCGGCGCGTTCATCGTGGTCGGTGCCGGCAATGCCGTGAATCTCACGGATGGCCTGGATGGTCTGGCCATCGTGCCTGTCATGATCGCCTCCGCAAGCTTCGGCCTGATCGCCTATCTCGCCGGCAATGCGGTGTTCTCCGATTACCTGCAGATCAATTATGTCGCGGGCACCGGCGAGTTATCCGTCTTATGCGGCGCCGTGCTTGGCGCCGGTCTCGGCTTCCTCTGGTTCAATGCGCCGCCGGCTTCGATCTTCATGGGGGATACCGGTTCGCTCGCACTTGGCGGCATGCTCGGCTCCATCGCGGTGGCGGTGAAGCACGAGATCGTGCTCGCCGTGATCGGCGGCCTGTTCGTGCTGGAAGCGGTGTCGGTGATCGTGCAGGTGACGTCGTTCAAACTCACCGGCAAGCGCGTATTCCGAATGGCGCCGATCCATCACCATTTTGAACAGAAGGGCTGGACCGAACCGCAGATCGTGATCCGTTTCTGGATCATCTCGGTGATGCTGGCGCTGGCCGGCCTCGCCACGCTGAAACTGCGGTGATCACGTGACCCCCGTCACCTCATTCGCCGGCAAGACCGTCGCTGTGTTCGGCCTCGGGGGCTCCGGCCTCGCGTCCTGTCACGCACTGAAGGCCGGTGGCGCCGAAGTCATCGCCTGCGACGACAGCACCGACAAGATGGCGGAAGCGGTGCGGGCCGGTTTCATCACCGCTGACCTGCGCACCGTCTCCTGGGCGAATTTCGCCGCATTGGTGCTCACGCCCGGCGTGCCGCTGACTCATCCCAAGCCGCACTGGACCGTGCTTGCTGCGTGTCAAGCGGGCGTCGAAGTCATCGGCGATGTCGAACTGTTCTGCCGCGAGCGCAAGCGCCATGCGCCGGATGCACCCTTCATCGCCATCACCGGCACCAACGGCAAATCGACCACCACGGCGCTGATCGCGCATCTGGTGCGCGAGGCCGGTTTCGATACGCAGATGGGCGGCAATATCGGCACCGCGATCCTGTCGCTCGAGCCGCCGCGCACCGGCCGCGTCCATGTGATCGAGATGTCGTCCTATCAGATCGATCTCACGCCATCGCTCGATCCCACGGTCGGCATCCTGCTCAATGTGACACCCGACCACATCGATCGCCATGGCACCATCGAGAACTATGCGGCCGTGAAGGAGCGTCTGGTCGCTGGCGTTCAGCCGGGTGGGACCGCGATCGTCGGCGCGGATGATACCTGGTGCAGCAAGATTGCCGATCGCCTGTCGCAGGCGGGCAAGCGCGTGGTGCGTATTTCGGTCGAGCATCCGCTGGCCGATGGCCTGACTGTCGATGGCAGCAGGATCGTCGAAAACGCCGGTGGCGCGCAGAGCGTGGTTGCCGATCTCGCGGATATCGGCTCGCTGCGTGGCCTGCACAATGCGCAGAACGCTGCTGCTGCCTCCGCCGCGGTGCGCGCGCTCGGTGTCAGCGTTGATGTGCTGCAGAAGGGCCTGCGTTCCTTCCCCGGTCTCGCCCATCGCATGGAGCAGGTCGGGCATCTCGGCACGACACTGTTCGTGAATGACAGCAAGGGCACCAATGCCGATGCCGCGGCGAAGGCGCTGTCGTCCTTCACCGACATTTTCTGGATTGCCGGCGGCAAGGCGAAGGAGGGCGGTATCGCGCCGCTGGCCGAATTCTTCCCGCGCGTGAAGAAGGCCTATCTGATCGGAGAAGCCGCCAATGACTTTTCACGCACGCTTGAGGGGAAGGTCCCGTTCGATATCAGCGTGACACTTGATGTCGCGGTGGCCAATGCGGCGCGCGATGCGGCGGAGGCGGGGTTGCCCACGCCGGTGGTGCTGCTGTCACCGGCCTGCGCGTCCTTTGACCAGTTTCGTAACTTCGAGATCCGCGGTGATCGTTTCCGCGAACTCGTCCTGGCGCTGGATGGCGTGAAGAAGATCTGATTTTTCACGATCCATTAACCCTCTGGCAACCGTAATGCCGCATCGATAAAAGCTTATCGATCCGCAGGATGCGCCCCCATGATCACTCGCGAACATCGCACCCCGCTCAGCGAATGGTGGTGGACCGTGGACCGCCTGCTGCTGGCGGCGATCGTCGCGCTGATGCTGGCTGGCGTGATCCTGTCGCTGGCTGCTTCGCCCCCGGTGGCGACACGCATCGGCCTCGACCCGTTCCACTTCTTCAACCGCCACATTCTGTTCATGCTGCCGTCGATCATCGTGCTGATCGGCGTCTCCTTCATGTCACCGCGGCAGATCCGTCGCTCGGCGCTGATCGTCTTCGCGCTGTCGGTGCTGCTGATCGTGGCCACGCTGGCCTTCGGGCCGGAAGTGAAGGGCGCCAAGCGCTGGATCACCATCCTCGGCATCAACATTCAGGCGTCGGAATCCGCCAAGCCCGCTTTCGTCGTCATCGCCGCCTGGCTGTTCTCGGAATCGATCCGAAAGCCTGACGTGCCCGCCACCTCGATGGCCGTAGTGCTCCTGATCATGCTGGTGTCGCTGCTGGTGATGCAGCCCGACTTCGGCCAGACCATGCTGATCCTGATGGCCTGGGGATCGCTGTTCTTCATCGCCGGCATGCGCATGGTCTGGGTGGCCGGCCTTGCGGGCGCCGCAGCGGGCGGATTGTTCCTCGCTTACTTCATGGTCCCGCACGTCGCCGGCCGCATCAAGCGCTTCATGGATCCGGCTTCGGGCGACACGTTCCAGGTCGATACCGCCATGGAAGCCTTCTCGAATGGCGGCTGGTATGGCCTCGGGCCGGGTGAGGGCATTGCCAAGCGCAGCCTGCCGGACAGCCACACCGACTTCGTCTTCGCCGTCGGTGCCGAGGAATTCGGTATCCTGCTTTGCCTCGCTCTGCTCGCGCTGTTCGCCTTCATCGTCATTCGCGCGCTGTCGCGGGCCTATGCCACCGAAGACATGTTCTCGCGCTTTGCCGCCACTGGTCTCGCGATCCTGTTCGGCGTGCAGGCGGCGATCAACATGGCCGTCAATCTGCACCTCATTCCTGCCAAGGGCATGACGCTGCCTTTCATCTCCTATGGCGGTTCGTCGATGATCTCGCTTGCTTACAGTGTGGGCATGTTGCTCGCGCTCACGCGCATGCGGCCGCGCACCGAGATCGAAGCCATCGACGCGCAAGTCGCGCGCACATACGCGTGATGAGCAACGCTCCCCTCATCCTGCTCGCCGCTGGCGGCACCGGTGGCCATCTGTTTCCGGCGGAAGCGCTCGGCGTCGCGCTGATGAAGCGTGGCTTGCGCGTGCGCCTCGTCACCGATGCGCGGGCGCTGAAATATAGCGGGCTGTTCTCGCGCGACATGATCGATGTGGTGCCGAGCGAGACGGTGCGTTCGCGCAATCCGCTGTCGCTGGCACGCACTGGCGTTATGCTGGCTGCCGGCACGGCGATGGCGGTGAGCCTGATGATGCGCCAGAAGCCCGCCGCGGTGATCGGCTTCGGCGGCTATCCGACGCTGCCGCCGCTTTTTGCGGCAAGACTGTTCGGCATTCCAAGCCTGTTCCATGAATCCAACGCTGTGATGGGCCGTGCCAATCGGCTGTTGTCGAAGAAGGTCAGCGCGATCGCCACGTCGCTGCCCGGCGTGCTCGACCGCGATCCTGAGCTGGCACAGAAAACCACGACCACCGGCACGCCGATGCGTCCGGCGATCCTCGCCGCGGCTGCCGTCACTTACAGCGCGCCCGATCTGACCGCGCCGTTCCGTCTGCTTGTTGTAGGTGGTAGCCAGGGCGCCCGTATCATGTCGGACATCGTGCCGCCGGCCATCGAGAAGCTCGAGCCGTCGCTGTGGAGCCGCATGATCCTGACGCAGCAAGTGCGCGAGGAGGACATGCCGCGGGTCCGGGCGATCTATGACCAACTCAAGATCAAGACCGAGCTTGCGCCGTTCTTCAGCGATCTGCCGGCGCGTCTGGCGTCGAGCCATCTCGTCATCTCGCGGTCCGGCGCCGGCACTGTCGCCGAACTCGGGGCCATCGGCCGGCCGTCGATCCTCGTGCCGCTGCCGGGCGCCATCGATCAGGACCAGCATGCGAATGCCGGCGTGTTGGCGGATGCCGGCGGCGCCATCCGTATTCCGCAAAGCGAATTCACGCCGTTGCGCCTGGCTTCGGAAATCTCCGCGCTTGCCGGCGAGCCGGCGCGTCTCAACGAGATGGCCCGTGACGCACAGAAAGTCGGTCGGCTGGATGCAGCGGATCGGTTGGCTGATCTGGTGGTGAAGGTCGCGAAGATCTCGTGACGCGAGGCGACTACAGCCTCACATTCTCGGCCATGTAATCCAGAAACGCCCGCACGCGTGCGGGCAGTTGTCCGCCGTGACCGACGAACACCGCATGGATGGGCTCGATATCGCCGGGATTGAACTGTTCGAGCACCGGCACAAGGCGACCCGCCGCGATATCCGCTTCCACATGAAAGCGTCCCACCCGCGTCAGGCCCATGCCGGCGACCGTGATCCGATGCATGGCTTCGCCGTCGCTCACAAGTGCGTTGCCTGAGGGCATGACAGTGATCGTTTCGCCGTTCGGCAATTTGAATGGCCAGCCGCTCTTCCATTTGCCGAAGCAGAAATCGAGCAGATTGTGTTCCGCGAGATCGTCGGGCGTGGCCGGAGTGCCGCGCTCAGCGAGATAGGCGGGGGAGCCGACGACGACCAGTCGGCTCTCGCCGAGTTTTCGTGCGAGCAAACGTGACTCGCGCATATGGCCGACGCGGATCGCCACATCGGCGCGTTGCTCCAGCAGATCGACGACGAGATCGGTCAGCGTCACATCGACCTTGATCTCGGGATAGCGTTTCGCGAAACCCGGCAGCAGCGGCAGCAGGCAATGAAGCCCGAATGGGACGCTGGTATTGACGCGTAGCAATCCGCTCGGTGTCGCGCCAACGGCTGCCTCGCGCTCGGCGGCCGCCATCTCATCGAGGATGCGCAGGGCGCGCTCATAGAAGGCAGTGCCTTCTGGCGTCAGTTGCAATTTTCGCGTCGAGCGGTTGATCAGCCTGACACCAAGCCGCGCCTCCAGCCGCGCGACCAGCTTGCTGACGGCGGAGGGCGTCATCTGGAAGGCGCGGGCCGCTGTGGAGAAGCCGCCGAGTTCGACCACGCGGGTAAAGACTTCCATCTCGCCGGAGCGATTAACGTCCAGTCGGCTCATTGTGAGTTCAGTTCACAAATGTTGTTCCTTCTAGAAGTCTATCTCATCTATACCGACCGGTCCATATCCGTCGCATCGAACCTCTATGCACGGATTTTGCCATGCCACTCGCACTCTACGCGCTTACCGCCGGCGCCTTCGGAATCGGCGTCACTGAATTCGTCATCATGGGTCTATTGATCGAGGTCGGCCGGGATCTCGGCGTCTCCATCCCGGCCGCCGGCTTGCTGATCTCCGGCTATGCGCTCGGCGTCGTGGTCGGTGCGCCGATCATGACCGTCGCCACTGGCCGCTGGCCGCGCAAGATGGTGCTGCTGGTGCTGATGGGCATCTTCACCATTGGCAATCTCGCTTGTGCCGTTGCCCCCGACTATTGGAGCCTGATGGCCGCGCGCGTGCTGACTGCTTTTGCCCACGGCACCTTCTTCGGCGTCGGCTCGGTCGTGGCCACCACGCTGGTGCCGGCCAACAAGAAGGCATCGGCGATCGCCGTGATGTTCACCGGTCTCACCGTCGCGAATATTCTCGGCGTACCGTTCGGCACATGGCTCGGCCAGCATTTCGGCTGGCGCGCGACGTTCTATGCCGTGACGCTTGTGGGGCTGCTTGCCCTCGCGATCATCGCGGCCTTCGTGCCGAAGGATCGCGAGAAGCCCGCACCGTCGAACCTTAAGCAGGATCTGGCCGTGCTGGCGCGGCCGCAGGTGCTGATGGGTCTGCTGACCACGGTCCTGAGCTGGGTCGGTGTGTTCGCCGTCTTCACCTATATCGCGCCGATCCTGACACGGCTCGCCGGCTTTTCCGACGCCGCAGTCTCACCGATCCTGCTTGTCTTCGGTGGCGGTCTGGTAGTCGGCAATCTGGTCGGCGGCCGCCTCGCGGATCGCTGGCTGCTTCCCACGGTGCTCGGCAGCCTGCTGGCATTGACCGTGGTGCTCGCGCTGATGAGTCTCGCCACCCACAATCAGATCGCCATCGTCGTGTTCGTCGCCTTGCTGGGCGCTGTCGGCTTTGCCACCGTGCCGCCGTTGCAGATGTGGGTGCTGGAAAAGGCACATGGTGCCGGCCAGAGTCTGGCGTCGAGCTTCAACATCGCCGCCTTCAATCTCGGCAACGCGATCGGGGCCTGGCTCGGCGGCGCGGTGATCGACCATGGCGGGCTCGCCGCGGTGCCGTGGGTCGCTGCCCTGGTGCCCCTGGCAGCGCTGGGTGTGGCGCTCACCGCAATCCGCTTCGATCGTGTGAGGGCGTCAGTTCCAGCTGCGGCCGAATAGGGACGATTCGGCAGGATTTGCCGCATCCGCGAGCCAAATATCGTTCACTTTCGCCATGGCCGGGCTTGTCCCGGCCATCTGCGTCTGTTTGAAGGAGTCATGTGCCCGGTGCTGCGCCGGGCGTGACGAAAGACGAGATTCCCATGAGATTGCCGCGCGAGATCGGACCCATTCATTTTGTCGGCATCGGCGGCATCGGCATGAGCGGCATCGCCGAAGTGTTGTGCAATCTCGGCTATACCGTGCAGGGCTCGGATGCATCGGAAAACGCCAACGTCAACCGTCTGCGCGAGAAGGGCATCACGATCCATGTCGGCCACAAGGCCGAGAACGTGTCCGGCGCCGACGTGCTGGTGGTCTCCACCGCCATCAAGCGCGACAATCCCGAATTGATGGCCGCGCGCGCGCAGCGTATCCCGGTCGTTCGCCGCGCCGAGATGCTCGCGGAGCTGATGCGCCTGAAGAGCTGCGTCGCCATCGCGGGGACCCATGGCAAGACCACGACCACGTCGATGGTCGCCGCTCTGCTCGATGCAGGCGAACTCGATCCCACCGTCATCAATGGCGGCATCATCAATGCCTATGGCACCAATGCGCGTCTCGGTGGCGGCGAGTGGATGGTGGTCGAGGCCGATGAGAGCGACGGCACCTTCCTGAAGCTTCCCACCGATGTCGCCATCGTGACCAATGTCGATCCCGAACATCTCGATCACTTCAAGACCTTCGACAATGTGCAGGATGCATTCCGCAATTTCGTCGAGAACGTGCCGTTCTACGGTTTCGCCGTGATGTGCATCGATCATCCCGTCGTGCAGACCATCGTCGGCAAGATCGAGGACCGTCGCATCATCACTTACGGGCAGAACCCGCAGGCCGATGCGCGTCTGGTCGATCTGAAGCCTGCCAATGGCGGCTCGAGTTTCAAGGTCGCCTTCCGCGATCGCAAGGCCGGTACCACGCATGAGATCGACAATCTGCTGCTGCCGATGCCCGGCCGTCATAATGCGCTCAATGCCACGGCTGCTATCGCCGTTGCGCATGAACTCGGCATTTCGGATGCCCAGATCCGCAAGGCGATCTCGTCCTTCGGCGGGGTGAAGCGTCGCTTCACCAAGACCGGTGAATGGAAGGGCGTCACCATCATCGACGACTACGGTCACCATCCCGTGGAGATCGCCGCCGTGTTGCGCGCCGCGCGCGAAAGCACGGCAGGCAAGGTGATCGCGGTGGTGCAGCCGCATCGCTATACGCGCCTGCAATCGCTGTTCGAGGAATTCTGCACCTGTTTCAACGATGCCGACACCGTTATCGTCGCCGAAGTCTATGCCGCCGGCGAAGCGCCGATCCCCGGCATCGACCGCGACAATTTTGTCCTGGGCCTGCGCGCTCATGGCCATCGCGAAGTTACGCCACTATCGGAATCGGCAGCGTTGGCCGGTCTCGTTGCGGGGGTGGCGAAGAGCGGTGATACGGTGGTCTGCCTTGGGGCCGGGAACATCACACAATGGGCCTATGCGCTGCCGGGTGAACTGAAGGCGCTCGGATAACAAAGTGAGCGGCTTTCCCGACATCACTCTCGATCTCAAATCCGCGATGCCCGAGCTTCGCGGGCGTCTGCTGGCGAATGAGAGTCTCGCGCCGCTGACATGGTTTCGCGTCGGCGGTCCCGCGCAGGTGCTGTTCACGCCGGCGGACGAGGACGACCTCGCATACTTCCTGTCGAAGCTGTCATCCGATGTGCCGGTATATGTCGTCGGTGTCGGCTCCAATCTGATCGTGCGCGATGGCGGTATCGAAGGCGTCGTCATTCGTCTCAGCCCGCGCGGCTTCGGTCAGGTCACGACCGACGGCGACACGCTGACCGCCGGCACCGCGGCTCTCGACAAGCGCGTGGCGGAAACGGCTGCTGCCGCCAATATCGGCGGTCTCGAATTCTACTTCGGGATTCCTGGCTCGATCGGCGGCGCGCTGCGCATGAATGCGGGCGCCAATGGCGGGGAGACCAAGGATGTGCTGATCGAAGCCACCGGTATTGGTCGCGATGGCAAGAAACATGTCTTCGACAATGCCGGCATGCAGTTCGTCTATCGCAATTCCGGCGTCGATCCGTCGATCATCTTCACGTCGGCAAAATTCCGCGGCCCGATCACCGACCCGGCCACGATCCGATCCCGCATGAACGAGGTGCAGCAGCACCGCGAGACGGCGCAGCCGATCCGCGAAAAGACCGGTGGCTCGACATTCAAGAACCCACCCGGTCATTCCGCATGGAAACTGGTGGATGCGGCCGGCTGCCGCGGCCTGCGCGTCGGCGGTGCGCAGGTGTCGGAGATGCACTGCAATTTCCTGATCAACACCGGCGATGCCACGGCCCATGATATCGAGACGCTGGGCGACACCGTGCGTGCGCGCGTGCTGGCGCAGTCCGGCATCGATCTTCACTGGGAGATCAAGCGGATTGGTGTCGCGCTTTAATTTGTGGGCTTCGGCGGCAGGGCAGCGCCCGGTCCAAGCTCCGGCAGCGTGACCAGATTTTGCAACGGTGCCTTCGAGACGCGGAACGCGCCATCATAGGGTCGCTCCTGGAGTGCGATCAGGCCGAGGGCCACGATGGCGGCGCTGCCAAACACCGTCAGCGCCGTCAGCATCGCGCGTGGCCGGTCCATATGCACCAATGCAAGACCGACTTGCGTGAGCAGCCCGAGGATCAGCACCGAGACCCATTTCAGATCATTGGTTTGGTCGGCGGCGATGCTGAGCCGTTCGCTGCGCGCGGTGCCGGCGCGGATCGTTGCGCTGAGCAACGCGACTTGAACAGGGGTTCCGGAATCACGCCCGACGCTGAGGTCGCTGACCTCGCGCAGGACGTCGTCAAAAGCCACCGCGGTTCGCGGCGAGGGCTCGTCGCGCATCATCGCCGGCCATTCATCATTCAGCACCGAATTGATATAGACTTTCAGTGCAGTGCGGATGTCCGTCATGTCGGACACCGAAGCGACACTCAGTGCATAGACATTGCGGATTTCGCTCGCCTCGGCCTGCATGGCGCGCACCGCGTGCCGGCCGCGCTCGCCGACATCGGCGGCGAGAAAGCCTGTCAGCAGGCCGAACAGGATGGCGACCGAGGAAAAGAACGGCGCTACGATGCCGTTCAGCTTCTGGGTCTGTTTGCGCAGCGGCGAGCCGAAGCAGAGAAACACCAGGAACAGCGCCGCGCCGTAATACAGCACGCACAAAGTTGCGAAGATGCCGAAAGTATTCAGGTCGAGCCAGGCTCTGGTCATTGCGCGTCTCGTCCGTTGATTTCGATCGCGCAGTGGCGTGATCTCTGCTGCGCCTTCGCGCATTGACGTCGTACAAGGCATTATATGACTCGTGTGCCCTCGTACCATTGCCTTGCCGCTATGGTTACGATGCGGTGATTCGCATGGAGATCCGACGATGACTGCCTCGATCGCCCCAAACCTGATCACCATCGTGTTCGGGGGGCTGAACAAGGAGCGGCTGGTATCTGTCGCCTCGGCACAGGCTCTTCATTCGGCGCTGCCGGAAGCCAATCTGTGGTTCTGGGACGCCGATGATCGGGTCTATGAGACGTCAGGCGCAGCGCTGCTCGGCCACGAGCGCCCGTTCGAAAATCCCTTTAAGGCTGACGGCAAGCCGCTAGGATCGCTGGAGCAGGCGCTCGACACGGCCAAATCCGACGGCCGCGTGCTGGTGCTCGGGATGCACGGTGGTGCGGCCGAGAATGGGGAAGTGCAGGCGATGTGCGAGATTCGCGGGGTGGCTTTCACTGGTTCCGGTTCGGCTTCGTCCAATCTTGCATTCGACAAGGTGGCAGCAAAGCGTTTCGCGGCGATCTGGGGCGTGCCGATCGCTGCCGGCATCGCGTTGTCGGAGATGGAGGCGGCGCTTGACCAATATGGCAAGCTGATCGCGAAGCCGGCGCGCGACGGCTCCAGCTACGGCTTGATGTTCGTGAATGCGAAGCAGGATCTGGTCGCCGTGCGCAACGCTGCGAAGGTCGAGGACTACGTCATCGAACCGTTCGTGGCCGGCATCGAGGCGACCTGCGCGGTGCTGGAACAGGCCGATGGCTCGGTGATCGCGTTGCCGCCCATCGAGATCGTCCCGGCCGGCGGCGGCTTTGACTACGAGGCGAAATATCTTGCCAAGTCTACCCAGGAAATCTGCCCCGGCCGCTTCACGCCTGAGGTCACGGCGCAGTTGCAGGATTTTGCTGTTCGCGCCCACAGGGCGATGTCCTGCACGGGTTATTCGCGCTCGGACTTCATCGTGTCGGCCAATGGCCTGGTCTATCTCGAAACCAACACGCTGCCGGGGCTCACCAAAGCCTCTCTCTACCCCAAGGCGCTGAACGCCCAGGGGATCACTTTCGTGGATTTCCTGGACGAGCAGATTGAGCTTGGTGTCAGGCGTCGCGGCTAAAAACTCCGTCGTGGCCGGGCCTGTCCCGGCCATCCATGCCTTCTTGTGACCAGCCCATAGATGCCCGGGACAAGCCCGGACATGACCTGGTTTGGGGACGCCATCTGCGACCGAACGTCGCCGTCGCGGCGCGGCCATGGTTCCTTAACGCCCGACTGCAACACTCCCGCTAAAGTCTTCAGAATCCGGGGCAAAATGCTCCATGAGTCCATCCCCTTTACGTTTTGTTTACCAGGACCGCCGAAGGTTAACGCTGGCGGCGCATGTTGCGCTTGGCTGCCGAGGCGTGAGCTGTGCGGAGTTTCCGTAACGACGCGTATCGATGGAAATGAGTGTTTCTTCAGGCACTTATCCATTTCGGTCTGACCGAGACGTCATCTGCGTCATCGCCAGTGATTTGACCCGCGCCAATGCGGGCACAACCTGTGACGAGCTCGTGGAATGGATGGTGGAGGACGCCTCTCTCGGTCGGTCGGATCGCTGAGGCCCCAAGCTGACCTCAAGATGGCGGCCCGTGGGGCAGGCATTCTGCTGCGTGAGCGGCTGGAGCCGCTCGAGCGGTCCGTCCGGGCGTTGAAGAACCGCAAGGCGCCCGCGCGCGAGCCGAGCACCAACAAGCTTGTCATTTTCATCGAGCGCCATGTTCCGCGCCGCGTCGGCATCGCTGCCACGCTCCTCATCCTGGCCGGCAGCGTCGGCTTCGGCGTCGTCAAGGGCGAGCATGTCGATGAGGTCATCGCGGCCTTCCAGGACACCCGCAACGCCGCGGCCAATGCTGCCGGCTTCCGCATTTCCTCGGTCATCCTCAATGGCCGCAAGCAGTTGACCCAGGACGAGATCCTGGCGATCGGCGGCATCAATGGCCGCTCCTCGCTGCTGTTCGTCGACGCCGCCGCCGTGCGCGACAAGCTCAAGGCCAATCCGTGGATCGCCGACGCCAATGTGCTGAAGCTGTATCCGGACCGCCTGCAGATCGACGTCACCGAACGCACCGCTTTTGCGCTCTGGCAGGAAGACGGCAAGCTCGCCGTCATCGCTGATGATGGCGCCGTGCTCGAAAACTACGTGCCGAGCCGCTTCGTCAAGCTGCCGCTGGTGGTGGGCAAGGGCGCCGATGCTGCTGCGAAGGATTTCATTGCGCTGCTGGACCGCTATCCGCAGGTCCGCGCCGTCACCAAGGCCGCGATCTATGTGGGCGAGCGTCGCTGGAATTTGCGTTTGAATGACAATCTCGATGTCCGTCTGCCCGAGAACGATGTCGGCAATGCGCTGGCCATGCTGAGCAAGCTCGACCGTGAAGATCGCCTGTTCTCGCGCGACATCGTCGCCATCGACATGCGCCTCCCGGATCGCCTGACCGTGCGTCTCTCGGAAGACGCCGCCAAGGCCCGCGAAGAGCAGTTCAAGGCGCAAGACAAGGCCAAGAAGAAAGCAGGCGCAGCATGAGCGGGCTGGATCGCAACCAGGCGCCGAAGACGCGCCAGATGGCGGCCAACCGCACGGCGCTGGTGGCGTCGCTTGACGTCGGCACCAGCAAGATCGCGTGCATGATTGCGCGCCTGCGTCCATGCGCCCCCAACGAGGCGCTGCGTGGCCGCACGCACGCCGTCGAGCTCATTGGTTACAGCCAGATCCAGTCGCGCGGCGTGAAATCAGGCGCCGTGGTCGACATGGGCGAAGCGGAGCAGTCGGTGCGTCAGGCCGTCGGGCTCGCCGAGCGCATGGCCAAGGTGCGCGTCGAATCCGTTTTGCTGTCGGTTTCGGCCGGCCGCCTGCAGGGCCAGCTGATCGAAGCCTCTGCCGATATCAAGGGCGGTGCAGTGAGCGCGTCCGATATGGCCCGCGTCACGTCGACCGGCATGCGCCATGCGACGCCGCCGGGCCGCACCGTGCTGCACGCGCTGCCGGTGAGCTATTCGCTCGATGGCGTGAAAGGCATTCGCGATCCCAAGGGCATGGTCGCGTCGCAGTTCGGCGTCGACATGAATGTCATCACCGCGGATGCGACCGTCGCGCGCAACCTGATGCTGGTCGTCGAGCGCTGTCACCTCAATGTCGAAGCCATGGCGGCCGCGCCTTATGTCGCAGGACTCTCCGTGCTCACCGATGACGAGACCGATCTCGGTGCTGCTGTCGTCGAGATGGGGGCAGGGACCACGACGATCGCGACCTACTCGGGTGGTCGCATCGTTCACGCCTCCGGATTTGCGGTAGGCGGGCAACACATCACCATGGATCTCGCGCGCGGACTCGGTTGCTGCATTGCGGATGCCGAGCGAATCAAGACGTTATATGGCACCGTGCTGACAGGTGGCTCCGACGCGCGTGAAATGATGAACGTGCCGACGGCTGGCGATAATGATCGTGATTATCCGCAGGCCGTGTCACGCGCCACGATTGCAAACATTGTGCGCCAGCGTGCCGAGGAGATTTTCGAAATGATCCGGGATCGGCTTGCGGATTCGCCTTTCGCCGCAGAACCGCGCGCACGCGTGGTGCTGTCGGGCGGCGCATCGCAGCTCACCGGCCTCGTCGAACTCGGCTCGCAGATTCTCGGTCGCTCCGTTCGCGTCGCTCGCCCGCTTGGTTTCGGTCGTCTGCCGAACGAGGCCAAGAGCGCATCCTTTGCAGTGCCCTCGGGTCTGCTCGTCTATCCGCAATTCGCTCACCTCGAACATGTCGAGCCGCGCTTCACGCGTCAGCTCAAGACAGGCACCGATGGCGGCGGATACTTCGGAAAGGTCGGTCGATGGCTACGCGAGGGCTTCTGATGAGATTTTTCCAGACACTGCACATTCCGTCACCGACGCCGCAGGCTTCAGGCCACCGGCACGACCACACAATTCGCGCTTAATACGAGAGGCAACCTCATGACCATCAATCTCAACGTTCCTGATATCAGCGAGCTGAAGCCCCGTATTACCGTGTTCGGTGTCGGCGGCGCCGGCGGCAACGCCGTCAACAACATGATCACCGCCGGCCTGCAGGGTGTCGACTTCGTCGTCGCCAACACCGACGCGCAGGCGCTGACGATGTCGAAGGCGCAGCGCATCGTGCAGATGGGCACCCAGGTCACCCAGGGTCTTGGCGCAGGCTCGCAGCCTGATGTCGGCGCTGCCGCGGCCCAGGAAGTCATCGACGAACTCCGTGATCACCTCACGGGCGCCAACATGGTGTTCGTCACCGCCGGCATGGGCGGCGGCACCGGCACCGGCGCTGCTCCGGTCATCGCCAAGACTGCGCGCGACATGGGCATCCTCACCGTCGGCGTGATCACCAAGCCGTTCCACTTCGAAGGTCAGCGCCGCATGCGCACCGCCGAAGCGGGCATCAACGAGCTGCACAAGGTGGTCGACACCCTCCTGATCATCCCGAACCAGAATCTGTTCCGGGTTGCCAACGAGAAGACCACCTTCGCCGACGCCTTCGCGATGGCCGACCAGGTGCTCTATTCGGGCGTCGCCTGCATCACCGACCTGATGGTCAAGGAAGGCCTCATCAATCTCGACTTCGCCGACGTCCGCGCGGTGATGAAGGAGATGGGCAAGGCGATGATGGGCACCGGCGAAGCCACCGGTGAGAAGCGCGCGCTGACCGCCGCGGAAGCCGCCATCGCCAATCCGCTGATCGACGATTCGTCGATGAAGGGTGCGAAGGGCCTCCTGATCTCGATCACCGGCGGCAAGGACCTGACCCTGTTCGAAGTCGACGAAGCCGCGACCCGCATCCGCGAGGAAGTGGACTCGGACGCCAACATCATTGTCGGCGCCACCTTCGACGAGAGCCTCGACGGCGTGATCCGCGTGTCGGTGGTCGCCACGGGCATCGAGCAGGCCCAGCTGGTCCGCACCGCGCCGGGCCCGGTTGGTGCGCCAGCCCCGGCCGTCGGCCAGCCCGCTCAGCCGGACACCCGTCTCGCTGACCTGACCGCCCGCCTGCGTGCCGACAACCAGCGCATCGCCGCAGCGGCCGCCGCCAAGGCCGGTGCCCCGGTTCCGGCCGCCGCGCCGGCGCCCCGTGCCCCGTCCAGCAATCACGAGCGTGCCGCGCTTGCCGCCATCGCTGCCGCCGTTGCGCCGGAAGCCGCTCCGGCTGCCCCGCAGCAGTATGGCGACGTGACCGTGCGCCCGATCGCGCAGAAGCCGTCGCTGTTCCCGGAAGCTCCGCGTCAGGAAGCCCCGATGGAAGCGCCGATTCCGGAGCAGTTCATCCCGCCGTCGGCTGAACGCGCCCCGGTTCGCGCCCCGCGCATGCCGAAGTTCGAGGAACTGCCGATGCCGGCCCAGGCCGAGATTCGTCAGGCCCGCGGCGACGCGGATGAGGAACCGCAGAAGCAGCGCCTGTCGCTGCTGCAGCGCCTCGCCAATGTCGGCCTCGGTCGCCGCGACGAGGAATCGGAAGCCCCGGTGTCCGGCCGTCCGCAGGCTCCTGCCATGGCGCCGATGCCGCCGCTGCCGGAGCGCAAGCCGCAGCGCTCGGTTGCCCAGCAGATGGCCAATGAACCGCCGGTGTCTGAATATGCCCGCCGTCCGGCTCCGCAGGGCCTCGACCTGCATGGCCGTCCGGCACCTGTGGCCCCCGCACCACAGGGCGACGATCATCTCGATATCCCGGCTTTCCTGCGCCGCCAGTCGAACTGATCGACTGTAACAATCGACACGAAGATGAAGCCCCGGTCATGCGACCGGGGCTTTTTCGTGAGCGTGCTGAAAATGTCGTCACGATTCTTTAATATATTGATTCTACTTAGGTAATTCTTCCGCGCGACGTTGGTCGCGCGTTTGGCCTGTGCGGAAATCGCCAGAAACCTTGGTTAACAACCGGCCGGAATGCGGCAGAGGTTGGGTAACAATCGGTTAGAAAGCGTGAGTTGGCGCACTTTGTGGCAAGGGTTAATGTAACTGCGACTCGGGGGCTCAGAAGGCCGCAAGGTTCGACTTTAAAATGGTTGGCTTTGCTTAGGTTCAACTGAGTGAGTCCCTCTCATGACGAGAGGTCTACTTGGGTGGGTAACATATGACTTTCAGCCGACAGACAACGCTTGGAGCGCAAGCCACCGTGACTGGTGTCGGCGTCCACTCCGGAAAACCTGTCAGCCTGACCCTTGGACCAGCCCCCGTCGATGCCGGTTATATCTTCGTCCGCACCGGGCTTGAAGGTCCGGACCGCGAAGTTCAGGCCACCGCCAAGTCCGTCATCGCCACCGAATTTGCCACCGTGCTCGGCGATCGTGAAGGCCCCATCGTTTCCACCGCCGAACACGTCCTCGCAGCCCTTCGCGGCATGGGCATCGACAATGCCACCATCGAGGTCGATGGTCCGGAAGTGCCGATCATGGACGGCTCGGCCGCCGCTTTCGTCGCCGCCATCGATCAGGCCGGCGTGGTGGAGCAGGGCGCCCGCCGCCGCTTCATCCAGGTGCTGAAACCGGTGCAGGTCGCCATCGGCGATAGCTTCGGTGAATTCCGCCCCCACGCTGCCGGCTTCCGCGCCGAGATCGAAATCAACTTCAAGAATCCCGCCATCGGCCGTCAGAGCTATGTGCTCGACCTCAATCCCGAATCCTTCCGCCGTGACGTTGCCCGCGCCCGTACGTTCGGCTGCATGAACGACGTGGCCCGCCTCTGGAGCGCAGGTTATGCGCTCGGCGCCTCCTTCGAAAACTCCGTCGTGTTCGACGAGACCAAGCTCCTCAACACCGAGGGCCTCCGCTACGCCGACGAATGCGCCCGCCACAAGGTGCTGGACGCTGTTGGTGATCTCGCGCTGGCCGGCCTGCCGATCCTTGGCGCCTATCGCTCCGTGCGCGGCGGCCACAAGCTCAACAATGAAGTCCTCAAGGCGCTGATGGCCGATCGCTCGGCCTGGAAGATCGTCGAAGCCGACGCCGTTTCCGTCCAGGCTCCGGCCCGCCGCGGCCGTGCGACCGCCGATGTCACGTCGGGCGTGCTGGGCGGCCTGAGCCCGGCTTTCGGACCGGACGTGTCCTGATCCCGGGACACCGTTTTGGATGCGTTCCAGCGTCCGTCACCGCCAGTAACCATAACCACCTGTCTCCACACCTCTTTCGCCACAATCCCGGCGAAATGCCTGCGTATCCGGTTGGTTAACGGACTGCCTTCGGATAAACAGGCACGCGGTCGGGGACATGACCACGGGCTTGTTTTGGCTGGTTCGTATCGGGGCGCGGTTGGCGCGCAGAGCACCGCATTCAGGGCACCGTTGAGGTGCCCGTACACAGACGTCAGGCAAGAATAGATGTCGGCACAGCGTTTCGCGCTTTCCTTTCGGGATGAACTCAACCGCCTCAAGCGTCCGCTGCGGCTTGCTGCCGGCCTGATCGTGCTGGCCATGCCGCTGGCCGGCTGCGGCACGGGTGCGCTGTGGGACAAGTTCTCCAAGAAGGACGACCAGTTCGTCGATGAGCCCGCCGACAAGCTCTACAATGAGGGCCTGTACCTCATGAACCAGAGCAAGGATCCCAAGGCGGCGGCGAAGAAGTTCGAGGAAGTCGATCGCCAGCATCCGTATTCGGAGTGGGCGCGCAAGTCGCTGCTGATGTCCGCTTACGCGGCCTATCAGACCGGTGACTACGACACCTGCATCGGCTCTGCGACGCGCTATGTCACGCTGCATCCGGGCAGCCAGGACGCGGCCTATGCGCAGTATCTGATCGCCGCCTCGCATTACGACCAGATTCCCGACATCTCGCGCGATCAGGGCCGCACCGAAAAGGCCATGGCTGCGCTCGAGGAAGTCATCCGCAAATATCCGACCTCCGAATATGCCACGTCTGCGAAGCAGAAGCTAGAAGGCGCCAAGGACCAGCTGGCCGGCAAGGAAATGGATATCGGCCGCTATTACATGAAGAAGCGCGACTACACGGCCGCCATCAACCGCTTCAAGACCGTGGTCACGCAGTACCAGACCACCCGCCATGTCGAGGAGGCGCTGATGCGCCTGACCGAGGCCTATATGACCGTCGGCGTGGTGGGCGAGGCGCAGACTGCCGCCGCCGTGCTTGGCCACAATTTTCCTGACAGCCGCTGGTACAAAGACGCCTACAATATTGTAAAGTCGGGCGGTCTCGAACCGAGCGAGAACAAGGGCTCCTATATTTCCCGGGCCTTCAAGCGAATCGGCCTCGGCTAGGAAGCGCTTTTGCATGCTCGCCCGTCTGTCGATCCGTGACATCGTCCTGATCGAGCGGCTCGATATCGAATTTGCGCGCGGCCTCGCGGTGCTCACCGGTGAGACCGGCGCCGGCAAATCCATCCTGCTCGATGCCTTCGCGCTGGCCCTTGGCGGCCGCGGCGATGCCGGCTTGGTGCGCCATGGCGCGGAGCAGGGGCAGGTCACCGCCGCCTTCGATCTGGCGGTTGGCCATCCCGCGCTCGGCCTGCTCAAGGACAATGGTTTCGACGACGACAGCGGCGAGATGATTCTCCGCCGTGTGCAGCTCGCTGATGGCCGCACCCGCGCCTACATCAATGATCAGACCGTCAGCGTGCAGACCCTGAAGGCGATTGGCGCGGCCCTGGTCGAGATTCACGGCCAGCATGACGACCGCGCCCTTGTGGACGCCGCCAGCCATCGTCGCCTGCTTGATGCCTTTGCCGGGCTGGACAAGGACGTGATCGCGCTGGAGACGCTGTGGGACGCCCGCAAGGCCGCCTACACGGCGCTTGAGACCCATCGCGCCAATATGGAGCGCGCCGCTCGCGACGCCGACTATCTCCGCCATTCCGCCGATGAGCTGAAGAAGCTCAATCCGAAGGACGGCGAGGAGACCCAGCTCGCCGAGCGCCGCACTGGCATGATGCAGGGCGAGAAAATCGCCTCCGACCTGCGCGAGGCGCAGGAGGCGGTGTCCGGACCGCATTCGCCGATCTCCACACTGGCTGCCGCCGTGCGCCGGCTGGAGCGCCGGGCTGGCTCGTCGCCGGCGCTGGTGGAGCCGGCCGTCAAGGCGATCGACGTTGCCATCAATGCACTGGAAGAGGCGGACCAGCATCTCAGCGCTGCCCTGATCGCCGCCGATTTCGATCCCGCCGAACTCGAGCGCATCGAGGAGCGCCTGTTCGCGCTGCGCGCTGCGGCCCGCAAATTCTCGACGCCGGTGGATGGGCTCGCAGCGCTGGCCGCAAAGTTCTACGCCGATGTGGCCACCATCGATGCGGGCGCCGGCCAGCTCACGAAGCTGGAAAAGGCCGCCGTCGAAACCGACGCGAAATACGCTGCCGCCGCGGCGAAGCTCTCTGCTGCGCGCATCAAATCGGCAGAGAAGCTCAACAAGGCGGTCATCGCCGAGCTCGCGCCGCTCAAGCTGGAGCGCGCCAAGTTCATCACCCAGGTCGATACCGATGCGGCCACGCCGGGCCCGCAGGGCATCGACCGCGTCGAATTCTGGGTGCAGACCAATCCCGGCACGCGGCCGGGCCCGATGATGAAGGTCGCCTCCGGCGGCGAACTCTCGCGCTTCCTGCTGGCGCTGAAAGTGGTGCTGTCCGACAAGGGCTCGGCACCGACGCTGGTGTTCGACGAAATCGATACGGGTGTCGGTGGTGCCGTGGCCGATGCCATCGGCGCACGGCTCGGCCGGCTCGCCGGCAAGGTGCAGGTGATGGCCGTGACCCACGCGCCGCAGGTGGCCGCGCGCGCCGACCAGCATCTGCTGATCTCCAAGGCCGCCCTCGACAAGGGCAAGCGCGTGGCAACCAACGTGAATACGCTGGCCGACGACCACCGCCGCGAGGAAATCGCACGGATGCTGGCGGGGGCCGAGATTACTGCCGAAGCACGTGCCGCAGCGGACCGGCTGCTCAAGGGCGCAGCGTAGCCCGGATGGAGCGCAGCGAAATCCGGGGATGTCGAAACAGCTGAAACGCCCGTCCCCGGATTGCGCTGCGCTCCATCCGGGCTACAACGAGTTTCATCATGGCAAAATCCCCCAAAACTCCCCCTGACATCTCCACGCTCACCAAGCCGAAAGCCAAGATCGAGCTGATGCGGCTGTCGCTGGAGATGGAGGCGCATAACAAGCGCTACTATCAGGACGATGCGCCGACGATTTCCGATGCCGCTTACGACGCCCTGCGCCAGCGTGTCGAGGCGATCGAAGCCAAATTCCCTGAACTGGTGCAATCGGATTCCCCGACGCAGACCGTCGGCGCCGCTCCTGCGCGCGGTTTCGCCAAGATCCAGCATGCGGTGCCGATGCTCTCGCTCGGCAATGCGTTCAGCGACGATGACGTCACCGAATTCGTCACCCGCATCCAGCGTTTCCTCAAGCTCGACGAAATCCCCGCACTGGTCGCAGAGCCGAAGATCGATGGTCTCTCGCTCTCGCTGCGTTACGAGAATGGCGAGCTGATTCACGCCGCCACCCGCGGCGATGGATTTACGGGCGAGGACGTCACCGCCAATGTCCGCACCATCAAGGACATTCCGAATACGCTGAAGGGCAAGCATATCCCCGCCGCCTGCGAATTGCGTGGCGAGGTCTACATGTTGAAGAGCGACTTCCTTGCGCTCAACAAGAAGCAGGAGGAGGCCGGCGACACCGTCTTCGCCAATCCGCGCAATTCCGCCGCAGGTTCGCTGCGCCAGAAGGATGTCGCGATCACGGCATCGCGGCCGCTGAAATTCTTCGCCTATGCCTGGGGCGAGATGTCGGACTATCCGATGCCGGAGCCGACCCAGCACGCGATGATCGCGTGGCTGGATAAGGCCGGTTTCACCGTCAACCCCGAGATCACGCTGTGCAAGAGCGTCGATGATGCGCTGGCCTTCTATCGTCGTATCGGCGAAATCCGCGCGACGCTCGGCTATGACATCGATGGCGTCGTCTACAAGGTCGATCGCATCGACTGGCAGGCGCGGCTTGGTTTCGCCGGCCGCGCGCCGCGCTGGGCCATCGCGCACAAATTCGCGGCTGAGCAGGCGACGACCGTGCTCGAAAAGATCGACATCCAGGTTGGCCGCACCGGCGCGCTCACTCCGGTGGCGCGGTTGACGCCGATCACTGTCGGGGGCGTCGTGGTGTCGAATGCGACGCTGCATAATGCCGATTACATCAAGGGCATCGGCAATGACGGCCAGACGCTGCGCGATGGCGTCGATATCCGCGAAGGCGACACGGTGATCGTGCAGCGCGCGGGCGATGTCATTCCGCAGGTCGTGAATGTCATTCTCGACAAGCGCCCGAAAGCAGCGAAGCCATATGCTTTCCCCGACAAATGCCCGGTCTGCGGCAGCCATGCGATCCGTGAGAATGACGAAGTCGTCACACGCTGCACCGGCGCGCTGGTGTGCCCGGCGCAGGCGGTGGAGAAGCTCAAGCATTTCGTCTCGCGTCTCGCCTTCGATATCGACGGGCTCGGCGACAAGCAGATCCAGGAATTCTACGACGAGGGTATCATCATGCATCCCGTCGATATCTTTACGCTGGCCAAACGCGACGAGCGCAGCAGCAAGAAACTGCGCGACCGCGAGGGGTATGGCGAAGTTTCGGTGCGCAACCTGTTTGCCGCGATCGACGAACGCCGCAGGATCGAACTCAACCGGCTGATCTTTGCACTCGGCATCCGCCATATCGGCGAAGGCAATGCAAAGCTGCTGGCGCGACATTACGGTTCCTTCGCAGTCTTCCGCGAGGCCATGCTGGCTGCAGCGGCCGGGCAGGGCGAGGAAGGCAATACGTCGGAGGCCTATCAGGACCTCAACAATATCGGCGGGGTCGGCGAGATCGTGGCGGACGCGGTGGTCGAGTTCTTCGCCGAAGCGCGCAACGTGAAGGCGCTGGACGAATTGCTCGGCGAGATCGAAGTGCTGGACGTCGCGCAAGCCAAGACCGACACGCCGGTCGCCGGCAAGACGGTGGTGTTCACGGGATCGCTGACGAAATTTACGCGCGATGAAGCGAAGGCTTCGGCCGAACGTCTCGGCGCGAAGGTTGCCGGCTCGGTGTCGAAGAAGACCGATTACGTCGTCGCTGGCGAGGACGCCGGATCGAAGCTGACCAAGGCACGCGATCTTGGTGTGGCGGTGCTGACTGAAGACGAGTGGCTCGCATTGATTGGGGGATGATGCCCATAGTCTCCCTCCCCGGAGCGAAGCGAATGGGGAGGGTCCGCCGATAGGCGGGGGTGGGGTCTATCCCCACGTGATGTCAGAGTTTGGCGAAACACCCCACCCGTCTCAAAGCTCGCTGAACGCTCGCTTTGATCCACCCTCCCACGGCGCGGCTGCGCCGCTTGGGGGGAGGGAGAAGGCGCCTACATCAGCCCACTTTTCTCCTCCGCCTTCTCCACCATCTTTTCCGTCACCACCACTTTCCGTCGTGGCACGAGAAAGATCATCGCTGCCGCGCAGCCGCAGGACAGCACGACCAGCGACAGGTTGAGCGCCACCGGTGTCGCAAAATGCCCGCCGAGCCAGGCGCCGCCCTGCGAGCAGAGCGAGCCGAATCCCATCTGCATGAAACCCATCATGCCCGAGGCCGCGCCGGCCGCCTGCGGGCGGATGCTGAGCGCGCCGGCAGCGGCGTTCGACATCACGAAGGCATTGCCGAACATCACGATCATATGGGTGAAGAACAGCCAGGCCGGATCCTGATTGAGTCCGGTCAGGCCCCAGATAACATTCAGTATCGCGCCGCCGAATTGCAGGGCGAGGCCGAACCAGATCAGTTGCTCGATGGTCCGTCGCGGTGCGAAGCGCACGCAAGCGAGATTGCCGACGAGATAAGCGAGGCCAGAGGTGGCGAACCACGCGCCATATTCGGCGGAGCTGCGGCCCATCTGGTTGACGACCACATAGGGACCGCCGCCGGCGAACGTGAAAATGATCCACGACGCCATCACATAGCAGAAGAGATAGCCGATGAAGGCACGGCTGCCGAACAACACTTTCGAATCTGCAATGAAGCCGCTGCTGCCGGCATCGGTGGTCGCGCGCTTGCGCGTCTCCGGCAGCAGGAAGGCGATGGCCAGTGTCACCACCAGCGACGCCGCGGTGACCGTGTAGAAGATCGCGCGCCAGCCGAATCCGGTCTCGATCAGGCCGCCGGCCAGCGGCGACAGCATCTGCGCGATCATCATGACCGCGATGACGAGGCTGATCATCGGCCCGACGCGTTCGCGCGGATAGAGGTCGCGAATGATGGCGCGGCTCATCACCATGCCTGTCGCGCCGCCGAGCGCCTGGAAGAACCGCGCCGCGATCAGCTGCGGCAGCGTCGCGGCAAAGCTCGATCCGATGCCGGCGACCACCATCAGGCCGAGCCCGGCGAGCAGCACCGGCTTGCGGCCGAATCGATCGGACAGCGGCCCCATGATGAGCTGCGAGAAGGCAAGCCCGACCATGTAGAGCGACACCGTCATCTGGGCGATGGAGATGTCGGCGTCGAAGGTGCGCGCCAGCTCCGGCAGTGCCGGCACCAGCATGTAGAGCGTGATCGGTGCGATGCCGGTCATCACGACCAGCAGAAGCAGCATGACGCGTGAGCGTGTATGATCGGTTGGATCGAGGTCTCTGGCGGCCGGGCTGGAACTCACGCGACGATTTTTCTTTCGTTATTGTGGCTGGGCCAGCGGTTCGGTCGCCGCATGCAGCCAGTCCCGCGTTTCTGCGTCGTCGATCAGCGGTGCGATCTCGCGGCGGACGCGGGCGTGATAGTCGTTGATCCAGGCCAGCTCGCGCTTGCTGATGCGATGCGCATTGATCAAGCGGCGATCGATCGGCGCGAGGGTCAGCGTCTGGAATTCGTTCATCGGCTGCTCGGCGCCATCGATTTTTGCTTCCACGACGAGTTCGAGATTCTCGATGCGGATGCCGAAGGCGTCGGTCTTGTAGTAGCCGGGCTCGTTGGAGAGGATCATGCCGCGCTTCAGCGGCGTGGCGCCGAGCTTGGAAATCCGCGCCGGCCCTTCATGCACCGACAGATAGGAGCCGACACCGTGGCCGGTGCCATGGGCGAAATCGAGGCCGGCATGCCACAGGAACTGACGCGCAAAGGAATCGATCTGCGCGCCGGTGGTGCCATCGGGAAACACCGCGCGGGAGATTGCGATGTGTCCGCGCAGCACGCGCGTAAAACGGTCGCGCATCTCGTCGGTCGGCTCGCCGATGGCGATGGTGCGGGTGACGTCGGTGGTGCCGTCTTCGTATTGCGCGCCGGAATCGATCAACAGCAGATCGCCGGGCGCGATGCGGCGGTTACTCTTGCGGGTGACGCGATAGTGCACGATCGCGCCGTTCGGCCCCGTGCCGGCGATGGTCGGGAAGGAGACATCCTTCAGCGCGCCGGTGTCGCGACGAAACGTCTCGAGTGCTTCCACGGTGTCGATCTCGGTGAGGCCGCCCTTCGGCGCCTCGCGATCGATCCAGGCGAGAAATTTTGCCAGCGCCACGGCATCGCGACGATGCGCGGTCATGGTGCCCTTGATCTCGACGGGATTCTTCATCGCCTTGAGCATGGCGATGGGGTCGCTTGATCGAACAGGCTTGCCGCCGGCCTCGGTGATGAGGCGGCTCAACGCATCCGCTGCCGTCGCGCCATCAAGCGCGATCGAAGCGCCGCTGGCCGCAAGCGCACGCAGTGATGTGACCAACGCGTCCGGCTGCTGCACCTGGGCGGAGACCTCGAGATGATTGCGCGAACTGTTGGATAATTTGCGGTGATCGATGAATACCTGCGGCCGGCCATCCTTCGGCACCAGCGCGTAGGAGAGCGGCAGCGGTGTATGCGAGACGTCGGCGCCGCGGATATTGAAGGTCCACGCCACCGCATGGGAGTCCGACAGCACGATGGCATCGACGCCGAGCCGCGTGACCTCGGCGCGGATGCGCGTGAGCTTGTCGGCCTCGCTCTCGCCGGCATATTCCATCGGATGGATTGTGACGGCGCCGAGCGGCGGGGCCGGGCGCTCGTGCCAGACGGCATCGATCGGATTGGTATCGACCGCCACCAGCTCCACGCCGGCCCTGGCGCAGGCGGCCTTCAGGCGCTCCGCTGCCGCTGTCGTGTGCAGCCATGGATCAAATCCGAGGCGGTCTCCGGGCTTCAGATGGTCCGCGATCCAGTTTTCCGGCGGCGGCTCGACCAGCGACTGGATGCTCCAGGCATGCGTATCGACCTGTTTGGGCGCCTGCACCGTGTAGCGGCCATCGACGAAGATGGCGGCTTCCTGCAGCAATGCGACCGCCATGCCGGCCGAGCCGGTGAAGCCGGTAAGCCAGGCCAGCCGCTCATCGGCCGGCGGCACATATTCGTTCTGCTGCTGATCTGCGCGGGGAATTACGAAGCCGCTCAGCTTCCGCCGCAGCAATTCCTCGCGAAACGCAGCCAGCCGCGCGGTCAGCGCGACGCCGCCCTCGGGCTCTTCAAAAGTCTGAAAATGAGCTTCGAACATGGTGCGAGCATCCTATGAGTGAGCTTCGGCGCGGGCAATCGAGGGGCAGGGTTGCGAAAAGCTGGCACAAGTTATGCTTGAATTTCGGGCAATGGGCACCGATCGCGGAACCATCCGGCGCTGCGGTTTGTTGCCCTCGCGGAGACCGCCATTTCTGGTCTTTGTGTTCAACTCAACGAAGAGGGAAAACACCATGCCCGCTTTCACGTTCGAGAAGATTTCCCCGCCGCGCCACAGCGCATCTCCCGCCCATTCATCGCAAAAATCCCCGACCTCTCCGTCAGACGACACATCGCCGCAACAGCGGGACAATGTGATCCAGGTTCTCGGTCGCTTCGTCATCGCGCGCGTGCGTGAAGAAAGTGGGTCTTCGAAGCAATCGCTTCCGAAGTAGCGCTCTCTCTTTCTTTGTCGTTGCCCGGCTTGACCGGGCAATCCCAGTAGACACCTCTGCGATGATCATACCGAAACATCACCGCGTGCTGGATCACCCGCTGTCGCGGGTGATGACAGCCGGAGTGTTTACCCCGCCCGCTGCATCAACAGGCTGCTCCAGCCCTCGATGATCTGCTGCTTCAGCAGCACCAGGCCACGCGCGCGGTAGGCGACGATCACGCTCGTCGCCTGATGCGGCAGCAGGCCGGACAGGATCACCATGCCGTTGCTCGCCATGTGCCGCTCCATGTCGGTGGCCATGGCGCGCAGCGGATTGGCGAGGATATTGGCGAGGATCAGGTCGAACGGCGCATGCTTGGCGATGGCCGGCGATGAGAAGCCGGTCGCGCAGACGGTCTCGACCAGATTGCCGACGCCGTTCAGCTTCATGTTTTCATGCGCGACCTTCACCGACATCGCGTCGATGTCCGTCGCCAGCACATGCTTCTTGGTGGCCTTGGCCGCGGCGATGGCCAGCACGCCGGTGCCGGTGCCGAGATCGAGAATGCGCTTCGGCGCCTTTGAGCGCAGCACGTGATCGAGATAGATCAGGCAGCCGCGCGTTGTGCCGTGATGGCCGGTGCCGAAGGCCAGCGCCGCCTCGATCTCGATGCCGAGCTGGTTGTCGCGCACCTTGTTGCGGTCGTGGCTGCCATGGACGATGAAGCGTCCGGCGCGCACCGGCACGAGGCCTTCGAGGCTTTCCTTGACCCAGTCCTTGGCCTCGATCGTGTCGAACACGATGCTGCCGGCCACCGTGTCATCCGAGGCGAGGGCGACCAGGTTGCGGATCGAGGCCTCATCCGGCGGATCGGCGAAATGCACGGTGACGTCCCAGCGGCCTTCCGGGTTCTCGAATGCCGCGATCGCCGCCTCGCCTTCTTCAAAACTCTCGGTGAGCAGATCGACGATGCGCTTGGCGCTGATTTCATCGCCGACGGCGAAAGTGGCGCGGCTGGTGCCTTGGGGTGTCATCGCGGATCCGGATGCGTCGTGAACAGGGAATGCACAGGTTTCAGGGCGTTTCGTACAGGGTTTATCCCGGGGATGATACCCGGCTGATGCACCGCTGCTGCACCGGTTCATACCGCAGCCATGCACCGGCTTATCCCGGACTTCCCCACAGACTTGTCCGCGAGTTGTCCAGGCGCCGATCACCGGCCGCACACAGGCTTATCCACAGCCTGTCCACAGATCTATCCAAACAGTGCCCGGTGATCCCGGAGCACCGTTTTTGCCGCATTGTGGCCGGGCGCGCCGGTGACGCCACCGCCGGGATGGGCGCCGGAACCGCAATGATAGAGGCCTTTCAAGGGCCCGCGATAATCGGCATGGCCGAGCATCGGCCGGGCTGAGAACAGTTGGTTCAGGCTGAGTGCGCCGTGAAAAATGTCGCCGCCGATCAGCCCGAAATCGCGTTCCAGATCGAGCGGCGACAACGCCTGCCGACCGATCACGCTGGCAGCGAAGCCGGGGGCGTAATCATCCACCGTCTTGATCATCAGGTCGGCCACGGTGTCGCGGTGGTCGTCCCAGGCCATGCCGTTCGGCAGCTCCGGCGCCACATGCTGACAGAACAGGCTGGCCACATGCTGGCCGGGTGGGCTCAGGCTGTCATCGAGCGTGGAGGGGATCAGCACCTCGACGATCGGCTGCCTGCTCCAGCCATCCTGCTTCGCATCGAGCCAGGCGCGCTCCATATAGCCGAGGCTCGGCGCGATGATGATGCCGGCGGTCAGGTGATCGCCAGTACCGGGCAATGCGGTGAACGACGGCAGGGCACTGAGCGCGACATTCATGCGGAACGTGCCGGAGCCGCCGCGCCAATTTGCCATGCGCTCGCGAAATGGCTTTGGCAGCGCATCCGCCGGCGTCAGCCGCGTATAGAGCAGTTTTGGATTGACGTTGGAGATCACATATTTCGCACGAATGGTCTCGCCATTCTCCAGCACGACGCCAATGGCGCGATCGCGCTCCACCAGCACTTCGCGCACGCCATTGCCGAGCGTGATCTCGACGCCATGGCTGCGCGCCGCCGCCGCCATGGCCTGCGTGATCGCGCCCATGCCGCCGATGGCGTGGCCCCACACGCCCTTCTTGCCGTTCACCTCGCCAAAGGCGTGGTGCAGCATCACATAGGCGGAGCCGGCAGCGTAGGGGCTCGCATAGTTGCCGACGACGGCATCGAATCCGAACAGCGCCTTGACCAGATCATGCTCGAACACGTCATCGAGCATCTCGCCGGCGGAGCAGGTGAACAGATCGAGCAGGATGCGCTGCTGCTCGATGCTGAGCTCGTTCAGGATTTTTGCCGTGCCGAGTGCATTGATCGCTTCGGAAATCGTGCCGAGGCCAAAACCCTGCACCACATTCGGCGGCGCGCGCAGCACGAAGGCGCGCAGCACATCGGCGATCACCTCGAGCTGCTGCGAGAACGCGCCGATCCGCTCGGCATCATGGGCACTCAGTTTCGCGATCGAGGCCTGCGTGCGGCCTTCGCCGGTGAGCAGTGAGGTGCCGTCAGGCGCGGGCAGGAAGTTCTGTGCCTTGCGTTCGACGATCCGCAACCCGTGCTCGTGCAATTTGAGATCCGCGATGATCTGCGGATTGAGCAGGCTGACGGTGTAGGACGCCACCGAGTTGCGGAAGCCGGGATGAAACTCCTGCGTCACGGCGGCGCCGCCGACCACGCTGCGGCGATCGACCACTTTTACGCGCAGGCCGGCCATCGCGAGATAGGCCGCGCAAGTGAGGCCGTTATGGCCGGCGCCGATGATCACAACGTCGTGGTCTGACATGTCCGGTTCAGCTTGGGTTGCTACAACGTCCCTTATCGAAGAGGTGGCCCTGCGGCACAAGGCCATGTGGCGCCAATTCGGTTCCTTGGTTAGCCCGGATTGCCCGAATGGGTACTCTATGCTCCATTCGCGCTTCGCCGGCCGTCCGGCGGATTCTGTTGCCTGCCGTACCAGCCGGAGAGTTCATGAGTTCGTCGCAGCCGTCCGCCGCCCCAAACTCGGCCTCCCGCAACCGCCTGCTACTGACAGTCTACACGGCGGCGATCTTCGTCAGCGCGCTGCTGCTGTTTTCCGTGCAGCCGCTGTTTACCAAGATGGTGCTGCCACGGCTCGGCGGCTCGCCGGCGGTGTGGTCGGTGGCGATGGTGTTCTTCCAGTCGCTGCTGCTCGGTGGCTATGCCTATGCGCATTTCCTCATGCAGCTCCGCAGCCGTGTCCTGCCGGTGGTCATCCATGTGGTCCTGCTCATCGCCGCGCTGCTGACACTGCCGCTGGCCATCGCCAATGGCTGGGGCGAACCGCCCGAGAGCGGCTATGCCTTCTGGCTGCTCGGCCTGTTTGCCGTCTCCATCGGCTTGCCGTTCTTCGCCCTCGCGGCCAACAATCCGATGCTGCAGGCATGGTTCGTGCGCACCGGCCATCCCGATGGCCGCGATCCATATTTCCTCTATGCCTCGTCGAATATCGGCAGCTTCCTCGCGCTGCTGTCCTATCCGGTCCTGCTGGAGCCGATGTTCTCGCTGCGCACGCAGAACCTGATCTGGACCTCGGGCTATGGTCTCCTGATCCTGCTGATCGGTGGCTGCGGATTCCTGCTGATGCGCTCGCCGGCCGTCGCCATCGCATCACCTGAAGCCAATGAAGCCGCGGCGCCCGCGCCGGGCTGGATGCAGCGGCTGCGCTGGATCTTCCTCGCCGCCGTGCCGTCGGGCCTCTTGATCGCGGTCACCGCGCATATCTCCACCGATGTCGCCGCCGCACCTCTGCTCTGGGTGCTGCCGCTGTCGCTCTATCTGCTGACCTGGGTGCTGGTGTTCCAGTCGCGTCCGCTGCTGCCGCATTGGTTCATCCTGCTGTTGCAGCCGCTGGCGGTTGCCGGCGTCATCGTGCTGCTGGCGGTCGGCGGCGAGCAGAACCTGCTGCTCACGCTGGGTGGACATCAGCTTGCCTTCTTCGTGATCGCCATGGCCTGTCATGGCGAACTCGCCCGCACGCGCCCGGCGCCGCGCTATCTCACCGGCTTCTATGTGGCGCTGTCCTTCGGCGGCATGGTGGGCGGCCTGTTTGCCGGCCTGATCGCGCCCTATACATTTTCGTGGATCGCCGAATATCCGATCCTGGTGGCGCTGGCCGTGCTCTGTCTCCCGGCGCAGTCCGAGCGGTTCTCGCGCTGGACGGGCTGGTACTGGCTGCTGCTGTTCGTCGCTGCGGTGGCGCTCATTGCCCCGAGCTATACCACGGGCCAATGGCACACCTGGCTCGACACGCAGCGCGTCTATGTGATCAGCGCCGTAGCCGTGGTCGGCATGATCATCGCGCTGCTGCTGCGCGCCGATCGTCTCAAGCTTGTCGCGATCACCGTGCTCGCGCTGGCGCTGCTGCGCATCTATCCCGCCGATGACGGGCGCGTCGAGACGGTGCGGAGCTTCTTCGGCGTGCACAAGATCCAGGTGACGGCGAACGGCCAGTATCATGTGCTGCTGCATGGCACGACGATCCATGGTGCCGAGAAATATCTCAACAATGACGGCACGCCGGTGACGGGGCGCCCGGAGCCGATCTCCTATTATTACAAGGATGGCGGCATGGGGCAGGCGATTGCCGCCATGCGTGCGCGCAAGGGGGCGCCGCTGCGTGCGGCGGTGATCGGGCTCGGCACCGGCTCGCTGGTCTGCGCGCAGGCGCCCGGCGAAAACTGGACCTTCTTCGAGATCGACCAGACCATGGTGGATACCGCGCGGGATCCGAAATATTTCAGCTACATCTCCAAATGCCAGCCGGACATCAAGCCGGTCATCGGCGATGCGCGGCTGACTTTCACCAAGGAAGCCGACGGCGCTTACGACCTGATCATCGTCGATGCCTATTCATCGGATGCGATCCCGATCCATCTGGCGACGCAGGAAGCGATGGCGATCTACAAGGCCAAGCTGGCACCGGGCGGTGCGGTGGTGATGCATGTGTCGAACCGCCATCTCGAACTCGCCAGCGTGGTGACGGGCATTGCCGGCGCCAATGGGCTGACGAGCTGGGTGTTCAACGAGGATACCGGCCGCGATGCCGAATACATCTTCTCGACCAATGTCGTGATCTCGGCGCGCGACGCCGCGGATGTCGGCAATGTCGCACTGCCATCGTCGTCCTGGACCCTGACGGCGGCGAAGCCGGATCAGCGGGTGTGGACGGATGACTATTCGAACATCCTCGGCGCCGTCTGGCGCCGTCTGCGGGATGGCGATAACTGAGCGGCGGTCGTAGGGTGGATGAGCGTCGCGTAATCCGCCGTTCTTCGCTCCACATGCTCGGCCGGCGGATTACGGCTTCGCCTCATCCGCCCTTCGGCACGGCGTTTCAGTAATTGCTGAACGGGCTGCGCATGCGCGGCGCGTAATAGACCTGTGGCTGGTTGTTGTAATTGTAGTAGCCGCGGTTCGCATAATATTGCTGGGTCTCGGCCTCGGTCATGCGGCGATAGCCGGGAGGGGCCGGATACTGGCGGCCATCATCACCATCGGCCGGATAGATGTAGCGATCGTCGCGGTTCGGCTGCGGAGCCTGGCGGACGATGCGACGATTGTTCGGCACCACCTGCGGTGTGATCTCCATGGGATTGCCATAGGCGTCGGTGGACGGCTCGGCCGTGACCACCTCGCGGCGTGCGGCATTGGCATTCTTCGTCGGACGCGGATTGCGGGCGAGGGCGACCTGCGACGAGCCGGTGAGGCTGACCGTGGTGTTGAGGACGCCATCGGCCTTGACCATGGCGAACAGCGTCGCGGCATTGGCGCGCGACAGCCGCACGCAGCCATGCGAGGCCGGCGAGCCGAGGCGACTCACTGAATCGGTGCCATGAATGGCATGGCCGCGCTTGGTGAAGAAGATCGCATGCGGCATTGGCGCTTCGTCGAATTCCTTGGAGAAGTGATCCTCCTCCATGCGGAAGGTCTGGAAGCTGCCGTTCGGCGTCTCATAGGACGGCAGGCCCGATGACACCGGCCAGCGATACTTCTCGATGCCGTCCTGCACGACGGTCATCGTCTGGCTGTCCTTGTCGATGGTGATGTTGATCTTGGCTTCGGCGCTGCCGCCGGCGGCGAGAACGGAGAGACCCACCAGGGTCATGACAAACGCACGCATGTTACCTTTTCGCCTCCGGGCTTCGCCCATTTCAAACGCTCGCCGTCCCGGTTCCTATATGCCCCCGGCTCCGGCGTGTCGCCAGTGACAGTTTCGTGCATCCTTAACCGCGCGCGGTTCAAGCCGCAGGGATCGCAACGGGTTACCCACCCTGTTGCAACGCGGAATGCGCATTTCAACACGTTCCGGTGGAACCGGTTCCGCTGCTGCGACGTTTGCATGTCACACAAGGATTGCGACCAAAGCGCGCTGCGCGCAGGGGACCTATCATGAAAATTTCGTCAGCTGCCTTTCCCGTCACTTTCTCGCTCAAGACCCGTCTGGCGCTCGCCGCGACGGTGCTGGCTCTGTCAGCCATGCCAAATCTTGCCCACGCCCAGGGCGTGTTCCGTGGCATGGAGCAGGGCGCAAACCAGGGTGTGCGTGACGGCAATCGCGCTGCAGGGCCGATTGGCGGTATGGTCGGCGGCGCCATCGGCGCAGGCGTCGGCGGCGCCGTTGGCGGCGTGAAGGGCGTGCTCGGCATTCCCGAAGGCCGCCGCACCCAGTGCCGTGGCTATTACAACAAGCACGGCAAGTTCCGCTGCTACCGCTGAGCGGCACAGCCCCAAAACAAAACGGCCCGGACATGATGTTCGGGCCGTTTTCGTATCCGGGTTATTTCTTCAGCTTGTAGCCGGTCTTGAAGATCCACCAGACGATGGCCATGCAGATCACCAGGAAGGCCACGGTCATGCCGACGCTGACCTCGATGCTGACGTCCGAGATCTCATAGAAGCTCCAGCGGAAGCCGCTGATGAGATAGACGATCGGATTGAGCAGCGTCACCGTGCGCCAGCCCGAGGGCAGCATGTTCACCGAATAGAAGCTGCCGCCCAGGAAGGTCAGCGGCGTCACCACCAGCAGCGGGATCGCCTGCAGCTTTTCAAAGCTGTCGGCCCAGATGCCGATGATGAAGCCGAACAGGCTGAAGGTCACCGCCGTCATCACCAGGAAGGCGAGCATCCAGACCGGATGCATGATGTGCAGCGGCACGAACAGGCCGGCGGTGCCGAGAATGATCAGGCCGAGAATGATCGACTTGGTGGCGGCCGCGCCGACATAGCCGATCACCACCTCCAGCGCCGAGACCGGCGCCGACAGCAGCTCATAGATCGTGCCGATGAATTTCGGGAAATAGATGCCGAACGACGCATTGGCGATGCTCTGGGTCAGCACCGACAGCATCACCAGGCCGGGCACGATGAAGGTGCCGTAGCTGACGCCCTCAACATTGGCGATGCGCGAGCCGATGGCGGCACCGAACACCACGAAATAAAGCGAGGTGGAGATGACCGGCGAGACTATGCTCTGCAGCAGCGTGCGCCAGGTGCGCGCCATTTCGAATTTGTAGATGGCAGCGATAGCCCGGTAATTCATGTTACGTCCTCACCAGGCTGACGAAGATTTCTTCCAGCGAGTTCTGCTGCGTGTCGAGATCGGCGAAGCGGATGCCGGTCTCGCGCAGGTCGTTCAGCAGGCTGGTGATGCCCGTGCGTTCGCTCTTGGTGTCGTAGGTATAGACCAGCTCCATGCCGTCATTACCGAGTTCGAGATTGTAAACTGCGAGCGACGCCGGCACCGCATCGATCCTGCTTTGCAGATGCAGCTTCAGGCGCTTCTTGCCGAATTGCTGCATCAGCTTGGCTTTCTCCTCGAGCAGGATGATCTCGCCCTTGTTGATGACGCCGACCCGGTCGGCCATCTCCTCGGCTTCCTCGATGTAGTGCGTGGTCAGCAGCACCGTGACGCCCGTGGCGCGCAACTCGCGCACCACTTCCCACATGCCCTTGCGCAGCTCCACATCGACGCCCGCGGTGGGCTCGTCGAGAAACAGCACCTGCGGCTCATGCGACAGCGCCTTGGCGATCATGACGCGGCGCTTCATGCCGCCGGAGAGCTCCATGATCTTGTTGTCTTTCTTCTCCCACAGCGAGAGGTCCTTGAGGATCTTCTCGATCAGCGCCGGATTCTTCGGCTTGCCGAACAGGCCGCGGCTGAAGCTCACGGTGGCCCAGACGGTCTCGAACGAATCCGTATGCAGTTCCTGCGGCACGAGGCCGATCAGGGAGCGTGCCGCGCGATAGGACGTCCGCGTATCATGGCCATCCACCGACACGGTGCCGGAGGTGGCATTGACGATGCCGCAAATGATGGAGATCAGCGTCGTCTTGCCGGCCCCATTGGGGCCCAGCAGCGCAAAGATCTCGCCGCGGTTGATGTCGAGATCGATGCCCTTCAGCGCGGTGAAACCGGAGGCATAGCTCTTGGTGAGGCCGGATACGGATATGATGGGTGACATGCGGGCAATCAGCGCGGTGGCAGTGGGAACTGTGCGGCGGGATGACACACATAGGAACCCATCTTCTCCGCCGCAATCGCTGCAGAGAAGATTTTGCTGCTATTCGGCAGCATGAGCGCGGGGGCGCAACTCGACGAGGGCCACCATATGGGCATCGAGATCGTCGGCGACCTCAGGATCGGCCTTCAGCTCGGTGAGGGTGCGCGGTGGCGGAAGACGGCGCCCGTCCGAGGCGACACCCTCAGCATAGAGCTGCAGGGCCGCAGGAGCGTTGCGCAGGGCCTCATCGATATCGTCGCCAGCCGATGTGCAACCAGGAAGGTCGGGAAACCAGACGCCGACGGCCAGATCCGGTCCTGCTTCTTCGATGAAGGCGACATAGTGGGCCATAATGAACCTCAATCAGGCGCCCAGCCTGCACCCCTATAAATGGCACGAACGAGCCCCGTGCCCAAGTCCTTCTTGGGGTGCGGGATGACGAGCGTTTGTCCGGTTTCGGGATGCTTGAAAACGTGATGGGAGCCGGCGACGCGTGTTTTGATCCAGCCTTCGCGCTCGAGACGTCGAATGATGTCGCGACTGTTCGTCAGCATCACGACTCCCCCAAGCTAGTAGAGAAGCCTATCGCAGAAAGTGTAGTTGGACGAGCTATCCCGCCGGCTCGTACTCGATCTCCGCGATCGTCGCCCCATCTGCCGCGTCCGCAAAAGCCGGATCAGCGCTCAGTTCGTCGATCGTCCGTGGCTTCGGCAGAGTGGTCGAGCCATCGGCATTGACCCAGTTCCCGGCGACGTCCTCCAGCGTCTCGACGGCTTCGTCGATGGCTTCGTCCAGCGTGTCGCCGGACGTGGCGAGGCCCGGGAGGTCAGGGAAGCTCACGCGGAAACTGCCGTCGTCATGCTTGCGGATGACTGCGAGATAGACCGGCATGATCAGGCGCGCTCCACGAAACTGTCGACGACCTTCTTCTCGCCGGCCTTGTCGAATTCGATGGTGAGCTTGTTGCCGTCGATCTTGGTGACGTGACCGTAACCGAATTTCTGATGGAAGACGCGGTCGTCCAGCGAGAAGTCGGATTCCGTGCCGGTCGACTTCGCCACCAGCTCGCCCTCGATCACCATCGGCCGCTTACGCGATGCACCGCTCCCGCCACCGAAGGACGAGAACGGCGACTGGCTCTCGTTGAAGCCGCCGCCACCACCACCTCGGCCGCGCTGCTGCTGCGCGCGCTGCCAGCCGGGCGTCGAATAGCTGGACCCAAAAGCCTCGAGATTGTCGAAGCGCGACGAGCCATAGCCGCCGGCGCCGCCCCAGCCGCTGCCACCCTTGGATTCGGTGATCTCCACATTCTCCGCCGGCAATTCATCCAGGAAGCGCGACGGGATTGTCGTGTTCCAGGTGCCGTGAATGCGGCGATTGGTGGCGAAGTAGAGCTTGGCGCGCTTGCGGGCGCGGGTGATGCCCACATGGGCGAGGCGGCGCTCTTCCTCCAGCCCCGCGCGACCCTGTTCGTCGAGGGCGCGCTGATGCGGAAACAGGCCTTCCTCCCAGCCGGGCAGGAACACGTTGTCGAATTCAAGCCCCTTGGCCGAATGCAGCGTCATCACCGACACGGCATCCTCGTCGGCGGCGCCTTCGCGATCCATCACCAGCGAGATGTGTTCAAGGAAGCCTTGCAGATTCTCGAACTCCTCCATGGAGCGCACCAGCTCCTTGAGGTTTTCGAGCCGGCCGGCCGCATCGGCGGAGCGGTCCTTCTGCCACATCTCGGTATAGCCGCTCTCGTCGAGCACGACTTCGGCCAGCTCCGTATGCGACACGACTTCCATCTGCTTGCGCCAGCGCTCGAAGCTGAGCATCAGGTCGCGCAGCGAGCCGCGCGCCTTCGGCTTCATCTCGTCGGTCTCCACCACCTGCCGCGCCGCTTCGGACAGCGGAATGCGGCGGCGGCGCGCATGGTCGTGCAGCATCTGCACGGTGGCATCGCCGAGGCCGCGCTTCGGCACATTGACGATGCGCTCGAACGCGAGATCGTCGGCCGGTGAATTGATCACGCGCAGATAGGCCAGCGCATCGCGGATTTCCGCACGCTCATAGAAGCGCGGGCCGCCGATGACGCGATAGGGCAGGCCGAGGGTGACGAAGCGATCCTCGAATTCGCGCATCTGGAACGAGGCACGCACCAGGATCGCGATATCGTTGAGCTTGTGGCCCTCGCGCTGCAGCTGCTCGATCTCCTCGCCGACGCCGCGGGCTTCCTCCTCGGAATCCCATGCGCCGGTGACGGTGACCTTCTCGCCATCGACATCCTCGGTGCGCAGCGTCTTTCCGAGCCGGCCTTCATTATGCGCGATCAGATGCGAGGCGGCGGCGAGGATGTGGCCGGTGGAGCGATAGTTGCGCTCCAGCCGGATCACCTTTGCGCCGGGGAAATCGTGTTCGAAGCGCAGGATGTTGTCGACTTCCGCGCCGCGCCAGCCATAGATCGACTGGTCGTCATCGCCCACGCAGCAGATGTTGCGCGTGGCTGCGGTCTGCGTGGCGATCGCGTTGTCCTCGCCCGGCGCGGGCGCGCGCGCGGCGCCCTGCGAGAGCAGCCGCAGCCACAGATACTGCGCGACATTCGTGTCCTGATACTCGTCCACCAGGATATATTTGAACCGCGCCTGATACGATCGCAGCACATCCGGATGCTCGCGGAACAGGCGGATACATTCGAGCAGCAGATCGCCGAAGTCGGCTGCGTTCAGCGTCTTCAGCCGCTCCTGATAGTCCTTGTAGAGCTTACCGCCCTTGCCATTGCCGAACACCGCGGCTTCGCCCGACGGCACCTGCGCCGGCGTCAGGCCGCGATTCTTCCAGCCATCGATCAGGCCGGCCAGCATACGCGCCGGCCAGCGCTTGTCGTCGATATTCTCCGCAGACAGAAGCTGCTTGAGCAGGCGGATCTGGTCGTCGGTGTCGAGCACCGTGAAATTCGATTTGAGCTGCACCAGTTCGGCATGGCTGCGCAGGATGCGGCCGCCGATGGAGTGGAAGGTGCCGAGCCAGGGCATGCCCTCGACGGCCTGGCCGAGCATGATGCCGAGCCGATGCTTCATCTCGCGCGCGGCCTTGTTGGTGAAGGTCACCGACAGGATCTCGCCGGGCCGTGCACGGCCGGTGGAGAGGATATGCGCGATGCGCGAGGTCAGCACCTTGGTCTTGCCGGTGCCGGCGCCGGCGAGCACCAGAACGGGCCCGTCGAGCGTCTCGACGGCGTCGCGCTGCTCGGGATTGAGATTGTCGAGATAGGGCGCAGGCGCCGCGGCGGCGCGGGCGCGCGCAGCAATGCCGCCCGCCGCGGGCTGATAGGCGGGGAGGTCGTTGGCGGGCATTTTGCGTGCTTCGGTCATGCGAATCGTGTTCCGCCCACACTGACACCGTGGGGCCTGCAAAGGGAGCCTTGTTAACAGGGATTGGGCTCATATAGGGGCAAGGGACGGGCCGCGGTAGAGTTTTCCCCGCATGAGGCCGTCCCGTGTGAGGCGCATGCAGTTACCGACGGGCTGGCGGCCCCATGTCGCATGCGGCGATCTTGACTGGGACGTCCAATCGGCTACCCAGGAGCCGCGCGGGACGACCCGTGCCTTCGACGACCATTCCGGGACGGCCCGGCCCATTCAAAGGGGCCGACGATGGCCGATCCGATCCAGCAATTCGACATCAAGCCTCTCATCCGCCTCGGCGATATTGCCGGGCACGAGATTGCGCTCACCAATTCCTCCGCCTTCATGTTCCTCGTGGTGGCGCTGGCTGCCGGCTTCGTGCTGCTCGGTAGCCGGAACCGGGCGCTGGTTCCCGGTCGCTGGCAGTCGCTGGTCGAGTTGCAGCATGAATTCGTGCTGAAGACCCTGCGCGAGATCACCGGCGAGCATGGCTTGCGCTTTTTCCCGCTGGTGTTCTCGCTGTTCACTTTCATCCTGTTCGCCAACCTCGTCGGCATGCTGCCCTACGGTTTTACGGTGACCAGCCATCTGATCGTGACCTTCGCGCTGGCCGCTCTGGTCTTCGCCGTCGTCACTGTCTACGGGCTCGCGAAGCACGGGTTGCGCTTCTTCCGGCTGTTCATGCCGGCGGATGTGCCGATGGCGTTGGCGCCTTTCATCGTGCCGATCGAGATCATCTCCTATCTATCGCGCCCGGTCAGCCATTCCGTGCGTCTGTTCGCGGTCATGCTCGGCGGCCATATCACGCTGAAAGTCTTTGCAGGCTTCGTCGTCAGCCTGTCCGGCATCGGTGCCATCGGCATCGCGGCCGCGATCCTGCCGCTGATGATGACGATCGCCATCACCGCGCTGGAGATCCTGATGGCGTTCATCCAGGCTTACGTCTTCACGATGCTGACCTGCATGTATCTGAACGACGCGCTGCATCCCGGCCACTGACGATCAGTGGCTAGTGCCGAAGGGGACGACCTCTTCGGATGCTTCAAAGTCCAGGACGACCTGGCCACATGGAGTGCCGCAATGGCCTGGGTTTATCTCTTCGTCGCCGGAATCCTCGAAATCGGCTGGGCCTATTCGATGAAGAAGTCGGAAGGCTTCACCATCCTCGTGCCCAGCGTGATCACCATCGTTGCGATGATTGCGAGCTTCGCGCTGCTATCCATCGCTATGAAGACGCTGCCGCTCGGCACGGCCTATACGATCTGGACCGGCATCGGCGCCGTCGGCGCCTTCGTGGTCGGCATCACGGTGCTTGGCGAGTCCGCCAATGCGATGCGTCTCGCGGCAGGAGCCCTGATCGTCGCCGGCATCGTGATGATGAAGCTGTCCACGGCCGATTAACGCTCTCGTTTCCGTGATAGCGAGCGGTATTTCGCCCGGAACTTTCACTTGACACACGGCTTGTCTTGACATCGAGCGCGGCGACAGAAGTCGCGCCAGGAAAGACAAATCGAGCAACCGTAAACTGAGGTACGTGTCATGCTGAGCTGGGTCGTCACATTTCTCGTTATCGCGCTGATCGCCGGTGTTCTCGGCTTCGGCGGTGTCGCTGGCGCATCGATCGAAATCGCCAAGGCGATCTTCTTCATCGCCATCGTGCTGTTCCTGATCTCGGCCGTCGTCGGCCTTGTCCGCGGCCGCGGTAACAGTCTCTGACGCGATCAACGATAGTCGATAAGGCTGTCAGGGCGGAGCATCCAGCCATCAAGCTGGGTCGCTTCGCCCTGTTGCGTTTGCAGGAGGCGATGCCGCCTTGACGACTACGTCTTCGTCGCCTCTTCGAGACCGCGCCAACAGGCGCGCTTCTCACCATGAGGACTGTGTTTGAGATCGCTCTTCCCTCATCCTGAGGAGCGGTCGTTTTCGACCGCGTCTCGAAGGATGGTAACAGACTGAAGAGCCACTCATTGCTTCTTCACCGGCATCGCGATCTTGCGTCCGATGCCGTCAGGCCGCTCCAGTCCGGAATGCGCCGTTGCCAGCGCCTGAACATTGGCGTTGATGTCCGGCGGGAATGCCGCCACCTTCCGCGCCGTCATATCCATATGCAGTGACATGTTCTCGGATGTCGCGGACAACCAGCCCTCGGTGGCATGGCGCATTTCCTGGAAGGTGTGAATGCGCTTCTCGTCGGCAGCGACGACGAGGACGGAGACCTGTACGGGGTCGCCGAGATGGATTTCCCGGATATAGCGGACGTGACATTCGGCGGCGAAGGACGAGTTGTTTCGCTCCTTCAGGTAGCCCGGTCCGATGCCGATCTGGACCCAGAGCTCGTCCACCGCCCGGTCGAACATGACGTGGTAATAGGCCATGTTGAGGTGGCCGTTATAGTCGATCCATTGCGGCTCGATCTGCATGATCGAGGATTTGAACACAGCCGGGCGGCGCAGCAATTCGTTGATCTCGGTCATTCCCATCCCATTTCCACATCACGTCTCTTGACCGCTTATACAAGCTTTGCGACGGTCGCGCCCCGTTGAAAGGGACAACCGTGGGTAACATCGATTCCAATCTGAAGCGCCCCGAGCCGAAGGCTCTGGCGGCTGCACTCGAAGCGCTCACCGCGCGCTTTGGCAACAAGCTCGTCACCTCGCAGGCGGTGCGCGAGCAGCATGGCCACACCACCACCTGGCTCGCGAACCAGCCGCCGGATGGCGTGGTGTTCGCGCAGGAGACGACGGACATTCAGGACGTCGTGCGCATCTGCGCCGCCAACAAGGTCCCCGTGATCGCCTTCGGGACCGGCACCTCGCTGGAAGGGCAGGTGAATGCGCCCGGCGGCGGCATCTGCATCGACCTGCGCGACATGAACAAAATTCTCGCGGTGCATCCCGAGGATCTCGATTGCGTCATCCAGCCCGGCGTCACCCGCAAGGCGCTCAACGAGCATCTGCGCGATCAGGGCCTGTTCTTCCCCATCGATCCCGGCGCCGATGCCTCGCTCGGCGGCATGGCGTCCACGCGCGCCTCCGGCACCAATGCGGTGCGCTACGGCACCATGCGCGAAAACGTGCTGGCGTTGAAGGTCGTCCGCGCCGATGGCGAGATCATCACAACGGGCACCCGCGCCAAGAAGTCGTCGGCCGGTTATGACCTCACGCATCTGTTCGTCGGGGCCGAAGGCACGCTGGGCATCATCAGCGAACTGACCATCAAGCTGCGCGGCATTCCCGATACGATCGCCGCCGCCTCCTGTTCGTTCGAAAGCGTGCAGGGCGCCTGTCAGGCGACGATCCTCGCCATCCAGACCGGCATTCCCGTCGCGCGCATCGAATTGCTCAACGAAGCGCAGGTGAAGGCCTGCAACATCTATTCGAAGCTGACGCTCCCGGAGACGCCGCTGCTGCTGCTGGAATTCCATGGCAGTGAAGCCGAGGTCGCCGAGCAGTCGAAGAATTTCCGCGATATCGCGCTCGAATGCGGCGGCGGTGATTTCTCCTGGACCACCAAGCCGGAAGACCGCACCAAACTCTGGCAGGCCCGTCACGATGCCTATTGGTCGGTGAAGAGCCTGCGGCCGGGCTCCGAAGTCGCGGCCACCGACGTCTGCGTGCCGATCTCGAAGCTCGCCGAATGCGTCGGCGAGACCGAAGAGGATCTCAAGCGCTTCAATCTGCTGTCGCCGATCGTCGGCCATGTCGGCGATGGCAATTTCCATTGCTCGCTGGTTTGCGATCGCAACGATCCCGCCGAAATCGCCCGCGCCGAAGAGTTCATGCACCGTCTCGTGCAGCGCGCCCAGGCCATGGGCGGCACCTGCACCGGCGAACATGGCATCGGTCAGGGCAAGCAGAAATACCTGAAAGCGGAACTCGGCACCGAGGCGCTCGATGCCATGCGGGCGATCAAGCGCGCGCTCGACCCCGACAACATCCTGAACCCCGGCAAGATCCTGCCGCAAGGATGACGCAAGGCGGCCGCAGCGTTTTGTGCGATGAGATGCACAAAACGCTGCTTTCGTCGTATGGACGAACGGTTTCTAAACACCTATAAGGTGTAGTCTTTAAAATTGCCTGCAATAATTGAGTCCGTAGCGGTGACTGCGGAAGTTGGGAATTCGACGCCTCGGCGTCCAAAAAAGGCATAAGCCGATGCGGCTGCCGTTCTTCTATGGCTGGGTGATCGTCGCCGTCACGTTCGTGACGATGGCGATCGGGGTGAATGCCCGCACATCTTTTTCGCTGCTCTTCCCACCCATCATCTCTGAATTTGGTTGGGACCGCGGCGTCACCGCGGGCGCCTTCTCGTTCGGCTTTCTGGTCTCCGCGATCATGAGCCCGTTGATGGGCAAGCTGATGGACCGCGGTGGCCCGCGGGCGGTGATGGAACTCGGCACGGTGCTGATGGGGGCAGGGCTTCTGCTCGCTCCGCTGACCACCCAGCCGTGGCATCTCTATCTGACCATCGGCGTTCTCGTCGGCGCCGGCAGCATCTGCCTCGGCTATTCCGGGCAATCGCTGTTCCTGCCGAACTGGTTCAGCCGCAAGCGTGGCCTTGCCATCGGCATTGCCTTTGCGGGCGTGGGCATCGGCTCGGTGACGGTGCTGCCATGGGTCGAGCACATGATCCAGCAAACCGGCTGGCGCACTGCCTGCACCTGGCTTGGCCTGCTGGTGCTGGTCGTGCTGGTGCCGATCAATCTGCTGTTGCGCAAGCGCCCGCAGGACATGGGCCTGGAGCCCGATGGCGATGCCGCCGCCCACGCTGCCAGCAAATCCATCTCGAATATCGTCGATCCCGCCTGGGCCAGTATCGACTGGACCCTCGGTCGCGCCATGCGCACCACGCGGTTCTGGTGGCTGGCACTGGGTTTGTTCGGCGGGCTGTATGCCTGGTACGCGGTCCAAGTTCACCAGACCAAATATCTGCTCGACATCGGTTTTTCGTCGGAAACCGCCGCTTGGGCACTGGCGATGGTCAGCCTGTTCGGCGTGCCCAGCCAGATCTTTCTCGGCCATCTGTCAGACCGTATCGGCCGCGAATGGATCTGGACCGTCAGCGGCGCCGGCTTTGCGATCTGCTTTGCAGCGCTGATCGCGCTGGAATACGCGCCGAGCCTCGCGCTGGTTTACGTGATGGTGATCGCGCAGGGCCTGCTTGGTTATGGGGTCACTTCCGTCATGGGGGCGGTCGTGCTCGAGATTTTCCAGGGCGAGCATTTCGGCAGTATTTTTGGCACGCTGACTTTGGCAGGTCTCGCGGGAGGCGCTGCGGGGCCTTTGGTAACCGGCCTGCTGCACGATCATTTCGGCACCTACACGCTGGCCTTCGCGCTCGGCATCGTCATCTGCGGTCTGGCGACGTTCGCCATCTGGATGGCGTCGCCGCGCAAGGTGCGTGTCGTGGCAGGTCGCCTGCACCACGCCCAGGCGGCACGCGCTGCGCTGGAACAGGCGCAGCGCAGCTGACGACGGGCGTTTTGCCGCAATAAATCTGCGCATCGCCGCCTGCGGGTTATGCTGTGACTTCGCCACAGTTCCTTCTATAGATGGTGTGTATTCCGGCGCATCACGGATCGCGCCGTGCCGGCAGGCTGAGTATCGCCGGACCGCTGAAGGGGAGATTCCGTGCAGACCACGCTGCTCGGCCTGGCGATCGCATTCATCCTTGCGCTGGTGGCTGCGCTTGTTGGACCGTTCTTCATCGACTGGAGCCAGTTCCGCCCGCAATTCGAGGCGGAAGCAACGCGTATTGTCGGCGCGCCCGTGCGCGTGGTCGGCGCGCTCGATGCGAGGCTGCTGCCGGCGCCGTCGCTGCAGCTGCACGGCGTCACCATTGGTGGGGCCAATGATCTCGGCCGCTTCCGCGCCGAAAAACTCGATGTGGAATTCAGCCTCGGCTCGCTGATGCGGGGCGAATGGCGTGCCACTGAACTCACTGTCGGCGGCCTGGCCGTCGACCTCGGGCTCAATGCGCAGGGCCGTCTCGATCTGCCGGCATCGACCGGTTCGTTCAATCTCGGCGCCCTCGCCATCGATCGTCTGAATGTCACCGGTCGGATCAATCTGCATGATGCGGCCAGCCGTTCCACGCTCGAACTCAGCGACATCGCCTTCAGCGGGGATGTCCGCTCGCTCGCGGCCGGCGCCATGCGAGGCGATGGCAATTTTACGCGCGCCGGTATCCGTCACCCGTTCCGCATGTCATCGGGCCAGACCGGTGACGGCAACGGCACGCGGCTGCGTTTCGTCGTCGATGCCAATGAGAAATCTCCGGGCATCGATCTCGACGGCGTGCTCAGCTTCGACAACCGCGTGCCGGGCTTCGATGGCGCGCTGACCGTCGGCAGCGCCGTGAACAGGGCTGACGCCAATCCGTCGATGGTGCCATGGCGGATCGTCAGCAAGGTCAAGGCCGATCCATCGCAAGCGCAGTTTGAAACCGTTGATGTGAGCTATGGCACAGATGACGGCGGCTTGAAACTGGCCGGCGTGGCCGACTATCGTTTCGGCGCGTCGCCTCTGCTGCATGCGGTGTTGTCGGCCAAGCAATTCGATGCCGACCGGCTGCTGGCGAAGCAGGGCGGTGGCGACGCGTCCACGCTGATTACAGCGCTGCGCAAGTTGACGGCCATCATCCCGCAGCCCACGGGGCGGACCCAGATCCAGATCAGTGCTGATCAGGTCATGCTGGGCGGTCGACCGGTGCAGTCGATCGGCGCCGACCTGCATGGCGATACGAAGTCATGGACCGTCGAGCGGCTTGAATTCCGTGCACCCGGCGCCACGCGCGTCATCGCGAGCGGCGCCGCGCAGCCGGGCAGCAATGGCTTCGCCGGAGCGGTCAGTATCGATTCCGCCGATCCCGACCTGCTCGCCGATTGGCTGAAGGGCCGTAGCGATGGGCGGCTACGCGATCAAAAGCCGCTGCGCATTCGCGGCAACTTCACATCGAGCGCAGACCGGCTGGCGGTCGACGGGCTGAAGGCGGAGATCGATGGCGGAACGCTGGAGGGCCGTATCGCATTGAACTATCCATCGTCCACGGGGGGATCGCGCATCGAGGCCGAGCTGCGCGCCGATCGTCTCGATCTCGACGCCGCAACCGCGCTGGCGCGCTCGCTGAGCGGGCCGCAGGCCGAATGGCCGGACGCAGGAAAGCTGTCGCTCGATATCGGACGCGCGGTGTCGGCAGGGCAGGAGATGCGTCCCTTCGCAGCACAGCTTGTCTATGGACCGAAGACGATATCGCTCGATCGTTTCAAGGTCGGGGAAGCGTCAGGCCTGATGCTGGATGGCAGCGGCACGTTCGATCGGAACGATGCCACCGGAAAGCTGATGCTGGACGCGCGTGCGCCGTCGCTGGCGCAGATCAGCAAGATCATCGCGTCCTTTGCGCCGGATGCGGCGAAGCGGATCGATACGCTGGCGGCGGCGCCGGGCGCTGCCAAACTGAAGTTCGCGCTCGATCTCACCAAGGCGCAGGGGAAGCCCGATCGCACCGACGCGCGCATGTCGCTTGATATCGATGCGCCACAGATCAAGGGCGACGTAACGATCATCGCGTCACCGACAGTGGTTGCCGCGCGCGGGTTCGATGGCGATGCGTTGTCACGCAGCGAGTTCTCGCTGGAGTCGCGGTTGACGGGGCAGGGTGGCACAATGCTCACGCTGCTGGGCTTGAACGGTTCCTTTGCAGCGGGCGATGCGCCTCTTCTTCTTGAGGCCAGTGCCGCCGGTGCTTGGCATGCGCCCATGCGGGTCAAGGCGAAGCTGTCCGGAGCAGAGCTCGACGCGGATGTGCAGGGGACCGCCGAGCCGTTCGCTAAGGCACCGAAGGCAACGCTGACGGTGGCCGTGCGCAGCGCCAATGCTGCGCCGCTGCTGGGTATCGCAGGCACCGATCCGGCTGCCCGCGCGAGCTTGTCGTCTCGTCTCTCGTTGAATGGCGACAAGCTCAATCTTGATGACATCGACACGACGGTCGCGGGATCGCGATTGCGCGGCCGCCTTGCGCTGACGCTGGGATCCGAGAAATCCATCAACGGCCAGCTTGGTGTAGACAGTATCGACCTTGCTCTTGCGCTCGGCTGGATGATCGGCGCGCGCGGACACGATGCCAGCGATCCGCTCGGCGGCAGTGCGCTGCCGGGGTGGCGCGGCCAGGTTGCGCTCCAGGCCCTGCGCGCAAGTCTACCCGGCGGCGCCGAACTGCAGCCACTCAGCGGCAACATCAAGAGCGATGGCCGTGCACTGACGATTGACGAGATCAAGGGCAAGATCGGTGGTGGTGATCTTGCGGCTGATCTCGATCTCAAACCTGCCGCCACCGGCTATGCGCTCGGCGCACGCGTGACGTTGACCGGCGCAGACGGCAGTGCACTGCGCTATCGCGGCCTTGGCATGCCGGCCGGCAAGACCTCGCTGAAGATGAGTGTTGCATCGCAGGGGCGAAGCGCGTCGGCGCTCGAAGGCGCCGTGTCGGGCGATGGGCTTCTGACCGTGGATGGCCTGCGGATCGGGGGGCTCGATCCGGGAGTGTTCGACGTGGCGATCCTGGCCAGCGATTCCGGTCAGGCCACGGATGATGCACGACTGAAGCAGATCATCGATCCGGTCCTGGCGCGCGGCGAATTCGCCGCTGGCTCGGCGCAGATCCCGTTCAGTATCAAGGACAGCCGTTTGCGTGTGGGAGCCGTTACGCTGGAATCCGAAGGCGCGCGCACCATCGTGTCGGGCGGTTACGACATCGTCGCCGATCAGGTCGATATCCGCGCGAGCCTGGTTGGTGCGGCGACCGGTGGCTCAAATGCCCGGCCGGAGATCCAGCTGTTCCTGATGGGCCCTCCGGACCGGCTCGATCGCACAGTCGAAATCGCGTCGCTGTCGTCCTGGCTCGCGGTGCGTGCCATTGATCGCGAGACGCGGCGACTTGATCTGCTGGAGCGCGGCGCGTCGCAGTCGCCAGCGCCACTGCCTGCCGCAATTCCGCCGCCGCGCGCCGCTCGGCCGGTCGAGGCACCCGATCCGGTCGATGGTCCCACATCGACCACGCCGACATCCCCGGACGTTCCGTTGCCGCGCAGGTCGCCACCCAGGGCCGCCGCACCCCGACCGGTCATCGCGCCGCCGGCGCTGCCGCCTGTCGTCAGCCAGCAGATCGCGCCATTGCCTGCACCGATCGAGATCCGCCCAGCACCGGGCACGCCGCGCGCGCAGCCGAAACAACGACCGGCAGCGCCGCTCGTGCTGACGCCGCCCGCAGCCGTGCCGCTGACCAGACCAAGTTTCTGAGGATTTCCGGATTGATAAGCGCGTCCGATCCATCTGAGTGGATCGGCTCTGCATGGATGCGCTCGGACCGGCATGGGCCTTGTCGCCAATGAAGGCTCTACGGCCCATATTCAACGGCAGCGGCGTAGCCGCCACTGCCGGCGCCGGTCAGGCGGACAGGTTCGTCGCGTTCTCGGACCCACGCTGCGGCGGCGCCGCGCGCGTGCGGAAATAGTCGAGCACGAACAACCGGATCGCCGACGACAGGTTACCCTGCTGACGATTGGTGTCGATCTCGCCGACCAGTTCCGAAAGCGTCATGTCACGGAGATTGGAAATCTCCTTCATGCCGTTCCAGAATGCCTCTTCAAGGCTCACGCTGGTCTTGTGTCCAGCAACGACGATCGATCGTTTAACTACGGGAGACTTCATGATGCGCTCTCGCCATCGATTTTGTGCTGGTTAAGCATGGTGTTCGCACGGGCAGTGCGCTGCTCCTCTAGGATGCGTTCAGATTTTGTTCGCCCAAAGCGGGCACGGTTAGTTTCTGCTTGTCGGGAAGCTTCGTCGCGCGCTGCGCGCTTCCTGAAGCGATTCAGATTGATCAGGTCACCCATGATCGCTCCTGTCGTTCAATGAAACTGATGGAGCGTGAAACGCAGACTTCACCGTCGGGTACTGATACGCGGCGAAGGCCAGGTCGGTTTCGCAATCCATCCAAAAAATACACTCCGTATTTTCAAACAATCGAAAGCAGCAATCGCACTATGGAAGTATCGAGATCGAGAAGAGCCGGACTTGCGAAGTCCGACTTGTCGAGTTCGCTCTTGCCGAGTTGACTCATCAAGTCGTCTTCGCAGTATCGCAGCAACGGTTAGAAACGATAGTCGATCATTCTAACCAATTAGGCGGTATCGATTATAACTATTTCGTCTTTGAGATATTCTCAACAAGCTGTGAGAAAAAATTTGACTCGGCAGCTTCATGTCAACCGGGATGTATCATTTTGACCGGTTGAACGAGACGATCGAATTCCTTTGTGTCGATAAGACCCAAGCCGACAGCTTCCTCCTTCAGCGTTGTCCCATTCGCATGTGCAGACTTGGCGACCTTTGCGGCGTTGTCGTAGCCGATCTTTGGCGCAAGCGCGGTGACGAGCATAAGCGAGCGTTCCATCAATTCGCGGATGCGCTTTTCATCTGCACGGATGCCATCGATGCAGTGTTCAGTGAAGGATCGCGCAACGTCCGCGATCAATTGTATGGACTGCATCATACAATGCGCCATCACGGGCTTGTACACGTTGAGCTCGAAGTGCCCTTGGCTGCCGGCCACCGTGATTGCTGTATGGTTTCCAAATACCTGACAGCATACCATTGTCATTGCTTCACATTGTGTCGGATTCACCTTGCCGGGCATGATCGATGAGCCGGGCTCGTTTTCCGGCAGGATGAGTTCGCCGAGTCCCGAGCGCGGGCCGGAGCCGAGCAGGCGAATGTCGTTTGCAATCTTAAATAATCCTGTCGCGATTGCATTTATTGCACCGTGTGTGAACACATACGCGTCGTTCGAGGCGAGTGCTTCGAATTTGTTCGCTGCACTTGTGAAGGGCAGCTTGGTAATCTTCTCTGTGTTCTTCGCGAACAGTTTGGCGAAGCCCGGCTTGGAGTTGAGTCCCGTCCCGACGGCGGTGCCGCCTTGCGCCAGCGGATAGAGCTCCTTCACGGCACTACGCAGTCGCGCGATGCCGCTTTCGACCTGCGATGCGTAGCCCGAGAATTCCTGGCCGAGAGTAAGTGGCGTCGCGTCCTGCGTATGCGTCCGTCCGATCTTCACGATCTTGGCGAAGGCCTTTTCCTTTTTGCGCAGCGCAGCAAGGAGCTCGCTTAAGGCAGGGATGAGGTCATGTGTGATTTGTTGAGTCGCTGCAATGTGCATCGCGGTTGGAAATGAGTCATTCGACGACTGGCTCATGTTGACGTGATCATTCGGGTGCACCGGCTCCTTCGCACCGCGCCCAAAGCCGAGCAGTTCGTTGGCGCGATTGGCGATCACCTCGTTGAGATTCATGTTGGTCTGGGTGCCGGAGCCGGTCTGCCAGACGACAAGCGGGAAGTGATCATCGAGCTTGCCGTCGATGACTTCGCGGGCAGCTTGCACGATCGCCTTGGCGAGCTTCGGCGGCAGCAGTCCGAGCTCGCGATTGGTTTCGGCGGCAGCGAGCTTGACGATGCCAAGGGCACGGACGAGGGGCATCGGCATGCGATCATGGCCGATGCGGAAGTTCTGTCGTGAACGCTCCGTCTGCGCGCCCCAATAGCGATCGGCGGCGACCTCGATGGGGCCGAAGCTGTCGGTCTCGGTGCGGGTCGATGCGGCGGATGTCTTCTTCGACGATTTAGCCATGATGAATTCCTGCATTGCTGCGCCGACGGACGCGACGCAAAACGAAAAGGGCCGCATCGCTGCGGCCCTTTCACTGTACACGCTCTCGCGCTTATTTTTTTCGGAAGCGGTCTAAACGGACGACTTCTGCACCTTCGCCCGTTTTCGGTGCCTCGCCCTCGGCAGGCGTCTCTGGCGGTGCAGGCGGCGCGGCCAGGGCTTCAGCGGGAGTGGTCGCCGGCGGCGTGCTGGTTGCCGGAGCATCGGCGGCAGCGGCGGCTTCGGTCTCGAAGCTCAGGCCGAACTGCACGGACGGATCGTAGAAGCTCTTGATCGACGCGAAGGGCACGACGAGGCGTTCGGGGATTCCATTGAACGACAGGCCAACTTCGAACCGGTCCTCGGTGACCGTGAGATCCCAGAACTGGTGTTGCAGGATCACCGTCATCTCTTCCGGATACTGGGCCAGCAGGCGAGGCGACAGCTTCACACCGTCGGCCTTCGAGATGAAGGTGATGAAAAAATGGTGCTCGCCCGGCAGGCCGTGCTCGGCGGCATCGATCAATACCTTGCGCAACACGCCACGGAGGGCGTCACGGGCCAGCACGTCGTAGCGAATATGATCGGTCGGCATCGTTCGGCCCCGTCGCTTTCGTCTTGGTAGAGGATGTATCGGCAATTGTGGCGATGTCGGGAAAGCCGACTCGCGCCATCTGCCCCGCTTCATACGCCCATGTGCATCCGAGGTCAGCAGCCTTGAAAGCCCGCGGCCAGGGACGATGACTGCACTTTATATAGAAGAGTGGTGCGCCGCGATACAGAGCGAAAGCATCTGGAGGCCATATCGGCCGAAAAACCAGACAAAATCGTTTGGCGCGGCGGCTGCTCCAGCCTAAACGGGGCGCATGCCCGCGAAGCCCCCGCCACTCTTGGCTGAAAGCCATGGAACTGCAACCCTGGCGCCTGTGGGATTGGGCGTGCTGTTCTTCGCATTTGCGAAGATGTCGCTGGCGGGATTCGGCGGCGTGCTGGTCTGGGCGCGCCGGGCCATTGTCGAGCAGCATCGCTGGATGACGGCGGAGGAATTCAACGAGACCTTCGCGCTCTGCCATTTTCTGCCGGGCCCCAACATCGTCAATCTCTCGGTCGTGTTTGGCGCCCGCATCCGCGGTGTGCCGGGCGCCATCGCCGCTTTCGCCGGGCTGCTCGGCCCGCCCGTGCTGATCGTGACGATCCTGGCGGTCCTCTATTCCCGCTACGGCGATCTGGAATCGCTGCGCCGCACACTGGCCGGTGTCTCCTGCGTTGCGGTCGGACTGCTGTTCGCGGTGGTGGCGCGGATGATGTTGCCGCTGTTGCAGAAGCGCGAACCGCTCAGCCTGCTGATGATGCTTGCGGTGTTCGTTGCGGTCGGCCTCATGCGCTGGCCACTACCAACGGTATTGCTGGTCTCGATTCCGGCAAGCGTTCTGCTCACCATAATCATCCGTCGCTGGGGCAGGGCGTGAACCAGACTGGTATCGGTACGCTGTGGACGATCGCCTGGACCTTCGGGGTAATGTCGCTCTTCGCCGTGGGCGGCGCAAATTCGGCGATTCCGGAGATTCACCGCATTGCGGTAGACGTCAATCATTGGCTTACAGACAAGCAGTTCGCCGATGTTTTTGCGATTTCGCAACTATCACCGGGGCCCAATGTCCTGATTGTCACGCTGATCGGCTACCAGGTTGCCGGCGTGCTCGGTGCGCTGGTAGCGACCTTGTCGATGTGCGGGCCGACTGCGGTCGTCGCCTATTATATAAGCCGTTTGCTCGCGCGTTCGACGCATGCGACATGGCCAGCAATTGTGCAGGCGGCACTTGTACCATTATCCATTGGTCTAATGGGGGCGAGTGGCCTCATCGTCATGAATTCCGCAGACACTTCTATAGTAGCGTATTCCGTCACCGCGGTTGCAGCCGTTCTGGCCTTTGCAACGCGCCTCAACCCGTTATGGTTGTTAGTTGGCGGCGGATTACTTGGTTTCGCTGGCATTCTCTGACGAAAGTGGCTAGGCAAGCCTTGACCACGGAGCCTGGGCGGGCTCTGAACGACGTTGAGCTATGATAGGCTCATGACTAGAGGGACGTACCAATGAGTGACGCGCCGAGCCACGCGCCGGAGAAATCTTTCTTGCCGAGTTGGGTCAAGGGCCCGCAGGATTTCATCGGCGGCCTAGCCCTGGTGGCAATTGCTGCATTTGCGTTGTGGGCATCAAGTGATCTGCAGGGCATGCATGGCTTCTCGTTCGGCGCAGGTACCGCGCCGCGGATGTTCGGCATTCTCTTGCTCGGTCTCGGCGCTGCCGTGATGGCGGTTGGCATCTTCACCGAAGGTCCGTCGCTGCAGAAGTTTCACTGGCGCGGCCCGTTCTTCGTCATGCTGGCGATCCTGTCTTTCGCGTTCTGCATTCGCCCGATGGGCATGATCTTCTCGGCGATGTCGAGCTTCCTCATCGCAGCACTCGGCTCGACCGAAACGCGCTGGCTCGAAACGGCCATCGTCGGTGCATGTCTCACGACATTCTGCGCCTTGCTGTTCCCGTATGCGCTGGGTCTGCCGCTGCAGATGTGGCCGACTTTCCTGATGCGCTAAGGACGAGGGCGTTATGGGCGATCTTTTTTCCAATCTGGGTCTCGGCTTCTCGACCGTTTTCCAATTCGTGCAGTGGGCGCCGCCTTTCCTGGGCGGGATGACCATTCCACTGCCGATGAACATTCTGCTGTGTCTGGTCGGCGCACTGGTCGGCACGCTGGTCGGCGTGTTGCCGGGCATCGGCACCATCGCCACCGTGGCGATGCTGCTCCCGATCACCTTCGGCCTGCCGCCGGTCGGCGCGCTGATCATGCTCGCCGGCATCTATTACGGTGCGCAGTATGGTGGTTCGACCACGTCGATCCTCGTGAACATCCCCGGTGAAGCCGGCTCGGTCGTCACCGCACTCGACGGCTTCCAGATGGCCAAGCAGGGCCGCGCCGGTCCGGCACTCGCCATCGCCGCCATCGGTTCGTTCTTCGCCGGCTGCGTCGCCACCGTTCTGATCGCGATCCTCGGCGCACCGCTCACCAAGCTCGCGCTGGCCTTCGGTCCGGCGGAATACTTCTCGCTCATGGTGCTCGGCCTGATCTTCGCGGTCGTGCTCGCCAAGGGCTCGGTGCTGAAGGCGATCGCGATGATCGTGTTCGGCCTCCTGCTCTCCATGGTGGGCTCCGACATCGAGACCGGCGCCTCGCGCATGTCGTTCAACATTCCCGAACTCGCTGACGGTCTTGGCTTCGCCACCGTTGCGATGGGTCTGTTCGGCTTCGCCGAAATCATCCGCAATCTTGATGCCGGCAGCGAAGAAGATCGTCAGCTGGTGCAGTCCAAGGTCACCGGCCTGATGCCGACCAAGGAGGATCTCAAGGTATCGACGCCGCCGATCCTGCGCGGCACGGTGCTTGGCTCGATCCTCGGCATTCTGCCGGGCGGCGGCGCGGTCATCGCGTCCTTCGCAGCCTATACCCTCGAGAAGAAGCTCTCCAAGAACCCGAGGAAGTTCGGCCGTGGTGCGATCGAAGGCGTTGCGGCGCCGGAAAGCGCCAACAACGCAGCTGCACAGACCTCGTTCATCCCGCTGCTCACCCTCGGCATTCCGCCGAATGCGGTGATGGCGCTGATGGTCGGCGCGATGACCATTCACGGTATCGTTCCGGGTCCGCAGGTGATGCAGAAGCAGCCTGATCTCGTCTGGGGCATGATCGCCTCCATGTGGGTCGGCAACCTGATGCTGCTCGTCATCAACCTGCCGATGGTCGGCATCTGGGTGCGCCTGCTGCGCGTCCCGTATCGCCTGATGTTCCCGTCGATCGTGGTGTTCTGCTCGATCGGTATCTATTCGGTGAACAATGCACCGATGGACGTCGTCCTTGCAGGCGTGTTCGGTCTCATCGGCTACTGGCTGATCAAGCACGACTTCGAGCCGGCGCCGCTGCTGCTCGGCATGGTGCTTGGCCCGCTGATGGAAGAGAACCTGCGTCGCGCACTGCTCATCTCGCGCGGCGATGCGACGGTATTCTTCACCCGTCCGCTGTCGGCGACCCTGATGGCGATCTCGGCCTTCCTGCTGATCCTCGCCGTGCTTCCCGCACTGCGAAAGAAGCGCGACGAGGTATTCGTCGAATCGGAAAGCTAGCCCGATTAACTAAATTACTGCGTCACTCCGCCGCGGCCCGAAGTCGAATGGACTTCGGGCCGTTGCTTTGTATGAGTCCCGCGCAATACGTCGTATCGGCGGGTTATTTTGAACTGGGAGGCACAATATGAAGTCATTTAAGCGCATGCTTGCGATCGGTGGCCTGGCGACGCTCGCCGGTCTCGGCGCGGTTTCGACCAAGGCGCAAGCACAGGAATATCCGACCCGCCCCATTACCATGATCGTGCCTTTCGCTGCAGGCGGTCCGACCGACGTGATCGCGCGTATCGTTGCGTCCGAAATGTCGAAGACCCTCGGTCAGCAGATCATCATCGAGAACGTGGTCGGCGCCGGCGGCACCACGGGCGCGACCCGCGCTGCACGCGCCAACAATGACGGCTACACCATCATCACCGGTCACATGGGCACCCATGCTGCTGCCGTGCCGCTGTATCCGAAGCTCGCTTATCATCCGGAGAAGGACTTCGAGCCCGTCGCGCTGCTGGCCGGCACGCCGATCCTCATCCTCGCCAAGAAAGATTTCCCGTCGAAGGACCTCAAGGAATTCGTCTCCTATGTGAAGGCGAATAACGAGAAGCTGAACATGGCCCATGCCGGCGTCGGCTCGGTGTCCTATTCGTCGTGCGAATTGCTGTCGTCGGTGCTCGACATCAAGCCGATCGGCGTGCCGTTCAATGGCACCGGCCCGGCGATGAACGCGCTGGTCGGTGGTCAGGTCGACTATATGTGCGACCAGATCGTCAACGCCGTTCCGCAGATCAAGGGCGGCACCATCAAGGCCTATGCGATCGCGACCCCCGAGCGCAACGCGTCGCTGCCGGACGTGCCGACCACCAACGAAGCCGGCCTGCCGAAGTATCAGGCCTCGGCCTGGAACGCGATCTTCGCACCGAAGGGCACGCCCGCGGCGATCACCGCCAAGCTGAACGCGGCTGCCGCCAAGGCCCTCGACGACGAGAACGTCAAGAAGCGTCTGCTCGATCTCGGCTCGGATATTCCGAAGCCGGAAGCCCGCACCCAGGCGTCCCTGGGCACGCTGGTGAAGGACGAAGTCGCCAAGTGGTCGGCGGTGCTGAAGCCCGCCCAGTAAGCGGGAACCGTCCAACGGTTTGATTTAAGGGCCGGATTCGCGAGAGTCCGGCCCTTGTTCTTTGTGGGGAGGGGACACAGATTTCCGGGTATAATCCGGGAATCGGCGTGTCCCGGTTTCGGCCGAGGCGATAAGTTCGCCGGCTCACAGCCCTGCAAGAACGACCATGAACCAGTATCACGACCTGCTCGAACGCATCCTCAGCGATGGTGTGGAGAAGCACGACCGCACCGGCACCGGTACGCTGTCGGTGTTCGGCCATCAGACACGCTTCAAGCTCAGCGACGGCTTTCCTGTCCTGACCACCAAGAAGCTGTCGCTGAAGGCGATCATTCACGAGCTGCTCTGGTTCCTCGCGGGCGACACCAACATCAAATATCTCAAGGACCACGGCGTCTCGATCTGGGACGAATGGGCCGACGCCAATGGCGATCTCGGCCCGGTCTATGGATCGCAGTGGCGCTCATGGCCGGCCCCGGACGGTCGCAGCATTGATCAGATCGCCAATGTGGTCGACATGATCAAGCGCAATCCGGACTCGCGCCGGCTGATCGTTTCGGCGTGGAATCCGGCCGAGATCGAGAAGATGGCACTGCCGCCGTGCCACTGTCTGTTTCAGTTCTATGTCGCGAATGGCAAATTGTCGTGTCAGCTGTATCAGCGCTCGGCCGACGTCTTTCTGGGCGTGCCCTTCAACATCGCATCCTATGCATTGCTGACGATGATGATCGCGCAGGTCACCGGCTTGAAGCCCGGCGATTTCGTGCACACGCTGGGCGACGCGCATCTTTACTCCAATCATCTGGAGCAGGCGCGGCTGCAGCTGACGCGCGAGACGCGCAAACTGCCTGTCATGAAGATCAATCCCGACGTGAAGGACATCTTCGCGTTCCGGTATGAAGACTTCACGCTCGAAGGCTATGACCCGCATCCGCATATCAAGGCGGAGGTTGCGGTGTGACCGTGAAGGTTACGCCTGACATCGTCCTCGTCTACGCCGTCGCCGAGAACGGCGTCATCGGCCATGACAACACCATTCCGTGGCGACTGAAATCCGATATGCAGCGCTTCAAGGCGCTGACCATCGGCAAACCCATCGTCATGGGCCGCAAGACCTTCGAGTCATTCCCGCGCCGTCCGCTGCCCGGCCGCACCAATATCGTCATCACCCGCAATGCGGATTACACGGCCGATGGCGCCGTCGTTGCCACCTCGCGCGAGGCCGCGCATGCCATCGCCATCGGAGATGCGCTGCGGCGGTCGGTGGCCGAGATCGCCATCATCGGCGGTGCTGAAATCTACGCGCAATGGATGCCGTTTGCGGATCGCCTCGAAGTGACCGAGGTCCATGCGGCTCCTGTGGGCGACACCAGGCTGCCACCGGTCGATCTCGCTGCGTGGGAAGAAACAGCGCGGGTTCGGCATCCCGCTGCGGGCGAGGACAGTGTCGATTTCTCCTATGTGACATATTGCCGGCGTAGCCTCCGTTAACCGCGTTTTTGGCCCGTTAACATTGAAAAACATGGCGTTGCGCTTAGCTCCCAGCGGGTGTGCCCCGCGTTGTAAGAGCAGGGGCGCTCCCCTATAAAGCCATGCAGAGATGGCGAGACCGGTATGTCCGGCCGCGCAGAGGAGAGTTTGAATGTCGTGGAAGAATCAAGGCGGAGGCCCATGGGGGCCCGGCCCGAAAGGACCCTGGGGATCGGGTCCGCAATCGTCCGGACCGAGGCCGCCTGATCTTGAGGATCTTCTGCGCAAGGGGCAGGACCGTCTGCAGTCGATGCTGCCCGGCGGCTTCATCAGCGGCATGGGTATCCTTCTCGTGCTCGTCGTGGCCGGTGCGATCTGGGGCCTGTCGGGCTTCTTCCGCGTGCAGCCCGATGAACTCGGTGCCGTGCTCCGTTTCGGCAAGCATGTCCGCACCGTGCAGCCCGGCCTGAACTATCATCTGCCTTATCCGATCGAGACCGTGTTGCTGCCCAAGGCGCTGCGCGTGGAAACTCTGTCGGTCGGCATGTCCATCCTCGAGGAAAGCGGCCGTCGTGGTCGCAGCGTGCGCGACATTCCCGAAGAGAGCCTGATGCTCACCGGCGACGAGAACATCGTCGATGTCGATTTCACGGTGTTGTGGCGTATCAAGCCTGACGGCGTCGGCAACTTCCTGTTCAACATCCAGAATGCCCAGGGCACCGTGAAGGCGGTGGCCGAAAGCGTGATGCGTGAAGTCGTTGGCCGCGCCAACATCCAGCCGATCCTGACCGGCGCGCGCACCACCACGGAAACCCAGGTGCAGGAGCTGATGCAGAAGACGCTCGACGGCTATGGCGCCGGCGTGCTGGTGCAGCAGGTGCAGTTGCAGAAGGTCGATCCGCCGTCCCAGGTCATCGACGCGTTCCGCGACGTGCAGGCGGCGCAGGCCGACGCCCAGCGTCTGCAGAACGAAGCGCAGACCTATACCAACCGCATCGTCCCCGACGCCCGCGGTCGTGCCGCGCAGATCCTGCAGGTCGCCGAAGGTTATCGCGAACAGGCGATCGCCGAGGCCAAGGGCCAGAGCGCGCGCTTCCTGAAGGTGTATGAGGAGTACAAGAAGGCGCCGGACGTGACCCGTCAGCGTCTTTATCTCGAAACCATGGAAAAGATCCTCCACGGCGCCGAGAAGCTGATCAGCGATCCCGGCCAGGGCGCTGGCTCGCAGGGCGTGGTGCCTTATCTTCCCTTGAACGAACTGACGCCGCGACGTCAGCCACCGGCGACATCTGGTCAGCCTCAGCAGAGCGGAGGCAACCGATGAAATCCGGTATCTCAGGTATCGTCGCACTGATCGTCGTGTTGGTGCTGGTCATTCTCGGCTTCGGCTCGCTGTACACCGTGCAGCAGACCCAGCAGGCCCTGGTGGTTCGACTGGGTGAGCCGGTGCGCGTGGTCACCGAGCCCGGCCTGAACTTCAAATGGCCGTTCGTCGACAGCGTGATCACCATCGACAAGCGTATTCTCGACCTCGAGAACCCCGCACAGGAAGTCATCGCCAACGACCAGCGTCGTCTGGTGGTGGATGCCTTCGCGCGCTATCGCATCAAGAACGCGCTGCGCTTCTATCAGAGCATTGGCACCATTCAGGGCGCCAACATCCAGCTGACGACGCTGCTGAACGCCGCCATGCGCCGCGTGCTCGGCGAGGTCAATTTCATCCAGATCGTTCGTGACGACCGCGAAGGCCTGATGAACAAGATCCGCGACCAGCTCGACCGTGAGGCCGATGGTTACGGCATTCAGGTGATCGACGTGCGTATCCGCCGCGCCGATCTGCCCGACGCCAACAGCCAGGCGGTCTATCAGCGCATGCAGACGGAACGTCAGCGTGAAGCGGCCGAGTTCCGCGCGCAGGGCGGCCAGAAGGCTCAGGAAATCCGCTCCAAGGCGGATCGTGAGGCAACGGTCATCATCGCCGACGCCAACGGACAGGCCGAAGCGATCCGCGGTGCCGGTGACGGCGAACGTAACCGTCTGTTCGCCGAGGCCTATGGCCAGGACGCAGACTTCTTCGCCTTCTATCGTTCGATGACGGCCTACGAGAACGGCCTGAAGCAGGGCGACACCCGCTACCTGCTGCGGCCGGATTCGGAGTTCTTCCGCTACTTCGCCAATCCGACCGGCAAGCCGGCTACGGCGACACCATAACCACGGGCCGCGCGGCGCAGACGGCCTATCCGTTTTGCGTTCGCGGCAAGTCTGATCTAAGGATGAGGCGCATCGTCACACGATGCGCCTCATTTGCTTTTCAAAAGACTGCGCCAAGAAACGTCAGGGTGCGAAAGTTCGGGAGTTGATACCGGTGGGGTCCATAGCGCTGACCGACTTCCTCATCGGCTTGGGGATCCTGCTCGTGTTCGAGGGTATCCTGTTCCTTGGATTTCCCGGCTGGATGCGCCGCGCCATGAAAAGCGCGCTGGCGTCGCCGGACAGCGTGTTTCGGCTCGCCGGCATCATCTCCGCGATCGGTGGCCTGCTGCTGATCTGGTTCATCCGCCGCTAACGGCAGCGTGCCCAAAAACGTAGCGCGATCAAGATGATCGCCTCGGGCCCATCTGTATTCCGCCGCAATCTGACGTTCAAATACAGGCTCCGCGACTGCTGTCGCCAGTTTTGCCGAGCTTGCGCAATTGCGTGGTTCGGGCGCACTCTGCACGCAAATCGCCGACTCTCGTCAGGAGACGTTACCCCTATGTCCATCGCGACTCCCGCTCTCTCGTCACCGCGCCGCATGCGCAATTTCGGCCTGCGTCCGCTGATGGCCGCCATCGCGGTCGGCGCCCTGGTCGGTGCGTCCACCATGCCGGCCACTGCGCGTGGTCCCGATGGCATCGCCGATGTCGCCGAGAAGGTGATCGATTCGGTGGTCAACATCTCCACGACCTCGACGGTGGAAGCCAAGAACAGCGGCGAGGGCGGCAATCGGGGGGCGATGCCGCAACTGCCGCCGGGCTCGCAATTCGAGGAGTTCTTCGAGGAGTTCTTCAAGAATCGCGGCGGCCGCGGCGGTAACGACAAGGGCGGCGGCGCGCAGCCGCGCAAGACCAACTCGCTCGGCTCCGGCTTCATCATCGATACGGCCGGTTTCGCGGTGACCAACAATCACGTCATCGACGGCGCCGACGAGATCAACGTCATCATGAATGACGGGACCAAGATCAAGGCCGAGCTTGTCGGCGTCGACAAGAAGACCGATCTCGCACTGCTGAAATTCACGCCGGTGAAGCCGGTGACCGCCGTGAAGTTCGGCGACAGCGACAAGCTTCGCCTCGGCGAATGGGTGATCGCCATTGGCAATCCGTTCTCGCTCGGCGGTAGCGTCACCGCGGGCATCGTCTCGGCGCGCAACCGCGACATCAATAACGGGCCCTATGACAGCTACATCCAGACCGACGCCTCGATCAATCGCGGCAATTCGGGCGGCCCGCTATTCAACCTCGAAGGCGAAGTGGTGGGCGTCAACACGCTGATCATCTCGCCCACCGGCGGCTCCATCGGCCTCGGCTTTGCCGTGCCGTCGAAGACGGTGGCGGGCGTCATCGATCAGCTGCGTGAATACAAGGAAGTGCGCCGCGGCTGGCTCGGCGTCCGCATCCAGCCGGTCACCGACGAGATCGCCGAAAGCCTCAACATCAAGCCCGCCCGCGGCGCATTGATCGCCGGCATCGACGACAAGGGCCCGGCCAAGCCGGCGGGTCTCGAGCCTGGCGACGTCGTCGTCAAGTTCGACGGCAAGGACGTCAAGGAGCCGAAGGATCTCTCGCGCGCCGTGGCAGCGAGCCCGGTCGGCAAGGCCGTGGACGTGCTGATCATCCGCAAGGGCAAGGAGGAGACCAAGAAGGTCACGCTTGGTCGCCTCGAGGATGACAAGCCCGTGCAGGCCTCGCTGAAGGCCGCGCCGGAAGCAGAGAAGCCGGCGACGCAGAAGGCGCTCGGCCTCGATCTGACAGGCCTCAGCAAGGAGCTGCGCACCAAGTACAAGATCAAGGACAGCGTGAAGGGCGTGGTCGTCACCGGCGTCGACAAGGGCTCCGATGCTGCCGAGAAGCGCCTCTCGGCCGGCGATGTCATCGTCGAGGTCGCGCAGGAAGCCGTGACCAACGCCGCCGATGTCAGCAAGCGCATCGATGCCGTGAAGAAGGACGGCAAGAAGTCCGTGCTGCTGCTGGTCTCGAACGGCGAGGGCGAATTGCGCTTCGTAGCGCTGAGCGTGCAGTAGCGCGCTCTTCTCCCTCCCCCAAGCGGCGAAGCCGCGCAGCGGGGAGGGTGGATCGAACGCGAAGCGTTCGAGACGCGTGGGGTCTATCCCCACGTGACGTCCCACCGTGGGGAGAGACCCCACCCCCGCCTAACGGCGGACCCTCCCCATTCGCTGCGCTCCGGGGAGGGAGACCATTGGCTTCGGCGCTAGCTTACAAACTCACTTCGCCGATACCCCTGCGCATACAACAACGCGCTGAGATCGCCGAAATCGATCCGCCCATGCGCCGCCGCAGCCACCGCGGGCTTCGCGTGAAACGCGACGCCGAGCCCGGCATCCCCGATCATCGCCAGATCATTGGCGCCATCGCCCACGGCCAGCGTATCGAGATTGTCGAGCCCCGCGGCCTCCCGCAGCTCCACCAGCGTGGCCAGCTTCGCCGCCTTGCCGAGAATCGGCTCGGCCACCGTGCCGGTCAGCTTGCCGTCCTTCACATGCAGCTCGTTGGCGCGGTTCTCCTGGAAACCGACCAGCTCCGCGACCTTTGCCGTGAACAGCGTAAAGCCGCCGGAGACGAGGCAGGTATAGGCGCCGTGCGCACGCATGGTCTGCACCAGTTCGCGACCACCCGGCGTCAGTGTGATGCGCTCGGCCAGCGTCTCGTCAACCACGGTGACGGGGAGGTCCTTCAGCAGCGCCACGCGCTCGCGCAGCGCCGGCTCGAACTCGATCTCGCCGCGCATGGCGCGCTCGGTGATTGCGGCCACGTGGGCCTTGAGGCCGGCGAAGTCGGCGAGTTCGTCGATGCATTCCTGGCCGATCATGGTGGAATCCATGTCGGCGAGAAAAAGCTTCTTGCGTCGATTGGCCTGAGGCTGCACCACCACATCGATCGGCATGTCGCCCCGCGCGGCGCGCAGGCGGTCGGCGAAAATGATCTGGTCGGTGGCGCTGGTCTTGTCGCTGGTAAACAGGATATCGGCAGCAACGCCGTCGCTCAGCCAGTGCAGTTCGGTATCGCCCGGCAGAAGCGCACGCAGACCGTCGAGTACCGTGCTATCGAGAGCGGGATCGGCGGGGTTGCAGATCAGGGTAGCGACGAGAGACATGACGTGAGTTCCAGGCCGGATAACAGAGCGCTGCTTATCGCAGGGCCGACCGCGAGCGGCAAGTCGGCGCTGGCGCTGGCGGTGGCGCGCGGACGGGACGGCGTGGTCATCAATACCGACAGCATGCAGGTCTATCGCGACCTACGCGTGCTCACCGCCCGACCGACGCCGGAAGAGGAGGCGCTGGCTCCGCACCGCCTCTATGGCACCGTGGATGCCGCGGTGAATTTCTCCGCCGGGGCATGGGTCGACGCTGCTCGCACGGTGCTGGATGAGGTGCGCGCGCAGGGCAAGCTGCCGATCTTCATCGGCGGCTCCGGCCTCTATTTCAAGGCGCTGACGCGCGGGCTGTCCGCCGTGCCGCCGATCCCCGACGCGGTGCGCGACGACGTCCGCGCGCGGCTCGAACGCCACGGTCCCGAAGCGCTGCATGCGGAGCTTGCGACGCGCGATCCGATCTCCGCCGCCAAGCTCAATCTGCGCGACCGTACCCGCATCGCGCGGGCGCTGGAAGTGATCGAAGCCACTAGCCGCGCGCTCACCGACTGGCACAGTGACGCGCTGCCGCCGCTATTGCCGCCGGGTGGTACCACCGCCGTCTTCCTCGCCCCCGATCGCGACGAACTCTACGCCCGCATCGATGCGCGCTTCGTGCGCATGCTGGACGAGGGGGCACTCGATGAAGTCGCTGCGCTCGCCGCGCGCGGGCTCGATCCGCTGCTGCCGGCAATGAAGGCCCATGGCGTGCCGGCTCTGATCAGATATCAGCACGGCGAGATTTCCCGCGAAGAGGCCTGCGCCATCGGGCAGGCCGATACGCGCCATTACGCCAAGCGGCAATTCACGTGGTTCCGGCACCAATTGCCGGAGTTCGCATGGATGACACCGGAGGAGGCAAGGCAGACGCCTTTGCCCTGACCCCTCCACCGTCATTGCGAGGAGCGCTGCGACGAAGCAATCCAGTCCTTTTCTTCACTTGGCTTTCTGGATTGCTTCGCTACGCTCGCAATGACGAGGGAGCGTCCCATGCTCATGACCAAACGCGAGCCGGCAACCGTTGGTGCGATTCTCTCTGAAGAGTTCATGCAGCCAATGGGCCTCACCCAAGGCGCGCTGGCCGATGCCATGGGCGTGCAGCGCAAGCATGTGAACGAGTTGTGCAATGATCGCCGCGGCGTGACGGCGGCAACTGCGCTCATTCTCGCGCGCGTATTTGGCAACAGCCCGGACTTCTGGCTGAATGTGCAGCGACGCAGCGATCTTTGGGAAGCGATGAATTCCCCGCAGGAGCGGGCGAGGATCGAGCGAGCAACACCGCTGGTCACGGCCGCGTAGCCGCCGCCGCATATCAGCCCGCCCAAACTTTCCTCTCGCCTGATGCCGCGGACCCGGCTAGCCTTCGATATCAGCGTGATCCGGCCGGCATGCCTTGACTTCCCGTTTTTGCCCGCTATGGTCCGCGCAAGTTTCGAACTCAAACGACCAAGTCATGCGCAATAAAGTTTCAAGCCTCCTTATTATCGTGGTACCCTGGCGCATCGCCGGGGGTAGCTGACGGCTACCCACGATCCGAGCGGTGCGCACAGGGTCCTGAACGGGGCCCTTTTTTATTGCCTGAACGACACCACAACAAACCAACCAGACCTCATCGACCACAAGCGCGAAGCGCGCATCGGAGCCGACCATGAGTGACGCAAAGCCCCACGATCCCAACCAGATGACCGGCGCTGCCATGATCGTGCGTGCGCTCGCGGATCACGGCGTAAAGCATCTGTTCGGTTATCCCGGCGGCGCCGTGCTGCCGATCTATGACGAGATCTTCCAGCAGGAGGAGGTCCAGCACATCCTGGTCCGCCACGAGCAGGGCGCCGGCCATGCGGCCGAAGGCTATGCCCGCTCCACTGGCCTGCCGGGTGTCGTACTGGTCACCTCGGGTCCTGGCGCCACCAACATGGTGACGCCGCTGGCCGATGCGTTGATGGATTCGATCCCGCTGGTCTGCATCACCGGCCAGGTCCCGACCCATTTGATCGGCAATGACGCGTTCCAGGAATGCGACACCGTCGGCATCACGCGGCCCTGCACCAAGCACAACTGGCTGGTCCGCGACGTCAACGATCTCGCCAAGGTGCTGCATGAGGCCTTCTATGTCGCTACCACCGGCCGCCCGGGCCCGGTCGTCGTCGACGTGCCGAAGGATGTGCAGTTCGCTACCGGCACCTATCATCCGCCGCGCAAGTCGGATGTCCACGTGTCCTATTCGCCGCGCCTGAAGGGCGATGCGCATGCGATCCGCAAGGCCGTGTCGCTGCTGGCGAATGCCAAGAAGCCCGTCATCTATTCGGGCGGCGGCGTTATCAATTCCGGCCCGGCGGCGACAAAACTGCTGCGCGAGCTGGTCGAGGTCACCGGCTTCCCGATCACCTCCACGCTGATGGGCCTTGGCGCCTATCCGGCATCGGGCCCGGCTTGGCTCGGCATGCTCGGCATGCACGGCACCTACGAAGCCAACATGGCCATGCATGATTGCGACGTCATGCTGTGCGTCGGCGCGCGTTTCGACGACCGCATCACCGGCCGCACCGATGCCTTCTCGCCGAATTCGAAGAAGATCCATATCGACATCGATCCGTCCTCGATCAACAAGAACATCCGCGTCGACGTGCCGATCATCGGCGATTGCGCCAATGTGCTCGGCGACATCCTGCAGGTCTTCAAGGCCGAGGCGAAGAAGCCTGACACCAAGGCCTGGTGGCAGAGCATCGCCACCTGGCGCGCGCGCAATTCGCTGGCCTTCAAGAAGAACAGCGACGTGATCATGCCGCAGCATGCGATCCAGCGCCTGTTCGAACTGACGCGTGGCCGCGATACCTACATCACCACCGAGGTCGGCCAGCACCAGATGTGGGCCGCGCAGTTCTACGGCTTCGAGGAGCCGCATCGCTGGATGACGTCCGGTGGTCTCGGCACCATGGGCTACGGCCTGCCGGCGGCGATGGGCGTGCAGGTCGCGCATCCCGATGCGCTGGTCATCGACATCGCCGGCGACGCTTCGGTGCAGATGACCATGCAGGAATTCTCGACGGCGGTTCAGTATGAGCTGCCGATCAAGATCTTCATCCTCAACAACCAGTATATGGGCATGGTGCGCCAGTGGCAGCAGCTGCTGCACGGCAACCGTCTATCGCATTCCTATTCCGAGGCGCTGCCGGATTTCGTGAAACTGGCAGAAGCTTACGGCGGCCTCGGCCTGCAATGTTCGAAGCCGGGTGATCTCGACGGCGCGATCATGGACATGATCAAGGTGAAGAAGCCGGTGCTGTTCGATTGCCGCGTCGCCAATCTGGAAAACTGTTTCCCGATGATCCCGTCGGGCAAGGCGCATAACGAAATGCTGCTGCCGCTCGAAGCCAATGACGAAGCCACCGCTGCAGCCTTCGCCGGCGGCAAGGCGCTGGTGTGATCAATTAGGAGCAAGCCCGCACTCCACTATCATCGCCCGGCTTGACCGGGCGATCCAGTAGACACCTACGGCGTGGTCTATCACCGCTGCCTGCGTTTACTGGATCCCCGCATTCGCGGGAATGACAATCGGAGTGTGGGGCAATCATAGAGATTTCCGGCGCAAGCCGACCAGGACTTCGACAGGAAACGACAATGGAACAGCCTGCCTCCGCCTACTTCATCGAAGAGCGTCACGATCCCAACGAGACGCACACGCTTTCGGTGCTGGTTGCCAACGAGCCCGGCGTGCTCGCGCGCGTCATCGGCCTGTTCTCCGGCCGCGGCTACAACATCGAGAGTCTCACGGTGTCGGAGACCGAAGCGCAGAAGCATCTCTCGCGCATCACCATCGTCACCACCGGCACGCCAATGGTCATCACCCAGATCAAGCATCAGCTCGATCGCATGATCCCGGTGCATCGCGTGGTGGACATGACGCTGACCGGCCGCTCCATCGAGCGCGAGCTTGCGATGGTGAAGCTGCGCGGCACCGGCGAACACCGCGTCGAGGCCCTGCGCCTTGCCGAGGCGTTTCGCGCCCGCGTGATCGATGCGTCCATCGAGAGCTTCGTGTTCGAGATCACCGGTTCGTCGTCGAAGATCAATTCCTTCATCGACCTGATGCGCCCGCTCGGCCTGGTCGAGATCTCGCGCACCGGCGTCGCCGCCATCACCCGCGGCGCGGAGGGGATGTAGCTTCCGCGCATTGTCGTCATGAAACCCTTCGACATCTTCCTGGCGGTCGCCGTCGCTGTGATCTGGGGCGTCGGCTTCGTGCTGACCCGGATGGCGGTCGACGAGATGTCGTCGACGCTGCTCACCACGCTGCGCTTCGGCATCACGGCGGTGCCGTGCCTGTTTTTGCCGATGCCGAAATTGTCGTGGCAGGTTGTCGTCGCCACCAGCTGGTTGCTGGTGGCGCAGTTTCTGGCGCAGACCTATGGCATGGCCCATGGCGTGCCGGCGGGGCTGACCTCGGTAATCGTGCAGAGCCAGGCATTGTTCACGGTGGCGCTGGCGGCGCTGCTGCTGAAGGAGTTGCCGACACGGCAGCAGGTGCTTGGCATCGTCGTCGCCATGGCCGGGCTCATGATGATCTGCTTCACCGTCGGCTATGACTTCAGCGTGTTTCCTTTCGTCGTGCTGATGACGGCGCCGATCAGCTTCGCCTTCTCGAATCTGTTGCTGCGTCGTGCACAGGGTGTGCCGATGCTCGATCTGTTTTCATGGATCAGCCTTGTTGCACTCGCGCCGCTGCTGGTCGTGCTGTTCACCGTGGATGGCGCCGTTGCCACCTGGCATTCGCTGACCCATGTCTCGCTGAAGGCCATCGCCTGCGTGCTGTTCCTGGCGCTCGTCGGCACCTCGCTCGGCTACTGGATCTGGGGAAGGCTGCTGCGCGATTACTCCGCCGCCCAGGTGGTGCCCTTTGCGCTGCTGGTGCCCTTCATCGGCGCGGCTGCCTCCAGCCTCACTTTCGGCGAAACCTTCGGCCCTCTGCGCTTGTCCGGCATGATCGTGGTCGTGCTCGGCATTGCCGTGATGCTGCTGTCGCGCCGTCCGCCACCGATGCGCGAGGTGGCGTGATGGAGCTGTCGCCGCATCTGCTGTGGGCGTTTCTGGTGTTCGCCGTGGTGATGTTCTTCACCCCCGGGCCGAACAACATCATGCTGCTTACCTCGGGCCTGAATTTCGGCTTTCGCCGCACGCTGCCCCATGTGGCCGGGGTCACCTGCGGCTATGCTTTCATGATCGGCGTCACCGGCCTCGGCCTCGGCGCCGTCTTCGCCTCGCTGCCCTGGCTGCAGACGGCGCTGAAATATGCCGGCGCCGCTTACCTGGTCTATCTCGCTTACGCCATTGCGCGCTCCGGCCCGCCGGAGCCGGGGGAGGCCGAGCGAAGGCGGCCCATGAGCTTCATCGGCGCAGCGCTATTTCAGTGGGTCAATGCCAAGGGCTGGGTGATGGCCATCAGCATCATCACCGCCTATGCGGCGATTGCGACCTATCCGTGGAATGTCGCCCTGCAGGTGGCGGTGTCGCTGCTGATCGGTGCGATGTCGTCGGTGACCTGGGTTCTGTGCGGCACCGCCTTGCAACCGCTGGTCAAATCGGCCCGTGCCGTCCGCATCTTCAACGTCACCATGGCAATATTATTGCTCGCTTCGCTCTATCCCGTGCTGGCCGAGATATGAGTACGAATTCGCCAGCAAAATCACCGTCGCGGGCTTGTCTCGCGGCATCCGTCGCCCTAGAAACCGGCGGCAATTCACGGTCATTGGCCAGCCGGCAGTGATCTTTCGACCAGGCGCTTGAAATAAAGTTGCCGAACAGAGGAACGACCCATGCGTGTTTATTATGATCGCGACGCCGACCTGAACCTGATCAAGGGCAAGAAGGTCGTGATCGTCGGCTACGGCAGCCAGGGCCACGCCCACGCGCTGAACCTCAAGGACTCCGGCGTCAAGGAAGTCGTGATCGCGCTCCGCAAGGGCTCGGCCTCGGCCAAGAAGGCGGAAGCCGCCGGCTTCAAGGTGATGGAAGTCGCCGAAGCCGCCAAGTGGGCCGACCTGGTCATGATGCTGACCCCGGACGAACTGCAGGGCGACATCTATCGCGAGCACCTGCACGACAACATGAAGAATGGCGCAGCGCTCGTCTTCGCCCACGGCCTCAACGTGCATTTCAACCTGCTCGATCCGCGCGAAGACCTCGACGTGCTGATGATCGCGCCGAAGGGCCCCGGCCACACCGTGCGTTCGGAATATCAGCGCGGCGGCGGCGTGCCCTGCCTGATCGCGATCCACAAGGACGTCTCGGGCAACGCCCATGACCTCGGCCTGAGCTACGCCTCGGCCGTCGGTGGTGGCCGCGCCGGCATCATCGAGACCTCGTTCAAGGAAGAGTGCGAAACCGATCTGTTCGGCGAGCAGGTCGTCCTCTGCGGCGGCACCGTCGAGCTGATCCGCGCCGGCTTCGAGACGCTGGTGGAAGCCGGCTACGCGCCGGAAATGGCCTACTTCGAGTGCCTGCACGAACTGAAGCTGATCGTCGACCTGATCTATGAAGGCGGCATCGCCAACATGAACTACTCGATCTCGAACACCGCGGAATACGGCGAATACGTCACCGGCCCGCGCATCGTCACCTCGGAGACCAAGGCCGAGATGAAGCGCGTGCTGACCGACATTCAGTCCGGCAAGTTCGCCCGCGACTGGATGCTGGAAAACAAGGTCAACCAGGCCTCGTTCAAGGCAACCCGCGCCCGCGCTGCCGCACATCCGATCGAGGAAGTGGGCGGCAAGCTCCGCGACATGATGCCGTGGATCAAGGAAAAGGCGCTGGTCGACAAGAGCAAGAACTAAGCGTTAGATCGCACATAGCTTCCAACGGGACCGCGGCAGCGCGGTCCCGTTTTTTGTTTGATAACGAGGATCGATCTCCGAGGTGATCTCATGCGCTCCGTCGTCATCACCGGCGTTTCCACCGGCATCGGTCACGCGACGGCCGGACATTTGCTCGCCAGTGGTTTTCGCGTCTTCGGCAGCGTTCGCGAGCAGGCCGATGCCGAGCGCTTGCAAGTCAAATTCGGCGCACACTTCACGCCATTGCTGTTCGACGTGACGGATGAAGCCGCGGTGAGGGTGGCAGCAGACACCGTCCGCACGGCACTTAACGGCGAAACGCTTGCCGGCCTGGTCAACAATGCCGGCGTGGTCGTGCCCGGCGCGTTGCTCGATCTCGATGTCAGCGAATTCCGCACGCAGATGGACATCAACGTGCTCGGCCCCGTGATCGCCACAAAAGCCTTCCTGCCGCTGCTCGGGACTGACACGTCGCTGAAGGGCACGCCCGGCCGCATCGTGATGATGAGCTCGGTCTCCGGCCAGTTCGGCAATCCCTTGCTGTCGCCCTACAGCACCTCGAACTTCGCGCTCGAAGGCCTGAGCGAAAGCCTGCGCCGCGAACTGATGCTGTTCGGCATCGACGTCATCACCATCGCGCCAGGCCCCGTGCGCACGCCGATCTGGGACAAGGCGGAAGCGCTCGACATCAAGCGTTTCGCGAATTCTCCATATCTGCCGGCGCTGACCAGGCTGCGCAGTATGCTCGCGCAGATGTCGTCCAAAGGCATGCCGCCGGAGCGGATCGCAGCGCTTGTTCATCGCGCGGTGACGGATGCCAAGCCCGGCGTCCGCGTGATCGCGTCGGCAGAGCCGGTCCAGACTTTTATCGCCGGTTTGCTGCCAAGGCGCTGGGCGGACCGGATCATTGCCGGGCAGCTCGGACTGTCCGCAAAACCGCGCTCCTAAGCCGCACATCTAGCGGGTTGATCTGGTAGGGCCAGATTGGTAGGGTCATTGTCATGATGACCGCCCTCACATCCGAAACCTCCGATACCGTCCGCAAAACGCTGGAATATGTCCGGCATCACCGGCTCGCCAAGGGCGACCGGCTGCCGTCCGAGCGCAATCTGTCGGATCGCTTCGGCGTCACCCGCAGCTCCGTGCGCGAGGCGCTGGCGGTGCTGGACGCCATGCGCATCACCGAGCGCAAGGCGAAGTCGGGCATCTTCCTGCGCACCACGCCGGATGATGGCGGGCTCGATGCGCTGGTGCTGCAGGCCGATCTCGGCATGGCTTTCGATGCGCAGCTCACGCGCGATGCCATCGAGGCGCGCATCATCTGCGAGGAGCAGGCGTTCCGGCTGGCCTGCCAGCGTCGCACCGATGCCGATCTCGCCAAGCTGAGCGGATTGCTCGACACCTATGCCGTCCTTGCCGCCAATGACCGCAACATGGCCGACGAAGATGTCGAATTCCATCTCGCGGTGGCCGCCGCGAGCCAGAACCGCATTCTCGTCCGCACCATCACGCCCTTGATGCTGATGAGCACGCGCGGGCGTCGCCGCTATTTTGCCTCGGCCGAGCTGCGCCAGCGTTCGCTCGACGATCATCGCGCGTTCTTCGCGGCCATCGAGGCACGCGACGAGGCCTTGGTCGTGAAGCTCGTGCATGACCACGTGCACACGGCGGCCGCCGACATTCAGGCGTTGAACGAAGCCGCCGCCGAGGCGCAGGACGCGGGGATCTCAGACACAGGCACCTAGAGCATGATCCCGAAAAGTGGATACCGGTTTTCGGATCGGATCATGCTCTGAAAATAAAACGGCCCGCCAACAATCCCGATCAACGGGAGGGCCCGGACTTCACGCGGCAAGGTCCGCACCCACAGGAAACGCAAAAGAAGGACAGAAAATGCGTATCTCGACGACGTCATTGGCCGTGCTCGCGGCAGCAAGCCTCCTGGCGGCCAGCCCCGCACTGGCGCAGAAGAAATACGGCCCCGGCGCCAGCGACACCGAAATCAAGCTCGGCAACACCGTGCCCTATAGCGGCCCGGCTTCGGCCTACGGCATTCTAGGAAAATCCTATGCGGCCTATTTCAAGCTGATCAATGATCAGGGCGGCATCAACGGCCGCAAGATCAACTTCATCAGCTATGACGACGGCTACTCGCCGCCGAAGACGGTGGAGCAAACGCGAAAGCTGGTCGAGAGCGACGAGGTGATGGCGATCGTCGGCAATGTCGGCACCGCTGCGAATGCGGCAATTCAAAAGTATCTCAACGCCAAGAAGACGCCGCAGCTCTTCCTCGCCACCGGCGCCACGCGCTGGAACGATCCGAAGGGCTTTCCATGGACCATGGGCTGGTTGCCGAGCTACCACGCCGAAGCGCTGGCTTATGCAAAATACATCCTGAAGGAAAAGCCGAATGCCAAGATCGGCGTGTTCTTCCAGAACGACGATTTCGGCAAGGACTATGTGAAGGGCCTGAAGGAAGGTCTCGGCGACAAGGCATCGTCGATGATCGTGATGGAGACGAGCTATGAGGTCTCCGAGCCGACGGTCGACAGCCATATCGTCAAGTTGAAGGCGGCCGGCGTCGATACGATCTTCTCCTTCGCCACCGGCAAGTTTGCCGCGCAGTCGATCAAGAAGGTCGCCGAGCTCGGCTGGAAGCCGCTGCATATCGTGCCGAATGCGTCGTCGTCGCTCGGCAGCGTGATCCGTCCCGCAGGCTTCGAGAATGCACAGGACGTGGTGTCCGCCACCTTCGCCAAGGATCCCACTGATCCGCAGTGGAAGGACGATCCCGGCATGAAGAAGTTCTACGCCTATGTCGAGAAGTACATTCCCGAGGGCAAGGCGATGGAGAGCACCGTGCTGTCCGGCTACAGCATCGCCCAGACCATGGTGGCCGCACTGCAGCAGTGCGGCGATGACCTCACCCATGAGAACCTGATGAAGCAGGCCGCCAATCTGAAGGGCCTGGAGCTCGACGGCCTGCTGCCGGGCGTCACCGTCAACACCTCGGCGACCGACTTCTCGCCCATCGACCAGTTCCAGATGATGAGCTTCAAGGGCGAACGCTGGCAGCGTTTCGGCGAGATCATCAAGGGCGAAGCCCCGGCAGCTGCCGGACGTTAACCCACGGCTGACCATCGCACGCAGGCGGCGCCCGGACGCGCCGCCTGCGTCGAAAGGTTCATTGCCCGTTCATGACATCAAGATTACGTTTTTGTGACATGTCGCGGGTCCGGTTGCGATATGAGCCCGCAGGCTTCGGCCGGGCAGGGCAGCTTCCTTGCCGGGTGTTCGCAGGCAAGTTATGCTGCCGTCGTCGATCCCAACCTTGCCGGCGAAAGCCGGCCGCAGCCTTAAGGCGGGCCTCGCTGCCTGCTGGCGCGCCATGCGCGAGGCGCCGCTGCGCACGGCACTGATCGGCGCCATCCATGTCCTCGCCGTCTATGTGCTGGCCTCGGTGGAATATGGCCCGTTTGCCAATACGCTGGCGCTGCTGACCTGGGCGCTGCTGAATTTCCTGTTTCTGGCCCTGTTCAAGCGCCCGGGCGTCAGCGCCGTACTGGCGCTGCTGCTGGTTGCCGCCCTGATCGTGCTGTCGCAGTTCAAATACGGCATCACCCAGCTGACGCTGACCTTCCTCGATTTCCTGATCATCGACCGCGACACGATCTCCTTCATGCAGTCGATCTTCCCGCAATTGCGGATGTGGCTGCTGGTGGCGACGGCCGTGGCGCTACCGCTGCTGTGGGTGATCTGGCGCGCCGATCCGTTTTCCCTGCGCCGCCGCATCGCGTTCGGCTGTGCCGGCGCCTGTGTGCTCGGCATCATCGGCATGTCCGCCGCCAATCCCGAAAAGCCGTGGGAGCCGTTCCAGGGCGTCAACCACATCTCCAATCTCGCGCGCTCGGGCGTCGTCGCCGTTTCGCATCTCACCGCCAGCGGCTGGATCCAGGCCGATGCCAAGAGCCTGGTCGGCTCTGCGCAGGCGGCGCCCATGACCGAATGCGAGCCGGGCGTGAAGCGGCCGAACATCGTGATGGTGCTCGACGAATCCTCGTTCGACATCTCGGCGGCGCCAGGCATCAAGGTGCCCGCCGGCTATCAAGATTTCTTCACCTCGGCGGATGGCCAGCAGCGCAAGCTGATCACCGAATCTTCGGGCGGGCCGACCTGGTACACCGAGTTCAACATTTTCACCGGCCTGTCCGCCCGCTCGTTTGGCGCGATGAAATTCTATGTCACCCGCATCGCTGCCGGAAAGATCTCGCGCGGCCTGCCGCAGGCGCTGCAGCGCTGCGGCTACCGCACCTTCTCGCTGTATCCGACCTTCGGCAATTTCCTCAGCGCCCGCAGCTTCCAGCAGGGCGCCGGCATCGATGGCTTCATCGACATGGCCGACATGGGCGTCACCGAGGACATGCAGCCCGATCGCTTCTATTTCGATCAGGCGAAAGAACTGATCGCGCGCGAGAGCAAGCCGGACCAGCCGATCTTCGTGCTGGTCTATCTCACCGCCAATCACTTCCCGTGGACCAGCACCTATCGCGACGACCTGACGCCGGCCGGCTGGCAGCCGCCCGGCAACACGCCCGAGGTCGACGAATATATCCGCCGCCAGGCGATGACGGCCGCCGACTACAGCGCCTTCGTCGCGCAGCTGAAGAAGGACCATCCGACCGAGCCATTCCTGCTGGTGCGCTTCGGCGATCATCAGCCGGCGATTGCGCAAAAACTGCTGGAGCCGGACATCAAGCAAGCCAAGCGCGCCGATCGCATCATGAATCACGACCCGCGCTACTACACGACCTATTACGCCATCGACGCGCTGAACTATCGCCCGGAACTGTCATCGGCGCTGCCGGTGCTCGATGCCGCCTATCTGCCGCTGATGGTGCAGGAAGCCGCCCGCGTGCCGCTTGATCCCTCCTTCATCGAGCAGAAGAAGATCATGCAGCGTTGCAGGGGCGTGTTCTATGGCTGCAAGGGCGGCGATGAAGCGAGCCGGTTCAACCGGATCCTGATCGATGCGGGAATGATCAAGAATTTGTAGAGGCTGATTGCCCTGGCTGTCATCCCCGCGAAAGCGGGGATCCAGTAAACACTGCCGCCGCACATCAATCACCGCTGCCTGTGTCTACTGGGTCACCCGGTCAGGCCGGGTGACGACAGACATTGAGTCACTTCCCAATCCGCTCCCACATCCACCGCGCCACGCTGTCCGGCGAACTCGTCGCATCATTCCCGGCCGCGCGGAGATTGGCCTCGCGCATCAGCGGCAGGTCGATCTTGCCCAGCAGCGGCTGCAACGCTGCACGCAGTTTTTCATCTCCCGCGCGCTTCGGCGACAACAGCATGATCGCATCATAAGGCGGGATCGCGTGCCGGATATCATCCAGCACGACGAGATCATATTTCGCGATCAGCCCATCGCTCGTATAGCCCGCGATCACATCGACGTCCCCCGATGCCACCGCCGCATACATGAAATCCGGCTGCATCACCCGCTGTGCCTTGAAGGACAGCCCGTAGGTCTGCTGTAGGCCTGCCCATTCCGGCCGCGAGAAGAATTCATAATCGCCGGCGATCGTCATGCTGCCGGCGCGTGCGGCGAGATCGGCCGCCGTCCTGATCCCCAGCGCCTCCGCCTTCGCCCGCGGCATCACCAGTGCATAGGCATTGGCAAAACCGAGTTCGCCCAGCAGCGTGATGTTCGCCTTCGCCAGCGTCGTCTTCAGCTCCGCGAGCAATTGTTCGCGCGGCAAAATCTCGCTGCGATGAAACTGGTTGGCCCAGAGCGTGCCGGAATAATCGACATAGACATCGATGTCGTTGGAGGCGAGCGCGTCATAGATGACGCTGGAGCCGAGCCCCTGTCGCGTGGCGCTCGCCAGCCCTGCGGCCTGCAAGCGCTGCGACATCAGCGCCGCCAGCACATATTGCTCGGTAAAGGTCTTGGCGCCGACGACGACACGTGTGCCGGAGCGCGCGAAGGAGGGGACCAGCGTCGCGATGACGAGGATGGCAATGCCGAGCGCACCGATCAGCACGCGCAGCCGGCTGCGCAGGCGGATGCCGCTTTCGATCAAAGCCAGCAGCTGATCGACGGCGAGCGCCAGCACCGCCGCGGCCACGCAGCCAAAGATCACCAGCACCCAGTTCTGCGTCTGCAGTCCCGCAAAGATGTAATTGCCGAGGCTCGTCTGCCCGATCGGCGTCGACAGCGTCGCGGTGCCGATCACCCACACCGCCGAGGTGCGGATGCCCGCCATGATGACCGGCAGCGCCAGCGGCAGTTCCACCATGGTCAGCGTCTGCCGCGGCGTCATGCCGACGCCCTCGGCTGCCTCCGTCAGCGCAGGATCGATGCCGTTCAGCCCGGTGATGGTGTTGCGCAGCACCGGCAGCATCGAATACAGCGCCAGGGCCAGCACCGCCGGCAGGAAGCCGAAGGCCGAGAAGCTGACGCCGAACCAGCTCAGCGACAGCGCCGCCAGCGCCAGCAGCAGCGGATAGAACAGCGCCAGCAGCGCAAGCCCCGGCACCGTCTGCACGATGCTGGCAATGCCGAGCAAGGCGCCGCGCAGGATCGGCCGATGCCGCGCCAAAATCGCGAGCGGCAGGCTGACGATCAGCCCGAGCGCCAGCGCGGTGAGGCTGACGCGCACATGGCTGCCGAGATAGTCGGGCAGGTGGGCAAACGCCTCGCTCCAGCGAGGATCGCTGAACAGGCTCATGCGCCGTCCCTCGCGATCAGATGCGCGAGCCGTTCGGCCTGCCGACGCGGCGTGCCGAGCAGTTCGTTCACATAGGCGTCGCTGCTCGCGGACAGTTCCGCCGGCGTGCCTTCGGCAATGAGCCGGCCGGATTGCATCACGGCGATGCGATCGGCGAGCAGGATCGCCTCGGTCATGTCATGGGTGATCATGATCGTGGTGAGCCCGAGCTTGCGATGCAGCGTCCGGTATTCGTCGCCAAGCGCATCGCGCGTCAGCGGATCGAGCGCGCCGAACGGCTCGTCCATCAGCACGATCCCGGGTTTCGCCGCGAGCGCGCGTGCCACGCCGACGCGCTGGCGCTGGCCGCCGGAGAGCTCATGAGGATAGCGGTCGCGATGCGCCTTGCCATCGAGCTGCACGAGATCCAGCAGCTCATCCACGCGCGCCGCGATCTCCCCGGCCGCGACGCCCATCAGTTTCGGCGTGATGGCGATATTGTCGGCGATGGTCATATGCGGGAACAGGCCGCCGCTCTGCACGACATAGCCGATGCTCCGGCGCAGCGCGATCGGATCGACCTTGGAGAGATTCTCGCCCGCGACATGCACCTCGCCGCCATCCGGCACGATCAGCCGGTTGGCGAGGCGCAGCAGGGTGGTCTTCCCCGAGCCGGAGCCGCCGACCACCGCGAGGAATTCGCCGGCAGCGACATCGAGCGAGACATCGTCCACTGCCGTGACGCGCCCGTCATCGAAGCGCTTGGTGACGTGCCTGAAGCTGATCACGGCGGAGCTCATGTCTCCGACTAGCACAGCGATGGGTGGCCACCAAGCCGCGCCCGGCGTTGAAATATGCGGCCTGCAACGCTACAGCGGGTGAGGAAACGATCCAGTCGGGGGAATGCGCGTGCAGGCAGTGGAAGCCGCGACATCGATGGCGGTGGCGCTCGATGGTGCGACGGTGGCGTTCGATGTCGCCGGCGGCAAGGTCTATACGGCGGTGGAGCAGGCGACATTGCGCGTGGCGGATGGTGAATTCGTCGCCATTGTCGGGCCCACCGGTTGCGGCAAGTCCACGCTGCTGAACGTCGCCGCCGGCTTGCTGCAGCCGGCCTCCGGCAGTGTCCGTATCTTCGATCAGCCGCTGCGCGGCCTGAACAGACAGGCCGGCTATCTCTTCCAGGCCGATGCCGTGTTCCCGTGGAAGACCGCGCGCGACAATGTCGCTATCGGCCTCGAGGTCGCCGGCGTCGCGCGCGAGGAGGCGGCCGAGCGCGCGCAAAGCTGGCTCAATGCTGTCGGCCTCGGCGCCTTTGCCGCCCGCTATCCGCATATGCTGTCCGGCGGCCAGCGCAAGCGCGTGGCGCTGGCGCAGGTGCTGATCCGCAATCCGAAAATCCTGCTGATGGACGAGCCGTTCGGGCCATTGGACGCGCAGACGCGGCAGGTGATGGGCAATCTGCTGCTCGATCTGTGGACGCGGGATCGCAAGGCCGTGCTGTTCGTCACCCATGATCTGGAAGAGGCGATTGCGCTGGCCGATCGCGTGGTCATCATGTCGGCCGGACCGAGTGCACGCATCATCGGCGACTGGCGCGTCGCGCTGCCGCGTCCGCGCGACATCTTTGAAGTCCGCCTCGACAAGGCGTTTCACGCGCTGCATCGCGAGATCTGGGGCGTTCTGAAGGCCGAGGTGATGAAGACCTATGCCCAGGGCACGGGAGGCGCAGCATGAGCCGCCCGGTCCTGCTTCTCTGTCAGCTCATGGTCGCGGTGGTCACCATCGCGCTGTGGCATCTGCTCACGTCGGTGGAGATCTTCGGCCGCATCCTGCTGCCGCCGTTCTTCTTCTCCACGCCGTCCGATGTGTTCAGCCAGGTCGTGTCCTGGTTCGCCTCGGGCATGATCTGGAAACATCTCGGCATCACGCTGCTGGAATCGCTGCTCGCTTTCGTGATCGGCTCGACCCTCGGCGTCCTGATCGGCTTCTGGTTCGCGCGCCAGCCGCTGCTGGCCGCGATCTTCGATCCCTATGTGAAGATGGCCAATGCGCTGCCGCGCGTGGTGCTGGCGCCGATCTTCGCGCTGTGGCTCGGTCTCGGCATCTGGTCGAAGGTTGCGCTCGGTGTCACGCTGGTGTTCTTCATCGTGTTCTTCAATGTCTATCAGGGCGTCAAGGAGGTCTCGCCGTCGGTGCTGGCCAATGGCCGCATGCTCGGCATGAGCGAGCGGCAATTGATGCGCCACGTGTTCTGGCCATCGGCGCTGTCCTGGATGTTCTCGTCGCTGCACACCTCCGTCGGCTTTGCCGTGGTCGGTGCCGTGGTCGGCGAATATCTCGGCTCGGCCGCGGGGCTCGGCTATGTGATCCAGCAGGCGGAAGGTTCCTTCGACGTCGCCGGCGTGTTCGCCGGCATGTTCGTGCTGGCGGTGTTCGTCATTGCCATCGACATGCTGGTGACGGTGGTGGAGAAGCGCCTGCTGGTGTGGAAGCCGGATGCGCGTGGCTGATCCGTAGGGCGGATTAGCGTAGCGTAATCCGCCGCGGAGTTTCGACCATGGAATCGGCCGGCGGATTACGCCTTCGGCTAATACGCCCTACGGCCCCGCGACTCTTTGTGATAAGAGGGGCACGCTTCGCTTTGCCCACCCTACAGAAGAAACGCTCGGGAGACCCGCATGCTGCGATTTGTATTGGCGCTCGTCGTGACGCTTGGCCTGACCCAGACGGCAACGGCGCAATCCAAGGTGACCATCGCCATCGGCGGTGGCGCGTGTCTCTGCTATCTCCCCACCGTCCTCGCAAAGCAGCTCGGCGAATATGAGAAGGCCGGGCTCGCTGTCGAACTGGTCGATCTCAAGGGCGGTTCCGATGCGCTGAAGGCCGTGCTCGGCGGCAGCGCCGATGTGGTGTCCGGCTATTTCGATCACTGCGTCAATCTCGCCGCCAAGAAGCAGGAGCTGCAAAGCTTCGTGGTCTATGACCGCTATCCCGGCCTCGTGCTGGTGGTGTCGCCGAAGCAGACCGGCAAGATCAATTCCATCAAGGATCTCGCCGGCAAGAAGGTCGGCGTCAGCGCGCCCGGCTCGTCGACGGATTTCTTCCTGAAATATCAGCTGAAGAAGAACGGCCTCGATCCCACCGGCACTGCCGTGATCGGCATCGGGCTCGGCGCCACTGCGGTCGCGGCCATGCAGCAGGGCCAGATCGATGCGGCGGTGATGCTCGATCCCGCCGTCACCGTGCTGCAGGGCAGTCACAAAGACCTCAAGATTCTCAGCGATACACGGACGCAGAAGGACACGCTGGATGTGTTCGGCGGCGAGTATCCGGGCGGCGCGCTCTACACCACGACCGCATGGATCAAGGGCCACGACAAGGAAGTGCAGGCGCTGACCACCGCGATGATGAATACCCTGAAATGGATCCATACCCATTCGCCGGAAGAGATCATGGCGAAGATGCCCGAGAACATGGTCGGCAAGGACAAGGAACTGTATCTCGCCGCGCTCAAGAACACGATTCCGATGTATTCCGAAACCGGCCTGATGGACCCGAAGGGCGCCATCGCGGTGCTCGCGGTGTTCAGCGAGGGATCGCCGGAAGTTGCGAAAGCGAATATCGATGTCAGCAAGACCTATACGAACAAATATGTCGAGCAATACAAGGCGGCGACCGGTGGCAAGTAAGTTGGCAGGTAAAGGCCGTTGATGTCGTCGGTGCTTCCCGTTCCGCGTCGCGTTCGCGCGCTCGATCTGACATTCACCGACTGGCAATGGCCGTTCGCCGCCGAGCATCGCGGGCGTATCGCTGCGCATTTTGCCGAAGAGCAGCGCAAGATCCCGGATATCTTCAACGGCATCGTGCTGCTCGGGCGCAACCACCGCGTCGTCGATGACATCCTGCAGGCCGACTATTTCGAGACCGATTTCGCGAGCTTTCTCGCCTGGCGCGACTGGGGCTTTCCGGACGCGGATGTGTTCAACGGCTTTGGTGCCGGCGCGCTGCGTGCCAGCGATGGCGCTTTCGTGCTCGGCGAAATGGCTGCGAATACCAGCAATGCCGGCAAGATCTATTTCGCCTCCGGCACGCCCGATCGCAGCGACTTGCGCGGCTCGGTGGTCGATCTGGCCGAAAGCATCCGGCGCGAGACGCTGGAGGAGATCGGGCTAACAGAGGCGGACTATCGCGCCGCCGATGCATGGGAGGTCATCGTTGCCCGCGGCGTCGTTGCCATGGTCCGCATGCTGGATGCCGATCGCCCCGCTGCCGCGCTGAAGGCTGAGATCGAAGCCAATCTCGCCGCGCAGGCGCATCGCGAATTCAGCGCCGTTCATCTCGTTCGCAGCACCACCGACCTGAACGACAACATGCCGCTTTACGTCAGGGCGTTTCTGCAAGCGCAATTTGCTCCATGTAGGGTGGGCAAAGCGTAGCGTGCCCACCTTCACCGGCCGAGCACTTGAGCGTGGGCACGCTTCGCTTTGCCCACCCTACAGATTCCGCGTTACACTGGCGTGCTTGTTTCCCGGAGTGCCCCGATGCCTGCCAAATCCGCCAAGGTCCCCCTCAAAGCCACCTTGAAGTCCTATGTCGATCCCTATCGCGTCGACGGGTCGAAGACCTTCCGCCTGAAGGACCACGACACCAATGCGTCGGGTGGTCTCCACAAGGATACCGGCAAGCGGATGATCGAGGTCAATCGTCGCCGCCTGCAGGAGCTGCAGGAGAAGCTCTATGCGCAGGATCGCTGGTCGCTGCTGCTGATCTTCCAGGGCATGGATGCGGCGGGCAAGGACAGCGCCATCGAGGCTGTGTTCGACGGCATCAATCCGCAGGGCTGCGAGGTGCATTCCTTCAAGCAGCCATCGTCGAACGAGCTCGATCACGATTTCATGTGGCGCCACACCGTCGCGCTGCCGCAGCGCGGGCGCATCGGCATCTTCAATCGCTCCTACTACGAGGAATGCCTCGTGGTGCGCGTGCATCCAGAGATCCTGGCGAAACAGAAGATTCCGCAGGAGCTGGTCAGCAAGCATATCTGGAAGGAGCGCTTCGAGGACATCACGGCCTTCGAAAAATATCTCGCGCGCAATGGCACGGTGGTGCTCAAATTCTTCCTCAATGTCTCCAAGGAGGAGCAGCGCGAGCGTTTCCTCTCGCGCCTCGACGAGCCCGCGAAGAACTGGAAGTTCTCCATGGCCGACATCTCCGAGCGTGCGGTGTGGGATCAGTATCAGGAGGCCTATCAGGACATGATCGGCCATACCGCGACCGACCATGCGCCATGGCATGTGGTGCCGGCCGATCGCAAATGGTTCGCCCGCGTGGTGATCGGCTCGACCATCGTGCATGCGCTGGAGCAGCTCGATCTGAAATTCCCGGTGGTCGATGGCGATGACCTGAAGGAATTCAAGATGGTCCGCGAAGCCCTGGAGAAGGAGGGCGGCCCGGTGGTGAAGAAAGCCCCGTCGCGCGTGCGGGCGAAGAAGGTGACGGGCAAAAAGGCGACAAAGAAGACGTAACGCTCGCTTGTCGTCACCCGGCCGTGCGCGCAATGGCGCGCCATCGCGGAGTACGGCAGGGGCGCGATCAGTATTTATTCCTGTCGCCCTTGACAGTTTGTCGTTCAGGAATAATATCCGCGCTGTTCGGTTCGTGAGGGGCGCTTCTAGAGGCGTCTTGAAGCGGGGCCGGATGTGGCGCCTGCGGGTGAGGGAGGACGTATCCTTCACACTCGGGCGGTCGGGGGTCGCCGTCCGCCTCCACTATGGGAGGCTGCCGCTATTGCGCGGCTGGACGTGGTGCGGGTGAAGGCGGAGAAATCCGTCGGACGAACATCCTGCGGGATGTTGCCCAGTACCCGGAAGAACGGTCCTCCGACTGGCAAAACGTCGCGGTGGCGCGCCGTAAGGCGTTGCGCGGTTCGGTCTCGCTGGCGATCCAGCGATGAGCGAAACGCGTCAAGTCCACTCAAGTGCGCCTTGCGGCGTGCCACCTCCCCTCATGTCTGCGAGGGGAGGACTGCTCACACCTCGGACGCGCAAGCGCCGCGAGATTACGAGAGCGTGGCTGTTTGACATGTTGATCCGCAACGACGCGCGGAGGCGCGTGATTTCCCTCCCTCAAGCCGCGTAGCGGCGCAGTGGGGAGGGCGGGGGTGGGGTCTCTCCCCACGGTAGGACGTCACGTGGGGATAGACCCCACCCGTCTCGAAGCTCGCTGAACGCTCGCGTCGATCCACCCTTGTAACTTGCCAATCGCCGTTTCTGCTAAGCTTGGTGGTGCGGTGGCAGGCGGAAGACCGCAACACCCAAGGGACACCAAGCCCGGCGGGGAGCAAGGGTCTTCGCCTGCCGTTCCATCG